>JAEEGH010000295.1_pt1 | contig 904710 bp, 752 predicted proteins | sample 9134181 | NCBI WGS metagenome assembly JAEEGH01 (sample SAMN16246544, study PRJNA631951) | gut metagenome | biome: gut microbiome; feature: rumen; material: DP-attached | host: Bos | place: Iran: Karaj | collected 2018-10 | reverse complement strand
GGTCCCACCTCTTCCCATTCCGAACAGAGAAGTTAAGCCCGCCGGCGCCGATGGTACTGCGTATAGTGGGAGAGTAGGTCGCCGCCGTCTTCGGGGTCAATCCTTTCGGGTTGACCCCTTTTTTTGTGCCCGCACGGGGGGCGCCCCCGCCTGCGGTGTTATCGCTCGGGGCGCGCGCATCACATGAGGATACGCACATCCCTCAGACAATTGACTGCGTCAAGCTAAACGCTTCACATCTATATCCTCCTTTTTGATGTTTGTTCAATAAAAATAAGCAATATATTTTTCATTTTTTTTATCTTTTTTTACCTTTGTACGATAGTGATTAGTGGTGTTTCCGAATTCGATGCAATCGTGTGTAATATCCTAATTCTTTGTTTATGGACTAAAGTGGTGGTGTGATGTTATGATTCTCAGTCCGTGTGCTTTACGTGTTGTTACTGAATGTGTTATAAGTCACAAAACCTTATGTTTAAGATGGAAATTTAGTTGATATGGAGAAAAAATTAGTTCTTATTTTTGCGCCAATAATGGTTTTGTTGGCATTCTTGGGGTGCAGTGTGGACAATAATCCAATTGCGGAGGAGATGAATGACGCGGAGACGGATGTTCCAACAGACCTCTCTAACAGGTTGATTCTGAATCGTCCCTATACGGATGGCAGTTATGGTTATGTGTTGATTAATACGAATTCGGCTTTCTCGAGTCAGGTTACTCAGACGAATACGATTTATGAAATACAGGACAAAATCGACCTTGATGGTAAGACCGTGTCTTTGCCGTCGAGTTGCGTGCTCCGATTTAATGGTGGTAGCATTAACAATGGTACCATTACATTTAACAACACTTATATAGAAGGTTTGGTTAAGTTTAAGGGTGTCACTTTTAAAGGTACGCTTACCAATAAGGAGGTTGTCCTCTCTTGGTTCGGCGCAGATGCTAGCAATACGGATAACTCCGCAATCATTAACCAGGTCTTGAATATTATTCCTGAAACACTTGTTTTGGATGCGTTGTATCCGATTAACAAAACCATCGTGGTCCCTCGTGCTATTACGATGAGGGGTATAGATTGGACGGAAAGCGTTTATGCCAATAGATTTGGCAATGCGGAGTATGGGTTCCAAACCAGTTCGAACATTACTGCGATTAAATTTTCGGAGGATGGTAAGGGTAGTTTGAATCTGTTTGGTGTTAGTATTCTCGGTAATAAGAACTTATATGGGGGTGGTAATCCTCAGGAGGGTTTGGAGACCATCGGTATTTTCATGAAAACTGGTGCGGGTTCTCTGACTGCTGTGGTGGACTGCTCTATCGCTGGTTTCACTTATGGACTTAAGGCTATTGGTGGTTATATCGAAAAGATCAGAAGTACTTACTTTAGCCTTTGCCGATTCGGTATGTTCACGGCTTACACGTCTGACTTTATCTGTGAGGACTGCCATTTTAATTCAAACATGCATAATTACAATTGGATCTCCCGCAATGTCTCCGATACTGACCCTAATACGCTACGTAATGTGGGTGGTGGTGTCCGTATAAAGAGAGTAGGTATGGTTCAATTCATCAACTGTAGATTTGAGTTCAACTTTATCCATTTCCTTATCGACGAGGCATCCACGATTATTAATGTGGAAAATAGTATCTTCGATGCCGCCGTGCATAGTTGTATTATGTTGTATAACGAGAATAATGCTAACAATATGATCGCAGCTTCCGAGATGTATACGCCAAGTATTAATTGTGTCAATATATCTGGTAATACGTTCTCTAGGGGCGCTCGATTGGAGAGATATCAGAATACGCCTCTGCCGGGTTCCGCTATCGTTTATGTCAGGGAGGGCAACAACAGAGGTTTGAATTTCAATTTCTCTAATAATGTGGTGGTGGATAGCATCGAAGTCGATCAACCGGTTTCTTATTACCAAAAGACGATATTCAGAATCTACAATACCAGCAATAATATGGGTGTGATCAACTCTAACGCAAATGATTTCAGCCATTGTAAGGCAGAGACGGTTGCCGCTGCGGTAACGGGTAGTACGGGTAAATTCACAATCAAGGATAATGGTAGTAACTTCGGTAAAATCAGTCACGAATTCCAAAACAACAGCGTGATCGATATTCAGCGTATGGAGGTGGCGCCTGATGGCAAAATTATCATATGGAATACGCTGACGAATGGTAATACGACGAGCAAGGATCTGATCATTGACCCGAATAAGTAGTGACGGATTTTTTCTATAAAACAGATAGGGGTTGCGATTTCTGCTCGCAACCCCTTTTCTTTCACCTATTTCCTGCCACTTGAAGGGTTATTCCTACCTGTCCACATATTCCAGGCTGAACAACATTCCCGTAGTCAATATATTTCTTATTGAACAGATTGTTGATTGTCGCGAATAGCTTTGCTCTCTTCAGTTGGTAATTAATCTCCAAGTCTGATATGCAATAGGGTTCGTATGCTTGGCGAATCCCCGTGTTGGTGCGCTCTTTGTATAGGATATAGTTCCCGATCCTATCAATGAGTCTTGTGTCGAATCGGATGATTAGGTCATGCAATGGTTCTACGCTTACGCTTGCGGTCGCTTTGTTTCGAAGATATTCAAGCGCATATAAAGATTTGTATATGAATATATCGTCTTCCCTTTTTTGCCAGATGTGCTGATAGCCTAAACCGAGCTTGACTGGTACCTGTCGCACATGTCTTGATAAATCGAGTTCCCCATGGTAACAGATGCCAATGTTTCTAAGCCCGAAATTGGCCGAGTGGTAGGTGTCTTCCGTATGGTACATGACCCAGTCTATCATTTCTTTCCCCCTCGTGTGGAATACCATCACTTCGTTGTGGAATCCATTCTTGTGGTGCTTGGCTTTTAGTTGGATGGTCCTCTTCTTTTCGCTATTGAGGTCGACGTTCCCTTGGTTGGTCGGACTTTTGTAGAACAACTCTGTAAAGGAGGGGATTCGGACGGAATTGTTTAGCGATAGAATAAAGCGGGTATGGTCCAATCCGTAGGATATCTTGAAGAAGGGTAGGAGGTTGTCCCTTTTCCTCAGGTCTTGGGAATGTGTGTAGTGCAAACCAAGATCTAGGTGCCATCGTCTGATGTCTTGCCGATGGGTCAGTAGAGCACCATATATTTCCCTGCTTTGACGTTTTTGGTAGAATTGTTCGGCTCCGAAGATCTTGACGGAATCCTTCCCTAATGGTGTGCCCAAATTGGTGGATAGTATCTTCTCGTGTCGGTAGTAGACTTTTATACTATTCTCTTGCTTTCTCTTCTTTTGCTTGATTTCTGGGGCGATGGAGAGTGCGTCTGTCCGATGGTGGTTCTCCCCGAAATGCTCGTTCCTGATTAGTTGGAAGTGGTCGTAATCCCTGTTCCAACTCAGTTGCGTTGAGACTTGTACGGGTTTCGTTGTCTCTATTTTTGCGGATGTGAGCAGTCGGTTGGTCCGTTCCCATTGGTTGTCGTAGGCGGGAGAGTAGAAAGTGTTCGCTCCGAAGCTTTTCCTGCTATAACCCATCTGCCACTCAGCGCGGACAGGGGAGGTTTGGGTCGCTCCGAAATAATATAATTTGCCTGCGTTGAAATCGCTGTTGAGGGTTGCTCCATCGGAGCGGGAGAATGACCCGTTGATAAGATGGACATCCTTTTTGTTACGGATGTTGATTAGATTGTCGGTGTGGAAGAAACCGTATAGGCCGGCGGCTGCCGTTGACTGAAACAGATTGATGGTGTCTGTCTTTGTCACCAGGTTGATTGTCTCATTTTCACCTTCCCCCTCAATTAGTTCTATTCTTTTGATTGCCTCGATGGATAAGGGGAAGTCTGCTGACAGATGCCCTGTTTGAGGTGAGGCGATGCTGATTCCGTTTAGCGTGATGCCTGTTTGCTCTGAAGTGGCGCCCTTGATGGAGATGTCAGTTTGGATGCCATTGGCGCCACGTTGCCTTACATCTATTTCCGGCACCTGCTTGAGAAGGTCGTTGACGGATTGCTGAGGCGCAGTCTGAATGTTTTGTAGCTCCATTTTGTAGGAGAAAATGTCAGGTCCGTTTATACTTATCCCTTCTTGTTCGGCGGTAACCTCCACATCATCCAGCATCTCATAGTATGCTGGGTTCTCTTCCGGTTCTTGCTCTTTGTTTGATTTGGCGTCTGCGTTCGCGATGACGGCGACACTAAGCACTCCGATGTTGATGACTTTGTGGATGGAACAGAAAACCGCATAAGGGCTGTGGCTGAACCTTTTCCATTTGATTACTTTTGAAAATTCCATAATAAATAATTTTAGTTTATATTAGGTTAATAAAATGGTTTCGTGATAAACCAAAAGGGATAGAAATGAGCGTTTCACTTCCATCCCTTGATAAATTTATATATAACCGAATCATTTCTGCTTGGCGGACATCCCTTTTTCGTAGAGCTCTTTGTTCCGTAGCGCTTCTACGCCTTTGAGGAAGATGGCGTTCTCATCATTCATGATTTGGTAATATTCACATGTGTCCCATAAATCTCTTGCGATCATTGCTTTAAGTTGTTTTTTAATGAGCGCTTTGGATTTTGTGAATTGTTCTTCATTGAATTCGACTTTCTCTTTATCTCCCGCTTCTTTCACCTCGTTGATGTCTTGGTCAGATACTTCGAATGTCTGGTTGAACAACTTGAAGCCCGCTTCCTTCTTTTTTGCGTTGTTCACATTGTACTTCTTCTCCAAAGCACTTCTGTGCTTGTCTAAGTAGTTTAGAACGAAGTTGTTGAGAACGTTCTTGGCGGCTAGATCTCTATGGTACTTCGAATATTTAGTCGTGTCCAACGGAACAAAGATGTCTGGCATAATACCACCACCACCATATACCGGTCTTTTCTTCTCTAGCGTGAAATACTTGAGGGAATCAGGGAAGGAGATGCTATCTTCGTGCATCAGTTCTCCTCTGTTGTATCTCTCCAAGAAGTCTTTGTCGTAATCCTTCAGGTTGTTTTTGTAAGGACGTTGCACACATCTTCCCGAAGGGATGAAGTATTGGGCAACTGTCAAACGGATTTGGGAACCGTCTGGGAGCGGAATAGGCTTTTGTACCAATCCTTTACCGAATGTCCTACGGCCTACGATCAATCCTCTGTCCCAATCCTGGATACTGCCGGATAGGATCTCACTGGCGGAAGCGGAACTCTCGTTGACTAGTACGACAACCTCTCCGTTCTCGAAACTAGGTTTGCCTGTGGTGTTGAATGTCTCCCTTGGTTGTGAGACGCCTTCGCTATAGACCACTAATTTGTTAGGGGAAAGGACTGTGCTGGCTAGTTGGACCGCAGTTTTCAGGTATCCACCTCCATTGTCTTGTAAATCAAGGATGAGGGACTTCATGCCCTTTGACTTCAGCTTATTCATCGCCTCGTTGTACTCTTGGAGGGTGGTTTCGCTGAACTTGTTCACCTTGATGTATCCAATCTTGTCGTCCACCATGTATGCGGCGTCAATGCTATAGATCGGAATCACATCCCTGATGATTTTGAATTCAATCAGATCCTTCACGCCCCTTCTTAGAATCTTCACGTTTACGGATGTCCCTTTCGGTCCGCGGAGTTTCTTCATGATGTCCGTGTTTTGCATGTTTACACCTGCGATAGTGGAATCATTGACATAGACGATACGGTCGCCGGCGAAGATGCCCACCTTCTCGGACGGTCCGCCTGAAATGGTTTGGATAACCAATAGGGTATCCTCCATCATTTGGAAGACCACTCCAATACCCTCGAATTTCCCGTCGAGCGGTTCGTTCATTTTCTGCACTTCGCTCTTTGGAATATATTTGGAGTGTGGGTCCAATTTCTCCAACATGCCGTTGATGGCGTTGTCGATCAGAGTGTTAGCATTGACCGTGTCTAGGTAGAACCGATCGATGGCAACTACAGTTGTTTGCAACTTCTGTAGATCGCTGTAGCTGACGGATGCATGAGCGTACGTGTGAAATCCAATTGCTAGTAGGATCGTGAATAGTATCCTGATTGTCCTCATGTCTTGTTACCTCTCTTCTTATATGAGATGAATATTGTTTTGAGCGCACTTCTGACGCATGTCGTCAGGCCATATGCTTGCCTGAATCTCTCCGATGTGCGCTTTCCTTAGGAAGAACATGCACAGTCTTGATTGACCGATGCCTCCACCGATAGAGAGCGGCAATTTGCCATCCAGTAATTGTTTGTGGAAGTAGAGCTCCTTGCGTTGCTCTTGGCCAGTCATCTCTAATTGTTTCAGCAAAGCTTCTTTGTTGACGCGTATGCCCATGGAAGATAATTCCATTGATTGCTCCAACACGCTGTTCCACACGAGGATATCTCCGTTCAAGCCAGGAAGTCCATCTTCGCCTGGAGTTGTCCAGTCGTCATAGTCCGGAGCTCTACCGTCGTGGCGCTCGCCATCGCCGAGGGGACCACCCACGCCCATCACGAACACTGCACCATATTTCTTGGTGATCTCGTACTCCCTCTCTTTTGGGGTCAGGTTAGGGTATAATTGGCGGAGCTTCTCCGCATGGATGAAGAATATCTTGTTCGGTAGCACTGGCTTAATGCTAGGGTACATTTCGTATACTACGTATTCTGTGCGCACCATTACCGAGTAGATGCGGTTGACGATATCTTTTAAGAATTCGATGTTCCTGTCTGCCGCTGTCATCGTTCTCTCCCAATCCCACTGGTCTACGTAGAGAGAATGTAGGTTGCCGAGCTCCTCGTCCGAACGGATCGCGTTCATGTCCGTGTATAGTCCATAGCCTGGCTCAATGTTGTATTCTCCCAACATCAATCTCTTCCATTTGGCTAGGGAGTGCACCACTTCCGCTTTCTGGTCGCCTAATTCCTTGATGGGGAATGTTACGGCACGCTCAACTCCGTTAAGGTCATCGTTGATGCCTTGACCCTTTAATACGAAAAGAGGGGCTGTTACCCTCCTCAATCTTAATTCGGCTGATAAACTTCCTTGGAAGAAATCCTTTATCTTCTTGATGCCTAGTTCCGTTTCCCTGGCATCTATCAACGGTTTGTAACCTTTTGGAATTCTAAGATAACTCATGATCTGTTTTTTATTTTAATGCAAATATAGTAAAGTTTACAAAAATCGGCAAATGAAGATTTGAAATCGTGCAAAAAATTATTAAAAATATAATATGGGTGTAAAAATGATATCGAATCGCTTTGTGGACTGACAAAAAGTTATTTTTACATTAAAGTGGTGGACGAATGATTGTTTTTTTACGAAAAAGATGTAAATTTGCACTGCAAAATCGGCCCCGTAGTTCAGCTGTATAGAACGTCAGATTCCGGTTCTGAAGATCGTGGGTTAGAATCCCGCCGGGGTCACTGAGGGTGGAATCCGTTCCTTTCGGATTCCACCTTTTGCTTCTCTCTCCGTTCCCTCTCTTTTTCTCCTCGGAAATGGTACCTCTTCCGTTTTGTTTTTTCTTCTCTTTTTATTATATTTGTTATTAGTGAGTTCGCTTTGTGCGATTTTTAAGTTTTGATGTGTAGAATAATATTAAAAACAAGATCGGTATGAGGTATATTGTTGCATTTTTATTGGGGGGATGCTTGCTATTGTCTTGCTCGGACAAAAAGGATCGGGCGGCAGAGGCGTCCAAGGCTGCCATTGAGTCTCTCAATGCGTCGGAAGAGAAGCAAAATAGTGTCGAGGCGGAACAACAACCAGCGGCTGTTGATCAACAAGTTGACGCCTCTCCGCAGGAAACGGAGGAGGTGGCTGCTGCGGTGGAGGAGAGCGAAACTGTGGAACCAGAGCCTCTTGTGGAGGATTTTGCGGATAATAGTGCGTCGGTGGATGAACCTCAGAGCACGCCGGTCCAAAATAGTGCCGCTTCAGGAGATAATGTTTCTTCTTCGGATATGTCATCCCTCTCTGAGAAGTTTGGCTTCCCGGTTTCGTCGGGTGATGATGTGGAGCTTCTCAATGAGGTGGCTTCCTGGTTGGGCTCTCCTTATATGTTGGCTGGAAATGACAAGAGTGGGGTAGACTGCTCCGGGTTCATCTGCAGTGTGTATCAAACCATATATAACAAGAAATTGCCTCGTCGGACGTGCGAGATATACGAGAAGTGTAAAACCATTCCTGTCTCTGAGGCGAAGATGGGTGATATTGTCTTCTTCCGTCCTGACGGAAAGATGGATGAAACGCCTAATTATGCGGGCATCTACTTGAAAAACAACAAGTTCGTGATTGTAAGTTCTTCGAAAGGCGTTACAATCGCTGATTTGGGTAGCAATTATTACAAGAAGACCTTTGTTTCTGCCGCTAAAGTGGTTGCAGAGTGATCAATAAGGGGCTTCCTTGTTGCCTGATATAAGAAAGGCTGAATTCCGTCGGGGATCTAGCCTTTTCCTTGTGATGATTTTATTGTTTCTCCAATAAGGAGATGCATGTCTTGAGTGACTCCTTCCAATAAGGAACCGATACGCCGGCGGCTTTGATCTTTCGTTTGTTGAGTACGCTGTAGGCCGGTCTCTCCGCCGCAGTCGGATATTCGAAGCTCTCGATAGCGCTCACCTTCGTGCCTAAGCCTGCGATCTCAAATATGGCTTTCGTGAAATCGAACCAACTGATGACCCCTTCGTTGGAGAAGTGGTAAGTGTCGAATCCCTTGAATCCTTTCTCGAGCAAGGTCATGATGGCGTAGGCCAAGTCTGTTGCGTAAGTAGGTGTCCCTATCTGGTCGTAGACAACGTTAAGCGACTCCCTTTCCTTCCCTAAGCGGAGCATGGTCTTGACGAAATTGTTTCCATATTCGCTGTACAGCCAAGCCGTGCGGATGACGATGGCGTCACAGCCGCTCTTCTCCACCTCTATCTCTCCTTGCCGTTTGGTGCGTCCGTAGACACCTATGGGTTGGGTGGCGTCGGTTTCTTTCAGTGGCAGGCTTGACTTCCCATCGAAAACGTAGTCTGTGGAGATATGGACGAGCTTGGCCCCGACGCTTTTGGCGGCGAGGGCGAGGTTCTTAGGCCCGTCCACGTTAATCTTTGCCGCAAGTTCCTCACAACTCTCCGCTTTGTCTACCGCAGTGAAGGCGGCGCAGTTGATGATCGCACCGACGCTCTCCTTTTTGACGAGATCCTCCAATAGGGGAAGGTTGGTGATGTCAACCTCCGGCATGTCGGTGTAGATAAACTTGTGTTGTGGGTAATTGCCCGCTATTTTGCGCACGGAGTTGCCTAATTGTCCGTTAGCGCCTGTAACCAATATGTTCATTGTCCTTGTCTTAATCGAATACTTCCGCTTCCAGAAGGAATGGATGTTTTTTATCTTTCTCCGATAGAAGCATTTTTTCTGCTGGGATATCCCATTTTATGCCGATGGTCGGGTCGTTGAACATGATGCCGGCATCAGCTTGGGGTGCATATACGTTGTCCACTTTGTAGGTGAATATCGCCTCTTCGCTTTTTACAAGGAAGCCGTGGGCGAATCCTCTCGGGATGAATAGTTGCTTCTTGTTTTCTTCGCTGAGCAGGACGGCTACGTGTTTGCCGAATGTCGGGGAGCTCTTTCTGATGTCTACGGCGACATCGATCACCTCGCCTTTGATTACTCGTACTAATTTCGCCTGTGAGAACTCTCCCTTTTGATAGTGGAGACCTCTCAGCACACCATAAGAAGACTTGGATTCGTTGTCTTGAATAAAGTTGACTTTCCCAATGTGTTCCTCAAACTCGTTTTGTTTGAAGGCTTCCATGAAGTATCCTCTGCTGTCAGAGAACACTTTAGGTTCTATGACCCATACTCCTTTAATCTCTTGTTCTGTGAAAATCATTTCTGTTCCAATAGTGATAGAATATATTGCCCGTAAAGGGTTTTGCTTAATTGTTCGCCTGATTTTCGTAATTGTTCGTCGGAAATCCATCCGTTTCGCCATGCGATCTCTTCGATGCAAGCAATATAAAAACCTTGACGTTTTTGGATTGTCGCCACAAAATTGCCGGCTTCCAAGAGCGAATCGCAGTTCCCTGTGTCCAACCATGTGAACCCTCTTCCGAATTTCATCATCTTGAGCGTACCCTCTTCAAGGTACATCTTGTTCAGGTCGGTGATCTCATATTCGCCACGTGCGGATGGCTTTAGCCTCTTGGCTTTCTCCGTCACTGTTTCGTCGAAGAAGTAGAGACCGGGCACCGCATAGTTGGATTTCGGGTTCTTCGGTTTCTCTTCCAGGGAGATCACTTTGCCCGTCTCGTCGAATTCCGCGACTCCGTAGGCGGAAGGATCTTTGACGTAATATCCGAATATGGTCGCTCCCTTTTGTGGCTTCGAAGCGTTGCGGAGCATTTCCGAGAAGTTTTGTCCATAGAATAGGTTGTCTCCTAAAATGAGACATCCCGCCTCTCCGTTGAGGAAATCCGCACCCAACACGAATGCTTGCGCCAAGCCGTTGGGCTCGTTCTGTATGACATAACTGAACTTCATGCCGAAATCTTCCCCTGTTCCGAGCAATTGCTTGAACATAGGCAAATCGCGAGGCGTTGAGATAATCAACACCTCGCGTATGTTAGCTAGCATAAGCGTCGAAAGTGGATAGTAAATCATCGGTTTGTCATAAACCGGCATGATCTGTTTGGATATGGCTTTCGACAGCGGAAATAAGCGGGTGGCACTGCCCCCCGCAAGTATGATACCTTTCATGTATTACTTTTGTTTCTTGTCTGCTAAAAGTACTGTCTTGATGGCGTTCCTGATCTCTTCCTTAGGAAGCGCTCCTCTGCTGGCCTGCGGCTGTCCCTCCTTAGGGATGAATATAAGCAATGGAATGCTGGTCGCTCCAAAGTATCTAGCGAGTTCCTTCTCTTCGTCGATGTTGATTTTGTAGATGTATATATCATCCTTATAATCTTTTGAAAGATCATCGAGGAAAGGAGAAATCATTCTGCATGGTCCACACCAAGATGCGTAGAAGTCGATGACACAAGGCTTGTCTCCCAAGTAGTTCCACCCCTCTGAATCAACGTTGACAACCAATTTCTTGAATTGCTCGCGGTTCAGGTGCTTCACGTATGTTTTTTGCTCAGACTTCCCTTTGTCGCTATTTCCACCACCTGCGTATAGGCATGATGACAAACCTAACAAAAGGCACATGATCGATGTCTTTAATAAATTCCTTGTTCCCATTTTACTGTATAATTTATCTTGTTTTTTATCGATTTGATTATCTCTATTACTTTGCAAAGTTAATGTTTTTTTTCTATTCGCAACGGTTGCGGCGCATGCTAATGTTAAAAAATGGAAAGAATCCTTTTCTGAATGTGCGAAAAACATTGATGGATGTTTCATGGCTTTCTTAAAACACCTATATTTGTACCGTGTAACAATTGGGGCTGGCATATGGCCGGATCGTTTTGTTGTTAGTGTGTGATAAATAGTAAATCGTGATAAATAGTAAATCGTAAATTGTAAAATAGTAAATATGAGCGATTCTTTGTTTTCGTCCCTTCCGTATAAGGTTGCGGATATTAATTTGGCTGATTTCGGTCGTAAGGAAATTGAGTTGGCGGAGAATGAGATGCCTGGTTTGATGGCTCTTCGTGAAAAATATGGTAAGCAAAAACCGTTGAAGGGTGCTAGAATCTCAGGTTCTTTGCACATGACCATACAGACGGCGGTCTTGATCGAGACGTTGGTCGAGTTGGGCGCTCAGGTCCGTTGGGCTAGTTGTAATATTTTCTCCACGCAAGATCATGCTGCGGCGGCTATCGCTGCGGCGGGTGTGCCTGTGTTCGCTTGGAAAGGTGAAACCCTTTCGGATTATTGGTGGTGTACCCTGCAGGCGTTGAACTTCGGCGACGGACAGGGACCTAATATGATCGTGGATGATGGTGGTGACGCCACGTTGATGATCCATTTGGGTGCGAACGGGGAGGATGACCCATCTGTTTTGGACCGTTCCGCTGAGAGTGAGGACGAAATAGAGTTGCTTAACATCTTGAAGGAAGTCCGTAAAGTGGATGGCAAGTTCTTCAATAGGATGCTTTCTTCGATAAAGGGTGTCTCTGAGGAGACGACAACGGGTGTGCACCGTCTTTATCAAATGGAGAAGGAGGGAAGACTTCGCATCCCAGCGTTCAATGTGAACGATTCTGTCACGAAGTCTAAGTTCGATAACTTGTATGGTTGCCGCGAGTCCTTGGCTGATGGTATAAAACGTGCCACGGATATTATGGTGGCCGGTAAGGTGGTCGTTGTTTGTGGATATGGCGATGTCGGAAAAGGTTGCGCACATTCCATGCGTTACTACGGCGCTCGTGTGCTGATTACCGAGATAGACCCTATCTGCGCTCTGCAGGCCGCTATGGAAGGCTATGAGGTGGTTACCGTCGAGGATGCGCTTCCTATCGGAGATATTTATGTGACCACGACTGGTAACGTGGACATCATCACGGTGGAGCACATGGAGAAGATGAAAAACTCAGCCATCGTATGTAACATCGGACACTTCGACAGTGAAATCCAGGTGGATAAGCTGAAGAAATATCCTGGCATCAAACGTAGAAACATCAAGCCTCAGGTGGATCAGTTCTTCTTCCCTGACGGACATTCTATCATCTTGTTGGCGGAGGGAAGACTCGTCAACTTGGGCTGTGCCACTGGCCACCCTTCATTTGTGATGAGTAACTCGTTTACCAACCAGACTTTGGCGCAAATCGAGCTTTTCACGAAGAAATATGAGGTGGGCGTTTACTGCTTGCCGAAAGAGCTTGACGAGGAGGTCGCTAGACTTCACCTCTCTAAAATCGGTGCGAAACTGACGAAGTTGACGCCTGCGCAGGCCGCTTATATAGGCGTCTCTGTCGATGGACCATACAAATCCGATTTGTACAGATATTGATGAACGTATTTCTCTGCCCTTCCGAATCTGTTCGGAAGGGCGGATCTTTAATTTGGACAATCAATTTGGGTGTTTTTTCACTATTTAGAAAAAAAAGGTCATCGTTTTTATTTGTTATTAACGAATTTTAAATAACTTTGTCGCACTCAGAAGTTTTTTTTCTGGTGTATTGAAAATGTAATTGTTGTTATAAGTCCATGAAAAAGATAATTATTGCGCTTGCGACGTTGCTCATGTTGACGTCGAATGTATTTGCGGAGAAGGATGTTAAGGTTCGTTTCGGATTGGAAGGCGGTTTTAACATGACAAAGTGGAACGGTGATTTGATGCCGAACTACGGCGTTTCTCCCGATCTGATTTCTGCGACAGCTAATATAGATGATGCAAGTGTTAGACCTGGTTTCCATGCTGGTGCGTTGATGGATATTATCATCGAGAAGCATTGGTCCATTCAGCCAGAGGTGCTGTTCCAAATGGAAGGCTCTGAAATCACCACGCCTATCATTACGCCGGTACTTAATGAGGAGGGTGAGATGGTAGGTCAGGAAATCGGTGATGGTACAATTACTGAAAAATATACTGCGGGATATATCAGAATTCCTGTTGTGTTGTACTACAATATCATGAATGTCGGTCCTGGTCAATTGTCTCCAGGTTTGGGTCTCTTCTTCGCCGGCGGTGTTTGTGGAAAGAGCTCTGAAACGGAGCGTAACACGTTCGGCGTGGATGGTATATTGGATGAGTTTGATTGGGGTCCTACCGTTAAGATCGGTTACGAATTCCAAAACGTGGCGAGTGGTTTGTATCTGAACTTGGGATTCTCCCAGGGTATGACAACCTCTAAGTCGACTGGTCTTAGCCTTTCCGTAGGTTATAAGTTCCAATACTGGAAAGCCCTTAGACGTGCTTACAACACGGGTATCTTGGAGTACAACCCATAATCGTAATGCGATTTAAAAAAGTTTATGTCGAAATAACCAACCGATGCAACTTTAACTGCAGCTACTGCTGCTCGTCGGTTCGGGAAAAGAGATTTGTATCGCCGGAAGATTTTTCGGCGATACTTTTTTCTATCAAGCCCTATACGGATTACATCTACCTACATGTGTTGGGCGAACCCTTGCTGCATCCTCAATTGGATATATTGTTGGCTGAAGCCTCCAAACAGGACTTTTATGTCAACTTGACGACCAATGGATCCTTGCTCCAACGTCGGCGTGAATTGTTGCTTCGCTCCGCGATCCGTCAGTTTAATCTCTCTTTGCACGATGCGGAGGAGAATTTGCCTGAATCCCAGTGGTTATCCTACTTGGAAGAGGTTTCACGCTTCGCGAAGGATAAATCATCCGATAGTTATTTCTCTCTTCGCTTATGGAATAGGGTGGGTGATGACGTTTCTCGCTTCAACCAGTTGTGCCTCTCCTTTCTGTCTGATTTTTGGAGGGTGGATATGTCGGATGCGTTTTCTTCCCGAAATAAGAAGTTGGCGGATCATGTCTATTTCCAGAATTCGGCTCGTTTTTCTTGGCCGGGGGAGAAACGCTTGCAGGTTCATCGCCGTTCATGTTATGCGGTGAGGGATCATGTGGCTATCTTGGTCGATGGTACGGTGGTGCCTTGTTGCCTCGATGCGAATGGCGCCATGCCGTTGGGGAATCTCTTCGAACAACCTTTCTCCGACATCATCGTTTCGGAAAGGGCTCAGCGGATTTTGGAGGGCTTCCGCCGACATGAGGTCGTGGAGCCGATATGCGCTGATTGTGGTTTCTTCGCAGGGTTGTAGTCTTCTTCACTATCCCATAAAAACATTAGTGACTTTTTGTGTTTCTCTCATATATTTATATCTTTGTTATTGAATTATATTAAGAGTTATGAGGCGTTTTCTGTGCATACTATTCGGTGTTTTCGTAAGTGGCTCTGTTTTGGCGTCATCCATTGATGAGATTGAAATTGCCACGAAAGGACAGACCACCTTGGCTTTGGGGGTCGGTATCCCTCCGTTCACGTCTGGTGCGGCGGCGGATATCCCATGTCTTTCACTCTCCGCCTCTGCCGGTATGGCGAGTGGTTTCGTGAATAGTGATTTGTTCGGAAAAAATGGTGCGGTTGATTTAGGTGTACAGTTCTCGGCTTGCCATTATAAGGATGAGTATTCTCTCTATAACACGACGCAATATGTGAAGGTGTTCCAAGGCTCGTTGACCCTTCGTAGCGCTTTCCATTTCCAGTTCATGAAAAACTTTGACGCATACGCGGGCCTTTGCGGAGGCGTGAATATCTGTGCGGAGAGCTTCAAAGAGGTTACTAGATATAGTGAACAGTCCTATTTCGAGTTGTGGAATGAGATCGAATCGAATACGTTCTCCCCGGTTCTTGGCGCTTACGTGGGTACGAAGTGGTTTTTTACCGATCATTTCGCCTTGGGCTTGGAGGCTTCGTATGATTTTCTCCGTACGGATGACGAAGCTTGCCTGGAGGCTTACGGACGTTCTCACTATGGTGGTTCCGCCCTCCCTATCATTTCTGTTCTTGCTTCATTCAAATTAGGTAACAAGTGATCCTCTGCAGGACCGTGATGCCGCTTTGTCAGGGGGGGGGACCTGAAATCGATTAATTCCCCATGTGCCTGATTGATTCTTGCCCTATTTGTTGTTGCTATTGTCCTCTTTGTAAAATTGATCTATGCTAAATATTTCGTATGTATGTAAAATATGCATGTGTATTTTTTGGAGTGAATAAAATTTTATGTATATTTGAACATCAATAGAAGTTAAAAACAATAATAGGGTACAATCAGCAAGTTTTTAGTGTTGTGTTTGTGTGGTGAAGCTGACAATTATTGCCATGAATTTTTTTGATTCTAATATATAGTGTATTTATTAACGTAAATTTTTAGCAATGAGAAAGAAATGTTTACTAATTGGGGCCTTAATAGGGGCGTGTGGGGCTGCATTCGCTAATGCGGATGACCCGAACGCTGTGATGATCGAATTAAAGGATCACACAACGTATTCTTATGTTTTGGAAGATTCTCCGAAATTACAGTATAAGAATGATAGTCTGATTGTGGTGGGGTCGGTTTCTACATCCTATTCATTCTCGGAAGTCAGCAAGTATTATTTCGCGAAAATTCCTATGCCATGCTGTAATGTGGGAGTGCCTGAGGTTGAGGCGAACGAAGTGCGTGTCACCTATCTGGACAACAAAAACGTTTTGATCGAGGGTTTGGCCGAGTCGGCGCAAGTGGGATTGTTCACTGTTTTGGGAGAGCTAATCAAGCAAACAAACTCATCGGAGAACGGAGTAGTCCAATTGACCTTACCCGATGTCAAGGGTGTTTATATCGTGAAAGTTAATGACCAATCAATCAAACTTATAAAGAAATAGGGTATGAGAAAATATATACTTACGAGCCTGATAGCGTTGATAGCTTTCTGCTTCGCTTCAGTAGCCAATAAAATTTATATAAATAGCGGCAGAGAAACGTATATTTACGAGTTGTCGGTGTATGATACTGTTGTCCATATCGATTCCACTCGCCAGGTGGAGATCCAAACGAAGGGTAGGCACCAAAATTTCGCTAAGAAATTTTACGTGGAGGATTTGTCCCAAGTCTATTTCTCTGGACATACGGAATTGGACGTGGAGAAGGTCTCCGCAGTGAGAAACTGTTCTGCTGACTCCAATGCTCCCTTATATGTGAGCGATACGTTAGTCACCTATCAGTATTCTCCAGAGAAAGGAGAGTTGTCCTTAACCATCTATTCCTTGGAGGGAATGTGTTGCGAGTCGGAGTGGTTTGCGGATCTGAATTATTTGGTCACAAGAACCAGTGGCCAGATCGGCATCAATCTTGATCAATTTCCTATTATCGAGGATACTGCAACGGGTGTCATGTCGGCGTGTGATTGTTTCTGTTATGGCTACAATGTGAATGTGGTCTTAACGGGTGTTCATGCAGAGCCTTATCGCATCGACCTGCAAGGCACCGACAACTTTTATATCGATTTGAGCACTAGTACAGAGGGTGTTATCTATAGATTCCCGAATGGCGGTTATGTGAAACATAGCAATTGTAAGAACCATTATTTGGAAGAAGAGTATGGCGATGATATTGATGGGTTCGGATGGAGAAGAAAAGTCGGCGACACATTGGTTTCTTATCAATATGATTATGAAAACGACCAACTTTATATCACCTCCCATGATGTTTATACAAATTGTTGTGCGAATATACTCTCTTCGGTGATTCAAATGAAGGATACAATTGTCGTGTTTGTGTATGAGAAAGCCGGACTGGACTGTGATTGCATGTGCTATTACGATGTCACTTCTTATGTGAATGGATTGAGGAAAGGTGCTGCGGATAGTGAAAAAATATACCACTTCCGAGTGGAGGGCAGCTCATTCGATTTGCATATCGGAAACGAAGGAGACTTTAGTGGCGTGATTCTGTATGGAGATCCGAAGGGCCGTTTCTTGGAGGGCAGTTCATGCAAGGGCTCTTCTTCGGAAAAAGGTTTGACCGAGGAGCTCGAGAGATCTTCAGACACGTTGGTTTCTTACCGCTTCGACCTCAGTCGGGGCGAGGGCGTCGTTGTGGCGTATGATGTGCCTTTGAGCTGTTGCATCGAGGCGCAGTCTGTGACTGACGTAAATGGTGACAATATAGTTATTACCCCTGTTCAGGTCGGTATGCCATGTAAGTGCATGTGTACTTATGATGTTACCACTGGTTTGGAAAATCTGAAGCCTCGTGTCTATCATATTACAGTGCGGGGCTCGACGTATGGTGATATCTCTTTTGATGTTGACTTGTCTAAAGACTCTATCGTGGAGGGAATTATTCCTACGGGTATAAGGGGTCGTCTCCTTTCCTTGAGCCCTTGCAAGAGAGAGACGAGAGAGTTGGCGGATAGCCTTCGTTCCTTGGAACGTACCCTAACGCATATTGAATCTGCGGATACACTTGTCTCTTATGAGTTCTCTCCAGAGACTGGCGTGTTGATTGTTACTTCTTATGACCTCGAAATTAATTGTTGCACGACAAAGGGTACTGAGGCGGTGGCCCAAGGGGATACCATCACGATTCGCACGATAGAGGGCGGAGATAGATGCAGATGCTTGTGCATATTTGATGTCAAATCAGAGGTGGTGAATCTTGAGGCGAAACCATACCATCTCGTTGTGGATGGCGTGGAGTTCGATGTTGACTTCTCCAAGGATTTGACGGGTGTTGTGACGAAATAGGTTAATATGTTTTCATAAATTTGGTGATGCCACGGGGGATGCAGTGACCCTCGTGGCATTATTTACTATTTAACTATTTACTATTTACTGTTTGGACGTTTGCGATTTACTATTTAGCTATTTACGATTTACTGTTTCAGAGGCGGAAATGGTTGATCGTCTTTTGCCTCATCCCTATGAAAATGTTGGGGAATGTTCCTGGAAAAGGAAAGGGGATCGCCTTGTTTGGCAACCCCCTTCGGTTCATTTCTTTTTAGCATCTATATGAGACGCTGACTCCTCAGCTGCCAAATAAGCAGCAATGTGTTTTGCTTTTTTCTCAACCTTTTTAGGCTTTTTCTCATTACCTTTCATAATACTACCAATTTAAAGTTAAACAATTTGTTTTATTTAAACGGAGTTGCTCGGTTATGAAAAACATAGCTGGGTAGCTCTTCGAAATGATTTTCGATCATAGTTGACGATCTTTATCGTCGTCTATATTAATACAAAAACCGTGCCAAACGTCAGAAGGAACTTTCTGTCCACTTTTGTGCCATTCTGTCCGAGTGATGTGACACGATTGACTATTTATTTTGTAGGGTAGGGTGAAAATTGTATCTGATGAAAATTAAATTGTTTTTGTGATGCTATATTGCCGATTCTTTGTAAATTGCCTTGATTATTGGTGAGAGATTTGTTTCCCTCTTTCCCTTTGAAAATTCTGGATGTCACCTATGGGAACACACAGGCATGCGAAAGAACACAAATCTTGATGGATTATGCCAATAAGATTGGAGGATTGGACGTTTAACAAAAAATATATGATCATGAGAAAAGAATTGCTCATTCTGGCAACGGCTGTGTTAAGCGCTTGCGGCGGGGCGAACACCAATCAGGAGCAACGTTCGGACACGCTGAGTAAGGAGCTTCCTGAAGATACGGTAGTGGCAGTGAAGGAACAGCCTTCATTTACCTCTCCCGACCGCCAATTTATGGATGTGCGTGGCAACGTTTCCAAATTGTCTGTTCAGGTAAGTAATTGTGACTCTACTTGGAGTGGCAAGCTCGAACATGTGGAATGGATGGATAAGACATACACATTCGATCAAAAAGGTGTTGTCGCTTTTGATACAAAGGAAAAAATCAGGCTTTCCCGCAACGATAATGGACAAATCACAAAGAAGGAAGTCTATGTGGCGGACTTGGGTATTTATATTTCTGAAGAGTATCTCTATAATGAACAGGGGATGTTGGATACGATGATTATCAATGGGTTAGAATGCCATGGGAAAAAGTATTTCATGTATGACAGTGATTTAGAATGTGTTTCCTCTGTTGAACCCTCTATGGGAGAAGGCGAATATCTTTATACAGATGCCATGGAGTATTTCAACATCGTGGAGCGGGATAGTTTGGGTAACTGGACAAAACGTCGTGTAACCACTGTTAATAAGTATTCTCAGGACGGGAAGAATATTGAGAAAGAGGAGAGAGAGTATCGTATAGAGACGAGAGAAATTTTTTATTATTAAATGTGATCCACACACGCTCGGAATTTGTGCTCAAAGTAAACGTTGAATTGATTCGTCCGCAATTTTTCCGCCCTTGATTCCGTGGGTTTAGGATCATGCCTTGGGGCAAATTTGTCCCATTCAAAAAAATGATGTACATTCGCGTCATTAATTTTATAATCGTTATAGTATGAAAAAAGTATTGTTTTTACTGTTGGCTGTGCTTCCTTTCATGGGAGTCAGTGCATCGAATGTGAGCAAGATTGAGTATGCCAATGCTGGCGATTTCTCCCTCGGTATTATGATTGGTGTTCCTCCTCATAGCCATGCGAACATGCCTTCTCTTTCTGTGGATGGTATGTGGGGCTTGGCGGATGGTTTCATCCACACGAAGACATTTGGTGACAATGGTGCCATCGATTTGGGCGCATATATCGGATATTGTAACTGGACGGATAATTTGCGTTATGAAGGCCGTGATTATAAGCATTCTTATTGGGAGTTGCCGATGGCTGTCCGTTGCGGATTCCATTTCCAGTTCGTTCAGCACTTGGACGTATATGCTGGTTTCCAGGGTGGTGTGGCAATTATCCATTGGAGTGATACGCATGACGCAGTGAAGACCAGCGATGGAGATTGCGATGGTATCTTCGGTAACTATTTGGGCGCTAAATGGCACTTCACCGATGGTTTCGGCGTGAAGGCTGAATTCTCGAGCGATTGGATCGGAGATGGCATTGAACATGACAACTTGCCTCCTTTCGCCGTCGGTGTGACATTCAATTTCTAATCGGAAAGTATTTGTAAGTAATATATTATTAACGGATTCCCTCGCTTGAGGGTGAGATGTGAAATTTCGGTTGTTATTATGAAAAGGATTTTTTTATTGTTTATTTCCCTTCTGCTCGTCGGGAATATGATGGCAGGTAACGGAAAAGTGAGTGAAATTGGTGTTGTGAAACAGGGCGGTTGCAATTTGGGGTTTATGATCGGTGTGCCGCCAATTGATTATTACGAGAGTGGTGAACCTACGGATCCTACAATCCCTACGTTCTCGGTAGATGCTAATTGGGGCTTGGCTTCCGGATTCATCAAGACGAAGACTTTCGGTAACAATGGTGCTGTTGATTTGGGCGCATATTGGGGTATCGACCACTACAAAGGTGTTTGGGATCGCGGAAGGGGAATGTTGCAGAACTCCATCTTGATCAGAGCCGCTTTCCACTTCGAGTTCGTGAAAAACTTGGATGTCTTCATGGGCATCGCCAATGGTGTGAACATCTTCGGTTCTACGAATGACCATCCAGGATGGGACTTCGATGATTGTAAGTATGCCGGTGGTATTTACGGTGGCGTGAAATATTATTTCACGGATCATTTCGGCTTGAAGATCGAGTTCGGTTCTGACTGGAACGAGAAGAATCTTACGAATTTCGCAGGTGGTTTCACATTTAAGTTCTGAAACCATAGGTCGAAACATCTGAGCGGGGAAGTGAATTCCTGGGCTTTAAATGATAGAAATGAAGGAGGGGCGAATCATCGTCCCTCCTTTCTTTTGTGCGCCTGATGCGTTAGCTTCGCTTATTCCACTAGGATCTTTATGCTTCTTTTCCCTCCCTCTTGGCATATCTCCGCAATGATGATTTGTCCTCTGTATATCCGTAGATCGATGGTTCCCCCCGAATCGTTCGTCGGCGCCGCAATGTGCTCGCCTTTTAGGCTGTAGAGCGTTGCTTTTTCACCTTTTCGGAGGCGAAGTTGCCCGTCGATTAGGTGGACGTAACTCTCTTGAGGGGCATCGTTCAACCCATTTCCTTGCCTCTCCTTGTAGACTAACCGTCCGATTTTGTTCGCACCGAGGGCCGCGTCGTATTGGGCGGATGGATTGCCGAATTGTATGCAGTGGTAGTTCTTGTCGCTCTTGTGGTCACCATATTCTGAGACTCGGATGAATAGCTCGTACGTGCCTTCCTCCATCTCTTGCGGAATTTCCAAGTGGGTGCTTAGGGTTGTTGTATCCCTTGAAAGCCATGCCATGGGGTCGATAGGGCTTTCCGGAAGCACCTCGTGGCTCTCTGCCTCTCCTTTGAAGATGAATGAGACGATCGCTTGGCGGGTGAGGTTGCCGAAGCCGACGTTCTCTATGCCCAACGTCACGTCGATGCCTTTACCCGTAGGCGAGGCGGTGTCGATCGTGGCGCTCCGGAGGATGAAGCGGTAGCCCAGGTGGTTCTCCACGTAGGTGTAGCCATCCTTCCCGTTGTATTCGGGGTCGTCGCCTTCGAAGGTGATCTCCTTCCAGCCGAGGATGGTGGGTTGGTGCCATTCGTAGTTGAGGTAGGAGGTGTGGGTGCGGAATCCCTCTTGTGCGAGGTAGGCGGGGGTATTGATCGGATCGTCACCGTTGTAGTTGGCGACGAGCTCTCCACCGTAAGGGGTGTGTTGCGAATAGGTTTCGAGCCATTGCACCATCATCTCACGGGTCATCTGGTGGCCGCTTTCCCCCATGCCGATGGTGCCCAGATCGCTGTAGGAGCCCAGATAACCATCGTTGTACATGCCGACGCGCAGGATGGTGTCCCCTTTCGCCGCAAGGGCATTCCGGAACGCATCTGAGTGGATGTCGAAGCCCGAGTAGTTGCTGCCTTGGTTGACGCCCAACCAGACCGCCACGATGTCGGGACGGCGCACACCGATCATGATCTCCGGAGGTGTGCATTGGAGCAGTGTCTGCAGCGCCTCCGCGATGTTTTCGTTGCTACCCACGTTGCTGGAGTGCATTTCTCCCCAACTGCCGTACATGCCCAGCTCCACGAAGGTGATGACGTCCGTGTTGCGGGCGTAGACTTCCCCCAACTGCTTCAGGTGACCGAGGATGACGGACTGCTCCGGGTCGCATTTGGTCGAGCCGTTGAACCAAGGGTCGTAGGCGAAGCGCACGATGGCGGTTTTCCCACGTTGGCGCACGGCGTCCAGCGTCGCTTCGAATGCATCCAAGGCATCTTGGGTGAGTGGTCGGGAGACCCCGAAGGTGGTGTCGCCCGTCTCCTCATTGACGCTCAGCACCGCTTTGCTGGAGAATTCCGAGATGTCCATCCTGAGGTGGGAGATGTTGCCCCATGTGCTTGCTGGTTGATTTCCTTCCGCCTTCAGGTGTAAGCCTTGGGTGCGGTAGAATCCGATGCCGGGGTTCTCCACTTTCTCCAATGCGTCGGTAAAGTCCAGATTTTGCGGGACGGGAGCCCCGTGGAGCGTTATGCCTAAGAAAAGAAGGCCTGCGAAGGTGATGGTTCTTGTCATGATCGTCGTATGTTATTCCTGCGGAGGATGTCAACCCTCGACGCATGGTTGTTATCAATTCCCTAATGTACGGAAAATTTGCATTCCACGTTTGATTTTAGTGATTATATTATGCTTACGAAAAAACTTTGATTTAGGAATATACGAAAAAAGGAAAAGGACTTCCTGTAATAGAAAGCCCTTTGTCGATTGCGCCTTGCCACCATTTCAGATGACAGAACTTGGGGCAAAGTCGTCAACGCATAAAAGCGAAGTCCCCTCTGTGGGTTAAGCCCCCTGGTGGGTAAGGCATTTCGGGATTAACCGAAATGCGTAACCCGATGCAAATATGCAATGATTTTATATTCCGTAAAAGTTTAATTCGTTTTTTTGTTTTTCTTTTTTGTAATTTCGTGACCGTAACGATAATTGAACGTTGATATGAAGAAAGTGATCGCATTCCTGCGCACGTTGCGGGAGAATAACAATACGGAGTGGTTCCATGCCCATCGGAAGGAGTACGAGGAGGCGAAGGATTCCTTTAGCCAGTTCGCCCGTCGGCTGATAGAGGAGACGGGCCGGTTCGACGAGAGCGTGGCGGGTCTGGAACTGAAGGACTGCACCTACCGCATTAACCGGGACATCCGCTTTTCGGCGGATAAATCGCCTTACAAAACGCATTTCGGGGTCTTCATCGCCCCCGGTGGCAAGAAGTCGGGTAGGGCAGGTTACTATTTCCACCTCTCCGTGGGTGGTGACTCCTACCCGGATGCGAACATGGTGGCGATCGGTCATTACTGCTACGACAAGCGGGTGGTGGAGATCGTGCGGGAAGACCTGATGGACGAGCCTGAGAAGTTCGCCTCCTTTGTGCGGACAGGCGCGAAAGATGGTTTCACACTCGATAGCGAGGGCTCGTTGAAGAAACTGCCGAAGGAGTTCTCCGAGTGCAAATACCCTGATTATGCTAGGCTGAAGGTCTATTGCTTGTCTAAATTCATGTCCGAGGAGGAGGTGTCGGAACAAGAGGAGCTCCTCCAACATGTGCTGACGCTCTTCCGTCGCAACAAACCCTTCGTGGAATACCTGAATCAGGTGATCGATTATGTGAGTGAGGAGGATTAAGACCAGAGGATTTTTTAAACGTAGCAATATGGCGAAAGTTAAGCGTTTATTAAGCCTGTCATTTTGGCAATCTAAAATACGTAACCGTTCGATAACAAAGAAGTTAGGAAACAATCCTAGGAAACTGAATGTGGGGAAGGATGTCCTCTTCCTCCATCCGCAACACATCTATTTCGGCGACCATTGTGTGGTGAATCAGCGTACCGCTTTTTGTCCCCTTCACAGTCACATGGGAACGGATTATCCTTCCAAAATCGTGGTGGGAAACAATGTGAATTTTGGCGCCTATAACAGGATAGCCTCCGCCTATTCCGTCACCATAGAGGATGATGTGCTCCTCGCCGCATTTGTCCATATTACAGACCATTCGCATGGTTATGAGGATGTTACCCTCCCTGTCAGCAAGCAACCCATTATACACAAGGGACCGGTTGTGATCGGGAAAGGCAGTTGGCTGGCGTTTGGATGCCATGTCTTGTCGGGTGTGACCATCGGAGAGCATTGTGTGGTGGCGGCGAATTCCGTTGTGACGAAGGATGTTCCGCCCTTCTCTGTGGTCGCGGGCAATCCGGCACGTGTGATCAAACGGTACAATTTTGAGACCAAACAATGGGAACGCGTGTGAATGATCTCGAAAGAACGTGAAAAATGCCAAGATGGTTTTGGAAAACGATCCTGGCATTGGAAAATGAAAAGAATTAAAAAAACGCAAAACGATCTATCAATCATTCAATCAATTAAACACCCAATTATTTAATTACTCGCTCAATCACTTTGTAGATGTATACTTCTGCAGCCTCACGAAATCCCCGCCGTCGGTGACGAAGAGACGGAAGGCCACAGCGTGTAGCTTATTATCGATGCAGAGGTAAGTCACTTCTCGCCAGGAGCTTCTTTGCCTGTTCTTCACCTCCACCAATTCATAGATGCAACCGTTGTGTTTCAACTCCTTCTTCTCGAAGTCCACACTCATACACTTTATGTCGAAAGCATACGAACTTAGGTATGCCACTGACAGAATTATTGTTAAAACTACTTTTCTCATAATCCACAAATTTTAGTTAATAGTATATATAAATTCACAACCAATGTAAGTCCGACCGCTTGTCTTCCCTTTTGTTTGATGTGACAAATTTAGGGTGCTAAACATAAATAATCTATCGTTATTTACGATTTTATTCTATATTATTCATTGATAAAACCAATTGATTAAAAGGTGATGATTCGTTTTTGTTTGCCAACCACATCCTTGATGTTGTGAAATGTGTATACTTGTAATGTTTTGATTCCTAGGATTGTTGCGCTTGTAGTCTCTTCTTCGCCTCTTCTTGATCGATGTTGTCGTGGATCATTTTTTCCGGAGTTATATGGAACCTTTGTATCAGGTATTTCATCTGATCAATAGTCTCTAAGACGTTCCCTTGATCGATTCCGTCAATAGAGTAGTATGCATAGACGATATCCTCCACAATGTGTAATTTGCGGCAACTATTTTTCTCTTGACAATATTTGTACCATTCTTCGACAATGCGGTCCATTTGCATGGGGGGAATAATATATATGGCTGCTATGATATTTGCTTTTCTGAAACTCTCTGACTCTTCTTTTATGAAGGCAAGTTCAATGTCCCATCCATCAACTGTTTTGATGAAGTAGTTCAGAGGACGGGGTTGGACTATTATTTTGGTGCCCTTGGAAAACCATTTGTACACAAAGTCGGAGAGCGTTTGTGTCATTCTACGAATGGTTACGAATGATTGGATATATGTTCCAATAAGTGTTGGCGGGATGACGATTGCTGGACAGATAAAACTCATGAGGAAGACTTCGCCCCAAGGATGTTGGCTAGAGAAGTTTATGCAACTTAGCACAACGAGCAGTACTACCATACATATTAGGCATATTGGCAATACGATGCCTAAGGTCGATAGAAACCATTTCTTTTTTGATTGATAATAAATGCCACATCCTTCGAATAAGGCTTTCCTAGTTCCTTTCATGTCTAGGTGCTCTCCGTTGATGACGTATGGTGTTTTTATCATGGGAGGGGACTATATTTGCTGATAGAATACGAAAACAATATTAGGAGATGCCTTACCCAAAGACATCTCCTAATTATTTAGAATAGACTATTATTTACTTAATGATCTCCATGCCCTTCTTCAAGGCAGCCTCGTTCATCGGAATGAGGTGGTGGTGACGTTCAGGGAGTGTCTTCTTCAGACCCTTGAGAACGTTTTCGAGTTCAACGATAGGTCTGATTTTCAAGAATCCACCGAGGAGGATCATGTTGAAGGACTTCGCCGCATTCATTTCGATGCAGGCGTCCATCGCGTTGATCTTGTGGATATTGATATCCGTTCTCGTCGGTTCCGTCGTGATACCGTATGGGTCATAGATCAATGTTCCGCCCGGTTTAACGGTCTTCTCGAACTTATCCAATGACTGTTGGTTCAGGATGATGGCCGTATCGTAGGAGTTTAGGATAGGAGAGCTAATCTTCTCATCGCTCAGGATGACGGTCACGTTAGCGGTACCACCGCGTTGTTCCGGACCGTAGGCAGGCATCCAAGTCACCTCTTTGCCCTGCATCAAACCAGAGTAGGCAAGAATCTTACCCATGGAGAGAACGCCTTGTCCTCCGAATCCAGCTATGATAATTTCCTCTTTCATTTCTTCTGATTTTATTGGTTAGCGTCTTTGTCAATTAAGTCACCGAGCGGGTATTGAGGGAACATGTTCTCCTCCATCCACTTGTTAGCCTTCTCAGGGGTGAGTTTCCAACCCGATGAGCAAGTGGAAACCACCTCCACCACGTTAGCGCCGCCCTTGCCGTCCATGCAGTTCTCGAAAGCCTTTCTGATGGCCTTCTTGGTCTTGCGGACAGCCGCAGCGGTTTGCACGCTTTGGCGGGTCACGTAGCGGGTACCTTCCAAGTCTTTCAGTTGGTTGGTGATCTTCAGCGGATAACCATTCAATTTCACGTCACGTCCGTAAGGGCAGGTGGCCGTCTTCATGCCTTCGATGGTTGTAGGGGCCATCTGACCACCCGTCATACCATAGATACCGTTGTTGATGAAGATGATAGCGATGCTCTCGCCACGGTTGCAGGCGTGGATGGTCTCGGCCGTACCGATGGCGGCAAGGTCACCGTCACCCTGGTAGGTGAAGACCAATTTGTTCGGGCGAAGGCGCTTGATGGCCGTTGCCAAGGCAGGTGCGCGGCCGTGCGCTGCCTCTTCCCAGTCGATGTCGATGTAGTTGTAGGCGAAAACCGCACATCCCACAGGGGTGACACCGATCGTGTCCTCTACTAAGCCCATCTCCTCGATAACCTCGGCGATCAGCTTGTGAACAACACCGTGGCTACAACCCGGACAGTAGTGCATTGGGTTGTCGTTCATGATATCCGGTTTCTTGTAAACCAGATTCTCGGGTTTTATGATATCTTCTAAAGCCATTTTCTTTTTCGATTAAGTGAATTACATCAATTTAGTCTTCACTGCGTTCACGATCTCGTCTGGGGTGAAGACGATACCGCCCAAGCGTCCATAATGCTCAACAGGAACCTTTCCGTTGACAGCCAAGCGAACATCCTCGACCATTTGGCCTGCGTTCAACTCTACGGACAACATGGCTTTCACCTTGTTGGCGTATTGTGCGATGACCTTGGTAGGGAAAGGCCACAGGGTGATCGGGCGAAGGAGTCCCAGCTTGATTCCCTCGGCGCGCGCCATCTCGCATGCCTTTTGGCAGATGCGGGCGGAGCATCCGAAAGCCACCAACAAGTACTCCGCATCGTCGCAGAGGATCTCCTCGTAGCGTACCTCGTTCTCCTCGATCGTTTTGTATTTAGCTTGGAAGCGGAGGTTGTTCTGCTCCATCACCTCTGGCTTCAACTCCAGGGAAGTGATGATGTTGTTCTTGCGGGACATCTTCCTTCCGGTAGCCGCCCAAGGACATTGTTTCTCAACCTCTTCGTCGGTTCTTCTTGGCTTGTAGTCAGGCAAAACCACCTTCTCCATCATCTGGCCGATGACACCGTCCGCCAAGATGATCGCAGGGTTTCTGTATTTGAAGGCCAGATCGAAGGCCAATCCCACGAAGTCCGCCATCTCTTGTACGGAAGCAGGGGCTAAAGCGATCAGACGATAGTCTCCATGTCCACCGCCCTTGGTGGTCTGGAAGTAGTCCGACTGGCTAGGCTGGATCGTACCCAAACCCGGTCCGCCACGCATCACGTTGACGATCAAGGCAGGCAACTCGGCGCCCGCCAAGTAAGAGATACCCTCCTGCATCAGGGAAACACCCGGGCTGGAAGAGGATGTCATGACTTTTTTACCTGTGGCGGCTCCACCATACACCATATTGATGGAAGAGACTTCACTTTCTGCTTGTAGCACTACCATACCTGTCTCTTTCCAAGGCTCCACCTCCATGAGGGTCTCCATAACCTCGGATTGAGGAGTGATGGGGTAACCGAAGTAACCATCGCATCCGCAACGGATCGCGGCGTGTGCGATCGCCTCGTTACCTTTCATTAATCTTACTTCTTCACTCATCTCTATATTAATCTATTTTTGTTTTGTACACTGAAATACATCCATCCGGACATACGATTCCACAACTTGCGCAGCCTACGCATGCGTCCTCATTAGCCATGATGGCGTAATTGTAACCTTTCGCGTTAACTTGTTTGGACATCGCCAACACGTTGGCAGGGCAAGCGACCACGCACAATTGGCATCCCTTGCATCTGTCTTTGTTAACCACAACAGCTCCTTTGATTTTAGCCATTTTTCTTACTGTTTATTATGTCGTTTTTTAATTGTCGCGAAATTACTCTTTTTTTCTCAAAAAAGGAAATTAAATTTTCCGAGGTGTTTTAGTTTTCATTCATCCGTCTCCCTCTCCTGCGCTTGTCGTGCAGTGGTTTGATATTCAATGCCTCTCGGCGCGGAAGGAGCGGCTTTATTTCCTCATTAATCCTAGATATTCGTCCAACTCCTCTTGTGACCATTTCTTGTTCAGATCAACGATGTTGTCTTTGTCTTTGAACGGAGGAAACTTCGTGTAGAAGGTTAGTCGGCGGAAGTGGTGGTGGAAGATTCCTCCCACAATGGATAATGGTTTGATATCCTTGCCCTCTTTGTTTAGTTTCATCGTCTGAAGGTACATGTCGAAGTCTGGCGCTTCGACCGTAGGGTCCCATTGCCCTCCGACCATTTCGAGCCCCTGCTTGTCCATGATGACGGCCGAGCCGGAAAAACCTATCCTCAGGTTTAATTTATGTCGGTTCCATACCTCTTCGCAGAACTTCTCCCAATTGCAACCGTAGCATAGCTTTATCATCGTTTTCAGGGCTAGTTTACCTTGCCCCATGATGAATTTTGTCGGGTATTTAACATGCTTCCAGTGACGGGATAGTTTCTTGGTCTCCTCTTTGGTCGCCATACGGTCGTTGCTGGCGAGCGATAGGATATGATACCCGTCTTTCCCTAAAACCTGCATCAATCGGCTGTCCCAGTGCGGGGAGAGGACGATGTCGTTGTTTAAGAATGCATAAACGTCACCCTTCGCCGCCTTGATGCCGACGTTTTGGCAGTAGGAGTATGAGTAATTACCGTCATTTACAATCACATGCACGTTGTCCCCTAGTGATTTGAAGAACTCGGTGCTTCCGTCCGTTGAGCCGTTGTCGATAATGATGAGTTCAAACTCTGAATCTGTGTTCTTGACAATGGAATCGTAGTAGATACGGTTCATTGCTAATTGATTGTAAATTGCGGTGATAATGCTTATCATATATGGTTCTTATTGTTTCGATTCTTTTCTTGTCGCTCTTTTGTTCAAGATGTTCTCCATCCTCATGATGTGTGCAAAGGTAGGTAAAAAATAGGAAAGTACAAGCCTATCTGACGTCTCATCCGACGGGTTTCGTCCCCTTTTTACCCTCTGTTAACGAAATTATTCGTTTTTTATATTTTATTTAACGCAATAGAGGCCTATAACTTCGTTATAAATCGTGTATATGTGCTATCTTTGCATGATTATATTGGCATGAAAAAGCTGACGTACATATTGTTGTCCATTATAGGAGTGATTTCAGTGTTACTCCTCTTGGCTTATGCGGCTTTGCAGAATGATAGGATACAGCGTCGGTTGGTCTCTTCCTTGACGGAAAGCCTTTCCAAACAGGTGGGTAGTGAGATTGGCATGGACCATATCGATTGGTCTTTCCCGAACAGTTTCGTCCTGCAGAATGTTTATGTGCAGGATTTGCAGGGCGACACCATGCTTGCGTGGGATAGGGCCAAGGTGACGATCGACATGGTGAAGCTTTTCTCTTCTACGATTTCTTTCCGTACGATTCAATTCTCAGGCATGAGGGCGAACCTTTCCATGGATTCCCTACAAGTGCCTAATTTCCAGTTTTTTGTGGATGCGTTTAAGCCGAAAGAGGAGGATGATTCCCTCTCTTGGCAGTGGTCGATGAACATTGAATCGATCGCTTTTAGCGAAAGTAATATCTCTTATCGGAATCCATACAAGAAGGACGTTGTCGGTAAACTGAATCCTAACGACTTGAATGTGAGTGGGATAAATGGTAGGGTATATGTCAGCTCCTTTTTGGGCGATTCGGTGCATCTCTATGTGGACAATATCTCTATGCAGGAGAAGTCTGGTTTGGTCGTGGATACGATCTCCGCTGTTTTGGACATCAACACTGATCGTATTTATGTGAAGGATTTTGTGCTGGCGACGCCTAGGAGCCATTTGCGCCTGGATCAGATATTGGTTAATCATGACCATTTCAAGGCGTTTGATGATCCGATGAATCGGCTTCGTGGTGTGATTAACATCGCCCCTTCGGTGTTGCATCCTGCTGATTTCTCCTCGCTGCATCCCTCTTTGGATGTCCTTTTCGACGATGTCAGGATCAGTGGTGCCCTTGTCGGCACACCGAATAACCTTCAGGTGAATGGCATGAACGTCACTTATGGGGCGGATACGAAGTTCGTTGGTTCCGCCTTCTTGCGTAATATCTATCCGGACCCGAAGAATTTCTATATTGACGCGAATGTCAATCGTATCTCCTCCTCTCCGATGGAGCTTACGGACCTCCTTTATGTGGTCATCGATAGGGAGGTCTTGTTGCCTCGTTCGTTGGATTCGTTGGGCGTGGTCTCTTACCAGGGTATCTTAAAGGGGTCTTTGCAGGATCTGTTGACCAAGGGAGTTGTCTCTTCCATCGCGGGGGATTTGAATGTTTCGGCTACATTCCAATCGAATGATCTTCAGTTCAACAGCTATAAGGCGGTGGGTGAAATCAGTGCCAAGAACTATCATCTGGTGGATATCTTAGGCGCCTCTTCGCAGGTGGGGGATATCACGATGGGACTGAACATCGCTTTGCAGAAGTTGTCCGACCGTAATTATGTGTTGGATGCGGAGGGTAGGGTCGATTCCATCACGTATAAGGGATATTGTTATGAGAATATCCGATTGAATGGTAAGTTTGACGGAGACGGTTTTGACGGTGAACTGATCATGAGTGACAAGAATGCGGAGGTGAACTTCTTGGGAAAGGCGGACTTCAAGAAACATGACATGCCGATCTTCCATTTCTCGGCGCATGTGGATAAACTGAACCTAAGCGAGACGAATCTGGTGACGAAGTATCAAAACGCTAGTATCTCTTTTGATGTGGAGTCTAATATCGTGGGTAATTCCATTGATAATATCGAGGGCGCCTTCTCATTGGATAATGTGGTCTTTGTTAATGGTAATAAGGAATTGGATATCAATAATTTAAGTATCGCCGCCACGGTAGAGAACCGCAAACGGAAGCTGACGGTTTATTCGGACTACATCAATGGTAGCGTGGTCGGTCAGTACCGATTCTCCACGATAGGGAAGTGTTTCCATAACTTGGCGCATCGCTATCTGCCTTCCATCGTGAAGGAAGAGTACGCCTTGCCTGATAAGCGATATAACAATGACTTCTCGTTCGATTTCGTCGTCGATAACACGGAGCCGATCAATGATGCCTATGAATTGCCTCTTTCCATCTTGGAGGAGACCAGGGTGAGCGGGTTCCTGAATGATTCCACGAATCGGTTCCGCGTGAGGGTGGAGTCTGAACAATTGCAGTATGGGAAGAAGATTTTGACGGACATGTTGTTCTTGGCGGAGAACCCTGGGGACAAGCTGAAGACGGTGATGCGTACCACCTGCCAATCTGCCAGTGGCCGGCGTAACCCTTATTTCTTTTCGATCAACACGTTGACGGCCAATGACTCTGTCGATTTCAAATATACCTTCAGTAATATTAGTGACGTGACCTATAGCGGATCTTTGCTGGTCGGCGCTCACTTTAAGGATTACACGAAGGGCGAGGGCTTGGTGGCAGACTTCCATGTCAACCCATCCTCCGTTATCCTCAACGATGTGGAGTGGCTGGTGCACGAGAGTCGCATTAGTCTGGATAGGAAGCGTCTGGAGGTGGATAGCTTCTACTTTAACCATGGTACTCAATTCTTGTGTGTCAATGGTGTGAATTCCCCTTCTTATGGGGATAGCATCAATGTCCATTTCAGCGACATGAAACTGGACTATATCAGTGATATCATCAATAACAAGGATATTACCTTTGATGGAGTCTCTGACGGTGACGTCTTCCTGTTCGACGCATTGGGGTCGCCTCATTTCAACGGTGACCTCTACGTCTACGATGCTACCATCAACGGCTATACGGTGGGTGATTTGTCCGTCAAATCGTCTTGGCTGGAACGTCAGAAATGTATTGGCTTCAAGTCTAAACTGCTTACCCTATACGACGACCAACTCTACCGCTCCGACTTGTCCGGTGGAGTCTTCCTAGGGGTTGATTCCCTCTATATCGAAGGCAATCTGAAGAATGTGGACATGAAGTTCCTCCGTCATTACCTTCGCAATGTGATGTTGAATAATACGGGTACCGTGAGCGGATTGGTGAAGGCGTATGGCAAGTTCGGACATATTGGCTTGGCGGGTTCCCCTTATGTGAAGGACATGGCCTTCGACGTGGATTACCTGAACACCTCTTACGTCTTGTCTGATACGGTCTATCTGACACCTAACACGATTCGCCTGAACCAGACGGCTGTTTATGATGTGGAGGGTAACTATGCGGTCTTGTCCGGCTTGTTGCTGCATGATGGGTTCCGCAACTTCAAGTATGCTTTCGATATGAATTGCGATAAGTTCCTCGCCTTGAATACGCAGGAGGAGGACAACGAGACGTTCTTCGGAAAGGCGTATGTGAAGGGTGGGGCGAATATTTCGGGAAACTCTGATAGGGTGAATATCAACCTGAACCTCCTGACGCAGAAGAATACGTTGTTGACCATCCCTGTGGAGGGGACCTCCTCCATCAAGGAGTGCAAATTCATCTCTTTCGTGGAGACGGAGGATAACAAGTCGATGTCGGAGAAGCGGCGCTCCCGCATGGAACGTCTGAAGAAGATTAGGGAGCGTGTCGATGATTCTCCTACGGAGATCGCCGTGGACGCTAGAATCGTTGCCACGCCGGACGCTCAGGTACAACTGATCATGGATGCGCAGCAGGGGGATTTGATCAGGGCGTTTGGATCGGGTAATCTTCACCTGATTTATAACTCGCGCGAGAATGATTTCAAGATGCATGGTAGTTACGAAATCGAGAGGGGTGATTATCTCTTTACCATCCAGAGTATGATCTCGAGGAAGTTCGACATCAACAGCGGTAGTACGGTGAGTTGGACGGGCAATCCGTATAACGCATTTATTGATATCCAAGCGCAATATGGCCTGAATGCTTCGCTGACGGACATCATCGAGGATCCTAGCTTGCGTTCCACGCCTACGCCTGTCCATTGTTTGCTGAACCTGGGCGGTACGATTTCTCAACCGATCATTAAGTTCGATATCGATTTGCCTAATTCGGACGATGATGTGCGCGGTAAACTGAAAAGTGTGATCAATACGGAGGAGGCGGTCAACCGAAACGTGGCTTCCCTCCTTGCCTTGGGCCATTTCTACACGATGGACAAGTCCACGCTCTCCAGCGTCACCACGACGGAGCTCTCCTCCGTCGGATTCTCCACGCTCTCCTCCCAACTCTCCAGCTGGATTTCTAAGATGAGCCGGGACATCAACATCGGTCTGAACTATAAGCCTACCACTACGACGACTGACGGAACAAGCGCTTCCAGCGAGTTCGACGTGGCGCTCTCCACACAGCTCTTCAACGATAGGTTGATGCTGAATGGTAACTTCGGATACAGGGACGAGGCGGATGAGGCTTCCAATATCTCGAATAGTATCGTGGACTTCGATATCGAGTATAAACTGACCAATTCCGGACGTTTCCGGACGAAGGCGTTCAACCGTTCCAACAACAGTTATTTCAAGCAGGCGGCCAACACGCAGGGTGTGGGTGTGGTCTACCATGAGGATTTCGATACTTTCTCGGGTTTGATGAAGTCTTATTGGAGCAACGTCAAGGGTGTCTTCAAGAAGGATGATGAGGAAGAAAAGAATGAACAGAAGGGTGACAAGAAGGATAAGAAGGATGAGAAGGCCACGCCTGCCAAGGAGGAGGGCGTGACGGATGAGGACGAGGCGAAGAATTAAGGCCTGAAAGCGTGGATGTAATTGCTTCTTGTAGCCTTTTCTTGTTATCTTTAACTAATTTTAGGTTGCGGATTTGAAAGATTATTCTTATTTTAGATGAATTAAATTCATTATTATTAACGAATTTGATATTTCATGGAGGACGCTGATGGCTCGGCTTGGGATTGAATGCATCTTCTGATTTTTTAAACATTTATTCTTTATGCGTATGAAGGGAAAGAGTCTCGTTTTAATCTTTTCATTTTTGTCGTTCGTCTCGACAAGCGTTTTTGCCCAACTGGGTCTTCCTACGATTAAATCATCTTCTGCCGATGGTAAAAACATTGAACTCAGGGATTTGAAGGTCAATGTGGAGGTGGTCGGGAATGTGGCCACTACCACATTCGACATGACATTCTACAACCCTACAACACGCACGTTGGAGGGTGAGTTCAATTTCCCTTTGGCGGAGGGGCAGACGGTCTCCCGTTATGCGCTCGACATCGATGGTAAGCTTCGGGAAGGGGTTGTCGTCGAAAAGGAGAAGGGTAGAGTGACCTTCGAAAAAAAAGTGCGTGAGGGAGTTGACCCTGGTCTGTTGGAGATGACGGCGGGCAATAATTTCCGGACCCGCATATATCCTTTCTCTTCAAAAGGAACCCGCCGTGTGGTGGTGGCCTGTGAGCAAGAACTGACCTCCTCTAACGGTAAAAGGTTCTATAGTCTGCCTATGCAAACGGATTCGAAGATTGCGAACTTCACCCTTGAAACCAATGTCAGGAATGAACTTAACAAACCAGTTGTCTCCAAAGGATCCATCGATGATATCTACTTTAATCCTAAGGATCAAGGATTTGTGTCACAGTTGGTCCGCAAAAACATCACCTTGAAGAAGGGTCTCTTCCTGGAATTCCCGCAGTCGGATTTCCCGAAGATTTACACGGAGAATGCAGGTCTCGACACCTATTTCTACATCTATTCACCGATAAAGCCTAAAACTGTTTTGGAGAAGGAGAAGCCGAGCGGGGTGACGGTGGTCTACGACGTCTCTTCTTCCTCACAGGATAGGAATCTGGACAGGGATTTCGATTTCTTGGAGAGTTATGCCCAAGCCCAAGGCATATCGAATGTGCGCTTGGTGACCTTCAGCTATAGGCAACATCTCGATACGACGTGTAAAGTGAAGGATGTCCGGAAGATTATTCGCACCGACACCCCTATATTCGACGGAGCGACCCAATTGGGTAGTGTTGACCTCTCGAAATTTGGGACGGACGAAATCCTCTTCTTCTCGGATGGAATGGGCAATATAGGGAAGGACACCCTCTCGCTGGCGAAGGGCTCGGTGATAACCGTTAATTCGAACCCTATGGCTGACCATAATTTCTTGAGGCTTGTCGCCTTGAAGAATGGTGGCACCTACATCAACCTCTGTTCCTTGAATAATGTGGAGGCAGTGAATTTGCTTACCCATCAGGAGTACCAGTTCATTAAGGCGAAGTATGATGCGGATAAGATCTCGGAGGTCTATCCTTCCATGCCGACCCGTGTCATCGAGTCATTCTCCATCTCTGGAATCATGAAATCGAAGGAGGCTGATATCACCCTCTACTACGGTTTTGGCAATCGTGTGACGGACAGTGTGACTTGTCATGTCTCGGCCATTAATCCAGTCCGCGCCAACAATGTGAAACGAATATGGGCCCAGAAAAAATTGGCGGAGCTGGATTTCGATTCGGAAAAGAATAAGCGGGAGATCATAGAATTGTCGAAACAATATGGCATCGTCACCCGTAACACCTCGCTTATTGTCTTAGAGACTGTAAATGATTATGTGCGTTATGAGATAACACCTCCTGAAGAATTGATGGATCAATATCTTAGGATGATGGCTAGTAAACCGAAACCCGCCTCAAACGATACTTCCTATAGAACTGGCATTCTTGCCGTAAGAAAAGACTTCTTACAATGGTGGAATACTAAATATGACCCGAATGCGAAACCTTCGAACGACACCGTAACGGAGGTGAGATCGACTGTACGAATCAGGGGTGTAGGGTCTCTCGCCGCACAGTCGGAAGAACCAGTCATCTTGGCAGATGAAATGCAAGTCGATGAAGATCCGGGTGAACTCGCGGAGGTTGTTGTTACTACGGATTATGGCCATAGACGTGAAAGTAGACGTGACATGACGGGTTCTGTTTCTCAAGTGGAGGCTGAGGCTCTTCATGGAGCGCCTTCGGCAAGCGTGGAAAATGCTTTAGCGGGTCGTGTTAGTGGGATTAGGGTTAGCTCTGCTGAATCATCATCGCGGAGAACTTCGCAACAGAGGAATGGAGACGGCTCTTCTGCCTCATCCGTAGATGGTGGTGGGAATGCATCTGTTCAGGTCCAGTATTGGAATCCTGATGTTCCGTATCTTTCCGAGTTGAAGTCTGTTAGGTCAGAGCAGATGTATGACGCATATCTGAAAATGAAACCCAAATATGCCCAATCTCCATCGTTCTATCTGGATGTGGCGGAGTATTTCCATCGGGAGAAGCAGACTGACGCGGCGATTCGTGTCTTGTCCAACTTGGCGGAGCTGAAGCTGGAGGATGCGGAGGTGGCCCGTTCCTGCGCCAATAAACTGGTGGAGTTCAAATCGTATGAGTTGGCGGCTTCCGTCTATGAGCGTGTGGCCAAGATGAGAGGCGAGGAGCCTCAGTCTTACCGTGATCTGGCGTTGGTCTACATTGAATTGGGACAATTGCAGAAAGCGGCCGACTTGCTCTATAAGGTGGGCTTCTCCAAGTGGGATAGCCGTTTCAGGAACATTCAGCAAATAGCCATCAACGAGTTGAACTCCCTTATCGAGTTGAACCCAGGCAAAATCGACACGTCAGCCTACGATAAGCGCTTGTTGGGTAATTGCCCTGTCGATATCAGGATTATCCTCACATGGAACACCAATGATTGTGACATAGATCTTTGGGTGACCGATCCGAATGGTGAAAAGTGTTTTTATAAACATCCTTATACTGTTATCGGGGGTAGGCTCTCTGATGATATCACGCAGGGATACGGACCGGAGGAGTTCTGCTTGAAGAACGCAGCTAAGGGCGACTATCTGATTGAGGCGAATTATTATGGAACGCGCAGCCAAAAACAGTTACAGCCGGTGGTGGTTCAGGCTACCATCTATACGAACTTTGGACGGCCGAACCAGAAGAAGCAGGTCCTGACGCTCCAGTTGGGCAATGCTAAAGATGTCTATAAGGTGGGGACGATAAAATTTTGACGAGTCATCTATTCCTTTTGGAAAAAAGATTCCATCAAAAAAACGTTTGTCAGAATTCTGGCAAACGTTTTTTTAGATTAGCATATTTTTTAGAATTTGAGGCCTAATAATAGACCTGACATCAACACATTCCTTATTTTTTGCCAAAGGAAGGATTTTGGTTCATCTTCAGCGGTTTTATATTTTCGGGAGTAATCACAACGTCATCGTCTGCCGCAGATGTGACATTGTCTTGGTAAAATGAGACCATGTTGCCATTCTCGTCTATTCCAACGTAACGGAATTGAAGGTCTACCCCTTTTAAATAACTGTTGTACGTACGCTCCGACACTACGATTTCGTCTCTTTCTTCTCCTGGATCCAATCTTTTGTCGGGGTTGTAGAAAAATATATCGTTACGCTCTTTTGGCTCATCTGATAACCATGGGAAGCAAGCGTATATCTTATAGGAGGTCTTGTTGATGAATTTAAAATGCAAGTCGGTTCTACCTTCTTCATCCGTACATAATCTGGGTTCTAATGCGCTTTTGTGGATTCTCATATAAGATTCATCTACAATGAGTTTTTTTGTGTTGCGATTTATTTCCACGTTCCAACGATAATATATGGAATCATTATCGCCTGTGAAAGTTAGGGTGTGTTTCCCCGAATTGGCGAATTTTATCTTGCCGTCGAATTTTTTTGTGTTGAATTCCAGGGCGGGTGAATTATATTGGTTTTTAATCCATATGCTTCCTTTATAGCCGGCATTGTGCCTGCCCGTGTCACGCTCTGTAACCCATGAACACTCTTTTAATGTTGTACCTGTTTTGTTTATGATTTTTACGTTTTGAGCCATTAAACTTGGGCTGAACAATAATAGCGTGAATATTAATTTGAATCTCATGATATGTATGTTTTTTGTTAGACAATCCTACGTTTTCTAAGTGATTTTAGTAATCGGTCTCTGTTTTTTTCAGACGAAGAAGTTCATCCCCACGTGCCCATAGGAGATCTTCCCGTTGTACTCTTGTTTGAGTTGCGCGTATTGCTCGATGCCGGTGCAGTGGCAGGCGACGATCTCCTCGATCTCCAGCTGGTTCATCAGCTTTGCGATGTGGCTGATTTTGTTGGGCGATTCGTGCAGGGTGTGGAACCCTCCGATCACGAGGCGGATGGGCTCACTGAAGTGTTCCTTCGCGCTTCGTATCGTGTTGACGATGCCACGGTGCGCGCAACCGCTCACGATGGTGATTTTCCCTTCGTGCCGGATGCAGATGTATTGCTCGTCCTCGAATTGGTCCTCCGCGCGGCCTTCCCCCTTCTGGATCTCCATGTTGGTGAAGTGCGTTTCGTGCGGGTCGAAGAGCTTCACCTCCGGCATGATGAAGATGCCGGGCAGAATTTCTGTGATGTCTGTGACCCTCCTGATGCGTGAAGCGTCTATGGTGTTGGGACTGGGCAGTCCGATGCATCGGTTGCCTGTGCCGTAGCGTACCACGTCGAAGCCCTCTTTCGCATAGACCGGCGCATGGTTGTTGTGGGCAAGGAAGTGGGCCAGTCCGCCCGTGTGGTCATAATGTCCGTGGCTGATGACGAGCGCTTGAATGGCGGAGATGTCCACGCCCGCAATCTCCGCGTTGTAGGCGTAGAGGTCGGTTTGCCCCGTGTCGAACAGGATGTTTTGCCTCTCGTCAGTCTCGATGAGGAGGGAAAAACCCAGTTCGGCCTTCATCTTCGCTTGGAAGACCGTGTTCTCTGTCAATATCTTCAGTTTCATGCCTTAGGATTAATTGCTGACAAAAATAAAAAAAAGGATGTGAAATGATCACATCCTTTTCAAGTATTGTGTGGAATCCTTTATTTCAGGACGTCCAATGCCTTTTTGATACGTTTGAACGCCTCGGTGAGGTTCTCCTCCGAAGTGGCGTAGGACATACGGATGCAGTTCGGAGCACCGAAGGCGCCACCGCCCACGCAAGCCACGTGGCCGTCCACCAAGAGGTACATGGCGAGGTCAGCCGCACTTTTGATCACGTCTCCCTTAGGAGTCTTCTTGCCGAAGTAAGAGTCGCACTCAGGGAAGATGTAGAAGGCGCCGTCCGGTTTGTTCACCTTGAAGCCGGAGATTTCGCCCGCCATCTTAACGACGAGGTCACGTCTGCGCTCGAAAGCCTGACGCATGGTCTCCACGCTGCTTTGGTCGCCCGTATAGGCAGCCTCGGCCGCTTTCTGTGCGATGGAGCATGGACCGGATGTGTATTGTCCTTGGAGTTTGTTGCATGCGCTGGCGATCCATTTCGGAGCGGCCATCCAGCCCAATCTCCAACCCGTCATCGCATAGCCTTTGGACACACCGTTTATGATGATCACGTGGTCCTTCACCTCAGGGAATTGGGCGATGCTCTCGTGCTTGCCCACGTAGTTGATGTGCTCGTAGATCTCGTCGGCGAGGACGAACATATTAGGGTGTTTGCCGATCACCTCAGCCAATCCCTTCAACTCCTCTTTGGAATAAACGCTTCCGGTAGGGTTGGAAGGAGAGCAGAGGATCAACAATTTAGTCTTAGGCGTGATAGCCTCTTCCAATTGTGCAGGAGTGATCTTGAAGTTTTGCTCCAAACCAGCCTTCACGATCACGTTGGTACCCTCAGCCAGCTTCACCATCTCGACGTAGCTAACCCAGTATGGGGCAGGGACGATCACTTCGTCACCAGGTCCGACAAGGCTCATGATAGCGTTGCAGACCGCTTGTTTAGCACCGTTTGAGCAGACGATTTGGCTTGGGTCGAAATCCAACCCGTTCTCTTTCTTCAGTTTCTCCGAGATAGCTTTTCTGAGAGGCATGTAGCCTGGCACTGGGGAGTAGAATGAGAAATTGTCGTCGATTGCCTTTTGCGCAGCCGCCTTGATGTGCTTGGGGGTGTTGAAGTCAGGTTCTCCCACACTTAAGTTGATTACATCTATGCCCTGTGCACGTAGTTCTTGGCTTTTTTGTGACATGGCAAGCGTCTCTGATGGCGATAAGGCCGCTAAACGAGCTGATACTTGATCCATTTTCTTTCGTCTATTATAATTTGGTTTCTATGTATACCGTTAATTTCCAGTTTATTATGTGCTTAGTGTACCTGCACACAAATTAACTGCGAAATTATGTCTTTTTTTCGAATGAAACAAGTGGTTTTTGCTAAATAATTTGGCGTTTCGAAAAGTTTTTTCTGACGCTTCCCCGCTTCTCTCACGGTGGCGAATCTTCTCGATTTACTTTTTTATGAGTTTAAGCGTTCTTGTTTCATTCTCCGTGACGATTTCGATGAGGTATAAGCCCTCCTTCCAAGCGGTTATGTCTAGGTTGATTTGCTCCTTCTTCGGACGGAGATGGCAGATTTGCCTGCCTGTCATGTCGAGGAACACAACTCTTTCCATTGGCACAGAGGCTTGGATATTGATCTGTTGGCTGGCTGGGTTCGGGAAGAGAATGAGTGCGATTGGGTCGTTCAATGTATTGCCGACGCCGGTTGTATCCTTTTCTCCGTTCTTCTTGCCTGGCGTTGGGTTCAGTTCCAGCGGGTCGATTCCGTAGATGACCCAGTTCGATGAGCTGTCAACCTCCCTAGCGTACGATTCATTGGTCTGCAGGGAAACGAGTTCGACGCAGTCTATATGGTCTATACCTCCCTTGGATAGACAGATGGTGTAGAGACTGTCTTTGTCGAGGTTGAAGTTGAGGCTGGATGGCCCATAGATACTGTCTCCGTTGGCCCAAAGCACCTTGTGCTCCTTCGGGCGGATGATGGTCTGTTCGTAGCCGACGGGGATGGTCGATTGGCTGACGATCCTTGCGTCCGACCCGATGACGGAGAGGGTGTAGCCCGCCAAGTCATAGCTTTCTTCTCCGTAGTTGTACAACTCGATCCAGTCTGCATATTTCCCTCGTGGGTCCGGGTTCTTGGAGAGAGCGTTGCTGGAGGTGCACACTTCGTTGATGACGATGGTCGGATGCGTTTCTGGTTGTTGCTCGCTGATCGGGCGGAAGGTGGCTGTGATCTTTCCTCCCGAGCGGAGTTTTGTCACCAGATAGCCAGGGAGCTTCTTCCTTGGATCCAGCGTGTCTGCCCACGGATTGCCGATCGTGTCGCAGGTGATGACCCACTTGTCTAGTTCATAGCCTTGTGGGGGGATGGCGTTGAGCTCCAGCTCATAGTCGGAGAAATATTTGCCGTTATATTCTGTGATAGGTTCTCCGTTGAAATATAGCTTGGCCTCCTTCATCTCGGATGCGAGTTGTAGGCTGACGGTGTCGCCTCCATGGACATACTTCTGCAGGTGTCCGTATATGAATTTGTGCCGGTTGAGTGCGAAGTTCCTCATGGAGCTTGCCGCGCTCGCTCCGCTCTTTCCGAATGAAGCCTCGTACTCTTTGTCCACAAGGGCAGAGATGCTGTCGAAGACGCTCTCGATTCGTTGAGGGGAGAAGGTGGTGGAGAGGTGGATGAGGAACTTGGTCATGAATTTCTTCTTGAAGAATCTGTTCGGGTATAGTTGTTCGAATATGATGGTCATCCATCCAGCGCTGTTGGCCCATTGGGTGCTTCCTATGCCTGCGCACCAGTTGATCATGTTCTTGCTTGCGCCGCCTAGGTATTCATAACCAGGGAGTCCGAATCCGAAGTCTGTGTCGAAGAGTATCCACCTGAACTTCCCATTGTCCACGTCTCTCCAAATCTTCGTGTTGTTGCCTGGCCAGTCTGTGTTGACGATGAATTGTTGGAATACCTGGTAATCCACGTACTCGTCCATATCCATGCGTGCGCAGGCTCTTTCGTATAGGGTGACGGAGTCTTTCTCATTTGTCTTTGTTAGCATGCTGACCAAGTCGTTGTAGGCGTCCTTGTCTCCTTTGCTGGCTCGTACCCCCAACTGGTCGGAGAGGGTGATGAGATCGATGTCCTCCTCCTTGATGCCGTAGTTGGCTTCAATGTAGTCTGAGTTGGTGCGTTCGTTCAGGTCCATGAAGCCTTGGTATACACCGTTGATGTAATAGGCTACGGGTTGGAATGCTTGGTAATCGATGTTCATGCCGATGGCGAAGGTCTGCATCAAACCGTCCCTGAAACGCACCTTGGAGTAGGCTGTTCCTCCGTTTCTGATGTGGAGGGTCTTGTGGATGACGTTGGGTTTGGATTGGAAGAAGTGATAGTCGATGGAGTCTTTCCCCGTCTTGTTGCTTGCCTTGATGGCGAGCGACTTGATTTTCTCGGTTCTGGAGCATCCTCCCTCCACTTTGGCCTCCAACTCTTGGCTGACAACGGTTTGTCCGTCCACGATGTATTCGAAATTTATGGGTCGTTGCCATTCCTGGTTGTAGTTGGCTATTCCTTTTGTACAGGTCTTTTCTCCTTTTATTCCGTTGGTTCCCCTGACGCAGATACCGATGGAATCGCTGTAGAAGTAGTCGGAGTCTACTGTGATGGATACGATGGGTATGGTGAATCCTGTTTCTGCGTGTGCTTCGTCTCCCACGATATAGGTGGCGGTGCTGGTCTTGCTCTGTATCAGGCTGTCGGCGAAGGCAATGGCTCGTATGTTCGTGTTGCTGCCGATGTAGATGGGACCCGTATAGAGGGTGCCGTTCTCTTTGGTGGGCTCTGACCCATTGGTGGTGTAGTAGATCTCTCCGTCACCTTCGATGGTCAGCTCGATTGGCTCCTCCAGGATGCCTCCCTTGTGACTGAAGGTCGGGGCGGAACACCTGCATGCGTTGATGTCGGCGTATGCTTGGGTGTTGGGTTGCCCGGGGGAGGGGGACATGTAGCCTTCTCCTGCCGTGGTTCTTCCGTAGGATAGGTTAATGTCCATCTTGCCATAGGTGATCGAGTCGATGAGGGCGCCCTGCTCGTAGATGACGATGGATCCGCCATCTGCGTCTAGCTTGTAGGACGCATGCCCATCCTTGCGGGTGTCGTCCAGCCATAGGATGCTGTTCGGACCGATCATCCAATCTGAGCTCACTCTCCATCTCCACCGTTCGACAAGGTTGCCCTTGACTGCCTGTTTGCCGTAGTGGATGATGAGGTAGCCGTTCATGTTGACAGAGTCTCCGTCGGTGGTGAACTCGATGTAATTGGAGAAATCGTAGTTGTCTTTATTCATGAAGGCTGAATAGTTGCAGGTGGAAAGCTCGCTGACGGATACTTTCGCAAAGGACATTGTCACCCATAAGGTGGTGATGATTGTCGAGAATAAGATTTTTTTACGCATGGTGTTTTACATTTACTTGTCAGGAAAACATCCGCGAATATATTGCTTTTGCTTGGATTTATCTTGCGAATACATGGGTTTTTTAATGAATTTTATATGCGTGAAAAATATTATTGATACGGATGGTGGGGGTGCCGCCGTCGGATCCATGAAAGTGGTGGACGTTCGCCGCTTGTGCTAAAAAGTGTGAAATGGTTTCATCTCTTTATGATTATGGTTATTTTTGCGGAATGATTGTTTGTTGACTATAATCGTAGACTTTATTGGAGAACGTTCAGTTACAGATATTAGGGGCTGGCTCGGCGGTGCCGACGAAGCGTTTTTCACACCCGTCACAGGTGCTTTCCCTGCGTGAGAAAGTTTTCATGATCGACTGTGGAGAGGGTACGCAGCATCGTGTGCGCCAATATGGGGTCCGTGTCTCCCGCTTGAACCATATCTTCATCTCCCATCTGCATGGCGACCATTGCTTCGGGCTGGTTGGACTCATCTCCACCTTGGACACGCAGGGACGTACCTCTGACGTCTATGTCCACTCTCACCCCGAGTTGGAGCAATTGGTGCGTCCGTTGATCGCTTATTTCTGCAAAGGGTTGTCGTTCAATGTCCATTTTGAGCCCTTTTCACCGACAGAATCGGAGGTGATATATGATGATAGATCATTGTCTGTCAAGACGTTCCCCTTGAAACATTCGGTCCGTTCTTCCGGATTCCTCTTCAAAGAGCATGAGAAGGAGCGCCACATTGACGGTGAAATGGTGAAATATTTTCATATACCCATCGCCCAGATTCCCCTCGTCAAGCGTGGGGCGGACTTCGTGACGGAGGAGGGTGAGGTGATCCCTAATCGGCAGCTGACGACCGACCCGACGCCTTCGAAGAGTTTCGCTTACTGCTCCGATACGGCTTATACGGAGAAGTTCTTGGAGCATATCGAGGGGGTGGATTGTTTGTTTCATGAGGCTACTTTCCTGAACCAAGACCTCCCTTCCGCGAAGAAAACGATGCATTCCACCGCACTTCAGGCGGCCACCATCGCTAAAATGGCGAATGTGAAGCGCTTGGTCATCGGCCATTATTCGGCAAGATACGATGATCCTCTTCCGCTCCTCGAGGAGGCGAAAAGTGTGTTCGAAGCGACCGATTTGGCGATTGATGGTAAAACTTTTATTTTTTGATGTGATATGAGCCCTGTTTTATTTTTTCTAAGAAAGTTCGGAAGTTTACTCTTCTTGTGCGCTTTCCTGCTTTCCCCTACGAAGGCTTTCTCTGAGAAAACAGAGATTGGCGGGGTTGTCCGCGACTCTCTTAGCAAGGAGACGCTCCCCTATGTCTCTGTCTATTTCGAAAAGACGGATTTGGGGACGATTACTGACATGAATGGCACTTTTTCCCTTTCCACCGAAGAATCCGGCTATCTGGTCTTTTCCATGATGGGCTATAGGGATAAGAAAATCTATGTGAATGCGGATGGAAGGAAACGCACGCTGAAGATGGACCTTAACTGGGAGGAGTATTCCCTCGATGAAGTGGTCGTTTCCAGACGAAACAGGAAGCGCTATTCCAAAAAGAATAACCCTGCGCTCGATTTGGTCCGCAAGGTGATAGAGAACAAGGACAAGACCTCTCTACTCAACCTCCCGTATTATCAATGCGATAAGTATCAGAAAATTACGTATGCGTGGAATGGTTTCGAGGCGGGTAAGTTCGGTATGCTGAACAAGCGTTTTGGCTTTTTGTATGATCATATAGACACTACGCAGAAGGGTCGTTCGATTCTTCCTCTTGGCCTGCGTGAGGTGGCTTCGACCCTCTATCGACAATCCTCCCCTGAACGCGTTCGGACGGTTATCCATGCGAAAAAATTCGATGGAATCGATGAATTATTGCCTCAGGAGGAGGTCCAAAATACTTTCAACGAGTTCTTCCGTGATGTGGATATCTTTGAAAATGATATCGTTCTGCTCTCGAATCACTTTGTGAGCCCGCTCTCCAATGTGGCTCCCGCTTTCTATAAGTTTTTTGCGGTGGATACGTTGGAAATCGATAGCGTGCGTTGCGTGAACATCGCCTTTACGCCCCACACGACGGAGGCGTATGGTTTCACGGGTAGCCTATATGTGGCGTTGGACTCTTCATATGCGTTGAAAAGGGCTCATTTCAACCTGCCGAAGAATATCAATCTGAATTTCGTCGAGAGCATGTCGTTCGACCAGGACTTCGCTTATGCGCCGGATGGGACTCGCTTGTTGACGAAGGATTTCATCAGCGTGGCATTCTTTGTGCCGGCGGCTCCTCGCGTCTATGGGGAGCGTTTGAACGCTTACCGTAACTACTCCTTTGAACGTCCTGCGGATATGCCGCTCTTTGATTTCCCTGACCCTGTGGTGGACGAGTCGGCCACGCATGCCGCTTCTGCTACGGAGTGGGATTCGTTACGCCATGTGCCGCTTTCCGAACAGGAGTCACGCACGAGCCTCCTGATGACAGAGCTCCGTCATGTGCCGATCTACCGTTTCACGGAGGGGTTCGTGAAGATTTGCACCAATAATTTTATCCCTATCCGAAAGGAAAATAGTCCGTTCGATATCGGCCCTGTCTTCTCCATGATCTCTGCCAATGAACTGGAGGGTTTCCGCCTTCGTTTTGGAGGTGAGACGACCACCTCGTTCCATAAGCATCTTTTCCTTTCCGGTTATGCCGCCTATGGCTTTAAGGACAAACGTCCGAAGGGAATGGGGTCCGTCGAGTATTCGTTCAACGATAAGAAGAAGTATCATGTGGAGTTCCCTGTCCACTCTCTGACGGGCTACTACCGGTACGATGTGGAAAAGGTGGGTGACGAGTCGTATAGCTCGGTGGGGGGCAATGCGATCAGCTCCTTGTTTAGTCGCTCGGACGATCGTGACGCGATCTACGCCAGGGATGCCGGCCTTTCTTACCGCCATGAGTACCATTCGGGCTTTTCTCTCAATGCCCATTTCAGTTTCAAGACTTCCTATTCCACCTTCTTGACTGATTTCCAGCGGTACGATGAAATGGGGGGTGTGTCTTCGCTCGATAACTATTCCATGAGCACGTTGAAGCTCTCTTTCCGTTTCGCTCCGAAGGAGAAATTCTTCCAGTCCAGACAACACCGCTTCACCTTGAATAAAGAGGTGCCGATATTGCTCTTGTCGCACTCCGTCGCTAAGGATGGCTTTCTTGGCTCTGACTATACTTGCCATAAAACAGAGCTGAGCTTCGAGAAAAGGGTCTGGTTCTCCTACTTCGGCTACATAGATTTTGTCTTGAAGGGAGTGAAGGTTTGGAATAGGGTTCCTTATACTTTGCTGGATATACCGCCAGTCTCCTCTTCGTATTTCATTGATAATGAGGCCTTCAATTTGATGGATCCGGTTGAGTTCATCAACGACCAGTCTGTGGCATGGTACCTGACCTATTACATGAACGGTCTTGTGCTGAACCGAATACCGGTGATCCGCAAGTTGCAATTGCGCGAGGTCTTCTCCTTCAGAGGGTTATGGGGAAATTTGTCGCGTGACAACAATCCGTTGCGCGCTGATAATCCGGAGGGGTTGTTCGCCTTCCCGTCGACCACCTACACCTTAGGGGATCGTCCGTATATGGAGGTCAGCGCCGGTGTGGAGAATATCTTCAAGGTCTTCCGTGTCGATTATGTGTGGCGACTCTCCTACAAGGAACACGAGGGGGTTGATAAGAGTGGGGTGCGCTTCGGTGTCCACTTCAATTTCTAAATTTTTGTATGGTCGGAACGCTGCGTTTCCCTCCTTTCCGTCCTGGTGGTGGGTGGAAAGTCCACCCGTTTTCTCTTTTAAACTTTTTTAGATAAAATGACGCGGAATCGTACCGTTTTTTAGGATTAATTTGTTACTTTTACATTAATAACATGTAAGCAATTGTTATGGAAATGTTAAGGCTGATTAAGAATGATTTATGGTTGAAACCCTATCAGGATGCTATCGTCGGTAGGTATAAATACTATATGAAACGGCTCTCCGAGCTGTGTGGGCCATCCCAATCCCTGTCTGATTTTGCATCAGGTTACCTCTATTTTGGTTTGCATCATGAGGCGAAGAAATGGGTCTTCCGTGAGTGGGCGCCTAATGCGACGTCTATCTATCTTATTGGAGATTTTAATGGATGGCAAGAGTCGAAGAAATACCAACTTCAACCCCTGAAGAATGGCATCTGGCAGCTGGAAATGCCCGAGAATGCGATGAAGCATGGCGACCTCTACAAGATGAAGGTCTATTGGGATGGTGGCTGTGGCGAACGTATCCCGGCTTGGGCCAATCGTGTGGTTCAGGATGATGAGACGAAGATTTTTTCCGCTCAGGTATGGGCGCCTGAGAAACCCTATAAGTTTACGGTCAAGAAGTTCAAGCCATCGGTCTCCCCGTTGCTGATCTACGAGTCGCATGTGGGTATGGCTGGCGAGGCGGAGCGGGTCTCCACCTATCGTGAGTTCAAGGATAATGTGCTGCCGCGCATTGTCGCCGATGGTTACAACTGCGTGCAGATCATGGCCATACAAGAGCATCCCTACTATGGATCGTTCGGTTACCATGTGTCCAGCTTTTTCGCACCTTCTTCCCGCTTCGGGACGCCTGACGAACTGAAGGAACTGATCGACACCGCCCACCAAATGGGCCTTGCCGTTATCATGGATTTGGTACATTCCCATGCGGTGAAGAACGAGAACGAGGGCCTCGGCTGCTTGGATGGTACCCGTTACCAGTATTTCCACGACGGTGCGCGTGGCGAACATCGGCAGTGGGACTCCTATTGCTTCAACTATGCGAAGAACGAGGTGGTCCACTTCTTGCTTTCCAATTGCAAATATTGGCTGGATGAGTTCCATTTCGATGGTTTCCGCTTCGATGGGGTCACCTCCATGATGTACCTCGACCATGGCATGGGTACTTCCTTCTCGAACTATTCCGACTACTATAGCCCGAACCAGGATGGTGACGCCATCTGCTACCTCACGTTGGCGAACCATCTGATCCATGAGGTGAACCCTCGGGCCATCACCATAGCGGAGGATGTGAGCGGTATGCCTGGCTTGGCCGCTAAGATCAGTGACGGTGGAATGGGCTTTAACTATCGCCTCGCCATGGGTATCCCTGATTTCTGGATCAAGATCATCAAGGAGTGCAGGGACGAGGATTGGAAGCCGGGGCATATCCTCTGGACCTTGACGAATAGGCGAGGGGATGAGAAGGTGATTAGCTATGCGGAGAGCCACGACCAAGCTTTGGTTGGAGATAAGACGTTGATTTTCAGATTGGCGGATGCGGATATGTATTGGCACATGTCTCGCTTGTTCGATTCGTCGTACATGGTGGACCGTGCCATCGCTCTGCATAAGATGATCCGTTTGATTACGTTAGCGACCATCAACGGTGGCTATCTGAACTTCATGGGCAATGAGTTCGGTCATCCGGAGTGGATCGATTTCCCTCGCGAAGGGAATGGCTGGTCGTACAAGTATGCGCGCCGGCAGTGGCACTTGGTGGATGATACCGACCTTAAATACAAGTACTTGGGTGATTTCGACAAGAAGATGATCAAGCTGATACGTGACTCGCACAAGTTCGAGGAGTCCAAGCTGATCGAACTGTGGGACAAGTCTGATGATCAAGTGCTGGCCTTCCGCCGCAAGGATCTGGTCTTTGTCTTTAATTTCCACCCGTACAAGTCTTTCTCAGACTATGGTATCCTTACGGAGGCGGGCGAGTATGAGATTGTGTTGAATACGGACGATAAGGAGTTTGGCGGGTTCGGATTGGTGGATGATAGCACGAACCATCTCACGATGCCAGGCGACGCTCCCCGCCCTGATGGCAAGGAGTGGTTACTGCTCTATTTGCCTTCACGCTCGGCTTGTGTGTTGAGGCTGAAGGGTGCGGATGATTTTGAGTAAAATTATTTGAATGATATATGAAAAAGGGTTCTCTATTATTGCTGATATTATTGGGACTTTTTGTCTCTGTTTTCAGTTCGTTCGGTGCGACGAAGAAATATCATGAGATTAAAATCTTCGAGGAGATCGGGAGTACCAGCTGGATATGCTTGAAGAATGGTGTGGATGAGGCTCGCTCGCTTCATGTGGATGGTATTTTCCTGCACCTGAACACGTATGGTGGGTTGGTGAATTATGCCGATTCCATGCGTACGCTGATCATCAATTGCGAGATCCCCATCTATGTTTTCATCGACAATAATGCGGCCTCTGCGGGTGCGCTGATTTCCATCGCCTGCGATAGTATCTACATGCGCTCGGGGGCGAACATCGGTGCGGCGACAGTGGTGAACGAGAGCGGTGAGAAGATGCCGGACAAGTATCAGTCGTACATGCGCTCCACCATCCGTTCGACGGCGGAGAGCCATGGAAAGGTTAAGAAGGTGGTGAATGGAGACACGGTAGAGACTTGGTTCCGTGACCCTCGCATCGCGGAGGCGATGGTGGACGAGCGGGTGGTGGTGCCTGATATCGTGGATTCCACCCGTATCCTGGCCTTCACCGCCAATGAGGCTCGCCAGAATGGTTACTGCGAGGGTATCTACAACTCTATTCCACAAATCATCGTTGAGGCTTTCCAAGTGGATGATTATGAGCTGACCTCCTACAAGGCGACTGCCTTCGATAGACTGCTTGGCTTCCTGATGAACCCTGTCTTTCAGGGTATTCTGATCATGATCATTATCGGAGGCATCTATTTCGAGATGCAGACACCAGGCATTGGTTTCGCTTTGTTGGCCTCCATCGTGGCTGCTTTGCTCTACTTCGCTCCGCTCTATTTGGATGGTCTGGTGGATGTGTGGGAGGCGGTCCTCTTCTTGGTGGGTATTGTCCTATTGCTATTGGAAATCTTTGTCATACCGGGCTTCGGTGTGGCGGGTATCGCCGGTATATTGTGCATCATCGCAGGTCTCACGTTGAGCCTTCTGCCGAATGATGCGTTCGATTTCGGTGGCGTGACGTCGAGTTCTTTCGTCGTGGCTCTGGCCACGGTGCTCGCCTCGATGCTGGGCTCTTTTGTTCTCATCATCTATCTGACTTCGAAGATCGGAACGGATGGTATGTTCAAGAATCTCGCGCTCACTAAATCGCAGGATAAGGAGGATGGTTACGTGAGCAATGATGTGTCGTTGAACGCTATGGCGGGCAAGGAGGGCACGACTCACACCGACCTGCGTCCGGCGGGCAAGGTCATCGTGGATGGAGAGATCTATGATGCGGTCGCCGAAAATGGTTTCATCGAGAAGAATGAGACGGTCGTGATCCGCAAGTATGAGATGGGACAGATGTATGTCTATAAGAAATAAAAGGGTACAATGGCAATCAATAAGTTTGTGCTGGAGAATGGGCTGAGGGTGGTGCACCAGATGGATACCACCTCGCCGATGGTGGTGATCAATACGTTGTATGATGTGGGCTCTCGGGATGAGCATCCCGACCATACAGGTTTCGCCCATCTCTTCGAACATCTGATGTTCGGTGGCTCCGTGCATATCCCTTCGTACGACGACCCTGTGCAACGCGCTTGTGGCGAGGACAATGCCTGGACTTGCAACGACTTCACGAACTATTACCTGATGCTTCCTTCGTGTAACGCGGAGGTGGGTTTCTGGTTGGAGTCCGACCGTATGCTGAGCCTCGATTTCAGCCAGCAAAGCCTGGATGTGCAGCGGAATGTGGTCTGCGAGGAATTCAAACAACGCAACTTGAATCAGCCTTACGGAGACGTGTCGCATCTGATGCGTGGCATGGCCTTCCATCATCATCCTTATGCATGGCCTACGATCGGTAAGGAATTATCTCACATAGAGAACGCTACGTTGGAGGAGGTCCGTTCCTTCTTCTTCTCTTATTATGCGCCTAACAACGCTATCCTTTCGGTTGTGGGCGACATCTCTTTGGAGGAGACGAAACGCTTGGTGGAGAAGTGGTACGGTGACATTCCTCGTCGGGATGTGCGGATGCGTGCGATTCCTCCTGAGCCGAAACAGACGGAACCAAGGCGGATGGAGGTGGAGCGGAACGTGCCAGCCGATTTGATCTGCAGGGTCTATCATGTCTGCGGACGGTTGGAGCCGGACTATTATACCTCTGACGTGATCTCCGATGTCTTGTCGAATGGCACATCGTCTCGTCTCTACCGCAAGTATGTGAAGGAGAACCCTCTTTTTACCGAGCTAAACGCCTATATTACAGGCGATATCGAGACGGGCCTCTTCTACCTGACGGGTTTGTTGTCCGATGGGGTGACGTTCGAACAGGCGGAGCAGGCGTTCGATGCGGAGGTGAAGCGCCTCTGTGACGAGCTAGTGCCGGATGATGAATTGGAGAAGGTGAAGAATAAATACGAGGCGGCCCAATTGCAGGATAATATGACTTTGCTGAAGCGGGCCAATAACCTCGCCTATTATGAACTATTGGGCGATGCGAACCTGATGCACGAGGATGTGCGGTGTTATCGGGCGGTGACGGCTGCGGATGTGCGCCGCTATGCGAGGGAGGTGTTCGTGCCGGAGAATAGTTCGACGCTGATATACAGGGCGAAAAATTAATTATGAATTAAGAGTTAAGAATTAAGAATTGTAAGGACGTGACAATGCCCTTGTCGTGTGTTTTGCCTGTTATGTGAATGAAGACGTTTCCCCCTTTAAATTTTAGGGGAGACTTTTTTATGATTTGAAGTAGGCTTGGTCGATGACCAGCGGCAACAGGTTTTCGTCCACGTGGTTTCTGAATAGCATCTCTTTGTCTTCCTCCATCATCTCGGAGAATAGTTCACTCTCTTCGCCTAATTTCTGTATGCTTGTCGCATAGCAACGGACGGTCTCGCTGATTTTTCCCAGGCAGAGTTCTACGTGTCCGAGATTCAGCCAATCGTGTTGGTCACGTTTCTCCTCCGGTAGCTTGAGCGCATATTTCTCCGCTTGCTCCAACTTGCCGATGGAGAGGGCGCACCAAGCGATGGCTCTCCACACTTTTTCGTTGTTGCTGGAGAGGTATTCTACCTTGAAGAAGGTGTTGAGCGCCTCTTCGTATTGCTCCATCTCGAGCAGGCAGTGACCGATGTTCAGTTGGGTGTTCAGATCGTCTGGGTTGAGCCGTTCCGCTTCCCTGAAGTAACGCAACGCCTGTTCCGTGTGGCGCAGGTTGCGGTGGCAGAAGGCGATTCGCTTGATGGTCCAGACGTTCCCCGTCTTGATGGTGTCCGACTTCTCGTAGTAAGTCAACGCCTCTTTGTAGTTTCCCTCCTTCTGGAAACAATACCCGCATTTCTGCAGTAGCTCGGTGTCGTTGGGTTGCGAGGAGAGCAGGATGATGAAGATGTTCTTCGCCTCCTCGTGGAACTCCTTCTTGAAGTATAGCTCTCCCATGGCCCGTAGGATGTTCTCCTTGTCGGGGAGCTCCTGTAGGTAAAAGGATTTGTGCAGGAGTAGCCTGAGTTTGAATATGTCGATGAAGTCCTCTTTGTGCCGACCCAATTTCATGAATCGGTAGAGGTCATGCAAGTATTGTTTGCTGATGGTTATTCTGTTTGCGTTGCTGTTCAGCGTATTTTGGCTCTCCTTGAGGTCGCGGAGGTTTTCGGCCTCCTCCTTGAAGGATTGGCTCATCGTTTTCTTCTGCTCGTCTGGGAGGTAATTCAGACCGATCACCATGGAGTATTTGTCCGAGTTGCAGAAGATGGGGCTTTCCAAAGCGCTGTGGAAGAGCGAATCAGCCATTCCGTTGGCGAAGAAGGACGGAATCTGCGAGTTGGTGTCGAATGGTCTGAACCAGTTGGCGGTCTCGTCGAAGAAGCTGAACGTTTTCATCTCCTTGAATGTGCTGAGGAACACGTCCGACCCTTCTAGTTGCATTTCGGAGAACTCCTGTATCTTGTCGGTGATGCCCTTCTTGTCCATCATCTCCTGCCACTCCGGGTTGGCGTCCGCCGATGGCTTTCCCGCATCCATCAGTTCGTCCAGCTTCAGTTTCTTCTTGATGAGGGGGGTGATCTTCTCCATCTCGGGGAGGATGACCTCCTTGATTTTCTTCTCGATGATTTCGGTCTCTTTGCTACGGATGATCTGAAGGAATATCTCTTGCAGGTTATCGCTCACCCCTTGGCCTTTCGCCCAGATGAGGGTGCGGTTGTGGAGGTTGGAGTAGAGGGGAAGCCTGCTGTTGTAGAGGTAGGAGCAGATCACAAAGCCTGTGATGGCTCTTTGCCTGACCTGTTCGGATGGGTTCAGCTCATAGGCGTCGATGAGGATCAGGAACTTGCGTTCGTCGAATATGCGGAACAGGCTGGCGGTCAGTGCGGATACGAGGAGGCATTGGTCACACCAATAGATATCCTCGTCGGTGCAGAGGTCGCTGATGGTTTGAGCCTCGCTCTCCGTCATCTTGTCGTTCAGCCATATGAGGTCGAATAGGCGGTTGGTGTAGTTCTCCCTCTCCCGCAGGGCGTCCCTGTTCGCTTCGAGGTTGCTGGATAGCCAGTTCATTTTCTCTGTGGAGAGGTGGTCTCGCATCTCTTCGGCGGGAGGGAGGGTGGTTTGCCCTAAGCCTTTCTTTTTACCGTAGAGGTAGTTGCTGGCGTTCTGTGTGAAGATGCCCTCACGGAGGCGGTCCGCCAGTTCCAGCAGGTCCGTGCGCAGTTGGTCGTATATCTTCTTCTGCTCCTTATCCTTCGTGCCGGACAGGGCATATTGCAGCATGTATTGGTAGGTCGTTTCGATGCGGCGGCACTCGTCGGTCATCTCCCCCGATTGCCTGATGTCCAACAGCGTGTGCAGGATGTCGAGCGCGGGCTTGATCCTCTTCTCCGTCACGTGGGCGCATAATTCTCTGTAGAGTGTCTCTATTTCCTTGTTGGTCATGCGTTCGTTTTTTTCTTGTTGAAGTAGAACATGAGGGCCATGGCGAGTATGCCCACTGAGATCAGCATGAGGGTTTGGGAACCATGGACTAACAGGGCGAAAGAGCAGGCTTGGTCTTCGAACACACCGTAGGTGACGAGGGTTCCGATTACCAGGACGTGCCATGCGCCCAGACCGCCCTGTACAGGGGCGATGATGCCGAGGCTACCCATGACGAACGCGGAGAGTCCGCAGAGCATGCTCAGGTTCTCCGTGTAGTCGAAAGCGAAGAAGCAGAGGTAGAACATGAAATAGTAGCAGACGAAGATGAGGATGGAGTAGAGGATGAAGAGCCCCTTGTGCTCCAATTTCAGCACGGATTTCAGTCCGTTGACCACATTCGAGAGCATCTCCTTGATCTTCGCATATATCTTCGTGTTCTTGATCGCCTTCCTGAATAGGAGAGGTAAGGCGATGAGCAAAATGATGATTATCCAAGTGATAGGGTTGGATAAGAGTCCGATAGCTCCCTCGATGAGGTGGTATTGCTCCGCCAATTGCATGATTTCGGAGTATTGTAGGACGATGGTGAGGAGGATGACGAAGCCCTCCACGATGATGTCCACGCTTCTGTCCACGATGAGCGTGCCGAGCAATTCTGTGAAGGGAACCCCCTCGTATTTCTTCACCAAGCCACACCGGGCGATCTCTCCGGCTCTCGGCACGGCGTAGTTGATGCAATATCCGGCCATGACGGCTCCGTATACGTTCCAGAGGTTCACCTCCTTCCCGAGCGGGTCGATCAGCATTTTCCATCTTACGGCGCGCAGGAAGTGGCTCAGGAGGGCGATGAAGAGAGGAATGATGATCCAGATGATTCTCACGCCGCGGAGGTTGTCCATCAATGTGTCGATGTCCCAATCCTTGTAGACGTACCAAAAAATAAGGATTCCCAAGCCTAGGGAGAATATAACTTTAAGTGCGGTTTTTATGTTATCTTTCTTCATCGCTGCAATCGTTTACGCAAAATTACTAATATTTATTTTTCTATTGTGATTCCTAATGAAAAATTGTATTTTCGCGCTACCAAATTTTAACGAAAAATAAGATGGATTATGACAGTTACGCCCAAGAAGTCTCTCGGGCAACACTTTTTGAAGGATCAAAACATTGCTCGGGCAATTGCTGATAGTTTAGGTGTGAGCTCACCTACACAGGTTTTGGAAGTGGGACCTGGTATGGGTGTGCTAACCCAATATTTGCTTCAGAATGAGCAGATTGATCTCAAAGTGGTGGAACTGGATAAGGAATCTGTAGACTACCTGAACGTTAACTTCCCTGAATTGAATGGCCGCATCTTGGCGGAGGATTTCCTGAAGTTGGATCTGAATAAGGTCTATCCGACCGGCGATTTCTATGTGATCGGTAATTATCCGTACAATATATCCAGCCAGATCTTTTTCAAGGTCTTGGAGTACCGCGACCGTATCCCTGTCTGCTCGGGCATGATCCAGAAGGAGGTGGCTGAACGTATGGCTTCCAAACAGGGCTGCAAGGCCTATGGAATCCTGAGCGTGCTGCTACAAGCTTTTTATGACATAGAGTACCTTTTCACCGTTCATGAACATGTGTTCGACCCTCCTCCCAAGGTGAAGTCCGCGGTTATCCGTATGAGGAGAAACGGTGTGCGTAACTTGGGATGCGACGAGGCTTTGTTCGTCCGTGTCGTCAAAACGGCCTTCAACCAGCGCAGGAAAATGTTGCGCAACTCTCTTCAACCTATCTTAGGTAAGGATAATGCGGTATTCTCGGACGTTGTCTTCACGAAACGCCCTGAGCAGTTATCCGTGCATGAGTTCGTTGACCTGACGAATCTTGTGGAGAAATCAATGCCGGAAGAGCCGGCCGAAACAAAAAAACAGAAAGAAAATGGAGGAGAGTAAAGGCATACAACAGGTCAGACTGTTCTATTTCGACAAAGGACGTCTGAAGATGGCGAGGGATATCTCTATCTTGAAGGAGGTACCATTGGAGAATTTTGTGTGGATCGATTTGAACCACGTCGCCCCGGATACGGAGTCGCAGTTGGAGCAATTCCTGAAAATCTATATCCAGGAAGAGGAGGAGATGGAGGAGATCGAGATGTCTTCCCGTTTCATCGAGACGGACGACACGTTGGTGGCCAACGCTAGCTTCTTGTTGGATACGTACGAGAAGGAGACGGTCTCCTTTATCCTGAAGAATGGTATCTTGATCTCTGTGCGTGAAAACGATTATCTGAAGTCTTTCAACGATACGGTGAAGAAGCTTTTCGCTAACCCGAAGAGCTACCCGACGGGCTTCCATATCTTCGTCGCCCTGCTGGAGACCCGTGTCGAGTATGACGCCGACATGATCGAGGACGCCACTTCGGCGATCACCCAGTTGAGCCAGACTTTGACGGTGGCCGAGGACGTCGACGAGGATGTCCTCTTGGAAATCAAGAACATGCAGGAGCGTGTCATGCACTTGCGTGAGAACGTCGTGGACAAGCACCGCGTCGTCTCCAGCATCCTGCGTAGCGTGTTGGTGCCGGAGGATCTGAAGCCTCGCCTGAACATGGTGATCAAGGATATCAACTCTTTGGTCGAGCACATCAAATTCGGCTTCGACCGTCTGGATTACCTCCAGGATACCTTCCTCGGTTTGGTTAACATCGAACAGAATAAGATCATCAAGATATTCACCTTGGTGTCCGTGATATTCACGCCGCCGACACTGATCGCGAGCATCTATGGAATGAACTTCGAGTTCATGCCTGAGTTGCATTGGCGCTACGGTTACCTGATCGCCTTGATCAGCATGGTGGTGGTCAGCATCGGGGTCGTCGTGTGGTTTAAGAAAAAGAATTGGTTGTAAATATTTAATTCCCAGATATATGGCTGAAACGAACTTTGTCGATTACGTGAAGATTTATTGCCGGTCGGGCAAGGGTGGGGCAGGCTCCGCTCATCTGCGCCGTGAGAAGTATATCCCTAAGGGTGGACCTGACGGTGGTGACGGCGGTCGTGGTGGCCATATCATCCTGCGTGGTAACAAGGATTATTGGACGTTGATCCACCTGAAGTTCGAAAAGCACATCATGGCGGGCAATGGCGAGAATGGTAGCCAGAGCCGTAGCTTCGGTGCGGATGGCAAGGATAGGATCATCGAGGTGCCTTGCGGTACGGTGGTCTATGACGCTGACAGCGGTGAGTTCCTCTGCGATGTCACCGCGGACGGACAGGAGGTGATCCTGCTGAGGGGCGGTCGTGGCGGCTTGGGCAACTGGCACTTCAAATCGGCCACGAACCAGACGCCTCGTTTCGCGCAGCCGGGCGAACCTGCCATCGAGAAGAATGTGATCCTTGAGCTGAAGGTGCTGGCGGATGTCGGTCTCGTGGGTTTCCCGAACGCTGGCAAGTCCACACTGCTTTCCGCCGTGACGGCCGCCAAGCCTAAGATCGCCAATTATCCCTTCACGACGCTGGAGCCTAACCTGGGCATCGTGGCCTACCGCGACCAGAAGTCTTTCGCCATGGCGGATATCCCCGGTATCATCGAAGGGGCTTCGGAGGGCCGTGGCATCGGGTTGCGTTTCCTCCGCCACATCGAGCGGAACGCTATCCTGCTCTTCCTGATTCCTTGCGATACGGAGGATATCATGAAGGAGTACGAGATCCTGCTGAACGAATTGGAGCAATATAACCCTGAGTTGCTGAAGAAGCAGCGTGTGCTGGGCATCTCCAAGTGCGATATGATCGATGAGGATATGATGAACGATATGCGCAAGCTGTTGCCTACGGATGTGCCGTGCGTCTTCTTCTCCTCCATTACGGGCATGGGCCTGATGGAACTGAAGGATCTGCTTTGGGAGGAACTGAGCAAGGATGTGGATCGCCACATGACCATGACGCACCGTCCGATGGAGGTGGATGACTATGAGGAGGATGAGGACGAGGAGCTGGGCGACGATATTGAAATCGAGTGGGATGACGAAAAATAGGTGACGTATGTTGGAGTTTCTTGCAGAAAATAATTGTTTGGGTCTTTTGGTGGGCCTTCTTACTTTCCTGATTATCGGACTTTTCCACCCTTTGGTGATCAAAGGGGAGTACTACTTCGGGGTGAAGTGCTGGTGGGTGTTTCTCCTTGCCGGACTTGTTTGTGTGGTCTTGTCCGTGCTTGCGGAGAACCAGACGGTCTCATCGCTCTTGGGGGTGGTCGCCTTCTCCTGCTTCTGGAGCATCAAGGAGGTTTTTGACCAGCGGAAGAGGGTAGAGAAGGGGTGGTTCCCGAAACGGCAACGGTAGGGGCGTAAGGTGCCTCCGCCCTGTTTTGTTAGTTCCTTGTTCCATATATAGCTTGCAGGTCTTCCCCTTTAAGAGGGAAGGACGTTTCTTGTGCGTGAAATGCTATGGCACGAATGCCTTTTTTTGTGTTTTTGTCGAGTATAATCGATGGAAAGTGTGTGTTTTTATCGAATATAATCGATAAAATTTATACTATATTTCTAGAAACATCTGCATGCATATTCTGCCTTCATATTTTGCAGACATCACAAAAACTTATATCTTTGAAAATAAATTAATGATCTGATTATGTTTGCACGACACCACCGGCGGTCGATACGATTGAAGAATTATGATTATTCACAATCTGGAATCTATTTCGTGACGATTTGCACAAAAAATAGGGAACATATATTTTGTAGCATAGAAAACGGGGAGACAAAGCTGTCAGAAGAAGGAATTATCGCTGACAAATGTTGGATGGAGATACCCACCCATTTCCCTGATGTTGTGTTACATGAATATGTCATTATGCCTAATCATATCCATGGTATTATTGAAATAAAAAAATCCATGAATGTATTGGATAGGGATGTGCGTAACAACGTGGATATACATAACAATGTGGATGCGTATGACAACGTAGGGGCGAAAAATTTTTCGCCCCTACCACACCCGCCATCGCCCCTACCACACCCGCCATCGTCCCAACCACACCCGCCATCGCCCCAACCACACCCATCATTGTCCATGCACCCATCATCATTGACGAATGAATTCATACGACCAACGGGGACATCACGTACCATTGGATCGATTGTTCGTGGATTCAAAATCGGTGTAACGAAGGGAATCGGTTATTCCCCGTGGCAGCGCAATTATTATGAACATATCATACGTGATTACATGGAATATGAGAGAATCGCAGAATACATTGTACAAAACCCACTGAAATGGGAAAATGACTGTTTTTATGGGAACGAATGATGTTTTTATCGCAATAATCTTCTAAGCAAATATTACAACTATTACAGCGAGAATGTGAAGGCCTATAGTACCCGACAATCTCTGCCTTCATATTTTGCAGACATCACAAAAACTTATATCTTTGAAAACAAATTAAAAAACTGATTTTTACGAAACAGACAGTAAGAATTTTTAAATAGTAACATACAGCATTAGCTATTATTCTTGTCCAAATCAAAAGCCTGCAAACTGATGATTTAGAATTATCGGATAAACGCTAATCCACGGAGAGTTATGCACTTCCCTTCCACGCTTTATGAGTTAATGCTCGCACCGATTAGGTGTGGGCTAATCTGAGGCGTGGGCGGAGTTCTTGCAGGCTCTCCGTGGACAAGATGGAAAGGCTCACACCTTTCTTTTGCCCGATAGTGAGATTGATAGTGATGCGCTAACTATCAATCAGCATGGCAGGAAATAAAAGTTTACATGCCGCCAACAAGGCAAAAGAGGATGAGTTTTACACAGAACTCTCTGATATAGAAAACGAATTGAAGCACTACAAACAACACTTCAAAGATAAAGTGGTGCTCTGTAACTGTGATGACCCTCGTATCAGCAATTTCTTTCACTATTTCAGCTACAATTTCGAGCAATTAGGCTTGAAAAAACTTATCACCACTTGCTATAAAAGTCAAGAGCGTGATTTGTTTAGTCAAAACAACTCAGAGCGTGCCATTTGGCTTGAATATACGGGTGACCATAATGGCAACCGTGTACCAGACCCTGAAGAGATAGGCATCAACTATCTCAAGGGTGATGGTGATTTCCGCTCGCAGGAATGCATCGAACTATTAAAGCAAGCGGATATTGTAGTGACCAACCCTCCTTTTTCGCTGTTTAGAGAGTACGTCGCACAATTGATGAAATACAACAAGAAATTTGTGATTATAGGGAACCAAAACGCAATAACATATAAGGAAATATTTTCATATATAAAGGCGAATCAACTATGGTTGGGAAGCACACTTTCTTTTGCAAAATTCAGAGTGCCAGATTATTACGAACCAAAGTCAACGCGTTTTTGGATTGATGAAACAGGTCAGAAATGGCGAAGCATGGGAAATATTTGTTGGTTTACCAATCTTGATATAGCTAAACGACACGAGGAGATTATTCTTTATAAATCCTACAATGAAGAAGAGTATCCCCAATATGACAATTATCAGGCTATCAATGTGAATAAGGTGGCTGATATTCCTATGGATTATGATGGTGTGATGGGTGTACCTATTACTTTTTTGGATAAATATAATCCTGAACAATTTGAGATATTAGGAATAATGGCTTCTACGACTATAGATAGTCTAAATTTTGGGTATCCTTATGTAAATGGGAAAAAGATATACGCCCGTATCCTCATCCGTCGTCGTCAACCCTCCGCCTCCACATACCCACAACCCGCGGAAAATATACTGATGGCGGCAGAGAAACAGGAGGGGTATGGAAAGGGATGATAAACATAGAATCATGAAAAGAACATTTTTTTATACAATGCTTTGCGTTGTGATTTTAGGATTAACATCTTGTCAGCAACACGTTCTGACGGAAGAAGAGGCCCAAAATGCTGTCCTTAACGGAGAACAAGAACAATTACCACTTACTTTACAACAAATGTCTGATGTAAAGTCCATTACAATTGATAGTATACGTATTCATGTAAAGAATGAACCCATGAGCGGATTCTTATATACAACATGGAAATACTGTGTTGTAACATCTTATTTTCCTAAAAAAGTGCAAGAGAGAGAAAAATGTGTTATCGTGCCAGTTAGTAATATTCAACAAAGCAAAAGTCACGAGGGGTATATTGAATGGAGATCGAACTGGGATGAGGCATACAGTGCAATTAGAAAAGAAATGCTCAACTTCGATGGTCTTATTAAAGAAAGACCATAACCATTTGTCTTTTTCGAACTTATAATGATATTGTTCCGAAAAATTATAAAATCGGAATAATATAACGGTGATTTTGGTGAAAATCGGAATAATATAATACCTTTGTAGTGGTTTTATATCATAAATCGGAATAATATGGAAGGTTATATGAAAATCACAGAAGCGGCTGAAAGGTGGGGGCTATCCTCCCGCCGCATAAGGGTATTATGCTCCGATGGCAGAATCCCGGGCGTAATCCGCAAGGGAAATCTCTATTACATTCCTGCTAATGCCACACAACCTGTGGACGCACGTTCTTATAGCAAACGGGCAGACAAGAAAGTGTACACGCCACTACTGATGGAGGTGGATGCGCTGCAAAAAAAATTGGCAGACATGCGACCTCTCTCCCCTGCGGAAGTGGAAGCACTCAAAGAGGTCTTCGTGGTGGAACATACCTACAACAGTAATGCTATTGAGGGAAACACCCTTACCTTGCAAGAGACTGCCATGGTGCTGCAGGGAATGACCATCGACCGAAAACCTTTGAAAGACCACCTTGAGGCTGTGGGTTACAAGGAGGCTTTCGAGGCAATGGAGGAACTGACAAAGCAAAAACGTCCTTTGTCAGAGTATGACATACATTGCATCCATTCGCTGGTGCTTGCCCACCGACACGAGGATGCGGGGCGATACAGAAGAGTGCCCGTCCGTATAGCTGGCGCTCTGACCGACCCCGTACAACCCTACTTGATTCAACCCAAAATGGAAGAATTAATCACCGACATGGAGGAAAAGTATGGCAAGTTGCATATCGCTGAGCAAGTGTCGCTTTTCCATTTACGGTTCGAAAGCATACACCCCTTCATTGACGGCAACGGACGCACTGGTCGTCTGCTTATGAACCTGCAACTCATCCGAGCAGGCTATCCACCTGTGAATATAAAGTTCGCCGACCGTCGCCGCTACTACGAGGCATTCGATAGTTTCGCACGAAGTGGGTCGCCCGACGATATGATAACACTCGTGGCGGAATATCTCAGGGAAAGGCTTAACGCAGTGCTGGAGATACAGAATAGCATTTAATAGAGTTGAACTAAAATATTATTTCAATTACGATATAAAACCCAAGCTATATGGAAATCAAATTGCATAAAATAACAGTCCGCGACCTGACCAATGGGTATGCGGACAATGCGGAACAAGGTGTGAAGGCGTATGGCGGCAAGCTGGATGTGCGTCCGCCTTACCAACGGGAGTTCGTCTATGGCGATAAACAACGTGCCGCCGTTATCGACACCCTCACGCAGGGCTTTCCCCTCAATGTGATGTACTGGGCGACACGCGACGATGGCACATTCGAGATCATCGACGGGCAACAACGCACCATCTCCATCTGCCAGTATGTGAATGGCGACTTCGCCTATCTCTTCAAGTACTTCCACAACCTGCAGGAAGACGAAAAGGAGCAGATTCTCAATTACGAATTGCAAGTGTATATCTGTAGTGGCACCGACAGCGAGAAACTGAAATGGTTCGAGACCATCAACATAGCGGGCGAGAAGCTGACCGAGCAGGAGCTGCGCAATGCGGTCTATGCTGGCAGTTGGGTGAGTGATGCAAAGCGTTATTTCAGCAAAAACAATTGTGCTGCTTACGGGTTGGCGAGTAAGTACGTGAACGGTTCGCCCATCCGCCAAGACTACCTCGAAACAGCCATCCGCTGGATCTCCAAAGGGAACATCGAGGTCTATATGGGCAACCACCAGCACGACCCTAACGCAGTCGCACTCTGGAATCACTTCAGCAGTGTCATCAACTGGGTGAAGGCCCTCTTCCCCAAATACCGCAAAGAGATGAAGGGCGTGGATTGGGGAACACTGTACGAAAAATTCAAGGAGCAGTCGTTGGACGCTACTGCGTTGGAAGAAAAGGTAACGAAACTGATGATGGACAGTGATGTGCAGAAAAAGTCGGGCATCTACGCCTACGTTTTAGACGGTGACGAGCACCACCTGGGCATCCGTGCCTTCGACGACAACACGAAACGAGAGGTCTACGAGCGTCAGCAAGGTATCTGCAAAATCTGTGGCAAGCATTTCGACATAGATCAGATGGAGGCCGACCACATCACCCCATGGAAAGAGGGCGGTCGCACCATCGCTGAGAATTGCCAGATGTTGTGTAGGGAATGTAATCGGAGGAAGAGTGATAAGTGATAAAATAGCCGTCACACATTCTTGGTGAATGGTGGTGGCTATTCATGTTTTTAGAAATCTCGGTTGATAAAAAAATTTATGTCATTATGCCTAATCATATCCATGGTATTATTGAAATAAAAAAATCCATGGATGTATTGGATTGGGATGCGTGTGACGATGTGGATGTACATAACAATGTGGATGTACGTGACATCGTAGGGGCGAAAAATTTTTCGCCCCTACCACACCCGCCATCGCCCCTACCACAAATATCACCGTCTGCACAATCATGTGGTCAAAACATAATCGTAAAATATATTTTTTAGAAATAGATTGTATTTGATGAAATAGACAATTTCGCTAATTTTGCACCCTCATTCGAACGAATGGGTTCCGGCGATGGGTGTGGGTCCTGCCGATTGCCGAAAAATAAAGAGAAGACCTAATTTATTACAACGTGTTATGGTAAGAAAACTACTTGCGATTCTATTTTTCCAATGTATATTGTGTACTGCATTTTCAGCTAATTATTTGACTTTTACGGCCGAAGAGGATGGCTCCAGGTTCGGAATCAGTAATAATTATAATGATCCAGATATACAATACTCCTTAGATGAAGGTGCGACTTGGACTCAACTTTTAGATGAAGAGATGATCACATTGGAGCATAAAGGAGACAAGGCGTTACTGAAAGGGGAAAACCCTAAAGGAATCGCCCAAAATGATGTTTACTATACAAAGTTTAAAATGACAGGATCTATAGCTGCCAGTGGAAGTGTAATGAGCTTGATTGACGGAATAGGTGAAAGTGTTGTCATACCTAGTCAGTGTTGCTTTTATCGTCTGTTCATTAATTGCTCTAGTTTGACACAAGCGCCAGAACTTCCTGCAACTACATTGACGTTTAAATGTTATTTTGATATGTTTTGGGGCTGTTCGAATCTAACGAAAGCGCCAGCACTTCCTGCAACCACATTAGCGCAATCATGCTACTTGGAAATGTTTAGGAATTGCACAAGTTTGACACAAGCACCCGAATTGCCTGCAACTGTTCTAACATTCACATGCTATGGTGATATGTTTAATAATTGCACGAGCCTGACAAAGGCACCTGCTTTGCCTGCCACTACGCTAGATTATGGATGTTATGGTGAAATGTTTAGTCATTGTACCAGTTTGACACAAGCGCCAGAATTACCAGCAACCACACTGGCCGAGTCTTGTTATGCTGGTATGTTTGAGCATTGCACTAGTTTGACGCAAGCGCCGGAATTGCCTTCCTCAAATATGACTTCTGCTTGCTACAATTCGATGTTTGAGGGTTGCACCAGCCTAACCAAGGCTCCCGTATTGTATGGGACCAAAATATATGATTATTTTGCTCATCATATGTTTAAGGATTGTACGAACCTATCTGAAATATCTGTATCTTTTAGCAAGTGGAGTGAAATCGGAGCCTTACATTTAGAGTATGAGGGGACGGAAGATTGGGTCGTCAATGTTGCCCCAACCGGCACCTTCATTTGTCCCAAAGAACTTCCTATCGAATATGGCCCAAGCAGAATACCAGAGGGTTGGAATGTTGAATATATCTGTAATGATGATGCTGTAGAAGATATAGCCAACGAGAACACCCGTGTATGGACGGATGGTCTTAACCTCTATGTGTGCTATGCGGGAGAGGTGGAGGTCTATGACCTGAATGGCAAACAAATATGCAAAGAACAAGGCGATGCGGACTCCCCAGTGTGCCTCTCCATGCCTGCTCATGGGGTCTATGTTGTGAAGATGGGAGGGAAAAGTTCAAAGGTGGAGCTGTAAGTAAAAAATTTTATGCAATATGTAATCCCGTCTTCGTACGGAACATTGTTGCCATATCATTGTCCGAATTTATCATCGAAATAATATCCAAGACTTTGTTTGTTGGCGATGCAATGCGCGTAGGGTCCCAGTTTTTTGCGAAGTCGGGTGATGTTCACATCGACAGTACGTCCCGTAACCACCACACCCGTCCAGACTTTCTCCATGAGTTGCTGACGGGAGCAGATGGAGCCTCTGCAAGATAGAAGTTCGTAAAGCAAATTGAACTCCGTGAGCGTGAGATTAATAGGTTCCCCATCAATATAAACCTCCTTCTTGTCGCAATCCATGTGTAATCCGCGGAAGAAGATGTGACGTCTTCCTATTCGTGCTTCTAGTATGTTAATGATATAATCACCTATTTTTTCGCAACTGGCGATAATGTCGGTACAGAGTGTTGTGACGATGTAAGAGTCTCTCTTTGTATTCACATTGGTGATGTTGTCGTTTTTTATTTTATCTCGCAACGCATTGATGTCGTTTTCAATCTCTAACGAAGGTTCAATGGTTACGTTTTCTCGTCTTCCGTTCATGACAACCATCATCTGAGTGATGGCTTCGTTTACAAGATGCATCATTTCGTGCATATATTCGTACTGTTGTAGAGAGAAATCTTCGCCAAGCTCATTTCGTTGATGAATGGTTTGTGAAATCTTCCGACACGAGTCACCGATAGATTCCAATTCTCCTATCATACGTAGCATGGAACGTATTTTCCCCTTTGTATCGTCAGACAATCGTTCATTGCTCACCTTCTCCAAATAGGAGGCGATTTCTATTTCCATGCGGTCGGCTATTTCTTCGTATTTGCAGATTCGCTCGTGTTGACGTTCGATCTCTTTTTTTTCCTTTTCATCGAGCAAACTTCTCACCATACCAAACATACGTTGCATACGTTCGGCAAAGTGTATCACCTCTTTTTGTGCCTGGAGAACAGAAATTTCAGGCGTTGTCATGAGTCCTCCGTTGATGAAATGCAGCGTGACAGGTTGTCGTTCCTTCTCGCTTGTCTCAGGCAAAAGACGACAGACAATTCGTTCTATCTGAGAAACGAAAGGCAATAGGATGGATGTGTTGATTAGGTTGAAGCAGGTATGGAACATGGCCAGTACAACGGGAAGTCGCGCTACCTGTCCAGACGCTTCAGGATCATAGTTGACCAGCCAACAGACCATATTGACGAATGGGTAGAACACACATAAAACCCAGAAAACACCGAACACATTGAACAGCAAGTGAGCCAATGCCGCTCGTCGTGCAGGAATGCCCGCACCCATGGCTGCCAGGTTGGCTGTCGCCGTAGTGCCAATATTCTCGCCCATTACCAGTGCTATGCCAAGGTAGATGGGGAGGACCCCCGTGGAGCAGAGCAAGATGGTGATGGCCATCACAGCAGCCGATGATTGCACAACACATGTTATCAGGGTGCCGACAAAGAGAAAAATGAGGATGGTGAAGTGACTGCTTGTGTCGAATGATGAAAAGAAAGCCACTACACTTGCGTTGTGCTCCAGATCCATGCTTTTTCCTGTGGAGTTGAGCATCACCAACGACCAGAATAGAAAAGCTATTCCGAATAAAAAATCACCAGCCACACGATGCTTCTTTTTGTAGATGAGCAACATACCCAACATAAAAGCGGGGAAGACAACATTCGACAGATCCACATTGTATCCTAACGACATGATCCAAGCGGTAAGCGTAGTACCAATATTAGCTCCCATGATGATGCTGATGGCCTGTGTCAGCGACAGAAGACCCGCAGAGACAAACGAAACAGTCATAACAGTGGTTGCCGAAGAGGATTGCACGGCACACGTCACAAACATACCAGTGAGCATACCTGAAATACGGTTGGATGTCATTCTTGCTAATATATGGCGCAACCCTGGTCCAGCCATCTTTTGCAACGCTTCGCTCATTATCTTCATTCCATAGATAAGCAAAGCAAGAGATCCCAAAAGCTTTATAACGATTCCTATAGTCATGATTCCATTTATTGCATGATGATACAAAATTAAGATGAAGTGACCATAATCGGGAAAAAGTAGGTGTTACAAATTGGTTACAATTAGCAAAAAAACATATCGAAATCATATAGGATGCGGGCATCACGTTTCCGAAATCATGTCCGCGAACGCGTAGAGACGCGGCGCGCCACGTCTCAATGCCTGCTCATGGGGTCTATGTCGTGAAGAGGGGAGGGAGACCTCTTCAACGGGACAGTAACGATTGGAAATAATCGTTTGGTAAGAAGGGTTTCTATTTATTATTCGGATCATGACCCGCCTGCTCTCCAAGGCGTGCGGCGGATTTGCGGATGAAGCGTGGAATGTTCGACCAGATGGAGTGGTAATTATATCCTCCGTTCTTCATTTCCTCTATCGCTTCGTCTGGTGTCCATCCTTGTCGTAGGATGCGGTACATGGCGCACATGGTGCCTGTGCGGTCCGCCCCGTGCTGGCAATGCACCAAGATGGGGGCGTTGCTCGTGTCGTCCACGATCGCAAGGAACTCCTTGACGTACTCGTCCTTCATGTGACCCGTGAATATATCGATGCGCTTCGCTTGCAGTGGCAGGTCGCCTATCTCGTCCAAGTCGGAATGCCTGTCGCGCAGGTTGACGACCGTCTTTATCCCCATCGCCGCGAGGTTGGCCATTCCCTCGCTCGTAGGCTGGGCGCTGCGGTAGAGTCCGTCCGAGACCTTGTGCAGGTTCGGTACGCCAGCCAGGGCTATGGGTTCCGCCCATTTGGCGGGACGAACCGCAGTCACGGTCTTGTCCGTGTCCTTCTTGTCAAAGGCGTGCACGGAAACAATCCCTATGCCGAGGATGGCAACGCAGATGATTGCCAACCAGATGTCTCGCTTTTTGTGGATATGTTTCTCCATCTTTTATTTTTATAATTCTACCTTTTGGCTCTTGTCGCCGATCTTAACGATATAGACACCTTTATGACTCATGGTCAGTTTCGTCTCTTCTTTGTTGGCTTTCTCCTTCGCTATAAGTGAGCCCGTAAGGTTATACACCTCCACGTCCGTTTGGGCTCCGGTGACGAAGATAGTAAGATTTGAGGTGCGAATCGACCATGGAGCGTCGGCGCCGATTCCGTCAACTCCCACATCTGTATATACCACGTCCCAACCTTCTGGAATTCTGCTGATTCCATATTCTTCTGGCAATGCGCTTGGACAGTAGAATGTGCCGGTTGGAGCGACATCTAACACCCATGAAATCGTTGCTGTATAATCCCATCCTGAAAAGTTCACCGTGATAGAGGATAGGTTGGGACATAAACGGAACATGTCTGTATAGCAAGCGTCGAATATATCTGAGGCAGGTAAGTCTGGCGCTTTTGTCAAGCTACTGCAACACATGAACATTTGTTCGTAGCAATATTGTGCCATTTGGGTGGCGGGCAGTTCCGGCGCTTGGGTCAAACTGGTACAATGACTAAACATTTCACCATAACATCCATACTCCATCTTCCTGGCAGGCAATCGGGGCGCTTGTGTTAGACCTGTACAGTGAGAAAACATTCCCCAATAGCATTGAAAGGCTAATTTTGTGGCAGGTAGCGCTGGTGCTTGCTTCAAGCTGTCACATTCGGCAAACATTAGTATGTAGCAATCAGACGCCAATGTCGTGGCGGGCAGTTCTGGTGCCTCTTTTAAATTGGCACAACTTGCGAACATGCCCTCGTAACAGGAGGGTGCCAACTCCATGGCAGGTAATTTGGGCGCTTTTGTCAAAGTAGAGCAAGCTGCAAACATGTAACTGTAACAATCGTAAGCTAAATGTGTGGCCGGCAGTTCTGGCGCAGATTCTAGTTCATAACAGCCAAAGAACATTGAATCGTAGCAACCTGGGGCTAATTGCTCGGCCGGCAGTTCTGGCGCTTGTCGCAGATTGCGGCAAAAATTGAACAAGCCGTAGTAGCAATGGTCAGTCAGTGTTGTGGCGGGCAGTTCCGGCGCTTTCGTCAAGTCTGAGCAATCATCGAATAGTTCGCAAAAGCAATGCGAGTTGGGAATCACTAGACTCTCTCCTTCACCGTCAATCAGACTCATTATACTTCCGCTGGCGGCAATGGGTTTTTCTAAGACAAACGATGTATACACATCCAAATCCTGATTAAAACCACCAGGGTTATTACCTTTCAATAATACTTTATCCCCTATTTGGGGCAAATAGATTATAACCCCATCGCTAAGTTTATCCCATGTCTCTCCATCGTCTCGTGAGTATTGTATGTCGGGGGCGTTTCCTCCATGGTTTTCTATTTTGAACGAACACATGTAGTCTTCTGCGGTGAAAGTCATGTAGTTGGCTGCGAAAATGGTGCTAGTAGCGCATTGCAGTAGAATAATAAGGCTTATTAATTTCTTGTACATTTTGGTTGTGAATTATAGTTATAATAGATATCACAAATGTAGCAATTCTATTTTGAACAGATGTATATTCTTGTATTTATATTTTATCTTCTTGTTGCTTTATGCTTTATCGAAAACGTTCTCTGGATGAAGAACTATCAGCCCTGAAATAAAAAAATCCCTCGAAAATTTTGCAGTTTCAAAAAATAAAGCTATATTTATACAAAGCGTTAGATAAACGTGATAGATGAGAAGCAGATGTTAGATGTATATTTAGACGGTTGTAAATAAGATGTATGTATGAAAAAGGGTGTTGATGAGTAACGGTGGAGGATGACAAATTTGTAAGGTATGTGTAATTCCTAAAGATTGTGAAAGGAGATTGGCTTATGAAAACGAATAGATTTATACTTCCTATATTGATGTTGGGTGTTGTTGCATCTTTCTTTTCCTGTAAGGATGACAACGATAATGCTCTCGAGGAGGGCATGGGTAAAAGAAATAGCGATGTTCCTCAGGAGGTTTTTTACCATTGTAAGATCACGAATGCAGAAGAGCTCTTCTCTTTCGCTGAGCGTGTGAACAAGGGAGAGTATAACCTGAACGCGAGGCTGATGAATGACATCGATATCTCGCGCAGGGACTGGACGCCTATCGCACGTGTGTTGGATAACTCATCCGTGAAGGCGAGCGAACGGTTCTCCGCCGCATACAATGGTGTCTTCAATGGTAATGGACATAGGATCATCGGCATGAAACTGGTTGGTGAGACCAACGATGGCGCTGCGTTTGTCGGCATGCTGGGCCCGAGTGGAGTGGTTGAGAATGTCATATTCTCCCATTTGGATATCAATGCGGGTGTGGGCGTCGCTACGATTTGCGCTTATTCACAAGGCGAATTGTTCGCTTGTACCGCGCTATCCGGTAATGTGCAGGGCTCGAGCGACGTGGCTGGTATCTGCGCCTACAATTACGGTGTGATCAAGAGATGCTTTAACCAAGTGACCGTTCGTGGCGAGGAGGTCGCCGCTGGTATCTGCGCCTTCAATAAGATGGGTGTCGTTACGGAGTGTGAGAACTCTGGCGAAGTGGTGGGGGTCTCCAACGCTTCCGTGGGTGGTATCGTGTGTGTGAATGATCAACTCGTCATCAACAGCATGAATCATGGTAAGGTGAGGAGCGGTTTCCCTGATACTGGTATCGGTGGTATCTGCGGACAAAATCACTCTCTTGTTTACAACTGCCTCAATGACGGCGAGGTAGAGGGCGGAATCAGCGCTGTGGGTGGCATTTGCGGTAAATTGCAAGGCGTTTCGTCTAAGGCTGTCCTGCTCAATTGTATTTCAACAGGTCCAGTGATGCCTGTCAAGAAGGAGTATGTGGGAGCTATCTGCGGATGGTCTAGCGGCAACTGCGCTGTGACGGACTGCTATTATGGTCCGGAGAGATCCCAAATCTCTGACGGATTGGGTGGCCAACCTGCCAATTACGCTACCATGTGCACGACGATCCGTAACTATCTGAATAAGCAAGTTGAAGAGGTGGGCGAGATCAGGGTGGCTACGCAACATGGCAACTATGGCGTCTCAATGAAGCCTTGGAAAGTGGTGGATAAGACAATCATGTTCTGATAATGCACGGGAGACTGAGGTGATGGAGTGTCGTAGGTGTGGTGAGGTGACTACCTTCTTCACGGATCGTGAGGGAGGTGTGAGCGAAGGGCCTTACTCTTCGTTCAATCTGGGTCTCTTCTCAGGCGACGAACGCTCTTGTGTGGAAAGGAACCGAGCCCTGCTTTGCGGGCGCCTGGGCATCCCTCCCGAGAATCTGTTCGTGCCGAACGAGGTGCATGGCAACCGGGTGATGGTGATAGACCACGACTCCCCGCAAGTACCGTTGGCTGAACGTGACGAGTCCTTCAAATGCGACGCTTTGGTTACGACGTGTCGGAATATTTGTCTGGGTGTTACGGTGGCGGATTGCGTGCCGGTGCTCTTCTACGATGAGGAACACCATGTGATTGCGGCGGCTCATGCAGGTTGGAAGGGTATCGTCTCCGATGTCTTGGGTGAAACGGTGAAGCGCATGTGCGAGATATCCTCCGTGGCTCCTTCTGACCTATACGCTGAGATATGGCCCTCCATATCGGTCCCTCGTTTCGAGGTGGGTGAGGAGGTGGTGGAGCGTTTCCGCTCGCTTTTCTCCGAAAAAGAAATGTCTGGCATACTGGTACGCGAAGGGTATCCTAAGCCCCATATCAATCTCCGTGGGGCGGTGCGTGCCAGATTGCTGGCATTGGGTTTGCAGGACGCGCGTATATGGACGCATCCGGACTGCACCTTCTCTAACCCGCGCTATTTCTCCGCTAGGCGTGACGGATTCGCTTGCGGACGGATGGTGGCGGGAATCATGAGAATTTAGAATTTAGAATTAAGAATTTTGAATTAAGAATTGTATCCTTGATTGAAGGAAATCTTCCTATCCATGCGAGTTGGACGCTCGCTTTTTTTATTTATTTAACTACCGAATTTCTTGAAAATTTATTAAGTTTGTTTCCTGAAATATTTTAGTGTGATATGGCATTTATCGATTTAGTAAAGAAAAGAAGAAGCATCCGTAAATACGAGGATAGAAAGGTGGAGGAGGAGAAGTTGCAGTCGATTGTGAAGGCTGCGCTGATGGCTCCCTCTTCCAAGCGTTGTCAACCGTGGCATTTCGTCGTTGTGGACGACAAGGAGACGCTGGCGAAGTTGTCTGTTTGTAGGGAGATGGGCTCCAAGTTCTTGGAGGGCGCCCCTGCCGCCATCATCGTCTTGGCCGACATTACGCTGAGCAATGTGTGGACTGAGGACGCTTCCATCGCCGCCGCCTATATGCAGCTGCAGGCCGAGGACTTGGGCTTGGGCTCTTGCTGGGTGCAGGTGCGCAACAGAAAGAAAACGGAGGCGGGCGACCTGACGTCGGATGCCTATATCCGTGGCTTGATCAATGCGCCTGAGAACCTCAGCGTGGAGTGCATCATCGGCGTGGGCTACAAGGGAGAGGAGAAGAATCCTTTCGACGAGGCGAAACTGAAATTGGATCGCATTCATAAGAACAGTTTTTAGTGTGTATTCTCTGATGGCGGATGACCTTCTCCCTAAGGTGGACGGTTCGCCTGAGAAATTTATAGGATGTAAATCATAGAGTAGGATGGCGGATGTGACGAATGGTTCGGATTGTAAGGCGGTTCTGCCTTCTGTCTGTGTACTCGGATGTGGTAATCTGGGCACCCATCTTGTTCAGGCTTTGTATCATGCGGGGTACCCGATTGCGCAGTTGTTCAGTAGGACGGTGGAGTCGGCGACCGCACTTTCCAGTTTAGTGGGGAATGCTCCCTTCACGACAGATCTCTCCCGACTGACGCTTTCGGCGGATCTCTATATCTGCGCCTTGAAGGACTCGGTCTTGGTGGATGTGCTGCGCAAGACTCCTTTGAGGGGGAAACCTATCGTGCATACGGCGGGTAGCATGCCCCTCGGACTTCTTTCGGAGTTCACCGACGAGGGCGGGGTATTATACCCTATGCAATCCTTCTCCAAGGCGAAACCTGTTGACTTTTCGAAGATACCCGTCTTCGTGGAGGCGACCACGACAAGGATGATGGACCTTTTGCAGGATGTGGCGAGACATGTCTCGAACACTGTCATGCCCTTGGACACGGAGGGACGCAAACAGTTGCACTTGGCGGCTGTCTTCGCTTCTAACTTCAGCAACCACATGTACTCGATCGCCAGCGAACAATTGGCGAAGTTGGGACTCCCTTTCGAGGTGTTGCTCCCTTTGATCGACGAGACGGCGAGCAAGATTCACTCTTTGCCGCCTGTGGAGGCGCAGACGGGTCCGGCGGTGCGCTACGACCTGAATGTGATCGAGGCGCAGAAGGATCGTATCGACGACCCGTTGCAGCGGGAGATATACGCGCTGGTGAGCCAGTCGATTCATGAGATGTCGCTGAAGCATTCTAAAGACTCATTGTAGGAATATGGATTTTAAGGCTAATTTATCGAAAATAAAGGCGTTGGCATTCGATGTGGACGGAGTGCTCTCTTCGGATTGCGTGCCGTTGCACGTGAGTGGCGAGCCGATGCGCATGGTGAACATCAAGGATGGTTATGCGTTGCAGTTGGCCGTGAAGAAGGGCTATCATCTGGCGATCATCACAGGCGGTAACACGCTGGCGGTGAGGAAACGGTTCGAGGGCTTGGGCATCCAGGATGTCTACATGGGCTCCGCCGTCAAGATGAAGGATTTCGACGATTTTGTCCGTAAATATGGCTTGTCTCCTGATGAGGTGCTCTACATGGGCGATGATATCCCTGACTTCCCTGTGATGCGGAAGTGCGGATTCCCTTGCTGCCCTGCGGACGCGGCTCCGGAGATCAAGGAGATCGCTTGCTATATTTCCCCAAAGAGGGGAGGCGAGGGGTGTGCCCGCGACGTGATAGAGCAGGTGATGAAGGCGAATGGAGACTGGATGTCCGATAACGTGGCGTTCGGTTGGTGAATCTAAGAAACTAATTTGTATGAAGGATTATTTAAAACTGGTTCGATTGCCTAATTTGGTGATCATAGCGTTGGTTCAGCTGGCGATTTTCTTTTTGGTGATCACGCCGGTCTCCAATGTGGCGGGTGTTCCGACGGATAAGGTGTTCCCTGATTCCCTGCTTGTGTGCTTGATTCTTGCCACGGTCTTCACTGCGGCAGGCGGCTATGCCATCAACGACTATTTTGATGTGAAGATTGACGAAATTAACCATCCGCTCACCCATTTGGTGGGGCGCTCTATCTCGAAACACTCCACGATGACAGTTTTTATCGTCTGTTCCATCCTTGGTGCCGTCTTGGGCGCCGTCATTGGTCTTTATGCGTGGATGAAGCTGAATGCGCCTTTCTCGGTGGCCTTCACGTATGTGTTGTTGTTTCTGATCATTGCGGGAATCCTGTGGTTCTACTCCTCTTCGTATAAACGTATTTTTGTCTTGGGCAATCTGTTCGCCTCCGCTTTGAATGCGTTGGTGCCGATGTTGGTGGTGGTCTGCTTCAATTTCTTCCTGTCGATGAAGTACGGAGCCAACCCTGAGATTGTGGCCTTCAGCCGCTATTTATTAGCCATCGTGGCGATTTTCTCTGTCTGCGTTTTTCTGTGGACGTTCGTCGCTGAAGTGGCCATCGATTTCGAGGAGGAGAAGGGTGACCGTGAGTTGGAGTGTCATTCGTTCCCTATTGTGTGGGGACACACCCCTGCGCGCATTATCATGTTCGCCGCCATCATCTTAGTCAACCTGTTCTGCGCACATGTCGTATTCCGCATGTTGCCGTATGACCCGATGATCTCTCTTCGTTACTATTTCTGCGCCGTCTTGGCACCTTCGATCGCCATCTCCTTTTTGCTGGCGAAGGCCAATACGAGGCAGGATTACAAGAACGTGTCGTTGGTAGCCTATGCGATCATGCTGTTGAGCATCGCTTACAGTATCGTATTCTATATCAGTTACGATTCATGAGTTTTGAATTAATTGTATAACTAATATTTATAAATTATGCCAGGTGTATTTTTAATTGTTGTGCTGGTAGTTGTATTCATACTGCTATGCATATTTTTCCACTACGTGCCGGTCTTGTTGTGGGTCAATGCCAAGGTGTCAGGCGTTTCGATTTCTTTGGTTCAGTTGTTCCTGATGAGGCTGAGGAATGTTCCTCCTCGTGTGATCGTGGAGTGTATGATCGAGGCTCACAAGGCTGGTTTGAAGACTATTACGAGGGATGATTTGGAGGCGCACTACCTCGCCGGCGGTAATATCGTCCGTGTGGTACATGCGTTGGTTTCCGCATCCAAGGCGAATATCGCCATCGATTTCAAGCAGGCTACGGCCATCGATTTGGCGGGTCGTGACGTGTTCGAGGCGGTTCAGATGTCCGTTAACCCTAAGGTGATCGACACGCCTCCTGTGACGGCTGTCGCGAAGGATGGTATCCAGTTGATCGCTAAGGCTCGTGTAACGGTCCGCGCGAACATCGAGCGTTTGGTCGGTGGTGCGGGCGAAGAGACGGTTCTTGCCCGTGTCGGTGAGGGTATTGTCTCTTCCATTGGTTCCAGCGAGACGCATAAGTTGGTGTTGGAGAACCCTGACTCCATCTCTAAGGTGGTGTTGAGCAAGGGATTGGATGCCGGTACGGCCTTCGAGATCCTCTCCATCGATATCGCTGATATCGACGTGGGTAAGAACATCGGTGCACAGTTGCAGATGGATCAGGCCCAGGCGGACAAGAACATCGCTCAAGCGAAGGCGGAGGAGCGTCGCGCGATGGCCATCGCCCAAGAGCAGGAGATGAAGGCGAAGGCGCAAGAGGCCCGCGCACTCGTTATCGAGGCGGAGGCGGAGGTGCCAAAGGCTATGGCCGAGGCTTTCAGAAGCGGAAACTTGGGTATCATGGATTACTATCGCATGAAGAATATCGAGGCGGATACCAACATGAGGTCTTCTATCGGTGGACCGGTTGTCAACGATTCTCAGAAGTAATCGTATCACGTTTCAAAGGAATGGGGGCGGTCATCCGAATGGATGATCGCCCCTTTTCCATGTATGTGCGAGCTTCATTATAAGGGGTTAGATCGTATGCCTATTCGACCCTATCCCCCGATTTTTTTATTTATAATCAATCGGCATGATAATGACCTCCTTTAGATCTTTGCCGTTGAATAGATATCTATATTTGAAGGTCACGTTGTTCCTCTTATAGGGGTTCAACGAAATGCTGCTTTGAACTAGCTGGACCAGCGCATTCTTCATCCTATTCTCGAAATCCTCGGTTATCCGTATGTTGTCCGTCGTGACGTTATAGTTGTACGTCAGAAGATAGTTCTGTTCGTCGTAGCTGCAACTGGTCATGATGGTGTACATATCCACGTTTATAGGACATTGTGCGTTGGCGTTTTGGGCGGACTCGATCATGATGAATCGGTCATTCTCCTTCATCTCTTCTGCCGTGAATTCCTTTGAAAGAAGTTCATTCTCTAGAATGAATGTGCGGATGACCTCGCCTGTCGATTTTTTGTATTGGTAGCCAAGGTCAGCCTTGGCCTTTTTGAACAGATCCAAGTCCCCTTTTTTGCCTGACAAATTGGAGCATACTTGGTGCTTGAACATCTTCTCGCTTAGCCTTTGTATGTTTTTGGACAATATTTCATCGTAGATGAGAAGGCTAGAGTAGTAGTAGGTGAATAGGTTGCGATCTCTGTCGTAATGCACGCTGTCGAGCGTCCATGTCATGCCATTGCCAAACAACGGAGTCTGTTTGTTCGTTATCTCCACCAACTCTTCCAATTGTGATTTCGCACTTTTCCCGTAACTCAATAGACACAGAGTCAGTGCTGCTATGATGATGAATATCCGTTTCATGATTCTCTGCCATTTGAATTGTCGTGAGCTCTATGATTTTTCCTGTCAGTATTGGCAGAGCCCATTCACCAATCCGACAGGTCGCCTTCTGGGAGGAAGACTTCTTGAATATAGTGAAAAATATTCTGATATCCAAATTTTTAGCAATGATTATACGACATCTTTTCTAATGAAGAATAAATCTTTTGTCGATTCTCACGTTCCCCTTATATGAAGCATCTTCCCTTTTTTCTCTTGCCATAGTGCGCTATTTGCCGCTTTTTATGTAATTTTGTCTTATGTGTAACGAAGTGGAATACTGAGTTCTTCTCAGATTCCTTTTTAGAAATATATTGGGTTATGGGACTTGGACGACAAGGACATCCGAAGGGCTTGTACTTATTGTTCGCCACGGAGATGTGGGAACGATTCAGTTATTATGGCATGCGTGCATTGTTGGTGTTGTATCTGACGAAGTCGTTGATCGATGGTGGTCTGGGCTTCACGGATGATAACGCTTCCTTGCTTTATGGTTTTTTCACGGGTTTTGTTTATTTCACGCCCCTGATCGGAGGTTGGTTGGCCGACAACTATCTGGGACAACGCAAGGCGATTGTGATTGGCGCCATTCTGATGATGCTGGGGCAGTTCTGCCTCGCCACCGAATCCTCTTTGCCGTTCCTCTATACGGGTCTTGTCCTGCTGATTATCGGTAATGGTTTCTTCAAGCCTAATATCTCCGTGATTGTGGGCCATCTCTACGAACCGGGGGATCCCCGCAAGGATTCCGCCTTCACGATCTTCTACATGGGTATCAATGTGGGTGCGTTCTTCGCTCCGTTGTTGACGGGCTACATGGCGCTCACCTACGGCTATCGTTACGGATTCATGGTGGCGGGTATTGGTATGCTGATCGGTCTGCTGGTCTTCACAATATTGGGTAACCGCTATCTTGGTGAGGTGGGGAAGGCTCCTTCTTGCAAGGCGAAGGATGATTCGTTGGAGAATGTGCCTCTCACGAAGGACGAGAAGGACCGTACGTTGGCGATTGTCGTCTTCGTACTCTTCAGTATATTTTTCTTCGCTGGCTTCGAACAGGCGGGTAGCTCCATGACGCTCTATACTGAGAAGTACATCGATAGGGAGGTCGGCTCGTTCGTGGTTCCGACGGAGTGGTTCCAATCCGTGAATCCGTTGCTTATCGTCATATTGGCTCCCCTTTTGACGGTGTTGTGGAGATGGTTGGGACAAAGGGGAAAGGAGCCGAGCATTCCTGTGAAGATGTCGATGGGTATGATCCTGTTGGGCACCGGGTTCCTAGTGCTGTATGGTGCGGTCTGTGTGCGTGGCGGGGACAGTGCTGACGAGTCTGTCAAGGCGAGCATCCTCTTCATCCTCTTCACCTATCTCTTCCACACGTTGGGAGAGTTGTGTCTGTCGCCTATCGGTCTCTCCATGGTCTCTAAATTGGCCCCTGTGAAGTTGGCTTCCCTGATGATGGGTGTTTGGCTCTTGAGCAGTTTCTTCGCCAATATATTGGGTGGTTGGGTCTCTTCCCATATCTCTGATGTCGGTGCGGGTACGATATTCCTCTCTATTTGCGTTTTCTCTGTCGCGCTTGGCGTTATTTTGTTCTCCCTGAACCGTTGGTTAATACGTAAATCGCATGGTGTATTGTAAATCTTCTGCCATTTTGTCATAAAGAACGGTGTGGCACGGATTTTGGTCTTACGTATATGTTGAATATAATTTAAAAAACATATACGTATGCAAAAAGGAAATATTGGGGTAACGACGGATAACATCTTCCCCGTCATCAAAAAATTTCTTTACAGTGACCACGAGATTTTTCTCCGTGAGTTGGTTTCTAACGCAGTTGATGCGACGCAGAAGCTGAAGACCTTCGCCTCAGTGGGCGAGTTCAAGGGTGAGTTGGGCGATGTGACGGTCAACGTCAACATTGATAAGGATAAGGGTACGCTCACTATCTCCGACCGTGGTATCGGTATGACGGAGGAGGAGATCGAGAAGTATATCAATCAAATCGCTTTTTCAGGCGCAGAGGAGTTCCTCGAGAAGTACAAGAATGACGCGAACGCGATCATCGGCCACTTCGGACTCGGTTTCTACTCCTCGTTCATGGTCTCTAAACGTGTGGACATCATCACAAAATCTTTTAAAGAGGGTGCGAAGGCTGTGAAATGGTCTTGCGACGGTAGCCCTGAGTATACGATGGAGGATGCCGAAAAGGCGGACCGTGGTACGGATATCGTCCTGCATATCGATGACGAGAATAAGGAATTCCTTGAGGATCATAAGATTACGGAATTACTGAACAAGTATTGCAAGTTCCTTCCTGTCCCTGTCGCATTCGGCAAGAAGAAGGAGTGGAAGGATGGCAAACAGGTTGAGACGGGCGAGTTGAACGTGATTAACAACACGACGCCTGCCTGGACTCGCAAGCCAGCCGACTTGAAGGACGAGGATTACCAGAAGTTCTACCGTGAGCTCTATCCGATGGCGGACGATCCGTTGTTCTATATCCACCTGAACGTGGACTTCCCGTTCAACCTGACGGGTATCCTCTATTTCCCTAAGATCAAGAATAATATCGAAGTTCAGAAGAATAAGATCCAACTCTACTGCAACCAGGTCTTCGTCACCGATTCTGTGGAAGGCATCGTGCCTGACTTCCTGACGTTGTTGCATGGTGTCATCGATTCTCCGGACATCCCGTTGAACGTCTCCAGAAGTTATTTGCAGAGCGATAGCAACGTGAAGAAGATTTCCAGCCATATCACCAAGAAGGTGGCGGACAGACTGCAGGATATCTTCAAACAACAACGTCCTGATTATGAGGCTAAATGGGATGATCTGAAGATCTTCATCGTCTATGGTATGCTGACGGACGAGAAGTTCGCCGAGCGTGCTGAGAGCTTCGCATTGCTGAAGAATGTGGACGGCAAATACTTCACGTTCGAGGAGTACAAAACGTTGATTGAGCCTAACCAGAAGGATAAGGACGGCAACTTGGTTTATCTCTACGCTACCGACAGGGAGGCGCAGCACGCTTATATCGAGGCGGCTAAGAGCAAGGGCTATGATGTCCTGATGATGGACGGTATGCTCGATTCTCACTTCATTAGCCGCTTGGAGCAGAAGTCCGAGGGCAAGGTGCGTTATGCGCGTGTGGACGCTGACGTGATCGATAAGTTGATCATGAAGGAGGATGCCAAGAAGGTGGATTTGCCGAGCGAGGCGCAGAATGCGTTGATCGACATGTTCAACTCCCAACTTCCGAACGATAACAAGAAGAGTTTCGTGATCACCTTCGAGAACCTCTCCGCCGACAATTTGCCGGTTTACATCATGCAGAACGAGTTCATGCGTCGTATGAAGGAGATGTCCGCTACGCAAAGTGGTATGAACTTCTACGGTGATATGCCGGACTCCTACAACTTGGTGGTGAATGCCGCTCATCCGCTGATTGCGCGTTTGTTGAAGGACGAGGAGGCCGCATGTGGCGAGAAGGTGAATCCTTTGGTCGCCAAATTGGATGAACTCTCCAAGAAACGTGCCGATTTGATGGGTGATAAGAAAGAGTCCGATTTGCCGGATCCTGTAAAGGAGGAGGTGAAGAAACTGGATGATGAGACCAAGAAGGTGCGTGACGAGAAGAAGGATGTTTATGCGAAATATGCTTCAGAGAGCAAGTCATTGCGTCAGTTGGTTGATTTGGCCCTTCTCTCCAACAACCTGTTGAAGGGCGAGGCGCTCAGCGCATTCATCAAGCGTAGCGTTGATATGATGTAATCTATATAACATAGAAAAAAGCCGTGCGGTTTCCGTACGGCTTTTTTTATGGCTTTTGACGTTGTTCTTATGCTCTAACTCTAAGGATCTGAATGTGTCCGTATGTTTTTGTGCTGGAGATGATGTAGAGCTCATTCTCCCCGTCATGGTCTCCGTCATAGGAGAAGAGCGTCACGTCATACAACTCCTTCAACTCCAAGTCTCCCCCCTTGTATTGGATGGTGATAGGGTTGAAGCCAGTGCCTGGTATGCGTTCACGTTGGGAGTGCACCGTGATATGATAAGGACCATATTGGATGGTTGTGTCCTTGGCGATAGGCAGTGTGGCGGAACTGATGCCTGCGAAATCGTCTTTCGGATTGACGTGCCTAAATTTGTTCACATCGAAGAGATAGTAGTCCAAAGGTTTGTTGTCCTCTCCGAAATATTCTCCCTTCACAAGTTCTCCGTTCAGAATTTGGAAATGAGTCTCTTTGCAAAGAATCGGCTCGTTTTCGGTTGTGTATCCACCGTTGAAGGAGATATTGATCACGTCGTCGACAAGTGAGACGCTTCGTCCGGTCCACAATAGTTCCTTCCCGTTCCGGATTTCGTAGTAGTTGGAATATACTTCGTCCACAATGAGCTCGGAGTTGTTGATGATGTCATCTCTTTGTGGTTTGGGAGGAAACTCCGTTTTGGAAACCACTCCGTCCCTTTCAATGCTGTAGCTGACGATGCGGCCGATGGAGTCGAACTCCTTGAAGTCTTTGTATTTCCCGCTTCTGATTGATTTCACGATTCCGTTGGGGTAATATTCTACTTCTTCTCCTATGAGCGTGTCGCTGTGGAACATGCCTCGGTATACCACGTTCATGAGTTTGTCGTATTCAATGAATTCACCCTCTTTCTTGCCCAATACATAATTGCCCTCTCCTTTGAGGGTGTGGTTGGGGTAGTATTCGTAGTAGACGCCATGCCTTTTACCCATGGCGTAGTTACATTTGGATTTCAGTCCAGAACCCGGATGGTATTCTAGATAAAGACTATCCAATGCGCCATTTTTGTAAAAACCTTCTTCGGTGATATTGCCTTCTATGTCGTAGTGGCAGAAGTACCCGTTGAGCACGTTGTCCTTGTAGGTGTCGATTTTGAAGCTGTCGCTCCCTTGGGCGAAGAAGGTGCCTTGCTTTTGTCCATCGCTATCCGTTTTGCCTCTTTGTAGAAAACCTGGGTTGATCTCGTGATACATGGTTATAGTGATACCTTTATCGCATCCATGCAGGATGAATAATATGGTGACAATGGACAATATGGACAAGATGAATTTGTTCAGTTTTAGTTCCATGTTTATTTTTTTTTGCGAGTCAACGGCAAAAATAATAATCTTTTTTGAATATTAGACTAAAAAATAAGTTTTGATGTGGATTTTTTTGAGTGGGGATTTCGGCTGAGTGGGTTGAGTTGCTGCGGATCCACATAGGGAGTAAGACTTGTCCCGCTACGATTCCCTTCATTTCGATAGGGTGGTTGTCGTTCCTCTCCCCGTAATAAAACAAAAATTGGAAACCAAGCGTATGTGCTTGATTTCCAATTTCTTGTGACCCCGGCGGGATTCTAACCCACAACCTTTTGATCCGTAGTCAAATGCTCTATACAGTTGAGCTACGGGGCCATTCCCCAATTAGGTGCCTTTGTTTCTCAAATGCGGTGCAAAGGTAATGCTTATTTCCGAAAGTGCAAGCGTTTATTTGAAATTTTTTTGCATTTTTTCGAAGAAGTTCCAAATGATGATACCGGAGGTGACGGAGACATTCAGGGAATGTTTGGTTCCGTATTGTGGAATTTCTATGCTATCGTCCGACATGTCAACGACTTCCTGTTGTACACCTTTCACTTCGTTGCCGAGAATTACGACATATTTACCGTCGGGGGCCAATTGCAGGTCGGGCAGTTGGATGCTCTTTTCCACTTGCTCGATGGAGAAGATGTGGTATCCTTTCTCCTTGTATTCTGTCACGGCATCTTGCGTCTTCTCGTAGTATTGCCAGTCCACGGAGAATTCCGCCCCCAGCGCGGTCTTGTGGATTTCTGGCTGGGGTGGTGTGGAGGTGATGCCACAGAGGCAGATCTTTTCCACCAAGAAGGCATCGGAGGTTCTGAAGACCGATCCTACGTTGTGTAAGCTCCTAACGTTGTCGAGTATGACCACGAGTGGAATCTTTTTGGCGGCCTTGAATTCCTCGGCCGTGATCCTATGTAGTTCTGTTATCTCTAACTTTCTCATTCGTATGTATTTAGTATTATGCTAGTCAGTAGTACAAGTGGTGCGTTCCAGTTGATGGCTATCTCATTGGTTGAGTAGCTGCAATCCTCATCCAAATAGCATCTGGCTGGTGCCAAGGAGGGGTAGTTGCTTCTGCCGCAGTCTGACGTCTGGTTCGGGTTGGCGCCTCCGCAGAGGTAGCCGGGCAATGGTTCCTCGATACCGTCGCTGAAGGAGCGTCGGTCGTGTATGTGCTTAGGATATTTTGTCCCGAAGCCCGAGATGAAGCAGTAGTCGGTTGGGTTCATGCCTAGGAGGTAGTCGAATTGGCTCGACATGCCATCTTTGTATTTAGGGTCTTGGGATATTTTGTAAGCCAACCCGAGGATAGCTCCGTTGGTCGCGATCTCTCCGTTGCATCCCCAAATGAATGATTTGAGCGACAACCTTCCTGGCGAGTATTTGTATCCGTTGTAAATTAGCTCCGCAAGGGTGAAGAACTTCCTATGGATGAGTTGGGTGTCCACAAAATTAGGTAGTTCGTGTAGGTGCCATATCATGGACATGAGGGCCAATGAGTTGCATGCGTTCCATCTTGGTGTCTCGAATTGGCGGAAGAAATCCAGTTTTTGGTAGTATTTCTTTTCTCCTGTCGTGATGAGCAACTCGGAGGCTGCCCAGAAGAATTCGTCGGAGAAGTTGTTGTCGCCATAGGTTCCTGTCTTGATGTCGGAGGGGTTGTTGTAGAATCTTTCCGGATTCTTCTCCGCCCAATCCCACGCTTTGCGGGCCGCTTCCAGCGCTGCGTTGGCGTATGGCTCGTCGTATTTCTTGAACACGCGTGACGCCATGGACATCACTGCGGCGAAGCAGAGGGCGGCTGAGGTGGATTTCTCTACGACGAAGCGGTCTTGTTTGTCGTTGGCGGGTTGTGTGGAGATGTCGCAGAATTTCTTTGTCGTCAGTTTGTGGTAGATGCCTCCGTCGGTTGGATCCTGCATGGTGAAGAGCCAGTCCGTCTCCCATTTGATTTCGTCCAACAGGTCGGGTAGCGAATTGTCGCTTTCGGGGATGTTCAGGTTCATGTCCTGAAAGTAGTTCGGGGACATCTCGTAGGCGAGGAAGAGATGATGGAGCGTAATGCCTGCGTTGACCACGTATTTATTGTAGTCGCCCGCATCGTACCATCCCTTGGGCGAGGATATGGTCGATTCTGCTTTCCTTGTCTCGCTGCTTGCTGAGTTGTGGATGAAGACCTCCTCGTCGGGGTGCCCTAATGGCCTGGCATAGTCGATGCCTTTGAATGTGGCGTATCTGGATTCTATGTCGATGGAGGCTCTCCAAAGGTAGAATGCCTTGATTGTCCAGACGGAGAACTCCTTGTAGATGGACCCGTCACCGATTTCGAAAGGGTGTGAACGCTCTCCATTCACTTCCACGAAGTATCTGCCGGGTGTCTGGAAGGCGGAGAAGTCGGCGAATTGCGTCACCTCTCTCGATTGGTTCCATCGTTTCCCCTCGGGTAGGCTGCCCTTGAATACGACCTCCTCTGTCCTTGCGTCCTTGAGCTCGAACCGGTATGCGTTTATGCTTCCGACCTGCGCGTACTTAGGTGCGTTGACCAGATATCCGATTTGGTTTACTCGAATGAATTTCTGCGAGTAAATTTCGCCTGTTGTCGCGGATGCTACCAGCAGAATCGTTAATCCTTTTAATAAATTTTTCATACATGTGGAATTTTCATTTATACTTTAAATCTTTTTGTCCTTTGCGGAATTGGGTTATCAATGGAAAAAATAGGTGTGGGAGAGGTAAAACACTCCGTTTTTACTTTTGTATTTCTCCCCACGGAAATCATTTTTTATGATGTCTATGAATCCCCAGTCGTAACCCATGGAACTTCTCATGTTCTTGAAGTATTGTATGCCTACGGCTATGCGTAGACCGAGGTCGAATCTGCGTGTGTCGTAGAGCCGGTCGGTGCCTGTCTTGTCTCCGAACATGGAGTATTTCTTGGCCTGCACGATGTATTCTCCTCTATCGTTTGTCTCCCGTTTGTATCTGAATCTGCCACCCAGAGCGAAGGCGTAGTAGGGACCGATCATCGGGGTGAACTCAAATCCCCTGAACTCGAACCGATAGCTGGCGGTGGTGGGGATGACCATATAATAGAGGTTGGTCTTCTCCTTATAGGTGACGTGGAGTGAATCCGCATGCTCGTCGAAGAAACGTTGGTAACCTTTTCTTTGCAGTTCGAAACCCGTCTCCACGAATAGGTTCTCGTTGATCATATCCATGTCGTGGTCGGCCACGATTCCGAGTCGCACGTTGCAGACCGCATGTTGGTATAGATCATAGCGTTCGAAGTGGACGTTGGCGGGACCGAATCCGCCGAATCCTCCCCAATGGTTGGTGCCTATGAACTCTGCGAATTTGCTTTCCTTGAGTTTGTAGTAGGCCTTCTCGAAGATGGTGAGGTATTGGGAGGTGTCGCTTCTCTCCTTTGTTTGCTCGGATGACAGCGTTAGTTCTGTTTGATACCCTTGATCCGTTGTGGAGGTGTTTGCCTGGGTTGGGGCGGCCGCACTCTCCGTTGTGAATGTATTCGTTGGAGTGGGAGAGGGGGTGCTTTCCGTCGTGAGCGAGTCTACTTGTGTTGTGTTGGGCGTGCTTTCCGTCTTAAGGGAATCCATTTCGTTGCTTTGTGCGATGGCGTTGCTGACGAACAGCACTATATATAGGCTAATTAATACGGTCCTCATTCTTTCTGTCTGATATTTCTTGGTGGGACAAAGATAATACTAAAATAGCGAACAATTACATTATTTATTCCTTTTTGAAGTGGCGCCATCCCATGATGTCAGGGGGGGAGAATTTCTAATATTTAGCTTCTTACTGAAGATTTTTTCATGTCAAAGGGGTGATTCGTGTCTATTTTTTTACGTTTTATAGATGTGTATTCGGTGGTGATGATATGTATATTGGGTTGATTTTTAGTTATATACGTTATATTTTAACTTTTTTTATACCATTAGAAAAAAATATTATGCTTATTGAATTGTTGTAAAAAAAAATATATAACTTTGCGGTGTCTTTAGATATGGGAAATAAACGAATCTGAAGAAAAACATTGAGAAAACGTTGTTTAATTATTTAATAAATAAAAAAATGAAAAAAGTAGTTTTATTTTTCGCTGTTGTAGCTGCTTTCGCATTTGCATCTTGCAATGATTCAGCTAACACTCAGAACGCAGTTCAAGACGCTGCAGAAGTTGTAGATAGCGCTGTTGCTGTTGTTGATTCAGCTGCTACTGCTGTTGTAGATTCTGCTGCTGCTATTGTAGATTCAGCTGCTGCTGTTGTAGATTCAGCTGCTGCTACTGTTGCTGCTGTTGTAGAATAATCTTCTGCAGATAGTTAGAAGAATAGGGGGCGGGCATTGGATGTTCGCCCCTTTTTTCACTCTTTGTTATTTTATGTGTGTATATGTTGGGTGTAAGATCTAGAATGATTACATTCCATTTTTGTTGTAAGTTTTGATATTTTTTCTAATTTCGCGTATGTGTAACGTATAAATGTTTATGTTGTGATGAGAAATCGGTTTTTAGTTTTTGCTGTTGTCGCAATGCTCTCTTCTTGTGCTTATGTCACAAAAAAGGAAGCGAAGCCGGTGCAGAAGCCCTATTCGGAGATGACTCCGGAAGAGAAGTTGGCGGACGAACGCAGTTACATGGAGAATTTGGCCGGATTATATTATCTGGACATGACTACTGTCGTGGGGGATACGATCTATGTGGGTTGTTCTTCCCGTAGGGGAGAGGAACATTTCCAAGATAATTTGGCTAGATCATTTCTTCATGACATGCGGAAGAAAGGTTATTCCCATATCCGTTCATGCCGTGTGATCAGTATTTCCCATGATTATGTGTGGAGTGACACATTGGTGCAAGGAAAGACGATCGGTCAGGCGAATTGGGATTGATATATTATCTTGATAAAGTGCATAATAAAAGCGGCAAGGATATTTCCAAGCCGCTTTTATTTTTTTATTTTATTCTATTTCTCGAATGCTTTCTTCACTTTCGCTTCGAGGTCGCTGTCCATCTCGTAATCTTTTAGGAAGACGACGGAGTAGCGAGTGGATTTCTTTGGAGACATCACTGTCACGCGGAATTCCCCCGAGTCGTATTCGTAAAGTTTAATGTAATACTTCTCCAGTGTCCGTTTGTTCATGCATTCGTAGTTGAGATATTTGTAATCCTTTTTGACAATCCATTTCTGGGGTTTGTCGAATATTTCGAAAACGGTGACTTTCTTGTTCAGTTGGTCGTCTGTGACAATGTAGTTGTTGGCCATGTCCAGGACGACGACAGTAGAACTCTGTTCCCAAGCCCCCCATACGTATAATCCCTTGGATTGCTGCGTGACGACACCGTCGGTCTGTCTGAAGGATTTGAACGCAATAGATTGTGCGTTCGCCGTATTGATCGAGAATGCGGCGAATAAGAGATATAATATATATTTCAACACTCTTTTCATAATCTTTGTTTTAAATCCAGTTCATACTATGGGTTGGTGACCCAATTCGCTTGATGTAGTCTTCCCTTTTTCGGGTCAAATTCCAATGCCTCTTTCCTTGGTATCTTGATGAGATATTCCCTTCCCTCTTTATTCGGCAACTTGTTGCTTCTGAGCCAAGGGTTGGCATCTTTGAGGAGTTGGTAATTTATCCCTCTTTCCTTCGCGAAGTTAGTTAAATTTTCAATGGTGGAGTCTACCTTGACGACATCTGATTCCACTGGGTAATACATGTCTTCCCTCGTCAGATAAAACCCCATCCTTTGAGGGTCTTCCATGAGATACTTCGCCAAGATGATTCGGAAGACATACCTGTTCGTTTCTTCGCTGAACAACATGTCGAAGTAGTTGTTCGTCTGTTGCGTTTCAATCTGTCTCATGACACGTGCATGACCTGTATTGTAGGCGGCCGCCGCCAATGTCCAGCTGCCAGCTGCGTCATGCGTGTGTTTCAGCATTGAGCAAGCCACCTTTGTGGCCTTCTCCACGTTATATCGTTCGTCCACGTCGTCGTTAATGACTAATCCCGCATCCTTTCCTGTTCCTGGCAGGATCTGCCAGATCCCGACTGCCTTGGCGGGAGATTGAGCCCTTTGGTCCAGATTGCTCTCTATTAGGGCCAAGTATTTGAAGTCATCAGGGACGCCATTCGCTTTCAAAATCGGTTCTATGATGGGAAAAAACTTATTTGCTCTCTTGATGAAAAGGAACACTTGTGAGTGCCAATAAGAGAAGCTTAGCAACTCCCTGTCGAATCTCTCCCGGAGATAGTAGTTCGATAAGTCTATTTTCTCGCCACAGAAATTAATTTCGTTGGGGATGGTGGGCGCTTGGTAATGAACCTCTTGCCGTGGTGCGGCTTCTGTCTTTAGTGCGCTATCCGCCGCACATTCGCAAAGAGGGAATATGGACGCTACCGCTAATCCCCCGATTTTGTATAATCTCTTCATCATGAATCTGCTCTTTCTGTTCAACCTCTAATCAACCAATCTTATCTATCATATATACATCTGTCATCCTGTCAGACCTTCCTTCCGTTATGCGTGGAACACAAACATCGGTGTATCCGTGTGGAATATCATCTTCCTTGCCATGCTCGGATTGAACAACCTGGAGATCAAATTTCTCTTGTGTGTCGTTAGGGCAATGGCGTCGATGCTATTCTTGTGTATGAACTCGTCATAGGCGGATAGTATGTCGGTCCCTGGTACCAGATCATACTCGAACTTGCTGTTCGGGTAGTTCTGTTGGAAGTATACCTTGATTCCGCTCAACTTGATCTCTGCCCATCTGTCATCTTTGTTGTCGAAATGGATGAAGTGGACTGTCACGTTGTTCGGCTGTAATAGCGTCATCATTTTGTTGAACGCGATCAGGTCTTTGTCGTCAAAACTAGTGGAAAATGCTACGGTCTTGATGTCTTCGAATCCGTTGAGGCTTATGTTCTCCGGAATCGCGAATACTGGCACGTGCGAGCGTTCGATGATCTCCGCCGTCACGCTCCCGATGAAGTCCATGTCCTTTTTGTCGCATCCTCTTGTGCCCATGATGATGACTCTAGGATTATGTCTTTCCGCATATCCGAGAATCTGGTCCTCCGGCACGCCTTCACGTAGCACGTGACGGTACTTGGTGCGTGGCCATTTCCCTTCGGAAATGTATTCTTCGATTTTGGATTCTATGTCGATCAAATTCTTTTTTGCGCTCTCCAGTAGTTCTAGGGCGGATTCTTCCGTTCTGCCTTCGTGGTTGATCACGTCCCCAATCGGCATCGTCGAGAATGATGGGGGAAGGTAGGCGTGGAACAAGACTACTTCCGCATCCAACGTGGCAGCCAATGGAAATGCGAATTCGCACGCTTTCATCGAGTAGTCTGAGAAGTCAATAGGAAGCAGCACCATCGGTTTTTTGTTCATCTCCTCCAAAGCCTTGTTCAGTCCGTCTTTGTTGTTCATCTCCTCAATGATGCCTAACGCTTTCGGCAGGTCGCTTTCCTTGATGCGAACCCTTACGCCGACCGGCAAAAATTGATTGACGCTGTGTATATACACGTCTATACCATGCACTTCCAGCACGGACTTTAGTATTTGAGCTTTCTCGTAGGTATGTATCGCCAATGTCACCAAATTTTCTTCCATATTCTTCTCCTCCTTTATCCAATTCATCAAATCTCTTCCTTCACATATCCACATCAAAGATAAAAAATTTCTTCGTAGTATCAAATCTTTACTCGATATATTATTGCCTTATTGTATCTTTTTTTTTGCCTTTTTTTATTATTCGTCAAAATATGCGGGTAATATTGATTCCATTTGCGTTTTGTTGTTGTGTAATCGGTCCTAACTGATTGAGTGCCAAGCAGGAGGGATTTCTGTTGCATTCTTTCTGCTTTTTTGCGGATTTTTGTTATTTTTGCATAGTCTAAATGGATAATGAGATGATAGTCTTTCCTAATGCAAAGATTAATGTCGGATTGAATATAACCGGCGTGAGAAAAGATGGATACCACGATATCGAGAGTGTTTTCTACCCCATACCGTTGAAGGATGTCCTGGAGGTTGTTGTGGCTGAGGATGGCCAGACGGAGATGCAGGTCGGCGGACTTTTGTTGGACGGAAAAGTGTCTGACAACTCTGTTATGAAGGCGTATAATTTGCTGAAAGAACAGTTCGACTTGCCTCCCGTGAAGATCTATTTGGAAAAGGTGATTCCTTCGGGCGCAGGTCTTGGCGGAGGCTCTTCCGACGCCTCTTTCGCCATTAAGTTGTTCAATGATATGTTCCGGTTGGGGATGGATATTCCTCAGATGGAGGCTGTCGCCGCTAAAATCGGTGCGGATTGCCCTTTCTTCATCCAAAACAAACCTGCTTACGTGACGGGCATCGGGAATGAACTGCAGCCTATCGAATTCTCTTTGGAGGGGGTCTCTTTCCTCTTGGTGAAGCCGGATGATTTTGTCTCCACAAAGGAGGCTTACTCGAAAGTGACGCCTAAAAAGACGGTCTTGCCGCTTTCAGAGATGGTGATGAAACCGATTTCCGAGTGGAAATATAATATCGTGAATGATTTTGAGACGAGTGTCTTTGCCTCTCATCCGACGGTGAAGATGATCAAGGATCTGATGTATGAGAAGGATGCACTCTATGCTTCCATGTCCGGCTCGGGATCCTCTGTCTTTGGCTTCTTCAAGCGGGAAGTGGACGTTAAGACGATCTTTCCTGATATGTTCTCTTTCCAGTGCATTTTGTGATGTGTGAGCGGAGTGGGGGAGCCTATCCGCTTTCCTCCTCAACCCATAAAAACAAGAGGATGCGCCTTGATCTTGATGGATCGGCGCATCCTCTTTTTGTTTAGGAACGTGTTCCTTTATTTTTTGTAGATGGACTCTATCTCGCCCATGATTTTCTTCGCCAGGTTGTCGGCTTTCTCCATGGTTGATGCTTCCGAGTAGATACGGATGATTGGCTCCGTGTTGGATTTGCGTAGGTGTACCCAGCAGTCTGCGAAGTCTATCTTCACGCCATCGATGTCGTTCACCTCCTCGTTCTTGTATTTATCCTTCATCTGCGCCAAGATGTTGTCCACGTTGATGTCTGGCGTAAGCTGGATTTTGTTCTTGGAGATGAAGTATGGAGGGTATTGCTTCCTCAACTCTGTTGGCTTCATTCCTTTCTTAGCCATGAGGGAGAGGAATAGGGAGATGCCCACGAGCGCGTCTCTTCCGTAGTGGCTCTCAGGGTAGATGACGCCACCGTTTCCTTCACCACCGATGATGGCGTTGGTCTCTTTCATCTTGGCTACCACGTTCACCTCGCCGACAGCCGCTGCATTGTATTGACCTCCATGCTGGCGGGTCACGTCGCGGAGCGCGCGGGTGGAGCTTAGGTTGGATACCGTGTTGCCTGGCGTGTTGCTCAGGATGTAGTCCGCAACGGAAACCAACGTGTATTCTTCACCGAACATCTCTCCGTCTTCGCAGATCATGGCCAATCTGTCCACGTCCGGGTCTACTACGAATCCGACATCCGCCTTCTCCGTTTTCATCTTGTCCGAGATCTCGGTCAAGTGTGCTGGCAATGGCTCCGGGTTGTGTGCGAATTTGCCGGTTGGGTCGCAGTTGAGCTTGACGATGTTCTTGACGCCCAATTTCTCCAGCAATTGAGGGATCACGATGCCGCCGACAGAGTTGACGCAGTCGATGACCACCTTGAAATTGGCTTTCTTGATGGCTTCAACATCCACGAGTTTCAGTTTGAGCACGTCGTCTATGTGAATGTTGTTGTAGTCGTTTTTGTAGGTTATTTTGCCCAGATTGTCCACCTCGGCGAACTCGTAGTCGTTGTTTTCCGCCATGGATAGAACCGCTTTCCCTTCTTTGTCGTTGAGGAACTCACCCTTCTCGTTGAGGAGTTTCAAGGCGTTCCATTGTTTAGGGTTGTGGCTGGCGGTGAGGATGATACCTCCGCAGGCCTTCTCTTTTTGTACCGCTATTTCAGTGGTCGGTGTGGAGGCTAGTCCGATGTTGGTCACGTTCAGTCCGAGACCGATCAATGTTCCGGAAACGAGATGGTCCACCATCTCGCCCGATATGCGGGCATCACGTCCAACGACGATCAGGTTGTTCTTGCACTGTGTGTTCCTTTTGATCCACGTGCCGTAGGCAGCCGTGAATTTCACTACGTCTAACGGGGTCAATCCGTCGCCGACGGCTCCTCCGATTGTTCCGCGTATGCCGGAAATAGATTTAATAAGTGTCATATTGAATGATATTTTACCTTTTTTAATTCTAATCGACGCAAATATACTTATTATTTTATTCTTTAGTAGTATCTTTGTCCGAAGATTATTAACAAATGGGAAGGCATATCAGTAAGTGGTCGTTGTTCATAGGGATGATGGTGGTTCTCCTTTTTCCGTCATGCTCTACGACTAAGTATGTGCCTGAGAATAGCTATTTGTTGGATAAAGTCTCCTTCTCTGGGGAGAACAGCACGGTCAACAACAGTGATCTGTCGAAACACTTGCGCCAAAGACCTAACTTCAAGGCTTTTGGCTTGTTCCGTATCTATCTGGGGGTCTACAACCTGTCCGGAAGGGATTCCACGAAACGTATCAATCGTAAATTGAGGGAGATAGGCGAGGCTCCTGTCATTTATGATCCTTTCTTGACCTATCGGTCGGAAAAGGAACTCCAAGCCTTTATGTATTCGAAGGGTTATATGAATGCGGAGGTCTCTTCGTCCGTCAAGTTCAAGAAGAAAAAGGCTGAGATTAATTATTTGATCGATCCGAAAACGCCTTATCGTATCCGTAAAGTCAACTGTGATGTTCCGAGCGACCGTGTCTTGGATTCGATCCTTCATATGAGGGGCGGTCTGCAGAATACGCGTCTGAAGGGGGGCATGTTGTTTGACGTGGACGATCTGGACGAGGAGCGGGAGCGCTTGAGCCGTTTCCTCCGTCGCAGGGGATATTATCGATTCAACAAGGATTATTTGACCTATACCGCAGATAGTACCGTGGGCAACCACCAAATCGATGTCACACTGCACCTGAAGCCATATAGCCGTGTGCTTCCGAACGGAGAGCGCGTGGAGACGAATCATGAACGTTTCAGGGTGCGCCATATATTTATTACGGAGCATAACCGATCGGAGTTGCCGAATGAAGGGGTCGAGTGGGATACCTTACACTATTCGGACAACATGTCGTTCCTCCTGAAGGGGAAACCTTTCCTTCGCCCTTCTGTCGTGGATGATGAGTTGCGTGTCGAGACGGATTCCCTCTACAATGAATTCCTGGTGGAGCGTACCTATTCCAGATTGAACGGATTGGGTATCTTGCGCTCGTCGAATATCCGTTTCACTGATCTGCAGAACGAGCGGCATGAGGTGGATTGTGAGATAGACCTCTATCCGGCTAAGCCACAATCCTTCTCTTTGGATGTGGAAGGCACTAACTCGGATGGTGATTTGGGTTTCGCCCTGAACTTAGGATACGCCCACAAGAATGTTTTCCGTGGCTCTGAGGTGTTGAGCGTGAGGGGACGATATGCTCAGGAGGCTTATTCGGGCCTGTCTGATATTCTCCATAAGTATGTGTTGGATCTTGGCGGAGGTGTGGGCATCACCTTCCCCCGTTTTATGTTCCCTTTCCTGAAGAGGGACTTTAAACGAAGGATTTCTGCCAGCACGGAGTATAATGTGCGCTACAACTATCAGGTCCGGCCGAACACCTATGAGCGCAAGTCCATCGCCACTAGTATGAAGTATCTGTGGACGTTGCGTCGTTTCTATAGGTATACGTTGGATTTGATCGACCTGAACTATGTCGATATTGAGACGGATCGCACCTTCGATTCCATCTATAGTGCGGATCGTTATTCCGTTTTGCGGGAGAGTTACTCGGACCACTTCGTGATGAATTCCGGTTTCGCTTTTACTTACGACAACCAGGCGCAGGCCTCCCGCTCGAATAAGACGTACTACCATGTCTCTTTTGAGTCGGCCGGCGCATTGCTGAATGGTATCTGTCATTTGGTCTCCACGAAGGACTCTTCGGGGCAATATACGATTGGTAGAATACCGTTCTCCCAATACGTGAAGGCGGAGGCTGATTATGCCTACAATATCAAGCTGGATGGAAGGAGCCGGTTGGTTTACCATATTGGTTTGGGTATCGCTTGCCCTTATGGCAATGCTTCGGTCGTGCCTTTCGAACGTCGCTTCTTCGGAGGTGGTGCGAATGGTGTGAGGGGCTGGTCGGTTCGTACGTTGGGTCCGGGCCGTTATTTCTCTGATAGATATGATGATTTTGTGAAGCAGTCAGGTGACGTGAAGCTCTTGTTGAATTTGGAGTACCGTACGAAACTTATTTGGAAGGCGGAGGCGGCTGCGTTTGTGGATGCCGGAAATATATGGACCTTGAAGAATTCACCTTCCCAACCGAGAGGTCAGTTCAATTTTACGAAACTCTACGAACAGATCGCTTTGGCCTATGGTTTGGGTATTCGTCTCGACTTTTCTTACTTCCTCATCCGTTTCGATGTGGGTGCGAAAGCCTTCAACCCAGCTAGGGATGGACGTGAGCGTTGGCGCTTCAAGGGCTTCAATTGGTCGGATGACTGTGCTCTCCACTTCGCCGTAGGATATCCTTTCTAACGTTTTTTCCCCTCTTGTGCGTTGTCAATGTTTTATCATTCAGTTCATTATGAAAAATAATGAATTTTTTCGCGCTTTGCGTTAGGAGTGAACACAAAAAAAGTATTACCTTTGCGCTCAATTTAAGGATGGTCGGGTAGCTCAGCTGGATAGAGCAACAGCCTTCTAAGCTGTGGGTCGAGGGTTCGAATCCCTCCTCGATCACCAAAAAAGGAACGGGGACTAAACGTTTGGTTTGGTCCCCGTTTTGTTTCTTGCAGGGCGATGCCCTGGTTTATATGATGTTACCCTTTCGGAGCGGACAATAAATCTGCGGGCATTCAAAATTCATAATTCAAAATTCATAATTCCAAAAGTGGCAGACTGGTCCGTGACCGTGTCCGATCTCGTATCGTGCGCCCGCTTGGAGCGCATTGGCGAGATACCATTTGGCCTTTTCGACCGCTTCGCTGACGTTGTATCCCTTCGCCATCATGGCGGCGATGGCGGAAGATAGGGTGCAACCCGTTCCGTGAGTGTTTTGTGTTTGGATGCGTGGGCTCGTCAGACGTAGCGTCTTTTGGGTCTCGTTATCATAGAGGATGTCGGTTAGTTGATCGTCAGTCAGGTGTCCTGCCTTCAGCATGACGGAGACTCCATATTCCTTCGCCATCTCCTTGGCTATTTGGGGCAATTCCTCTTGGTCGGTTATCCTCTTTCCGACGAGTATCTCCGCCTCTGGTATGTTCGGGGTGATGATCCTTGAGAGGGGAATCAGCTCCTTCTTGAGCGTTTCGATAGCGCTCTCCTCAATCAGTCTGTGTCCCGAGGTCGAGACCATGACGGGATCCAGTACCACATTACGGATGTCGCTGAACTTCCTCAGTTTCCCGGCGATGCAGCGAATCACCTCCGAGGAGTGGAGCATGCCTATTTTGATGCTGTCCGCACCGATGTCAGAGAGCACCGCTTCGATTTGTCCACCGACGATCTCGATGGGCAATCCTTGTACTTGCTCGACACCCAAGGTGTTCTGTACAGTGATGGCCGTGATAGCGGATGCGGCGTAGCAACCGCACGCTGAAATTGTCTTGATGTCGGCTTGTATGCCGGCGCCTCCTCCCGAGTCGCTTCCCGCAATGGTAAGAACTCTATTGTATTTCATCTTTTTTCTCCCTTTTATTTATTATGGTGCGAAAGTAACTTTTTTTTTCAGATGTTGAGTTTATGAAAGCATCATTTCCTGCGCGGCATTTTGAACAATCGATATTAGTCAATAAATGAGTCGAGAGCGTCAATTTTACGAAATCATGAATGTTTAATTATGTTGCTCAACATATTTAGCGAAAAGGGCAGAAAAATGAGTAAAAAAAGAATGTTCAAATAGTTTTTAGGAGAAAAAAAAACTTATATTTGCATACGACTTGCGGGAGTTTGGTTCTGTAGGGATTGAAAATTGTACAAAAAATTATAATAATACCATAAAACAAAAAAGCTAAAACATGGCAAAAGTAATTGGTGAAATTGTGCAGGTCATCGGACCTGTCGTGGACGTAAGTTTCCCGGATTCTGAGGCGTCCCTTCCTCAGATTCATGATGCGTTGGAAGTTGAGCGTCCTGGCCAGAGTAACCTGGTCATCGAGTGCCAGCAGCACATTGGAGAAAATTCAATCAGAACCATCGCAATGGACTCAACCGATGGGTTGCGAAGAGGAATGAAAGTGGTTTCTATGGGACAGGCGATCGCCGTTCCAAGGGGAGAACAAATCAAAGGACGTATGTTGAATGTCGTAGGCGAGCCAATTGACGGCATGCCATCGTTCGACCGTGCCGATGTATCTCCTATTCACAGACCTGCTCCTAAGTTTGAAGAGTTGGCGACCTCCAAGGAGATTCTCTTCACGGGTATCAAGGTCATCGACTTGTTGGTCCCTTATCTGAAGGGAGGTAAAATTGGTTTGTTCGGTGGTGCCGGTGTAGGTAAGACCGTGCTTATCATGGAGTTGATCAACAATATCGCGAAAGGATACAATGGTTATTCAGTGTTCGCTGGAGTGGGAGAGCGTACTCGTGAGGGTAATGACTTGCTCCGTGAGATGATTGAATCTAACATTGTCCGTTATGGAGACGCCTTCAAGGAGTCTATGGAGAAGGGTGATTGGGATTTGAGCAAGATCGACTACAACGAGTTGGCCAAGTCTCAAGCGACCTTGGTGTATGGTCAGATGAATGAGCCGCCGGGAGCACGTTCTTCCGTCGCATTGTCTGGTTTGACCGTTGCGGAGACCTTCCGTGATTCTGGACAAGGAGGTAAGGATATTCTTTTCTTCGTGGATAATATCTTCCGTTTCACGCAAGCAGGTTCCGAGGTGTCCGCCTTGTTGGGTCGTATGCCATCAGCCGTGGGTTATCAGCCTACACTTGCGACCGAGATGGGCCAGATGCAGGAGCGTATCACGTCCACCAAGCATGGTTCCATCACCGCTGTCGAGGCGGTCTATGTGCCAGCCGACGACTTGACCGACCCTGCGCCTGCGACGACATTCTCCCACTTGGATGCAACCACGGTGTTGAGCCGTAAGATTGCGGAGTTGGGTATCTACCCTGCTGTGGATCCATTGGATTCCACTTCCCGTATCTTGGATCCTAATGTGATTGGAAAGGCACACTATGAGTGCGCTCAGAATGTGAAGCAGATTCTCCAGAAATACAAGGAGTTGCAAGATATCATCGCCATCCTCGGTATGGAGGAGTTGTCAGAGGCGGATAAGTTGGTTGTCGCCAGAGCGCGTCGTATCCAGCGTTTCTTGTCTCAACCATTCCATGTGGCATCACAGTTCACGGGTCTCCCAGGTGTGATGGTTCCTATCGAAGAGACAATCAGAGGCTTTAATATGATTATTAATGGCGAGGTGGATGACCTTCCAGAACAGGCGTTCTTGAATGTCGGAAACATCGACGATGCGATAGAGAAGGGTAAGAAACTCATGTCGCAGGCGGCTAATTAATCAGTGTCATGAAATTAGAAATCATATCACCGGACAAATTGGTCTTCTCTGGAGAAGTGGAATCCGTGAGCCTTCCGGGAGCTGCCGGAAGATTCACCGTTCTGCCTCGCCATGCGGCCCTTATCTCGTCCTTGAAGGCCGGCCGAATCACCTATGTGGCTGAGGGTGCCGAGACTTCCTTGAATGTGGATGGAGGATTCGCGGAGGTGAAGAACGATGAGATTTCCGTATGTATTGAGAATGTAATCGAGTAGGGTGGAATGAGGCGTGCTGTTATCATGGCGGAAGTGGCTATGGTGGTGCTTTTATCACTGACGTCTTTTGTCGCCAACTTTTTGATAGACACTCGTTTCCCTGAATACTCGGGCGCAAAGCCGGCGATTGCCCTTTCCTCCGCTTTTTTCTGCCTCTTTGGCGTGATTACCTTCCTGGCGTTGGAGGGAGTGAGGAACGATGCGGTGAAGTATACGCGAGCTTACATGGTTTTACAGGGCTTGAAGATTATATTATCCGTCTTGGTCGTGGCAATATATGGCTTTTTCAACCGAGAGTTACTCTTACCGTTTCTGGTTATATTCGGTGTCTTTTTTATGATATACTTAGTATTTGAGGCGATTGCCCTCACGAAACTTAAATAAAGGATTTTTTCAAAATGAGTCAGTCCATAAACAAAACGATGGGTCAAACGGGAAAGGTGCTCTTCATCGCATTGCTATGCATCCTGGGTGTCTTGGGCATCGTGGCTTTCGCTTCCCATGATTCAGAGACGAAAAAGGAATTAGACCTGAAGGAGATGGTTTTCGGACATATCGGCGATGCCTACAACTGGCATATTACGACGATTGGCGAGACGCATATCTCCATTCCTCTTCCTTGTATCGTCTATGGGGAGAACGGTTTGAACGTCTTTTGTGCTTCCCGATTGGGCCACGAAGGCCATTACACGGAGTACAATGGATATAAAATCGCGGAGGAAGGCGACAATGCCGGAAAGATCATCGAGGTGTCTACGGGACAACGTCCGGTGGATTTGTCCATCACGAAGGACGTGGTCTCTTTGCTGATTAGTTGCGCACTTCTGTTGATCATCTTCCTCTCCATCGCAAAGAAGTATAACAAGTGCAAGGAAACGGGCTATTGCAAGCCTACGGGCCTCCAGGCGATTCTGGAACCGCTCATCGTCTCTTTGCATGACGATATCATCAAGCCAAGTGTTGGTAAGAATTACAGGAAGTTCTCCGCCTATTTGCTGACGGTCTTCTTCTTCATCTTCATCAACAACGTTTTGGGTATCATTCCAATCTTCCCTGGAGGTGCGAACTTGACGGGTAACATTGCGGTTACCATGGTGCTTGCTGTGTTGACCTTCTTGTTGACGAACATCTTCGGAACGAAGGCCTATTGGAAGGATATCTTTTGGCCACATGTGCCGATCGGTTTGAAAATGCCAGTTCCTATCATGCAGTTCATCGAGGTGTTGGGTATCTTCACGAAGCCTATCGCCCTCTGCATACGTCTCTTCGCGAACATGTTCGCGGGACACGTGATGGTGTTGGTGTTGATCGGTTTGATATTCGTGTTCTCTCAGATGAGCATCGCCGCAGGCTTGGGTGTTTCGGTCATCTCCGTTCTGTTGGTAGTGTTCATGTCCTTGTTGGAGTGCTTGGTTTGTTTCATCCAGGCATATGTGTTCATGACTCTTTCCGCCTTGTTCATCGGAATGGCGCAGGTGGAGGAAGAGGAATAATGAAATGATAAAGTGTTTTTTTAGAATAAATAATAATTATTAAATAACAATTAAATTTTTTAAGACTATGTTGAGTATTTTATTACAAGCAGCAGCAGCGGCAGCAGCAGGTGCTGCAACTGCAAAATTGGGAGCAGCAATCGGAGCAGGTATCGCGGCAATCGGAGCAGGTATCGGTATTGGTAAAATTGGTGGATCTGCAATGGAGGCTATCGGTCGTCAACCAGAGGCATCCGGTGATATCCGAAGCAACATGATTGTGGCAGCGGCTTTGGTCGAGGGTGTGGCATTCTTGGCTATCATCGTTGCAATCTTGGCTTTGCTCATGTAATTAACTATAAAACTGAAAAGTTATGTCATTACTGACACCAGATCCCGGTCTATTATTCTGGATGCTTCTATGCTTCCTGGCTGTGGCTTTCATCTTAGGAAAGTGGGGGTGGCCCGCTATCGTTGGGATGATCGAGGAGCGAGGGAAGTACATCGAAGATTCGCTCAAGAAGGCTGACGAAGCCAACGCGGCTTTGGCTAACACCAAAGAGGCTGCGGAAAGGCTCCTTTCAGAAGCCAAGAATGAGCGTCTCGAGATGTTGAAGGAGGCTTCCAGGCTGAAGGACCAAATGATTTCGGACGCTAAGACGCAGGCAGTTGCGGAGGCGAACAAGATCATGGATAGCGCAAAAGAGAGCATCCAACTAGAAAAGGATAATGCCATTAAAGATATACGCTCGCAAGTGGCTCAACTCTCCGTGGATATCGCTGAAAAGATCATTCGAGGCGAGTTGAAGGATGCGAAGGCGCAGACTGACATGATCAACAAATATTTGGATGAGGTAAATATTGCTAAATCGTAAGTTCGATGAATACAGGTAAAATTTCAGCAAGATACGCAAAGGCTCTATACAAGTTTGCGGAAGAGAGTAAACATGAAACGGATGTTTACGAGGCGATGAAACTTGTCTCTTCGAGTTTCCTCACCGTCCCACAATTGCGTGAGGCGATGATTAACCCGACTATTTCTAGGCAAAAGAAAGTGGACTTACTTATCACCGCTGCAGGTACCGATGTATGCTCGGAATTTAAACGTTTCGTGGATATTGTCATCGAGAACAAACGAGAAGAGTATTTTCAAGGCATCAGTTTGGTTTATCAGGATCTTTACCGCAAGGAAAAGAACATCGTGATTAGCGAACTGGTGACGGCGAGCCCAGTCAGCGACGCTGAAATTGCACGTATGCGTAAGGCTGTGGAGACGGTCTCCACGGGTTCCGTCGAATTTGAAACTTCTGTAAATCCGGATCTGATTGGCGGTTTCATCCTCAATGTTGAAACGTACCAATTGGATGCCAGCATCAGAGGCCAGTTGAGGAGCGTAAGGGATTCCTTGCTCAACGACAACGCTAAGGATGCTTGAGGTTTTTTCGGTTTTTAATTTATTAAAGAAATTATTTTTATGGCTATAAAAGCAAGTGAAGTATCCGACGTGCTGAAAATGCAACTTCAAGAGGTTGACACGAAGGTCAAGTTCGAAGAGGTTGGTACCGTCTTGCAGGTAAGCGATGGTGTGGTTCGTATCTACGGACTGCAGAACGCTGAGGCAGGCGAGCTCCTTGAGTTCGAGAACGGTATGAACGCGGTGGTCATGAACTTGGAGGAAGACAATGTGGGTGCCGTGCTTCTGGGACCTACTGATCAAGTCAGCGAGGGCGACACGGTGAAGAGAACCCGTCGTATCGCTTCCATCATGACGGGCGAAGGCATGGTCGGTCGAGTTGTGAACTCAATCGGTAACCCTATCGACGGACTCGGTCCGATCAAGGGTGATTTGTTGGAGATGCCGTTGGAACGTAAGGCTCCGGGCGTTATCTATCGTGAGCCTGTGAAGCAACCTTTGCAGACTGGTTTGAAGGCGATCGACGCGATGATTCCTATCGGTCGTGGTCAACGTGAGTTGATTATCGGTGACCGTCAGACGGGTAAGACTGCTATCGCTATCGATACGATCATCAACCAAAAGGAGGCTTACCTCTCCGGTAACCCTGTATATTGTATCTATGTCGCTGTGGGTCAAAAGGGTTCCACGGTCGCTAATATCGTGAATACCTTGAAGGAGTACGGTGCGATGGATTATACGATCATCGTCTCCGCTACGGCTTCCGACCCTGCCGCCATGCAGTACTACGCTCCATTTGCGGGCGCTGCCATTGGCGAGTATTTCCGTGACCAAGGTAAACACGCATTGGTGGTTTACGACGACTTGTCTAAACAGGCGGTCGCTTACCGTGAGGTATCCTTGATCTTGAAACGTCCTTCCGGTCGTGAGGCTTATCCAGGTGATGTCTTCTATCTGCACTCCCGTCTTTTGGAGCGTGCCGCTAAGATCATCAGCAATGATAATGTGGCCGCACAGATGAATGACCTCCCTGCTTCCCTCAAGGGCAAGGTGAAAGGTGGTGGTTCCTTGACCGCCCTCCCTATCATCGAGACGCAGGCTGGTGACGTTTCCGCTTATATCCCTACCAATGTGATCTCCATCACGGATGGTCAGATCTTCTTGGAGACGAACATGTTCAACGCAGGTATCCGTCCTGCCATCAACGTGGGTATCTCAGTGTCTCGTGTGGGTGGTAGTGCTCAGGTGAAGGCGATGAAGTCTATCGCCGGTACGTTGAAGACCGACCAGGCTCAGTACCGTGAGTTGGAGTCCTTCACGAAGTTCGGTGGTGATATGGATGCCGTCACGAAGATGACGATCGATAAGGGTGTGCGTAACACTGAATTGCTGAAGCAACCTCAGTATACTCCGTTCCCTGTCGAGCACCAGATTGCCGTTATTTATTGCGGTACGCAAGGTATCCTGAACGTATTGCCGGTAGAGTCTGTGCATGAGTTCGAGCGTCTCTTCATCGAACGTTTGGAACATCTCCACAGAGCGGATGTCTTGGATCTCTTGAAACAAGGTAAGATTGATGATAACATCAAGGCTATCCTCAAAGAGGAGTCTCAGGTCGTTATAAAACAAATTTTAGGAACAGTACCAGATGGCATCGTTAAAAGAAGTTAAAGCACGTATCGGTTCGGTAAATTCTACGAAGAAGATTACCGGAGCGATGAAGATGGTCTCTTCAGCGAAGTTGAAGAAGGCTCAGATGGCTATTGAGAACATCTCGCCTTATCAAAGTCGCCTGAATGGAATCTTGAACAATTTCTTGGCTACGGAAAGTGACTTCCAGTCTGATTTTTCCGCTGTCAGGGAGGTCAAGAGTGTGGCTATTGTAGTGTTTTCTTCTAATTCGAGTCTCTGTGGAGCCTATAATTCAAATGTTATCAAGGAACTGAACACCGTCATTAAGAACGAACGCTCGAATGCTGTGGATAACATCACGGTCTATCCTGTCGGTAAAAAGGTAAAGGATGCCGTGACGAAGATCTCTGGCGTGGATGTGGTTCCTGTCAATGTGGAGTTGGCAGACCACCCTTCTTTCGAGGGAATCAGCGTCGTGACGAATGAGGTGATGGCAAAGTTCTTGGATAAGGTTTACGATAAAGTGATCGTGATTTACCACCATTTGAAGAATACCGCGGTTCAAAAATTGACGACTGAAACGTTCTTGCCGATTGATTTGAAGTCTGATGAGAGCATGTCGGCTAATTTGGGTGGAGACTACATCGTCGAACCTAATAAGGCTGAAATCCTCGAATCTTTGCTTCCTAAGGCGTTGAGAACGAAAATGTATGCTTGCTTGTTAGACTCTAACGCTTCTGAGCATGGCGCACGTGTTGTGGCTATGCAGGTCGCAACGGATAATGCTAATGAGTTAATCAACGAGTTGACCGTCTTGTACAACAAGACTCGTCAGCAAGCGATCACGAGTGAGTTGCTTGACATCGTTGGTGGTGCGGCTGCATTACAGAATTAGAGGAATTCTTACAAACTATAGGGAAAAGGAAGGGCGTTTGTCCTTCCTTTTTTGTTGCGGAGATGTCCCGATGTCCCTTCTACAAAGGAGATTTCTAATGCCTGAAAGGTTAGAAAAACAAGGCCAAAATTCAATCGATATGAGAACAGAATTTTCATTTAAGATTGGAAAATTTAGCATACCCCCCTGTCTATAATATATCGTCCCTTCGGGACTTGTGGCATCACGTTAATTGGTCTGCAAGGCCTAAACAGATATAGCCCATGGGCAACGCCCTAGGTTGTGGGCGACATATCACAGGCTGGGGTGTCAACCCCTGTTTTGTAAACGGTGACGGACGGTATTGGAACCCCGAAGGGGTGAAACAAAATTAAAAACAAGATAGAAATGGCTGAGTTGAAACCTTGGATAAAAACACTGATTGTGAGTCTGATTCAGATTGTTACGTATTTGTTAATCTGTGAAATAGCATTGCATATTCGACAACACTTCCTATCCGCTAAGCCGGATTTGGGATGGGGATTGCTCTACAGGTATTCTTTGGGTCTGTTATGCGTCCTTGTGGCTTTCGGTAATCCCATTTCAACCTTTTTCTTCAAAGGGAGCAGGAAGTCCGTATGGATTGTCTTTGTTTGTTCTCTGTTTATTTTTGTTACCTTTGTTAGTATGTCGGGTTTCCAGTACACTCCATATAGATCGGGACTTTTATTAATTTCAGCTTTGATTGCCTTGTTGATTAGGGTTTTGAAATCTAAAAGAAGAATTAAAAACTTCTGAACCCATGAAATATAAATATATAAACAATCCGGATGGACAATTGGCAGGTCATGACTATGTGGACCTTGGATTACCTAGCGGTAATCTGTGGGCGAACTGCAATATAGGTGCCTCTTCTCCGTATGAGACGGGCGATTTTTTCGCATGGGGAGAGACTCAACCCAAGTCGCAGTACATTGCATCGAATTATAAGTTCGGTGTGAATTACGAGCCCGGTGAGATGTACACCTTCAGCAAATATGTCTTTGACAAGGAGAGTGGAGTTGTGGATAATAAGATTTTGCTGGATGATGAGGATGATGCCGTCAGGTGCCATTGGGGTGAGTTCTGGAGTATGCCGACTATCGAGGATATGATGGAGTTGTTGGATGGTTGCGAATGGATTCCTGTGGGTCCATTTAATGAATCGGAAGTGGCAGGGTTTATTGGTGTCTCTAAAAAGAATCTCCAAGAGATATTTTTCCCTGTTTTAGGGGAGAAGTACGACAGTGGTTGTTACTGGTCAGCCTCTTTGGCGACCGATATGGTTAGTAATGAAGCGTGTAGATTGGATTTCTCTGACTGGTCAACATCTCTTTCTTCTGAGAGTCGTTATTGGGGGGTGCCGATTCGTGCGGTCGCCAACATGACCCCAAAAGTCCGAAGAGGAATACTCATGGAAGTGACGGAAGAGAGCACCATGGAGCGGATCATGGGGCCATGGAAGGGTGAGGTCCCAACATGGGATAGGATAGGCATGCGGTATTATCATTTATACCATGTTCCGATCAAGGATTTTACCGCCTCGGACATCGCTTTCCTGATTCGTCAATCCGCTATCATTGAGTATGTTATGCCAGTTGCGATAGAGATCCTCAAGGTGAAACCATTCATCGGGGTTGAGTTTTACGAAGGAGATTTGTTGTCTAACGTTTTGACGTCTATAGACGATATATACAATGCGGCGGATTATTGGGCTTCACATGGTGCAGAGAAAGAGACCGTGATAAAAATCTTTGAGGAGAATCGGGAACGCTTGAAGTGGTATAGGCTTGAAAAGGGACTGATTCCTGAGTTTGGGTCCTTTTGTGGCGCTGGAGCTTTTGGTAAGTAATTAAGAATTATAACGTATGAAGCTAACGAAAAAGAAAATAATAGTATTGATAGCGCTTTTGGCAAGTTTGTTTCCCTTGTTCCTCGTGTTTGTCTATTTCGTGCCGTTGAATGTCGTGTGGATTAGCGCGGACAAGGAACTAGAGAGCCAGCTGAAGATCTATTTGTATCAGGAAAGAGAGATGACGCCTAGTCAATTACGTCAATATCGTAAAGAACATCGCACGCCGTGCTATTATGAAAGACGTGAATTGTATAACGGTGAAGGTTCCTTTTTTCTGTTCAGACAGGAATATGGGGAACATCGTTTCCTGCTGAAGCACGATTCCGCTTATAGGGTTTGTGGCTTTTTCAAGTTAAGGGCATGGTATGACATGTTTATACGGCTTCATTTCTACAAATCTGACGATAAAGTCTATTGCGATTTCTCTCAATGGTCAACTTTTAATATGTATCTAAATAACGATAGAGAATTGATCCATCATGAGAAATGGACCATATGTCTTGATGGCGATGTCAGTTTGAAAAAGGAATTGGACGATTTTGCGTGTGTGGATGAGGATTGAAAATGAGATATAATGATTGAGCTGGTGAATAATATTTGTGTAATCGGTATTCTTTAATTGCATAGGATATGTGGTTGAATAGGATTGGTAATAATTTGGAAATTAAGCGATTGTATGGTGATATATCCCCTCGCTTTCACGATGCCGTTTTATTAGGTTTGAAAATGGATTATGTCAAAAATGAGTATGTGGTTCAAATCGAATATTATGATTGGCCAACTCCTTTGCCTGAAGGTTGGATACCAGACAAACAGTATTGTGGGATTTATCTTGATTTCTCGATGAAAAATGTTCTTTTTAAATACACGGATTTTAATTGTCTTTATGATAATGATCATTGCTCGATTGATATAGAGGTCTCAGACGATGGAGAATTTAACATGAAGGCTAAAACTGGTGTGGGACAATTGATATTTGAGCTGACAACTTTTTGCGTTACGGTGTCGTATTTTGGTTATGTGGATCATCGGTTGGATTAAGTACCTGTTGGGGCTCGGATGTTTGGTGAAATGTTTTTGTTAATACAAAATAGAAATTTTAGATGTGGACGGATTGTTTACAGGTAGATAGTCAACGAAAGGTTTGTTCGATATTCAAAGGAGAGATACCGGATTTAAGCGACATAATACTTTTGAGCATTGAATGGAGACCTGATTGGGTAGTCATGGTTTTTGAATTGTGCAAACTGCCCAAAGTTATTCCTGAGAAGTGGAGGGTAAATGGTATCAAAAACATATGTGTTTCCATGGATTTTTCTGAGAATATTCAATATCGGTTTATGAATCTGAATCTTTTACGCAACGAACATTTTTCGTTGTCAATCGGGATGGACTCTACTGGCAAAAAGAGTGTGATTGGGAAGTGTGCTAGTGGCGAATGTGTTTTTGTATTCTGTGCCGATTATATTAATATTCTTGACGTGTGGGCAAGAAATAACGACCTGCAATGATTAAGAGTTAAGAGGTTGGTAAGAATTAAGCACTTCCTCAAGGACTGTGCATATTGGTCTGCAAGGCCTAAACAGATATAGCCCATGGGCAACGCCCTAGGTTGTGGGCGACATATCACAGACAGGGGTGTCACCCCCTGTGTGAAAAGAAATGATGACCCCTCAATGGATGTTATTCATCATCATTGTCCGTAATACAAGCCTGTTACTTGATTATGATGGATTTACCCCCTATGATGTATATGTCGCTCCTCAGCCCGGACACCTCGGTCAGACCCTCTTCGTATTGAATGATTCTGACAGGCTGGCCTTTACGGTTGAACAATAGGGCTGTTCCTCTCTTTTCGGCTTTGATGTACAGTTTATCTTCCACGGAGTAGGCGAAGAATGGATGGGTCTTCTCCGCTTTGTTTAAGAAATCGAACACTGCGGCATCGTCCTCTTCGTTGAATTTAGGGTACTTGGAATACTCTCCAGCTTTCCATGTGCGGTATTTGATTGTGTCTTGCACTTTGTTCAGAGAGTCAACCGTCTTATTTAGCGAATTGATGAACGCTTCAGATTTAATATAATCTGTTGTCGTGGCAATCACGGAGTCGTTTACTTGTCCCCAATAGCCTGAACTTGCGTAGAACAATGTGCTATCGTAGTAACAGTTGTCGACATCTCCGATGAGGAATTCAAAAACGAATGGGCTTCTAATACCAGTCTCCTCAGAGGTGTTTGTGACGCTACAAGAGGCGTAGCTGTTGACTAATCTGCAGTTGTCTTGTTCTACGCCAACAAATCCGCTGGCCTTTCCTTCACCTTGTATGGTTCCTACGTTGAAACAGTTTATGATGTCGCAATCGATGGCCACACCGATAAATCCTGCTACACCATCCGCAGATGTGCCGATGACCCGTGCCTCACTGCCGCAGTTCGCAAATGTGGAGGATTCCGCATATGCGCAGAGTGAACTGGCATAATAGCCTGTAAATGAAGATTTTTTGATGGTGATGTTTTCGATCAATGCATTCTTGACGCTGGCGAATAGTCCGGCGAACTCTTGTTTCTCTCCTGATTCTTTCAGGTTCGTTATCGAGTAGTTCGCGCCGTCAAATACGCCACTGAAAGGATTATCGTTGGATGAAAGACTGCGTGATCCGATCGGAATCCATTCTCCGTTGGATGATACTTCGGACATGTCTATGTTTGTGGTTAGGCGACCCTTTATGGATGTGGCCCCACCATTTACCGCATCACGGAATAACCCAAGCTCTTTCTCATTGTTTATCAAATAGAATCCTTCGTTATCCTTTTTGAGGAAATTTTCTTTTAGCACTTTTGTTACGATGACCACAGTGTCTCCCTTCACATTCTTGCCGTCGAATGAGTTGGCGAATTGATAGGTGAATACAGATTCGTTGCATACGGGTAGGGCCATTGTCGATGAAAATACGTCCATGCCGAAATAATCTCCTCGATAGGTGACGATGGATACATCCTCAATCGGGAAGTTCACATCCTCGAATCTTGGATGGTTATCACCTTCTTCTTGTACCCAAGACCTGAATGAGACTGTTCCTCCAAATAGTGTCTCGTCTCTGGTTGGAGTGTTTTTGACGTAGTTGTTCAAAAGTTTTAGGATGGAACCGTCACTGAAACTGGTTGCGGTATTGATTTTGAGACCTGATTCAAAGTCGTTGACATTGGCCATGCCTTGCAATCCGAAGCAGTTGGAGATGGTCGCTTTCCCAGTGCTACGGATTTGCGCCGTGATGTTTCCTGTCGACAATCCACTTATTTTATTGAAGTTATAACAGTTATAGAATGTTCCTCCGTCAAATGTGCCTGCGATACCACCCGCAATGCCATTGTATATCACGTCATTTTCTGAGGTGATGTTTGGCACCGCTTTCACTCTTCCTATGTTATAGCAGTTGATGATGGTTGTCCCTCTTGTGAAACCTGCGATACCGCCTACGTTGGTTCCGCCTACGATGGTGCCACTATTGCTGCAGTTGACGATCGTGGCGTAGACCATGTCCGCTCCCGAGGTAATACCGCCCACATTGTGCATTCCGATGACGGTTCCCTGAAAATGGCAGTTGTCGAGTAGGCATTTTCTGGCAGATCCGTATCCGCTTGCGACGATACCTCCGCAATTGTCCATGCCCTTCACATATGCGTTCTTCACTATTAGGTCGCGGATGATGTCCGCACTGAAGAAAAGCCCTTGGTTGGTGTTCCTGGTGAAGATGTATAGATTGGATATCGTATGGTTCGCTCCATCGAATTTGATGGATAGTCTCTTTCTATTGATAGGCACCCATGTGACTTTCTTTCCGTTCACAGTACCGCACACCGTACTCATGTCTATGTCGTTCGCAAGACGTCCATCCATCGCGGTGCCGTTGTTGACCGCATCTCGGTATTCTGCTAAATCTGCCGCATTTTTAATCAAGTAATAACCATCTGCCGCTTGTTCAAGAGCCGCAAAAGAGGCATGGCATAATATGATGGAAATCGTTAGTGTGAATATGCGTTGAAAAGTTTTACTCATATACTTTAAAAAAGGTTATTCGATATTTATGATTCAAATTTAGTAAAAAATTGAATATGTTCAAAAAGAATGAATCATCTCTTCCCACGTTTTCGTGAAAATGTGTCTTAAAGCCTTTTCATGTAAAAAAAAAAGTCCGAATCTCGCAAGAGATTCGGACGTGTTCTGTGAATGATTAGAAATCCGCAGTCTTTGGTGTTCTTGGGAAAGGAATGACATCCCTGATGTTCTGCATTCCCGTCACGAAGAGCATCAATCGCTCGAAGCCCAAACCGAAGCCTGCGTGAGGGCATGAACCGTACTTGCGGGTATCAAGGTACCACCACATATCCTTCATAGGAATGTTCAATTCCTGGATCCTTGCCATCAGTTTGTCATAATTCTCCTCCCTCACGCTACCACCGATGATCTCACCGATTTGTGGGAAGAGAACGTCTGTACCTTGAACGGTCTTGCCGTCGGTGTTCTGTTTCATGTAGAAGGCTTTGATCTCCTTCGGGTAATCGATCATGATGACTGGCTTCTTGAAGTGTTCCTCCACCAAGAAACGCTCATGCTCGCTGGCCAAGTCGCAGCCCCAGAACACAGGGAACTCGAACTTCTTTCCCTTGGCGATTTCTGCCTCCAGAATCTTGATTCCCTCCGTATAAGGCAATCTGACAAACTCCGTTGAAACTACTGATTTCAAGCGCTCGATCAGACCTTTGTCGATCATATTGTTCAGGAAAGTAAGGTCGTCCATGCAGTGCTCCAATGCCCAGCTTACGCAGTATTTGATGAACTCCTCCTCGAGGTCCATCAACTCAGCCAAGTCGATGAAGGCAACCTCTGGCTCGATCATCCAGAACTCCGCCAAGTGGCGAGGCGTATTGGAATTCTCGGCGCGGAAGGTAGGACCGAAGGTGTAGATGGCGCCCAAAGCGGTGGCACCCAACTCGCCTTCCAATTGTCCCGAGACGGTAAGGCTGGTCTGTTTGCCGAAGAAATCGTCGTCATATTTGATGGAACCGTTCTCGTCCTTCTTCAAATCGTAGAGGTTCTGCGTGGTCACTTGGAACATCTGTCCTGCGCCCTCACAGTCGGAAGCCGTGATGATAGGGGAGTGCCAATAGAAAAATCCCTTCTCGTGGAAGAACTTGTGGATGGCGATCGCCATGTTGTGGCGGATCCTCAAGACTGCGCCGAAGGTGTTGGTCCTCGGTCTCAGGTGGGCGATCTCACGGAGGAACTCCATGGAGTGTCCCTTCTTCTGCAAAGGATAGGTGTTGTCTGCCAATCCATACACTTCAATCTCACTTGCTTGAATCTCAACGGCTTGACCAGTTCCTTCTGACTTCACCAACTTTCCTGTCACGCTCAAACAAGCGCCTGTGGTGATTGACTTCAGCAACTCTTCGTCAAACTTGTCCACATCCGCGACAATCTGGATGTTATTGATGGTGGAACCATCGTTCAACGCTATGAAATTCACCTGTTTGTTGCCACGTTTGGTGCGAACCCATCCCTTCACGTTCACTGTCTCGCCGTACTGAGTCATCTTGACAGCCTCAACAATCCTCGTCCTTTTCATTTCCTATCAATATTTATGTATTTTTCTTCCTATTTTTTTTTATAACTCGCGAATATATAAAAATGTCGCGAAAGAACAATCATTCAGACAAAAACGCCTCCGCCCATTTTAAATCGGACATCGTCGTGATTTTTATGTTCTCACGGTTCCCTTCCGTCAGGCTGACCGTATGACCGGAGTACTCCACCACGCTGGCATCGTCCGTAAACGCTTCGCAATAAGGTTGTTCGTACGATTTGCGGAGCATGTCCGCACGGAAAACCTGCGGTGTCTGAACCAACCGATACGCAGCGCGGTTCTCCGCCTTGTTGGTGCCGTCTTCCGCTATTTTTCGAATGGAGTCCACCACCGGAATGACCGGTACGGCGGCCCCGGAGCGCTCCGCTTCGTTGAAGGCTTCGTTGATGACCGATACCGAAACGAACGGGCGAACCCCGTCATGGACGGCCACATACGCGTCCGAAGCGAACTCCACGTGCGCCAATCCGTTCTTTACGGAGTGGAACCTCGTCTCACCACCTAATGCCAATTGGAATGGGACATCGAAGTGATATTGGGCACATAATTCGTTCCAGTAGGGGATTTGATGCGCAGGTAGCACGACGATGATGTTCATTTGCGGATCATACTCACGGAATCTGCGGATGGTCCTCATCAAAATCGGTGTACCCGCCACTGGCAAGAACTGCTTGGGAATGTCGGTACCCATCCGTAGCCCTTTCCCTCCCGCCACGATGACAACGTATCTCTTCATTCGGCAAACGTGTGTGATTAGGATAAACAAAAGAGCCACCCTTTCATAGGTGGCTCACCATTCTGTGGTCCCACTAGGATTCGAACCTAGGACCCTCTGCTTGTAAGGCAGATGCTCTAAACCAACTGAGCTATAGGACCTTCATCATTTTTGCGATGACATGTGGCGATAAAACCTCTCGGAGCGCTCTCCGCATCACCCGATGTCTGTTGTCGTGGTCCCACTAGGATTCGAACCTAGGACCCTCTGCTTGTAAGGCAGATGCTCTAAACCAACTGAGCTATAGGACCAAAAATCTTTTCCGATGACATCATGGCGGTTAAAAACTTCCGAGCGCTCTCCGCATCACCCGATGTCTGTTTGTCGTGGTCCCACTAGGATTCGAACCTAGGACCCTCTGCTTGTAAGGCAGATGCTCTAAACCAACTGAGCTATAGGACCAAAAATCTTTTCCGATGACATCATGGCGGTTAAAAACTTCCGGAGCGCTCTCTGCATCACCCGATGTCTGTTTGTCGTGGTCCCACTAGGATTCGAACCTAGGACCCTCTGCTTGTAAGGCAGATGCTCTAAACCAACTGAGCTATAGGACCATTTATATAGAACTACATCATATGTCTTCTCGCTTTCTCTAAAAGCGTTGCAAAAGTAGTGCTATTTTCGTAACATCCAAAGGAAACGACGTATTTTTTTTTCAATAAAATGCGTTTTTGGATGTTAGGAACGAAAATAGGGTTGACGCTCATAATGTTAGCCCGTCGAGTGGAATCATGTGTGGTCTCGAAAAAATCCATGTGATTCCATACCCTATGTGAAAAAAAGAAGTAATTTTGCAATATAATTTAAGTTTAATTAATTTTTGCGACATGAAGTTTGGAAAAATTGCTTTTATCTTTACTCTATCTGTCATCACACCTGTAGGATTAACAGCGTCTTTTGTATCCGAGGAGTTCACGTGCAAAATCGCAGACAACTTTTTCTCACAAAAAGGGGTAGCCAAAGGATTCATCTCATCAACGGTCAACTGCCAATCAGGCAATCGGACCGTGGCTTACGTCCACAACTTCAGCCAAGGAGGTTGGGTCATGGTTGCGGCGGACGATGCGATTGAGCCTATTGTAGCTTACAATTATGACAACACCTACGCATTGGACACGACGGATGACATACAGGCCTCCATCTTCAAGGGGCTGAGTGATCGCATTGAGCATCTAAGCAAATCGTCCACCCGGAAGTCCGAGAAATGGAGCATCCTATCCAAGAGGCCATACCCTAGGAATACGTTGAGAGTAGCGGGTTCCACCGTTTCATACAGAAACCTGTTGGTAAACGATAAAAGGGCAGCGATATTATGGAATCAATCAACCTTTTACAATTCGCTCTGTCCTGTCATCGACGGAAAACATTGCTTGACGGGATGTGTCCCGACAGCCGCAGGCATGATCATGTATATGTGGCAATGGCCAGAAAGGTACCCTCGGGAAGATGTTGACGGCGATGTGGCGATAGAATGGGACAAGATGGAAGGCAAACTGACGGACGAAAACCAACATGTCGCATTATTATTAGCGTCAATAGGCAAACATACGGAAGTCGAATATGGAGTGGACAGCACATTTGGGAATATAAGCAAAGTGGAACAGACGCTCCGCGACTACGGATATTTAACAATAATGGAGGATCCATATGTGAGCAGTACCGAAAAGGCCGAGGCTGCTCAAGAAGAACTGGTGACGTTGATACGTTCCGAAATCAAACAGGGTAGACCCGTATTGTTCTCCGGAAGTTCTGCAAGGACCCCCTCTGGGCACTCTTTTGTTGTCTGTGGAATAGACGATGAACATGAAGAATATTTCTACTGCAACCTGGGATGGGGTGGACGCAACAATGCGTTTTACAATTTCTCAGACAGGGGGAATGAATACCTTCCTTATCTGGAAAAGTCCAGATTCATACACCACATAATGCCTATACATTCGTCAAATGACAAACCCGTCATCAGCAATGCCACAAGCAAGACGGGGCCAAATGGTTTCTTCGAGGCAGAAGTGTCCAATGCGCAATCGTATGTTTTCATGGCGATTAAAGAATTTGAAGTCATGGATACCCTCATAATCAACGGAAATATGTATGTTAACGAGGTCAAACGTCCCAAAATCATCCTCAGAAAATTCGGTATTGTAGACGAGAGCCCTTCCTCCATAAGGATCGATTGCGGTTCCGATTTAATCGATGATGCGACCCTTTACTGCTTCGTGGCATACGACAAAAACGGGCAATATACCCATAAACAATGTTTTTTTGACGGAACCGAATGTGAAATTGAGGAACCCGACGAATGGGGCTTCTCGGCTGGCAGCATTTGCCAAGAGACATTGGCGCAGGACTGGAGCTACTACGAACTTGACATAAAAAGTGAGCGTACCTCCGTCGCTCTTCGGAAAGAGGTTGGAGGGAATAAGTTCTCCATATATTCAAATGCCGAAAACAACGAGTTTTGCGTCGTCTCGGAGGAAAAGGATTACGACATCTCCATCCTAGACATGACCGGAAAAAACATCGCAAACTTCAGATCCCTCAACGGTAACAAAATTTTCAAACTGGAATATACCGTGCCAGGAATTTACAATGTGATCATAAGCTGGAACGGGAAACAGCAGACACATAGAATCGTGAAAAAATAAGTTGTCCGACCCGACAAGCAAAAAAGCATCTGCAATGTCCATCAGGAGCATTGCGGATGCTTTTTCCTTCCGTCAAAACAGACGACAGACAGCCTGTATTTTAATCGTTTTATCTCCCCAAAATCTAACGAGGAAGGAATTTATACGATCTCCGCCACCACATAGGTGCTGCCGCCTACATAGACCACATCCTCATCGTCGGCATCGTCCAATGCGGCTTGGTACGCCTCTGGCACGCTAGGGTAGGTCTTGCCCTTCAACCCTTTCTGCTCGGCGAGTTCCTTCAGCTTCGTCTCCGGCATCGCCCGTTTGCTGTTTGCCTTCGTGAAATAATAGACCGCTTGCTTAGGCAATAGCTCCAACACGTGGCTCACGTCTTTGTCGCCTACCATGCCGAAGACGATGCGTAAGGTCTTGTATGGCATGCTCTCCAATTGTTGGACGACATATTGGATCCCTCCCACGTTATGGCCCGTGTCGCACACCACATAAGGGGTCTCCTTCAGCTGTTGCCAGCGTCCCATGAGGTGAGTCTGGTCTAATGTGTGCTCGATGCCGTGGCGCATAACGTCACGAGGAATATGGTAGCCCAAATGCCGCAGCTCCTTCACGGCAGTCAGGACGGTCGTCATGTTCTTCCGCTGGTAGATGCCCAACAACGGCGTGCGCACCAATTCTTCCCCCACACGGAGCAATTGGAACGGTTGCTTGTACGAGGCCTCCATGCCGATGAATTCGCACTCCTCTTGAGGGGCGAAGCAAATACGTGTGTTCACCTCCTCCGCCTTGCGTTGGAAGACCTCCTTGACCGATCCTTCCGCCTCGCCGATCACGACAGGGATGCCCTGCTTGATGATGCCCGCCTTCTCCGCTGCGATCTGCTCCAGCGTGTCACCCAGCAGGTTCATGTGGTCCATGCTGATATTGGTGATGACGCACAAGTCTGGCGTGATGATGTTCGTGCTATCCAGCCGTCCGCCCAAACCGACCTCGATCACGGCCACGTCCACCTGCTCCTGCCTGAAATAATCGAAGGCGATGGCCACGTTCACCTCGAAGAAAGAGGGGCAAACCTTCTCGATCAAAGCACGATGCGCCTCCACGAACTCCACGACGAACTGTTCCGGCACCATCTCTCCGTTCACCCGTATGCGCTCTCTAAAATCCCTCAGGTGAGGGGAGGTGAAGAGTCCGACCTTATAGCCGGCCGATTGCAGGATGGAGGCTAAGGTGTGGGAAACAGAGCCCTTGCCGTTCGTCCCTCCGACGTGGATCGTGCGGAATGATTCGTGCGGGTGCCCGAAATAGGCGTCTATCGTCTCCATACTCTCTATGCCTGGCTTGTATCCGGACGTGCCAACAGTCTGAAAACTTGGCATGCGGCTGAATATGTATTCAATTGTCTCTGCGTATGTCATTTTTAGTCCAATATGCTTTGTTTTTTCAAAATAATCACTAACTTTACCAATACGAAGGTAAGGATTATTTCCTTCATAAAAAATTTCTTTAAACACTTAAATTGTATGACCATGGGCGCTAAGAAAAATTTCGTATTGGATACCAACGTTATCCTTCACGATTACAAGTGTATTTACAACTTTCAGGACAATGATATTTTTTTACCGATCGTTGTTTTAGAGGAGTTGGACAAATTCAAGAAAGGAAATGACCAAATAAACTTTAACGCGCGTGAGTTCGTACGCGAGTTAGACTCTATAAGCGGAAGCAAGGACATTTTTCAGAAAGGCGTAAGCTTAGGTGCAGGGTTAGGTAAGCTCTTCATCGTGACGAACTCCGATTATCCGGAGAAGATTGCGAAGGCCTTTTCGGAGAAAATTCCAGACCACAAGATCCTTGCTGTGGTGGATGTGGTTGCCACTAAATTCCCGAAAACGAAAACCATCCTTGTCTCTAAGGATGTGAACCTCCGCATGAAGGCGAGATCGCTGGGCATGGAGGCTGAGGACTACAGCACAGACAAGGTGACCAACATAGACGTGTTCGACAAGGCTCAGACCGTGTTCGACAATGTGGATGCGGATATGATCGATAAGCTATACGCTTCTCCGACAGGACTGCCGATCGAAGAGTTCAAACTGGATGCGGAGGTTGGAGCCAACGAGTGCTTCATCATGAAGAGTAGCCGCTCGACTGTGATGGCACGCTACAACGCCAACACGAAGTTGGTGGAGAAGGTGAAGAAGGAGAAGGCTTTCGGTATCGAGGGAAGAAATGCGGAACAGTCCTTCGCCCTGAACGCATTGCTGGATGACGACATCAAACTGGTGGCCATCACAGGAAGGGCCGGAACGGGTAAGACCTTGCTGGCCTTGGCTGCGGCGCTGCAACAGCATGAGAAGTACAAACAAATCCTCTTGGCGCGTCCGATTGTGGCGATGTCCAACAAGGACTTGGGCTTCCTGCCGGGCGACGAGAAGCAGAAGGTTGCTCCTTACATGCAGCCGCTGTTCGATAACCTGAACGTCATCAAACATCAGTTCGGCCCAAGCAGCAAGGAGCTGAAGCTCTTGGATGACATGCAGAAGAGCGAGCAACTGATCATCGAAGCATTGGCCTTCATCCGTGGTAGGAGCTTGAGCAACACCTACTTCATAGCGGACGAGGCGCAGAACCTGACCCCACACGAGGTGAAAACCATCATCACAAGGGCAGGAGAGGGCTGTAAGATGGTATTCTGCGGCGACGTGCAACAGATCGATACCCCTTACTTGGATATGCAGTCGAACGGACTCGTCTACATGATCGACAAGATGCGCGGACAGAACATTTTCGCCCATGTGAACCTGATCAAGGGCGAGAGAAGTTACCTCTCCGAGCTAGCCAGCACATTGTTGTAAAAAATGTTTTACTTTTTGGACTATAGATTTCAGTATTACCGTTAGTAAGCGATTGTTCGTTTCTGGACATATGTGAGGTAGTATTTTTCTGAATCATTATGAAAATGGGCGTCTGACCACTGTCAAACGCCCATTTGTTTTTGCAATCTTGTCGTTTGTTATTTCGGAGCTCTCTTGTAGAGGTAGGCCGCGATGATGGCGAAGACTACATTCGGCATCCATGTCGCCAGCATCGGAGATAGATTACCATTGACCGTGAAGGTGGATGAGATGGAGTAGAACAGAATGTATAGGATACTTAGTAATAGGCCTAAGGCTAAATTGAGGCCCATACCTCCTTTCACTTTCTTCGACGACAGGGATAAGCCTATGATGGTCAGAATGAAGGAAGCGAACGGAAAGGCGTATCGCTTCTCATATTCCAGCTCAAAGTTCTTGATGTTTCCGATTCCTCGTGTTTTCTGCCTCTCGATGTAGACTTTTAGTTCGTTGTTGTTCATCTGTTCCTGCATGCCTGGAAAGATGAAGAAATCGTCTGGTATGACGTTGATGGTCGTGCTTAGGGTATCTCCCTTGGAGATGGACTCGTAGAGCCCGTCGAAATCTCTCTTGGTGTATTTGTAGTAGTGCCAAGAGTGGTCACCATCCCATATGATGTTTTGGGCGGTGATGCGCGAAATGATGGATTTGTCTTTGTAGATATCCATGGAGACGCGGTGTCCCTTGTTCTCTTCTCTGTCAAAATAGTCTATGTAGAGGATTTCGTTAGGTGAAACCTCCATCTGGACTTTGAGGATGTTGTCTTTCTTCTTTTTCTTGATATATTCCTCTTGGAAGTCAATACGTTCCACATTGGCGGGTGGTATGACGTATCCGCTGAGTATAAAGGTCATCAGGGCGATGATTCCGGCGGAAATCATATAGGGCCTTGTGATCCTGTAGAGACTGATGCCCGAAGCGTAGGAGGCGATGATTTCCGAATTGTTCGCCATCTTGGAGGTGAAGAAGATCACGGCGATGAAGGTGAACAGCGGACTGAACAGATTGGCGTAGTAAGGGATGAAGTTGAGGTAATAATTGAATATGATCGCCTTGAGTGGCGCCTCGTGCTCCATGAAGTCGTCAATCTTCTCGGATATGTCAAATACAACAGCGATGCTGATAATCAATAGAATGGAGAGGAAAAAAGCTCCCAGGAACTTTTTGATGATGTACCAGTCGTATCGTTTCAGACGTATGTCATCCCATGAAAATCCCTCGGTTCTGAACTTCGGGGTTGTGCCATTGATTCGCGAATCTTGCCGTGTCATAATCTTACGCTTAGTTGTTTCACCATGGATGCTTTCCATGAGGAGAAATCATCCGCTAATATGTGTTTCCTCGCCTCTTTGACCAGCCAAAGGTAGAAGGCGAGGTTGTGTATGGAAGCGATTTGCAAAGCTAATAATTCTTCCGAAATGAAGAGGTGCCTCAAGTATGCTTTGCTGTATGCTGTGTCTACGTACGATGCTCCGTCCGCCTCGATAGGGGAGAAGTCGTTCGCCCATTTCAGGTTCTTCATGTTCATGACGCCTTGCTTGGTGAAGAGCATTCCGTTGCGTCCGTTGCGGGTTGGCATCACGCAGTCGAACATGTCCACTCCCCGCTCGATTCCCTCCAAGATGTTGATGGGGGTGCCTACGCCCATGAGGTAGCGGGGCTTGTCGGTCGGGAGGATCTCGTTCACCACCTCGATCATCTCGTACATCACCTCGGCAGGCTCTCCCACCGCCAATCCGCCGATGGCATTCCCTTCTCGTCCTTGCTCGGCGATGAATTCGGCCGAGCGTTGACGGAGATCCTTGTAGGTGCAGCCTTGTACGATAGGAAAGAAGGTTTGGCTATAGCCATATTTCGGCTCCGTCTCGTCGAAGTGCTTGAGCCCTCGCACCAACCAGCGTTGTGTGCGTTCCCATGACTGCTTGGCGTAGTTGTAGTCTGCCGTGCCGGGCGTGCATTCGTCGAGCGCCATGATGATGTCCGCACCGATGATGCGTTGCGTGTCCACCACGTTCTCTGGCGTGAAGATATGCTTGGATCCGTCGATGTGGGAGCGGAAGGTGCATCCCTCTTCGGTGAGTTTGCGGTTGTCGGAGAGGGAGAAGACTTGGAATCCTCCGCTATCCGTCAGGATGGGTTTGTCCCACCCGTTGAATTTATGCAGACCGCCTGCCTGCTCGAGGATTTTCAGCCCGGGACGCAGGTATAGGTGGTAGGTGTTGCCCAGTATGATTTGAGCCTTGATATCCTCTTTGATTTCGTGCGTATGGACCGCTTTCACTGAGCCGAGCGTACCGACGGGCATGAAGATAGGCGTCTCGATCTCGCCATGGTCTGTCTTGATCAGTCCCGCTCTGGCGTGGCATTTGGCATCCGTATGTAGTAAATCAAACTTCATCGCTGATTATTTGTTTAGTCGAATTTAATCGATTTGATAGGTGATATTTTTGCTATGATATTCGTCGGAATATGCAGAATGGCAGCGGATACGACGATCGTGCAGATGTTCACGATGATGATGTGCGCCAATTCCAGACGGGCTGGTACGAAATCCACGTAGTAATCATCTGCGTTGAGGGGTATGATCTGATGGTTCTGGAGCAGATAGCACACCACTATTCCGATGATGTTCCCGATGATGATGCCTTTCCCTATGAGGAAGAAGGCATGATAGAAGAATATTTTCCAGATGCTCTTGTTGGTTGCCCCCATCGCCTTCATCAGTCCGATCATGTTGGTGCGCTCCAATATGAGGATCAATAACCCGGATATGATGGTGAACCCTGCGACGAGCGTCATGAGCACTAGGATGATCACCACGTTGGTGTTCAGCAGATCGAGCCAACTGAATATCTGAGGGTTGATTTGCCTGATGGTTCTCATCAGATAGTAGTTCCCGTTGTTGTCGTATCGGTTGCCTATGATGCCGAAAACCTGCTCTTGTGCCTTCTCCAGTTGGTCGAAGTCATTGATGATGACCTCCACGCCGCTGCATTGGTTCTCTTCCCAACCGTTTAGTTTCCTCACGTGCTTGATGTCGCCCACGATAAAGAGTTTGTCGTAGTCCAGGAACCCTGTCTCATAGATGCCACAAACCGTGAATTGTCTAGCCCGCACCTTTCCTTCGATGATGAAGTAGGCTTGGTAGGTGTCGTTCACCTTCAGATTGAGAAGGTTGGCGATCTTTTTGGATATGATGGTCTGATTGGTTGTGGCGGTGTCGCTGATGGGGAATAGCTTGCCATCCTTTAGGTTGCTCCTGAAGAACTCCCACTCGTAATCCTTGTCCACTCCCTTGAGTACACAGCCGTGGATCACGTTCCCCACCTTCAGAATGCAGGGCTGGGTGGCGAATGGTTGTGCGTGCTTGACCTCCGAGAGGTTGCTGAGGGAGTCGATGACGCTGGGATTTATCTGTATGGGCTGCGTCTCGTAAGTCTGGTTGCTGACGGACGAGGATATTTGGATATGGCTGCCGAACCCGATGAGTTTCTCCCTCACCTCTGTCTTGAAACCATTCAGAATACCCACGGCGATCAGCATGACCGTTAGGCTCACCACTATGCCATTCATCACAATACGCACGATAGGACGGGGAACATTTCTCTCGCCTTTTTTCTCGAAATGGATGCGTTTTGCGATGAATAGTTCTAAATTCATGTTCTGTTAGATAGTTCGACCAGGGTAAACCTCCAATGCTTTCTTCAGCACATTCAAAGCCTTCGCCAGTTCTTCTTTCTCCAACACGTATGCCACGCGCACTTCGTTCTTGCCTTTGTCTTTTTCGGTGTAGAAACCGGTTGCGGGAGCCATCATGACGGTTTGTCCCTCATATTCGAACTCGTTCAGCAACCATGCGCAGAATTTGTCGCAATCGTCGATCGGCAGCCTTGCCACGGTGTAGAAGGCGCCCATCGGTATAGGCGTGTATACGCCTGGTATTCTGTTGAGCCCGTCGATGAGGTATTTGCGTCGCTCCACGTACTCGTTGTACATCTCCAACATATATTCCTCCGGCGTGTCCATGGAAGCCTCGGCGATGATCTGTCCGATCAACGGCGGACTCAGTCTGGCTTGGCAGAACTTCATCACGGCTTTCCTTACCGCCTCGTTCTTGGTGACGAGGGCGCCGACACGGATGCCACATTCGCTGTAACGTTTTGACACAGAATCGAATAGTATGATATTGTCCTCTATGCCTTTCAGGTGGAAAGCTGAGATGTATGGCGCACCCGTGTAGCAGAACTCACGGTACACCTCGTCGGAGAATAGGTACAGATCGTACTTCTTGACGAGGTCGCGTATCTTGTTCATCTCCTTCTGATTGTAGAGGTAACCTGTCGGGTTGTTCGGGTTGCAGATGAGGATACCCTTGGTCTTCGGGGTGATCATCTCCTCGAACCGCTCGATGTGGGGTAGGGCGAATCCCTCCTCAATGGTGGAAACAATAGGTTTCACGATTGCACCGGCGCCTATCGCAAAGGCCGTGTAGTTGGCGTAGGCAGGCTCCGGTACGATGATCTCGTCGCCTGGATCCAAACAGGACATGAAGGCGAAGTTCACCGCTTCCGAACCTCCACTGGTGATGATGATGTCCTTCTCTTCAACATCTATGTTGAATTTCTTATAGTATTCTGCCAACTTGAGACGAAGACTTTTGAATCCGTTGCTCGGACTATATTCAAGGATCTTCCGGTCAATCTTCTTCAATGTGTCGAGTGCGATCTGTGGTGTCTTCAAATCGGGTTGTCCGATGTTGAGGTGATATACCTTCACGCCTCTCTCTTTTGCCTTGTCCGCCAATGGAACCAGTTTCCTGATCGGTGACTCTGGCATAATCTGTCCTCGGTTCGATGTCTGTGGCATATATGTTGTGTTTTTACTAAATTTACTAATCAGTCTTAAAGGATTCGCATCCCTTTCGTTTTAAATTGAAACGCAAAGATAGTAATTCTAATTGCTTTTTATGGTATGAGTGTTTAAATTTTTCTTGCGGAAGAGGATATTCTAATTTTGAATTTTGAATTATGAATTGGTTAAGAGTATTTATACTTGGGGGGAATGGATGGGGGCTACTTCTCGTCGAGTCCGCCTGTTACGAGGATGGACTTGGCACCCCTGATTCCGCATTTCTGGTAGGTGGCATAGGCTTTGATGGCTCTCTCCAATATCTTTTGGTTGGACTCTTTCTTGATATACCCTGTGATGGCGTCATGGATCGTATAGGCTTCGGGCGCCATGAAATGTTTTGTCCAAACTATCGGGTTCACATTGGCCGGCTCCAAATAGGGTGAGAAGTATGTCCTGCTTTTGCATGCGAGGATAATCACGTCACGTTTCTTCCCGTCCGTGTTGGTAAATCTGTCGTTTAGGATGTGCTCCATCAAACCGTCGTGCCCGATATAGCTTATTAATTGCGAGTTGCCGCAGCATCCGATCGTCAGATTGTCGTTGACGTGGACGGTGTCTTTCCATCTTCCGCATGAGCTGGAAAGAAAGTCGGAGATGCATTGCGCGATGTACTTCCCGTTGTAGGCATCCGCCACCAAGTAATACTTTTGACTGGTGTGCTTGAAAACGAGCCTCTCCATAATCGTGTCGTTGATGGTGTTGGTTTTCAGTAGTTTCCATTCTGCACTTTTCTTGAAGAAGGTTTTAATGCCATAGCCGCAGCCCCAATAGAGGTTGGTGGAAGGCTTTTGTCCGTTCCCTATGCTTGCGGGAACTTTCACAATCCCTTGGTTCTCGTTGTCGCAAAGGGCTACGAAGATATGGATGGACTTGTAGGTCGAATCGAATTGGATGTGTTGCTCCCTCCTTTCCGTAACGGGTGTGCCTGCGAAGGGGTATTGACAGGAGTAGACGAGGAGGAATATGCCGCAGAATAGTAGTCGGATGATTTTGTCCATATAGCTTGCCATGAAAGAGTAAAACAATATCCCCAAATATATGAATAAACTCTAAACTTTAAATCCTTAATCCTTGATTTTAACTCTTAATTGACTTCGTCGAACTATCGTTTCTTAACTCTTAACTAAAAAAGAAAAGGGCCATCCGATTCGGACGACCCTTCCCGTATGAGATATAATGTGGTGGATTACATCATTCCGCCCATTCCGCCACCCATAGGAGGCATAGCAGGAGCAGCGGCCTTGTCATCCTTCTTCTCTGCGATCACACATTCGGTGGTCAACATCATGCCGGCGATGGAAGCTGCGTTCTCCAAAGCCACACGCGTAACCTTGGCAGGGTCGATGACGCCCGCCTTGAAGAAGTTCTCGAACTTATCGGTACGAGCGTTGTACCCGAAGTCGTCCTTGCCTTCCTTCACCTTCTGTACGTATACTGCGCCCTCTTTGCCTGCGTTGGCGATGATTTGGCGGAGAGGCTCCTCGATGGCGCGCTTGATGATCTCGATACCGGTGGTCTCGTCTTGGGTCTCACCCTTCAAGCCCTCCAAAGAGGCGATGGCACGGATGTAGGCCACACCACCACCAGGAACGATACCCTCTTCGATGGCCGCACGTGTAGAGCACAATGCGTCGTCCACGCGGTCTTTCTTCTCCTTCATCTCCACTTCTGATGGCGCACCCACGTAGAGCACAGCTACACCGCCAGCCAATTTAGCCAGACGCTCTTGGAGTTTCTCCTTGTCGTAGCTGCTCTTGGTCGTCTCAATCTGAGCCTTGATTTGGTTCACACGCTCAGCGATGTTCTCCTTAGCGCCCGCACCGTTCACGATGGTCGTGTTATCCTTGTTGATGGTGACCTTTTCTGCCTTACCCAACAAATCGATGGTTGCGCTCTCCAACTTGATGCCCTTCTCTTCAGAGATGACGATACCACCTGTCAAGATGGCGATATCCTCCAACATCTCCTTACGACGGTCGCCGAATCCTGGAGCCTTCACGGCAGCGATTTTCAAGGCGCCTCTCAATCTGTTGACTACCAAGGTGGTCAATGCCTCACCGTCGATGTCCTCGGCGATGATCAACAAAGGACGGCCAGACTGTGCGGTGGCCTCCAAAATAGGGAGGATATCCTTCAAAGAAGAGATCTTCTTGTCGTGGATGAGGATGTATGGGTTCTCGAACTCAACCTCCATCTTCTCCGTGTTGGTGACGAAGTAAGGTGAGAGATAACCACGGTCGAACTGCATACCCTCGACAACTTCTACGGTCGTGTCCATACCCTTAGCCTCCTCAACTGTGATGACACCCTCTTTCTTCACCTTCGCCATGGCGTCGGCGATCAATTTACCGATTTCATTATCGTTGTTGGCTGAAATGGTAGCCACTTGCTCGATCTTGCTGAAGTCGTCGTCCACTTCCTTGGCTTGCTTCTTGATGCTCTCGACCACTTTGGCAACCGCCTTGTCGATACCTCTCTTCAAATCCATTGGGTTAGCGCCGGCTGCTACGTTCTTCAAACCTACGTTGATGATGGATTGAGCCAAAACGGTAGCGGTTGTTGTACCGTCACCTGCGTCGTCACCCGTCTTAGAGGCAACCTCCTTGACGATCTGCGCACCCATGTTCTCGTATGGATCGGCCAATTCAACTTCCTTGGCGACTGACACACCATCCTTCGTGATGTGAGGCGCACCGAATTTCTTCTCGATGATTACGTTACGTCCCTTAGGGCCAAGGGTCACTTTCACTGCGTTTGCCAATTCGTCCACACCTTTCTTCAAAAGGTCGCGGGCATCTGTATCGAATTTTATTTCTTTAGCCATTTTTGTAAGTCTTAATAGTTAGTAGTAATTGTTTTGATATTAAAGTGTTAGATAATGGCGAGGATATCGCTCTGACGCATGATCAGGTATTTTTCTCCGTCCAACTCCAATTCAGTGCCAGCGTATTTGCCGTACAATACGGTGTCGCCCACCTTAACTACCATCTCTTCGTCCTTCGTCCCGTTCCCGATGGCGAGGATCTCACCTCTCAAAGGTTTCTCTTTTGCGGAGTCTGGAATGATGATTCCACTTGCCGTTTTCTCTTCTGCCGCAGCTGGTTTTACCAAAACCCTGTCTGCCAATGGTTTAATGTTCATGATAATTATATTTTTAAATTTGTTATATTAATATCTCACGACGCATCTGCCGCGTCTCGATTATCTACTATCATAATCTGTGCCAAACCTAATTTGTTGTTCTTTTTCTGACAAATTGGGTAGGCGATGGCAGTCTTCCGTCCCAGGCGTGTGCCAATTTGTCAGAATGTGTTGCTTGGATATGAAAAAGGAGACAAACGATGTGGTCTGTCTCCTTCTTTTCTTGCCGCGGGCAATCGTCCTATTCGAGTTTCTTCCAGTAAACTTTTTCGCTGAATGGTCCGAACGAGCCTTTCACGCAGAGTGTCTTGGCGTCGCTGAACCAAATGTTGACGGTGAATGATTTGCCTCGGGTAGGGTCGTATATCTCTCCGTCCGTCCATTTCCCGTCTTTGTAGGAGACTTTCTCCACCAAGACGATCTCACCGGCGGGTGTTTTTCGTTTCGCTTTGTCGGGGTTCTTCATGTCCGTACGGAGGTTGCCCTTCTCGTCTTTCGCTTTCTCTATCCAAATGATTTGGGCTTTGTAGGTGTTGGCGCCAGTCTTGCTGAACCGCACCTTGGATTTGTCTCCGTCTTGCTCGACCCAGTAGGTGCCGATGATTTTATCTCCTGCGAAATTCTGGGCGAAGGATGGTGCGACCATCGCGAGGAGACATGCTAATGTAAGGATAGTCTGTTTCATCATATTGCTAAAGTTTGTTTTTGGTTGCTTACGAATCACAAATTTAAGCTTTCCGTTGGATATTGGACGCTTCGTGCGTTGCTCTAGGCTTAAAAAATATTAACGGATTGAATGTTTTGGCGATTGGGAAGAGTCCCCTCTTTCTCCGTTACTTTGAAATAAGGCTGCGACCTAATTGTAAATTCGCGAATTAGCCTTATTTTTGCAAAGCAATATTTAAAAACATTTTTAGACTTAACAATAGAGATGACAAGAGAAGAATTGTTTGAGAATATCATGCGCAAAAGATCGTTCCTTTGCGTGGGGTTGGATACGGACGTCAATAAGATTCCGGAGTTCTTGTTCGACAGGGAGGGTGATTTGGACCCGATCTTCGAATTCAACAAATCCATCATCGACGCCACCGCCGAATATTGTGTGGCCTACAAGCCTAACCTGGCTTTCTATGAGAGCCTCGGTTTGCAGGGGTGGGATGTGTTGGAGCGTACGATAGACTATATCCGTGAAAAGTATCCGGACCAGTTCCTGATCGCGGACGCTAAGCGTGGTGATATCGGTAACACCTCCGCCATGTATGCGAGGACGTTCTTCGGGGCGTTGGACTTCGATTCCGTGACGGTGGCTCCTTATATGGGGGAAGATTCAGTCTCTCCTTTCCTGACCTATGAAAACAAGTGGGTCACGTTGTTGGCCCTCACCTCTAACAAAGGTGCTTTCGATTTCCAGTTTACGGAAGACAAGGAGACGGGCGACCGTCTGTTCGAGAAGGTGTTGAAGACCTCCTTGAAGTGGGGCAACGAAGACAACATGATGTATGTGGTCGGCGCCACGAAGGCTGAGATGTTGGCGGATATCCGTAAGATCATCCCGAACCATTTCCTTTTGGTGCCAGGCATTGGCGCGCAGGGAGGAAGCTTGGCCGATGTCGTTAAGCATGGCATGAACAAACAATGTGGACTTCTGGTGAACTCTTCGCGTGCGATACTCTACGCCTCTAGCGGTGAAGACTATGCCCAAGCTGCGGCAGCCGAGGCGAAGAAGGTGCAGCAACAAATGAGCGAGTTCCTGAAGTCTTTGGATTAATCCCTTAGGAATGTATAACAAGAGGAAGATCATCAACGATCCTGTGCATGGTTTCATCTCGATTCCCAGCGAGCTGCACTATGATTTGATCCAACATCCCTATTTCCAACGGTTGGGGAGAATCCGGCAGTTGGGTGTGAGTTTCTTGGTCTATCCGGGCGCTCAACATACCCGTTTCCAACACTCCTTGGGCGCCATGTATTTGATGGAGGAGGCGATCGCCCAATTGCGTGCGAGGGGGCAGGAGATCACGGACGAGGAGGCGGATGCTGTTCTGGCGGCTATCCTGTTGCATGATATCGGACATGCGCCCTTCTCCCATGTGTTGGAGGATACGCTGACCAAGGAGATCTCGCACGAGGATATTTCCTTGCTGATGATGGAGCATATCAACGAGGAGATGGGAGGCGCGTTGGAGTTGGCCCTCTCCATCTTCAAGAACCAATATCCGAAGAAATTTCTTCACCAGTTGGTCTCCAGCCAATTGGACATGGACCGTTTGGATTATTTGATCCGCGACAGCTTCTTCACCGGGGTGGTGGAGGGTGCCGTGGGTGCCGCGCGCATCATCAAGATGCTCAACGTGCACGACGATCAATTGGTCATTGAGGCGAAGGGAATTTACTCCGTCGAGAAGTTTCTTATCGCCAGAAGAATGATGTATTGGCAGGTTTATTACCATAAAACGTCGGTTTCCGCTGAACAATTGTTAATCAAGACGTTGGCTCGCGCGAAGGAACTTACTTTGAAAGGTAAGAAGCCATTCGCTGCTCCGCAGTTCGCTTATTTTTTGGAAAATAATATTACGGGAAAAGATTTCCAAATTTCCGAAGAAGCTCTGTCCAATTATGCGAAATTTGACGACTCGGATGTCATCAGCGCGGTCAAGACATGGTCCTCTTCTGAGGATAAAGTGCTTTCGACCCTGTGCCGAAATCTGATGAATAGGAAACTGTTCAAGATCGAGGTGAGGGAGAAGAAGCCACAGGCCAGTGAAGTGCGTGACCATGTCAGGAGGATTGCCGAAAAGTTGGGTCTGACGGAAGCGGAGGCTCGTTACTTCGTGACGATACACCCCGTCTCTTCCTATACCTATCGCCCGAAAAACGATAGCATCAAGGTGCTCTATGCGGATGGGGAACTGAAGGACATTACGGATGCCTCCGACTTGCTGAACTTGTCGCTTATCAGCAAACACGAAAAAAAATATTATTTCGGTTATGTGAAAGACGTTGATTTGCAGTAACGTTTGCGGAGTCACTGAGTGATATTTCTGCAAATTTTATACAAACAAATTTTCATACTGACTGATTTTCCTTATTTTTGCAAAAAAATTTATAGTAACATGGAGTTTTCAGCGCAACAGATCGCCGATTACCTAAAAGGTAAGGTGGTTGGAAATCCAGAAATTAAGGTTTCTAATTTTTCCAAGATAGAGGAGGGTGTTCCTGGAACATTGACTTTCTTGTCAAACCCCAAGTACACCGAATATATATACACCACGCAAGCGAGTATTGTGTTGGTGAACGATACATTTGAGCCGAAGCAAGAATTGAAGCCGACCCTGATCAAGGTGAAGAATTCATACGACGCTTTGGCTTCTTTGTTGTCGCTGGTGGATAGTTATAAGCCGAAGAAGAGCGGAATTTCTTCGAAGGCTTGTGTGTCGGAGAAAGCTAAGATAGGCGAGAATGCCTATGTCGGTGCCTATACGTGTATCGAGGATGGGGCGGTCATAGGTAAGAATGCCCAGATTTACCCTCAGGTTTATATTGGTGACAACGTGCGTATCGGTGATAATGTGACGCTCTATCCGGGCGTGAAAATCTATAATGATTGTGTCATCGGCAACAATTGCATGGTGCATGCGGGTACGGTCATCGGTTCTGACGGTTTCGGTTTCGCCCCTACGGCAGACGGAAAGTACGATAAGATTCCGCAGATCGGCATTGTTGTCATCGAAGACGATGTGGAGATCGGAGCGAACACGACCATTGACCGTTCGACGATGGGTGCGACGATTATCAGACGAGGTGTCAAGATAGATAACTTGGTTCAGATCGCCCATAACGTGGAGGTCGGTGAGGATACGGTGATGGCTGCTCAGTCAGGTTTCGCGGGCTCTGCGAAGATTGGTAAGCATTGTATGTTTGGTGGCCAGTCTGGTGTCGTAGGACATTTGACGGTTGCGGACGGCACGATGCTCGCCGCGAAGTGTGGCGTCTCCAATAATATCAAGGAACCGAACCACATGTATCATGGTTTCCCTCACGTGGAGGCGAAGACCTTCCAGCGCGCGTTTGTGTGCTTCCGTAATTTCCCGGCCATCAGAAACCAGATACTGGAGTTGGAGAAAGAGGTGGCGGAATTGAAGAAAAAGCTAGAACATAACTAAAGAATATGGCCAAACAGAAAACATTGAAGGAAGCGTTTTCGCTTCAAGGAAAAGGGTTGCATACGGGTTTGCCCGTTACAATCACATTTAACCCGGCTCCAGCAAACCATGGATATAAGATCCAGCGGATCGATTTGGAGGGTCAGCCAATTATAGAGGCTATCGCGCAGAATGTCGTCGAGACCTCTCGTGGCACTGTGGTCGCGGAGGGTGACGTTCGGGTTAGTACGATTGAACATGCTATGTCTGCACTATATGCGTCTGAGATAGACAACTGTTTGATTCAGGTGGACCAGCCTGAATTCCCTATTTTAGACGGTAGTGCTTTCCCTTTCGTGCAAGAGATTGCGCGCGTGGGATTTGAGGAACAACCTTACGATAGGGAGTATTACGTCGTGACGAAGAAGGTGGAATACAAGGATCCTGAGACTGGCTCCTCCATCACATTGCTTCCGGACGACGAGTTTAGCGTGAATGTGTTGGTGTCTTATCCATCCTGCATTTTGTCCAATCAATATGCGACATTGAACTCTTTGTCGGAGTATACGAAGGAGATAGCCGCTTCCCGTACGTTCGTTTTCGTGCGTGAGATCGAGGCTCTCCTGAAGAACAACCTGATCAAGGGTGGGGATTTGGATAACGCCATCGTGATATATGACAAGGAGATGAGCCAGGCGGACATTGACCACCTGACCTCTCTGATTGGGATGGATCCTATCTCTGTTTCCAGCCTTGGCTACATACAGGCGCGTCCGTTGGCGTTCAACAACGAGCCAGCCCGTCACAAACTGTTGGATGTGATCGGTGATTTGGCTTTGATCGGCAGACCTATTAAGGGCCGCGTGATCGCTAATTGCCCTGGACACAAGTTGAATACTGACTTCGCGAAGAAGGTTTATAAGACCTTGAAGCGTCAGGAGATCATCATCCCTCATTATGACCCTACCGTTCCACCGTTGATGGACATCAATAAGATCAAGCAACACTTGCCTCACCGTTGGCCTATGTTGTTGATCGATAGAATTATAGAAGTTAAGGAGCGTGGCGTTGTGGGCGTGAAGAATGTGTCGGGCAACGAGAACTTCTTCTGCGGACACTTCCCTGAGGAGCCCGTTATGCCAGGTGTATTGCTCGTCGAGGCGATGGCGCAGACGGGAGGTATCCTTGTGCTAAGCAAGTTGGATGATCCTGAGAAATACTCCACCTATTTCTTGTCTATAGACAAAGTGAAGTTCAGGAATAAGGTGGTGCCGGGCGACACGATTATCTTCAAACTGGATTTGTTGACGGATATTAGACGTGGATGCGCCTACATGAAGGGTTACGCCATTGTGGCGGAAAAGATTGTCGCAGAGGCGGAGTTCCTTGCGCAAGTTGTGAAGAATAAGTAATTGAATAGATATTTTATGATAAAAGAAATGTCATTTATCCATCCCGAGGCCAAAATCGGAAAGGATGTTGAGATTGGCCCATTTGTATACATCGACAGAGATGTTGAGATTGGGGATGGATGTCAGATTATGGCGCATGCGACAGTTTTGAATGGCGCTCGAATCGGCAAGAACGTAAGGATATTCCCGAATGCCGTTATTTCCGCTATTCCTCAGGATTTGAAATTCAGAGGAGAAGAGACTACCGCTGTGATTGGTGACAATACGACCATTCGTGAGTGTGCCACTGTGAATAGGGGTACCGCATCGAAAGGTACGACAATCGTTGGTTCTAATTGCTTGATCATGGCATATGTTCATATCGCCCATGATTGCAAGTTGGCGAATAATATAATCATTGGTAACGCGTCACAAATTGCGGGCGAGGTGTTGATCGACGATTGGGCTATCCTTTCCGGTAGCGTCTTGGTTCACCAATTCTCCCACATCGGTGCCCATGTGATTATCCAAGGTGGCTCGCGCGTCGGCAAGGATGTTCCTCCTTACGTTACCGCCGGAAGGGATCCGTTGAGTTATGCGGGTCTGAACCTTGTCGGATTGCGCCGTAGAGGCTTCTCTAACGACCAAATACGCGAGATCCAAGAGATTTACCGAATCTTATACCAATCTGGTCTGAATATGACTCAGGCAACTGAGAAGATTTACACCGAAATACCAGATTCTAACGAGAAGGAGACGGTCGTTTCTTTCTTGAAGTCGGCTGAGCGCGGTATCATTCGAGGCTATTTCGATTAAGGAAAACACAAAAAATAATAGTTTTATGTCAGAAGTGATAAGAATAAAAAAGGGTCTTGATATCAATTTGAAGGGAAAGGCTAAAGAGGTGTTTTCGAAAGCACAATTGCCTGATCTCTTTGCTGTCAGACCTGACGATTTCCATGGCATCAAACCCAAAACCGTTGTGAAGGAAGGTGATTCCGTAAAGGTCGGAAGTGTTTTGTTCTATGACAAAGCAAATCCGGACTTGAAGGTGGTCTCTCCTGTGAGTGGTGAGGTGATTGCCGTGAACAGGGGTGACAGGCGCAAGGTGCTTGACATCCGTATCAAGTCGGACGGTAATTTCGAGTCTGTGCCTTTCGTGAAGGCCAAACCGTCGTCCATGAGTAAGGAAGAGGTCCGTAAGGCTATTCTTGATGCTGGCTTCTTCGCTTTCATCAAGCAACGTCCATTCGACGTGGTAGCGAATCCGGAAGATGCGCCTAAGGCGGTCTTTATCTCTGGTTTCGACACCGCTCCTTTGGCGCCTAATTATGACTTCATCATGGTGGGTCGTGACGAGGAGTTCCAATTGGGTGTTGAGGCGCTGGCGAAGCTTTCGGGTGCGAAGGTGCACGTGGGTATCAATGTGGACAATGCCTCCAAACTCTTTAAGTTGACGAAGGGCGTTGAAATTCACGAGTTCCAAGGTCCTCATCCTGCTGGAAACGTGGGCGTGCAGATACACCACGTGGACCCTATCAACAAGGGTGAGATCGTCTGGACGGTCAATGCACAGGATGTGGCCATGATCGGTAAAGCCTTCCAAACGGGTGTGCTTAGCTTCTCTCGCTCTGTCGTCTTGGCAGGTTCTTCCGTGAAGAATCCTTCTTATTGCAAGATGGTTTACGGCGCATCAATCTCAAATATCGTGGCTAATAACATCGAGGGTGATAACGTACGTTACATCAGCGGTAACCCATTGACGGGTACACAGATCCCTGCGGATGGTTTCTTGGGCGCATTCGATTCCCAAGTGACGGTTATCCCGGAGGGCGACAAGAATGATGAGTTCTTGGGTTGGATCATGCCTCGATTGAAGAAGTTCAGCGTGAGCCGTTCTTACTTCTCATGGTTGCTCGGTAGCAGCAGGGAGTATGAGATCGACACGAACGTGAACGGTGGCGAGCGTGCCTTCATCATGTCGGGTGAGTACGACAAGGTCTTCCCGATGGATATCTATCCTGAGTTCCTCGTGAAGGCGATCCTCGCTCGCGACATCGACAAGATGGAGCAGTTGGGCATCTATGAGGTGGCGCCGGAGGATTTCGCCTTGTGCGAGTTCGTGTGCACTTCGAAGATTGAGACGCAAAGGATTGTGCGTGAAGGCTTGGACTTCTTACGCAAGGAATTGGCTTAGTGAATGTGTAATAAATTAAAATGATATAAAATTGAAAGCGTTAAGAAATTTTCTCGACAAAGTGAAACCGTCTTTTGAGGAAGGCGGAAAATTTCACGCATTTCGCTCTGTGTTCGACGGATTCGAGACCTTCTTGTTCGTCCCTAACACTACTGCGAAGAGAGGAAGCCACATTCATGACTGCATAGACTCCAAACGAGCGATGTCTATGGTTGTGATCGCATTGATACCGGCTCTTTTGTTCGGTATGTACAATGTTGGTTACCAACACTATTTGGTGCATGGTGAGGAAGCCTCTTTCTGGGCGATGTTCCTTTTTGGTTTTTTGGCTGTATTGCCTAAGATCGTCGTTGCGTATGCTGTCGGCTTGGGCATCGAGTTCGTCGTTGCGCAATGGAGGAATGAGGAGATCCAAGAGGGTTTCTTGGTCTCTGGTATGTTGATTCCTTTGATTGTCCCTGTTGAGTGCCCTTTGTGGATCCTCGCTGTGGCGACTGCCTTCGCGGTGATCTTCGCAAAAGAGGTATTCGGCGGAACTGGTTATAATATCTTCAATGTCGCATTGATCACGCGTGCCTTCTTGTTCTTCGCTTACCCTGTCAAGATGTCGGGCGACGCTGTTTGGGTGGCAAAGGATCCTTTGTGCTGCGTAGGTAGCGAGAATGCCTTGCTGGACGGCTTGACGGGCGCTACACCGCTCGGTCAGGTTTCTACGGGCATCACGGAGATCACGAATGCGGTTGGCGCATCGATGTCTCCAATGGATATGGTGATCGGTCTCTATCCGGGTTCTATCGGTGAGACGAGCGTGATCGCTATCGCTATCGGTGCGATCATCCTTTTGTGGACGGGCATCGCAAGCTGGAAGACGATGTTGTCTGTCTTCGCTGGTGGTATTTTGACGGCTATGATGTTCAACTCTATTGGTGCGAACGATGTGATGAACTTGCCTTGGTACGAGCACATCCTCTTGGGTGGTTTCTGCTTCGGCGCAGTCTTTATGGCTACCGACCCCGTCACTTCTCCAAGGACAGAGTGCGGTAAATACATCTATGGTTTCTTGATCGGTTTCGTGGCTATTGTGATCCGTTGCTTGAACCCTGGTTACCCGGAGGGTATGATGTTGGCGATTTTGCTGATGAACCTCTTCGCTCCGCTGATCGACCACTGCTTCGTGCAAAGCAATATCAAGAGACGACTGAAACGTGCTAACAAATAATCATTAATATCGAGACAGTCATGAATACAAATAGTAATAGTTATACTATCATCTATGCTTCGGTAATGGTGATTATCGTGGCATTCCTATTGGCCTTCGTCTCATCTTCTCTGAAAGAGAGACAGGAGAGCAATGTGAAATTGGATAAGATGAAACAGATCCTGACCTCTTTGAACATCTCCGAGGATGAGTTGAAGCAGGATGCTGAGGCCGCTTATACGAAATACGTGAAGGCTGACCAGATTATCGACCTTAACGGTAATGTGGTGGCTGAGAATGGTGGATTTGAGATCTCTTCCAAGAGCTTGAACGACGATGAGGTTTCTCAAGTTCCTTTGTATGTGTGCAGCGTGAATGGTGAGACGAAGTATGTCGCTCCATTGTATGGCGCAGGTCTTTGGGGTCCGATTTGGGGCTACATCAGCTTTAACAGCGACAAGAAGACTGTGTATGGCACTTACTTCTCCCACGAGGGCGAGACTCCGGGACTGGGTGCCGAGATCACGACGGAATCTTTCCGCGCACCTTTCCAAGGCAAGCAATTGCAAGAGGGCGGGGACGTGAAGATCTCTGTGGTGAAGAACGGCAAGGTGACGGACTCTTCTTGTCAGGTGGATGGTATCTCTGGTGGTACGATCACTTCTAAAGGTGTTGATGCAATGTTACAAAAGTGCTTGAAAAGGTACGCTAATTTTTTCAATAAATAAGGAGGATACGGTATGGATTTGTTTTCAAAGAAAAATAAAGAGACGTTCTTTACCCCTCTTTGGGTAAATAACCCAGTCGCTACTCAGGTGTTGGGTATTTGTTCTGCGTTGGCCGTGACTTCCAAGTTGGAGCCAGCTTTGGTGATGGGCTTGTCCGTTACCATTATCGTGGCTTTGGCAAATGTGGTGATTTCATTGTTGCGTAATACGATTCCGAATCGTATCCGTATCATCGTGCAGTTGGTGGTGGTCGCCATGTTGGTGACGATTGTGAGCCAAGTGCTGAAGGCGTTCGCATACGATGTGAGCGTGCAACTCTCCGTTTATGTGGGTTTGATTATCACAAACTGTATCTTGATGGGCCGTTTGGAGGCATTCGCAATGCAGAATAAGCCTTGGGAGTCGTTCCTCGACGGTGTCGGAAGTGGTTTGGGTTATGCCTTGATCCTCGTGATCGTTGGTTTCTTCAGGGAACTCCTCGGTTCTGGCACATTGCTGAACTTCCGTGTGATTCCTGAGTGCCTCTACGTGAAAGAGGGTGGTTTCTATATGAACAATGGTTTGATGGTTTTGCCTCCTATGGCTTTGATCATCGTGGCTTGCGTCATCTGGTACCAGCGAGCGAAGAACCCTGATTTGCAGGAAAAGAACAATTAATTCCCTAAAAGAGTATTGAAATGGAATATTTAAGTTTATTTGTAAAGTCCATTTTTGTGGACAATATGATTTTCGCCTACTTCTTGGGAATGTGTTCCTATTTGGCGGTGTCGAAGAATGTGAAGACCGCATTGGGATTGGGTGCGGCCGTGACATTCGTGTTGTTGGTGACTGTTCCTGTCAACTACTGCTTGGAGAACTACGTGCTGGCTCCTAATGCGATCGTGGAAGGTGTGGACCTCAGCTTCTTGAGCTTCATCCTCTTCATCGCGGTCATCGCCGGTATCGTTCAGATCGTGGAGATGGCGGTGGAGAAATTCAGTCCGTCGTTGTACGCTTCATTGGGTATATTCTTGCCGTTGATCGCTGTGAACTGCGCCATCATGGGTGCCAGCCTCTTCATGCAACAAAGACATTTTGAGGGTGTTGGTGAGGCTACCGTTTATGCTTTCGGCTCAGGTATCGGTTGGTTGATCGCCATTGTGGCTTTGGCCGCTATCCGTGAGAAGTTGTCTTACTCGAATGTCCCTGCTCCTCTTCGCGGATTGGGCATCACCTTCATCACGGTGGGTCTGATGGCTATGGCATTTATGTGTTTCTCTGGTTTAACCATTTAATAGTAAGGAATATTTACGATGGATGTAACTTTAATTTTAACAAGTATTGGAGTATTCCTTGTCATTATTTTGGCTTTGGTTATACTCTTGCTCGTCGCCAAGAGATTCTTGGTCTCTTCCGGCGCGGCTAAGATTACTATCAACGGTGATAATGAGGTGGAGGTCGAGACGGGTTCTTCCTTGCTCAACACGTTGGCTGTGAATGGTGTGCACTTGCCTTCCGCTTGCGGCGGTAAGGGCTCCTGCGGTCAATGTAAATGCCAAGTCTTGGAGGGTGGAGGAGAGATCCTCGATTCCGAGAAGGGACATTTCTCCCGCAAAGAACAAATGAACCACTGGCGTTTGGGTTGCCAAACGAAGGTGAAGGGTGATATGACCATCAAGGTTCCTGAGTCTGTCATGGGCGTCAAGGAGTGGGAGTGCACCGTTATTGGCAACAGGAATGTCGCCAGCTTCATCAAGGAGTTCAAGGTGGCTCTTCCTAAGGGCGAACACATGGACTTCATCCCTGGTTCGTACGCACAGATCCGTATCCCTGAGTATGATATCAACTACAACGATTTCGACCGTGGTTTGATCGGTGATCTTTATGTGCCTACATGGGAGAAGTTCGGTATCTTCGGTCTTCACCAAAAGAATACGGAGCCTACTATCCGTGCTTACTCTATGGCGAACTACCCGGATGAGGGTGATATCATCACATTGACTGTCCGTATCGCTACGCCTCCGTTCAAACCGAAACCGGAAGTGGGCTTTATGGATGTGCCTTGCGGTATCGCTTCTACTTATATCTTCAGCTTGAAGCCTGGCGATAAGGTGATGATGTCGGGTCCTTATGGTGATTTCCACCCTATATTCGACTCTAAGCGTGAGATGATCTGGGTCGGTGGTGGTGCCGGTATGGCTCCTCTCCGCGCGCAAATCATGCACATGCTGAAGACATTGCATACTACGGATCGTGAGATGCATTACTTCTACGGTGCCCGTGCCATCGACGAGGTCTTCTTCATGGAGGACTTCCTGGAGATGGAGAAGGAGTTCCCGAACTTCCACTTCCACTTGGCGCTTGACCGTCCGGATCCTAAGGCTGACAAACTTGGCGTGAAGTATACGGCTGGATTCATCGCTCCTGTTATGGGTGACACTTACCTCAAGCAGCACGATGCGCCAGAGGACATCGAATACTACTTGTGCGGTCCGCCGATGATGGCGAAGACGGTGCTCGATCTGCTTCATAGCCTCGGCGTAGAGGACGATATGATCCACTTCGATAACTTCGGTGCTTAATTCCTTCGGGAATCTAAGATAGTTTAGGGGGCATGTCCGGCGGACATGCCTCTTTTTTATCTCGTGGAGAATGACGTATTTGCTGGTCATGGAATGTTTGGCTTGGAATTCCTAATACTCTTGTCGCAGTCTCCATCAAAAGAATCGTATTCGGGTTCGTTCTCCATACCGAGCGGCTATACCACGGCACTATCTTTTGGTTTATGACCTTTACGGATTGATGATATAACAGAAAAGGAGGGTTGAACGCCCTCCTTTTCTGCTGTAGGTCATATTGTGATTCGAGATTTAATCAGCGAACTGATCAAACATTTTTGTGCTGAGGTATTTCTCCGCTCTGTCGGGGAAGACCACCACGATGTTTCCTTTGTCTATCTTCTCTGCGGTTTTAAGGGCCGCTAACATAGCTGCACCGCTACTCATGCCTGCGAAGATACCCTCTTCCGCGATGATTCGGCGTGCCATGGCAATGGCTTCTTCGCTTTCCACCATGATTTGCACGTCGATGCGTGAAGGATTGTAGATGGCTGGCACGATGGCCTCTTCCATGTTTTTCAATCCTTGGATATAATGTCCCTTGATAGGATGTGCGCAAACCACTTTGATGTCGGGCTTGTGTTGCTTCAGGAACTTGGATATGCCCATGATGGTGCCTGATGTGCCTAACGCACAGACCAGATAGTCTATCTTACCCTCCATTTGGTTCCATATCTCGGTGGCGGTTCCTTCGTAGTGCGCTTGGTAATTGGCCGCATTGGAGAACTGGTCGGGCATGAAGTATTTTTCAGGGTTCTCGTCGACTAATTTGTGGGCCAGGCGAATCGCTCCGTCTGTTCCCTCTTCCGCAGGCGTTAGAATGACTTTGCCTCCGTAGGAGCGGATGATCTTGCGTCGTTCGATGGAGACGGCGGAACTCATCACGATTTCCACTTTATAGCCTTTCACGATACCTGCGATGGCTAGACCTATACCTGTATTACCGGAGGTGGGTTCGATGATTGTTTTCCCTGGCGTCAGTTTTCCTTCTTTCTCCGCTTGTTCGACCATTTGGATGGCGATGCGGTCTTTGATGCTTCCTGTCGGGTTGAACCCTTCCACCTTGGCGAAAATATTCACATTAGGGTTCGGACACAATCGGTTGATCTTAACCAACGGAGTGTTACCGATGGCTTCTAATATATTGTTGCACGTCATAATTGCGTCATGAATGGTTGTCTATAATTCACTTTCTTTTAATCGTTCCGCATTTTCGGCCACGATCAGTTTGTCGATGATCTCTTGGATGTCTCCTCCGACAATGGCTTGGAGGTTGTAGAGCGTGAGGTTGATGCGGTGGTCGGTCACACGTCCTTGCGGGTAGTTGTAAGTGCGTATCTTCGCCGAACGGTCGCCCGTGGAGACCATGGTCTTCCTTCTCGCCGCGATGTCGTCTATATATTTCTGGTGTTCCCTATCGTAAATCATCGTACGCAGGCGGGAGAGGGCTCTCTCTTTGTTTTTCGGTTGGTCACGAGTCTCGGTGCACTCGATGAGGATCTCCTCGGAAACGCCTGTGATCGGGTTTTTCCAGATGTAGCGGAGACGTACGCCTGACTCCACCTTGTTGACGTTCTGTCCGCCGGCACCACCTGAACGGAAGGTGTCCCATTTAATCTCTCCCTCGTTGATCTGTACGTCGAATTCGTCCGCCTCTGGCAATACGGCCACGGTCGCGGCGGAGGTATGTACACGTCCTTGGGTCTCTGTGGCTGGCACGCGTTGCACACGGTGTACGCCAGACTCGTATTTCAGCGTTCCGTAGACGTTTTCGCCCGTGACGTTGAAGATGATCTCCTTGTAGCCACCGACGGTTCCTTCGTTGAAACTGGAGATGCTCACTTGCCACCCCTTCATTTCGCAGTATTTTGCGTACATTTTGAAGAGGTCTCCGGCGAACAGCGCAGCTTCGTCGCCTCCTGTTCCTCCGCGGATTTCCACGACAGCGTTCTTGCAGTCCTCAGGATCCGATGGAATAAGAAGCAGCTTGATGTTCTCCTCCATGCCCGGAATCTTCGGCTCCAATTCGTCCAGCTCCATCTTGGCCATATCCCTCATCTCATTGTCGGTCTCCGTCTCAAGGATCTCTTTCGCCTGTTGGATGTTGGATAGTGCGCTCTGGTATTCTTTCTTGGCGTTCATAATCAACTCCAAGTCGTGGTACTCCTTGTTGAGTTTCACGTATCTTTTCATGTCCGCTATGACGGCGGGGTCGGTTATGAGTGTGGATATTTCCTGAAATTTATGTTCCAGTCCCTCCAGTTTTTCCAACAAAGAATTTTCAGCCATAAATGTTTTAATCTTTTGATTCAGAGATTATTGTCTTTCCGTTGCGGCATTGACGTCTTGTTTGGTGCCGCTTCCGAAATTTTACGCGAATTTAATGCTAATTCTTTAATTTCCCAAGTGCTCTTTGATAGGGTGTCGTGCGGATTCATATTGACGATCTTCTTTGAATATTTTTAGTCATTCTGTTATGGTTGTTCGTTTTTTCTTATTTTTGCGTCTGTTAGGTATTTAATGTTTCCTTAATTCAGGTAATCCATTTATTCTTATGAGAAAAAAAGGTTTATTTTTTGCTTTAATGATGGCCGGCGGACTCTTTGCCGCTTGCGATTCGAGTACTGTTAGTGTTAATAATCAGGGTGATATCATGAAGGATTCAATGTGTGGGTTGGGCTGCAAGGTGGCGGTCGACTCAATTGTGCGGGTGGGCGAGGGCCCGATATGGGACTATAAGTTTAATCGTTTGCTGTGGATCGACACGCAAGGCAGTCTGATGATCTATACGCCTAGTGATGGAAAGAACCGAGAGATCAAATTGCCGAAGATGATTGGTACGGTGGTGCCTTATCTTGAGGATACCGTGGTGGTCGGCCTAGAGGATGGTATCTACGAACTGGCATTGTCTTCCGGTGCGTTGAAGTTCCTTTGTGACCCTGAGGGCAGGGCTGCGGGCAATCGTTACAATGACGGGAAATGCGATGAAAACGGCCATCTGTGGATCGGTTCGATGGATAAGGACTGCACTCCGCTGAAGGCTTCGTTTTTCCGTGTGGACTCGAACGGGTCGGGTAGGAAAGTGCTGGGCGACGTCACCATCTCGAATGGTGTGGCATGGTCGTTGGACGGCAAGACCATGTATTACCAGGACACTCCTACACGCAAGGTGTCGGCTTTCGACTTCGACGTGGAGGCGGGTGAGATCTCCAACCGAAGGGAGGTCATCTCTCTCTCGGAAGATCTTGGTACGCCTGATGGCAATACGATCGATGCGGAGGGTATGCTATGGGTGGCCAATTGGGGCGCCGCATGTGTGACCCGCTGGAATCCGCAGACGGGTGAGCTCCTGCAACGGATCGATGTGCCTGCGTTGAATGTCACGGCGTTGGCCTTCGGTGGAGAAAATCTGGACGAACTATACATCACGACGGCATCTTTGTATATGCCTGATAGCTGTGCCGCTCAATACCCTGAGGCGGGAAAGATGTTCGTGGTTAAACCAGGTGTGAAGGGTATAAAGAGTAATTATTGGAAGGCTAAGAGATAAAACAGAAATCGTTTTTCCCAATACAAAACTTCTGTGCTAGCGTTAGGTCCGAGGTGGATCTGACCAGAATACAAGGGAATGAGTGTGATTATAGCTCTTGGAAATATTATTTGGAAAATATTTTCATTTATTTATATTTGTAAAAACAATTGAAGTCTAATAAAAGAACTATATGAACATGAAACGCATTTCCTTGTATTTTTTTGCTATACTATTGATGGCAAGTTGTTGTAAAATTCGCAACAGAGGAGCAGAACTTTCTGCGTCGGCAGAGTATGAAAATTATGAGCCTGAGTTTGAGCCTGATCCTGAGATTCAAGATGACAGGTCTTTTAATACTGAGCGATATGAAGAGATTGTGGAGAATGACTTTAAGTCTGCCGAAACGGATCCTATCTCTGTCTTTTCAGTTGATGTGGACAATGCCAGCTACTCCAATGTCCGTCGTTTCTTATCCTCTAATCAAATGCCGGCTCCAGGTTCCGTGAGGATTGAGGAGATGATCAATTATTTCCCTTATACCTATCCGCAACCATCAGGAGAAGAGCCTATTGCTATCCATACGGAGCTGTCCCGATGTGATTGGAACCAGGATCATGAATTGTTGAAGATCGGCATTAAGGCGAAAGAGGTGAATGTGGCGACTATGCCTTCCAACAATCTTGTCTTCCTGCTTGATGTCTCTGGTTCCATGTACGATGAAAATAAACTTCCTTTGCTGGTGAATAGTTTCAAGATGTTGGCTTCCCAATTGAGGCGCAACGATTATGTGTCCATTGTGACTTACGCTGGATATGACGAGGTGAAACTGGAACCTACAGCATGTGACTCTGATGGTAAGGAGAAGATTTTCAAGGTGTTGGAAAGTTTGTCCGCAAGTGGTAGCACGAGAGGGTTCAATGCGCTTGAGAAGGCTTATGATTTGGCTCAGGAACATTTTATCAGTGGGGGTAACAACCGTATCTTGTTGGCGACCGATGGTGATTTCAATGTCGGTCCATCTTCGGATGCCGCTTTGGTGGAATTGGTGGAAGAGAAGGCGAAGAGTGGCATTTTCATCACCGTATTGGGTTACGGAATGTATAACCTCAACGATTCCATGATGGAAAAGATCTCAAACGCGGGTAATGGCAACTATTTCTATATTGATAACATGTCGGAGGCGAAGAAAGCGCTTGGTACCGGTTTGTGGGGCAACTTGTTTGTCGTTGCGAAGGATGTGAAGGTCTTGGTGGATTTCAATCCTAATATTGTGAAATCATACCGTCTCATCGGCTACGAAAACCGCATGTTGGCGAATGAGGACTTCGACAATGATAAGAAGGATGCGGGAGACATGGGCTCAGGTCATACGGTAACGGCTATTTATGAGCTTGTTACCGCTTCCAGCAAGAAACAGATTCAGAATACTAGCACTAAATCAGAGTACACGAAATCGACCTCTACTGGTGATACGGAGAATTACCTGACGGTGAAATTCCGCTACAAGAATCCTCAAGACACCGTCAGCCAGTTGGTTGAAAAGAAGGTGAATAAGTCCACCTTCACGGAGAAACCTTCTTCAGATTTCATCTTGGCCTCCAGTGTGGCTAGTTTTGGTATGTTGCTCAGGGGGGCAAAATATGCGGGTGATGCCACCTATGATTCTGTTCTGGAGCATCTGAAAGATATACCGTCGGATCCTAATGGCTATGTCAATGAGCTTAGGACGTTGGTACGCAAGGCGAATGATTTGGACAAGAAGAATGGTGCGAATAAGGCGGATGATTTGAATAAGGAAGAGGAGGCTTCTGCCCCTCAGGCTGTATATTGATTGCCTTGATGAATGATTAATATTGAATGCGCCCGACTAAGGTTTAGCCGGGCGCATCTTTTAGAGTGATAAACAGATGCGAGGTGATTGACGTTCTCGCATCTTTCGTTGTGATGAAGAGTAATTATTGTTTAATTATTTTTTCTGTTTGGTAAGATGTTGCCGTCGAGATCGTCACGTAATAGATGCCTGCTGGCAATCCGCTGAGGTCTCTTTGGTACGTTGTGCCGTTGACTTGCTCCTCTAGAAGCTCGATGCCGCTCGTAGAGACGATCTTCACGGTTTCTATCCTTTCGTCGCTGGAAATGCCTATCTTGTCGGTCACGATGTTAGGATATAGGGTGATGTGGGCGGACTGTGTGAGTGCAGTGTTTGTTATGATATCTCCCGCATATTCCTTGAGTTGCTCTTCGATGACATCCGGGCGCTTCAGCGCATATTCCTTGATGGATTCTGACGCAGATGTGGCCGTTTGTCCTTTGGTGGCGCAGAATTCCGCATCGATCATGGTGGTGATGCTGTCGAATACGGTTGTGATGTGCTCAGGCGAGAATGTAGTCTCGAGCTGTTCGTTGAAGCGGTTGTAGAATTTCTTCTTGAATTCCGCATTCTGACTCAGGTTGGCGAATATCTTCGTCATCCAGTCTTTCTTGGTGGCCCAGTTGTAGGAGGCATTTTCTCCTTGGCACCATTTGATCATGTTGGTTTTGTAGTTCTTGAAGTTGTTCAATCCCAATCCGTAATCCATGTCGAAGAGAATCCATCTGAACTTGGAACCTTCTTTCCTTTCCCTCCAGATCTTGGTGTTGTTGCCTGGCCAATCCATGTTCACCATGAATTGTTGGATGATTTGGTAGTCGATGTATTCGTCCATGTCCATTCTTTCGCAAGCACCTGCGAAATAGTTCTCGTCCTCGGGATCGCTGCTGGTGAGGTAGTCCACCAACTCATTGTATGCTTCCAAGTCTCCTTTGCTGGCGTAGATGCCCTTCTGGTCGGAGATGACCACCAAATCGATGTCGTCTTCGTCGATGCCGTAGTTGGAGGTGACGTAGTCCGCATTGGTGCGCTCGTTCAGGTTCATCAGGCCCATGTACTTACCATTGAGGTAGTAGGCGACAGGCTGGTAGGCTTGGTAGTCTATGTTCATGCCGATGGCGAAGGTCTGCATGATGCCGTCCCTGAAGCGGATTCCTCTATGGTCGGTGCCTCCGTTGCGTAGGTGGATAGTCTTGTGGTTGATCTCCGGCTTGGAGGCGAAGAAGGCGTAGTCGTAGTATTCCTTGCCCGTTTGCTTGGATGACTTCAGCGAGAGGGATTTGACGGTCTCGGTGATGGAGCATCCGCCGACGATGGAGGATTCCACCTCGCGAGACACCTCTTGCTTCCCGTCCACGATATATTCGAAGTTGAGCGGACGTTGCCAATCCTGGTTGTAGTTGCCGTAACCGCTGCAGTCCTTGTCTCCTTGTGTGCCATTCTTTCCTGTGGTGTATATGCCTATCATGTCGTCATAGAAATAATCGTTGTCGACAGTGAGGGAGACGATAGGAATGTTGAAACCACCGCACTTTTCATGTTTTTCGTCGCTGAAGATATATGAATGGGTGGAGATGGAACTCTTGATTTTGTTTGCGTGGTATGCACGAGCCCTGACGCAGGTGTTTTTCTCGATCTGGATCGGTTCGGTGTAGAGTGTGCCAGAAGTCGGGGTAGGTTCTTTACCGTCTATGGTGTAATAGATCTCGGCATCTTGGGTCCAGCAGGAGAGGGAGAGCGTGAATCCGCTTTCTTTGATACCTCCTTGCTCGCTGAATTCCACAGGCTCGCAGCGGTCTTCCTCCGTCAATGAAGGGTAGGCTTTGTTGTTGGTTTTGTAAGGCGACGGGTTCATGTATCCGATTTCTCCGGACTCGTCTCGTCCGAATGAGACGTGGGCGTCCATTTTCCCGTAGGCGATGGAGTCGATGAGGATACCCTCCTTGCTGATGAGGATGTAGCCGCCGTCTGTATCGAGCTTGTATGGCGAGTGGTCACATTTTTTGCTTGATTTGGCTGATTCGTCCGTGTATCGTTCGTCGAACCACATTAATTTGCGGCTGTTGGATTCCACGTAGTAGTCTTGCTGTATCTCCCATTCCCATTTGAGGGCGTATTTGCCTTTCTTTTTCAGCTTGTAATGGGTGATGGTGTAGGATTTCAGGTTCTCTCGGCACGTTCCGTTGTTAGCGAACTCCATGTAGCCTGAGAAGTTGTAGTAGTCGCTATCCATGTAGGTGGATAGGTTGCATGGCATGATCTCACTGATGCTGATTGCGGGAATGTAGTCGCTATCTTTCTCGAACACAGCGGTGAAGGAATGGTCTTCCGTGACGCCGTTCATGCGTATCACGTTACCTTCCGTCACGTCCGCCTCGTCACCCTCCCAGTGGGAGAATTGGTAGCCGCAGTTAGGTGTCGCCGTGAATGTTACCGTGTCGGACGGAACGAATTGGTTACCTTGTTTGTTGGACGAAACGGAACCTCCGTTCTCATCGCTCACGCTCACGTTGATGGTATAGGTGATGAGTTCGAAGATGGCGGTCAGGCGGAGTTCGTGCGGGAGTCCCTCGATCGTGATGGTCGCCTGGTCGGAGTAGTCCCTGTCGCCGCTTCTCCATTTGACGAACCGGTATCCCTCGTTCGCCGTGGCTACGAAGGTGGCGGTGTCGTTTCGCTTCAACTCTTCCTTGTCGCAAGTGACGCTACCTCCCGAAGTGGGAGATATGGTGAGGTTTAGACGTACGTTCTCCTCTTTCCCTGGCTCCTCTTTGCCGGGTTCTTCTTTCCCTGGTTCTCTTTCCGGACCTCCACCTTCTGGTCCACCGCCAGGTTGCTGTGCGAAGATTGTTGTGCATTGAATGCAAAACACAACCATAAGAAACATTCTGATGATGCTCATTCCCCTATCCATGATATAAATATTACTATAAGTTTATGGCTTAAATATATGCCCACACTATCCATGTTTAGTGGATAATGTTCTTCTCCCTATCATAAAAATATACGATATGCAATCAGTTGATTCACATCATATTAGTCCGTCATTTATAAAATGTCATATGAAACAAATACACACACATCCTATAGATTATAGACGAGGCAAATGTAAAAAATCCCCTTGTCAACTGAAAATATTTTTCAACGAATATTTGTTGAGTTTCGACGAAAATGTAAAATTTTAAGGTGAAAATATGGAGCAATAATCGTTAACTGTGTATGCGATTGAATGAGTTCGTACAATTATTCTTTCCCCTTTTGCTATCTTTTCTTTGGTCAATCCTACAACTCCTTCCATTCATATAAAGGAAGAGTTCACCTACACCCTTATTGAAATCATTTGTTATATTCCGAAGGGGGCTCGGCAGCCATTGAGGATTGACCCTCTTCTCCTTGGCTATAGTGGAAGTTTGTCGCTTGCGCACTATTCATTTCATCCTCATAATCCTCATTTTCCTTGAAATTCTCAACCTGCTCCATCACTTCACGAAACACCTCCGGTATGTATCGAGGAGGATAACCGTTCTTGACCAAACAAATCTTGATATCCAGTTTTAGTTGTTCCCTGACACGCTCATTATTGAGCCAATCGGCAAAGGACGATTTCGCATCAATGATATCTCGAATCTTGCAAGCAAGACTCTTACACTTATCGTTGACAACTATACCATTCACCTCCTTGTCTTCTCCGTATTCGAAGTTGTTCTTGTCCCTTAGATGAATCAAAATGTCATAAAATGCCTTCTCTTCAAAGGTTAGTCCCAACTTACGGAAACTCTCACGGTCTGCCTGCATTCCTTTTAGGATGTTCAAAGCCTGCTCGGTGGCATTCTTGATAATACTTTCCGCAGTGGCTTCCTGTGTTGCACCAGCCTCTTGTTCTGACAGGAATTTACGCCTGTCGTGATACTCCTGAATGGTGGCTTCCAGCATTTCTTGAAATTTCTTCGAGGCAACCTGATTGGTCTTGCCATATTCCGTGATTTGCTTACGAAGAAGTTTTATTAGTGTTTCCAACTTAGAAGCAGGCATTTTGATGTCTTCAAGCCTTTCCGTGAACTCTGGTCCGAAAATATCCATTTCCTCACCCTCTTCAAGAATGCTCTCCACATTATTATATTTCAATGCTTCCTCCACCATCTTTGCTACACGCCGATTCATGGTGTCGGTATCAGGTGCATCAGTACCATTCATCTTATATACCATACCTGCAATAGCCATGAAGCATTGTGCCAATGCCGACTCCTCCTCGCTGAGTTCTCCTGAAGGTTGACAAAGGTCGTAAGCTTTTCGCATCCTCTTCACATTTTGTAGGAAATAGGTCTTGAAAGTAACTTTCTTTGTTTTCTTTCCATCCTTGCTGACAGAGTTGAAGTTTTCGTTTGACGAGAATACAAACTCCGCAGCCTTTGCCAATAGTGTGTATCTGGTTGCAGGATCAGTATCAGGATTCAGAAATGGAGTCAGGTCATAATTTTTGAACAATGCCTTCAAAATCTCCATGTACTCACGGAAGATAAGAGTAGCCTGTTCTATGTCATCTTCGGTTAATGCAACGGAATTGTCTCCACCATACATCTTTCTAGCTTCCATCATCTGGTCGCGAATACCGATATAGTCAACAATCAGACCATACTCCTTGCCGGGGAATTTTCGGTTGGCACGGCTGATGGTTTGTATCAACGAATGTTTCTGCAACGGCTTATCGTTATACATGTAGGTAAGACATTCCACATCGAATCCCGTTATCCACATATCCACAACAATGACGATACGGAAATTGGAATGTACCTGTTTGAAGGCAGCATCCAACTCTTCCGACCGCTGGTCATTCTTAACGCCTCCTAGATAGTCGTACATATCCGCCGCATCATTACTTCCCACGCTGGCTACCATGGCGATAGTCGGCATTTCCTTCAGTTCTTTCAGCTCTTCTGGCGATACTTTGACACCTTCTGGAATCTTCTTTTCATCAAACCATTCAGGGTAATGAGACTTGAACTTCAGCAACAAGTCGTAAGCAATCTTTCTGTTTGAGCAGACAATCATGGCTTTCTGCACTCTGTCTGGGTCGTTGGCAACGGAAGATACATAGTGGTCATGTATATCAACGGCAAGTTTTTCAAGACGATCTGACTCTCCAAGAATAACCTCTAATGAGCTCATGGCTTTCTTACTCTTTACTATATCTTCTTTGGTTGAGCCTTCCTCGGCACACTTGGCATAATAGGCCTCAATCTCCTTGGCCTTTTCCGCATTCAACAACACCTTGGCTATTCTTGGGTGATACTTAATAGGCACGGTTATTCCGTCTGCGACAGCCTGATCCATCGTGTAGCGATCTATCTCATCGCCAAAAGTCTGGTAGGTTTCGGCAATAGGCGTTCCTGTAAATCCGACGAAAGTCGCGTTTGGCAATGCCTCTCTCAACACACTTGCGTATGGTTTTGATAGCATAGCCTTCATGTTTTCGTCAGCATCTTCGCTAAACTGTATACGCTTTGATCCTTCTATTTGTGTTCTGTGAGCCTCATCACTGAAACATATAATGTTGGATCGTTGATTGATAAGACCGATCGGATCATCTTTTCTATCACAGAATTTTTGGATTGTACAGATAAAAAAGCCTCCACTTTCACGAGCTTTCAGCTCCTCACGAAGTTTCTTGCGGTTTTTCACGACAGACACTTCTCCAAGGCCAAGAAACTCGGTACTCTTGGTAAACAATTTGGCTCCCTGCTTCTGCAGGTCTTCCCTGTCGACAATCATCAGAATGGTTGGCGAACCAATTTCTTCGGCACAACGCATGGAGAGTTGACGGGCAAGGAATGCCATCGTATAGGTCTTTCCACAACCAGTCGCACCGAAATATGTGCCACCCTTACCGCTCTTTGTTTTTACAGACTTTACAATACTTTCTCTTAGTAGGCGAGTTGCGAAAAACTGGGGATAACGGCACACGATTTCTTTTTCTTCGCTGTCGAAATTCTCATCCTGAAAATAAATGTAATCCCTGAATATTTCAAGGAAACGATCAGGACGATATACCCCTTTCACCATAGTACGCACCTCCTCAAAAGGCATTGTTGAAACCTTATCTCCATCCTCCACACGACGCCAGGCGTAGAAATGTTCATAAGGAGTACGTACAGTACCCAAACGTGTTTTCACGCCATCACTTATGCAAGCTAATGGACAATAATGAAGCAAGCTGGGGATATCTCTCCAATAACGGACATTTATCTGTTCCCAAGCGTCATGAATAGTAGCGTTGGCATCTGCAGGATTTTTCAGTTCAATCACACATACAGGCATGCCATTTAGAAACAACAAGACATCAGGGCGACGGTTCTTTTTCTCTCCATTATTATTGTATTCTACAGTAAATTGGTTGACAACCCGAAAGATATTATTTTCTGGAGTTTCAAAGTCAATCAGACGGACAATTGTTGGACTACCATCCATATCAACGGCAGAAATACCATTCACCATCCACTTATAGACTTTATGCAATGTGGCAAAATCAGAATCGGCACCCACTAGTCTGACGTTATCTGCTATTCTTTGCAGCTCCTCGTCCTTCACGTTCTTGTAATTATCCTTTAAGAACTGTAGCAGGTCTTCCATGTTGAGCACTTCCTTTCTGTTGGCTCTGGTTATAGAGTCACCAAACAGATACTGCCAACCTTCTCGTTCAAGGAAAGCAATGAGAGCATTCTCGTAATCGCTCTCCACGAAGTGGCCGTTGATGTTCTTTAATTTTGCCATAATTATCGTTTTTTCTCGCTGATTTCGTATTTTTTTTCTCGCTGATTTCGCTGATCTCACAGATTTGTTTCTGCGTTATCTGCGAGAGATTTTATAATCCGTTCACTATTCTAACAATATCTTTTGACAAGTCGGTTGTGTTGAAGTTTATTAGCAACCCAACTTTCTTGCCAGATATTTTCAGATAGGTGAGCAATTGTTTCTTATGCACGTCTTTCAACAGCTCGACCGATTTCAGTTCTATTATCACTTTATCTTCTACCAAGATATCTAGTCTGAAGTCCACTGGAAGCAAATGACCATCGTAATATACATCCAGTTTTTTTTGACTCTCCACTTGTAACCCATCTTCGCGCAGTTGATAAAGCAGCGCGGCTTCATAGACAGATTCCAAAAGTCCTGGACCAAGTTCGTTGTAGACTTTGAAGATGGCTCCCCTTATTTTGTATGTTATATCGTTCTCATTCATTTCTTATTTACTTTTTTCTCGCGGGTTTCGTTATTTATTTCTCGCTGATTTCGTTTTTTTCTCGCAGATTTCGCTGATTACGCAGATGAAAAAATCTGTGAAATCTGTGCCATCTGCGAGCGTATAATTTTTCTCGCTGATTTCGCTGATTACACTGATAAACAAAAATCTGTGAAATCTGTGCCATCTGCGAGAGATTAAGTTAAACTTCCCCGTATCAACACAGGGCATATATTTTTCAATTGTTCTTTGAGTGCCTCTGCTATGCGTTGGCGCTCGATATAACACTTGTGGATATTGACTATATCGCGTTGAATAGAGATGTCAGGAATAGGAATTGCAACATCATTCATATCATCCATCGTGAACACCTCTCTTGCACTTCCCCATGAATTGAAACGTGCATAGCGGTCGAATTCTGGACGATTGAAATACATAAAAAGATACTCTGGAAGCAATTTCTGTTTGTCTTTCACTCGAAAAACAGTATATGCCGATGATACGATGTAAGTATCATCAGAATCGTTAATGGCAAGAGTGATTTTCTCTCCATTTCGCGATGTTACAGGAACAAATACAAAGTAGTCTGGTTTTACCACAATGTAAGGTGACAAAGAAACACCAGCCATATCTGCCTTTGTGGCAATGAACTTCTTTTCTATGGAGACTCCACGAAGATTATTCAATGTATATGTTCCCTCGCTATTTCTCTCATCACACACTTCTAAGAACTCTCCAATTTCCAATTTTTCATTTTCAATTTTCAATTTATCCAAGTACCCATCACACACCATCTTCAATTCTTCCACTTTGCTCTGATAGGCAGCGAGATTGTTTTGGAGAGCCAAATAAACATCAACGTATTTGCGCTGCTGCTCGATGGAGGGAAGAGGTAATTCAATATCACTTAAATCATTGAAATTAAATTCAGGTCTTTGGCTACCAAAATTTCGGAAAGTAACTTCTCTTCTAAATTCATTACGTCGCAAATATATAAACAGCCAGATGGGGTCTATCATTTCTTTCCCCTTCTCATTCAAATGGAATATTTGATAAAGATGAGAAACAATACATAGCCCCTCTGTTCGATAAGCAATTGAACCTAGATCAAATCGTGAGGGATTATAAACGAAATCACCATTATTCACGATTTTGTATGGTTTCAAATCGACTCCTTGAACATTACCTTTCGGAAGAGAGAAAACTCCATCACTTGTAACGCCAACTATTAAATCTTCCTTATATTTCAAGGAATGATTATTAGCCGTGGAACGCTCTATGTATTCTCCTAATTTATACTTCTTCAATCCCATATCCTTACTCTTCCTCCTCTTCATTATTTTGCAAACGGAATATTTCTTTTTGTTGTTCTATTTCACGTGCCAAAACTTCCTTTGACGGCATATACGTAAGATACTTTGAAGCATACATCTGCTTGTTGGTGGCGAGCGTAGAAAAACGTGCCACATCGGCATTTGTCTCTGAACAAAGAATTATTCCGATTGCTGGATTATCGCCTTCGGGACGCTTGTAGGTGTCAAATAGTTTAAGATACATATCCATTTGCCCCACATCCTCATAAGACACTTTGGTGGTTTTGAGGTCAACCAAAACGAAACATTTCAATAGATAGTTATAGAATACGAGATCAATGTAGTAATCATTGTCTTCCGTATGTATGTGCATTTGCCTATCAACCAAAGCATACCCTTTGCCCATCTCCATCAGAAAATGTTCCAAGTGATCAAGAATGGCTTGCTCCAGTTTGCTTTCTGTGAATGCTTCCCGATGTTTAAGCCCCAGAAACTCGACAAGCATAGGGTTCTTGACAAAGGTTGATTTCTCGTTCTCATAATCAGCTGTCAAACGGCACATCTCGTCAATCACTTCTTGTCTCTGTGACTTTGGGGTTTGAGCAAGGCGATAGTAATATTGAGAATCAATATTGCGCTTCAGCGTGCGATAGTCCCATTGTTGCGTGGCAGCCTCATGCATATACCAAAAGCGTGCATCTGGATCAGCCACACGTATCAGCCTTTCATAATGACTCCATGAAAGCTGAACTGGCATTGCGATTCCATTGTCGGAAGATTCGGCAGGCATTGTCTGCCGAATCTGTCTAAGTCTCGATTTGAATTCGGCAGGCATTGTCTGCTGAATTTGCAAGTCGCTGAATGTCAAGTAGAACTTGCGAAAACTCTTTATCTGTGTTTCAGAGAAGCCTTGCCCAAACTCTTTTGTAAGAACTTGGGATGCCAGTTCTACAACGTGCTTGCCGTATTCCGCACGAATCTTTCCCTGTTGTTCCTGCTCTACAATACGTCTGCCGATAAGCCAATTTTGCGCAACCTGCATTAAATTAGCCATACGGTAGCTGGCGTCTCTGGCAGCAGAGACGATTGTCCGAAGGTCGTTTACAAAAATTGTCTCTTTACCTTCTTGGTTATGCAACGTTACATTCTCCATGGTCATACCTTCTCTTTGTTTATGCTATAGCCAATGCCCTTGAAAGCCTCTTCAAGCATCTTTTGTGATTCCTTCTCCCGTTGCATAAGTTCTTTCATTTCCTGCTGAATGCGAGCCATCTCCGTGGGATAGTCTATCTCCAAATCGTGGTCAATGAACTCGATGTATTTGCTTGGCACCAACGTCCAATTGTTCTGCTCAATTTCGTCAATGCTGACGCTGCGATATAGCTCTGGCACAGCAAAGTTGTTGCCATCAATACCTTCTGACTGCCACTGATGATAGATGTCTGCCACACGCTGAATCTGTTCCGCAACGAGTTGTACCTTCTTCTTCTGTTCGCCCTTGACAGGGTTCTCGGTCCATTGCCGCAAGTCCATAAAGAGAATTTCGTGCTCCCTATTACGGAGTTCACGACCATGATACTTGCCGCCCTTCTTGCTCTGATTGAGAATCCAGAAAGTGACGCTGATATCCGTTGTGATGAAAAGTTCTCTTGGCAAGATGATAATGGCTTCCACTTTGTCATTCTCTATCAGTTTCTTTCGGATTTCAAGAGCATCGGTGTCGCCCAATGCACCATTGGCCAACAAGAATCCAGCCACACCCGAAAGTGGCTTCAGGTGAGAAAGCATGTGCAGAATCCAGGCATAGTTGGCGTTGCTCTCTGGCGGTGTATCGTAGTCTGTCCAACGAGAGTCATTCTTCAAGTTATCATTATACCAACCTTTCAAGTTGAATGGAGGATTGGCCATGATATAGTCGAAATACAATCCCTTATGCAGGTCATTGGTGAAAGAGGAATCGCTTTCAGAACCCAAATTATGACTGATGCCGCGCAGAGCGAGGTTCATCTTTGCCAGACGATAGGTGGCAGCCTCCTTCTCTTGTCCATACACATTGATACGACTGATGTCGCCTTGTTTGGCTTTCACAAGGTCGGTACTCTGTATGAACATTCCACCAGAGCCACAACATGGATCATACAATGTTCCGTCGAAAGGCTCGATAACAGTTGCGATGAGCTGAACAACGTCATGTGGTGTATAGAATTCGCCTTCCTCCTTCGTGGCATTAACGGCAAACTCCTTCAAGAAATACTCATACACACGGCCTATCAGGTCTTTCTCTTCACCAAACGTCTTATGGCTGATTTTGTTGACCTCGTCCACAATCTTCTTCATGTCATTGGCTCCAAGATTGCGCTGGGTGAATGTACCTTCAACGAAACAGCCCTTCAGCGTAGGATTCGTTTCGCCAATACTACGCAAAGCGGTATCAAGAGCCACATTCAGTTGAGGTGCAGCCGTATTGATTATGGTCGACCAACGGGACTCCACAGGCAAATCAAACGTACCATCTGCAAAAGTGGCATCATCGAAGAATGCCTTGATGATCTCCTCGTCATCAGGGTCAAGTCCTTCCTCAATGAGCTTTTGGCGCAACTTCGCCACGCCATCCTCGTATTTCTCACCCATAAAGCGAAGGAACACAAGTGTAAGCATCATGTCGCGCTTCTCAAAGAACGATCCTGAGTTCTTCGCCTGTCTTAATATATCCCTGCACTTGAAAAGAATATTGTCAAGATTGAGAGTTTCTTCTTTTGCTTTCTTTGCCATACTGTTATCTTTCAATTTTCAGTCACAATGTATTGTGCTTATATTTTTTGTAAATATACGATTTATAATGAGAAAAAGGTGCGCCCCTTCAAGAAACGCACCTTCATTCCATTATATTTTCCCTCTTTTAGTACTCGAACCTTCCGAATTCGCTCTCGATGACCAGCTGCGTCTTGTCTGACTTCTCCACGAAGCCGACGATCTGTGCGTCGATGCCGAAGGATTGGGAGATGCGGATGATATCCTCCGCCTTCTCTTTTGGCAAATAGATCTCGAATCGATGCCCCATGTTGAACACCTTGTACATCTCTTGCCAGTCTGTGCCGGACTGCTCCTGAATGGTCTTGAACAATGGAGGAACAGGGAACATATTGTTCTTCGTGATCTTCACGTTCTCCACGAAATGGAGCACCTTGGTCTGCGCACCGCCGGAGCAGTGGATCATGCCGTGGATGGAAGAACGGTGGGTGTCGAGGATTTTCTTGATGACCGGCGCATAGGTGCGGGTAGGGGAAAGAACCATCTTTCCTGCGTTGACAGGGCAGTTCTCAACTGCGTCCGTCAGTTTCAGCTTGCCTGAGTATACCAGTTCGTCTGGAACCGCCGCATCGAAGCTCTCTGGGTATTTCTTAGCCAAGTATTTGGCGAATACATCGTGGCGGGCGGAGGTTAGTCCGTTGCTGCCCATACCCCCGTTGTACTCCTTCTCGTAGGTGGCTTGTCCGTAGGAGGCGAGTCCCACGATGACGTCACCCGCCTGGATATTGGCGTTGTCGATCACGTCGGCGCGTTTCATGCGGCAAGTGACGGTGCTGTCCACGATGATGGTGCGGACCAGGTCGCCCACGTCTGCCGTCTCACCGCCTGTCGCGTAGACGCCTACGCCCATCTCACGGAGTTCCGCCAAGAGTTCGTCCGTTCCGTTGATGATGGCCGAGATGACCTCACCGGGCACCAGCAGTTTGTTGCGTCCGATGGTGGAGGAGACCAGGATGTTGTCCGTCGCACCCACGCAAAGCAGGTCGTCGATGTTCATGATCAGCGCGTCTTGGGCGATTCCCTTCCATACGGAGAGGTCTCCCGTCTCTTTCCAATAGAGGTAGGCGAGGGATGATTTCGTGCCTGCCCCGTCCGCATGCATGATGTTGCAGTACTCCGGGTCACCCCCTAAGATATCAGGGATAATCTTGCAGAACGCTTTAGGGAAAATACCTTTGTCGATGTTTTTGATCGCGTTGTGTACATCCTCCTTGCTGGCCGACACTCCACGCAGATTGTAACGTTGATCGCTCATAATATATTGTGTATTACGTTTTTATAGTACTATATGCCTTCTGACGGGGAAAGCTCTCCTCCTTTCAGAAAGGAACGGTGCAAAATTAGGCAAAAAAATTAAGATGGAGTTCCCTTCTCGGTCCCATTTTTATTTTACCTAATGAGTTTATGGAAAATTTTTGCGTGTTATTTGGAATTTGGTATTACATTTGCATAGTCTAACAAGTATAATGTGTAAGAAATGATCTGGAACGAGACGGTAGAATGTATGGACCGGCAGCGCCTAAGGGATTTGCAGAGTGTCCGATTAAAGAGAGTGGTCGAAAGGGTGTATCACAATTGTGAGCCTTATCGCAAGCGAATGCAGGAGGCTGGTGTGTCTCCAAGTGATATCAATGGTATAGAGGACATCCACAAGTTGCCTTTTACGTCCAAGCAGGATTTGCGCGACTACTATCCTTACGGTTTGTTATCCTCCCCGTTGTCTGAAATCGTACGAATCCACGCCTCTTCCGGTACGACAGGAAAGCCGATCGTGGTCGGTCTGACCCGTAATGACCTCTCCGTTTGGTCGGAGGTCGGTGCCCGTTGCCTGACAGCCTTCGGACTGGGAAAGAACGACACGGTGCAGGTGGCATACGGCTACGGATTGTTCACTGGTGGTTTGGGCGCCCATGCGGCGGTGGAGAACATCGGCGGTACGGTAATTCCTATCTCCAGCGGTAACACGCAGAAGCAGATCATGATGATGCGCGACCTCGGTGCGAAAGCCCTTGCCTGCACACCTTCTTATGCGATGTACTTGGCGGAGGCATTGGAGGCGTCCGGTTTCCCTAGGGAGGACTTCCAACTGCGTGTCGGAGTCTTCGGCGCGGAGCCTTGGACGGAGGAGATGCGCCGCACCATCGAGGCGAAATTGCACATCAAAGCATACGATATATATGGCTTGACGGAGATCATGGGTCCGGGCGTGGGCTACGAGTGCGAATGCCAGCATGGTACGCACTTGAACGAAGACCACTTCTTCCCAGAGATCGTGGATCCTGATACGGGCGAACCGTTGCCGGAAGGCTCTCACGGTGAGTTGGTGTTCACCACCCTGACGAAGGAGGGTATGCCTCTGATCCGTTTCCGTACGCATGACCTTACCGCCCTGCACTACGAGAAGTGTGCCTGCGGACGTACTTTGGTGCGCATGGACAAGATCATGGGTAGGTGTGACGATATGTTGATTGTGAGAGGAGTGAACGTCTTCCCTTCACAGATCGAGTCTGTGCTCTGCGAGACGGAGGAGTTCGAGCCTCATTTCTTCATCACGGTAGACCGCGTCAATAACACGGATACGTTCGAGGTGAAGGTCGAGGTGAAGCCAGAATACTACACGGACGACATGAAGGGTATGTTGGAATTGAAGAAATCGCTTACCCATAAGATACAGAACGTGATAGGCATCATGCCTGACGTTAAGTTAGTGGAGCCTCGTTCCATAGCGAGAAGCGAGGGCAAGGTGAAACGAGTGCTTGATAAACGAGTGTTTAAAAATTAATTTTAGGGATTATGAGTATTTGTAGTGATAATATGATTGTGAAGCAGTTGTCTGTCTTTTTGGAGAATAAGACGGGACGATTGAATCATGTGGCTAAGATATTGGGTGAGGCTGGCATCAATATGACGGCCTTCAGTGTGGCGGATAACTCCGACTTCGGTATTCTTCGTGTGATTGTGCATGAGCCGGAGCGTGCTGCCCAGATCCTTCGTGACCACCTTTTTGCGGTGTCCCTTACTGATGTTATTTGCTTGAAGATCAGCAATAAGGCAGGGTCTCTATCCTCTGTCCTCTCCATTTTGGAGAAGGAGGATATCTACATCGAGTACATGTACGCCTTTTCTGAAGGCGATGACGCAAATGTGGTGATTCGTCCTGACAAGTTGGAGGCTTGCCTGTCCGCATTGAAGAAGAATAACATCGAGATGTGGAACCGCGAACAAATTGTATAATCAGGGGGAGGGAAGGGGGAAACCCTTTCCCCCCGTCATATATTTGAGGTCGACTTTTTTTGTGGAATGTAAATTGCTAAGGGATAAGGATTTCCGATTGTATTCGTGGGTCCTTTTGTTGTGCGTGCTTACAGTGTTTGGTTCGTACGATCCCATCGTGTGGTTATTGGAGGTCGCTCCTGCATTGTTGGGGCTCATCGCGATTCTGATCCTCATCGCTAGGGGTGTCCATTTCCCTACTTTCTTGAATGTTATTTTCCTCTTCCATGTGTTTATCCTCATGGTGGGAGGTTATTTCTCTTATACCCGTGTGCCATTCTTTAATCCGGACGACTCCTTGGGAGAGGCGTTGGGTTGGTCACGTAATAACTATGATAAAGTAGGCCATTTCATGCAGGGTTTTACCCCTTATTTGGCTTGTAGGCAGTTGCTTGCCGTCAGGGGTGTGAGACAAAACGGGTTCTTCCCTATTTTCCTCGCTGTGAGCGTTTCGCTCGCTGTGAGTGCCCTGTATGAGTTGATCGAATATTTCACTTGCATATTCTCTGTGGATGGTGCGGATGACTTTGTCGGAACGCAAGGTGATCCGTATGATGCGCAGACAGATATTTTGGGCGCTTTCATCGGCGCTTTGGTGGCGGTCTTCATCTTCTTGAAATTCCGCTGGAAAACAAATTTAAATAGTCGTGATGAGGTTAGTTGCTAAAATATTCATACCTTTTTCTCTTTTGTTCGGAGCCTTGATGGATGTTGGGGCGTCTGACGTCGATTCATTGTCTGCCCAATCTGCTGATATAGTGGTGAATGGTGATTCGTCAGCCGCTGTTTCGTCGATGGAATCGAAGAATCTGGATTTGAAATCCGATTCGTTGCGGAAAAAGGAAAGGCAGGATTCTATCGCCTTGGAACGCTCTAATCGGCGGATCTATGGCTGGCACTCCGAGGGGGCTTTGGGCTATCGTAGAGAGGCGGATATGGATACGACCATGGAACGTTTCTATATCAACAATCATGCGCTTCGGAAAACAATTAACCTGCAGACGCTTGGTAACTTGGGATCTCCTTCCCAGTCCGCGATCTTTGTCGACCGTTTGAACAAGACGAATTTCCTCTTTTTCCGTCCATATCAGGACTTTTATACGTCTATGGAAGATGTCGTCTTCTATAACACGAAGGATCCTTTCTCTATTTTGGAATATTATGGAGGTGGCTCACATAACAGAGATAACCGTTTCATCGATGGTTTGTTCACTGTGAATGCTAATTCGAAACTTAATTTCGGCTTGTATGGGAACTGGACCAAGGCGTATGGTCCATACCTCTCCCTTTCCACGAAATACCATAACTCGGGTTTCTTCTCCTCTTTTGTGGGGGGTAGCTTCGAATATATGGCGGCAGTTTCGTTCAACGGTTTCGAATCGTATGAAAATGGCGGTTTCACCGATGATAGAAATATAACGGACCCTAAAAACACGGGTAATATGGAGCCGGCGAATGTGCCGGTCTTCTTCATGGATAATTCATGGAATAGGGTCCATAATTGGAATGCTTATTTGAATCTCAAGAAACATTTTGGGTTTGATCGTGAGGTGTCTGTCTCCAAGGATTCGTCCACGTATATCTTCGTTCCGGTCACTTCCATCGTCTATACGATGAACATGGAGAGTGATTGGCGACGCTATACCGTCAATAACTTGAATGTGGGGGGCGTCAAGGTGGATAGTTTTTATCATTCGTATAACCTGAACGATAAATTCCTTTGCGACTCGCTTCATACGATGGATTCGACCCGTTTCTGGCAGATTCGACAAAACTTGGGTATCACGCTCAATGAGGAGTTTAACCGGTTGATGCGCTTCGGTTTGGCCGCTTATCTGGCTTTCGACGTGAAGAAATATACATATTTGGATCGGGAAAAGTCTTTGGCTTCGGGCCCAACTACTTACGAAAACGACTCTTTGGGCTTCCTCCTCAATCCTAATTACAGTGTACTCTACCGAAAGAAGTTGGGTGTCGGCGCCAAATTGTCTAAACATACCGGCGAGGCTTTCACCTATGATTTCTTCGGCGAATATTACTTTTTGGATGAAAAAGAGAAGGCGGGTAGCCTCAATTTGGGCGGAACGCTCTCCAGTAAGGCTAATTGGGGCAGACAACGTGTGGAGATTGAGGCAAATGCCCAATATGACCGTGAATGTCCGGACTTCTTCGAGGAATATTACTTCTCGAACCATATCTCCTGGAACAGGGATTTCGATTATAAGAATACAATGACAATCGACGGCTCGTTGCGTTTCCCTTCGTTCGCCTTTTATGACAAGTTGGGTCTGTCGGCCACTGCTGTGCTGAAAAACCTCTCGAACTACATCTATTGGGATAAGCACGCTTTGCCGCAACAGCATGATGGAACGATTCAGTTGTTGACATTCTCCTTGAAAGAGCATGCTTGCGTCTGGCATTTCCATTGGGATAATGATTTTGTGTTCCAAAAATGTAGCGAGGAGAGCATTTTGCCGTTGCCTTCGCTCAACTGGTACACAACCGCCTATCTGCGTTTCGATCAGTTGTTCCACGTCTTGAACCTACAGGTGGGTGTGGATGCCCGTTGGAATTCCGCTTACTATGCGCCAAACTATTTGCCTGCTACGGGTCAGTTCTTCTTGCAGGACCCTGAAAGCGATACTTACCAGAAGTATGGCGACTATATGTACATGAACGCATATGTCAATTTGCAGCTGAAGCGGGTACGTTTCTATTTGCAAATGAACCATTTGAATAAGTTGTGGACCAATAAGTATAACTCCTTGTATATGCGTGGTTATGCGATGGATCCGTCTTATTTGAAGTTCGGTTTGTCCGCTATCTTCGGACATTGATTCTGTTTTTAGGTTTATGGAGGGATCGATATGAATGCAGAACAGCAACGAATATTGTCTTTGCGTGAGGAGTTGAATCGTCACAATTATGATTATTATGTCTTATCTAATCCGACAATCTCTGATTTTGAGTTCGATCAGAAAATGAGGGAGCTGCAGGATTTGGAGGCATTGCACCCTGAATTGGATGATCCGAATTCCCCCTCTCGTCGCGTGGGAAGTGACCTTTCCGTCGAGTTTAAGCAGGTGAAGCATCAGTATCCGATGCTCTCCCTGGGCAATACTTATTCGCAGTCTGAGGTGGCGGATTTCTTCGACCGTGTCAACCGTGGTTTGGGTGGCGCACCGTTTGAGATCGTCTGTGAACTGAAGTACGATGGCACCTCTATCTCTTTGGTCTATGAGGATGGCAAGCTCGTCAGGGCGGTAACCCGCGGTGACGGTGAAAAGGGCGATGATGTCACGGAGAATGTCCGTACCATCCGCACCATCCCTTTGGTCTTGTCGGGGGAAGGGTATCCTTCCAGTTTCGAGATTCGTGGCGAGATTTTGATGCCGTGGTCTTCTTTCGATGAATTGAACAAAAAGCGTGCCGAGCAGGAGGAACCATTGTTCGCCAATCCGAGGAATGCGGCTTCCGGCACCTTGAAACAGCAGAATTCCAGAATCGTGGCGGAACGTAAGCTGGACTCGTATCTCTACTATTTGTTGGGCGAGAATCTGCCCGCCGATACCCATTTCGATAACTTACAGGCCGCTAAGTCTTGGGGCTTCAAGATATCCGACGCCATGCGGAGGTGCCGGACGTTGCAGGAGGTCTTCGACTTCATCAATTATTGGGACGTCGAGAGGAAGAACCTTCCTGTCGCTACGGATGGTATCGTATTGAAAGTTAATTCTATAGCTCAACAAAAGGAACTTGGGTATACTTCCAAGACCCCGCGCTGGGCAATTGCTTATAAGTTTCAGGCTGAACGTGCGTGCACTAGGCTCAATTCCATCTCTTTCCAGGTGGGAAGGACGGGTGCGATCACTCCGGTGGCGAATCTGGACCCTGTCCAGTTGTCAGGTACGGTCGTGAAGCGCGCTTCTTTGCATAATGCTGATTTCATCGAGAGTTTGGATCTTCATATTGGGGATATGGTTTACGTTGAAAAAGGCGGTGAAATCATCCCTAAAATCGTGGGTGTGGATATGGATGCAAGGTGTAATAGCGGTGAAAAGGCTCTTTTCATCGACGTCTGCCCGGAGTGTGGTACGAAATTGGTCCGCATGGAGGGTGAGGCTGCTCATTATTGCCCTAACGACGAATCTTGTCCGCCTCAAATCAAGGGTAAGATGGAGCATTTCGTTAGCCGTAAGGCGATGAACATCAACATCGGGGAGGAGAGCATTGATTATTTCTATAGTAAAGGATTGTTGAAGGATATTTCGGATTTCTATACGTTGAAGGAGTCCGACTTGTCTGGTCTGGAAAGATGGGGCGCACAAAGCGCTAAGAATCTGGTGAATAGTGTCGCTGAATCGAAAAATGTGCCATTCGACCGTGTTTTATTCGCCTTGGGCATTCGATATGTGGGCGCGACGACCGCCAAGAAGCTGGCGAACGATTTGCGTTGCATCGAGGAGATTGAGACGGCAAGTTTCGATCGGTTGGTGCAGGTTGATGAAATCGGTGACCGCATCGCTCTGAGTATCATGGATTTCTTCCGTAATCCGAAGAATGTGGCCCTTGTCAACCGTCTGAAAGAGGCGGGGCTGCAGTTCGCGATGCGTGACGAGGAGAGCCGGCTGAGCGATTCCCTCGGAGGCAAGAGCTTCGTGATCAGTGGCACGTTCGAGCGCCATTCGAGGGACGAACTCAAGGAACTTATCGAGCGTCACGGAGGTAAAAACGTCTCTTCCATTTCCTCCAAGACCGATTATCTTTTGGCGGGGGCCAACATGGGTCCTGCCAAGTTGGAAAAGGCGCAGAAGTTAAATATTCAGATGATTTCTGAGTCTGACTTCGAAAAAATGATTGCGGAAGTTTGAAAATGACTATATTTGCAAGTCCGTTGTTGCGGATGTACTAATTTTAGGACTCATGTTTTTTGAACTTAAAAGAAAATACATCGATAGTTGCGCTAAATCTTTTGTCAAAAAGGCCAAGGCGCAGCGGGAGAAACGGTTCATCAATTGGAACGATGTGAAAAGCGTTGTCATTCTGATGGATGCAGACCATATCAATCACACCAAGTTGGCTAATCTGTATAAGATGGTCTCCGATAAAAAGGCGAAGATTTGGTGTATGATACCTAAGTATGACCCGCGTACGGGCGATTCGGAGAAGGTCTTCTTCTTCGATGCTAAATCTATTTCCTTCTTGGAGAAACCCAATAATATTATTACGGGAAAGTTCGTCTCCAATTCGTTCGACGTTTTGATCGATCTGACGAGGAAGGAGTCTTTACCCCTGAAATATTTGGCATCCATCTCTGCCGCCCATTGCAAGTGCGGTTTGGACAAGCCGTTTTTCGATTTCTATGATTTGAAAATGTCCATGCAAGGCAATCCTTCTGAGGAACAATTGCTGGAACAAATATTATTTTACCTTAAGACGATAGGGACAAAGGCATAATTTTTGTTATCTTCGCGCCTGAAAGATAGTTTTAAGATAGTCTATGGTACAGACGAAATTTACAGGGTTGGGAATCGCTTTGATAACCCCATTCAAGGATGATGAGAGTGTCGATTACGATGCGCTGGGTAGGTTATTGGACTATCAGTTGCAGAACGGAATCGACTATTTGGTTGTGTTGGGTACTACGGCTGAAACGCCGACTTTGTCCGAGGACGAGAAAAATTCTATCATTCGGTTCGTTAAGAATAAGGTGAAGGGCTCCGTGCCTATCGTTTTGGGACTGGGCGGTAACTGCACTAGAGCGGTTGTTGAAAAGCTCAAAAACGACGATTTCACCGGAATTGACGCTATCCTTTCCGTTGTGCCTTATTACAATAAACCATCCCAAGAGGGTATTTATCAGCACTATAAGGCGATCGCCGAAGCATCTCCCGTCCCTGTCATCATGTATAATATACCGGGTAGAACGGGTGTCAATATGCAAGTCGATACCACGATCCGTTTGGCCCGTGAGTTTGATAAGATCATAGCCATCAAGGAGGCGAGCGGCAATATGGACCAAATCAACGATATCATCAAACGGAAACCGAAGGATTTCATGGTCATTTCGGGCGATGACGGTATCACTTATCCGTTGATCACTATGGGTGCCCAGGGCGTTATATCTGTTATCGGAAATGCTTTCCCTAAGGAGTTCGGCCGCATGGTCAGGCTTTCATTACAAGGTGATTACGAATCCGCTAGACAGATCCACCAGAAGTTCACGGATCTTTTCGACCTTCTTTTCGTGGACGGTAATCCTGCGGGTGCGAAATGTATGCTCTCGCTGATGGGCTATATTCAGAATAAATTGCGTCTGCCGCTTGTGCCGACGCGTATGGTGACGTATGATAAGATTCGGGATGTTCTGAACGGCTTGAATATCAAATGTTAACGATTCCATCGGATTTTTTCCATGCGTTATCTGATATGTTTTTCATATAAGGGAACTAATTATCATGGCTGGCAAATACAGCCTAATGAGGTGACGGTCCAGTCGATTCTCACTTCTTCTCTTTCATTGGTCTTGCGCCAAGAGGTCGAGTTGGTGGGAGCGGGTAGGACAGATGCCGGTGTCCATGCCAAACGGATGTTCGCCCACTTCGATTTCGACGATGAAATCGTTGATTTTGAATCTCTTTCAAATAAATTGAATAGTCTTTTGCCTTCCGATATCTCTGTCTTTGGTATAGAAAGGGTGGCGGATGATTTCCACGCTCGTTTCGACGCTAAATCGAGAACGTATAGGTATTACATATCCAGGAGGAAAAATCCGTTTTTGGGCGATTTGTCCGCAAAAATGACCTTCCCATTGGATGTGGATAGAATGAATGACGCGGCTATGGCTCTGTTCGATTATATGGATTTCACCAGTTTCAGCAAAGTCCATACGGATGTGAAGACGAATAATTGCAAGATCATGCGCGCCGAATGGATGTATGAGGAGGATTGCCTCGTCTTCACGATACAGGCAGACCGTTTCCTGCGCAATATGGTCAGGGCGATTGTCGGGACCATGCTGGAGGTGGGGAAGGGTAAACTGAGCGTGGAAGGCTTCCGGAAAATCATCGAACAGAAAAACAGGTGTTTGGCTGGTACTTCCGCTCCGGCGGAGGGCCTCTTCTTATGTGATGTGGAATATTAAATGTTTCGGTTATGAATCAGATCCCCATGGTTGACTTGAAAAGTCAGTACTTGAACGTGAAGGACGAAATGGACGCCGCTATCCAAGGCGTGCTGGATTCTTCCGCTTTCGTGAAAGGGGAGGCTGTCTCTTTGTTCCAACATCACTTCGAGTCGTATTTGGGAGTGAAGCATGTCATCCCAGTAGGAAATGGCACGGATGCCTTGCAGATCGCCCTGATGGCTTTGGGTCTAAAGCCTGGCGACGAGGTCATCACGCCTGTTTTCACTTTTATTGCCACGGCAGAGGTGGTCGCCTTGCTTGGACTTACGCCTCGCTTTGTGGATGTCGATCCTTATACTTTCTGCATGACGGCGGAGGACGTGGAAAAGGCCATTACACCGAGAACGAAGGCGATTGTGCCGGTCCATCTGTTTGGACAGAATGTGGAGATGGAATCCATTCTGAATATTGCGGAAAAACACCATATTTTTGTCGTTGAGGATGCTTGCCAATCCATTGGTTCTGAATACAAATTCTCCGATGGAATGGTGAAAAAAACAGGTTGTATGGGCCATTTCGGCTGTACCTCCTTCTTCCCTTCCAAGAATCTGGGATGCTATGGAGATGGAGGAGCATTGTTCACCGATGACGATGCTTTGGCGGAGGCCGCCCGTTGCATTGCGAACCATGGTATGACTGTGCGTTATCATCATGATCGAATAGGCGTGAACTCCCGGCTGGACAGCCTGCAAGCCGCTATATTGGACGTGAAATTGAGGCATTTGGATGATTATATCGCGAATCGTCGTGCCGCTGCGGCTTTTTATGATGAGGCGTTGGCGGATATCCCTGCGCTTCTCACACCCCGCAAAAATGTCCATTCCACCCATTCGTATCACCAGTATACGATTCAGGTGCCGGCGGAGAAAAGAGATGCCCTTCAACTTTTTTTGAAAGAGAATGGCGTCGCCTCTATGATATATTATCCGATTCCATTACATTTGCAGAAGGCTTATGACATTTACGGCTATAAGGAGGGTGCCTTCCCGGTGGCTGAACATTTGTCCCGGGTGGTGTTGTCTTTGCCGATGCATTCGGAACTTTCCGATGATGTTTTGACCTACATATCGCAAAAGATTCACGCTTTTATGTGTGAATAATGACGCTATCGAGAGGCTATCGTTTGGATTTTTATTGTAAATAATAACATAAAATGGCAGTGAAGAGAAGTATTGTGATTACAGGTGGTGCCGGTTTCATCGGTTCCCACGTTGTCCGTTTATTCGTGAACAAGTATCCTGAATATAACATTATCAATTTGGATAAGCTTACCTATGCGGGTAATCTGGCCAATCTGAAGGATGTGGAGAACAAACCGAATTATAAATTCGTTAGGATGGATATCTGCGATTTTGATGCGTTCTATAAACTGATGCAGGATGAAAAGATCGATGGAATCATCCATTTGGCGGCTGAAAGCCACGTCGATCGTTCCATCAAGGATCCATTTACCTTCGCGAAAACCAATGTGATGGGTACGCTTTCTCTCTTGCAGGCTGCTAAATTGTATTGGGAATCTTTGCCTGAGAAGTATGAGGGGAAACGCTTCTACCACATTTCGACCGATGAGGTCTATGGCGCACTCTCTATGACTCACCCGGAAGGAATTGAACCTCCCTTCTCCACCACAGCATCCAGCTCGGAGCACCATTTGGCCTATGGCGAGGATTTCTTCTATGAGACGACCAAATACACGCCACACTCCCCATATTCAGCGTCGAAGGCTGGTTCCGACCACTTCGTGCGCGCTTTCCACGACACGTATGGGATGCCTACTATCGTGACGAACTGCTCCAACAATTATGGACCATATCAGTTCCCCGAGAAGTTGATTCCGTTGTTTATCAATAATATACGTCATAGGAAACCATTGCCTGTCTATGGCAAGGGTGAGAATGTGCGCGATTGGCTGTTCGTTGAGGACCATGCCCGTGCCATCGATGTCATTTTCCACAAGGGAAAGGTGGCCGAAACATACAATATCGGCGGTTTCAACGAGTGGAAGAACATTGACATCATCAAGGTCGTGATCAACACGGTTGATCGTTTGTTGGGACGCAAGGAAGGGGAAGATATGAACTTAATCACCTATGTGACAGATCGTTTGGGCCACGATGCCCGTTATGCCATCGACTCCACCAAACTACAGAAGGAACTGGGATGGGAACCTAGCCTTCAATTCGAAGAGGGAATAGAAAAAACTGTGAAGTGGTACCTCGATAACCAAGAGTGGATGGATAATATCACAAGTGGGGAGTACGAAAAGTATTACGAGGATATGTATAAAGGCAGATAATCTGCCGTTATATTTTTTTCGGAGCTCTGAAAAATCGGGGGAGAAAAGCATAGCAAAGTTTTGTAATATTCTTGAATTTGTAGTACATTTGCATACTGCTTTTCGGGAGTTAGACGCCGTTCTGTTTCCTGGTAAGCACCTTCATGTGGGTATGTGTTCCTTCTTTTCTTCTGAGACAATTTGTGTGGAATGTGGAATCATATCCTAAATAAATGTTGAAATTCTCTGATTGTGAGTGACTTGGCATGATCCTATATGTTACTCACGATAACGAAGTTTTTGCCTAAATTCATCTGATACTATGTCTTTTATTCATGAAACCGCTGTTGTGGATGAGGGGTGTCTGATCGGAAACAACGTGAAAATTTGGCACTTTTCTCATGTCATGAAGGGGGCTTGTATCGGTGATAATTGCAATATCGGGCAGAATGTGGTTGTCTCTCCGAATGTGAGGATCGGAAACAACGTGAAAATCCAAAATAATGTTTCTGTATACACGGGGGTGATTTGTGAGGATGACGTCTTTTTGGGACCCTCTATGGTTTTCACAAATGTTATCAACCCTAGAAGCTTTGTGGACAGGAAGTCTGAGTTCCGCTCCACGATGGTGCGGAAAGGTGCTTCGATCGGTGCGAATGCGACGGTGGTCTGTGGCGTTGAAATTGGTGCCTATGCGATGATAGGCGCAGGTACGGTGGTGACCAAGGATGTGAAGCCTTTCGCCTTGATGGTGGGAAACCCGGGCAAACAGATCGGGTGGGTGAGCGAGTATGGCCACCGCTTGAGCTTCGATGCGTCCGGTCGGGCGGTTTGTCCCGAGACTCAATCCGTGTATGAACTGAAAAACGATTTTGTCACAAAAATTGGTTAGATCCTTTTGAAAATGGATCCTGCCGTAATGCTCAGTATAAAGATTTTCTTTGGAAATGGTTAGATTCGCTGTAGTGGGATATGGTCACATCGGTAAACGTCATGCGGAGATGATTCGCAGGAACCCTGAGGCTGAATTGGTGGCGGTATGCGATGTGTTGCCTAAGGAGAAGGTCGATTTCACGGATGACCTTCCGTATTTCTCCTCTATCGAGGATTTGCTCACCTCTGGTTTGGATGTCGATGTGGTGAATATCTGTACGCCAAACTATTTCCATGCTCCATATGCATTGATGGTCCTGGAGGCGAGACATCATGTGGTGATCGAAAAGCCTATCGCTTTAAGCAAGGCGGATGCGGAGAGGTTGGTCTCTAAATCTTTGGAGGTCTCTAGAAAGGTCTTCTGCGTAATGCAGAACCGCTATTCTCCTCCTTCCGTGTGGTTGAAGCAGATGATGACGGAAAAACGTCTGGGCAATATATTCCTGGTGCAGCTGAATTGTTTCTGGAACCGCGACGATCGTTACTACAAGAAGGGCGGATGGCATGGGGATGGCCGCTTGGACGGCGGAACTCTCTTCACGCAGTTCTCCCATTTCATCGATATCATGTATTGGCTCTTTGGCGACATCACCAATATCGTCGGTCATTTCAACGATTTCTCGCACAAGAACCTGACTGATTTTGAGGATAGTGGCGTTGTCACGTTCGATTTCATGAATGGTGGTATGGGTTGCCTAAACTATTCCACCGCTGTGTGGGATACGAACTTGGAGAGCAGCATCACGATCGTGGGTGAAAAGGGCACGGTCAAGGTGGCTGGCCAATATATGAACGAGGTGGTCTATTGCCATGTCAAGGATTATGTGATGCCGGAATTGGCTCCGAGCAATCCTCCGAACGATTATGGCGCTTACAAGGGTTCCGCCCAAAACCATCATTTGGTCATAAAGAATGTGATTGATACTTTGCAAAATGATAACTCCATCACTACCAATGTGTTGGAAGGTCTTAAAGTGGTCGATATCATCGAACGGATCTATGCGGTCCGTGATGGTGTCTGGTCGAAGAATGTTTAGTTATGAGAGAATTTAAGGATTTAAGGATTGCCGTTGCGGGCACAGGTTACGTAGGATTGAGTATCGCCACGTTGTTGGCTCAACATCACCCGGTAGTGGCGGTGGATGTGATCCCTGAGAAGGTTGATTTGATCAATAACCGTAAATCACCGATCCAGGATGATTATATCGAAAAATATTTGGCGGAGAAACCGCTCAATTTGAGTGCCACGTTGGATGGCGCTTCTGCCTATAAGGAGGCTGATTTCGTCGTAATCGCCGCTCCGACGAACTATGACCCTGTGAAGAACTATTTCGACACGAGTCATGTGGAGGAGGTGATCGATTTGGTGCTGGAAGTCAATCCTGACGCTGTGATGGTGATCAAGTCGACCATCCCTGTGGGTTATACGCGTAATTTGTATGTGCGCTACGCGAAGGTCTTCGCCGAGAAGTCGGCTCTGAAAGGTAAAAAGTTCAATCTGCTTTTCTCCCCTGAATTTCTGAGGGAGAGCAAGGCTTTGTACGATAATCTCTATCCTTCCCGAATCATTGTCGGCTATCCGAAGATGATAGAGAACGATTTGTTCAAGGAGGAGAATGACGCGATCTCCAAGATTGCGGACGTTCCGTTCTTGGAGGCGTCTGCGAGGACATTCGCCGCTCTATTGCAGGAGGGGGCCTTGAAGGAGAATATCGATACGCTCTTCATGGGCATGAAGGAGGCGGAGGCGGTGAAGCTTTTCGCCAATACCTACTTGGCGCTCCGTGTCAGCTACTTCAACGAACTGGACACTTACGCGGAGGTGAAGGGCCTGGATGCGCAGGCTATTATTCAGGGTGTCGGTTTGGACCCTCGTATCGGCACGCATTACAACAACCCTTCATTTGGCTATGGTGGATATTGCCTGCCGAAGGATACGAAACAGCTTCTAGCGAACTACGAGGATGTGCCGCAGAATATGATGACGGCTATTGTGGAGAGCAATCGTACCCGAAAGGATTTCATCGCGGACCAGGTGCTTCGCAAGGCGGGCTATTATGCTTATAGCAACCAAAATGGCTATAGCCAATGCCACGAGAAACCTGTGACGATCGGAGTCTATCGCTTGACGATGAAGTCTAACTCTGATAATTTCCGCCAGAGTTCTATTCAGGGCGTGATGAAGAGAGTGAAGGCGAAGGGGGCGAATGTCATCATATACGAGCCGACGTTGGCGGATGGCTCCACCTTCTTTGGCAGTATGGTGGTGAATGATCTGTCTAAGTTCAAGTCAATGTCCCAGGCCATTATTGCTAACCGTTACGACGCTTGCTTGGATGACGTGGCGCAAAAGGTATATACGAGAGACTTGTTTAGAAGGGATTGAGTAGGTTTTGTAAAAAAGTATATCGGCTATATATATGTTTAATTTAGATAAATTCATATCAGATAATGTCTTGTCTCGCTCGAAGAGCATGTTCGTCTCTGATATAGCGGCAAATAAGGATCGATTGTCCCAGGAAATTAAGGGTAAATCTGTTTGCGTGATAGGTGGGGCGGGCTCAATTGGCTCTTCGTTCATCAAAGCTGTTTTGCGCTTTGAACCTAAATCTGTAGTTGTCATTGATCTTAATGAAAACGGATTGGCCGAGCTCGTGCGTGATATTCGTTCTACGGATGGACTCTATTGCCCTGCGGAGTTCCGTTGCTATACGCTCAACTTCGCGGATCCTATTTTCGAGCGGATTTTCCGTGAGGAGAAGGGCTTTGATATTGTCGCTAATTTCTCTGCTCATAAGCATGTGCGTTCCGAAAAGGACAAGTATTCTGTGCAGGCGCTTATCGAGAATAATGATATCAAGGCGAAGAAACTCATGGATCTTCTGACCGTATATCCTCCTAAACACTTTTTTTGTGTCTCGACGGATAAGGCGGCTAATCCTGTCAATATCATGGGGGCTTCGAAACGTATCATGGAGGACCTCGTGATGGCGTACAACCAGTATTTCAAGGTGACTACGGCACGCTTCGCCAATGTGGCGTTCTCTAATGGTTCGTTGCCTGATGGATGGATTCATCGTCTTCAGAAAAAACAACCGTTGGCTGCCCCTTCTGATGTGAAGCGTTATTTTGTTTCCCCTGAGGAGAGCGGGCAAATTTGTATGCTTGCTTGTATCCTTGGTAATAGTGGAGAGGTCTTCTTCCCGAAATTGGGCGAGGAGCAGATGTTGACCTTCTCTTCTATATGTGATGATTTCGTTAAGGCGGAGGGTTTCAAGAAAAAGGAGTGCGCAAATGATGAGGAGGCAAGAAAATATGCGGCGGAGATGTCGTACGAATCAGACACATACCCTGTCGTTTATTTCAAGAGCGATACAACCGGTGAGAAGGCTTATGAGGAGTTTTTCGTCCCTGGCGAGAGAATAGATATGGACCGTTTCTCCAGTTTGGGGGTCGTGTGTGAAAGTACCCGCAGACCGATGGAGGATATAAACAGTTTCTTCTCTGAACTCGAGGCTATATTCTCATCTCCTGACTTCACAAAGAGTGACGTCGTGGCGGCTATCAAGCGTTTCATCCCTAATTTCGAACATGAGGAGAAGGGTAAAAATTTGGACCAGAAAATGTAGACTGTTATCGTTTTATTTTAAAAACAATTCGTTAATATAAATAGATATGGCAGATTATTCAAGGACTATCCGCTTCATAAAAGATCTATACGGAAATCAAGAATTCACACCGCTTTCAGTCCCTGTGTTCGTGGGAAATGAGAAGAAATATCTTGAAGAGTGTATCGATACTACTTTTGTGAGTTCTGTCGGAAAGTTTGTGGACCGTTTCGAGGAAGATATGGCCAAATATACGGGTGCGAAGAGGGCTGTTGTCTGCGTGAGCGGAACGAACGCTCTCCATATGTCGTTGATGCTTTCTGGCGTGGAACGTGACGATGAGGTGCTTACGCAAGCCCTTACGTTTATCGCGACATGTAACGCGCTTTCTTATATCGGCGCGCATCCTGTTTTTATCGATGTGGACCGCTCTACTATGGGACTCTCCCCTGATGCAGTGAAACAATGGCTCGTGAAGAATGCGGAGATCCGTAATGGAGAGTGCTTCAACAAGAATACGGGACGTAGAGTGAAGGCTTGTGTGCCTATGCATACATTCGGACATCCTGTTCGTATTGTGGAACTCGCGGCTGTTTGCGAGGAATATCATATTGAACTTGTTGAGGATGCCGCGGAGTCTATTGGTTCCCGGTATAAAGGGAAACATACCGGTACATTCGGCAAAGTGGGTGCTATTTCCTTTAATGGTAACAAGACCATAACCACAGGTGGTGGCGGTATGATGCTCTTCAATGATGAGGAGTTGGGCGCTTATGCTAAGCATCTCACTACTCAGGCTAAGATTCCTCATCGATGGGAGTTCCGTCATGATCATATCGGATATAATTACCGTATGCCTAATATCAATGCGGCTCTTGGATGCGCTCAATTGGAGAATCTGGATAGGTATATTGCTAGTAAACGTGAGACTGCGGCTGCTTATGCAGAGTTCTTCAAGGGTGTTGATGACATCGAGTTCTTTGTGGAGCCGGAGAACGCTTTCTCGAACTATTGGCTTAATGTCGTGATCCTGAAAGATAAAGAGGCTCAGCTCGAGTTCCTTCAACAAACAAACGACAATAAGGTTATGACTCGCCCTATCTGGGAATTGATGAATCGTTTGCCGATGTTTGAGACTTGCGAAAATGATGGTCTGAAGAATACGATTTGGTTCGCTGATCGTGTCGTGAATATTCCGTCAAGCGTTAAAATCTAAATGGAGAAAAAGGATTTAATTCTTGTAGGCGGCGGTGGTCACTGTAAATCTGTGATTGATGTCGCGGAGTCTGCTGGTTATAATATCCTTGGTATACTTGATATGCCAGAGGAGGTGGGGAGGTATGTCTTTGACTATAAGGTGATTGGCACAGACGATGATATCCCCCAATATGTGGATAAGGCTGATTTTATCATAACGGTCGGGTTCATCAAGAATCCTACTGTTCGTATGCGCATTTTTGATCGTATCAAGGCCGCAGGTGGCCACCTTGCGACCATCGTCGCATCTACGGCGAGGGTCTCCTGTTACGCCGAGGTGGGCGAGGGGACTGTTGTCATGCACCAAGCCTTTGTCAATGCGGGCGCCCGAATTGGTTGTAATTGTATTATCAATACGTTCTGCAATATCGAGCATGACGCTCAGGTGGGGGATCAATGCCATATCTCAACGGGTACGATGGTGAACGGTGATTGTAAGATCGGTGAACGTGTGTTCGTCGGTAGCCAGTCTGTACTTGCGAATGGTATTACGATTGGTGACGATATCATAGTGGGGGCCGGTTCTTTGGTCCGCAGAAATATCTCTGTGAAAGGTATATATTCGGGTAACCCTGCTACTCTTAAAATAAAAAGTATATGAATCGTGTGCTCATCATAGCCGAGGCTGGCGTGAACCATAATGGATCGCTGATTTTAGCGAAACAGCTTATCGACAAGGCTGTCGAGGCGGGTGTGGACATTATTAAATTTCAGACTTTCAAGTCGGAGAAACTGGTGTCGAAGGCTGCTAGACAGGCGGAATACCAGCAACGGAATATTGGAAAGAAAGATGAGGGCCAGTTGGCGATGCTGAAGAAATTGGAGCTTTCGCAGGCTGATCACGAGGAACTTATCGCATATTGCCAGAAGAAGGGAATCCGTTTCTTCTCCACTGCGTTTGACATGGATTCCATCGACTTCCTTCATTCTTTGAAGATGGGTTTGTGGAAAATTCCTTCTGGTGAAATCACCAATTATCCATATCTCCGGAAAATCGCTCAATATCATGAACCTGTTATCCTCTCAACTGGCATGTCTGAACTCTCGGATGTTGAGGCGGCGGTTAAGGTTCTCGTCGATTTTGGTGTCAAAAAGGAACTGATTACTATATTGCATTGCAATACGGAATATCCAACGCCTTATGAGGATGTGAATCTGAAGGCAATGCTTGAGATTGGATCGAAGTTTGGCGTGTCTGTCGGATATTCGGACCATACGAAAGGTATTGAGGTCCCTATTGCGGCTGTCGCTTTGGGCGCTACTGTGATTGAAAAACATTTTACACTGGATAGAAACATGGAGGGCCCTGACCATAAGGCTTCGCTTGAGCCTGATGAATTAAAGGCTATGGTCGTCGCTATCCGTAACATAGAGCTGGCATTGGGCTCTGGTCATAAGTGTGTCTCCGAATCGGAACGGAAAAACATCGAGATAGCTCGGAAAAGCATCGTCGCCGCTTGCCCTATAAAGAGGGGTGATGTGTTTACGGAAGATAATCTCACGGTGAAGCGTCCCGGGAACGGTATCTCTCCAATGCGTTGGAATGAGGTGATCGGTCGGACCGCCATAAAGGATTTTGAAGAGGAGGAGATGATTACGTTATGAGAAAGATTTGTGTGGTAACGGGAAGCCGTGCGGAATATGGACTTCTTTCTGGTTTGATGCATGCCGTCAAGATTGATCCGGAACTTGAACTTCAGGTCATTGCCACGAACATGCACCTCTCTCCAGAATTCGGACTTACATATCGTAATATAGAGGAGGATGGCTTTACCATCAATAAAAAGGTGGTGATGCTCCTTTCTTCGGATACGGCTAATGCTACAGCCAAATCGGTCGGACTTGGTTTCATGGGGTTCGCGGATGCTTATGAGGATCTGAAACCCGATATGGTTGTGGTCCTCGGAGATCGTTATGAGATCCTTTCCGCAGTTTCCACGGCTCTCTTCTTTAAGATCCCCGTAGCTCATCTTCATGGTGGCGAGATTACGGAGGGGGCGTATGATGACTGTATTCGCCATTCGATCACAAAGATGTCCCATCTGCATTTCACGAGTACAGAAGAATATAGGCACCGTGTCATCCAATTGGGCGAAGATCCTAAACGCGTATTTAATGTGGGTGCTCCTGGTATTGAAAACATCAAGAAGGTTCCATTGATGTCTAAGTCTGAATTGGAGGCTTCGCTTGATGGGTTTGAACTGGGGGATAAATATATGATCGTCACGTATCATCCGGTCACGCTTGAGAACGCTACGGCTTCGGAACAAATCCAGAATCTTCTTGGCGCATTGGACGAATACCCGGATTATAAGCTGATCTTCACATTGCCGAACTCCGATACCGATGGCCGTATAATTATTCAGCTCATCAATGCGTATGTGGCTAAACATGCTGATCGGGCGATCGCATACCCGTCGCTTGGTTTGAGACGTTATTTGTCTGCACTGAAATATGCAAGGGCAGCCGTGGGTAATTCCTCCAGCGGTATTATCGAAGTGCCTTCTTTTGGAATCCCGACATTGAATATCGGCGATCGGCAGAAAGGACGGCTGGCTGCGGATAGTGTCGTTAATTGTGGCACGGGAAAAGAGGATATCCTTGTGGGGCTTGATAAGGTTTTGCATACGGAATATACGAACATATGCAACCCTTACGAAGGTAAGAATACCACAGCGGATATACTTCGTGTACTTAAAACTTACCCTTTGGAAGGATTGATTCAGAAGTCGTTTTATAACATGAAGTGACATGAATTTGACAGATACACTTTTTGTGATAACAGCGCGTGGCGGTAGTAAGGGACTCCCGGGCAAGAATATAAAGGAGTTGTGTGGCAAACCTTTGATCGCTTATAGCATTGATGTGGCGCGTGCTTTTACCTCTGACGAGAATATTTGTGTAAGCACTGATTCGGAGGAGATTAAACGGGTTGTGGAGGCTTATGGATTGAAGGTGCCGTTTATTCGTCCTGATTACCTCGCCACTGATACCGCAACCTCTAATGATGTCCTCGTGCATGCTGTCAATTATTACAAGGGCCAGAATAGAGAATATAGGAAATTATGTCTCCTTCAGCCGACCTCTCCATTACGTACGGCGGAGGATGTGAAGGGGGCTATGGATTTATACCGGGATGATATAGACATGGTCGTTTCCGTGGTGAAGTCGCATGCCCCGGCTGTGCTTTGTCAAGACGATGAGGAGGGCTTTGTACAACTCGTTTATAATAAAAAAGCGCTCGGACGTCAGCAGTTGCCGGACATGTATGAATACAATGGTGCGGTTTATGTGATGAATGTCTCTTCCCTTCTCGAGAAGGGAATGGGTGGTTTCTCCAAACGTGTTAAATATGTGATGTCGAAGGAACATTCTGTTGACATTGATGATATATATGATTTCTATCAGGTCGAATCGATTTTAAAAAACAGGTAACATATGCAACAATATATAATAAAGGAGACTTCTTCAATTAAAGATGCTCTTGTGGCTCTTAATAGCATTGCGCATGATATGCTGACTCTTTTTGTCGTCAATGCGGAGAATCAGATGGTGGGTTCCCTTACCGATGGTGATATCCGTAGAGGCTTGATCTCCGGTGCGCAGTTATCTGAACAGGTTTGTACCGTGATGCATAGGGATTTTAAATTCATCAACCAGTCAGAGTTTAATGTCTCCCTCTTTAAGGATTTCCGTGATCGCAAGATCTTGTATATCCCTATATTGGATGAGCAACGTCGTATTGTTGATGTCGTTAACTTGCAGAAACATAAGTCTTATCTCCCGATTGACGCCGTATTGATGGCTGGAGGTAAGGGTGAGAGACTTCGCCCTTTGACGGATAAGACGCCTAAACCGCTTCTCATGGTGGGTGACAAGTGTATCATTGACCATAACGTGGATCGGTTGATTTCTTACGGTGTCAACCATCTCAATGTGACGGTGAATTATTTGGGAGAACAAATCGAGGAACATTACATGCAACTTCGTAATGGTGTGAAAGTGAGGACTTTCCGTGAACCTAAATTCTTGGGTACGATTGGAAGTGTGAAGTTTGTGGACTCATTCTATAATGATACTATTTTGGTGATGAATTCTGATCTTTTCACGAATATTGATTATGAGGATTTCTTCTTGCATTTTAAGTTGCATGATGCCGATATGTCTGTCGCTGCCGTTCCGTATAATGTTAGCATTCCGTATGGTATTTTGGAACTTGAGGGCCGGGTCGTGAAAGGTCTGGCGGAGAAACCAAAATACAATTACTATGCTAATGCGGGTATTTATCTAATCAAAAAGAAAGAGCTGGACGAGATCCCAGATAATGAATTTTTTAATGCGACAGATTTGATTGATAAACTGATTTCCCAAAACAAAAAGGTGATTCGTTATCCTTTGAATGGAACATGGTTCGATATTGGAACTCCGACCGAATATCAAAAGGCGTTGGATTTTGTCAAGCATATTTGATATGAAATACAGCTGGGTAAAAAATGTCTGTGTCATAGACTCTATGCATGCTTTCCTTCAGTATTTGCTATTGGTGCCGGAGTCTGAGTCGAATAACACGTTTTATTTTTGGGGAGAGGGTATTTCACCTGCTGTTAAATCCGCTTATGAAGGCCATTATATGACGTTCGATAAAAAGCGGAAATATGGATGGTTCGAGATCCTGTCGGAATATCCGTTCCTTCTGAAGAATAACATTCATTATTGGGGTCAAGATCACCTCCCAATTTCAAAGTACATCATTCGAAGACATGATTTTGAGTTGTTGGAGGATGGCACACTGAATTATACCCAATACCCTTGGAGATATCGGAAAACCTTGAAACGAACTATCTTCGCGTTATGGGAAGGCCCATTGTGTTGCTTGGATATTCCGTACTCTGGGTATGAGAAGAATTGCAGTAAAATCAATTTGACGGGTCTCGTGGACACTGGAGAGGTCTATTCTTCCAACAAACTCTCCGTCAAGTCGTTCCAATCATTGTGGGATGAATCCGATGATGCGAAGAAAGCTTATATCAACCGTGTGTTTGGCGTTGATGAGGAGTTCTGTTCTCAATTAAGGCAACGAAAAAAGATTTTACTGACACAGCCATTTTCCGAGGATGGTTTTTTGACGGAGGATGAGAAGATCTCTATTTATTCAAAGGTGATAGAGGTGATAGGTGGTGATGACGTTGTGATAAAACGCCATCCTAGGGAGAAGACGGATTATAAGAAATTCTTCCCGAATGTGAGCGTCTTTGACCTTGCTATTCCCATGCAGCTGATCATGTTAAATGGTATTCGTTTCGAGGAGGCTTATACGATTTTCTCGTCAGCGGTTTTTGGCTTCTCCTATAAAATCCGCATCGGTTTTATAGGAAGTCAGATATCCCATAAACTATTGAAAAAGTTCCCTAATCATACACGTGATAGCTATCAGGGTAATGGGGGAAATGCGGAGATGATAGACCTGAGGTTGGAAGGTGTGTGTGATTAACTTGGTGTACGAATAAACTTGAAAAGAAAGGTTCATGCCGTCAAAAACAACAAGCCCAATTGGAGCCACTATATGGAGTTTTATCGAACGATTGTCCTCTGAGGCGATGACGTTTGTCATAGGCGTGGTTTTGGCCCGACTCCTAGCTCCTTCTGATTATGGTATTATTGGGTTGACAACTATATTTATCGTTATATCAAATGTATTTATTGATTCTGGATTCTCTAATGCGCTCATTAGGAAAATAGACAGAAACGAGAAGGATCTCTCTACCGCATTTCTTTTCAACTTGGCAGTGGGATCCTTTTTGTATGCGTTACTTTTCGTTTGCGCGGGGGTGATCGCGGATTTCTTCGAGGAACCTTTACTGGTTATCCTGATCCGTATCGTGGGATTGAATGTGTTGCTGAATTCTCTGTGCATCGTCCAAAACGCGCTTTTGACGGCTCAACTCAATATCCGGCTTTTGACGATCATTAACCTTTCTTCTCAGATCCCGTCTGGTATTGTAGCCATCTATTTGGCATATTCAGGTTTTGGCGTCTATGCGTTGGCTATCCAGACTGTCATGTGCTCTTTCATAAAGACCATCATGTTGTGGTTCTTCGCGGAGTGGCGTCCTGCTGAACGGTTTAACATGCAATCTTTTCACTATTTGTGGGGATTTGGATCTAAACTGCTGCTCTCATCTTTGATCGGTACGATCATCGGTAATCTTCACTCCTTTTTGATTGGTAAGTATATCGGTAAATCTGACTTGGGTTACTACTCTAAGGGAAACACCTTGTCAATGCATGTTAGTTCCATTACAATTGGTATCGTGCAGAAGGTCGGGTTACCATTGCTGTCCCAATATCAGCATAACATTGATGAGTTGAGGAGCCATTTCCAAACCATGATGAAGCTTCTGGTGCTGATTATCGCTCCGCTATCCGCTTTCTTCGTGTATGAGGCGAAAGACATTGTCCTGTTCCTATGGACGGATAAATGGTTGGATACCGTTCCTATGTTTCAATTGATTGTCTGTTGTGTCGTGCTGGGACCGATGGGCGCTATGAGCTTGAGCCTGATGTCTGTCATGAACAGAACGGATATTGTCCTTAAAATAGAAATATTAAAGAAGTCCGTTTTCCTTGCCGTGATTTTTTATTCTTTCCAATATGGTATATTCGGTCTTTTGATAGGCCAGATCTTTAATAATATATTTGCAGCGTTGGTGAATATGTATCCCACGAAGAATTTGCTTCGATACAGTTATATGTCCCAACTGATTGATGTCTCCAAATATGTCATTTATGCCTATGTGATCGGATTGCCGCTCTTTTATGTGATCGCTACGGATTCTCACTTGCTGAATATAATTTTGTTCTTTGCCCTATATTTCTCCACCTATTGCTTGTTCTTGCGTCTGATAAAGGACGAGCTGTTCCTGAAGTATTCGGTCGTGTTTATTAATACATTGAAGAATAAGTTCTCCCACAAATGATGATTATGGATACGGTTTTGATGTCGATTATTGTTCCTGTGTATAATGTGGAGAAATACATTGTGGATTGTATTTCAAGCATAATAAAGCAAAACGGTTTTGATAAGATAGAACTTATTATTGTCAATGATGGAACGCGGGACCGTTCGGTTGAGCTCATTCAGCCGATCATTGCTGACCTTCCTAATGTGACATTGATTAATCAGGAGAATGCCGGGTTGAGTGTGGCCCGTAATGTGGGACTGAAAAACGCTAAGGGGAAATATGTGTGGTTCGTGGATAGTGATGATACCATCGTTCCTAATGCGATTTCTCTATTGTTTGAAAATTTTGAAAGTGATTCGGATTGCTACGGATTGAATTTGCTTTGGGTGAGCGAGAGCGACGGAGAGAAGAAAAGGGTAGGGATCTGGCCTGATTCCGCCACTGGCCTTACGGGCATTGATTTCGTGCAAAGAATGGCACATCTGACGCCTGTGCAAAGATATGTAGTCAAGAGAGATATATTGATTTCCAATAATCTCTACTTCCCTCCGGGTATTTTGCATGAGGATTTGGAATATGTGCCTCGTTTGCTGTATTATGTGAAAGGCATTCGTGTAATAAGCGAACCTTTGTATTACTATTTGAGGCGTGTGAACGGAAGCATAACCGCAAAAATCAGCGAACGAAATCTCTCCGGGTTATGCCAAGGTGTCTACTCCGTATTCCATTTTACGGAAGAGCATGTGGACAAGGCGAATCGCATAATATATTACGAGAAGGTGTATGAGATGTTCCAACATTTCATTCATAAATATTCGGAATATCTGAAGGGCGAGGAGGATTGGTCTATTCTGGGACAAAACCTGGCTGAATTGAAGTCTGTTCTAAAGGTGATAAAAGGCTCTTTGTCGTTTAAGGAACAAATCCATGTGAATTGTTTCCTGATGTTCCCTAGTTTATACGTGAAATATAGAAAAAGCAGAATTTCGTAAATCTATTTCAGACCAGATGTTATGTGGATCTATATAGTTTTATATATGCTTCTATTTCTGACCACGATGTGTGAGGTGTCGGAAAGGACGAAGAAATATAATCTATTTTTCATCTATTTTTGGGTCGTTGTTTTTACGTTGTTCAGGGGCCTTCGTTGGTCTACAGGTACCGATTGGGCCCAGTATCAAGCTTGTTTTGATCGTGCGGGATGGGATTCTATTTTCTCCTATTATCGTTATGGATTGTATACGGAGGTTATGGAGTTCGGTTATGTCTTCATCAATGTCTTGATTAAGACAATTTTTGGACATTACACGTTCTTCTTAATCATCACCAATTTGATTATCCTGCTGAATTTCGCATATTTCAGTAGGAAATATGTCCCGAGAAATCCGTTGCTGACATTCTCATTGTTAGTGGTTTACAATCCGATATTCCCTGTCCGGCAAGACATTGCCATGGTCTTGTTGTTATGGGCGTGTCATTTCTCGATATGTAAAAGATATATCCTGTCGATGGCCTTTGTGTTATTGGCAAGTACGATTCATGATATGTCTATTATATTTATTCCTCTCTGCTTGTTTTTCTGCGTTAATATTCGGCTCTCGTGGTTGTTTGTGATCTCTTTGCTTTTCGCTCTATTTGTGAACGTGGAGTCGCTTCTTAATCTGTTGGATCTATTGGGTGGATTGTCTTTTGGCGCGGTTTCCGAAATGTCCACATTGTATTTGGAGAATGTGACGAGTGAGCCTATAAAGATGTCTATATTCAGATACCTATATGTGGCGGTTTTTGTCCTGATGTTCAAATATTACTACAATGTGCGTGGTAGAATTCCTGAAAAACTTTACGCCACATTCCCTTCTGCCCTCCAAGAGAAATTCTCCAATGGGTTGAGTCATCTGGAGATGAAACTGCGTGCGTTGAACTTTTATACGAATGCATATTTGTGCATGTTCCTTGTCTATTTCTTGTCTGGCCTCGGAGGACCGATGGTCGGTTTTGGACGTCTTGCGCATTTCTTTTTCCCCTCTTTCCCTTTCGCATTTATGATAATGTATTCGCTTGAGTATTCGGAAAAGTATAGAAGAATATTATTGGGTATATTTGTGCTGTTTTTCATGTATCAGTTTTTTAGGTTCCAAATTATAGATCTTTTTGGTCTATATGAAGGTATATATAATCCCTATTATACTGTCTTTGAAACGATTCCGAAAAGTAGGATAGAGGTATGGTAGAAAAAAAGATATATTTTGTCAATCATAAGTTAAGAGGTAATTCACATGAGATAGTGGATGTGTCTCTTATCGTCATTTTGTCTAAACTATATTCTGCGGTTGAGATCTTTTTGTCAGCCTCAAGGGTGACAGCATTGAAGGAGATCTGCCATAAGTATTTGATTCGAAGGAATCGAACTGATCTGGAGGAGAAAATGAATTGGCACCGTTCTTCATTGGATGTGCGTTCATTGTTTTGGATGGATGTCTTCGTCTCTTTGAAAGATATGTGGCTGATGCTGAAAGGGGAGAAGAACGCCATCTATCTGTTCTCTTATGGGAATAATAGGTTTTCGATCCATTTAGTGAACCTATTGGCTAGATTGACCAAAAAAAATGTTGTGATTTGTGCGCACAATGAATTGGATGTCCTGATAAAGGATGATTATTCAATTCGTTCCAATTGGCACTATTTGATTAACCGTTTTTATCGCAGGACGAAGTGGGCTGATACCTTGAAAATCTTGGTCTTGGGTGATTTTATCGTTGATAAATTGAAGACGGTCTTGCCTCAAGATCGGGTGGCTCATTTTATAACGTTGGATCATCCATATTTTCAGACAGAGGATGGTCCTGTGCCTGTCGCAGAGACGAAAGCGACTGATGGGGAGGTCAATATTGGATTGGCCGGAAGTGTTGAGCCTGGCTCGAGTATGAACAATCTGATCGAGTTTTCCTCCATAATAGAAGGCTCAAATATTTATCTGAATATAATCTCACGAATGTATGTTGACATCCCGGCTCTGAAGTCTCTGAAGAATGTCAGGTTCCTAAATCCGAATAATGTGAGATTAGGCAGAGACCAGTATGATTCCCTGGTGTCAAAGATGGATTATCTCTATTATCCTCATGCTGTCGACAAGTTCCAATTCTCTGCTAGTGGTTCGATTTTCGAGGCGATCGCCAAAAGAAAACCCGCTATTGTATATTCCAACCCTCATTTTGCTTATCTTTTCAAAAAATATGGTTGCTTTGGGTATATTGTGGAATCCACAGCGGAGATCAAGGATATCCTTCCACAACTTAATGGTACTAATTTGAATGATATGGTCGGTATTGGGGATAAGATGATGGAGGCGTTGGATCCCCTGGCCATGGAATTGAATTTAGGGTAAGTGTATTTTTATATGAAATTAGCTGATACATCATCATGTTGCGGTTGTGGCGCATGTAGTAATATATGCGCTAAGAAAGCCATTCAGATGCAATCTGACGAGGAGGGGTTCTTGTACCCTGTCGTGAATGAGGATTTGTGTGTAGATTGTGGGTTGTGTGTTTCGGTATGTCCTGCCAATATGGATAAGGAGATACTGCGACAGCCGATTTCGTCTTATGCTGCTTGGAATAAGGATGAGAATGTCCGTTTTGAAAGTTCGTCGGGTGGTATGTACTCGGTCCTCGCTGAAAACATATTGGATAGGGGCGGTGTTGTCTATGGTGCGGCCTGGAAGGACGGACTTAAACTCTCTCATGTCGGTGTGGAGCGTAAAGAACAACTAGGATCTTTAAGGGGCTCCAAATATATCCAATCGGATATGGGTAATTGTTATTCCGAGATCCAGAACCATTTGCGGAAGGATCGTTGGGTGTGTTTCTGCGGAACCCCATGCCAAGTGGCGGCTCTACAACTTTTTTTGAGGAAAGAGTATGACAAGCTGGTGACGGTTGATTTCGTGTGTCATGGAGTGCCTTCCCAAAAGGTGTTTGACGCTTTTCTGTCTGATGAGGAAACGCGGAAGGGTGTGAAGGTGGATAGGTATAAATTTAGAGACAAGAGAGTCAACGGATGGTCTTGCACTTCTACCACTTCTTCTGGATTGGTGATGGGTAGCGGGAAACGTAAGGATATCATGTATGACATCGCTATGTCATCATATATGAATGCTTTTCTATTGGGAAAGATGTCGAGAACGTCTTGTTACTCATGTGCGTTTTCCCAGAAGAAGAGATGCTCGGACTTTACCTTAGGAGATTATTGGGGGGTTCGAAATGTTTTCCCCCAGATGCAAGATGTGGCAAAAGGCGTCTCAATGTTATTTGTCAATACGGAGAAGGCTCACTCTTTCATGGACCAGATCGCGGAAAAATCAGAATTGATTAAATCCTCGGTGGACGAGATCGCTGCATATAATGCCAATTTGAATCAACCAACTCATCGTCCACAATCCAGAAATAATTTAAAATCATTATTTTTGGGGCAAGATTATATAAAGGAAAATATCCCTAGCACATACAATAGGGATTTGCTTAAGTTTTATATAAAACGGCTTTTGAGGTTTTACAAATAAGAATATGCGTATATCTATTATAACAATTTTAGATAATCAAAATATAGGTACTTACCTGCAGGCATATGCTTTGGCGTCTGTTTTACAGGGGAAAGGTGCGGAAGTCGAATATGTGGATTATCGGAGGAAAAGCGAATCTCTTGTCGCTTCGTCTTTGAGTATCCTAAAAAGGAAGGATAGCTCGATAATTCATTTGCTGGTATCCGCGACGTATCGTTTTGTCTCAGTTGGTGTGGGAAGGTATAGACTACGTTCTTTCCTAAAGGGGAAGGTCCGTTATTCCAAGTCTGTCTACCACAATGTGAAACAATTGGAAAAGCGCCCTCCGTTGGCTGATGTTTATATGACGGGTAGTGACCAGGTATGGAACAGTGTCTATAATAATGGGCTGGATTCCTCTTTTTTCCTGAGTTATGCGCCTGAAGGGAAAAAACGGATAGCATATGCCGCAAGTATTGGAATGGATGATTTTCCTGAGTCGGAGAAGGCCGGAGTGAAACTGTTGTTGGGTAGATATGATGGAATATCAGTAAGGGAGCAAAAGGCGAAAGAGATCATAGCTGGTGTCGGAATTGATGCTGTCGAAGTGGTTTTGGATCCGACCTTGTTGCTGGATAGATTTAAATGGTCATTGCTCGCTGACGAAGCTCCTTTTAAGAAAAGCGAGCCTTATGTGCTTGTCTATTCTGTCGAAGACTCGAAAAATGGAGTTGTTGAGCAGTGTGCCAGAAGTGTGGCGAATGGTATTAACGGGAAGGTGTACCAAGTCTCTTCAGGATGGTTCAGAGACAGAATATCATGCGATAGATTCTTCTCTTTTTCTACTCCGCAACTGTTTATAAAGTTGTTTCGGGAGGCGGATTATGTTGTCGTGAGTTCGTTCCATGGTACGGCATTCTCCGTAAACATGAACAAGCAGTTCGTTTCGGTTGCTCCTCAACGATATAGTTCCAGAATGAAAAGCTTTTTGGAGATGTTGGATATGGAAGATCGTATAGTTTATGACGATTCGTCCGACATTCTTTCTTTGAAAAATATTGATTACGAAAGGATTAATGCAAAGATTGATCAGATGAGATCTCTGTCGATGTCTTTCTTGGATAAACATATTTGATGATGAAAAAGGTGTTGTTTATATGTTCTGAGTCATCTCCGGGAATGCGTGATTATGCGATTCCTGTTATTTGTGCGGCTATGAAGGTTATGGACGTATATGCAATTTTTGTGGATAATCATGAGAAGACATATTCGGATTTTTTCCCGTATAAAGACGATTCTCGTTATATCTCGTTCAGACAACCCCACAACAAAGTAGCCAAGATATTTTTTAGGGTATATGCGAATCGGATCTATCAGACCATTTTGGATGTCTGCCAGAAGAATGGCATCGAAATCGTCTGGTCATTGACGGGCGATAGCATGCTTTCCCCATTTATCAATAGGCTGAATAAGAGGTTCCGATTCATATATACTGTACATGATTTAGTTCCTCATGATACAGTTTATAAGTCTGTCTTGGAGAGGCTCAAGTTTGAGTGGCTTTTTATCAACCGTGAAAGAAAGATCAGGGAAGTCTCCTTTAATCTGGCTTCAAATTCCAAGTCCCAAATTAAGACATTGGAGCATCTTTATCCCCAGAAACACATTGAGTACTTTAACTTCCCTTCATTGGTAAATGTTGAGAAGCTTGGGTCGCTAAAGTGCAAGGAGATGGAAGGGGTCGATGATTATATCCTTTTCTTTGGAAGGATAGAGAAATATAAGGGGTTGGAATACCTATATGAGGCTTTTGTCAATTCCTCAAAACTGCAGAAATACAAGTTGGTGATAGCAGGTTCTGGCTATCTCTATTTTAAGAGGGATCCATTAAAGGAGCGGAATGTGCTTTTCTTGAATCGATTTATCTCGGATGATGAGGTCGCTCCATTGTTCGCGAATGCGTCGGCGGTTGTCTATCCTTATGTCTCGGCGACTCAATCCGGCGTTATGTCATTAGCCTATTATTATCAGAAACCATTACTTTTGTCTGATATTCAGTTCTTCAGGGATTGCGCAGTCGATGGTGAGACTGCTTTGTTCTTTAAGAATAAAGATGCGGAGAGTCTTCAAACACAGTTGGAGAATTTGATGGAGGAGGTGGATTGGGATAAGATGAGAAAAGCGCAGGCGGTTTTCTATAAGGATATGTATTCGGAGGATACTTTGGTGACCCAGTTAAGTGGAATAATTGAAAGATTGTCCGTATGAAGCAACATCTGTTAGTCATATTGTTCCTATTGGTTGTGTCTCCGATATATTCGATTCAGACATATTACATATCCTCCTCGTCTGGTTCGGATAGCAATAATGGGTTGACGGAGAAGTCACCTTTGAAATCCATATCAAAAGCCCCTAAAAGTAATGTGGTCATTAAATTGAAGGCTGGAGATGTGTTTTATGAATCCATCTCCGATTTGAAGAATTGCACGGTGACGGCATATGGGAAAGGGAAGAAACCTGTATTGAGCGGTTTTAAGAGAGTCAAGGCGGCTAAGGGTACGCAAGTGTGGACTTCCGTGGGAAATGATGTATGGCGCATCGATTTGTCCGCTAATGAAAATTTCACAGGTTTTTTCAAGGTGGGTGATTATGTGAACGATATAGGCGTCCTATATTGTGTGGAAAAAGACCTGGTGTATGGTCATTTGGTGAATGATATAAAGAAGTTAAAAGAGACTGGAGACTTTTTTATTACCAGTGAATGGTTGAAGAAGAATGTTAAACCGGAGACGTTCAAATATCTATATCTGAAACATCGTGGCAATCCTGGATCGGAAGGCTTGTGGTCTTTTTCTTCTAGGGCATATGGTGTATACAACTTGAGCGGATGTCATGTGTCAAATATAAAGGTTCAAGGCTTTTCCGCACATGGCTTTTGGGGAATTACGAATTCTAAGATAGATCGATGCGAGTTGGATTTGATCGGGGGAGCGATTCAATTGGATACGTATGAGTGGGTCCGTTTTGGTAATGGAATAGAGTTCTATATGGATCGTGACCTGAGGAATTGCGAGATCCGTAATTGTTATTTTTCGAGAGTATATGATTGCGGGGCGACGATTCAGTTAAGTAAAAATTCGAAGACCCGTTTCAAACCGATTTCGATTAGATTCATAGGGAATGTATTCGTTAATTGCCGTCAGGCTTTTGAACATTTTTTGCCTTCGGATTTGCCGTATGAAAATTGTGAATTCTCTGATAATTTGATATTGGATGCGGGGGAAAACGGATTCCGTTCTCCGGAAAGTAGAGACGCCGCCTTCCTTTCTTACGAATCTACGGATAGGAGTGATTTGCGGATTACCAATAATAAGATATTCGGTTCTTCCTTTTATTGTGGGAAGCATTATACGAAGAATATGTCAGGAAATGTGGTATACATATATGATGATCAGTATATTGCATCTTATCACTTTGATTCATCATTCCCTAAACTCAATGCGAAAGAGGGAGATGAGAGTATAAAAAAATATAAAACCATATCGAAGGACAATGATACAGAGTTCATCGTTATGGGAAGGAACAGCTTTATGTCATCGTTGTACCGTTATTTGTTTCTCCGGAAAATTGAACATGACGAGACTGTAGGTGATTAACAGTTATATGGGGTAGTTTATGCGTATTCTTTTATCTAATAAGTTCTATTATCGTCGAGGTGGAGACTGCATCTATATGATGGAGTTGGAGCGTTTGCTGAAAGCCAAGGGTCATGAGGTGGCTGTCTTTTCAATGCAATATCCAGAAAATGAGCCCTCTGAGTGGAGTAAGTATTGGCCGTCGAACATGTCTGCCATTAAGGCTTTTACCCGTCCGTTTGGAGATGCTGAGGTGAAGCGAAAGTTCTCCGCTCTATTGGATGATTTTAAGCCAGATGTGGTACACCTCAATAATGTTCATACGCAGTTGTCCCCTGTAATAGCGGAAATGGCTCATGCAAAGGGAATCCGTGTCGTATGGACGTTACATGATTCTAAATTGGTCTGCCCATGCTATACCTGTATGCGTGACGGGAAATGGTGTGAGGAGTGTTTCACAAAAAAGAATTCTGTTATTAGGCATCGTTGTATGCCTGGTAGTGTCCCAGGTGCTGTTATTGGCTATTTGGAGGCGAAGAAATGGAACAAGAAACGTCTTCAGGCCTCGTGCGATTTGTTTCTACCCCCTAGTCGGTTCATGGCTGACACCTGCATAAAAGGCGGATATGACAAGGAGAAATTCCGGGTTCTATGTAATTTCATCGATTTGGAGAAAGTGAAAAATCCATCATTTGAGAAAGGTGATTATTATGTCTACTTGGGAAGACTCACAAAGGTGAAAGGTATAGAGACCCTGTGCAAAGTGGCGGCTGAATTGCCTTATAAATTGTTGGTGATAGGTGGTGGCGAACTGGAGCAGGAGTTGTTGGGAAAATACGGGAACTCATCCATTGAGTTTTTAGGACAAAGGAAATGGACTGAGTTCCGTTCTGTCTTGGAGGGTGCGCGGTTCATGGTGATTCCTTCCGAGTGGAGCGAGAATAATCCTCTGACCGTTATAGAATCCCAAGCGTTGGGGACACCAGTTTTGGGCGCGAAGATAGGAGGAATACCTGAATTGATAGAGGAGGGGATTTCAGGAATGGTGTTTGAAAGCGGGAATCCAACAGATTTGAAAAATAAAATTGAATCGATGTGGAAAGCCTCTTTTGATTATGAATTTATAGCGAAGAAGGCGCAAACGCAGTATTCATCGGATAAATATATAGATGATATTATCCTTATATATAAGAATTTGATGCACTAGGGAATCATTTAAGACTCTATTTTTTTGCGGTCTTTTTATATTTGGTTAACTTTGCCGAATGTATTGAGATGATTTCTAATATGGCAGAAAAAAAGTTAAATGGAACGGTAATAGTAACATATAGATGCAATGCCCGTTGCTCTATGTGTAATAGATATAAGGCTCCTTCAAAGGCGGAGGAGGAGATTTCGATAGAAACAATAAAAAAACTTCCTAGGATGTATTTCACGAACATCACGGGGGGTGAACCATTTATTCGTACCGATTTAAAGGATATTGTCCGGGAATTATATAAACTTAGTGATCGTATCGTGATCTCCACGAACGGATTCTTCACGGATCGTATTCTCGATCTGTGTAAGGAATTCCCTCAAATCGGTATCCGTATCTCCATCGAAGGATTGGAGCAGACGAACAATGAAATACGAGGCTTGAACGATGGTTATCAGCGTGGTTACACGACCTTGAGGAAGCTTCGTGAGATGGGCATGAAGGATGTGGGATTCGGCATGACGGTTCAGGATAAGAATGCGCCGGACCTCGTCCCTTTGTATAAAATCTCTGATGAAATGGGCATGGAGTTCGCCACGGCTTCGTTGCATAACTCCTTCTATTTCGTCGAATCGAAGAATATTATCCACGATCGTCCGATGGTGGCGAAGAACTTCGAGGATTTGGTGAATGAGCTCTTAAAGAGTAATTCACCGAAGAAGTGGTTCCGCGCTTACTTCAACCATGGACTTATCAACTATATCTACGGACAGAAGCGTCTTTTGCCTTGTGACATGTCCTTCGACACCTTCTTCATCGATCCGTATGGAGATGTGATGCCATGCAATGGCACGAAGGATAAGGAGGTCATGGGTAATCTCAATCGGCAGACGTGGGATGAGTTGTGGAACTCTCCTGAAGCGGAGAAGGTGCGCAGGAAGGTCCGTTGTTGTGATCGGAATTGTTGGATGATCGGGTCGGTGAGCCCTGCTATGCACAAGTATATTACCACGCCTCTTTTCTGGGTGGCAAAGCATAAACTTAAGTCTCTTTTCGGGCTCAAGTATTCCATGTATGAAAATCCTATTTGTTGCCAATTGCGTGACGGGAAAGTCACGAAAGAGGATTTGGATAAGTTGAGCACGTGCGATCTGTCTGCGATTGTAAATAATGGCTTGTCGGAGGATAGCAAGGAGGCCCTGAAAGGAAAAAGAGGCGAGGATGTCGTGAATGCGGATGTGATGGAGCAGGGATATGAGGCGACGGTGGCTGAAGCGAAAAGCGATATCGAAATCAAATAAGCGAATGAAATAAGAGGTATGGCTCCCTTGAAAAAAATTGTGGTCGTTGGTACGCGTGGCATACCAAATATTATGGGAGGTGTTGAGACGCATTGCGAAGAACTCTTCCCTTTGGTCGCAAAGAAAGGATATGATGTTACGGTTATTCGGCGCTCTGATTATGTTAAGGATGATCTCACAGAGTGGAACGGTGTCCATTTGGTTGACGTGCGGTCTCCTAAGAAAAAATCTTTCGAGGCGATAATCCATACGTTTAAGGCTATAAATGTCGCAAAGAAAATAGGTGCGGATGTCTTGCACATCCATGCCATCGGTCCGGCTATATTGACCCCTTATGCCAAGATGAAAGGCATGAAGGTTGTCTTCACGCACCACGGGCCTGATTACGACCGGAAAAAATGGGGGTTCTTCGCTAAAACAATGCTGAAGTTCGGAGAGCGGATGGGATGTGTTTTTGCGGATGAAGTCATCGTGATTTCTGATGTTATAAGAAATTTGGTTGCGGATAAGTACAATCGTAAATACAGTGTCCATTTGATACACAATGGCGTTCCCGAGCCTGAAATAGAGGATTGCCCGGACTATTTTTCCGAGTTGGGTATTGAGCCAGAGAAGTATGTGATGGGCATGTGTCGTTTTGTGCCGGAAAAGAATCTTCATCATTTGATCGAGGCATTTTCTTTGTTCAAGGAAAAGCATCCGGAATCCAGGATGCGCTTGGTCTTGGCGGGAGATGCGGACTTTGAGGATGACTATTCCATCAAGTTGAAGCGCATGGCAAAGGAAGCCGGTGTTGTCATGACGGGTTTTGTGAAGGGGAAAAAACTCCATTCGTTGTTGACGCATGCCCGTTGTTTTGTGCTTCCTTCCTCGCATGAGGGATTGCCTATTGCATTGTTGGAGGCGATGAGTTACCATCTGCCGGTTGTCGTGAGTGATATCCCTGCTAATTTGGAAGTGGGATTGTCTGCCGATGCTTACTTCCCCGTTGGGAATGTGGCTCTGCTTGCAGAGAAATTGGCGGCTGTTTTGGGTGATGATAGCCAAGTTAGGATACATTACGATTTGGAGAAATATCAGTGGAGTCGTATCGCTGATCAGGTAGTCTCTGTATATAATCACGTGTGTATATAATAATTTTATCTTTAGAGAATTACTATGAAGACCGCTCTAATTACAGGTGTAACGGGTCAAGATGGCTCGTATCTCTCGGAATTCCTTTTGGACAAGGGGTACATGGAATCATCCGCCGATCTTCTGTCGATTATAGGGAGCGTATCGCTCACTTGGAGGGTAAACCTCATTTCCACTTGCATTATGCGGACATGGGAGACTCCATGTCGTTGGTGAAGGTGGTCGGTCAGGTGCGTCCTGACGAGATCTATAATCTGGCGGCTCAAAGCCATGTGCAGGTGTCATTCGACTCTCCGGAGTTTACGGCGGATGTCGATGCGACGGGCGTGCTCCGCGTGTTAGAGGCGGTGAGGGCATGCGGATTGGAAAAGACATGCCGCATTTACCAGGCATCCACGTCGGAGCTTTACGGTAAAGTCGAGGAGGTCCCTCAGAATGAGAACACTCCGTTCCATCCGTATTCACCCTATGCGGTTGCCAAGTTATATGGCTTTTGGATCGTGAAGGAGTACCGTGAGGCGTATAATATGTTCTGCTGCTCAGGTATATTATTCAACCACGAGAGCGAAAGACGTGGCGAGACTTTTGTCACCCGTAAGATTACGCTTGCGGCGGCTCGTATCGCCCAAAGAAAACAAGATTGCCTCTATTTGGGTAATTTGGATAGCCTGCGTGATTGGGGGTATGCGAAGGATTATGTGGAGTGTATGTGGTTGATCTTGCAGCATGAGACTCCTGAGGATTTCGTGATTGCGACAGGCGTGCAACATACAGTTCGTGAGTTTGCCACCTTGGCGTTCCATTATGCAGGTATTGAGTTGCGTTGGGAAGGCTCTGGCGTGAACGAGAAGGGTATTGATGTGAAGACGGGGAAGGTGGTCGTCGCTGTTTCGGAAGATTTCTATCGCCCTACGGACGTCGTCAATTTGTGGGGTGATCCTACGAAGGCGAAGGCTAAATTGGGGTGGAATCCGTCTAAGACCACATTCGAGCAATTGGTGAAACTGATGGTTGAACATGATGTCGCCAAGGTCGCTTCCGAGGGTGCGGCGGAAAAGGTTAGAATGAATTTGGCGGAATATTTGGAGAAGGGAATTGTGAAATGATGGAGAAGAATTCGAAAATATATGTGGCAGGCCATCGTGGTATGGTCGGAAGCGCCATTGTGCGGGAGTTGCAAAGACAAGGTTATGCGAATATCGTAACCCGCACGCATAAGGAGTTGGATTTAACGAGGCAGGAGGCCGTTGAGAAGTTCTTCGCGGAAGAAAAGCCCGAGTATGTGTTTCTTGCGGCCGCTAAGGTGGGCGGTATCGTCGCCAATCAGTCCGCACTGGCCGATTTCATGTATGACAACATGATCCTTGAGATGAACGTGATTCATTCCGCATGGAAGAATGGTTGCAAGAAGCTCGAGTTTCTAGGCAGTAGCTGCATCTATCCTCGCATGGCACCTCAACCCATGCCGGAGTCCTGTCTGCTCACGAGTGAGTTGGAGAATACGAACGAGGCGTATGCGCTCGCTAAAATATCAGGCTTGAAGTATTGCGAGTTCCTCAATAGACAGTACGGAACGGATTACATCAGCGTGATGCCGACCAACCTATATGGCCCTAATGATAATTACCATCCGGAGCATTCCCACGTGTTGCCGGCGTTGATCCGCAGGTTCCATGAGGCGAAGGTGGCCGGTTTGAAGGAGGTAACCTGCTGGGGAGACGGAAGTCCGCTGAGGGAGTTCCTTTTTGTCGATGACCTCGCCAATCTCTGCGTATTCCTCATGAACAATTACAGTGGCAACGAAACGGTGAACGCTGGTACGGGGAAAGAGTTGACCATCAAGGCGCTTACGGAGCTCGTCGCGAAGGTGGTTGGCTACGAAGGGGAGATCAAGTGGGATACCACACGCCCGAACGGTACGCCAAGAAAACTGTTGGATGTGAGCAAGGCAGAGAAGTTGGGATGGAGATACAAAACCGAGCTCGAGGATGGCATCAGAATATCTTACGATGATTTCTTGAACAATCCGATGAGAGCGGAACGATAGAAAGATTAACTTTTAATTCATAACGGAGAAGGAGGGTGTGCGTTGTGCGGACCCTCCTTCTCCGTTATTTGTATGCTCGTGAAATTAAATGCCGAATTTGTTTTTGCTTACGGTGGCCACGAATTCCTTCAGGTAAAAAGGCTCGAAATAGGCCACGTCCTTGAAATCTTTGTCACGGAAGCATTGTTCCGCCAGTTCCGCCATGTCGGTGGCGAGGGGAGATATGCCATCCACGAATGAGACGTTCGGGTGGGAGAGGGTTCCTTGACATTTCGCGGAACCATTTCCGAAACAGATGATTTTGTTGGAGGAGAGAATCTCCGCATAAGAGTCACTCTCAATGATGTCTGCGGATATTTCCCTCTTTAGGGTTAGATCGCCATCGAAGAATGCGGTGTATACCTCCATCCTCCTGGCGTCGATCATAGGGCAGAGCCAAGAGCCGTCGCTCGGTTTCCCATAGCGATTGATGTAACCTTTGGCCATAAGCTTGAGTGTATTGATGGCGAGGAGTGGTACGTTTGCACCAAAGCATAATCCCTTTGCAGTGGAGACTCCGATGCGGAGTCCCGTGTACGAACCAGGTCCGCAGCTGACGGCCACCGCATCCGTTTGGATAGATTCCTTGCGCATATAATCCTCCAAGGATTGAAGATATTGAGCCAAGAGGACGGAATGCGCCATTTTCTCGGAACTCTCTTTGTCCCATACCACCTTACCGTCGACGGATAAAGCCACAGAGCAGATCTCCGTTGCGGTGTCGATCAAAATAATATTTGCCATAACAATATCTCTACATGAAATATGACGCGAAAATACATCTTTTATGGCTTTAAAGGAAGAGGGAAAAGAGTGTTTTTTGAATGAATTCAGTGTGCTATGGAAAAAACGGCACTGATTCACCCTCTAAAAGAGACGGCAAAGAGATAGAATTAAATGAATTTTAAATATATTTGCATTGCTAATTTTCAAAAGAAGAAGAATATGGTATTATCAATGACAGGGTTCGGCAAGGCAACTTGCACCGTTGGAACCAAGAAAATTACGATTGAAATTAAGTCGCTGAATGGTAAGCAATTGGATTTGTCCTCTCGTGTGCCGAGTATTTATCGGGAGAAAGATTTGGATTTACGCAACCTAGTAAGCCAACGTTTAGAGCGAGGAAAAGTTGAGTTTGGCGTTTTCCTGGAAAATTTGGGGACAGAGAGTTCCTCTCAGTTGAATGGCCCTGTTATACAAGCATATTGCAAGCAGATAATGCAGATATCCAAGGATTTGAGCATTCCACTTCCTTCCGATTGGTTTTCCGTATTGCTTCGTCTTCCTGAGGCGATGAAGACGGAGACTCAGGAGTTGGACGAGTTGGAGTGGAATAAGGTACGTGACGCCTTCTCAGAGGCTTTGGATGCTTTAGTGGAGTTCCGTACGAAGGAGGGTGCCTCTTTGCGTCGCGTGTTTGAGGAAAAGATCTCTAACATTCGGAAACTCCTCAAGGAGATAGACCCATATGAGAAGGAGCGCATTGTGAAGGTTAAGGAGCGTATATTGGATAATCTGGCCTCCTTGCAGGATGTGAATTACGACAAAAACCGATTCGAACAAGAACTCATCTATTATATTGAGAAGTTGGATGTGAACGAGGAGAAGAATCGTCTGGCGCAACACTTGAAATACTTTGAGGAGACGATGGATTCCGAGGAGAATTGCGGAAAGAAATTAGGCTTCATCGCACAAGAGATTGGACGAGAGATCAATACGCTAGGATCTAAGTCCAACCACAGTGAGATGCAGAAGATAGTGGTGAAGATGAAAGACGAGTTGGAGCAGATTAAGGAACAAGTGCTGAATGTGCTTTAAAATGCGGAAGGACATGGAAAAAGGCAAGGTGATAATTTTTTCGGCTCCGTCAGGCTCTGGCAAATCCACTCTGATCAATTATTTGATGACTCAGTTCGATTGTCTGGAGTTCTCCATTTCGGCCACGAGTAGAAGTCCGAGAGGAGAAGAGAAGCATGGCGTGGAGTATTACTTCCTTACGCCGGAAGAGTTCCGCGCAAAGATCGCGGAGGATGCCTTCCTCGAGTGGGAGGAGGTCTATGCGAATAAGTTTTATGGCACGTTGAAGAGCGAAGTGGAGCGTATCAATTCGAAAGGCAACATAGTCGTGTTTGACGTGGATGTGGCGGGAGGATGCAATATCAAGAAGAAATTCGGGGATAATGCGATGTCCGTCTTCATCATGCCTCCGTCAGTCGCCACGTTGAAGGAGCGATTGGTGAAGAGAGGAACCGATACGATGGAAGTGATAGAAGACCGTGTGCGCAAGGCTTCGTATGAATTGACGTTCTCCGACAAGTTTGATCGAATCGTGGTCAATGACAATTTGGAGTGGACGAAGGCATTGATACGGAAAATCGTGAAGGAATTTATCGATAATGAGTAAAGTAGCGTTGTTTTTCGGTTCGTTTAACCCGATACACATTGGACATTTGGCGTTGGCGAACCATATTGCGGAGTTCGGTGGGGTGGACGAGGTACGGTTTATCGTGTCTCCCCAGAATCCATTTAAGCAAAATCTCAGTTTGATGGATGATGCCACCCGTCTCTCCTGGGTGAAGGCGGCGATCTCGGATTATCCTCGGTTTTCCGTGTCTGACATAGAGTTCAGCATGCCTAAGCCATCCTATACGAGCGATACGTTAGAGCTTTTATCGTCCATGGAGCCAGGAAACGAATTCATATTGGTCATGGGTGGTGATAATCTATCCTCCTTTTCCGGGTGGAGAAGATATGAATGGATTTTGGAGCACTATAGAATCCTTGTCTATCCTCGTTTGGATGGGGCGACGGAGATCCCGGCTGCATGGAGCGAAAGAATCACGATGCTGTCGGGCGCACCTCGAATAGAGGTCTCTTCCACGTTCATTCGGGAATCCATTGCGAAGGGGAAGGATGTCCGTTTCTTTGTTCCCCAACAGATTTGGACGAGTGTGCGAGATGAATTTGTCGAAAAAAAACGCTAATATTTTTTTTGCTTAGCCATAAATAGACTATTTTTGTGGAAATATTTTTGAAATAAACAATTTGTTGTAAAAAATGGAAAGAAAGAATGAGTTGCCTTCAGCTAAGGAAGGAAAAGAGCAATCATTGTCAGCATCTAGTGTTATTGCGTTTGTTGAGAGCCATCAGAATTTGATACTTGCCGTTTTGGCTGGTATAGTTGCTGTGGTTGCGTTGTACTTCGTGTTGAACCAATATGTATGGGGACCGCGTGAGGATACAGCGAAGGGTGAGATATTTAAGGCGCAGCAAATGTTTGCGAGGGATTCCTTCCAGGTCGCTTTGGATGGCAAAGAGGATGAGTTCTTGGGTTTCCTTGATATTATTGACGAGTATGGTTCAACGACTACCGGAAATTTGGCATGTGCATATGCTGGTATTTGTTATAAGAACTTGGGTCAGTACGAAGATGCGTTGAAATATTTGAACAAGTTCTCCGGAGAGGACGAGTTGGTTTCTCCATCTATCATAGGTTCTGTCGGAGATTGTTATTGGGATCTTGATAATGCGTCCAAGGCAATCGATTATTATTTGAAGGCAGCCAAGGCAGCTAACAATGAATTGCTTACTCCGCTCTATAAGAAACGTGCCGCATTGGCATATCTTTCTTTGGGCAAGAAGTCGGAGGCAGCCAAGTTGTTGGAGAGCATCACCACGGAGTACCCTAGCTATGCGGATATGAACGAGGTGTTGAAGTTCCTCGAGATCGCTAAGCAATAATAGTAGAGATGGCGACAAAGAATTTGTCTGAGTATGATATAAACTCTGTACCTAGTGCGGAGAATATGAAGTTTGGTATTGTGGTTTCCGATTGGAACCACAATATCACTCATAATTTGCTGGAGGGAGCCTATGGCACGTTGGTCGAGCATGGCGCGAAGAAGGAGAATATTATCGTGGCTCATGTTCCTGGAAGTTTCGAACTCATTTTCGGCTCGAAACAACTTGCGGAGGCGAAAGATGTTGATGCGGTGATTGCCCTTGGGTGTGTCGTGCGGGGAGGAACTCCTCATTTTGAATATGTCTGCCAGGGAACCACTTATGGCATTGCGAAGCTAAATGCGAAGTATGGCATCCCTTTCATATTTGGTTTGTTGACAACTGATGATATGCAGCAAGCTGTCGACCGTTCGGGTGGCTCTTTGGGTAACAAGGGTACTGAAGCTGCGGTGACAGCAATAAAAATGGTAAATTTAAAGAGAAATCTTTTGGTGGATTGATAATATTTACTACCTTTGCACTCGATTTCAGAAGGGCGAATACCAGAGTGGCCAAATGGGGCAGACTGTAAATCTGCTGGCTCTTGCCTTCGGTGGTTCGAATCCATCTTCGCCCACAATAACAATTCACTTGCGGAAGTAGCTCAGTTGGTAGAGCATCAGCCTTCCAAGCTGAGGGTCGCGGGTTCGAATCCCGTCTTCCGCTCTCAAGTTGAAGCAATCATGTTTCTCTTTTTTATGCTTAATTAGTGTCACGTTCATTTCATGGAGAATGTGTGATTCTGGAAAAACCGATTAGAAAATATAATTTCCATCAATCTTTAATTCATTAAATTTTTTCCTGTTGGACGACATTAGGTGTGGGAATATGATATATATATGCGTTCCATTGTTCGGTTCGTATTTCTAGTTTAGATATTTATTTTTTCAAATATGGATGTAATAGAGTTGAAAGGTAAAAACCTTATTGAATTGAAAACCATCGCGAAGGAGTTGGGCATTAAACGTGTCGATTCTTTCCGCAAGGAAGACCTTATTGCCAGAATCGCAGAGGAGATGGCGGCACAACAGAATAGGGACAATTCCGATAATGGTGCTTCATCCTCAAACCTTGAGGATTTTTTGGATAAGATGATTTTATACGCGGAGAAAGGTGGAGGAAAAGATCAACAGGTGAATGAGGCGGATGAAAACATATCTCCTGAAGAGGGGAATCCTACCGACTCCATCCAAGCTAAAACTCGTTCTGGTAATTCAAATGAGCAAGGTCCAGCCAAAGATACTCCTGAGAGATTCGAACAGGAGCGTCAGGATAATGCCGCTTTCAACAAAAAACAAGATATGAAGCAGATGCATGTGCGTCCTCGTGGCGGTTTCGATGCCATTGCCTCCGGCAATAAGGCTGCCGCTATCGCTCGTCTTATCTTGGACAAAAAGAAGGGTATCAAGACTCCTCCGATCGAGGAGGTGCTCTCTGCCGCTGAGGCTGTTTCTCAGCAAAACCAAATGCAGAACAATGAGCCTAACAGGTTTGAGAAGGAATCTCCTAAGCAACCTCAGCCTAATGCGAAGGCTCCTTCCAATAATAATCCACAGGTTGTCAATGAGCCTGCTCAGGAGCTGCAACAACCTGCTCCGCAGAAGGTTCGTTCCTACGACTTCGATAATATCGTGAAGGGACAGGGTGTTTTGGAGATCATGCCTGATGGTTTCGGCTTCATCCGTTCTTCTGATTACAACTATCTGAATTCACCGGATGACATATATGTTTCCCAGGCCCAGATCAAGATGTATGGTCTGAAGACGGGTGACGTTATTGAGGGAACGATCCGCCCTCCTAGAGAGGGTGAGAAGTACTTCCCTCTGATGGGCATCGATAAAATCAATGCGCGTTCTCCTGAGTTCGTGAGGGATTGCGTGCCTTTCGACCATTTGACGCCTCTCTTCCCGAACGAGAAGTTCAACTTGACGGGTGGCAAGAATTCATGCAATCTCTCTGTCCGCACGGTGGATTTGTTCTCTCCGATCGGTAAGGGCCAGCGTGGATTGATCGTGGCGCAGCCTAAGACTGGTAAGACGGTCTTGTTGAAGGATATCGCTAACGCCATCGCGGAGAATCACCCTGAGGTCTATATGATCATCCTCCTGATCGACGAACGTCCTGAGGAGGTTACGGATATGGCACGTAGCGTGAATGCGGAGGTCATTTCCTCTACGTTCGACGAGCCGGCTGAGCGTCACGTGAAGATCGCCAGCATCGTGCTGGAGAAGGCGAAGAGAATGGTGGAGTGCGGTCATGACGTGGTCATTCTGCTCGATTCCATCACACGTCTCGCCAGAGCCTACAACACGGTTTCTCCTGCGTCTGGTAAGGTCCTTTCAGGTGGTGTGGATGCGAATGCGTTGCACAAGCCAAAACGCTTCTTCGGTGCCGCGCGTAACATCGAGAACGGCGGTAGCTTGACCATCATCGCCACGGCTTTGACCGATACGGGTTCGAAGATGGATGATGTGATCTTCGAGGAGTTCAAGGGTACGGGTAACATGGAGTTGCAGCTCTCCAGACAATTGGCTAACAAGCGTATCTATCCAGCCGTTGATATCATGGCTTCCAGTACGCGTCGTGATGATCTGCTCCATAGCAAGGAGACAATCCAACGCATGTGGATCCTTCGTCGCTACTTGGCGGATATGAACCCTGTGGAGGCCATGGAGTTCTTTAAGGATAGATTGGAGAAGACCGCCACGAATGAGGAGTTCCTCGCGTCTATGAATGATTGATCTTCGCGGGGATTTCCTCGCCTAGGATAGAAAATAAGAAGGACGGATGCCCGGCATGGGGATCCGTCCTTCCTTTTTTGTTTGTGGCTTTATAAAAAGATCACCAATATCAGGATATTCACCGCACAAATTACGCTGGCGCCTAGGGCGAGGTCCTTCAACAACTTCTTCCCCGAGAAGGCGACACCGTAGACCATGTTGACGAAGCTGTTGCTGATCATCGCTTGGAATGTGGCGAGAATCAGCAGGGAGCCTGCGACGGTGTGTTGCGTCTGGAAGAGGTTGATGATGAATGGGTTGATGTCCGTTACGCCGACGATCACGGAGAGTACGCGCAATCCGCTGTCTCCGAAATAGATCAACGCATAGTGCGTGATGATCGTGAAGGCGACGAACAACACGGCGAAAAGTAGTGCCACCTTGAATTCCAACGGATTCTTCTCGTCTTCGATCTCCAACGCTTGGGACTCCTGCACAACAGATTGGTTGCGGCGCTTCCTCGTGTAGAAATAGAGGGCTACCAAGGCGAACGTGACGATCATGATGGCGAACAGGTACCAGTATTGCAGCATTAGTTCGAAGTTGAAGATGCCCAAAAGAATTAGGATCCTGAAGTACATCATCGCAATGGAGCAGAAGATGGCGGCGACGTACTCCGAGAGGTCTCCGTTTTTATCCTTCGCCTTCTTGCCTAGGATGATGCAGGTCGCCGTACTGCTGTAGATGCCTCCCAATATGCCTGTGATGATGACGCCTCCATCCTTGAACACGTATTTCTTCACCAGGTAGCTGGCGTAGGAGATACCGGAGATGACCACGGTGGCGAGCCAAATGCTGTAAGGGGTGAGCCCTGAGCCTTCTATCAGTTCGGTCTTCGGCAACATGGGTAATACCACTCCGGCGATGATCATGAACTTGGCGAGGTTGATGAATTCCTCGTCGTTCATCGACTTGGTGAACTGTATGAACTTGTCCTTCATCTCGGTGAGGATCAGGACCGCCACGACGACCAGAATGGCCATCCACGGGTCTTTCTCGCAGACGACGGGCGCCAGACAGTAGGTGATCAGGGCGATCACGATGGAGGTGATGCCGTAGGACTTCTGCACGAAGATTTTATGGATGTAGTAGGCGACGAACAATAGGGTGAGAGTAACGCCTCCGCAGAGGAAAGGCACGATGCTCCCACTCCCCGCCACGTAGAGGATGTAACCTAATATACCAATCAGCGTGAAGGTACGGTCCGCACCGAACGCATGTTTGGAATCCTCCTCCTTCAGGTATAACTTCCTTTGTGATAGTCCGATAACCAATGACATTAGCGTGACTAAGACAAATTTCAACAAATCCGATGACAAAATATCGTTGGTCTCCATATCTCAAATCTTTTTATCTTTCTATGAAGATAAGAAAAATGGGGGATTATTCCAAATTTAAGTTCTTCAAAACACTGTATATTGTCTCTGCGGAACCATCGTTCCACCTTCGGACCCAGAAGCCGATGAGGGAGAAAGTCATATAATCAGGCGTCCCCTTCAAGTTGACAAGCTCGCAAATCTTTTCTTCGTCTTGGGCATAGCTTTTGTCTTTTATATCTTCCCCTGTCCGGTAAAGCTCGTTCTTTTCCTCAACTTCTACCACGGAGTCGACCGCCGCCACATCGTAATCCTCTTCTGTATATACAGCTTCGTCATCCTTGACCTTGGTGTCTTCATTCTCCTTGTTGTAAATCTTGTATAGATCTTTGTAGTTCGCCTGATTTACCCAATGATAGGAGGATGTGAGCTGTTGGATGGCGCTTTGAAGGTTGCCGTATTTGTCTTCTTGCAAATATTTTTTATACCAAACCTTTCCTTTTTCGATGAGCGTTTTTTGGAATTCGCTATCATCTTTTTTCATGCGGAACAGGTATAATATGCATGGGAAAAGGTAGTCGTCGAATTTCTCCTTTAGTACACTTGCGTAAATTAACGTGTTTTCCGGGTCGCATATGGCAGTGTTGCAGTATTTTAAGATGTTATGGCTGTTGTCGTTTTCTACGCTATCCAATACTTCCGCATAGTTGTTTAGCGCTGATTCAATTATGTTGTCAGGGCAAGCTTCATTGTCCGAGCAGGATTCCCCATCGATTCCAAAGCTTAAAAAATTTGTCTTTCTGTTTTTGAAGTGTAAGGTGCCATAGGCGGATTGTCCGTTTCTCACCGCTTTGTTGATATAATATGATATCCATAAGGATTGCCCATATCCGATCGTAAGTCCGTTGTCCCAAGTGTCGGTATGGAATGGCTTATTTAATGGCGGAATTATGCGCTGTCTGTCCGGATAGTAGAATCCGTCGGAGTCTTTCTCGTAGACAATGTATTGGGACATCGTGTGTCTTTCTCTGGAGAAATCCTTGTTTTTAAAACTAAAATACAATAATTCCCCATCATCATCGTACCTGCCTATATGGCATTTCTCGATGGGTCTTTGGATGGTATATTCCTTGCTGAATGTTATCTGGCATCGAATCGCCCAAATGACGGCCAAAAGGATTGGCACGATGAGTGCCGCGAGGACAAGTTGCTTTTTAGTTATTTTGTTGAAGTCCATGTTTCTTTTTCTTTGAGATGAATAGATTGATTAGGATAAGCACGACGCCCCAGATGATGGAGAGCGTTCCGATTAGTATGATTGACTGATCATATTCGAACAGTGTCATCAACATAAAAACGTACCAACCCACTAAGGCCAGATTCAGTTTCAGCACATCCATCGTCCGTATGCTAATGAATGTGAGGTAGGCCAAGTAGATGATGGTCAGACCTTGGAATGTGTACGATAAGTATGCGTAAGGTATGAATAAGACAAGAGGAATCAGGGGAAGCGTGATCCACTCGTCCAACTCGGGTTTCAATCCTCTTTTCCATTTCATGTAGAAGGAGATTCCCAATAAGAGGATCTGTATGATGGCAATTGTCGGGAACGCAGTCGGTCCATACTCATCGGTGTGGTAATCGGATAGACTGAAAGCGAAATAGGCCAGAATTATGAAGTTGGCGATGTATGTGGTTGCTTTCAGAAAAGATGCATTGCTTTGGATATGCGAGGATTGCTTGATCCATGTGTGTAGTGAGTAAAATATGGATGCGGACGCAAAAAAGGAGGCTAATATTAGACAATTGTCCTCAGAAGACTTCCCGTTTGTTAATACTGAATGTCCCCACAGAATCACGCAGAGGAGGACGAAGGGGAGAGCCGCCATCCTGAATTTCACAAGGAAGGTATCCTTCTCCGTATGGTAAGTCCTGTAAAGAAACAGCAAATCAATGAGGAAGATGATGAGATATAAGACAACGCTCAAATCGTCATTTATGTCACTTGTTGAAACACATAAAGTTGCTATGATGACCGAAGATGCGATAACCGACCTGAAAAGGAATACAATGGGGTAGGCTAATATCGCCAGCAGGAAGATTGAAATGGCACCGACGATCTTGATATCAAAGATTCCGTTAATCATGCAATAGGTCGTGACCAGACCTACGCAATATGTGACGCTTGCCGCTTCCTTAAATGCCCGACTCTCGTATTGGTGTTTGTACACGTAATAGCAGGAGGCTGCGCCCAGGATGATCGGTAGTAATCCGATGATGACTTGAAGCGCATGTGGGATGGACTCCCAGTTATCCGCAAGGAGAAAACATATACCTGTTATGATAAAGAGGGCTGCGACGATGCACAGCGGCAAGGTCGTATTGGTGAGGAATTTTTTCTTATTTCCCTCTTTCTCCAAGTAATAGTTGATGATATTGTTGGCCACCTCCTCGTTGATGACGTGGTGGTCCAGCAACTCCTGGGTGTCGATATTGGATATCTTCATGTATCTGGCGTTTTAAAGAATTGCGTGCGTTATTCGTTCAGGAAAGAGCGTATTTGCGGTACCACATAATCCCGGATGGATTCTTCTGGCGGGTAGTGTCCTCCCGGCATGAAGATTCGGTTGCTGTAGTGTTGTTTGAACCAATGGGCGGCCATGCGCGTCATGAAGTCCTTCCGTCCGAACATGCCGATGGTCAGCGCATCCTCTTCGGGTGTCAGGTCGTCGTATTGTTTCCGCTCCATATCCTTGTAGATGTCGCACATCCGCTTGTCCACGTGCCATATCTGGTTGCCGTCGGCTCTTCCTTCCTTGTATTTGTTGTCGCCTTGGAACATGTACATGTAGGTCATGCCGAGGCTGGGATTCAGCAGGATTTTTTTCCTTCCTCTATATTTTTGCGCCATGAAGCCACCGAGGCTATGGCCGATGATCAGGTCCACTTGGTATTCCGCCAAGAAACGGTCGATTTGAGGGAAAGCCTTTTCAGGGTCGATGGACAAGTCCGGCACCCAGACAGTCGCTTCCGGCAGGTATTTACGGATAAACTCAGCTGTGGCAGATTCGTGGCTCGAAGCCATTCCGTGCAAAAAAAGTATATTCATGACAATCAGTTTTTTCTATGATTTGTTGAACTATTTAAAAAATTTCGCATTATGCAAATATAACTAATATACGGGGAAACCCTGTTTGTATTGTTTGAAAAAGTGAATATTTTTCCTTCCTCCGCTTCCGTGTGACTGCCGTTATTATCCCTCCCGCGGATTTTGCCGTTAGAGGAACTATCGTTAAATTTGCGGAAAAAGAAAAAGAAGAGAGATGGATATTATCCTTAAATATTTCCCGAATCTATCGGACAAACAGAAGGAACAGTTCGCCGCGTTATACGATTTGTATATCGATTGGAACAGTAAGATCAATGTGATATCCCGCAAGGACATAGAGAATCTTTACGAGCATCATGTCCTGCATTCCTTGGCCATCCCTAAGATTCTATCGTTCAAGGATGGCACCAGCGTCATGGACGTCGGTACGGGTGGCGGATTCCCTGCCATTCCGTTGGCGATCTATTATCCTAATTGTCAGTTCCATTTGGTCGATTCCATCGGAAAAAAGATCCGTGTGGCGACGGAGGTGTCCAACGCTATCGGCTTGACCAACACCACTTTCGCGCACGAGAGGGTGGAGGATGAGAAGGGAAAGTTCGAGTTCATCGTCAGTCGTGCGGTCATGCCTTTGGGCGACCTCGTTCGGTTGACACGCAAGAATGTGGAGCATAAAAATCCGAAAAATGCCCTTCCCAACGGACTAATATGCCTGAAAGGCGGTGAATTGGAGCATGAAGTGAGTCCTTTCCGGCATGCGGCCTCACTCTTTGACATCAAGGATTTCTTCACCGAAGAGTTTTTCCAAACGAAAAAGGCGGTTTATTTACCATTGTGATAAATGATCATGAATGACACACCTAGACATGCGACGCTGAGGCGACGTCTGGCGGAACAACTATATGCCAAGGGGATAAAGAACACCAAGGTGCTGAATGCGATAGCTAACGTTCCGCGCCATCTTTTCATGAGCAGCACGTTGGAACCGTTCGCCTACAACGATAACGCCTATCCGATTGGGGCTGACCAGACCATTTCTCAGCCGTGGACAGTGGCATACCAGACTGAATTGTTGAACCCGCAAGAGGGGGAGAAGGTCTTGGAGATCGGCACGGGATCGGGCTATCAATCCGCTGTCTTGGCTTGTTGCGGCGCTTCCGTCTATTCGGTGGAACGTATAAGGGAGTTGTCGGAGAGCGCCCAAAAAAGACTTGCCAGTTTGAATTATAAGGTGCAATGTAAATATGGGGATGGCTATGAGGGATGGGTGGAGATGGCTCCATTCGATAAAATCATCGTTACCGCTGGTGCGTCGGAGATACCGCAGAACTTGTTGATGCAGTGTAAAATAGGCGGTTCCATCGTCATTCCTGTGCAAGAGAAGAGCGGTCTCAGAATGGTTCGGCTTGCCCGTGTCTCTGAAACGAACTTCAGCAAGGAGGATTTCGGGACGTGCGCTTTCGTCCCTATGCTAAAAGGAATCATGTAAGTAAAAGATTATATGGAGGTCAAACAGTTTATATTCAATATGTTCCAGGAGAACACGTACGTGTTGACCGATGAGGAGAAGAATTGTATCATCATCGACCCTGGCTGTTTCTTCGAGGAGGAGCAGGAACGATTGGTCGGATATATTCGGTCAAATGGGCTGAAATTGACTCGTATCATTCAGACACACTTGCACTTGGACCATATCTTCGGATGTCAGGTCTTGTTCGATGGATTCGGCATCCAGCCCGAGGCGCATGCGTCGGACGAGTTCTTCCTGGATATCTTCCCCACGTACGGAAGGAAATTCGGCATCGACGAGGAGTTGAAGTGCGTGCCGCTCAAGTCTTATTTGAGTGCCGGTGACGTCATAAAGATAGGCGATTCGGAGCTCCATGTGATCCATACGCCGGGACATTCCCCAGGAGGTGTATGTTTCTATGCTCCGAAGGAAAAGCTCCTTTTCAGCGGAGATTCCCTCTTCATGGGCAGTATCGGCAGAACCGATCTGGAGCGGGGCAATGGTCCTGAGCTGATCCGTTCCCTTATGGAAAAACTGATGGTTTTGCCGGAGGATACGACCGTTTTGCCCGGACATGGTCCGAAGACGTCGATTGGGTTCGAGAAGGCCAATAATCCCTATATCCAATGAGTGATCCGATCCTACAAACTCAAGCGCTCTCCATTGGCTATAAAGGGAGGGGGAAGTCTGTCAAGGAACTTCAGACGAATCTTAACCTTCAGCTATATCCCAACATGTTTACCGTTCTCGTGGGACCGAATGGAGTGGGGAAGTCCACCCTGCTTCGCACCCTAAGTGGGTTACAACAGCCCATGGGGGGGATGGTTACCGTTCAGGGAAAGGATCTTTTCTCCCTATCCATCGGGGAAAAGGCGAGGATGGTCAGCATTGTTTCCACTAACAATGTAGATACCAGTCGTTTAACCGTAAAAGAGGTCGTTTCCATCGGTAGATATGCCCATACGAACTGGCTGGGCACCATGGATAATAGGAACGAGGCGCTTGTACAAAAAGCCCTATCCACCGTAGGAATTAGTCATTTGATAGACAGACGATTGTCGGAGATGTCCGACGGAGAGAGACAGCGCGTTTGGGTGGCGAGAGCCTTGGCGCAGGATACGCCTCTCATCTTATTGGACGAGCCCACCTCATATTTGGACTACAAGAATCGTTTTGAGATATTCGATCTGTTGCGGGCGTTAAGCCATGAGGGGAAGAGTGTGCTGATATCCACCCATGAACTTGAACTTGCGTTACAATTCGCGGACCGTATTTGGGTTATGTTCGATGGAATCGAGCAAGGAAGTGCCAAGGAGATAGAAGAATCAGGCGTTTTAGCGCGCATTTTTGGCTATGCTAAAGATGCGAGGCAAATCCAAGTATAGTTCCTCCATGCTATGATAGAGCAGGTCTGCCCCGTTTTTTGTCAGCTCCTCATCCTGTAAAATACCCGTATTCACCGCAATTGTGAAGATGCCGGCGGCGACGGCGGAGCGCACACCCAAAGGCGCATTCTCGACCACGATAGCCTGTTCAGGACGCAATCCACCCTTCTTTAGCCCGATAAGGTATGGCTCAGGGTCAGGCTTCCCTTTCTTCACATCGTAGGCGGTCACCATGCGCTCTTTAGCGAACACGCCAGGGAAAGAGTGGTTTAGTTTGTCTATTAGGGAGAGTTGTCCCGAACCTGTCACGAGGAAGATCTCCTTCTCCGCGGCTTGTATGGCGGAGAGTACTTTCTCCACATCCTTCATTTTCGGTGGAATCGGAAGTTTTTCGAAGCATTGAGACTTGAATTTGTAGATGCGTTGGCACTCCTCCTCCGTCGCTTCCCTGCCCAGTTGAGTGGAGAATACTTCGCTGATGGTGGAAGAACCTGTCATGCCTTCCCGCATATAGACGTCGTAGTCCGTGAATTTCAGCCCCAAAGATTCGAACGCATGCACCCATGCCTTGGCGTGGTTGGGCATGGAGTCGTACAACACACCATCCATGTCAAAAAGGAAGGCCTTCAAGTCAATCTCTTCTAATTTTTTATCCATTTCATCGATAATTAAAAGGGAGGCGACCCATGAGGATCGCCTCCCATCTCTATTCTTTCAATTAAAATTGATATGCGATACCCAAGGAAGTGGACTCCCAGAACTGCATTCCAGCATGTGGCAATCCGTAATGTTCATCCTTTAGAGTCTTCATCTCCGCATTGTCATACTTGAGTTGGGTCCTTACTGAAAGGTTGATGTATTTAGTCAGCTTCACCATCAGCTCAAGTTTCCACTTGAAATACCAACCATGGATGAATTTATATACATCTTCGTTGTTGTTATTGTTTTTATAAACATCTTCGAAGTTCTTGCTGTTGAGAACAGCTTCCATATCTTCTATATCCAGGTCTTCTATATCCAAATGTTCTTTTTCGAGTACATATGCAATGTTTTCATACTCTTTATTTGTATAAAACTTAGTTATTTTATTATATAATGGTCCGTAATAGTCATCGGCAAAACCGTGAGTATGTGTGGATACCGCCTTATTGTATGCATAGAATGCTTCTAAAGTGCTAAAGAAGTGGATGTTTTGGCTGATGTCGAAATCTGAACGAAGAATGGCATATGCACCTAACTCGTTTCGTGATTTCTTATAGTTATTGTCTGGCTTTAGTTCCATACCGTAATAAGGAGCTAATTCGGTATCTCTACAGATTGTGAATCGTGCTGTCAGCGGAGACATGAAAAGACTGATGTACTTGTTTGGAACATAATCGAAACCTAAAGAAACTTTTATGTAGCCTGGAGCAAAGAAGTCAGAGTTTAATTTTGCGGTGTCTTTGCCGCTTGCAAGCGGTTCATATTTATAACCCTTGGTGAATTGAGTCTCCAAACTAGCCAATGCAGATGCGTACCAATATTGTGCCATCTTGTAGCCGAATTTAGAGTATAGTCCCAACTCATCCATGTTTTTACGAAGTGAGTCTGTCGTGAATTGGCTCGAATAGATGAATCCGTATTTGGCGGCGAGACTATTGTCCCATTTCACCCTGTTTTTCTTGTAGTTGGCATTCAGGTTCAGGAAAGCATCCGTTGATATGCTGGATCCTTCTCCTTCCATACAGTAAGGGGTGAAGAATGCTTGGTTGATGTTCAAACCAACAGAACCGGGGAAGGTCCAGTAGATGGAATCCGTGGAGATCTCTCCGCTCGACTTAGTTGAGATAGACGTGGCCGTCTTCACCAACTCGTTATCGTCCGCAAATGCGGAGGCGATAGCCATAAATAGCACGCCAAGTGCGACACAAATTTTTTTCATAATTTTTACTTTTAAAAAATACGTTTATATTGTTACACTACACTATTTCTTCATTGACGGTTAATCCAATTTCAGCACTTCGAGGAAGGCTTTCTGCGGCACTTCGACCGTGCCGATCTGCTTCATACGTTTCTTTCCCTCCTTTTGTTTCTCCAACAATTTACGTTTACGGGAGACGTCACCTCCGTAACACTTGGCCGTCACATCCTTGCGCACCGCCTTGATGGTCTCTCGGGCGATGATCTTCGTGCCGATGGCGGCTTGGATGGCCACCTCGAACTGTTGGCGCGGGATCAGTTCCTTCAGCTTCTCGCACATGCGTTTGCCGAGAGGATAGGCGTTGTCGAAGTGGGTTAGGGTAGAGAGCGCGTCGACCGGCTCACCGTTCAGCAGCACGTCCAGCTTCACCAACTTGGACTCCCTCATGCCGTGCGGGTGGTAGTCGAACGAAGCGTATCCCTTTGAGATGCTTTTCAGTTTGTCGTAGAAATCGAAGACGATCTCACCCAAAGGCATGTCGTAGATCAGCTCCACACGGTTTCCTGACACGTAGTCTTGACGTACCAACTCACCCCTCTTGCCCAAGCAAAGGGTCATGATCGGACCGATGTATTCGGTGGAGGTGATGATGGAGGCGCGGATATAAGGCTCTTCGATCCTTTCGATCAGGGTCAGGTCCGGCAGGCCGGACGGGTTGTGCACCTCGATCTTAGCGCCCTTTTTTGTATAGACATCGTACTCCACGTTAGGCACGGTGGTGATGACGTTCATGTTGAATTCACGTTCCAGACGTTCCTGGATGATCTCCATGTGCAACATGCCGAGGAATCCGCAACGGAAACCGAAGCCCAAGGCCAGGGAAGACTCCGCTTGGAAAGTCAGGGAAGCGTCGTTCAACTGTAGTTTCTCGATGGAAGAGCGGAGATTCTCGAAATCCTCCGTTACGATCGGGTATACGCCGGCGAAAACCATCGGCTTCACCTCTTGGAAACCCTCTATCGCCTTTTCGCAAGGGTTGGCCACCGTGGTGATGGTATCGCCCACCTTCACCTCCTTCGAGGTTTTGATACCCGAGATGATGTAGCCCACGTTGCCGGCGGAGAGTCTCTGCTTAGGCTCCATGTCCAAGCGTAAAATACCGATTTCATCGGCCAAATACTCCTTTTCCGTCGCCACGAACTTCACATGGTCGCCACTGTTGATGGTTCCGTTGATGATTTTAAAGTAGGCGATGATGCCGCGGAACGGGTTGAAGACAGAGTCAAATATCAAGCATTGGAGCGGAGCGTCAGGGTCGCCCACAGGCGGTTTGATCCTTTCCACAATCGCCTCCAAGACCTTATCCACACCTTCTCCGGTCTTGCCGCTGGCACGGATGATCTCCTCCCGCTTGCAGCCTAGCAAGTCCACTATTTGGTCCTCCACCTCCTCCGGCATAGCGCCGGGCAGGTCTATCTTGTTCATGACGGGGATGATTTCCAGGTCATGTTCCAAAGCCATATAAAGGTTGGAGATAGTCTGCGCTTGTATACCCTGTGACGCATCCACGATGAGCAGGGCACCTTCGCACGCCGCAATGGATCGGGAGACCTCGTAGGAGAAGTCCACGTGTCCCGGGGTGTCGATTAGGTTCAGCACATATTTCTCACCCTTGTACATATAGTCCATCTGGATGGCGTGGCTCTTGATGGTGATGCCGCGTTCGCGTTCCAGATCCATATCATCCAGCACCTGCGCCTGGAGGTCCTTTCCTGTCACTGTCTTGGTCATTTCCAGCAGACGGTCGGCCAAGGTACTTTTGCCATGGTCGATATGGGCGATGATACAGAAGTTACGGATGTTCTTCATTATTCTTCGAGAAAAATAAAATACAAAATAATTACACTAGACATAAAATAAAGTGGAGGAGAAAACCCCATTCCACCGACATTTTCACCCTGTTTCGCATCGGAACAAAAAATGTTCATGTTATACGCAAGCGAAAATTCACGCGAATTTAGCGAAAAAGCGGATAATGTCAAAATGGAAATGATGAACATATCAGTTACAGGAGAGCTTATTTTTTACCGAATCAAGAAGTAAATCGCATGACGTTGGGATGAAGTGCGAGCATGTGACCTTCCCTTTTGTCGATATTAAAGATTTTAAGATTTGTTAACGTTTGATTTCTCCGATTTGACATCCCATAAAGAAAGGGGAAATGTGTGGTGAAATGAGAAATAATTTTACAGTGCTATTTGATATTAGTTTTGTTTTTTGTAAATTTGGGAAATAGATAAGGGTTGTTTATGCATTGTCCTGTTCTGATGGGAATGGTATGTTACTACTACCTTGATTATTAGATTTATTTACTAAATAATAAGTTGTTTATGAAAATTGGTATTCTTTTGGGTTGGCTAAGCAAGATATGCTATGCCAAGAAATTTAGGGGGTGGGATTCCTCTTCGGGATGGAAAGTCCCGGCAACAAGGTTTAGGTGGCTAGCGTTGCTGGCTCTGATGTGTTTAATGCCTTGGCAAGGGGCGAAGGCGTACTGGAGTTGGGACGAGGGTCAAGCAAAAGACAAATACAAGAGTACGGTAAAGTGGGACAAAGAAAATGGTGTGATCAAATACCATATTCGAGTATGGCAAGACTGGGGATCTGGTTTAGGAAATGGACACTGTTACATGGACGGTGTCACGATAGTCCAGAAAGGTGTGTCCGAGCGTAAAGTCACAATAACCGTAAACGACAAATCGGATTGGGATGCGACTACGCTATCTGTTGATGGTCATTCAAAAGGGCCATATTCTTCGTGTGGAGGACCAGATAATGGTGACAATACATATTTTTGGGATTTCGATTTGCCTGTTGATCAAGGCGATTTGGACGGAACAGTCAGCATCAGGATGAATGGTGTATGGCATGGAAATGGTTGGACAAATCAAGATAAAATTTCAGAGTCGACAACGCTGAGTATTAATTATCCCCATGCGACCCTTAAAATCGTAAAGGCGGGATATTCTTGTTCTTCTCCGGAAAATGATCCTCTAATTTATTTCGATTGGGAGAATACAGCAACAGAAAACTTGGCGAAAAATGGAACCGTGTATTTGTGCGATGATGGGGATGAGGGTCTTGAGAGGACCGTATACCTTGGAGAGACTTATAAGACTGCGACGAGTGGAAAATTTCGTATCAATGCGGGGTTGACTGATATGTCGGGTAATAACCCAATTCATAATCTGAATGATAGCCATTCTTATAAAATCAGGCATGTATACACTCCAGATGGCAACAAGTCGATTCATTATATTTCAGAAAGTAATGCGGTTATTGTGAATGCCTATCCTCAAGTAAACTATGTCTCATATGATGTGGATAGCAAAAACTCGAAAATTAAAGCGACATGGCGAGTGGAGAAAGCTCCATCGTCTAATTGCCACAAAGGTGATTTTGTTGTGATATTAGAGAGATTAGGAAAAAACGAATCGATTTTGCGAAGAGATACCGCTAATGTCTCATACAAAGCGGGGCAGACTGAATATGTGGCTCCTTTTGATTTGGATTTAGGCGTTGACACGTTGTCCTATAGAATTCGTGTTAGAAGGGTAAATCCTGAAGGGGAATCGTCGTCATGTTATTCCAGCCGATTTGAAAAACAAATCGTGACGCAAATGCTCTCAACAGATCATTTTTATGTCTCCGGCACTCCGTTTGCAGAGTTAAATGATGATTCCACGAACATTATATTACGATGGAACAGAAGGGGGTCTCAATGGAGTGAAGGCACCAAATTCTCTGTTAAGAGAAGAGAATTAGGCAAAGACAAGGAAGATGAGTTCTTCTTGACAGAGGATGATTTTAACAATCAATACTTTGTCGATGAATTGGCTACGAGATGTAAGGCTTATGAATATCAGTTAGTCCTTAAGCCAGGCAATTCTTCGTACGAGGAGCAGAAGGTTCAAGTCCAGGTTAGCGGCAAGAGCGGAAATATGATATATATTCCGTATATAGGTTCGGTGGATGGATTGGAGTCTTCAAAGGGGCATTATTCCGATAAAGTGAAACTTTCGTGGGTGGTGACATCTGGATTGGATAAGGTTGTCATTGAACGTAGGGAATGCGACAATGATAATTCACCGTTCATGTTTGTGAATAGTGTTGAAGTGTCGAATAGTACAAAGTACTTCTATGACGATAAATCTTGCCAGCCAGGTATCTTGTATGAATATCGTATATTTGGAGTGGTAAATTGTGGAACCGATACTATTTCAACGGACACGCTACGCAATTATGGATTCAGAATACCGTCGGGTAATTTCTATGGACGAATAACTTATGAGAATGGTCAGGCGGTCAATTCTGTCCGTGTGGGATTGGAAACGGATGATGATTTGTCCACAAGCGCATTGGAATTTGAAGGAGATGGAGAGGCTGTGATCCCTGGTCGTGGAATCATGGAAGATGCGACATCCGTCACTATGCAGGCTTGGGTCTATCCGAGTGCTCCTTCTACCGATAAGGTGATCCTTATTAGCAAGAATGGATATTATGAGCTTGGATTGGACAATGATACCATTTATTTCATTGCCGGTAATGCGGGCTTGAAATTGACTGAAAAATTGTCGACGGATAAATACACGCACATAACTGCCGTGTGTGATGCGAAAAACAATCAACTCAGAATCTATCTGAACGGACAATTGTCTTCGAAAACAGATTCTGTTTCTATTTTCTTCTCTTCTGCCAATGTCGGAAGTGATGTCGTATTGGGTAGAAAGTTCAATGGCCAGATGGATGAAATCCGGTTATGGAGCAGGGCGTTGGATTCCACGGAGATAGCTGACGATTACACAAGGTATCTGCTTGGAAACGAAAAAGGATTGGATGCGTACTATACTTTTGATTTTATGGTCGCAAGCCGTGAAGAGAATGGAATAACAACGAAACCGGGACAAATATATGATTGTTCGTACGATGGCATCGAAAACTTCCATGAGAACTCGGGTGAATTGTACAAGGTCAAGAGAGCGGATTCTAAGCTGACGTCAAATCAGTTGGCGTATAGCGGTGTTACCGATTCGTCTGGTGTATATAACATACGTTCTGTCCCTTATTATGGAAATGGAACAGCCTATAAGTTGATACCAAAGAAAGGCATCCATCAGTTCTCTCCTTCTCAGGAGGTCCGTTTTGTCGGAGATGGGACATTGTCTCATACCGTAAACTTCACGGATAATAGCTCGTTCCTTGTCCATGGTGTCGTTTACTACAGTGGCGGTGACTATCCTGTGGAGGGCGTGCATTTTATGATAGACGGAGTTCCTGCTCTTGATAAAACAGGACAATATGTTATGACAGGCGCGAATGGTGTTTATTCGATTAATGTTCCTGTGGGAATTCATGAGGTGAAGGCCGTGAAAGAGGGACACACGTTCGAATTGGATGGTCGTATATGTGACATAAATGGCAATGACCTCAACTATCAGGACATCGTCTCCGCAGATCTTTATGACAACACGAAAGTGAAGTATATCGGACGTGTCTGCGGTGGAACGATACAAGAGGCTTATCCTGTCGGTTTCTCGTTCTCCAAAAACAATTTGGCGGACGACATGAAGGTGGTTCTCTCTCCTACAAAAACAAACTGTTCATTGCAAAAGGTTGAAAATGTGCATTCTGACACTATAAAACATCCGGTCTTTCCGAGTCAATCTGCGAAGGGTATAAAACAGGCGGCTGCAACCGTATGTGATTACAATGAAAAGGACATTACTATTCATGTTGATAATGAGACCGGTGAATTCATCGCATGGGTTTACCCGATTGAGTATAATGTGAAATTGGATGTGTATGGCCATCAGGACATAATGGGTGACAATTCTTCTTTGAACTTGTCTTCTTACGCTATTAATCAGTATGAAACTTACAAGTACAAAGATTCAGTGTTCAATGAACAAAGAGTGTTTGAGCGCCTCGTAGATCGTACGGATAGCTTGGATTATCGACAAAAGCAAGTGTTTACGAAACGTTACCGCGCGAAAATGGAGGTAAAGCAACTCGAGGGAGAGAATGAGTTGTCTTATTTCGGAAAACAAAAGGTGGATTTGCAAAGTTTGACGGGTAGTTCGAATGAGAAGACGGTGATTCCATTGTATAATGTATCGTCAAAGACATATACTTTTGGATTGCCAGTGTTCGTTACGAATGACAACGTCTATATGCATTATACGATATTTGAGGAGTATCCATATTATGTGGATAGTAAAATGAACACCGATGAGTCAAAGAAAGATAGAGTATATATTGAGGACGCGTCTGTTTCATTCAATAATAAGATGGCTGTCCAGTCGAGCCTTGATACGCTTAATCAGATATACTCGTTCCAGGTGAACGAACCTGATATGACGACTGCGAAGAGTACGATATCCGCCACTTTCACTTATGGTGATAGTGACAACCCAACCAGCGTTTCTTGGGAGAATCCGTTAGGGAATGCCAATGGAGAGGCCTATGTCCTTGGAAAACACCAAACGGGAACCGATTTCGTGACGGCTGGTCCTGATAAACTTCTTTGCGTGCTTCGTGACCCTCCGGGATCCAATAGTTATTCGTACTTGGAGAAAGGAACTTCGTTTACTCAATCTTCCACGTATAATGGCGCATTCAACCATGAAGGTAGTGAAATGTGGACGACTGGGTTTAAGCTGCAGTCCTCTTCCGTTACATTGACAGGTTTGGGTACTTCCACCGGAACGTCCAATCTGCTTTTTGAAACAGGAAGTGGCATTAAGGCGGGAATTGTTCAGGAAGCTGAATATACAGGATCTAATTCAAAATCGTCAAGTTACACGCTTACGACTCGTATCCAGACGAGTGACGATCCCGCATATGTCGGTGCGGACGCAGACCTCTATGTGGGTTATTCCACGAATATCTCATTTGGAACGACTCAGAATGTCACAGTTTATCCAATCGCTTATTATGATGAGGTGGGCGGAGATCAATATTTTGAGAAAACGTATGCTAAAACTGATTCGTATGCCATTGTGGAAACGTCAGGTATCAGTGCGATAGAGGAATTCAATACGATGTTCGCATATCCACAGATTTATATAGAGAAGACATTGATCCCTAATCTGATAAGTTTGAGGAACTCGTTTATATTGCCGAAGTCGGAGGCAAAAGACAAGGAAACCATGCAGGCATTGGCGGAGAGTTCAGGAAGAAACATTTATGTCTCTAAAGTGTCTATTGATGATCCTAATTATGGAGAAAGCGACGCTGATACAGCTTATTACGATGTGTATTTCTGTGATAAGACTAAATGTGACACTATTCTCACTTTGAATCAGTCCAGAAGAAACTGGGAAAAACTAATGACGGAGAATGAGCGGATAAAAGTTGCGGCGAAGAAAGAGACTGTTCTCCAAAATTATTCTTTCCATGCTGGTTCAAATATTGAATATTCGGAATCTTACTCTTCTGTATTGGCTTCTGCTCATTCGTTCTGTGTGAAGTTGGGAGTCGCTTTAAGTGACGACAATAAGCAGACCACAGCAGGTGCGTATGTTTTGTTTGAATATGAAGAGCAATTCACGACCACCCAAGGCGGTGAATTTGAGAGTGAAGCGGAAGCGTCTCATTCCAAGGGATTTGTCTTGGCGGAGGATGGCGATGATTATCTGAGTGTGGATGTCATCAAAGAACCGATTCTGGATGATATTTCAGGCATATATAACCCGGAAGATTCCGCCTCGTTTAGTGAGACATATGTCGATTGGGTTAATGCGGGAAGTGCTGACACGTCCAAATTACAGAAGAAGGATTTTTATCCAACATTTGTATTCATTACTCGTGGTGGTGCTACCAGCTGTCCTTATGAGGGAGCCTACAAGGCGAGATTCTTCAATGAGAATGGAGTATATCCTGAGATCAGTGCGGCAACTAAGAGAATGGAAGTGCCTAAGATAGATATGCCTGTCAAGTATATCGAAAATGTGCCTTCCGGAGAGGCTGCGTTCTTGACGGTGCGTATGATGAACGAATCCGAAACAGGTGCGGATCAAAGGTTCGATCTTAGCTTGTTGGACGCATCGAATCCGAATGGCGCTGTGCCAACGATTGACGGCAACTCCATGTCTGGCAAGACCCTCTCTTATTACGTTCCTGCAGGGGATGTATTGGAGAAAAAGTTGGCTGTCTATAAGGGATCTGTCTTGAATTATGATCATCTGAAGTTGATCCTTAGCTCGCAGTGCCAGGAAGATATTGCGGATACGGTTGATTTTACCGTCCATTTTATACCTTCTTGCACGAAGGTGGCTGTTGTTAAGCCTACAAACAATTGGACATACAACACGAACTGTTCTACGGATACGATAGATGGGGTGGCACAACATTATATGCCAATTACCCTTTCTGGCTTTGATGTGAATTATACTGACTTTGAGCACTTGGAGTTACAGTATAAGCCAACATCTTCGTCGGATAACGATTGGCTGACTTTGGCATACTACTATAAGTCGGATTCTTTGGCGCAAGTGGCAAGGAATAATGGATTTAACGCTTTCGTCATTTCTTCTGAAGATGCGGGCAATATCTATTATAACTTCTATATGGATAACCTCCCAGACCAGAACTACGATCTGCGCGCGGTTTCATTCTGTAACATCAACAACGAGTTGTACGACAATCCTTCCGAGGTGGTTTCGGGTATCAAGGACATGTACAATCCTCGTTTGTTCGGTTCTCCTAAACCAGCCAATGGTGTCTTGTCGATTGAGGACGATATCCGAATCGACTTCAACGAGACGATTGCGGAGGGTATGTTGTCCCTAAGCAATTTTGAGATTACTGGTGTCCGCAATGGTGCGGTGTCAGACCATAGCGTGGCCATCTCTTTGGATGGTGAGAACGATTACCTCACGACTGAGGTTACTCGTAACTTCGCTAATAAGGATTTGACCTTCGAGTGTTGGGTGAATTATGATTCCTTGCAGAATGCGACCTTCTTCAGCCATGGTGGCACAAAGGAGTCTATCTCCATGGGCATGAACAAGGAGGGCAAGGTTGTCGTCAGAGTAGGCGATAAGGAACTCGTTTCGGAGAATGTTCCTGCTTGGGAGAAATCTTCATGGAACCATGTCGCTTTGGCCTATGATAACGATAATGAGAGAGTGACTGCGTATGTGAACTACACGGCTGTCATCGATGCGGCTGCGGTGAATTTCTATTATGGCGACGGTGTCGTCGAGGTGGGCCGTAACGTGGCTACCCAATCGGGCAATTTCAATGGTAAGGTGGATCAATTCCGCATTTGGAACGCAGTCCGTTCGTCCGCTACTATCCAAGTTAACAGCGCTTCGCAATTGTCTGGGAATGACTTGAATCTAATCGCTTACTACGAGATGGATGAGGCGAAGGGCTCTGTTACGGAAGATAAGGCGCGCGGTGCGAATTTAGTGATGAAGGGTGGTTCTTGGTCTTTGCCAGAGGGACGTTCTGTTAAGTTCAATGGCGAAAGTTACGTCGCTATGAACAGCTCGTCGGCTGTCATCACTTCGGACATGGACTTCACCCTTGAGTTCTGGTTCAATGCTGAGTCAGGTGCAAAAGATCAGACTTTGATCTCTAATGGTACTGGATTGGCTTCGAATGCTGAGGATGCTTCAAAACTCTTTAGCGTTGGTTTTGACCAAACTGGTGCGTTGACATTCCGCCACAATGGATATGTGACGCCTTTGGAGGGAGACTTCTCCGACAACAATTGGCACAACTTCACCCTTGCGGTGAACCGTTCTTCTGGCATCGCCCGTATTTATGTGGATGGTGAGTTGAACGCTTACTTCTCAGCTGACAAGGTTGGTTGCATTACTTCCGATAAGTTGTTCGCTGGTGCGCGCGTATATTATGCGACAAATGATTCGACAGCTGGAAGGGAAAGAAAGGCAGACCAAAAATTCACTGGTATGATTGATGAAGTGAGGTTATGGAATCTCTATCGTCAGCAATCACAGGTGGAGTCCTTCTACAACCAGAAAGTGAATGGAGACGAAATGGGTCTCTTGCTCTACTATCCGTTCGAACACTACGTTGAATGGCAAGGAAGGTCAGAGATGCAGTTCACATTGGAGGATAAGGGAAATGACGCATTGGATGGCAATGGCAAGAAGTTGGCGTTCGCGACGATGCAAGGTGAAGTCTCCGAGTCCCAAAATATCCCTCCAGTTAAAACGAAGGGTGCGACTTCTTCATTGATGTATGACTGGGTGGTTAACGACGATGCGTTGATCATCAACTTGCAAGAGCAAGACTACCGTGTTGAGAAGACCATTGTCAACTTCACGGTGAAGGGCGTGCAGGATATGAACGGAAACTATATCGTTTCCCCAATCACGTGGAGTGCTTACATCGACCGCAACCAGTTGAAGTGGATGGATGACGCTGTGACTGTCAACAAGAAGCAGAACGAGCCGTACAAGTTCGAGATGCCGATCGTTAACAAGGGCGGTTCTGTCATCAACTACAGCCTGAAGAACATGCCTTCTTGGTTGAGTGCCTCTACGGAATCTGGCGCCATCAACCCGTTGGAGAAGCAGACCATCGAGTTCGAGATCGATCCTTCTCTCGCTGTCGGCACGTACGACGAGGTGGTTTACTTGACGAACTCCAATAACGTGACCGAACCTCTCGCCCTCAATGTGACGGTGGAGGGTGATACGCCGGAGTGGAGTGTCGATCCTTCGAAGTATGAGTTCAGCATGGCTGTGTTCGCTCAGATCAAGTTGGACAACCAATTCTCCAACGACGAGAAGGATATGCTTGCCGCTTTCTACAATGGTGAGTGTGTCGGTGTGGCTAACATGAGCTATGACAAGACCATGGACTTGTGGTATGCGATGATGACGGTTTATTCTAATTCGAAATATCATGGCTTGGTTTATCGTGCTTGGGATGCTAGCAAGGGCATTATGACGGAGGCGGTTTCTTCTCCTGAGGTGTCGTTCGAGGCAGACACGGTTTATGGAAAACCAACCGCACCGGTTGTATTCTATAATGGAGCCACTAAGTATCAGAACATTACGTTGAGAAAGGGCTGGAACTGGGTTTCATTCAACCTTGAGAACAAGGCGGGCATGTCAGACTTGAACGCTTACCTCAATAGTGGAAGATGGGGCTCGAACAGCATCGTGAAGGACTTGAGCGGCCATTCCGCAAACTACTCCGTGGGGAGTGGGAAGTGGTTGAATGATAGTCTTGTGTTGAACAACACGAGCATGTTCAAGATCTATTCGGACGAGAATCAGGTATTGTCTGTCTCTGGTAAGGACATCAACTTGGATTCTGCGATGATCTCTTTGGAGGCTGGTTCTTGGAACTACATCGCTTATTTGCCTGCTGGTAGCTTGACGTTGAAAGCAGCGTTGGCTGGTTATAATGCGAAAGAGGGCGATGTCATCAAGTCGAATGAAGGATTCGCCATGTATTATGGCAATGAGTGGATCGGTTCTCTCAACAGCTTGCAACCTAATTGTGGTTATATGTTGAAGAACACGAGCGATATCCAAAAGACATTCAAGTATCCATCTTCCTCTTCCGCTTTGCGTTCCGCCGTTTCCGTGGAGACTTCCGCTTACGAGTCTAACATGAGCATTATTGCTTCTGCCCCTGAGAAGAGGGAGGGCGATCTCCTTCGCGCACTTGTGGGAACAGAGGAGAACAATGTTGTGGAAGTCGCTTTGTCGGACGACTATGCGCTCCAGTTCATCAATGTTTCTGCGAAGGTAGGTGACAAGGTACGTTTCACGATGGAACGTGACGGAGTCACTTATGAGGCGAACAACGCTTTGACCTTTACGGGTGATGCGGTATATGGCACGCCTGACAACCCATTCGTGTTGAACTTCAACGTGGGTGGAGTGGAGACATTGACCGTATATCCAAATCCTATGGATGCCGAGTTGAATGTTGCCGGCAAGCTGGATGGCGAAGGCGACGTGACGCTTGAGCTCTTCGATGTGTTGGGTGTGCTTGTCTTTGAGAAGCAAGTTTCCGCACAGGATAATGTTTTGGACGAAAGCATCAACGTGTCAGGCTTGGTTCCTGGCTCATACATGCTGAAGGTTAACCAAGGCGATGAGTCTAAAGTATTTAAAGTTGTAAAGAAGTAATATGGGAGAGTATATTATGAAGAATTGGTTTTATATTGCATTATCCATCTTCCTCTTGTCCGGATCTTTCCAGAGTTGCAAAGACGACGATGAGGTCGAGGCGCTTGAAGAGCAGTTGAGGGAAAAGAATGCGCTTATCAAGCAATTGGAGGAAGAGAAGAATAGCTTGAACAATACGAACAAGCAATTGGATGAGACCAACAAGAAGTTGGACGAGTTGCTCAAGAAGCTCCAAGGGGGAGAAACTGAGGATCCGTGGGAGGATGTACAGGACACCTCCGTGGTGATTGTCCCTACGGGTAACACGTATGAGAACCCGGGTTGGAAGTCTGTTTCCATTGCTGGCGACTACGCTTACACCATGACGGTGGTCTTCGAACTCCCTGCCGAACTGAAAACGAAGGCCTCTAGCGATGACCTCATGGCGGCGTTTGTCGGAAGCGAGTGCAGGTGTGTCAAAAAAGCCATCGACGGCAAATTCCTTCTGACCGTCATCGGAACGGGTGCGGAGACGACGAATGTGACTTTCCGCTACTGGAATGCGGCGGACCACAGTTTGTACGAGTCTTTGGTGTCGGTTCCGTTCACTTCCGACCGGATCTTCGGTGTGGTGGATAGTCCGAAGAAGTTCGTCTGCAAGCAGTTGTGATGAACAAATCTTCGGGAAGATTGTCCGATATGGATAATTGACCGGAACTCTACATTAGGCGTGGCTCAATGAAGTCTTTTGACGGATTTGAGCCACGCTTTTTATTGAACGGGTAGGGAAGTGTGACAAGTTTCAGGGGAAAAATAACAAACTGTAAGGAATGTCTTGGAAACGGTAAATAATATCAATATGCACATAAATTTTTAAACTTTTTGCGCATATATCACGGGTCTCAAAAAAAATACATATCTTTGGGGGATATTTATTGCTAATTTTAAATGGTAAGGATACGATGAATAATTTTTTCATGGCCCTGCAATTAATGGGCATTGGGTTGGCGACGGTATTCTCCGTTTTATTACTCATTATTTTCTTAGGAAACGTGTTAATCAAGTTGATTAACAAGTATGCGCCGGAAGAAGAGGCGCCTAAATCGAATGCTTTTTCAGCAGCACCTAATCCAGTGGATGCCAACGTGGCACAAGCCATCAGCATGGCGATCAGTAAGATTACGAATGGGAAATCAAAGGCTGACAAAATCGAAAGAATTTAAGAGAAAAACAATCTAATAAAAATGGCTAAAGAAGTTAAATTCAGTCTCGTATTCAGAGACATGTGGCAAGCCGCAGGCAAATATGTGCCGCGCGTCGACCAATTGATGAAAGTTGCGCCCGTAATCGTGAAGATGGGCTGCTTCGACAGAGTAGAAACAAATGGTGGTGGATTTGAGCAGGTGAACCTCCTTTATGGAGAAAATCCGAACAATGCAGTTCGTCAGTGGACGAAGCCTTTCCATGAGGCTGGCATTCAAACCCACATGCTGGACCGCGCCTTGAATGGTCTTCGTATGAGCCCGGTTCCTGCAGATGTCCGCAAACTCTTCTACGTGGTTAAGAAGAAACAAGGTACTGATATCACCCGTACGTTCTGTGGTTTGAACGATACCCGTAACATTATCCCTTCTATCAAATATGCACACGATGGTGGCATGATCTCTCAATGTTGCCTTTGCATCACTTATTCTCCGATCCATACCGTGGAGTATTACACGAAAATGGCCAAGGAGTTGATTGATGCTGGATGTGACGAGATCTGTTTGAAGGATATGGCTGGTATTGGCCGTCCTGCTTTCTTGGGTGAGTTGACCAAAAACATAAAAGCGATCAAGGATATTACCATCCAATACCATAGCCACGCTGGTCCTGGCTTCAACATGGCATCCATCTTGGAGGTCTGCAAGGCAGGTTGTGACTATGTGGACGTTGGTATGGAGCCTCTCTCTTGGGGTACTGGTCACGCTGACGTGATCGCAGTACAGGCTATGTTGAAGGACGCTGGCTTCAAGGTGAAGGAGATCAACATGGAGGCTTACATGGAGGCTCGTACCTTGATCAAAGAGATGATGGATGATTTCTTGGGCTACTATATTCCTCCTCGTAACCGTATGATGAACTCCTTGTTGATCGGTCCTGGATTGCCTGGCGGTATGATGGGTTCCTTGATGACTGACTTGGAGACTAACCTCGAGTCCATCAACAAATGGAAGGAGAAGAACGGAAAGCCTAAGATGAGTCAAGACGAACTGTTGATCAAGTTGTTCGACGAGGTGAAATATGTATGGCCTATGATGGGTTACCCTTGCTTGGTGACTCCGTTCTCCCAATATGTGAAGAACATGGCGTTGATGAACGTTATGCAAATGGAGAAGGGCAAAGAGCGTTGGTCTATGATCGCCGACGATATTTGGGATATGATGTTGGGTAAGTCCGGTAACTTGCCTGGTCCATTGTCACCTGAGTTGGTGGCTAAGGCGAAGGAGCAAGGCCGCGAGTTCCATACAGAGGATCCTCAAAGCAACTATCCTGACGCTTTGGACACCTTCCGCGAGGAGATGAAGAAAGAGGGTTGGGACTTCGGTCAGGACGACGAGGAGTTGTTCGAGTTGGCTATGCACCCACAACAGTACAGGGCTTACAAGTCTGGTAAGGCTAAGGCAGACTTCTTGGCTGACCTTGAGGAGCGTAAGGCGAAGAGAGCCGCTTGCAAGGGCGGTGTTGAGTTGCCTCAAACCGTAACTGTCGAGGTGAATGGTGTTAAGTACAACGTCACGATCGGTGCGAATGATGGTTCTGCTGCTCCTGCGGCAGCGACGGGTGCGGCAGTGGCTGCAGCTCCTGGTGAAGGAACTGAATTGACCTCTCCATTGGAGGGTAAGTTCTACTTGGTGAAGAACTCGGGCGACACACCGGTTAAGGTGGGTGACGCCGTGAAGAAGGGCCAAGTGGTTTGCTACGTAGAGGCGATGAAGACATTCAACGCTATCGCTGCGGAGTGTGACGGAGTCATCTCGCAGATTTGCTTGACGAGTGGTTCTTCTGTATCAGAAGATGATGTTTTGATGAGAATTAAATAACAGGAATCATGGGAGAAATATTAGAAAAAATATATGGCATGACGGCGATTGGCAACTTTGTTGACAATCCCTCATACCTCATAATGATTCTTTTGGCCTTCTTCCTGCTCTATTTGGGTATCAAGAAGGAGTATGAACCGTTGTTGCTTGTTCCAATCGCTTTCGGTGTGCTGATCGCCAACTTCCCTGGAGGTGGCATGGGTGTGCTGGCTGTGAATGGTGTGGGTGAGATTTTCCGCATCTCGAATGAATTCCTGAACAATGGATTGGATAGTGGGTTCCAGGTTCTCTCTTTCGCGGAGGGTACTGAGGAGGCTAAGGAAGGTTTCGTCCAACTTGGAAAACTGTGGTACAATCCAGCCTTGGAAGGCAATGCGATACTTCAGGACGCTAATTTGTCGAACCATATTGAGGTGTATGATATCTGGCAAATGCCTTTGCATGACATCGCTCATGAGTTCGGTATCATGAACTACATCTATTACGCATTGATCAAGTCAGGTCTTTTGCCTCCGATCATCTTCATGGGTGTGGGTGCGTTGACAGACTTCGGTCCGATGTTGCGTAACCTGAAGCTGGCTATCTTCGGCGCGGGTGCGCAATTCGGTATCTTCGCTGTGTTGTTGGTGGGAAGCCAATTCTTCACAATGAAAGAGGCTGGATCTTTGGCCATCATCGGTGGCGCGGATGGTCCGACCGCCATCTTCACGACCTTGAAATTGGCTCCTCACATGTTGGGTCCAATCGCCATCGCGGCATATTCATACATGGCCTTGGTGCCTGTGATCATTCCGTTGGTAGTGAAATTGACCTGCTCCGAGAAAGATTTGAAGATCAACATGAAGGAGCAAGACAAGTTGTATCCTAACAAACAGGAGTTCAAGAACATGCGTGTGTTGAAGATCCTCTTCCCAATTACGGTTACCACGATTGTGGCGATCATTGTCCCTGATGCGGTATCGTTGGTGGGTATGTTGATGTTCGGTAACTTGATCAAGGAGATTGGTAACAATACTTCTCGTTTGTTCAATGCGGCTTCCAACGGTATCATGAATGCGGCTACCATCTTCCTCGGCTTGTCTGTGGGAGCGACCATGACGGTTGACGCCTTCTTGAATCTGAAGACAATCGGTATCGTTGCCGGTGGTTTCTGTGCCTTCGGATTCTCCATCTTCGGTGGTATCATGTTGGTGAAGATCATGAACCGTTTCTCCAAGAAGAAGATCAATCCATTGGTTGGTGCGACAGGCTTGAGCGCTGTCCCTATGGCCTCTCGTGTGGCTAACGACATCGCATTGAAGTATGATACACGTAATCACGTGTTGAACTATTGCATGTCATCCAATGTGGCAGGTGTGATCGGTTCCGCTGTGGCTGCCGGTATCCTGATAAAGTTCTTGGGATGATAATTGATTAGAAATATATTAATAAACTAAAAAAGTCCACTGGTCACAACGACTGGTGGACTTTTTTTATTGATATATATATAGAATGTTATGTTATACGTAATATTATTATTGCAAATTCGAAATATTTTGTAATTTCGCAAATATAGACAATACAATTATAAAACAACACTTTATGTTTTATTATGAAAAGAGTGATTTGTGCATTGGTTTTCTGGGTTCATTTGTGCGTATCCTTTTCTCAATCAGAATGTCCATTGGGGGATTGGGATGATGTGGTTGTTTTTTGTACAGATGAGAATGATTTAGGAATTAAGTATCCAGCATCAACGAACACCGACATGTTCTGTTTCTTTGCGGATCAATACGGTGAGAAATTGGATTCTGTGACATCTGCGGCGTTTAGAAAAGAGTTCAATTCATACGATGTTGCCATAAACATATCTAGTTGTTTGGCGTCTGGCTGTTTTAGTACTCCGAAGTGGTTGTTGATGCAGGTTGAGGAGAGCGGAAGTTTGGTGTTGGAATTAAATCACACAGCATATAGTGATATAGACTTTGCATGTTGGGGACCCTTTTGGGGGGATAAAAAAAGCGATGTTCTCCAAAACATATGTGAAGACCCTGTCACTGCGCTCAATTTCATACCCCAGTATAGAGTGTTGACAGATGAAGATATTGACAAGTGTCCCATTTTGGCAGATCGGAGCAGTGCATATGTGGAGCGTGATAATATGCTTACACAGATAAATAATCCCTGTTATAGAGGCAATTTTGACCAATATCCCTATATGAATCTGCAGGATTGTTCGTTCTCACACCAATATACGGAGATTTGCCATATCGAAAATGCGCAAAAGGGGGGCTGGTATCTTTTTATGATCACCAATTTCGGTAATTTACAGGGAAATATTGATGTCAAGAGATTGGGAGGGTCGGCTGTCGTGAGTTGTAAACCCATTGTCGATATATCCAATACGGGTCCCTATTGTGAGGGCGATGTCATTCGTCTGAAACTATTAAACGCTCCCGAAAACGCGACCTATTCATGGATTGGACCGGATGGATTTAGCTCTACAGAGAAGGCCCCTGTTATCCCTAACGCGACGATTGCGAATGCGGGGACCTACTCCCTCCAAATAGTCTCCAATGGAGTCTCTTCTGCAGTGGTGGAGACGGAGGTGGTCGTTTACCCTAATGTTACGGTAGATACTACCATCATGCTGGAATATGGGGATACTTACCAGTACGATGGGCAGGTATACACGGAGACTGGAGATCATACGGAGGTGGATGCCTCGATTCCATGTGGCGTGAAAAATGTTCATTTGGTCGTTTCTCCTCCTTCGATAACCCTCACTTCCAATGCGCCGATATGTGAGGGCTCTTCTCTTGTGTTGTCTGCCGAGCAATTCTCCGGTGTCCAGTATGATTGGATTCTCCCTTCGGGGCAAAGAGTCCAGAATCAGTCGAATGTGTGGACTGTGGATGACGCTGATTCCTCTTCGAGTGGTATCTATCAATTGGATGTGATCGTTTTCTCGGATACCTTCTCCTATCAGATTGAGGCAGAAGTCCATAAGAAGCATAAGGTTCCACAAGAGGTTGTTTTGCTCCATGGTGATTCTATCGAATTCAATGGAACTATGCTGCATCAAGCGGGCGAATACCAAAACGTGTTCACTGATCAATATGGTTGTGATAGTGTGGTCACCTTGAAGCTACGCTATGAATTCCCAGAGGTGCATATTATCAGCAACTCTCCGCTGTGTGAAGGGGAATCCCTTGAACTCTCGATGGATAAGACGCTTGAGGATGTCACGTTCTTGTGGACGGGTCCTAATGGATTCTCTTCCAACGAAACCTCTATTTCTATTCCTGATGCGACCATAGAGCAGTCGGGCGTTTATCGGTTAAATATTACCACTCGTTCCAATGACGAATTGGATGTCGAAACGGAGGTGCGTGTCAACAAGCGATATAACTCGCTGATCTATGATACGATCGCATATGGTATAGCCTATGCTTTTGAAGGTGAAAATATTTACGAATCGGGCGTATATAAGAAAAACCATACGAGCGTGGATGGGTGTGACAGCGTGATTGAGCTCCATCTTGAACATTATCTTCCGAAGGTTACCCTTTCCTCTAATGAGCCAATTTGTGAGGGAGATGAGTTAGTCCTCTCCGTGGAGCAGGAATCGCCTGTGGATGATATCTTGTGGAGCGGGCCGAATGGCTTTACCTCTCGTGAAAAGACGCTGCGTATCCCTGATGTGACAGCCCAGGATGGTGGACGATATACGATGACCATAACCTACCTCCCGGATGTGGTCTCCGATACATTCATTGACGTGCAAGTGGGTGAATTGTCTTCTGTCCTATTGTACGATACGATTCTCTTCGGAAATCAATATGAGTTTGATGGCCGTTCGTTAAATGAAACGGGTGAATATTCGATTGTCTCCACCTCTCAGTCAGGTTGTGATAGTACGACGACGCTGCGGTTGACGGTCATTGCGGACTCATCTCTTTCCCTCTCTTCCGGATCTTTTTACTGTTATGGAGATTCTGTCGTTATCCGAGTAGACCAGCCACAGGAGAATACGGAGTATAGTTGGACAGGACCTAATCACTTTGTGGCGACGGGAACTTCTGTCCGCATAGACAATGCGACAGAGGCGAATAGTGGCGTCTATGTTGTGACGAAAAAACAGCATGGAGAAACCTTTGCCAAGTCCGTTACGATTCAAGTCGCACCAAGAAGTGCCTATGACACGACCATTTCGCTAGAGTACGGGGAAGATATGGATTTCTTTGGCACATTAATCGATAAGGCGGGGAAATATGAAATGGTGTTGCCGAATGTCATGGGTTGTGACAGCTTTGTCACCTTAACGGTAGTTCGCACCTTGCCGGTGTTTCAATTACAGACCAATTCGCCTGTGTGTGAAGGCGATGAACTGACGATTCGGACAGATGGGGAGTTGGGCGGTGCATCGGTTGAATGGATCGGACCTGATGGCTTCTCGTCCACTCAGAATGAGGTCTCCATCCCTAATGCCACTAGGCGTAACCAAGGCGAATACAAACTTATATGCAGGTATGCGGACACCTTGGTGGAGACAAGCATTCATGCCTTTGTTCGGGAAAGATATAATGAGGAGGTGGAGGTGTCCATCCCTAAAGGCGAGACATACGATTTTGGTGGCGAACCTTTGGATGAATCGGGCGATTATACGAAGACGTTCGTTACTGTTTTGGGGTGCGATAGCGTTGTGACCCTCCATCTCTCGGTGATTTTTCCTGACACATCGCTCAACATACTTGCGGACCATCCATATTGCAATGGCGAGACCATCCATTTAAGGGTAGATCCACAGTATGACTATGCGGAGTATCGGTGGGAAGGCCCGCAACACTTCCAGTCCGTCGGACCGGAGACTGAGATAGAGAATGCCTCTGAGTTTAACGCTGGAGTCTATCAAGTCGTTATGACCGTCTTTGACAAAGAGATCAGGCGCTCTGTGGATGTGGATGTCTATTCAACCTATGCCAGCGATACGACCATCACCATTCCGTACGGAAAATCGTATGATTTCTATGGAACGACATTGACCAAAACGGGTGTCTATAAAAACACTCTTCAGAGTGAGGATGGTTGTGACAGCACAATCTATTTGCATCTGACCGTGATGGACTATGTCCCTTTGGTCCCTGCAGCGTATTTCTCGCCGGACGGGGATGGTGTGAACGACCAATGGATCATCGAGAACGCAGAGAAATACGATCATGTGATGGTGACTATTTATAACCGCTATGGTGCGATTGTCCGTCGTTATGACCATTATGAGAATGAGATGGGCTGGGATGGTAAGGACGAGAAAGGCTATAGTATGCCTTCTGCCGATTATTGGTATACTATCACATACCAAGGTTTGGTCCAGAAGGGTAATTTCACGCTGATCAGACATTAATATTTCGCTTTTTAGGTTGTATATTCGCGCATTAATGTTTGATGTGCCCTAATGAGACCTAGATATTCAATCGAAAAATATTGGTTTGAACCCACTACACAATACAAAGGCAAAGCAGTAGATATATTTTACATCTATCCGACCATTAATTCCGAGCCTCTCTCCAATCGTGGAAGTGTGCCCACCTATACGGATATCAGTCGTGCTGAGGTGCGGAATGCGGCACGGAAGAACCAAGTGTACAATAAGACTGTCTATGCTGCGGACGACTTTAATTTCTATGCGCCTTACTATCGTCAGATGACGACGAAGGTGTTTGCCATGAGTAATACGGAGCGTAAATTCAGGGCGAAGCTTTCTGCATCGGATGTGAAGCGTGCTTTCCAGTATTACATGCGGACCTTCAATGGTGGACGTCCCTTCATCTTGTTGGGCCACAGTCAAGGCTCCCAGATGCTTCTGGAGCTTCTGAAGCATGGTATGACAGATAGACAGTACAATCAAATGATCGCAGCCTATTTGATGGGCTATGAGATCACGGATAGGGATTTGGCTAAATTCCCGCATCGAATCGTTCCTGCCACAGGTGAGTTGGATAGGGGGGTGGTCGTCTCCTACAATTCCGCCACCTCTCTTGAAGGGAAGTCCCCTTTGTTTGCGAATACGGTAGTTTGTATTAATCCCTTGAACTGGAGAACAGACGGTGTGTTGGCGCCTATCGAGCAGCATAAGGGAATCGTCCGTTATGACAAGAAAACGCAGGCATATAAAACCACTCCGCATTTCACCAGTGTGCAGTTACAGGACCATATGCTCGTGTGTGGAGATGTGGATCCACGGGTGTGTTACAATGAAAGCCTGAAAGAGCCTTTCCCTTGGGGTAATTTACACTTCGCCGATACATGGTTATATGCGGAGAACATTAAGGAGAATATGCGCAAAAGAGCAGGCATTTTGGAGTGATTCCTCTATGTATGGTGACATAAAAAAAGCACTCCTGATTTCTCAAGAGTGCTTCCCCCTTATTATGCAAACCTATTATAGTTTTACAAATTTTGTCTTGTAAGTTGTACCATTGACGTTGATCGTCACGATATAAACATTGTTCTCCAAGTTGCTTACATTGATGTAAGAGCCGTTCTTCACGCTCTTGACTTTGATGACACGTCCAGTCAAGTCAGATATGACGATGTCAGCCTCTTCACCTTCGAAAGCGAACCATAAGTAATCCGATGCAGGATTAGGGTAAATATGAAGGGCAGGGGAGTCTGAAGATTTGATCTCCTCAACCAATGTCGAATCTGGCTTGTGTGTCAACAGAGGTAAATAAGCGTTCTTCTTGGCGTAAGTCGGGCGAGAAGTGACGGTCCATGACCCATCGCCAGTATAAGAGAAGCGGCTATAGGATTCTCCGTCCGTATGAGGTTGGTAACGGATGGAATCGATGACTTCGATCTTCCCGTTTACCTTTCTGCTCAGAGCTATCGTTTGACCTTTGTCTTTCGCAAGCTCGAAGTTCGTATGCAAAGGACCTTGGTCGGACGAGTCCGCATCCGCCCAGAATACGAGGTATCCTTTCTCTGGGATAGTAGTCTTCGCAGGGTTGTTGGTCGGGATTTGGAACCTATCCAATGTTTTTCTCTTGTCGGAGAGGTACATGCCACCCAAGTCGACAGGCACATCGCCGTCGTTGTAGATCTCGATCCAGTCCTCGTCTTGGCGGAACTCGTCCACATATTGTTTGTTGGCGGCGCACACCTCGTTGATGTAGAGCTTGCCGTAAGAAGTTGAGGTGCCGTCCTTCTCGAATACTGCGCGGAGAACGCAAGCCTCGTTCACATTGCCGGTGTATTCCTCGTTGTTGGACGAGTTGTTGGATGTCACGCCTGTCTTTTCGTCTAGCAAGGAGAGATCGAACGCTACGGAAGCGGAGTTCTTTGCGCTATGCAATTCCACAGCGATAACGTTTTTGCCTTGGACGAGATCACTGCGGCGGATATTGAAACTTACCGTAGCGTAAGAATCCATCTCGTAAATGGCTCTGGTTGTATCGCTCACGTTGCTAGGCAAGTTGTAGCGATAAATCTCTCTGCCGTTCAGATAGATGATCGCACCGTCACCGATGTGGGCCAAGCATTGGACTTCGTTGTCCATGGAGTTGAGGTTGTCGATGTTGAACTCTTTCCTCAAGTAGATGGTCTTTGCAGCTTGTGATGTGCCGAATCCGCCGATGCCTCCCCAATCGCCACCGCCGATGCCACCGATACCACCGATGCCGCCGATGCCATCTCCAGGGGCAGGCTGGATACCCATGTTGCCACCGTTCCAGTTTCCACCGTTCCAGTTGCCGTTGTTGCCACCTGTGTTGTCGCCATTGTTGCCACCGTTCCAATTTCCACCATTCCAATTGCCGTTATTGCCACCTGTGTTGTCGCCATTATTGCCACCGTTCCAGTTACCGTTATTGCCACCTGTGTTGCCACCGGTATTGTCACCATTGTTTCCACCGTTCCAGTTGCCGTTATTACCTCCTGTATTGCCACCAGTCCAATCACCCATACCACCGGTCCAGTCGCCCATGCCACCAGGCCAAGTGCCACCTCCGGATGATCCGGTGACGTTGGTTTTCACGTAGTAGGATATGTTACCTCCGAGAGGGGCTTCGCCGGATTCCCAGCTGGAGTCGTCGAAAGAACTCTCTTTCCAGTTGTAAGGCGTGCTTACGGAGTCACTCAAGTAGAGGTACTTCCAAGAATCGTTGGTGTTGATGATGTAGTTTTCCCTACATACTTCCCATTTCTTGAATTTGTAGCCTACAGGAGCGTTAGCCTTTACTGTGATTTGTGTGCCAGAGAAATATTTGCTTCTGAAATCTCTCTTGTTGATAGGCTCCAGTCCGTTCAGCAAGTAGGATGTGCCAGGGATGTCGGAGTAGATTCTCAGAGGCACCGGAGAACCATAGTTCAATGCGCTGGATACATGGTCGAACACCACATTTTGTCTTGCCACAAGAAAGTTGCGTACCTTCATGGCTTCATCTCTCCATGACAAGGAAGTTTCCTTGATGTTCTTTTGTGCGAGGAAGTTCCTGAAATAGTCTGCCTCCTTGTCCAAAATGGTCATCATACTGTCCAATATATAGGCGGTGTTCTCTGCTCCGAATGTGGTACCTGCGTGGGCGACGAACTTCGTCATGAGACGTCTGCTCATTTCCGGATTCTTAATCAACTGGGTCAAGTAAGTGAGTTTGTTTGCGTTGGAAGTGAATCCGTTGCCTGTCATATTCTCCTCATACAAAGAAGTGGAGTATTCCGTGTCGTAGAGGATCCAGCGCCACTTGCCGTTCTCGTTGCGTTTCCAAGCCTTGTTGTTGTTGTCGGCCCAGTCCTTGTTGAAGATGTATATTTCCGTCATCATGTAGTTTAGGAACTCGTCCACGTCGATGATCTCGTCGATCTTGTTGAATGCGTCGGCGGAGCTGGCGTTATTGGCGATGTTCTTGACCTGTTGGAAATCATCACATTCGCCGGTTCCCGTCTTTGATGTAACTTGGATGCAGAAATCTTCCTCCTTCAGTCCGTAGTTGGAGTAGACGAAGTCTTTGTTGGTACGTTCGCGCATACCCAACATCGCATAGTATTCGCCGTTCATGAAGACCACAGTTGGCTCGTAGGCTTGGTGGTCCAAATCCATGCCGGAAGCCGCCACTGTTTGGATGTAGCCATCCCTGAACAACATTCTTCCGAAGTCGTTACCTGAGTTACGGAGCACGAGGCCTTTCCATTTCAGGGCAGGTTTCTCTCTGAATATCGCGCAGTCGAATTTGTTGTTTCCAACCGCCTTGCTAGCTTTGACGGACATTGACTTGATGGCTTTTGTGCGTGAACAAGCACCGAATGCGCTGATTTTCACCTCTTGGTTGGCCATGGTCTCCTTGTTTTCGTCGTACAACTCGAAGTTGCATGGACGGTCCCATTCGTTCATATAGTTAGCTGTCCTATCCATGGCTCCACAGTTGGAAGGAACTGTTTTTCCGTTTCGTCCCACGACCAGTGCACCCAATTCGTCTCCGTATACGTAGTCACGGTCCGTCACCAATGATACGACCTTGATGGAGGTCGGTATGTTGTTGATGCCGATGAAGTAGGTCGCTGTTGTGATGTCGCTGGCGACTTCCCCGTTTACGACTGCGATGGCACGCAGCGGTGTGGTTGTGTTGATTTGGATAGGGGAGGAGTATTGCATGGAGTTGACGGTTGGCTCCTTGCCGTCCGTCGTGTAATAAATCTTTGCGTTACCATCCTCCGCATAAATCTTAACGGTCTGAGAACCAGAGTAGAACCCTCCGTCTAAGCTGAACTCTGGCGCTGTTGTTTGGGCGTCGGCTGTTCCTGCGTTGTTGTTCGTCTCCTTCATGGTCGGAGTGACGAAGTGGGACAATTTGTTTCCACCGTCTTGTACTCTTCCGTAGGAGGCGTTCCTGAATGGCTTAGGGTAGGTCACCTTGTCCACCAGATGACCGCTTGCGTCGGAAAGAATCAACGTGCCTCCCTCGCTGTCCAGCTTGAAGTTGGCGTGGTTGGTTTTATCCTCTTCGTCGAAATAGAAGATGGCGAAGCCCTTTGGCGGTATTTGGATGTTGTTGGCACGATTCTGCCATTTGTATATATCTGATTCTGAGTCGGAAAAAAAGTAGTTGCTCACGTCAACCGTATCGTTCCCAGAATTATATAGTTCCGCCCATCCTGCAAAATTGAAGTCTTCATTGACTTTGAAGGATGAGTTGCGCACCATGATTTCATTTATATGAATGGTTGCCCATGTCGGACTCGCTATCAGGGTCGTTAATAATAAGTAATTCTTTAATTTCATAACATTTATCTTTAAGTAAAATGTGCATATGGTTTACTAATACTACAAATGTATTTTTTCTTCTTCTTATTCCCAAAAACAATCAATCAAACATACCATTTCCATTTCCAAGAGTGCTTTTCTTTCAAAAACCATGTGTGAAATGCATTTGAATATAGGTATACATAGTAAAAAAGGGGAAGCGAAGCCTCCCCTTTCTGTATTTAATACAAAGTGACTACCTTCTACAGCCCTTTCACTAGAGATGCTATAGCCAACAAAGCGAATGCGGCGCTTACGAACCAAAAACCGTTGGCGGTGACGAAAGGAATCGCTACAAAATAACCTAAAATACCTAATACGCCGAGTATGACGGCTATAACCCAAATGATTTGTTTAGGAGCTGAAAGTGTCATAATACATAGAATTTAGTTAATAATAAAGTTCCAATTGCGGAATGGTTTTTTTATTTCCCATCTCACGTTTACAAGGTTACTAAATTTATTTAATAATTGCAAATAAATGTTAGTTTTTTTTTTGATGGCAGACGCTTTTTTTGAAATGGAGGGCGGTTTTTTCTGGAGTGGGGTGGTCGCAACGCTATTTTTCCCTGCTGTAGAGAATCACAATCGCGCATTGTAAGGTTCAATATATAATAATAAAGGTTGGCCAAATGATTGACCAACCTTTATATTCCTATCGGTTATTAAAACGATAATCGATTACTCTGCAGCTTTCTCCTCAGTTGCTGGAGCCTCAGCCTCTGCGGTTGCAGCGGCAGCCTCTTCAGCGGCAGCCTTAGCGGCAGCTTCGAGAGCGGCAGCAGCCTCTGCTCTCTTCTTGGAAAGAGCCTCGGATTTAGCTTTGTTGATAGCTTGCTCCTCTTCCAAACGTTTCTTTGCGGAAGCGATCTTCTTGGAGTTTTGCTCAGTTACAACAGCATTGTTTTTCTTCTCTTTTTCGTTCAACCAAGTTTGGAACTTCTTGTCAGCCTCAGCCTCGTTGAATGCGCCTTTCTTCACACCACCCAACAAGTGCTTCTTCAAATATACGCCCTTGTCGCTCAAAAGGTTTCTTGTGGTGTCAGTTGGCTGTGCACCGGTCATCACCCAGTACAATGCTCTGTCGAAGTTTAAGTCAACTGTAGCAGGATTTGTGTTCGGATTGTATGATCCGATTCTCTCAATGTACTTACCATCACGTGGTGCCCTGCTATCTGCTACGACGATGTGGTAATACGCGTACCCCTTACGGCCGTGTCTTTGCAATCTAATTTTGGTTGCCATTCTTGTTTTTAATTAATTTGTTAAACTTCTTTACGCTTAAAAAAAGCGGTGCAAAGGTAGCATTTATTTTCCGAATATTAAAAACAATTTCTTATTTTTGCGCTGAAAAAGTAAGAAATAAGGTTAATAACGGCTATGCTCGCACTTTTTAAAAAGGAATTCTGTAATTTTTTCTCCTCTCCGATGGGTTATATCGTCATTGGAGTATTCCTCTGTCTGACAGGTCTTTTCTTATGGGTGTTCCCGGGAGAGGAAAATATTTTGGATGGTGGTTACGCCAATATGGACGGCCTATTTTACTTCGCGCCATGGCTTTACCTCTTTCTTGTGCCTGCCGTCACCATGCGTCTCTTTGCGGAGGAGCGTAGGACGGGTACCATCGAGTTGTTGAAGACTCGTCCGATATCAAGCGTGAGCATCGTCATGTCCAAGTATTTCGCAGGTGTCTCGCTGGTCTTGTTCTCTCTTATTCCGACGTTGTTGTTCTTCCTGTCGGTTTGGCTTCTGGGCGATCCGATGGGTAACATGGACATGGGTGGCACCTGGGGCTCTTATATAGGGCTATTCTTCTTGGCTACCTTCTATACGGCGATTGGCTTGTTCGCCTCGTCGCTCACGGATAACCAGATCATCTCTTTCATCGTTTCCGCCGTGCTTTGCTTCTTCGCATACATTGGCTTTGACATTGTCTCTCACATGGCTTCCGATGGTCAGACGGAGAGTTTCATCGCCTCGTTGGGCATCAGCGCCCATTATGATTCGATGAGCCGTGGCGTGATTGATAGTAGGGATGTCATCTATTATATTATCGGTATTGTCATCTTCTTGTTCTTCACGAAGGAGATTGTCGATAGAAAGGGCTAAATCTGCTGTTTTATGCTTTACCAATGCGATAGGAATGTTGACGGGGAGCTTCTCTCCATATGGGAGATGAATGAGTCCGTTGAGGATCTTTTCGCTCTTTTCCCTGAAAAGGGTGGGCTATATCGTGATGAATTGGCCCATTATCGTTCCAGTAAGAGAAAACAGGAGTATCTTTCCGTGCGAGCTTTGCTTCTACATGCCTTGGGACATGAAGGGGTCGTTTCCCACGATGAAAAGGGGAAACCTTACTTGCTGGAGGAGAATCAGTTGCACATAAGCATCTCGCACACAAAGGGATATGCGGCTATTTTCGTCAGTCCACACCGTGAGGTGGGCTTGGATGTGGAGCAGTTTTCCGATAAGATATTCCATGTGAAAGATAAGTTTCTTAGTTTTGAGGAGAAACAAATCATCGATTCCACCGATAGAACGCAGCTGTTGCTTTGCTGGTCAGCCAAGGAGGCGGTCTATAAACTTTATGAGGGCTTGAAGCCTGAGTATTGGGAGCAGATCACCCTCAAGAAGTTGGATATGGATCAATGTGTGATGTTGGCCGAGGTGGAGGATCGACCGCCTGTCACCCTGCGTTTTCGCGTTTTTCCTGATTTTGTGATGGTACATAACTGATTCATCGCATGATTTGTCACTATTTCAATCCTGAGAATGATTTGGCGTTGGCCCATGGCGGCGGACATTACAATCCGCCTGCGTCGGCCGTGAAGCTTGCCACGGACCTCTCTCTCTTGCCGGTATGGTTCGCCCATAACGGAGAAGTGGTCTTGTCTCGCAACCATGTGCCTTCCGATTGGCAGGCGGATATCTTCGGGCGATTGGGCATTGACGTGCGCTGGATTCCTTTCGAGGAGAAGATTCGTCGTCCGTTGGAGGAGGATGTCCTGGTGCCATGGGGGTGGAACGAGTCGTTGCTTAGGGATTGGAATCGAAATGCGAAGAAAAAGATCTCCATGGATGTGCAACGTCTGCGGGAGCGCTCGCACCGACGTTTTTCCATTGAGACCCTTCGCTGGCTGGCTGGGGATGGCTTGTTGCCGCCTGCGCTACGGATGCCGCAAGAACTTTTCTCTTTGTCGGAAATCCGCCAATTCATCGAGTCCCATCCCCGCTCTCTCTTGAAAGCGCCCTGGTCGTGTAGCGGCAAAGGCCTTCGATGGGTGGAGGGCGAGTGGAGCGGTGCGTTGGAATCGTGGTGCGCCAATCTTTTGGAGCGGCAACAGAGTGTGGTTGGGGAGTTGGTCTATGATAAAGTGGCCGATTTCGCCATGGAGTTCCATAGTGACGGCGAAATGGTCTCGTTTGCGGGCTATTCCTATTTTTCTGCCGATGAAATGGGCACATATCGCAGCAACTATTTGATGTCTAACGAATTGATCGAGAGAAAACTTGGTGATTCCATCGATGGAGCGTGCTTCTCTCGAATAGCTCATTCTTTAGCCTCCTTCTTCTCTCGGACGGTGGCTCCGTACTATCGGGGGTATTTGGGCGTTGACATGATGGTGGTGCGGGATGGGGCAGACCGATGGATTCACCCTTGCGTGGAGGTGAATCTGCGGATGAACATGGGGGTGTGCGCGAGGATTATAACCGATAGATATCTATCCCCTTCCTCCGTCGGTGAATTCGTGATATGGGCGAACAGATCGTCCGATGAATTGGCGAAAATCTGTTCCGACTATTCGCGAGATTATCCCCTTGTTATTCAAGATGGTAGGATGCGATCCGGCTTCTTGCCGCTCACATTTGTCGGTGAAAACGCCCGATATGCGGCGACGATTTTAGTGAAGGAAGGTTGATGTGGGGATGAAACGTATTGCGGGGACGCTATGCATTGTGGGGACGCAATGCATTGCGTCTCTACGGTGGTGGCTGTCTGAAAAACAGTATAATATTGACAGGTGATTCACGGGTAGAATAGGGTAGCGCTACATCTCCTCTCATTCCGACATGATATTCAGCTCCGACAGGCCACTGAGTAGGAAGTCCGTAAGTGCTTTCTTATTCTCCGGCTGTGAAAACTGGGCCAATTCACCACGCATAAACGGTACCTCACATCCTTTCAGCGCACATTGGAACAGAACAGCGGCAAACTTGGGATTCTTCACGTTGAAAACGTTACGGGCATTGCCCTCGATGAAAATCTTCTCCAACATCCTGCGCTCCTGCAGATCCAACTTGTGACGAACCCTCTCCACTAAATGAATATTGCTGAAGAAACTGGCGCGCAAGTTCCCGTTCCTGCGCACGGCCTCCTGAAAGAGGCTCATCCTCATGTATATGTAATTAATCAGATTCTCCGATGGATTCTGGCTTTTCTGCATCTCCTCCTGCAGTTTATGGGCCAGTTGGAACAATTCGTTCTCTATGACCGCGGAGTAGACTTCCTCCTTCGATTTGAAATAGGTGTACAATGTCCTCCTCCCCTTTTGGGCAGCCACGGCGATATCGTTCATCGTTGTGTTTTCCACTCCCTTGGCGGCGAAAAGTTTTCTTGCGACATCAATTAATAAATTTCTTGTTTTTATTGTTCCCATAACATTTCTTAATCGTACGTCTTTACAAAATTACACCATTTTTCCCAAATCTTGTATAACTATTTCTAATTTTTTAAATTCGCGATATGGTTATTCTTAAGAAATATGGGTTTTTGTGCACCCTTTTAGTGATTGGGTGTTTGTTTTCTCTGTCTTCCTGCCGTGATGAGAAAAGGGGTGTGGTGAGTGATGATGTGCAGTTGCGTTCCTTGCCACTCCAGTATGCCACTCATTTCCATGTGGAGGAGGCTCCGTTTGGCTATGTCGCCACAATCTATGCGGGGGAGGAGGATTCGAATGTGTCGTTCAGGTATGCGTTGGTACGCGATGATTCATATCGTTTGCCGGAGGATGCTCGGAAGATAAACATACCGATTGACCGTATGGGTACCAACTCCGGCACGCTCTTCGAGTTCCTTAGACTTTTAGGGGAGTTGAACAAGGTGGTGGCCACATGCGATGTGAATTATCTTTACTCCGACGATGTGCGGGAAAAAGTTAGGCGGGGAGACATTGTCCCTTTGGGTTCCTCTTTTGATATCAATGCTGAAAAGGTCTTGGTGGCGCACCCGGATGTCTTGTTCCTATCCGACTTGCGCGATGATCCCCACACGGATGCATGTCCGATCGTCCGCAATTTCGAGTGGAAGGAGCCTTCCGCTCTCGCACGGGCGGAGTGGATTAAATTCATCTCCCTTTTCTTCGATAAATATGCGGTGGCTGATTCCATCTTCCAGACCATAGAGCAAAGGTATATGGATCTGAAGAAGCTGACGGACACTGTGCGGGTACGTCCCACTGTCTTTGCCGCTGGTATGTATGGAGACACGTGGTATCTGACTGGTGGAAAAGGATTTATGTCCAAACTCTATGAGGATGCGGGCGGAACCTACCTGCTCTCTGACACCTTGGTGCCAACTGTCACCTGCGGGACGGAATGGTTGCTGGCCCAATATGCGGAAGCGGACTTTTGGATGAATTGTGGTATGGTCAGAAAGGTGGATCTGGATCCTCGTCTTCGTCAGATGAAATCGTATAAAAATGACAATGTCTACCATTTTCAGAAGCGGGAGAAATTGTTGGATGGCATACACATCACGGATTTCTATGAAAGTGCGGTGGCGCAGCCTGATGTTTTGTTGTCTGATTTGATTTCCATCTTCCATCCTGAACTATTACCGAATTGTCCGACCGTCTACGTCGGTCGTTGCGAGAGTGAAGGAGATAGGAGGTGATTGCTCATGGAACGGAAGAAGGTACTTTTTTTTATTCTTTTTATCCTTTCTATCGTACTTTTTTGTGTGGATATATTGTTTGGCAGTGTGGATGTTCCATGGCGGGACTTCGTCGGGTTGGTCGAAGGGAATTGTAACCCTGTTTATCGTACGATTTTGGTCGACATCCGTATCCCCAAGGCCATTACCTCTGTATTGGTGGGCGTTTCCCTCTCTGTGTCAGGTCTTTGGATGCAGACATTGTTCCGCAACCCTTTGGTTGGCCCCTATGTTTTGGGTATCAGTTCAGGCGCCTCGTTAGGGGTGGCAGTTTATCTCTTGTTGTTCTCCTTTTTGGGCATCTCAGCGTTTTATCTTTCCTGTTGGGGCGTAGCCCTTTCCTCTTTGGTGGGAGCCGCGTTGCTCTTTATGCTGGTGATCCTCATCTCATATCGCTTGCGGGAGAATGTTTCCCTCCTGATTGCGGGGGTCATGTTGGGGTGCTTGGCGACGTCCGCCATCTCCTTGCTGCAGAATATCAGCGATCCAGATTCCGTGAAGATGTTTGTTAATTGGACATTAGGTTCCGTATCTGGCGTCACGTGGGAAAAACTGAGGGTCATGGTTGTTTTTGTGTGCATTGGTTTGACCTTTGTCCCGTGGCTGGTCAAACCATTGGATGCCATGTTGCTGGGTGATGATTATGCCAATAGTGTCGGGGTGGATGTGAAGCGGGTGAGGTGGTTGATCATTCTGTCCGCCACGCTTCTGACGGGAGCGGTCACTGCTTTCACTGGCCCGATTGGCTTTATCGGCATTGCGGTCCCGCACATCATAAGGGAACTTCTGCAGACCTCCGCTCATCGTGTGTTGACCCCTTGTTGCATGCTCTGTGGCGCTGTGTTGATGCTTGCATGCGATATCCTATCCCAATTGCCGGGGTCGGGTTATATTTTGCCTATTAACGCCCTCTCTTCTTTGATTGGAGCGCCTGTGGTTTTATGGATTATTTTGAGTGGGAAGCGCTAATTTGCGTTTGTTTTTAATTTTGTTTTTGTTTGTTTTGTTGCGATTTGTTATTTTTGTAGATGGAAAGAGACCCCAAAGAGGGCGTTTCTGTAGGTCTAATAAAATGCTTTACTGAAAGAAAAAGTCTGTTCGCTGAAATCTTCATGGCAATAGTCAAATATTTTAAAATATTAGAAATTAATTATACACCTTTGTATGGCGAAGAAGAAGAGTTAAGAAGATTTCCCATTATGATGGAATAATGGTTTTCGTAGATGCGACGTGTAGAAGAGTATGCTAAAATAAGGGAAGTGTATGTATATTTTTAAATTTTATTGAACATAAACACACATCTTGATGACCTGAAAAGGATACATGCGCTGGTGTCTCTTCTATCCATGAATTAAAAATGAATATGCGCAATTAAAAAATTGAGATTATGTCCTTAAATCTGATTACTGGAATATTCCAGACAAAAGCGATAAAGGGAGTGATGATCATAGGATTGTTGCTCAACTTTTTGGATGTGTTTTCGCAGGACACCAACATCGATACTCCGAATTTGAGTTTCGAGGATGGTAATTTGGCGAACTGGGAACAATACACGGGAGGTTTTTATCTTGACGATACGGATAGCACGTATAAGTATCAACAATGGAACAAGGTGACGAATGCAGGTGACCGCATTACCGTTGTGAGTGGTAGTGGAGAGCAGAACGACCCTGTTATCAGTTGCTGGAATATGTTGACGAATCCTGACAACAGGAAAACTGTGAGGATTGGCAATTGGAGATATCCGGAAAGCGCTTCTGGTATGACTACTACTAAGGTCGCTGCCGCTGAACGCTTGGTGTACAAGTTCACTGTTACGGAGAATACCACGTTGTTCAACTATGGTTTTGCTGTGGTTTTGGATTGTCCGGACTTGTCGTCCAGATCTACTGGCGGCGGTGGCATTGGCGGCGGTATCGGTGGTGGTATCGGTGGCGGCATTGGCGGTGGTGCTGGTGCTGGCGGCGCTGTCGGTGCTGGTGGCACAGGAGGATCGGGTAATGAACATATCGGTGAACAATTGCCGAGTTTTTCTGTCGGCATCACCACGGTAGACCCATCGACAGGTATGATAGGTCACTTGAATTGTGGAGAGTTTGTCATCAATGCGGAGGGACATAATGCGGATGGACTTGAATTGGTACAGGATCAGACTGACCAAACCTGTACGCGTTCTCTCGTTGATCATGCCAATACCAATCCTTTGTCCGAGTATGCGTTTCGTCGTTGGACTTATGGAAGTTATGATTTGAAGAACTATATCGGGAAAGAGGTACAGATTGAGGTTATTGTGCATGATTGTTTAAGGGCGGATAAAAACACTGGAGTGGTCGGCGCAGGTGGACATAGGGCATATGGCTATTTCTGGGCGGAAACAAGGAAACTGGAGCTGAAGGTGAAGAATTGTATCGATGAAGATGCTCGGATTATGGCTCCTGCTGGTTTTGACCTCTACGAATGGACCCGCGATGATGGTGTGCATGTGGACACGGATCCAAACGATCCTTCCGTGGCTGTCATCCCGAAAGATTTAAAAAGTACGGTGGCAATCTACAAGTGTAAATTGTCAAATACGCAAACGGGTTGTTCCGATCCTGTGGAGTTGACCGCTCAGTTGCAGGAGATGGACGCCTCGTTGGATTTCGATTATGAGAACGATTGCGGTGGAATGGTGCATTTTAAGGACGTTAAGCACAATATCATCGGTGATAAGGTGACAGGTTACATGTGGGACTTCGGAGATGGATCCGCACCTCAAAACGTACAGACTCCGGATGCCCGATACATGGCTCCTGGTCAGTATACTGTGAAGCTGACGGTGAAAACCGAATTGGGTTGTACAAAATCCATCGATAGGGATATCTACGTGCGCCATTTCCCTAATTTGAGCATTAGTTCCCAAAAAACCGTTTGTATCGGACATGAGGTGGAGCTTGAAACGGTCGGCGCATCTGCCAATAGCCGTTATGTATGGAGCACGAATCCTTCAGATACTTCCACTTCTTCTTCCCTCAAAACGGTGATCAATTCATATGAAAATGATTTCCGTGTGGATGTGATAGATGAATATTTCTGTAAGTACACGAAAGATTGGAAGGTATATGGTGTCGAGAGCCCTCGCCTTTCGATAACTGGTGAAAAAGAGGTGTGTCTGGGTGATACGGCGCACTTGGAGGTCCGTGATTATCTCTTCCCTGATTCGACCATCAATTACACTTGGATATCGATGGGTGTGAATTCCGATTTGTTGAAGGCTTGTCCGTTGACTGACACCACGTATACGGTGAGGGGAACCTATGCTTATGGCCCTCGTTGCTTCAGTGAGGCATCGTACAAGGTCAATGTGTTGCCTCTCCCTGTGTTGAATGTCGACGGTGACAGACAAGTATGTCAAGATGAACCGGCGAACCTGAAAGCCGAGTTGGTGTCTTATAATGGAGATTTTGCGTCATGTATATGGGAGGATGAGGTTACAGTGGGTGAGAACCGCGCTGTCTATCCGACTGACGAGACTACTTATTCCGTCTATTGCGTGGACGAAAAGAACTGTAAGTCCCGACCTGTATCCATCACGGTGAAGGTGAAGCCTTTGCCGGATATAAAGATCACGGGTGATTCCGCCATCTGCGAGGGTAAGTCCGCGAAGTTGACGGTGAATGGTGTGGGTACGAATGTGGAGTGGTACGATGGTACCGCAGGACAGACTACCATTACCCGAACCCCGACGCAGGATACCACCTATTGGGTGGAGGGATACTCCAACGGATGTAAGGGTAGGGCGGACTTCACCGTCAAGATTTTGGATGTGCCTACGGTTTGGATCGAGGGTGTTTCGTCCATCTGCCGGGGTGATTCGACGAATCTGATCGCCCGGGGTGCTGACACGTACGTATGGAACACTTCGGATAATGTGGATTCCATTTGGGTTTCCCCTTATTCGGAGTCCGAGTATTCTGTGATAGGTACTATGAACAATGGTGGTTGCGTGGGCACGGCGACCTTTAAAGTGAGTGTCAATGAGCCTCCGACTCTTATCTTATCCGGTAATTCGGATGCTTGTGATGGAGACGAAGCTAAGGTGTCCGTCACGGGTGCGAACGAGTATTTCTGGAGCAATAATGCTTACGGATCTAACGTTTCCGTGAGAGTGACGAAGGATGACACGCTTACGGTACGGGGTGTGGATATTAACCAGTGCGAGGCCACCGCTACATGGACGATCAAGAAGAAGGAACTTCCTCAACTCTCCTATTCGGGTGATACAGCCGTGTGCGCAGGTGATATATTGACCATCACGGCTTCCGGCGCCAACACGTACGAGTGGCAGGATGGTTCCGGTACTTCTGTCTTCAGCCAAGTGCTGGAGAGGGATATGGAACTGAAGGTGAAGGGTGTCATCAACGGATGCTCCTCCAGCATCATAATCCCTGTCAGTGTTTCTCCTGTTCCGTCCCTTTGGGTCTCCGGATCTGGCGTGACGGGTGTGTGTGCGGGGGATCCTGCCGTGTTGATCGGACATGGCGCCGACCGTTACCAATGGAGCAATGGTGAGACGACCGACACAATCGTGATATACCCGACCAACTCGACGGATTACTCCTTGTATGGCTATTCCGAGAAGGGTTGCGAAGTCTTTATCCCTGTGCCAGTTAAGGTGAACCCTAACCCTATGGTCTATACGAAGGGAGACACGAAGGCATGTTTGGAGTCTGTGGTCACTATCGAAGCGATGGATTCGAACGGTGAAACGGCAAGTTTCTCATGGGACAATGGTAACATGGGTTCTGTCATCACACCGAAAATCATGGGTGACCAGACCTTCACGGTGACTGCCCAGAACCAATATGGTTGTAAGGCTCAGGCGACGCATACTGTCTATCTGACGGAACAACCTGTTCTCTCATTCTTGGGCGAAACGTCCGTCTGCTATGGTGAAACGACCACGTTGCAAGGCCAGGGTGCCGTGAACTATACGTGGAACGATGGCGAGAAGGAGTACACAGGATCTTCCATCAATGTCTCTCCGAAAGAGAATACGCTCATCCGCATGACGGGTAGCAACGTGGGTAATTGTCCTGCCTCCATCGATATACAGTTGACCGTGCTTTCTTTGCCGTCCATCTTGATCACGGGTGATAGTGCGGTATGCTTCGGTGACGAGTTCTCACTCTATGCTTCTGGTGCGTCGACGTACAAATGGAGCACAGGGGATGAGACCTCCAGCATCAAGTATAACACGGGTACTTCTTCCGAGTACACAGTATGGGGAACGAACGAGTCGGGTTGTGTATCACAGGCTACCCATGTGGTGGAAGTGCGTCCTAACCCTATTATCCAAATCGAGAAAGGTTTACAGACAGGATGTCAGGGTAGACCAGACACGATACGTTTCTCCGCAAAGGGTGGTGTGATGTACAAGTGGTCCAGCGAGCCTTATAGCGCAAGCGTGGCGAAGAACGGAATCACTTCCGATTTGGTGGCGACCATCGACGAGCCAGTTGTGTTGAATGTGGAGGGAACGGACGAGTTCGGTTGTAAGGGATATGCGGAATACAGTGTTGATCTTCTTCCAAGACAAGACATCCGTTTTGAAGTATATCCAACCTTCATCGAGACGGGTAGTTCGAATGTGCGTTTCTCCGGAATCTCTCCGAAGGATAGCAAGTGGTATTGGGAGCCGGATGATGGTGACAAGGTTTACGAGGGTGTGAATACTTCCCACTTCTTCGATCCGAACGCCGCAGACTCCTTCGTGGTGAAGGTTCGGGCCATCGATAAGTATGGTTGTGAATATGTGGGAAGACAAGCGATCTTTACGTGGCTCGACTTCTGGGCACCGGAAGGATTCACACCGAACGGTGATGAGATGAATGACTCCTTCAAATTCTATGGCGGAGAGTACATGGATAGGTTTGAGTACATCATCTTCAATAGAGTGGGTGAGATTGTCTTCGAGGGAAAGAGCATCGAGGACGAGTGGGACGGAACCATCAATGGCGAGCCTTGCCCTTGGGGCGTTTATGGCTGGTATTGCAAATACAAAAGCAACTATATGGGCATCTCGAAGGAGGGCGATCGTCGAGGATTCGTCTCCCTTATTAGGTAAACAAACTATTCGAATGGATTGAAATGAAAAAGTTTTTTTTAATATTGATGATGGGTCTTGGCGGAATGGTTTCCGCGCAGGACTTCTCTTTGGTGAACCATAACCTGACGCCTTTCAGCATCAACCCGTCAGCGGCGGGTAATGCGAAGGACATCCGCTTCGGACTTAACTACAGGCAGCAGTGGATGGTCTTGGGCAACCGATACCACACCATACGCTTCTCCTTCGACGAGAGCTTTCACCAAAAGAAATGCGCCGTGGGCTTCGCCTACTCGTACGACAACATGGCGAACGGTGTCTATGACGTGAACGAGTTCTCGCTCGTCTACGCCCATGCGATCAAGCTCCGCGAGGAGTGGTCGTTGCGCTTGGGTGTGCAGGGCTCGCTCTTCCTGAACAAGCTCGGGTACGATAAGATCAAGTATGGAGACCAGTACGACAGCAACACGCGCCGGCCGTCGTTCGAGACGCTGGAGTCCTTCGACAACGATGTGCGCAACTGTTTCGACGTCTCCGTGGGCGCCTCCTTCATCATAGAGAGCAAGCTGACGTTGGGCGCCGCCATCTACCATATCTCGGAACCTAGCAACGGATTCATGGAACTGAAGGACAATACGTTGGAGCGGAAGTACGTGGCGCATATCAATTACCTGCAAGACCTGCAGTACAAGAACGGTTTGTGGGGTAGGGAGAGCCTCTCCGGCAACTACCTCTTCCTCAACGGAGCTTACCAGAAACAGGGCGATTTCCAGATGCTGAACGCCGGTGTGGGTGTGGCTTGGGAGCCGTTGATTGTGGGTGTGAACGACAAGAATTCGCTCTCGGGCGTCAATGTGATCGGACTGATGGCTGGCGCTCACCACAAGGGTTTGCAAGTCTTCTACGTCTATGACCTCTTCACGTCATCCAAGAAGAACGGTTCCTGGTCGCACGAGCTGACTCTTATCTACATCATCAAGAAGATAGAGAAGTATCCTTGTCCGGTTACGTATTGGTAAAGAAACTTCATAATTCTCAATCATCTACAGTGAAAAGTGGGTATGCCTCTGTAGGTATATCCACTTTTAAGTTTTGTTTGCATTTTGGTGGATTGTATTTACATTTTTTTATATATCTTTGGGAATCTTTAATTGATTGTCTTTTCATAGCAGTTCCTTAGACGGATGGGAAGAAGTATATTTAAAAGTATTAGATATGTCCTTAAATCGAAAGAATGGAAACATCCAGACGTATGTGGTTAAGAGATTGATACTCATTGTGTTGTTATTCAATGTTGTAGATTTGTTCTCTCAGGATACGAACATAGACACGCCAAATCTCAGTTTCGAGGAAGGAGATTTGACGGGATGGGAGCAGTATACGGGAGGCTTTTTTTTGGATGTGACGGATAGCTCGTACAAATATTCCGATTGGACTCTTGTTAGGAATACTCCAAGAATACAAGTTCTCCGTTATGATGCCAATAGAACGCAGGATCCTGTCATTGCGTGTTGGGATCTTACAACCAATCCTGATCGTATTCGTACTGTCAGGGTGGGCTCTACTGGGGATACGGAAGGCACGAATACTAGAAGAGCCGCTGCGGAGAGGTTGGTCTATAAGTTCACTGTGACGGAGAACACCACTTTGTTAACCTATCGATTCGCTGCCGTTTTACACTGTCCTGACTTGGTGGCGCAGGGAAGTCAACGCTCGGAACATTCTGGTGAACAATTGCCTTCATTCATAATTAACGTGGAATTGGAGGATCCACAGACGGGAATGAAGAGTAAACCTCTTTGTGGTGATATAACAATCAATGGAGATAGTAGAAGTTCCTTTAATCTACAGTTGGTCAACGATAAACCCAATAGGAATTGTCCCAATTCGAGAGCTGCGCAAGGCACTCTGACGCAATATGCGTATGTGCCATGGACATACGGAAACTTCGATTTGTCTAAGCATATTGGTAAGGAGCTGACTATCACTATAATATCACATGATTGTCTCCGTTATAATTCGATGAACGGTACGGTGGGACCAGGTACACACCGTGCCTATGGATATTTTTGGGCAGAGACGAGAAAATTAGCCTTAAAAGTAAAGAACTGTGGATTGGAAGATGCTGAAATTGTCGCACCAGAGGGCTTTGACAACTATGAATGGTTTAGGTCCGATAATGTGGCTGTAGAGGTGGATCCGCAGCAGCCTAGTCGCGCGATCATACGCCAAGATCAAATCAAAAACGGAGTGTTATATTCCTGTAAACTTTCCAGTGGTACCAACAGTTGTTCCGACATCACGCTTTCCACAGAATTGCAGGAGGTGGGTGTCGATATTGACTTCGACTACGAAAATGACTGCGCTGGATTGGTCTATTTCACCAATAAGACAAAGTCTGAAGGTGACAGTATCGTCAAATACACGTGGGATTTCGGAGATGGTAACGCATCAGACCAGCCTAATCCAGACGCCCATTTCATGAAACCGGGCAACTATGATGTAACCGTGACCGTGAATACGGAGATGGGTTGTTCAAAGGCAAAGACAAAAAACATCACTGTGCGCTATTTCCCAAGTCTCTCCATCAGTGCATTGGATTCCGTCTGCTATGGAGAGTCTATCACGTTGTCGGCACTCAACACTTCGGTCGGCAGTAAGTTCAAGTGGAACACGGGGCAGACCACCCAAACCATACGTGTGGATAGTCTGAAGACCTCCCAACTCTTCGTGGTGGATGTGGATGACGAGTATTACTGTAGTTACAAGGATAGTATCTGGATCAACGTCAAACCGACCGCCGAATTCGACATTATAGGCGATGAGGAGGTTTGTTTGAACGATACGGTCACATTGACTGCCCGTCCGACCTCAACCAATTCCAACGAAGAGATGTTGTTTATATGGAATACCAACGATTCCACCGCACAAATCAAGACCCGACCTTTGTACGATGGAATGGTCTATTCTGTTGTCGGCAGATATAAAAACGGTTGTCCGTTGTTGAAGAGCGTAAGCGTCAAGGTGAATCCTATACCGACCGTCACGCTCATAGGAACGAGGGAAGTTTGTCATGGCGAGGAGGCCATTATTGAAGCCCAATCCACAGATGATGTCCGTTATGAGTGGAACGACAATTATGACCAACCCAACCGACAGGAACGTCCGGATTCCACAACGATATACACGGTGCGCGCCATCGACAACCAGACGCAGTGCGTATCCTTGCCGAAGAGGCACACCGTAAAGGTGAAACCGATGCCGGTCATCAACTTGGTGGGCGATTCGGTGCTTTGCGAGGGCATGACGACGAAGCTCTTCGCCTCAGGCGTTAGTTCCTCTACCATCCGATGGTATGATGGAACTACGGGAAGCAATACCATCACCAGGAAACCGACGCAGGACACCACCTATTGGGTAGATGGCGAATCGAATGGTTGTCCTGCCCATGCGGAGATCTCCGTGAAGGTATGGCCTACGCCAAGCATCTCTGTGAGTGGAATCACATCTGTTTGCCCTGGCGACTCCACCACATTGACGGTGAGCGGTGCCGACCACTACAAGTGGGGAAATGGAGAGGTGGGAGAATCCATCGTCATCCATCCGACCACCTCCACCACCTACATGATCTATGGCTACTCCGACAAGGATTGCTTCACCTCCACGACGGTTCCTATCACGGTCAATCCTCGTCCTTTGCTCTATACGGAGGGCGAGCATCAGGCCTGCTTGGGCTCATCAGTGAATATAGTGGCTACAGACGCTAATCTCAGCGATAAAGCCAACGACTTCTCGTGGGATAATGGTAGCACTGGCACGACCATCACACCGCAAATCAATGAGGCGTCCACCTTCACCGTGACGGCCACAAACAAATTTGGGTGCTCCTCCACGGCGGTTCATGAAGTGGGTCTGACCACACCACCGGATCTTTCCTACCAAGGAAAAACGGTTGTGTGTCTGGGTGAAAACATCACCTTACAGGGTGTGGGCGCGCTCATCTACACGTGGGATGATGGGGTAAAGACGGTTACGGGACCTTCCCTGAACATCAAGCCTACGGGTAATATGACAATTCATTTGACGGGTAGCAACGTAAGCAATTGCCCGTCATCCATGGATATCCCAATTGAGGTCATTGACTCTCCGGTGCTCGAACTGACAGGTGATACAGCCGTATGTTTAGGAACACCATTCACCATCACCGCTTCGGGTGCCGATACCTACAAGTGGAACACGGGGGATGAGACCTCCTCCATCACCTATAATTTGAGGTCGTCTGGCGAATATACGGTCTACGGCACCAATGAAGAGGGTTGTACCTCCATCGCCAAGTGGTTCGTGAAGGTTCGCCCTGCACTTAACGTTACGATTGCCAAGGGTAATCAGAATGGATGTCAAGACAGACCGGACACCGTCAGCCTCTATGCGAAGGGTGCGGATACCTATCAATGGACCAGCGAGCCCGAAAACGTGAGTGTCTCCCTAAGTGAGGATTCAAGTTATCTTGTGGCGATTATATCGGAATCCACCCATTTCAAAGTGGAGGGCACGGACATTTATGGATGTAAGGGCTATGCGGAGCGTGACATTGAGTTGTTGCCAAGACAGGATTTGCGTTTTGCGGTCTATCCGACATTCATTGAAGAAGGTAGTTCAAACGTGCGATTCTCAGGTATTTCACCTTTGGAAAGTAAGTGGTATTGGGAACCAGGCGATGGTGGAAAGGTGTTTGAAGGCAATAGCACATCCCACTTTTACAATCCAAATGCGGCTGATTCCTTCGTCGTGAATGTGAGGGCTGTCGATAAGTTCGGTTGTGTGTATTTCGGTAAGCAATCAATCTTCACGTGGCTCGACTTCTGGGCGCCGGAGGGATTCACCCCTAACAATGATGATCTGAATGACAACTTCAAGTTCTATGGTGGTGAATACATGGATAAGTTCACGTACATCATCTACAATAGGCTAGGGGAGATTGTCTTTGAAGGTAAAAGTATCCATGACGAGTGGGATGGTACATTTAACGGTGAACCATGTCCATGGGGTGTTTACGGGTGGTACTGTAAATACAAAAGTAACTACATGGGAATCAGTAAAGAGGGTGACCGCCGAGGTTTCGTATCCCTAATTAGGTAAGTAATTTAAAATTAAGAACATGTCCATCAATCATAATAACATCTTTCGGATGAATGTGATAAAGAGAGTGATATTCGCCGTGGTATTGTTCAACGCATTGAACATATTTTCTCAGGAGGTGAATGTCGATACCCCGAATCTCGGTTTTGAGACTGGAGATTTGTCGGGATGGGAGCAGTATACTGGGGAATTTTATAGGAATGGAACCGGCAACACTTACGAGTATAGAAATTGGACGCCTGTAATCAATAGCGATCGAATAGAGGTTGTTTCCGGCTTGCCTAACAGCTCGCAGGACCCTATCATCTCGTGTTGGGATTTGCCGACCAACCCCGATGGAATCCATCCTGTTAGAATTGGTTCCTCGGATGCGACAGAGGGGACAACCGCTGGTGTCGCGGCGGCGGAGAAGTTGGTCTACAGGTTTGTCGTGACAGAGAACACATCCCTATTAACCTTTCGATATGCCGCCGTTATGCATTGTCCGGACGCAGATCACACGGGGGAACAATTGCCTTCATTCTCAGTTAGTATGGTGGTAAGTAATCCTGCGGTAGGATCGGAAGAATTGTTGGATTGTGGAAACTTCACGATTAGGGGGGACAATCAAAACGCTTCCAACATACAACTTGTGAAAAATATGGGTGCGAACTTGAGCTGTACGAGTTCAAAGGTTGTGGTTAATAACAATTATACAACCCTAAAACAATATGCCTATTCTCCTTGGAAGTATGGAAATATTGATTTGTCCCAGCACATAGGAAAAGAGTTGACGATTACTCTTTTGAACCATGATTGCATGCGGTATGATGCCACGACAGGAACAATGGAAACGTGTAACCACCGCTCCTACGGCTATTTCTGGGCAGAAACTAAAAAACTGGAACTAAAAGTAAAGAACTGTGGTTCGGAGGATGCGGAAATCGTCGCTCCCGATGGATTTGAGAAGTACGAATGGTTCAGATCGGACAATGTGGCCGTGACGAAGGATCCGCAAAACCCTAAAAGGGCTATTATAAAACAAAACCAGATAAAAAATGGTGTGGTCTATTCTTGTAGGTTATCCAGCGACAATAGCAACTGCTCCGATATCGTTTTGTCCACAGAATTGCAGGAGGTTGGAGTCGTTGTCGATTTTGATTGTGTCAATGAATGTGGCGGATTGGTTAAATTCACGAATAAGACGGAGGTGCAAGGCGATAAAGTCAATAGTTGCTCTTGGAACTTCGATGACGGTACCTCCTCGACTCATACGGATCCCGAGGTTCGATATAAGAAGCCGGGCGAATATAGTGTGACTGTTACCATGCGTACGGACATGGGGTGCACCATGAGCAAGCAGAAGAAAATCACGGTGCGGAATTTCCCTGATTTGAACATCGACGTGGCGAATGATTCTGTCTGTTACGAGGAATCCTTCAAATTGACAGCTCTCAACGTTTCGTCTGGTAGCGCTATCAAGTGGAACACGGGAGAGACCACCCAATCCATACAAGTGGATAGCATAAGGTTCTCCCAAGAATATTTAGTCGAGGTGAATGATGAGTATAATTGCGTCTACAAGGATAGTGTTTGGATCAATGTCAAGCCTGCCGCCATGTTTGATGTGATAGGTGATAATGAGGTTTGTCTGCACGATTCGGTCACGCTGACCGCCAGGGCTTATTCCATCACTTCGAGCGAGGATATGCAATTCCGCTGGAGTACCAACGAGACCACACCGCAGATCAAGGTCAGTCCAGAACATGACGGTGAGGTCTACACGGTTGTCGGCATGTACAAGAATGGTTGCTCCATGAAACAAAGCAAGACCATCAAGGTGAACCCTACACCTACAGTTTCCGTAACTGGTACGAAGGAGGTTTGTCGGGGTGAAGAAGCTATCATCACGGCGGATGCCACGCAGTCGACAGGTGAGATCACCTATATTTGGGATGATATCCACAGCGGTCAGAACCGTACGGAGAGACCGGAATCGACCACAACCTATACGGTCCGTGCCGTCGATGAGCGTCGCTGCGCATCTTTGCCTAAGAGCCACACCGTGACGGTGAAGCCGACGCCGACCCTCGAACTGAAGGGTGACACGATCATTTGCGAGGGAATGCCTACAACCCTCACTGTTACGAGTGATAATTCATCGTCCATCCGCTGGTATGACGGTACCACAGGCGTCAGCACCATCACAAGAAAGCCTTCTCAGGATACCACCTACTGGGTGGAGGGCGAAACGGAAGGTTGCCGCGCCTATGCGGAAATAACGGTGAATCTGTGGTTCACCCCAAGCATCTGGGTGGACGGAAACACTAGCATATGTCCTGGCGATGTATCCATTTTGAGGGCTCATGGCGCCCATCATTACAAGTGGAATAACGGGCAGACGACGGATTCCATTGTCGTTCAACCTTCGTCTTCCACTACCTACACCGTCTATGGCTATTCTGACAAGGATTGTCCTACATCCGAAACGGTTCCTGTATCGGTCAATCCACGTCCATCCATCCGCACGGAAGGTGATCATCAGGCTTGTAAAGGCTCATTGTTACAGATCGTAGCCATCGATGATAATCCAACTGAAAAAGCCATCTCCTTCGCATGGAATAATGGTGCTATCGGAACAACCGTCATTCCTCAGATCAATGAGGATTCTAAGTTTGTTGTGACGGCGGAGAATAAATTTGGATGTGTCGATTCGGCTACTCATGTGGTGTCGATGACAACTCCACCGGATATCTCTTATCAGGGCGAAAACATCGTTTGTTTGGGCGATACGATCACCTTGCAAGGTATAGGTGCCCTCACTTATACTTGGGATGATGGGGAAAAGCAGGTTACAGCTTCATCCCTGCAGTTTAGGCCTGCAACTAATATGAAGATCCGTCTGACGGGTAGTAATGTAAGTAATTGTCCGTCTACGCTGGATATTCCAGTCGGGGTCATCACGCCTCCGACGCTTTACCTGACGGGAGACTCTGCTGTGTGTCAGGGATCGCCTTTCACTTTGTTCGTTTCGGGCGCGACCATGTACGAATGGAGCACGGGGGATAGAACCTCCTCCATCACTTACAATTTGGATAAATCTGGCAAATATACAGTCTATGGAACCAATGATGAGGGTTGTACCACTTCTGCCAGCATGTATGTGATGGTTCGTCCCGCTCCGATAATCACAATTACCAAGGGAGCGCAAACCGGTTGTCGAGATAAGGCGGACACCATCAACCTCTACGCTACAGGCGCTGTCTCCTATCAGTGGACCTCTGAGCCTGAGAACGAGAGCGTGGCTCGAAACGGTTATGCTGAACATCTGGTTGCTTATATAACGGAGGATACCCACTTCAAGGTGGAGGGTACGGATCAGTACGGTTGTACCAGCAGTGCGGAATACGATATCGAAAGATTGCCTAGGCAAGAACTGCTTTTCACGGTCTCTCCAACCTTTATCGAGGAGGGGGATTCTAGAGTGCATTTCTCCGGTATCTCTCCTGCGGGAAGTAAATGGTATTGGGAACCTGGTGACGGAAACTTGGAGGAGCGGGGAGAAAACATCTCGCATTTCTACAACCCGAATGTGGTGGATTCCTTCGTTGTGAGGGTGAGGGCTGTCGACAAGTATGGTTGTGAGTATACTGGCAAACAGTCAATCTTCACATGGATCGACTTCTGGGCGCCGGAGGGTTTCACCCCGAACGGTGACGATCTAAACGATTCCTTCAAATTCTATGGGGGCGAATACTTGGATGAATTCTCGTATATCATCTACAATAGGCTGGGTGAGATTATCTTTGAAGGTCAAAACCTCCATGAAGAGTGGGATGGTACCATTAACGGTGAGCCTTGCCCAATGGGTGTCTATGGATGGTATTGCAAATATAAGAGCAACTACAAGGGAGTCAACCGGGAGGGCGATCGTCGAGGTTTTGTCTCTCTTATCAGATAAGAATTAATATACGTTTGAATGATGATGAAGAAACTGATTTTAATATTGATGATGGGTCTTGGCGGAATGGTTTCCGCGCAGGACTTCTCTTTGGTGAACCATAATTTGACGCCTTTCAGCATCAACCCGTCAGCGGCGGGTAATGCGAAGGACATCCGCTTCGGACTTAACTACAGGCAGCAGTGGATGGTCTTGGGCAACCGATACCACACCATACGCTTCTCCTTCGACGAGAGCTTTCACCAAAAGAAATGCGCCGTGGGCTTCGCCTACTCGTACGACAACATGGCGAACGGTGTCTATGACGTGAACGAGTTCTCGCTCGTCTACGCCCATGCGATCAAGCTCCGCGAGGAGTGGTCGTTGCGCTTGGGTGTGCAGGGCTCGCTCTTCCTGAACAAGCTCGGGTACGATAAGATCAAGTATGGAGACCAGTACGACAGCAACACGCGCCGGCCGTCGTTCGAGACGCTGGAGTCCTTCGACAACGATGTGCGCAACTGTTTCGACGTCTCCGTGGGCGCCTCCTTCATCATAGAGAGCAAGCTGACGTTGGGCGCCGCCATCTACCATATCTCGGAACCTAGCAACGGATTCATGGAACTGAAGGACAATACGTTGGAGCGGAAGTACGTGGCGCATATCAATTACCTGCAAGACCTGCAGTACAAGAACGGTTTGTGGGGTAGGGAGAGCCTCTCCGGCAACTACCTCTTCCTCAACGGAGCCTACCAGAAACAGGGCGATTTCCAGATGCTGAACGCCGGTGTGGGTGTGGCTTGGGAACCGTTGATTGTGGGTGTGAACGACAAGAATTCGCTCTCGGGCGTCAATGTGATCGGACTGATGGCAGGCGCACACCACAAGGGTTTGCAAGTCTTCTACGTCTATGACCTCTTCACGTCGTCCAAGAAGAACGGTTCATGGTCGCACGAACTGACCCTAATTTACATCATCAAGAAGATAGAGAAGTATCCTTGCCCGGTTACGTATTGGTAAGGATATAGTATAAGTCTAAAAGCACCCCGCAGAAACGTTTATTTCACGTCTGCGGGGTGTTTTTTTATGTTTGGGTTCTCCCCTCCATGGCAAGCTTTTCGGTCGCACAGAAGGATGCGTTTGCCGTTTTTTTTCTTCGCACCTTATGCGCATTGTCCCTATTTTTATATCTTTGGAATAGGAAAACTTATTGGTAAGGAGTATATGAAGAAATATTCACATGCGTGGATTGCCTTTATGGCAATCAAACGATTGGAGACAATCGCCACGACAACAGACCCAGCTGTGGTAAAGGGTGTAAGTGAGGATATCAGGAAACACGCCAAATCGCTCGTGAAATGGTTTATGGATTACAGAGACTTCGTGATCGAAGGTGCATGGTATCCGGACGATGTCTTCAAAGATATGAGCACGAGCCATATCGTCAAGTACCAACCCAACGAAGGGGGGAAGTACAGCACATTCCGTGGCATGCCCGCCACACATTCCATTACTGCCATGATGAAGAAGAGATCGGCGCTCTACAATTGTCCGTACGACATCGTGCAGGGTAACTGCGCCGACCGTTGCGAGTCCATCGCCCATAGCATCGTGGACAATTTCAAGACCCTTTTCAAGGAGGATCGTGGCTGTCCTATCGCGACAACCAACAACCATATCGCCCTGCGGTTCTTCATTCTGAGCCATTACGTGGCGGACTGCCATATGCCGCTCCACTGCGATAGCCGTCCGTTCTCCGACGAGAAGGGCGTTCATGGCGCCATCGAGAAGAAGTGGGAAGACCAGATCAAGAAATCGTTCAAGATCGACACGGACAATAACCGTTTCTACTATGCGCCGGACGGGTACCCGCTCCAGACATCGCCTACGAAGCTGATAATGGATGTGATGGAGGAGATGGCGACTCGTCCTTACGTGCACGGGTGGGGAAGTGGCAACTCCAGCACGTGGGACTACATGAGCAGTGCCTCGCAATATTCCTACCTCTTCTCCTATTACCTGATACCATTGACGTTCCAGAACACCCAGGGCATCAATGAATTCATGGAACAGACGGAGTGGGGACAACACTTCGACGATTATAACAAGATGATTTTCAGCGATGCCATAGACTCCATCGCACGTATATGGTTGCATGTGTGGGTGAAGTATAAATCATGGCTGAAGTAAGGCTTCTGTGATGGATTAAACCATAAAAAGAGAGAGGAAGTTCTTGGGGGAACATCCTCTCTCTTTTTTTTTCGTATGATGGGACAGGGTAGGGATACACCCTCTCCTTCGTTATTCTTTCTTATAGATGATGGAAGCGTTCTCTCCTTCTTGAGGGGAGCATACCGCACGAACAAGCATGCCGAACATTCGATCGTCCCAGTTGGAACGGACCCATGCTATCCCAATTTTATTCCCGAAATAGAATCCCATCGACCTGCCGCTAGGATCCAATATGTTTTGCCTAAAATCCACGTTCTTTACCAGATTGGATGACCAATAGGCTCCAAATTTTCCCTCATCATTATGGTTTTTGTTAAACATAAAGCCTGCTGCAGGGAAGAAGATGAAGGCTTCATTGATCTTTGAGACGCCCATGATACCTGCTATGCCAGTTTTATTATAGTTTGGAACCCATAACCAATCGCACCATTCGATAAGCTCTTCTATCTCCTCTATGGTAGGTATGCGCCATCTGTCCCCCCAGTGTACGGCGGCCGCATCATCTACAGGAAGAAGAGTGTTCATGCTATCCATGATCGCCCCTTTCTTCACATATTTCTTTCCTTCGTATTCGATGTAGCTATTGGCGCAATATTTGGTCTGTATTTTTTTATATGCGGGTTTTTCCTTCCCGTTTGCGTCCGTATAGGTCCCGTTTTTCGTGATTTCCGACCACTTATATGTGTTCCAGTTGTATTCCTTTTTCTTCTTGGTCTCACCCCAGGCAAAGAAATCGCCCGTTCCCACAGGTGTTTTCGCACCAATGTTGCAGGTCGCCCATAAAACACCGCTTGGCAATCCTAAATCCACATAATCATGCTTTCCGATTTTGCCGCTGACTGTGAGCTGTACCCCCTCGAAATTGGAGATGAGGGTGACATTGTACATGTGTTTCTCCTTGTTGTATGCAGTTGAGTCATGAATTTGAAAAACAGTGTCTTGTGCCCAATTGGAGGAGATAGCCACAAACATTGTGATAAGGGTTAATATAAGTTTCCTCATGATAGTAGGTTTTAAGAATTAGTATATAATTTGGATAAATATAAACAATTTATCGTTGATAACCATTCATTCTGTAATTTTTTTTCGTTCGGATTTACCATTGTCCATCTTTCCCCCTGTTGCCAATTGCGACAAAGCCTTTCCCATCTGCTGGACATGGCGCTTCCATTTAGCTTTCTTTAATCCATTCCCCGCATGGCAATCACCTGTTAAATGAAGAACTAAGCGTGACATTTTTATTCTTTATGTTGATGGATTGATAAAAATGATTTATATTTGTTATGACATATTGCCTAAATTTGGAAACTAATCATAAGAAAGAATATGAAAAAGATAGTGCTCCCGATACTCCTCAATGCAGTGTTTGTCATGAATAGCATGGCGGCTGATTGGAAGTCCATCAGCCTTAGCTCTCAAGTCACCAACGTGCAACCTATGACAGGATTGGTTTTGTGGCCCGACGAGGCCGAGGATCGTTATAAGACCTATGGCGCGAGCCATGCCTTGGAATACTCCTATCTAGCCCCTTGCAAGGTGGTGAAGAGTGGTGTGGTGAATGGTGCCATCCAATACGATTGGAGCTATTTGGACGATCTTCTCGATGATATCAAGAGCCGTAATCACCAAGCCGTGCTTCGTTTCTTCTACGAATATCCGGGAGAGAAGATGGTCGACGATAAACCGGGCACAACGGGTGTCCCCGCATACATCAAGGCGCAGTCAAACTACCATGAGACCTACAAGAAGGTGAAGGGTGATGGTGAAACCTACTATGCGGATTGGGGCAACGATGAACTGAAACGCTTTACTAAGCTGTTCTATACCGATTTCGCCAAGCGATATGAGAACGACCCTCGCATCGCCTTCGTGGAGGTGGGTTTTGGCCACTGGTCTGAATACCACATTTACGATGAGAATGGGGTCAATATCAAATTTGGAACAAACTTCCCAACCAAGGATTATCAGAAGGAGTTTTTCCTGCATCTTTCCGATGTGATGGCCAATATTCCTTGGGCGATCAGCATCGATGCGGCGGATGATGAATACACGCCTTTCGCCGATGACAAGGAGCTGCGCAGCCTGTCGTTCGGTCTCTTCGACGACTCTTTCATGCACAAGGAACATGAAAAGAAGTCGGGGGAAGGCTATAACGAGGAATGTTGGGAGACAATGGGTGTGAATCGTTGGAAAACAGGCGTTTGCGGAGGTGAAATAAGCTATTATGAAGATACTGACCAAGAGAAATTCACCAATCCATCCGGTATGTACGGACATACATGGGAGGAACAATCTGCGAAGTACCATATCACGTTTATGATTGCGAACAACAATCCGTCGGGACGGAATTCCTACAACAATGCAACCCGCTTCAAGGAGTGCAGTATGGCCACGGGCTATCATTTCGTGGTGACGAACTGCCAGAGTGACGGTGCGCAAACGAAGATCACCGTATGCAACAAGGGTGTGGCGCCACTCTATCGGGACGCCTATTTCGCAATCGGTTCCATCCGTGCGGAAAAAACATTGCGTGGCTTGTTGCCAAACGAATCCATCGAAGTCACCATCGACGCACCATTGGCGTGCGACGAGAAAGGCCATGCCGTGGAGAATCCAAAGATTGTGAGCGATTATATTCTTGACACACAGACGATTGAGTATGATTTCGATGGCGCAGTAACAACAGGTCTCGACTTGGTTAAGCAGTCTGACACAGACGATGATAGCCAATGGTACAATATATTCGGCTCTGAAGTCCCTGAAGATTACAAGGGATTAGTGGTTTCAAAAGGGAAGAAAATGTATGTTAAATAAGAGTTTGTCGTTTTAAAAATATATTGCATATTTGCATAGCAATGTAAGGGGGGGAGCGATCCTCGCCAGACAAAAAAGCAATAGCGACTCTCGTAGCCGCTATTTTTTTATATTTAAAATCTGAATATTCCTCTCTCGTTTATTAAGCAATAGAAAAGCTTTTAAAGAGGGTGAAATCTCTGAAAATGTGTGAATTGTTGCCCTACTTTTGGAATTATTTGTATCTTTACCGAACGATTGAATGAGCGTTTGAAAATTTTGCATATATCATAGATTGTCAATTGAGGGGTGTTGATTTGTTAGATGATCGGATTTTTATTCCTCCTAAAAGAACTATTATGAAGATAAGGGGTTTATTTTTAGCTGTTTGGACTATTTGTGCGCATTTTAACAGTAGTGCGCAAGATTATTTTTATGTTTGGCAGAAAGATGGTTCCGTCACCCAATTTGAAGTGGCCGATGTGGACAGCGTAACATTCTCCATGTCCGACGAACCGACTGAGATGGAGCTGAAAATGACGGCTTCAGAGTTAGCCTCAAAGATGTTCTTGGCCTGCAATATCGGCAACACGTTCGAATCCGTCGGTTGTTCCACGACCTCCAGCAACGAAAGCTGTTGGGGTAGCCCGAAAATCACGCAACAGATCATCGACGCCTACAAAGAGGCTGGATTCAATACCGTGCGCATCCCCGTGGCATGGAACACCTATGCTGAGGCGAATGGCGGTGTCATACCGGAATGGTGGATGGACCGCATACAGGAGGTGGTGGACTATTGCATGAAGGACGATCTGTACGTGTTGTTGAACATCCATTGGGATGGGGGATGGTTGGAGAGGCATGTGGACGCGGCCTCGCAATCCTCTGTGAACAAAACGCAAGAGAACCTGTGGGGACAGATCGCCTCCCATTTCAAGAACTACGACGAGCATTTGGTCTTCTGCAGCGCCAATGAGCCAGATACGGAAAATGACGAGCAAGCCGCCATACTCAGGTCATATCACCAGACTTTCGTCAACACGGTTCGTGCCTCGGGTGGCTACAATGGAACACGTTGTCTAGTCATTCAATGCGCGGGGACAGCGGCCGACAAAGCCGTGCAGTATGACTACATGCCGACCGATGTCGTTCCGAACCGCCTGCTGATGGAGTTCCATTACTACCCATACACTTATGCGTTGATGGAGGAAGATGCCGATTGGGGACCCGCCCATTGGTTCTGGGGAAAGGATTATCAGAACATAATCGTGGACGGAGTGAATCGTTCCTGCTCTTGGCATACGGAGGAGACCGTCATATCCGAGTTCTCCGCCATCAAAGCGAAATTTGTCGACAATGGTATACCTGTCGTGATGGGTGAGTTCGCCATCATGAACCGTGAACTATCCGCTGAATGGCAGGACAAGTTTGAGGAGTGTCGTGCGGACTACTATTATTTCCTGACCAAAACCGCTAAGAATCATGGTATTGTACCCGTGTTATGGGATACTCCGAACGGATCCAAAAGCGTGATCGACCGTGACAAGTGTACAGTTGGAAACCAAAGGGCCATGGAGGGCTTGCTGAAAGGCGCAAACGAGGGCGTCTATCCGTTCTGAATCAAATATTAGTGTAAAAATATGATGTCATGGGAGTATTAGAAATTATAAGGGAGAAGGTCTCCCAGCATTATTGGATATTTCCGGTATTGCATCTGCTTATTGGACTCGTTTCTGCTGTGATACAGTGTTATAATCCGCACGACGATGGACAATATGGGACTATATTGGTTGTTTTTTCATTCCTTTCCATCGTGTGTTTCATCTTCGCAATTACCGAAATGGTGGCGTTTTTTGCGGAGAAACAGTCCGGGAAAGCCATTGTTTTGCTTCTCTCGGAGTTGATCGCACTCCCGCTCAGTGTTATCCTCTTCGTTTTCCTGCCTTTTGTTTTGAACCTAGACCTATGATCGGATGGCTGTTCTGAAAAATATTTTATATCTTTGAGGAAACAGTTTCACGAATTGAGGGAAGATGAATAAAAAACGGGAGGCATACGATAGCCAAACGCTCCATAGGGTGCTCATATTGGGCAACGGGTTCGATTTGGCGGTGGGTAGGCGCACTATCTACAAGGATTTCTATGACAGCAAGTATTGTCCGAAGGATTATCCCGCACCGTTGATCAAATACCTCAACGAGAGGCTAGGGAAGGAGTTGGATAAGGTGCGTTGGCTGGACCTGGAGAATGCGCTGCAGGAGTTCGCCAAGGAGCCCTCCAAGGACGATTACTACTCGAAGGACGAGGAGAAGATTGTGAAATATTATCGCACCTATAGTGACTTCCCGCAAGGCGAACCTCAGTTCTGGGGCGATATGGTTCAGAACATGCTGAAAGAGGGTAAACTGCAGCCTTCCCCGTCGGGAGGAGACCCCATCTTCCCTTACAGCGACGATTATTTCAAGTACACGAGGGAACAACGCGACGAGATTGCCCTGAAGATGATCGAGAAGGGCCTCGCCGATTACCTGGATGAGGTGGGGGAGAGGGCGCACGTGCAAGAGGCCTATGTGCTAGGCCTTCTGCGGAACTTTCTGGAGGACGATAACGCCTCCGTCTATTCGTTCAACTATACCAAAGTGGGTAGTCTGATAACCACTGATGCGCTGAAAATCAGGGAATACGATGCGAAGGTGCAGTATATGCACGGTTCGTTGCAGGATGGCCATGTGATCATCGGAGCGAAGGATGGCGACTACGGCGACTACGATTTCGTGCAGAAGGCGTTCGATTCGCAGTTTAATCCGCCTCGTCTCCTGAAGAATCTGATGGAGGCGGACGAGGTGATCATCTACGGACATTCGTTGGGCGATTGTGACAGCCAGTATTTCGAGCCATATTTCAGGTACCTTGTGACCAATTTCGACAACAAGGACAGGAAGATCACCATCTACACCTACGACGATGCGTCCGAGATCCAGCTCAAGAAGAACCTAAACCGGCTCACGGGCAACAACCTGCGTTCGCTCTACAACAATGCGTTCCAGATCATCAAGACATGTGATTCTGCCAACTCTGGCAGGTGAAAACCTCCGAAAATCTGCAAATGTTGGCAAAATATCCTCCGAAAATCTGCAAAATTATCGCAAAAAACCTTCTAAAATCTGCAAAATATGTTTTATATTTGTGGTAATCAAATATTTAAGAATATATGTTAAAGCGCAAGTTTACAGAATATCTAAAAGAGTGGAAGTCGGTCAAGCAAAAGGAGTGCCTTTTAGTGTGTGGAGCCCGTCAGATAGGCAAAACATTCACGATAGAGGAATTTGCGAAAAACAACTACGAATCGTTTGTGGAACTGAATTTCGAGCAATTCCCAGCATTGAAATCCGCTTTTGATGGTGAACTGACAGTTGCGGAAATGATAAAAAGGATTTCTGTCCATATTCCGACTGCGCGATTCATTCCTCATAAGACTTTGATTTTCCTGGACGAAATCCAAGCCTGTCCGCAGGCTCGCACGTCGTTGAAATTTTGGGCGATCGACGACACCTACGACGTTATAGCATCAGGTTCGTTGCTGGGCGTAAACTATAAGTCTGTCTCATCGTTTCCTGTCGGTTATGAGCGGCAAGTTAATATGTATTCATTGGATTTCGAGGAATACTTGTGGGCTATCGGATTGTCTGAGGATGTGATAGAATCGTTAAGGGAACATTTCATGAATAGAACCAAGGTGGACGATTCCATTCATCGAAAAATGATGGAGTATCTCCGCGAATATATGATTGTGGGAGGGATGCCGGCAGTTGTCAATCAGTTTGTTGACAGCCATAACTTTGGCATAGTCCATCAGGAGCAGGAGAAGATTATTTCTGCATATTTGAATGATATAGCGAAATATGCAGAGGCAACTGAGCGGACCAAAGCGAGGAACTGTTTTCTATCTATTCCACGTCAATTAGCGAAAGAGAACACGAAATTCCAATATTCGGTGGTGGAACGTAACGGTACGGCCCGCAAATTCGTCAATGCATTGGATTGGTTGAGGGATGCGGGCATTGTCTCATATTGCTATAACTTGTCCACTTTGCAGTTCCCTCTGTCCGCATACGTACGTGAGGATCAGTTTCGCATCTACATGAGCGACATAGGGTTATTGACATTCATGTATGGTTTTGAGATGAAGGCAGCCTTGATGGAGGACACATTGACAGGTCCTGCCAAGGGAGGTATCTTTGAGAATCTGATGGCGGATATATTACACAAGAAAAAATATCCTCTCTATTTCTACAAAAAAGACGATTCGTCTGTGGAGATTGAGTTCGTGCTTACATCAGGGATAAATCCTCTGCCATTGGAGGTGAAAGCCAAAAATGGTCGTACGCAGTCGCTCAACACAGTACTTACATGGAGTGGGGTGGTTGAAGGATATAAGTTTGGCAACTGCAATGTGGGTGTTGAGGATAAGAAGATAACGATGCCTATCTATTTGGCTATGTTTATTTAGCTATGTCGTTAGTCGGACCACCGTAGAGACGCAATGCATTGATGCTTTCTGATAGGTCTTTTATGGGGAATCTTCAGCCAAAGCGCCAGCGAGGGCGACAAATGGGCCTTATTCCTGACCGTTGGACTCTGTGGCGGTTTCACCACGTTCTCAACCTTCTCGAAAGAGGCTCTGATAAATCCTTCCTGGAATTTTTCGGATATTCTATTTAACATAATATAAATTATATAACAATTATATAGGCCAATTTTTCTTTTGTTTATTTACAGGTTGTCGGACGGTCGACACCATAGAGACGCAAGATTTTGCGTCTCTACAATGAACCGTGTTACATATTTTGTTTGCTGGTCGGTTGTCGCACCGTAGAGACAAAAAAACAATTATATTTAAATCAGCAAATTCGTAACCTAAGGAGATTCGATATGAAGCCCGTCAAGAACCGTATATTTTGCAGAGCAGTCAAACATACCAAGATGTTGTTTGAGACGCAGGAAAAGGCGGAAAATTTCATCAGATTCAATCGTGATGAGATACTTCAAAGCCACGGAAAGGCTCCCTGCCGCTGTTACTATTGTTTTTTCTGCATGGGGTGGCATGTGACGAGCAATCCGTCTCCGGAGGAAGGAATCCTTCTAGATCAGCGGGATGAGGCCTTGGCGAAGAATCTGCGCGAAAAATACCTGAAACGAAAGGAAAAAATCTCCCCTATCCCACGGCCTAAACTTATGCGATATGCTTTTTACGAGCAAATGCGTTTGGCTGATGTGCATATCTCCTTGTTTGATGTCGAGAAGGCAGAATGCTGTATGTCGGAGTGCCGACGGATTCTTCAGGAAGAAGAACTTGAGTGGCACAAAAAGGATTCCATGATCGCCCATTACCAACATCAGTGTGTCATACTGAATGGTTTGCGGTCTCTGTTGGCGGACGAGAACGCTCTTCCCGACGAACAGCTGATGAAGTCTCCTATTTACAAAATCTGTGCGAACAACTTGTCGGTATTGAAAGAGATTGATGCCTCTTACGAGGAGCTGATGGATTTGGCGCAGGCTGGAAGCCCTCAGTTTCCCAAGGCTCGTAATGTGCACGTCTCACTTATTGCAAGGATAAAGGGTATTTGCAAGGAACAATTGAAGGCAGGGCGGATGAAACGGGCGTATGAGGCCGAGGAGATATACCAAACAATATTGAACAACAGGAGAGACGACGAGGAATCACCGTAGAGACGCTCGGCCGTGCGTCTCCACAAAAATAAGGATATTTGTTCTTGTGAGATTTTTTATCGTGCGCAACAGACGAACGTGAAGAGGATGACCAGCAGGACGATGATCAACAGGTTGATGTCTGACTGAAGGTAGCCTGAGCTTGTGGTGGCTCCCTGAAGCGTGTGGGCAGTCTGGTTGACCGGAAATCTCTTCCGGATGTATAGATATGCCCTATAAGAAAGAAAGCCCATGAGAAGGCCTAAAATCGTGCCACAGAGGATGTCCAGCGGGAAATGAACCCCCAAATATATCCTCGAATAGGCGCATAAAATGGCCCAAAGGAAGGCAACTATCGTGTATGGCCTGTATCGAAGGAGTAATGAACTTAACAACGTGAAACCGAATGCGTTAGCTGCGTGCGAAGATGGGAATCCAAATTGTCCACCCCTGTATTCGCGCACATAGGAGAGCATATCCATCACTGCAGGGTCTTTGCTGGGACGTAACCTCGCGATCGAAGGCTTCATGATGGAGGCGGAAATCTGGTCACTCAGCAAAAAGACCAAAATGACAGATAACAGAATGTAAATTGCTTCCTTTTTTTTGTTCTTGACAACCACATAAAAAAAGAGCAGCATCACTGGTAGCCAGACCAGGATATCGGAGATCATCCAAAAGAAATTATCCCAAAAAGGAGAATGCGACTCCCCCATGTTCAGGAGAACCATCGCATCCCTATCCCATTGGATTAAACGATCCAGCATCTATGCCCTTTATTTGATTGTCGTAGTGGTTGTTGTTGTGGTGGTGGTCGTAGTAGTTGTCGTCGTGGTGGTTGTTGTAGTGGTAGTGGTAGTGTTTCCCTTGCTCAAGACCAGACGCAAGCCGATATAGTTTTTCTTTGTTGTTGGTTCGCTCTTTTGTCTCATGGCATTCCTACAATACTCAGCGCGGTCGCTGAAGCTACCGCCACGTGCCACGCGGAAACGGTCAGTACCTATCGGGGAATCCGGACCTTGCGGGTCAACCTGCGTGGAGTCGTCGTACTCGTCATACCAATCCGCACACCACTCGCGCACGTTACCGCTCATGTCGTATATGTTCAATTCGTTTGGTTTCTTCGTTCCCGTCGGATGAGTTTCCTCGTCGCTGTTTTCGTCGCACCATCCCACCATTTTCATGCCATCACCGCCGGAGAACTTGTAGAATTTGGATTTTCTACCACCTCTTGCGGCGAATTCCCACTGCGCCTCTGTTGGCAGTTCGAAGTTCCTTTTGGTCATTGCGTTCAGTTTGGCGATGAATTTTTGGCAATCATCCCAAGAGACCTTCTCCACAGGGTAATTGTTGCTTTTGTTACCGCCTTTGAAGTTGTCGGAAGGGATTGTGCCCATCACCGCTTTCCACAATGCCTGGGTAACCTCCGTCTTGCCGATGTAATAGTCGGACAGGATCACTTTATGGGTTGGTATCTCATCCTCCCAAAAGTCCTTGTCATAGGCTGTGTCCGCTCCCATCTGGAACGTGTCGCCCTTTACCAAAACCATTTGGAAGTTAACGTCAGATACAGTAATTGTTAACTCGTTCGAAGCCTGGTTAGGCTCTGGGTCGTCATGGCAAGAAAAAAAGGTACAGCAAATTAATGTCAGTATGGATGCTAATTTAATTTTCATGTTCAATTTTCTCCTTTAACAATTAAAGTTTTATCCCAAATTAGTTACAAAATGAATATAATACGTTAATTTCTTCAGCCCATTTGCTTTCGTCTGGGGTTTCCAATATCATAGGTATGTTGTCCACTCTTTTGTCTTGCATCAATGCCTTGAAGGCTGGCAAACCGATTTCTCCGAGTCCAATGCTTTCATGTCTGTCCACATGAGAATCTACTCCTTTCTTGGAATCGTTGAGGTGCATGCCTTTGAGATATTGTAGCCCGACGACATCGTCAAACTGGCTGAGCATAGTAGAGACACCCGCTTCACCCCTCAGATCATAACCCGCCGCTATCGCGTGACAAGTGTCGATGCAGACGCCTACCCTACTCTTGTCTTCGACGTGGCTGATGATGAATGCGATCTCCTCGAATTTGTTTCCCACGTTGCTGCCTTGACCCGCTGTGTTCTCAATCACAGCACAAACGCCATGTGTCTTGTCTAGGGCGATGTTGATCGATTCGGCAATGCGCACGAGGCACTCTTCCGTGGAAATCTCCTTCAGGGTGCTCCCTGGGTGGAAATTGAGTTTGGTAAGTCCCAATTGCTCGCATCTACGCATCTCCTCCAAAAAAGATTCCCGAGATTTCTCGAGTCCCTCTTCCTTCGGATGTCCTAAATTTATGAGGTAACTATCGTGTGGAAGTATCTGGTCACTGGTATAGCCTAACTCCGCACAGTTCTGTTTGAACCGTTCTATGCTCAATTCGCTTAGTGGAGCCGAAAACCACTGCCTTTGGTTTTTAGTGAATAGTGCAAATGCTTTCGCTCCGATTGCAGACGCATTGAGAGGTGCATTCTCCACACCACCAGATGAACTGACATGTGCCCCAACATACTTCATACTTTGTTCCCTCTTTTCTCTCTCTATTTCGCAAAAATAAGCATTTTTTTGTTAAAAGTGGAAATTTTTTGTGTATAAAATTTGTCTGCTCTCCCCTTTTTCGTGTCTAATGTATTGAGATTGAATGTTTTGTGATTTATGTTATGGATTCCCTTAGTGTAGTATCTTGTAAACCAGCTCTTTCAGTAGTTCGCCATCGTTGGCGGAGGAGTTCCCTATACCTTTCGCCATGGCGTCGTAGGTGCGGAGCAGCGAGATGATTTCCATTGTCTTTTTGGGCTTGAAATTGAGCGCCGCCGCCTTGTATTGCTTGACGGCGAACGGTTTGATCTTCAGTTCGTTCGCCACCTCCTGGTCGTCTTTATAGTTGGTGCCGGGCAGGTTGGGTATGTAAAAATAGACCATCAGATTGGAAAATGACGAGAAGAGCGCCGTGATGGTCGGAATGATGCTGAAACCCTTGGATTTCGCCATCTGGAAAGCGATTTGGTTGGCTTTCGGGACGTTCCTTGCGAAGAGGGCGTTCACCAGTTCGAAGGCGTTGAAATCCTTGCTGATGCCCACGTTGCGCTCTACGAGGTCGCAGGTGATGGTCGGCGAGTCTGCCGGTTTGGCCGTCAGCAGTTTGTCGAGTTCGTTCGCCACCTTTTGCAGATCGTTGCCAAGGTACTCCGCAATGATGGTTTTGGCCTTGGATTCAATCTTGGCGCCCCGCTCCTGCACGTAGGTCTCTATGAAATCGGGTATCTGATAGTCGTATAGCTTGTCGAACGTGTAGAGTGCCTTCATCGATTCCAACTCTTTCGTGACCTTCTTTCGTGCGTCCAGTTTCTTGTATTTATGGCAGAGGACGAGGATGGTGCTGTTGGCTGGTTTCTGCAGATAGAAGCTCAGATCGTCCAGGGAGGATACCTTCTGTGCCTCCTTCACGATGACGACGCGGTACGGTGAGTTGATGGGGAAAGATCTTGCCAAATTGATGATTTTTTTGACATCGGTGTCTTGCCCGTATATAATATCTTGGTTGAATTCACGTTCTTCTTCCGTAAGCAGATGGTTAGCGATATAATTGGATATGACATCGATATAGTACGGCTCTTCTCCTTGGAAAAAGTAGACAGGCTTGTATTTCTTGTTGGAAATATCGTTGATGATCGTTCGGTAATCGATTGTTGTTTTAGCCATCTTTTGTTTAATTTTGTAATCGCAAATATAAGTAAAAATGTTGGATTTGAATTTGCCTAAGTATTCCTTCAATATAAAAGAAACGGAGGAAGGACTTCGCATCTTTGACAGATGCAGGAACAAATTCGTGGCGCTTACTCCTGAGGAATGGGTGAGACAAAACATGGTGGAATACCTGATCCATTCCAAAAACTACCCTCCGGCCAGGATCGGCAACGAGGTGACCGTGGTGGTCAATGGTATGCGGAAGAGGAGTGACACGGTGATCTATGACAAGCAGATGAAGCCTCGCATCATCGCTGAATACAAAGCTCCTAACGTTAAGATCACGCCCAAGGTATTCGACCAGATCGCCAATTATAATTTTGTTTTGAATGTGGATATTTTAATCGTTTCCAATGGCATGGAACATTTTTGTTGTCGGATGGATGGGGACGCTCATTATACGTTTTTGCGTGAAATACCTGATCGTCAATCGTTAAATTGGTAAATTTTTTCTAAATGAGATATTTGTTTTTTTCTATTCTGCTGTCTGCCCTGAGTGTGAATGCGCTTGGGGAGGATTATAAGATATATGGTGTTATCGTCGACCATGTTACAGGCGATTCGCTCCCGAATGCTTCCGTCTCTTTCGAGGAGAACAGCAAGGGCGCTTATTCCAACGATAAGGGGTATTACGAGGTGATGTTGCCGAATGGAAATTATACCCTTGTGGTGGAATCTGTCGGTTATAAGACGGTCACGAAGAAGATCTCCATCAAGGATAAGGACAAGCGCTTGAATATATCCATGGACCTTGATTACGAGGAGCTGGAGGAGGTGACGGTTTCCAAGCACCGGCCTGACGAGAACGTGGCTATGCCAACCATCGGTGTGCAACGTGTGGATGGCCTTGCCATGAAACGGATGCCTTCTCTGATGGGTGAGGTGGACGTCATCAAAGTGATTCAACTATTGCCTGGTGTGCAGAGCGCCGCCGAGGGTACGTCCGGCTTCAGCGTCAGGGGTGGTAAGACAGACCAAAACCTGATCCTGCTAGACGATGCCTGCTTGTACAACGCTTCGCACATGATGGGTTTCTTCTCCATCTTTAACAATGATGTGGTGAGCGAAGCTACCTTGCTCAAGGGTGATATACCTGCCCAGTATGGAGGTCGTTTGTCTTCCGTGCTTAAGGTGGAGACGAAAGAAGGTTTACCTTCGAAGATCCATGGGTCTGGTGGCGTGGGACTCATATCCAGCCATGTCGCGCTGGATATTCCAATCATTCCGAAGAAGACCTCTTTGTTGTTGGCCGCCCGAAGGACTTATGCGGACCTTTTCCTCCCTCTTTCGGGAAAGGAATCGTTGAAGAATACGCGCCTCTTCTTTTATGACATGAACGCTAAACTCTCTCATAAGATCAGTGGCAAGGATAAGCTTTTCTGGAGCGGTTATCTGGGCACCGACAAAATGGGTGTCAAAGAGAGGCTTGAACTGAAGTTCGGAAACCGTAACACCACGTTGCGTTGGAACCATATATTTGATGGCAAGTCCTCCTCTAATTTGTCCCTTATCGGCACGAAGTATAATTATGACATAGATATTTCTATTCCTCCATATGAGTGCGCCATTAAGGCGGGCACGAAGGATTGGACCCTTCTGTATGATTGGTCTCATAGAATGGAGAATAATGATCGTCTGACGGCTGGTGTTTCCGCCACTCTCCACCGCTTCAACCAAGGATCGCTCACCATACCGGAGACGGAATTCAGCAAGTATAATCTTTTCGACGAAGAGGTCTTGGAGGTGAGGAAAGCCTTGGAATATGGAGCCTACGCTTCCTACGAGAAGAACTTCACGGATAGGTTCCTCGCCAAATTTGGTCTACGTTTCTCCATGTTCCAAAACGTGGGAAAGGAACGTTTCTATATGATGGACGAAAGACATAAGTGTGTCGACACGGTGGATTACGCCAATGGTGAGATCTTCAACACGGAGATTCATGCGGAGCCTCGTCTGGGGTTGCTCTATAAGCTCTCTCCTGTCTCCTCCGTCAAGGCGGCCTACACGCGTACGGTGCAATATGCGCAGGTGGCGTGCAACTCCACAGGCGGACTTCCGTTCGACATCTGGTTTCCTACGAGCAAGAATGTGAAGCCGCAGGTTTGCGACCAGTGGTCCACCGGCTATTTCCGGAACTTTGCGGACAATAATTTTGAGACATCCGCGGAGGTCTTCTACAAGCGGATGAAGAATGTGATTGACTTCAAGGACGATGCTAATATCTATGGCAATGCGAAGATTGACGGTGAGATCAGGTCCGGAACGGGTTTCGCCTATGGCTTGGAGGTGATGCTGCGAAAGAACGCTGGAAAGCTTACGGGATGGCTCAGCTACACCTATTCGCGTACATTCCAGACCATTGAGGATGTTAATTTCGGCGAGAGATACCGCTCTCCGTTCGATCGTCCGCACAACCTGACAGCTGTCCTCAGCTATAACTTCAACCCTCGTCTGAGCGCATCCGCCAATTGGGTCTTCCTGAGTGGGCAGCCATGCACCAATCCATATGGCAAGTATACGGTCGATGGCACCTCCTACGCCATCTATACGGGGTATAGGAACCAAAGCCGTTACCAGAACTACCATAGGTTGGACCTCTCTCTTACCTGGAAGACCAGGAAAAAGGAGAAATGGGAGAGCGAATGGAACCTTTCCCTCTATAACGCCTACGCTAGGCATAACACTTGGGCGGTTATGTTCACCCCTGGGGAGAATAATACTATAGAAACCACTAAATTGTATTTGTTTTCCATTGTACCATCTATTTCATATAATTTTAAATTCTGATGAAAAATATATTTAAAATAGTGCTTTTCCTCGCCTCTTCCGTGGGCGCACTGACATCCTGCGAGGAAGATATCATCATTGACACGGAATCTGGAGATCCGAGAATTGGTGTTTTTGGTGGAATCACGACCGATATGAAGCACCATCGCATCACAATCAGTCGTACGGCTGATTTCTACTCGACCAAGCCCATAGAGATGATTTCAGGAGCTGAGGTCTTTATCGAGGACCAGACGCGGCCAGACACCTTCTATTTGAATGAGGTCAAAGCTGGCGTATATGAGACGGATTCTGTGGCGGGTGTGATGCACCACACCTATCGCCTGAACGTCACTGTTCCCGACCACGGCAAGACGCTGCATTTCTATGCGGAGAGCACCATCGACACCTGTCCGGAGAAGATCGACTCCGTGCAAGTGCATTTCGAATCGATGTTTGACGAGGTGTATGAAGATCTGTATAAGATTTGTCCGTTCTTTCAAACAACCAAGAAGGATATCTATTACATGTTCGATCTGAGCATCAATCGAGATTGCCTGACTGACACGCTCACACGGAAGCCCCTTGCCCACATGGGTAATTTCAGCGGGTTGTATTTCAACGGAGAGGAGATGTCCATCGTCTATGAAGAGATCAATGCCTATCCGCAGGGGATCTACTATTTGGACCAGACCTTGACGAGGGAGCATTTGAACATAGGAGATGTGCTCCATATTACCATGTATGGAATCCCTAAGGGCTTTTACGGCTATATAAACGATATTACCAGCAGTATAGGTAGCAATCCATTGATGGGTAGCCCGACCAACGTCAGGACCAATATCCATGGCAAAGAAAAAGAGGCTGTCGGGTATTTCTACGCAGCCTCTTGTGTTCACTTTTATCAGAAGATCAGCAAACTTCCTGCTGAATGGACTGATGTTCCTGACGAAGAAGATCGTTGATGACTTTAACGGGGCAGAAGGTCTCAACTGGAACCTCTACGAAGATAGTGTTCCAGTTGGACATGGCTCCGTTCCATAAGCCAGGAAGTTCCAATGCTTTCAGATCCTTTCCATTCTTGGATTTTATGGAGATGAAACCTGTGTTTGGATCCACGTATTGGGTTAGGTCATATTTCTCTCCTTTGTAGTTTTTCACGCCGCAAACGATATCGACAGGGTTGAAGTGTGTCGCATTCTGAAGGATAGACATCTGCTCTTCGTTGTTTTCGTCGAATTGTGAGCTCTCCAGAATCTGTGCGGAGACGGTGCCATTCGGGTTTTGGCACATGTATGGTCCCCCACCCGGTTCCCCCTGGTTCTTCACCATGCCACAGACGCGTAACGGTCTGTCGAGCACCATCTTGAGGTAGGCGATTTTGTCCGCCTTTGTATCCAACGGATTAAACTTATTTGTGACGCCCAACTTCTTTTGGCAGAAGTCCAGCATCTTCTGGACATTGTCGTCGGAAAGAGAGTTGCCAGCCTCTAATGCGGCGTGGTATTCGTATATCGTCTTTTGCAGTTTGACCAGCATACCCGCCAATATGAATTTATTTTCTATGGTAGGTTGTTTGTATATGTCTGGTGAAACGTTGTCTATATTCTTAATAAATATGATGTCCGCATTGATGTCGTTCAGGTTCGACAGCAGTGCGCCATGTCCGCCCGGACGAAAAACCAACTGGCCGTTCTCGTCCCTTAGCGGTTGGTTGTTCATGTCCACCGCAACGGTGTCCGTTGCATGATCCTGTACGGAGAAGGTGACGTTGAAGTCAGCCCCGTAACGGTAAGACAAGTTATCCTTTTTGCTTTCCCACAAAGCCTTGAAGTAAGGCAAGTGCTCGTCAGAAACGGTGAAATGCAGGTTTACTTCGCCACGGCTGTTTTTGGCGTACATGGAACTCTCCACGAGATGCTCTTCGAAAGGCGTCCTTGCGCCATCCTCATAATCGTGGAAGAGCAGTAGGCCCTTGGGCAGGAATCCGTAATTCAGGCCCTTCTTCCCCAGCAGGTTATTCACTATGTCCACATACCTACCCCTGTCTCTCAGGGCGATAGCGTCAATCCCTTCGTTTCGTTTACACTTAGAGTTCAGGGAGTTTAGGAAGGCGAAATTCTCCAGATTGTCTATGAAATATTTCACGTCCTTGTTGTTCAATACATTCTCTCCCTTGCTCAAAAACTCGTATAGACTTTTGAACATACGGCTCGCCGCTCCCGATGAAGGGATAAACTTGATGATCAATTTGTCCTGCGTCAGGTAATCACGCCACACATCAATACATTCTCTACGGTCAGATTCTTCCAATACGGAAATCCCTTCAGGCACAACCGCCGCCCGTTCCACTTTGATATATGGGAACCCATTCTTAAAGCGGGAAAGCTGTTCCTCAAAGTTCTCTTTGGAAATGCCTTTTTCATCTAAAAATTTAATATCCACATCCGTCAACATCATGCTCATATAATTTTCTGCTAATGTAACAAAAAAACATGTATGAATCAATAGTAAAATGGTTATTTTTGTAAAAATAAGCGTGATTTCGCAAAGTATGTTGCCAGATAGAAAAAGATATTCTGATTTTTCAACCTATTTGATGGAAATTTTTCCTCATAAAATGCAGAAAATTTCTGTCAACGGAGGTTTCTCGTGCCCGAACCGTGACGGGACCATCTCTCTGGGTGGTTGCACGTATTGTAACAACCGTACGTTCCACCCTGATTACTGTCTCTCCGCACATGGCATCACCCAACAAATCGAAGAGGGTATCGCCTTTTTTAGCAGAAAATATAAATCCATGCGCTATCTGGCCTATTTCCAGTCTTACACGAACACGTACGGAGAGACTTCCCGTCTCATCGCCAAATACGAGGAGGCTCTCTCCCACCCGCTTGTGGATGGACTGATCCTTGGTACGCGTCCCGACTGCATGGCGGACGATTTGTTGGACTACCTCTCCCAATTGTCCCAAAGGAAATATGTGATGGTGGAGTATGGTGTGGAGTCTACGGACGACGACACGCTGCGTCTCATCAACCGGGGCCATCTCTTCGAGGAGGCGAGACAGACGATACGGAGAACTGACGCCACCGGGGTGCATACTTGTGCCCACCTCATCCTCGGTCTTCCCTTGGAGAGCAAGGATACCATGCTGGAGCATGCGCGAAGGATGGCGGAATTGCCCCTCGACACAATCAAGTTGCATCAGCTACAGATTATCAAGGGAACGGTCATGGAGCGGCAGTATAGGGAACATCCCGAGTGGTTCCACCTCTTCACGGCGGACGAGTACATCGAGCTTGTCATAGATTTTCTGGAACTGTTGCCCCCTTCGATCGTGGTCGAAAGGTTCGTCTCGCAATCTCCGAAAGATCTGTTGGTGGCACCTGATTGGGGATTGAAGAACTACGAGTTCACCGCCAAACTGGAGAAGCGGTTGGAGGAACGGAACACCCGCCAAGGCAGACTGATTATGAAGTGAGCGAAACGAACTGCCCCATTCCTTCCGATATTTTTCCCAAACCAAGTATAGATTTAACGGGAAAATATGTAAATTTGCAAAATTTTTCATGGAAAGAAAAGTAACAAAAAGATAACGTATATGGCCAAGATTCTAAATGACGTGTCAAGAACATTCGGAGAGTTCCTGCTCATCCCCGGATTGACGACAAAAGAGTGTATCCCGAGCAACGTGTCGCTCAAAACGCCGCTAGTGAAGTTTAAGAAGGGCGAAAAATCAGCTATTAACCTGAACATCCCGTTCGTTTCTGCCATCATGCAGGCTGTGTCTGATTCGGGCCTTGCCATCGAATTGGCGAGGAATGGTGGTCTCTCCTTCATCTTCGGTTCCCAACCGATCGAGTCTCAAGCCGAGATGGTCAGAAGGGTGAAGAACTTCAAGGCTGGTTTCGTGATCAGCGACACGAACGTTAAACCTGACACGACCTTGGCGGATGCGATCAGCTTGATCGGCCTCACGGGCCACTCCACCATCGGTGTCACTTCGGATGGTACGCCTAATGGTAAGTTGGAGGGTTTGTTGACCAGCCGTGACTACCGTGCTGACAAGGAGGACCTCTCGTCTCCTGTGAAGAATTTCATGACTCCGTTCGAGAAATTGACGGTCGGAAAGTTGGGTATCACTCTTTCCGAGGCGAACCAAATCATTTGGGAACATAAACTGAACACTTTGCCTATTGTGGACGACAAAGGTAATTTGCAATACTTCGTGTTCAGAAAAGATTATAACAGCCACCACGAGAACCCTAACGAGCTCTCTGACAGCGACAAGAAGTTGTTGGTTGGCGCAGGTATCAACTCGCGTGACTACGAGAAGCGTGTCCCTGCCTTGGTTGAGGCTGGTGTGGATGTGCTTTGCATCGACTCTTCCGATGGTTTCTCGGAGTGGCAAAAGGAGACATTAGGCTGGATCAAGTCTAAATACGGAGACAAGGTGAAGGTGGGTGCCGGTAACGTTGTGGACGCTGAAGGCTTCAACTACCTCGTAGAGGCTGGTGCGGACTTCATCAAGGTGGGTATCGGTGGTGGTTCCATTTGTATCACCCGTGAGCAAAAGGGTATCGGTAGAGGTCAGGCGACCGCTCTCATGGACGTGGCTAAGGCGAGGGCCGAATATTTCGAGAAGACTGGCATCTACGTGCCTATCTGTAGCGATGGTGGCCTTGTGCACGATTACCATATGGTGTTGGCTTTGGCGATGGGTGCGGACTTCCTCATGATGGGACGTTACTTCGCCCGTTTCGACGAGTCTCCTACTAAGAAGTTGACCATCGGTAACAGAATCGTGAAGGAGTATTGGGGCGAGGGCTCCAACCGCGCGAAGAACTGGCAACGCTACGACATGGGCGGAAGCGCCGCTTTGAAGTTCGAGGAGGGCGTAGACAGCTACGTGCCGTACGCAGGTAAGATGAAGGATAACTTGAACCAGACGTTGGGCAAGATCATCTCCACAATGTGTAGCTGCGGTTCACTTACCATTCCTGAGTTGCAGGAGAAGGCGAAGATCACCATGGTCTCTTCCACTTCCATCATCGAGGGCGGTGCTCACGACGTTATTTTGAAGGAGCAAGGCTAATCCTATCGGGAGTGCTTTCATGAAATAGAAGAGGCGTACCACTCAGTGGCACGCCTCTTCTTTTATCCATTATCGCATGATGGTTAGACTCTCACTTTTACAACTATCTTTTTTGTTATTCCCTCCCCTATGATGGGCATGTGACCGTCTTGAGGAAAGAATATTGCGAAGGACCCCACCTTCAGTTCCACGGATGACGACAATGGCGCATCATAGAAGGCGATGTCCTTGTCTTTGTGAACCTCGGCGGGTGCGCCTAAAGCGTTTCGATCCGCATAACCAACGATTTCATTATTTGTGAGGGGTATTTGGATGTCGATATAGGCGTCATGCGTCTCGTACCGAGCACCTTCCAGTGGCCGCAAAGGAATTTCATCCACATTGATGTAGATGTCATCGTCCACCACGATGCGGCCTTTCTTCAGTTTGGAGAAATCCAATTGACGGATAAAATCGAACGCCAGCTCGAACCGTGGGTGCAGGGAGACGTACGACAACAGATTATCCAGAGAGTCTATTACCATGGTCTTTTATTTTTTGAAATAACGGTTGTATAAGCCTTCGAAGCCTTTGCCGTGGCGGGCCTCGTCTTTGGCCATTTCGTGTACGGTGTCGTGGATGGCGTCCAAGTTCAACTCCTTCGCACGCTTAGCGATACGCATCTTGTCCTCGCAAGCACCCGCTTCCGCATTTTTACGCTTCTCTAAGTTCGTCTTTGTGTCCCAAACGACATCTCCTAAGAGTTCGGCGAATTTAGCGGCATGTTCAGCCTCCTCCCATGCATAACGTTTGAAAGCCTCCGCGATCTCAGGATAACCTTCCCTGTCAGCCTGACGACTCATCGCGAGATACATGCCTACTTCTGAACACTCTCCGTTGAAGTGGGCGTTCAAATCCTTGATCATCTCATCGTCGCAACCCTTAGCCACGCCAATCACGTGCTCGGTAACGAATGAAAGGGCCTCGTCAGACTCTTCCAATTTCTTGAACTTAGAGGCTGGCACCTTACATTGAGGACATTTTTCCGGAGCTGAATCACCTTCGTGGACATAACCACATACTGTACAAATAAACTTAGCCATAAAAATACTTTAAAATAGTTGATATAATAAAAAATACTCGTTTCAATACTGTTATATAATGCGTTTCAAAATCGCTGCGTTATTACCCATAACAACGTAAAGTTACAAATTTTATGTCATGTGACAAAAAAACTGCTATAAATATTTATCTTCGCGACGTTATTAAAGTATAATGTTTTACTAGAAAAAAGTTGTTATGAAAACTAATGTAAGAGGGAAATGGGCACTCATCACGGGTGCCAATAGAGGAATCGGTTACAGAGTGACAAAATTCATGGCGGCTGAGGGGTGCAATTTGATCCTTCATAGCCGTAGTTTAGACCACACGAGAGACGTGTTGGCGGAGGTGAAGGCGATGGGCGTTGAGGCCTATTGCGTGGCGGCAGAGCTCTCCGACCCTAAGCAGGTGGAGGCGATGATCAAGGAGATAAAGGAGAAGGGCACGCAGGTGGATTTGCTCTTCAACAACGCGGCGGTTCAAATCGCCTACAGAACGCAATATTTCAGTACTCCTGTGGATGATTACGCCACGAGCTTTTACATCAACACCATTGCTCCTATGATGCTCTGCTACGCTTTCGTGCCTGATATGATCAAGCGTGGGTTTGGTAGGGTGATCAATACGACCAGCGGTATCAAGAACGAGCCTGAACAAGCGGGTTATTCCGCAAGCAAGGCGGCCCTTGATAAGGTGACGACCGATTTGGCGGGTACGGTGGACGGAACGGATGTCATCATCAGTTTGGCGGATCCGGGCTGGTGCAGGACAGACCTTGGTGGACCAAAGGCGCCAAACGATCCTGACTCTTCTATACCGGGCATGGTGCTTGGAGCGTTCGTTAACGACAAGAAGAGCGGAAGACTTTTCTCCGCGCAGGACTATGCTGGTCTTACGCTGGATGAGGCGTTGGCAAGAGTCTAAGGGCCTTCTAATATTACATTCGACATAAAGCAAAAAAGGCAGCTCTGATGGGCTGTCTTTTTTTTGCTCTTAGATGTCCGCTTCTATTATCCAAGAAGGGAATCGTCATTCTTGTTCGTTGGATTCGCTTTTGTTTTCCTTGAATTTGAGGACGGGTACCATCACCGAACCGATCAAGCCAAGCATTTGGTTGTTAGAGCGCTGGAAAAGGTCTGATTTGTTGTTGTCGTACAAATCTCCGAATCCATATGAATATCGGCATTCGATCAGCAAATGGACCATCTTGCCGATTCTGAGGTCGAAGCCTCCCCCACCCGTCAATCCGTAGTCTGTCGTGTGGTGTGGCTCCTTGAAACGGTTGTCACCCTCTTGGAAAGCCTCACGACGTATATCATCCTCCGGAATGTTCCATTTCACCTCGCCGTACTTTGTCATGAATCGTATTTCAGGACCCATATTCACGAAGAAACGTAGCCTTCTTTGCCCGAAATAGATGTGCGCGAGCGCAGGAATATCCATGTATTCCAATCTTCTGCCCAGCTTGACGTCTTGCAGGTCATATCCGTTGACCATGGAAACACCTGCGTTGTTGTGGAATCTCTCTGACCATCCAGCCTGAACGAAATTGGCCTCTATTTGAATGCCAAAATGATTTTGGTGGATATATTTAACGACGAATCCGAATCGGCCACCCTGCCATAGAGACTGGTCGCCCAACTCGTAGAGCCGATCGTTCATGTTATGAAGAAAACTGACTTTTGTGAGATTGACACCTCCGTTGACACCTATCGATAGCTCCTGAAGGAAGTTACGTCGCAACGGTTGCCCATGAGAGAATGAGGCAAAGGCGACAATCAAGGTGGTCAATAAGATAAGTTTGCGCATATCAATTATTCTTCGAGCCCTCTGGTTATTTTTTCTTTTCCGATTTCTCTTTTTGTCTCTCCAAGAGCGGTTTCACTTCTTGAGGCACAGAACCGCCCACCAGCACTACTCCGTCTTTCCTGTTGTGTTTCATCAGCATGAAACTGCTGTTGTAGAAGCCACCTTTCTCGAATTTGTTGAAGAAGAAGTGCGATTGTAGTCCGTTGTAGCGAATCTTATTCATGCCATGCTCGAAGTCATGTCCGTACTTGGAGATCGCCTCCGTCAGGTACATCACGATGTCATAGCCCAACATGCCATATTGAGGTTGGCTATTGACAGGCTCGGCGTTATAGTATTTCCTGAATTGCTTGAGGTAGTTCACCACCTGTGGGTTCTCGAAGTCCGTGTAGAACGGAGTGATGATATAAGTGTCCAAGATGAACAGATCCTTTGCGATGCTAGGGTAATTCATCCACTCGGAGAATCCGAATATGGAGACCTCCTTCTTATCCGTATTCATCATGTTGATCATAGGAAGTACCTGACTCAGGGATACCTGGTTGGCGGTTAAAGGCACCACGATGTTCTCCTTGTTCGAAACCAATTGCGTCCTGATTGCGGATAAGGTGCTGAAATTGACCTGGCTGAAGCTTACGCCACGCTCCTTCAGCATGAAAGCCAAGGTGTCGCCGAATTCATTCTTGTCGTTTTTGGCGTTGTTGAAGCGGACCAAAACTATGTTCTTGTTCGAGAAGTTCTTGATGAATATGTCCGCCATCAGATAGCTCAGCTGGTCGATCGGCGTATTGACTTGGAAAATGTTCGGGTTGGCGACCGTCTCTTCCGATTTGGAAGAGAAAGGAATCACCATCTTCACGTCGTGCATCTTGGTGTAATCAGACATGGCCTTGATCTGTCCCGTGTAGGCTGGACCCATCATGAAGTCCAGTTTCTCGATTTCACGGTTCTCCAACAATTTGTTCATGTCGGCTTCTGTCTCGCCCGAGTCGTAGATGTTCATGTTGAAGGATATGCCCGCCTTTCGTAGGCTATCCATGGCCAACAAGGCACCCTGGTAGAACTCGAGGAACTTATCCATGTTTCCGTCGATTGGAGCCGATTCGGAGTATTTCTTGAGTTGGAAAGGCAATATGATAGCCGTGTTGATCTCTTTTTTAGGAGTGGTTTGAGGCACGAAGACGATCGCTGGGGCCGAATCCACGGCAATCGAATCATTTTCTGCAAGGTTGGAACCTTCTGTTTGAGCCTTGTTCGCCGGACCGTTGACGCTTGGCGGGATGATCAAAACCGTATTGACTTTCAGTCCATCCGCCAGTTTGGGATTCAAACGGGTCACCTCCTCTTGGGTCACGCCGTATTCTTGGCAGATGCCGAACAGCGTCTCTCCCTTCTTCACGTTGTGATATTTGAACGCCTTGGGAACTTTGTTCTCAACGGAGCTCTCCGTGAGGGCTGTGTTGGCGTGCACAGGCGGAATGATCAACTTTTGACCCGTCTTCACACCATCCTTCACGTCGGGGTTTAGACGGATGATCTCCTCGGAAGTGATGCCATACTCGCGGCAAATGCCATATAGCGTCTCACCCTTTTTCACCTCGCGGATCACAAAAGAGGGTTTCACCTCCTTTTTCACTTTAGGCAGCGTGTCGCTCACCGTCATGTTTTGCCCGGAAATGGTCTTCTTGGTAGGAATCTTTATCTCTGTGCCATATTTTAACCCATCACTCTTCAGTGACGGATTGAGGGCATATAAATCATCGTAGGTGACGTCGTACTTCTTCGACAACGAGTATAACGTCTCTTTCTTGTCCACTACGTGTGTGGTGTAGGAATCCGCCTTCACGGGGATTAAGATGGTTGCGTTTAGCGTCAATCCATTCTCGGTCCCTGGATTGACCGATTTGATTTCCTCTTCAGTCACGCCGAATTTCTTCGTTATGGAATAAAAGCCTTCGCTTTTTTGCACCACATACTCGTAATACTGCTTGCCGTTTATCTCCTTCTTGGGATAATTCAAGTCTACAGACCATGCTGAAATGACCATGGATGAGCAAGCGACTACACTACATAAAAATTTCCTCATAATATCTTAAAACTTGAGTTGCAAATTTACATAATTATTTCAAATTTCCCTTGAATATTTGTAATATTGCACTCAATTTGTAAATGATAAATGATGAAACGTAGGATTCTATTTTTGTTGATTTCGTTTTTTGCTGTTTCGAACAGCTTCTCGGGTACATTCTCCGTCGCCGGAGGCAATGGTGTGGTAAGTGGAAAGAAGGCTGATTATATGCTTTTCGAAAAAGTAGGGGAAGGATCTTTCTCGTTTTCGGCTGACAGCATCGCACTTAGGGGTTTGAAATGCTATAAAATCACTTTGAAGGAGGGAAAATTGGATTCTTTGCTCCTTGCCGCGAGCGAATATACGTTATCCGCTGATTCTCAGACTGTGACGTTTAATGATTTAGATGCGAATACAGGATATTTGATATCGTACTTGGATTATTCGTATGGTGATCCGCTGGAAACACAAGCTTTTTCGTGCGTGGTGGAGTACCAGCCGGTGAGTGCCGTCACGTTCCCTACGGATACGGTTATTTGTAGTGATTTGGAACTGACGATCGAGCCGACGATGACCTATTTTAACGAGTATGGAAATGAGAAGATGATAGACAGGGCGCTCTCTGTGAAGTATAAAAGTTTTCTACTAAAGGGTGAGTTCCCTTCCGTGGAGGAGGTGACCGCTGAGGTGGAGGGCGACAACTCCGTCACTTTGGAGATTATGCCTTATGTGAACACTACGTTTGAGGTGACGGACCTAACCGCAAAGAATGAACTGAAGATGGATGTGCAACCATTCGTCACTGATTCGTTCTATACGCAGGCTGTGGTGGCCTACCCATATATGGAGACAACCGGTAAGATCGAGCATGAAGGTGATGAGGGTACGGACAGCACGCTTCATTTCTACGCCACGTTCGAGGAGGCCAAGGAGAATGCGACCAAATTCCGCCAGTCTGCGCCTCTCTTCTTGAATCTATATAGTTATGCTAATGATATGTCTAATCATTTCGAGTGGGCCTTCGTATCAGGCGACAAGGCGAAAACGGGTGATTTCCAGGGTGCATATACCTATTTCGGAAAGGATGTCAACTCGTTTGAGATCACTGAACCTTCCTTGCATTGCATCGAACTCACGGTGAGCAATATCCGTAATGATAGTGTCTGTGAGCACCGCTCTTATGCTTGCATGAATATCGGTGTCTCCCAGTTATATGTTCCGAATGCCTTCACTCCTAATGGTGACAACATAAATGACGAATTCAGAGTGGGTTACCGCTCTATCGCATCGTTCGAGATATCCATCTACGACCAATGGGGAAGAAGAGTCTATCAATCCGATGATATCACAAAGGGTTGGGATGGTACGTTCAGAGGAGACAGAGCCTCCATCGGCGCTTATTATTACGTGATTAAGGCAAAGGGAACAGATGGTGTGGATTATCTGAGAAAGGGTACAGTCAGCCTAATCAGGACTAAGGAATAAGGAATAAGGAATAAGTATAGGTCTTAGAATACAGATAGAATTCCCATCAAATTCATAATTCATAATTCAAAATTCATAATTCCCTACATTCCCCTCCCCGAAACAACTGTCTTCACAGTGTAAATCAATATCTTAAGGTCTACGAGGAGCGATATGTTTTCCAAGTAGATGATTTCGTATCGCAGACGTTCGATCATCTTGTTCACGTCTGTCGCATATCCATATTTGACCATTCCCCAGGAAGTGATGCCTGGTTTTACCTTGTGCACGATTCCGTAGTAAGGCACCTTCTCAGCGATTTGACGCTCGTAGAAGAGACGTTCAGGACGAGGGCCTATGATGGACATCTCACCCTTGATGACATTGATGAATTGAGGAAGCTCGTCGATTCGGTATTTCCGGAGGATATGACCGATCTTAGTGATACGTAGATCGTTTTGTGAGGCCAATTGAGGTCCCGCCTCCTCCGCATTGCACACCATGGTCCTGAATTTCAGGATATGGAACAACTTGCCATGCAACCCTACCCGCTCCTGTTTGTAGAATATAGGGCCCTCTGACGTGAGTTTTATAATGAGGGCTAATGGAACACACAACGGGGCTATTAACACGATGACAAGGCAGGAAAATAGGATGTCGAAGAGTCTTTTGACATTCTTCTCGAATTCATTCAGGCGTACATCCATGGCTTTCACGAGCGGTGCGCCGAAGATGGAGGTCATACGCACACCTCCGATTATGTAATCGTATAGTTGAGGTGTCACCCTGACGTTGACATCATGGTTGTAAAGTATGTTGAATATTGGCATCAGGGCGTTTCTGTCATCATTGTCTATGGCAATGATCACCTCTTCAATGTGTTGGGATTCAATGATGTCGCCTAACTGGTCCATCCCGCCTATGATCAAGGAGGAATCCACCTCAGATTTCCCTTCATGGGATATGAATCCGACAATGAAGTTGCCGGACGATTGTTTCATCGATTGTAGTTGGTCGTATATCTGCTGGGCCTTCTCTCCTGATCCGATGATGATGGTGTTAAAACCGATGATGCGGTTGTGGATCTTCTCCGTCGTTTTCCTCGTGATCATGTAGCGGAAGAAATAGACCACTGTGAAGTAGATGAGGAATTGCACGATGAAGGCTAAATAGTAGTCATGATAGTTGGCGACAGGGTCGTTCAGCAACAGAATGAAGAAGAGGATGGTGGATCCGATCAGTGTGCTGAGGAAGGTCTGCGCGAACTCGGAGAGTCGTGATTTTAAAAACGGTGTATTGTAATACCCTGAAAGCCAGAATATAAATAGCCAAAAGAATGGAATGCCTATGAACAATTTCTCTAAATTGTAGATGGGCGAGAATAGTTGAATTTCATGAAAAACGTTCGACTCGATCTCAATCCTTCGGAAAATGAGGAAGGATGCCCATGCCAATAAAATGGCCACCACATCGAATAGGATATATTTGATGCGCTGAGTCTTCTTGTTGGTATGGTTCGTCAGTCTCTGTTCCATTCTTATTGTCGGATAATGGTGACTACACCACCCTTGCCTAGTTTGATGATGGAGGATGGTGCCGCCGTTGCTGTCTCGTCTTGGCGGTAAGATACGATGTAGTCGACGCCAGCTTTGATGACCTCGCTTATTTCAGAAAAGTTGCGGGGAGAGGGTTCTCCGCTGATGTTGGCGGAGGTGGAGACGATCGGGATGCGGAATTCCTCGCACAATTTCTTCGAGAACGCCTCTTGTGTGATGCGTATGCCTACGCTTCCGTCCTCAGCGAGCAAATTAGGCGCCAAGTTCTTCGCTCCGTCGTAGATGATGGTCAGCGGCTTGTCTGCGCACTCCACGAGGTCGTAGGCGACGTCTGGCACCTCGCTCACGACACGTTCCACCTTCATGATGCTATCGGTCAGCACCAGCATGGATTTAGCGTCTGAGCGGTGTTTCAGCTCGAATATCTTTTTCACGGCGGCTTCGTTTGTCGCATCGCAGCCAAGACCCCATATCGTGTCGGTCGGATACAAGATGATTCCTCCGGCCTTCAGCGTTTGGATGGCTTTCTTTATATCTTCTTTGAAATCTTCCATGTCAGTTCATTTTGTTTCTAAGAAACCTTGCGGTGTATGAATTTTCACATTTCACTAACTCTTCCGGTGTGCCCTCGAACACGAGGTTTCCTCCTGCGTCTCCACCTTCAGGACCGATGTCGATGATATGGTCCGCACATTTGATCACATCCAAATCGTGCTCGATGATGATGACCGTGTGGCCGTTCGCCACCAATGCGTTGAATGCTTTCATCAGTGTCTTTATATCGTGGAAATGGAGTCCTGTCGTAGGCTCGTCGAAGATGAAGATCATTGGTTCCGGCTTCTCCGTGCCTAGGATCTCCGCCAGCTTCACACGTTGGCTCTCGCCGCCGGAGAGCGTGTTGGACGATTGCCCTAGTTTCACGTAGCCCAAACCGACATCCTGTAGGGTCTTTAGCTTCTTTACGATCTTCTTTTCGATGGTGCCTTGTTGCTCGGAAAAGAATTCCACAGCTTGATTGACGGTCATGTCCAGCACGTCGAATACGTTTTTGCCTCGGTAGAGTACCTCCAGCACATCTGGCTTGAAGCGCTTGCCGTGACATGATTCGCACTCTAAAACCAGGTCTGCCATGAACTGCATCTCGACCGTGACCGTTCCTTCGCCTTGGCACTCGTCACAGCGTCCTCCCTCCACGTTGAAGGAAAAGGTGGCTGCCGTGTACCCCATCTGCTTCGAAAGGGGCTGGTCAGCGAAGAGTTTACGGATCTCGTCGTAGGCCTTGATGTAGGTGACAGGGTTGGATCGTGAGGATTTCCCTATCGGGTTCTGATCGACGAATTCGACATCATGGATGAGGTTTATGCTCCCTCGCAGTGCGGAGTGGAGTCCTGGTTTGTCCGCCACACCGTCCATCGCCCTTTTCAAGGCGTTGTAGAAGACGTCCTGCACGAGGGAGGATTTGCCTGATCCGCTGACGCCCGTCACTACCGTAATCACATTCAGCGGAAATTTCACGTCAATTCCCTTTAGGTTGTTCTGTCGGGCGCCCACCACCTCGATGTAATTGCTCCATTTTCTGCGGAGTGTTGGCACTTCAATCTTTTCTGTTCCCAAAAGATAACGGACGGTATAGCTCTTCTCTTGTAGTGATTTGTCACTTAACAACTTGTCGGATAGTATTCCTTGAAACACGACGTTACCACCCAGTCGCCCCGCATCCGGACCGATGTCGATGAGGTAATCCGCCGCGCGCATGAACTCTTCGTCATGCTCCACCACGACCACCGTATTGCCAAGCTGCTGTAGTTTGCGCAGTACGGATATGAGCCTATGGGTGTCCCTTGGATGTAGTCCGATGCTGGGCTCGTCCAAGATGTAAAGGGATCCTACGAGGCTGCTGCTCAATGAGGTGACTAGATTGATGCGCTGGCTCTCACCGCCCGAGAGGGAGTTGGACAATCGGTCCATGGTCAGGTACCCCAATCCGACATCCACCAAACACTCCAGACGTAGTTTGATCTCTGTCAGCAATCGTTTGGCGACATTCATTTCGCCTTCCGTCAGCACAAGCGACTCAAAGAACGCTTTCAGTTCCAATACGGACAGGGAAACCAGCTCCGTGATGTTTTTCCCGCCGACTTTCACGTATTTTGCGGACTCCTTCAGCCTGCTTCCTCCACAGGTGGGACAAGTTGTCTTGCCCCTGAAGCGGGCCAGCATGACGCGGTATTGTATTTTATATTGATTCTCTTTTACGAATTCGAAGAAATCATCTATGCCATGGAAATAGGGCGTTCCCTTCCACAGCATCCGTTTCTCTTCCTGAGTGAGGTCCGCATAAGGCGTATGGATGGGGAAATGGACCTTCGATGCGTTGTAGACCAGTTCGTTCAGCCATTCGGACATCTTTTCCCCCCGCCAGCAGATGACGGCACCGTCGTACACGGAGCGGGACTGGTCAGGGATCACAAGATCCTCGTCGATGCCCATCACCTTGCCGAATCCTTCGCAGGTGGGACATGCGCCGTAGGGGCTGTTGAAGCTGAACATCAGTTCGGAAGGCTCCTCGAACTGCATACCATCCGCCTCGAATTGCTTCGAGAAACGTTCGGTTTTTTCTCCGTCCGACTCGTAGAAACGGACAAAACAGTTATCGCCGCCCTCCAGGAAGGCTGTTTGGATTGAATCGGCCAGACGTGTGCGGGTGTCCGGGTCGTCGTGTACGGAGAAACGGTCCACCACAAGATTTGCCTGATCGACATCTCCTTTCAGTTCCTCAACCCGTGTGGCTGCCTCCTCCATCTTGAGCATCTCGCCATTGATTTCCATGCGGCTATAGCCCTGCATGCGGAACACCTCGATTTGTTGGGGCAAGGTACGTCCCTTAGGCAGTATGATGGGGGCGAATAGGATGCCTCTTGTCCCTTCAGGCTTCGTGTAGATGAAGTCGATCACATCGCTCACCGTGTGCTTTTTCACCTCACATCCTGAAATCGGGGAGTAGGTCTTCCCCACTCTGGCGAACAGCAGTTTCAGGTATTCGTATATCTCCGTGGAGGTGCCTACTGTGGAGCGAGGGTTGCGGGTGTTCACCTTCTGCTCAATAGCGATGGCGGGCGGCAACCCCTTGATGTAGTCCACTTCCGGTTTGGACATCCTGCCCAAGAACTGTCTAGCGTAGGCGGAGAGGCTCTCCACGTATCTGCGTTGCCCCTCGGCGTATAAGGTGTCGAAGGCCAAGGAGGATTTTCCTGAGCCAGACAAACCTGTGATTACGACAAACTTATTCCTTGGGATGACAATGTCTATCCCCTTTAAATTGTGGATATGAGCGTTCTTTACGCTTATTTCACCCGTGTCAGACATATACTCTATTTTTCACGTGGCTGTTCTATCTTCTTCTGATCGGAAGGTGTTGAACTCTTTTTGATGAGCCCCAGCTTCTTCCTTTTGAGGAATAGAGCCTTCTTCTGTTCATACTCCTCATACTTCCTTTCCAGATAGTTGTCAGCCATCGCCTACAATCCGTTTTCGATTAAATAATGCTCGCAGTCAATCGCTGCCTTACAACCGCTTGCGGCGGCCGTGATCGCTTGTCGATAGCGTGGATCGGCCACATCTCCCGCAGCGAACACACCTGGTATGTTGGTCTGTTGTGTGCAGTGGAATGTCTTGATGTACCCGAACTTGTCCAATTCCAAGTATTGCTCGAACAATGTGGAGTTGGGATGGTGGCCAATCGCTATGAATAGACCATCTATGTCGATTTTGTATTCTTGCTCACTCGCTTCTCCTCTGTTTTTCATGAGTGTGGCGCCCTCGACGCCGTCCTCGCCGAAGAGACCGATCACTTCGTGCTTGAACAATATCTCAATCTTCTCGTTGTTCAATACCCTCTCCTGCATCACTTTGGAGGCCCGTAGGGAGCTTTTCCGCACGGCCAGGTATACTTTTTTGCAAAGACTGGAAAGATAAAGCGCATCTTCGCAGGCCGTATCTCCACCGCCCACGACGATTACAGTCTTGTTGCGGTAGAAGAACCCGTCGCAGGTGGCGCAGGCGGAAACTCCCATGCCGGCGTATTTCTTCTCGTCAGGTAACCCCAAGTACTTGGCGGAGGCTCCTGTCGAGATGATCACGGTGCTAGCTTGGATCTCTTTCTCCCCGTCAATGGTGATGATGTTCTCGTTCGGCTTGAGTATCGCTTTGGTGGCGATGCCGACACGTATGTCCGCTCCGAAGCGGATCGCTTGTTTGCGGAGATCTTCCATCATTTGCGCACCCGATATGCCGTCAGGATAACCTGGGAAATTCTCAATCTCCGTCGTGGTTGTCAACTGTCCCCCGGGCATTGATCCTTCGTACAATACGGGTGAAAGGTTCGCGCGTGCGGCGTAGATCGCGGCGGTGTATCCTGCCGGACCTGATCCAATGATTAAGCAACGTACTTTATCCATGTCTTATCTGTCTATATTGTTCTCTTCGTTATTGTAAATTGACCACTTCAACACCAGGGTGTTGTTTCGCATCGAACACAAAATCTGCATCTTTGAACTCCTTTGGGATTATCTTCGTGACATTAAAGTAGGTGTGGATTCCACCTTTGCCTCGAAGTGCGATGTTTTCCAATAAGAGTGTGTTTTTCTCAAAGATGAGGTGGATGATTGAATAGGGGCTATTCAAATCGTTTGGATATAACTCCACCTCCTCACAAACCTTGCCGTTGACCGTTGAAGTACCCATGTATCGCATCTTGTAGTCTGTTTTGTATGACTTCATCAGCAGAAGAGGGTTTATATCCTTCAGGTCCTCCTTGTCGGGTGTGGTGATGGTCACTTCCTTCTCCTTCACCATGTGCACGGCCTGCGTTTTTCCGTCGAAATAGGTATCCACATCTTTCAGGGACATCTTGAACTTCTCTCCTTTTAGGATGGCGCTCCCTTTGAAGGACTCTGATTTTGAGTCGCGTACGTTATCTACTTTGATGGTGAATTGTATCTCCATCCCTTTCTTATTCTCCATTACGCCTAGCGCCTTGTCCAACAAGGCTTTCGCCTTAGGATCGACGCTCTCTTCCTTTTGCGCGACCGCGAAGAAGGTGGTCACACAGGCGCATATAAGTAATAATAGCTTCTTCATTTTTTCGTGCTGTTTGGTGTTTATTGGTTCTTCAATTTGTTGATTATCATGTCTAATTGATCCAAGTCGGTTATCTTGACCTCCCGTGGCTTGCTGCCTTCCTGCGGTCCGACGATGCCTGCCACCTCTAGTTGGTCCATCAATCTTCCCGCGCGGTTGTAGCCCAATGATAATTTCCTTTGGATCATGGATGTGGAGCCTTGTTGCGTGGAGACGATCAGTGCAGCCGCCTCTTCGAATCTTGGGTCGAGCTTGGTCAGATCCACGTCTTTTGGTCCGTCGACATCCCCCTCGGATGGAGGTTCTGGCAATGGATAAGCCTCCTGATATCCTTGTTGTTCGGAGATGAACTTGGTGATGCGCTCTACCTCTGGCGTGTCGACGAATGCGCATTGCACACGTTCGAAATCGTTGCCTTGGCTGATGAGCATGTCGCCTCGTCCGATCAGTTGTTCGGCTCCGTTTTGGTCTAATATGACGCGCGATTCCAAGCCTGTCGATACGCGGAAGGCGAACCGGGCAGGGAAATTGGCTCGGATCACACCCGTGATGATGTTGGCGGATGGCCTTTGTGTCGCTAGGATCATGTGGATACCCACGGCACGGGCCTTTTGGGCGATGCGGGCGATCGGTTGCTCCACCTCTTTGCCGACCTGCATGATCAAATCGGCGAACTCATCGATGATGACCACGATGTATGGCATGAAATGATGCCCTTTGTTAGGGTTCAATCGTCTGTTGATGAACTTCTCGTTATATTCCTTCACCTGACGCACGTTGGCCTCTTTCAGCAACGTGTATCGGTCGTCCATCTCGACGCACAATGACTTCAATGTCTCCACCACCTTGGTCACATCTGTGATGATGGCATCCTCTGCGTCTGCGATTTTCGCTAAGAAGTGCTTCTCTATCGGAGCGTACATGCTGAATTCCACCATCTTAGGGTCCACCATGACGAACTTCACTTCCGAAGGGTGTTTCTTGTAGAGGATGGAGGTGATGATGGCATTCAAACCTACGGATTTTCCTTGTCCGGTCGCACCTGCCACCAAAACGTGAGGCATCTTGCAGAGGTCCACCATATAGACCTCGTTGGTGATGGTCTTACCGATCGCTATCGGCAACTCAAATTTAGATTCTTGGAATTTCTTGCTGTTGATGATATCTGCCATCGGTACGGTTTGTGGCTTGTTGTTCGGCACCTCGATACCGATGGTTCCTTTGCCTGGAATTGGGGCGATGATACGGATCCCCTTGGCTGCGATGCAGAGGGCTATATCGTCTCCCAGACTCCTGATTCGGTTGATGCGGACGCCCGTGGCCGGTGTCACCTCGTATAGGGTCACGGTCGGACCCACCGTTGCTTTGATGGAGGATATTTCGACACCGAAGCTCTTCAACACCTCCACGATTTTATTCTTGTTCTGCGTCTGTTCCTCCATGTTGATGGTAGGACCACTCACCACGGATTCGTCGAATAGATCCGTGGTAGGTTTCTTGTAGAAACTCAATTCCTTGGTAGGGTCATACAACTCGATATTGTCCCCTGCGACAAAGTCGTCTCCTTCGTTTGGATTGATCTGGAAATCTATCTCATCAGGCTCTCCGTTTGAGGAGTTTTTTGTCGGGTCTGGTTTGTCCTCTCCCTCAACACCTGTAGGTCCATCCGTCTGTGTGGTGGATGGTTCGTCTCCCTTGTTATCAGGCTGTTGGTTGATGATGAATTCAGGTTCTCCCTCTTGCGTGGAGACGGTGTTGCTCTTTACTTCTCCCTCGCTGGATTCTGTGCTTGTGAAGACGATGGTATTAGGATCGACCTCTTTCTCTGGGTGGTCTTGACCGTTCTCCTCTCCCTCCTTTCCTGGGTTGTTCTCTCCTGAGAGGTTATTGCCGTCGTTCTCTCCTGGATTATTTTCGTCCGTCTTCGGATTCTCGTCAGGGGTTGGTGTACCCTCCGCATTGGCCAGGTTGGGATCTGTCCCGTCGTCCAGTTTCTTGATCTTGGAGACAATGGTGATGCCGGCGCTCTTCATTCTGGAAAGGGCTGTTTTATAGGCACATATAACAAATAGAATCAGCGCCAAAAGCAGTAGCAGAGAGGTCCCTGCCACACCCACGTTGGAGCGTAGCCACAATGACATGAAATAGCCGTGCTCGCCTCCCCAGAATAGATGGGTTGATTCGTAGTTGTTCACGAAGAAGAACCCGAAGAATAGGGATAGCCACACCAGAAAGAATGAGCAGATCAGGAAGGTGCGGCACATGCGGAATGGATGGATGTGCATCAGCCACAAAGCGCAGAGGAAATAGTAGAAAAGATAGAGCAGACATGATATGCCGAAGGTCCGGTTGATGAAGAAGTCAGCCATTTTGGCACCTCTTAGGCCCGCCCAGTTCCTTACGTTCTCGTTGATGTAGTCAAGCGTGAATCCTTCTGTGTTCTGCAGAAGGCTTTGGTCCTGCCATCCTGTGAAAAAGAATGAGACGAAAGCCAATGCCAAATAGAGGCCAAACGTCAGCAGCACCAGTCCGATGGCCGTCTGCACACGCTCGTCCTTCATCTTCTTGAACCATGGATATAAGCCACCTCTACCCTCTTCTTCTTTGTTTACATCCGTGCCCTCTTTCTTATTTTGCTCTTTTTTGCCCATTCTATATTTGTTTTCTTTCTCTGCAAAGTTAATTAAAAAAGAGTCATAAACCATCATGAGGGGGAAAACCTTCGTCGATTTTTTGCGTGTTTTAACAGATTTTCAAAGTCTTGCGGAGGGGAAGTCGTGTGGTGGCTTTTGTGCTATGCAGAAGAGGGAAAAGAAAATCCCGACGATGATTCCAACGTCGGGATTGTGTCGCTTATTCTCTCCGCTCTTTTATTTCTGCCTGATGAAGATGTTGATTGGTGTGCCGGAGAGTTCCCACTCCTCCCGCATCTTGTTTTCGAGGAATCGTTTGTACGGATCCTTCACGTACTGGGGAAGGTTCGCGTAGAAAACGAAGGATGGTATTTGTGTGTTCGGCAATTGCGTCACATACTTGATCTTGATATATTTGCCCTTCGTCGCTGGTGGCGGATAGTTCTCGATGAGCGGCAGGAAGAACTCGTTCAGCTTGCTGGTCGATATCTTTCTCTTCTTGTTGCCGTATACCTCCATGGCGGCCTCTATCACTTTGAAAATGCGCTGTTTGGTAAGTGCTGAGGTGAAGATGATCGGGAAGTCGTCGAATGGTGCCAAACGCTCCCTGATGGCCTTCTCCATCGTAAGGGTGGATTTAGAGTCTTTCTCCTTGATGAGGTCCCATTTGTTGACGCAGACCACGATGCCCTTCTTGTTCTTTTGGATGAGTTGCACGATGTTCATGTCTTGCGCCTCTATGCCTCTGGTCGCGTCGATCATGAGGATGCAGACGTCAGCGTCCTCGATGGAGCGGATGGAGCGGATGACCGAGAAGTACTCGAGGTCTTCCGTCACTTTCCCCTTTTTGCGGATACCCGCCGTGTCTACGAGATAGAAGTCGTAGCCATATTTCGTGTAGCGGGTGTGTATGCTGTCGCGTGTGGTTCCTGCTATGTCCGTCACGATATACCTGTCTTCCCCGATGAAGGCGTTGATGATGGATGATTTGCCTGCGTTTGGCCTGCCGACGATGGCGATGCGAGGAAGGTCCTCGTCCATCTCTTCCTCCTTCTTCTTCGGAAGTTTCTCAAGGATCAGATCCAGCAGGTCACCTGTGCCTGCACCTGACATGGAGGATATGCATTGTGGATCGCCCAATCCGAGTTTGTAGAACTCCGCCGAGTCGTAACGCAATTCGTTGTTATCCACCTTATTGCATAGTAATATGACTGGTTTTTTGTTTTTTCTGAGGATCTGTCCCACCTGCTCGTCAAGGTCGGTCAGGCCACTGCTTACGTCCACGACGAAAAGGATGACGTCGGCCTCTTCTATGGCTATCTTCACCTGTTTGCGGATTTCCTCCTCGAATATATCGTCTGAATTCACCACCCAACCACCAGTGTCGACGATGGAGAATTCCACACCGTTCCACTCCACCTTCCCGTATTGACGGTCGCGGGTGGTGCCGGCCTCTTCGTTTACGATGGCGCGATGGGTTTGGGTCAATCTGTTGAAAAGTGTAGACTTGCCCACGTTCGGGCGGCCTACTATGGCTACTAAGTTACTCATTTTCTTCTCTTTGTTTGTGTTACGGTTGGTCGGCTCTCGTTAATCGAGCTGATAACCAAAATCCTTCAAGTCTTTATCCTTGTTCCTCCAATCCTTCTCCACCTTGACGAACAATTCGAGGAACACCTTCTTGTCGAAGAAGGCTTCGATATCTTTTCGGGCTTCTATGCCGACCTTTTTCAGCATTTTACCGCCTTGTCCGATGATGATACCCTTTTGGGAGTCTCGTTCAACATAGATGACAGCGTTGATTCGGATGAGTTTATCGTCTTCCTTGAAACTCTCCACCACCACTTCCACTGCGTAAGGAATCTCTTTGTCGTAGTTGGTGAGTATCTTCTCCCGGATGATTTCCGTGACGAAGAACCTGGCCGGTTTGTCCGTCAGGGCATCCTTCTCGAAGAATGGCGGGGAGTCAGGCAAAAGGCTCTTGATTCTCTTCAGCACATAATCGAGGTTGAAGTCGTTTTTGGCTGATATGGGGATGATCTCCGCATCCGGCAAGATGGCTTTCCATTTCTCCACCAATTCGACCAGTTTGGGTTGGTCGGTTAGGTCTATTTTGTTGATTATGAGCAATACGGGAGCCTTCTGCTTCTTCACCTTCTCGATGAAATCAGCGTTCTTTTCGGCATTCTCCACGACATCCGTGACGTAGAGCAATACGTCGGCGTCCGTTAGTGCGCTGGTGGAGAAGTTCAGCATGGATTCCTGCAGCTTATAGTTGGGTTTTAGAACACCTGGGGTATCCGAGTAGACGATTTGGAAATCCTCGCCATTCACGATGCCCAATATTCTATGTCGAGTGGTCTGCGCCTTCGATGTGATGATGGAGATTTTCTCACCCACCAGTGCGTTCATCAGTGTCGATTTGCCGACATTAGGGTTGCCCACGATATTTACAAAACCTGATTTATGCATGAGAGATTATTTTTTGCAAAGTTAAGGAATTTTCGCTCAACAGAAAAATATTTTTACGGGAGCCTCAGGACGGGGCTTGGTGTCTCTCTTTGCGGAGAAGTATCGTCCGTTAGGGTTTGTGTGTGAAAAAAATGCCAACGAAAGGATTCCGCTGGCATCTCTTTGCTCCCTAGATCTTTTGCAAACATTCTAGGGATGCGCGTCTGACAACAGTCAGACAATTTTTCAGTTTAAGGGGACTTTTCTGTCCCGTTTCATAGGTTGAAGGCGTAATTTTAAAAAAAAATTAACCATTTTTCATGCAAATGTAATCAATATATACTATATTCGCAAGTTGTTTTTTGAAAAATGGTATGTATTTGTTCACGTTGCCATTCTTTAACATGTTCCTGGCGATGATGGCGATTGTTGCCGTGATAGTTTTCGTCTCCCTCTATTATGTGGATGCGGGTTATGGCATTTCGTATGATGGGAAATGGGGAATGTCGGTGAACAATAAGTTGGGATGGGTTATGATGGAATCCCCAGTGTTTTTCGTCATGACGGCTTGTTGGTGGTTCTCCGAACGCACTTATGAACTGGTTCCGTTCCTCTTCTTCCTATTTCTCCAAATACACTATTTTCAGCGATCTTTCATATTCCCCTTCTTATTGCGCGGGAAGAGTCGGATGCCTATTCTGATCGTGATTATGGGCGTGATTTTCAATACGTTGAATGGTCTTATGCAAGGCGGTTGGATTTTCTACGTCTCTCCAGATGGGCTCTATGATATCGCTTGGCTGACAAAGCCGCAATTTATTGCTGGGGTGTTTCTTTTTGGAGCGGGGATGGTTGTAAACCTTCATTCCGACTACATTGTCCGTCATCTTCGGAAGCCGGGCGACACTCGTCACTATTTACCCAAGGGTGGAATGTTCAACTATGTCACTTCCGCCAATTATTTGGGCGAGTTGATGGAATGGGTCGGATTCGCCATTATGACGTGGTCTTGGGCTGGCGCTGTATTTGCCCTTTGGACATTCGCCAATTTGGCTCCTCGCGCGAACACTATTCACCGGAAATATAGATCTATGTTTCCTGAGATGAGCGGATTACATTTAAAAAGGATTATTCCTTTTATTTATTGAAAATAGCACTGAAAAACGAATTGGTATGGCTTCTATGTTATTCACGCCCGGAAAAATCGGGCCATTAACGTTGAGGAATCGGACGATACGATCTGCCGCCTTTGAGGGCATGTGCCCTGGCAATGTGCCGTCTCGCATGCTGTATGATTATCATGTCTCCGTCGCTGCCGGAGGTGTGGGGATGACTACCCTCGCCTATGCGGCTGTCGAACAGAGTGGATTGTCTTTCCCTCATCAACTGTGGTTGAAGGAGGAGAATGTCCCTTATTTGCGGAAAATAACGGATGCCATCCATAAGGAGGGCGCTGCGGCGAGCATCCAAATTGGCCATTGTGGGAATATGTCGCACAGGGGTGTTTGTGGCTGTATGCCGGTCTCCGCCTCAACCGGTTTTAACCTCTACGCTCCTACCTTTGTGCGGGGCATGCGGAAGAGTGAGATCGAGAATAGCGCGAAAGCGTTCGGGAAAGGGGTCGAATTGGCTCGTGAGGCTGGTTTCGATGCGGTCGAACTGCATGCGGGACATGGCTATTTGATCAGCCAGTTCCTTTCTCCCTCCACGAACCATAGAAAGGATGAGTTCGGTGGATCGTTGGAGAATCGTATGCGCTTTATGAAGATGTCGGTGGACGAGGTGCTGAAGTCCGCCAAGGGTGATATGGCGGTGTTGGTGAAGATGAACATGCGTGACGGCTGCCGCCATGGCATGGAGACAGATGAGTGTCTGGAAGTGGCTAAGACGCTGGAAAATAGTGGTGTGCATTGCTTGGTGCTGAGTAGTGGATTCGTTAGCAGCGCACCGATGGCTGTGATGCGTGGCGCAATGCCGATTCGTACAATGTCCTATTACATGAATCAGAAGCTGATGTCTTCCCTGGTACGTCTGTTTGGCTCTCGATTGATTCCTTCCGTTAAGTTTAAAGAGGCTTTCTTCCTGGAGGATGCGATGAGGTTCCGCCAAGCGCTCAAGATGCCGCTTTGTTATGTCGGCGGATTGGTCTCCCGTGAAAAGATCGATGAGGTACTGGACGATGGCTTTGACTTCGTGGCGATGGCGAGGGCCCTGCTCAACAACCCTCATTTTGTGAATGACATGAAGGAGGATGAGCATGCGCGTGTCTTGTGCGACCATTCCAACTATTGCATCGGTCGTATGTATTCGAGGGAAATGGCTTGCCATCAATGCCTTCTGAAAAGCGGGAAGGAGTCTATCCCTGACGCATTGTTGGAGGAACTAGAAAATAATAAAAAGAAAGGCTATTAATCCAAATTTTTCGTAATTTTACGGAGATTTATATTCTTTTTTTAATTATAAGTTGGATTATTATCAGTTATGATTGACGGCTATAAGGTTGGTTTGGCGTTGAGCGGTGGCGGTGCGAAGGGTATCGCTCATTTGGGTGTTTTGAAGTTGCTTGAGGAGCGTGGTATAAAGGTTGATTTCTTGTCTGGCGTGAGTGCGGGCGCCATTATGGGTGCGTTGTATGCGGATGGTAATTCGCCTGAGGATATCTGCCAATACATTAAAAAGAGTGACATGTACCACATGCTCTCCTTGACCATGCCTCGTCATGGCGGTATAACCCGAATGGACCAGTTCGGTAAGTTCATCAAGGATAAAATCAAGGCTGAGACTTTCGAGGATCTACGTATACCGTTGGTTGTCAACGCTACGGAACTGAATGACGGCAAGAATGTATACTTCGACAAGGGGCCTCTCCTCGATTGTGTCATTGCTTCCGCTTCCGTGCCTATTTTCTTTAAGCCGATGCGCATTGGCGGAAAATTATATGTGGATGGTGGTTTGTTCTGTAATCTGCCTGCTAAAATCCTTCGTAAGAAGGGTTGTGACATCGTGATAGGTGTGCATGTCAACCCTATTACCCATGAGGACAAATTCGAGGGGATAAGGGACGTTTCTGAGCGTGTCTTCCACCTCTGCGTGAATGGCAATACCATAGAGCAGAAAAAGGAATGTGACATCCTGATCGAGACATTCCGCGCTCGCGCATACGGTATGTTCGATGCTTCCAAGGCCGAAGAGGTCTTCCAAATCGGCTATGAGGACGCCGCCGCCGCATTGGATGCGGTGGACTGGGATGAGTTGATGATGAGCGTCAGAGTCTCTTCCAAATACAAGCGTTTGTAACCCTAAGTGTTTGTCTTATAGCGTTAAAACTGCTTCAACACATTGTAGAGCTTTTGTACAGGAAGCCCCATGATGTTGTAGAAGCTACCGTCGATATGCTCCACCCCTATGTAGCCGATCCATTCTTGAACCCCGTATGAACCTGCTTTGTCGAAGGGTTGGTAGCGCTCTACGTAATGGCTTATTTCTTCGTCTGTTAAGGTGGCGAACTGCACATCTGATTGGGCGGTGAAGGAGATCTCCTTCTCCTTGCTCTTCACGCATACGCCGGTGAATACCTGATGTGTGTTGCCTGAGAGCTTGCGGAGCATCTCTATGGCTCCTTCCTTGCTTTTGGGTTTACCCATCACCTCGGTGCCAAGCCATACGATGGTGTCGGCGGTGATGATCAGCTCATTACTGCTTATGAGGGGTGTGTATGCCCTCATCTTTTGTTGCGCCAAATACAAGGGAATCTCTCCCTCTCTCAGATTGTTGGGATAGTGTTCCTCCAACCCTTTGATGGTTTTGACCTCGAAATCAATCTCCAATCCTGCCAGCAACTCTTTCCTGCGGGGCGAATTGGACGCTAAAATAACATGATATTGTTCCAGCATAGTCGTTTTTTAGTATCGGTTTTTATCGTACGCGAAATTAAGAGAAATTTCCGTATCTTCGCAGTGTACAATGTGAGATATAATCGTATGGATGATATTTTAAAGCAACTAAATGAGAATCAGAGGGATGCTGTACTGTATAATGATGGACCTTCCTTGGTGGTGGCGGGCGCCGGTTCTGGAAAGACCCGTGTTCTGACCTTCAAGATCGCTGGTTTGTTGAAGTCCGGGTATGATCCTGGGCGTATCTTGGCGCTGACTTTCACGAATAAGGCGGCGGACGAGATGAAGGTCCGCATCGACGATATCGTGGGTGCTGGTGTCTCCAGGCGGTTGTGGATGGGTACCTTCCACTCGATTTTCGCGAGGATTCTTCGCCAACAGGCTGAAAAGATCGGCTATAAGCCTAACTTTTCTATTTATGACACTTCTGATTCGAAGAGTTTGGTGAAAAGCATTGTCAAGGAACTGGAGTTGGACGAGAAGAAATATACGCCTAAGGCGGTCCTCTCCCGTATCTCCCAACTAAAGAATAGTCTTATCACGCCTGATGTCTACCGTAATCGTGCGGATTTGCAGAAGAACGACGCTTATGCGAGGATTCCTCGCTTGTCGGAGATCTATTCGCTCTATTTCGCCCGTTGCTATAAGGCTTGTGCGATGGATTTCGACGATATCTTGCTCTATACGAACATCTTGTTCCGTGATTTTCCTGAGGTGCTTGGGCAGTACCAGGAGTGGTTCCAGTTCATTTTGGTGGATGAGTACCAAGATACTAACTTCGCCCAACATCTGGTGGTGAAGAAATTGGCGGCGCATCATCATCATGTCTGCGTGGTGGGCGACGATGCGCAGAGCATCTATTCATTTAGGGGTGCGAATATTGATAATATATTGAAATTCAGGGAGGTGTTCCCTGATTGCAGGGTCTTTAAACTGGAGCGTAATTATCGTTCGACCCCCAATATAGTTAAGGTGGCGAATAGTTTGATCGAGAAGAATAAGAAGCAATTGCCGAAGAATGTCTATTCCGAGCAGAAGGAGGGCAGCAAGGTGAAGGTGTTCAGCTCCTATTCGGATCTTGACGAGGCAAGTTCTGTTGTTGCCCAAATTGATCGTTTCGTCTCATCTGGCAAGTATGACTACAAGGATATTGCGGTGTTGTATCGCACGAATTCCCAGTCGCGTGTCTTCGAGGAGGCTTTGCGGAAACGCTCCATACCCTACACGATCCATGGGGGACACTCTTTTTACCAACGCAAGGAGATCAAGGATGTCTTGGCTTATTTCAGGCTGATCCTCAACTTAGATGACGAGGAGGCTTTCCGTCGTATCATCAACTATCCTGCGAGGGGAATCGGCAACACGACCATGGGCAAGATCTCTGATGTGGCCTTGCAGTTTGGCATCTCCTATTGGACGGTAATTTCTGATCCATTGCAATATAACTTGCCGGTGAATGCGGGTACGTCCACTAAATTGGCGAGTTTCCGGGGCTTGATTCAGGGCTTGAGCGAAGTGGTCGATTCGACCAACGCTTATGATTTCACTAAGAAGGTGGTTGATAGTGCGGGCATCCGTGCGGATCTGGAGTCTGACAAGTCGGCGGAGGGCCTGAGTAAACTGGAGAACTTGGATGAGTTGTTGAATAGTATTCATGAGTTCTGCGACTCTAGTTGGGAGGAGACGGGCGAGAAGGCTACTATCTCAGACTTCTTGCAGAAAGTCTCTTTGATGTCTGATATTGATGACAATGCGGATGATGCGGAGAATAAGGTGACGCTGATGACGGTTCATTCAGCTAAAGGATTGGAGTTCAAGAATGTTTTTATTGTAGGTGTTGAGGAAGAACTTTTCCCTTCGGATATGGCGCTGATGAGTGAGGATGGTGTCGAGGAGGAGCGCCGGTTGTTCTATGTGGCGATCACGCGTGCGGAGGAGAATTGCATCATCAGCTATGCGAAATCCAGGTTCAGAAATGGTGTCACGAATAGTACCTTGCCTAGCCGTTTCATCACAAAGGATATCGACAAAGACCTGATGGATTTGCCGGCGGAATTGCTGGCTCGTCCGAATACCAACAGGAATTTCACATTTGGCAGGAATTCATCCTTGTGGGATGATGAGGAGGGCTTTTCATCCTCCCGCTCGTATGGTGGAGGAAGAAATGTATACAGAAAATCAATTGATTATGCGGATCCGGAGCCTATGCCCCGCTCTACTACATACGTGGCGCCGAGGAATTTAAAACCGCTTCCAAAGGTGTCGTCCAGCGTCGATAGTTCGTCCGTGAATCCAACTAAGGTGACATCGAGTGTGGGTGACATCGAGGTGGGCTCTTGGGTAGAGCACGAGAAGTTCGGGCGCGGAACAGTCCTCAAAATCGAGGGAACTGGTGGAGACACTAGACTGACAATCAAATTCCATAACGAAGGAGAGAAGAACATACTTTTGAAATTTGCGCGCCTGAAGAACCTCGGCAAATGATTTTTTGTCATAAATGGCTCGGTGGAATCCGACAGAATGTCTGTTGTCGTGTCACTGTGTCATAAAACTATGCGGACCGACGCATGTGGCAGATTTTTTGTAGATTATTTTATGAGACACTATATGTTTACGCTAATATGAAAATTTAATATACGATGGAAGAGAATACAACAATGGACAATCAATCACAGCCGATTGAGAACGAAGAAATAAAGGCTGAGGAGACGGTGGCTAATCAGGCGGAAGAGACTGCGAATGCGGAATCCGCTGGGTCAGCGACGGCCGATGCGGGGAACACCGCATCTGAATCGGGCTCCGAGGAGGACAAGGTGAAAGAGTTGGAGGAGAAGTGCGCCAAGTTACACGACGAGTACATTCACCTCTATGCGGACTTTGAGAACTACAAGAAGCAGTCCCTGAAGGCTCGTGCGGAGCTGATCAAATCCGCGGGAGAAGGCATTTTCGCGAATATGCTTCCGCTTGTGGATGATTTCGAACGCGCGATGAAGGCCATGGAGAACGCTACGGAGGTCTCTTCGGTGAAGGAGGGTGTCGATCTGATATACAACAAGTTCAATGCTTTCCTGGCGCAGAATGGCGTCACTCCGATCGAGACGCAAGGGGCTGATTTCAATGTTGATTTCCATGAGGCTATCACGATGATTCCTGCTCCGTCAGAGGATCTGAAGGGCAAGGTTGTCGACTGCACGCAGAAGGGGTACATGTTGAAGGATAAGGTGCTCCGTTTTGCTAAAGTTGTTGTGGGACAATAATATTTTAGGTTATGGCAAAGAGAGATTACTATGAGGTGTTAGGAGTTTCCAAGGATGCTTCTGCCGACGAGATAAAGAAGGCTTACCGTAAGTTGGCCATTCAGTATCATCCGGACAAGAACCCGGGTGATAAGAGTGCGGAGGAGAAGTTTAAGGAGGCTGCTGAGGCGTATGATGTTCTTAGTAACGCCGACAAACGTGCCCGTTACGACCGCTTCGGTCATGCTGGTTTGGATGGCTTCGGCGGCGGTGGCGGCGGTTTCGACGGCGGCGGCATGTCCATGGAGGATATCTTCGCTCAGTTCGGAAATATATTCGGCGGCCATTTCGGTGGCGGATTCGGTGGTTTCAGCGGCTTCGGCGGCGGTGGCGGTGGTCAGCGTGTTCGCAAGGGATCAGATTTGCGTGTCCGTGTGAAAGTCACCCTCAAAGAGGTTGCTTCTGGCGTGGAAAAGAAACTGAAGGTGAAACGATATGTCAAGTGTGCCGCATGTAATGGTAGCGGTGCGGAAGACAGCAATTCTGTCGTTAAATGCTCCACATGTGGTGGCGCTGGCGTGGTGAATCGTGTCACCAACTCTCTTTTCGGTGCCATGCAGGTTCAGTCGGAATGCCCTAACTGTAATGGAATGGGTACGACGATCACGAAGAAGTGTAAGCATTGTGGCGGAACCGGTATTGTCCAGGAGGAAGAGGTTATCCCTGTAAAGATACCTGCCGGTGTGGCGGATGGAATGTATTTCAGCGTGCGAGGAAAGGGCAATGCGGCTCGAAATGGCGGCATTGACGGTGATTTGCAGGTACTAATTGAGGAGGAACCGGATAGTGAGCTTATACGCGACGAAAACGACCTTATTTACAACGCGCTCTTCTCTGTTCCGATGTTGGTGAACGGTGGTACGGCTGAGATTCCTTCTGTGGATTCCAAGGTGAAGGTGAAAATCGAGGCGGGAACGCAGCCTGGTAAGGTGTTGCGCCTGAAAGGTAAGGGTCTGCCTTCCGTGAATGGCTATGGGAATGGTGACTTGTTGGTGAACATCGGCGTCTATATTCCAGAGCACCTCTCTAAGGAGGAGAAGAAGATCTTCGAGGAGCTGGGCAAGTCCGATAATATGGTTCCGACGGAAAGTGCGAAACGTAGCTTCTTGTCTAGGTTTAAGAGTATGTTTAACTAATTAGTTGTTCAGTTGAGCACCGTATTCTTCGTAGGTGTTGTCCGAATAGAATACGATGATCTTTTTGACGATACGGGGAGTGACCGGAGTTGGTTCCGGTTTCTCCCTTTTTTCTTCATAAGGGTGACTTACCGGAGCAGATGATGTTGCCGCTGGCTGTGAATGGATGTTGTTCATTCCGCTCTGAGGATAATTTTCCTGAAGGGGCACTTGTCGTTCGTACGTTGATTGATTTCCTAAAATTGCCTCAGTTTCCTCTTTCTCACTTAACTCGTTTTCCTTGCCAAATTCCTGTGGAGGTATCGGAATCTCAGGAAATAACGACTGCTGATAAGGATAACTTACAGGCTTTTTAGTCGTATCTTGTTTATTTTCAGTTTGTTCCGGTGCTTTTCTATACATTTCGCCAACGCCAAAAAGGAACCATTCTGGATTAATTCCTCGAAATGTGTCAAGAATCTTCTTCGTAACCTGTATACTGGGCTCATTTCTACCATTCAATAGGTGAGTAACAGCCGATGGTTGTATACCTACGAGCTGAGCGAACTGAGAATTGCTCAAATTTTCCTTTTTTATGATTTCTGCGATGCGATTATACATATTTTACTTGTAAAATGTTCACTTTACAAATGTAATAAACTTTTTTTTTATAGATGTAAAATACTGTTTAATATTTGTAAAATTACAAATGTAAAACTCATAGTATGTGTTTACAGATGTAACCAATGCATGCAGTTAAAGTGTAAACGTATTTAAAGTAAAGAAAGAATCGGTTGGTAGAAGTGGCACTTTATCTTTCCACCTGCCCGATATGCGGATCTAACAGTTGCTCTTAAATCTCTTAGAGTGTGAACCTTTGCCGTCCGTTTACGGATGTACATCGCTAAGCCATCAGTTTTTGCCCAGAAAGCGCATTTTATAGGTTTCCTGGCCGCATCTTCACCTAAATGTATTGAGGATCGCCCTCGTGTCGGAAAATGGTTTGTAGATGCTCTATTCTGCCGTTTTTCATTTGTTTGTATAGCCTGGTTATGGCAGTTTTCGCTCCGGATTGTTTTCGAAACCGCCTCAATTGACCCTATAATCCCTTGTTTTTAGCTGTTTTAAAGTTCTACTGAAACTTTAATTTATTAAAACGCTGAAATATAGTATTATATATTTTTTTGATAGTATAAAGATTGATCGAATAAATAGCTTGTTTTCTATTTTTTACAAGTAAAAATCTTTTCATTAAAGTTTAAATTCATGTATTTATACATAAAATACTGATTTGTAGATTATTAAATGAACAAAAATAGATACATAATAGACCGTATGCGCTTGCTTTTTTCTTACTTGTAAAATTTTACAAATGTTCAATTCTTAGGCTTGAATTTCGTATGAAGTCCCGTTTTTATTTTGTAAATGCTGTTAAATTTTCTGTATTTTACATTTGTAATATATTATTTTGGTAAATTTACATGTTTACAAATGTATATTTTTATGGTCGTGTTATTTTTGGAAAAAATTCCGATTAAAACATGGATTCCCCTATTTTTAAAAAATTGAATATTTCGGGCAATGATTCGAATTGTGCGCAAATATTCGATTCTCGTGGAGTTAACTTTTAGGGTCTATACCTATGTGGATTTTGTGAATTTGGCTTATGAATGGATCTCCCTATCAAATATTCGACTCTCGAGGAGTTAAATATTTTTTTAGAGTGTCCCTTTTTTGTAAATTTGCGGTAGTGTATAAAAGTTTAGTGTAACGAAATAAATGGACAACCAAAGTTCTTCGATCCTTTTGGAAAATGCGGTTAAAGAGTTTTCTAAGTTGCCGGGTATCGGTAAGAAGACCTCTTTACGGTTGGTGTTGCATTTATTACGTCAGAGTCGTGAGGATGTGGAGCGGTTTGGAAACGCTCTCATCGACCTGCGCAATGGTATCCAATATTGTAAGGTTTGCCGTAACATATCGGATTCGGAGATCTGTGGCATTTGTTCGGATGAGCGGCGCGACCCTTCTCTGATCTGTGTGGTCGAGAGCATCAATGAGGTGATCTCGATCGAGAACACCCAGCAATTCCATGGTTTGTATCATGTCCTAGGTGGCGTTATTTCTCCGATGGACGGAGTGGGACCATCTGATTTGGCGATTGACGAATTGCTTGCCAGAATAGAGGCAGGAGGCGTGAAAGAGGTGATTTTAGCCCTAAGTCCCACGATGGAGGGCGACACGACAAACTTTTATCTCTATAAGAAATTGTCTAAGTATGAGATAGATATCTCTACGATAGCACGTGGCGTCTCTATTGGAGATGAGTTGGAATATGCGGATGAGATGACGCTGGGACGCTCCATCGTCAATCGTACGCCCTATAAGATGTGATAGTTTATAATTAGATACCATGAAAACCGATTGGATTAAAAAGCTGACGATCACCTATTGGGTCATTGTCGGGATTGTATTTCTCCTAGTGGCCTTTGCTTTTTATTGGAGCAACAGCCGGATGTTCCTGTACGACCAGTCTGATAGGACGATTGGGGAGTCCATAGCGATTCTTACCATGCTTTTGGGCATTCCTATCTCTCTAAAACTCTATCATGTCTATACGAGGGAGAAATTGCCTAGTGAGAAGGATGAGAAACGTATGATCCAGCATATCGTCAAGTGGTTTTTGTTGCGTATCGGTATCGTGTTGGTCGCTTTAGTGCTGAATTTCATCGCCTATGTGGTCTTCGGCTCTCAATCCGCCTTTTTATGTGTGATCATCTGTTTGGTCTTCCTGGTGTTTTTCTGTAAACCCAATCGGAATGACCTGACATTTTTGTTGAAAACCGATCATGAGGAGAAAACATGCGAATAGCGGTAGATTTTGACGGAACGATCGTCGAGAATTGCTTCCCGGAAATTGGTGAGGAACGTCCATTTGCGGTAGAAGTGCTTAAGAAGTTCAGGGAGGAGGAGCATCATGTGCTGATCCTTTGGACTGTTAGGAACGGTGCCTATTTGGAAGAGGCCTTGCGGTGGTGCGAGGAGCGTGGTTTGGTGTTTGATGCCGTGAATGAGCATTATTTGGAGGATGGTGAATCGTTTCCTGTCGAGGATTTTTCCCACAAGGTGAATGCTCATCTCTTTATTGACGACCGTAATATAGGCGGTGTGCCGGATTGGACCACCATCTATCGTCAGGTGAAATCCGGCAATGCTTTCTCTCCAATTCTTCCTGAGCGAGAGAAATCGTCTGCTCGTCCTAAGAATATCTTTATACGTTTCGGCGAGTGGATCGAAAAGGTCAGACAGGAGGTCGAAGCTCGGAAAAGGTAGTTGATTATTCGAGCCTGAAGAGGTAGGCCTGCCGTGATGATTCCTCTATTTTGAACCTGTTGTCTGCCCTCTCCCCGATTATCCATATGATCTCGTCGTTCGAGGTGGTTAAAACCCACGTATTCTCCTTTTTTGACTGCGAATAGTGGTTGTCGATAAAGAAATCACTGGTCTTCTTACGTCCTTTCATGCCGAAAGGATAGAGATAATCTCCTGATTTGCAATTTCTTAGTGTTAATGGGAAGGCTATTTTGTCAAAATCCACATAACAAGTCCGATTATCCCTCTGAAAGGTGATTTTTTCGGTCGGAACCAAGCTGATTTTGAGCCGAATCGGCAAGTTTTGGACATCTTCGATTCCCTTGATCTCGTAAATGGATTCCCTCTTTTTTTGGATGGGGACTATCTCCCACTCTTTTCGTTCGCAGCGCAATTCATATTGGTCGGAAAAGAAATGTTTACCCGTGCCGTTCATCCCCAAATGGATCAGGTCGTTCACCACATCGTTCGAAAACCCCAACGGATTTAGAGCCTCGAATAGTATGAAGTGGCTGTCAGGTGATGAAAATACCTCCTCTTTCGAGATGGTCCATCCTCCATTCTTCAATGAACGCTTTGTGACGGAGGATAATTGGTGCGAGACAAATTGCTCCGCCTCCCGCAGATGAGCCATGGTATGCATCATATTCTGGCGGAAAGAGGGATTGATCTCCTCCAATAAGGGAATGACCTGGTTTCTGAATTTATTGCGCAAATAGACGTTTTCAAAGTTGGTGGAGTCATCGACATACGTTAGGTGTTGCTCTTCGATGTATTCCAGAATCTCTTTTCGGGTGAATTGTAGCAGAGGTCTGATGATATCCCCCTGCCGAAATTTTATGCCACTCAATCCCTTCAGTCCGGTTCCCCTGGAAAGGTTGATGAGGAAGGTTTCTATGCTATCGTCCGCATGATGGGCGACTGCGATGAAGTCCGCCTTCTCCCTCATTTTTAGTTCCGCGAACCATTGGTAACGTAAATCCCGTGCTGCCATTTCGGTGGATATTCCTCGGATGGCTGCGTATTCGTTGGTGTTGAAATCGATCTGATAGAAGGGTATTTTTCGCACACTTGCTTGCGAATGTGCAAATTTAGAATCACGATTAGCCTCTTCGTTGCGAATGTGGAAGTTGCAATGTGCTGCAATGCACATATAACCCTTTTTGTGCAACGAATCTAATAGTGTGATAGAGTCGGCTCCACCGCTCAATCCGACTATTATTTTTGCCCCTTTAGGGATGAGGTCCTCAAAGGAACATTCAGCTATTTTACCCATTCTTCTTTCTCTTTCAAATTCTTTCTAAGACAGTTTTAATGAGACCTTCCATTGTACCTTTGTATGAGGTGTTCATGCTTTTGTCGACTCGTCCGGCGATGATGCAACAGACCGTCATGGCTTTATGGCCTAGAAGTTTGGCCAGACCCGCGACAGCGGAGCTTTCCATTTCGTAGTTGGTTATTTTCTCGCCATGGTAGTCGAACGACATGATTTTTTGGTTCAAGTTGGGATCGGCCGGGGAGATGCGCACATGTCTTCCTTGGGGGCCATAGAATCCGGGAGCTGAGATGGTAACGCCCATTACCATGTCTTTCCCGATTCGTTCCACTAGGCTTTCGTCTGCCGAAACAACGTATGGAACGCAGAGTTTAGGGTTCCATTGGGTGTGTTCGCAGAATTTGGACTCGAAATCCTCGTCTGTAGTGCCTTTCGGGAGGTCGTAGAACCGAAGCATGCCATCGAAGCCGATAGAACGCTTAGAGACCACGTATGAGCCTACTGGCGTGAAATCCTGCAGTCCGCCAGATGTGCCGATTCTAACCAATGTCAGTGTGGTATGTTGCGCCTTTACGCACCTGGTCTGGAAGTCTATGTTTTTAAGCGCATCCAGCTCTGTGACGACTATATCGATATTATCTGTGCCGATACCATGTGAGACGCAGGAGATCCTCTTTCCGTTGAGGGTTCCTGTGATCGTATGGAATTCGCGACTTTGGACGTCACATTCTATCTTATCGAAGAAGGAGGCGACCATATTGACTCTGTCTGGATCTCCGACTAAAATCACCGTATCCGCCAGCTGCTCTGGCTTGAGATGAAGGTGAAAGATGGATCCGTCCTCATTGATGATCAGTTCGGATGGTGGTATAATTCTATTTGACATGACAATCTGTTTTTGATGTACAACTTGAATCTTACCAAAGATAATAAAGATTTTGTTTTTTCCTAAGGGAATAGGATTTAAGTTATCCACAAAAAAAGACACCGTTTCTCACGAAGCAGTGTCTTGATGAAATAATAAAACTATGAATATATGGAAAATACTTATAATTCGACTTTTAAGCAAAGTTCCTTCAATTGGGTTTCGTCTATGGATGAAGGGGAGTCGATCATCACGTCCCTTCCCGCATTGTTCTTAGGGAATGCGATGCAGTCGCGGATGGAATCCAATCCGGCGAGCATGGAAACCACGCGGTCTAGACCGAATGCGAGTCCACCATGAGGCGGTGCGCCATATTTGAAGGCGTTAATTAGACAACCAAACTGATCCATCGCTTTTTCAGGCGTGAATCCGAGCAGTTGGAACATCTTGTTTTGCAATTTAGAGTCGTGGATACGAATGGATCCCCCACCCAATTCCACACCGTTCATCGCTAAGTCATAGGCATTTGCGCGCACACGACCTGGATCGCTATCCAAATATTGGACATCCTCCAGTTTCGGGCTTGTGAATGGGTGGTGCATTGCGTAGAAACGTTGATCCTCCTCGCTCCACTCGAAGAGAGGGAAATCGATGACCCACAATGGCGCGAATTTGTTCTTATCCCTCAGACCGAGTCTCTCTCCCATTTCGAGGCGGAGTTCGTTCATCTGCTTGCGGGTCTTGTTTTCGTCGTCACCGCAAAGGATCAGCATCAAATCGCCTGGTTTTGCGTTGAAGCGCTCCGCCCATTTTTGCAGATCCTCTTTCGAATAGAATTTATCCACGCTGGATTTCAGCGAACCGTCCTTTTCGTATTTAACGTAAACCAATCCCTTGGCGCCCACTTGAGGTCTCTTGACGAAATCTGTCAGCTGATCCAACTGTTTGCGGGTATATTCGGCACAACCCTCTGCGCAGATACCCACAACGATCTTGGCGTTGTCGAATACGCTGAAGCCGTGTCCTTCCGTCAAGTCTTTCAGCTCGACGAAAGTCATGCCGAAGCGCAAGTCCGGTTTGTCCGAACCGTAAAGACGCATACATTCGTGCCATGTCATGCGAGGGAAAGGCTCTTTGAAGTCGATACCCTTCACATACTTGAAGATATGTTTAATCATGGCCTCGAAGATGTTGAGCACATCCTCTTGCTCCACGAAAGACATTTCGCAGTCTATTTGAGTGAACTCAGGTTGGCGGTCCGCACGCAAATCCTCATCCCTGAAGCATTTGACGATTTGGAAATACCTGTCAAAGCCAGCGACCATCAACAACTGTTTGAATTGTTGAGGAGATTGTGGCAAGGCGTAGAATTGTCCTGGATTCATTCTGGAAGGAACAACGAAGTCCCTGGCACCCTCTGGGGTTGATTTGATCAACACAGGGGTTTCAACCTCTAGGAAGTGTTGTTCGTCAAGGAAACGGCGGACTTCGAAGGCGATCTTATGTCTGAGCTCGATGTTTGAGCGGACACAATTACGACGCAAGTCCAAATATCTATATTGCATACGGAGGTCATCTCCTCCGTCAGTGTTGTCTTCGATGGTAAATGGTGGAACTTCAGCCGCATTCAAGACCTCCAGACCTTCGGCGATGATTTCTATTTCGCCCGTAGGGATATTTTTGTTCTTGCTGCTTCTTTCGGCCACTTTACCGTTTACACGAATCACCCATTCCCTACCCAATTTATTGGCTTGGCCGCATAATTCGGTATTGACATCTTCGTTGAAAACTATTTGTGTGATTCCGTAACGGTCTCGAATGTCGACAAAGGTCATACCCCCCATTTTCCGCACTTTTTGTACCCACCCCGCTAATGTGACAGTCTCGTTTACATTAGCAATATTCAACTCTCCGCATGTTCTTGTCCTGTACATATCGATACACGTTTACTTGCCACAAAATTACATTTTTTTTGTGATTGAAGGATGGATTTTTAGCTTTTTTTTCTCAACGGGAGATGGATTTTATGTTTTATGGCGGCGTACTTCTTTAGGCGAACCTTTTTGAAGTAATGGCAGAAGCCACAGATCTTTTTCCACGTCTGCATGGAGAAGAATTTTTGCGTGGTGGTTGTGTTGTACTCATAGGCGTGTTGGATGCATACTTGAGGTATGCAAACTACTTTATAGCCTTCCCTTTTCATCCTGAAGCAGAAATCCGCGTCGTCGAGACCGAAGAAGAATTTCTCGTCCCAGAATCCCACTGCGATTTGGGCGGTACGTCTGATGAGGTGGCATGCACCGATCGTGTAGTCCACCTCAAACGGTTCTGTTTGGTTCATGTCGTAAATGGTGGCTTGGTAGTCTTTCTTGAACAGCTCCATGTTGCAACGCAGCGAGACGTCGTGTATGTAGGCCTTCACGATGTGACGAATACGAGGAAAGCGTCTGCAGCTTTGTTGGATCTCCCCGCTTTGTCCCCTCAGTTTGCAGCTACACAATCCGACATCGGGATTTTCGTCCATATAAGCGATCATCGCTTCATAGGCGGATTGGTTAAACACTGTGTCGGAATCGAGGAAGAGTAGGTATTCGCTAGGGAGCGCATTGACAATCCCTATGTTTTTCGCTGCGGCCACACCGTTATTGTCCATGCAGCAGATCATTCTGACGTTGGGATAGGAGTATTCGATGGCGGATATTGTCTCATCGGTGGATCCATTGTCGACATACAAAATCTCCACATCCTTGTCTTCCTTCAGGAATTCAAGCGAGGCGAGATTCTCTTGCAGATAGTGCCAAGAGTTGTAGCCGACTATTATGATCGTCACCTTTTTCATATCCATATATCCTTTCTAACGAATATAAGAAAAAAAAAGTGAAAATCGCAATATTTCCTGCGAAATAATGATGAATAAAACAAAAAAGGCGGACCAATTAGCCCGCCTTTAATCTATTGAAGAGATTTAATCTTATTTTTTAGCCTTAACCTCTTCGTATTTCTTGTTTACCTCCTTGTACTTGTCGCTCATGCTCAACTTGTAGTATACAGAACGAAGGAATTGGAGGTTATCCAAGTCTTCTCCGTTGATTTCGCGGGCTTTCTCGAAGTAAGGCAAAGCTTTCTTCAACTCTGCGCTACCTTTGCTTCTCTCCGCATTGTATTTCTTGATGTCTTTTATGCTGTTGGCCTTTTCGATGATCTTCTCACCTTTCTTTTCATAAGCCAAACCGCACTCGAATTGAGCGTCGAAATCATTAGGAGTCAACTCGACAGCCTTGGAGAGACATACGATAGCCTCGTCAAAGTTCTCGTCTTTGAGGTACATCATACCTTTGATCTTGTAGTATTGGTTATTGTTTGGATCCTTGGCGATTGCCTCGTTCAAGTACTTGATCGCATCCTCTTTCTTGTTGTTATTCAAGTAATAGTTGATCAAATTACCGATAAGATACTTGTTGGAAGGGTATTTTTTCAAACCTTCGTTGATCGTGGCGATCATCTTATCGTCTTGTTTGTCTTTGCTGTAAGCGTCGCAAAGCCACTCGTACATGGTCTCCTCTTTGAAAGAGATGCTTTTGAGGTCTTCCATGTATTTGATCATGATCGGACGTTTTTGCTCGTCTTGGGCGGCCAAATTGACAGCGAGGAACTTAACGTCATTGTAATATTCGCTCTTCTCGATGCCTTGGTCCTTCATGATGCTGTTAGAAGGCAAGCTCAGATATTTGTTATAAAGATTGAACGCCTTGTCGATCTCGTTTTTGCTTTGGTGTTGTTGAGCCTCTCCCAATAGGTAATTTGCATAAGTAGAGACGTTTTTCTTTACGTCCTTCAGATATTTAGGCTTAACCTTTCCCTTCTCATCTGGCAATTGGTCCAACTCACCGCACTTCAGGTATGCGTCGATTGCTTTCACCAAGTTTTCGCTCATCTTATCTTGGTCGTACTGCATCTTACCATCCCTCTTCACGGCTTCTGTCTCATATATCTTATAATAGATCTGACCAGCCACGTCGTAGGTGTATGCCATCTTGCTAGAAGACGGATCCTTCATGGCAGTTTCAATATCCTTAATCGCTTGGTCGAAGTTGATTGGTTGTTCGTACAAACATCCCTCTGCGCTTCTGACCAATTTCTTTTGCGCAAATCCGCACATGGACAAGGCCAGTGCAAATACTGTGATTGTTATTTTCTTCATGATATTTAATAATTAGTTTTGTTCGTTAATATTGTTCTCATCTCCTGATTCTTGTTGGCTTTCCTCACCCTCCAATTCCTCTTCCTCGTCTGGCTGGGAAAGAACCTTACATACGGATGCGATTTGGTCGTTTTTCTTGGTGAGGTTGATGAGACGGACGCCTTGGGTGGCGCGGCCCATCACGCGGACGTCGGTCACCTTCAGTCTGATGGTGATGCCGGACTTGTTAATGATCATCAGGTCGTTTTCGTCCGTCACGCTCTTGATAGCGACCAAAAGACCCGTTTTGTCCGTGATATTCATCGTTTTGACACCCTTACCGCCCCTATTGGTGATGCGGTAGTCTTCGATGTCGCTGCGTTTTCCGTAGCCTTGTTCGGATACGACCATCACCGTCTCCGTCTGAGGATCGTTGATGGTGATCATTCCTACTACCTCGTCGTCCGGACCATCGAGCGTCATGCCTCGTACACCGGTCGCTGTCCTACCCATTTCCCTCACTTTCGTTTCGTTGAAGCGGATGGCGCGTCCGTTGCGGTTCGCCAAGATGATTTCACTATTTCCTGTTGTCTGTCTTACTTGGATGACTTGGTCGTCCTCCCTGATGGTGATGGCGTTGACACCGTTAGCGCGAGGACGGGAATAAGCCTCCAGAGAGGTCTTCTTCACGATACCGCGTTTGGTGCAGAACATCAAGTAGTGTGATTTACAGAACTCTTCGTCGTTCAGCGACTTGATCTTGATGAATGCGTTCACCTTGTCGTCTGCGTCGATGTTGAGCATGTTCTGGATGGCGCGGCCTTTGGTCGTCTTGCTTCCCTCAGGGATGTCATATACTTTCAACCAGTAGCAACGACCCTTTTGGGTGAAGAACAACATCGTATTGTGCATAGACGCCGGATAGATGTATTCGATGAAATCCTCGTCGCGCGAACTGCTTCCTTTGGATCCCACGCCGCCACGGCCTTGTGCCTTGAATTCGTCGAGCGGAGTACGCTTGATGTAGCCGAGGTGGGAGATGGTGATGACCATCTGATCGTCCGAATAGAAGTCCTCAGGATTGAATTCCTCCGAAGTATATTTAATCTCTGTACGTCTTTCGTCGCCGTACTTAGCCTTCACGTCGAGCAGTTCCTCCTTCACCACTTGCATTTGGAGGTCTTCGCTAGCGAGGATATCCTTCAAGTGATGGATGAGCTTCATGAGGTCATCGTACTTAGCCCTCAATTCGTCGATGGAGAGTTGGGTCAATGCACCGAGGCGCATTTCGACGATCGCCTTCGCCTGCTCCTCGTCGAATCCGAAGCGTTTCATCAAGTTCTCCTTCGCCTCGGCTGGGTTCTTGGAGGCGCGGATGATGCGGATCACCTCGTCGATGTTGTCCACAGCGATGATTAGTGCTTCCAAGATGTGCGCTTTCTTCTCGGCCTCTGCCAACTCGTATTTAGTTCTACGAACCACAACTTCGTGGCGGTGGTCGATGAATTCAGCGATTAATTCTTTTAGATTCAATAATTTAGGTCTTCCGTGAACCAATGCGATATTGTTCACGCTGAAGGAAGACTGGAGTGCTGTATATTTGTATAGCTTGTTCAGCAACACGTTTGAGTTGGCGTCACGTTTCACGTCGATCACGATACGCATACCCTCGCGGTCCGATTCGTCGTTGATATTGGAGATGCCCTCCAGCTTCTTTTCGGCCACCATGTTAGCGATATCCTTGATCATCTCGGCGCGGTTCACCAGGTAAGGGATTTCGCGAACGACGATCTTCTCGCGACCGTTCTCGTTTTCGATCTCCACTTTAGAGCGGATGACCACGCGGCCACGGCCAGTCAGGTAAGCGTCGCGCACGCCAGAGTAGCCGTAGATGGTACCACCCGTCGGGAAGTCAGGCGCCTTGATCAGTTTGATCAATGTTTCGATGTCGACGTTCTTATCCTCCACGTAAGCCACGCAGGCGTCGATTGTGTCGGAAAGGTTGTGGGGTGGCATGTTGGTCGCCATACCGACGGCGATACCGGAAGCACCGTTCACCAGCAATTGCGGGATGCGGGTCGGTAAAACCGTAGGCTCTTGATGCTCACCGTCGAAGTTGTCTTGGAAGTCGACAGTGTCCTTATCCAAATCAACCAGAATATCCTCCGTTATCTTCTGCAGGCGAGCCTCTGTGTAACGCATCGCTGCGGCAGAGTCTCCGTCGATGGATCCGAAGTTTCCCTGACCATAGACGAGCGGGTAACGCAATGTCCAGTCTTGGGCCAAACGTACCAAGGTCCCATACACGGAGGAGTCTCCATGCGGGTGGTACTTTCCTAAAACCTCTCCTACGATTCTTGCTGATTTTTTTGTCGGCTTGTTGGATACTAAACCCAATTCGCTCATACCGAATAAGACGCGGCGATGAACTGGCTTAAAGCCATCCCTGACGTCTGGCAACGCACGGGACACAATCACTGACATTGAATAGTCGATGTACGAGGAGCGCATCTCCTTGTCAATGTCGATTTGGATAATTCTGTCTTGATCAACCATTTATTTTCAACTTTATTCTACTCTGTAAAAATATCGTAAAATTACAAAAAAAAACAGAACGGAGCAAAGCCATTGAACTATTTTTGCGCTTTTTTGGTTAAAAAATGAATAACGTTGCTTTTTTTGACGCCGAACCACCTTTTTATATTGTATGGGTGCATTCGTTTTGCTATATTTGCCGAATAAACTGGAATGAAAAATGGCTCTATATAAATATTCACAAAATGTAAAGGATGTGTTATCTTACAGCAGAGAGGAGGCGCAAAGATTGGGAGATTCTTGTATCGCTCCTGAGCATTTGCTCCTGGGTATCCTGCGGGATGGCACGGGCCCTGCGAATCGCTTGCTGACGCTTTTGAGCGTGGATGTCAAGGCTGTCAAGGATTTTTTGGAAGATAGGCTACGTCAGGTTAATGAGGTGGCTATCGATAGTGATTTGCCTCTTTTGAAATCGACTGAAAAAATATTGAAATACGCTAGTCTGGAGACTCGTATGCTCCATTGCGACGAGCTAGGAACGGATCATCTGTTGCTGGCCATCATGCGTGAGAACACGAGTTTGGCGGCGGAGGCTCTTCGCCAACAGAACGTCACGTATGAACAGGTTCTGGCGCTGGTGAACAAGGATGAGTTTGACTTCGCCATCAAACCGGACCAGATGGACGACGATGACGATGATTTGGATGACCAGATGTATGGTGGTGCGATGTCGAACGGCAAGGCGCATGCGAATGATGAGGGTGCGCCAGTCTATTCGAACGCAACGAAGAAGTCTTTCGACTCGGGACTATCTGGGACTGACACGCCTGTGCTGAATAACTTCGGCGTCGATCTGACGAAGGCCGCCGAGGAGGGAAAACTTGACCCTGTTGTGGGACGGGAGGACGAGACGGAGCGTTTGGCGCAGATCCTGTGCCGTAGGAAGAAAAATAATCCGATACTGATTGGCGAACCTGGTGTGGGTAAAACTGCCATAGTGGAGGGTTTGGCGACCCGGATCGTAAATAAGAATGTTTCGAGGATTTTGCATGATAAGCGTCTCATATCGCTTGATTTAGGTTCCGTTGTGGCTGGCACGAAGTACCGTGGTCAGTTCGAGGAGCGTATCAAGGCGATTCTGAACGAGTTGTCCAAGAATCCGAACATCATATTGTTCATTGACGAGATACATACCATGGTGGGTGCGGGTGGCACGCAGGGCTCTTTGGATGCCGCCAATATGCTGAAGCCTGCTTTGGCGAGGGGCGAGATCCAATGCATCGGTTCCACGACGTTAGACGAGTACCGCACGAAGATCGAGAAGGATGGCGCCTTGGAGCGTCGTTTCCAGAAAATACTCGTCGAGCCTACTTCTCCAGAAGATACATTGCAGATATTGAAGAACGTGAAGGAACGTTACGAGGACCATCATAACGTGACCTACTCGGAGGAGGCTTTGGAGGCGTGTGTGCGCCTGACGGGCCGCTACATCACGGACCGTTGTTTTCCGGACAAGGCGATTGACGCCATGGATGAGGTCGGTTCGGCTATGCATATAGCGAACATCTCTGTGCCGGAGAACATATTGAACCTTGAGGCGGAGATCGAGTCTGTGAAGCAGATGAAACTGCAATATGTCACTTCGCAGCAGTTCGAGTTGGCGGCTGACTATCGAGACAAGGAGAAGTCCCTTTCCGCCCAATTGGTGGCGGAGCGTAAGGCATGGTTGGAAGAGCAAAAGGAGAACCGTCTCCTTGTGTCGGCGGATGATGTGACGAAGGTGGTTTCGAGAATGTCCGGCATCCCTGTCCAGCGTATGGCCCGTTCGGAGGGTGAGCAACTGGTGAGGATGAACACTGTGCTGAAGTCGATGATCATTGGTCAGGACGAGGCGGTGGATAAGACGGTGAAGGCGATACAACGCAACCGAATCGGGTTGAGGGACCCTAACAGACCGGTCGGCTCGTTCATTTTCTTAGGCCCGACGGGTGTGGGTAAGACCTACTTGGCGAAGACATTGGCGAAGGAGATGTTCGGTAGCGCGGATGCTCTGATCCGTGTGGATATGAGCGAATACATGGATAAGTATTCCGTTTCCAGACTGAATGGTGCGCCTCCGGGATACGTGGGATATGAGGAAGGCGGACAACTGACCGAGCAAGTGAGACGTAAACCCTACTCTATCGTTTTGTTCGACGAGTTGGAGAAGGCTCATCCGGACGTTTTCAATATGTTGTTGCAGGTGTTGGACGAAGGCCGATTGACGGATAGCACGGGACGTCATATAGATTTCCGCAACACGGTGATTATCATGACTTCGAATGCGGGAACCCGTCAATTGAAGGAGTTTGGCAAGGGAATCGGTTTCTCTATGACGAGTCAGGCTGGGGATAAGAAGTTGGCGCAAGGCGTGATCATGAAGGCTTTGAACAAGACCTTTTCTCCTGAGTTCCTGAATAGGGTCGATGATGTGATTATGTTCGATCAGTTGGACAAGGAATCGATTCTGAAGATTATTGACCTGGAGCTTTCCCACATCTACAAGCGGATGGAGGATCTAGGGTTCACCCTTACGTTGGCGGAGGATGCGAAGTCGTTTATCGCGGAGCAAGGGTATGACCCTCAATATGGTGCCCGTCCGATGAAGCGTGCCTTGCAGAAGTATGTGGAGGATCCTGTGGCGGAGGCGATATTAGGTCATGCTCCAAAAGCGGGTGATCGGCTTACTATTGTGTTGAATAGGGAAAAGAACACGACGGAATGTACCGTTGATGTCCAAGAAAAATAATTATATGCGGAGAGGTTTTGTTTGTCGGCTATTGATCGTTTGTCTCCTTCTGCTTTGGGGCGGCTGGATGGGCCTTTCCGCCCAAAAGGTTGGCTTAGTCCTTAGCGGAGGAGGTGCGAAAGGTTGTACCCATATCGGTGTGATTCGCGCCTTGGAGGAGGAAGGCATTCCTATCGACTATGTGGCGGGTACCTCCATGGGAGCCATTGTCAGTTCCCTGTATGCGATGGGTTATTCGCCTGATGAGATGGCTTCGTTGATCCTTTCCGACAAGTTCATGCGTTGGCAAAGTGGAAATATAGATGAGCGGAATCTCTTCTTTTTCAAGCGGGACGACCCCACTCCGGAGTTTATCAGTTTCAAGGTCAATGTGCGCGATTCTTCCAAGACAGGTGCCAACTTCCTGATTCCAAGCAGTGTACTGCCTCCCGATCAGTTGAATATCGCTTTTATGGATCTATTCTCCAAGGCCAATGCTGCCTGCAGGGGAAACTTTGACAGTTTGTTTGTTCCATTCCGCTGCGTGGCGTCCGACGTGGCGCATAAATGTGCTTATGTCCATCGGAATGGAGATTTGGGCGACGCCGTGCGTACATCCATGTCTTTCCCTTTTGTTTTCAGACCGATACAGGTGAACGGATTGCTGATGTTGGATGGTGGCATTTACAATAATTTTCCTGTGGATGTGATGGAGAAGGATTTCCATCCTGACTTTATTATTGGTTGTGCGGTGAGTGACAATCCTTCCCTTGACGCCAAGAACCCTTCTAGTCCGGTGGCTTTGCTCGAAAAACTGATCATGGACGAGACCAACTATGAGATTCCGGAAGAGAAAGGTATCTTGATAGATTTTCATTTCACGGACGTTGGACTGCTTGACTTCAACAGAATGAAGGAGTTGGAGAAGTTGGGATATGACTCCACCAAAGCGATGATCCAGCGTATTAGGGAGCGTGTGCCACGTCGGGTTGAATTGAGCGAGGTGGAAAAACGTCGCGAGGATTTTATGCGAAAGGAGAAGGAACTTGTGTTTGGTTCGGTGAATATCCGTGGCGTCAATTCCGTCCAGCGCAACTATCTGTTGCATAACTTTAGTCCGAGTAAAAAGGATTCCGTGTTGGACTTGAACAGTTTCCAGAAGGTTTATTATAAGTTGTTGTCGGACGAAAAGATATCAGAGATCATACCACATGCGTATTACAATGATTCGTTAGGGAATTATGACCTCCACCTTGACGTCAAGATGAACAGTGACTTTGAGGTGTTATTTGGCGGAAATATCTCTTCGACGGCCGCTAATAATCTCTTTTTGGGAATACAAAAGCGAGGTGTCCACCATTTTGGCTATAATGTGGCGTTGGACGGACAGATAGGCTCGTTGTATAAGGATGTCCACATGCAGGCGCGTCTGGACCGTCCTGGTCGCCTGCCGATAGGCTTGAAGGTGATGGCGGATTATTGTCACATCAACTATCTTAATAAGCAGGAACCCTTTTATGAGAATGATATAAAAAATAATATATCGACAGAGGCATATACTTCCGAGTTTTACGGTAAGGTCAAGATGATGGTGCCGTTCAATCTGAAGGGAAAGATGGACATCGGTTTCGGGTATGGCCACAAGGATGACCATTACCACTATTTGCCGGATGAAAAGAATAAATGGAACGAGACGAATTATAACTTGGGTATCGCATTGTTGCAATACAAGCATAATTCATTGTCCCACAAGCAGTATCCTGTGGACGGAATGCGCATCAGCATAACCGCCCAATATATTTTTGGAAGCCAGTGGACCAAAAAGTACAAAAAGGACGAGAATGACATCATGGAGTTGAATCGAACTGCGGAGGAAGGCTTGCATTGGGTTCAATTCTCCTACAACAGTGACAACTATTTTGATTTAGGGAAGCGTTTTTCCTTGGGTGTCTATTTCGATGGGGTCTTCTCCATGGTCCCTATGATGGACAACTATATGCAGACTTTGTTGATTTCCCCTATGTTCACTCCTTCAAAGCACAATAAGTTCGTTTTCAACTCGGCATTTTGCTCCAGTACCTATTGGGCGGGTGGTTTGGGCCCTATCTATAAGTTCAACAAAGTGTTTCATTTGAGGTTCGAGAATTATGCGTATTTACCCTATAGGGCGTTTGCGCTCACAGGTAGTTACGGCACCGATTATCGACCGGTTTTGTCCAAACTCTATTTCTTTAATGAATTGACGTTTGTGGCAAACTTGAAATTCATTTCCGCCGCGTTCTATGTGAATCGGTACTCCTATCCGGAGAAGAATTGGAATGTTGGTCTGAACATCGGATATCTACTTTTCCATGAGCGCATGATTGAAAAGTGACGGTGCTCTTTTGGGTATAATTGTTTTCTTTTGTTGAAAAAGTTTTTGGTATGTTTGGCAGAATCTGTATTTTTGGATCAGAAATAAATTTGAACTTATTTTATAAAATATGAGAAGCACATATATTTTTTTAGCAGGATTAATGCTTATGTCTTTCTTCTCCTCATGCGAGAAGGAGGAGGGAGAAGGTGGTGACGGTTCTATCGTCGGCAAGGTTTTCAAAGTTATTGATGATGGTGCTATCTATTGTAATAATTCGGCTTTCAATAGCAATTCAAAGGAAGCGGAAGAATTGTTGTCCATTATTAATTCAAACAATTTAGTGTTGAGTAAGTTATATGGCAAAAAGGCCCCTTCCAGTTCGGATTTGGAGTCCTTGATGGCTGAGTCTTCCTCTTATATTCGGAAAGTGAATAGGAAGTTCCATTTCGGGAAGGACACGATCGTCGGTTGTGATGAGGATGTCTTTATTGTATACGGGAATCATGATTTCGGGTGCGATGACAAGGTGAATACCTCCTTTGATGGCTCCTATCGCTTCAATTATCTCAACGATGGTAAATATAAAATCTTTGCCTATAATGACAATGTGGACGGAAAAGAGCCAGTCGCTTTTGATGTCTATGTGGACGGTGGACAAGTCTATGGCGGTGATTTTTACCTCAATGATGGTAAGAACGCTAATCTTTGCGGGGTGATCGGTTATTTGGAGGCATCTTTCAAGGGCATGGATTTCATACCTGGTGTGGATCAAAGGGTTTATATCAGAGAAGAGAATGGCGTGTTGGTGGACGATTGCAGGGTGGATGACAATGGTTTCTACTCTTTCGCTAAGCTGAAACCAAATACGATTTATCAAGTTTGGTCCATCACTGAGCCTCAAAAGAATGAAGGTCTCTTCCCTTATGTTAAGAAGTTCAAAACCAGCGATGCGGGTACGATTGTCCCGGGTCCGGTTCTTCAATCAGAGGTAAATTAATCGGTTAAATTGATACCATTGATAAGGCGGCCATAGTGTCGCCTTTTTTTATTCTCCCTTGGACCCAAAATAAAGCACACCCAATGAAGAAGATTCATCGAGTGTGCTTTTACAATTTAATAACCTTAAAATGAAGAATTTTTCTTTTCGTCTGTGATTAGAACTTCTTGTATTTCTTAATCAAGGCGATGACGAGCATGTTCAAGCAAACCATTTTGTCTAATATTTTTATGTTTAACTATCCTTTTGTTTTGATGTTGCAAAAATATGTTATAAAACATAATTATGCAATAATCAAATAGGTATTTAACAATGTTTAACGTAGTGGGGAATTGTTAGATAAATGATAGTGTTTATGTGTTGATTTATAGTTGATTATGATAAAGTCAAAATGGTTTGGAATAGTTGAAAGTAGCGGGTTCGGAGAAAAATTCTTTAACGAGCGTTTCAGAGGGGAGTATTTTAGGCTAAAAATGGATGGAAAAACGATTTAAATATGGAGAAAATGTCTATTTCAATGGTGAACAATTGTTACCTTTGTGTGAATGATGAGAGAGCGTATGAAGTTTACTGTAACATCGGACATACATGGTCATTTGCCGAATATCAGTGCATGTGACATTGTAATTATCGGGGGGGACGTATTCCCCAAGGAGATGGATAGGGATATCCCTGCGCAGGAAAATTGGTTCTATGACTATTTCGAGCCATGGGTACGTGCCCTGCCCTGCAAATATGTTATCTTAGTGCCAGGCAACCATGATTACTATTTCGAGGAGCTCTACAAGGGGAAGCGGCTCACTTCGCTCTCCTCGTCCAAACTGAAGATATTGTGCAATAATTCGATGACATTGGAAGGCCTTCGTTTCTACGGGACGCCCAATACCCTGCCCCCGAAGCGTAACATCGCCTTCAGCGAGGAGTCGGCGCAGTTGATGGAGACGTTCCAGAAGATACCCGAAAGGTGTGATGTCCTGATCGTCCATGCCGCACCGTTCGAGGTCGGTGGATTGGCGGGTGTGGAGGATGGTCTGGATGTGGGAAGTCCGGAGCTGACGGCTGCGCTTGAGTCTCGTAAGATACGTTACGTTTTTTGCGGACATATCCACCAAGGCAATCATAAAAGGGTGAAATGGAGGGGAATGACCCTCTATAACGTGAGCCGTTGCAATAACATGAAGGAGGTCGCCTACCCTCTTCTGACGCTGGAGATTCCTTCGAAGTGACGCATTTTTGTCCGCATTGCACATTGTGTAAAATCTATTAACTCTAAAAATTAAGCAGGTATGGAAAAACAAGTTGTAGCGATAACCGGAGCGGCTGGTAACTTGGGTGGTCTATTGGCTGAGGGGCTCCTCTCCGACGAGGTCGAGTTGCATCTTCTATGGCATAAGAATCCTCTGCCGGAGTCGTTGCTGAATCATGAGAAGGTGAAGCCCTTCCAAGTGGATTTGCAGGATGAGAACTCCCTGCTCGATTCACTGAAAGGTGTGGACACGGTGATTCATTTCGCAGGCATCCTGTTCAAAGGAAATCCTGAGAAGTTTCTTCCGACCACCAACACGCAATATTTCTCGAACCTGCTCCGTGCGGCGAAGACCGCCGGTGTGAAGAAGGTGATCCTGTTCAGTTTCCCGCATGTGGAGGGGGATACCACCCCTGAGCACCCTGCGACAGGCAGGTTGGACGGCACGCCCAATTCGGTGCATGCGAAGACCCGTCTGGAGGAGGAGAAGCTCTTATTGGCGGAGACTGGCTTTGAAAAAGTGATATTACGTTGCGGAATGGTCTATGGAAAGGGCATCCTGATGATAGACGCCGCGCACTGGTTCTCCCGCCATTGCCTATTGGGCATTTGGAAGGAACCGAACTATATCCACTTGATTTCCAAGGACGATTATGTGGCGGCGACGAAGGCGGCCATCCTCTCCCCGACCGCATCGGGCATATATCATCTTGGCGACGAAGGGGTGCAGACGCTGAAGGAGTTCTTGGACGAGGCGGCGAAGGAATGGGGAACCTGCCGTCCGTGGGTGATGCCGATGTGGATGATCCGCACCGCCGCATGGGTGTTCGAGACGGTTTCCAGTCTTACGGGCTGCCGAGCGCCATTGACGCAGGACTTCATCACCATCGGGAAAGTGCCTTATTATGGGGACACGAGCCGCATGAGGGCGGAACTCCTCCCCAAGCTGAAATACCCGACGTTCAGGGAGGGAATACATACGTTGTAGTTTCCCTGAAAAAGCGCTTGTAAACGATTCTATGGTACACCTATCATATTTTTCATTAAATTCGCGGGATACAAATTAGAATTTATGAAAATAATTATTGCAGGTGCTGGAGAAGTGGGTACTCACTTGGCGAAGATGTTGTCGAGGGAGAACCATGACATCATCCTTTTGGATGATGATGAGGAGAAACTGCAAAGGATGGAGTCCAATTATGACCTGATGACGGTCACGGGCTGTACCACGTCCATCAAGGATTTGGAAGAGGCGAATGTTTCCCAGGCAGATTTGTTTATCGGTGTTACACCTTACGAGAGCCAGAATATCACTTCGTGCATACTGGCCCATAACATGGGCGCTAAAAAGACGGTGGCGCGAATCAATAATTACGAATATCTTTCTCCTAAAAATACCGCTAGATTTAAGGATCTGGGTATCGATTCCCTGATTTATCCTGAGGTGCTGGCCGCTAAGGAGATCGTCAACTCGCTCAGAATGAACTGGGTCCGCCAATGGATGGAGTTCAGCGACGGTGAATTGACCCTGATCGGTATGAAGGTGCGGAGTAACGCTCCTATCATCAACCAACCGCTGAAGGATTTGAAACACAGCGAGTTCTATCGTGTCGTAGCCATCCGTCGAGACTTGTCCACCATCATCCCTAAGGGTGATGACGAGATCTTGGCGAACGATATTGTTTACTTCATCACGACGCGCGACTTCATCGCCAATGTGCGTGAACAGGCGGGTAAGGAGGTGATCCAAGTGAAGGATCTGATGATCATGGGAGGCGGAAACATCACGCAACGTACCGTCGATATGCTCCATGACGATATCCATGTGAAGGTCCTCGAGAAGGATAAGAGCAAGATCATGAAACTGGCGGAGAAGATGGACAATGCGTTGGTCATCTTAGGCGACGCCACGAACTTGGAGCTGCTACGCGAGGAGGGCATCGAGGACGTGGACGCTTTCGTCGCCTTGACGGACAACTCGGAGGCTAATATATTGGCTTGCATCTCCGCTAAGAGATTCGGTCTTCGGAAGACTATTTCGGAGGTGGAGAACATAGACTACATACCGTTGGCGGAGAACTTGGACATTGGTACGGTCATCAACAAGAAACTGATCGCCGCCAGCTATATCTACCAATACACGCTGGACGCCGACGTCAGGAACGTGAAGGGTCTGACTCACGTGGACGCGCAGGTTGTCGAACTGACGCCTAAGGAGGGCGCCTACATCACCAAGGCGGAGATCAAGGGACTCAAGATACCGCGCGACATCTTCATAGGAGGTGTGATACGTGACGGCAAGGGGGAAATCGCAAACGGTAATACCCATATCCAGCCGGGCGACGACGTGATCGTCTTCTGTTTGTCCTCCAGCATACAAAAACTGGATAAGTTATTCAATTAGGGGATGTCCGAAAAAGGACATTACCCTACTCTATCTCAATATGTTACATGATTCTTCCGTTAGCGTTGGATGGGGCATGGCATGGGTTGCCCTTCCCATAAAATTCAGCGGATTCTTCGTCATTTAGGGATTTTTATTTTACATTTGCGCTATACTGAACGTTGGGGAGATGCGAGGCCGATGCGTCTTGCATTTGCCCTTTATATTGTACATATCATGAAAACACGTTTATTATCCATTATTACGTTCTCTTTGGCCTTCTGCGCTTCGGCGTGGGCTGATATTGACATCTCGGAGTTATATCTGCAGAACTACGGTTTCGACGACTCGGAACACTTTGATTATAAGGCGAATGAGCAAGGGAACGTGGCGCAGGAGATCCTCCCTGTCTACGGCTGGAGCAAGGATATCGGTGTGGATTACACCGTGACGGGTGTCTATGAGTTGGGGACGGGCAAGACGTTCAACACCAACGGAAAGGTTCCTTCGTCGGGCTATCAGGGCTCGAAGGGTGGCTGTCTGGTGCTCAGCACGGGCTGGGAGGAGTCTTTGAAGTATTATCAGAAAATCACCTTGCCGGCGGGTTCGTACAAGCTGCAGGCCGCCTTCTACAACGGTAGCAACTCCACCAATGGATATAGCCTTTTGGGATGGATTCCGGACAACGGATCCTCTTCCCTTTCCCGCCTCTCCTCTTTCCCCATGAATTGGACGCTGGATGAGGTCACCTTTACCCTTTCGTCGGAGAAGGAGGGAAAGGTGCAGATCGGTTTCAAGGGCGTGGCGAACGGTTCGGCCAATTCCGCCAAGGTGGTGGTCGATTTCGTGAGACTCTATTTGGTGGGCGATAATAGCACCTTGATCGCCGGGATGCGTTCCACACTGCGGACCACCCTCTCCACCGCCAGCACCACCTATGGTAGCGGTACGGGGAACGGTGCGGCCGATCTGAAGGCTGCGATGGACGAGGTGCAGCGTGTGTGCGACGATGAGAGCGCTTCCTATGCGGACCTATACAGGGCGGACGAGGCGTTGAAGGCGCAGTTGGAGGTGTATGGTTGGGCCAATTCCTCCTCGGATCATCCTTCAGACATGACCCGTTTCATCGTGAACCCAAGCTTTGAGGATGGTTTCGAGGGATGGAGCGTGTCAGGCCTACAGACGCAGTCTAACACGTCGTTCTCGCTGAAATCAGGCAACTACTATGCGGAGAAATGGGTTTCCGCAGGATCTAAGGTGGGCAGCGCGAGTGTTGTCCAAGAGGTTGGTCAGGAGGCTCCCAACGGTGTCTATACGCTGAAGGTGTCGGCGCAGAACACGCAGGACGGAAGGAGTGGTCAGACAGGCGCATGGATTATCGCGGGCGGTGACAGTGTGGCGGTATCCGAGAAGAAGGAATATACCCTACAATTCACCCACATGGAGGAGAGTTTTTCAATAGGTTTTGTGGCCAAAAACGCTTCCGGCAACTGGCTGTCGGTAGATAATTTCAGGCTATTGTACAGTGCGGCTAGCATGGACGACTACGAAGCGGAGATTCAGCGACGTGTGGAAGTGGCTGAGAATCTGTTGAGTGGAACAATCTACAAGGCTTACCGTACCCAATTGGAGGCTGAGGTAACCAAGGCGAAGGAGTGGTTGGGAAGTCCGAACGAGAAGGATCTCTCCTCCATCGCGACACGTCTTCGTCAGTATACCGAGCTGGCGGGTTTGTCGGCTGCGGCGTTCCAGCGTCTTGCGGAGGAGATAGCCTTGGCTGAGAACACCTATCAGGAGGGAAAGAATGGTAGCGCAGAGCTGCAGGCGGCCATAGACGAGGCGAAGAGGTATTTAGGCAATGAGTCGATGGGTGTGGATGACCTTGACGGGTGTGTGAAGCGACTCGACGACGCTATATTCACGTTTCAGGTGGCGAATGCGTCGGGGGATATCCCTACGGTCGTGACGGATCCTCGTCATGCGACGGGTGCGACGATGGCCTTCGGACGCGCCACGTTCTCAGGCAATAATATCACGGAGCGGGGCTTCTGCTGGTCCACCTCCTCCAACCCGACGGTGTTGGACGACCGCTCTTCCCTATCCTACAGTAACAACGGGTCCATCTATGTCATGACAGGCTTGACCCCTTCCACGGTCTATTATATCCGCCCTTATGCGATCACGAAGTCGAATGCAGTGGGCTATGGCGAGCGCATCAAGATCTGCACCTTGCCGAAGGGTGACATCACCTGGTCGTACAACAACGGAGGCTCCGACGAGGAGAACAAGCGTATCAACGAGGCTGTGGCGGACGCGTGTGATGTCTGGAACAACATCACGAGCATCCGGGGCTTGCATCTGACCGTTTCGTACGGGGCGAGCACCCAGACTGCGGATTGTAGCTATGGAGGCTGGATGAGGGTCGGACCGAACGCCAGCTACCAGCGTACGGGTACGATCCAGCATGAGATGTGCCACGCTGCGGGTGTCGGCACGACGGATAATTGGATGAACTCCTCTGTCTACCGTCAGGAGACGACCAAAGGCTTCTGGTTGGGCGAACGCACGGACCAGATCCTGCATTTCCTGGAGAATGACAACTCCGCCCAATTGAAGGGCGATAACACGCACTTCTGGCCGTATGGTATCAATGGGGCGCATGAGGATGACGGCACACGTATCCTTTATTACGCCAATGCGCTGATTATCCAAGCGTTGGGCGAGGATAACCTGCCGCCGGTGTCAGGTGCCTTCGCTTCCCCAGCCTACACGTTCACGCAGGAGGATTACGAGACCTATTACCTTTTGTCCGCTGCTCAGAATGTAAGCACGCCGACCTCTTTACGGTTGGAGAACGGCAATCTTTCGGTGAAGGCCACGGATTGGAAAACGTTGTTGAAGGAGAACGCCTACGCCTGGAAGATCCATTTCGAGCCTGAAACGCAGTTGTATGATTTCCGGAACGTTTCGGAGGATAAATCGCTCTCCTGCGCCAATTCAAGGCTCTCCTTGGGCTCGCAGGAGAAATATGCGGTGCAGCTGATGGGTTCCCGCCAGAATGTCACGAACCAGTATTTCAATCTGAAGTCCTATTGGATGGTCTTCGCCGACGGAACGAACCGTCCGATGGCCTTATCCTCCGCGAACAACAGTATTTCCGCCGCTCGATTCGACCACCAGAACTCTGCGAGCCAGCAAAGGTGGATCATCCTTTCCAAGGCCGAAGTGAAGGCATTGGCGGGTGATTTGACGGCGGTGGATGAACTGCGGAACGAGACCACTTCCCTGCTTGTCTACAATGTGGAGGAGGGCTTCTGCTTCGAGACGGTGGGCAAGGCGCAATGGGTGACGGTTTACGATATGCGTGGTCTGTTGGTGGATCAGTTCTATATGCAGGCCGGTATGCGTGTCGTGAAGCCAATTCAGTCGGGCGTCTATGTGGTGAATGGACAGAAGATCGTTCGGTGATATGTTTTTCAATTATCCTAATACGAAACGGTAAATAAGATGAAGGAAAAACAATCCAATTCAAACAAATATCTAACAACCTGTATAGTTGTTATTTTGTCTCTTTGGATTATGAACAGTTGCGGACATGCCAATCAAAATTCTGACAATGCCGATGCTTCGGATAGTTTAGCTTCTTATGTGTCGGAATTTGATACCCTATATAATTGGGAAGGGGTGTATTACGGGCGAGAGGATTTTGAAGATGAATTGCATGAGGAAAATAACGAATATTCGTTAACTATAAAAAAAGATAGTATTATTTTTAGATGTCTATGCATAACAGGAACTTATCTGTTTTATTCAAAGTATTTAGGTCCTGGTAAAATAAAACTAATAGGTCTTAAAGATTTAAGAGAAGATGTGACTGATGATATTTTAAATAAAGATTTCGGAGTGTTATCAATTGAAGAAGAAGGGAAAAAAATAGTATGGAATAGCGACTTCTATCTTCTTGGGCCCCAAGGGGAACCTCATATCTTACTTGAATATAAAGAGTATGATAGATATGTAGATTCTATGACAGCTGCTGTATGGAGAACAATGAACGTGATAGATTCAGCATATAAAGATCAATGGATAGGTTCGTACAACGCTGATATTCATTATGTAAGGCCCCAAAAAATGATGGAGAATTTGATTCAATAAAAAAAGAATTACGATTGGATATAATGTCTGATAGCATAAAAATTTATATAAATGATACGGTTATTGATTTCGTAATATCAGCAGGTGGGGATGCCGATAGTGTTTTCCTTTATACTCAAACAAATAATTTAATCGCTCCCGGTAGAAATATTGGATATATTTATAAAAATAAACAAGATCAGTATATTTGGAAGTCAACTGAAGACAAGTCTATTTATGAAATTTTAGACTATATGTCTATTTATTTACGTAACCATAATTCTGAATTTAATTCTGCAGATGATTCAATTATATTAAAAAAACAAAGGCTAGGCTAGGATTATCCAAACCCTCATCAATCCTTGTTGAGAAGAATGTAAATTTACAAGATGTTGAATATAAATAATTACATAAAACTTTAGAGAGATGAATAATGTATTGGTCATAGTTATTGCTTGCTTACTGTTGTTCGTTTGCCTTTCCTATGGTTATGCGAATAAGAGCAAGAAATCGTCTTTAAAGGATCCGGAGCTGGTTAGTGTTGCGATTCCGGAAGAAAAATTTTCTGTCATGGAAGGCATGTATGAGGGCAAACCCTCGATTGTTGTTGTAAATAGTAGTTTGCGGGGCTTTAAGAATAAGGATGTGTTCAGTTGGACATGCTCTCTTTCGATTGAGTTCAAGGATTTGGCTAACAATGGCATGCCAACGTCGGAAGAGTCCGATTTTGTGTACAATTGGTTTAATCAACTAGATTCAGCCATTAAGGGTGATTCGGAACACCCCAATGCTCTTTTCCTGGCTAGGGAAACGTATGACGGGTTTTTGAACGTATATTGGCAGGTGTATGACCCTGAGCCTGTTCACCAATATTTGCAATCTATCATCCAAGGGAAAAAATATCCCCGTGAGATGGAATATAAGATCGAGCAGGATGTTCAATGGAAAAATGTGGAATGGCTTTTGCGGGATTTCTCAAAGAAGAAAAAATAGATGTATCAATTATGTTTAAAAATGTAGGGGCGAAAAATTTTTCGCCCCTACATTTTTCGTCCCTATTTTTTGTCCCTAATTGTATGATTAAATATTTACCTTCCCTACAGAATCAAAACCAATATCTGTGCGGATAGTATGCGCAGGAACATCGTCAACGGATATACCGTGGCGTAGGCGGTGGATTGCGCCTGCACGGGTGCGATGGAGTTGGCATACTCCAAGGCCGGTGGATTGGTGGTCACACCGGAGAGGAGTCCGCAGATCTTCAGGTAATTGATCTTCATGATGCGTGCGGTGACCGAGATGAGCATCGCAGGCACGAAGGTGATGATCATACCGTAGAGCATCCAAACGTAGCCTCCGTTGGAGAATGTCTCCACGAAATTGGTACCAGAGGAGAGTCCCACGCTACCCAGGAAGAGGATGATGCCCAATTCCTTCATCAACGCGTTCGCGCCTGGGGTCATGTAGAAATTGATGTCGAACACCCTACCCTTATGTCCGAGGATCAGCGCCACGATGAGTGGACCGCCCGCTAAGCCCAGTTTGGCCGAGGCTGGAAGCCCTGGAATAGCGAACGGAATGCTTCCCAGCAGGATACCGAGGAAGATGCCTAAGAAGATGGCCACGACGTTCGGAACGGCCAATTGTTGGAGCGAGTTGCCTATCTCCTTTTGGATCTCAGGCAACAACGTTTTCTTTCCCACCACGCGCACGGTATCACCCAGTTCGACCGTGGTATCCAGTGTAGGCAAGATCTCCATGCCAGCGCGGAAAATACGGGTGATATTGGCTTCGTAGCGTCTGTAGATACCGATCTGCTCGATGGTCCTTCCTGCGATCTTTCTGTTGGTGACCAACACCTCGAACATGGCCAGCGCCCCGTCTACCTCACGTTTCATGCCCAGTTCCACAGGACCCACCGCCATCTCCAAGCTAGGCACGTAGTCCTTGTTGGAGACACCGAAGAGGACGTCGCCCTCCTGCAGCACATCGTCGTCGTGCAGTATGTCGAAGCGGTCGTTGTGCAACACGCGGGAGAGCACGAAGTTTTGGCCGAACATGTTTTTGAAGTCGCCTATGGTCCTGCCGATCAGGTTGGTGTTGGTGACCTTCACCTGCACGCTTTCCAGTTTGCCACGTTTGTTGTTGGCTATTTGCTCGGTATATTTGTCGGCCTCGTCCTTGACCTTCACCTTGAAGATCGCCCTGATGAGGAGCATGGTCGATATGATACCGATCACGCCGAAAGGATAAGCCATCGCGTAAGCCATACCCGATTGCTCGATGCCCAAGGCGTCCGTGCCGAGAGCCTGTTGCGCGGCGCCCAAGCTAGGCGTGTTGGTGACGGCTCCGGAGAGGATACCCACGATCACGGATTTGTCCAGCCCCGTCGCGTAGTAGACGCAGATCGTGGCGATCACACCCGCGACGATGTAGCCGACGGCCAGCAGGTTCAGTTTCATGCCATCGTTCTTGAATGAGCCCGCGAAGCGAGGACCCACGTCTATACCGATGGAATAAACGAAGAGTATCAGTCCGAATTCCTTTACGAAGCCTAATATCTGCGCATCGAGCGGCGTGGTGCCGAAGAATCCCTTGGCGTGGGCCAGGAATATTCCTACGAACAGAACGCCAGCGATGCCCAAACGAATGCCCTTGATGGATATCTTGCCTAATGTCAGACCTAAAAAGGCGGTGATACATAGGTAGATCAATGTCGAGGCAATGTTTGTTCCCGCAAAAAGATTGATGATGAATTCCATAGATGTATCTATTATGTTTTAAAAATGTAGGGGCGAAAAATTTTTCGCCCCTACGATGGTATCGTACAGAAAGATCTTTCGTTCCAACCGTACCTATTATTCAAAGTCGCGGTATCGGATGATTGTCTGTTCGCGGTCTGGACCGACGGAGACGATTTTGATAGGCACTTCAAGGTAATCCTCCAAGAAATCGAGGTAAGCGTTGAATTCTTCAGGGAATTCGTTTTCACTCTTCATGGCAGACATTTTAGTCTTCCATCCGTCCATCTCTTGGTAGATCGGTTCCACCGAGCCCTCCGTCACATCGAAAGGAAACTCGTCGGTCTCGACACCATTCACCTTGTAGGCCACGCAAGCCTTGATTTTATCGAAGCCATCCAACACATCGCTCTTCATCATGATCAGTTTGGTCACACCATTGATCATGACCGCATACTTCAGGGCGACGAGGTCGATCCAACCACAACGACGCTCACGACCCGTCACTGCTCCGTACTCATGTCCGAGGTCACGGATCGTCTTTCCGGTCTCGTCGAACAATTCGGTAGGGAACGGACCCGAGCCCACGCGTGTGCAGTAAGCCTTGAAGATACCGAAGACATCACCGATCTTGTTCGGAGCGACGCCCAAGCCTGTGCAAGCGCCTGCGCAGATCGTGTTGGAGGAGGTCACGAACGGGTAAGAACCGAAGTCCACGTCCAGCATGGTACCCTGGGCACCCTCCGCGAGGATGGTCTTTCCTTCGGCGAGCATGCCGTTCAATTCATATTCGCTGTCGATGAATTGGAACTCCTTCAGTTTCTGTACGCCCTCGAACCAATCCTTCTCGATTGGAGCCAAGTCGTATTGGAAATCGTAATGGCTTAGGATCTCCTTATGTCTTGATATAGCCTTGTTGTACTTCTCCTCGAAGTTATTCAGCAGGTCGCCCACGCGGAGACCGTTTCTGCTGATCTTGTCCGTGTAAGTAGGTCCGATACCCTTGCCGGTGGTGCCGATCTTAGAGGAACCCTTGGCGGATTCGTAGGCGGCGTCCAGCAGACGGTGGGTCGGTAAAATCAAGTGCGCCTTCTTGGAGATGTACAATCTGCTTTTCAGGTCATGGCCAGATTTCTCCAACTCCTCCACCTCTTTCTTGAAGAGTGCAGGGTCGAGCACCACACCATTACCGATCACATTCACCTTTCCGCCTTGGAAGATACCAGACGGAATCGAGCGCAACACATACTTCTGACCTTCGAATTCGAGAGTATGTCCGGCATTTGGTCCTCCTTGGAAACGAGTAACGACGTCGTAGCTGGGTGTCAACACGTCAACCACTTTTCCCTTACCCTCGTCTCCCCATTGAAGACCTAACAATACGTCAACTTTCATTTGATATGCAATTTATTTTACTCGAATGCGCCCATGCGCAACATATTCACTTCCTTTTCGGAGAGGAATCTCCATTGCCCGCGTTTGAGGTTCTTCTTCGTCAAACCTGCGAAGTAGACCCTATCCAGGCGAACCACCTTGTAGCCCAAGTGCTCGAAGATTCTGCGGACGATACGGTTTCTTCCCGAGTGGATCTCGATACCGATCTTTCTGTGCTCGTCCTCGTCCAAGAAGCTGATCTCGTCGGCCTTGATCTCTCCGTCCTCCAACATGATACCTGACATAATCTTGTCGTAGTCATCCTGAGCGAGACCCTTATCCAGCGTTACTTGGTAAATCTTCTTCTTATTGTACTTAGGGTGCGTCAATTTGGCAGCCAAGTCACCGTCGTTGGTGAGGAGTAACACACCTGTCGTGTTTCTATCGAGACGACCTACAGGGTAGATACGTTCGTGGCATGCGTTCTTCACGATGTCCAACACTGTTAATTTTGCGTATGGATCATCGTTAGAGGTGACGCAATCCTTTGGTTTGTTCAGCAAGAGGTAAATTCTCTTGTCCGGGGAAACCAATTGGTCGTGGATCATGACCTTGTCGCCACGGAGAATCTTTGTTCCCAATTCGCTGACAGTCACACCGTTAACCGTCACAACACCAGCTTGGATCAGTTCGTCAGCCTCACGACGTGAACAGATACCCGCATTGGCGAGGAACTTGTTCAGACGGATCTGCTCGTTCGGATCCTCCACGATGGAGCGGTATTCGATTGGTCTGGTGATATTCTTGAATTGTTTGTTGTTACCACCCTTCTTGAATCCACCGCCGCGGTTGTTGTTATTGTTGTAACCGCCACCGCGGTTGTTGTTATAACCGCCGCCACGGTTGTTGTTGTAGCCGCCACGGTTGTTGTTGTAACCACCGCCACGATTGTTGTTATAACCGCCGCCACGGTTGTTGTTGTAGCCGCCACGGTTGTTGTTAGGACGGTAATCACCTTCATAATTGCCGTTTCCTTGGTTGTCGTTGTCGCGGTAATTATTGTAGTTGCCGTTGTTATATCCACCTCCGTTGTTGTAACCTCCGCCACGGTTGTTGTTATAACCTCCGCCACGATTGTTGTAGCCGCCGTTGTTATAACCACCACCATTGTTGTAGCCACCGTTATTGTTGTATCGGTTGTTAGGACGGTAAGGACGCGTGTTCTGATATTCTCCGTCGTTCTCCATGTTGTAACGGGTGGATTCACCAATCCTTCTTCTTGGACGTTTTGCCCCAGGATCAGCGTTGTTTCTTACTACCCGATTCTCGTTGTTAAAGTTAGGGTTGAAACTTTTTCTCTCTCTTTGAGGTTCCCCCTCATTGTTCTCGGCACTGTAGTTCCTCCCGGAATCTTTTTGCCATTCTTCTTCGTTAGGATACATAATCAAAAATTAAATAAAAAAACAAATAAATACACAAAAATATAATTTATACTTTGGCTCTCTACGGGGTTTTTATGGCTATTTCATCTATATTACGCCCCGATTCTCTCCACTTATTTATATTCTCGCTTCTTCACAAGCCCGGCAAATTTACTAAATTTTTAGTAATGCAATACTTTTTGTAGGTTTTTTTATTTGCTTTTTCTTTGTTTTTGTATGACAACTGAAAAATTTTATCTTGAACGGGTAGTCCATTATCGGTAGAAACGGTCATCCTCGCGGGAAACGGAGCCATTCCCCTCAAGGGAGGGGCAGCTGCGTTTAGGGCAAAAAAAAAGGAGTTTTACAACCCCTCTTTTTTGCAAACTAACCATCGAAATTACATAATTAAAAGTTTAGTTACGTGGTTTTCTAAAAGTTATTCAATATATAGTTTTCATAAATTCTTTATCCGTTCCGCCATCGAGGAACTCTTTCGCTTGTTGCGACTATTTGTTCTTCCCGATTGCTATTGCAAAGATAGGGGCAGTGCATATTTTTTACATGTAATATTTTCCCAATTATATGGACAATTTAATCAATTCGCATGGACAAAATGCATGGACGATTTTTATAATTAATTGATTGTACGATTGTTATATGCCTATTTTTTATGAATATAATTTATCTACAACATATAAAACAAATCGATTTGGAACCAGTCTAAATGCGAGGGCAATCAGTTTATATTTCGCTCCAGGAATGGTGACGACCGACATTTTTTCCTTGTTGATCTGCGCTAAAATCGCCTTTGATATTTCGATGGGCTGCATGCCGTTTTGCTCATCGTGGGCCATGATGCTGACCGCCTTCTCACGTTTTTTCGTGTAGACCGATTCGGGGGATTGGGACGCTTTGGTGAACTTCCTGGATTGGGTGAATTCTGTCTTGGCGTCTCCTGGTAGCACGCAGCAGCATTGCACGTTGAACTGTTTCACCTCTATGGCTAGCGTTTGTGTGAAGATTTTGACCGCTGCCTTGCTGGCGGAATAGTAGCCTTGGTAAGGGATGGGGATGAATCCCGCCACGGATGAGGTGGTGATGATTTTTCCCTTTCTCTGCTTTCTCATGATGGGCAGCACGGCATGGACTACGTTGACAGTGCCGAAGAAGTTGGTTTCGAACTGGAAGTGAGCCTCCTCCTCATCTGTCTCCTCGATCGCCCCTGCGATACCGTTACCTGCGTTGCAGATAAGTACGTCTATCCTACCCTGCTCCTCCATGATGCGCGCAACCGCCTGCTCGATGCTGGGCACATTCGTCACGTCCATCTGCAAGGGGATGATTTTGCCATGGCTGGCCGCATCCTCCTGCTCCTTCGCCAACCTGCGGGAGGCCGAGTATATCGTATAGCCGTTCTTCATTAATAATTCGGCGGTCGCTTTTCCTAGACCGGCGCTTCCTCCTGTCAGAAGGACAATGTTTTCTTTTTCCATGTTACTGAAAATGAAATGAATATATAACAACTTTGGGTGTATGGTCCGCACACCCCCCGATGAAAAACCATCTAGCTGGTTATAGGTTGAATAACATTCCCTCGTTTCGTTTCAGGACAATAACTTCTGTTTCCGTCTTAATGGTTTTCTTTACGGTTTCCAAGGCTATTTCGGGCGTGTTATTCGTTTTGCTGAGGTGGCAGAGGAACACTTTTTTCAGGAAGGGGGATGCGCATTGGGCCACGACGTCCGCCGCCTGTTGGTTGTTGATATGTCCCCCGCTTCCCATGATGCGTACCTTGAGTTTGGGGTTGTAGGGCCCTGTCTTAAGCATCTCCTCGTCGTGGTTGGCCTCGATGACCAGGTAGTCGGATATGGAGATGTAGTTCCTCAGATCGTCCGTGATGCATCCGATGTCTGTCGCAAGGGTGAAGCGGACCTCTCCATGCTTGATGAAGAAACCGTTGTTGTCCTTGCTGTCATGGGGGATGGAGAAGGGCGTGATGGAGAATCTGCCCATCTGCAACGGTACGCCCCTCGTCAGGATCCTTTGGTTCCAAGGCGAGACCTTCTCGGTGATTCCGTAGTTGGTGTCGATGCCGATATGGGAGGCCTCTGTGGCATAGATTGGTATGTGCTGTTTTTCGCTGAAGAAACCTACGGAACGTACGTGGTCGAAGTGGTCGTGGGTGACTAATACAGCCTTGATTCGGGTCATCGGTACGCCAATCTGCTCCATCCTTTTGCGGATGGTGCGGAAAGGTATGCCCACATCCACCAGAAATCCGCATTCGGAATCCCCGAAGTAATAACTATTACCACTGCTTCCAGTGGCCATACTGTAAAAAATCAAATCACTCATCTCAACTTACCGTATCTTGTAGGTAGCAATCAATCTATAATCACATCGACATATTCTTGATAACGCACCATAATTTCTTCCACAAAATTGTAAACTTCCTCGCCTCTCAGGTATCCGTGGCGGACCACTGGGTCATTGAAGAATTCTGGCCTAGCTTTCAGTAACACAAAGACTTTCACATCCGACCATCGGTTGGGGCTCTTCCCGTTCTTTTCAGCCAGGGCCATCGCGTCGCGGATATGTCCGACGCCCGCATTGTAGCTGGCCAGGACGAATTTAGTCCTCTCGTTTTTGTCCTCGATGAAATTGAAGATGTTATCCACCCGCTTCAGGTAGATGGCGGCAGTTTTGACGCTCACCTCCGGTTTCCGCATGGACAAGCTGTCGGTTCCCAGCTTCTTTGCCGTGCTAGGCATCAACTGCATCAGTCCCACGGCGCCCGCCCATGATTTCGCGTTCGGATTGAACCGAGACTCTTGGTACGCCACGGAGGCGAGCAATTTCCAGTCCCACTCAAGATCCTTCGAATATCGTCTGAAATAAGCGTCGTATTCGGATATCTTTTTGTTGTTGATATACTTGGGTTTCTCCTTGGAATACTTCTTTTCCTGCTCGAAATACTTATGGTGGAGGTATTGGCAGGTGTAATCGCCGTTTGATGTCTCAAACCACTTATTTATAGTGCTTTCCAATTCTTCCGAGTTCTTGCGAAGTACCCATGCGGACCTTTGTGTAAAACTCATTCGCATGCTTACGTCAATATTTTTGAAGTAAGTCTTGTTCACTTTTGCGATGTTATCGTCCGCAATCGTGTAATCAATCTCTTTGGTGGATACTTTTTCGATGAGTGACTCCTCATCCTCTTCGTTGGAGACCAATGTGATGCCGATACCGCCCCCCACTTCGTCGTCCAGGTTCAACAATCGTTTATGGTATTTGGAGTTTTCCACGACAACCACTTCCTTGTCTATCAGGTCGACCACATCGTTGATTTGCTCGAATTTATTTTTTTTCTTCCGTTGCACGAGCACCTGGTTGGTGTTGAAGGTATGGTTGACAAAGGCAACTTTCTTTTTGTTCTCATTGGAGATCACAACAGGATAGGCCACTAGATCCACCTCTTTGTCTATTAGCTTTTGGATCATTTCCGGCTCGTCTTTCGCGGTGATCACCTTTAGGTTGACGCCTAGCGATTGGGCGAAGCGTTGGGCCAGTTCGAATTCGAAGCCCATCTCCTCCCCTTTGTAGTCGAAATAGGATGTGGAACGAGAAAGAGTAACCACCCGCAAGGTATCTTCCGCCAAGATCTTCTCCAAATCCGAGCAGTCCGTACCTTTGTCGCTCTTCGAGATACATGTTAGCAACAATGGTACCAATATCCATATGATATGGTGTCTATTCATCTCGTCTTATTTATCCCATAAAGAGTCAACTTGTGTGATTAACATTCGTCTCAGTTTGTTTTTCACGGTTGCACAAACAAAGATAACACAATTTTTATTTATTTAGACTATCTTTGTGGGGTAATTTCTGTTATGCGATGACTTTGAACGAGGTACGAACTTTTTTGCGGACGAGTGAAAATTATGTGTTGTTCCGTTTGCCGAACGAAAAGATGGGACGTCTTATCGTTTCTGACCACACGGATGTGTCTGAAGCTTTCCCCTCTTCGTTAGAGCAGTTGAAGAATTCGTTCCTGATGTTCCCTTTTTCATTGGGTAATCATCCAATTTTATCGATTTCATCGAAGAATTTGCACTTTTTCGAACTGGATGACGATTCGTCTCGATCCCCTTTGAAGGCGGAGGCTCAACCGTCTCATCCCACGTCTGCCTATTGTGAGGCTTTCGATAAGTTTGTTTCCGCAGTGCGTGGGGGTGCCTTCGAGAAGTTGGTCTTGTCCCGTACCTCAAGTTGCCTTGTCCCTCCCCAAGAGCCTCTGTCGCTTTTCCTCAGGGCTTGTGCGGAGAACCCGGATGCGATGGTTTACCTCTTCCACTCTTCCGAGACGGGCGATTGGATGGGCGCCTCGCCTGAGTTGCTTTTGACGGGAGATGACGCTCAGCTGCGCACGGTGGCCTTGGCGGGCACGATGCGCAATCGGGATGACGCTCCGGTCGCGCTCTCCGAATGGGGCGATAAGGAACGCTTGGAGCAGAGCATCGTGGTGGATTATATCCGTGGTTGCATCTCGTGTTTCGGCACGCTGAAGGATGAATGGGGACCCTATCCAGTCTCGGCGGGACACGTCTCCCACCTCCGAACCGATTTCTACTTCTTCATGGAGCAGGAGCGTCGTTCTGACTTCATCACCGCCATCCATCCTACTCCGGCAGTCTGTGGTCTTCCCAAGGAGTCATCCCTGCGCTTTATCCTAGACAATGAGGGGTACGACAGGGAATATTATTCGGGCTTTATGGGCTGGACGGACGAAAACGGCAAGATGCACCTTTATGTGAATATCCGTTGCATGAAGTTGGTGGGCTCCATGGCGCACTTCTTCGCCGGCGGGGGGATCCTCGCCTCATCGGATCTCCAGTCTGAATGGATGGAGACGGAGGAGAAGATGGCTACCATGAAACGTCTTCTATTGGATTGATATGTATTCTGTAAAATATAACATAAGACAACTCGCGGCGCTGATGCTTCAGCATGGCATCCAGGATGTGGTCATCTCTCCTGGGTCGCGCAATATGCCTTTGGCCCAGACGTTCGCTTGCATGGATGAGATGCGTTGCTATCCTGTGACGGATGAGCGGAGCGCTGGTTTCTTTGCCTTGGGGATTGCCCAACGCAGGAATGCGCCGGTGGCGGTTTGTGTCACCTCGGGTTCCGCCCTGCTCAATTTGGCTTCAGCCGTTTCGGAGGCTTATTACCAGCAGATCCCTTTGTTGGTGATCTCGGCGGACCGTCCGCAGGCTTGGATCGGTCAGATGGATGGCCAGACGTTGCCGCAGACGGGCGTGTTCGGTACGCTGGTGCGGATGGAGGCGAACCTCTGTGAACCGTCCGATGACACGCAACGCTGGTACAACAATCGTCTGATCAACGAGGCGCTGATCGCCCTCACCGCAGGGGCGAAGGGTCCTGTCCATATCAATGTGCCTATCACGGAGCCTTTCTTCGACTGCTCGGCGACGGACTTGCCGGAGGAGCGTGTGATCCGTTTACGCAAGGGGGCGCTGGATGGTGAGGAACTGATCCGTGCATGGCAATCGGCAAAGGCTCCTCTGCTGGTTGTGGGCCAACTGGATAACGCTACTGCCGAGCGACTCTCTGCTGTATTGGCAGAGCTGCCTTGTCCGGTTCTGTGCGAATCATTGTCCAATCTGCGTGGCGATCACTTGATCCGAAACTTCGACCTGACCCTGATATCCGATGCCAGCCGTAGGGCTTTAGCGCCTGACTTGGTTCTCTACGTCGGCGGTCATCTGGTCTCCAAACGCCTAAAGCTATGGCTGCGTTCGTTTCGTCCGAACCAATGCTGGCGGCTCTCCCCTGAGGGCGCTGTGGCGGATACCTTCCAATGTCTGACGGATGTGATCGTGGCGGATATCGTTACGTTCATAGGCACGCTGGCGGGCAAGGTATCTGTTGCGCAAGAGGAGTATCGGACGAAGTGGGAGGCGGCTGAACGTGTGACGCTTTCGAAGCGGATCGCCCCGTCGCTCTACTCCTCCGTCAGCGTATCCATGAACTTCTGTTCGAGGCTACCCTACCCGTCCGTCTTGGTCTTGGCGAACAGTTCGGCTGTGCGGTACGCCCAGTTGGCGGATATGCCGCAAGGGGTCACCGTTTATTGTAACCGAGGGGTGAATGGTATAGATGGTTCGCTCTCCTCCGCAGTGGGAATCGCCTCGGCGGATCCTTCCCAAGAGGTCTTTTTGCTCATAGGCGATTTGAGCTTCTTCTACGATATGAACGCTTTGTGGAACAACCATCTGCCCGCCAATCTCCACATCCTGTTGCTCAACAACGGAGGGGGTGGAATCTTCAGGAATCTCAAGGGCTTGAAGGACACGGATGCAACGCAAACGTATGTGATGGCCACGCACCACGCTTCTGCCAAGGGCTGGGTGGAGTCGATCGGCTGCGCTTACTACCCTGTCTTCGACGAGGCGGATTTCCTGCGGGAGGTGGACGTCTTCCTGGACAAGGGAGACCAACCTAAGGTGATGGAGGTCTTCACGGACGCCCAGACCGACGAGCAGGCGCATCAGCTCTTCTATCGTCAATTTGAATGATTAAAAATTTATACGAAAGATATTATGCAGACAAGAAATTGGGAAACGATCAAGGAGTACAAGGAGATTCTCTTTGATTTTTATAACGGCATTGCCCGTATCACGATCAACCGTCCCCGTTACAGGAACGCTTTCACACCTACCACGACGGCCGAGATGAGCGACGCGCTCTTGCGTTGCAGGGAGGACCAGCGCATCCAGGTGGTGGTCTTCACGGGTGCGGGCGACATGGCCTTCTGCAGCGGTGGTGACATGCATGTGAAGGGTCGTGGCGGTTATATCGACGAGGAGGGTGTGCCAAGGCTCTCTGTCTTGGATGTGCAGAAGCAGATCCGCTCCTTGCCTAAGCCTGTGATCGCTGCGGTGAACGGCTATGCCATCGGTGGCGGTAATGTGTTGCAGGTGGTCTGTGACCTGACGATCGCATCAGAGAACGCTAAGTTCGGTCAGACGGGCCCTAAGGTGGGCAGCTTCGACGCAGGTTTCGGATCCTCCTATCTGGCTCGTTTGGTGGGTCAGAAGAAGGCGCGTGAGATATGGTTCCTTTGTAAGCAATATACTGCTCAGGAGGCGCTGGAGATGGGTATGATCAACAAGGTGGTGCCTTTCGACCAGCTGGAGGACGAATACGTGGCTTGGTCGGAGAAGATGATGGAGCACTCCCCTCTCGCCCTGCGCATGATCAAGCGTGGCTTGAATGCCGAATTGGACGGTGAGGCGGGTCTGCAGGAGTTCGCGGGCGACATGACCATGCTCTACTATTGTCTGGACGAGGCGCAGGAGGGCGGCAAGGCCTTCTTGGAGAAACGCAAGCCTAATTTCAAGGATTACCCTAAATTCCCTTGATGTAGCGTTAAGGGGGTGTTGCGTTAGAGACGCAATGCATTAGGTATGGGATACGTTAGAGACGCAATATGTTAGAGACGCAATATGTTGCGTCTCTACAGGACGAACCATTAATTCATAATTCATAATTCAAAATTCAAAATTATCTTGTATCACGTAACCATTATTCCCAAAACATTAGTGTTCAAGCAGCCTGCGGGCACTTCCCGCGGGGTCTATACCGACCATCAGGTGTGGTATCTGCAGGTGACCGACACGGAGCGTCCCGGCAAGGTTGGTTGGGGCGAGTGTGCCCCTTTGGTGAAGCTGAGTTGTGACGACTTGCCTGATTATGAGGCCGTTCTGAAGGGTTTCTGCGATCGGTTCGACGGTACAATCGATTACGAGGCGATGAGGGATTACCCTTCGATGCTCTTTGGCTTGGAGACGGCGCTCCGTGACCTGAACTCGGATGCGGGTGTGATGTGGAAGAGCCCTTTCACGGAGGGCAAGAGCAGCATCTTGATCAACGGGTTGATATGGATGGGCACATATGAGGAGATGTCCGCACGAATCGAGGAGAAACTGAAGGCTGGATTTTCCTGCATTAAACTGAAAATCGGTTCGTTACGATTTGACGATGAATTGGATCTGCTGAAAAAAATCAGAGGACGATTTTCCAAGGATACCATTACCTTGCGTGTGGATGCGAACGGTGGGTTCAAGCCTGCCGAGGCCATGGAACGGTTGGAGCGTCTCGCCGCATTGGACATCCACTCCATCGAGCAGCCCATCATGGCGGGACAGTGGGAAGAGATGTCCCGTCTGTGCGCCCGCACGCCTTTGCCCATCGCATTGGACGAGGAGTTGATCGGTGTGAACGGCACGGAGGAGAAGAATCGATTGTTGGATGTGATACGTCCCCAATATATTATCCTAAAACCCTCTTTGCATGGAGGCATAAGGGGCTCGGAGGAGTGGATTTCTTTGGCTCAGCGAAGAAACATCGGCTATTGGATCACCTCCGCCTTGGAGTCGAATGTGGGGCTCAACGCCATCGCCCAGTGGGCGGCCACCCTAGGCATAACGATTCCGCAGGGACTTGGCACCGGCGCCCTGTATGTAAATAATGTTGAACGTCCGATCGAGGTGGTCGGCGAGCACCTCTGGTATAGAGGATAGAATCATTCTTCGATAAACTCCACGTTGTCGATCCATAGGCAATCCCCCACCGCACCGATGTAGGGGCCACCGAATCCAGCGGCGAATCTCACGATGAGGTGAGTGGGTTGATCATTTATGTCACCCCACCCGACTTCGTCCACATGTTTGATTTTGCCTTGCGAGTTGAGTGCGTATTGCGGGTATTCATCATCGTTCAGTTGCATATATTTCCGGTAGAATGGTTGTCGGGTGATATCCCCGTAGTTCAGCGGGAGGACGAAGCCATTCACCCATTCGGGGGTGCTCTTTGTGATGCGTAGATAGGCGGTCGCGATGCGTTTCGCCTTGATGTTCCCCTCCTGATCCTCCCATCTCTTTTCCAGGAAGACACACACTTCCGCGGCGTTCGCACCTTCCACGTCCGCTTTGCTCATAGCGGAGGCTTTGATGCGTTTCCCTCCTGTTTTAGCTTTGTAATCGAACTTTATCGCTTTCAGTCTTTTGGTGAAAGGAATACCTTGCGACATCTTCTCCATCGGGTTGTCGATTCCCTGTATCGGTTCGATGAGACGGCCGGTGAAGAGAGTGCCGGTCGACAGTGCTGTGATGTGGATGAGACCCAATGCGGAAACCTCCTCCAGGCGGGTCTCCAGGCGGGCGCAGTAGCCATCCCCCCGTTTCTCCGGGAAGACTGTGCTGCTGACCTTGTCTATGCCCATGATGTGAGCGTAGATGCTGGTGGTCTCCCAAGGCGAATCCCCCTGGTCCCACGCTTCCGCCTTTGTGATGTGGGCGGGGGCACCCACCTCCCAGATCGTTTTCGTCTCCCCTCCTATGATGCGGCTCTCCTTGATGTCCCGGCGCACCCAACTATCCATGTTGTTGTACGAAAAGTTCTTCGTTTGGGCGTTCGTCAGAGAAGAGGAAAGTCCGAAGAGGCACAAGAGTATGGTGTATCTATGAAGCGACATTCCTGTGATTCGGTTATTTCTTCTTAGGCATGATTTTATCCCCTCCGATTGTGACGTAGAAAGGCGTCTTCATCTTTTTCTTGCCCACGATGAAGTAAGGCTTCAGGGAAACCTTCATGCGGCTGGCGTCGATGTTATCGGTGGCAAGTCCGATGACGAACTCCAGCAGTGCGTCCAACGTGGTGAAGGACGCCACGTTCAGTAGGTTGACGGAGACAGGGATCGAAAGCACCTCCGTCTGTTTCGAGGCGATGGAGATCTTCTTGTCCATGTTACCGTTGAGCACCTCCCGATCGTCGATCCAGATGATGTAGTCCACCCCCTCCAGCTTCGCCTCGTCAGGATTAGGGTTGGTCACGTTGATGTTCACGTTCATGTTCAGACCGAGGCTTTTGTCCTTGAAGGCGGGGATCAGTTGGAGCAGATCCATATAGCTCAGCTCCTTGGGCGAGCGGATATGGGAGACATCAATGCTGGCCAACTGAATGTTCGTGACATCCTTATAATTGAATTGGCACTCCGAAAAGTTCTTCACCCCTTGCACGGAGGAACAGCCCATGAGAATGCACGTTAAGAGAATCGTCGTAAGAATCGATAAGTGTTTCATACGGTGCATATTTTGTTTTGGACAAAGGTAGACAAATTTAGATTTACAAATTATACTTTGCGAGGTACAATTGGTGGATTAAAATACATTTTTTTCACAATTATTATTATTTTTGTCTAGAACCCTAGCTGCAGGTGTTTTGAGAATGAATAAACTATTTTGTACGACTAAAATTGTAATTGTATGAAAATTAAAGGATTGGAAAATATGACCAATGAAGAGATCAACAGAGAGCTTGACCGGGGCGGAAAATTTGTGATCTTTCCCTATGCGATCTCTATTGTTGTCATGTCCTTTAGACGATCCAGTGACATCTACTTTTTGAAGAGCAGTGACTCTGCGATTAAATATGGGTTCAAATATCTGTTAATCAGTTTCTTCCTTGGGTGGTGGGGACTTCCGTGGGGACCAATCTACACCATTCAATCCATTATCAAAGCCTTCAAAGGTAAGGATGTCACCAACGAGTTGATTGAAGAGTTGAATAAACCGTTCCATCTATAATCAGATGTTATTGTAATTTATTTATTGATAAGATGTTAGCGTTAGTTACAGGTGCTAGCTCAGGGATTGGGGCCCAATATGCCATTGAGTTGGCGAGGAGGGGTCATGACCTTATTCTTGTGAGTAATCAAGGAAAGGAGTTGGACGAGGTGGTGCGTCGAATCATGGCGCAGTACCCTGTGCAGGCGGAGGCTCTTTGCATGGACTTGGCGAGGGGCGAGGCGGCGGACGAGTTGTACGAGCATTGTCGGGAGGCAGGAAAGCAGGTGGACATTCTCGTGAACGACGCCGGCATCTTCTTCTTCGACAGTCTCATGCACACGGAGATGGGACGTATAGAGGCGATGATACAGCTCCATGTAGTGACACTCTGCAAGCTATGTCGCCTATTTGGCGAGGGAATGAAGCGTCGGAAGAGCGGTTATATCTTGAACATGTCCTCTATCTCCGCTTGGATGACGTTCCCAGGCTTTTCGGTCTATGAATCGAGCAAAGCCATGATCCGCACCTTCTCCGTCTCCCTCTCATACGAGCTGGAGCTCTTCAACGTGGGGGTTACGGTGGTCTGTCCGGGCGCCGTGGATACAGCTCTGTATAATTTGGATGAAAAGACGCGCCGTCTGCTGGTAGCTCTCGGAATTTCGATTCCTCCAGAGAAATTGGCGAAAAAAGCGATCGCGAAAATGTTCAAAAAAAGGCGCCAATATATACCAGGACTACTCAATCGCCTCTTTTTGCCTCTTTGCCGTCTCCTGCCCGATTTTCTTATTTTATTGATAATGAAAAAAATAGATTGCTTCAAAAAATAAATTGAAAAAAAAGCGAAAAAAAGTCGTCTAAAAATTTGGTGGAACATAGCAAAAGCACTACTTTTGCAACGTCAAAGCGAAAGGACAATGACTCAGTAGCTCAGCTGGTAGAGCAACAGACTCTTAATCTGTGGGTCCAGGGTTCGATCCCCTGCTGGGTCACAAAAAAATAAGCGAGGAACTTGTAGCGACAAGTGAGTTTAGAAGATTTGGAGAGATGGTAGAGTGGTCGATTACAGCGGTCTTGAAAACCGCCGTACCGAGAGGTACCGGGGGTTCGAATCCCTCTCTCTCCGCGTAATCCGAAGTGTTCTTCGGATTTTTTGTTTTAAGGAATGGTGACATTGGATGGATGTCCGAAGGAAAGATGCCGGAGTGGTCGATCGGGCCGCACTCGAAATGCGGTGAGCGGGTAACTGTTCCCAGGGTTCGAATCCCTGTCTTTCCGCTAATATATTGAAAGAGTCTACAGAAAGATGATGTTGAATGTTCCGATGATGCCGCCTAACAGCGCTCCCAACCAGACAATAGCTTTGAGTTCCCTATTCAGTACGGTATAGGTGATCTTTTCCGTGTCAGCCACGTTCATGTCGTTGATGCGGGTCTCCACAATTTTCTGTATATCAATCGATTCCAACATGTTCGGCAGTTGCTCCTCTATGATGGTTTTGTAGGTGGAGACGACGAGCTGTTTTCCCCTCTCCACGAGGTTTTCCTTGTTCTCTATGAATTGGCAGACGGGTTTGTCGAGATAGGTAGTGATTTCATGGCTCACCAGTTTCGTGACGATCTCGCCCGCATTCTCCTTCAGTATATTGTCTAGGTGCTTGCTCAGCGCCTTCTCGATCGGTTCGGAGAGCATTCCGACCAGCTTGTCGGTCTGCAGGAGTCCGAGGAATCCCTTCCCTGTCTGTTGTAGGGCATATTCCACCACCTTGTGCGAGATGCCTTGGCTGAGGTTATTCTCCTCGATCTTCTCCCCTATCCTGTTGGAGAATTCATTGGTTAGTTTTTTGACGGCGGTGTCGATGTCCTCGCCGGGAATGTATTGCGTGGCGTAGGTGCGCAGATTGTCCTGTGTCCCTTTTAGTCCCTCCACGAAGGAGTCGATACCCGCCTCCACCTTCTCTATCATCTCGTCCGACAGGAGGTTCTTGGAGAGCGTCTCCTTGTTCATCAGGTGGTTGCTCACGGTCTCGCCGATGGCAGTCGCGATGCGGCTCTTCTCCTTAGGGATGATGCCTGGTGTGAAGGGCACTCTATGTCCGAACAAGTATTTAGGCTTGTGGGGACGGAATAACATCGTGATGGCTAACTGGTTGGTGAAATAGCCGATGATGGCTCCGACGATGGGAGGTATAAGGTATGTGTACCACATGGGGAATTATGAATTTTGAATTATGAATTTTAAGTTCGACGAAGTCAATTATGAAACGAAAGTTCGATGAAATCGTCTCTACAAGAAGTTACGGATGAATTTGGACTTCCGCAGCAGATAGCTTAAAAGGAAAGCGGTAACCAAGACGAAAGCCATTATCAGCGCGAGTTTGAGCGGGAAATAGATCTCCCACATCTTCGTGTAGGTCTGGACGTAGTAGAGGATGGGCATGTGGATTAGATAGATGCCCAGGGAATTCTCCGAAAGCGTCGCGATGAATCGGTTGGTTATGTTGGCGTATCTGTTGAATATCCACAGGATCATGAGGCTGGCGAAGAGGCAGAGGCTCGATTCGAGGATGGTGAAGAGCCGGCTTCCGATGTAGTTCAGCTCGGTGATGCGCCACTCCTTGATGATGTAGGTGATGGCGATGACGATGGTGGTCTGGATGACCACCTTTTTCGAGACACAGTTGATCCAATCGAAACGACGGGCGAGAAGGCCGAATATGAACGAAAGAATGTATTGTGGGAACTTGGACTCCTCAACCAGAAAGAGGTTGAAATAGACCGTGAAATGGCTCAGATAGAACTTCTGGCGGATAAGCAGTGACGTCACGCAGATCAGTGCGAAATAGGCCACCAGAATGAGCATGGAGAGCTCTAGCTTGCTTCCCTCCTTGATCCTCCAATTGGTCAGTTTCCTGAAGAGGGCGTACAGGAGGCAAAAACCGAAAAGCATCTGAAGGAACCATACGTGATACATCGGGTATGGTGTGCAGAGAATGCTGAGCCCCCAGAAGGCGAAGGCGGGTATCAGGAGGCGTTTGGCTTTTTTCCAGAGGAATATGCCAAAGCCCTGCTTGTCGTAACTGGTGGGTATGAAATAGCCCGAAACCATGAAGAAGATGGACATACCGCATATCCTCAGGAAGTTTATGAGCGGATTCATCTCAAGCGTCTCGTTCGGCAGCTCCGGCTCGAAATACCAAGGAATTCCGATGTTGATGTAGGGGATCATCACATGGGAGATGACTACGATCAAACATATCAATACTTTTAGGTTATCTAATCCGTATATTCTTTTAGGGGTGTTCTCGTTGACCATCTTTCAATGAATTAATCTTGTTCGGAAAAAATCTTCTAATCTGCTTTCGCTTGTTTATGCGTTACAAATTTACAACAAAAAAATTAGTCTACAACCATATAGGACCTGTTGCGCTCACGGGGTCTGTCCACTCTTCCCTTATAGGAAGTTCCGGAAGAACTTGAACTTACGCAGCAAGTAGCTTAGCGTGTAGGCGGAGGCGAGGGTGACGATTATGATGAGCGTCAGTTTGAGCGGGAAATAGATTTCCCACATTTTCGTGTAGGTCTGTATGTAATAGAGTATCGGGATATGAAAGAGATATATGCCCAATGAATTCTCGGAGAAGGAGGCGATGAAATGGTTGGTTTTGGTGATGTAATGGTTGAATATCCATATGATCAGAAGGCTGGTGCAGATACATAGGATTGATTCCAATATCGTGTATAGTCTGTTGCCTATGTAGTTGGATTCATTGACGCGGAGGAACATGATGGTCGAGACGATGAAGCCAAAGATTCCCAACGTGATGAGTTGCCGCTTGGAATTGAACTTGAACCAATCGAATCGCCTGGCGACGATGCCGAAGATGAAGACCATGAGGTATTGGGGAAATCTCGCCGGTTCGAAATATAATATGCCGAAGGGGATAGAATAGTAGGTGACGTTATATCTTATGCGTACTATGAGGGTTAGGACGCAGACGATAAAGCATATCATCAACAGCAGAGGTATGGTTAGCGGCACCTTGCAGCCTTCTGGTGTCCTCCACCGTGTCACTCTCCTGAAAAGTGCATATAGCAGGCAGAAGAAAAAGAGCATCTGAAGGAACCAGACGTGGTATATCGGTTGGATGAACACCATGCAATAGGTCAGCATGACGAAGGCCGGTATCAGCAGACGTTTGGTCTTCTTCCACAGGAATGTCCAGAACCCTTGTTTGTCATAGCTGGAGGGGACGAAATAGCCTGCTATCATGAAGAAGATAGGCATGCTGTACTGATGGTTGAATTGTATCAGCGGATTAGAGGAAAGCGCTTCGTTGGGAAGTGCTGGGAAATAAAACCATGGCAAGCTCATGTTCGTGTAGGGCAACATCGTGTGGGCTATCACCACGATGAGACAAATGGTCATTTTTAGGTTGTCTAATCCGTAGTTTCGTTGGGGTGAACTTTCTGTAACCATCTCTTATGTTCTAATTTTTTCGTATCAGAAAACCATAATTCAATACTCTCACATCAGTCATAAGACGATGCAAAATTACAAAAAATATTTAATTTTCAAACTGTTATGAAAATTAACAACGATAACCGTCCAGATGGTTCCATTCAGAAGAGGACATAGAGATTGTGTGCCCCGTATCTTAAAACAGTATATCTTCTAATGTAGTAAATTGTAAATTGTTAAATCGTAAATATTAGAGTTTTTCAATCTCCTTCTCGGGCAAATGTATGATGCGGGATATCTTTTCCTGCGATATGCCCAAGGATTTGAGTTCCTTCGCGTTCTGTACATCGTGCTTGGTGAGGTAGAAGATGTCGAGGGGCGAATCCCAAACGGGATGTTCCAGCTCCAGCGACGGATTGTAACGCATCATCTCCACGCATAGATCCTTCTTGTCGATTTTGAAGTCTTCAAAGTCGATGTAAATGGGTTTCCCTTCTTCCTCCGTATTCTGCTCCTCCTCGTTCTCCTTGGGCTTGCAGTAAATGTACATGCCCCCCCGGTTCATAGTAATCCGCTCGATATCAGACCATAGTATATCCATTGTATCTTCCTGGCGGATAAAAATGCCTCTTTGGCTCACAAACATATAGTATTTCCTGGTGTTTTTGCGTCCCTTCCAATAATCTATGAACGCGTAGATAAGGAAGAGGCCCATGACAAGGTAGATATGGATTAATAATGACCTCTCCTGTGACATTATTAGACCAACATACATTATGATGGTGAATAGTATCCCGATTATAAGGAATAGGGAGAGGAGTATATCAAGAAGCGTCGGGTATCTTTTCCCCCGCATGTGGTAAAAAAGTTCGTGTTTCATTTTTTCTATCTGTTGGATGGATTGAATATTTCGTTCAGATAATTGTAGGCTTCGGTGATTTGTCGGAAGAGGGTGGCGGACATCTCTTTCATCTCCTCGTCCAGTTCCGCCGGGATATGGTCGGGGTGATATTTCTTCGCCAAGTCCCTGTAGGCGGCTTTGATGGCGCTGAGCGGAGCGCCCGGTTTCAGTCCGAGGATGGTGTAGGCCACCTCCATCTTGTATTTGTAGGCTTGTTCGAGCGCTTGCTGTTGCTTCTCCCTGTTGCTGTACTTCCCGCATTCGTATTTGTACTCCAGCGAGGCGAGGTCCCAATCTTGTATGAGGAGGTATTTGGCGATGCCGCGCAACAGTTCGATCTTCTGGTCGTCTATGCCGTTGCAGGTGTACCCGATCTCGAAGAGGACATTGAGCAGTTCGAGGCGGTCGTTGTATTTCAGGATATGGAGGTTTAGTATCTCCGTGCAATAGTACAGGTATTGTTTCAGTTTTTTAGCGTTCAGATCGTTCAGCATATTGACCGCCCAGATGAGGTGGCCGTGGAAGTGGTGGAAGAAGTACTTCCTCGCGATGTTGAGCTCCACTTTGTCCACCACTCCGTTCATCTTCATCACGATGGAGAAGAGCGCGATGATGTCACGCGCCACCCTGCCCTCTTTGGTCTTCTCGTACGATCGGTCGCTCGACCGGAAGTAGACGAGAAGGCAAATCGCGAAGAAGAGGATAAAGATAATGATGAACAATATATTTAAGTCTTTCATCTGCTTGCCTATTGCGTTCCCAAAGGTAAGGATTTCTCTTTGTTTTTTCCCTTTTTATCGTAAAAGATTCAGGTAATCGCTTTTTTTATTTATTTGTTGAATCATGAATTTTTTTCAATAAATTCGCGGTGGATTATGAAGAATCGTATGGCTTCGTCCGTTGTTTGATCTTCATTCCGATGATTTACGTTACGATAATTCGAATTGGTTTTCGATAATAAGGCAATGTATTTTTTTTGATGTATATGGCGCAGAATATGTCTGATTCTTTTACTCAGTATTTTGAACGTTCATTCAAACAGAATTGGGGTTCACGTTTTTTGTACAATTATTCGACGCAGGTGAGCTATTCCTATGGAGAAGTGGCGAAGGAAATCGCCAAGATGCATCTGCTTTTCGAGCGACTCGGCGTCACACGTGAGGATAAAATCGCTGTGGTGGGTCCTAATTCGATGGAATGGGCTGTTTCGTTCCTTTCGGTCATCACCTATGGTGCGGTGGCGGTGCCTATCCAAGAGGATTTCCACCCTGACGTCATCGAGGAGATCCTTAACCATTCGGAGAGTAAGATTCTCTTCATATCCGATGCGAACTGGGAGCGTCTTCGTAGTGAGAATATTCAGCGGATCGACACGGTCTTTTCTTTTTCTGAATTAAAAGATATGCGCCAATTGCGGGGCGAGCGTGGCGAGGAGGCGTTGCGTGAGATCGATAGGATGTTCGAGCAACGCTATCCTAACGGATTTCAGGCCCAAGACATCTGTTTCCCGGGAAAGGGTGACGATGAGATGTTGGTGCTCATCTACACCTCCGGCACCACCGGTTTCACGAAGGGTGTCATGTTGTCTGGCGGCAATTTCCGTTGTGTGGTGGACTTCCTTCGTCACTCCATTGCGGCGGGTCCGGGCGACAAGGTGATTTCTTTCCTTCCGCTTGCGCATGGCATGGCCCTGATGAACGATCTCTTCTTGCCCGTGGTCTTGGGTTCCTACATCGTCTACCTCTACAAGGTGCCGAGTCTGAATGTGTTGATCAAGGCGATGCAGGAGGTGAAGCCGGAATGGACCTCGATGGTGCCGATGTTCTTCGAGGCGATTTACAAGAAGCATGCCCTGCCTTCCTTGAAGAAAAAGCATATTCAAATCCTTTATAGGCTTCCGTTGCTTTCCCGTATCGTATGCTCCAAGCTCAAGAAACGTGTGATGGAGGCTTATGGTGGCCACATCAAGCTGATGTTCGTCGGTGGTGCGGGTCTGAACCATGAGGTGGAGGATTTCTACCATAAGATCGGGTTCCCGTATGCGGTGGGCTATGGCATGACGGAGTGTTCGCCGCTCGTCAGTCTGGTTTACAAGCATCCGAAACCACATGCGGTGGGTAAGGCCATCGATCAGGTGACGGTGAAGATCAACTCGTCCGACCCATATACGGAGGCGGGCGAAATCCTTGTGAAGGGACCGAATGTGATGAAAGGTTATTACAAGAACGAGGAGGCGACCCGTTCGGTGTTCACCGAGGATGGTTGGCTCAAGACCGGGGATGTGGGTATTTTGGATGCGGACGATTTCCTCTATATCAAGGGCCGCACGAAGAACATGATCCTTATGTCGACGGGGCAGAACATCTATCCGGAGGAGATCGAGGATCGTCTGAACCACCAGCCTATCGTGGCAGAGAGTTTGGTCGTCCTGCGTGGCAAGAACCGTTTGGTGGCGCTTGTCTACCCGAATTACCCGAACATAGGGGAAGATGTCGATCCGCAGAGAGTGGCGGAGATGATGGAGGATATGAGGCTCAAGGTCAACCGTAACTTAGCCTCCTACGAGTACCTCAGCGCCATCGAAGTGCAGGCTGAGCCTTTCGAGAAGACTGCCAAGAAGAGCATCAAACGATTTAGGTATCAATAAAGAGATAGTGGATAGGAAATAGGGCTCTAACGTCCCGTTTTTCTCCCTTGGAACCAACAAAGCGTTGGTTCCAAGTTCGTTGTGGCATACATAATGGTTGGCCAATGTTGCCGATAAGTTAGAAAACATTCAACGATAAAAGACGCTCCTATGGGTTGTCAAATTCCTCTCCTGTGTTCGTACACGATCGTATACGGATGGAGGGAAATATCTCACAAAGGATAACTTCACATTCACACTGAACATGCCAGTATATCTTTTTGAAATAGGGTGTCAGGGGATACCTGACCCAATATATGTAGTTTATTAAGGCTTGCGTAAAAATATACCCATAGGCAACTTCCCGTTTTTATTTTTTTATTAGTTGAAATGACTTGTTTCCGACTGTAATCAGATAGGTGCCGGCGGAAAAGCGGTCACAAATCCATGCGTTTCCCTGATTATCGGAGTGGATACTGTCGCGCATCATTCCATTCACCGAACTGATGGCGATCTCAGAGGATGGCGGTACGCCCGTCAGCTGGATGTCACTGTGCCGGTTGGATGAGATGATGCGGATGGCATCGGATAATAACTCGGGAATGGATGACATGTTCTCGTAGAAATGGTAGCCTTTAACATTCTCCACCATATAAGAACGGTCAGATGAACTCTCGACTGTGAGACACCCCTTCCTGATCGAAATCATAGGATTGTCCGTAATCGAAAAAGAATACTTTTTCCCTGATAAAGTCTCGATCGTCAAACACTTCGAATCTGTCGATATCGATTTCGACAACGAGGCAAAAAAACCTTGAATCGGCTTTAACAACTTACTACAACTTACCATTAGCATGCGAAATAAAATTTAAATGACACTGAATTTATATTAGCTCAAAAGTCACTAAATGGTATTGCATCATATACACATATAACTTACATCAGTTCCAATTTGTGACCCCTTTATTTGTATTTCGTATCACACATTAAAACAAATATAATAAATTAATTTGTGGATTCCAAATCACTTCCCGATATTATCTAAAGCAGCCCTTATTTTGTAATATTTGATTAGTTTAGTTTACTATCTTGATTTTTTATTTCCTAAATATGGCCGTTTGATATTATTTCCCCCTTCTTATGAGTAAAGAATGAATCTATTTGTTCTTTTTTCCACTATAAAACTGCGCAATGGCGGATTGGATTGCGTTGGCGGCCCTGTCGGAGGCGGATTCATGACCCAAAAGCTCAATCAATTCGTCGTATTCCCGCAACATCTTCTCTCTATCCTCTCCTACCCGCAGACGATCGATCTCCGCACATACCTTCTCGACGGTGAAGTTCTCGGACACCAGTTCTTTCACCAACCATTTGTCCGCTATCAGGTTCACTAAGGAGATATATGGCACTCGGATGAACAGTTCGAGGAAACGGTGGACCAACCACCCTCCAGAGATCATGTAGACGACCACTTGTGGTACTCTGAGCAGGGCGGTTTCGAGCGTCGCGGTGCCTGAGCAGACCAATGCCAGCTCGGATTGTTGCAACAGCTCGTACGTCTCGTCGTAGATGATCTTCGCCCCGTATTTCCGCAGGATGGGTTCATATACGGTGGAATCGACCGATTTTACCCCTGCGACCACCGGTTGGTAATCCTTGTAACGGGATGCGGCTTCCAACATGATGGGGAGCGAACTCTTGATCTCCTGCACACGGCTACCCGCCAACAGGGCGATGATGGGTTGTGCGCCTACCTTGGTGCGTGTCTCGAACTCTTCCCTGGACTCCCCCTTGTGCTTGCGGTTCTCTACCGCGTCGACGCACGGATTGCCCACGTATTCGACCGTGTATCCTCTATCACCGAACCATTTCACCTCGAACGGCAAGATGGAGAATACTTTGTCTACATATTTGCGGATGGATTTCAGGCGATACTCTTTCCAAGCCCATAGCTTAGGAGAAATGTAGTAATAGACAGGGACGGAAGGCATCTCCTCCTTCACGAACTGCGCCATCTTCAGGTTGAAGCTGGGGTAATCGACCAAGATCAGCACGTCCGGTTGGTAGTCGAGGATGGCTTGTTTGCACTGCTTGATGATGCCTAATATCGTACGGGCATGGAGCAACACGGGGATGATGCCCATGAAGGCCATCTCTTTGTAGTGGCGCACTAACTTTCCGCCTTGCGCCGACATCAGGTCTCCTCCGAGGAAACAAAAATCCGCCTCTCCATCGTTCTTTTTGATGGAGGCCATGAGGTTGGAGGCATGCAGGTCTCCCGATGCCTCGCCCGCTATGATGAAGTATTTCATACGATGTGTAGGAATAAGAACGCAGTGATCAAAAGGGATGCGACCACAACTCCGTAGTTCGTCTTCCATCTCTCTAGTTTGTAGAGGATGAAGAAGAGTATGAGGTTCGGAATCATGGCGGACATCATGATGGTCTGGAAGTTGCTGCTGTCATAGACTTGCTTGAGCAGGTCTTTCAGTCCCACGTCCGGCAGTTCGGATAGTGTCATCAGACGGATGGTGAGGATGGAGAGTATTACCGCACCGAAAAGGCCGATGAAGAAGTTGTCGAACGGAACCGTTGGCTTCTTCTCTTCCATCCAATCTTCCTGGAATTGTTCCTCTATCATGTTGTCGCCGAACATGCCCTCTTCCAACTCATCCTCTTCGTCGTCTTCCAGATGGTCTTTGTCCAAGTAATCTTCGTTCAATTGCTTATCTGCCATATTTATAATTTAGTTTATGTAAATAATTATAGTCTGTTCTGTCGACGAGCAGTGGAACTACGGATGCCATGTGGTGCGAGAGCGCCCATTCGTCCGTATCTTCCGCATCTGGCTCGCGGTTGTAGAATTCTCCTGCCAAGAGGAAACTGTCGGTGTCGTGGGGCACGTATTCCTCGCTCCACCGTGCGTTGGCTTGTCTGCAGAAGCGCACCTCTTTCACTTCCCCCACCGGGAAGTTCACGTTCAGCAGCGTGCCTAATGGTAGAGGCGTTCTTACCACATCCCCGATGATTTGGGAGATGATGGGCAGTACATTGTCCAGATCGAGCTTTTTGTCGTATTGTAGGCTGGAGAAGGCGATGGAGGATATCTTGTTGACGCACCCCTCCACAGCCGCACCGACGGTTCCTGAGTAAACTGCGTTCACCGAGGCGTTGGAACCATGGTTGATGCCAGAGATCACCAAGTCGGGACGTCTCTCCCTAAAAAGGGTGTAGAGCGATAGCTTCACGCAGTCTACAGGTGTCCCGTTGCAGGCGTATATGGTGATGTCATCGGATTCGGAGACGAGACGCATACGCAAGGGTACGCTATGGGTGATGGCGCATGATTTGCCGGATTGCTGTTGCTCCGGGGCCACGATCACCACCTTCCCATGCTGGCGCGCCACTTCCGTCAGCTGGGTGATTCCGTCCGCTTCGTATCCATCGTCGTTGGTAATCAGTATGATAGGTCTGTTATTGTCCATTATTCGTATATTTTTATCGGGATCGTCTTCACTGCTGGTTGTTTTTTCCAGTAAAGGAGGGTCTCCGGTTCGGATTCGTTTCCGTAGCGGTTCACAGCTGTGACGACGATATTGTAAATCGTATCGTTGAGATTATACTGAGACAGGTTTACTTCTGTCTGGGTGGTTAAGCAGAGTATGTTTTTCGGGTTGTCGAAGTCGCACACCTCCGTGTCATCGAAGGCATAGACCACGTAGTAGGAGATGGCCTCTCCCCCATCCGCCACGACTGGGCTCCAGCGGAGCGTGTCCGAGTCTATGCGCACATTCAGAGGGAAGAACGCCTCCGCTCCCCTGCCATGGGTAGGCGTCAAGGCTGGATAAGGTTGGAAAGTGCTCTTTAGACTATCTAATAGACCCTGTGGATTGCGCAGGAAGTAACTTGTGCTGTAGTAGATGACTCCCTCAATGTCAACGCATTGCTCGTTGAAACGCAACTGTCGGGCGAGTTCGTTCGGGGTCTTCCATGCCTTGGTCTTGTTCACGGCGAGGCCCGATGCGTAGAGTCCGAAGTAGAGGTTACAGTTCTTCACGTTCTCGCGCCACCAAGGAGCCAGCACCGCATAGTCCGCCACGGTCTTGCCCACTTCCCAGTATAGTTGTGGGGCGATGTAGTCGATCCATCCCTTGTCCGCCCACAGTAGCACGTCGGCGTAGAGGTCGTCGTAGTTGGTGCATCCCGCCTTCGTGTTGGAGCCCTTCGGGTCTTGCGATTTGTTGCGCCACACGCCGAACGGGCTGATGCCGAACTGCACCCAAGGCTTGGTGTCGAGCAACATTTCGTGGATGCGTTTCACGATACGATTGACGTTGTCGCGGCGCCAGTCACCTTTATCCTTGAATCCGTGGCTGTTGTCGCGGAAGGTGGCCTCGTCGGGGAATTCCTTCCCTTTGATGGGGTATGGATAGAAGTAGTCGTCGAGGTGCAGACCATCGATGTCGTAGCGTGTGACGATGTCCTTGAGCACTTTCAGCAGGAACTTCGCGGTCTCCTCCTTTCCTGGGTCGAAATAGATTTTCTCCCCGTAGGTGATGAATAATTCAGGCTTTTTGTGGTAGATATGGTTGGCGGCGAGTTGGGAGGTCGGCGTGTTGGTCACACGGTAGGGATTGATCCAAGCGTGCAGTTCCATGCATCGTTTGTGGCACTCCTCCACGGCCACTTGTAGGGGGTCGAAGTCGGTTGACGGGGCTTTTCCTTGCTCCCCCGTCAACCATTCCGACCACGGTTCTATCTTAGACTTATATAGGGCATCGGCGGTAGGTCTCACTTGGAACATGATAGCGTTGACACCGCAGTGGTGCAGCGAATCGATCATTTTAACCAATTCCTCTTTCTGCGTTTCGGCGGGAGCTGTTCTGTCCGTCGGCCAGTCTATGTTGGCGACCGTCGCCACCCAAGCGCCGCGCATTTCCCTCTTTTTCTGTGCGGTAGCGTCAGAGAGGAAGGTGAATAATAGAAAGAAGATCGCGAATGCCTCTGATATAACTCTTTTATTTTTCATGTAGTTTCTTGTAAATATATTTGCCCGACTCCGTAAGGATACGTTTGTCGCAGATCAGGAGGTTACCCTCGTTCCACTTCAGGGTTGCGCTCGCACCACCCTCCGCGCTGAAGCTCCAGTTGCACCAGCTGACTTTTTGTCCGCCGAGGTTATCGCCGTCCAGAATCTTCAACCAACGGTCTGTGATGTCAGGTCTGAAGTTGTTCCAACCGCTTGCGTCAGTCGTTCCGAATTCTGTCACAAAGATAGGCAAAGTAGCCAAAATACAAGGCGTATGGGAAGCGGAATCTCCCTCGCGCAGCGGTTTCATGTAGTCATGGCCTCTGTAAGGGGAATCCGGGTCTATGCCGTCGTAGTGGGAGGCGGAGTAGAAGTGGAAAGAGTACATGATGTTGTCATATACATTTCCGTTCTCGTCCTGAGGCTCGTTGCCGATGACCACGTGGGCGTCCTGGCTCCAGTTTGGCGTACCGCAGATACAGATGACGTCCTTGTCGTAGGAACGGATGATCTTCAGCATATCCTCGCAGTAAGGCTTGATGTGGTTAGGCCAAGTCGTGGCGCCGTTGCGAGGGTTCGGTTCGTTGCAAAGCTCGTAGATCACATGTTTTTGGTTCTGGAAACGACGTGCGCAGTAGGTGAAGAAGTCGCCCGCCAAGTCGATGCCCGACGATGGGTGCTTGCGGTACTGCTTAGCCTCCGGGTTGCCAGGGTTGTGCACGTGCCAGTCGATCAGAAGGTACATACCGTTCTCTCCGCACCATTTCACCGCATTTTCGAGGTGACGGGAGCGGTGGGTCTCATTGTATGCGTATCCGCCCTCCTCGTCCACGTAGAAGACGATACGGAAGACTGAGCAGTTCCAGTCGTTGCGTAATGCCTTGATGTTCTCTTCTGTGATGTCCGCCACACCGGCCCACTGCAGTCCGTGCGAGCTCATGCCCTTCAGTTGGACAGGATTGCCCTTTTCGTCGCAGAGCACGCGCACGCCCTTTTCGTTCGGGGCGACCTTCAGCTTGCCCCACTTGCCTACAGGGGAGTTGGCCGGATACTCCATCGGCGGAAGGATCTCCGCATTCAGCGCATCCTGCGTAATCACACCAATGCCTGATACTTTCTTGGGTTCCTTATTCTCTACACTCTTTCCTTCACTCTCCTTCGCATCTTTGCCCGCTTGTTCGTTCGTGTTGGAATTTCCGCAAGCCATCATCAAAGTTGCCAAACATGGTATTAGAATACGTTTCAACATAAGCACTGATTTAATTGTAAAACTTGTTCATACAAATATAAACAATTTTTTCATTCGTGCAATAGATGGCACCGACAATTGTAGCGGGTCTTTATTATTAAAAAAAAAGAACCCCGGAGACGTGAAACCTAAATCATTTCACGCTTCCGGGGTTCAAGCGATTATCGCCGAATCGAACGGTCGGTTTACTTCACGATAGTGGTGAAGGTCTCACCGTTGGTTCTGACGAGATAGATGCCTTGGATAGGTGCCTTCAGGGTGTGGATATCTGAGAATGAGTAGTTTTTTGCCATAACATAAAATTATCTATATACATCATATTTATATATTCCTTAAAGGGTCCATTAGATATAAATCATCGCAAATTTATGGATTATATACGTATTTATAAAATAAAATGTCCAAATTTATTTAACATTATTAGTTTTAATTGATGAATGGTTGTATGGTGCGTGATTCCTGCTGGGCTGGCGAATGTTTCTTGCTCATCGGAATAATTTGAATCGGCTTATTTTTTCATCATCACATATAGACCTTGTTGTTGGTCTCACTTCCCCTTCCTGCTCGATTTTTTCTTGCTTTTTGTGCTTTTCGGCTTCGTTATTTGGGGCGAATCCTCCGTTTTCTCCTTTTTATCGGTCTTTTTCAGTTGTACGGGACCGATCTGTTTCATGAGGCGGAGGATCTTCTGTTGCCTGCTGCGTATGTATGCGGTGGGGTTGCCAGGGTTGTACCGGCGGGGTGCGGGCAGCGATGCCGCGATGAGGGCGGCCTGCTCCGGGGTCAGGTTCTTGGCGCTCTTCTTGTAGTAGTGCTGGGCGGCGGCCTCTGCTCCGTAGATGCCTTTGCCGGTCTCCGCCACATTGAGGTAGACCTCCATGATGCGCTCCTTGGGCCAGCAGAGCTCTATTAGCACGGTGAAGTAACACTCCAACCCTTTCCTCACCCAGGAGCGGTCGGGCCATAGGAAGACGTTCTTGGCGGTCTGCTGCGAGATGGTGCTGGCGCCATAGAGCTTCTTGCCCTTCTCGTTCTTCTTCTTGGCCGTGGCGATGGCCTTGAAATCGAAGCCCCAGTGTTTCATGAAGAGGTTGTCCTCGGAGGCGACCACGGCGTTGACCATGTTCGGGGAAATCTTCTCGATGGAGACCCAATCCTTCTGGAGCCGCAGATCCTCTCCCTCGGCGAGTTGCTCCATGCATCGGATCACCATGAGCGGCGTGATCGGAACGGGCACGAATCGGTAGACGAGGGTCATGAAGATGCTCGACGCAAAAAATATGAATATAACCCGCTTCAAGACATACTTCAATAGCCCCTTCCACCCTAATCCTTCGGGTCTTTGGGTCAATTTTCGTAGTATGTTAACATTTTTTTTGATTAAACCCATATTTTTTTTGTTTTGCACTTTCAAATATCATAAAAATATGGGAACTTTACAAAGCATAAACATATTATATTTTCTTAGTTATGGTTTAGGTTAAATAAAGTAGAAAAGGGGAGTCTGTGAAGATTCCCCTTTTTTCCATCCTTATGGTTCTTATTAACAGCTTAATAGGATTCGTTCTCGTTCGGGAAGTCGCCCGATTTCACATCAGAGATGTAGTGTTGCAAAGCTTCCGTCATCACGTCGAAGAGGTTGGCGTAGCGGCGGAGGAACTTAGGTGAGAAGCCTTTGTTGATGCCTAGCATATCGTGCATGACGAGCACTTGTCCGTCCACTCCGTTGCCGGCGCCGATACCGATGACTGGTATATGGAGCTGTGAGGCCACCTTTTTGGCAAGCGCCGCAGGTATCTTCTCGAGGACGAGGGAGCAACATCCCGCCTTCTCGAGCAACAGGGCGTCGTTGATGAGCTTCTGTGCCTCCGCGTCGTCATTGGCGCGCAGGGCGTAGGAGCCGTATTGGTTGATGGATTGTGGCATGAGGCCGAGGTGTCCCATGACGGGTATGCCTCCTGCTATGATGGCGCGGATGGAATCGATGAGCTCTTCGCCTCCCTCGATCTTCACTGCGTCCGCCCCACTCTCTTTCATGATCCTGATCGCTGATTTCACCGCCTCTTCCTTGCCGACTTCCGTTGTGCCGAAAGGCATGTCCACCACCACGAAGGCTCGTTTTGCGCCACGTACCACGCACTGCGCGTGATAGATGATCTGGTCTAATGTGATGGGCAATGTGGTGGCGTTGCCTGCCATCACGTTGGATGCGGAGTCTCCGACTAAGATGATGTCCATACCGGCTTGGTCGATGACGCTCGCCATGGAGTAGTCATAGGCGGTCAACATGGAGATTTTCTCGCCACGGGCTTTCATGTCTGCGAGGACTTTCGTGGTCACTTTCTTGATTTCACTGTGTACTGACATTTCAATACCTCCTTTTTATCGGTTTATATTTTGTACCACAAAGATAATATGTTATTTCCTAAAAGGGAACATTTGTGATGGATTAGTGGTATTTCCACTATTTTACTTTTTGATTGTAAGAAGTATCCTAATTGATGGTGGGATGAGTGGTTGGTGTGGTATGGGACAATGCCTATATCACGCTAAAAAAGATCACTGTGGATATTATTGCAATGAACGATATTATAAAAAAGAGTGTTAATGATGCTACCAGCGTTTGCTGGTTATTCTCCATTTCATCGTACATTTTTTTATGGTAATAGTATGTGAAGGCCCATACCCCTATAGGGAACAATATGATAGGGACCAAAACCCATGGGTCATTTTTGTAGTTTGATGAAGAAAAGGCCAATATGGGTACTATAATGCCCCAGATGATTCCTGGTATATAGGGATATTTCTTCAGCAGGAACAAGAATATGGGCGAGATGCAGAACAATACGGGTATGTAAAAGAAGCACGGTGGTAAGCAATGCCCGTTGATTTTTTCTGGGGTGAAGAGGAAAAGAAGGGTGCTCGATATGAGTAAAATGGCGACATAGGGCAATGCCTTCACTGCACTATACATGATTTCCCGACGGTTCATAGGCTATTGTTTTAATAGTATTAATTTGCTTTGTCCTGCCTGCACGGCGATGTAGAGCGTGTTGGGTTGCAGTCTCTCTGTGGCAATTGTGTTCCCTTGCAGGTCGTAGAACTGTGTATCCTTCAGGGTGAATCTCTCCGCGAAGGCCAGCACCTCCGTTATTTTAGTTTGTTGGTCTGGCTCGAACTTCAGCCAATCGATGTTCACGTAGCTTCCCTCGATCTGCAGTTTCAGGATGTGCTTCCCTTGGGTCAGATGTGCGGTGGAAACGCCTATTTCCTCGTATTGGCTCCAATCGTCGCAGGTCGCTGGGATCGTGTAGGCTTCGGTGATTTCCTTCCCGTCGACATAGAGATGGAACCCGTCCAGTTCCCATGCGTCGGAGACGCGGGCGGTGATGACGTAGTCGCCTGTTTCCTCCACTTGGATGGTATATTCCACCCATTCTCCTTTTTGCGTGTATCCGATGGCGTATCCTTCCGCTTCTGTCGTGACGATATCCACGCATTCATCACGGTATTCTCCTCCGTTGTTCTTGTCGTCGGCGTCGTAATACGAGATGGACTGTCCTGACTCGTCGAAGTTCTCCGCCTCGATGATGCCTGGCACGGTGGCGATCGTGTTCTTGTATGGGTTGCGGGGAACATCGATGGCGGTCAACGTGATGCGGTAGGCGTATAGCTCGCTCTCGACCTTCACGGATTGTGTGAAGGGTTTCCCTGTGAGGGTGGTCTCATATTCGTCGATCAGGTCGGTGCCGTCCACCGGTATGTCTTTGTCTTCCCACGTGACGCGCTCTATCTTTATCCTCGCCTTCCCTTGCAGCCATTGTGGCAGTTGCGGGAATATGACGTCCACGTCTCCCACATAGTTGCCTCCCAGCACCACGCTGGCGGTGTGCCAATACTTGTTGACGCAGGCGAAGCCGTCCAATCCGTCGCTCTTGTCGTTAGGGGGTGTGACCATGGTCATGTCGCCCTCCATCTCACCGTACCATTTGTAGAGCCACCAGCCGCCGCCCCGTTCGTTGCTTTCCGTCAGTAGGCTGCCCAAGCGTCCGGCCAAGTGGGTGAACCACCAGGAGATGGTGGCGCTCTCCACGTTGTTGCGCTCGAACTTGGAGATGAAGGGAACGCAGTAGCCGGGACATCCCTCGTACTTCCTCATCTCGTAGTCTGAACTAGCGCTGTACTCGTTGATGCAGAGGGGCAGGTCGGGTATCTCCAGCTCCTTCTCCAGCTTGTGGAGGTCCTCCACGGCCGCGACGAATCCGCCACTGCCCCACTGGTGCCAGCAGATCAGGTCTGGCATGCAATCGTTTTCCTTGCAGAACGTCAGGAAGGGCTCGAAGTATCCCCTGCTGTAGAAGGAGGTGGCGGGCCCCACGATTTTGGTGTTGGGTTGATAGCGGCGGATCAATCGGTAGGTGGGTTCCCAGAGATCCTTGAGGAAATCTCCGTTGGACTCCTGCCATGTCTCGTTGGATTCGTTCCAGATGACGTAGCTGTCTATGTTCGATGGATTGGCCTCTTCGTGCCGCTTCAGGACCGCCTCCACCAGTTCCAGCCACTTCTTCTGCCCGGGCCATTGGTAGGGCCAGTTGGGAAGCAGGTCGGCTAGCAGGAACTGCACGCTTCCCGTGGTGCCTCTCAACCTTTCGGCCACCACGAATCCATCGCCGAAGTCATGCTGGTTGCTTGACAACGCCGAGGCGGCTTGGCAGAAGACGTTGGGTTTGAGGGGAGCGACCATCTCGTTGATGTCTGCCGGAAGTGTCTCCGTCAGACCGTAGAGGGAACCGGAAGCGCAATGGGTCGCGGGGCGGATCGTGTGTGTCAGATCCACCGTCAGCGTATCCGCGGCGCCCACGTCCGTCAGGGGAACGCCCGCCATCAAAGCGGTTATTGTGATTATTTTAGCGAAACCATTCATACTCATATCTGCGGGGATGGGATGGGCCGTTTGCGTCTGACCCGTCATCACCTATACGCAAATATAATTTTTTTTATTGAATTGTGAAATGGTCCGCATCTTTGTGTACGGGAAATTTCAGGCGCATTCTTTCCAAGCGCTCCTTGGTGAGCTCTTCCGAGATGAGGAGCGTCTCTTCCTTGCCGCAGCTGAGCAGGCTATTGCCCAGCGGATCGAGCAGTACGGATTCTCCTCCCTGTGCGCCGTAGGGGTCCTCGCCTACCCTGTTCACGCCGCAGACGTAGGCCATGTTTTCGATGGCGCGGGCGGGCAACAGTCGGCTCCATGAGGATATCCGGGACTCCGCCCAGTTGGCGACGTAGAGGATGAGGTCGTATTCGTTGCCGACGTTGCGCACGAAGACGGGGAAGCGCAGGTCGTAGCATATCTGCAGGCAGATGTTCCAACCCTTGTAGGAGACGATCACCTTCTCTTTTCCAGCGCTGTAGCTTTCCGCCTCGGTGCCGGGGCTGAAGAGGTGGTGCTTGTCGTAGGTGCGCACGTCGCCGTCGGGGGTGATGAAGAGCCCTCGGTTGTAGTGGCGGTTGTTCTCCTCGACAATGAGGCTGCCGTATAGGGCGAGGTCGTATCGCTTGGATATCTCCTTCAATTGCTGGATGACAGCGCCTTCCATGGTGGTGGCCAGTTCGGCCGCGTCCATGCAGAAGCCCGTGGTGAACATCTCCGGCAACACCAGGAGGTCCGCCTCATGGGCTTGTTGGGCGAGTTGTTCCACCTTCCGAAGGTTGGCGGCTTCGTCGCGCCATGCCAAATCCATCTGTGCGATCGCTATTCTCATCGTGCGTTATATGGCGAAAGACTCAGGGTGTTTGCCCTTGAATTGGGTATAGTATTGCTTGATGTATTGGATATCGGCCGCCTCGTCGTCCGTCGGGATGAAGATCTCGTCGATGCCCGCCACCTTCTTTTCGTAGTCTAGATAGACCAGCAGGATGGGCACGTTGGCGCTTTTGGCGATGTGGTAGAAGCCCATCTTCCACTTGGGGTTCGCCTTGCGGGTACCCTCCGGCGTGATGGCCAAGCGCATCTTGTCGCGCTTCTGGAACTCGTTGACCAGCTGCGTGACGAGCGAGGTGCTGTGTCCGCGGTTCACCGGCACACCGCCCATCGGTCCCATGATGTAGTTGAAAGGGAAATTGAACCACTCTTTCTTGATGAGGAAATTAACCTTTCCATCGCCTTCGAAGGCTTGGTACATGATTTCGCCCATGATGAAGTCCCAGTTGCTCGTGTGGGGTGCCACGACGAAGACACATTTCGGTGGAATCGCCACACTCAACTGCGCCTTCCAGCCGATTCGGTCGAATATAAACTTACAAATTTTCTTTAATGCGCTCATAGAATCTATTTATTGGCGCGAAAATAGAAAAAAGAATTAAGAAATTAAGAGTTATGAATAAAGAGTTAAGTGAGATGTGTTATATTTGGGGAAATTTTTCATGTTACAAATTAAAAGTATTTAGAAATGAGGAAATTAAGTATTCTGTTGATAGTGATGGTCGCTTGCCACTTTTCAGTCATAGCGGAGAAGCACTTTGATTTAGGTTTTACGGGAGCGATTACCTACACCGATTATTTTTCTGCCTCAGTTGAACCCACTGTGGGCTTGGAATTCAATGATTTCATCGCAGTTGGCACCGGATTGGGAGTCGGATATAACTCGGAAGTGGTGAATATATTTATGATCGCGGAGCCGTTTGTCCGTTTCACCCCCTATCACAATGATTTCTTCTTTCTGGATTTAAGGCTAAATTCAGCATGGGCTTGGCTTCCTTCAGGGGAAGAGAATAAATTCCTCATGGCGCAGCATGGACTCATACCGGCCCTCCGTTTCCGCCTCTCCGAGCATTGGGACATCACCGCCGACGCAGGTATCTTTGGCGTTCAAGAATACATAGATCGCACATGGTCTCCCGTTATCGGCATCAAATCCTTTGGTCTCTGGGCTACCTATCGCTTCTAATAGACTTCGTCGAACTGACGTTTCAAAATTCAAAATTGACTACGCCGAACTATCGTTTCTTAATTCTTAACTCTTAATTCGTATCACCTTTCCCGGCACCCCCACGACCACAGCGTTCTCCGGCACAGGCTTATTCACCACAGCGTTCGCCCCGATCTCCGCATTATTGCCCACGGTGATGCCTCCGAATACGATGGCGCCCTTGTGGATATGGACGTTGTCGCCGATGGTAGGCACGCCCGGGTAATGGCTGTTACCTCCGCCGATGGTCACCTGTTGTGCGATGGAGACGTTCCGCCCGATTTTCGCGTTCTGGTGGATCACGACGCCGATGCCTCCGTAGCCTAGCTTCGTGCCTGCGCCGATCTCACATTTATAGGATACTTTGCTGTTGTATATCAGAAAGATAAGCAAAGTGATCAGCTTCGGTATAAGCGGTATATGGTGCAGATAGAACCATCTCGCGATGCGATAGAAGAAGATTGCGTTAACCATGGAATCATTTATTTTCTAAATCAGACAATATTTTTTGTACTGTGGCGAAGCGGCATCCGTTGTCGTTCAGCGATTTCAGCAGCGTGGAGAAGCCTTGGTCGCCCATATAACTCTTCGGGTGACCCACCAGCGTGAAGTATTGACGTTTCTCCTGTTGCGTCATTGTCTCGATGAATTGGTTGTGTACAGACTCGGGCAGCAAGCAGTAGTCCCACGTCTGGCACTCCTTTTCGAGCAGGAATTTGAACTTTTCGAGCAATCCCCTCTTCTTGCCGGAGCTAGGGGCTGATTGAGACACTTTGGCCTCATAGAACTCCTTGGATTGCTTCGTGTTTCCGAGGATGCTCTTCACCCTTTCGAAGGAGGCGTATTTGCGCCAGCGGGTGATGTCCAGGCTGCAGATCGGCAGCTCATAGAGCCCGGTAGCCTCTTCTGCCGGCACCTCCAAGCGGTCGGCCACGTTCCAGATTCCCTTCTCTTTCGGCAATGAGCGGTAGTCATACTCCGCGATGCTGCCTTGGGCGAAGCCGCCTGGATAGAGTGATGTGTCGAGTTTCATGCCCACCTCACGCATCGCCTTGACGATTGTCTCGGAGGGTTGAGCGTTATAGCCGCCGGCACGGAGCGCCACGCAACGGTAGTATGGTTTCACGGGCGTGATGAGCTGTTCCAACGTCTCTTTGCCCCTGCGCAGGAGTCCTTCGACGGAGTTGTCGCCCGTCCCCTCGTAGAAGCCGAAACGATGGGCGTCCGGGTCCACCTCCCATCCATTATCTGTCCATTCCGCCTTCACCCATTGCGGGTGGATATGCAGTTGTACGTCATGCCCCTCACGTACCGCCTCGAGGATCTGTTTCTCCATGGCGGAGATAGGGTTGTCCGTGTAGCCCATGTGGTTACCTCTCTCCCACTCCTCCTTCATGCGCCAATATTCGACGACCTCGAAGAAGAAGGTCAGTTGGGCATTGTGTCGTTTCGCCACCTTCATGATATGGTTGGTCGGCTCCACGATATGGCGGAAAACGTCGCCCTTACCGTTACCGAACAACTCGTAGTCTAATGTCAGTATAATCTCTTTCATTGCATAAATTACTTTTTCCTTCGTGTATTCCCTGCGGCGAACTCCTTGATGGCCGCCTCTTTCAGCAGGGTGTTGTCGATTAAATAGAGATGGTCGTAGCCGAAGCGGACTACCTTTCGGATCGGTTCGGAGAACCGTTTCACGAATTCGCCTCCCATCATGGTCCCCTCGGAAAGGAGTGGATCATGCACCATCGTGTGGCAGGAAATCAGCTTTCCCTGAAGCGTTCTGAGCGGCACGTCGTAGATTTGCTCGCTGTAGTAGAGGGTCTTGGGATCTTGGTAGAGATCCTCTATCGCATGGAACATCGGCAGGTTGATTACCCCGAGCGAGAGCGACTTGGAACCCTTTTCGAGCAGTCTTCCGTATGGTGTGTCTTCTCCATAGGGGTCGACCGACAAGTAGTGGCGCGAAGCGAACCACTCCGCATCCTTTCCCCACACGCAGACCGCCTTAGTGGGGTGTTCGCTCATCACGACGCCCGACATATGTGCGAAGACATTGGTGAGGATACCCATGCCCGATTTCGTGGTGCGCATATCGAACACCTCTCCGCTTTTGACCCAATCCATCGAGGATACGGGCGGGTAATAGGGCATCATGATCAATCCTTCTGGACCCACGATCTCCATGAGGGAGAGGAGGAGGTCCTCCGGAGAGTAGTCCTCCGCGTTGAGGTTGGCGAAGCCTGAGGTCACGAAGATGCGGTCGCCCCTTTTGAGCCCAAGGTCTGCCGTGAGTGCGCGTTTGAAATCCTTCAATGTCGTCTTATCCGCATGCTTCAGTTTATTCCGCAGACGGCGCAAACCTCTTTTCGCCCCACGAATCATCGTAGGATTCAGAATATGTTTTAAAATCCTTTTAATCATTATATAAAATATACTAAAACGCTCATTTACGGGCGCAACTCATGCATACAACGATAGGGAAACCCCAAATATGCGACGCATCTTATTCGGTGACGCGGGTCAGTTCTAACTGATCTTCGTGGCGTACGTCGGCGCTGTCGGCGCGCAGTGCGTTCCAATACATCTTGTCACCCTCGATGGAGATGTCCCAGCACTCCCTCACATCGGTGGCGGGCTCCAGTGTTTGTTTGCGTAGGGCGAGCCAGCACCCGTCCATCATGTAGCGGTTGGTGGTGGTGCGGTTCTCCACCCATTCGTTCTCGGTGGTGTCACGGTCGAACACGAGGAAGGTACCATCCTCACGGAAGGCGAGGCGGTGGTCTGTGATGCCCGGGATGCCCGGCTGGGCCAGCTTAACCTCCCAATAGCCCACGATCTCTTTCGTGAAGTCTTTGTCGATCTTCCTATAGACGATGAAATGGCACCTGTTTTGTGTTGTGTCGGTAGTCGAGTAGATGGTCTTCACGATGGCGACCATTTGGCTCCCCTCTATCGTCTCGACGTTGGAGGTGATCTTCGTCGGTGCGCTCTGCTCCACGGTGTTGGTCTCCGTAACGTCATGGCCATATAGGCTACATTTAAACGCCTGCTTGTTCATCCAGATAGGGCTTACCTCCGTGTCGGCGATGCTACGGTGCGCGGTCCACCCCTCTTGGTAGGTGACTACCTGCTTCTCGTTGGTCAGCACCGGCACGTTGTCCACGGTAGCGATCTCCCACTTGCCCGCCAGCTTTAGTTCCACCTCCTCTTGTATGGGATAGATTTTCTCCACGTATTCCGGCTGTTCTTTGCAGGAATTCAGTGAAATGGCGAGGAGCGCCGCCCCTATTGCTGAAAGATAACCTCTATGCATCATCTTATCTGTATGTTTTCGAATTGAGCTAACAAAGTTACCTCAAAAAAAGTTAACCACAAAAAAGATTTCAAAAAAACATTGCGAATTATGCCCCCTCCTACATAATTCTTAATTCTTAATTCACTTGTAGTATGCGTTGTACCATTCCACCAATTTTTCCAGACCGGTTTTGAGTTCGGTGGACGGTTTATAGTCGAAGTCACGTTCCAGGGCGGAAGTGTCTGCGTAGGTTTGGTAGACGTCGCCTGGTTGCATAGGGAGGAAGACCTTCTTGGCTTCCTTGCCGAAGATGCTCTCCATGGTCTGGATGAAGTCCATGAGGCGGATTGGGTTGGAGCAGCCGAGGTTATAGATCTTATGCGGTCTGCCGTCCTCCTGGGGCTTCGGTGTCTTGCCCATGACGCGGGTGATACCCTCCACGATGTCGTCGACGTAGGTGAAGTCGCGGAGCATGTCGCCGTGGTTGAACACTTTGATTTCCTTGCCGCTGCGGATGGCGTCGGCGAAGAGCATGGGAGCCATGTCGGGGCGGCCCCACGGACCGTATACTGTGAAGAAGCGGAGGCCCGTGCAGGCGAGGTTATATAGTTTGCTGTAGCAGCTGGCCATGAGCTCGTCCGCCTTTTTCGTGGCGGCATAGAGGCTGACCGGGGTGTCCACCCTATCCTCTTCCGTGAAAGGGGTCTTGGCGTTGCCGCCGTAGACGCTGGAGGAGGAGGCGTAGACGAGGTGTCTCACGTTGTTGTGGCGGCAGCATTCGAGCAGGTTGGCGAAACCGAGCAGGTTGCTCTCGATGTAGGCGAACGGGTTCTCGGTGGAGTAACGCACACCGCATTGGGCGGCCAGGTTGACGACGCAGTCGAAGTGGTGCTGGACGAATAGTTTCGGCAGTTGCTGCCTATCCTGGAGGTCCATGCGGACGAACTTATAGTTGGGTTTTGTCTCGCTGCAGATGTGGACGCCATACGGTAGCATCGGGTCCACCACCCCAGATTCGGCCAATCTCGCTCGTTTCAGCGATACGGAGTAGTATTCATTCAGGTTATCCAGGCCGACCACCTCGTGGCCCTCTTCCAGCAAACGTTTCGTCAGGTGGTACCCTATGAATCCCGCCGAACCTGTCACTAAGATTTTCATATACAATTAATTGGTTTAAAAGTTAATAATTCAGGTTAAACTCGTAGATAGATTGTTTGGGGTAAATGCCAAACATCGTTCGGTACAAATATAGGAAATGTTTTTTTATTTGTCAATTTATCGGCGGTTTTTTTCAATATGCAAGGGGCGTGTCGTCAACAGGGGGATACCGTACAGTGCTTCACAGGGGTTCACACCCCTGCCTGTGCTGTTACGCCCTTTCAGGGATAGAAAGTTAATTCACCCTAACTCTTAACTCTTAATTAACTGTGTCTCGACCGGATTTCCTCGATCAATTCGTCCACGATGCAGTTATCTCCTAACAGATATAGCCCCATTTGTGGATCATGGAGGTTCTCGCAAGTTTTGGAAGTATAGAAAAGTTCAAAGGCCTTTTCCATATTTATGTCCAGACGTTCGGAGAGGCGCATCACGACACGTCCGATCTTATTCCACATGTTCAAGTCGCTCAGCATATCATAAGATGTTTTTAAATGTCAGACATTGGTCTATCACCTCTTGGTTCAGGATGCATATTTGATTATTCGGTGAGTGTTTTTCCACACCTCCATGGTAAACTTCTATCATATGGCTACTCCTTGTTTCTTTTCCCAAATCTCGATGGTCTTAATCAGGTCTTCCGTCACATGTTGGCGACTTTCGGTGTGCAATACATTGTAGCACGGAATGATATAATCCTTGATTAATCCTATTCTCGCCATACGTTGATACATGGTCCCCGGGGCGACATCTAAGGCTTTTGCCACAGACTCGACACATGAGGCGACAAAAATGGCGATTTTTTCGTCTTCTGAGGGGCAATACTCATATTTGTCTTTCGGGTTCATAATGCGCATGTTTATATTTGGGGGTTATGCTACCTTTCTCGCAAAGATAATGATTTTCTTGGTGATCCAATGGGATAAGAAAAAAGCAGCGAAATGTGATCGTTCGCTGCTTTTTGCGTTTGGTTAATTAGCTCATCGCCTCCTATCCAGGCTTTCTTAATTGACTTCGTCGAACTGACGTTTCAAAATTCATAATTCAAAATTCTTAATTCCCCTAGGGCGTTGCCCTAGGCTATATGTGTTGCGCTCTTTCAGAGCTGGGTTGTGCGCATCATGTGGGGATACGCATTCCCTTAATTGACTAGGTTGAACTGACGTTTCTTTGGTTATTAACTGATCTTTTCAGTCTGTTGAAGATGTATGCAGTAGCGTGTCGACTTCTTCGATGAGTCTCTGAGCTTTCTCGTAAAGTTCGTCAACTTCCTCTTCTGTCGAATATACAAATTCGTCATAGTCACTGTGCTGACGACAATCGAACAAATTGGTGAATGCTCTGCCGCTTTCTTTTGATATTAGGCCTTTCGAAACGAAATGCAACCCCAGCATTGTCTTAACGCCAGCGTGGGTGTCTGTCGGTATGTGATTTTTTGTTAGCAAGGCAACAACTGCGTAGTAACACGCATAATACAATCGGTTGGTTGCTGTGTTATAGTATCCTTGTTCACGCAGGAATGGAATCTCCGCAAGTGTTTGGTGCGCTCTTTCCAATCTGTAATGCACAAGGGCATCAATGTTTTCGTCTGACATTTGTTGAATCATAGTACTATCCCCTCCCTGTTCACATTGCATTGGAATGGTGTCATGAAAGGTCGGTTTTCCCAATCCTTGCGTAGAAGGACCAATGCGCTTATGTTGACACCTGTTTCCAACTCAATGTCATAAAATGGTGCGATGATGTGGTCTTTGTCGTCGTATGACAATTTGTCGGCATCGACCAGCAGTAACAGATCGATGTCGGAATCCTGGCGCGCGTCACCCCTCGCTTCCGACCCGTACAGGATCGTTTGCACCTTCGGCAGTAACTTTACCGCTTCTTTCCTTATCCGTTCCACAATTTCTGGCCTTCTCATAGCTGACACTAATTTTGCTACCTTTCTCGCAAAGATAATGATTTTCTTGGTGATCCTCCAACGGGATAAGAAAAAAGCAGCGAAATGTGATCGTTCGCTGCTTTTTCCGTTGGGTTAATTAGCTCATCGCCTCCTATCCAGGCTTTCTTAATTGACTTCGTCGAACTGACGTTTCAAAATTCATAATTCAAAATTCTTAATTCCCCTAGGGCGTTGCCCTAGGCTATATATGTTGCGCTCTTTCAGAGCAGGATTGTGCGCATCATGTGGGGATACGCATTCCCAAAATTGACTACGTCGGACTGACAATTCTTAATTGACTTCGTCGAACTATCGTTTCTTAATTCTTAATTCTTAATTTTCCAATCCTCAACTCCTTCAGCTTGTACAGGAACCTGCACGCCGAGGTGAAGTAGTTGGATTTGACGCCGTTGCGTTTGAGGGAGGCGTGGTGTTCCTTGAGCACTTTGAGGTGGCTGCGGAGGCCGGAGGTGGAGACGCCGCCCGTGCGCATGGTGACGAAGTCCAGGGGCAGGTATTTGGTCTTGATCTTACCGAGGTAGATGAAGCGGAGGAGCAGGTCGAAGTCTGCCGCGATGCGGTAGCGCTTGTCGAAGGTGCCGTAGCGGTCGTAGACGCTTTTGCGGCAGTAGAAGGAAGGGTGCGCGGGCATGAAGCCGAAGCGCATCAGGGAAGGGCGGAAGACCTTCGAGGAGTAGTATCGGACGCACCGTTCGAGGTTTTCGGGCGACACGTAGTGCACGTCGCCATAGACTGCGTCGAGCATAGGGTCGCGCATGGTGTCGGCGACCATTTGGAGGACGTTGTCCGCGGTGTAGTAGTCGTCTGAGTTGAGGATGCCGATGATGTCGCCCGTTGCGATGGCGAGGCCCGTGTTCATGGCGTCGTAGATGCCCTTGTCGGGTTCGGAGACGATGGTGAGTCTACCGCCGAAGCGAGGCTCGTACTCCCGGCAGATGGCGAGGGTGTCGTCTGTCGAACCTCCATCCTTGACGATCAGCTCGTAGTCCCGGAAGGTCTGTCGCAACACGCTCTCCAACGTGTCCCGTATGGTCTCGCCACTGTTATACGACGTGGTGATGATCGATATCTTCTTTGCCATATGAAACTTTACACATTAACGGCTTACATACTCAATTCGGTTAATTTTTTGACGTTTTTTATCCATCTGCGCAGATTTCTTCTGCATTTTTATCCTGATTTTACTTCAATTGATATTTGGGTAATACATTATACACTTTTGGGTGCAAACATACGATTTATTTAAATTTCTTACAATGGGTTTTTGTGTGTTTTTCAACAAAATGTTTCGAATCAATCTTCGATTTCCCTTTCCTTTATTTTGACTGCCGGATTTCCTTGGTAGATAGAATATGCTTCACAATCTTTTGTTGCCATTGAGCCTACTGTAAGTATACTATGTGACTTCATCGTCACGCCTGGACAAACTACGGATTTTGCGCATATCCATGCACCGTCTTCCAGTTTGATTTCTCCAATCATCAGATCGAACGTTGTTTTCTTGTAGTTATGGTTGCCGCACAACAACATAGCCCCTTGGCTGATGCATACGTTATCTCCTATCGTCACCTCTGCAAGATTGTCTATCCATACATTTTCGCCTATCCAACAGTTGTCGCCAATGGAGAGTCTCCATGGATATTTGATGCTTACGTGCGGTTTGATAATTACCCCCTCTCCTATTTTTGCTCCAAAAATTCGTAAAATAGACCTTCTGATGCTACTGACGAATAACCATCCGCTATTCATGCATAGTTCATTCACAAAGTACCAAACAAGCATTTTTATTTTACTCCCGCCAGTCTGGTACCATGAATTGTCATATGTGTTCAAATCTATTTTCTTCATAAAACTGTATATACCTTTTATGTTTAGAAATATATCTTTTTATTGGCATTATTCAGTGATGAATTTTACTATTTTTTTTTCGAAATTTTTTAAATCGTTTTCCACATCATGTAAAAACCATATACAACCTTGGTTATACATGTCATAATCAAATGTTTCCCAATAGTTTATGATTTTATCATATATGTTTTCATTACGACTAACAAGCAATCCTAATTTGTATTTTTTTATAATTAATGATTGGTAATCATCATCATAAGTTAAAAGAGGTCTACGAAGACGAGCACCTAAATACAATCGATTACTAAGCAAATATTTGCTCAATATATTTTGCTCCATACATACATTAAGCATATTTGCGTTTAACACATATTTGTCCTCATCCTGTTTTAGATATTTTCCTGTGATAGTTACATTGAATGGTTTGTTTCTCTCAACATGATTTTTTATTGTTTGTGAGGCAGGTCCCATGCCAACAAAAGATAATTTTATATCTGTTCGATTACCTAATGTTTTTATAATATCTATATTCACTTTTTCATCTCTCAATTTACCTATGGTGATTATATTATATGGCTTGTCCTGATTACAATTGTTATTGTGTATATTGGCATTTCCAATCTCATTTAATGTGATATTATGGGTAATTACATATGATTCTTCTTGTGGTAAAAATTGTTTAAACCCTTCTGAAGATATAACATTAAATGCAGATTTATTTAAAAGATGATTTAAAGCATACCTGAAATAAGGGAACTTAAGGATGGGAGAATAATCCCTTATATCAAACACATATCTATTTTTGTAATGTTTGCTTAAATATTTATAAAAGAAGATAGAATCTGCTATGGTATATATAAATATTCCATCATATGATACTTTTTTTAGATGTTTTAGTACAAATCGATAAAATCTATATATATCGTATATTTTTCTTGGCGCAGAATATTCATCATTGGTTTTCTTTTCATATGCAATATAGTTACTCCCATATTTACATACCTCTCCATGTCGATTCCAATAAATAACGTTATAGCTGATATTGTATTTATCTAGAATAGAAGTATATGTGTCAATATAAGGCAAGACCTCTTTTACTGCAGGTATAATTACTAGAAATTTTTTCATTGTTGAAGATTAATATGTAGTTTATCGTCTTAATTAACGTATTAAAAAACTTTTAAATTGATATAACTCCTGTTGCCATGTAAATACAAAGAATGATGTATTACCAATGGCTTTATACATTGTTGCTACAAAAGTCATTATGAAAAAAACAAATAGTATAAGTGAAAAATACTTTGATAAATTTGAATAACAATATGCTAATGTATAAGCACCAATTATTGTTGATGTCAAAGAAAAATACCAGTTTAATCTATCTATTATGTGACTACCCCATAATAGGTATGTGATAATTACTCCGAGAAAGAAGAAATTATATATTATTACAAAAAGATCTGAATTTGCCCATTCTTTTACTTTGGGACTTAGATATATGAGGAATATGACTCGGGCTAAATTTAAATAGAAACCTATGCCTAATATACTTTGTTCTTCTTGTATGAGTTTTTGACTAGCATTATCGACATACCATCCATACCCTGATATATTTAAAATATATTCCAGATTGGATACGATGTTTTGAATAAAAATTAACCTCATTAATATTAATGAAATAACCAATAGAACCAATTGTAGTGCTATATTGTTAATCCATTCTTTCCTATAATTAACTAAAGGGTAAAATAACAGCAATACGGCTGCTGAGTTATGGAATAATATTGCCAAAAATATTAGTAGGTAATGCTTAATAATTTTTTTTTCAACTATATACTTCATGGAAAATATCCAAAAACCTATGGCAATAATCTGTCTAATGCCATTCATGTAAGATAGCCAGACTGCAGTCAACATAAAAGAGAGTACCAAAAATTTGCAGATGTATAGTTCATCCTTTAGCACTCTAAAAGTAAAATATATTGGAATAAATGATGTCACAATCATGAAGCCTTCCTTCGGTAAATTAAATAAAGCGGACAGTTTCATTAGAAACAAATAACCAATTTCAACATCTCTAATTGGATTATTATTCAACACATCTTGGTACATTCCGATATAGGAAAAATAATCAAAACCGACACCATATCTAAATCCAAAAACTAACGAATAAATTACAAGTGCACAGACAACGTATTTCCATGAACAATTCTCATCTGCCTTTTTACAAAGCAAATACATAATAATTGTAAGGATTGAGTATACTAAGACTGTTTGTATCATATTTTTTCTGTCTTATCATAAATGTCACTAATGCATTTCGCATTAACCAATGACGTATATTTGCATTTCGCAAAATTATATGCTGCATCAGACAATTTATATCTTAACGAATAATCTTCACATAGGCTTAAAATACATTTTTCCAAAGATGATGTATTCTCAATGTTATAGACAAGTCCTGAAATGTGATTCTCTACCAACTCTATATTGGCACCTTTATTGCTTACAATTACAGGAATATGATTAAGCATATACTCGATTGTAACACGTCCGAAAGCTTCGTTTAATGAAGGAACAACGGCTATGTCTGCATTTGAGATTTCGGTAGAGATATCTTTTTTATATCCACAAAATATAACATATTTTTCCGCATTATGCTCTATCACATATCTTTTTAATGATTCGGCATATATACTATTGTCTCCGCCCAACAAATATAGACATATTTTTTTTTGAGTGTTTTCAATAATCGAAATCACTGATTCAACGACTTGTTTCTGATTCTTTTTTTCGTTAATTACACCTATACATATGATGTTTGTATAATCACGTTTTTCACAAATATTTTTTTTGTATATCCGATCATCACTAATTCCGTTATATATTGTGATTATGTTTTTAAATCCAGTTTTAGTGTAGTGCTTATTAATAGAATCAGAGATCGCAATATTTTGGTTTACAAACCAATTGTTTATTTTTTTTTGTAACCATTTCCCCAAAGCATAATTTAAATTATAATCAATGGAGCCAAATTCACGAAGATGCTTCACATGTTTTATACCTGATATCAAGTTGAAGAACTCACCAATATGGATAACCGACGAGTTGCTATGAATTATATCTATTTTATTGAATTTGTATCGGACTTTTGCATATGCAAACAAATAAAAAACTGGATTAATTAGAACTCTAATTAATCCTTTTGCCCAACATATTATAGACGAAGTATCACATAATGACAAAAAGAATAGAGATGTGACATATTCAATATTATTTTTTTTTAGTTCATTGGATAATAGGCCTTCACTAGGAATTAATAGGAGCGGAGTATGTCCCATTTTTTTCAATTCGATCATCAGTTGGAGCATAGATAAATTTGCTCCCATTAATCCAGAATATGAGGCTATAAATAGAATTCTTTTATTATTCATGTGCCTTCATAATTTTTAAGATAGATCCATTTATAAATGAAGCCATTTCAGAATAGCTACTATAAAAGCTGCCCCAGATTTCCTTTGTGAGAGATAATGCCCACAATTCCACAACAGCATCCTTAATACCCTGTTTGGATGCTCTTGAAAGGACGGAGTCATAAGATAATATTATTCCTCCATATTTGTTCTTTAGATATTTTTTTACCTCTTGGTCATCAGAACACAAGAAAAACCTTGCATCCTTTTCTTCGGATAGCTTTGAATCGATTGCTTTTTCAAACAGTTCAATTGGAGATTGTTCTATAGATGCTTTGTTGTCTTTCCTCCTAATATGCAGGCCATAGGTGTTTGAAGAAAACTGAGATGTTATAACTTCTATTTTTTCTCGTATATCTTCCTTTGGTACAAAAAGTTCTTTTATTGGATATAAATCACCTTGCTGGCTATACGTTGTAATATACACGTCATTGGAGAAATTAATACTATTTAGTGCATCAAGTTGCAAGTCATAATAGAAATTTCTATTCAGTAGAGAATTTAGTATTTTCGGAATAAATAGATTCCTTGCAGAGGCTCTATTATACAAAAAATGATTTAATAACGAGTGGTCATCAATATTTAACAGCTCATTAGGCTCGAAAATATCACTAAAACAGCAATTAAACCCTGGTTCTCTGATCCAAAATATCTTTAGGTCAACATCTTGCTTTTTGCAAAAATTGACAACGGAAGATACAACTCTTAACCGATTTCCTAAACCTGCGTATGGTATCAAGTTAATCATAGTCTATATATTTCACGTGTTATTGTTAACTGTAACTAATGTATTTTATTGATTCCTATAGGACTTTAGCCAACATAGAAAATAAAAAAGTGGGAAAGATAAGTATAATAGTTGCATTTTTTTTCTTAGGAATCGAACTTGACTATCAATCTTATATCGATAAATCCCAGATATGTTCGATTTTTTTAAATATCTGAAATTTACATCTTTTGTTTTTAGGGAATCATTCACAAGATTGGAAAAAGATATGTATTGCATGTAATTCAGTATTGCTTTTTCTCCTGGATTGTGCTCAATTTTGCCAATAAAATCACTGATTATTCCCACGGATTTCAACATGCAATCGATACGTTCTTTAGAATATGAATTTGAGGCGCTTCCCTCTCTACCAATGACATAATAAAAGTTTATGTCTGAAAATCTAACCTTGTTAGAGTAATACATTGCTTGAAGCATGAAATTTGTATCCTCTCCATTCTTTATTGAAGGCAGAAACATGATTTTGTGACTGAGGATGAATTCTCGATCGAAACATACTCCACATACACTTCCACGTAAATAGCCAGCATTTAAAATATTTATGCTTTCGTACAATTGATTCTCTTTGAACAATTGGTTCCAATCATAAATTTTTTTCTTCTCAATGATAAAATTACAGATAACAATATCTGCTTTAACACAGTTATCAATGTCGCTAATTGCCTGAGATAGTGCCGAATCGCCTAATTTATCATCAGGATCAACAAATATGATAACATCTCCACTTGCATGTTTCATACCTTCATTCCGTGCGATAGAAACCCCTTGGTTTTTTTGTTCGATCAACAATATATTGTCATGATTCGTTTGGTAACATTTTATTATGTTTGATGAGTTATCAAGGGAACCGTCATTCACACATATCACCTCAAACTGATTGTCTGATATGTTTTGTTTGTAGATCGAATCAAGGCATCGAGCTATATAAGGCTCAACGTTATATATGGGTATGATAATTGACAATTTCATTGCAATCCTTTTTCTATGAAACGAATGCTGTCATTTTTCCAAGAAGATAATAATGCATTTGTTTCTTCATAATTGATTGACGACTTTATAACGTTCTCAATATTCACTTCATCTTCTCCTACAAGCCGATCCATTAGGCGTAATGAGCCGAGTAAAGATATAAGACGGCTATTCCCTCTGCTATTGTTTGTCATTGTTAGAAAAGGCTTGTTAAATATGATGGAGAAGACTGTGCCATGGAATGAGTCGGTAACCACAAAATCGGCTTCCATGATTCCTTTCAACCATTCCTCCACGGAAGGGAAAATACAATCTGACAAACCTTTTGATCCAACTTTTGAGAACTTTTCTTTGGCCATCACCTCATTGGGTGTTAGTTGTAAAGATTTTGATACCTGACTCACAATATTTTTCTTCCCATTTGACTTGTCAAGTACATATACCATCATTTTTTTGCATGAAGAGATTTGTGGATATTTTGCTCTAACTAATTGCTCATATACTTCCCTATTAATCAAAAATGTAGGATCTAATACCCATTCTGCATCAACACCAAAGTGTTTTTTGCATAAATTTAGAGCACTATCTTCTCGAACAGATATGCCTTTAAATTTTTTTAATAGAGAAGCACATTCTATTGTTTTCTTTTTTGAAAATGACCACCAATCTACACCAAATGACGCAGCATAAGCAATTTTATGAATATCCATATTTTGGAAATCACTCAAAAAGAATTTCTCAATATACTTTCTATCGCCTCTCCACACTTGATCGCTACCAACAATAATAGCATCAAACCCAGCGTTACAAAATACATCTAGATTTCTTATAGCTACTGTTTTTGTTATTGCTATGTGTCCTTTTACGAATTCACGAGTGTTTTGATTTATTATATCCTGTTCTTTTTGTGTTGGCCATCCTCTTAAAGGCAAATGTATTCCTTTGATTCTCTTTAATATTCTACTTCCAAAAGAAGTGAAAATAGTCTTATAAGGCATAGACATTGTATAATCCATAGTGATTGGTTCATGCCCCATTTCCCGCAATACAAGATGTAATGCATAGTTTTGTAAAATACACCCATAATTATTTGTTAATGGGTGGGTTAGTATTCCTATTTTCATGTAATCTGTTTTCCCCCGTAGATGTATTTTATATGATCGAATTCACTTTTTAGCGATTTTTTTTACGAAACTAACTCCTTTGTCACCCAGAACATCTTTAAATAGATTTTTCGCACTCGAAACAACCGTTTTTTCAATGTTGCACATTATCGAAAGTGCGTTATTCTCGTCCTCATGATTTGTAAAAATTTCAAACACAATTGGTTTATCTCCAACTTCAGGGCGTGTGAACTCTTTTACCGCTGCAAGATATTCTTCCTTATTTGTCGCCGACAAATACGTAAATCCTAAATCCTGCACAAAATGTTTCACTAATTCGGGTGATTTATTGCCAAAGTGACCTGCTGCGGCCATATAGTTGTTGGCATCATCTCCAAATAAGAAACATGGATGAGCACTCAGTTTAAATTCTGCTCCCACACCATTATTCACAAGCAAAATTCTTATGTTTTTTCCCACATGGCGATTTCCTAATGCATTTAAATCATAGAAAAATGCCAAATCACCAGTAGCAAGATAACACAAACGGTTGGGGTTCACCAAGGAAGAACCTAACAAAGCAGAGTTGCTACCGTCAATGCCACAACATCCAACATTTGATACCGACTCTACACCCTCAGGTAACAAAAACATATTCCAACAACGTCTTGTGTTTGATGCGCTCAAATGAAACAATGATCCTTTCGGAAGTCGTTTTGAAAGAGTCATTGCCGACCATATATTGCTAAACGGAAGTTCGGGAATATGATCGTATATCTCATACAAATCAGAACGACACTTATCCACAAAAGCATGACAGTCAGCATCCTTTTTTGCATAATGTTCAAAAAAGCATAACTCTGGCATTTGAAATACATACGAAAGTTTTTTAAATGGATCTCTGAACTCTCCGTCTTCACTTATGCGCCAGACTGTTTTACACGGAATTCCGCCCGAGAAAACAGCTGCAGAAACCTCGCCAACATGAATCATCAAATCCAATGTTTCCATCGCAAATGAAGCATTTTTCTGCATAAAATTCAATGTTGGCAAAATCTTGTATTTCCCGTAATATCCGCTTGTATGGTCACAGATGACAATTGCATCATAAGTGGCACAAAAGCAATCTATGGCTTTTTGTTCATGTTCTGTGAATTTTCTATGAGAACCTACATAAATACCAATTTTACCTTTGGGAATCTCAGGAAGAGTGTCCCATGCACAGAATCTTTTGAAAGCTCTAACATCAGGCAGTTCCATTATCGAAAAATCTCTACTATATGTGGTAAAAAGATTGATATGTACAGGACCTCCACCATCACGAGTAAGTTCTGATATGGCTTTATTAGCCTCCATTACAACATAGTTGAAATCACGGTCATCCTTCACCACTGGCAATTCTGTTTTGAAACGTGCAATATCATCAGGAGACTGCCGACGATCAACATTTTGGAAGATCAACTGTCCAATTCGATCGGTTCCTTGATGGGATGTCACTGCCAAAACTGGAAGCTTACGATAGAATGCCTCTGTTAATCCTGGAATGTAATTTCTTGAAGCAGTTGCTCCTGTGCATGTCAAAACCACAGGTTCTCCGCTCTCCGCAGCTAATCCGCAAGCCATATATGCCGCCGAGCGTTCGTCCACAGAGGAATATATTTCAAAATATGGATCATTTTGAAGGCTTCCTAAAAAAGCAAGGTTCGTAGTGCCAGGAGAGGCTATAATTTTCTTTATATTGTTTTTCTTTAGTAATGCAACTAAAATTTGAACATTTTTTTCTGAATTGTAATACTTATTTTCCATAAATATGTATTTTATGTTTGAATGTTTTGAGCGCCTTTATCATATAGTTCAAAGATAAAATCAAAATTGAGAGATCATATCTATACAAAAGATAGTATATCTTGTCTTTTAATGAAGGTATCTCGTTCAATGGTGTCCTTTCGTTGACGACTCGGTCGTTGACAGCTTCAATTCTCCAATCGATATAGGAAAAAGAAGGATTCCACAAAAATGTTGACAGACAATCTGTCAATCCTTTATGGGGATCAGTAAACAATTGGATGTCACAAAACTGATTAATTTTACTATTGTCATAACTTCGATTGAAATATCTACAATAGATTATTTGGTATATTCTGTCTTTAAATTTAAAATTGGTCGACTTCTCTGTATATTTTACTGGGATTTTCTTGCCAAAATGTTTCTCTAACACGACAAGGTATATCTCTAAAACATCCCTCCATTTAAGAGAATGATTGCAAGTTATATGAAAAGCTTGATTTAGGGCTTCTTTTTGTCCGATAATTGAAGCAATCCCTTTTGCGACATCATCGCCTAATGTATTTGTCGTGATTTTGTCTGCAATGTCATTAGAAAAGACTATAGTTCGTCCGTGCAGTGCACGATATAGCCAATTTTCCTTTTCCAATACACCTAGTTGTAATCGAAAGTTGTTGTAGGTGATTGATGGTCTAATGATAGTAAAGTTATTCCTTCCTGAATTAAAAAGAAGATTTTCTTGTCGTGCCTTAGCTAATGCATATTCGTTTGTTTTAAGATATTCGACATCTTTTGATACGTCTAACAATCGTGGGGTATTTTCTGTTATAGGACTGTCAGATTCAGAATATATTCTTGCAGATGAGATAAATACATATTGCTTTGTGCTGTCAAGTATAAATGGCAAAATATGTTCAAACTTCTCTCCATGAACTAGAAAATCCACTATAGCATCCCATTCTTTTAACTTTAATATATCCATCAAAATGTTATCATCGCAAGCATTTCCTTGAATATATCGAATATTATGCTCTGATATATGTTTCTTCCTTGAAGTAACATATATATTGTTTGTTGCCACTTTCGACAAATCATTAACTAGAGGAACACCCATGGCACCAGTTCCTCCCAATATTAATATATTCATTCAATTATACTTGTTATACGAGATGAAATATCTTTAACCTTTTTTACCGCTAACATTCTTTCTTTGAATGTCATCCCTAAGAAAAATGTAATAAGTCCGACAGTTAGCAAACTAACTACGATAGTCAATGCTAATCTTAAATAAGATTGTTCTACATAATGACTAATCAATACTAATGGAATTATAGACAATGCTGTAACTCTGAAAATAGGCCAGAAAACTTCTTTGATATACATTTCAGGTTTCAAACCCGTAAGTTCTTTTAAAAGGAACAATCTTGCCACCAAGACACAGACTTTCACAAGAATATAAACATAATATGAACTTTCAATGGCAAAACCACTGAAAAATAAAATCCATGTAAGAGGGAATTCAAAAGCACTAATAATGCCAATAACAATAGTGTATTTTTTCAGATTTCCTGTTGCCATACAGGCCGTATAACCTGAAGAGCCTATGGAATCCATCATTCCCAAAACCAAAGATAATTGAACAAACAAAACTGCTTTTTCAGGAACATTTTTCAACCATATATTGAGTACTGTATCAGCTTCAAAAATCAAGGGTAGCGCAAGCATTAACATGAGGAAATATGAATATTTTGCTGCCGTACACACTAACTTGTACATGTTGTCATATTCTCCCGACGCATAACACTTTGTTATCTGTGGATTTACTGCCGTTGTAAAACAATTGACGAAAGAGACAACAGCGGTTTCCACCTGAATGGCAACCGCACGTGCCGCATTAAACACAACACCGAAGAAGATATTAATCAACATATTAACACCTTGATTGTTGAGCATATGGTTTGCACTCGTGATAAAATTCCACCCCGCAAACCCAAACATTTCCTTCATTAAATCTTTATCTAAAAGGAATTTATAGGTTGCTTCCTCGAAGTGTCTTTTAGAATAGATTGCATAGATGGAACGATTAATCAGTCCGACAATCATAATTAACAATCCATAATAGACAAGTCTGTCAAATGGATTATATGCGATAATTAAGGCGACAATCAGTTTTAGCGTACAATCTACAATGCTGATATAGGCAAACGCCGACATCTTTTCATGAGCAACAATCACCGCATTGTAGGGAACACTCAGAAGATTGATTGCAAATGTTATAACAGAGAACTGGAACACCCAATTTGCCGCAGTCATTCTTCCTTCTGGAATCACCATCTTGTAGTTGAGAAACCATAGTCCAATGGTCTCCATCAAAACCGTAATGATTGCTATTAGTATAATCTGGATGTTTACAGAGGTCGAAAAAATACGCTTTAATCGATCAAAATTTCCTTTCCCTAATTCAAAAGTGATAAACCGACTGATTGCAGTCGAAAGAGATCCACTCAGAATCCCAAACATCGCTACAACACCACCAACCACATTGTAGATTCCGTAGTCAGCCACTCCCAATGCTTCAAGTATCACCCTCGACGTATACAACGACACACCCATTGTTAGAAGCATGCGGAAGTATAGTATCAACGTGTTTTTTGCTATACGTTTGTTATTTGATACGGGGGATGGCATGGGTTATAAGTGTGTTTTTTTGAGCCTTAATATATTAGTATTGCTGTTTGTTTAAAACGATATCATAACGCAGCAACACTCTAAAACATTCAAGAATCAATTCAGGTAATTTAGGATCCACATCAGATAATAAATCATTACACTTTTTTCTCATTGCAGACGTTGATTTCATGGTGTTTTTCTTGCTTCTTTGCTCATAATCTTCAATATAAACACATTGGTCATAGTCGCATCTCTTCTGGTATGGTCCATCCACTTTAGGATCTATTAGTTTGTGGATCTTCACAGCAAATAAAGATGATCCGAAACTTGGATTTACACTTGTTATATCATCTAAAGATATATCTTTGATGGATTCGTTTCTATAATATAGATTAAGCACATAGAGTGCTGCCAATCCGTGAAGTAAGTGTTTGATGCTCCCTTCCGATATATCTTTTACTCGATTATGTTTTACTGCTTGATAGGCTTTATTCCAGTCAGAGGAACTGGATCCACGTTTATTTGCCTTGTACAAAGGATTAAGAATTATATTTTCTTCTTTCTCTAAGTAGATTGCAGGAGAAGTCACCAAAACAATTTTTTGGTCGAGTTTCCACAAATTGTTAAGATGCTCCATACAAACAGTATCGAAGTACATATCCTTATCGTCCATCACTTTCCCACCATTGGACAAATACAGATCTTTTGCCAAGGCTTCAATTTCTATCACTGTGCGTATCAGCATATCAGCTATCCTCATAGAATACACTTCTTGTTGGGCGTCGTTGATATGTATAGTGTCCGCAAGTGATAGAAAATCACGTTCTAAATTCAAATATACCTGCCAATAAAGTTGTGTCATTGGAGTTCCTTGGTTTTTAGTCCATTTGTGTTATGGCGCTTTATTTATAAGTTATTATCCACACCAAGATGTTCATCACTATGACGACATAGTTCAGAACGGCACCCGCTTTCAGTTGGTTGTTTTTCGACATCGTAAATAATGCGTTTGTCGTTTATCTATATTTTTCGTGGATTTCTCCCTATTCAATCTATCGTTACACATCATCCTTTTACAGGCAGGATCTGCCTCGCATGGGGTGCAATATGCTGCATCCGTGCGGTTAGGCCATGTAGAGACGCAAAATTTTGCGTCTGTACGGACCGGGATCCGCATCGCATGATGGGCGCTATTATTCGCCTGTGCGGTATCGTATGGTGGCGCATTATTCCGCATTCGTGCGGTTAGGCAGTGTAGAGACGCAAAATTTTGCGTCTGTACGGAGGTCACCTCGCCTCGTATGTTGGGCGCTATTATTTATTCTTTCAGCCCGCTATGCATCCCCTTTTCTAACGTTTCGAACAATTTAGGCATTTCCGAGACGCTTTCTTGCTGGCATGCCTCAATGTCAAAGGATTTTAATAGTTTGTGGTCAATTTTCTGCATATATGGCAGTAGCTTCTCGAACAGATTCGGACAACTTTTGAAGTCCTTCTTGCTTTTATTGTACTTCCCAAACAAGTTGTCGTCAATCTGAAACTTCCGCAATTCTGGTAACAGTTCCTTGTATGTCCCGAAATATTTCGTCGAGCGCGGGTTCATGTGCAGATAAAACCAATATTCAAGACATGGATTATTCACTATGATGGTCAGCTTATCTTCCCATTCCTTCCTGCTTTTTGCCTTCTGGTAACAACTCTTGAAACTTTGCAAAACGCTATTGGCACTCTTGGTTTCCTTGTTTTCCTTCAGGACGCAATCGAAATCAATCATCCAAAAAACATGCTCATATCCCTTCGCAATCGATTCTTTCACCAATTCGTATTGATCCGTTATCGAACCGCATGACAACTCCGGCTGTATCTTTACCTTTAGTCCATAATAATCCTTAACCAACTCAACGTACCATTTTTCGGTGTCGCCATCGGCAATCAGGACATAACCAACGGGATGTGCATCTTTCCTGTTTTTCCTGCGGGCCATTATCCTTCGGTTTTGAATATCAAATCACTGTCGTTGTTAGGGACACCACCCAGTTTGCCGATGCTATACGCGTTGTATATGCTTGTCGTGTCCCGAATCACAGAACTGTCGAAGTCCGCGAACGAATATACCTCGGTGGAGCCATCTTCCCGCTTGTCCGTTATCCACAACGCATCTTTCCGTAGCAAACGCTTTTTTTGCAGGAATTCGCGGTTGTGGGTCGTGAAGAGCAACTGCGACCCTCTGACATTCTTCAGGAACGAGACGATAAACGCTTCATATAATTCGGGATGCAATGACGTATCCAATTCGTCGATCATCATGAACTTCTCTGATTTCGTCAATTTCAAGAGTATCCCCATCAGCCCGAAATAACGCTTTGTCCCTTCCGACTCAAGCGTATATGGCAGTTCATACTCTTTCTGCCCTGTCCGGTGTTTTAGCTTTATCTGCGGAACCGTATTGCTGTCTATGTCATCCAACACATCGAATGCCTCTTTTATATTACACTCTCCGTTGTACGATTCAACCACATCCTGCAAATAACTCGTCAAGGGAGCCCTTTTTTCGATTGATATTCCCGAGATATTAAAATCAGCCCTTTTTAACGCGCTTATCACATCCGCCTCGTTTACCCTGTGGTCGTTTATGTCCTCCGCCAATAACATGTCCAAAGACGTTTGCCAGGGCATCAACTCTTCCAAATAGTCATTGAACCATTCACTTACATTTCTTAAGGCTTCTATGTCCGCACTTATTTTAGAAAAACCGGCAAGCACAGTCTCGTTCCACAATGTGCTGATGTTTAGCATTTTTGCTATCATCGGGTCCACATTCTGTCCTTTCCCGAATTCAATGGCCGACAACTGCTTGTTTACATCCGTTGTCCGTTTATAGATGTTCTTGCTTTTCCCGGACGTCAAATAGGGATACTCGTTAAGTTCTTCGTATACAACGGAATATTTGTTGAATTCAATCTTATAATTGTACTTGGTGTCATTGGAAATGAAGTTCACCTCCATTGACGTGTTTTTCGAATAATCAAGTTCGAATGGAACGAATGACAAAGGGGTATTCTTTTCTGTCTTTGTCTTTAACGCAATCTTTTTCAGATAATTCAGCGCTTTCAGGAGATTGGTTTTTCCCGATGCGTTGGCGCCATATATCATCCCAATCTTCAACAAATTGAGCGTGCGCCCTTTCTGTTTATCTTGGACGGATATGAAATAATGATCCTCCAACCCCTTCACTTTCGTGTCAGGTTCAAACGTTATTGTTTGCCTGCTGTTGAAGGAAAGAAAATTTTCGACTGAAAAATCTACCAACATAATGCTATAAATTTCCTGTTACACGCGAATTTAGCAAATATAATGATAGTATATATTGAAAAAATATGTAATTTTTGTAAATAACTTACAAATTTTGCATATTTCGGTGCAATGTAGAGACGCAAAATTTTGCGTCTGTACGTAGGTCGCCTCGCCTCGCATGTGGGCGCTATTATTCACCTATGCGGTATTGTATGGGCGCAATATGCTGCATTTGTGCGGTTAGGCAATGTAGAGACGCAAAATCTTGCGTCTGTACGGACCGGGATCCGCATCGCATGATGGGCGCTATTATTCGCCTGTGCGGTATCGTATGGTGGCGCATTATTCCGCATTCGTGCGGTTAGGCAGTGTAGAGACGCAAAATTTTGCGTCTGTACGGAGGTCGCCTCGCCTCGCATGATGGGCGCTATTGTTCGCCTATGCGGTATCGTATGGTGGCGCATTATTCCGCATTCGTGCGGTTAGGCAGTGTAGAGACGCAAAATATTGCGTCTGTACGGACCGGAACCTGCATCACATGATGGGCGCTATTATTCGCCTATGCGGTATCGTATGGTGCAATATGCTACATCTGTGCGGTTAGGCAATGTAGAGACGCAAAATTTTGCGTCTGTACGGACCGGGATCCGCATCGCATGGTGGGGCGCTATTATTCGCCTATGCGGTATTGTATGGGCGAAATATGCTGCATCTGTGCGGTTAGGCAATGTAGAGACGCAAAATTTTGCGTCTGTACGGATAGGGCATTGCGTCTGTACGGACCGGGACCCGCATTCGTTCACGGTCAGGATTTCCTACGCATCCATGAGAGCGTTTTCCGTTTCGCCCTAACGAGGCGAGAGCTCATCTGGTCGCCCAACATGCGGCAGAACCTCCGTTTGAGGATGTCCAAGAAAGGGTTCCAGCTCTCCGAGTAGAGATGGACGGAGACCGTGTTGGCGGAAGAGTTCATCTTTTTGGTATAGAAGCTTTGAGGGCAGAAGTAATCCCAAGGATAGATCCAGATGCCAGCGACTTGCTGCAACTGGTTGTTGGGATGCAGGCCCTGCTTCCTGAGGAGATCCGTCGTGAACTGAACGACGGTGGTCATATTATTTTTACCATTCTCGTCGATGAAATGACGCTGTTGGTAGAACTTAAGCAACTCGGCGAAGAAGGCATTGTGGGCCTCCACTCCTATGCCTAGTCCGGGCGCTACGTAATAAAAAGGATCCTTGGAGAGTTTGTCCACCTCGTCCGGTTGCTCGAACCCCATGAAGGGACCCTTTTCGATGATGTGATAGGGGCTCTTCACCATACGCACATCCGTGTCGAAATAGACACCTCCGTAGTGATACAAGATCCAGAACCTTGCATAGTCGCTCACAAAAGCATACTTCTTTGCCGCATAAGCCTCCCGCGTGTAAGGAATGCTGTTCACATCGAAATTCTGCTCGTTCCATTCCTTGATCTCGTAATCGGGCATCAGCTTCCGCCAAGTCTGGATACACTCTGACGCGTACTTAGGCAGGGGATTCCCGCCGAACCAACAATAATGAATAACCTTTGGTATCATTGTTTTTCCTATCCTGATAGAATTAAATTACCGGAAAATATCCACCCAGGAGCATTGCTCCATCGTGACGGAATCCGCCATCGGATAGTCGTCTGACGTGGATTGCGCAAAGAACTGATCGATGTCGCCCACCAGCTTCGTGTTTTCGATCTTGCGGAAGCCGTTGGCGATGAATTTTGCCGGGGCACCCCCAATCAGGGACGAAGGTTGCAGGTCGGAGAAATCACGGTTGACCAAACTATGGCTAGCGACGGTGGTGTAGTCTGGCAGGGTAACGCCACTCGAGACCGTGCTTGAGTTGCAGAGCCAACAGCCCTTGCCTAAACGGACAGGCTTGCCACATCGTTTCACGCTGCGGGTGTTGAAATTGGCCACGTAATGGTAGTTCGAGTCGAAGATTTGGCATCGATGGGCGATCCTACATTGCTCACCGAGCGTGATGCCGACCAGACATCCGATGTTACAGAAGTCGGTGATTTTGAAGTTGGCGCCGCAGTCCAGCGTACTATCGCAGACCACAATCTTGGTGCCCGTGCCAATCAAACCCTTCCCTCGGAAGATGATTTGCCCATAGTTGCAGATCACGGATTGCGCTGAGTTGAGCGAAGGAGAGGCGTACATGTCCTTGTTGAAGCGGATCATGCCCGAAAGGACCTTCCCTTCCACCCTCATCGAACCGGAGAGGCAATAGAAGCGAGGCCTGCCATAGACCCACACCGGCAGGCGCCAAGCCTGACGCAAAGGAAAACTCCTGAAGTTCAGCCATACCGTCTTCCATGGGTTCACCCAATTAGACGTCAACAACCGTTCCAAGCGTCCTATTCCGTACTTAAAATCAATCTTTTTTACCAGTTCCCCTACTGTATAAATCTTTAGTATTTCTTTAAATGATCGCATAAACAACCTTTGAAAATCGAAGGAGTGGAGCGATATGCGCCTAAGTTAATCCACCCCGTGCTTGTTTTAACGCGCCAAAATTAATCATTTATCTTGATTTTGGCAAATGATTTTTGCGTCAAAATCCCACCATATTCCGAATCCATAGTATAATCTGTTTGGTCATGGAGAACGCCAAACTCTTGTCCGGAAGGTGGGTGCGGATGCCTTGCGAGATATCGCGCCGCTGATCTTCGGTAAGACAATCGTAGAGGTTGTGCCGCACCATATGATACCCCATGGCGAACAACATGCGGCCTACCGCACGCTGGTGATGGTTAGGTTCGCGGGTCGTCACCCGCTGATATACGTTGTAAATATTTTGTAGTTCCTGCGAGAGGATACGTTTCGCATTGGCGGATGATCGGATGGAGTCCGCATTGTTGCGCAGATAGTGGTAGAAGGGGGCGTGGACGAAGACGATGTCCCGCGCCTTGGCCACCAACTGCGAGGTGATCACGAAATCCTCGAACATATTGCACGTCGGGAACTCCAGCCCGTCGTAGAGTGAACGTCTGCAGAGCCGGCTCCAAACGTAGGCGTCAGTTTCCAAGGCGAGTATCGCATCATAATAGTCGTCGCGCGACACCTCGAGATGGCTGAACCGTTCGCTATGGTCCGCATACTCCTCCACCCAATCGCAACATACCATGTCGGCACCGCTCTCGACAGCCCGTTGATAGAGCCGCTCCACCATGTCGGGATCGATCCAGTCGTCGGAGTCCACGTGCAGGATGTAATCCCCGGTAGCCTGCCCCACTCCGGCTCGGCGAGCCTGAGGCAGACCCATGTTGTGTTCGAGGTCGATGACCTTGACGTCCGCCTCCGGATACTCTTTCCTCACATTGGAGAGCACATTTATGGAGCCATCCTTCGTGCAGTCGTTGACGAAGATGAACTCCACGCCCTTGAAGGTCTGCGTGAACAGAGAGCGTGCGCAACGTTCGATGTAGTGTTCCACGCCATAGACCGGCACGATGACCGACACCATTGGCGTAGGGGCAGTTTTACCATCCATTTCAATTCGTATATCCATTCAAAATAGCGTTTGCGACGAAGACGGGTCTTCCCTCTTCCGTCAACCTATAAAGAACCTTTTTATTTTTCCAGCCAGCGTTCTCGCGGACTCTTCCGCGGAGAGCATCAGTCGGTATGCGCCACTAAACGACGGATGTCTGAGCGCATGGGTCGTCCACCGTCCCACAATGGATGCGGAGCGGCTTCCCGATAGGAATGCTTCATTCACCTCCGGATAGAGGTCGTACAGATCCTTCCCGTTGCCCAACCTGGAATAGAAGAGGCGCTCTTTCGTGCCCATCTTGAGATTGTCCAACCATGAAGGATCCGACAATATATGTTCGAAATGACTGATCACCCACTTCTGCGATTCGACGGTTTCCGGGCGGCAGGTCCGCACCAAGGAATTAGGGTTCGAAGAGCAGTCGTAGTGATAGAATGCTTTGTTCAAATAGACGATTTTGATATCCTCCATGCAGAGGGAGGCGTTGAAGTACATGTCTTCCCAGATGTAGAGTTTGTCAGGGAAACGCAGGCCTCGGCTCGTGTAGCAGGAACGGCGCACTAGCTTGTTCCAACATGCGGAGTGGAGATCATGGAAGAAGCCCTTCATGACCGTTTCGTGGTCCAGCGCCTTAGGCTCCTGCTTGGAGTAGTATTGCCTGCCGTAACGGTTGATGAAGATATCGCAGATCACCATGTCGGCGTCGTCTTCCTTCGCCTTCGCATAGAGTTCCTCCAGCATGGTGGGCTCCAACCAGTCGTCCGGGTCCACATGGACGGAGTATTCGCCCGATATATGGTCAAGTCCCATGTTACGTGCGCTGCATAGTCCGCCGTTGGACTTATGATAGGCATGCACGCGGCTGTCCTTGCGGGCATACTCGTCGCACATCTCCCCGCTACGGTCACGGCTGCCATCGTCGATCAGCACCAGTTCGAAGTCGGTGAAGGTCTGCGCCAAGATGGACTGCACGCATCTGTCCAAGTAGGCTTCCGCTTGGTAGACTGGACAGATGATGGAGATGGAGGGCATGGGAATTAAGAATTAAGAATTTTGAATTATGAAACGTAGTTCGACGAAGTCAATTAATTTTCGTGGCCGTAGTAGCCGTATTTGCCTTTGTAGTACCCATATTTGTAGCCATAGTGGCCGATGGATTCGGTACCGTTGAGGACGATGGCCAGCTTGTTGAAGCGTTTTTCCGTGTAGTACTTCTCGATGTCTGGCAGGAGCGCCTTCTCGAGGAGGTTAGCGCGGACGACGAAGAGGGTCATATCCGCCCAATGCTTGATGATATCGGCATCGGTGACGATCTCAACTGGCGGACAATCGATGAAGATATAGTTGTACTCCTTGCGCAGTTCGGCAATCAGTTCACCCAATCGCTCCGACGTGAGGAGTTCAGCTGGGTTCGGCGGCAGTTTGCCGGCCGGCAGGATGTCAACGGTCTGGTGGACGATGAGCTTATGGAAATCCTTTTCGTTGCCACTGAGGTAATCAACGATGCCCCTATGTTTGTGACAATCAAATGTCTTGGAGAGGGTCTCCTTACGGAGGTCCAGGTCGAGGGCAATCACACGCCTACCGTTGATGGCGAATGAAAGCGCCAAGTTGCTGGATATGAATGTTTTTCCGCTGTTGATATTGGCGGAGGTTGTCATGATTGTGGAAGCATTGCCCTCCTTGCACATGAACTCCGTGTTGGTACGGATGACGCGGAAGGCCTCGTTGATGATGTCTCGGCTCTGCTCCTTCACAACTAGCTCCACCTCCTCGTCAGGCTCCTCCTTGCGAAGGAAGTTGAAGGTCTTGATACGGTTCTTCTGGGAGACGAGCGGAATCTCGCCAACGTAAGGGACCGTAAGCGATTCGAGGTCCTTGCGGCCACGTACCCTGGTGTTGAGCAACTCCTTCACATAGAAGAAGGCGAACGGCACAGCGAGGCCCAAGAGGAACGCCAAAGCGACTACATTACGTTTGTTCGGTGAGAAAGGTCTGTCGCCCCCACCATACTCAGGCTCCATGATGACGCGCGTGTCGTAGGCGGTGAAGGCTTGGGAGATCTCGAACTCCTCCTTTTTTTGCAGGAGGAAGAGGTAAAGTCCCTCCTTCACCTTTTGCTGACGCTCCGCCGAAAGGAGGTGTCCCGCCTGTTTCGGATTGGAACTGATGCGGGAGTTGATCTCGTGGCGGTTAGACTCGTAGGAGTCCAACTGGAGCTGCAAGGCAGTGATGTAATTCTCCACGGAGGAGATGATGGCGCGACGCAAGGCGCTGAGTTGGCTGTCGATGTCCTTCACGAGGAGGTTCTCCTCGCTACTGCTCTCCACGAAGCGGCTTCGTTGGAGGGTCAGCTTATTGTATTCGGCGATTTGGGACTGAATGCTCTGCTCTGTAACGCCCACGTTGGCAGGCATGAGTTTATCCTTGTTCTCCTTGAGGAAATTCAGGAGGTATTGCGCCACGGTAAGTTCATTGGCGTGTTGCTGCAGGTTACGTTCGTTCTCGCCCGCCAGACTCAGGTCGTAGGACGCGGTGGCGTGGATGTCCGGGATGCGTTGGCTACTCTTGTAGGTGGCGATTTCACCATCCACGGAGTTCAAGTCATCCTCCAAAATCCTCAAGCGCTGGGAAATGAAGTTGACAGTGCTTAGCGTCACCTTGTTCTTGTCCTGCATCCAGAACTCGTCGTAGACGTTCGTCACCATCTTCAGCACGTCGATCGCGCGTTCGCGGCTCTGGTCGGTGAAGGCGAGGTCGAAGACCGTACCCATCTTGTCGCGCAGGGAGACCGAAAGTTTCTCCTTGAACTCGCCGATAGCGTTGTATGCGCTGATGTGAGCGATCTGGATAGGTCGGGTGAAAATGTCACCCGTGTAATAGTTGTTGCGTTGCACGGAGATGTGCCCCAGTGGAGAGAGGATCGTGTCGCCCATGTGGACGGTGTACTCCTCCTTGAAGAGCGAATCCCCTATGGCGAAGTTCGTGAGATGGACCAAACTGTCCGACTTGAGACAAGCGACCAGGTTGCCTTCGCCATGGTTCGGCATATCGATGAAGGATAGGGTGAAAGGGAGGGAAGATCCATAGAGGATCTCGTCACGGAAAGTACCCTTCACCGTATAGCTGTCGTTCAGGTGCAGGCGCTGGATCACCGTGTGGATGATGTCAGGCGTCTGGAACGTCATGATCACGTTCGAGGTGTTGATTTTGAACTGGGAGAGACCAATATCCGTCATGGACATCGCCACGTCGCCCAGAAGGGACTGACCATCCTTGTCCTGCTTGATCAGGAGGGAGGAGGTGCACTTATAGGACGGAGGAGTGGTGAGGATATGGTAGGCAGCAATCGCCAAGCAAAGGAAGAGCGAAAGGAGAATCCACTTCCAGTTAGAGAGATATATGCTGAAGATATCCTGCAAAAGAACTTCGTCCCTTTTGACGGGAGCTTTCTGTGGAACGTTATTAGCCATAAATGTTTAGATGATTAATCTATTAAAGTACCATGTCATCGGAGAGATGAAGGTCTCGCTGTTTATTTGTTTTTGGATTGAACTAACACCACGACGGATGTCACGGATGTGGCCAAGGACGCGATGGAGACCCAGAATGAGGCCGACCGTATCGTGTTACCGTTGACGGAAGATTCTCTCGCCCTTTTCGAGGTGGGCGAGACATAGACCACATCCCCCTGCTGTATGTAGAAGGCAGGCGATTTGTAGATGTTCTTACCGCTGGTCAGATCGATCTTGTAGACCTGATCGCCCTCCAATGTGTGGCGGAGAAGAGTTATATTCTTGCGTTGACCGTTGATGTTCAGGTCGCCCGCCATGCTCAATGCGTCGAAGATGGAGAAGTGGTCACGGTCGATGCGGAAACGTCCCGGGCGAGCCACCTCGCCTAAGACAGCCACGCCGAGGTTCATGTACTCCACCGTCACGACAGGATCCTTGATTTGATTGCTCTCGATCAACTTACGCTTCACCAATTCAGCGACCTCCTGACGTTTGAGACCCGCCACCTGAATCTTACCCAAGATCGGGAAATCGATGTCGCCCTCATTGTCCACAGTGTAGCCGACGACGCTGTTAGCGGAAGAGTAGCTGTTGACCGTGTAATTGGAAGAACTGAAAGACTCCACCCCGCCGATACGGTTGGTGAAGTATGGCAGGTTGAACATGGCGGAGATCTGCGGGTCGCGGCAGCTCACGATGATGAATACTTGGTCTTCCGGTTTCAACACGATATTCTGCTCGTAGGAAGCCTGCAGCTTCATCATATTCTCTGTGTCTTGAAGATAAGTGACATTCTTTTGCGGGTTACACGAGGAAAAAAACGTGACACCCAATAGTAGAATCAGTAAAAGGTTGAATAATCTATTCATATTAACTCAAAATATATTCCAATAGCATCTTTCAATCATCCGTAGACCTGTCTCCAAGCCCCATACACATCCGCTCATGACGCGAAATTATAAAAAAATCATTAATTATGGATTCACAAACATATTTCCAACACACGCTTCCCCCCTAATTCATGAATTCAAAATTGACTACGTTGAACTGACGTTTCATAATTCATAATTCAAAATTCATAATTCCCTAGTATCTTCCCGTTTTCACGTTCCAAACAAACCCCAGCAGTTTGATTTGTCTCTTTATTCTCGAAGGTTGGTTGATCAGACGGTAGAGCCATTCCAGGTTGTGGTTCTGCCACCAAGCCGGAGCACGTTTCACATGACCGGTATAGACATCGTATGAACCGCCCAAGCCTTGGTAGATGGCCGGATGTTGCTTAGCCATATCCATCATCAGCAGTTCCTGTTTCGGGGAACCCATGGCGACAAACACGACATCCGGTTTTTTCTCCGCCACATCATCTATGAGTGCTTGGCGCTCCTCATCCGTTTTGATGTAACCATTGCGGTAACCGACGATGTTGATGCCCGGATATTCCTTCTTCAGCTTGTCGATGGTCTCTTCGATGACCTCCTGTTTGCCACCCACAAAGTAGAATGTTTTGTCCTTGTATGTGTTGGCGATGATACGAAGCCAAAGCACACAGCCTGGTATTTTGGTCACGTCATAGTACCCCTTTTTGTGAAGCACCATCACGGCACCCGCACCATCACAGTAGCCGATGTTACGGTTGATAATCTCACGGGTCTGGTCTGTTGCGTGGAGAATCTTCTCCGCATTGATGGCGACGAGAATACCCTTGTTCTCGTCCACATGTTTTAATAATTGGTCAAAGGTGGTGAATGGATATATATTAAGTCCGTTCACCTCAACACATGCTTCTTTCTGCATATTTCTATCTGATAAATATTGAGAAAAACAATAATCGCTCATGGTTAAGCCTCCCTATCAACGATGTAATAAGTCAACGCATTGAACATGAATGCGTTGCTCCATCTCATATAGCTGATCTTGCTACTAATTCCTTGTTTCAGTTGATAGTAGAAATATCCTTTCGGATCCTGCATGTTCCGAATTGTCCAGTTCAGGACATCATCCTCCTTCGATGTGAACTCCGCCGTCTTATGGAGACGGTGCAGGGTGACGAAAAGCTGTCCAGGGCAATGGATATCGATTGGATACATCTTGTTTGAGTAGTATTTCGGCACATTCTGCTCGTCGAACAAGTTCTTGACGTAGAAGTCGAAGCCCTTCTCGATGCCTGCGAGGATAGGTTTCGCCACTTCGTCCGGATCGATTCCCTTCACGCAGTTCTCGTAGAAGGCGATGAGTCCGTCGAGGTTATAGCCTGTATGGAAAGAGTCCACCCATTGTTGCACGGGGAGCAGTCCGTAGACCCAGGAACCATCCTCGCCCTGTCCGTCCAATGCGGCGCACACCGATGCGGCGGCTAGTCGCTTGTACTCCTCATTGCCCGTATATTTGTAGCAGAGGCTCAATAGCTTGCTGCCCAAGAGGGAGGCGTTGTAGACCGTGTCGTTTCCCTGTAGCGGGCTATAGGAGAAGAGGAAGGACTCTCCCCGACCCTCTGTCGCTTCCGTGATTGTATGGCGGTGCAGGTCTTTTATAACGAACTCCGCAGAGGAGAGCGCCACCTCCTTGTATCGCTCCACCCCCGTCACCTCATAAGCGTCGAAAAGCGCGGAGGCGCAGAAGTTCGTGGCGACGACCGTCGGTGTGTAGGCCGGAAAGAGGAAGAGACGCCTTGCCTGCCAATCGAAATTATAACCCCAGCAGGCGCCATGGTAATCGCCTTGCGAACGCATGGAGAGCAACAACTCTGCCAACTCGTTCACACGTGCCGTGAGTGTCTCCTTCGTGCCCAATTCATGTTCAAGAGAGGGGTTCTGTTCCACCGCCCTCACCAAGTTGCAGTAGCCTTGGAGGAAGAGACCGATGCCCTTCGCATTATGTTGTTTCGGGACGAGGGCGATCCTTCTTAGATTGAAGGGGCATCGCTTGAATCCCTGTATGATTGTTAGGCGTAACAATGCGGAATGCTTCAATGGCAACACCGCTTTGAAGAGTTTGGAGTTCAGTCCGTCGTACGGATCCCACCCCTTGAACTGTTCCTTCTCGCAATATGCTTTGAGCTTCTTGAAAGAATCTAACGCTACGCTCATTCCAAATCCCTTTTTTTAATAAAACGTGCAGGATTACCTGCCCAGACCTCGTAGTCCGGGATATCCTTCGTCACAACACTACCCGCTCCCACGATAGCACCCTCACCGATGGTGACAGGCTTAACCACCAAAGTGTGCATGCCTAGATAAGCCTTCTTCTTGATGTGTACCTTGCCTCGGTCATACTTGCCCGTCTTAGGGTTCATGAAGTGCGTCACGATGCATACGCCCGTGGTGAGGCGGACACCCTCCTCCAAGGTGATGTCCTCAGGGAAGTTGGTGTCGAAGGTGACGTTTTCGCCCACGAAGGTACGTTGCGGACAAAGCACATTGACGCCGCCCCATTTGCAGCAAGTGGCGCGCCAACCTCTCGACTTCATCGGCAGATGCTGCAGATGGAGGAATATGAGTTTACGTATACGACTTAGTTTCATATCATAAGATTAAATATATCTGCGGAAAATGTTTTCCATCCGTTTTGCCACCATCGATGCCAAGAAATGGTCATGCGCATAATGGTAGTTATATTCGGAGATCTGTTTTGTTTTCTCTTGGTTTCCGATTAGTTCCACGATTGGTGGAACGAAGTCGGCAGCCTCGAAGGTATCAACTGCGAAGCCCATGTTCTCGTCAAAGAAATCCACCATTCCGCCCACTGGATGTGTCACGACCGGCAGTCCGAAAGCCATCGCCTCCAACACGGAGGTAGGCATTCCCTCGTGGTAGGAGGTGAAAAGGTATAAATCGGCCCGTTTGAATTCTTCGGTCAGTCTCTCTCCGGATAACGCGCCCGTGAATGTGACGTTCGGAATCGTCTGCTCTTTGACGTATGCCTTCGCTTCGTCCAAGTCCACGCCATCGCCCACGACCGTATAGCGCAACTCAGGGTATCGCTTGGACAAGGCTTTGAAGACGTCCAAAGAGAGCATGATGCCTTTCGGTTTCGTGACGCGCGCCAGGAAGAGAATATTCTCCACCTTGCCTTGTCGCTCTTCCAAGGAGAATCCATCCAACAGGCGGTCGTCCACCTTGGTCGTGGTCAACTCGATCGGGGCGGTGACCCCCCACTCCTCCAGGATGGACTTGAATTCCCTCGCCAAGACGAATATCAAGGCGGTTTTATTCAATTGTTCTACGATATACGGTTTTATGTCCATCACAGACTCCGTGTGGAAACCATGGAACATGACGGCACACTTGAACCCGAAGAACCGGGCGATTTTCATGTAGAAGAAGTCGCGTTTGACCGCCTTAGGCGCCATGGATGGATTCACCATCACCATGTCCGGACGAAAGAATAAGAGGCGGAAGAGAAATTTCAGGATATCGTAGGGCAAGATCATGTAAGTCAGCCACGGTGTGTTCCTGAATCGTTTCCCCACAAAATTGTACTTTACATTCTCCGTCCAAAAATGCTCCAGCCCCATGAAATGGTTCGCAACACCACCACAGAACTTGAAATGAGGAGTGTTAATCAATATTTTCATATACACACCAATCCTTTATTATTAACCGTAAATAGAAATTCCTGAGTAATTCAAGAGATCATCATACATATGCGAATAGGAAATGTAGACTAAGTGCTGCAGGTCTCCTATTCATTGGTAGCGGAAGAAGTCTCCTCCTTCAGAGGGCGTTGATAAACGATTTTAGGCGAATGGCGAAGTCTCCTCAACCGTTCCATCTGCTTACTAGTCAACACAATACCCCTATAATAGAACAATAGGAACATCGAAATGAACAGCGATATGTTCTCACTAACGTCACCACTGATCATGGAACGCACGAGGTACGGGATCCAGAGGAGCAGACAGATGCCTCCGCTTGGCAGCTCATTCCTCAGGAGGAAGTGGTGGGACCGTATGAAGAAGACAACCACCGTCACGACAAAAAGGAACCCGACGAAGCCCATCTCACAAAGGATCTCGAGAATAATATTGTGGGGATAGATCTCCTGCGTATGAGGATTATGGTAGTTGCCAAAACCGATACCGTCTAAGAAGTGGTACGATATGACCATCAAAGGGTAATCGTAGTTACGGTTCAAGTCGCTACCCATGTGGGCGCCTCTGGCAGAGCTTTCCTGCAGGATCGGCACATCAAGCAATTTGAGGCATAGATATATGCCGATCATGACGCCCGAGGCCAGGAATACTGTGGAGAGCTTAAACCGACCCGTACGGAAGACCATCCAGACGAAGATTAGGAAGATGAATCCGAAGATGGTTTGACGGGCACCCGACAAAAGGATCAGCCAAAAAGAGGTGAACAGGAAAACCACATCGAAGTAGCTGTTGATCTTCTTACGCTGACTAATCATGAAGGCGGCGGCTATGAAGGCCGATATACCCATGTTATGGTACGAGAGCACCGGTATGTTCTTTCGCATCATTTCAGTACATGCGCTACGGAAGAAGGAAAAATCGAGGATGCCGGATGGCCGATGCCCCGAGAAGGACTCCACATAGCCCAATTGCAACATGGCAAATAGAAGGAATGGAATCGTTAGACGATTCATTCGTATGTCACTGAATGTCACCAAGATAAGAAAAGCGACGACATCCACAACAAGCGATATGGTCATAACGCTGAACTTTGACGCCGAGTTCTTCGTCTCGCCAGTCAACAGGTAATAGACCATGAAGATGAAGAAAATGGTGAAAATAAAAACGAGCGGTTTGGTGGTATGCTTATTGAACAAAAGCAGTAACTCCTTCCGCATGAAGACGAGGATCAGGAAGAAGGCCACGACCGTACCAGGCAAGTGAATGCCCAACGCCGGACCAAAGGTTCCTATCATCTTACAGAAGACCAACGCACAGACCACGCTCTTCTCATGATTATTGCACAAGAAGATGAAGGAAAAGAATATCAACATGGCAATAATCGGGATCTTGATCACATTCAAAAGCACCCCAATTATCAGCACGGGCATTAGAAAGACAAGATAGGCATTGATCTTGTCCCACACCGTGTCATAAACCATTTTTTCTAACATAACGCAAACAGCTCTACTCTCTTTGTTTTATTGTAGCAGCCAGTGGTATCGAACCACAAACATAGATGTTCCACCTGCGTGGCTGCTTCCTTTGATGAGGTCCGATTAGATGTGATATACACCCTCCAATGGACAGATGTTATGGCAATCCAAGATGACCTTACCCTTCAATTTATCCCAGTTCTGCTTGATCTGATCGTGTTTCACCATGATAACCACCATGTCCACATCGTTGAGGAACTCGTCGAGGTCGTGGAATTGGTTCTTCACGATATCCTGCTTCAAGAACGGATCGTAACATTTCAGCGGACGGGCCAAGTGACGCTCTTGCGCTTCGAGCAGCTGCAAGGTCGGTGACTCACGGAAGTCGTCCACATTCTCCTTGTAGGTGATACCATACAAGCCAACCTTACGATTATCTGTGATGTTATTCTCCTGCATGATCTCATAGATACGGTTGAGGACGAATGTAGGTTGGCTATCGTTCGTTTTCATGGACTCGTCGATCACCTTCGCCAATTGCGGATAGTCACCCACCAAGAACCATGGATCTACCGAAATACAGTGTCCACCCACCCCAGGGCCAGGCTGTAGGATATTCACTCGAGGGTGCATGTTACAAATCTTGATGATCTCGTAGACATCCATGTTGTCGTGACGACAGATTCTGGCAAGTTCATTGGCGAATGCGATGTTAACCGCGCGGAAGGTGTTCTCGACGACCTTGGTCATCTCGGCCGTGCGGATGTCCGTCACGACGATCTCGCCTTGGCAGAAGGATGCATAATATTTCTTCACCTTCTCACCGATCGCCCTGTCGTCCGCTCCGATCGTACGGTTGTTGTGGAGCAACTCGTAGACCATATTGCCTGGTATGATACGTTCAGGCGCATGCACGAGGTTGATGTCCTTGCCGATCACGAAACCGTTCGCCTCGACCACAGGACGGATGTACTTGTCCATCGTACCCGGGCTAACCGTAGATTCTACCACGACAGTTGCCCCCTTAGGGCAAACCTTCATCACCTCCTTGACGGCCGCCACCACATAGCAAGCGTCCACTTTCTTCGAAAACTTATTGTAAGGAGTTGGCACGGAGACGATGTACATGTCCGTCTTCTGATATTCAGTCGTGAACTTAATACCAGCCTTGACAGCGGCATTGAACAATTCATCGAGGCCATCCTCCTTGAAGGTCGTTTTACCCTCATTCAGCGTGGCTACAAGTTCTTTGTTGTAATCTGTACCAATCACTTCCACACCATGGGATGCCATCATAAGAGCAGTTGGAAGTCCAATGTAGCCCAATCCAATTACATTAATCATAAATCATAGAATATAAAAACGATAGAATCGGACAATAACCGACTGTATACGTGTGTTGTTAATAAATATTTTACAATCAAATAAAAACTACCTCAAAGCGTTCACGATCCTGCCGCAGGCAAGACCGTCTCCGTAAGGGTTGACCGCTTTCGACATCTTCTCGTAGGCGGCAGGAGACTCCAACAACTCGGAGACGTTGTCGAAGATCGCATTATAGTCCGTTCCCACTAGTTTCACCGTGCCTGCAGAGAGAGCCTCTGGACGCTCGGTCGTGTCGCGCATGACGAGCACCGGCTTGCCCAATCCCGGCGCCTCTTCTTGGATACCACCCGAGTCGGTGAGGACGATGGCGGATTTCTCCATCAGATAGACGAACTCCAAATATTGAAGAGGCTCGATGAAGAAGAAGTTATTGTAGGCGGAAAGATCTTCGCCGAACACCTGATGGATCGGTTTGCGGACATTCGGGTTCAAGTGCATAGGGTAAACGAAATCCACCTCCGGATACTTCTCGGAAAGATCCTTCATCGCAGTCACCATGTGGATGAATCCCTCACCGAAATTCTCTCTTCTGTGACCCGTGATCAACACGAGTTGCTTACCATTGTCGAGACGGGTGACATCATAGCCCGCATTTTTCAGAATCTTGATCTGCTCATCGGCGAGCGCTTTGTCGGACTTCAGTTTATCCACTACCATATGGAGGGCATCAATGACGGTGTTACCCGTCACATAGATCTTACCATGAGCCTTCTCCTCCTTGAGGTTCTGCTCAGAGAGCGGAGTGGGTGCGAAATTATACGTGGCGATACGTCCTGTGATCTGCCGGTTCATCTCCTCCGGCCATGGACTGTAGATATTGTGCGTGCGGAGACCCGCTTCCACGTGTCCCACAGGTATCTGCTGATAGAATGCAGCCAACGCCGCGGCGGTAGAGGTCGTAGTGTCCCCATGAACCAATACAACATCAGGCTTACATTGCGCAAAGACATCACGCATACCTGTGAGGACACGCGCCGTCACATCATACAAATCCTGCCCTTGCTTCATGATGTTCAAATCATAGTCGGGCTTCACACCGAAGATGTTCAACACCTGATCCAACATCTCTCTGTGTTGTCCCGTCACACATACAATCGTTTCAAAATCATTCGGATTCTTTTGGAATTCCTTAACCAACGGACACATCTTGATTGCTTCCGGACGTGTTCCGAAAACCAACATCACCTTTTTCATCGACATACAAGTATTTATTTTACTATTCACATTTTCAAGCGTATACCTATCGTTTCAATTTCTGTATGAAACCCGTCGCTTTGTCTTTTACCATTTGCCGTTCTTTGGAGCTCATGCCTATCACATAGGAAAGGAGTCCGGTGACGAAGAGCACCATCATGATAAAATAGAAGAGCGAGTACATATTATCGGAAAAGAATCTTGAAAGGTAAAATACAACCAATGCACTACATACTCCAACCTTCAGAACGGGAAGTATCACGTTCTTCAAGAAGCGCTTCATAGGGAAGTCGATATAACCACCCAACACCTTCGTAATCGTAAACAAATAAGCCACACGCACTGCGCACATCACTTGAAATACGATGGTAGGCTCATGTCCATACGACAACATCACCCAGCTGATCGGGAAGCCCAACAAGAAGACCGAACTACCCAACATGAAGAACTTGGCAAGTCTTCCTGAAGCTTGAGCCGCGCACCATACCGGGTTGGACAATACGTTGATCGCACTGAACAACAATGTCCACACAACGAATTCGGAGGCATACTCTGGCGGGTTTTTCAGCCAAAGATGAAGTATATAATCAGACTTAGCCATAATCGGTAGACAGATCATCCATGTCATGTAGAATGAGAAGCGACAACTCGCATAGATTAGCTTGTTGAAGTATTCATAATCTTTGGCTGCGAACGATTTGACAATCTGAGGCCTTACCGCAGTGAAGAAATTGAGGCTGAAACTGTTGACCGCCTGCGTGACTTGCGTCGCGATACCATTGGCGGCATTAACTACCGTTCCGAAGAATGTATTAATCAACACATTGATGCCTTGGGAATTGATCATCCACACAGCACATCCGAATCCATTCCATCCAATGAAACCGAACAATTGCTTAACCAGCACCTTGTCATAACGCAGATCAAACTTACACTCCTCGTATTTGCGTATGCATACAACCGCCGGAATTAATTTCGACACAAGATGTACCACACAAAGCAAGATGGCGTACAGCAACAAACGATCGCTTTCCGAAAGCATCAACGCATAAACAATCAATAACTTCGAGACTGCGTCGAACACACCCACGAAAGCATAACACTTCATGTTTTCCCTTGCGATCAAGACTGAATCGTAAACAGAAAGCAACATGGTCGCGACGAACATAAAGACCGTCACAAAAAATACGCCTACCGCCGCATCCATCCGATCTTCAGGAATCACCAGTTTATGCGTAACAAACCAATATCCAACTGGTAATCCTATCAGCAAAACGACGGCCGCCACGAACGAATAGATGATGAAACTATTGTTGAAGACAGCCTTCGCACCTGCCATGTCGTTCTCACCCATCTTGAAGTTCAAGAACCGTTGGGTCGAATTGGACAATGCGCTGGAAAAGAAAACGAACGAACTTGAGACACCTCCCACCACATTGTAGATGCCGAAATCTTGTTCTCCTAAAACCTCCAGGATCACCCTACTCGTAAAGAGGGTGACCAACATGATGAAGAACATCCTCACGTAAAGGAGTAGTGTATTCTTGGCTATGCGGGTTGAATTAGACATATTCTTTTCCTCTCCTTAGAACCTTACATATTCAACATATGACCCAAGCGATCCCTAATCGAGGCTGGCAGCATCTGCAGGACCTCATTCAGGTCTTCTCTCAAAAAGATCTTGGAAAGAGCAACATATAAAACCACCCCGATGATAATGTCACACACCAAGGCGATGTAGTAATTCTCCATGAGACAATTGAACAGGATGATGACTCCCCACATGATCATGCCGATGATTATGATGGGCATGATATCTTTCATCTGCTTGAAGAAACCAACGTTGATCAGTTTCCCCGTATAATGGGTGTTGATTACCAACGCCAGGATTGATGTCACGATGCCACTCGCAACCATGACAACCACTCCGTGCGGTATTGCGATAACAATTACCGCCACACCCATTATTTTCTTGAGGATCTCCAACTTGAGGAACAGGTCTGAGCGACCCTTTACCATCAAGAGGTCAAGATTGATGGCATGTATGGGATAAAACATCATATAAAAGCAGGCCAGTTGCAGAAGGATGATACAGCCTTCCCATTGATCACCTAAGAAGACCCGTACAAAGGGGGCTCCGGCAGAGGACAATCCCATCATCAGGGGGAAAACGATGAAGGCGGAAAGACGTAATATCTTTCTATAATTGCGCGCCAACCGTTCGTCGTCATTCTGTATCGTACTCAACACGGGGAAAGTGACGCGTTGCAAAACGCCTGTAAGGTTGCTGGAGGGTAGTGCGGCGAATTGATTGGCCGTCGTGAAATTACCCAAATCAGCCTTCGAGAAGAGCTTGCCGATCACTATCGGGTTGATATTGACATAGAGCGTGTCCAAAATGGCGGAGGCCAACATCTTGCTGCCGTAGTTCCACAGATAATGGAAGGATTCGTTCGACCATTTTCCGTGAGGTCTCCACTTGCTCGTCCGCCACAACAAAATAGCGCGGACCGTTTGTGCGAAAAGGGCTTGGAACACCAAAGCCCATACCCCGAAGCCCAACAACGCTAGGGTGACGCCTATGAGACCTCCCACGACGGAGGCACACAACGAAATCTTCGCCTGACGCTTGAAATCGATCTCCTTGGTCAACAACGCCTGTTGTACCGTACAGAACGAACCGATGAGCATTCCAAGGGCCGAAACCTTCAGCAATTGGGTCAATATAGGCGCTTCATAGAAATCCGCGATGAGTGGTGAGGTGAAGAAAAGAATCCAATAGCAGACAAAACCCGCTATGATGTTGAAGTAGAAGGTCGTCGTGATATCCTCATTCTTCAGATCGGACTTCCGTATCAGGGCGGAAGCGAATCCACTATCAACGAAACATTGCGCCAATGAAAGGAAAACCATCGGCAAAGCTACTAAGCCATAGTCCTCCGGTGACAGCAAACGGGCAAGAAAGATCGCGAACAAGGCCGATATGCCTTGCGTTCCGAAACGCTCCAACGCACTCCAAAACAGCCCCTTCTTCGTCTTGCTCTTTAGATTTTCCTCTTCTGCCATAAACTAAAACAACCACTTATTCACGCCAATGAAGCACTAGAGACTACCCCTCATCGATGGTCCATGTTAGTATGCGGTGATACCTCCATCCACACAGATCGCCTGACCAGTCACCCAAGAGGCCGCATCCGACAATAAGTAGACAACGCCCCCCGCAATGTCTTCCGGCTTCCCATAGCGCTTCAGCGGATAGAAATCTATATCTTTCTGTATATCTTCCTGCGTGATATTCTCGGAGAATCCCTCTACCAATGGCGTCACAACCATGCCCGGACAAATCGCATTGACACGAATTTTCTTAGGCGCCAGCTCCAAACTGCACAAACGTGTCATAGAGTTCAATGCGGCCTTGGATGCCCCGTAGATACCATTGCCCACAGAGAAGCCAAAATTGCCCCCGACAGAGGAGATGAAGACCACCGAGGCTCCATTCGCCAATTTCTTCTTCTTCACCAAGAGACGCAGAAGCTCAATCGGAGAGAAGAAATTAACATTAAAGACTTTATCGAACTTGTCTCGTGTGGAAAAGGTGAATGGTGCTGTCATGGAGATGCCTGCAGAGAAGACCGCACCGTCTAAAACAGGCACACTCGCCACAAGACTTTCGATGACTGTCTGGTCCGTCAACTCCCCAGCGAATGTGGAGTGTCCCTCCCCTTCCAACTGACTGATCGTGCCATTCAACCGTTCTTCGTTCCTGCCACAAGCGATCACTTTCGCTCCTAACTGCGCAGCCATGACCGCACATCCCTGACCAATGCCCGATGAGGCACCCGTCACCAATATCGTTTTTCCCTCTAAGGAGAATGGATTGTTCGTTATACCCATTTTAAATCGTCGTAAAAATGATCATCCACTTCAACTAAATCGGAAAGCACGAGATGTTCCGTGGAGAACACAACACTTGCCCACGAAAGACCCACGCCGAAACCGCAGCAGATGAAGTTCGTTTTTGTGTTTTCAACTTTGCCTTTGAGCTGTGTGGAGATGGTAACCGGGATGCTGGATGATAATGTGTTCCCGAATCGTTCAAGAGAAGAAGGCGCCTTCCCTGGGTCAACCATCATTTTCTTGCAGATATGCTGGTTGATGCTCTTATTCGCCTGATGGAGCACGAGATAATCGCATGCCTGGAAATCGACACCGAAGTGATCGCACAAGGTTGAAATGGATTCCGGAACACGAGAAATACTGAATGAAAAGACATCGAGACTTTTCATCTCCGCCTCCATGGAGTGTTGCATGAACGGGTCCTCGAACTGCTTGATCATCTCATCATCGTAATGCAGGTTGCGCAAACCGCTCTTCGGCATGATGATCGCATCATAGTTGCTACCATCCGTGCCAAATTCGAACTTGAAGCCTTCGCTGCCAGGTTCATATTCCAGTGCGGTCACACAAGCCGCATGACCGAACAACAGGGCTTCCCTACCCTTTCCCCAATGCATCTTGGAGTCACCAGTCACCAACAATCCCCGCTTGATATTTCCGTCACGCAGCAATGTGGCGATAACGCTTAAGCCATACACCCAACCGGAACATCCAAGGCAGATGTCTTGGGCATAACACTCGCGGCTCAGGCCTAAACGGTCCTGTAACATACATGCATTGACCGGCAAAGGATAGTCTGGTGAGATGCTGACACTCAGAATAGCATCGACGGAATCCTTCTCCCATTGGAGGTCGGATAACATACGCTCGGCTGCTGAGACCTGAAGATCGGCCGCCGTAAGCGACATGCTCGTCCTTCTCTCACCCACACCGATTTGCTCGATGAATTTGTCGACGTCGTTTCCGTCAATTTTTGCATCCGAATTGTGCACGATATTCTTCGGAACGGCTGTAGCCATACCTACGACACGTACATTCTTTATATCTAGAAAAGCCATCTTTTTTCTTGGTTACTCGTTATAGACAAACACCCTCTTCGTCAACCTCCACGAGGTCCGAAATAAATAGGTTTTCTGTCGTGAATGCGACCGTAGCCCACGAAAGCCCCACGCCGAAACCACAGCAGAGGAAATTCGTCCGCGCATTGGTCGCCTTTCCCTTCAACTCCGTCACAATGGTCAGCGGTATAGAAGCGGATGAGGTGTTCCCGAAATTGTGCATACAGGAAGGAACCTTCTCGTTGGGTAATTTCAGTTTCTTGGCGATCATGCTGTTCATGGCCATATTCGCCTGGTGAAGCACTAAATAATCGTAAGACTGGTAATCGAAACCATAATGTTCCGCAAGTTTCTTGACGGACTTAGGCGCCGTCGTTATGCCGAATGAAAAGACATCCATTCCTTTCATGCGGGACTGCATCCTTGTCTTTTCACCCCCCTCGCACTCTTCGTACTCGAAAGAACGTGGCGTGATCAGGTTGCGGGCACCACCATCCGGTATGATGATGGCATCGTATCCACTTCCGTCTGTCCCGCAATGGAATTGGAAGCCCTTCGCCCCTGGTTTGTATTCCAGTGCGGTGACTGTACCTGCATGTCCGAACAATGGAGATATCTTCATCGGGCGAACCGCCTTGGAGTCTCCCGCCATCAGGAGCGCCTTTTTCATGCATCCGGTGGAGAGCAGTGAGGTCACGGTATTCAGGCCATAAACCCATCCAGAGCATCCCAATGTCAGGTCGATGCAATAGGTGCCTTTACTTAGGCCAAGACGATCCTGTAAGATTCCTGATGTGGCGGGCGTAGCGAAATCACGGGTCTGGGAAACAAAAATGAGCGCATCCACCTCCTCTTTTTTCCAACCCAAATCGGCGAGCAACCGCTCCGCCGCATGGTAGCAGAGGTCAGAGGTGGTCTGCGTATAGGTGATGCGCCGCTCCAAGACCCCCGTGTTCTTCACGAAGTCTTCTGGCGCATAGTCAGATGATATATCATCGTCCGGCAATGGATGCAGGTTGTTCGCGATAAAACTCGGAACACCTGCCGCCATGCCAACAAGTTCAACGTCTTTAAATTCGAAGAAGGCCATTATTTCTTGGAAACAACTATATTATACACATCCTCGATCGTCTCGGAATTCTTCACGTCATCACCCTTCAACGCCACATCGAACTCCTCATCAATCATGGAAATCAAGGTAAGTGCCAACAAAGAAGACCATTCGTCCAAATCACGAAATTTGGTCTGCGCTGTTACCGTTGATGGATCCGTCTCGTCCAATTGTTCTGCAAATAGTGCTACAAATTCATCCAAAGTTTTCATTTCGAAATCGTTTAAATTAAGTAAATATAAAATTAAATTTCCAACACATTCGCTGGAACTCCAAAAACTGTCGTTTGATCCTTCACGTCTTTGATTACGACGCTACCAGCCCCAACCGTAGCATAGTCACCCACATGTATTCGAGGCAAAACCGTCGAATGCGGGTGGATGGTCACATATTCACCAATATCGGAATACCCTCCTATGGCGACGTAAGATTCAATCTCTCCATATTTGCCTATCTTTGCGTCATGTCCAAAGTTGCAAAACGGGTGGACTACAGAAAAATCGCCTACAGTAACATCTGCCGATATAATCGCGTACGCACCGACAAAAACACCTTGCCCAAGTTTGGCTGTAGCGTTAATCAATGCATAGTCGCTTATGCAAGATATGAATTTACCTCCATTTTTCAAAATTATATCGGTATATTTTTTTCGTTGGACTGGATCGCCCAACGCACAGAAAAACACGTCATTTTTTTGTATCTGGTAGGTCTCAACCGGACCTAAAATAGGTGGATATCCCTCAAACCCGTCTAATGCATCCGCTTTGTCGTCCAGGAATCCTTTCAATTTCCATCCCCATCTTGGGTGCTTCTTGTTCTTGAAAAGGTCGTAACACTCCCTTCCAAAACCTCTTGCACCTATGATTATTATATGCTTCATCAATTTTTATTTTTACGATCCTCCATCTCATGACAGAGAACATGAACCGATTCTATGAATTATAATACTCGGAATGGTATCCATATCGATAGGCGAACTTGCCCTTCTCCATGGATGTGCCGTTCAGTATCAGTGACATATTCTTAAATCTGCCTTCGTTGTATATGCTGGTCAGCTCATCCAACATTGAACGCTCCAACAATCCTGCACGAACGACAAACAGAGTACGGTCAACGTACGTCTCGATGATCTGCGCATCTGCGACGATATCGATTGGAGGACAGTCTATCAAGATATAGTCATAATCTTTCTTCGCACTCTCTATCACATTGGCCAATAGCCCATTACCGATCAACTCCGTCGGATTCGGTGGAATTCCTCCCACGGCCAATACGTCCAGCCCTACATTTCCGCCCACGGATTTCACGAGTAGCTCCTCATAGGAGTTCACCCTTCCATTCAGATATGCGCTCAATCCTGTTGTCGGATTTTTTGCCCACTTGGATAAGGTGGCATGCCTCATGTCGCAATCGATTAGCAGGACTCGCTTATTCTTAATGGACAAACTCAACGCAATATTCACGCAGATGAAACTCTTGCCACTACCAGAATTGAATGAGGTGAGCATCAGAACCTGTGGCCCCTTGTTCGAGAGGAACTCCAAGTTCGTACGCATGACACGGAACGCCTCGTTGATGGCGTTTCGGTTGCCGGGTTGCACCACAGCGGTATGCGACCTACGAGGCTTCTTCCACACGGCCCACCATTTGCGTCTTTGGCGCTGTACGAAAGGTATCTCTCCAATCAACGGAACCGGTACTTGCTCCAAATCTTTCCTTCCTCGTACCGTGTTGTTCGTCGTCAGCCTAGCGTACAAAATTCCCAAAGGAATGAGTAGACCAAAAAGGAAGGCGACAAACAATATGTTACGTTTTTTTGGCGCACTTGGGAAAATACTTCCGCCTGGGCGCTTGATCATTCTCGTATTGTGGGCTGTATAGGCCTGGGAGAGCTCATTCTCCTCTCTTTTCTGCAACAAGAAGAGGTAGAGGGCCTCCTTCACAGCTTGCTGACGTTCCGCGGAGAGCAACATCTCTGCCTGCTTTGGATTGGATGAAATCCTCGACAATGCGTTACGCTCGCTGTGCTTCAATGTGCCGATCTTATTGTCGATAGCGGCGATCTGGTTATCTATGGAGACCAATATCGCACTTCTCATGGAGGCTAAATCTTCATCCATTCCCTTCACCAAATCGTTCTCAGAACTACTATTCGACTCCAATCGGTTCCTCTTCAAAAGCTTCTCGTTATACTCGGAGATTTGTCGCTCGATATTGGCGTTTTGAATACCCGAGCTCACAGGCAACACCTTCGTCTGGTTCGACTCGATAGCCAAGTAGTCCCTGATGTACTGCGTCATGTATAATTGGGAGTTCAAATCCCTCAATTGGTTGGAGATGGCCGCATTCTCCTGCATGTACATCTCTGCCACCGCCTTCACATCTGGCAAAAGGTTTTTACTCTTGTAGGATGATATGTTATTGTCCACGCTGGACAACTCCTCTTCTATGATTTTCAAACGCTCATTGATGAACCTGGAGGTTCCGTCCGCAATCATATTCTTGTCATTCACCCAATTCTCGTTGTAGATCGAGATGACACCGTCCAGAAAAGCGTCGCCTCGCTGCGTGGAGACATCCTTCACCATCAGGGTTATGATGTCTGATTTGATGTCTTCCTGTGTGACGGATAGCTTGGCAGACCAGTTCTCCTGCGATTTGAACAAATTGGTACGCTTGATATGCAACATCGTAACAGGTCTGCGGCTATGGTACTCCGGCACTCGGGTCACTAACACTCGTCCCACTGGCGTATTGGTCGTGTCTCCGATATGAATTCTACATTTATCGGCGCTCTCCATCTCATCCCCTTCCTCTAGGTCATGGAAGGTGAAATCGGAGAGAACCACAAAATCATTGCGGTCTAGCGCCATCGTACACTCCACATCGACGTAATCCGACACATCAAGGAAGTTGATCATGACAGGCAGTTTGGAGCCATACAACACTTGCCCCTTCAGATTGCCTATCGCCTCATATTCGATATCCAGATGGTAGCGATTGATGACTTCACACATCAAATCGGGAGAGACCAAGGCACGGAGCTCATTGTTTACACTCACACCTGACGATATGAAACCCATGTCATTGAACGCATTCTGCAGTTTGAGCGCTCCTCCACCTGAATTCTCAGACTTGATCTGCACCTCAGATGTTCTCGTATAGGAGGAAGGCGTCTTCAAAATATATAGCACAGCAAAAGACATGACACAAAACATGGATATGACGAACCAATGCCAGTGACTCTTCACCTGCACGAACAACTCCTGGAAATCCAAGGAATCCTCTACTATGATGTCTTCGTTAAAGTCCCAATTCTGATCCATATTCACGCGCTGTACTCAACTATATATTTTTCAGATAACAATCGACCGTTCGTTTATCAATCATTGTTATTCAGGACAAGTGCCACAACGGTCGCCGCCAAGGACGACAATGATATCCAGAAGGAGGTTGAACGAACATTGTTACCGTTGACCGTAGACTGCTTAACTTTCATCTTATTCGGTGTCACGTAGATCACATCATCTTGTTGCAGGTAGTAGACTGGCGACTGCACAACATTCTGCAAAGAATTCAAGTTGACACGGAAGGTCTTTTGCTTCCCCTCCTCCATACGCAACACGAGCACATCCTCTCTTTTACCTTGGATGGTCACATCTCCCGCACCACTCAAAGCCTCCAAGAGTGTCATGTTATCTTTGTAGATTCTATAGATACCTGGATGAGCCACCTCTCCAAGCACGGAGATGCTGAGGTTCAGGAAGTCAACCGTGATAACCGGATCCTTCGCCTGGTTCCTCGATTCGATCTCATCCTTGATCAGGGTGGACAACTCGTTTCTCGTCAATCCAGCCACATTGATCTTTCCAATCGTAGGGAAATCGATATTTCCATCACTGTCGACCGTATAACCTGATACCGCACCAGACTCCTCTCCATACAGAGTGGTGTGCGCACCTGTGCTGACGACACGCTGCGTCACATATGGAAGGTTGAACAATGCCGACAACTGAGGGTCCTTACAATTCACCACAATGGATATCTTATCTTTAGGACGAAGCGTGATCTCTTGCACAGCAGATGTGTTTATACCTTTGACACGATCCGCATCCTGAAAATAAGGGATCTTCTTGTGCGAATTACAAGAACACAAGAACACAATTAATAGAGCATTAAAAATCAACAAGTTAGTTTTCATTGTCTATATCTATGTTTTAATTTTTATTTTTCTTTTGAATCTTAGCGTGCATCCAAATATTTATGGCGGCGAAAAAGATGACGATTCCCATGAATAGCAATGTCGGATCCATCTCTTTCGATAACACCAAACTGGTGGCGATGATGAAGGCTGAAAAGAATAATATACTGATCATCGCGACATGTTGGGACATACCCAAACTCAACAACTTATGGTGTATATGACTCTTGTCCGGCATAAACGGATTCTTCTTGCATTTGAGACGATACATAAAGACACGGACCACATCCATGCATGGCACCATCAACGGACTGAATGCGAGGAACATCGGATGCACCTTCGACAAACAGGTATGGGTTGGGTCAATATAGACATTGGCCATGCGGAAACTCAAGAAACAAAGGATCAAACCGATCGTCAACGAACCAGTATCGCCCATGAAGATCTTCTTTTGCTTCTCAGCCTTGCCAAAGACATTGTAGTAGAAAAACGGAATCACCGTTCCCAAAGTGGCGAAAGCGACCAAAGCGAAGGCATATTCCCCTATCTCGAAAAAGACGCCTCCATAATATCCCAAGGCAACACCACTGAGCCCAGAGGCCAATCCATCAATACCATCAATCAGGTTCATCGCATTGATGATGAAGACTACCAACATGACGGTCAACGGCCAGAACATGTACCATGGCAACTTGTCATTGAAGAAAAAGAGCCCGTGGAAGTCGGATATATACAAACCGCCAAAGAGGAAGAGCAAGCCACACCCTACTTGAACGACAAACTTCGCACTGTATTTCACACCGATCAAATCGTCCGCTATACCTACCAAATAAAGTAGAATCAACGAGCAGACGCAGATGGATAGGCTCAACACATTGTTACCCAACTCCTCCATCAATTGTAGGCGTCCTGTATGGACATCAAACACCAAGAGGATGAATATGGTGAATAAAATGACAGGCTCAAAAGCGATGCCTCCCAATCTTGGCACTGTACTATGATGGATCTTGCGCTCGTCTGGTTCATCAAACAATTTCCTGCGGAACGCAATCAACAAAATCTGTGGTATCAAAACACCAGCGGCGACAATGGACATCACAAGAGCGAAGGCCATTACAAACAGCCAAAAGTCCGTTTCTGATATTGTGGTGAAAAAATCCAACATATCTCTTTTTTCAAATTTAATACATTTAGCTCTAATTCAGTCCTCCAATTTTTGGAGAAAGGATCTTGGAATATACGACGTGGCCACCACTGCGATTCCCTCGATAGAGACGATCAGACGTTTTCTTCCTTGTATCCTCTTCACGTAACCTTCCGCCCCTTTGAAAACCCCGTCGATCACTCTGACATGATCGCCGATCTTACACTCGACAAGACCTTCTGGCAAAAGCTCCAACCCCAAGTCTCCGACGGATGTCACCAACTTGAACGACTCCATCTCCTTGTCAGGAATAATGCGGGGTTTCTTCGTCTCGATATCTGAATAGACATAGAACGCATCCCCAAAACGCTCTTTCAATAACTGCAGATAATGAGGGGTACACTTCAGGAATAACAAGGAGGTGACTAACTGTTTTTTCTCGTATACCTTTTGCCCATCCCTAAACACCTCGACAGTCCGCATCGGAACGTAATGTTGGATATCATCCTCACTCAAGATGGAAGACATTCTTGTGACGCGGTTGAAAAAAACGTTCACAGCAAACCAACCGAATTCTTTTAAATTACCCATACATTTCTGCTCAAATCACCCTCGGATATCTCTCCTGACTTTAGGGAGAATCTCGCAAATTAGTGAAGAAACGACTTCATTGAAAGATGGGTTGACGTTACCGCCCATCAAAACAACAAAGCGATGTCTACAAAATTAAATAAAAATCTTTATTCGAAATGAATTAGGCAAAAAAAAAGAAATCAGACGTATTCTTTTATTCTGTTTGACGGTTCAACGATTTCTCAACATACACAATCCGATGGGAATCAATAGGTTGATTCGTATTGTTGGGCGATTTTCTTCCATGTGTAGTTTTCTTCGGCGATGGACCTCATTGGAGTTCCGTCCAATTCTTGGTTTAACAACGACAAAAGATCATCCGAATTTGCGAAGTAATAGGCCTTTTCATGCGTGGTGGCGCGATTGTAGACGCAGTCATACGCCACGATCGGCATGCCAAAGAACATCGCCTCGACCAAGGATGGATTGGTTCCTCCCGCACTATGTCCATGCACATAAAGTGATGCGTTGGAACGTATCACATAGAGGATATCCAAATCATATATCGCATCCAACAAATGAATGTTCGGATAGGATGAATATTGCTTCTTCAGTTTCTTGGCATATTCGCTATGTCCCCAATTCCCGATGAACACGATATGTTTATCGCTCTTGGAAAAGGCGTCCAAAGATATGTGGCAATTGTTTTCCGGCTCGATACGGCACACACAGACAGCGTAACTGGTGTCCTTCAAACCATAATTGGCCAATATACGGGCCTTGTACTCCGGGTCGATTTCCCGAATCACATGATTACCACCATAGGCTATCAACTTGGATGGCTTTCCGTAGACTTCGGTGACATAATCCTGGATTCCTTTATTATCCGCAATGATCACATCCGCACACCATACCGCCATTTTCTCGGAAAAACGGAGAATCCATCGAGCGAACCAGCCCCACTTGTCTCTCTTATGCTCCAAACCGTCAATGTTAACCACCAGACGGTTCTTACTGAACAGTTTCAAGATAGGAAGGAAGATACAACCTGACACACCTAACACCAAGATGGTGTCGTATCCTCTAAACGTATGCATCATGCAGACCACGTCATAGATCACACTCAGCATACCATTTGCCTTCACATTAATGTATTTCAACGTACACCCCTTGTATTCATGCAGTCTCTCTGGCATATCAACACCGCTGCAGAACACAGTGTAATGAATATCCGATGACGCATTCTCTCCGACAATGTTTTCCACCATGGATTCGAATCCGCCATAATTAGCCGGAATACCTTGACTCCCCACTATTGCGATTTGCTTCATTTTGTAAATTATTTATCTTTTCAATCCTATTATTGAAGAAACCATCTCATTGACAGCATCCTCCGAGTAATGCTTCGATGTCGAATATGCAGACGTCGAAAGCGTTTCGTACAACTTATAATTTGTTAAAACAACCTTAATTTGCTCTTCTATTTTATTTAATTCTTGCACATCGATCTTGTATCCATTGCAACCGTCCTCCACCAGCTCCGCGACTCCTCCTTGGGTCGGTACGATAACCGGCAATCCGGCCGACATGGCCTCCAAGGCGGTCAGTCCAAACGTCTCCACCGCCATGCTCGCATCCGTCAGATTCAACAAGAGAGAAGCTTCCGCATAGAATGGAGCGACCTCCTCTTGCCTTGGATAGAGGACGATGTTATTCCCCAAAGTAATGCCATTTTCCTTTATAAAATCATCTATCGCCTTCTGAGTTTCATTCAAAACAACCGCAAAATTAAACTGCGGAAGACGATTGGACAATTCAATGAATTGCACCACTCCTTTGTATTTCTTCAGGGAGGCGACCATCAGCACCCGCTGCATCGAGAAAGAGAGTTCCGGATTGTGCTTGAATCGCTCCACAAAGGTGTTGGAAAGGGCATTGGGCACGACATGCACCCCCTCTTTCCGATTGATGTATCTACTCTGGAATTCGGAAACGCATATGATATCGGACGCTAAACGCTCCATGAAGGAGGCTAGCGTCTTGTAGAACGTTCCCTTCGCGAATGAGTTCTCGTGGTAGTGGTAAATCACTCGCTTCCCCATCAACCGACCCGCTAAGGCTGCGCCTACAGGGAGAATCGTATTGATGTAAAAAACGACCTCCTTCCGAAACAGATACCGGAAAGAGAAGAAAAACATATAGATCTGCGCATAGGTGTAGCGCAACATCGTAACGATAGGATTCTCGGAGAACCGATAGCTGTAACGGTAATGTGCCACATTCTGTTCTTTCAGTTCATCCAACACGCCCCCCCTAGAGGTGAGCAGGTCTACCGAATATCCTCTTTGGACAAGTCCGGAGAGCACCATCTTCAGCACCTTGGGACTGCCTGAATAATCATTGAACAAATGGAATGCCGCTATCTTCATCGGTTTTATTTTTCACTTTACCCCCTAAAGACTGAATAGACCCGCATAATGAAATAGTAGATTTTATGCTTGAAACGGACCCCCTTCAACAAGGATTTCCAATTATCGTTGGCATTCACTATTCCCAAAAATTTCTTCTGCATGTCACGATCGGACTTTAGGATATAATAGCGGAATAGCACCTCATAGGTTCTACATGCAGCATCCTTGAGCACATCTTTGTAGAGGGTTCGTTCATCCTCCATCTTTCGCTTCAGCTCCTCCGCAACCGTGAGGGAATCGTACAATTTCTTCTCGGAGATGGATGAAGTGGTGATGGAGTTCTCCCGCATCCTATAGATATAAACTGGTTTAGCATAATAGCTGCACTTACGGGTCATGCTCAAGACGGTTGGCGTGAACAGACAATCCTCGAAATAGATTCCCTCCATGAACTTCAACTCATTGCGCAAAAGGAAATCTCGTTTGATGAGGTAAAAAGGTGCGCCACTATAAGGAAAGATATAGGAATGATCATAGATATATTTGCCATCCCCGGAATCGGAAGGAAGATTCCTGATAATCGCCGTCTCCTCGGTCTCTTTCCTAAGAATCGTATTCAGCGCCACGATGTCCGGCTGATGGTGTGACTGTACGTGCTCGAATAAAGATAGGAGAGAATTCTCCATGATCCAATCGTCACTGTCGACGAACCATATATAATCGCCTTGGGCGAGGGTGATTCCTCTGTTACGCGTGGCACTTAACCCTCTGTTCTCCTGACTCACCACACGGATATTAGCCGTCGTGTTCTTCTCCACAAATGAGTTGACCACATCCAATGTGGAATCTTTTGACCCATCATTGACAACTATGATTTCATACTCAGATTTGTCGATCTCCTGTTGAACACAACTCTTCAAACAATCGGCGACATATTGCTCAACATTATAGGATGGAACTACAATAGAAAGGAACATAATAAACGACTAATAATCAATCAAAAAAAGTCTGCTTCGAAGGGAAGAATCCCAAATCGACGAACTCATATGGTGATGAGGTCGCCGCATGATTATATACCGCCCACATACACAATGCATACGTCAACATGCAGAAAAAGGCGATAGGCGCTCTGTATAGCACATCCTTCTTCTTCGACAACTCGTACATGAAGAACGCATAGATGACGATTCGGAATGGCAGGAAGTACATGTTCACACGATCCAAATAGGTTCCTCCAATACAGTTCTGCAGCATGATGCCGATGAAGTAGAGCTTGTAATAGAGTTCGAAACCTGTATGGCTATATGCATTTTTCAGCTTATCGTACATCCAAATCACCGACATATCCAACAACATCCAGATGAAGGTGGCAATACCCATGGAGTTCTTGCTATTTGACCAGTCCAAGGTCTTCAAATAGTCCACATTGGATGCGGCATCCCCGAAGCCAATGGAACCGGCGATGGTTCCTAGGTTGGCGAATATAAACTCCTTCAGGACCGCCCCCGCCACAAATGTGCCGAAGAAGAGCGCATATTGTATTAATTTATCGTCCCGCACCCTGAAATTCAACACGAAATAGAAGACAGCCAACGGATAGGCAGTCTTGTGGATTGAAGCGGCAAGGACGATGAGCAAGGCATATGGTATGAACCTTCTTTCATGGATGAACCGGATGGAGTATAGGAATATACAAAAGGCGACACTCTGCCTCAATGCGTTATTCCATATGAACAACTCCAACGTCGTGAACAAGAAAAAGAAAGCCCATGGCAAAGCGAACTTGAACTTCTGGAATGTCCTGACGAAGAAATAAATTTCAAACAGGGCCACCAACATGATGATCGTAATAGGATGGAAGCCCATTGAATGGAAGAATCTACACACGCTGGTGAAACCATACTCCATGTCCGGGAAGAGCTTCGGATTAGAGAAGAAGCCCGTGTAGGCGAGATAGTCATCCCCCACTTTATAGCGTAATCCTATCACAAGCGTGAAGATGCCAATGATCATGTAAGGGAAAGCCCTTTTGCCGGTCATCGCATATTGATATGCGAGAAAGATCAGCACAATCAAAAGCATGTTATAGACGTAATAGGCTAGAAACATATAATCAATATCAATTAAAATATGATCCGGTAACCCGCTTATGTTCTTTCATGCGGAGTATACGGGAAACTAGTCTGGTTGGCAAGCAACGCAAAAGGAAGCCATTTTTTATCATCTCGTAAAGAGATCCTAATATGGTTTGATCTCTCCAACTTGCGTTGTAATGATGAATGGTCACAGTCTTTTCATTGACATTCAACTCATTGGTTATATAATCCTTAGGACCGAAATAGGCTTTGGGATATATGTATATGCCATCCACACATTGTATCTCATTCTTCACTTCCAACCCCTTCGTGACTAACAACTCAGTGGTGTAAGCCACTACGGTTTTCTGATTCTGACTGCCATCCGCATAGAGGAAGTGGAAGGTTGCGTATTGGTCCAATATTTCCTTGTAGACAGCCATTCCCGGCTCAGCGCCAATTCCCAAACCTGGGTTGACCGCAACCCCTGTTCCTGGCACGACAGAACCATTCGCGAGCAGTTTATAGTCTTGTTCGCAACCCATAAAAGCACCTCGGTTCACAATCTCGTCCAACGGTTTGATGATCTCCACGTCGGTGTCGAAATAGAGTCCGCCGTAATTATATAATATCCAGAATCGGGCATAATCACTGACAAACGCATACTTCTTCTCCGCATAGGCTTCCCTCGTGTAGGTTATGGCGTTCACATCGAAGTTCTCCTCATTCCACTCCTTGACCTCATAATCAGGAAGGAATTTTCGCCACGACTCGATGCATCGTACCGCCAAATCAGGCAACGGATTATGACCGAACCAGCAATAATGGATAACCTTAGGAATCATTTTTTACCCCAATGTAATTTGTTCTCAAGAAAAGTCTCCACGCCATGAATTATCTTGGCGATCGTTAATCCATAGCGTTTTATCAGTTGAAAATTATGTATCGCCGGTTTCATCTCCTCCTCAGAGCGATAGTCGAACGCATTCAAGGCTCGTTTGTTCTCCTCCGTATATTGGAGGGAATCGTCCGGAATAAAATCGAAGTGGTCTGAGGTGTCGATCTCTTGCGATGAGTAATTGAAATCGAGCGCATGCTCGCCATTGCCCTCTATCGCCGTACAGTACTCGCCCGTCCCGTCGAATCCATGGTTTCTCACTTTCGAGATAACCGGTGATATGCAGTATTTGCTATGACACGCCAAATAGGCTCGAAGTGCGACATCTGAACAGATGAGGAAGAGGGAGGTCTGACTGCCATACGAGAGGACGGAGGAGAAATAATCACGGAAACAGGAGTCGATCATACGCTCGTGATATTTCTTCTTCACGACATTCCCCGCATCCGCCAACATTTTCCCTGTCTTAATGTAATCGGAATATTCGCTCTTTTTGGAGCCCCAGAAACCAAGTCCCCAAGCGGACAAGGTGAAATTTTGCTTGAAGCAGGTAATCCCCTCGTCCATCTTCCACTTAACAGGATAGGAATAGCCGGAGACACAGGTCACGTCAGGATCGTTCCTGTAGGCCCACAAACACTTATCCTCGAACTCCAAGAAATTCGGAGAGAATTCCACGTCGTCATCCGTACGAATCCAACATGGATAATGCTCATATGCATATTCGATCAGATGGGAGGAGTTCCTCGCACTGCCATAGTTCTCAGTGCGTTTGAACACCACGAACTTCGCGAAGCAAGAGAAATCCCCATTGTCCACATAGTCACAGATCTCCTGCCAACCTTGCCTATACTTCTCCGACGGAGGATAATCCAAGCCGACATACACATCCGTATATTTCGCCCAAGTGTTACGCTTCAAGCTCTCCACCAATCGGATGAAATGCTTCGACCGGCACAATGTCGGGATGAGCACAGGCGCAAAGTATATGTCTTTATTATTCTCCATAATCTCTAATCAGAGTTCGTCGGCGTTTCGGTCGAAGGGTTGGAAATGAGACATGACAATCGTCCATATCCAACGCATTAGGCATGAGCGGGAGGAAGATCGTTTTTATTGTCAATCAACGTATAATCGTTTAACATGCGAATCACCTCTTCCCTTGAATTGAACATGATGACATCCAAGATGGAGAGATATGGCACAAACTCATTACCGAACTGGTTGTATGGATGAATGTCCGATTTGATAAATTTCAGGGTCAAATCACGTTTCCTGAACTCATCAAAATCATACAATGCCGTACCACCTATCGAATTGATGTAAGTGTCAGCCCCCATCCTTTTACAGAAATCATATATACGATACTCCCTCTTCAATAGGCTATTGCCCTCGAACGAAGAGGAGTAGCACAAACGCGTCTTGATATTCAAATAGTCGCAGACAATCTCCATAGAGTTACCCAGGAAATAGGCAAGGTTCTTCTCCTTGCAAGCGAAAATCCGTTCCAACAGTTCGTATCCATCCTTGAAATTAGGACTTTTCCTGTAATTATATAGAACTGTCTTCATCATCTTGTCGACGTTCATGTCCGCAAGATTGATTTCATTGATAAACTTATTTTGGCTTGCTTTCTCCAAAGGCAAACCATAATACATGGGTTCGGCTTGGTTTAAGATACGGTTCCGATTCACCCAACCCCTATTGATATAAGCATAATCATCTCCTATAACGAAGACGTCTGCGCAATTGATCAATTGCCAAAATCCAATATAGGGGATGAAATATGGTTGATTGCAAGCAAGTATCATATTTAGCTTCTATAATATTGGGGTACAATTCACTTCAATTATCCTACTTAACGATTAGCGAGAGAATGCGCTGGATGTCTTCCTTGGAGAGCGCATGATGCATCGGAAGGCAGATGACGGTATTCGCCATCTTATGTGCGTTCGGCAAATTCTTAGGATCGGCCGACTCTAAGCCTCTATAAGTGGAGAACTCCGAAATCAATGGATAGAAGTAACGTCTACCATAGACTTGCGCCTCCCTCATCTTCATGTATAGGTCATCCCTAGACATTCCATACTTTTGCTCGTCTATGAAGATCGGGAAGTAGGAATAGTTGTGTTTGACGCCTGGAATATCATCGAAGAAGGTGATGCCCTCGACATTCCGCAAGACTTTCCTATATTCGATCGCAACCTCTTTTCGAGCACTGATCGCATCGTCCACCTGACGGAGGTTCAAGATGCCATAAGCGGAGCGCACCTCATCCATCTTGGAGTTGATGCCAGGTCCCACGACGGTAGTCTCTCCCGCAAAGCCGAAGTTCTTCAAATAATCAATGCGCTGTTTCGTCTTTTCATCGTGCATCACCATCGCCCCACCCTCAATTGTATTGTATACCTTTGTGGCATGAAACGAAAGGGTTGACATATCGCCAGCGTTCAACACGCTCTCTCCATCCACCTCGACACCGAATGCGTGGGCTGCGTCATAGATGACCTTTAGTCCGTAACGATCGGCGATCTCTTGAATCCGCTTCGTGTCACATGGTTTACCATAAACGTGGACAGGCATGATCGCAGTGGTCTTCGGCGTGATGGCAGCCTCGATTTTATCAGGGTCTAAATTACCTGTATTAGGATCTACATCCACAAAGACAGGCTTTATGCCATTCCACCACAACGCATGGGTGGTCGCGACAAAGCTATAAGGAGTTGTAATCACTTCGCCAGTCACCCGAAGCGCCTGTAAAGCCGTGATGAGCGGCAATGTACCATTGGTAAAAAGACTGACATAAGGCACCTTCAAATATGCAGCCAACTCCTTCTCCAACTGTTTGTGGAAGGATCCATTATTGGTGATGAACTTAGATTCCCATATTTCTTTCAGCATTCCGTGGAACGTTTCCAAATCAGGAAGCAAAGGAGAGGTGACCGTGATAAATTTGTTATTCATATAAATCTACAATTGTCTATTGAAGGGGATATATGCCCAATCTTATCTCATTAGTAATACTTGGGAGACATCGCTCTTCTTTATTTTCCGCTGACCAAAATCGGGTTCGAAACGATGAACATCCGTACCGACAAAGTCATACATGTGTTTCTTCAGGAGCATGCGAGCTTTCTTTTTCGCATCGTCACCGTAGCGCCCCAACAAGGCTGGCAAATTCATCTGAAACTTGACTCCACGGGACTTCAACTCTTCATACCGATCCTTCTCCATGTAATTATATCGTTCCGGATGGGCTAACATCGGCCATAGGCCCAACGACCTCACCTTCTCCACCACTTCGTCGAAATAACCGGGAGATGAGTAATAAGAAGTCTCAATCAAAAGATGGTCTCCATTGACGCCATGGGGCAACAAATCCTTTTCCGACAAACGCTGAAGCAAAAGATTATCTATCATATACTCCGCCGCCAAATGGAGTTTGATACCTCCCTTGTAGGCGTCGCACAACTGAGCGAAACGATCCTTCAACTTCTCTGTGGAATTAGGGAAATCCTCCATGATATGGGGAGTACAATAGACCTCTGTCATGCCCAACTTCTCATACATGTCGAGCACGGCAAGAGAATCCTCCAGCTTCTGAATTCCGTCGTCTACACCAGGAATCAAATGTGAGTGACAATCGACCATTCCCTTACATACACGGGAATCGGCCAGCGTCACATTGTCAAATAAAAATCCAAGCAAAGACATGCTATATATTCTTTTGAATCAAAATAGGATATGGGCGGAAGAGCGAGGAAACGCTCTTCCGTGCCTTATCAACTATATGAATAATAATCGCTGCTATAATATCCGCTACGATAATTGTACTTACCTTTCTCCATTGGCGTACCATTCAGGATCAAGGTCATATTCTTAAAGCGGTTCTCGTGGTACAATGCGGTCAAGTCGTCGAGCAAAGAGCGCTCCAACAGACCTGTACGAACGACGAACAATGTTCTATCCGCATAATTCTCCACAATCTGAGCGTCCGCCACGATATCAATCGGAGGACAGTCGATGAAGACGTAGTCATATTGCTTCTTCAGTCTCTCGATCGATTCGCCCAACAAGCCATTGCCGATCAACTCTGAAGGGTTCGGCGGAATGGCGCCGACAGGAATCATGTCCAAGCCAACGTTGCCATCCACATTCTTCACCATAACCTCCTCGATTGTGTTCACCTTTCCGCTAAGGTAGGTGCTCAAACCGATGTTCGGGCTGTTCGCCCACTTGGAAAGGGAGGCATGGCGCATGTCACCATCAATCACGAGCACCTTCTTCTCTTTAATAGCCAAACTCAAAGCCGTATTCACGCAGAGGAAGCTCTTACCGCTACCCGCATTGTAGGAAGTGAACAACATGACATTGCTGTCCTTCTTCACCATGAACTCCAAGTTGGTACGCAATATACGGAAGGCCTCGTTGATCGCATTACGATTACCATGCTCCACAACAGCATCCTGCACCTTCTGTTCTTTTCTCCAGAACTGCCACCACTTCTTTGGCTGTTTCGACAAAGGAATCTCGCCCAACAACGGAACTGGTACTTGCTCCAGATCCTTCTTGCCACGAAGGGTCGTATTTAAAGTCTCCTTGATGTAGATAAGAGACAAAGGAACGATCAAGCCAATGGCAAAAGCGATCAGCAGGATATTACGTTTCTTAGGTGCGTCAGGCAACATGCTACCGCCCGGACGCTTGATGATACGGGTGTTGTAAGCAGTGAAGGATTGAGACAACTCATTTTCCTCACGTTTTTGGAGGAGGAACAAGTAGAGGGCCTCCTTGACCGCTTGTTGACGTTCGGCGGACAGCAACATCTCTGCCTGCTTAGGGTTGGAAGAGATGCGGGACAAAGCTTGTCTCTCACTGTGTTTCAAGTTACGGATCTGGTTGTCGATCGCAGCGATTTGGTTGTCGATGGAGACCAAGATCGCACTACGCATGGACCCCAGATCGATATCCATCTGCCTTACGAGGTCGTTCTCGGAGCTACTGTTAGACTCCAACCTGTTTCTTTGCAAAAGTTTATCGTTGTACTCGGAGATCTGAGACTCGATGTTCGCATTCTGCAAACCGGAACTTACCGGCAAGACCTTCGTCTGGTTCTTTTGGACAGAGAGGTAGTCACGGATGTAGTTGGTCATGTACAACTGTGCGTTCAAATCCCTCAATTGGTTGGAGATGCTCGCATTCTCCTGCATGTACATCTCAGCCACCGCCTTCACATCAGGCAAGAGGTTCTTACTTTTGTAAGAGGAGATATCGTTATCAACGGAAGAAAGTTCATTCTCGATGATGCTCAAACGTTCATTGATGAACATGGAAGTACCATCCGCGATCTGGTTCTTATCCTTAATCCAATTCTCGTTGTAAACCTTGATCAACATATCCAAGATGTCGTCGGCACGTTGGATGGAGACATCCTTCACCTCCAATGTGATGACATCCGCTTTCTCATCGTCCTGAGTGACGCTCAGAGCACCAGACCAATTCTCCTGAGATGAGTACATATTGGTACGAGTGACATGCAAATAACGGATATCATTGTTCGAGTAGCGTACATTTCGTTGAACGACAAGCCTTCCGATCGCCGTGTTGATCGTATCGCCCAAAGAAGCCATCGCAGGTTCGTGCACCTGCTTAACCTCTCCATTCACCGTGTAGGCGATGTTATCAATCTTGACATAATCCTTAGATGCGGCAGAATCGCCCAGGGAGACGTCACAATAGACATTATCATAGTCTGTCAAATCAATGAAAGAGACTATGACAGGCAGATTGGACCCGTACAAAACGATGTCGTGGAAACTACCATCCACAGTATAGTTAACATCCAGGTTCAATCGTCTAACCACTTCGAACATCACGTCAGAGGAGAGCAAAGCGCGCAACTCATTGTTGACGTTCGTGTTCATGGCGAACATGCCCCCCATGTCGTTAAAGGCATTTTGGATGTTCATACTAGGACCAGTCTTGGCCTCTGACTTAATCTGAACCTCCGCCGTACGAGTGTAGGATTCAGGAGTCTTCAGGATGTAAAGGACTGCCAAAGCCAAAACAATGGCAAAGGAAACGGCAAACCAATGCCACTTCCTGACACACAACAGAATCAACTCACCGAGATCGATGAAATCTTCCGATTGGCCACTGCCGTTTTTCTTGTTTTCTTCCATAAAATTTATTATTTATCGTTATTATCTTTTTTATTGTTATTCAATACAATAGCCACGACCGTCGCCGCCAAAGAAGACAAAGAGATCCAGAAGGAAGTGGACCTCACCTCGTTTCCGTTGACAGTTGACTGTTTAGCCTTCATCTTATTAGGTTCAACGTATATGATATCATCTTGTTGCAGATAAAAGATCGGGGATTGTACCACATTCTGCAAAGAGGTAAGATTCACGCGGTAGGTCTTTTGCTTACCCTCCTCCATACGCATGACCAGCACATTCTCACGCAAACCTTGGATGGTCAGGTCACCCGCACTACTAATCGCCTCCAACAAAGTCATGTTATCCTTGTAGATGCGGTACATGCCAGGATTGGCGACCTCACCCATGATCGTGAAACTCAGGTTCAAGAAATCGACAGTGACAACGGGGTCTTTCGCCTGGTTCCTCGACTCTATCTCGTCCTTGATCAAGGTGCTCAACTCACTACGCGTCAATCCTGCCACATTCAATTTTCCTATGGTCGGGAAATCGATATTACCTTCACTGTCCACTGTGTAACCTGAAACAGCACCAGACTCCTCTCCATACAGTGTGTTGCGTGCACCCGTCGTAACCACACGTTGCGTGACATAAGGGAGGTTAAACAAAGCAGACAACTGAGGATCCTTACAATTCACCACGATGGATATCCTATCCTTCGGGCGAAGTGTAATCTCTTGTACAGTGGAAACACTAATGCCCTTAACACGATCCGCATCCTGGAAATAAGGGATCTTCTCGTATGAAGAGCACGAACAAAATAGCGCACTTATAAGCAGTGCAGGAAAAAACAACTTGGCTTTCATCCTATTCATATGTCGTTATTTTTTTTCTAATTCTTTTTTCTTAATCATTTTAGTCATCCAGATGTTCAACACCGTATAGAGAGCGATGCAGGCAAGCAACAGCAACGTAGGATCCATAATCTTCGATAGAATCAAACTTGCGACGATGAAGAATATCGAGAACAGAAGAATCAATATCATAGCCTTATGTTGCGTCATGCCCAAACTTAACAACTTGTGATGGATATGGCTCTTGTCAGGCAAGAACGGGCTGTTCCCCATTCTCACACGATGGATAAATACCCTGATCACATCCATGCATGGCACCAAAAGAGGACAGAAGGCCAGGAAGAGAGGATGGACGCGGGAGAGGCAGGTATGCTCCGGAGAGATCTCCACGCTCGTCATCCTGAAACTCAAGAAAGATAAAATGAGTCCGATAGTCAACGAACCTGTATCGCCCATGAAAATCTTCTGCTGCTTCTCCGCCTTTCCAAAGACATTGTAGTAGAAGAACGGAATCACCGTACCCAAGGTGGCGAAGGCGACCATGGCAAAAGCATACTCCCCTATCTCGAAGAACACACCGCCATAATAGCCCAATGCCACGCCACTCAATCCGGACGCCAAACCATCAATACCATCGATTAGGTTCATCGCATTGATGATGAAAACGACCAGAATGACTGTCAATGGCCAAAAGACAGCGTACGGCAATTTATTGAGGAACAATAAGCCATGCAGATCGGAGACGTAGAGGCCTCCGAAAAGGAAGAGAAGTCCACACCCCACCTGCACAACAAATTTTGCGCTATATTTCACACCGATCAAATCGTCCGCTATACCCACCACATAGAGGAGAATAAGCGAACACACACAGATAGAAAGACTTAACACATTCTCACCCAACTCGCCCATCAGTTGGTTCCTGAAGGCATGAACATCAAAAACTAAGAGGATGAAAACAGTGAACAGAATAACAGGCATGAACGCCATTCCACCCAGTCTCGGCACTGTGCTATGATGGATTTTACGCTCATCCGGTTCATCGAACAACTTTTTCCTGAATGCGATCAAGAGGATCTGTGGAATCAAATAACCGGCCGCCACAATCGATATAATCAATGCAGAACCCATCATAAACCGCCAAAATGCGGTGTCAGACATCGTAATAAAGAAATCGGACATCAAAAAAGATTTTATATCAAACATAATCGCAACGTATTAAGCGAATTTTTAACAACCTTATCCTTTGAATCCATCACTTTCCACAAATTCAACGAAATATAAAACATCGTGATTCCACGAAAAATGACGAACTATATCAACACTACTTCAACATACCCCCATACATACACATACCCATCTCTCCCCGCAAAAAAAACAATGCGAGCACTCCAAGGTCGTTCGCTAATATTTACACGCATGTAAAAATCCCGAAACTCGGCCGATGCACGACTACGCACATCAAAATAAATTAACCGTAACCTTGAGACTGTTGTAAAGACATACACAATCCAATATTCGACTACAAATTTAACATGAAAATTTCAATAAAAACAATTTTAATCGAAAAAATAAATAGAGCAATAAAATGAAAAAAATAAAAAAATGATTTATAGAATATTAAGTTTTCAACATCAATGCTATTTTCCTCAAATCGGCATACAAATCCAGCATAATAGTTTTCCCTGATTTCTATTTTTTATTTGCATACTTCTCTATTATTTTTTTTAAAATGATTACCTTTGAACCCAAAGTTTATGACAATGAAGGCAAGAAAAATAATATACTTTCTCAACAGCTTCTTCGCAGGATTGCTTCTCTTAGGCGTATGCGTTACCCACAGCGGTTGCAAGGATGAATTCACGACGGACTCCGCATACAGATTGTCCATGCCGGACTCCCTGTTGTTCGACACGATCCTCACCCAAACTTTAACACCGACCGCCTCCTTTAAAATCTATAACGACACGGAGGAGGATATCAAAATCGAGTCCATCTTGCTGCAGTCCGAAAAGAACTTTTTCAAGATTAACATCAACGGACAATCTGGCACCTCCTTCTCGAATGTGAAAATCTATGCGAAGGATAGCATGTTCATCTTCGTCCAATTTATCGCCGACAGGAGTGGATCTGACGAACCGCTCTTAATTGAAGATAAAATTAGATTTTTGTACAACGGGAATGTACAGGAGATCGTCCTTTCCGCCTACGGACAGGATGTTTACCTCATGAGGGAGAAGGTGCGGATCCAAAAGGACACGACATGGGGCAATGATTTGCCGATCCTCATCTACGACTCTGTCATCGTCGACTCCGCCGCTACGCTGACAATCAAGGAGGGGGTCACTTTGTATATGAAACAGAAGGGTACATTTCTGGTGAATGGATCCCTCCACATCGAGGGCGCCGCAGGAAAGGATGTCATCTTCCGTACAGAAAGGATGGACAACATCTCCAGGAACAGAACGTATGACCAGGCGAACAACCAATGGGGAGGCATCTACTTCTCCTCCTCAAGCAAAGATAACCGTATCGACCATGCCTTTATCCGAGGTGGCGCTTTCGGGCTCCACATCGACTCGTCGGAGGTCGTCGAGAATGAGTATAGATTGATCGTGGCCAATAGTCATATCCATAACACGTTCAATGCTTGCCTGACCGCCAAGAACGCGAACGTCTATGCCTATAACTCGCTCTTCACGAACGGCGCCAACGGATGTGTCGTCTTAGTGCGGGGTTACCACCAATTTGACCACTGCACCATCTCCTACCACAAGGCGGGGACGGGCTACAACAATTATGCGCTTCGATTGTCTAACTCGAACTTCGTCGCCTCAAGTGACACCTATCCTTTCAGAGCGCTGTTCAACAACTGCATTGTGACAGGTTACACCTCCAAATATCACACGCCGGGGAACGAAATATACCTCGTGGGTGATTCCTTGGATTATAAATTCGACCACTCCCTCATCTTCACGGACATTCCTACGTCGGAGGTCGAACAAGACGAAAAGCACTTCAACGTGGTCATCTGCAACGAAGACCCTCAATATGTGCAGGTCGACATGGATCAGTTCAATTTCGATTTTCACTTGAGCGAGGAGTCGCCTTGCAAGGAGAAGGGGGACTTGGGCCTTGTCCTCCGTAACGAGGCTTACCAGGTGGACAGGGACGGTGTGGCAAGGGTGATTGAAGCCGCACCTGACATGGGCGCCTACCAAATCGTAGTTAAGACAGAGGAGACGGAGACTAAATCTACTGACAAATAGGAACGGAACATGGATTTGAGATCGATTAAATTATTATCGCGCATCTGCCTCTGCTGCTTCTCCGCAGTAGCCATTCCTTGTTTAGCTTCCGATCAGCCGCACGAAACCATCCGCATCGTCAGCTACAACGTAGAGAACCTCTTCGATTGCGAAAACGACCCCTTGACGGACGATGATTCCTTCACACCGGAAGGGGAACACCAATGGACCGAAGGGAAATATAAAAACAAACTGAATAACATATCAAGAGCCATCACCGCCGCTGGGGGATGGACAAAACCCGTAATCATCGGGCTTTGCGAGGTGGAGAACGAAAAGGTGCTGACGGACCTGACGCAACACACCCAACTGAAGATCTGTGGCTACCAGTTCGTCCACAAGGACTCTCCCGACCAACGTGGCGTGGACGTGGCCCTCGCCTACCTTCCTTCCCTGTTCAAGATCATTCGTGACGATTATATTCATGTGCCGATCGAAGAGGGGCGCCCGACACGCGACATCCTCCATGCCACCGGCATCCTCTTCAATGGAGACACGCTACACGTCTTCGTGAACCATTGGCCTTCCCGTTACGGAGGAGAACTCGAATCCGAGCACAAACGTTTCGCCGCCGCTAAAGCACTTCGCACGGTGACGGATAGTCTGCTGGCCGTCAACCCCCAATGCAATATCATCATCATGGGCGATTTCAATGACTACCCCTACAACGCAAGCATCAAGCAGGTGCTGGGGGCGGAGAAGCCGAGCGAGACAATCGCCGGCGGAAAACTCTATAACCTCTGCGAACAATTTGCGGAGAGAGGAGACTGCGGGAGCCATAAATTCGAAGGGGAATGGGGCATGCTGGACCATCTGATCGTCTCTGGCGCACTTTTGGATCCTCGGCACTCCATCCACACCACCACCAATGATATTCATATATGCCAAGAGGATTTCCTGCTGAAAGAGGACAAGACCGGCAAAGCGCCCAAACGTGCTTTCATGGGAACCTTCTACTCCTACGGATATAGCGATCATTTACCCATTTTTTTAGACTTAGACATTATCAACCATGAGTAAATCCATATTTCCACACAAAAAAGAGTTCATCATTTCGATCCATGTGATAGCATGGCTACTAATATTCGTCATTCCAATCTTCTTTTATAGCAGAAGCGACGATAACCAATGGGTCATTTACTGGTGGAAGAACGTCTGCACGCCTATCTCCTTCATGATTGTTTTTTACGTCAACTATTGTTGGTTGATAGAAAAATTCGTGTTCGCCAACCGGTTAAAAAGTTATATCACGCATAACTTGGTGCTCATCGCCTTACTTTGCGGATTGAGTTATTGTTGGCAGAATTATCTGACGCCGGACATACAACCGCGCAGTGTTCGCCTACAAGAGAAAATCGAACTGTTGGAGAAGGAAATCAAAGAGCTAAAACAGAGCGAGTCTTCCATCATTGTCAAAGAACAGGTGGAGGTCCCTACCGTTAAAACGGACATCTCCAAAAACATCCAAAGAGACCGTAAACGTTTCAGATGGTGGCATATCATCACTGATATCTTCTCTTTCATCTGCATGGCTGGCATCGCTGTCGCCATCAAGACGACTTCAAGGTGGTTCCAGACCGAAGAGAAACGTCAGGAGGAGGAGAAACAGATGGTGGAGGCGGAGCTGAAGAACCTGAAGAGCCAAATCAACCCGCACTTCCTGTTTAATACGCTGAATAACATCTATGCGCTGATCGCCATTAGCCCGGAGAAGTCACAGGAGGCGGTCATGGACCTCAGCAAGATGTTGCGCTACGTCCTTTACGATGACGGACAGCAGTATGTGCCGATCCAAAAGGAGATCGATTTCATCAATAACTACGTCAAACTGATGAAACTTCGGTTGAGCAGCTCCGTCAGGGTTGATGTCACGACGGATGTCTCCCTCGACCCGATGATGCCGATCGCCCCGCTTCTCTTCATATCTTTGATAGAGAACGCTTTCAAGCATGGAATATCCAACAACCAATCGTCATTCATAGAGTTCTCCATCAAGGAAACCGAGGCGAACACCGTACAATGCGAGCTGCGGAACAGCTATTTCCCAAAATCCGCCGAGCACGACAAGAGCGGTTCGGGCATCGGCATGGAGAACACGAAAAGAAGGCTGGAACTCATATACCCGAATTCGCACGTCTTCGAATATGGTGTGGAGGGTGATGTATATCACTCATTATTAATCATTAACACGAAAAAGGAGGAGAACGCATGACACTCAATTGTATCGTAGTAGACGACGAGCCGTTGGCTTTGGGACTCATCGAATCTTACGTGAAGAAAACCCCTTTCCTAAACCTGATTGGGAGCTACTCGAGCGCGGTGGAAGCCGCGAAAGCCTTTGCTGAGAACACGCCTGACCTGATGTTCCTCGACATCCAGATGCCGGAGATGAACGGTTTGGAGTTCTCGAAGCTCATCGGTGACAAGACAAAAGTGATCTTTACCACCGCTTTCCAGCAATATGCCTTGGACGGATTCAAGGTGAATGCCTTGGACTATCTGTTGAAACCCATCAGCTACGATGATTTCCTGCAAGCCGCCAACAAGGCGTTGAGTTGGTTCGAGATGGCCGCTAACGCAAATAAACCAGCCGCCACGGAACAGCCCGAGACGGAAAGGTCGATCTTCGTGAAGACGGATTACAAACTCGTGCAGGTGCAGTTCGACAAGATCCTCTACATCGAGGGCATGAAGGATTACGTGAAGATATTCCTGGAAGACCAGCAATACCCTATCCTCTCGCTGATGAGCATGAAATCTCTGGAGACCACGCTCCCAGCCAGCCAGTTCCTGCGCGTCCACCGCTCCTACATCGTGAACGCAAGCAAAATCAAGGAAGTGGAGCGTAATAGAATCATCTTCGGGAAGACCTACATTCCTGTCTCCGACTCCTACAAGAACGTATTCCAGGAGTTCATCGACAAGAGGATGTTAGCCAACTAAACAAGGAGAATCGAAATGGCTTTTTTACCCAACATACAACTCACCGTATTGCCCGAACAGGCGGGAGAAGAGGTCCTGTTGAAGGAGCAGGTCGCCCAAAAGATCCACGTCGCGCCCAGCCAAGTGACGACCGTGCGGATTGTCCGCAAATCGATCGACGCGCGTTCCCGCACACAGGTGAAGATCAACCTATGCGTGAATGTCTATACCCAAGGGACGCAACCGGAGCCAATCACCTACCCTTTCCATTACCAGGACGTATCGAAGGGTGAGCCCGTACTCATCATCGGTGCGGGGCCAGCTGGTCTTTTCGCAGCCTTACGTCTCATCGAGCTAGGGCTCAAACCGGTTATCATCGAGCGAGGCAAGGTGGTGAGCGAACGTAAGAAAGACATCGCCCAACTCAACCGTAACAACGGACTGAACCTAGAATCCAACTACTGTTTCGGGGAGGGCGGCGCCGGCACCTTCTCCGACGGCAAGCTCTTCACCCGCTCAAAGAAGAAGGGGGATTGCAGCCGCATCCTGCTCACCTTCCACCAGCATGGAGCGCAGGACGAGATACTCTACGAGGCGCATCCGCACATTGGGACGGACCGTCTGCCGGTCGTCATCAAGAACATGCGGGACACCATCCTCCATCATGGCGGAGAAATCCATTTCGAGAAGAAAATGACCAAGATCCTGACGAAGGGAGACCATGTGGAAGGCGTGGAGACAGCCGATGGAGAGCAATTCTTCGCCGACAACATCATCTTGGCCACCGGACATTCGTCACGTGACATCTATACCCTACTCCACCAAGAGGGCATCCTCATGGAGTGCAAAGGGTTCGCCATGGGCGTTCGTGTGGAGCACAAGCAAGCGCTTATCGACAGCATACAATACCATCGCAAAGAGCGGGGGAAATACCTTCCCTCAGCCGCCTACAACGTCGTCACACAAGTGAAGGAGCGAGGCGTATACTCCTTCTGCATGTGTCCGGGAGGTTTCATCGTACCCGCCTCCACGGGTGAGGGCGAATGTGTCGTCAACGGCATGTCCCCTTCCCATCGAAACTCACCCTTCGCGAACGCAGCCATCGTAGTGGAGATCAGACCGGAGGACCTCAAGGAATACGAGCAGTTCGGAGCGTTGGCAGGCTTGAAGTTCCAAGAAGAGTACGAAAGGCTCTCCTACCAGAACGGTGGCGGAATGGCGGTGGCGCCCGCACAGAGGCTGCTCGATTTCGTGAACGGAAGATCTTCCGCTTCACTTCCGGAGACCTCCTATCTCCCAGGCATCGTACCATCCGACATGCACAAATGGATGCCTAAATTCATCAGGGAGCGCCTGCAACTAGGCTTCAAGGATTTCGACAAAAAGATGAGGGGATATCTCACGAACGACGCTGTCATCATCGGTGTGGAGTCACGCACCTCCTCACCCGTCCGCATTCCGCGTGACCCAGAGACGATGCAGCACGTACAGATCAAGGGACTCTATCCTTGCGGCGAGGGAGCCGGCTATGCGGGAGGAATCACCTCCTCCGCCATGGACGGAATATTGTGTGCGGAAAGAATCGGTGGAACAGAAAAATAACCAGACGGATATGAATATCTCAGCAATATACCATTTCCCCCTCACCCAACTATTACGTCTCAACTTCAACCTCAGAGACGAAGCAGCCATTGCGGCATTTTGCTTCTTTTTCGCTATAATCACATTAGGATTCTTAATATCGGCGAACTTCCGCATTTTCAAATATCGGAAAGAAAAGAATCGATACGACGCCATGTTCAAGGACAAAGATCGACTAAACACGATGGTTGTGCAACTCATGTGCAAGATCTTACAAAGCGATCCAAACGAAATATACAAGAATAAAATAGCCTTTATCATTAAATATATCCAGCAATCATTCACAGGGGGGCAGAAGGACGACACCATCGAATATCTTCTAACCATTTATGCCCAAACGGACAAAGAATCCTACAACACAAAGATCAGGGAGAACATACACAACCTTCTGAATTTCAAGACATGGATGCAAGCCTATTACGGAGGGGATGTCTCCGCCATATCAGACAAAAAGAAAAGATTCAGCTACATAGCCACATTGTCCAATGCCGATATAAAAGAAATTGCCCAAGCCCTTGAATATTTCCTCACTGAAGACCAAAAGAAATACTTCTCCTATCTACTTTTCCACATGGCCAACATAGGCAACAACATCAACAAGACCGAATCGGCTAATTTACGCACCATATGCGTGGATCATTTCTTGACCCCTGACGAATTTTCCGAGCTCAAGGAGGCATTTGATTCACAAAGACAAGGCCAATGGTACAACAAAAATCTGAAAGAGAAAGATCCGCAGCTCTATCAAGACTCAGAAGAGATTCATAACATCTTCCCCCAAAAGAATACCACTTTCGGGCAAGAGTCCAACACTAATTATGAAAGAAAAATTACATCTTATTTGTTTCCACTATTTGTCCATTGCTTCTTAACGATCATCATAACACTAATAACAAATATTTCCATATTCGCGAAACTCACGGAAGTAACGGTCATATGTGTATTGTTTTCAATTGTCATCCGCTACGCATGGAAACATATTCAATCCTATAGTTTCTCCTTTTCCTGCGAAGGATACCTAAATTCAGTAAAGGAGATCGGTTGTGCGAATATCTTATACATGGCAAGCATCCTATTCTTGTTCATAATATAGCGACACGACCTCATCGCTTCACGCTCTTCTGCACAAGCAGGAAATCATAAGCCTCATGGATTAAACGGAACCGTGCGGCAGCCTCCTCCTTCTCCTCTTCGGAGGCATTGGCTGAGAGCGAGTCCGGATGGTACCTCTTCACCAATTTGTGGTAGGCGGATTTGATCTCCTGTTTGTCCGCATTCTCCGTAATCTCCAGAAGCTGAAGAGCCTCCTTCGTGCGGGTGTTCGTGACGTTCTTGAAACGGGTCTCATGCGCTTTCTGACGTTCGTCTCTCCCCTCTTCCGCCCTTTTATCCTTTTCTTTACGGTTCCGTTCCTCCTCTTCTCTTTTCTGCCTCTTCTGCTGCTCGTCCACCATGTACTCGTACTTGTATAGAAACCCCGTGAAATCCCACGACTTGATGCAGAGATAGTGCGCCACCTCACGCAACAGGTCCACCTCCACATCGCTCACACCGTCCTGCGAATAGGCGATTTGGAACAAAACATTCATGAGTTCCTTCCGTTCGAAGTAGATGTTTAAGTATTTCGAGAAGAGATTAGTAGATATATCCGAGACTCTCTCCGAAATACTCTTCCCAACAATATTTTTCCGGTTTAATATGAAGAAAGGGAGATTCGCCGCTTTATAGCCCATGAAACGAACGCTGAGATCCTCTAACTCACTGTCAAAGAAACGGAAGGATAGTTCCCTATATTTAGCGAATTGGGGCGACAGAAAAATATGTCTTTTCACGAAATCAATCTCACTACGACTCGCCACCTTGTCACACTTTACAACTGCGGCAAAGAGCGTGATAGTTTTCAAGTTCCTTTCTGGAACGAAAATACGAGGATTGTGAAAGAAAGCAGTAATCTTATCATCGAAATAATTCAATGTAAAAATAAAAATAGGAAATACGACAAAAAGGAAAATGAGTGGCACTAAAATCATTCCCATAACAAAAATTTGAAATCAACATTTATTCAAAAAATCCATCCATTCGTTAAACGCTGAGCCTATATTTATTTCACACGGAGCATCTCCGTCGACAACAGGAATTCGTAAGCCTCATGGATCGAGCGGAATCGTGCGGCAGCCTCCTCCTTCTCTTTTTCGGAAACGTTAGTTGGAAGTGTGTCCGGGTGGTATTTCTTCGCCAATTTGCGATAAGCGGACTTAATCTCCTGCTTGTCCACATCCTCCGACAGTTCAAGAAGGCGTAAAGCATCCTTCGTACGGGAGTTGGTCACATGTTCAAAACGCTTTTTGTGCGTTTCACGATTCTTTTCGCTTTGGTTCTCCTGCTTCGAATGCTCCTCTTGTCTCTTTTCCTGTTCTTTATACTTGTCATTCTTCATATACTCATACTTGTATATGAAAGAAGTAAAATCCCACGATTTGAGGCACAAATAATGCGCCACCTCACGTAGTAAATTCACCTCTGCGTCGCTCACGCCATCCTGAGAATAAGCGATTTGGAACAGCATATCCATGAATTCCAAACGATTAGAATATTTATGGGCGAAATGAGTCAGCGCATAAGAAGCGAGGTCCGAAACCTTCTTTTTGGAGATCTCTCGCAAATAATTTGATTTACCCTCCAGTATAAACACAGGTACGCTGTTCATTCCAAAGCCCATGAACCGAACGTTTACATAACTCAGTTCCCTATAAAAATGTTTGAGGAGATAATTGCCCCAACGGGGAGATGCGTTGATGAATGAACGGACAGCATCCACCTCCGCCGCATCAGTTTTTCCGTCACATTTGATAACCGCAACCAAAAGATGGATCAGACAGGAGTCGTCATCATCCATGGAATTCTCATTATATGTAATATACAATCCCGCCATGACAAGTGTCAGGGCAAGAGCAATCAGAAAGAGAAGAAAAGCATATCCCATACGAAAGAAAAGGATATAAATCCAGTAAACTTATACCGCACAATAGTTTGCCATCACCTATTTCGTTTTTTCAAAAAGCCACTCCATGAATTCAGCGGCACTCGTAGCCATTTCCCAAGCGTCGTCATGCTTCGTGTCTTGGAACTCCACCAAGTCGGAGCCATTGGAATTAGACTTCAGCACAGCCTCCAGATCACGAGCATACTGTATAGGGACAATAGGATCCTCCACCCCATGATAGAGGCGGACAGGCACTTTCTTTTTCTTCAAGCGGGAAGGCTCGATCACGCCAGAGACGGAAATAGCCGCCGTGTAAAGCTTCGGATTACGGGCAACAAGGTCCAACACGCCGAATCCGCCCATGCCCTTTCCGACCAGATAGACACGTGAGGCATCGATTTCATTTTGCTTCTTCAAGAAATGTTGGATCAAACGTTCCACGATGATGCTACTCTTCGTCTGTTCAGGATTCTCACGCAAGACGATCGAACCATCATCCAGTTTGTCGTATTTCGCCCAAGTGTCGCTCTCCGGGCATTGAGGGATGATGACCACGGCCGATTGGTAATTGCGCGCCTCCTCACTCATGTAGAGCTGCGCCCCATACTTGAGCTGCATCAGGTTGTCCCTACCCCGTTCATCCTCCCCATGAAGGAAAACGAACAGAGGGAACTTCAACCCCTCGACGCCATACCCCTTCGGGTATAGAATCCTATACTTCAGCGTATCACCTTGATAGCGATACTCCCTCGCATAAAAAATCTCCGAAGAGAACTCACCCTCATTGTCATCCGCATGACCAAGAGAGGGAATCAACAGAACAAAAAGTCCTAAAAGTATGAATCGAATCCTAACCATCGCTTAAAACTTATTCTGCAAAGATAAAAATTAATTGAAAAGTTTTAGGTCTGGAACCTATTTTAAATAAGAAAACATCGCGTGCGCCTCTCACCGGAACATCAAACCGCAAACAAGAAACCTCCCCATAAAAAAAAGAAGAAGACATTCAGAATAGAGAATATTTTTATAACTTCGCGGAATAGGAAACAAGGGAGGCGGATTCGCCACCCGGAATAATAATTGGAAGTAATGAATATTTCGTACAATTGGCTAAAGAAGTATATCAATCTTGATATAGAGCCGGAAGAAGTCTCAAAGGTCTTAACCTCAATAGGTCTTGAAGTCGGAGGTGTTGAAGAGATACAATCCATCAAAGGAGGATTGGAAGGTTTAGTAGTAGGTGAGGTATTGGAATGCGTGGCGCATCCAGACTCCGACCATCTTCATGTCACGAAAGTCAATATAGGTCAGGGCGAGCCCCTGCAGATCGTATGCGGTGCGGCGAATTGCCGTGCCGGAATTAAAACCATCGTTGCCACCATCGGTACGAAGCTCTACGAGGGCGACAACTGCTCCACCATCAAGAAATTCAAACTGAGAGGTGTCGATTCCTACGGAATGCTCTGCGCAGAGGACGAGATCGGTGTCGGCACTAGCCATGCGGGCATCATCGAGTTGCCAGCGGACATACCAGTAGGCACATTGGCCAAGACATACTATGGCATCGAGTCCGATTATGTGATCGAGGTGGACATCACACCTAACCGTATCGACGCTACTTCCCACTACGGCGTGGCGCGCGACCTTGCCGCCTACTTCCAATTCCACCAGCCAGGGAAGTATACCCTCACCAAACCAGACGTTTCCGCATTCAAGATAGACGATAACAGCCACCCGGTAAAGGTGAGCGTGGAAAATCCGGCGGCTTGCACACGTTATTCAGGCGTAGTCATCTCCGGCATCACCATCAAGGAATCTCCAAAATGGATGCAGAACGCACTGAAGACCATCGGTCTCAGACCGATCAACAACGTGGTGGACGCCACCAATTACCTATTGCATGCACTAGGCCAGCCACTGCACGCCTTCGACTTGGACAAGATGGCGGGCCAACACATCATCGTCAAGACATTGGCGAACGGTACAAAGTTCACCACCCTCGACGGTGTGGAAAGAACCTTGACAGCCGACGACTTGATGATCTGCGACGAAAAAGGCGGCGCATGTCTCGCCGGTGTCTTCGGAGGTCTAGAATCCGGCGTCAGCGAAACAACTAAGAACGTCTTCCTCGAGAGTGCATGCTTCAACCCTGTATACATCAGGAAAACGGCCCGCAGATTCGGTCTCAACACCGATGCCTCTTTCCGTTATGAGAGAGGATGCGACCCTAACAACACACTTTATATCTTGAAGTGCGCCGCACTCCTCATCAAAGAGTTGGCAGGCGGCAAGATATCCAGCGAGGTGTATGACATCTACCCTAATCCAGTCGCACCGTTCCCAGTGGAACTCACCTACAATAAGATCAACTCCCTAATCGGCAAAGAGATCAAGAAAGAAGAGGTGAAGACCATCCTTTCAGGTCTTGAGATAGAGATCAAGAAGGAGGATGAGAACGGCCTTTCGCTCGAAGTCCCTACCTACAGGGTCGATGTGACGAGGGATGTGGACGTGATCGAAGATCTGCTTCGTATCTATGGTTACGACAACGTGCAGGAGGGCTTATCCCTCAGCTCGTCCATCGCCTATTCGCCACGTCCGAACAGTCTGAAGCTCCAAAACCTCATCTCCGAGCAATTGACGGGCTGCGGATTCAACGAGATACTCAACAACTCCCTCACGAAGATATCCTACTATTCGGATTCGGAGAAATATCCACTCAACACGACGGTGATGGTGATGAACCCACTCAGCGCCGACCTTGGATGCATGAGGCAGACGTTGCTTTTCGGTGGACTCGAAAGCGTGGCCTACAATGTGAACAGAAAGAACGTCGACATCAAATTCTACGAATTCGGCAACTGCTACCACATGAATCCTGAGAAGCAATCGACGGAAGAGGCGCCATTGAAGCCATACTCGGAAGAACTTCACTTAGGCATTTGGTTGAGCGGAAACAAAACCACCCAAAGCTGGGTATTGAAGCAAGAGAAGACCTCCTTCTACCAGTTGAGGGCATATGTGGAGAACATATTCACACGACTCGGATTCAGCAAGAAAGGATTGGTTTACGGAGTCTACCAAGACGAGCTCATGTCAGACGGAATGACGATCATGACCAACACCGGCAAGTTGCTCGCCACCCTAGGCGTCGTTTCAAAGAAAACCATGAACATATTTGGGTTGGAGAACAACGTGTACTACGCCGATTTGGAGTGGAACCATATCCTGACCGAATTAAAGAACCACAAAGTGACCTACAAGGAGATCTCCAAGTACCCAGAAGTCAAGAGAGACCTCGCTCTTCTGATCAACAAGGCGACCACCTTCGAGGACATCACCAAAGTGGCCATGGAGACAGAACGTAAGCTCATCAAGAACATCTATCTCTTCGACGTCTACGAAGGGAAGAACCTCGAGGCGGGCAAGAAATCCTATGCGGTAAGTTTCATCCTCCAAGACGAGGCGAAGACGATGACGGACGGACAAATCGACGCCATCATGAACAAACTGATGAAGAATTTCGAAGAGAAACTAGGAGCGAAAATCCGTTAACCTTCGGACAAAACAACACATCAAGCAGAGGGGGGCTCCTATTCGGAAGTCCCCTTTTTGCTGACATTTCCCATAGATTTACAGGCAGAAAACGGATCAAAAAGAATCATCAATATTTTTGGTTTGTTAGAATAGAAAAAAACAATTACCTTTGCACCCTGATTTACAAAAGAATTATACTTAAAATAAACAATATGAATATCGCTAGAAAAGACATCGACGCGACGAACGCGATCATCACACTCCAAGTTGTGAAGGCAGATTATGAGGAAGCGGTTGAGAAGACGCTCCGCAAATACAAACAAAGAGCAAACGTGCCAGGATTCCGTCCAGGAAATGTTCCGATGACGATGGTAAAGAAGATGTATGGCAAGGCAGCCATGGCAGATGAGATCAACAACATCATTTCAGAGAAATTGTTAGACTACATCAAAGAGAACAACATCAACATCTTAGGCCAGCCTCTTCCAAACAAGACAGAGCAGAAAGAGATCGATTTCAGCAAAGATGAGGATTTCGAGTTCAAATTCGACATCGCAATAGCACCTGAAAACAAATTGGTCCTGAGCGACAAGATCAGTGCCCCATACTACGAAATTGAGGTAAGCGATGAGATGTTGAACAATGAGGTGAAAGCATACCAAGACCGTTTCGGATCATACGACGAGGCTACAGACGTGGTTGAGTCTGACGTGGTGAAGGGCGATATTGTGGAGATGCGCACAAAGACCAAGGAGAAGGAAGACGGCATCAAGGCAGAAGAGGCTGTTCTTTGTCCAAAATACATGAAAGACGCAGACCAAAAAGCGCTCTTCATTGGAGCGAAGGTAGGCGCTTCCGTATCATTCAACCCTAAGAAAGCATTTGAGAACGAAGGAGAGATCGCTTCCCTATTGAAGATCAAGAGAGAAGAGGTTGCCAACGTGAACGCAGACTTCAAGTTCACCATCAAGAGCATCACACGTTTCAAATCAGCAGAATTGAATCAAGAGTTGTTCGACAAAGCGATGGGCGAAGGCGTTGTAAAGAGCGAGAAGGAATTCAAGGCTCGTCTGGAGGAGAACCTCAAGAAGTCTCTCACCATGGACAGCGACTACAAGTTGTTGCTCGACTCCCAAAAAATCTTGTCTAAAGAGGCTTTCGGAGACGCAGCATTCCCAGACGCATTCCTGAAACGTTGGGTTTCCGAAACGAACGAGAAGATCAGCGTCGAAGATCTTGAAGCACAATATCCGATGATGTTGAACGATTTGAAGTGGCAACTGACCAAGAACAAGATCGCTTCAGACAACCAAGTGAAGATCGAGGAAGGTGATATGATGGAGTTCGCCAAGAAGACCGCGCAAGCACAATTCGCGCAATACGGAATGTCAACTGTTCCTACGGACGTTTTGGAGAACTACGCCAAGGAGATGTTGAAGAAGAAAGAGTCAGCGCAACAAATCGTGGAGCGCGTCTTGGAAGAGAAAGTATTGAATGTAGTGAAGTCTAAGATCAAATTAGACACGAAGAAAGTCAGCCTAGACGAGTTCAATAAACTTTTCTCAGAGCAAGGGAAATAACAATTTACAAAAATAAATCAATCCCGACAACAAAAATTGCCGGGATTTTTTTTGGTTTTAAATAAAAAAGTTTTATTAACTTAGTAACCAAATAAGAGAACAAAAAGCAAGATTAATTTATAATAAAATGATGGAAAAAAATGATTTCAGGAAATATGCGGTGGGGCATCTTGGGATGAACGGATTAGCATTAGACCAATACACTTCCCGCATATCAAACAGCTACATATCACCCAGCATCTTGGAAGAGCGACAACTGAACGTAACACAGATGGACGTGTTTTCAAGGCTCATGATGGACCGCATCATATTCCTAGGAACAGAGGTGGACGATTATTCGGCTAACGTAATACAAGCGCAACTGCTCTACTTGGACTCTTCCGATCCGGGGAAAGACATCTCGATATACCTGAACACTCCGGGCGGATCCGTATACGCAGGTTTAGGAATCTACGACACGATGCAATACATCGGATGTGATGTGGCGACCATCTGCACCGGCATGGCGGCATCCATGGGTGCGGTACTATTGGTGGCAGGCACGAAAGGGAAACGCTCCGCATTGAAGCACTCCCGCGTCATGATCCACCAACCCATGGGAGGAGCCCAGGGACAAGCGTCGGACATCGAAATCACCGCGAGAGAGATCCAAAAACTGAAAAAAGAGCTCTACACGATTATCGCTGAGCATTCAGGGAACTCCTACGAGAAGATATTCCAAGACTCCGACAGAGATTATTGGATGACAGCCGAAGAGGCGAAAGCGTACGGAATGATCGATGAGGTTTTAGTGAGGAACAAATAAGGGAGAGATGGCAGTTAACACAAAAAGCACGAACAGGTGCAGTTTCTGTGGCAGGTCGCAAAAAGAGGTGAATATGCTCATCACGGGACCATCCGTGAACATTTGCGACGAGTGCGTGAGAATGGCTTACGAGATTGTCGAAAGCAACAAAAAGGACATCGCCCCAGGCTCTGATTTCCATGCGGAAGGACTTCCTAAGCCAGTAGAGATCAAACAGTTCCTCGACCAGTACGTCATCGGGCAGGATGTGGCGAAGAAAACACTTTCCGTTGCGGTCTACAACCACTACAAGCGGCTTATGCAGCCGAAGGACGACGACGGTGTTGAGATCGAAAAATCCAACATCATCATGGTGGGAGCGACCGGAACAGGCAAGACTTTGCTTGCGAAGACCATCGCAAAACTATTGAAAGTGCCATTCGCAATCGTTGACGCCACCGTATTGACCGAAGCGGGCTATGTGGGCGAAGACATCGAGAGCATACTCACCCGCCTGCTACAAGCGTCGGACTACGACGTCAAAGCGGCAGAGCGAGGCATCGTCTTCATCGACGAGATAGACAAAATCGCCCGCAAGGGAGACAATCCGTCCATCACGCGCGACGTGAGCGGAGAGGGTGTACAGCAAGGTTTGCTCAAGCTATTGGAAGGATCCATCGTGAACGTTCCACCGCAAGGCGGGCGCAAGCATCCCGAGCAGAAGATGATACCAGTGGACACCAAGAACATCCTCTTCATCTGCGGAGGCGCGTTCGACGGCATCGAGCACAAAATCGCACATAGGCTCAACACCAAGGTGGTGGGATATGCGGCGGCGAAGAAACAAGGTGTTGTGGACATGGAGAACATACTCCAATACGTCTCCCCGCAGGATCTGAAGTCATTTGGGCTCATTCCAGAGATCATAGGCAGATTGCCGCTACTCTGTCATCTGAACCAACTGGACCGCAAGGCGTTGCGATCCATTCTAACCGAACCGAAGAACTCCATCATCAAGCAATACGTCAAGATGTTTGATATGGACGATGTGAAACTTACATTCGACGAAGATGTGCTGGAATATATCGTGGACAAAGCGGTAGAGTTCAAGCTCGGGGCGAGAGGACTACGATCCATCGTGGAGACCATCATGTTGGATGTGATGTTTGAGATCCCTTCCTCTGGACAGAAAAAGGTCAGCATTACAAAAGCGTACGCTGAGACAAAGATTCAGAGCGCCAACATAGAGAAATTGAGGGTGGCATAAGAAATTTAGCATTTTTTATGATGTTATTTTACAAACAGTAGTATACATTTGCGTCTACAATTGCGTGTCACCCCTGATATATGGGACATACAGATGTCCAAGGGTAGATTATAACGATTAATTGTGTTCCGATTATGAAAGACAATGAATTGGCAAAACAACTGAAATTGCATTTTGGTTTCGACTCCTTCAAGGGGAACCAGGAGGCAATTATCACCAATCTATTGGCAGGAAAGGACACCTTCGTCCTGATGCCGACAGGTGGTGGCAAGTCACTATGCTATCAATTGCCATCATTAATGATGGAAGGCACAGCAATTGTGATCTCTCCACTTATCGCCTTGATGAAGAATCAGGTAGACGCAATGAGGAACTTCAGCGAGGAGGACGGCATCGCCCACTTCATCAACTCGTCCCTCAACAAAGCGGCGATAGACAATGTGAAGAGTGATATTCTGGAGGGCAGAACGAAACTACTGTATGTGGCACCAGAATCGTTGACCAAAGAGGAGAACGTGGAATTCCTCAGACAAGTGAAGATATCCTTCTTCGCGATTGACGAGGCCCATTGTATTTCCGAATGGGGACACGATTTCAGACCCGAATACCGAAGAATACGTCCCATCATCAATGAGATCGGGCAAAAGGTCGCAGTCATCGCGCTAACCGCGACGGCCACACCGAAAGTACAGCATGACATCCAAAAGAGCTTAGGCATCATGGATGCGACGGTATTCAAATCATCGTTCAACCGGTCGAACCTCTACTATGAAGTGCGGCCGAAGAAGGATGATATCGACAAAGAAATCATCAAGTTCATTCGAAGCCAAGAGGGCAAGTCCGGCATCATCTACTGTCTTAGCAGAAAGAAAGTGGAAGAATTGGCGGAGACCCTCCGCGTAAACGGCATCAACGCATTAGCATACCATGCGGGAATGGACAGTGCGACACGCTCGGGCAACCAAGACTGCTTCCTGATGGAAAAAGTGCAGGTGATCGTAGCCACCATCGCCTTTGGCATGGGAATCGACAAACCAGACGTAAGGTTCGTCATCCATTACGACATACCAAAGAGTCTTGAAGGTTACTATCAAGAGACAGGAAGAGCAGGAAGGGACGGCGGAGAAGGTCGATGCATCGCCTTCTACTCCAATAGCGACCTGCAGAAACTGGAGAAATTCATGCAAGGCAAACCCATCGCGGAGCAGGAAATCGGCAAGCAATTGCTCTTGGAGACAGCCGCATACGCGGAGAGCGTAGTCTGCAGAAGGAAAGTGTTGTTACACTACTTCGGCGAAGAGTATGCAGAAGAAAATTGTGGAAATTGTGATAATTGTTTAAATCCGAAAAAACAAGTGGAAGCGAAAGAGTTGCTATGCACCGTTTTAGAGACGATCATAGCGTTGAATGAAAAGTTTAAGACGGAACATGTGATTGACGTCATCATGGGAAATGAAACGAGTGAAGTGAAATCCTATGGTCATGATGAAGAGATCGACACGTTTGGTGAAGGAAAAGACGAGAGTGAAAGGACGTGGCAAAATGTGATCCAAAAAGCGATGATTTGCGGATATATCACGAAGGACATCGAAAACTACGGAATTCTCAAAGTGACACATGAAGGGAAGGCATTTTTAAAGAAGCCTAAATCTTTCGAGATCGTCAGCGAAGAGGAGGAGGATGTGGAAGAAGTAGACATCCAGCTCAAAGGAGGAGCGTCCTGTTGTGCAGACCCTGCCCTATTCTCCATGCTGAAAGACCTTCGCAAGAATTTGTCCAAGAAGTTGAGTCTGCCACCATTCGTCATTTTCCAAGACCCATCCCTGGAAGCGATGGCAACCACCTACCCTATCACGATTGAGGAGTTGCAAAACATCCCTGGCGTTGGTGCAGGTAAGGCAAAACGTTTCGGAGACGAGTTCGTGAAACTTATCAAGAAACATGTACAGGAGAATGAAATAGAGCGTCCGGAAGACCTCCGCGTACGTTCCGTGGCAAACAAATCCAAGCTAAAGGTTTCTATCATCCAAGCGATTGACAGAAAGATTGCCTTGGACGACATCGCCGAGTCGAAAGGTTTGGACTTCGACGAGTTGCTGGACGAGATCGAGGCCATCGTCAACTCGGGCACAAAGATCAACATCGACTACTTCCTTGTCCAAATCATGGATCAGGAGCGTATCGACGAAGTGTTCGACTACTTCAAGGAGGCAGAATCCGAGGATGTGGATGACGCCTTGAAGGAGTTGGGCGAGAACGACTACACGGAAGAGGAAATCAGGCTCGTAAGGATCAAGTTCATCTCCGAGATGGGTAACTAACACCTTGCACTGATAGCAGCCAGTCCAAAGACCCGTATCCGTTTGAGAAAGGGGCGATTGGACCAACATACGATAGAGACGGTGGATATGCGCCGTCTCTATTTTTTTTAGAAATAACATGGACCCTACCCCTATAAGCCACGACGAAAATCTTGCCACAAAAAAAAAATTGATTTTCCAGCAATAAATCCATATGACAAATTACCCCCAAATCGCCCTATTCACACAACTATTAACGCTCAATCCGACCCATTAGAATGAGGTTTACACACATTCCCGTTGAAATTAGCATAAAAAACATTGAATAAAATTGATTGGTTATGAAAAATGTTGTATATTTGTGCGGTAGTATACTGCATCTAAAAATATAGTGTATTTTTTTGACATGTATAATTACAAATAAATGGGTAATAAAGTTCAGGTTTCTATGACACGAATTCAAATCTGATGTATGCCTTGACATCAGACATCAAAACGAATAGACAAGGCGTTTTCAATAGTTATTCAAACTTTATCCATTTAAAAAAATTGAGTTTAAGATATTTATTGTATACCATTCATAAAAAACACATGTATCATGAATAAAAAAATCATTACACTTTTTGCGGCCGCGCTTATGGGTGTAGGCTTGGCGAACGCACAATTGAACAAAAACACATGTAAGTTTTTGGGTAACATCACCACAAGGGGGCAAATACAACCCAATGTGAGCGGTTTGAAGTATGAGGCAATGTGGGATCAGCTCACTTGCGAGAATGAGTCCAAATGGGGCGAAATCGTGAATTGCAAGGTGAGCAGCGCACAAGAGGGTATTCAGAAGTGGAAATGGAGTTCTAGCGATTCTCATTACAAATGGTGTAAACAGAATAATGTATTATTCAAATTCCACTGTCTCGTTTGGACCAGTCAATTCCCGTCAGTTTTGTCAAACTGTTCGCCTTCCGAATTGAAGCAACAGATTGGATATTGGATGGACGCTGTTGCGATCAAGTATCCTGATTTGGCGATAATCGATGTTGTTAACGAGGCAATCCCAGGACACGCCGAAGGTGGTGGTGGTGGTGATTTCAAGAAACTCTTGAGTCAAGCTTTGGGTAATAGCGGTACACCTTCCGATTACAAATGGATTACAGAGGCATTTAAAATGGCTCGTGAGAGATTCCCTAACGCCGTGTTGATTTACAACGACTATAACACTCTCACCCACCAGAAAAGTGAGTTCATAAGCCTTGTTTCGACATTGGTAAAACAAGGCGCTCCAATCGATGCTTACGGACATCAGACCCACGATTTGGACGATTATTACCAGGGACACGGCAACAGCATGTCTGGTTTCGAGAACAATCTGAAGGATATCCACGACCAAATCACAAGGAATGGCGGTAGGGAGTTGCAGTGTTACATTACAGAGTATGATATCAATCAGGCCAACGACAACACCCAGTTGGAAATCATGAAGGGTTCCTTCCCTGCCATGTGGGAGGCTGACTACGTCTCTGGTATTACAATCTGGGGATATATAAATGGCGCCACTTGGAGATCCAATACAGGTTTAGTGTCGGGTCAAGGCCAAGACCGTGCCAGCATGAAATGGTTGCGCGAATACATGGCATCCGACAAAGCCAAGGCCGCAACGGCAAAGTTCTGCGGAAAGGAAGCAGGTGGTCCTGCCGGTCCATCAGCAAGCGTTGAGGTAAGCAAATCAACTATTGTCCTTGGCAAGAGCGTGGATTTCTCGGTTACATTGAAGAATTCAGATAGCGGCATTAAGAGCGTAACCTACTACGCTGGTGACACTAAGATCGGTGAGGGCGAGTCATTCACTTGGACTCCTGAAGAGGCTGGAAACTACTCCATCAAGGTTATAGTCATCACGAACAGCAATGATGAGGTAAAAGGATCTTCTTCTGTTAAGGTGGTTGAACCTAACAAGCCTTATGGCGGATCCGCCGCAGTTATCCCTGGCAAGATCGAGGCTGAGAATTATGACGAGGGGGCTTCCGGCATGGCCTATTTCGATCAATCGGATGGTAACAAATGCGACGACTACACCAACCACTATCGTAAGGATGATGTTGACCTCAAAGAGATCTCTGGCGGTGTGGCAGTCGGTTCGTTCGAAGGTGACGAGTGGCTGTCTTATACCGTTGATGTGCAAAGAGATGGCGACTACGAAGTGACATTGCACTTAGGTGAAGGAAACGACTCTGGTTCATTGTCAGTGGAGTTCGACGAATCAAATGTGTCCTTCAATGTAAGTGTTAAGAAATTAGGTAGCTGGGGAACATTTGACGACGTGAAGTTGAGCAAAAAAGTCACGCTTAAGAAAGGTGTGCAGAACATGGTCATCAAGAATACAGGAAGCTGGATTGATATCGACTGGATCAAGTTCGATATAGAAGGCGGCTCAGGTGTTGAAGGAATCGCCAACGCGCCTGTCGCAATCGGACCGAACCCTGCATCTTCAGAGGTGAAGGTTTACGGTGTCGATCCAATCAGTGTGGAGATCATTTCAGCGGAAGGTGTTGTGGTGAAGAAGAGCAGTGAAAGCGTCATCTCCGTAGCTGATTTGCAAAGCGGGAACTACATCATCCGCATCATCACAGAGAACGGTGTGATCGTAAAGAAACTTGTTGTGGAAAAATAAATGATTGGTCCTAAATAAACCGTAACGGTATACTTTAGGCCAACACAAAAACTCAGAAGATTGTTGCAGGATTAGTCTTGCAACAATCTTTTTTTATGGGGACACATATAAAAAAGCAGCGCATCATTATCCATGCACTGCTTTCCTGACATCTAGGGATAGCCCCTGAGTTTATTTATGCTTCAAATAGAAACAAGCCAATCCGGAATCTCCCGCCTTCGCCAAATCAATCACCTCCTTGCGGATGGCGCGCGTAGGCACGAATTGTTTCATCTGATCACTTCTACGCAGGACAAACGGTTCACTGTAATACTTCACATCCTCGATCTTGAATCCAGCCTTTTCAGCCATCAATCGAATGCTCTCCTCCGTATGCAGGAAGATATGACGTGGGGCATCCTCCAGTTGGAAACACATCTCACCATAGGTTCTCCAAGCATAAGAATCGATAACCGGAACATTGATGAGCAGAGTGCCCTGAGGGGAAAGAAGCCTCTTCAAAGCATTAAATGTCTCCGTTTGATCAGGCATATGTTCCAATACGTGATGAAGCATGATCAGGTCAAAACTATCATTCAAGTCACACACATCAGCCTTCAAGACCGTAAGTCCATTTTTGTAGGAGAGCGATTTCTCTATATATGGTTCAACCCCTAAGAGGTTTTTAAATCCACTATTATTCAATTTCAGGAGCAGACGGCCACTTCCGCAACCCACGTCAAGGATTCGGGACTTCTCATCGAACAGATTCGGAGTCACCCAATAAAAGAATTGAGGGAAGAACCCACGAAGGAGAGCCCCCACACGGCTACCCTCCCGCAACAAAGATTTAAGACAGAAACTTCTGAATTTTGAGAGCACAAACGGTTCATCCTCCTTAACGGACCTAACCGCATAGTAACCTTCGTAATACGATCCCATATCAGCGGGAACCTGAAGCAATTGCAAGCAACCACAACGCTCACATTTGAAATACTCAAAGGTTTCAGGACGGCCTTGTCTCCACTCCTTCGCCACTGTAATAGGATACGAACCCACACTATTGCAGATTCTACACTCACAATTCTTCCTTGTCAACATAAGAAATTATAATCTACGTACGTCAATATTCACATGACACAAATTTATAGAAAAAAACAGATACCACACAAACTTCCAGCAATATGTTCACGAAGAAAACAAGCGAGCGGCACCACAATCCAAAGCACTTCACTGACAAAAGAGAATGATAATCTTTCTAAACGGTTTTGTCATTTCCTTAAAAATCACTAAGTTTGAAGGCAGATAAGAAGAATTAACAAAGTAAATTTTAACATTATGTCGTGTGTGAAATACATCGGGGTGGATGACCCTGATATAGACTTGTTCGAAAGTCAATACATCGTTCCAGAAGGAATGTGCTACAACTCCTACCTTATTGAAGACCAACAGATTGCCATCATGGATACGGTGGACGCCCGCAAGACCGGCGAATGGTTGGAGAACGTCAAGAAAGCGTTGGCGGGAAGAACCCCACAATACCTCATCGTGCAACACATGGAGCCTGACCACAGTGGTTCCATCGCCGCATTGGTGGAGGCCTACCCTAACGTGACCATCGTGGCAAGCGCCAAAGCCATCCAATTCATGGGTCAATTCTTCGAAGGGAAGAGCTTCACGACGAAAGCCGTGGGCGAAGGCGACACCCTCTCTTTGGGTAACAATACGCTACGTTTCTTCACCGCACCGATGGTCCACTGGCCAGAGGTGATCGTCACCTACTTGGAGAGCGAGAAAACACTCTTCTCGGCGGACGGATTCGGTAAGTTCGGCGTCTATGGCGCTGATCCGGACGATTGGGCATGCGAGGCCCGCAGATATTACTTCAACATCTGCGGTAAATACGGAGCGCAAGTGGACGCCCTGTTGCGCAAGGCATCCACGTTAGCCATCGAGAAGATTTGCCCGCTGCACGGACCAGTCCTTGAGAACGAGCTATTGGCGGAGGCTATCCGTCTCTACTCCATCTGGTGCAAGTACGATGTGGAGACGCCGGGCGGTGTGTTGGTCGCATACGCATCCATCCACGGAGGCACACGCGCGGCGGCGGAGGCGATTGCAGCCTCTCTAAGCGCAAAAGGAGCCACCAAGGTAGCCATTACTGACTTGAGCTGTGATGACGTCGCAGAGGCGATAGAAGACGCTTTCAGGATGGAATCCATGGTATTGGCCTGCGCCACCTACGACGGAGGCATCTTCCCTCCAATGCACAACTTCCTGCACAAGCTCTCCATCAAAGGATACCAGCGTCGTCGTGTCGGTCTGATCGAGAACGGCACATGGGCACCACAGGCGGCACGCATCATGCGTGAGATGCTGGAGAAGATGAAGGCGGTGGAGATCGTGGAGCCAGTCGTAACGATAAAGAGCCGCATGAAAGAGGCGGACAAACCACAGTTGGAAGCGTTGGCGGACGCTATCGTGCGCAAATAAGCGATAGATTTAACCAATAGATACGACAAGGGCGAAGCGGAAAAGATTCTGCTTCGCCCTTGTCTATGTATAAAGAATATGAACTTATTGAGGATCAAGTTACTCCACTAGAGCTTTCACCGCCCGACCACCGACGCGGACCACATAGACACCCGCCATTTTCATAGGGATACGCACCTCGTCGCCCTTGCCGGTGCCCAACAGTACCCCCATCAAATCATACACGTAGACAGGCTCCTCAGCCCCATCGACACAGATGGTCTTGTCCACAGTATAGAGGGTGATATGTTCGCCTAAGACATCAGAGACACCGTCTGAAGGGAGGAATTGGATTTTGTAAGCCGTTTTCAGCAAGGAATCACCATCAAAGTGTAACGTAAGGATAAGGATATTGGTAGAATCATCGAAGGACTCCTCAATGTGGATCTTAGAATCAGAAGAGACAGCTTCAACTATTCCCGGATGATATTCAACGTCACGAAGTTGATATACGAAAACATCTTTCCTAAAAGTTTTCAGGGGAAGTCCATCCACCAATATGGAGTCAAGATATGGGCGTTTTTTTGTGACTGGATCTGAGTTTGAGTTGGAAACAAATTTAATATGATAAGTGACCGTGTCATAACCCGGATTAGTAACGACAATGGCAATCGTAGATAATGAATCTATGTAATCTTCTGTAACCCAACCATTTTCATGCGCCTCTTTCATATTAAAGAAAAATGGCTTATAAGTAAAATTGCAAGCGGAAGAATAATCGCCATCCACCGCATAATCATATACCCCTTCTTTAATAAGAAGACCTCCACTCGTTTCCTTACCACAATATTCAAACGATACATGGTTCAAGGCCCAATCATATTTTTTCGTATAGAAAGTATAAGTGTGAAAGTTTTCAGAATCATTCCTGTCTACAACCTGAACAGTGGCAATACCTGTCGACGGATCATAAGATTTTCCGATATAACAAGATGAGTTTGCAGCCCATATGACTGTATTGTTACTAGACCGAGAGCCATTTGATGATGTAGACAAGTACAATCCGTCATTCCCATAAAAATCCACCAAATAGTAGGATGAAAAATCATAGACATATTTATAGGGAGAGAAAGTATCGACTTCCGATCTGCCCCAAAGCAAAGAATTCAACCGAGTATTCGGCTTAAACATGAACACATATTCCTGTTCATTTTTTATTATCGTGTCATCAGTTTTGCAATAATTATCGTATCCTTTCACAAGAAGGGTTAGATTTTGGTTATTGGTGTAATGTCTACATTCTACAGTCGCTCCAATCGAAGCCTGAAAAGAAAAAACAATGTCTTCATAAATAAAGTCCAACTGATCATAGCTGAATTTGTCATAAGAGAACCCATCTATAGGGACACCATCAATACTAGCAGAAATCAAATATGATTCAGGTTTTTTACACAAGATAGTATACGTATGCACATTGTCTGAATTAGTTTTATAATCAGCCCCATAAACAGTTAATGTCAACGTATTTGACGAGCAATCATAATTTCTTTTCACGGTAGCACCAGGTTGGACAACATAACCAATCTCCGAACACACATAAAGTTCCGAGAAATCATATTCAAATGAGTCAGGGACAAACATAGAGATAATAGAGTCACTTGCCGTCAAAGCGGTCAGATACGATTCCGGTTTCTTACAACGAATGGAATAAGTATGTGTATTCGTTGAATCATATGAGTTATCCGCCCCATAAACACTAACGGACAACAAACTCGATTCCTCATCATATTTTTTTATTAAGATTGCACCTTGTGACACCTTAAAACTGAATTCCGCACACACATAGTCCTTTGAACAATCATACTCGAACCTATCAAACGAGAAAGAATCCAAAGGCTCATCATTGACCAGTATCGCACTCAAATAGGATTCCGGTCGTTTGCAGGTAAGCGTATAAACAGTGTCCAATGCGTGTATCGTCAAAACAGAAGACTCCGCATCATACGTTCTTTTTGCTTTAACTCCTAAAACTTCTATACTGTTAAACAAAGTTGAGTCCGATAAGTCATACTCGTATTTATCCGCAGAAAAACCATCTATAATGACTCCACTGCTTGTGATTAAAAATGGGTGTCCAAGAGGTGGATTACCATATGAATAAACAGTGCTGTCGTGCACTTCCCAAATCTCTTCACTTTCAGGGTTAACTGGCACATATCGTACACTCTTTATCCTACGATTATAGTTGTCATATGTATAAACCAACTTTTCCTCATATGATATGTCGCTTTCATCATCTATTTTCAGAACATATGATACTAAATTATGAAGACTATCATATTCGTTCCTATATATCCTCTCTACTCGTGGATAATAACTTTCTATATATAGGTCATCATAATCACTTCGCTTGGACAGATTGCCATAATTGTCGTAATAACATCCGTGGTATGATTGATAATAATTGAAATGTGACCCTCCACTCGGATCGCTAATTCCGTAGAACTTACAATCTTCTTTGTAATATCCATCAGATGAATATTCGAAATATGTCATGTCGGTAGGGTATTTCCAATTACCCAATGAATCCGGCATCATCCACAAATGGGCATAAGAATACTCGACAGAATAATTTTTGTATTTTGGCATGCCATTGGAATAAAATTCGTCCACAACAAAAGACGTTCTTCTCCATTGTTTCGTCACTCTATCACATCCGTAAATGAGCGTGTCTATTATCTCTCCACTTTCGTTGGTAACGTAACCGACATTGATACGGAAAAAATCAGACGGTATATATCGTCCATAATCCGTAATGCCTCTTTTAGCATATTTGACATAATAGCACGGCGTAGTATCTATCGTCATGTCTATGTCCAAAACAAAGGTGGTATCCAATTTCTCCGCAGAAAGCGAAAACGGGCAACAAAGCCCCAATAACCCTAAAAGAAATCCCGCGACGCTCTTCTTCCCGAGAAGGCGACCGCCAATTATTGACAAGTGTTCCATATTGATAAAAATTTTAACGTTAACAAATCACACACACGTACAACGCATATACATATACTCAAATATAAGAAATAGACCACAAAATTCCAAAAAATATGCGTACAAACAGTGTGATTTTCCACGGCGGTTTCATTTACCGCATTAGACATATTGCAATTTACTATTTACAATTTATATTCCAGAGGCACGAATGAATGCATCAGAAATTTTCAATCATTTTCCACTGCACTTTCCAAGGATACAAAATGCTCCACTCCATGGACGATTCCCTCTTCAATGAACGGGTTCCACACATCCCCTAAGAACGCCACGCCTCCGAATCCCCAACTCCGCACGAGCGGGAGACGCTCCACCGACATTCCGCCTAAGGCAACCACCTTGTCGTCGATGATCCCCTCCTCTTTTGCCTTGCGCAACATGTCAGGTGAGAGGGACGGTCCGTACCCTTGCTTGGAGATGCTATCGAAGATCGGACTGAGGAAGAGATAGTCACACTGAGGCTTATGGGCGACCACCTCCTCCAAGCTATGGCAGGAGCGGGAGACATGCCCCTTCCACGACTGTGGCGGATAGGGATTCCGCTGGTTGAGATGAACACCCTTCAGCCCATACTTCTCCGCCAGCTCGAAATGGTCATGCAAGACGATACGTGGGTAGTATTGCGGATCCACCTGCTCCAAGAACGACTCATAGGCACGCACATCCGCCTCCGGTTTGCGGAGGTGAAGGTACTCCAATCCATTTCTGAACAGGGCGTCCACACACTGCGCCTCGCCTTGGAAAAACGTGGGATAGGTGATCACAATCAGTTTCATGCCTAAACAATATAATTATTTACAAATCAAACATATGGCTTTCCATCGTGCATAAATCGATGGTCCATAGGCGATTGATCAAAGGGGTTCCTATCCCTGTGATCAGTTGGAGGACCTGATTCGCCTCCACACTCCCCACGATGGCTGGGGTCACGCCTAGCACCGCCTTCGAAGGCGTGTAGTCCTGCGTCTCCTCCTTCGGATAGAGGTCGGTGTAATATTTGGGAGACTTCCCCACCCCGAACACGCAGACTTGGCCCGACAAGCCCTGAATCGAGCCATAGACGTAGGGTTTCTTCTGCGCCCGGCAGACTGCGTCGATAACGTAGCGGGAGGCGAAATTATCGCAGCCATCCACCACCATGTCATAATCACGGATGATCTCCGCCGCATTCTCCTCCGTCAGGCGGCAAGCGTAGGGAACCAGCTTCACCTCGCTGTTCTGGGCGGCGAGACGTTTCACGGCGCACTCCACCTTGCTCAGCCCCACCTCTTCTTCCGTGTAGAGCACTTGCCGGTGGAGGTTCGTGACGCTCACCACATCATCGTCCATCAGTCCGATGGTACCCACACCCGCACCCGTCAGATAGGTGGCGATGGGAGAACCCAGGCCTCCCACACCCACGAGGAGGACACGTGCGTTGCGCAGTTTCTCTTGCCCCGCTTCGCCCATCTCAGGCAAAAGCATCTGGCGGTGGTAGCGTTCTCTCCAGTCCATACTATCCCGCTTTGACGATTTTCAGTTCATCGAAGCTGCTGTCCCAATCCTTCCAGACTGGTTCCCTGCCCAGTTCCTTCAGGCGCGCGTTGATCTCCACCGCCGTACGGTCATCGTTCACATGGAACTGCTCCAGCGCCTGCGGATAGGTGTAGTAACCGCCCGGCTCCGTCTTGCTCTCCGCACTCATGGTCGTGACGCCTAGGCAAGCCATGTTGTCACGGATGATGGCGGGTTCGCGGGTGGAGTAAGAGATGTCCACGTCGTGGTCGAAGATGCGCATGGCGAAGGTCACCTGCGCCAGCTCCTTGTCGGACATGATCACGTTCGGTTGGAATCCACCATTCTCCGCCGGGCGCATACGAGGGAAGTTCACGCTATATTTCGTCTTCCAGTAATGTTTCTGTAGGTAACGCAAGTGGTAAGCCATCATGGTGATATCCGTGCGCCACTCCTTCTCCAAACCGATCAGGACACCCATGCCGATGGAGTGCACACCCGCCTGTCCCATGCGGTCGAAGCCGTTGCAGCGCCACTCGAACTTAGACTTCATGCCCTTCGGGTGGTAGATGTTGTAATTGGCCCGATGATAGGTCTCCTGGAAGCAGATCACACCGTTCATGCCATGACGGGTCAGCTCCTCGTACTCTTCCGTGCTCAGCGGCATCACCTCGATCTTCAGGTTGGAGAAATACTTCTTGGCGACGTCCAACGCCTTGGCGATGTAAGGGACGCCCGCCTTGGCAGGGTTCTCGCCCGTCACGATCAGCAGGTTCTCGAAAGGACCCAGCTTCTTGATCGCCTTGTATTCATCCTCACACTGGTCTATGGTCAGGATGGTGCGCGCCATCGGGTTGCTGATGTGGAACCCGCAATAGACGCACGAGTTGGTGCATGAGTTGGTGATATAGAGCGGAATGAACATCGAAATGGTCTTGCCGAAGCGTTCTTCCGTATATTTCTTGCTGAGACGGGCCATGGTCTCCAAGTAAGGAGCGGCCGCGGGCGAAATCATCGCCATGAAATCCTCCACGTCACAATGTTCCTTCGACAAGGCGCGGCGTACATCCGCATCCGTCTTCGCCGCGATCTTCGCAGTGGTCTCGTCCCAATCTATTTTAGCTAATTCGTCTGAAAACATCTCCTATGAGAATTATGAATTTTGAATTATGAATTTTGAATTATTTCTTTTTGAGGTCATGACTGAGTCTCATGGCGCAGAAGTTCGGTCCGCACATGGTGCAATATTCACCGTCCAGATGTTTCCCTTTGTGGAAATAGGACTGCGCGCGTTCAGGGTCCAGCGACAAGTCGAACTGGTCCTTCCAGCGGAAGTCGTAGCGAGCCTTGCTCAATGCGTTGTCACGCACCTGCGCACCCGGATGACCCTTCGCGAGGTCAGCCGCATGGGCCGCGATCTTATAGGTCACCACGCCCACACGCACATCCTCCTTGTCCGGCAAGGCGAGATGCTCCTTCGGCGTCACGTAGCAGAGCATAGCCGTACCCAGCCAGCCGATTTGCGCCGCACCGATGGCCGAGGTGATATGGTCATAGCCCGGAGCGATATCCGTCACCAAAGGACCGAGCGTGTAGAACGGTGCGTTGTGGCACTTCTCGATCTGGCGTTCCATGTTCTCCTTGATCTTATGCATCGGCACATGTCCAGGACCCTCGATGAAGGCCTGCACGTTCTTGTCCCATGCGCGGAGCACCAACTCACCCAGCGTGTCCAGTTCGGCGAACTGCGCCTCGTCGTTCGCGTCGGCGGTGCAGCCAGGGCGCAAGCCGTCACCCAAGGAGACCGCCACGTCATACTGCGCCAGGATGTCACATATCTCATCGAAATGCTCGTAGAGGAAGCTCTCCTGGTCGTGCACCACGCACCACTTGCTCATGATGCTACCGCCACGGCTGACGATGCCGCAAAGGCGCTTATCCGCCAAATGCACATTCTTCCTGCGGATACCCGCATGGATGGTGAAGTAGTCCACACCCTGCTCACACTGTTCGATGAGCGTATCCTTGTAGATCTCCCACGTGAGGTCCTCCACCTTTCCGTCCACCTTCTCCAACGCCTGGTAGATAGGCACCGTGCCCACCGGCACAGGGCAGTTGCGGATGATCCATTCGCGGGTCTCGTGGATATTAGCGCCCGTGGAGAGGTCCATCAGCGTGTCGCCCCCCCACTTGCAGCTCCACACAGACTTCTCCACCTCCTCGTCGATGCTGGAGGTAGTGGCGGAGTTACCGATATTCGTATTGATCTTCACCAAGAAGTTCCGTCCGATGATCATCGGCTCAGACTCAGGGTGGTTGATGTTAGCAGGAAGCACGGCACGGCCCGCGGCGATCTCGTCACGCACGAACTCAGGCGTGATGTGTGTCTCGATGCCCAACTCCTTGCAGTTCATGTTCTCACGGATGGATACATACTCCATCTCAGGCGTGATGATACCCGCCTTAGCGTAAGCCATTTGGGTGATGCATTTACCCTTCTTGGCGCGGTAAGGCAGAGCGATGTGCTCGAAGCGGAGGTGGTCGAGACTCTTGTCGTCACGGCGCATGCGGCCATATTCGGAAGTGATTTCAGGGAGTTGCTCCACATCGTCCCTACGGGTGATCCAAGGCTCACGCATGCGAGGCAAGCCCTTCTTCAGGTCGATCTCGATGTTCGGATCGCTGAACGGACCGCTCGTGTCATAGATCATGACCTTCGGGTTCTCGGTATTCACCTTCTCACCGTCCACGATACACGTAGTAGGCACCTGTTCCACTTGGCGCATCCCGACACGGATATCAGGGAACAACGTACCCTTCAAATAAACTTTTTCGGAACGTGGGAAAACTATTTTTTGGCTCATAATGATTAGTTTAAGAATGAAGTCAACGGCGAAGAAGCCTCCGCCACAAAATTATCCGCTTGCGTGCCCAGACCAGCCTCGTAAGCCATTCTGCCCGCCTCGACAGCCTGTTTGAAGGCGACAGCCATCGCCACAGGGTCACCCGCCACCGCGATCGCCGTGTTCACCAGGCAGGCGGATGCGCCCATCTCCATCGCCTCAGCCGCATGGCTTGGCACACCGATACCAGCGTCCACCACCACAGGGACGTTCGCTTGTTCGATGATGATACGGAGGAAATCCTTCGTGCGCAAGCCCTTGTTCGTACCGATCGGTGCGCCCAAAGGCATCACGGTAGCGGCGCCCGCCTCCTCCAAACGCTTGCAGAGCGTAGGGTCAGCCTGGCAGTAAGGCAAAACGACGAAGCCCAGTTTCACCAGTTTCTCCGTAGCCTTCAGCGTCTCGATCGAGTCAGGCAACAGATAGCGAGGGTCCGGGTGGATCTCCAGCTTCAGCCAGTTCGTGCCGAAAGCCTCACGCGCCATCTGTGCGGCAAAAACAGCCTCTTCAGCGTCACGCACGCCCGACGTGTTAGGCAACAACTGTATATTTTGGCTCACGATATGCTTCAACATATCATCCTCCTTGTCCTCCAACTCGATACGTTTCATGGCTACCGTCACCATCTCCGTTCCAGAAGCCTTGATGGAAGCCTCCATCAAGCGGTTAGAATCGAACTTACCCGTACCCAAGAATAGGCGGGAGTTGAACTCTTTCCCTGCAATTACTAATTTATCCATAAGTGTTATAATTAATTTTTATTCATTTATTCATTTCATCAAATCCATCAGTTTGCGCATCTCCTCGACCGGGTTTTGCGCCCTCAAGACCGTGCCCGACAGAGCGATGCCCGAGACGCCCGTCCGCATGATCGCGGGGATATCGTCCGCCTCGATGCCCCCGATGGCCACGATAGGCAGGCGGATATCCGCACCCCTCATCTTCTCCACGATAGAGGTGTAGCCCTCCAACCCCAGCACCGGGGAGAGGTTCTTCTTGGTGGTTGTGAACCGAAAAGGGCCACATCCGATGTAATCCGCACCCGACGAGGCATGCGACGAAACATCCTCGAAGGTGTTGGCGGTCCCACCGATGATGAAGCCGTCGCCCAAGATACCACGGGCCTCCGCCACCGGCATATCCTTCTTGCCGAGGTGTACACCATCCGCCCCCACCCGCTTCACCAGCTCCACATGGTCGTCGATGATGAAGGTGGCGTTCTTCTCCGCGCAGAGGTTCTTCACCTCCAAGGCGATAGGCAGGATCTCCTCGTCCGAGGCATCCTTCATGCGCAGCTGCACCCAACGGCAACCGCCCTCCAAGGCCATGGCGATGGAGTCCAAGTAGGAGTATTGCTCCGTGAAGTGCGAGATGAACTGCATCCGCACATTCTCCTGTAACATTTCTTGCTTATTCATAGCGGTCAGATGAATGGTTTAACCGCCGCAGGCAGCCTTGATGATGACGATCTGGGCACCCTCCTTCAGCGGGAAATTCGCCCATTCCGCACGAGGGACGATCTTGTTATCAACCGCCACCGCCACCCCCTTCTCGGGCAGCGACAACTCGTTCGTCAACTCTAAAATCGTTTTGGATTCAGTGGAAGTCTCCTTCGAATTCACAAATACCTTCATTTCTTATCCTCCATTAAGTTAGAACAGAAATAAATCACAAGGAGAAACCAAGATGGATACAATTGATTTTCAATCCCTACGGCAGCATGATCTGCATCAGGTCTGAGGGTATGATCTCAGCCAATCGTACGTTGGCACCCCTTTGATTTATCGTGTGCAAAGGTACGATTTTTAATTTTGAATTATGAATTTTGGATTATGAATTTTAGTTAAAATTGCGTTTTATTCATTATGTTTGCAAATAGTGACAAAATAAACAATGATTAATCAAAACACTCCAGGACTATGATAGGAAAAGACAAATGCAAATATCTACGGGAGATCAGGAAGCGGATCGCCACGGAGAACGATATCAAACTAGTGACGGAGGAATGCACCTACAAAGGAGAGTGCGCGGGCACTTGTCCGAGGTGTGAGGCGGAAGTGCGCTACCTGGAGTCGGAGCTTGACAGAAGGCAGAAGATGGGCAAGATCGTCACCCTCGCAGGACTGTCACTCGCAGGGATAGCCTGCAGTTCTTTGCTCGCCTCTTGTGAAATGCTGCCAGGAAAGGCCATCAAACCACCTGTCGATGAGGTTGACAGTATTGTGAGTGACACGTTAGAGCAGGATTTATATGAGGGAGGTATTGATTTTATCGAACAACCAGACGACGATGACCCTCTGGCAGAACCGGAAGTGTACGAGGCAGAGTAAAAAACAGGTACACCTGTTGCTTTTCAACGCAATAATTTTAAACAAAAAACAATCATACGTAAAAAACAGACTATATTTGTGGGCAAATTCATTTCCAAGGGGAATGAGACATTCAGAAAAGTAAAAAATATTTACCATGCTCGGAAAAGAAAAACGCACGTATCTGCGGAGGAAAGCGTTAGGCAGGAATATCTCCATCGCAACATTATCCATCATAGGATTGGCCTGCGCCACCCTATTCACCTCCTGCGACGAAACGGATGAGGTCATAGAATTCGATTCATACATGAGTGAAAACGCATCCGTAAAGGAAGTGGGCGAAAGATATGTATTGCACCAAAACATCATAGACTATCTTTTTTACCAAAACATCTCAACGGAATCAGACTCCGTCTCATTTAATCTCTACAGATTTCACTTTACCGTAACAAGTGACGGGGAAATCAAAGACATCACTTTCGACACCGACAATTCACCATACGTGGCCGAGATCACGACATTGTTGGAGAGTATCCCGCACGAGGAATTGAACACGTTGACGGAAGATTGGATTTTCCACATATCATACGTCAAGCAAGGAGAATCACAGGGGAACCGATTATATTTCATAAGTGAATAAGGCAAAAGGATGAGAAAGAAAATAATGCTAATGTTGGCTCTGTTCAGTGCGGCAACTCTCTATGCGGAGGACGAGAAAGGAGAGAACATTTACAATACACAAGGATTCAAGTTGCGACCGGAGATATGTTCGGTAGGAATCAGTTCATCGAGGAGTACGGAATATGAAGGGAAGGACTCCCCTTGCCTCACCACGGGCCTATCCATCAACCTCGGCTACCAGCACGACGAACGCATTTGCTATGGAGTCGGTGTAGGGTACAAGATGACGGTCACCGAGGTGTATAATTTCAAATGTTACGAATCGATGCCCATCTATGCGGATTTGCGGCTTAACACATCCGGCAGAAAATTCGCAAGGGTTTGCGGCATCAAATTAGGGTGTCTTGTCAATCTGAAAGGGCACAAAGGGGAGGTTTTCACCACATACCAAAGGAAAGAGGACTACAAATGGTTCTTCAAGGACTACCAATACAGGAACAAGCAAAAAGGTCTCTATTTCTGTCCCGAGTTAGGGTTCCGGATCAAGAAGGTGGAGATGTGCCTCAGCGTACCGATGATGGAGTTTATGCGTGTATGCACGACCTACGACAGTCAGACCCATGTCACCATAAAGGATGAGAGGACGATTGGCATGGATGTCAGCGTCAACCTCACGCTATGCTATAACATCAAATTGTAGGAGGGAAGGCGCATTGCGCACTGTACAGACGCAAAATATTGCGTCTCTACGGCAGGATCACCACACCATTACACATTGTACAGACGCAAAATATTGCGTCTCTACGGCAGAATTAACGCTAAATCCGCCGCAATAGGATAATAATCATATAAATAAATTATATTTGTGAACAAATTCATTTCTTAAGGTGATGAATCATTCAAAATCTGTAAAAAAATTTTTGTCATGATAGGGAAAGAGAAATGTAAATATCTGCGGGAAATCAGGAAGAAGATCGCTTTAGAGAACGATATCAGGCTTGTGACGGACGAATGCGCCTACAAGGGAGAGTGCAAAGGCACCTGTCCAAAGTGTGAGGCGGAGGTGCGCTACCTGGAGCAGGAGCTCGACAAGCGTAAGAAGTTGGGGAAGATCATCACCATAGCGGGGCTTTCCCTCGCAGGCATAGCCAGCAGTTCGCTCCTATCCGCCTGCTGTGACGAAGGAGACGTGGGTCCCGATCCTTTTGGCAGTGACAACGTGAAGGAGGCCGCGGTGAGGCACACACTCTATAACAACATCTTAGAATACCTGAATCAGAACAACATAGACTGTAAAGATTACTACAGCAAGACAGACACCATTCCTGCGGGAAAGCCTATTGTCAGCTTCACAGTGACCCACAAGGGGACGATCAAGGACATCACCTTCGTATGGAAAGAGAATCCCCTCAACGAGGATATCGCCGCACTGATACAAAGCATTCCAAAAGAGGAGTTGAACAGTTTGCAGGAAGACTGGAACTTCAGCGTCTGCTACAAAATAAATAGCAGGAAAGTCATTTTTGAGGATACCCAATATTACTATTACTAAAAAACGACAAGACATGAGAAAAATATTCACGATGCTCTTCGTACTCTGTGCGGCGCATCTATCCGCACAAGAAGCATCAAGCGAAAAGAGCTATTTCACGGAAGGTTACGAGCTACGAATAGAGCGTATGACGCTAGGCACCATCATATCAGATGACCTGTCCAGCGAAGACGACGGGGAGATCACCTTCTCCCATGGCATATCAGTAAACTTCGGACGGCAACACGACAAGCATCTCTACTACGGGTTGGGCGTTGAATTGAGGAACCGATTAGACATGTCTGATATAATATACTTTTCACTACCCGTCTACGCTGAGTTCCGCAGCTACTTCCCCATCAAAAAGACTGCTCCATACGTTGGCATGAAGTTAGGCTATAGCATCAACCTCAAGGGAATGAAGAGTGAAAGATATGATCTCTACCAACGGCATGACGGGAAATGGTTCCACAAGGATTACAATTACGAAGACAAGGAGAAAGGAATATATGTCGAGCCAGCGATAGGAATCCGCATCAAACAGGTAGTAGACCTAGGGCTCTCACTCCCCATCGTCCAGTTTGTCAGAGAAACGGAGGCCTATGACAGCCAAACCCGGCGCACGGAAGAGTACAAGAAGCGGGACCTGAGCATGAGTCTCAATGTGACGATAGCTTTTCACATCAAACTATAAGCGAAAAAAAAGGCGATTCGAACCGAACCGCCTTTTTGTTTAATATAAATTCAGAATAGGATTATTCCGCGCTATTATCAACGATCTCAGCGTCAGCAGCGTTCTTTCTGATAGACTCGATACCGTTCAAGCAACCAGCCTTAGCCTTGTAGCTCTCACCAGTAGCGATGATCTCACCATTGCCGGCTTTCAAACGGAAGCGGAATTCGCCCTTCTTGTCCTTGTATACCTCGAACTTAGGGTTCTTCTCTGTAGCGAAACCTTCAACAGTCTGATCCTCAACTTTAGCCACCTGGCTATTTTTCTGTACACTGGCAATACCAGACTTGCAAGAAGACAAAGATGAATAAACCTCTGAAGTAGCGATGATCTCACCATTGCCTGCCTTCAAGTTGAACACCACACCATTCTTCGCTTTAGAAATCACAAATTTTCCCATAACATTAATATTTAAAGTTAATAATTTCAAACACTAAGCGAATTTAAAAATAATAGTCGTGAAAAAAAATATTTATGACATAAAAATTCATGTATGATGATTCAGAAAATAAATTGTTAGAGCAAAGCATTAGTCATAAAAATCGGACTACCCCAATCAGTTTAATCATTTCTTGTGCACCACAACACGCTGGGAAGAGCCATCCGACAAAGAGCACACGATGTATACACCATCACTCATGGCAACGTCAGTCACTTTAGAGCGCACCTCCACTCCATTCGCAGCCACAAAGCTTGCCACAGGTCTGCCCATTAGGTCGTAGAGCGTATAGCGGGTAGGCACGTTCGGGAAGTCTGCGGAAATCTCCTCGCACCTTGTCAGCGTGATGTCCTGCTCGGCATCGCCCGTGTAGATATCCTCCGGATAGGCGAAGGCCTCGTCACCGATTTTCAGGTTGCCGAACCCTAAGTTGGCAAGGCGGGTCGGGTCATTCAGTTGCTGACGGATAGGTGAGAGACGGAACTTATGGCTATATGTATTTTTAGGGAAGAGCATATAGTCGTCCATCGGTTTCGCACCCCAGCTGTTCACACCGCCAAGGCCCATTTGATGCAGGTCTATGCGGAGGGTGATATCCTCGTCACGCTTCAGGTCCCAAGGCAGTTTCACGTCCGTCAACTGCTGCGGCGTATAGTGTTGCGCGCTGAACTCCATGCGAGGGGAACCCACCACCATCAGGCCCACACCGTTTGCGTTGGTCATCGTAGCCCACTTCACATCCGTGCGTTGGCCCGTCTCACCGATCTCCATGTAAGGGATCGTCATGGAGTCTGCAGTGGTCGCATAGACACCCATGAAGCTACCTCGGTTACGACCGATGTAGTTCTCCTCCGGTCCACGGCCGTACCATCGCACCCGCTCGAACCCGCCAGGCAGCGTGATGAGCGTACCCACGTTAGGAATCTCAGAAAGTGAGCCATCCGGGTAGAGGGTATAATCCACCAAGACATCACCGCTACCATAGATGGTGTAGCTCAGGCTCATGCGTGATGAGCCAGCCTCAGGGAACTCCAGCTGGAAGGAGACCTGCGTCTCACGGTCGGAAACCGTCTTCACATTGGCACCCTTCACCGAGCGTTTTTGGCCCGCATAGCGCCAAGCGGAACAGCGTCTCTCCATGCCATTGCCCTTGTCATTATCGATTGGTGCACGCCAGAAATTTGGCACCGGACCATCCTTGATCAACGTCTCACCGTTCAATGAATAGTCACGGATGACACCATACGAGAGGTCTATGGTCACGCTGAAATCCTTTCCCGTGATCTTAACTGAATTATTCTCCTTCGACACCTCCTGAGCCTCCAACGAAGAGATGGCGATGCGTGGAGTGGTTTCGTCCCCTATCTTCATGCGGAACTGGTCCATGGCGATGCTATAGCCCTTCTTCTCCCAGGCGGTATTCTCCTTCAGGACAAAATCCAAGTCCAGGTGATACTCGGAGCCCGGCTTGGTCTCCACCGCCGGCAAATCCAGCGTCACACTCTTCTTGCCCAACGAAGCGATGTCTAAATCAGAGGCGTCGATAGCTCCCTTAAAGATGACCTTACCATCCTCACGGATGCGCCAGACACCATCCACCACATCCTTGATATTCACAAAGTTAAATCTACTCTCGATGGATACCTTCCCCTTGGCGGCATCCTCCTCCTTGACGATGATGTTACGGTATTGGTACTTCACTTCATAGATTTCAGGCTGAGGGGTACGGTCAGGGAATACCAGACCATTGGCGCAGAAGTTATCATCGTTCGGTTGGTCGCCCCATAAGCCTCCGAAATTGAAGTAGTTGGAGTTGCCACGGCGCAAGCCTTGGTCGATAAAGTCCCAGATGAACCCGCCGAAGGAGCGTGGGTTCGCGTAGAAAGCGTCCATATACTCCTGCAGATCGCCCACGCTATTACCCATGGCATGCTCGTACTCGCAGAGCATGATAGGCTTGTTATTGTTATCATAACCCCAGATGGCGCCTGGACCGAAGTACATCCAGCTGTTCACGTCCGCATTGTTCCAGTCGCCCTCATAGTGCACGGGGCGGGTCTTGTCAGCGAAGTGCGCTTGATCCAGTTCGGAGCGGAAGACGTTACCGTTGCCCGCCTCATTGCCCAACGACCAGAGGCAGACGCAAGGATGGTTCTTGTCACGTTGCACCATGGAGTTCATACGCTCCACGCAGGCTCCGCGCCAGTCGTCACTGCTCTTCGGTAGCTTATCGTTGGCACCATGCGACTCCACGTTCGCCTCGTCGATCACGTAGATACCATATTGGTCGCAGATATCATACATGCGGGGGTCGTTCGGGTAATGCGACATACGCAACGCATTGATATTGAATCGTTTCATCAGCTTCACATCCTCCTCCATCCGTTCATAGGTCATCACACGTCCACGGTCAGGATCAATCTCATGACGGTCCACTCCTCTGAACTTAATCGGCTGGCCATTAATCAGGAAGCGTGTGATACCGTCGCCTCCCTTCTTCAGCTCCACCTTGCGGAAGCCCGCCTTGTTGCTTTCGTACTGCACCACCTTGCCCGCCGCATCCTTCAGGGCCAGGACCACCGTATAGAGGGAAGGGGTCTCGGCCGACCAGCGGTTAGGCGCTTTCACATCCACATGGAAGGAGGCGTCCACCTCCCCGCCATTCGGACGGATCTCCGACAACTGCTTCGTGATAGGGGTGAAGACCTCCTTGCCCGCCGCATCGTACAAGCCTAACTCCACACTGTAGCCCTCCGCTGATTCGCCGGAGAAGTTATCCACCCAAACCGTCGTGTTGAAGTCACCGTCCACATAGTTATCCTGCAAAGATGCATTGATCTGAAAATCTTGTATCTGCACCTTAGGTGTGGCGTAGAGGTAGACATCACGGAAGATACCCGAGAGACGGATGAAGTCCTGGTCCTCCAGCCAGCTACCATCACTCCAGCGGAAGACCTGGACAGCGATGTTATTCTCCCCTGCCCTCAGTTTGTCCGTCACGTCGAATTCATGGTCCGTGTAGGAGTTCTCGCTATAGCCCACGTAGGCGCCATTGATCCAAACATAGTAGGCCGATTCCACGCCCTCGAAGTGCAGGCGCACACGCTTACCCGCCCAGTTGTCAGGAACCGAGAAGGTCCTGCGGTAATGCCCCACCGGGTTGTAGGCCGTAGGGGCCGCCGGTGCGCTGATCCAATCGTTCTTAGACCATGGGTAGGTCATGTTCGTGTAAATCGGCAGATCATAGCCCTGCAGTTGCCAGTTGCCCGGCACGGCGACCTCCTTCCAATCGGAAGCGTTAAAACCATCCTCAAAGAAGGAGCTGTGACGCTCTGAGGGCTTGCTCACCCAATAGAACTTCCAGGTGCCCGAAAGCGTCTGGTACCACTCGGACGCTCGTCTGTCCCCCTTGATCGCCTCCTGCAAAGTGCTGTAAGGCATGGAGGTCACGTGCGGTTTCAGCGTGTTGACACCATAAATCGTAGGTTTTCCGTTCCACTCATTGTCTTGGGCGGAAAGATTGAACGCTGCGGCAAACAAGGAAGCAGCGATGAAACTCAATGACAATCTATTCTTTTCCATAATATAATTCTTACAATAGTCTGACAATCAATATATAATCACTTAACAATATGCTTAAAGGCTAATCCGTCGGAAGCACGGAGGAGGTATACGCCAGGCAGGAAGCCCGCCCTTTCCATGGAACGTTCAATGGAGGAAGGATCACCTCCCTCCACATGAATCGTTCCGCAGTAATAACCTCTTATATCATAAACATATAACACTTGTTCTCCATTCGATGCAAGGGTGGAAGTCAGGGAGGTAATCTCCGATAGGTTCTTGGCGAAATGGATACGGTCGATGTTCGCGTACGGACCTGTGATCACCAGGCGCAAGACATGTTCGCCCGCTTGTAGCTGGGTGGTCTCACCGTCAATCGTGGTATAATCGGTCCAGTTCTCCCCTTGCGGTATCTCCAAGGTGTCCGTAATCGCAGCACCATCCAGGAAGAGGCGGAAGCCCGAGTGTTCCAAGCCGGAAGCCACCCACGCGCGGAACTGGTAGCGGGAGGATTCCTTCACGTTCAGCGTATACTCCAGCCACTCTCCCGCAGCCGTGTAACCCAACGCATAGCCGTCGGGATGGAGCGAGTCACCGATCGCCACGATGTCCACACCGTCCTCACGGTAAAATCCCTCCTCATTAAGGAAATCCGTATCGTAGAAGGAGACGCTTTGTCCACCCAAATCGTAGTTCTCCATCTCGATAACGCCAGGGATGGCAGCATCCTCGACGAAGGCGGTTTGTGGCACGACCTCCGAGAAATCAGGCAGGATGGTGACCTTCACGGAGAATATGCCTTGGAAATCCTTCTCGATACCCGCATTGTTGATGACGGTCTGCGAGTGTCCGTCGTTGTCGTGGCAATAGTTCGATCCAGCCTGGTTGGCCGCATTGCCGGAAGGGGCGCGGTCGTACACATTATCGGAGACCTCGAAGCCGCTCGAACCCTCGTCCAAGTAGATTGGGAGCACCCAATAGTCCGCCCATTGCGAAGCGGAGATGTCCGAGATGTAATTGTGTTGTATCTGTCCACCCGTTCCCTGGTTGGAGAGCGTGTAGATCGGTCCGCAGTCCGCCAGCAGTTGGGAGACATGGTGGATTCTGTTCCAGTTGATATGGTTATTGTTCATGGCGGTCTCCTGCTTTGTCCAGCCGAAGCCCACGGAGATGCCCGAATAGTTCATGTAGGCCAGTTCATTGTGCTCGATGACGATATCCCTCGGATAGCCCGCTCCGATGCCCACGGAGCCCTGCGACTCGGTGGTGACGTGGTGAATATAGTTGTTCTTGATTGTGTCGCGGGTGCATATCTCCGCACGGTCGGACGGGTTATAGGCTTTGTGGATCTCCGTGTTGTCGTCCTGCGAGAACTTACCGATCATGATGCCCGCCGCACCCAAGTCGGTGAAGATATTGCCCTGTATCATATCATCGTTGGTGCCCGATACGAAGTCCAAGCCCGTCATGGCCATTTGGGCGAATATGTTCTTCTCGATGCGGATATGGTGGGCGTTCTCCACCCTGACACCGGAAGCAGGACGCTTCAGGAGGAATTGGTTACTGCGCAATGGCTGTCCCGGATGCTCGTCCAACACGTCGAGATGGTAGAGCCCCGCCTGCAGGTCCATGTAGCCCTTCTCGCTCGGCAGGGTGAAGTTGGTATGGGCGAATGTGATGCCCTCGAAAGAGAGGTAGCCCACCTTGTTGGAGGTGCTTTCCCCTTGGATGGCGATCAATGTCTCCAAGCGTGGGGCGACCACCAAGCTCTTGGTCATATTCTCCCCTTCCCTCGCCTTGTAGTAGAGCATGTTCTCCGTCTCGTCCAAGTACCATTCTCCCTCTTGATCAATAAACTCGTAGGCGTTCTCGAAGTAGAAGCATTGTTGGCGGGGCGGGTTGCTCATGAAGGCGGTACCCAGCATCGGATATTTGCGGCGCCAGATCATCGTGTGCTCAGGCTCCTGCACCTCTATCTTGCAGACATTGCCCTTGTTGGTGATCTTGCTCAGACGCAGGATAGACTCCGCCCAGGCAATCATCAGGTGCATCTCCACTTTGTTCAGCTGGTTCCAGTTACCCACTTGGTCGCTGTAGACCTCGAAGCCCTTGCCGAGCGTGTCGACCTTCGCCAAGCGGAAGAAGTTATGGTCACCGTTCTCCTTCAGGTTCGGATAGCGGGCACGGATAGCCTTCTTACCATTCACGTAGAGCTGACGGAAACGGGCTTCCACGTTCGGTGCGGCCCAGATATTGTTTTCAGCGTCATGCAGGGTCCAACCCTCGATAGGGATGCCACCCGTCACCAACGGAGACTCGCCCGGATAGTTTCTGTAACGGACATAATGGCCCGACTTGCCTCCGTCCAGGTTATTCAACGTCAGCGTACTGGCCAGCTGATAGGTACCCCCTCGCAGACAGACCACAACGTCGCCCGTCATTGTTTCGTTCACCTTGCGCACCTCCTTCTGCGCCCTTGCGAGCGTCTTGAAAGGAGCTTCGAAAGTGCCCTCATTCGTGTCGGAGCCAGAAGGAGCCACGTAGAAAGTAGCCTGATTGCCCGTCTCATCGTACTGATTCGACTCGCCTTGCGCCAACGTCACGGCAGGGGAAAACATCATTGCACCCAATAATGCCTTACGGGTAGACGCACACGCCACCCTTCGCAGGAATTCTGCCCCAAAAAGATATTTTTTCATTGCCTACAATAAATTTATAATACAGTGTCTCTCAATAATTTACAACAACAGCATAACCGAACCTTAGACCTTATACAGTCCAATTTCACTCATTCAATCGTAAAAAGACATCTAATATTTTAGATGTAAAGGCTTGGTCGTGTTTTTCAAATCAGCAACGAGAATAGTCTGTTCACTCATTGCGCGTTTTTCCACAAAACATATTATTTACCCCCGCAAAGATAGTTTTTTTTCAACAAACGCAACGCTTTTCCTATGTTTTTTTCATACCGCCCATCACTCGTGTTCTTCGAGAGACGATTTCAGCTGTTGGTATTCCTCCAGCAAATCCCAGAGTCCGTCTTCGCTCAGCACGCCCCGTTTGAGGTCGGCAGGCAAGGCACCCTCCTCGTCGGCTTCGAAGTCGGTGCGCCAATCGGTCCTGTAGTAGTTTTCCAACTCGGAGATGACGGGCTGCAAGGCGTGAAAGTCATCAATCGCCTGTTGCAAATGACGGATCACCTCGTTGCTACTGTCGAAAAGGGTCTCCATCTGTGCGATGCGTTCTGTTTGTGTCATTGATTTATTGATTTTATTATACAATTCATTTTCAAGCAAATACAAACAATTTTTATAATCTCCGTCTATTATCGTAACCCTTTCACCACACTTTCCGAACCCCTCAATCACTGCATGGTTATCCTCTTTCAGGCCTTCGAGGGTGCAATCATCGTCCATGCGGGACTCGATGTCCGAGGCATGGGCAGAGATATCGTCGAAGTGCGAATCGATGTATGCGTCCGACATGGCCAGACAGACGAAACGGATGGCGGACAGAGAGTTATCGTCAAAGTCCCGCCGCCAATCAAACGGGATGTAACAACCCTCCACAATCAGGCGCTGGTTATTTTCGAGGGCCGTCTTTATCATTTCTCGGACGATAGGCCACAAGTAATCCGTGAGGGCGGTGGTGTCGCTTAGGGGCGTCAGTTCCGTGTGTCCGCTACGGATAAGGCCCATCTTCAGATGGTCGATCGAGAGGTAAGGCATGCGATACCTTTCAAGCAGTCTTTGCGCCAGAAGCGTTTTGCCCGTGTGGGATGCGCCTGTGATCAGAATAATCTTGGGAATGAGATGTTCCATTTCTCAACTTTTAAATTCATACACTACTCCCTACCAACATCATGTAGAGATTCTTCATAAAAACACATTTAATCGTAAACTAATCCCCATACATTTTTGAGAGAATTTTATCTGCATCTTCCATACAAGGGCCTTTCCCAATTACCTCCATCAGTCCAAGTCTCTCCTACTTTGATCCAAGCATTGTTCTTATACTTGAGAATAGATATTTTCCCATCTCTTTTTTTCTCCATAGCGGGACAATTACCTCCACGAGGAAATAGTCTCCCATATTTGGAACCCTTTTTAGGTATTGCCAACATGGCTCCATTCCACTTGAATTCATTTTTCTTATAATTTAACACGCCATCATTTGACAACGGATAGGTTAAATAGCAAGTAAATGTGTCCTTAGACAAATAACAACTATGAATAGAAATAGAATAAAGCTCAAATTCACTCTTTTTACAACTCAGATCTTTATGATGCAGAAAATCCACATTGACTTTTTCACCAATCTTTATTTTAGTCGGCTCCGCAGAATAAACACAATATGCTTGGAACAGTAAATATCCCACAACAAATAAACGCATAATGCAACCAATGTTCTTCATGTTTTCGTCCCTCTTATTGTTCAGGTAACTTATAGTCTCCTTTATCGCCCGACATGAATGGATAAAAAAAACAGCGGGGCGAAATAGGGCTTCGCACAACCACCGTTACCGCAAATATAACGCAAAAAAAACAACAAGCAAAAGGATGTGGATATTTTTCCAGAAGCACAGCGGATTCATTCAACAGATAGGGAACCTTCCAACCTAAGCAAAGCTATTTTATTATTGATTCCGCCTCCATAGCCCGTGAGTTGTCCCCCAGCACCCATCACACGGTGGCAGGGAATGATTAGGCAGATGGGGTTCCACCCTACCGCACCGCCCACCGCCTGCGCCGACATCTTATTCAATCCGTGCCTTTGTGCTATCTGCGTGGCTATCTCGCCGTAGGTCATTGTCTCCCCGAAAGGAATGGTGCACATGATCTCTGACACTTCCTGGCGGAAAGGTGTCACGTTATCCAGTTTGTACCGTGGTGTGAAATCGGGCTGATGCCCCGAGAAGTAGATGTCGAGCCAACGCCGCGTCTCCTGAAAAATGGGCAAATCGGTCTCATCACCTTCCTGCAGGTGTTCCTCTGCCTTCTGTGAGCCGATGAAATGGAGAGCCGTGAGGAGGTCACCGTCGGAGGCAAGCAGAAGGTTGTCGAAGGATGGAGGGGTGATATAGAGGGAGGTGTAAGGCATTTTCTGCTATATTGAGGATGGTTGCGATATGCAACAATATTCAGGATTCATCAGAAAAAACATGGTTTAATGCCATAATAAATCCATAACGTACGGTGTGGCGAGAATTGGGAACCACAACTCGAAATCGCCAAGCGACAAAAGAAGTAAAGAGAATAATTTTGCTCTATACGAATAGTTTTTACCATTTTTACGAATTAGGACAACTAGCAAGATGTTTAAAACAATTGAACCTAGCATGGCCGCAAAAAGGTATTTGACCTCAGGGCTTGGCTCAACAAAAAGATAGCCAAAGGTACATATGCCAAGCACTAGGTTAACAATGGCGATTACATAAAGCATCGTGACGTGTTTAGATTACAATAATTTTTCAATCACTTCGGCAAGTTCTTCCGGCTCTGTCGTGGGCTCGAAACGTATAATCTGACTGCCATCTTTTGAAATCAAGAATTTGGTGAAATTCCACTTGATGTCAGGATTCTCGGCGTAATTAGGGTCGTTCTTAGTCTGCATTTCGACCATTATCTTCCCCAATTTGTGGTCTTTGTTGAACCCGGCGAAGCCTGCCTTGCTCTTTAGATAGGTGAAGATAGGATTAGCGTCAGGTCCATTCACGTCAGATTTCTTCATTATCTGGAAAGTCACGCCATAGTTTATCTGGCAGAATGAGGCGATCTCAGCATCCGACCCCGGATCTTGCTCAGCGAACTGGTTGCACGGGAACCCGATGACCACAAGGCCTTTATCTTTATATTGCTCATGTAACTTTTCCAACCCTGCGAATTGAGGTGTGAAGCCGCATTTGCTTGCCGTATTGACGATCAATAGGACTTTTCCCTTGAACTGTGAAAAATCTAACTCTTCGCCATTGCTCATGGGCGCTTTAAAATCATAAATAGTAGACATATCTTTATTTTTAATTACGTTGTTTTTACCGCAACTTGCCTTGGAAAGGTCGTTACCGTTGCTTGTGTTGCAGGACATGATACAGAGTGTGGCTGTCAACACTAAAAAACTTAGTTTTCTTCTCATTTTGTTGTATTGAATTTATACTTGCTGAATTGTTATGTCTCGACAAAACAATGTTCAAAGTAAACGATAATTGTTGTAAATCACAAATAATTAGATCGTTCCTTACTTGTTTTTATTTAAAGAGTACGGCATCGCCCTCAAATGGAGAGCGATGCCGTTGTACTTTTGTATGGGTATATGCCTAGAAGAATTTTGCGATTTCATCCAAATCTCTTCTGTTTGGATACGTAGGCTCCTCCGCTCTGTAGCCCAAGGCGATGACAGCCATGATGGTCTCGTTTTCAGGCACACCGAATAGTTTACGGAGTTGCTCGGAATCACGCATTCCCATGATGAGCGAGTCGAAGCCCATGGCACGTGCTTTCAGGATGAGGTAGCAGTTGCTGAGACCGTTGTCGTAGGCTCCCCATCCGTCGCCGATCTCGTTGGTTTGGTTGCCCTGGAAGAAGCCCGATTTTCCCTTTTCGAAAGTGGAAAGGATGAGGACGGGCGCATTGGCGATTCTGGATTTGTTCTTCTCTCCAACCAATTCTTGTACAGCCTCCAGTTTCTCTTGGCTGATGGCTACGTAGTACTTCGTCGGTTGCTGATTGGCCCAAGAAGGAGCCTCTTGAGTGGCTTTGAGCAATTCACGCACTTCCGCTTCCGTGATTTTCTTTGTCGCGTCATAGCTGCGTATGCTTCTACGCGATAGGAGAACTTCATCGAAGGATGGTGACTTTGTTTCGTTTACGGCTTGTTCCTTTTCAGAAGAGCAGCTGCCGAATAGAGATAGCGCCATTGTGGCACACAAGAAAATCAACTGTTTCATGTTATAATCTTTTTTATTAATATTTTCACAAATATATATAAAATGTTCGCAACACAACATACTTCAAAAAAAATGATTGCGACAGGGAATGTGGTGGCGGGTATAGACAATTCTTCCTTAAATAGTCAGTTATAACATACGTGCAGATCTTTCCAAATCATTTCTTCAACAAATCAGGTCGCAGCAGTTTGGTTCGTTCCACTGCCTGCTCGTACTCCCACTCCTTGATCTTCGCCTCGTTGCCGGAGAGAAGGATATCAGGCACTTTCCACCCCTTGTATTCCGCAGGGCGCGAATAGACCGGTGGAGCCAAAAGATCATCCTGGAAGCAGTCCGACAAGGCGGATTGCTCGTCGCTCATCGCACCCGGAATCAACCGCACGATAGCGTCCGTCATGATGCAGGCCGCCAATTCGCCGCCCGTCAGCACATAATCGCCCACGGAGACCTCCTTCGTGATCAGATGCTCACGGATACGGTGGTCTATGCCCTTGTAGTGGCCACAAAGGATAATGACATTGTTGAGGAGCGACATGGTGTTGGCCATCTTCTGGTCGAACATCTCCCCGTCAGGCGAAGTGTAGATCACCTCGTCATAGTCTCGTTGCTCCTTCAGGTGGGTAATCAGACGGTCGATCGGTTCGATCTGCATCACCATGCCCGAACTGAACCCGAAGGCGTAATCATCGATTTTCCTATGCTTGTCGAGCGTATAGTCACGGATATTGTGCACGACGATCTCCGCCAAGCCTTTCGCCTGCGCTCTCTTCAGGATGGAATGGTTCAGCGGACTATCCAGCAACTCCGGCACGGCCGATAAGATATCGATTCTCATAGTGTCACTTCAATTTACTCATGAAACGTTCTGCGTCCACCACGAAACGCTGGTGATCCGCCGAGCCGATCAGCTCTCCCTGTTCGTTCTTCGCCTCAATGGAATAGGCGATCCTGCGGCCATCAATCTCCGTGATCGTAGCCGTGAAGGTGATGCGGGCGCCTACCAACGCCGCCTTGGTATGCTTCGCATTGATCTCCGTACCCACCGTCTGGGAGCCCTCCGGAAGAGCATCCGCCACCATTTTCAGTGCGGTGTTCTCCATGTAAGCGATCATGGCGGGCGTACCGAAAACCGGCAATCCGCCAGAGCCTAAAGCGACAGCGGTATCCTGCTCGCGGACAGATATCGTCTGGGAAAAAGTTTGTCCTACCTGCATATCCGTAATCAATTAAAATTCAGAAGAGAAATGGAACCTGATCTTAGGGAAGTCCGTCTGCGCCATCTGGAGGATATAGCCTGAGTCGGCCAGGAAGACATCCCTATCCTCCATATCCTTGGCCATATATTGGTACTTACGCTTCTTGAAGGTATCCAACGCCTCCGCATCGTCGCTCTCGATCCAGCAAGCCTTGTAGAGGTTGATAGGCTCCCAGCGACACTTCGCGTTGTACTCATGCAGCAGGCGGTACTGGATGACCTCGAACTGGAGTTGTCCGACCGTACCGATGATCTTGCGTCCGTTGAATTGGTTGGTGAAGACTTGGGCTACACCCTCGCCCATCAACTGTTCGATACCCTTTGCCAACTGTTTCGCCTTCATCGGGTCATCGTTCTCTATGTATTTGAACATCTCAGGCGAGAAGCTAGGCAATCCCTTGAAGTGGATGGTCTCGCCGGAGGTGAGCGTGTCACCGATCTTGAACGTTCCGCCCGAGTCGGGAAGACCCACGATATCGCCCGGCCAAGCCTCGTCGACCGTCTCCTTCTTCTGCGCCATGAAGCAAGTCGGAGCGGAGAACTTCATCATCTTATCGAGGCGCACATGCTTATAGTTGACATTGCGCTCGAACTTGCCCGAGCATACCTTCACGAAAGCGATGCAGCTGCGGTGGTTCGGGTCCATGTTGGCATGGATCTTGAAGACGAAGCCCGAGAAGGCCGTCTCCTCAGGTTTCACCACACGCTCCTCCGTCTGGGTAGGCTGCGGTGTAGGCGCGATTTGGCAGAAGCAATCGAGCAACTCCTTCACACCGAAGTTGTTAAGCGCACTACCGAAGAAGACCGGCGCCACTTGGCCCGCCAGATACTCATTCACATCGAGGTCCGAATAGACCCCATTGATGAGGTCGATATCCTCGCGCAGTTGTTGCGCATCCTCCTCACCGATATGCTTCTCCAGCTCAGGGCTGTTAACGTCCTTGAATTCGATATTCTCTGTAACAACCTGTTTGCTAGGCGTATATAGATTCAGTTTTTGTTCGTAGAGATTATAAACGCCCTTGAACTTATCTCCTTGGTTGATAGGCCAAGAGAGCGGGCGGACACGGATATTCAGCTCCTTCTCGAGTTCGTCCATCAGGTCGAACGGGTTGTTACCGTTGCGGTCCATCTTATTGACAAAGACGATGACCGGCGTGTTACGCATACGGCAGACGTTCATGAGCTTACGGGTCTGCGCCTCGACACCCTTCGCGCAATCGACGACGATGATAACGCTATCGACGGCGGTCAGCGTACGGAACGTATCCTCCTGGAAGTCCTGGTGACCCGGCGTGTCAAGGATATTGATTTTGAAGCCATTGTAATCGAAAGCCATGACGGAAGTCGCCACGGAGATACCACGCTGCTTCTCGATCTCCATCCAGTCGGACGTGGCAGTCTTTTTTATCTTATTGGATTTAACGGCCCCCGCGATGTGGATAGCGCCACCAAATAGCAATAGTTTCTCCGTCAATGTAGTCTTTCCGGCATCCGGGTGACTGATAATCGCAAAAGTACGTCTTCTTTTAATCTCTTCTGATAAGCCCATAATTTCATTATTCAATTATGGCGCGAAGTTAGCAAAAAAGCGCATATAATTCTACGACGAATGCGCCATCTTTCTTTTTTGCGCCAAGAGGGGTTAAAGACAAGTCTGAGCGAAAGCTATCTGCGGTTTTCGTGGATCTCCATTCTGTGCCACAAGATAACAGGCATAACGGGTAAGCATGATGTCGTCCACCTCACGTTCAGAACCTAAACCGAACGAGACCATTTTGCTGACGTCAGCAAAATGATCCGACGCCAGCTATCCCTTATTATTCAGCAGTTTCTTCTCCTCTGTTGCCAAACGACGTTCTACTTTTTTCACATCCTCGGCAGGAGGAAGATTCTCTGGAATAATACTCCGCTCAACAAGCATTTTCCTTACCGCCGCATTATTGTCAACATGCTCTTGTGTAATAGGGGCCTCTCCTTGAAGATCTTTGGTCTGTACGTTCACGCTGGTCATTTCTGCGGCGAAATCTTTGGCTTTGATGCTGATCGTAGGAAGGAAGTCGGCAAGCGGACGTGTCGAAGGAACACCCATTCTTTGCTTCATCATGTTTGTACTTAAGCGAAAAAGTGCCTGATCGCCCTTCGAACGGATAACCGCAAAAGTTTGGTCATTCACACCACGCTCGTATAAGATGCCAGAGAGTTTTTTCTCCGTTTCCTGCAACTTGGCACGTGCCTTAACTCTCTCAATTTCAGAAAGCCGCTTTTCTATCATCTCAGCTCGACGTGTCTGAACGGCGAAATAAGTCTGAGCGAAAGCTATCTGCGGTTTTCGTGGATCTCCATTCTGTGCCACAAGATAACAGGCATAACGAGTAAGCATGATGTCGTCCACCTCTCGTTCAGAACCCGAACCCAACGAGACCATTTTGCTGACGTCAGCAAAATGGTCAGTCAACGACTGTCCCGCATTATTACAGGATTCTTTTGCTTTATCAATCACATGGATAAAATTGCGCCATTGGGTATAACCCAACAGAGAACATAGATCTCTTGCACTCCAACACTCAGTCTCGTTAATCATACAGACCGCTTCTTCATAGCTTTTAAACAAAGCAAATATTTCTTCTTTTTTCATAAGTATAATATTTATATAATTACCACAATAACCAAACAGACAGCCGAACATTCGGCAGACACAAAGATAGGGGAAAATACGGAATTTTACACATTTTTGCGAAAATCCTTTACCACAGAGCGAAATCGTTGTATATTTGATGAGAAAATCACAGAGGTATTCATAAACAAAGACATAACGAATCAACCATGTTAGCGAAAGGAACCAAAGCGCCCTACTTCGAGGGGCAAGACGAGAACGGAAACACAGTGAAACTCACGGATTTCGCAGGAAAGAAACTGGTGCTCTATTTCTACCCGAAGGATAGCACCCCGGGCTGTACAGCCGAGGCGTGCGACTTGCGGGACAACTATGAGCGGTTCCTCTCCTCGGGCTACGAAATCGTCGGAGTCAGCCGTGACAGCGCCGCCTCCCACCAACGTTTCATCGCCAAGTACAACCTACCCTTCCACCTCATCGCGGACACCGACCTCACCATCCTGAAAGCCTACGAGGCTTGGGGCGAGAAGAAAATGTACGGGAAGGTGACGGAAGGCACCCTGCGGACCACCTACGTCATCGACGAGCAGGGCACCATCATCGACGCCATCGGCAAGGTAGATACAAAGAACCATACGACGCAAATATTATGAGTGATTTTCTAGACTTCTTTATCAAACCCAAAGTCACATGGAGTGAGGGTGAGGATCTTGTATTGAAGCCTAATAAGTTTCCTCACCCGGAATACCTGGTCATTTTAATCGCAGAATTAACCATCGGTATTGTTCTCTTCTTTTCATCTACAAACCTAGAGAGATACAGGTTGATTCTCGTCTTTGGGTTGTTAGCTTTGCCATTCCTTATCGCTACTGTGGTGTATTATTTGCGTAGTGCGAAACTGCACCCCATCATCATCTCCGCGAATGGTATACAAACAGGCACACACGACATAATAGACTGGAATCTAATAGACTACGCATTCATCGATCACAAAAACAAACATACATTTTTCAGCATCGAATACACCCAGGATGGAAAGAAAAAGGTGAAGGATATTGGTATGAAAAATTACAAATACAGGAAAGACGATATCCACAAAGCGGTTAATTTCTGGAGTGGAAGACTGATCGGTGCAAGTTGGAACAAATTCCGCGACCAGGTAATCGAGGGAAAAGGATTGTCGGACGAAGAGAAGATTGTTTTCATGAAAGAGTGCGAGAGGTATGTCCCACTTTTCATAAATTTGAAGACATATTTGATTGCGGTATGTGCAGTTCTGTTCGTCATTCTTTTTCCTAGCATCTACAAAATCATTGGTGCCGGATCGGAGTCACTAGGCTATGGCAAAGGAATGTCCCTTCTGATTTTCGAAGTGTCATTTATCTACACCATATTTGTAATCGTTTGCTATTTCATATCGAAACGTTTCCGCAAGAATCCATTGATTAGTACACTGTCGAAGGAGGAGTATAAAGAATTCAGTAGGATTGCAAGCAAAGAAACGAAATACTCCGATGATGATGAGGAGGACGAGGACAAGACAATATTGAAATATGCGATCGGATCCTCTATAATATCTATTATCAGCCTAATCTGTTACCTGCTTTTGTCTTAGGAATTCAGTAAACTATATAATATAGGAAACGCCTGCATCTCACATTGGATGCGGGCGTTTTGTTTGGGGGTGGATGATGTACAACACATAAGCCATACGATTCACCATCCATTGTCTAACAAAATGTCAGCCTAAAATATATTTTTAGCGCAAAAAGTAACAAAAAACCACAAAACAAGATGCATATTGAGCCAATTTGGCGATATACGCAGAAAATATCCAGCAAAATGCGCCTCAATACTACTTACAATTAAATATACAATCACCCATAATTAATTATAAATTATAAGCACAACCATATATTCTACTTTCAATTTATTAAATCTTTAACAAAAACTATCATAAACACCACCAAAAGCATACTATCAATGTCAAAATGTTATATATTTGCATTGTTTTAATAGCAAAAAGAAAGATAAAGAAGAAAACAAATGGACACATTGACAGAATACATAAAGTTCACGAAGATGCAGGGAGCAGGAAACGACTACATCTATGTCAATACGATGGAGTATCCGATCGGAAATCCAGAGGAACTGTCCATTCTGTGGAGCCGCTCACATTTCGGAATTGGTTCGGACGGCCTCGTGCTCATCGGACGCTCCGACGTGGCTGACTTCAGCATGAGGATCTTCAATGCAGACGGATCAGAAGCGAAGATGTGCGGAAACGCCTCCCGATGCGTCGGCAAATATGTATACGAGAAGGGCCTGACCCGCAAGACGGAGGTCACGCTGGAGACCCTCTCGGGCATCAAATACTTATCATTGCACGTGAAGGACGGAAAGGTACCATTCGTCACCGTCAACATGGGTAAGCCTATCCTTTCCGACAAAGGACAGGTGGACACGCCAGACGGTAGCCTCTTCGACGCACCGATAGAGGTGGCCGGAAAACAGTTCAGGGGAACATTCGTGTCGATGGGCAATCCGCACTTCGTGATCTTCGTCTCCAGCCTGAACGACGTGGATGTGCCGACCGTCGGTCCGCTGATCGAGCACCATCCGCTCTTCCCTGAACGGGTGAACGTGGAGTTCGTCGAGACGAAGGAGGACGGTAGCCTGCGCATGAGGGTGTGGGAAAGAGGATCCGGCATCACCATGGCTTGCGGCACCGGCGCCTGCGCCACACTGACGGCAGCCGTGCTCAACAGGAAAAGCGTCCGTAAGAACATCGTGCGCATGGATGGCGGAGACCTCACCATCGAATGGAACGAAAAGGACGAGCATATTTACATGACGGGAGAGGCCGCCATAGCATTTGAAGGAAAAATAGAAATATAAATAAAATATAAAACATACAGAGAGGATTAGAGATATGGCTTTAGCGAACGAACATTTCATGAAGTTGCCGGACAATTATTTGTTTACGGATATCGCCAAGAAGGTGAACACGTTCAAGGTAGTGCATCCGAAGGCGGAGATCATCCGCTTGGGTATCGGGGATGTCACCCGACCATTGCCTAAGGCGTCATTGGAAGCGATGCACAAGGCGGTGGACGAAATGGGGGAAGCGAGCACGTTCAGAGGATACGGACCGGAGCACGGTTATGACTTCCTCATCAACGCCATCATCAAAAACGATTACGAGCCAAGGGGCGTGAAGCTGGATCCGGACGAGGTCTTCATCAGCGACGGAAGCAAAAGCGACACGGGCAACATCGGAGATATTCTTCGTCATGACAACAGCATCGGAGTGACCGACCCGATCTACCCAGTCTACATCGACTCCAACGTCATGTGCGGACGGGCGGGCGTACTCGAGGACGGCAAATGGAGCAATGTGACCTACCTGCCGACCAACATGGAGAATAACTTCGTGCCGCAGATCCCTAACCACAGGGTGGACATCATCTACTTATGCTACCCTAACAACCCGACGGGAACGGTCCTCTCCGCCGAGGAATTGAAGAAATGGGTCAACTACGCGATAAAGAACGACGCCATCATCATGTACGACGCAGCCTACGAGGCATATATCCAGAACCCGGACATCCCCCACTCCATCTACGAGATACGGGGTGCGAAGAAGGTGGCGATCGAGTTCCGCAGCTTCTCCAAAACGGCTGGTTTCACTGGCGTGAGATGCGGATACACGGTGGTACCGAAAGAGTTGACCGCCTCCACGCTCTCAGGCGAGCGCATCCCTCTGAACAGGCTCTGGAACAGAAGGCAGTGCACCAAGTTCAACGGAACCTCCTACATCACGCAGCGTGGCGCGGAAGCCATCTACACCCCGGAGGGTAAGAGCCAGGTAAGGGAGACCATCAACTACTATATGACCAACGCCAAGATCATGAAGGAGGGACTCACATCGCTCGGTTACCAGGTGTTCGGCGGAGAGAATGCGCCATACCTTTGGGTGAAGACGCCTAACGGAACCACCTCCTGGAAGTTCTTCGAGCAGATGCTCTACGAGGCCAATGTGGTAGGCACCCCAGGCGTGGGCTTCGGTCCGAGCGGCGAAGGCTACATCCGTCTGACCGCCTTCGGGGAGAGAGAGAACTGCGAGGAGGCTATGCGTAGGTTCAGGAAATTATAAGAGAGATAATCAACAGAAAGAAACAATTCAACAATAAAATTTTTTAGGCTATGTCAAGTTTAAGATTCAAAGTAGTAGGCGAAGCCTTCAGGAAAAAAGCCTTGGAGGTAGAGACACCGGCCGATAGACCGTCCGTCTATTTCGCGAAGTATGTCTTCAACAAGCAGAAGATGTTCAAATACCTTCCTGCTAAAGTGTATGCCAAGATGTGTGACGTGATCGACAACGGCGCACCGCTTGACCGTTCCGTAGCAGACGAAGTGGCTGCCGGAATGAAGAAATGGGCCATGGACTTAGGCGTAACACACTACACGCACTGGTTCCAGCCATTGACCGAAGGTACTGCGGAGAAGCATGACGGATTCGTGGAGCATGACGGCAAGGGCGGTATGATGGAGGAATTCGAGGGCAAGCTGCTCGTACAGCAGGAGCCAGACGCCTCTTCCTTCCCTAACGGAGGTATCCGTTCCACTTTCGAGGCCAGAGGATATTCCGCATGGGACCCAGCCTCTCCAGTCTTCGTGGTTGGCGACACCTTGATGATCCCTACCGTGTTCATCTCCTACACCGGTGAGGCGCTCGACTACAAAGCACCTTTGAAGAAGGCCCTCCGCGCCGTAGACAAAGCGACGACAGCCGTTGTAAAATACTTCAACCCAGAAGTGAAGAAAGTACAGGCGAACCTCGGTTGGGAGCAGGAGTATTTCCTCGTGGACGAAGGTTTGTACTCCGCACGTCCAGACTTGCTGATGACGGGAAGAACCCTCTTGGGTAGGGAGTCCGCCAAGAACCAGCAGATGGAAGACCACTACTTCGGCGCCATTCCTTCCAGGGTTGCAGCCTTCATGAGAGACTTGGAGATCCAGGCATTGGAATTGGGTATCCCTTGCAAGACCCGCCACAACGAGGTAGCACCGAACCAGTTCGAGTTGGCTCCAATCTTCGAGGAGTGTAACTTGGCGGTAGACCATAACATGCTCATCATGTCATTGATGAGGAAAGTGGCCCGCAAGCACGGATTCCGCGTGTTGCTGCATGAGAAACCATTCGCTGGCATTAACGGATCTGGCAAACATAACAACTGGTCTTTGTCCACCGACACAGGTATCGTATTGCATGCGCCAGGCAAGGACTCTGAGAGCACGTTGCGTTTCATCACCATCGTCGTGGAGACCTTGATGGGTGTATACCGCCACAACGGATTGTTGAAGGCCTCCATCATGAGCGCCACCAACGCACACCGTTTGGGAGCGAACGAGGCACCGCCGGCCATCATCTCTTCCTTCCTCGGCAAGCAGTTGACCGACGCTTTGAACCAGATCGAGACATCAAAGAACGACCAACTGATCACACTCGCAGGCAAGAAGGGCTTGAAGCTGGATGTTCCATCCATCCCTGAGTTGTTGATCGATAACACAGACCGTAACCGTACCTCTCCGTTCGCCTTCACAGGTAACCGTTTCGAGTTCCGTGCGGTAGGTTCAGAGGCGAACTGCGCATCCGCCATGATCGCCCTCAACACGGCCGTAGCCGAGGCAATGGCAAGCTTCAAGGAGCGTGTGGACGCATTGATCGCCAACGGAACACCTAAGTTCGCCGCCATCTTGGAGGTGGTTAGAGAGGATATCAAGACCTGCAAACCTATCCGCTTCGACGGAAACGGATACTCCGACGAGTGGGTGGCTGAAGCCGAGAAGAGAGGCTTGGACGTGGAGAAGAGTTGCCCTGTCATCTTCGACCGCTACTTGGATAAGGCGTCCATCAACATGTTCGAGAAGATGAACGTCATGAACGCCAAGGAGTTGAAGGCCCGCAACGAAATCAAGTGGGATACCTACACGAAGAAGATACAGATCGAATCACGCATCTTAGGCGATTTGGCGCTTAACCAGATCCTCCCTGTAGCCACGAAATACCAGAGCTCATTGGTAGACAACGTGATGAAGGTTGCCTCTGTCTTCCCTGCCGAGAAGGCGAAGAAGCTGAACGCCTACAACTTGTCGCTCATCGAGCAGATCGCCGACCACACAGCCAGCATCAACGAGAAGGTGCAGAAGATGGTCGACGAGCGCAAGAAAGCGAACAAGATCGATAGCGAAAGGGAAAGAGCCATCGCTTACCACGACCATGTGGCACCGATGATCGAGGAAGTCCGCCGTCACATCGATAAGCTGGAGTTGATTGTGGACGACCAGATGTGGATCTTGCCTAAGTATAGAGAATTGTTGTTCTTGAGATAAGTTCTGACATAATAAATTCTGTGCATCCATGGGCATAATGCCCTATAACATTCGTCAGTGTAGAGGGAAGGGCCGTGAGGTTACCTTCCCTCTCCCTTTTTGGGGGTGGACATAGACCTTCCAATCTGCAGATAGGGTAATAAACCAAACAGAGAACCATAACTTCCGAAATAAGGGTAATGTTCAAATGGTTTGGCTTTCAGTTCGCAGACGATGTAGCAACGCAGACGAATGTGATAAAACAACAAATCTATCTTGCGCAAACGCCCACCTACAACTAGCTCCTTCTGTCTGCCAAGAAAAGCAAAACCTGTTCCCAACTCCAGCAAAAGGTCCGTCACATTTTTTGTAAGGGCTTCTTCCAACTCAGCCTCATCATAAATCTCATGCTCAACCGTGGCAAAGCCGAAATCATAGTTTTCTTTCAGAACTTCCTGAACGAGCTTGCTTTGCAATGCCGGCAGATGGTCGGTAAAGTTGTTGACTATCTTGCCTTGGTGCTCATAGAGGTTTGCCTTGATGAAGTTAGCAAGAGAATTACGACTTAATCCTTGCTCAATGGTTTTACCGACATAGAATAATGCTTCATCTATGGATTTGCATTTCGTTATGATATCAACATGATGCCCCAAGGTACCAACGCAAATGGCAATGGATTTTCCTTCTGAATCACCATCGGTATAGAACAGATACCACTTTTTCATGTACCATAGATTGGAAGTAGAGAATCCATCCGCATCAGGAAACTCTCGCTTCAAATCTAAGCTTACTTGTTCGACAACTCCTGCTCCCCAACGTTCTTCGGCTTTCTTCTGCACCAAGTCGCGACCTAGTTGCCAGTTGAACAGAAGTTTTTATGTATTCACCTTAACAGCAGCTTTTACCTGTGCGGAACGATAGCGACTCTTAATGTCTGCTATCCAATCCGCATAGTCTGCATCAATGTGAATGTCGTGCGACTTCACGATATATGGTTCAACCTGTGGCTGTATGTCTTTATTTTCTTGCGCCATTTTTACGTTATGTGATTCAACTTTATTCTATTTTTAAGTTCTATGCAAATATATCCACTTTTTTAGAAAACAAAGGTTCAGTAGCTGGATTTCAACTATAATACTTATTAATACGAACAATCGTTCTACTTCGGTTGCAAACTCTTTCTGTATTCCTGCGGCGACATACCCAACTGCTTCTTGCAATAACGGCTGAAGTACGATAAGGTTTTAAAATTCATCATTTCAGCAATTTGCGTGATTGAAAGACGTTCGTCGTTGAGCAGGTTTTTGAGTATGGGCACGGTGTAACGGTCAATATATGAGGTGACGCTGTGACCCGTCATTCGGCGGACGGTGGCCGACAGGTATTTGGGCGAGACATTCAGCCGTTCGGCATAATATCTCATCTCGCGCTCGGTGCGGCAGATTCCCGTCGAGAGCAAATCCATCAGACTGCGGACAATATAGCCCGCGCGCTCGGTGTGCTCAGTGGCACCGTAATATTTGGCGTGAAATTCAAAAATGTCGTAAATCATTGTCAGGCAAAGACTTCCCATTATTCCATCGTAGAAGCGCAGATCGGTTTTGTCCATACGCTCACGGATACGGTGTATATCGGCTAAAAATTGCTCGGCATCGGCATCGGAAAGCGGGATTATGGGGTTGGCATTCAGACTGATACTGCCACCAATGCTGTAGTTGTTGGCAGGCAGCAGTCCGCCCAAGAAACTGTTTGGTGCAGCAAACCACTCAAACACAGCACCTTCGGGCGCGGCAAGTTGTTTGATTTTGCTCGGCGTTGACGTCACCAAAATGTCGTTTTTGAACATTCGAAACGCCTTGCCGTTGAACACAAAACTGCCTTCGCCTTCCAAACAAATTAGGTGCACGCAGCAGTCTGTCAGTGCGTGGCTGTTGATTCCGTAAAAATCGGTGGAATATGTGAAATTTGATTTCATAAAGGCAAAGATAGTGAGTTTTCTTTAAAAAGTGAAAACTTCGGCTCTTTTTGTGAAACCGATATTCGGTCAGCCACCGCTATTTTTGCATCATAATAAATCATTAAAAGACAAACGATATGGAACCATTTGTAGTAGATCCACGACAGACAACGCCTGAAGAACTCGCAGAAGGTATGCGTCAGGCACAAACGCTTTTCAAACTTGGTCAGACAATGCCTTATACACCTGAATATGACGCACTTGTAAAGGATTTGTTCGGTAAAAACCTGGGCAGCGGCGTGCGTGTAATGCCTGGACTCACAGGCGTTTGCTTCGACCGTGTGAAAATTGGCGACAACGCACTTATTATGAATAACTGCCTGCTAATGTCGCGTGGCGGAATAACCATCGAAGAGAACGTAATGATAGCCGCTAACGTGCAGTTAATCAGCAATAACCACGACCTTTACGACCGTCAGTTGCTCATCTGCAAACCTGTCAGAATCTGCCGAAACGCCTGGATTGGCGCAGGAGCGACCATCCTGCCTGGCGTGACGGTGGGCGAAAACGCTGTGGTGGCGGCTGGCGCGATTGTCACCAAGGACGTTGCCCCAAACACCATCGTGGGCGGCAATCCTGCTAAATTCATCAAGAACATCGAACCGAAAAACGAATGATTATGAAACGAATTTTAATATCCATCTTAACAATTTTAGGTACTATGACAACATTTGCACAACAACCCTATCTCACGCTCAACAACGGCGTGCGTATGCCACAGTTCGGACTTGGATTGTATATGATTCCCGAAGGCGACGAGGCGTACAATTCCGTGAAAACGGCTCTTGAACTGGGCTACCGACATTTCGACTGCGCCCACGCCTATCAGAACGAGCGAAGTCTTGGCCGAGCCATCAAAGACAGCGGCGTTGACCGCGACAGCATCTGGATTACAAGCAAACTATGGCCTAACGAATACGGCGAAGGTAAAACGCTGAAAGCCATCGACCGTATGCTCGGACGTCTTGGTCTCGACTACATCGACCTTGTCTATTTTCATCAGCCAATGGGTGATTTCGTGGGCGGTTGGAAGGAAATGGAACAGGCTCTGGCAACGGGCAAGGTGCGCGCCATTGGCATCAGCAATTTCGACGTGAAGGACGAAATTTTCGATTCGCTCATCAACTCGGCGAAAGTGAAGCCGCAGATTATGCAAATTGAGTGCCACCCGTACGCCCAACGCAAACATTGGCAGGAACGCTGTGCCGCCGAAGGTATTCAGATCGAATGCTGGTTCCCGCTTGGCGGACGTGAAAGCAAGGGCGAGATTCTGCGCGACCCTGTCATCAACAGCATTGCCAAAGCCCACGGCAAAAGTGCGGCGCAGGTGATTATCCGCTGGCATCTGCAAGAAGGTTTTTCGGTAATTCCTGGCACATCGAACCCCGATTACATAAAAGAAAACATCAGTGTGTTCGACTTTGCGCTTTCGAATGTTGAAATGGCTAAAATCCGTGCGCTGAACAGGGAAAAACGCTACTTCAATATGAGTTACGAAGAGCAGGTGAAATGGTTCAACGGCTGGAACCCGACTGATTGATTTTCGGCAAAACCGAAATAAGGGTAATTCTTCCCGAAATAAATGTTTCCGCAAGAAAAATGAGTATCGTATTTTTGCATAGTGACAAATATTTAAATGTAATTTTATGAATATCAAACAAATTATTCCACTCGCAATGCTTGCCGTGCTGTCGGCTTGCGGAAACAGCAAACAATCAGAATCTAAGGATATGAACACATTGACATTCAATGAGAAACAGGCGGCTTGTATGTCGGCCATCGCCTGCAATGAGGCACAGGGCGACCTTGTGTCGCTCGAATCGGCCATCCACAACGGTTTGGAAGCCGATTTGACAGTAAGTCAGATTAAAGAAGCGCTTTCGCAACTCTATGCCTACACGGGCTTTCCGCGTTCGCTCAATGCGTTGGGCGTGTTGCAACGAGTGGTGGGCGACAGGCAAGCGAAGGGCGTGAAAGTGCTGGCGGGCAACGAGGCATCGGCTCTGCCAAAGGATTACGACGCGCTGAAACAGGGCACCGAGGTGCAGACCCAACTCACGGGACAGCCGTTCAACTACGATTTCTGCCCTGCCGAGGATTATTACCTGAAGGCGCATCTGTTCGGCGACATCTTTGCCCGCGACGTTCTCACCCACGCCGACCGCGAGTTGGTTACGGTGAGTGCCCTTGCTGGACTGGAAGGCGTTGAACCACAACTGAATGCGCACGTCCGTGGGGCACGCAATATGGGCGTTACCGACGAGCAACTGCAACAGATTCCTGTGGCGTTGGCGGCGAATGGTTGCAAGGCGGCCGCATCGAGGGCGCTGAAAGCCGTGAACGCGTTATTGGGCGTTGAGGACAACAGCCGCAGCGAGTACGACCAAGTTGACCTGAAATCGTATTGGCGGCGTGGCAACCCGAACGACGCATACGCACAATACTTCACGGGGCGCAGTTACGTGTCACCTTACGGTGAAAGTGTTGTGAATGTGACTTTTGAGCCTGGCTGCCGCAACAATTGGCACGTACATCACGGTGCCGTACAGGTGCTGATATGCGTCTATGGTCACGGCTGGTATCAGGAATGGGGCAAGCCTGCGGTAGAACTCAAGGAAGGCGTGGTGATTGAAGTGCCCGAAGGCGTGAAACACTGGCACGGCGCCGCCAAAGGCTCGTGGATGCAACATCTGACCTATCACAAAAACCTGCAAACCAACCCGACTAACGAGTGGTTGGAGGCGGTGAGCGAGGAAGAGTATGGAAAGGTAAGGTGATGAGTTACCGACAAGAATTTCGGGCGGAAACAGATGAGATGATGCGGTTTCCGCCCTAAATAATCAATAAAAAGCCAATGTACATACCATAGACATATTTAGTTTATGTACCTTTTAATAACTTCTTTATCCCTTTCTGGAACATCATGAATGCTATCATAGAAGTCTATACCATTAGCATCTATAGATCTGATATGTGCGTTGAGTTTTTCAATATCTTCAAACTCTAGACCATATCGTATCATCCAAATATAGCGACTATCATCTGTTCCATAACGCAGCAACTTAGAAAAACGCTCAGCCCTTTCATCTTGATTCTTTTCAAAATAACTCACGAATGCAGCATAAAAAAGCTCACCTAGCTTAAAATCGATTAATTTATCAAGAAAATCATATGTATCATAAAGGATTGCATCGTAACTTACATCTTTTGCCTTAGTTCCTTTAAATATGGAGAATACAGGAAGATTTTTCTTAGGTAAATCACTGAATCCTGTAACAAATGCGCTAGTAAGATGGTCTGACTTTAGGCCTTTCTTTTCACGTTGCTTTCGTTCCTTTAATCTACTGGCATTATAATATCTCCAACGGCATAATTGTTTGAATGTTGCATGAAAAAGAAGTCGTATAAGCATCAGTTGAATTGCTGTGTTAAAAACATTCTTTTCACCATCACCTAAAATACGACCAAGTGACCTTTCATATATTTTCTGCATTCCAGTTGCGGCAGACGGTGCGATATCTTTATACTTTTCTTTTGGTATGAGATTCCCTCCTTTGTCAAACATTATATCAAGAACGTCTCTAACTTCTTGTGAACCGTCACCTTCAACGACTCTTTGCAAAACAACTGGAGGCATATTAAATCTGTCATCCATAGTATGGTTATTGATAGCCTCCTTATAATCGTGAAAATCTTCGTCTAATGCATCTTGCCTGTCTAAAGACGAATAATCTTTGATTTTGCTTTCTTCTAACAGAATATTGCGAAGTTTTGTCATATTGGCATTTGATGTTACAACAACATAACCGATATCAAAATCATCTTTGTTTGATGAACGGCCTGCTCTGCCAATCAGGTTCTTTATAGCAAGAGGCTTGCTGCTTTCAAATCGGTCTAAAAGTACAACATCAAATGGCATATTGATGCCCTGTTCCAAAGTGGATGTAGAGAAACAGAGACGGCACAGTTTATTGTTGACGAACTTCTCAACCAATAATCGTGTTCGCAATGGCATAGAACCATGATGTATGACTATTCCTCGACGGAGTAATGATATAAAGCGCGAATAATAATCTCCAGTTTCAGAGGTGTTTCCTCCTGTATATTGCTTTAGTTCCTCAATAATGTCGTCAACTATTTCTGCATTAATCTCGGGGCACATCCGTACATATCTGTCATATTCTCTTAGAAAATCATAATTTACCACTTTTGATTTTGACATATACACAAGTACAGTTCCATTTGTATGGATAGCCCTTTCTATCGGATCAAAATAACAATCTGTACGTGTACCTCCCATTATGCTTTTATCTATTCCGAAATGGAAATATTTATTTGTACCAGAATTATACAGCAAAAACATCTGACCGATATTTCTAAAAGAATATGCCTTACTATCTGAATACTGCCCTGTAAGATGATTCTTCACAATTTGAGCATCTGGATTTGCTATAAAAGGATGAGCAAATACAAACTTTGCTTCAGGGAAAGAATGATAACAACGTCTTACTAATCCATCATAATAAAGTCCTCGAACAGACATCTCATCACTCAATTGTGCTTCATCAAACAACATCAAATCTACCCTTAAATCATCAACATGATTAAATATCATCCCACAACGTTCTGGTGTAACAATGAAAACATTTCTTGTACTATGGGCACGATTTATAATGTCAATATAAGTAAGGATGTTGATCCTTGTATCAACAATAGATTTTGTCAAATTAAGATAGTACTCGTTTATAAGTGCTCTCGAAGGCACTACAATAACAACATCATGCTCAGAACTTTCTATCAACCGACGAAACACATAGGATTTGCCTGTACTAGTAGGCGCAGAAAAGCTAAATACATTATTCTTGTCGACAGATTTTAATAAATCAGCTTGCATGGGAGTGTAATTTCCTGCAAGATTTGTTGAAATTACCTCTCTATAGTCTTGAAGAATTAGTTCTTTTAGATTCTTCGCCTCTGTATTTATAGGTTTGTAAAATAATCCAGAAGCCAAAAGGATACTTTGTTTATATCTTTCAAACAGTTCGGCATGATAGTACTTTATATAGGAAAGTGTTTCCATATCGGAAATACTTACAGGTCCATTGACAAAAATATTGTCAATAGTTGCTTGCAGTAAAGCTTCAACTTCACGACCTTCAATTATATCTTTAATTCTATTCATCGTACATCAACGGCTACACAGATTATTTCTTTATCTTTTGGTAATGCTTTATATTCAGCATTGTTTTTAATATGTTGTTCTAGGATTGCATCTGATATCTTTGTAGAAGAGAATCCTGCAATAAAACCTCGATTCCCATTTGACGCATTCCTAATTGCATTGCCAATATTAAAATGCTCTAAATCTATAATATCTGATAGATCTCGTTTCTCTCGAATAAAACGATTAATCTGTTCCAATGCATCATTATAGGCATTCTCATTAGCGACATATTTAGCTTCGCCAAATAGTATCTGTTCATTTTTGTTGACAGTAAAAATGTCAAATCCAGGATTGCCTGAAGCCTTTTGTTTGAATAATTCTCCCAAAGGTATATCCATGTAATCTAATTCGTTTACAATGGAACTTCGGGTTAATTCTGAAACGATATATTCTCCCGTGCTACTGATAATTCCTGTATTCATCCCATTGTTAAAATCACTACTCAACTTATCTATGGTACTTTGTGCTCTTATTCGATAACCTTCCCTCAATACTTCTGACATTTGACCAATCCAGCACATTGAGGAAAGAGTCGTCAAGATATAGCCTAACGTAATTTTTAAGTCATAAGGCTGGACTCTAATAAGTCTCACATTAGGCTCTATTATCTTGTTTATTTTGATATTATACGAATTTGAATCTACAGTCATGTCAATAAAGAAGTAAAATTTCTTGTTTTTATAAAGATTCTAATATTTTCATCAACCTCCCTAGCTCCGAGTAGGTATATTCTCTGCCGTTCTTCAACTTCTCATCCATTGACCGATTAGCATTGGCCATAGCTTTTTCGAGACTGCCACCATTGCGTTCATAGTAACCGTGAAGACCTTTTGTCTTGATGAAGAACTCTATCGTCTTTCGATACTCCACACATTGGTTGAGGTCTTTGAGCAATGGCTCTTGTGTCTCGTATGGACGTGAGGTGTAGCGGAAATAGTAGAGAAAGAACAGTTCGGAGCAACGGTGAGTCTCAAAGAACTCAACCTCGCAGTAGATGCCTTTCTTCGGTTTGTCGATAGGCTTGGAGTACTTCGCTTTTAGCTTCTGGTATTGGCTACGCTCAGGCTCCTTCTCCTTCGTGTCCATATCAATAATGCAGAAGATATGGTTGTAACCCATTGCCACGCCCTCAGCAATCTTGGCTTCCAGCTCCTTGATGTTGGTATGCTTCGGATAGTCCGGCTTGATGGTCAGACGCTTGAACACGTCGCACAAGGACTTGAAATAGAAGAACTCCGTTGGCCCTTCACCCAGGATGAGTGCTGTTTGTCGTAGTTTCCCCATATCACTCCTCCAGATTTATAAAGATACTACCCAGTTCTGGTTTGGCTCCCAGTCGGCCAATGCGGTAAGAATTGTAAAGCGAGAGGTTCTTGTGCAAACCGAAAGAATCGCCACGGGCATATTCTGACGAAGCAGTCTCCTTATTTTTTTCGACAAACCACACCACGCCTCTGTTCTCGTTAATCAGGTCCTGCGATAGGAGGGTGGTCTCCTGACTCGTAATAATCAGCTGCGACTTGTCGGAGTTGAAAATGAAGACATTGAGATAGTAGTACAACAGGTCGTTGTGCAGGTCCTCGCCCAGTTCATCAAGATAGTACACGTGAGAACTTGTTATCAAATCATATAGGGCATTCAATATGCGAATGTACTTTATTGTACCTTTTGACTGCCATTTGAGTGGTATCTCAAAATTGTCTTCAGCAGAATGATTAACAAAAGCTATGGATTCTGTCGCAGGTTTAAGAAGATCTTCTTTTACCTTTTCAGGAAAATCTTGTTTTATAATTCGTTCACGAAGTTCTTCTGGCAAGATACGGTCTTCTATGATTGGCCTAAACTCCATAATATTCAAATCAGCTTTTTGCAACATAAGATTAAAGAACTTACGTTTTGTTGAATCGCCATACGCTTCCTTAAGAATTTCAACAATTCCCATCTCCCCATCACCATCCACGTCATGATAATTCTTCATAATCCAACCGTAAAGCTGATTAAATGGAGCAATATCCTCTTTTAGTGCAACTTTTCCGCAAACAGCCAAGACACTGTGGTTGTTCCATGTATTTTCTCGAATACTTTCAGCTGTCTTATCTAGCAGTTTAAGGCTCTGCCCAAACTTAATATTTGCCTGTACGTTTTCGCCAACGAATGAACGTTCGTAGAATAAAGTTTTTGACTTTTTAGGATAATAGTATAAAACTTCATTCAAAATATATTTTTCATTAAATGTCACACCATAATCATATCTAATACCATCAGCAAAGAACGATACATACATTTCTGTAGGATGATCCTTTGTAAGAGCAAATGGTATTCTATTGATTTTTGAGGTCACTTTTGATTTTGGATGAACCAGTATACTAAATACTTTATTCAAAGCTATTAGCATATTCGACTTACCCGAAGCGTTTGAACCATATAGGACGCCCAACTTATATAAGAACACACCATCAGCAACTTCGGCGACAAGTTCCGAGGCGGGTCCCTTGGCCACAAAGCTTAATTCCTGCTTGTCGCGAATGGAAAGATAGTTCTTCACCCAAAAATCTCGTATCATACCGCAATATTTTATTCGTATTCGTAAATTTACTACAAAAATACGAATAATATCTCATAAAACAATGTTTAAATTGCCGATTTTTGTAATTATTATACGATTTTTGTATGTATTTAACATATCGGATTTTGGAGATGGCAATCATAGTTTTTTTGTTCCAAACTCCTTAAATCCGAAAAATTGGTAATTCTTTCCGCAACAGATATATCCGCCCCAAAAAGCAGAATCTCTATTTTTGCATTGTAACATTTAAAATAGTTCAAAATGAATAAACTGAAATCAATAATTCTTGCCGTTTCGGCTTTGCTGGTCGGGGCAAGTTGTAATGGTCAAACCACTAAAAATCAAAACAATATGGGCAAATCAATCGTGATTTTCTTTTCCCATGCGGGCGACAACTACTCGGTGGGCAACATTGAGGTTGGCAACACAAAAATTGTGGCCGACTATATAAGCGAAATCGCTGGCGCAGAGCAGTTTGAAATCGTCACGCACAAGTACGACGGAATGGCATACACACCGCTCACCCGTCTGGCTCAAGAGGAAGCCAACAAGGGCGAACTGCCACCCTACGAGGGCTCAGCACCCGACCTTTCGCAGTACGACACGGTGTTCATTGGCGGGCCCGTTTGGTGGGGAACCTATCCGCAGGTAATGTTCACGCTGTTCAAAGACATCAACCTTGACGGCAAAACCGTCTATCCGTTCACCACGCACGAAGGCAGCGGCCTGGCAAGTTGCGTGAGCGACGTGAAAAAAGCATTTCCGAAAGCCAACGTGAAAAACGGCTTCTCAATTTACGGACACGAAGTCCGCACCGAAAAGGCGAAGGTTGAAAAATGGCTGAAAGGAATTGGGTATTAATGGGTTACGCGAACCCTGACGAGCAGAAGGAATAAAAATGAATAATGACGAGCAATTCACAGGAAAAACATACGTCGGCAGCGACGAACTGTATGCCGACGTGCAGCGCTGTATGGCTTTGGTGGCCGAAATGAATACTGGCTACAAGACCGAAGCCGAGGTGCGCGGCTATCTGCGGCAAATCACAGGCTCGGATATTGACGAGAGCGTGCGCGTTTTTCCACCGTTCAACATCAATTATGGCAAGTCAACTACCTTTGGCAAAGGCAGTTTCGTGAATTTCGGATGCACGTTTCTTGCACTTGGCGGCATCACCATCGGCGAGGGTGTTTTCATTGCGCCGCATTGCGTTCTGGCCACCGAGTATCATCCTGAAGACCCCGAAACACGCCACACTCTGCTCACCAAGCCGATTGTTGTGAAAAAGAACGCCTGGATTGGTGCAAGCGCAACCATTCTGGCTGGCGTAACCATCGGCGAGAATGCCATTGTGGCGGCAGGCGCGGTTGTCACCAAAGACGTGCCCGACAAAGCCGTCGTGGGCGGCGTGCCTGCAAAAGTGATTAAAATGATAGACAAATCGCACAAACAATGATTGTGCAGTAAAAAGATTTCGATATGATATTAGACAAAATCAACTCTCCTGCCGACGTAAAAAATCTGTCGGTCAATGATATGGAACGTCTTGCGGACGAAATACGCGAAGCATTGTTCAACCGTCTGACTAAAATTGGCGGACACTTCGGCCCTAACTTCGGCTTTGTCGAGGCAACCATCGCTATGCACTATGTGTTCAACTCGCCAACGGACAAGTTCGTTTTCGACGTTTCGCACCAGAGCTACACTCATAAAATCCTAACGGGTCGCAAGGCGGGTTATATCGACGACACAAGGTTTGCCGAAGATTCGGGATATTCAAATCCTGAGGAAAGCCAACACGACTTCTTCAACATCGGACATACTTCTACGTCGGTGGCTCTCGCCCTTGGGCTTGCCAAAGGACGCGACATTCTGGGCCGCAAAGAGAACATTGTGGCGGTCATTGGCGACGGCTCGCTCTCGGGCGGTGAGGCGATGGAAGCACTCAACGTGGCTGGTTCGGAACTGGGCAGCAATTTCATCATCATTGTCAACGATAACGAACAGGCCATTGCCGAAACTCACGGAGGTATCTATCAGAATCTCAAAGAATTGCGTAATAGCAACGGCAAGGCGCAAAACAATTGGTTCCGTGCGTTCGGGTTGGACTACATCTACGAGGAAAACGGCAACGACATCGCATCGCTCATCAAGGTGTTTGAGAAGGTGAAAGACTCAACGCACCCCGTTGTCGTCCACATACATACACAGAAAGGGAAAGGCTACCGTCTGGCGGAGGAAAACCGCGAGGCTTGGCACTGGTGCCTGCCATTTGACCGTGCGACAGGTAAGCCGACAGTTCATTTCGGTGGCAAAGAAACGTATTCAAATATCACGACCAAATACATTTTAGACAAGGCTAAGAAAGACAAGGATTTCATTGTTGTGTCGCCCGCTATGCCTATGTCGGTTGGACTAGGAATTAATGAGCGTGCGCAACTCGGCCGTCAGTACATCGACACGGGCATTGCCGAAGAAGCCGCTGTTGCCATTGCGTCGGGCATTGCCACTAACGGCGCCAAGCCATTGGTTGTCACCAATATGACGTTCCTTCAACGTGCCTACGATCAGATATCGCAGGACGTTTGTATCAACAACGCACCCGTGACAATGCTAATGAATTTCACCGCTTTCGACGGACTCACAGACGTGACGCACCTCGGAATCTTCGGTCTGGCAGCCTTCACAAACATACCTAATTTGGTGGTGCTCTGTCCGTCGAGTGCTGAAGAGTATGTCAACATGCTCGATTGGTCCATCGACCAAAAGGAACACCCCGTTTTGATACTGATTCCAGGCAATGCGGTGGCACATCGTGCGGCGGATAAATCGTTCAGCAACATCAACAAATACAAGGTGGAGCAGCAAGGCGAGAAGGTCGCCATCATTGCCCTTGGCGATTTCTACCAGAAAGGCGAAGAGGCAGCCGCAGCCATCGAGAAAGAACTTGGATTCAAGCCGACGCTTATCAATCCACGGTTTGCCAGCGGTTTGGACAAAGAACTTTTGGACAACCTGAAATCACGTCACAGCCTTGTCATCACGTTGGAGGACGGCATTGTGGACGGCGGTTTCGGCGAAAAAATAGCATCGTACTACGGTCCGTCGGATATGAAGGTAATCAATCTTGGACTTGAAAAGAAATTCTACGACCGCTACAACCCACAGCAACTGCTTGAATCGTTGGGGATTACGGCGGAAAAGATTGTTGAAAGAGTAAAGAAATTTGTATAGCCAATGAAAAAGTTTTTCGTACTCATAACATTGATTATGTCAGCAGAAATGGCTATATCACAAAAGATTATCGATGTGCACGCACACTTGATTACTGATGATTTTGTATCGGCGTTGAAACAGGAGAACCGCCTTTTGGACGAAGGTTTCCCATTGCCTAAATATGATGTAAATCAACACATTAAATGGATGGACGACAACAACGTGTCAACTTCGGTGCTGACGCTTGCCGCCCCCCAACCGTCGTCGGCCGCTGTTGTGCGAAAGGCCAACGAGGATGCTGCCGCAATCAAGCAGCGCTACCCCGAACGTTTCCTTTTTTGCGCCGCTTTGCCGTTGCCCGATGTTGATGCGGCGGTAAAAGAAGCCGTTTACGCACTCGATACGCTCAAAGCCGACGGCATAAAACTTGCCACCAACGTTGCGGGGCAATATCTCGGCACACCCGAACTCGACACACTTTTTTCCGTGCTCAACAGCCGCAAAGCCGTTGTCATTCTTCATCCGCACCGCCCAGAACCTGTCAATAAGCAGGTGATGCAACAAACACCGCTCGCTATGCAGGAGTACCTTTCAGAAACTACCCGTGCCGTTGCTAATCTATTCAGCCGCAATGTTTTGGCTCGTTACCCGAATGTAAAGATTGTGATTCCGCACTGTGGCGCCTATCTGCCGCTTGCCGTGCCAAGGATGAAATCGCTCACCGCCGTGATGCAGGCCAACAAACTCGTGGGTGAAATCGATTGGCAGGCGAATCTCAATTCGCTGTATTTCGACCTTGCAGGTGCCCATTCGCCCGAGGTTATCCGTATGATGCTGACAATCACCACGCCCGAACATATTCTCTACGGGTCCGACTATCCGTATGTTGCCCCGCAAGTGCTGACAGCAGGTCTCGATCATATGAAAAAGTATCTTACCGAAGAGCCCGACCTTGCGGCATACAAGGATATGTTTCTGTATCAAAACGCAGAACGTCTGTTCGGACTTTCTGACGGCTCTCTTACCACCGAAGCTAAGCCTTACGGCGATATGATTGTCCGTATTGCCGAAATCGAGGTCTATCCCGAATATTTGAGCGAGTATCTTGCGTATGCCACCGAGGTTGACCGTCTGTCGGTGGAGCGTGAGCCAGGCGTTATCTGTCTGTTCCCGATGCAGGACCCAGCCGACTCGTGCCAGATCCGCATCCTCGAAATCTATGCCAACGACGCCGTCTATCAAGCCCACCTGAAAACCGACCATTTCCAGAAATACAAGCAAGGCACACTCAAAATGGTGAAGTCGCTCAAGCTCAACACCATGCAACCGATGGACAAGGAGATGATGAAGGCGATGTTTAGGAAGATGAGGTGAATTACAAGCATTTCAAACCATAAAAGAGCGCCCAACATAACGCCAGGCGCTCTTTTTATACTTGATTATAAATCAATTACAAAACTTTTACCGTTATTGGCGACAATCCTTTACCTTTTATGGTTACGGTAATGCCTTTTGACCCTTTGGGGATGCGGACGATGGCTTGGGCGCGGCCGTGCCAAGCGTTGTGAGTGTTGTCGCAGGTATTGGAGAAGACTGCATCGCTCTATTGCTAATGACCAATTTACAAAAAAACATACGGCTCATAAATTCAGCAAACTATTAGTTGTAAAGGCAAAAAAAAGCAGATGTAAAACAAATATAAAAAAATTGCAAAAAAATTTGGCGAACAAAAATGTTGTTCGTAATTTTACGAACAGATTTAAAATAACACTGATGGCAAAGACAGCGATAGACGAAAAGCAACAGCAGTTGGCACGTTACGCCAAGGCATTGGGACATCCGATAAGGGTTGCCATAATGAACTTTTTGGCGGAACAGGACACGTGTTTTTTTGGCGAAATACACGAAATACTTCCTATTGCGAAAGCCACTGCATCACAGCATCTTAAAGAATTGAAAGAGGCGGGGTTGATTCAGGGCGAGATTGTGCCGCCAAAAGTGAAGTATTGTATCAACCGCGACAGTTGGCAAGAGGCAAAAAACTTGTTTTCTGAGTTTTTTGGCAAATGTCAATGCTCAAAAAATGGCTGTTGCGAATAGAAAAATATTTTTTTTGGAAATATTGTTCGTAAGATTACGAACACCATATATAAAACAGATTGTTAAACATTAAAACTTAAAAAAAATGGAAATCAAAGTATTAGGAACAGGATGTTCCGGCTGCAAAGCCCTGTATGCCACCGTGCAACAGGCAATCGAGGAGTTGAATCTCAACGCAAAAGTAATCAAGGAAGAGGACTTGACCAAGATTTTGGAGTACAACGTAATGACCCTTCCCGCACTCGTGGTAAACGAGAATGTGGTAGCAAAAGGCCGCCTCTCGCTCAACGAAGTCAAATCCATATTGTTGAATATCAAAGGCTAATGACGATGAAAGTAATTGCTATTGCATTGCTCTTTATGAGCATTGTGCTTTCGGCCTGTGCTCAGACCGATAGCACCAAAACCGTTTCCACGGCAGAATCAGATGGTATTGAGGTACTGTATTTTCACGGCAAACAGCGTTGCGCCACCTGCATCGCAATAGAAAGACAGACCAAACAAGCGGTTGAAGAACTGAGCGACAACAGACTGACAATGAGGACAATTGACATCTCAAAAAAAGAGAACGAAAGCATTGTCGAAAAATACGAAGTGGCGTGGTCGTCGCTGATTGTGGTAAAAGGCGACAACGTGCTAAATCTCACTGAATTGGGGTTTTCGTTGGCAAGAAACAATCCTGATGGATTCAGAGAAAGATTAAAGTCGGAAATCAAACAATTGCTAAAATGACAGAATTTTTACAGAACTTGCTCAACAACAGCAACTTGCCCATCGTAACAGCATTCTTGCTCGGTTTGTTGACGGCAATAAGCCCCTGCCCGTTAGCCACCAACATAACCGCAATAGGATTTCTGTCAAAAAACATAGAAAACCGCCGTCGAGTATTCTTAAACGGAATGTTTTACACAGTAGGCAGAATGTTAAGTTACACATTGTTAGGCATTGTGATAATTGGCATTTTGAATCAAGGTTCAAGCCTTTTCCACATTCAGAAAAAATTGGCAACAATTGGAGACTCTATTCTCGGTCCCGCATTGTTACTGATTGGACTATTTATGTTGTTTGGTCATCTGATTAAACTGCCAAAAATTGGTTTGAGTTTTTCGGGCGAAAAACTGTCTAAAAAAGGCGGTTTGGGTGCGCTGTTGCTTGGCTCGTTGCTTGCCCTGACATTCTGCCCCACAAGTGCCGTATTATACTTTGGGGGATTGATACCATTGTCGGTGAACGTGTCCGCAGGTTGGATGTTGGCGATAGTTTATGCCATTGCCACAGCACTGCCCGTGTTGATAGCGGCTATCATTTTGACTTTCAGCGTAGGAAGCATTGGAAATTTCTATGGGAAAACCCAACAATTTCAGAAATGGATCAACAGAATAGTTGGTGTGTTGTTTTTGATGGTTGGGGCATACTATTCAACAATTAATTTTTTTTATAACTAATGTTCGTATATTGACGAACAAAAAAGCTATAAATTATGATACAGAATTTTGCAGATTGGGTCGTATATGGAATAATGGGCTTTGACTCTCAGACTAAATTGGGTGAGGCGGTCAATTTCTTCATCTACGACACCACAAAAATTGTGATTTTGCTTTTTGCAATCAGCGCGGTGATGGGCGTTATCAATGCGTATTTCCCCACCGACAGACTCAGGGGCTATCTCAATAGGCACAAACTCTATGGATTTCAGTATTTGATGGCGTCGCTCTTTGGCGCAGTAACGCCTTTTTGCTCGTGCTCGTCGATACCGCTTTTTATCGGCTTTGTAAAAGGCGGCATACCATTGGGCGTAACATTCTCATTCTTAATAACATCGCCATTGGTCAACGAGGTGGCGGTGGCAATGTTTCTCGGCACATTCGGCGTTAAGGCAACTGCAATATATGTCGCCTCGGGCATATTGCTTGGAAGTGTTGGCGGCGCAGTTTTGGAATTGTTGCACCTTGAACCTTTGTTAACGCCGTGGGTACGCAAATTGCAGAAACAAAGCAACTTAGAACAATCAGAATGGCAAACAGAAAAAGTATCATTTTTCAAACGATTGCCCTCCATTCTCAAAGAGAGTTGGCGCATTGTAAAAGGAGTTTTGGTATATGTGATAATTGGCATAGCCATCGGAGCCGGCATTCACGGTTTTGTACCCGAGAATTTTTTCAGCGGTTTTTTGGGCGGCGGACAGTGGTGGACCGTGCCATTGGCGGTAATCCTCGCCGTGCCTATGTACAGCAACGCCGCGGGTGTGATTCCTCTGATTGAAGCCTTTGTGTCAAAGGGAGTTGCATTAGGTACAGCAATAGCATTTATGATGGCAGTTGTTGGACTATCGTTACCCGAAGCCACAATGCTTAAAAAAGTGATGACGTGGAAACTAATTGCCATATTTTTCGGCACAGTAACAATGTTTATCATCATCAGCGGTTGGATTTTCAATTGGCTGATATGAAAAGGTTCAAGGAGAAAAGACATTTATGTTTTTCAAACAGGAAGAGTTCTTGGAATAAACAAAGCATAAAATCACCACTTATTCTTATTTTCAAACAAAAAAATCCCTGACTACCGAAAACATTTCAATAGTCAGGGATTAATTTTCTAGCGTTAGTAAACTATCACGCTGAATGTTTTGGCCCGTTACCCGAATGTAAAGATTGTGATTCCGCACTGTGGCGCCTATCTGCCGCTTGCCGTGCCAAGGATGAAATCGCTCACCGCCGTGATGCAGGCCAACAAACTCGTGGGTGAAATCGATTGGCAGGCGAATCTCAATTCGCTGTATTTCGACCTTGCAGGTGCCCATTCGCCCGAGGTTATCCGTATGATGCTGACAATCACCACGCCCGAACATATTCTCTACGGGTCCGACTATCCGTATGTTGCCCCGCAAGTGCTGACAGCAGGTCTCGATCATATGAAAAAGTATCTTACCGAAGAGCCCGACCTTGCGGCATACAAGGATATGTTTCTGTATCAAAACGCAGAACGTCTGTTCGGACTTTCTGACGGCTCTCTTACCACCGAAGCTAAGCCTTACGGCGATATGATTGTCCGTATTGCCGAAATCGAGGTCTATCCCGAATATTTGAGCGAGTATCTTGCGTATGCCACCGAGGTTGACCGTCTGTCGGTGGAGCGTGAGCCAGGCGTTATCTGTCTGTTCCCGATGCAGGACCCAGCCGACTCGTGCCAGATCCGCATCCTCGAAATCTATGCCAACGACGCCGTCTATCAAGCCCACCTGAAAACCGACCATTTCCAGAAATACAAGCAAGGTACACTCAAAATGGTGAAGTCGCTCAAGCTCAACACCATGCAACCAATGGACAAAGAGATGATGAAGGCGATGTTTAGGAAGATGAGGTGAGATTTGTGATTCTCTTGAAGATTCCTTCATACCGACAAAAAACACCCAAAAGGTTGTATCGTTACAACCTTTTTGTAAATATTCTATATATTTTTGTGGCATTGATTAGTATCCTGTGCCCGCTGATGGTGCGCATGCAGATATTAAGGCCATAAAACTGTTTCTGAAATAATATATAAATTGGAATTTATGGAAGAAGAATGTTTGATATGTAAGTCTCCGTTAGAGTATCTGGAAGTAGATGAACTGATGGAGTGTGCCATCTGCCATAAAAAAGAGAATAGCAAGACTCGCTGTATTAAAGGTCATTATGTCTGTAACGACTGTCATACAGCAGGGCTTGACACCATTGTTAGTCTTTGTCTCAAAGAGACATCGAAAAGCCCTATAGATATCATCAAACAGATGATGGCCTTGCCGTTCTGCCACATGCATGGTCCAGAGCATCATGTAATGGTAGGATCTGCCTTATTAACCGCATACAAGAATGCAGGAGGTCAGATAGATCTGCAACAGGCACTCTCTGAAATGATGAATCGTGGAAAGAGTGTGCCTGGAGGAGCCTGTGGCTTCTGGGGAGCTTGTGGTGCTGGTATCAGTTCTGGTATGTTCATATCAATAATCTCCAATTCTACGCCATTAGCAAAGGAGCCTTTTGCTTTGTCTCACAAGATGACGGCTAAATCATTGAGTGAAATCGGCAATATTGGTGGGCCACGCTGTTGTAAACGTGACTCTTATCTGTCTATTCTGTCCGCCATAGATTATGTCAAAGAGCATTTCAATGTTGAGATGGAAAAGCCGATTGTGGAATGTGAACATTCTAAACAGAACAATCAATGTATTGGAATTCGTTGTCCTTTTTTCAAGCGGCAATAATATACAATCTATCTTATATCTATGCCCTACGCCGCCTTCCACCAACTCACAAAATAGCGCAGTCCTGCAATGGATAGCGCTACACCGAGTCCGGGGTAGAATGCTGCAAAAAACTCTTTCGGAATGCCTGGTATAAATTTCAGGCTGATGCCAAGTCCCATCATGAAGAAGATGAGAAGATAGCCTCGTAGGTCAAAAAAGGCGAATAGGGATTTCTTCTGTTCCGGGAAATTCAATATGCGGGCTGTATATCGCTTTATAAACCCATTGAACATCAGCGAAAAAAGTACGGCAACCGCCACCGCTATCAAAAGAAGCCACCAGACTCTTTCTGGGTTCGCCAATTTCACTTGTAATAGGGATTGTATGCCCGTGGTCAGTATCTTCACCCCCGGACCCAACCAGCAGAGCACCTGCATCAACAGCAAGTGCTTCTTTTTGACTGGAATTATTGTATCGATATTCATACTTTTATAATTTGGTTTGCAAAATCTATTCGTTATCCTGGTATTTATTAAACTGATACTTCGAACGTAGTTCTTCCTGTTTCTCGGCAGGAAGCGAAGTGAAATAGGCTTTCCACCCTGGACAAAAGTTGATATGCCACCGCCAAAAACGTCCTAATAGCGATTTGGGTTTCTTTTCGTAATGCTCACGAAATTTACAATTTTCACACGTTTGTGCCATAATGACCTGTTTTATAATGTTAACAATTTTGACATTTACTTTCAATTTTCTTCAGTCCCTCAATAAGCTGGTCGAGCAACGGGATGATCGCCTTCAATTCGTCTGCCGAGCCAACCTGTTCCATGATGCTCTCACCCAAACACTTGGGCACGTCGGCCACCTTGTCGCGAAGATCTATACCCTTGTCTGTCAACGACACAATCCGCTGACGCGTGTCCTGCTCCCCACGCTGACGGATGACGAGTCCCGCTTTTTCCATGCGTTGCAACAGAGGTGTCACCGTGTTCGTGTCGAGCATCAGTCGCTTGGCGATGTCGCATACTGGCTGATGGTCCTGTTCCCACAGCACGAGCAACACAAGATACTGCGGATAGGTGATGCCTATCGGTGCGAAATAGGGCTGATAGGCCTTCATGGTAAGGTGCGCCGCCGAATAGAGACGGAAGCAGAGCTGGTTGTCTAACTTAAGCTGTTCGTACATACCTAGAGCAATTTAAGAATATCCTTTTCAATATCTTCCGGTTTGGTGGTAGGTGCATAACGTTCGATCACGTTACCTTCACGGTCGATGAGGAACTTTGTGAAGTTCCATTTAATGGCACTGCCCAGCAAACCGCCTTTTTGCTTTTTAAGCCATTTATAAAGCGGATCGGCTTCGTTACCGTTCACTTTGATCTTAGCGAACTGAGGGAAGGTGACATCATATTTCAGCTGGCAAAAGTTCACAATCTCCTCTTCCGTGCCAGGCGCTTGTCCCGCAAACTGGTTGCATGGGAAATCCAATACAACAAAACCTTGTCCCTCATACTTCTTGTACAACGCCTCCAGCCCTTCATACTGCGGCGTGAATCCGCAACCCGTAGCCGTGTTGACAACTAAAAGAACCTTTCCTTTGTATTCCGCCAAACTAACTGGCTCCTTCTTGGTGTTGAGCACCGTAAAATCATATATACCCATATCATTCGAATTTTTAAGTTTAACATATCTGTACAAAACAACTCACATCGACGAGATATATCGTACACGACACAAAATTATGAAAAAAATATTTATATCGCAAGCGATATATCTAAAAATTAACACGATTTAACTTTCGAATCATCATTTTCTACGTCAGAAAAGTATGGCAACAAGCAGATTTTCAAGGACAAAATTCTTTAACATTGACAATAATTTGATATATTTGAAAAAACAAAATAAATTTTATGAAGAGAATCATCATTATCGACGGTGGACCGCGCAAGACGTTCAACACCGCATCTATGCTAAAGAAGTTTGCAGAAGGAGCGAACTCAGTAAGTGAAGAGATTGAAGTGAAGAGTTATCGTCTCTATGAAATCGACTACAAGGGTTGTATGTCGTGTATGGCCTGTAAAATCAAAGGGAAGGCGGTGAATATCTGTAAGTTTAAGGATGGCCTCACACCAATATTGAACGAGATAGCGGAAGCCGACGGACTTGTGCTTGGATCGCCCAACTATTTCGGAGAGGTCACCGGCCAAATGCGAGCTTTCTTAGAGCGTTTAGCATTCCCTTGGCTTTCATACAACGATTATAGCAACACTGCGCCCAAACGTATGCCCGTAGTGTTGATTGAAACACAGAACGGCACCCAAGAGTACAACAACTGTAACGGCTACGGTTCGATGGAATATTGCATCACCCAGGCACTCGGAGAACCCGAAAAACTGATTGCCTACAACACCTATCAAGTCAAGAACTACGCCAATTACGAGTTAGCAGGATTCTCGGAAGAGGAGAAGCGGAAGTATCGCGACGAGCATTGGGAAGACGACTTGCAACAAGCCTACGACGCAGGACGACGGATGGCGGGGAAGATAATTGGACAATAACTTTGACACTAACAAGAGATCAACGTGTGGTGGCACATTTCGTTCGGATGATTGCGATACTTAACTCATAGAGCAAATAAATAGGGAGTGTCACCAGCAGGAGCGTGAAAGGATCACCAGTTGGGGTGATGATCGCCGCAAGAATAAGCAAAGCCGTAAAAACATGCTTTCTGTACTTCCGCATTTGGTCCGCATCCAGCACCCCCATCTTGGCGAGCAACCATGTGAGAACAGGTATCTCGAACGTCAAACCCATTAGTAAAGAGAGGGTTATAAAAAGAGACATGTAAGAGGAGAGACTGATTTGATTGACCACAAAATCCACCACCTGGTATTCATACAGGAAGCGAAAGGACATCGGGAAGATCAGGAAGTAACAGACGCAGATGCCTGCCGTAAAGAGCAGGACTGAAGCGAGTGTCAGCGTCACACCATACCGTCTCTCCTTTTCGTACAAGGCGGGGGCGATGAAGCCATACAGCCAATAGAGGATAAAAGGGAAGGCAAAGATCAGTCCGAACCACAGCGAAACCTGCAGATGCGCCATAAACTGAGCAGTCAGTTCCGTGTTCAGGAAAGAGACCTGCACCTCCTCGGGGCAAAGCCTCCCCCACCCTGTCAGGTCAGCCAAGCGGCACAGACCACGATAAAGCACGAAGTCATGACTCGTCGGTGCAAACAGGAGCCGGAAAATACAGTCCTTCAAGCAAAAAGCGGCAACCGCCCCGACCAACCAAGCGCCAAGCGATTTGAGCAAGACAGAGCGCAACACATCCAGGTGATCCCAGAAAGAGACGTTTTGCCCAGACATTACTCCTTATCCTCTTTCTGAGAGTTGACCTGTTCCGATTTAGTCGTGTTGTCCAGTTCCTCTTTACCGTTGACACCATCCTTGAAGGAACGCACACCTTTTCCGAGTCCGCGCATCAATTCAGGGATTTTCTTGCCTCCGAAAAGCAAAAGAACGACCAAGACGATCAATATAATTTCCCAAGTTCCGAGCATATTCTTTTTCAGCAGGTTCTAAGGATTCATTATTTCAAACAACCGCAAGAACCCATTAAGTCGGTTGATGAATAATCATCCGTTCGGAATGATTCGTCAAAGTTATGAAATGCATTCGCCAAACGCAAACATTCCGGATCAGAGATTGGAGGAATTCACGTCCCTTGCCGTTTATCCCTGTTGCTTAAGATCTTCGATGAACCGATCGATACGTTGCATCTCCTTCGGAATATCAATGCGTTGTGGACAATGCGAGAGGCAATGGTTGCAACCGATACAATGGTCTGCCTGCCTGACACGAGGGACAGCACGGTCATAACCGATCAGCTTACGTCTGCGGGCCTTGCGAAATTCGCTTTCCATATCCCCCACCTGCTCCATGTCCATCTCTTCCGACAACCAATTGTTGTAGTACGTGAAGATCACCGGTATGTTCAAGCCATACGGGCAAGGCATGCAGTAGTTGCAGGCGGTGCAAGGGACAGTCTTCATCGTGCTGAGTTTATCGGCCAAGCGCATCAGCATAGCATCCTCCTCCGGCGTGATCGGACGCAACGGAGAGTAGGTGGCGCAATTCTCCTGGAGATGTTCCATATAGGTCATGCCGCTGAGCACGGTGAGCACGCCCTTCGGAGTGCCCGCATAGCGGAAGGCCCATTCAGCAGGGGTAGCATCGATGTCCATCTGTTTCATCTCACGCAGTATGCTGGCAGGTTGTTTCGCCAAACGTCCACCGAGCAATGGCTCCATGATGGTTGCAGGAATGCCTCGCTTCTCCAATTCAGCGTAGAGGTAGGAAGCGTCCGTGTTGCGCGGATTCGTCTCGTCCGCATAGTTCCAATCGAGATAGTTGAGCTCAATCAAGACAAAGTCCCAATGGTACTTGCCCTCATCGTGCCAACGCAACAGCATGTCAAACACATGGATGTCCCCATGGTAAGAAAACCCGAGATTGCGGATCGTCCCCTTCTTCTTCTGGCCCACCAACCAATCGAGCAAGCCATTGTCCACATAGCGGGCGAAGAAGGCACCCATGCCATCCTTATCGCCACCGGGCATTCCCGCACCGTGCAGCAAGAGATAGTCCAGGTATTCGGTCTTCAGGTTCTGCAACGAACGGGAGAACATTGCCTTGGACTCCTCCAACGTCCATGTCTCAGGGGCGAAATTACTAAGCTTAGTAGAGATGAAATAGCTGTTCCTCGGGTGTCTGCTGAGCGCGATGCCCGTGGACTGCTCCGACATGCCTTGGCAATAGGCCGGAGATGTATCGAAATAGTTGACGCCATGCTCCAACGCATAATCGACCATCTGGTTCACCGCCTCCTGGTCGATAGGTGAATCCGGGTTTTCACGGGCGGTACCACCCGCCTCGACGGGCAGGCGCATCATGCCGAAGCCCAAAAGCGACACCTTATCGCCTGTGTTGGGGTTCGTGCGGAGTGTCATCTCTCCTGGTTCTCTGCGGGGCTTGGGGGCGGTATTCGTAGTGCCCTCCTCCGATTTCCGACATGCGGTAAGCAACGTGGAGGTCCCCACCACTGCCGCAAAAGTATGTTCAATAAATTCTCTTCGATTCATAATCTATACAATTTCAATGGTTGGGGATTAACTGATATGATGCGACAGATTGCCTTCCACATAGATCGCACTGAATGGGCGGGACGGGCAAAGGTTCTCACACTTGCCACATCCGATGCATCGTTCCGCATCGACGGCTGGCACCTGCACATGACGACCATCCGCAGTGGTGTAGTCCACCATCTGGATCGCACCAGCCGGGCAATGGCGCGCACAAGCACCGCACGGATCATTGTTGACAACCGGGATGCAATTCTTCTCAATCCATACCGCATGACCGACGTGGATGGCGGTCTTATCCTCACGGGTAATAGGCTTTATGGCTCCCGTCGGACAGACATTGGAGCATCGTGTACACTCAGGACGGCAATAGCCTCGCTCGAACGACATCTCTGGCTGCATCAGCCGCAGAGGGTCCGAGGATGGACGCAACACATCGTTAGGGCAGGCACTGACGCACAATTGGCAGGCCGTGCAATGCTTCTGCATATTGCGGGCAGAGATGGAGCCGGGAGGTGTGATGGGTGTGACACGGTGAGGCGCTTGCTTGTCCTCTATCACCGCCAAGCCACCGTCCACCTTGATTTTCGCCTCTGCCATCGCCGCTGTACTGATTGCCACTGCCGTACCTGTCAGGAACGCGCGGCGCGAGTTGTCCGGCTGCGTACCGTCCTGCTTCGTCAGTTTCTTGGATGATGGAGCCAAGCGATAGTGCAAGGCATCGAATTTGCAGGCAGCTGTGCAGTTACCACATGTGACGCAACGGGTATAGTCCACCGTGCCCGCCTTGAAATCGATGGCGGACGCCTTACAGTTCTTTTCGCATAGGGAACAGTTCCTGCACTTATCCTTATCGAGCTGTATGCGGAAGAGGGAGAAACGTGCAAAGAAGCTGAGGATGGTGCCCACCGGACAGATGGTGTTGCAGTACGTCCTACCATTCCGCCAGGCAAGGAAACCCAGCACCAGGAGCGAAAGCAGCGCCACAACGAAGGTCGTCACACTGCGCATCCAGATCTGCACCTCGGTGAACATATAGCTGTCGGTCTCCCTAGCGGCCAACACATTGCCCAACATATCGTAGAGCGGGCGGAATAGCGAGTTGATGATCCTACCGTATGAGGAATAAGGCGCGAGCATTGTCGTGACAGGCGCAAAACCAACGATCAGGCACACCACGAATAGGGCGAGCACCGGATAGCGCAACCATTTCTTCTCTGGAGAGTGGAAATAACGGTTTTTCTTCTGCTTTTTTCCTAGCCAAGCGAACAAGTCCTGCATGACACCCAGCGGACAGATCACACTGCAATAGATTCTTCCGCACACAAGGGTGAGAAGGATAAGCCCGATCAGGACAACTACATTCAGGGCCAACAGGGCCGGCAGGAACTGAACCTTCGCCACCCAGCCGAACCATAAGTTGAAATTCCACCCCACACCGAGGAAGAGAAGCGTCACCGCCAAGAAAAAGAAGAGAGCGGCGACAATACGAATCTTACGTAACATTTTACTTATTTTTTAGGCATGTTCTTTAATATCTCCACACACTCGCTGGCTGTTTGAGCCTCGTTCAGCTTAGAGTCGATCGGGCATTGACCAGAGCGGTCACGATTGAGGATCATCGGCACCACCTCATCCGCCACGATTTTGACACCGTTCTGCTCCAACAGTTCCTTTCCCTCTTCGCAGATAATGTTCGTGCGAACCTCTTTCACACCGCCGACCACCATCAGGGCCGCCGCCGCTTTGCCGATGATCTTGTCGGCGCACACCGCACCCTTCAATCGGTTAGGTTCGTTTTGGATCAGTTCGAGGAGGTCATGCACCCCACGCTGGCCGTGCTGGGTAGTGACGCCATGATTGCGCACCAACAGACTGAGTTTATTATCATTCAATGTCTTAAGCATCTCATCAGCATCTATGCTGACAAGTTTGTATTGACGGGAACCGAGCCCGATCTTCTCCGCATGTTCAATCGTATGGATGCCATGGCGGGAATTGATGCGTTCGATAAGGGCGGAAGCGTCGTCCTTCTCTTGGGAAGGATAGTTGAAGACCAAATCCACGCAAGCCTGGTCGAGCGCCACAGGATCGAGGGAAGCGAGGATACCGATGTTGTCCATTTCAGGGTCGGCAGGATGCGCGTCGCAATCACAATCGACCGAAAGGTTATTCATCACATTGATATAGAGGATCCGCTCACCCTTGCCGAAGTAATTGTGCACCGCCTGTGCCGCCGCAGCCATAGACTCAAGGAATCCATCCTGATTCTCCACGTGCGACCAAAGCTCGTCCACATTCTCCGTGTAACCCGCGGTGTGGATGTAGGCCTTACCCGCAGACGATGCGACACCAATCGACTGGTTCTTCAGCACACCACCGAAACCGCCCATCGCATGACCTTTGAAGTGGGCAAGGTTGATCATGAAATCATAATTCTTCAGGTGCGTGCCGACACGGTCGTAGTGAATCCATGTGGAATCCGAGACTGGAATGGTGAAATCACCCTCCTCGTCCATAAGGTCCACCTTGGCGATATCCAGGAACCCATGTTCACGTATGGTCTGCCAATGTTTCTCGGGATTGGCGCGACTGCCACCATAGGCGGTGTTGCACTCCACCAACGTGCCGTTCACACTATTCACCAATTGCTGGATAAGCTTGGGTTGCAGGTAATTATGGCCACCCGACTCACCCGTCGAGATCTTCACGGCCACCCTACCCGTCGCAGGTCTACCCAGGGCTTCATAGATGCGCACCAACGCCGCGGGTGATATCTCCTGCGTCATATAGACGGTTGGCGCATCTTCCCGCAACACATTGTTATCGTTATTCACGGAAGAAGACTCTTCCTGCTGATTGCTCTTACAGCCACATAGAGCGATTAAGCTGAAGATGAAAATAAATATACGTTTCATGCATATGAAGTATTAGAATGTCCAATTAAAGCCAGCCATGACCGTCGTTTTAGGCATTGGGAAGCCCGCATTGATTTCGTACTCCTGGCCAAGGAGGTTGTCCGCCTTCACGTTCGCCCACAACTCGCGCCAAATACGCACGGAGGCGTTGGCGTTCCACAACACGAAGCTCTCCGTGACGGCAGGCGTATCTTTTGTGGCGAGGGCCGTATAGAGTCCTGAAATACATTGCAATGAAGAGCCAACACGGAAACGGTCATGATGGTATCCGACCGACAAATTGAACTTATGTTCCGGTGCGGCGAGCGTAGGGTTTTCCATGTGCAGGAAAGAGTAGTTCGTGCCAACGTGCAAACCACGCCAGATGCGATAGTTCACCTCCGCCTCGAAACCAGTGTTCTTCAGCTCACCCGTGTTCACATTGAGCGGGCGTCCGTTGACCATCTGCGTCTCAATATTATCGTCAGAATGTAGATAGAAGACGTTGATACCTAAGCGCATACGACGCTGGATCAGGAAGTGACGGTATGAGAGTTCATAATTCCAAAGGCTAACAGGGTTCAACTCCTTGTTGGCCGGCTTGTACATGTAAAGTTCCCTGATGGTAGGGTTTCGGTAGCCACGGCTAACGAGCGCCTTAATCTCCGCGTCACGGCACAGGATGAAGGAGAGACCCCCTTGCGGCGCATAGTTGAAGCCCGCCTCGGAGTGGTTCCCCATACGGATGCCCGCATCGAGGGCGAGCCAAGAGGCGATTCGTTGGTGGAAATCAACGTATCCAGCCACTTCAGATTGCTTCTTATCGATGATGTCGGTCTCATTACCGTTAGCGATTAGGCTATTCCATGCATGACCGCCAAAATATTGATAATCAAAACCAAACGTAGTGCGATTACCTTTGAAGAACTTCAACACCTGGTAAGCGCTCAAACCCGTCATGAGGTCGGTATGGTTATAGACCTGCGTCGGAGCGGGTGCACCATGAGCATGGCCATCGTTGATCTCATGCTTACCACCATTGTAGTAAAAACGCACAGCACCCGAAGTCGGGAAACGACTCTGCGAATATTTATTTTCCAGAGAAATAGCCGCCATGCCACGAAGGATGTCGAACTGGCTCTCCTCGATAGGTGCGGAGACAGTTCCAGGGTTGTGTGTGGAGAAATAGGCTATGTTGCCCGATCCGCCAAGGCGCCAATGTTCGCTAAAGTCATACCCGAGACGCAAGAATCCGTTGTGTTCTTGGAACTCCATGTTAGGTCTGTGGCCATCTGTCCGGCAATAGTTGAATCCGGCAGCAGACGAGAACTTGCGTTTGCGGAATTGATTAGAGACACCTGCGTCAAAGGTTTTGTATGAACCACCCTGCGCATGAATATTTGTTATGACCGTATCCTTTTCCAGCTGGTGCGTGATAATATTCACGACCCCACCCATAGCGTTACTTCCGTAGTACATAGAAGCGGGGCCACGCACCACCTCCACACGTTCCGCAAGCATCGTTTGGTAATTGTCGGCCACAGGATGACCGTACAATCCTGCGTATTGAGGCAATCCATCAATCAGGACCAGCACATCCGTATTAGGCGAACCGCCGATACCACGCATCTTGACACCACCGCTTCCGCCCGTGCTTACGCCGTAACCCAGCACACCACGCTGCGTGACAAACATTCCGGGCACATCCTGCGTGAGTGTAGGCAGTATATTCGGTTCGCAACGTTCGATCAATCTGTTTTCATCCACGACGCTCACCGTCATCGGCAGCAAGCGAGAATCAGCCCCAGTACGGGTACCGGTCACCACTATCTCGTCAATTACCGAGACCTGACTAATAGAATCTGTCGAAGATGGAGAATCACTTTGTGAGTCCGCAAGAACCACACTTGGAACCATACAAGCAAGCGAAATGATTGCAGCAGAAGAAGCCTTCAAGAACATTATACTTAATTATGAATTATAATTTGTTTTTATTGTGTGTGTGACATACAAAGGTAAACGTTTTTTTGTGACATATACAAATTATGCAGGGAAAAGCATGTGAGGAAGATATGGCAGAGGAATGGGGCGTGTCGTTGGTAGAATATTGTTCGGAAATTCGGGGGGAAAGAATACTAGTTTGTGTCACCAGTCAAATCAATGCCTGATCTTAAAATAGTCAAGCATGGCCACGTAATTGTCCTGAGCGGTGAGGCAAGTATCTGGGGCAGTTCGCTCACTAATACCGAACTTCTCGGCGAATTGTATGACTGAGATATATTCCATGCTATCGGCAAATCACCTTAAAAAAATCCGCCACAAATACATAAAAATTGCTTGTATCGGCAAAACGAGGCGTTTCATATGACACTAGTCATTTTGAATTATGAAACGTCAGTTCGACGTAGTCAATTTTGAATTATGAATTTTGGAATCGCCAGTCGGCAAGGAACATGCAACCACAAGCATAGGCGATCTATCCAGTCTTCCGCGACCCGTTACAATCGGGGTATCCCGAGCAACTCCAGAACTCCTTTCCGGCATTCACCCCCTTCTTAGCCATACGCTTGATCATCGGTTTGCCACACTTAGGGCATACCGGCGCATTGGACTGCATGCTCTGTTCCGTGCGGTAGGCGAGCCTTTCGGCTGTCAGGCTTTCGGTGAAACCGCCTTCGGTGCAGAAGGTGGTGAGGAGATTCTCGATTTGTTTACGAAGCATCATGATCAGACGGTTACAAAGGACTAAGAGACAATTTGCCGCAATGATGGAATCTCCTGAATTAAGCCATTCATCAAACTTGTGCTTTTGTTTCAGAATATGAATGGAACTGAGATGTTGTACATCATCCTTATAATCTGGGCGATCAAGTTGAATGGCTGTAACCCTTTTGTGATCATCAGAATGTGTTGACCATGGGATTTGCTCCTGATACATTAACCAATTCACATAATCATTTGCTAACTCAGCTAAACTTGCTCTTGCCACATCGGTAAGCTTCATCTCTGTTTCTCTGGAAGTGGAATGACGGGAACCGCCCTCTGCAATATTAGCTGGTACTGAACGTGCCGCTTGCGTCATTTGGTCATATTGACGACCACACGGGTCATTACTACGGTTCAAGTAACGCTTGCAGAAATCTTGTGTCGCTAACTGAATGACATTTCCTAAGATCCAGGTATCCAACCAATAAAAAGCAAAACGATAAATTTTCATTTCAGACAGATTTTAAAATTATTATTGATCGCAAAGGTAAATCTTTTTTCGACATGTCAAGTTATTGACATGTCGAAAAAATAGCTCTAAAAACGACTCAAGCCTTTCACCCAACCACCCCCCATCTATCTCCAAAAAACATGCAACTCCCCGGCCAACCGCATGAAGACATAGACCTTATCTTCCGTAAGAAGAGGAGGCATGGTTGAATCCACCCCTTCATGTGTATCCAATTTCATCATCTCTTCCAACTTTAAAGTATTCAAATCAATCACACCTATAGAACATGCGCTTTTCCACCGATTGTCAGTAAAGTATAATTTATCTCCATACAAAGCGGCCGTGCTTGGGGATATCCTAGTATGAGAGTCGAAATCGCCACTTTTTATTTCATGTTTTGTTAACGCACCATCAACTGGATCAATCTTTTCGACAAAAAGAGTGTCCTCTTGATAATGTATCGAGTATAGCATATTGTCAGGACCGATATTGAAACAAGGATAAAACGGTGTGTCCTTTATTTCCCACAACTTGTTACCAGTCAGAATGTTGTATCCTTCCACAGAATATAAAGAGTCAAAACTATCCTTAATACGTTGTTTTTTAACGACAACCACGCTGTCACCTGCCACTGTTACTCCTCGAAAGTTAATCGTCACATCAGGTTCATCAATTTGATATTTCCAGAGGAACTGAAGATTCTTTGTATAGAACAATAAACTTCGTTCACTGAGCTCCGGGAAGATGTATATAGAGTGTTGCTTAATATATTGATGAAGTAGTATTAAACGTTCTGTCTCAATATCAAACAACGTCTCTTCCCCGTTTTCGAGAATAGAGTACTTCATCAAATGTTCTTCCTCGTTGAATTCTCTAGAATAATATAGGTTTTCGCTAAAGTAACGGAAGCTACCACCATATCTTGGCTGGTCTTCAATCCATTTACCATCCTTGAAAGTGAACTGTTTTTTGAAATGTTCTCTCTTTATTAAGACATCATTTTCACAAAAAATATCATCGTCAGGGGCAGCGTCAAGCAACAAATCTCCTATCTGTATGTTGTGAGCGGTCACTATGACTTCCTCACCCTTCAGCAAGAAAAAATGTTTTACGCCTGCTATTTTCTTTATGTATTTCATTGTATATTCTCCTTGAATAAAATAGTCGTTGGTTTACCCAATGGTGTAAATATACATAAAATTTCATACTCATCCAACCCTTCCACACCATGTCTATCTCTGAAGCACATGCAACTCCCCAGCCAACCGCATGAAGACATAGACCTTGTCTTCAGTGAGAAGAGGAGGCTGGGTTGAATCCACCCCTTCATGTGTATCCAATTTCATCATCTCTTCCAACTTTAAAGTATTCAAATCAATCACACCTATAGAACATGCGCTTTTCCACCGATTGTCAGTAAAGTATAATTTATCTCCATACAAAGCGGCCGTGCTTGGGGATATCCTAGTATGAGAGTCGAAATCGCCACTTTTTATTTCATGTTTTGTTAACGCACCATCAACTGGATCAATCTTTTCGACAAAAAGAGTGTCCTCTTGATAATGTATCGAGTATAGCATATTGTCAGGACCGATATTGAAACAAGGATAAAACGGTGTGTCCTTTATTTCCCACAACTTGTTACCAGTCAGAATGTTGTATCCTTCCACAGAATATAAAGAGTCAAAACTATCCTTAATACGTTGTTTTTTAACGACAACCACGCTGTCACCTGCCACTGTTACTCCTCGAAAGTTAATCGTCACATCAGGTTCTTCTATCTGATATTTCCAGAGGAACTGAAAGTCCTTTGTATAGAACAACAAACTACGATTGCCGATTTCAGGGAAAATGTATATAGAGAGTCGCCTAATATATTGATGAAGTAGAATTCTTTGTTCTGACTTTATTTCACACAAGGTCTCTTTACCATTCTCTATGATCGAATACCTCTGCAAATGAGCATCTTTGTCATATTCTGTGGAATAATACAGATTTTCGCTAAAGTATTGGAAATCTCCGTATCGGGGGCTGTCCTCGTTCCATTTGCCGTCTTTGTAAGTAAACTGTTTTTTGAAATGCTCTCTCTTTGTTAAGACATCGTTTTCACAAAAGACATCATCGTCAGGAGCAGCGTTCAAAGACAAATTTCCTATCTGGATCTTATTAGCGGTCGCAACAACTTCCTCGCCTTTAAGCAGGAAAAAGTATTTTACTCCTTCTATCTTCTTTAAGTATTTCATCGTCTATTTCCTTTTAGTTCATCTTACCATTTGCGGATTATAACTATTTCTGAAGTACGTGCAACTCATTGGCCAGTGGAACGTACAAGTAAACTTTGTCTTCTGTCACAATAGGGTCTTCTGTTGTCCATGCCTCCCATTCCGTTTCCATCTTTTGATATTCCAGCAGCTGCATGGTCTTCAAATCGATTACTCCGATAGTGGGGACAGGGCTGTTCGATGTAAAATACATCATATTTTTGTCTATAAACGAGTGGCCATTTATTCTATCGTCAGGGTTGAGCAGTTCGCTCTTTATTTCGTATTCTGTTAGTTCCCCGTTTTTAGGGTCGAGTCTCACTACAAACGTGTATCCTCCATCATCTTGCTCCATGGCATAGATGAAACCGTCGCCACCCACCCGAAAAGAGGGATTGTATCGCAGTTCTTTAGGTCCCCACTTCCGTTCACCGGTTCTAATGCAGTATGCTTCCACAAAGAATCTAAAAACAGTCATGTTTATCTTTTCCCTTTTAACTATCACAACCGTATCTCCCACTATAGACACTCCGTGTGCAACGATTTTGAAATTCAGCTCGTCTATCTGGTATTTCCAGAGGAACTGGAGGTCCTTGGTGTAGAATAATAAGCTCCTGTCCAGAATTTCAGGGAAAATGTACATGGAGAGTCGCTCATTATAGCTGTGCAACATTATACCCAATTCCGATTTAATTTCAAACAAGGTCTCTTTACCGTTCTCGATAATAGAGTACCTCATCAATTGTTCCTCTTTATTACGTTCTCTGGAGTAATACAGGTTTTCGCTAAAGTATTGAAAATAACCATATCGTGGATGGTCTTCAATCCATTTTCCGTCCTTGTAAGTGAACTGTTTTTTGAAATGTTCTCTCTTTATTAAGACATCATTTTCACAAAAAACATCATCGTCAGGGGCAGCGTCAAGAGTCAAATCTCCTATCTGTAAGTTATGAGCGGTCGCTATAACTTCCTCACCTTTCAGCAAGAAAAAATGTTTTACGCCTGCTATCTTCTTTATGTATTTCATCGTATATTCTCCTTGAATAAAATAGTCGTTGGTCTATCCTATGGTAAATTTACAAAAAATTTCACGGACGGACAAGCAACGAATTCTAAACCCTTCTGGAGCAAAAATGAAACACCATACCATCATCACCAAACACAACGGGCGGAACCAGACCGCATCACTTCTCAGGCATGGACATCTGCCGACGGATCAGTTCCTTGAATGAGATGATGCTCTCCACCCTATCCACCTCCAAGGTTTGGATACGCTCCCGCAGGACGGAGAGCAGATGCTGGTTGTCCAAAGCGTAGATCTTCACGAGAAGGTCGTACGATCCTGTCGTGCAATGACACTCCACCACCTCCGGAATCTTCCGCAACTCCGTCACAATCAGGTTCTCGTCCGCATGCTTCCTGAGCCTTAGCCCAATGAACGCACACGTTCCGTAGCCGATCTTCTCCGGATCCAGAACAAACTCAGACCCCTTGATCACGCCCAGCTCGGTCAGACGTTGCACCCTCTGGTGGATGGCCGCACCCGAAACGTTGCAACTCCTCGCCACCTCCAGGAAAGGCAGGCGGGCATTCTCCGCCACCATGGACAATATCTTATAGTCCAATTCGTCCAAATCTTTCTTTTCCATAAGTATATTATATTAAATAGGTGATCCATGCACATGCACAGTACTTACATATACAAATATACATAAATTTTCTATCTACACTAACATTTTGACAACAAAATCACCTTGAAAATATCTTTTTGCTCAAAAGTAGAGCCAATAATGGTTATTCATAAAAATTTTTGCAAAATTGGAAAATCTACGATTTAAAAGCAAACATAGTATTCTACTTATAAATCGTAAGCAATTTAATAATAAATTCTCTAAAGTATCAAAAAGTGGTTTTTCATACATAATTTACACTAAAATATACATACGGAAACAACTATCATAACGAAAGTAATTTTTATTTTTGCATTACAATATGAAAGTAATTAATAATTTTTATAAACAATATGTCAGACACTACACAAACAACGACGACCAAATGTCTTTACAGCAAGGAATACGAGCATGACGCATGCGGCGTAGGAATGATTGTAAACATTCAGGGCAACAAATCACACGAGCTGGTGAGCAATGCCCTAAAGGTATTGGAGAACATGCGCCACCGTGGCGCTGAAGGAAGTGATGGTAAGACAGGAGACGGCGCAGGTATCCTCCTGCAGATACCTCACGAGTTCATCTTGCTACAGGGAATCCCTGTGCCGGAGAAGGGTAAGTATGGTACTGGACTGATATTCCTGCCGCAAGACCCCGCCCAGCAAGAGGAAATCATAAAGATCCTTTTGGAAGAGATCGAGCGTGAGAACCTCACCATGATGCACTTACGCAATGTGCCAACCAATCCTGCCTGCTTGGGCGAGGGTGCCTTGTCCACAGAGCCTAGCATCAAACAGATATTCATCACGGGTATCCCTGACAATGAGTTGCCGGACCTCGAACGTAAATTATATAAGATAAGAAAGAAGGTGGAGAACAGGGTCCACCACAAGGATTTCTACATTGTTTCCTTGTCAAGCAAGACCATCATATACAAGGGTATGCTTTCGTCCACACAGTTGAGGGAATACTTCCCTGACTTGTCCAACGAATACCTGACGAGCGGTATCGCCTTGGTGCACTCCCGATTCAGCACGAACACCTTCCCTACATGGAGCTTGGCGCAGCCTTTCCGCTTCTTGTGCCACAACGGTGAGATCAACACGATCCGAGGCAACCGTAACTGGATGAAGGCGAGGGAAAGCGTGCTCTCTTCCGAGACGTTGGGCAGCGTGTCCGAGATATCGCCTATCGTGCAGCCTGACATGAGCGACTCCGCCTCCCTCGACAACGTGTTCGAGTTCTTCATCATGTCCGGCATGAGCCTGCCGCAAGCCATGGCGGTGCTCATCCCTGAGTCATTCAACGACAAGAACCCTATCAGCGATAGCCTGAAGGCATTCTACGAGTACCACTCCATCCTGATGGAGCCATGGGACGGTCCTGCCGCCCTGCTCTTCAGCGACGGACGTTACGCGGGTGGTATGCTCGACAGAAACGGACTGAGACCTTCCCGCTACCTCATCACGAACGACGGTATGATGTTGGTGGCCTCCGAGGTGGGTGTCATGGACGTAGATCCAGCACAGATCAAGCAGAAGGGTCGCCTTCAGCCTGGTAAGATCCTCATGGTCGACACGGAGGAAGGAAAGATTTACTACGATGGGGAGTTGAAGGCTAACTTGGCCAACGAACACCCATACAAACAATGGTTGGACGCCAACTGCGTGCGTTTGGAGAAGCTGAAAAGCGGTAGGAAAGTGGCCAACAACGTGGAGAACTACGGCAAGAAGCTACGCAACTTCGGCTTCGGCCAGGAGGATATCGACAAGACCATCGTGCCGATGTGTACGCAAGGTATGGAGCCTGTCGCAGCCATGGGTAACGATACTCCGTTGGCGGTTCTCTCGGACCGTCCGCAGATCTTCTTCAACTACTTCCGCCAGCAGTTCGCACAGGTGACCAACCCTGCCATCGACCCTATTCGTGAGGAGTTGGTGATGTCACTGACGGAGTACATCGGTGCGGTCGGCAAGAACATCTTGACGCCTGACGAGAGCAACTGCAAGATGGTTCGTCTGCCCCACCCGATTCTGACGAACACTCAATTAGACATATTGTGTAACATACGATACAAAGGTTTCAAGACCACCAAGCTGCCTCTCCTCTTCGATGCGAAGAAGGGCGAACGCGGACTCAGGGAGGCGTTGGACAACCTCTGCAAGAAGGCGGAGGAGTCTGTCGACGACGGAATCAACTACATCATCCTGAGCGATAAGGACTTGGACCAGAAGAGCGCGGTCGTTCCATCTTTGTTGGCCGTCAGCGCTGTACACCACCACTTGATTGGTGCTGGGAAACGTGTTCAGACCGCATTGATCGTGGAATCAGGAGAGATCAGGGAAGTGATGCACGCCGCATTGCTCTTAGGCTACGGCGCATCCGCCATCTGCCCTTACATGACCTTCGCCGTCATCGACGACCTCGTGAAGAAGGGCAAGATCCAAGAGGATTACGAGACGGCCGAGCATAACTACATCAAGGCGGTCTGCAAGGGTCTCTTCAAGATCATGTCTAAGATGGGTATCTCCACCATACGTTCCTACCGAGGTGCGAAGATATTCGAGAGCATCGGTTTGGGCGAGAGCCTTTTGAACCAATATTTCGGCACCAACATCTCCACGATCGGTGGTATCGGTCTGAAGCACATCGCCTTAGACGCTATCAAGTTGCACCAAGAGGCCTTCGACAAAGAGAACGACAACGCCCTTCTTCCGAACAACGGATTGTTCGCCTACAGGAAGGACGGTATTCCTCACGCATGGTCACCTGAGGTCATCGCGACATTACAGATCGCCACAAGAACAGGCGATTACAAGAAATACAAAGACTACACCCGACTGGTTGACTTCAAGGAGAAACCAATCTTCATCCGTGACTTCTTCGATTACAAGAAGGCGGCGAAGCCAATCCCTGTCGAGCAGGTTGAGTCGGTCGAGAGTATCGTGAAACATTTCGTGACGGGCGCCATGTCGTTCGGAGCGCTCTCCGCAGAGGCGCACGAGGCCATCGCCATCGCCATGAACCAATTGGGTACGCGAAGCAACACCGGAGAAGGTGGTGAGGACAGCCACCGCTTCCATGCGACCACGCCAGAGGGTGTGTCACTGAACTCCAAGACCAAGCAAGTGGCATCCGGACGTTTCGGTGTCACAGCGGAATATCTAGTCAATGCGGAGGAGATACAGATTAAGGTGGCGCAAGGCGCTAAGCCTGGTGAGGGTGGTCAGCTCCCTGGTTTCAAGGTGAATGAGATCATCGCAAAGACCCGTCACTCCATCCCTGGCATCTCCCTCATTTCGCCACCGCCTCACCACGACATCTACTCCATCGAGGATTTGGCGCAATTGATCTTCGACCTGAAGAACATCAACCCACAGGCGGCAGTCTCCGTGAAGTTAGTATCGGAGAGCGGTGTGGGAACCATCGCGGCGGGTGTGGCCAAGGCGAAAGCGGACCTCATCGTCATCTCAGGTGCGGAGGGAGGAACCGGTGCGTCACCAGCCTCTTCCATGCGTTTCGCAGGTATCTCTCCTGAGATCGGTTTGGCGGAGACGCAACAGACATTGGCGCTCAACGGACTCCGTGCCCAGGTTCGTCTGCAAACAGACGGACAACTCAAGACGGGACGTGACGTCATCCTCATGGCGATGTTGGGAGCCGACGAGTTCAGCTTCGGTACATTACCGCTGATCGTATTGGGTTGTGTCATGATGAGGAAATGTAACACGAACACCTGCCCTATGGGTGTCGCTACGCAAGACCCTAAGCTCCGTGAACGTTTCCGCGGACACGCCAGCTACATCGTGAACTACTTCACGTTCCTGGCGCAGGAGGTAAGGGAATATTTGGCCGAGATGGGCTTCAAGAAATTGGAGGACATCATCGGACGTACCGATCTTATCCTTCCGAAGGAGACCAAGGACGACTCCAAGTCATCCACGTTGGACTTCACCCGTCTCCTCACGTCCGGAACGGGCAAGCTCCACTTCGACGGACGTCCGTACAGCAAGGCGGAGAACCCTAAGGACGCAGAGATCATCCAACAAGCCAAATCGGCTATCGAGAACCAGCAGGAGATCACGCTGAACCTCACCATAAGGAACACCGACCGTGCCGCCGGCACGCAACTCTCAGGTCTCGTCGCTTCCCGCTACGGAGGCGCAGGATTGCCAGACTCCACGATCAACGTGCAGTTCAAGGGATCCGCAGGACAGAGCTTCGGCGCCTTCTTGGCGAAGGGAATCAGCTTCAAGCTGGAAGGTGAAGCCAACGACTACTTCGGCAAGGGATTGTGCGGTGGTAAGATCGCTATCATGCCTCCGATCCGTAGCAAATTCAAGGCGGAGGAGAACATCATCGCAGGTAACACCGGTCTCTACGGTGCCACTTCAGGCGAGCTCTACGTCAACGGTTGCGTCGGTGAGCGTTTCGGTGTAAGAAACTCAGGAGCCATCGCGGTCATCGAGGGCGCTGGCGACCACTGCTGCGAATACATGACCGGCGGACGGGTGGTTGTCTTAGGACAGACAGGACGTAACTTCGGTGCCGGAATGTCAGGCGGTGTGGCCTATGTCTGGGACAAGAACCACAACTTCGACTACTTCTGTAACATGGAGATGGTGGAGCTCGGTTTGGTGGAGGAGAGCGCTAACCGCAAGGAGTTGCGTGAGCTGATCCACAAGCACTGGCTCAACACGGGATCCATCTTGGCCCGCACCATGCTCGACGACTGGAACCACTACGTGGAGGAGTTCATCCAAGTGATTCCGATCGAATACAAGCACGTGTTGCAAGAGGAGCAGTTGAAGAAGCTGCAAGACAAGATTGCGGACATTCAAAGAGACTATTAATCAAAGAGTAAAACACATGGAAGACGGTCAGCGCACCGTGTGGGCACCGTCTTCCCAACAGAAGATACATCATGGGAAATCCAAAAGCATTTCTAACGATTCCTCGCAAAGAAGCAGGACATCGTCCCATCCAAGACAGAATCCACGACTTCGCGGAAGTGGAACAGAAACTGAACATCAAGGACCGACAGCTACAAGCCTCCCGCTGCATGGATTGCGGTGTGCCATTCTGCCACTGGGCTTGTCCGCTCGGCAACAAACAACCTGAATGGCAGGACGCTCTCTACAAGGGAGAGTGGGAAACGGCCTATCAGCTATTGCATGAGACCAATGATTTTCCTGAGTTCACAGGAAGGATATGCCCCGCATTGTGCGAGAAGGCCTGCGTCCTCAACCTCTCCATGGGGGAGCCTACCACATGTAGGGAAAACGAGTGCGCCATCATTGAGCACGCCTTCGCGGAGAACTACGTGACGGTGGAGCACCCTGTCCGCAACGGCAAGAAGGTGCTGGTGGTAGGTTCCGGCCCTTCCGGCTTGTCTACCGCCAACCAACTCAACAAGAGGGGTTACGAGGTGACCGTCTACGAGAAGAACGAGGCTGCCGGCGGATTGCTCCGCTACGGTATCCCTAACTTCAAGCTCTCCAAGAACATCATCGATCGTCGTATCAAGGTGATGGAGGAGGAAGGCATCAAATTCGAATACAACAAGACGGTCGACGAGAAGAAACTGCCAGCCGGATTCGACGCTTACGTCATCTGCACAGGAACCCCTACGGCACGTGACCTGAAGATTGAGGGAAGAGAGCTGAAAGGCGTATACCTCGCCCTTGAGATGCTCAGCCAGCAGAACAGAATCTTGGCGGGCAAGAAGTTCAAGGAGAGCGAGCTGGTGAATGCGAAGGACAAGAAGGTATTGGTGATCGGTGGTGGTGATACTGGTTCAGACTGCATCGGAACCGCCCACCGTCAGGGTGCGAAGAGCGTTACCCAGATCGAGATCATGCCTAAGCCTCCTGTAGGCGAGAACCCTTCCACCCCATGGCCTTACTGGCCGGTGATCCTCAAGACCACCACTTCACACGAGGAGGGATGCGACCGTCGTTGGTTGCTCAACACCAACAAGTTCATCGGCAAGAACGGTGTATTGACCGGCGCCGAGGTGGAGGAGGTGGAATGGGTACCTAATCCAGAAGGAGGCAGACCCATCATGAAACCAACAGGAAAGAAGGAGGTCATCGAGTGCGACATGGTACTATTGGCCATGGGATTCCTGAAACCAGAGCACCCGGGGTTGGCGGAGAACGTGTTCCTGGCGGGCGACGCACAGAGCGGAGCGAGCCTTGTGGTACGCGCCATCGCAAGCGGTAGGAAAACCGCCGAGGCTGTCGACCAATACTTATCATCCAAATAATTGATCAACAAAAAAATACAATGATATGTGCGGCATAGTAGGAATATTCAACATCGAGGGGAGAACCCAAGAGATGCGTCCCAAAGCGCTTAGGATGTCACAGAAGATCAGACATCGGGGACCAGACTGGAGCGGTATCCACGTAGGGAAAAGTGCGATTCTGGCACACGAACGCCTTTCCATCGTCGATCCGAAGAGTGGTAAACAACCGTTGTTCAGCAGCGACGGCAAACAAGTGCTTGCCGTCAATGGAGAGATATACAACCACAGGGACATACGCGCCCGCTACAACGGGAAGTACGAGTTTCAGACGGGTAGCGATTGCGAGGTGATCCTCCCACTCTACCGTGAGAAGGGCATCAACTTCCTCGAGGACCTGAGCGGTATCTTCGCCTTCGCCCTCTACGACGAGGAGAAGGACGAGTTCCTCATCGCACGTGACCCGATCGGTGTCATTCCTCTGTACATCGGCAAAGATGCGGACGGCACCGTCTATTGCGCCAGCGAGCTGAAGGCGCTGGAGGGTTTCTGCGAGAGCTACGAACCATTCCTGCCCGGACATTACTATTGGAGCAAGGAAGGCAAGATGACCCGTTGGTACAAGCGTGACTGGGAGAGCTATGAGGCCGTGAAAGACAACGAGGCAGACATCGCCACATTGCGCGACGCCTTGGAGAAGGCGGTCAAGAGACAACTCATGAGCGACGTGCCTTACGGTGTGTTGTTGTCCGGTGGACTCGACAGCTCCGTCATCTCAGCCATCGCGAAGAAATTCGCCAAGAACAGGGTCGAGACCGATGACCAAAAGGAGGCTTGGTGGCCACAGCTGCACTCGTTCGCCGTAGGACTTAAGGGTGCGCCAGACTTGGCGAAGGCGAAGGAGGTGGCAGACCATATCGGTACGGTCCACCATGAAATCAACTATACGATCCAAGAGGGATTGGACGCTATACGTGACGTGATTTACCACATCGAGACCTATGATGTGACGACCGTCCGCGCATCCACCCCAATGTATTTGCTCGCCCGTGTCATCAGAAGCATGGGTATCAAGATGGTGCTGAGCGGCGAAGGTGCCGACGAGATCTTCGGAGGCTACCTCTACTTCCACAAGGCGCCATCATCGAAGGACTTCCACGAGGAGACCGTCCGCAAGTTGGGCAAGCTCTATCTCTACGATTGCCTGAGGGCCAACAAATCATTGGCCGCATGGGGTGTGGAAGGCCGTGTGCCATTCCTCGACAAAGAGTTCCTCGACGTGGCCATGCGCCTGAACCCGCAAGCTAAGATGTGTGCGGGCAAGGAGATCGAGAAGAAGATCGTCCGTCTCGCCTGCGCCGACCTCTTGCCGGAGAGCGTGGCATGGAGACAGAAAGAGCAGTTCAGCGACGGTGTCGGCTACAGCTGGATCGACACGTTGAAGGCCATCACTTCCGCCGCCGTGTCCGACGACGAGATGGCGCACGCCGCCGAGCGCTTCCCTATCAACACCCCACTGAACAAGGAGGAGTATTATTACCGCACCATCTTCGAAGAGCACTTCCCAAGCGAGAGCGCTGCGAAGAGCGTACCGCACGAGGCTTCCGTCGCTTGTTCCACCGCCATCGCCCTCGAATGGGACGCAGCATGGAAACGCATGAACGAGCCAAGCGGTAGAGCCGTGAAGGGTGTGCATGAGCAAGCCTATTGAAGTATTCTTACAGCTCCCTTTCACACGAAAGGGCAAGAGGGTGTGTCAGGTTCATTCTTGACACACCCTCTTTTACTAAATAGCTGTTGTTCCAGAAAGCGGATAGACGATTTAACGCCTATTTCCGCAGAATCTTCGCAGCCTCCACCATGTTCCTCAATGAGGCTTCCGTCTCAGCCCAGCCACGCGTCTTAAGACCGCAATCCGGGTTCACCCAGAGTTGAGCAGGATTGATGACCTGGGCCGCCTTGCGCATAAGAGCCACCATCTCGTCAACAGAAGGCACACGAGGAGAATGGATGTCGTAAACGCCAGGACCAATCTCGTTAGGATACTTGAACTTCACGAAGGCATCCAGCAACTCCATCTGGCTACGGGCGCACTCAATGGTGATCACGTCAGCATCCATCATGGCGATATGGTCAATGATATCATTGAACTCGCTGTAGCACATGTGCGTGTGGATCTGCGTCTCGTCTTTCACGCCCGATGCGGAGATACGGAAGGCCTCCACCGCACTGTCGAGATATGCCTTCCTGTCACTTTTCCTGAGCGGCAATCCCTCACGGATAGCAGGCTCATCGATCTGAATCACTTTGATACCCGCTTTTTCGAGGTCGACCACCTCGTCACGGATAGCCAGTGCGATCTGCTTCATCGTAACCGACCTTGGCTGGTCGTTACGCACAAAGCTCCATTGTAATATAGTGACTGGACCGGTAAGCATGCCCTTGACGGGTTTATCCGTTAGGCTCTGCGCATACGTTATCCAATCTATCGTCATTGCATTAGGTCTAGATACATCTCCGAAGATAACAGGAGGCTTCACGCAACGGCTTCCATAGCTCTGCACCCATCCGTTCTGCGTGAAAGCGAAGCCACTCAACTGTTCGCCGAAATACTCCACCATGTCATTGCGCTCAGACTCGCCATGGACGAGGACGTCAAGGCCGATCTCCTCCTGCTTGCGGATCGTCCTCTCGATTTCGCCCTTCAGCAAGTTGGTGTACTCTGCCTTTGTGATCTCGCCCTTCTTGAACTTACTTCGCCATGAGCGGACTTCCACCGTCTGAGGGAATGAACCAATCGTGGTGGTCGGGAAGAGAGGAAGGTTGAGCACCTTGCGTTGCGCTTGGATACGGGTCGCGAACGGGCTGTTCCTACGTGCGAAATCAGGCGTGATACCCGCCATTCTTCTCTTCACCTCCGCATTGTTCGTCAAACCAGACGAGCGGCGATTCTCTATGTCGACAATATTGTTCTGCAAAGCCACCTTCGCCTTCTCCGACGGAGCGTTGCCCGCAAGATCTGCCAGCGTCGTCACCTCAGCCACCTTCTGGCGGGCGAAGGCCATCCAACGTTTCACCTCGCCTGGCAACGACTTCTCGTTCTTCTCGTTCTCCAAGTCGAATGGAGAGTGGAGCAACGAGCAACTCGTGGAGATGATCACACGATCCTCGCCCAACAGACGCTTCACACCCTCGATGATCTCAAGGGATTGGACGAAATCATTCTTCCAGATGTTCCTTCCGTCAACCACACCCAAGCTCAACACCGTGTTTCCCTTTAAGCGGGCAACCACATCCTTCCATTGTTGAGGAGCACGCACAAGGTCGATATGCAACACACTGACATTAAGATCAACGGCAAGATCCGTATTATCCGCAAGGCTGTCGAAATAGGTGGCGAGAATAACCTTTAGCTTTGTGCTCTTAACGATCTCCGCATAGACTTTGCGATAGAGCCCTTTGATATCCTCGTTGATATCCGTGGCAAGAATCGGTTCGTCTATCTGAACATACTCCGCGCCAACGGCTTCAAGTTGCTTCAATATTTCCACATAGACAGGCAATAACTTATCAATCAGATCAATACGGTTAAATCCCTGCTCTTTTTCTTTGCCCAAGAGCAAATAGGTGACCGGACCGATCAACACAGGCTTGGTTTTGATGCCAAGGGCAAGCGCCTCCTTGAACTCTTCGGCAGCTTTGTTATACAAGAGCGTAAACTCCTGGTTTTTGGTAAATTCCGGAACGATGTAATGGTAATTCGTATCGAACCATTTGGTCATCTCCATGGCCGTCACATCAATACCATTCTTCTGAAATCCGTGGGCCATCGCGAAATAGAGATCCAGTCTATCGTTCCTCAACGCTTTGTAACGCTCAGGGATGGCGCCGACGCAAAGAGACATATCGAGCGTCTGGTCATAGAACGAGAAGTCATTGCTCGGAATCAACGTGATACCAGCCTCCTTTTGCAATGTCCAATTACCTTTACGGATTTCTGCCGCAATTTTCAACAAATCCTCCTTCGAGGCTTTACCGGCCCAATAGGCCTCTTCTATTTTCTTTAATTCACGATTGGCTCCCACACGTGGATAACCCAAAATATTTGTTTTTAACGACATATATTCTTCACACTGATTAAATTAAAAAAATATTTTACTTTGTTGCAATTGCACTGCAAATGTACCCATTACTTTTAAACCATAAATATATTTTGTTCAATTCGGTAAATTATGCTTATTTTGCAGATTCAAAGCACTAATACAAGAATATTATACTGCAAAATAAAATTTTTACAAAATGGAAAACGGCTATAAGTTGGACGAAACGGACATTCGTATTCTGCAAGAACTGCAAAAAAACTCACAACTGACGGTAAAAGAGTTGGCGGCGAAGGTTCATCTATCCCCTTCCCCCACTTTCGAGCGGCAGAAACGGTTGGAGCGCGAGGGGTACATCACCCGATACATGGCGGTGGTGGACGCTAAAAAAGTGGGCAATGGCATCATGGTGCTCTGCAACATCCGCCTGAAGCAACACTCCGAGGAGATGATCCAGCAGTTCATGGACGCAGTTCAGGACATTGAGGAGATCACCGAATGTTTCAACACCAGCGGCGACTACGATTTCATCATCAAGGTTTTCGCGCGGGACATGTACGCATACCAGCAGTTTATGCAACACAAACTCGGCGCGATCAGTTGCTTGGGAAGTTTGCACAGCGTCTTCGTCATGTGCGAGACCAAAAACACACGTGGCGTACCGATCGTAGCGGAGAAGTGAGGCTTGAAAATTGGCCTAAAAAAATCCCCGCACTAGGAAAGCGCGGGGATGAAGAAACCCACTAAAAAGTGTTGTCCTTTCAGAATGATGTCTATTGAATCTTCACAGCCATGGCGCGAAGTTGTTGCCAACCGACATGGTCGGTCAGACGGATCATGAAGTGATAGTCGCCGGGATCCACATCATCTGGAATCGGTATCTCTATCTGCGCATCGTAGGTGCGGAGCCCCGAAGGAATCTCGTAGTCTTGGTTGAAGACCCATGCGTTCACAGCGGCCTTCTCCTCCTCCATCGGACACTCCACCGATGATGTGCCGTGCGTATGATGATCGAAATTATTGTGGATCTCGATGTTGAATGAGCCCAGTTCCGTGTCATCGGTGAACACATAGTGGAACGGCATCACCTCCCCCCGTTTGAGGATATAACAATCGGAAGGAACGGCCTCGATACCCTCGTCGGAAATCACCGGATAGCTCATGTCCTTGGAGGCCTCATCGTCACCACCGCACGCGCCCAGCACGCACAGCAGCATAGTAATTGCCAAATAATGCTTCATCTATCTATAAATTTATTAATCATTCATGTTCATGCTCATGCTCATGTTCATGCTCATCGTCATCCTCCTCTTGCGTGAGTGTTTTCTCGTCAGTGGTGGAACGTCCGTTGGCGTCAGTGACGGTCAGTTTCAGCTTGTCGCCTTCGACAACGCCTGTGCCAGCGATATCGACATGCACATGGAAGCCGTCGATGTTAAGCACACCGATGTACTTGCTGTCGGTCACAGGCTTGCTCACCTTAACCTCTCCGTTTGAAGCGTCGCGGATCTCGATGAGGATAGCGGCGGTGCGTCCCTCCGCCTTAACATCCGCCTTGACGCAGATCTCATCCCCTTCGATGTTCGCCTCGTCCAACGCTACCGTCGGAGCGGCAGGATCATCGTCGTCGTCGCCACAAGAGGAGAAACCCAAGGAAAGCACACACAGAAGAGCCATCATAAGGCTCATATATTTAATATTTTTCATATCGTTTTAAATTTTAAATGTTTGACAATTAAATAATTGATTAAAAATCCAGTCCCACCTTCATGGACAAGTTGCGTCCCGGCTCCGGCACGTCTATGAGGCGGTAGTAACTGGTGTGGTTGTAATAGCGGCGATTCAGCAGATTGTCCGCATGGAGCGACACGTTCAGCTTGCTTCGTCGCAAAGGGAAAGACTTGCCAGCGGAGAAATTGAGGGTCCAATATCCGTCTGTCGGTTTTTCAGGAGGTACAATCTCGTCTTGACGGCCCACCACGTGAGCCTTCAGACCAACGAACCCATCGCCTTTCCAATTGTATTTATAGGTCAATCCAGCATCCATGGACCATGGCGGGGTGAATGGCAGCGTATAGCCCTTCTTCTCCCCGGACTTCTGACGGGCATGGAGGTATTCCCCTTGCAGGAGCGCCTCCCAATGTTTCGCGAAGGTGTAGATCATCTGAGCCTCCCAACCCAACCGTAAGACGCGCGCCTGCGTATAGTTGTAGAGCTGAAGGCCCTCCACATAGCGTGACGTCGGACTCAGGTAAATATAGTTGGAGAAATAGTTCAGGTAGGGATCCACCTGCACCACCAGCGCATCATTCGACCAAGAGAGTCCCAAGTCCAATTGGTAGGACTTTTCAGGGTCCAGCTGCACGTTGCCACGCTCATAGCGGAAGATGTGGTAGTTGATACCGTTGGCGCCCAGCTCTTTCGGGATAGGCATACGGAATCCGCTACCCGCATTCGCCTTGAAGACCCAGTTCCCCACGTTGTAGTTGGCCCCGAACGACCAGGAGAGGTTGTGGAACTTACGGGTCAGATCGGTAGAGCGCTCCAGGCAGACCATCTCCGAGCCGACCGGTGTAGGATACCAGTCTTGATAACCATGGATATGCGTCTTGGCGAAATCGAGGCGTGCTCCCGCATTGAATATCAGGTTCTTGCGGAACTTGAAACGGTCCAAGAGGAACATGCCCAAGCTATTGGTCTCGAAGTCCGGTATGATGAAGCCCCAACCGCCACGACGGTTGTATTGGTACTCACCGTCCAATCCGCCATGGAAAGCGTGCTTGCCCAGATGATACCGGGCCTGGTAGTTATACGTGTAGGTGCTCTTGTTGAAACGACGCTCCAGGGAGTTGTCTGGCTTAGGCATATAGCCATGGCTGACAGGCTCGGAAAGCTCCTCCCTGAAATTGTTCTGGTAGGCCACGTTCACCTCCATAGACGTACGTCCACAATACCATGAGGTGTGGCTATGCGCCTTGAAATGGTTCACCCACTGATAAGGCAAATCGACATCCCTGCGGGAGTGGTCATAATCTATGTTAGACAATCGCACCTCCAATCCATGCGCGTTGGCGAAGAAACCGCTCTTCGCGTAGGAATCCGACAAGCGTAGGCTCGTGCGAACCTTCCGCCCCGAATAGCCTAACAAGAAGCTACCGTTCCGTTCACAGCCTGCGGTGTTCCGCAACCGTCCGTCCTTCAGGCGGATCCAATAGGAGTAATATTGGATACTGTCCGTCGGGACCTTATAATCGGCGTAATCAATCCATGTCACATTGGCGCGGCAATACCACCTTTCGCCTCTCCCGCCAATCTTAGCCGCCGCACCTATCTGACCGTTGTTCGTACGTCCGAACAACTGCACGGAACCCTCCAAGGAGTCCTTAGGCATTTGGTTTGAGCGCAGGAGGAGGACACCACCTATAGCGTCACTACCGTAAAGAAGGGCGGATGGTCCCTTGATGACCTCGGCCCGATCAACGGAGAACTGGTCGATCTCCAGTCCATGATCATCGCCCCACTGCTGTCCCTCATGCTTGATGCCATTCTCCGAAACGACCATGCGGTTGTAGCCCAAGCCACGGATCGTCGGTTTCGACTGCCCGGAGCCTATCGAAATAGCCTTCACCCCCGGAATGCCCTCCATCGTCTGCATCAAGCTGCCTGAAAAATTCAGTTGCAGATACTCTTGGTCGACATGGACGGAAGTCTGGGAGGAACGCATTTGAGGCTCAACGCTCTTACTGGCGCTTACGGTGACATCTTCAAGCGTGACAACAGTATCGGAGGACGCCGCCATGCTTATCATGGCGCCCAACAATATTGAAATCATACTGAATCTCTGTTTGAATTAAACTAAAAATGTACCTCTCTGAATTCAAACAAAGGAAGGGGGACCGCGAGGTATTGGTAGGTTATAGACGTCAAGAACCAGGCTGTTCTGACGGTCAGTATATAAGATTTTAGTGATAGACGCAGAGAATGCGGAGATGCCGACAGCGGTGAGGAAGGACATCGTCAGGAACTGGCACAAGACGCAGGTATGCATGGAATCGCCCTGCGGCAGCAAGTGGCCCGCACAATTATGGCTGACGCACTCCTTGCAATCATGCTTCACCGTTTGCTCCTCGTCATGGATATGAAGCGAAGAAACAAGCAGCATGGGCACAAATACAAGTAAAAGCGCCCAAGCCTTAAGATATGTCTTCTGTTTCAAATCCATATTGGCAAACAATTCATTGATGTCGCAAATATAATAAAAATATGCGGAAGCGGCAATTCCACGGAGATTTTCACTACACCCTACGTGCGTTCCGGGCCTCCGTAAGGGTAATTTGTATTACGGAATAAAAAATGCCGGACGGGACAAAAGGTAGTCCATACAACCCAGCACGGCAAATATACAACAAACAAATGCATCAGCAAATTTTACGGGAGATGGAATGCTATCCTTCTTTTGGGGATAGGTTAAGAATGTGAATTTATTTAGATACTCTGATATATTCTAGTAAATACTTAAAGGGGAATGGCATAATAGTTAATTGTCCGTTCCTAACAAAAGTAACAGCCATGAGTTTTAACATATTATTAAAGAACAATTTGCTGGATCTATAAGTGTCAACTAACCGGATGTTTGCAGCTGTCGGAATTATTCTACGCATACCAGCTCCGATTATTCCCGAAAAATAGAATAAAGAGTGGACATTTTCTGCAAAACTTTTGATGTCAGTGACTGCAGGAAACAATGTTTCTCTACTTTCTTTGTCACGAAGTCTGTTGTCGTCATTAGCCAATCTTTCTTTGATGAGTTCAATTTCAGGAACGGTTCTTAGTTTTGTATTGTGTATGATGTTTATGTCGTTCCCTTTTCTCACGATTCCAACGACATCTTCTTTCCCGAATATGTCGATGCACTCTTGGTACTCTGTCTGCTCAAATAGGGTATTCTCTTGTTCCGTTATTGAAAAATCACCGTTCGGTTTAATTCTCATAAAGAAGAAGTGTTTTGTGTCATCTTCGTTTTTGTGACATACGCCGAAATCAATAGTGTCGTATTCGTATTCTGACCAATTTACCATTGTAATATGTCTTTTTACAATATCCTCTTTTATCAACGCCTCTTGCATTATGCAGTCCAATACTGATTTCCAACTAGAATTTCTTTCTTTCTCGTTTTCAATGTTCATTAGGTGTGCAACTGTCTCTATTGTAACGTGTTGTACGGCACATCCCTTATAGTCAATATCATGTGGGTCTTTTTGTCTGTCCGTATCATAATACTCGTCCTCATGGATAAGTACTATATTTATTGTTTCTGCCTTCGGTTTTTTCAGAATCGATACATTGCACATAAATCTCTTTATAAATTGTTGTTTGAGCGCATCAATGCACATACCTGATGTTGAATCAATTACATTGTCAACCAAAACAATCTTATGGGAGGTAGCAAGATCATCGAATCTTTTTTCCATTTCTCTAACCATCTTTGTAGATATTTCTACTTCATTAAAATCCGAGAATGACCCAAACTCGACATGAGCCATTCCGTCAAAGTTAGAATTAAACATGTCTAGACAGTTGCAGATAACGCCCATTTTGGTCTTCTGAAACTTTTCTAACGATTCAATTTCAAGGAATTTGATGTTCGATTTTTTTTCACCAATTTGTCGTAAAATATATGCTTCAGGATTTGTTCCCTTGTTAATCCTCCTTAGAATGTTATCCTTACTCAGTTCGTATTCAGGGTATTCTGTAAATTTCTTTTTCCCGAACATGACAAGTCTTTTTTTTGTTATGGACGTGAATGTTCTCACATTCCAATCCAACAGCATATCTTTAGTTATCTTAAGTTCCAAAGTAATAATTTGGTTGCTTGTTTTATTCCCCCATGAAGGGTGATGTATATAAAAATGACCTGTTACATTATGGAATCCAAGTATTTTGCCTTCGTATGTACCCAAAGAGTTCATGAGGAGTTGCACTATAATGTTTTGAGGAACCATAGCAATAGCTATTCCTTCTAATGATATATTTTCAGACCCTTGCAGGTCTTTTAATGCTTTATTTAAGTTTAATAGATTGCCTTTTGCCTTTTTGAGAAGTATATAGAACGAATTGCCACGCTCATAAACGACAGATAAAACGAATTTCTCGTTAATAAAATCATCTACCAACTTGGCAGCGTTGTTACCTTTGCCGAAATGCGAATCAGAAGTTCTTACGTTAAAGACTTCGTATGTATCTGCCAACAAATCCGTATTAAGGTCGACAACTAATTTATTTGTTTGTATCCTATTCATTTCTAAGTTCTCCTATTTTTTTTGCAGCCTCTACCGACAACTGCGATTTGCAAATAAGCGATAATTCAATAATGTTGAAAGTTCCACAGGGAGTTGTACTGATATGATCATTATCAGCATCCCTCACGTTTGCAATGATAACAGTTTGTACATCATCGCATTTCTCAACTTTTGTTTTTACTTTTTCATAATAATCCTTCGCAGTGAACCGTGCAGACTCTTTCCAATATTTAAAATCAACATAAATTGGTCGGTCTTTTACTTTGAAATCAAACATTTCGTACTCATCGTTGTCTAATTCTTCCAAAGGAATACCGAAATGATTAAATATTTCTTTGCCTATCGCTTCGCCAAGCGCACCCTTGTATATGTTTTGGTATAATGGCGGAGACATAATATAATAGTTCGGTGCAAAATCTTTGGCATAACCTTGTTTGTCAAATAATTCGCTTAATTTATTAAATTTAGATAAAATAGTTGAAAGGTTTACCTCCTGTGTTGATACACAATTTGCATGGTTGAAATATTCTTCCGAAATCGTTTCAATTAAATTAAAATCATCTGTTTGTGAATAATAATATTGACATACAGGTTTGCCAAAGGTTATATAATGATTTTTAAAAGGACTTTTTTGCCATTCTTCCTCGGAAAGTGTCGGATATTTCAACACATATTCACGCATATTTTGCCACAATTGAATGTCCGTGTCATTCCAAGAGTGATTGAAACTACGTGTCAGCAAATTTTGTATTCGCTTGTTTGAACAAATAGCATCTTCTTTAGCAATTTCTAAAACCCTATTAGGTTCTATTTCTTGTTGATTAACAAGTGTGAATTTTTTAGCCAATTCATCCATTTCTCGATTGAACATTCTATTCTCGTGTAATAATGTCTTCGCATCCAACACTTCGCCAAGTTCAGAATCTACCAATATATATATTTTTTTTGTTCGATAGTTTGTCCGACATTTCCTGCCCATCGCCTGAACTATCATTTTAGTTGCACAAACTCTAAAATCGGGCAATTCGTTGTATTTGAAATTATTATAAGTTGTTTTAGGATTACTATTGCCAATGTTTCGATATGAATTGGTAATTTCTGTCATTTTAGTTTCCCAAGAAATATTTTTCACTTGGTGAAGATATTCCATTTGGAAAACCCTATTTATTGTATTTTCCTCATCACCACCACATTTATTAATAATGCCTGTTGGTTTGTCGAGATAAATTCCTTCAATATCCATATCGTCAGTCTCTCGCAATTCATTAATTTGAACAACATCATTTCGGCGATTTGAAGGTATCTTATACTGCAAATTTTGACCTGCACCTAATGTTGCGTATGTTGAAAGAATAAAACGACGTTCTCCCTCTCCAAGGTCTTCAACTAATTGCGATTTTTGTCCATCAAAATTATTGGAATCCAATCTGACGAACATTTTGTTATTGTAATTAATACCTTTTTCTTGTGCAAGATAATTAAAGATTTTCTCCAATTTTAAAGAATCGAAATTATAATCGTTTGGACTTGCCCCCTTGGAGAAAAGAGCAAGATACGATTGCAAATCGTTGTCTAAAAATTGTTTGAAAGCCAATGCAGCCTTAAAATATCTGTTTTCGTTGTATTCACCACCTTCAACAAAAGTTTGTCCTTGGGCATATTCTGCCAATTCCGGATCATTAAAGATTTTACACCAATTTGGACGTCCCTGCGTATTGGTGTCAGTTAATTCTACAACAGTTGTAACTTTGTCATAACCTTTGGTTTGTTCTTCAAAGGTCTTTTTAAATCTTTGTCGGTCTTGATCTGTTGGTTTTACAAATCTGTCGCCTAGTTTCCATTCAAGATAATCAATGTCGTAATTACCCAAAACGGTTGGAAATGTAGCAGTTGCAGATATTCCAATCACCTTTGACGTTGTACAAATATCATACATTATGCTTTCTGGGGTTTCTTCAAAGACAAATTTGCGTATTATTGTCTTTGTGTCGTGAGAATAATCGTCCATAAAATCATAATGACTGAAACCGCTTGCATAAAAGTATAAATCATCTTTCAACTCTTCGGTTTTCTTTTTCTTATACGCTCTGAATTTATTTTTTAGAGCCATATTTCTTATGATTCTGAAAGTCTCGTCTTGCAAGTGTAGAGAGTCCAAAACTGTATCTAAGGCGTGAAACTCAGTAAATTCACCGAATGATTTGCCTTCTTGTTGTCTGTTCGCTTTATTTCTATTTTGGTAATAGCTATATGATAAAATTGATACAAATCTAGTGAAATGCGATATGGCTCCTCTTATTTTATCTAATGCGTTGTACAAAGATCTGTCTTTGTTATCTTTAGAAACAAGTTGTAGTTGATTGAGGTTTCTTCCTCGATGATATTTGGCAGTAACATCCTCCTGTTCCGTTGCATAGCAGGTATTAGTTAAATCCGAAAATAGTATGTATCTTTTTTCTTCAAAACTTTCTGACTTGTAATTTAATAGCAAGTGGTTTTCTTTTTCGATATCATCAAAAATTTTGATGTTTTTTTCTAATGCTTTTTTATGGCTTGGTTTGTTCTCAACATTGTCGAATATGTTGGATGGAATAGTATCGTGATTGTCAAGGCAAATCTTTATATCCCTGAACAGTTTTACAAAATCAATTCCTTTGTCCAATCCTTCTTGAACAATTACATCTTGAATGTCTTTTTTGGTCGCATCAAATTCGTCGATAAAGACAATAGAATTTTTGAAAATAGGGTTTTCGTAAAGCCTTACACTTTTTTCTACTATTGTGTCAAATTGATTGATAAGTTTTTTTACCGTGACGAAAAAAACTCTTTTTTCGTGCGAAAAAACAACAGGATACAATTCTCCAATCCATTGCCAATCTTTGTCATTTTTTATGGCGTTTAGTTTGTCCTTCTTTGTCCTAAAATGCCGCGACAAAACATTACCAATCAGTTTCCTGAATTTTAATTCCACATCGCCATAGGCATCAGCTCCAACACCCACAGAATTAAGAGCGTTAAAACTTTTATACTCATTAGAGTTTTTAATTTCGCTTTGTTTTATATTGTTCTTTACGTTAGCAAATTGATTAATGGCATGCTCCCTATTAGACAGAACTCTAAATACAGCATCTTGAAGACTTTTATCATCTTCCAAGGCATCCATCAAATCTTTGTAAGGATCATCCAAATTTTTTTTTAAGGTTGTAACAAAGAATATCTTTTTTTCTTTGTTCTCCTTTAAGTAATCCTTGATAAACTGAATGACATTATATGTCTTGCCTGTCCCTGTCGGCATATCCAACAGTAGCAAGCCTGAGTTTTCTTTATTTTCTAAACAATATTTATTTAATAGCCGCCTCATAAATAATTTATTTTTAATACTTCTGTTTCCCCGGTATCACCCCTCTCACTCCTCCCTTAGGGTTCTCCACATCGCCTTTGTAGTGTGGAATCAGATGAATATGGACGTGAAAAACACTTTGTCCCGCAGCTTCGTTAACGTTGATACCTACATTGAAACCATCAGCGTGGCTGTGGTGTTATTGAAGATTCCGGCAAGGGCGGAGATGGGGAGGTGTGGGTTCTGTGGTAACAACATATCTGTTTGTTAATTGAATTGCGTTTTACATCCCCAAATATACCTTTTTTTCTTTAATAAAGAGAGAGATCACCTCCGTACATTCAAATGCGAAGTGAAAAAGATTTATAGACAGAAAGAATCCCCCCCAAAAAACAAACGCCACCGCAAGGACAAGCCCCACGATGACGTTCATCAATAAACAACCAATCTATCTATATAACAATTTTTCTAAGAATCTCTCTCCTACTCTACCGTCACGGACTTCGCAAGGTTCCTTGGCTGGTCGACGTCCAAGCCTTTCGCCACAGCCACGTAATAGCTGATCATCTGCAAAGGTATCACGCTGAGCAACGGTGCCAAGCAAGCCAATGTGGATGGCACTTCCACCACATCGTCCACCATCTTGCTCACATGGTCGTCTCCCTCCGTCACCACGGCGATGATGTGGCCCTTGCGGGAAATCACCTCCTGCATGTTGCTGATGATCTTCGAGTATAGCTGATGGTGCGTGGCGATGAAAACCACCGGCATCTCACTGTCCACCAAGGCGATCGGTCCGTGCTTCATCTCCGCCGCAGGATATCCCTCCGCATGGATGTAGGAGATCTCCTTCAACTTCAGCGCACCCTCCAATGCCACAGGATAATTGTATCCACGACCTAAGTAGAGGAAGTTGCGGGCGAAGGTGAATCGGGAGGCCATGCGCTCGATCTTATCGCTCTGCTTCAGGATCTTCTCCATCTTGTCAGGGATGCGAACCAGCTCCTCCAGGGTCTCTTCGTACTCCTGCTGGGAAACGGTTCCCTTCGCCATGCCCAACGCCAAGGCGATCATCGTCAAGACAGTCACCTGTCCCGTGAAGGCCTTCGTACTGGCCACACCGATCTCCGGTCCGACGTGGATGTAGACGCCCGTGTCGGTGTTGCGGGCGATGCTGCTGCCTACCGCATTCACCACACCGAAGACCAAAGCGCCCTGCGAACGGGCCAACTCGATGGCCGCCAACGTGTCCGCCGTCTCACCACTCTGGCTGATGGCCAAAACCACGTCGTCATGCTCGATGACCGGCTCGCTGTACCTGAACTCGCTGGCGTAGGCCACCTCGACAGGGATGCGGCAGAAATGCTCGATCAACTGCTTGCCGATCAAGCCCGCATGCCATGAGGTACCACAGCTCACGATGATGATACGACGCGCGCGGAGCAGCTCACGACGATGCTCCGTCACAGCGCTCAGGACAACCGACAAATGGCCATCCTCGCTATATGGGTTATTGATGACACGGCCACACATGCAATCACGCAGGACCGCAGGTTGGTCGAAAATCTCCTTCAACATGAAATGAGGGAAACCACCCTTGTCCAACATGGACAAATCGAGGTCCACTTCCTTCACCTCCATATCGGCCTGCTCGCCAGTCAGCTTCCTCACGATCAACTCCTTGCCTCTCTCGCAGACCACCATCTCCTCGTCGTTGAGGTAGACCATCTGCTTGGTGTACAAAGCGATCGGACTCGCGTCGCTGGCGATGAAGAACTCGCTATTGTCTGGCACGACGCCCACCACCATCGGGCTACTCTTGCGGGCAGCCACCAATTGTTCAGGGTGACGACGGTCGATGACGCATATCGCGTATGCACCGATCACCTTAGACAACGCCTTGCGCACGCTCGTGGCCAGGTCCTCGTTGCTCACGTTCATCGTGTACTCGATCAGTTGCACGAGCACCTCCGTGTCCGTCTGGCTCTTGAAGACGAAACCCTTCGCCTCCAACTGCGTGCGGAGCGCCACGTAGTTCTCGATGATACCATTGTGCACCAACGTCAGGTTACCGCTCTGGGATACGTGTGGATGGGCGTTCACTTCGCTCGGCACACCATGCGTCGCCCAACGGGTGTGGGCGATACCCAATGTGCCGGAAACGTTCTGCTTATCCGCAATCGCCTCCAAATCAGACACTTTACCTTTGGCCTTGTAGATAGCCAATCCTTTAGGCTTGCCCTTGGAATCTTCGTTGATCAATGCGCATCCAGCACTATCGTATCCTCTATATTCCAGCCTATGCAAACCGTCCATCAAGATCGGATAGGCATCCCTTGTTCCAATATATCCTACAATTCCACACATAATCGATGCTATTTAATTCTAATTATTAATTCAACAAACAGTGTCCACCATAAACTAAGAAAACCCACCAGCAGTCTCAATCTGAAGGCAGCCGATGGATTGACCCAAAAGACTCTCCAATCATCGTTTATCTGACAATAAACACCAAAATCTTCGCAAAATAAATCATTTTGAAAGCATTTTGCAATAAAAATCGGAAAAAAGTTAACACAGAAACAGAATTTTTTTCACAGGGCACCTCCTAACGAAAAGTTAAATATTTGATTAATATTTAGTTAGGTCAATTAATAAAAAAATCCATTCACTCGGATCTTTTCGGGATGCGGCGGACCATTCTCAAGTCATCAATCTCGCCATCCATCTTCATCTTTTTTATTTCCAACGATTTATACCCCTTCTTGCGCATAGCCTTTTCAATCCATGGTTCAACGGGGCACTTGTCCTCCCAAAGCCCCAACCCGGCGTTACGGGCGGAGAGTTGCAGGGAATCCATCGTCGGATCATTGTCATAATGGGTATAGTGCCACGCATAGCCAGCACGCACCATCTCATGGCTCACCTCCCGTCCGTCCGGCAGATAGGTGAACACCAGGAGACGATCGTACGAATCAATGTCCAGAATGTCAACAGTGACCTGCTTCTTCCATATCAGGGAGTCTAAATAGTGCCTGCACTTCCGGCTGAAATCCTGCCCGGACTCCGGAGCATCGATGGCATACATGCGAACCCGCCTCGGCTGTTGCTCGCCCTCCAGAAGAATCTCGTAGGTGTCTCCGTCACATACCTTGACCACCTTGCCCGCACGACGGCCCTTCAGCTCCGTCGATACCGTCAAGCTGTCTTGCCCCTCCCCCTGCGTTTGCCCAGACTCCTTCGTGCCCGGCGTACAAGCGAAGATGGACAAAGCCATGCTGAGGCATGCAAGGTATTTGCTGACACTCTTCATTTTAGACCTTAAAATTCTTAATTCTTAACTCTTAATTCTTAATTGTCATCGCTGACCCGTCCACATTCAACTCCCCCAGCACCACTTCCGTCACGCAATTCACCAAAGCCTTATCGTAAGGGCGTTCCACCACCAGATAGTTTTCCGAGAAGCCATGCATCAAGCCAGCCGTGCGTTTCTCCTCCCACAAGACATGGGCGGTCTTGCCCACCTGCGAGCGATAGAAGGCGAGACGTTTCTCCTCAGAGAGCGCATGGAGCAGTTCGCTGCGGCGCTTCTTCTCTTCGGGGCGTACCCTACCCTCGATCTTCAGCGCCTGCGTGTTCGGGCGTTCCGAGTAGGAGAAAACGTGCAGTTGGGTGACATCCAACGATTGCAGGAATTCGTATGAAGCGTTGAAATAATCCTCCGTCTCGCCGTTGGTTCCGACGATCACGTCCACCCCGATGAATGCGTCCGGCATCAAGGCCTTCACCTTCCGGATCTTCTCCGCGAAGAGGCTACGCTCGTAGTGGCGCTTCATGAGGTGCAACACCTCGTCGCATCCAGACTGCAAAGGAATATGGAAATGAGGCAGGAAACGTTTGGAGCGGGCCGTGAACTCGATGATCTCGTCCGTCAGGAGGTCCGGCTCGATGGAGGAGATGCGGTAACGCTCGATGCCCTCCACACCGTCCAAGGCACGGATCAGGTCGAGGAATGTCTCGCCCGTCGTCTTGCCGAAGTCACCTATATTGACGCCAGAGATCACAATCTCCTTGGCCCCCTCACGGGCCGCCGCCTCCGCTTGTGCGACCGTCTCCGCAATGCTTCCGTTACGGCTCTTGCCACGGGCGATAGGCACCGTGCAATAGGAGCAGAAATTATCGCAGCCGTCCTGCACCTTCAGCCAATAGCGGGTGCGGTCTCCCCTCGTGCAGGAGGGAGAGAAGGTGGTGATTTCGCTCCGTTTCGTATGGAAAACCTGAGGGTTAGCCATCTTTCCCAAACTATCGAGATGGCGGATAATATCAAACTTATCCTGCGCACCAAGCACAAGGTCCACCCCTTCGATCTTGGCGACCGCCTCGGGCTGCAACTGCGCGTAACAGCCCGTCACGATGATGTAGGCCCCCGGATGCTTCGTGATCATCTGCTTGATCGCCTGACGATCCTTGCGGTCCGCCACCTCGGTCACGGAACAGGTGTTGATGACGCACACATCCGCCACCTCATCCCTGCCAGCCTTACGGAAACCATGCTCAAGCAACATCTTGCCGATCGTGGTCGTCTCCGCAAAATTCAATTTGCAGCCAAGCGTGTGGAAAGCCACCTTTTTATCCTTGAATATTGATTCGTCTATCATGCTAATCAACTAAAAATAAGTTTGATACCCCATAAAAACAAAGAAGGATGTCATCCCGACATCCCATCTCTTAAAACCTTAAATCTAATACCATGAAAAACACAGTGCAAATGTACTGTCATTTTTTATGTTGTGCAACATAATTATAAAATATTTTTCAACTTTAACTTTCTTTAAAAGAAAGAGACCATCTTGAAAAAGATTTTAACACAATATGTCAATTCTTAAGGTTTCTAATCCTCTGAATAAGAGTAGGATGCGAATAATGGAAGAAGACATACGCCTTATGTGGATTAAGGTTGCTGAGCGTGCTGACGGAGAGTTTCTTCAACGCTTCGCCCAATTCCTCGCCCAGACCGTTCTCCTTGGCGAAACTGTCCGCCTGGAATTCATTCCTCCTGGATATAACGTTCAGTCCCACGCCCAACAAAGTGGAGATGGGTGTATAGAGAATGCCGAACACGATCACACCGAGATGGAAGGATGGGTATTGGCTACCCAACGCCTCCGCCAGATGCACATTGCCCGTCTCCGGAGTGCCTAACGCCAAAGAGAGGAGGAAGAGCATGAAACCGGTGTTGAGGATCGATATCAGCAACATCAGCAGGGTATGTTTATGCTTGTAATGGCCTATCTCGTGCGCCAAGACCGCCACGATCTCCTCGGTGGTGAGCGTGTTCATCAACGTGTCGTAGAGCACGATGCGCTTCTTCGAGCCCAAGCCCGTGAAGTAGGCGTTCGCCTTGGTCGTACGCTTCGAACCATCGATCACATAGAGGTCATCCAGCCCGAAATCCACCTTTTTGCAGAACTCCTGGATGGCTGTACGCAGCTCTCCATCTTCCAGAGGAGTCTGTTTGTTGAAGAGCGGCACGATCAGGTTGGAGTAGAACATCAGCATGAAGATGGAGATGCCGGACATCACCGCCCAAGCGATCAGCCAAAAGTAGGTGCCCGTCTCGTTGTAGATGAGCATGAGCAACGCCAAAACACCGCCACCGAGCAACACGGTGAGCAACCAGCCCTTCACCGTATCCGCGGCGAAAAGGGCGGGCGTCATCTTGTTGAAGCCGAAACGCTCCTCGATCTTGAAGGTATGGTAAATACCGAAGGGGATGTTCAGCACTTCGTTGGCGAAATAGAGGATGCCGAAGAAGATCAGCGCGATCACGATGGAATTCTCCGAAAAGCCCCGCGCAATATTGTCCACGAAGGCGAAACCGAAGAGGAAGAACATCAGCATCATGACGACGAAGGAGAAGAGTCCGGAGACCATGCCGAACTTCTTATTGGCCAGGAAATATTGTTGCTGCTTCTTGTACGCCTCCGCGTCGTAGAGGTCTTTCACCTCTTCAGGAAGCGCCTCGCTCACCTGGCTATTGTTCAGGTAATCCAGGTACCACTCCAAGGCGAAGTCGAGCACCAAGATAGCGATGATAATCCAAAATAATGTTGTGTACATGGTATTAGGGAAGAAAAATTTATTCTACATACAACACCAGTCCCTTGAGGTATTCCCCCTCAGGATGGTAAATATTTATCGGGTGGTCCGCAGGCTGCGTCAGCTGGTGCAGGATACGGACGTTGCGCCCGCTAATGGCCGCCGCACTGAAGACGGCGAGGCGGAACTGCTCCTTGTTCACCGCCTGCGAGCAGGAGAAGGTGAAGAGCACCCCACCCTTTTTGATCTTTTCGAACGCCTTCGCATTGAGCTTCTTATAGCCCTGGAGCGCATTGCGCAACACCTCCCTGTGCTTGGCGAAGGCAGGCGGATCCAAGACGATCAGGTCATACTTGTCCTTCTCCATGTCATCCAGGAACTTGAAGGCGTCTGTGGCGAAAGCCTCGTGACGGGGATCCCCCGGGAAATTCAGTTCGACGTTCTTGTTCGTCAGGTCGATCGCCTTGGCGGAACTGTCCACGGAGTGCACCAGACGGGCGCCCCCACGCATCGCGTAGAACGAGAAGCCGCCCGTATAGCAGAACATGTTCAGCACGTTGCGGTCCTTCGCATATTTCTCCAACAGAGAGCGGTTCTCACGCTGGTCCACGAAGAAGCCTGTCTTCTGTCCGCGCAGCCAGTCCACATGGAACTTGAGGCCATACTCCATGGCGAGGCATTGGTCGTCGCATTCCCCAATGAGGTAACCATTCTCGGAATCGACGTTCGCCTTGAACGGCAGGGTGGTCTCAGACTTGTAATAGACGTTCTCCACACGACCCTCCATCACCTTGACGATGGCCTGTGCCAGCTCCATCCGCACCATGTGCATACCGACGGAATGTGCCTGAAGCACAGCGGTCGGACCATAGACGTCCACCACGAGACCCGGCAGGCAGTCACCCTCACCATGCACCAAACGATAGGTGTTGTTGAAAGTGTTGTCCACCAATCCCAAGCGTTTCCTGAGCAGGAAAGCCTCGGAGATACGTTTCTCCCAGAACGCCTGGTCAGGGTGTTCCCCCTCGAAGGAGAGGATACGCACAGCGATGGAGCCCACCTGGTAGTGACCAGTGGCGAGATACTCGTTGCCGGAGCTATAGACGTCCACCACATCCCCCTCTTTCGGGTTGCCCACGACGCGTTGGATGGCGCCCGAGAAGACCCAAGGGTGGAAACGGAGAAGGGAATCCTCCTTCTTTGGCTTAAGAAATATTTTTGCGAAATCCATCTATCAAGAATTATTGGCGGCATCAGAACCCGCCCTGTTTTACTGTTTTGTCACACGGCGGATGCTCAGGACCCACCTTTATGCAAAGGTAAGAAAAAAAGCGAAACGAGAAGTCATCCGCGAGGGAGTTCCTCACTTGTTATTGAACTGATTCATGGTATTTTGCAAGCCAGCGAGGCAAAAGCTCTTGATGATCTCGCCCGCGATGGCGATGCGTTCCTCCAGACGAGGCTTCTGTTCATCCGTCCATTCGCCCAGCACATATTCGATCTGCATGCCCTTCGGAAAATCGTTTCCGATGCCGAAGCGTAGCCTTGAATAGGCGTTCGTGCCGATCATAGCCTCGATGCTTTTCAGTCCGTTATGGCCGCCCGCACTACCATTCCCCTTCAAGCGTAGGGCGCCGAAAGGAAGGGAGAGGTCATCCACGATGATGAGCAGATGGTCCACATCGATCTTCTCCTTGTCCAGCCAATAGCGGACAGCCCTACCGCTCTCGTTCATGTAGGTGTTAGGCTTGAGGAGGAAGAGTTCGGCGTTCTTGATGCGGCATGAGGCGGTCGCACCGTAGCGGTTGCCCGGGTCAAAAACAATATTGGACGCTTTAGCGAAAGCGTCCAATACCTTAAATCCTATGTTATGGCGGGTTTCGGCGTATTCCTCGCCGATGTTACCCAGACCAACAACCAGATACTTCATAAGATCGATTAACCGTTATTCCTAGAAGAACGTGTAGCCTTAACAGCAACAACAACGTTCACCTTACCGCTAAGGATAGTCAAGTTATCGAATGAAAGATCACGTACCTGGATAGTCTTGCCAAGACCCAAGTTCTCAACGTTAACAGTCAAGAATTCAGGGATATTGTTGTAGAGGCCAGACACCTTCAAAGAACGCATCTCTTGGCTCAACTTACCACCGAGGCGAACACCTTCAGCCAAACCTTGAACCTTAACAGGAACGTTCATCACGATTGGCTTGTCATCAACAACCTGCAAGAAGTCGATGTGCAGGATCTTGTCGCTTACTGGGTGGAATTGGATCTCCTTCAAGATAGCCTTGCAATACTTTCCATCGAGGTCCAAGTCTATGATAAAGATATCAGGAGAGTAGATCAACTTACGAACATCCTCTACCTTCACTTGGAAATTCTTGTTCTCGCCAGCGCCGTAGATAACGCATGGGATCATACCTGTAGCACGAAGTGCCTTTACCTCTTTCTTACCAACTGCAGTTCTGTTGGTACCTTTCAACTCAAAAGTTTTCATTTTGTGTTACTCAAAATTAAGTTATACATTCATTCGTAATGGCTTAATTCCCCATCACACTCCTCGGATTGCACGAATCCTAAAAAGCACCGCGAATTTACAACATTTTTTTCTACGGGCAAAGGGGGAAACGCATTTTTATATCACAAAGTCACAAATTAATATGGAAGGACAAAAACAGGTGAACCCCCATATCCATACTCCGCAGTTTGCGTTTCTCCGTGCTCTTGAACTGGCTGTCATAGACATTCATCTCCCGGACATACTCCATCAGCGGGAAGCAGAATCCGACGCCTACCCTTCTGATGCGCACACCCAACTCGGGATTGAGGTAGAGACCCTTCAGTTTGTCTTGCCGCTCGAAATCCCTATGGAACCATTTGCCATCCGCTCGCTGATATAATTCGTAACCTTCACTATCGTGGTCTTTGAGACAAATGCCGGCACCCACCTTCAATCCGACATACGGAGAGACTTTGCGGTTGGAAAGGCTTAACCTGGCTTCCGCATAAATAGGCAAAGAGAGATGGGTGTAATCCAAATCGTTAAGCCGTTGCCTCAATTCTATTCCTCCACCGTAATAGAGGTGTTCATTGCGTTGGAACCCGAAACCAAGCGCAAGTGTGTGGGAGAAGGTAATGTCTCTATCTTCATATACCCAATTCTCGTACAAGGTGGGGCCCAATGTGGCACGATCTATCTTCAGTTTGAATCCATTAGGGAAATATGCGTTCTCGCCTGGCTCTTCGGCAAAGAGATTCATTGCGGAAAAAACGGATAGGAATATAAATAATAGTTTTCTCATCGCCTCTACTTAACTCATTCAATAATAATACGCATATTTAAACACTATTCTCCCATTCTCAGCATAGTACATTACCCGGAAATGCCAATCCTCTTGCAATGTGTTCAGTTCGTCCTGCGGAATACTCATCAACAAAGCGGTGATTTCAGTTTGGTAAAGGGGTTCATCTTGCCGATCATAGAACTGGAGAGATGTGATTTCGCCTGTCTTAGTCACAGTAAAGCCGAAATCATGCCAATGCATCAAAGTGTCTGACTCTGCGGCAACTATATTGTTTTGATTGAGCCTATCCAATATGTTCTGATAAAGAGTGCTCCTTTCCGCTCTTTCCCGCACATTATCCTCTCCGAATGGGTAGTCAGGCATATCTCCTTCCACAGAATCGTCGCAAGAGGCAAGCAAGCCATTACCAGCTATGCCCGCAAGAGTTAGTCCGGCAAGGGTGACAACTTTGCCCAAGTTCCGTCTCTTTTCGAGCTCCTGCTCCAAATAGCGCACCTCCGCCTCACACTTCGGGCAGGTACCCTTACATTCGCCCTTGAAGGTGCACTCGTTCGTCACAAGCGCGATGTTGTTCTCCGTTGCAATTTTCTTTCTGATCTCACGCAAATACTTGCATTTCTCTTTCCCAAACATAATTTCAGATGATTTTAAATTTATGCAAAGATAAACAATTCTTGACAGATTCAACACTTTTTCGGCGACAAACAGCCGTCCGCCAAGACTTTTGCCTCGACGGACGATCCATTCTTTCACGCCTCACTCTCCCTTGTACGGATGCGCCTTGGCGTACTCGTAGTCCTCTTCGGTGATGACGTAACGGAAATCCGTATGACCTTCCTCTACGAGTGTAGCCTGATAATTGGCAGTAGCAGCCAACATCGCATGTCCACTATTTCCCCAACAACTATATTTCAACGTATCATCAAAAATCAAATATACTTGATGATCCGAGAATGGGTTTTCGAGGTTTCTTCCTGTTCCTCCATCTCCGTGGAAAACAACACTGTCTCCAGCACTAATTACATTTTTCTTTAAATCATTTTCTTTATGAAATGGATGATATTCGATTTCACACTTATGACTCGTGCCATTTACTATCTTAAAGTTATATTCCCCTGTAATAGAGTTATCCACATCTTCGTCGCACGACACGATAAAGGGCATAGACAAAATCGCCACTGAAATAATTTTTAATTTTCCCATTTTTGTTTATATAATTTTAGAAGATTATTAATCTGACTATATGTTACATTAGACGGACGATTGTTTTTAACGAAATTCTCCACATCTATGTAAGATTTCATAGAAGTAAGTTTACTATCAATCAAAGGCATAGTATAGCCGCTCACTTCGTCAAATGGTCTTTCGTCATTATATTTCCCTTGATTATAAGAATCGACCAAATCAATATACAATGAAGAATACCATATTGACCTGCTCACATCTGGCCAAACTTGCTCGTTCTTTAAATCATCCAAATATTCCAACATAGATGCGCTAATTCCAAGTTTTCGATATTCGTCCAACATCAAATACCATTCCACTGCGACCGCCCAACTATCTTTAATGAACTGACTTGTTTCATCATACCCACTTCTGCTCATGCGACACGCATGGGAAGCATGCGCCAATTCATGCAAAGTGGTTGTAAACACGCCACTTACGGTCTGTATATATTCCCCTACAACCTTGTCGTCTTCTATTATTTTGCCTTTTCCGTAGATTTTAATTGCAGAAAAGATCCAATTCCACGTGCGAACTTTAGCTGAGGCTGTAGAACCCAAAGCTGTACCTTCTTTGTCAGGGTCACTTCCCTCTTGATAAGATATTTTCAAACTCTTACTTGGGCGAACCAATCCGCAACAATCACCATAGTAATACTTATATAATGCGCGATGAATAGCAGAATAATGCAAAGATTTCGGAGTACCCGTATTAATGTTCAAATTCCACTTCCCCTTCTGGTCTGGTCCATGGTAGTAAGCTTGCGTGCCATCGTCACGGATATCCCACATGTCCCGTTCCCACTCAATACTATACTCCACGCTCGTGCGCTTGCTGCTGAATGTCACATTACCGTTCGCATCCGTGTAGTGGTACGCTTTCAGGAAGGCGAAGTATCGGATGCGCACCTTCACGCCCTGCAGCGGAATGTATTTGCCCATCCGGTCGTCATACGCCTTGATGGTGGCGGCTGGTGTCCACTTCGAACGCAGGGTGGTCTCGCCCACATTGCCCGTCTGGATCAACGCCTCGTCCACCACGCTCTTCCACGATAAACCCGAGCCCTTCCCGGAACGGAGCTGCGTATCCCCGACGGAGATGTCTTCCCGCTCCAGGTCCTCGTCCAAGATATAAAGCTCGTCAAGCACTTCGCATGTGATGCCAAGCCCCTTCAGATCGTAATCTGCCGGCACCACCGTGTACTGCCACGTGATGGCTTCCGCCGGCAATGACGGATCATGGTAGGAATCGCCTTCCGTCAGTTGATAGTCCAACGGATATGGGTCGAAATCCAGCGTGGTGTCCGCCACCAAACGCTCGTACTGCGCCGTGTCCGCCGGCAAGAAACGCACATACAGATGGGTGGGTTTCAAAATGGTTAAACTCTTCAGACCCGACCGTGCCGACAACGAATCCACGGAACGTTGCATGTTACGCAACAGGAACGGACTCTCGACCTTGGCCCCAAGGCGAATCTCACTACTTACGGTCTGTTGTTCACTGACCGGCTCGTTCAACACTTCATCCTTCTCGCAGGAAGAAAACAGGAGGGCAAACAGTAACCCACTCAAACAAAACAACTTGTGCAAACAATTTTTATTACTTTCGATAGAAAACATAATATAAAATTTTAATGTTACAAATTAGATTTTCCTTAATATTTACGATACATAACTTTTAAGATTATTGACACATTGCCGAAAATCGACAAGGCAAAGATATGATATATTTTAATAAAAAAAATAGTTTTTACCCCTAAATATTGTAAAATAAACATATTTTTTACATAACAATATGATAATGAAACAGATAACATGGAAGATTATTTGTCAAATTGAATAGATATATAGATTTACGACTTGACAATTTACGATTTACTATTTTTTGTCCTGGCAGGTGTATTGGGTAAATTATTAAATAGTAAATAGCTAAATAGTAAATGTGCAAATAGTAAATAAAAATTTCCCACTTAACTCATAACATATATGTTTTGAGAAGAGAAAAAAATTTCGCAAATTTGCGTGGATTTTTTCCGAAAGGTGTGAAATTCATATTTTAATCTAAAAATAGTAATCATAATGGCAAAAAGTGCATTGCAAATCGCTAGAGCCGCTTACCAACCTAAATTGCCTAAGGCATTCAAAGGTGGCGTAGCGCTCAAAGAAGGTAAAGCAACTGAGTCTGTTGCGAACCAAGCTGAAATCAAAAAATTGTTCCCTAACACGTATGGAATGCCTATCGTTACGTTCGAGGCCGCAGCTACAAAGTTGGCTATGGGCGACTTCAACGTGGGTGTAATCCTTTCCGGTGGTCAAGCCCCTGGCGGTCACAACGTGATCTCTGGTTTGTTCGACGGTATCAAGGCGTTGAACCCTAAGGGTAAATTGTATGGATTCTTGGGTGGTCCTAGCGGTTTGATCGATCACAAATACATCGAATTGACTGCTGACATCATCGACGACTACCGTAACACGGGTGGTTTCGACATCATCGGTTCAGGCCGTACCAAGTTGGAGGAGGAGTCTCAGTTCGACAGCGGTATCGAGATCTGCAACAAATTGGGCATCAAGGCATTGGTGATCATCGGTGGTGATGACTCCAACACGAACGCTTGCGTCTTGGCTGAGTACTACTTGGCAAAGAAGGCCGGCATCCAAGTGATCGGTTGCCCTAAGACAATCGACGGTGACTTGAAGAACGACCAAATCGAGACTTCTTTCGGTTTCGACACGGCATGTAAGGTTTACTCTGAGGTGATCGGTAACATCATGCGTGACGCTAACTCCGCTAAGAAATACTGGCACTTCATCAAGTTGATGGGTCGTTCAGCTTCCCACATCGCTTTGGAGTGCGGTTTGCAGACTCAACCAAACATCTGCATCGTTTCTGAGGAGGTAGAGGCTAAGAAGATGACTTTGGCTCAGATCGTCAACAACATCGCCGACACCGTAGCAGCACGTGCCGCTAAGGGTAACAACTTCGGTGTTGTGTTGATCCCTGAGGGCTTGATCGAGTTCATCCCTGAGATGAAGGTCTTGATCAAGGAGTTGAACGATTTGTTGGCTACCGAATCTGACGTCAAGACTGCTGTTTCCAAGCTTTCAGCTAACAGCAAATCCGTATACGAGAGCCTTCCAGAGGCCATCGCTAAGCAATTGACTTTGGAGCGTGACCCTCACGGTAACGTTCAGGTTTCTTTGATTGAAACGGAGAAATTGCTCATCGAGATGGTTAAGACCCGTTTGGCTGCCATGAAGGCTGAGGGCAAGTATGTAGGCAAGTTCTCAGGTCTCGGCCACTTCTTCGGATACGAGGGTCGTTGCGCCGCTCCTTCTAACTTCGACGCTGACTACTGCTACTCTTTGGGTTACAATGCGGCTAACTTGATCGCTACTGGCAAGTCTGGTTACATGTCATTGATCAAGAACACCACGAAGCCAGCTGACCAATGGATCGCTGCCGGTGTGCCTATCACGATGATGATGAACATGGAGCAACGTAACGGTAAGCAAAAACCAGTTATCCGCAAGGCATTGGTTGAATTGGACGGCGCTCCGTTCAAGGCTTTGGCCGCTAACCGCGAGAAATGGGCTATCGAGACTTCTTACGTTTACCCAGGCCCAATCCAATACTTCGGTCCTTCTGAGGTATGCGACCAACCAACTAAGACGTTGGCTTTGGAGCAGAAATAATAGTTCAAATTATTTCATAAAAAAAACTTCGGGGCAATCGCTCCGAAGTTTTTTTGTTATATGCTTACTATCTAGAATCACCCCAAATAGTAAATCGTAAATAATAAAATAGTAAATGAAAAATATCTAACGACACACGAAGCCAGCCTATCATTCCTTCGCATCTTCCTTCCACAAACTCTTCCACAGCATGGTTCCCTTGGCGGTCAACAAATAGCTTTGGCGCGGATGGCGGGGCTTGTCGGGGTAACGCATAGAGACGAAGCCTTGGGCGATAGCGGGATTAAGGCTATATTCAAGGAAATTCGCCCTGTCTCTAAGCCCAACCATATCCATCATTTCCTTTACCGAATATTGTTTGTCACCCATCGCCTTCACTAACCTGATTATATTTTTATTATCCGTATAAAATAAACTTGTAGGGGTACTTGTGGGGGTACTTGTAGGGGTGCTTGTGGGTTGTCCATCAGAGACCAGTTCTACGCCAAGGTTCGGCTGCACACTCCATTCCTTCGGGGGATGTATATGCAAATAGCGGTTACGCAAGTCCCATTGCTCCCCTAATAACAGATTGCGGAAAAAACGTTCAAGATAGAGAGGAGTGTATTCGACACCCTTCACCACATTCCTGTAGTTGGCACGGACAAGGGCATTGCGGAAATACCACGAGTGTTGAGCAAACAAGTCATTAGCCACATTGAAGCCCAATGAACGCAGATACTGGATAGTGAAGACAGCCGTTGTTCGGGTATTGCCTTCCGGGAAGGGGTGAATCTGCCAAATACCTGAAACGAAGCGGGTTATTCGTGCAATCATATCGTCTGTAGACAAGCCGGAATAGCCTTTTTCCCGTTCCTGCTCGATGTCATAATCCAACGCACGGCGCAAATCTTCCCAATTCAGATAGCTTACCGTGTCGCCTTCCAAGACCCATTCTTTTTTTGTGATATCATACTTGCGCAACTCACCAGCATGTTTCATCACGCCATCAAATATCCTGCGATGCACAGAGATAAAACCATTCGTGTTAAAAGCGAATGTGGGTTGTGAAAGCACCTTCATGATATTACTCGACACCCTATCCGCCTCCTCCATGTCAGCATCCCCTTCGTCATGGGTGGTCTTCGTGATATAATACTGATTGACAAGATGTTTGACCTCATCGATGGTGATCTCCCCCTCGATGTTCCTGCGGGCCGTCTCCTGCAAGAACTCGGACGTCTTCAGACCGTCCACCGCCTGCAGACCAATGGCCACACGCCACGCCTCGGCGAGCTCCCGCTTGGCGGGGTCACCCTGACGGATATACTCGTCGAAATTGATATATTGCGGTTTCTCAGCACTCATGTCTTAAAGCGAAGGCCTACGCACAGGCGAATCCAACCCGGAAAAACTCTTAACTCTTAATCCTTAACTCTTAATTCTTAACCGACTCTCATCCTCTCCGCAAATATACAAAAAATTTGCCATTTTTTCTCCCCCTTCCCCATCATAAAAAGTCACCACCACCCCGCCATCCCGTGTGCGATTTTGCGGAAAACATATTATCTTTGCATACGTAGCGTTACTATAAGATATGCAATTACCTACTCAATTCGAAGACTCGATGAAGGCTGCCTTGGGCGGCGAATATGACGCTTTCCGCGCGGCCTTGGAACAAGACCCGCAGGTGAGCATCCGCATCAACACGAGGAAGCTTCCCGTCCCGACGAAGGGTGCGGAGGTGCCTTGGTGCGCCACCGGACAATACCTGGACAAACGCCCTTCCTTCACGCTGGACCCGCTGTTGCATGCGGGCTGCTACTACGTGCAGGAGGCGAGCTCCATGTTCGTCGAGCAGGTCTACCGCCAATTCATCGACACGGAAGCACCCGTCGTGCTGGACCTCTGCGCCGCACCGGGTGGCAAATCAACCCATCTGGCTTCGCTCTTGGATGGCAAGGGTTGGCTGGTCTCCAACGAGGTGATGCGCAACCGTGTCAATATCCTGCGAGAAAACCTCATCAAATGGGGCGCCCCGAACGTGACGGTCACGAACAATGACCCAGCTGACTTCGGCAAGCTCACAGGTCTCTTCGACCTGATCCTGGTGGATGCGCCTTGCTCGGGCGAGGGCATGTTCCGCAAGGATGAGCAAGCGGTGGAGGAATGGAGCCCAGAGAACGTGCGCTTCTGCGCCGAAAGGCAACGGAGGATCCTTGCGGATGTCTTCCCTGCCCTAACGGAGGGTGGCATCCTGGTCTTCAGCACCTGCACCTTCAACGAGGAGGAGGATGAGCAGAACGTCCATTGGATCGCGGAGGAGCTGGGCGCGGAGATTCTCCGCATCAAGACCGACCCCTCCTGGAACGTGACGGAGACGGACGCCGGCTACCACTTCTACCCCCACAAGACCCGTGGCGAAGGGTTCTTCCTCTCTGCCCTGCGCAAAACGGAAGAGGAGCCTGCCTACAAGCGGAAGAAGAAGAAAGAGGCCAAGGTCGCCCTACCCCCTTCCGCCAAAGAGCTGACGAATTGGCTGACCGAACCCGTGAAACTGACCGCCCACAATGACGTGGTCTATGCCATACCGGCAGACCAAGCGGACTTAGTGGATATGCTCTCCGAGCACCTGCGTGTGCTACAGTCGGGCGTCGAGGTGGCTACCGTCAAGGGAAAGGATCTGATCCCTTCCCAGCACTTGGCGCTCGCCTGGACGTTGCGAAACGGGGTCTTCCTGACGGTGGACCTCTCTTGGCAGGAGGCGATCACCTACCTGAGGAAGGAGAACCTCACACTGCCGACCGACGCTCCGAAAGGCTATCTCCTGCTCACCTACCACTCCGTCCCGTTGGGCTGGGTAAAGAACTTAGGCAACCGTTGCAACAACCTACATACGCAGGAGTGGCGCATCCGCATGCAGGTGGACGGACTCGAATTCAATGATTTCTTGGAATTATGAAACTGACTTTCTTAGGAACAGGGACCTCGACAGGCGTCCCTTACATAGGCTGTAAATGTGCGGTGTGCAACTCCTCCGACCCCAAGGACAACCGGTTGCGTTGCTCCGCCTTGCTGGAAACCGAAGGCAAGAAGATACTGCTGGACTGCGGTCCGGACTTCCGCCAGCAAGCCCTACGTGCGGGTCTCACCCACCTCGACATCATCCTACTGACGCACAAGCACACCGATCACGTGGGCGGGCTGGACGATCTGCGCCCCTTCGGACGGGTACCGATCTACGCCAACAGATCCACCATCGCACACATCCACGAAGCCTATTCCTACTGTTTCGACAATGATTACAAGGGAATACCACAGATAGAGTTGCACCAGATACGCAACGAGAAGTTCACCACCTGCGGCATAGAGATCACACCCATACTGGCCTACCACTACAAACTGCCTAACTTCGGCTACCGAATCGGCAATTTCGCCTATCTGACTGATTACAAAACAATTGAAGAGAAGGAAATAAAGAAACTGATGGGCTTGGATGTGCTGGTATTGGATGCGTTGCGCTACACGGAGCATTTCTCCCACGCATCCGTCGGCGAGTCATTGGCGCTGGTGGAGCGCGTCAAGCCGAAAAGCGCCTACTTCGTCCATGCGAACCACGACATCGGACTGCACGAAACCGTGGAAGCCGCCCTACCGGAGAACGTCCATTTAGCCTATGATGGTCTAACGATTGAGTTTTAGGTAAATTTTTCGCGCACTATTTCACGATGAAGATGTCCTCGTTGTGACGCTTCATGTAGTACTGTTCCCTGGCATATTTCTCCAGGCTCGCCTTGTCCGTCTTCATCTCCTCCATCTTCTTCTCACACTCCGCGATACCCTTCTTGTTCATGTTGATTTCACTGGTCAACTCCCTGATCTTCAGATCATACTGCAGGTAATTCGACACGCTGTTCTCATCGAGGAACGCCAGCCAAGCACAGCCTAAACAGAAGACCAGCAAGTATTTGCTGGAAAAAACCTTCTTGAGTACAAGGCCAATCTTCTTGAATATATCCTTTGCTAACATGCTGCTCCTCCATTTTTCCGCAAATGTATGTTTTAGTTTCCGCTTTTGAAAATTTTCAAATCATTTTTTGGTCAACAGATGCGGGATTTTTACAATTCACAAAAGACAATCGCTATCCTTTTTATTGCGAAATTTTCCTATATTTGCTTATCACAGATTATAACCATTCTTATCACATGAAAAAGATATTCATTCTTCTAACGCTTATCTGCATGGTCCATACCGCTTTCGCCTGCATACACTGTGCGATCGGCCGAGGTACTTTTGATTACAAGTACAAAGGGAATGTCATGTCGGCATATGGTGTCACATACACTTCGAGCTATAAGGACGACAAAGAAAAGAGAGACACCTTCCATTTCTTCAGGTCTTATGACAAACAGCACAAGTGTCTCGTGTGGAGTGACAACAGCAAAACAGGATTCATATTCTATAGGTTCGGTGTATTCAACGGCCAATGGAGACCTGTTGAAATAAAGGATGACGTCGTCGACAGATCAGATGCGGAATACATATTCTCGGAGGATGGCAAGCTAGTTGAATCCATTTATCCAAACAGTAAAATTTATTATAATTCAGACGGAAAGGAATACTGCCACATATCCTATATCCGTCCCAATTTCATCAGAGAATACAAATATACTTACTACGACCAGAGAGGAAACGACACAGCAACAATCACTATCAACAGGATAAAAAACACCACCCATCGCACAAAAAAATTCTACAATCAAAAAGGTTATCTGACGGAGGTGTACGAAAATGACTCGTTGACTGAATATTATAAATACGATTCGGCAGGCTTACCAATAACCGACTCTTGCAAGATGAACCGCGATATAAGCTTCGAACGCGAGGAAGCGGGCTTGAAAACAAGGTATGAGTACTATAACGGTGCCCTATCGCGCATCACACGTTACGACGCAAAGGAAAATGAGATATACTACAAGGACTTAGACAGATACGAAGAGTGTTTCATGAAATATGACGAAAATAATAAAATAACAGAACGCAAAACGAATCGCTACAATAAAGTAAATATAGCATTGTACGAAAAGAGCGACAACATTGATGAGCCTGACATCTCTATGAGCTACAGGAATGACACATTGATCAGCATCTACAGCACAAAGGAAAACCGCACTGCAAACGAAGAGATCATCACGGAGATTGTTGGGGAGGAGGAAGATGGAAAGTTCAACCCCGACACCACCATCACCCGCACCACCTTCGATTCCAACGGCAACATCTTAAGCAAGAAAGAATTTAAGAATTCCAAGCTGGTGAACCATATCAAATACACCTACAGCAAACAAAGGAAACTACTTTCCATACAATCAAAGGAGAGTCTCACAGAGCTTCCTGATGAATTCAACAAAGAAAACACATGGGAAGAAAGACTGACATACAACAAAATAGTATACAAATACGACAAACAAAACCATCTCCATTCGGTGAACGTACTGGATGGCAAAACCATTAAGCTCTCTGGTTATTACGCCAACGACCGCCTCGTCACCGTAAGGGAAACGACGGACAATGGCACCCAAATCCTAACGACATACACCTACGATTCTGTCGGCAATATTACCGAACGGATAAGAAATTCAGAGGGAGTTGAGTCGATAACAAAGACGACGTTCGTTTATTACGATGAGTAGGGAAAGCGGGAACGACCGCACCCATCCACCTGCCTAGATCACAAGTCGAGGCAGGTGAAATCCTCCTTTCTTTTCTGAAAAGCGTTCATAATACGAGCCATTTGGGAGGAATTTTGTACTTTTGTGAAAATCTAATGTTTTGAAATACCTGTAATGATGAACTCATCCTATCGTCCACGCAATCCCGGCCACGATTATTACGGCAAGGGTGTTTATCTCATCACGCTGGTGGTGAGAGGGAGGGAACCGTTGCTTGCTTCGTTCTCGTCTGAGGGTGGCTACGAAAAGCTCGTCCCGACAGTGCTTGGGGAAGAACTGCTCCTGTTCTGGGGCCAGACCGCCGAGCGGCAAGCAGCGCATGGCAACCGTGTGGTGACACATGCCTGCGTATGCATGCCCGACCATTTCCACGGGGTGATAGAGGTGCTGGAACCCATGCAGTGGAATTTGGGGGATATCATGCAGGGACTAAAAGCGGCTTGCACTAGTCAGTGGTGGCAGATGCAAGGAATGGCCTCATCCAACGGTCGACCGAATTCGATCGACCGAGACGACCCAAACATTCCTGCCTGGATGCGGACGAAGGCTACCATCTACAACACAGAGGGAGCTCTGATTCGCCACCTCTCCAAAAAACAGAGGCAAGAATACTACGCCCTAATAGGGCGTGAGCGCCGCCCCCTGTTCGACGACAACTACGACGACACGGTCTGCATCGACGAGCGGCACCGAGCCGCGATGATCGCCTATGTGCAGGACAACCCACGTCGCGCACTCTTGCGACGAGCCATGCCCGACGTGATGAGACGATGTCTTCATGTGCGGTTGGCGGGACGTAGCTATGGGGCATTTGGCAACCTCTTCCTGTTACGATGGGCCCGTAGGATACAGGTGCAGTGCCACCGCAAGCATCCCACGACCGGGGAACCCTACGAAGAGACGGCCGACTATGCCCGCCAGCACGACCGATGGGTGGCAGCCATCCTTGAAGGCTCCACGGTGATTGTGACGCCAGGCATCTCCCGTGGCGAACTGCAGATGAAAAACGAGTGTTTGGAGAAGGGTTATCCGCTCATTCATATACAGAAAGAACCCATCACGCCCTATTGGAAACCAGAGCGACAACGCTTCGACGCCTGCGCCAATGGCAGTCTGCTCATCCTTGCGCCTTGGGGACTCGACCAAATGCCAGATGTGGACGGTGTCCCTTCCGATAGCGATTACAGCTGTTTCCATAACCTGAACCGCCTGGCAGAGGAAATCTGTTCGTTCATGGGGAAGGCTAAAATTATTAGGAGGTAAGAGAGAATAATTCTCCCTATATTAAAAAATGGGTATATTTGGGATTCGTAAAACGCAATTCAATGATTTAACAATAAAATTCATCACGACATCCATGAAACACCTATTCCTCCTCATCATCCTCCTCTCCACCACAATAACCCTCGTGGGCAAACCGCACCAACTTAAAAGCAAGGGAAAGGAGGCTAATATCATACCCAAAGAGTGGACAATGATATGCGAGACGAAAGGAGACTTCAACAACGATGGATATAAGGATTGGGCCTTCGTAGCAATGTCTGATGATTCCACCGCCAATATGGAGGAATGTATTGGTAAGATGAAATGTTGGAGTCCTACCCTTGCCATCTATTTTGGCACAAAGAGAGGAAAATTCAAGCAATTCGCTTGTTGGGATACCATTATGTCGAGCGAGGAATATGCATCAATCGAACATAATATTAGTATCGACACGAATGAGGAAAACTATCTAGAATTAGGTTGTAGTACATGGCATGGGACAGGTACATGGAAAGTTCCTTATGTCTCCTACACATTTCGGTTTCAAGATAACAAATTCCAACTGATTGAACGTGATGTTCAGGAGTTCGACAGAGCGACTCAAACAACAGAGTATTGGCACTATAATTATATCACAGGAGAAAACACGTATCAAATTGATTACGGAGAATACGATCCAAACAAACCAGAAGAAGATGAAGAAGTAGATGATGATGATGAACGTGGCGAAACAGACAAAAACAAGGAGAATGTTGAAAAGCCTAAATTGTTAATACTGGGCGAATTCGAGTTGTGGTGAATCATCCACGCAACAACTATTTCAACCATAAATTAGTAGCAAAATCTAACGCACAACTCCCAAAATCCATCCGAAATCAGACCCGACCGATCTCCACAACCGAATTCCCTCCCCCCCCAACGAAAAAAGCGGACAGGGATATACCCCGCCCGCTTTCCTATATCGAATCCAATCCTAGGATTAGAGGTTCGCATTGTATTTCTTCCAGTCAGCGACTGCAGGAAGAACGCCCATGCCGATCACCTCGTCACGCATCTTGCAAAGGTGCTCGTAAGAAGCGTCCAAAGCCTTCTTCTCATCAGCTGAGAGGTTAGCCTCCGTGTAAGAAACACCGTTCTCGTCGATGGTTGACTTCATGGCCATACATACGTTCTTGTAACCGTACATGCCGTCCTTTACGAAGCAGCCTGCAGGCAAAGTGAACTTCTTGCCACCCATAGCAGCCTCGATCATCTCGATAGCCACGTATGCAGGGCTCAAGTTGGAAGAACGTCCACGAAGAGCGATGATGTTAGAACCGCCTTGAATAGTCTTTTGCTTGATCTCCTCGAACTTGTCAGCTGGGATGTTGTACTTAGAAAGAGGCTTGCCCATTACCATCACGTCTGAAGTTACAGGGACCATCTTCTCTCCGTGTCCACCCAACGTAGCGCAACCGCTAACCGCATACTGAGGGATACCGAAGTACTTAGCCAACTCACTCTGAAGACGAGTAGAGTCCAAACCAGCCAAAGTAGTCACTTGGTTAGGCTTCAAACCAGACTTAACCAACACAACCAAACCAGTCACGTCAGCTGGGTTGAAGATAACGACGATGTGCTCGCACTTAGGACAATATTTCTTTACGTTGTCACCGAAGTCAGCAGCGATCTGAGCGTTGCCCTTCAAAAGGTCCTCACGGGTCATACCCTCCTTACGAGGAGCACCACCTGAAGAGATGATGAAAGAAGCGCCAGTCAAAGCCTCCTCCACATTGTCAGTGAACGTGAAGTTAACGCCCTCGAAACCGCAGTGACGCATTTCCTCGTAAACGCCCTCAAGACCCTTCAAATATGGATCGTAAAGCGTGATATTGTTTGTTAAACCCTTAACAGCGGCCAATTGAGCCATTGTAGAACCGATAGCACCAGCGGCACCAACGATAACCAATTTTTTGTTAGATAAGAAACTCATACTATAATTGTTTTTTAAAAGTATTTATCGCATTACAATTTCACGCAAAGTTAAAAAATAAATCACTTCGCGCATACATTGTGAAGGGGTAATATCTTACAAATTAAACAATTTTTTCAAATCGTCCGTCTTATCGGTTTTCTCCCAAGTGAATAGCTCCACCTCCTTCGTGAAGGTTTTCCCTGAGCAGTCCGTGAAGGTCTTGGTCACCACCTGAGGCGTTCTACCCATGTGTCCGTACGAAGCAGTCTCCTCGTAGATCGGATTGCGGAGTTTCAGACGGTCCTCGATGGCCTTCGGACGCATGTCGAAGATCTTGCTCTCCGCGATCTTACGAGCGATCTCACCGTCGCTCAGTTTCACCTTCGCGGTACCATACGTGTTGACGAAGAGGTTCATCGGGTCGGCCACACCGATAGCGTAGGCCACCTGCACCAACACCTCGTCCGCCACGCCAGCGGCAACCAGGTTCTTCGCCAAATGTCTAGCGGCATATGCGGCGGAGCGGTCCACCTTGGAAGGGTCTTTACCCGAGAAGGCGCCACCGCCATGGGCACCCTTGCCTCCGTAGGTATCCACGATGATCTTGCGGCCCGTCAAACCAGTGTCTCCGTAAGGTCCACCGATCACGAACTTACCGGTAGGGTTCACCAACAGTTTATAATCACCCTGCAAGAGGGATTTGTATTCGGCATGTTTGCTGACCAAACGCAGGATCAGGATATTGCGCACATCCTCTTCGATCTTCTTCACCATCTCCTCGTCCGCCTTCAGTTGGTTCTTCTCGTCTGTGATGAACTCGTCATGCTGCGTGGAGAGGACGATGGTGTCCACCCTTTTCGGTTTATTGTCGTCGCCATACTCGATGGTCACCTGCGACTTGGCGTCCGGGCGCAGGTAGGTCATCTCCTTCCCCTCGCGACGTATCTGGGACAATTCGCGCAACAGGTTATGCGCCATATCTAACGGAAGAGGCATCATGCTCTTCGTCTCGTTACAAGCATAACCGAACATCATGCCTTGGTCGCCGGCACCCTGGTCCAACGGATTGGAGCGCTCCACGCCACGGTTGATGTCAGGAGATTGTCCATGGAGAGCATTCAGGATGCCACAAGACTCGCTGTCGAACTTGTAATCGCTCTTCGTGTAGCCGATTTTACAGATGACACGACGGGCGATGTCCTGCTCGTTAATTTGTGCAGTCGTTTTCAACTCGCCGGCAAGGATCACTTGTCCGGTCGTAACTAAAGTTTCGCAAGCAACTTTCGACTCAGCGTCTTGAGCCAAAATGTTGTCCAGAATAGCGTCGGAAATTTGGTCAGCGACTTTGTCTGGATGTCCTTCGGAAACAGATTCCGATGAAAAAAAATAAGCCATTATTTTAAGACTTTTAAGTTATGTATGTAAAGGGGATATAACAGATAGCTCACAAGTAACATTTTAGCATTTTTTTCTGTGGTTGCAAGCAATCAAATCTATCCACCAAATGTTATGCAAAATTAGGAATAATTTTTATCCAAGGAAAATATATAACAGAAATTTTATCAACATTTATTTAATATATGCAGGGACGCACTCGGTACGTCCCTGCAAGCTTACGAGTCATATTCTTAGAAATAATACATCAGGATAGCCACCACCCTGTTGTTAGTGACTTCATGCGAGTTGTCCGCCTTGCCACTCTTCAGATTGAGCGTTCCGTACGCCGCCGTTGTGCGCTCGAACTCGACACCGAAGGACCAGTGTTTCAGATCGTAGCAGACCATTGGGGCGATGCGGTAGGCGTAATCCAAGTTATTGAAGCCGAAAACATAGGTTGAGGATTGGGTCAAGAGAGGATCTTCAGAGCCGAGGTTCTTCATGTAACCCAAGAAGAGACCGAACTTCCACGTTCTACCATAGACCACATCCAACCAAGAGGTGGAGTTCTTCAGGTTGGTCCACACATAAGCGCCATCCACAGTTTGATTAGACAAGCCAAAGCCGCTCAAGAGCAGAAGGTGTGACATATTACCACCATAGATGGTTTTCGCCTTCACCTGCCACTTGCCATCCAACGAGTGGTACTGCACATAGGCGTCAAATGCGCAAGAGGCAATATGATCCTCCGTTTTGACGGAATAGGTCTCGCCCAAGTACTTAACATCCATGGACTCCGGCATGGAAAGACGCATCACATCCGCACCCAAGCCCAATGTCCAACCATCCTTTTTCCAATCGTAGCCGAAATAGAACTCAGGCATCTTGCCTTTCGTCATATAGGAGCTAGTTCCTCCATTCGGACCCGTCGTCGTGTATTGGAACTGCCAGATCGCAGAGGTGAAAAGACGGTTGTGGGCATCCATCTGCCAATTCAGGCGGACCTGCGGACTTCTGTTGAAAGGTTGGAACGGGCTACCCGTCGCCAAACTCTGGATATTAGGGACCACATCCCCGAACATCGGGTGCCACGTCTGACCCATGATCAAGGAGAGTTTCTGCCATTGGAGGTCGAAATGCGCCTGACGCAAACGAATGATGGTCGGACTACCGCCAAAACCAGCGAAGTCACCCTCCACAACACCCAACGTCTTGGCTTTCAAGAAATCAGGACCCGTGATGCGAACACCCAAGCGGGTGGCGATGCTCAAAAAATTGGTGGAAGAGATGCCATTCATATCCTGGCCATCCTCATTCAGTTGTTTGTCATTCGGAATGATATAGAAAAGACCATTCGCAGTCTCGAAATTGGTGCGAGAGTCGTAATAGAAATCATTTCTGAAGAAACCATAAGGCTTGAACTCGAAACGCTTGGTCTTCAATGCGACCCCTTCGTCGGTTTTCAAAACCTCAACCTTCCTGGTCTTGGCATTTTCGGCCTTAATGCCATATGTAGCCGTCACCTCCTCCTGGGCAAATGCGCTTCCCAAAGAGACGACCAAGCACGCAACGCATGCGATTCCACGGAATGTAGCCATACAAAATATATCTTTCTTTTAAAACTGCGCGAAGATAGTAACAACAAATCACAAATCAGTCATTTAATAGATTTTTTTATTTACGATTTAGCTATTTACGATTTACCACTTGGATTTACTATTTAGCTATTTACAATTTACTATTTGGATTTACCATTTGACTATTTACGATTTACTATTTGACCATTTGTAATCATATAATTTTTAGCGATTTACGATTTACTGTTTTAATTATTTGACTATTTACGATTTAGCATTTTAGAGGCACAAAAAAACTGGAACCCGTCCAACAACGAGTTCCAGTCCGACGAATATGTGAACTAATCAACGGTTCATTCCTTGTTTGACGCCTCATCGAGCAATCTCACCTTCTCGACGATCGTATCACGCTCACGTTTAAGCTTTTGGATCTTATTGGCCATGTCCTTGATCAGGCTCTCCGCATTCTTGGAAGAGACGGAGAAGAAGCCGATATTATTCTCATATGTGGATATTTCTGAGGTCAAGGCCTCATATTGACGGAGCAAACGCTTCCGCTCAGACATAAGTTTCTGCTCGCCCTTCTCCGCCATGTCCTTGACGTTCTCCTTGAAGACATCCAACTGACGAGCCGACTTGTCCACATTCAGTTTGTCAAACTTATCATCGATGGCAGCCTTGTAGGCGTTGTACACCTTATCCTTATCCTTGAAAGGCACGTGACCCACCGCATTCCACTCAGCAATCAACGACTTCAGTTCATTGAACGAAGCGTCATGATCATCACCAATAGGGATGTTCTTTATCTTTTCGATGATCTCCTTCTTCTTCTTCAGGTTGTCATCCTGCTCCACACGCTGGGACTTGAACTGTTCGCCCTTCTTAGCGAAGAAGTAGTCACATGCGGCAAGAAACCTCTTCCACACAGCCTCGGACTGTTTCTTAGGCACGGCGCCAATCTTCTTCCAATCCTGCTGCAACTTCACGAAGAGGTCTGACGTGGCTTTCCAGTCGGTACTATCTTTGTTCGCCTCCGCCTTCTCACAGAGAGCGATTTTCTTCGCCAAATTCTCGGAGAGCTGATCCTTCACGTTGCGGAAGTATTCGTTCTTCGTCTTGAAGAACTTATCGCAAGAGGCGCGGAAACGCTCGTAGATGGCCACATTGTCCTTCTTAGGGGCGAAACCGATCTTCTTCCACTCCTCCTGTAGGGCAAGAATCTCGGTCGACTTGTCCTGCCACTCCTTGAACGAATTGATGGCGGAAAGATCAATGGCCTCGATCTGCTCACAGAGAGCGGTCTTCTTCGCCAAGTTCTCCACCTCACCGGCACGGAGCTGTTCGAAGTAGTCATGGTGACGTTTGTTGATGACGGTCGAAGCCTCCTTGAATCGGTTCCAGATGGACTCGCGGTTCTCACGGGAAACCGGACCGATCTCGCGCCACTCGTCGTGCAACGCCTGCAATTTCCTGAACGCAGGGACGATCTCCTTCTCATTGGCAAGCGCCTCGGCCTGCTCGCAAAGGACCACCTTCATCTCTAAGTTCTTGCGGAAATCGTAGTCACGCAACTCATTATTGATCTTCAGATTATCGTAGAAACTCTCCACGCATAGTTGGTAAGCGTTCCAAAGGGAGTTCACCTCGCTTTGCGGCACTGGGCCGACAGCTTTCCAGTCCTGTTGCAATTTTTGGAATGAAGGCACCTTCTTGCCGAAGTCCTCCTCGTTCTCGAGCAATTGCTTCAGTTCGTCCAAGATGCGCTTCTTTTCCTCCAAGTTCTTTTGCTTCTCAGCCTCCGCACGTTGGAACTCAGCGATACGCTTATCTTTATAGTTTTGTAGAATCTCTTTCAGTTCCGTATCCAAAGGGTTCTCGGCCGGCTTGAAGTCCTCAGGGAGCCCACCGTCCTCGATGAAACGTTGTTTCAGCTCCTCGTTCTTCGCGCGAAGTTTCTTATAGAAGTTGTATTTGATGGCATCCATTTTACTCCTTAGCGAGGAATACGACTCAGGATTGCTCTTCATCAACTCCTTTGCCTTCTCCACCAACTCACCTTCCGTCATACTTCCGAAATCCTCAAACTCAGGGGTTTCCTCCACAATAGTGGACTCAATCGCATCTTGTTCCGTAGAAATCTCATCAACAGAATCCACTCTCTCAGTAACGTCTTTCACGTTTTGTTCATTTACATCCATGGCTACCAATTTTAGGGAAGCAACTAAGCTTCACCCGATTAAACTTACAATTCAAGCATCCGATCCAAGGCGGAGAAAGCTTCTCATCTCCCCTTCCCGAAGTGCTTGGCACTACATCTCACATCGAACTCTTCACAGCGAAATCTTCGACACGTATCGCAAATTTATGAAAACATTTATTTCACAACAAAACAAAAACGCACAAATTCTCACAAAATCGAACAAAAACCAGCAATTTCATTGAAAAGAGTGTCTTATGAAGGGTAATATTCTCAATTCATTCCCCGAATATTCCTTCCTTCACCCCTTTTCTCCTTACCCCATGGGCCATCCATTCAACCCTGAATAAATCATAAAAATCAATTTTTTAAAGCCAACTTCAAATAAAAAACATTAACTTTGGAGCATGGAAATAGCATTATACATACTAAGCGGAATACTCATCCTCGCAGGGTTGATCGGTTGCATACTGCCCGCCCTCCCCGGACTTCCCTTGGCGTACGTGGGCATCATCTTGCTACACTTCACCGAACGGGTGGACTTCACCACCCAACAATTGATCTTCATGACAGCCGCCATGATCGTGGCACAAGTACTGGACTACATCCTGCCCGCCTGGCTCACCAAGAAGGTGGGCGGCAGTAGGCTGGGCACCATAGGAAGCATCGTCGGACTCATCGTCGGTTTTTTCTTTCCACCCCTCGGGCTCATTGTCGGACCATTCCTCGGTGCGGTAGTCGGAGAACTGCTGAACGGTGAAGGGACGAAAACAGCGCTGAAGTCAGGCGCAGGTTCCTTCCTTGGATTCATCCTGACCACAGGCTTAAAGATCGCAGTATGCGGACTATACATCTGGTATTTCATCAAATCATTCGTATAAAAGAGGGGAACCATTTGAGAACCCGAACAAAATAAGTAAATTCGCGGAAAAGAGAATTTTAGACAAATGGATCAGAAACAGACTGCAATTCTATTGGTCCACTGCCCCGACAAGCAAGGCATCCTGGCGGCGGTGACCGACTTCATCAATGTGAACAAAGGAAACATCGTATATTTGGACCAACACGTGGACTATGTGCAGAACACCTTCTTCACGCGTATCGAGTTCGACCTCGCGAACTTCATCATTCCAAGAGATAAGATCGAGGAGTATTTCAGGACACTCTTCGCCAACAAGTACGAGATGGACTTCAAGCTCTACTTCTCAGACGTGAAGCCTAAGATGGCCATCTTCGTCTCTAAGATGTCCCACTGCCTCTTCGACATTCTCTCCCGTTACTTCAACGGAGACCTGAACGTCGAGATTCCTTTCATCATCAGCAACCACCCGGACCTCGCCTGGATCGGAGAGAAGTTCGGCATTCCTTTCCACGTCTTCCCTATCACGAAGGAGAACAAGGCGGAACAGGAGGCGAAAGAACTGGAGTTGCTGGAGAAGGAGAAAGTGGACTTCATCGTGCTCGCCCGCTACATGCAGATCATCTCCGAGGATATGATCAAAGAATACCCGAACAAGATCATCAACATCCACCACTCTTTCCTTCCCGCTTTCGTGGGTGCGAAGCCATACCATGCCGCCTACGAGCGTGGCGTGAAGATCATCGGAGCCACCAGCCACTACGTAACGAGCGAGTTGGACGCTGGTCCGATCATCGAACAGGACGTTGCCCGCGTGACCCACAAGGACACCGTGCAATCCTTCATCCACAAGGGACAGGATTTGGAGAAGATCGTCCTCTCCAGGGCCGTGGAGAAACATATCGACCGAAAGGTGCTGGTCTACAAGAACAGAACGGTCGTCTTCAGTTAATCTAAAGAAACATGAGACAAGGGGCGGGAGATCTTCCGCCTCTTTTTTTACGATGGAAACGACTCCCGAACTATCCGCCTACATCCGCGCTCACCGCAACGACGATGTGAGACAGTTAGCGCTCAGCGACCAAAAGAGACTGGGCGATGCGCTGAACTATGCGCTAAACCAAATCGGCGGATGGCAGAAGGCCAAGGAGAAGATTCCTTCGTGGAGCGAAATCGACGACCTCGTCTACCCTCCCCACCTCTCCATGGAACAATGTTCTTCGGAGCGGACCGCAGCCTACAAGGCATCGCTCGTGCAGGGAGACTCCTTCACCGACCTGACTGGCGGATTCGGGGTGGACTTTGCCTTCATCGCACAAAATTTCAGGCAAGCCACCCTAGTCGAGCGGAGTGCGGAATTGTGCGAAATAGCTATGCACAACCTGCCTCTCCTAGGACTTCCCCACGCCATGGTGGTGAACGGTGACGGCATCGATCACCTCCGTCAAATGGAACCCGTCGACGTGATCTTCATCGATCCAGCCCGCAGGGACCAGCAAGGCAGAAAGACCGTCTCCATCGCAGATTGCGAGCCCAATCTCTTAGAAGTGTTGGAGACACTACGCACCCATGCGAAAAAGGTATTGATCAAATACTCACCCATGCTGGACATCTCATTGGCCGTCAAGGAACTGAGGCAGGTGGAGAGCGTCCATGTCGTCTCGGTGGAGAACGAGTGCAAGGAGTTGCTCTTCCTGCTGGGCGAAGAGGCTACGGGGAACCCAGCGTTCCAGTGCGTGAACCTCACCAAGAAGGGAGAGACCCGCTACACCTTCACTCCAGAGGAGGAACGCAACGCCACCATACGCCAAGCGGGAGAGATCGGAGCATACCTCTACGAGCCCTACAGTTCGCTACTGAAGGCGGGGGCCTACAAATCCCTCTGCCAGCGCTTCTCCGTGGACAAATTAGCCGTCAGCAGTCATCTCTACACCTCCGACAATTTCATCGAAGCGTTCCCCGGCAGGGCATTCCGCGTCATCGACACCTTCACGCTCAACAAGAAGGAGGTGAAAGAGCACTTAGGAGGCATCACAAAAGCCAATATCGCCGTGCGCAACTTTCCGCTAAGCGCCAACGAACTACGTAACAAGCTAAAAATCAAGGAAGGCGGTGACATATATCTTTTCGCCACCACGCACATGGAGAAGAGGCTGGTGGTCATGTGCGAGAAAGCATAGAGGCATCACCGGCTCCACCTGTTATAAGCATCATTAACCATATCATTCCAGACAACAAGTTCCAGACAGATAAATAATTCATTTTGGAAATAAAACAAAAAGGACGTGCTCCCAAAGGAAACACGTCCCATAAAAAGTATCGAATCAATCACTTCCAGAATCGGTAAGTGATATCCTCCTTAGACAAATCCTTTCCGATTTTGTACAATCGTTGGTTGGTAGTCCGTTCCTTAAGGCAACCTTTGGAAGGCACATAAGGACCCAGTTTGATGTAGTCGAAACGATCCAGCGGCATATCCTTTGGCAGGCAATTCCTTCCGGAATACCACCCCACCTTCAAGCTATGGTCGCCAAAGGCATGCACCAATGCAGCCATATCGGCTACTGCCATCGGATCCGCGTCACCTCCCATGAAGCAGACGCATGTAATGTTCTTTCCATACACACCCAAGAGTCCGAGGAGCTCCACCTCCGTCAAATCCTTTCCGATATTGCGCATCAGCTGCGGGCTGTGACAACCCACACAATGATTAGGGCAATTAGACAAATTGATGGCGAGCGTCACCTCATCGGGTATCTCTTGGAATACCACATCGTAATCGACGTACTTCAGCATATCCCCAAGAAAAAATTAGTATTTAGCATAGAAGCGACGAGCCGCCTCTTCCTGACGAGGCTCGGAGAAGTTGCTGACACGCTTCATGTAACCGATCACACGCGTCAAGTAGTCAACATTCTTGCTATGGCAAGCCGGGCACTCCTTCAAATATCTCTTATCAATGTTTCCGCAATCGTTGCAGATGGTGTTCGGGATGTTGAACGTGAAATAGTTGCAACCCTCGTCCGCAGCCACACGCAACAACTGTCTGTATTGTTGTTTGGAGAGATGCTCCTCCAAGTTCATGTGCAGCGCAGAGCCACCCGTCAAATGCTCGATATACTTCTTTCCGTGGAGTTTGAACTTATCCACCACGTTCAATGAAGTGTCCTCCACCACGTAGAAGTAGCTATTGTAGCAATCACGAGGAACGACATAACCATCCTCACGGTCCCACTTCGCATGCTTCACGCCCACGTTCTCCGCAGGGATCATTTCGCAGTTGAACATCACCTCCTTGGTACGGTATTTCTTGTTGTACTGCTCCACCAAGCCCAAGACGTTCTGCACGAATTTCACATAGTCCGGATTGTCCTTGATCTCGATGCCGAGGAATTCAGCCGCCTCCACCAATCCGTTCACACCGATGGTAAGGTACTGACGGGACATGTTGATGTAACCCGCATCGAACAAAGGAAGCAAGCCACGCTTCTGGAAGTCCTTCAGGTTCTCGTTATAGGCGAGCTGCACCTTATGCACGAGGTCCACCACCTCCTCCAGGAAGGAGAGGTAAGGCACACCGTTCTTCACCGCATATTGGATGCAACGGTTCAGGTTGACGGTCAAGACGCTCTTCGAACCCGTGGAAACACCACCGGCACCCAGCGTGTAGCTGAATCCGTTGTCCTGGATTTCGTTCCTCAAGCGGCAGCAGCTACTCAAGGAGTCCGCATTGTCGCTGATGTAGGTGAAGAAAGAATGGCCCTCGGCGTACATCTCCGCCGTGAAGTCGCCCCACTCCTCGTCCTTCACCTCACCGTTCTCCGTGAGCAAAGCCATCGTCTCGACCGGGAAGGTCAAAGGAGTCTTCGTGCGCTCCTTGTTGAACCATTTCATGAAACGTTTCTGCAGCCAGCTGAGCGACTCCCAATCAGGCTTGGAGCCATCCGGGAAGATGAAGTTCTCGAACAGGCTGTTGAAATAATACCTGTCGTAGTATGAGATGTTCCAGAACACCGCCTGGAAGTTACGCGCGCCAGTAGGCTGGTTGATGGAGTAGACGATCTGCTCGAAGCAATCCGTGATCACCTTGTCCAGACTACGTTGACGGACAGAAAGATCCACCACACGATCAGGGTCTTTGTAATAGTCACGGCCATACTCCCTTCCGATGAAGTAGTTCATGTACATCAGGAACTCAGGCGTGGCGCAGGCGCCGCTCAACATGCTGGATACCATGAAGACCATGTTCACGAAGCCCCCGCAGAATGATTTCAGGTTAGACGGCTGCTTGGAGTTACCACCGATGGAGAGCGTTCCACCGATGAGCCACGGGTACATCGTGATACTTGCGCAGTAGTTCGCCAAGCTCGTCTCATCGTTCTTATAGATAAAGTGGGTGTTTAGCAATTGTAAATATTTATCGGAGATCTCCTTGCCATACATCTCCTTCAAGCGGTCTGTCAACAGACGACGGTTCAAGCGAATAAAATTCGACTTAGGCAACTCACCAATCAACGTGGCGATGTTCTTGTTCTCCACGTTCGCGTTCGCGTCGTACTTACTGCCCGTCGCAGAGTTCGTGGCGTTACAGTAGTCGATGAGGAATTTCAACTTGTTACGGACCTCACGATCTTCGAGGTGTTGTTGACGATAGAGGATGTAAGACTTCGCCACCATGTAATACTTTTCGGACATCAAAGCCACCTCAACCTGGTTTTGGATCTCCTCCACACTCATACCGTTGTGGATACTCACCCTGCTCAGAATCTGAGTCAGGATCTCCTGCGTGGCGAAACTACCTACAGAAAGGAACGCACGTGAAATAGCGTTCTTAATTTTGTCGATGGAAAAAGGTTCTACAGCGCCATCTCGCTTAACGATGAAAATATTACCGCTCATTATTATTTTTTTTATATTACTTACACACGATTATGGTTTGCATGGTTACTGTCAATGGTAATCCGAAAAGACACGAAGCGAAAAACATACCGAATTTTAGACAGAAAACGACTAAACATATTTCACATCACAAACGCTTCGACACCCTAGCTTTCGAATATATCATCAAACACTTCTTAGGCAGGTTACAAAATCAACCAACACATTCTGCCGTCTACAGGATATTCTTCAACGACATTTTCGAATGGGAAAGAACACATAGCCTCTGACAACACATACATACTATCCATTTTCCCCTCTAAATCAATACCTAAAAAGAGCAGCACAACGCTCTTGTCTGCACACACAAAAATATATAATAATACATCATTTTCACCATAATGGAGCATAAAAAGTTATTAACATGCGTAGACCCCCGATTACCACTAAGTTTTCCCATTCGGACAACTTCAGAATCCATATTATACGCAAAGTTATCCGTACATTGAAAAATATCAATTTATAATTTGTTATATACTAGCAACTTAAATGTTTTTATACAAATAAACCGAACAAAAAAGTTTCCCAAAACGAAAACCGACGGTTCATGCTGGGCGAATCAAAACAGACGACTTGAAAGAACAAAAAAGGGGCGCGAATGATCTTCGCGCCCCAACTTTATGTGAGATGAATTTGATTACCAAGCGTACTTCAACATGGCACAAAGTCTGTTGTTAAAGACATCACGGGTAGCTTCCACATCAGCCCATGAATTAATCGAATCACCATATCCGACATTCGTGAGCTCATACTCCAAACCGAACGTCACGCCACTGATCGTATAAGAAACGGCAGGGCAGATACGCCACATGTAGTCGATGTTCTTCACCGAGTTACGGCAATATACCTGGTTGCCCTTAGCCAGCTCATCCTTCGAGCCCAAGTTTTTGGAGAAACCACCGAAGAGGTTCACCTTCCATTTGCTTCCATAGCACAAATCGAACCAACCGGTAAGAGAACGGATTGGCGTATACTTCTGAGAACGGTTCGCCTCAATCTCAGAGACACCGAAACCATTGTACATGCTCAAATGGCCTGTATTCTCCGCCAAAAGCCCCTTAGCCTTCACGGAGAACTTGTTCCTCGCGTAGCTCATATACAACATCGGAGAGCAAGAGGTCAAACGCTCGTCCACCTTCACCTTCTTTTCCTTTGTCTCTGTAACCAAGCCATTATCATCAACCAAGAAATTACCATTTTCGTCCTTCTTATACACTTCATACGTTACCGTTGCGGTCGTACGAGGCACAATGGAGATGATATCCAATCCGTAACCGATCTTGAACCCATTGTTGGAATAATCGACGCCCAAGAACATCTCAGGGATCTTATTGAACTTAGGGTCATACTCAGACGGGCCCGTCGTCTTATACTGGAACTGCCACAAAGCGGCATAAGTGAAGTTCATGTTAGACAACTTGAAGTCGTAACGCAATTGAGGCGAACGGCTGAAAGGCTGAAATGGAGAACCGGAAGCCAAGGCGAGCACCTCAGGAAGATCGCCTGTCATCGGGTGCCAAGCCTGACCCATCAACAAAGAGTGCTTATTTCCTCTCCACTGCATCTTGTAGTATGCTTGGCGGAGACGGAGCATAAAGTTATTGGTTGAGAATCCGCAGAAGTCAGCCTCAATCTTAGCGGTCACATCCGCATTCAATGCGCGCACGCCCGACATGTTCAAACCGAGACGCGTCGTGATGGCCAAGAAATTCATTTCAGACTCGCCATTCAAATCATACTCGGAATTGTCAGGAGCGTAAGACTCATCCTTAGGGATCTGGCAAAAAAGGCTAGCGATGGTACTGTAAGTCTGACGTGAATCATAATACATATAGTCACGAACAAAACCATACGGTTTCAATGACACTTTCCCACCATTCTTAGGTTTGTCGGAGAGTTCCTCCTCAGATACTACTTGTGCGACAATCGTGTCTTGTGCGAACATCGCGTTCACAGACAAAAGCATAGCCGCTGCTACGAAAAAACGTTTCATTTTTAATGATTAATTAAGAAAAAGACTACGAGTCGCGGCGAAAAGACGCCACAACTCGCAGTATGGTTTACTATTTTTTACGAATGAACACATCCAATTATTTCAACATTCCGCTAAAGTTGAACAACACGAAATAGCCGATGACAAGGCTGATGATGCCGACGATGATACCCACCGTTGCCATCTCGCTCTGTTTGATGAACCCTTTCGAGTAAGCGATAGCGTTCGGAGGAGTGGAAATCGGCAAAGACATGGCGAACGAAGCGGAAAGCGCAAGACCTACGATCAACGTGGTAGCGCCGCCATAAGGAGCCAACTTCTCCGCCATGGTCGGATCTTGTGCCAAAGCGCAGAAGATAGGAATCAACAAAGCCGCAGTGGCAGAGTTGGACATGAAGGTGGACATCACCAAACAAAGGATACCCGAACCAATGATCAAAGCGAAGATAGACCACGTATCGAACGGAATAGAGCCCACAATATGTTTAGACATCGTCATGCCATCAGGACCGATCTTGCCTTCCAAGCCAACACCCAAAGCGAAACCGCCGGCAACCAGCCAAAGCACGTCCCAATCGATCTTCGCCAAATCTTTCTTCTCGAAGACACCCGTGATGCAGAACACCGCGAACGGAATCAGCGCCACGACATTCGCGTTCACACCGAGCAATTCCTTACCGAACACCCACAACAAGATGGTCACAGCGAAAGTGACATATACGATAATAGCCTTAGGGCTCTTGTCCACTTCACCCTCCAACTTCACCTCGATGCACTCCTGCTTTACAGGGAACAACCTGCAAAGAAGCATCCAAGCGCAGAAAAGGATCAATGCGGCAACAGGAACCATCACGAGCATCCAAGTGCCGAAGCTGATGTTCACGCCAATCTTCTCCAACCAACCCACAGCCACAACGTTCGGAGGGGTACCGATTGGGGAACCGATTCCACCGATATTAGCAGCCACCGGGATAGCCAGCGCCAAACCGACGCGACCCTTCTTGTCAGAATCAGGCATCGTAGCCAACACAGGCGTCAAGATGGCAATCATCATGGCAGCCGTAGCCGTGTTGCTCATGAACATGGAGAGGAGTGCGGTAACGAGCAAGAAACCAAGCATGACGAACTTCGGCTTCGTACCGAAAGGTTTCAGGATGGACCTTGCCAACGTAGCGTCCAATTTATATTTAGTCGCAGCGATCGCCAAGACGAAACCGCCCATGAAGAGCATCACCGTAGGATCCGCGAAAGCAGCCATGATCGACTTAGCGGACAAAGTAGGAAGCAATTCGCCCCCATACAGAACACCCTTATCCATGGCCTTCTTCACAGCCTCTTTCAGAAGGATATCATTGTCAGCCGACACACCGAAAAGGCCAGCCAATCTATGCAAATTATCCAAATCATCTATATTACCATAACTATCATGGAAAAAGCCCAACATACTATTGGAAGTGGCCAACAACATCAACACCATCACCACCACGGACGTACCCCAAATAGGAATAGGTTCCATAATCCACATCACAGCCGCTAAGACAAAAATAGCAATAACTCTCTGCTCCACGACGGTCAAACCTTCCACGCCGAACGCACTGGTCGGAAGCAGCCACACCAACAACGTCAAGATTATCGACGCGGCAAATCCAATAATTTTCTTCGTTTCCATAAAATTATTTAATACAAAAATTTTAATTTCAGAACAATAAACGGTGGGAACACACCCACTAACTCAATTGACCTGCAAATGTATATAAATTCATTTTACGTGAGACTTGAAAAAACATTTTTTTTTGAACAAATCTTTAAAACTATATTCTACAGATATAAATCTGAAATATTTAACATAAAAACGAACATTTTGCACCCATATAAGCATATTTTTATTGAATCAATCAGAAAAAAAACATAACTTTGCGGTGATTTAAAATTAAGTGTAACCAAACCATTGGGTGTCGGAAAGAAGACACCTTATAATATAGGGACTTTATTTAATCAACCAATTTGAATAGGACAAAGGCGGCAAAACCGAGGTAGTCCAAAATGTTTGTGAAGTATGATAACAAAAATTCTAGTGGCCAACAGAGGTGAAATCGCCATGAGGGTAATGAGGTCTTGCAAAGAGATGTCCATTAAGACCGTGGCGGTTTACTCAGAAGCTGACAGAACATCGAGACACGTCTTTTTTGCGGACGAAGCGATCTGTATCGGGCCTGCCCCATCTACAGAGAGTTACTTGAACGTGGACAAAATAATCGATGCTGCGAAAAAGACCAAGGCGGACGCGATACATCCCGGATACGGATTCCTTTCCGAGAATGCCAGTTTCGCCAAACGTTGCAAAGAAGAAGGCATCATATTTATCGGTGCACCATTTGAAGCCATCGAATCGATGGGCGACAAGATATCAGCCAGAAGGATCATGAAAGCGGCGGGGGTTCCTATCGTACCCGGCAACGAGGAGTCATTGGACACCTACGAGGAGGCTTTGAAGGCAGCGAAAGAGATTGGACTGCCAGTCATGATCAAGGCAACCGCGGGCGGCGGCGGAAAAGGAATACGCATCGTCCGCACCTTTGACGAACTTGAGAACGCTTATAACAGCGCCATATCGGAAGCCAAAGCGTCATTTGCGAACGGCATCGTATACATGGAGAAACTCATCGAGCACCCTCACCATATCGAGTTCCAGGTGTTGGCGGACCAACACGGGAATGTGGTGCACCTCTTCGAGCGTGAGTGCTCCATCCAACGTAAAAACCAGAAGGTCATCGAGGAGACCCCATCCCCAATCATGACGGACGAGGTCAGAAAGAAGATGGGTGAGATCGCAGTCAAGGCCGCAAAAGCGGTCAACTATGAGGGTGCGGGCACCATCGAATTCATGGTGGACGACAAGCTCAACTACTACTTCCTCGAGATGAACACCCGTCTGCAGGTGGAACACCCTATCACGGAGGAGGTTCTCGGTGTAGACTTGGTGAAGGAGCAGATCAACGTGGCAAACGGCAAGCCACTCCGTTTCAAACAAGAGGATTTGTCACAACGCGGACACGCCATCGAGTGCCGTATCTGTGCGGAGGATGCCGAGAACAACTTCACGCCAACACCAGGCATCATTAAGTTGATCACCGAGCCTCAAGGAATCGGTGTACGTGTGGACAGCTTCTGCTACGAAGGTTACGAAATTCCTATATACTACGACGCCATGATCAGCAAACTGGTCGTTTGGGCAGCCAACAGAACCTATGCGATCGAGCGTATGCGCCGCGTGCTCTACGAGTACAAGATCACAGGCGTGAAGACGAACATCAGCTATTTGAGGAAAATCCTCGAAGTGCCAGATTTCGTCAAAGGGCACTACACAACCTCCTTCCTCGAGGATAACAAGCAACGTATGGAGAGCGTGTCACTGGACAATGTGGACAGGGACGACGAAGAAATCCACACCGACGAGGACATCGCTGCCATCGCAGCCTATTTCGACTACATGGTGAACCAAGACAGGCCTAGCACATCAACGGCTACGGACAACAGGCAAATCAGTCGATGGAGAGAATTCGGCAAACGCAACAACATGCGCAATTACGATTAATCTTTCCAAAAACCTATCACGGACTAATATATAAGATATGAAAATAAGAATCGGAAACAAAACAAAAGAGATCTCCCTCTTGAGCCAAGACGAGAACAAGGTGGATATTTCTGTTGACGATAAGATTTATCATCTAGACATTGTGATGGCGGAGAACGGACTCTGCTCCATCATCGCCGAGAACGGAAGGTCCTACAACGCGGAGTTGAAGCCATCCGAAAACGGTAGGGAGTACACGGTCAGCGTGGCATTCAAAGCCTTCAATGTTGAAATTTTAAACAATTACCAGCATTTTCTGAAAAAGAACAACGCCAACCTCAGGCAAGACAGGGTATTCACCCCAATGCCGGGAAAAGTTGTCAAGATACTTGTCAACGAGGGCGACGAAGTGAAGGCTGGCTCACCAGTCATCATCGTAGAGGCGATGAAGATGCAGAGCGAATACAAAGTATCCAACGATTGCATCATCAAGAAAATCCTCGTGAAAGAGGGAGAGAATATCGCAGGCAACCAAACTCTCATCGAGTTGAAGCCATTGGAAAGTGAACCGAACAATTAATCCAAAAGTGTAAGATCATGGAATCGGCCATCAAAAAATTTATTGAACTCGACAAAAAAGCGGAGGCAGGAGATCCTGTCCGCATCGAAAAGCAACATAAAGCAGGTAAAAACACAGCACGCGAGCGCATCGCAATGCTTCTCGACAAGGGTACCTTCGTCGAGATGGACAAATTCGTGACACACCAATGCCACAACTTCGGACTGGAGAAGAACCAAATGCCAGGTGACGGTGTCATCATCGGCTACGGAAAGATCGACGGCAGATTGGTTTACATCTACGCATACGACTTCACCGTTATGGGTGGCTCATTGAGCCGCACCAATGCGAACAAAATCGTCAAGATACAAAAATTGGCCCTGAAGATGGGTGCGCCTATCATCGCATTGAACGACTCGGGAGGCGCCAGAATCCAAGAGGGTGTTTCCAGCCTCGCAGGCTACGGAGACATCTTCTACCAGAACACCATCTCTTCGGGTGTCATTCCACAGATCTCCGTCATCCTCGGACCATGTGCGGGTGGAGCATGCTACTCCCCTGCCCTCACCGACTTCATCTTCATGGTGAAGGAGCACAGCCACATGTTCGTCACGGGCCCTGAGGTCGTTAAGACCGTCACCCACGAATCCGTGGACAAAGAGGAGTTGGGCGGTGCCAGCACGCACGCCTCCAAGAGTGGTGTCTGCCACTTCATGGGAGAGACAGAGGAAGAGACCTTGATGATGGTACGTGAGCTATTGGGTTACTTGCCATCCAACAACATGGATGATGTACCGAGGGCTGGCATGAACTCAATGGTCAACCCGAACGGCATAGATTTGGACACCTTCATTCCGGAGGACCCAAGCAAGCCATATAGCATGAAACAACTGATCGAGGCAGTGGTCGACGGAGGGTACTTCTTCGAGATCATGGAGAACTTCGCGCCAAACATCCTCATCGGTTTCGCCCACATCGAGGGTAAGGTCATCGGTATCGTGGCAAACGAACCAGCCTACAACGCAGGTGTGCTCGACATCGACACAGCGGACAAGTCAGCACGATTCATTCGTTTCTGCGACTGTTTCAGTATTCCTATCGTATCTTTTGTGGACGTGCCAGGATTCTTGCCAGGCTGCACACAAGAGCACGGTGGTATCATCCGTCACGGAGCGAAGATTGTCTACGCATACGTGGAGGCAACCGTACCAAAGATCACAGTCATCACGCGCAAGGCCTACGGAGGTGCATACATCGTTATGTCCAGCAAGCACACCGGCGCCGACGTCAACTTCGCATACCCTAACGCGGAAATCGCCGTGATGGGACAAGAAGGAGCGGTGAACATCCTTTACAAAGGAACAACGGAGGAAGAGAAAGCCAAGGCTCGCAAAGAGTATGAGGAGAAATTCTCTAACCCATACAGAGCTGCGGAATTGGGCTACGTGGATGAAATCATCCTTCCTTCCCAAACCAGGGAGAAAATCATCCAAGCATTGGATATGACCCACACCAAAATCAGGTCTAACCCAGCGAAAAAGCACGGAAACATACCATTGTAAGTTTAATATAATATTAAGAGAAAGGAGGACTTTGCGAAAGGCCCTCCTTTTTTGTGTATAAACGCACACTTTTTTCTCGTCTTATCACATTTCCCCGAAAGCCCGCAAACAAAGGCTGTTTCGGGCAATCCAATATGAAATTTTCATAACCTTTAACACTTTGAAAGAGTAATTTCAAGACAACAAATGACAAAATACCAAAAATAATTGTAATTTTGCGACTCGGAAAAGTGAACGCTGCAACATGTAAGGAATAGGGGGTATGTATATGATACTTTCAGGAAAGTTACTTAAGGAGAAAGAATACAGAACGAGCAGAGGTTCATGGAGTCCAAGGAATAAAAAAGAAGAAAAAAATACAATATGAAAAGATTTTTTAAACTCACATTACTTTTTCTTTTTTCGTTAGGATGCATGGCTGGAAATGCGCAAACAATGTCGCTTAATCCTTTGATCACCAGCCAGAATGTCACTCTAACAGAAGCCAACAGCTCAATCAATCTGTTGAGCGATGGCGCACGGTTCGACACAACGAAGACCTACAGTCTCACGTACGTGGTGGACATAGACAACAACACGACGATAATCGACGGAGAGGATTATGTGATGCAAATGCCAAACATCTTCACATTCTCCATTCAAGGTGACTCCAGCATATACATCGATGCGGAATCAGGGAAGAAAAGAGTCGGTCAAATGGCGAACACGGACGGCGGACTCAACATCCAATTCGACTTGGGAGAGGAAGAGACATCGCTCCAAGGCATACACATTCCTCTAACAGAGGTACACATAGTTCCTCCCGCAGGATATTCTGGGGAAGAAATTCCAATTAAATTCGCATACGGTGACGGACTCGCAGACTCTTTCCTCGTGAAACTCGTAGGAAAACCACAATTGAGCGGATTGTCCGTAGAGAACTCCTATAGCACATTCGACGGCGACGCACACACAATCTCCATAACAGAGAGCGGTGACGCAATAGGTTGCACCCTAAGCTATGCGGACGAGAACGGCGAATTCACCTTGTCCGAAAAACCATCCTTTATAGAAGTAGGCAACTACACCATAAAGGTGAAGGCATCCAAAGAGGGATATACGGACACTCTTTTCTCGGGCATTGTCAATATCGACAAAAAGCAGGCGACCATCAGCGCCGATTCCATCACCACACACGTTGGCGATAGCATAAAACCATTAAGTTACCAAATAACAGGTGAAGTGTCGGGATACCCTATCACGGACATTCAACTGAAGCGCATAGAAGAGGCTGAGACCCCTGGCACATACGTGATCGACGTTCAGGTGGACACGATAGGTAAAAACACCAACTACAGCATCACAACCATAAACAGCATCTACACGATCACTCCCCACGCATATGATTCCACCTACATCGCGGATTCATTGCCGACATGTACGGAAGATGGATCCCACCATTTCGACTATAAATGTACCATATGTGGCCACACAGACTCATCAGAGAAAATCGTAGACGCCAGATTGGGGCATATCGAACCAGCCGAATACACTATCGACGTGCCAGCAACCTGTACAAGCGAAGGAAGCATGTCCAAGCGATGCACCCGCTGCAACGACACGATCAGCACACAAATCATACCGAAGGCGCCACACACGTGGGGTAGAGACACGACCATGATCGAAGCCCCTACCTGTGAAGCAGCCGGCAAGAATTCAATCAAATGTCTCTACTGCGACACGACAAAGGTAGACCCTATCATCGCTTTGGGACACGATTTCGCGCCAACCTTCACCATCGACGTGGAGCCAACTTGTTCCGAGGAAGGAAGTAAATCCAGACATTGCACCCGCATCGGATGTGAGGCTAAAACCGATATCGAAAGCATCGATAAGAAACCTCACACTTGGGGTAGAGACACCATAACCATTGTGGCGCCAACCTGCACTGGATGGGGACAGGATTCCATCACCTGCCTTTTCTGTACGGCCTTCAAGATTGAAAGAATCGACACGTTGGGTCACGACTTCGAGGAGGAATTCACCATCGATGTGGCGCCAAGATGTACCGTGGATGGAAGCCAATCCAGACACTGTACACGTTGCGAAGCGAGGATAGAAGAGACGAGCATTCCTGCCATCGGCCATGAGTTCGACACCGAATACACTATCGACGTGAAGCCAAACTGCACCACCAACGGTATGAAATCAAGACACTGCATTCACGAAGGATGCACCATAAGCATCGATACCGTAGTGCTTGAATCCAATGGTGAGCACGTGTGGGAGATCGAATCTGTCATCGTCGAGGCCACTTGTACGGAACCAGGATACGTGAACCGCATATGCACAAAATGTGGAGAACAAACATTCAACGTGAGAATAAAAGAGTTAGGGCACGACTACCCAGACACATTTACCGTCGACGTGGCCGCCACTTGTATCCTCGAGGGAGAAAAATCCAGACATTGCACACGTTGCGACAGCAAAATAGACCATGAGGTAATCCCAGCCCTTGGCCACACGTGGGACAACGGCGTGGTGATTGAGGCACCTACCTGCACAACAACAGGTACGAAACAATACACATGCGTCAGACTAGACACAACAAAGATCGAGATCACCCCAGCATTGGGTCATGACTTCTCCGGTGAATTCATCACCGACAAGAAAGCCACCTGTACGGAGGACGGAGAAAAATCCCGTCACTGCCAACACACAGGTTGTGACGAACGCTCAGAGATCACCGTCATCGAATCTCCAGGACACAACTGGGGAGACACGACCCTGACCATTGAGCCAACCTGCACGGAGCTGGGAGAAAAGACCATCAAATGCGTGGTATGTAATGCGGAGAAGAAAGAACAAGTAGACTCGTTGGGCCACCTGTTCAGTGACGAATTCACTACGGATGTGGAAGCAACGTGCGAAAATGCCGGTTCAAAATCCAAGCATTGTATCCACAAGAATTGCACAGCTACCATAGAGTCGACCATCATCGAGCCATTGGGTCACAAGATGAAACTGGATACCATACAGATCGCACCAACATGTACAAAAGTGGGTCAAGCCAAATACATCTGTTCAGTCTGCGGAGTCATCGACACCAGAGAAATCGCCGCACTCGGACATGAATTCGCGGACACCTTCTCTATCGACAGGGCTCCGACTTGTCTGAATGAAGGAGTTCAATCCAAACATTGTATCCACGATGGCTGTTTGGAAAAGACAGAAATCACCCCAATCCCTAAGGGAACCCACAAATTGGAGAGATTCGAAGTGGTCAAAAAGGCCACTTGTACAGAGAACGGATTGGAGAAGTTCAAATGCGAAGTGTGCGGCACCATCGTCGACAGTACCATCAGCAGATTGGGACACGATTGGGAGAACGAGTACACCATAGACGTTATGCCAACCTGTACGAAGAGCGGTAGCAAGTCAAAGCATTGCAAGCGCTGCGACGCGAAGACTGGCACGACTGTTATCCCAAGTCCAGGCCACTTGTGGGGCCAAGTCAGATGGGAGAACGTAGTAGAGGCGACGTGCACAGAGAACGGATCGCACGACGAGAACACCTACTGCGACAGATGCGGAATTTTGAAGGAAACGGATTCAAAGCACATTATCGATTATGCGAAGGGACACGACTATGAAGGAACGGAAGAGTACTTCATCAAGCCAACTTGCACAGAATCAGGCATTGTGCTCTATACCTGCAAGATATGTAAGAACATTGCGAAAGACACAGTGAAGGCGATGGGTCACCTCTACGACGTTGAATACACCGTGGATGTACCTGCCACATGTCTTGAGCTCGGAAGCGAGTCTAGGCACTGTACACGCACAGGTTGCGACGCTAAATTCGACAAGAGGGAGATCTCCCCATTGGGTCACTTGTGGAACGAAAGCGACACCATCACAGTGCCAACTTGCACACAAGGCGGACTCATCTCTAAAAGTTGTGAGCGTTGCCAAGCCAAGGAGGACAAACACATAGAGGCTTTGGGACACGCCTTCGCCGACACCTTCACCGTGGACGTTCCTCCAACTTGCCACTCTGAAGGATCAAAATCAAGACACTGCATCAGATGTGAAGAGAGAAAAGACACGGTAACAATGCCAGCCATCGACCATCAACCAGGAGAGCCGATCAAGGAAAATCACCAACCGGCCACTTGTCTTGAGCCAGGCACCTACACAGAGGTCATCGTATGTAAATTCTGCGGATTGGAATTGAGCAGGAAACAGGGTGTGGCCGAGGCTCCAACCGGTCACCAATGGAACGAAGGCGTGGATGTTGTGGCGCCGACCTGCACGGAAGGCGGAATCAAGACATTCACTTGTACAGTCTGCGGATTCGTAGAAACGAAGAACGTGGAAGCATTAGGCCATGCCTTTGCGGACACCTTCACAATCGACAAGCCAATGACCTGTCTCACCGACGGACTTCAATCCAAACACTGTACACGATGCGACGCGCACACACTCGAGACAGTAATACCAGCAACGGGTCATGACTCTACCGATGTAAGGACGGAGAACAAGATAGATCCAACCTGTACCACAGATGGCTCTTATGACGTGGCAACCTATTGCAAGATCTGTAAAGTGGAGCTCAACAGGGAACATGTAACACTCGATTCGCTGGGCCACCAATGGAACGCCGGCATCACTACTATAGAGCCGACCTGCACAGGTAAGGGTGTGATAAGCCACACTTGCAAAATATGCAAGATTGTGGAAACCAAGGAGATCAGTTCATTGGGACACCAATATTCGGACTCCCTCATCGTGGACGAGCAAGTGACATGTACCAGCAACGGAAAGAGGTCCAGACATTGCATACGTTGTGACTCTAAGACAGATATTGAGATCATTCGATTTAAAGGACACACTTGGAACGCAGGCGAGACCACTATAGCCGCCACCTGCACCACTCCAGGAGTTACCACATTCACATGCACGGTATGTACTGAGACGACGGAAAAAACAATCGCCGCATTGGGACACACATTTGCGGACACCCTGACAGTGGATGTGCCGGTTGGCTGTACAACCAACGGTATCTCATCCCATCATTGCATCCGTTGCGACGTCACGAAGGACACGGTCATCACACCGGCACACGGACATGAGTTCGACAACGGTGTTATCACACGTGCGGCAACCGATACGACAGAGGGTGTTAAGACCTACAGCTGTAAATTCTGCGACACGAAGAACGAGGTGGCGTTGAAGATGATCGTCTCCCTTGTGAAACTAGACAACGGCCAATTCTTCGCAGTAAATACGGAAGGCTATTGTCAAGGCGAGGATGGACAAATTGGATATACCATTAAAGGCGGCATGCCAATCGACTTCAAACTCACCTTCTCCGATTCAGCCAAAGCACAAGGATTCGCAGACAAGAGTTGGACAGAGGCTCCAGCCGACCATCAAATCGTTGTGCAGATTCCTGCTGGCTGCGCACAAGGCAAATACGAAGCTGACGTGGTATTCAGAAATGAAGACACCGTTGAAACCAAGCCAATCAAACTCTTCATCAACGTTAACTTCAGCCAAGAGATGACGGTTGCCATCTATAGGGATGTGGTCAGCATCATCAAGGACGAAAGCAAGCAATACGAAAGCTTCCAATGGTTCCACAACGGAGAGAAGATAGAAGGTGCGACATTGCCATACTACCAAGAACAAGGCGGACTTTCCGGCACTTACTACGTAGTCATCAACGAAGGAACCGACCAAGAGATGAGGACTTGCGCAAGAGACAATTGGTACAACCCGCTCAACAAGTATAGGGACATCTCAGTGATGCCAAACCCTATCCGCAGCGGGACCACGGCGACCATAAAGCTTTACAACTTCGCGGATACGGAGCACACACTGACCGTAGACAACGAGTTCGGTACGACAATCTATGGACCTGCGACATTCGAAGGCGACGAGCTTAGTATCCCAGCCGACAACTTCGGACTGGTATCCGGTCTGTTCATCATCAACATCGATGGAGTAAAGGTTAAAGTATTAAAACAATAATACCCAACTAAAAAGTAAGCACGATGAGAAAATCATTATTGATAATATGGATGATTCTGACGCCTGTCATGGCAGTCATCGCACAAGAAGAAAAGGCGGACTCCACCATCGAACAACAGGAACAGGTTGCCGCTCAATATTTCTTGGATCACCACCTGAATTTCAACTTGGGCGGCGGCTTGCACACTATGTTCAGCGACCCGATTTACGGAGATTCCAAGATCGGTTTTGGAGGCATGTTCGAGGCAAGGTATGAAATCGTCCCTAAGGTTGTGGGATTCGGTACTGGTTTGAAGTTGACCCTGAGGAATGCAACAACAACAACAGACTACAAGGAGCAGGAGCTAAATTATACCGCTGAAAATGGTCAAAACGCAAAATACACCTATCTTTTCAAAGAATGGGAAGAAAAGGAGAACATGTTTGCAGTCGAAATACCTGTTCAATTGGTAATCTCCACAGGGGCGACCAAGCCAACCAGTTTCCATGCTGCAATCGGCGCATCATTCTCCCTCCCTATCGCGGGAAAATACAAACCGATCGAAGGAGAGCACATCAACTATTCCGTCTACTTCGACCAAACGAAAGTGGAGTATATCTATAACAAGGGTTTTAAAGACCATGAGCACCTAGGCCTCTACCCTGCCGACGAAGCGGAGAAGGGCAAGATTAAGTATGGCATTGGTGTGAATGCGATAGCAGACTTGGGTATATTGAAAAAACTAACAGACCAATGTGCGCTCTACATAGGTTTATACGGCAGCTACGGACTGCTCAACGCCTGCAAGCAGGAGAGCACACCGCTGTATACTCCGCAAGGAAACAAATATGTCGGGCTATACTCCAGCAACCAAGTCTCAAAGATCACGCCGATCGAGGCGGGTCTGAAGGTGGGTGTTTACCTCTCATTCCACGATACGGAAAAGGAGATCGAAGAGGCCAATAAGATTCTGAACGAGCGTGTGCAGAATGAAAGGCAAGTAGCGGAAGAGGCTGCGGCCAAACGCGCCGCCAAGATCGAGGAGAAAGGCCGCAAACAGGAGACGACCAAGAAACCGACAGAGAAGGTCACAGAACCTAAGACGGTTGACGAGGCTGCCAGAAAAGAGGCGTTAAACGCCTTGAAAGAGATCAAAGAGGCCGCAAGATACGCCAATATCAACGCATCTCCACTCTTCCCGAAAGAGGTTGATCCACAATTCGTCATCATACGTAAATACTTGGAGGATAACCCTGAGTCGAAGATCATCATCACTGGCCACACCGACAACTCCAGCACTCCTGCTAAGAATATCGTGAACGGTCAGCACAGGGCAGAGGCCTTCAAGAACGCACTCGTAAGGAAAAACATTCCACGTAACCGTATCGGATGTGTGAGCAAGGGAGAAACCGAGCCAATCGCCTCTAATGACACGCCGGAAGGACGTGAGAAGAACAGACGCGTGGAACTGGATCTCGTGGACGCTGGCGCCTCATCAACAAACGATGCGACTATCAACGAAGAAGACGCCGAGGAGGAACTCAGAATCGGAGGGAAAGACTAAACAGGACCAGTCCTGAACACAGAATGAGGGAGACATCGTCGGATGCCTCCCTCATTCATTTCACAGCCTTAGCAAAGCAATCAGGCCTCTCAATCCTTAACCAACACTTAACTCTTAATTCTTAACTCTCTTCAGATCGATCACCGTAATCTCCGCATCCACACCGATACGTGCAGGGAACGTACATCCCCAGCCCACATTCACATACAACGATTGAACACCCTTTTCACCCTGCTCCGTGTATAGTCCAGCATGTTCGGGGAACATTCGGGAGGCCGGAGACCAACCCAAGAGGCTCAATTGGGCATCGTGCGTATGTCCGGACAACATAAGCGGAATATCCGTCTTAGAGAGAACCTCCGCCCGCCAATGCGTAGGGTCATGGCTCATGAGAATCTTGAAGCCCTTGCTCTCCTCCATCGCTTTAGACAAGTCACCATAGGCGACAGTGTGAAAACCCTGATTCGTACAAGAATGGTTATCCACACCCAGCACGGTCAAAGTGTCCGTTCCCCTCGCAATCATATGGTTCGCATTGCGCAAGAGCGTCCAACCCAGTTCGTTCCGTATGTAGTTCGCCAGATCCTCAACCGCACGCTTCCGAGCCTCCATATCCGTAAAGTCACGACGGTAAATCAGGAAGTCATGGTTGCCCAACACAGCCATCACCCCATCCTTCGCCCTCAACTTTTTGAGCACATCGGTAAAGGGAGTAGCCTCCTCCACCCCAATCGTCACCAAATCGCCCGTGAAGCATATCAAATCCGGAGACTGCGCATTCACACTATCCACAAAACGTTCCAAGGCCTTCGGACGGTCGTTAAACGTAGAGAGATGGATATCCGAGATATGCACGACGCGATAACCATTGAAAGAGGCGGGAATGGCAGGATGCGAATAGACTATATGATTGACATCCAACCTAAAACGACCGATAAAATAGCCATAGGCAACGATAGACCATGCCAAAAGGACGAGCCCGATGGAAGTCCATTTCCAAGGAACATACGAAACAGAGAAATGGAAACATTTACCAAGCAACCAAAAGATTCCCCACAACAAATGCACGGAAAGGAATAAAGCCAAGCTCACAATGACCAGAGCCAAGAAAACAAATTTTAAAGACATATCAGATAACACTTAAAATATTATCCAAAAGTAGGGAAAAAACATAACCGACCAATAGACAAGCGGTACAACATGGCCCGACTCTGTTAATAACCGTTAAGCATTGCATCATATCAAAAAAATATTTATTAACACGACATTCAAAAACCTAGGAAGAAACGTATGTTCAAAAATCTATTTATTTATATTTGCACTATGATTGTTTTCTTTTAAGGATGATGACGATTAGGAAACAAATCTATCACATTTTATGAAATATGATGAGAAGGATTTTGAAAGAAGTAATATACGCAATTGGAACAATAGTGATAATGGCATCATGTACAAATAGAGCAAAAGATTCTATTGACCAAGAAATAGACGAATTATATAGTCGGATGAGTCAAGAGGAACGCATCGCACAACTATGCGGAAAGATTGACCTTGACTACTACTTCCATGAGGACGGAACACTAGACACCCTCAAATGCAATAGCGACTTGAAGAACGGAATCGGGCATTTCTCACAATATGCAGTAAGCCAGAGGAAGAGTCCAGACGAACTACGCGACATGGTGGCGCAAATGCAGAATTGGCTGATTAAGAATACGCCCAATGGCATCCCCGCTATCTTTCACGAAGAGGTGTTGAGTGGCATCGCCAGCTACAATGCCACCGTATACCCTCAGCAGATAGGTCTAGCGTGCTCTTTCAACACGGAGTTGGCAGAGGCCAAGACCCGGCTTACCGCCCAAAGTCTACGAAAGATCGGAGGAAGCATGGCCCTCTCCCCTATGGTTGACGTGGTACGCAACCCTTCATTCAACCGTTTGGAAGAGTCGTACGGAGAGGATGGCTATCTCTCCGCCGCCATGGGTGTGGCCTTCGTAATGGGTCTACAAGGAGATGATTTGGAGGAGGGCGTCGCCGCATGCAGCAAGCACTTCCTAGGCTACGGCGGAGGATGTGACGCACCAGAAAAAGAGTTGATGGAAGATATCATCCTGCCTCACGAGGCCATCATACGCAAGGCAGGTAGCCAATGCATCATGACCGGCTATCATCCTTTCAAAGGCGTCAAATGCGTGAGAAACGAGCATCTTCAGCAATACATCCTACGCACCTATCTGAAATTCGAGGGCGTCACCGTCAGCGACTACTGGTCTATAGATCAGTCGGACGAGAGCTCAGACACCCTGATGAAAGCGGTCTATGCGCTGAACAATGGTAACGACGTGGACCTCCCGAATGGAGATTGCTACAAGTTCTTGCCACAAGCCATCGAAAAGGGGTTGGTCAGCCCGCAAACCCTCGAAGCGACCGTCAAGCGAACGCTGAAACTAAAGGCCAAACTAGGTCTTCTGAAGAAGGAGCCAAAGCTATACGAGGAGGGTCACATCGAATTCGACACGCCAGAAGAACGGGCGATCGCCTATCAACTCGCCACCCAATCGGTCGTACTGCTAAAGAACGACAGCATCCTGCCGCTCAACCGTCCAATGAAGGTGTTCCTGACAGGACCAAACGCACACAGCATGTGGGCGATGCTGGGAGACTACACCTACCATTCCATGCGCTATTTCTGGCAACAGAAGATAGAAGATAATATGCATCCTAAGATTGTCACCCTCAAAGAGGGACTGGACGATAGACGGCCAGAGACGATCACCCTCACCTATAGCAGAGGTTGCGATTGGACGGAGGGTGTGGAGACGGTCATCGAAGAGGGAGGTGACGCAAGAGCCGCCTACATGAAATCGATCCAAAACCGCAAGGTCGACAGCGGGGAATCCGCAGACAGCGCAAGCGCCCTGAAGATGGCCGCGCAAAGCGACGTGATCATCGCCGCCATGGGGGAGAACGTTATCCTATGCGGAGAGAACAGAGACCGCACCTCGCTTCGTCTCCCTGGCGAGCAGGAGAACTACGTGAAGCGCCTTATCGCGACGGGTAAGCCTGTCGTACTGATCCTATTCGGCGGACGCGCACAGATCATCAGCGGTATCGCGGATAAATGCGCCGCCATCATACAAGCATGGTATCCGGGAGAAGAGGGAGGAAACGCCTTGGCGGACATCCTATACGGCAAGGTGTCCCCATCCGGCAAGCTAAGCGTCAGCTACCCTGCCATAGAGTTGCACGAACCAATCTGCTACAATTACGGCATAGAAAACGATAAGCGTATCGCCTATCCTTTCGGGTACGGACTCTCCTACACGACCTTCGAATACAGCAATCTCGACATGGATGCAAACATTAAGACAACGGCCAAAAAGATAGACCTCAGTTTCGATGTCACCAACACCGGCAAATATGAGGGCGACGAGATTGTACAGATCTATATCTCCCCGATGAAGAAGAGTCAAAGCATCAAACCAATCCAATTGCAAGGATTTAAAAGAGTTTCACTGAAACCAGGGGAGACAAAGAAAGTGGAATTCAGCCTGAACGCTGAACAATTCGGCTTCTATGACAACGGACGTTGGTCGGTCAACAATGGTAAATATCTCTTGAAGATAGGCACATCCAGCACCGACATATGTCTCCAAAAGGAAATCAATCTAGCGGGAGACCAGCACACCACCCTACTCAGGGAACAATATTTCGCCAAATAAACAGATAGGAATCACAGCTCATTCAGCACATGGATCGTATGGCAGGCCATGAGACCCGCCGTCTCCGTGCGAAGGCGACTATTTCCCAATGAGACAGGGACAAAGCCACAATCCATGGCTAAGCGGACCTCCTCTTCGCTAAAATCACCCTCCGGACCGATCATGACTATCACGTTGGATGACTTCGTATAGACCTTAGCGAGGGACTTCTTGTCCTGCTCGTAGCAATGAGCGACATACTTTTCGCCCTGAAAATCAGCATATTTCTTAACGAACTGGGCAAACGGAATCATCTCGTTCAACGTAGGCAATGTAGCCTTTTTAGACTGTTTCATAGCGGAGACCATGATTTTCTCCAAACGCTCCGTCTTCAGCACCTTACGCTCCGAATGGTCACACAAAAGCGGGGTTACCTCACTCACGCCCACCTCCGTCACCTTCTCGGCGAACCATTCCATACGGTCCATGTTCTTCGTGGGAGCGATAGCGATATGGATACGGCAAGGGAGCTCGTTGAACTCCTCCTTCTTCTCCAACACACATACCTCACACTTCTTATGGTTAGCGAAAGAGATTTCGGCCGTATAGTAATTACCACAGCCATCCACCAACTCCACGAAGTCGCCCTCCTTTAGGCGAAGAACCTTCACCGCATGTTGGGACTCCTCCTCCGACAAGAAGTTGGATTTTTCTATGTCCGGTGCGAAAAAAAACATAATCCAGAAAAATAAGTAGGGACACACCGAAACATGTCCCTACATTGTATTTGTAAAAATATCAATTACTTATAAATTGCCTTCTTACCTGCGAGCAAAGTGTTCTTCAGCAAGGAGCAGATCGTCATCGGACCCACACCGCCTGGAACCGGAGTGATGTAGCTGCACTTAGGAGCCACGTTCTCGAAATCGACGTCACCCGTCAGTTTGAAGCCGGTCTTCGTGGTAGGACAAGGCACACGCGTCGTACCCACATCGATTACGACAGCACCCTCCTTCACCATGTCAGCGGTAAGGAACTTAGGAGAGCCCATAGCAACGATCAAGATATCAGCCTGGAGAGTCACCTCCTTCAAGTTCTGCGTGCGGCTATGGCAAATCGTAACGGTAGCATCGCCCGGATAAGCCTTCTGCATCATCAATGAAGCCACTGGTTTACCAACGATATTGCTACGTCCGACCACCACGCAATGCTTACCCTTCGTGTCGATATCATAACGTTTCAACAACTCCAAGATACCAGCTGGAGTGGCAGACACGAAAGAAGGCAATCCAATAGAGGTACGGCCCACATTGATCGGATGGAAACCATCCACATCCTTGCGGTAATCGATCGCCTCGATCACCTTCTGCTCAGAAATATGCTTAGGCAAAGGAAGCTGCACGATGAATCCGTCCACATCGTCGTCATGGTTCAACACATCGATTTGTTTGAGGAGTTCCTCTTCCGTCACATCCGCCTCGAAACAGATCTTCGTGGATTTGAATCCGACCTGCTCACAAGACTTCACCTTATGGGCGACATACGTTTCACTACCTCCATCGTGGCCAACAATGATAACGGCCAAATGCGGGGTCTTACCCCCTTTAGCCTTTATGTCAGCCACCTCTTGTGCGATTTCCTGCTTGATTTGATCAGCAATCGCCTTTCCGTCAATCAGTTGCATAAAAAATAATTATTATCTACGTCCTAATTTTAATTTTCCTTGACTTTGGGTGATGGTACGCATCAGCTTGCGCGTCTCATCGAATTGTTTGATCAGGCGGTTCACCTCCTGAATATCCGTTCCGCTACCCTTGGCGATCCTCATACGGCGGGAGCTATCCAAGATGGCAGGGTTGGTGCGTTCGCGAGGGGTCATGGAATAGATGATGGCCTCCACGCTCTTGAACGCGTTGTCATCGATGTCCACATTCTTCAACGCCTTACCCACGCCAGGGATCATCGAAGCCAGGTCCTTCAAGTTACCCATCTTCTTCACCTGTTGGATCTGCGCCAAGAAATCGTTGAAGTCGAACTGGTTCTTCGAGATCTTACGCTGCAGTTTGCGCGCCTCGTTCTCGTCATATTGCTCCTGGGCACGCTCCACCAAAGAGACGATATCACCCATACCCAAGATACGGTCGGCCATACGTTCAGGGTGGAAGACGTCGATCGCCTCCATCTTCTCGCCCGTTCCGATGAACTTAATAGGCTTGTTCACCACGGAGCGGATGGAAAGAGCGGCACCACCACGGGTATCACCGTCCAACTTTGTGAGCACCACGCCGTCGAAGTCGAGACGGTCATTGAACTCCTTAGCCGTATTGACAGCGTCCTGACCCGTCATGGAATCCACGACGAAAAGTATCTCGTTCGGGTTGATGGCAGCCTTGATGGCCGCGATTTCGTTCATCATCTGCTCATCGACAGCCAAACGACCCGCCGTATCTATGATCACAACATCATGTCCCTTCGCCTTAGCCTCCTCAATGGCGCTCTTCGCGATGGAGACTGGGTCCTTGCTATCCATCTCCGAATAGACAGGAACACCGATCTGTTCGCCAAGCACCTTCAACTGTTCGATGGCGGCAGGACGATAGACGTCACACGCCACCAAGAAAGGATTCTTAGACTTCTTCGTCTTCAGCATGTTCGCCAGTTTGCCGGAGAAGGTCGTCTTACCAGAACCTTGCAGACCAGACATCAAAATGACGGAAGGTTTGCCATCCAAATTAATATCCGTGGAGGTGCCACCCATCAACTGGGCCAACTCATCATGAACAATCTTGACCATCAACTGACTCGGCTTCACCGATGTGAGCACATTCTGTCCCAGAGCCTTCTCCTTCACAGTGTCAGTAAACGTCTTGGCCACCTTGTAGTTCACGTCCGCATTCAGGAGCGCCTTGCGCACATCCTTCAGCGTCTCCGCCACATTAACCTCTGTAATCTTACCTTCACCCTTCAATATTTTGAAGGAACGTTCTAATCTTTCGCCTAAACTTTCGAACATAACCGATTATACTCTATCTAACTAAATTTATATTATCTATTTCATATCAGGGATTTGGAAAGAGACCAGCTCCTTGATCCACTTCTCCCTATGCTTATCCACTGTCTTTGTGAACGTTTGTTCCTTCGTGTCATAATAACGTTGGCGGAAACGGAAGAGGACGACACGGTTCCCCACGGTTTTGTAGCGACAAAAGTTCCACTCCAAGACAAAAGGCTTACCCCCTTGTACATTGCCTTGGGTATACTCCACCCACAACTCGTCCGAGTTCTCGCTTTCCAACTGATTATAATTAAATACGATGCTCTGCTCCTTCATGACAGCGAGCTCCGCCATCTGATTTTCCACCTCATCCTCCTTCGTCTTCCCGACATTCGAGAGCTCCAGCACCACCTTCTTCTCAAAATTGGACATATTATCCTTCGGGCGGATGAACTCCTCCATCACACGTCCGTTCCTCATCTTAGCAGACCACCTCAATTGATAGGTATCACCAAACACGGAAACCGTCTGGAAACCGAAAAAATCTTTTTGGGCAAATGACTGGAGTGACATCACCACCAGACAAAACCAACAAATAATAAATCGCTTCATGTTAACCATAACCAAACTAACGCCTATGTTTGAACGCGTAAAGTTACTAAATTTATCATTAACAACGTAGAATAATCCGACAAGCATAAAAAAAAAGAGGGAGAAAAACAGACGAAGCAACCAGGAAGCGCAAAAAAGAACATCTCACCTCCCATCAAACATAGTGTTTGCGCACCACACGACACATATTCCACACATTCAAGAACATTTGGAAACGAAAAAACGAGGATTTCAATCATAATAAAAAAAATTCATTAACTTTGTCGGATGTATAATGGTTGTGTACTTCAAAATAAAAATGAAGAAATTACTGATATTAATATACATGGGACTTTGTTTCATTTCATGTTCAAAGGCGCAAAACGAAAAGGAACCTGCGATGAAGGAATATCAAGCAAAGGATATCATCAAGCTCATCAACAAAGGAAAACCTGTCCTCTTCGCCAATGCGATCATCAAGGGAGACCTCAACTTCTCGGACGTGGATGACGTGGACATGATCGCCCCGACCACCTTCGTCGCACATATATCCAGCTCCATATACTTCCAAAGCTGCGTCTTCCTGGGGGAGGTGAAAGGCTACGGACAAAAAACGATCAGCGGGAAAAACCTTCCCATAAAAAACCGTTTCGAACGTGACGTGCACTTCATGGATTGTGACTTCAGGAAAAATGTGGACTTCAGCGAGGCGGAATTCTACGCTAGCGTGAGCTTCGACAAAACAGTCTTCAGGGGAGAGGCACTGCTCAACAACATTCTCTGCATAGGGGAAAAGAACAAATGGTGGGAAATGGAGGCTGACTCCACCTTCATGATGTGCGGAGCCACCTTCAGGGGCGACCTCAACATGATGGACACAAAATTCAAGCAGGAGGTCTCCTTTCAAGGACTAACCATCAACAACCTACAAATCAGCAACCTATACACCGCAGGAAGATTCGATTTATCCCTATCGACCATCAACGGATTCTTCATCTTCAACTACGGGACATGCGAAGATATCACATCGCTCGCCTTCAGCAGATTCGCTGGACGAGTGGACATTGTCGGCACCACCTTCAATGCGGAATGCGACATGGAAGAGTCCGCATTCTACGGGAATGTGAAGTTCGACAGGACAAACTTCAAAGGAGGAATCAAGACCAACGAGACGCATTTCCTGCTATCGCCCAAGAGAGAGGGAACGCTCTTCAAAAACGATTCAATCCCTTCATTTAACGCATTTTAAAAACAATCAATAGTCAATTATTCACAACCTCAAAAAAAAAAATAAACAATATGATGAAATCATTCAGAAAGAAGATTGCCGCTATAGTATTGAGCGTACCGACTCTCTTCATGGCTTCTTGCACAGACGAAGAAGCGCAACAGATAGTTAATACAATCATAGATATCTTCGCCTCCATGTTGGGTTATGATCCAAACGGAGAGAACTGGGAAGATACGGACGATTTGTTGGACGGAGATGATGTAACCTCCTCCTCGAAGAGTTGGGTAGATTATTGTCCGCCAGTAGGCAACCAAGGTCAATATGGTACTTGCGTGGCATGGGCCACCTCTTACGGTCTTAAAACGACAATGAATGCCATCGACAACTCCACATGGAAGTCCAACAAGAACAGCACATCTTACCAATGTAGTCCGGTCGACTTGTGGCACAGCATGAGATCAAGCTACAGTTCAGAGGTAAGCAACAAATGTGGCGGTTCCAGCTTCGACCCTGCCTTCAAGGTTATGCAGTCGAAAGGTGTGGCTACCTTGGCGGAAGTACCTTTCACCAGCCAAAAAATGGCTTGCGACGGTGTATCCGGAAAGGGAAAATCCAGCAACAAGATCACTTCGTATCGTACGATTGCCTATAGTGCGGACATGAGTTCCACTGGTGAGGCTTACGGTATGACCGTGAACAACATCAAGGCACACTTGGAGAAGGGTCCGCTTGTGATCGGTGCGAGATTGGGTGAAAAATTCATGTCTTGGAACAGTAGCGCAGTCATCAAGAGTGACACCAAGGACTACCAAGGTCAACACGCATACCACGCCATGATGCTGGTCGGCTTCGACGACAACAAACAAGCGTTCCGCATCCAGAACTCTTGGGGAAAGAGCGATTGGGGCGACAACGGTATGATCTGGGTAGACTACAATTTCTTCGTAAAACAATTCTGCTTCGGTGTATGGGGTGCCAACAACACATCTTCCTCCGTCGCCACTGTCCGCAAATCAACTTCGGACAACATCAGCGTGAAGGTCATTTCTGACGTTGAGCTCGATATGGATGGCAACAGAACCGTGAAGTATACCATTACCAACAATGGAGCCAACAGCATCAACACGAAGGATTACTCCATCATCTATTTGCTCTTTAAAGCAAGGGACTTGTCTAACAAGCACATCTTGTTCAACAACGAGAAGAACGTTGTTCTCGAGGCAGGGAAGAGCATCACGATCGAGAAGAACTACAACATTCCGGCTGAGGCAAAAGCAGGAAACTACTACACCGCTCTTATCGCAGATCCATACAACGAGATGGGAGACAAAAACTTTGACGACAACTTCAGCTACGTGACTGGAAAGAACTTGGCTACCTTCTACGTGACGGGCGGAAGAATGTTCAACAATTCCAACGGCACATCAATCGTAAGTTCTATCATTGACAAGGAGCATATGAACGCCTACAGCAATAGTGAGGTTCAAAACTCTCTGATTAGGATGAAGAAGGCGAAATAAAACGTCTCAATCCATTGTAATTAAACAACAAATGGACGTTCGGATTCCTCCGGGCGTCCATTTTTTTGTCCACATTTCACGCCAAACACAGGAGGGGGTCCGTCACAATGCGACGGACATCCAGCAAAGGATCGCAACAAAAATCATTTGGAGAAGGTAAGATCCGAGAAACGTTTCTTACCAAACAGATAGAATGAGAAGACCAGACTACGGCCCAACACCTCGGGTATGTCATGGAGGATCTGTCTCGACAGATTCTCCGAACGTTTCCCATCATATGCATGACGGATCTGCCGAAACTCACAGCGAGCCTTATAAATCGCCTTCGCATTAGACAAATCACCCTTCAGGAGATACTGAAGCGCAGCCACATAATCAAAGAAGAAACGCGCCGTCAGAACACGCTTCAGGTAATCGTCCGGCACATTTTTATAAATCATCAGAAGGTTATTCCTGAAATTGAGGAACGTCTTCCGCGGGTTCTCGACATTCAAGGTTCCGCCTCCCAAATGGTAGACGACACTCTCCGGCACACACACGATCCTGCGGCCATGCGAGCGAAGTCTCCAGCATAGGTCGATCTCCTCCATGTGGGCGAAGAAAGTACCATCCAAACCACCGGCGGACATATAATCGTCAGAACGGATCAGGAGCGCCGCACCCGTCGCCCAGAAAATATCCGCCACCGTGTCATACTGGCCCTTGTCGCTTTCCACCTCACCGAATAGTCTACCCCTACAAAAAGGGAAACCATACTTATCCAAGAAGCCGCCACATGCGCCCGCATGTTCGAAACGCCCCTTATCGACCCACGAACGTATTTTAGGTTGACAAGCCGCGACATCAGGATGGGCATCCATGAAATCCAGCATAGGCGCCAACCAATTCTCCGTCACCTCCACATCCGAGTTCAGCAGCAGGAAATACTCCGCGTCCAACTGCGCCAAAGCATGGTTGTAACCATCCGCGAAGCCATAGTTCTTATCCAGAAGGAGGATCTGCACGGAAGGGAAATTCTCCCGCAGATATGCGACCGAATCGTCCGTCGAACCATTATCCGCCACGACGACCGTCACCCCCTCCAATTGGGAGAAACGGCAAACAGAGGGAAGATATTGCTCCAGCATCTTCCGTCCGTTCCAATTCAGTATGACTACCGCAAGCTTATTCATTATGGGTTCACACGCTTATGTTTCCAACGACGATGGGACCACAGCCAGCAGGTAGGATCCCTCCTGATCGTCTTCTCGAAGAGTTCGACGTACTTATCCGTGATTTCGTTCTCGGCTGTCTTCTTGGCATCATCCGTCAACGTGATGATATCGCAGGTATAGTAGCCCCGCTCAATCTTTTTCACATCGAAGTAGACCACCGCGTAGCCACCAGAGCGAGCGATTCGTTCAGGGCCGTTCAGGAAAGGCGTATCCTGGTTCAGGAACGTGTTCCAGTAATGGAGGTTAGAGGCGGAAGGAGTCTGGTCGGCAATGAAGCCAAGGCCGAAAGTCTTGCCCTCCCGACGGATGTTGACGATGGCCCGAAGCGCATCGTTCTTAGGGATATTGACCGTGCCGAAGCGCGAACGCAACTTCAGGAAAAACTGGTCGAAATACTTATTGTTCAGAGGACGATATAGCTCACCGCCCACGATACCGTCATAATTCATATAGATGGAAGGGATCCACTCCCAGTTGCCGTAATGGCCAAGGAGAATCACCACGCTCTTGCCGTTCTCGAAGAAATCGCCCATCACCTCCGGATTGGAGAACTGCATCCTATGGCGCATCTCGTCATCCGAGATATGCAACAACTTGACCGTCTCCATCACGATATCGGCGAAATGCAGGTAGTACCCCTTCTCGATCCTCACGATCTCCTTCTCCGACAACTCCGGGAAGGAATTCGTCAAGTTCGTGCGAACAACGTCGCGACGGTATTTCACCACATAATACGCGAGGAAATAGATCAAATACGAGAAGATATATAAAACCCCCAGCGGGAGGAATGAAATCACCCATACAAAGGCATAGAAAAGATAAAAAAGAACAGCCATCACTACCCGATTGATTTAATAATTGACTCTATATACTCCAACAAGCTATCCTTACCGGTCCCCGTCTCAGAGGAAGTGATAAAGATAGGAGGCAACTCCTCCCACTCCTCCAACAATCTATTCTTATAGGCTGTCACGTTAGCGTTCAGTTTGCTTTTAGAGAGCTTATCCGCCTTGGTGAAGACGATCGAGAAAGGCACGCCGTTGGTACCCAAGAATTCGATAAACTCCAGATCATTTTTCTGAGGTTCATGGCGAGAATCGATGAGGACGAATAGATTCACCAACTCCTCACGCTGCAGCACATAATCCTTGATCTTCTTCTCGAGCTTAAACCTACCCGACATGCTGATTTTAGCGAAACCATATCCCGGCAAGTCAACCAAATACCACTGGTCATCCACCAAGAAATGGTTGATCAGCAATGTCTTACCCGGAGTGGAAGAGGTCTTCGCCAGATTCTTTTGATTCGTAATCTTATTGATGAGAGAAGACTTCCCGACATTAGACCTGCCGATGAACGCGAATTCAGGAGAGTGATGCTTCGGGCACTTACTCCAATCCGAATTACTTTCGACAAAAACCGCTTTCTTGATTTCCATAAGAGTGAATAGATTTAATTATCCGTGGAAAAAATCACGAGAGAAAAAAGTAAACAAGACTGAACACAGCGATCAGCATCAGCAAGAAACCTGTGCCCTTATTGATTACATAGAGACCACGCATATTGAAGCGATCCCTGAAATAGTTGACGATGCCCACGAGGAGAGTCCACCAGAAGCAAGCGCCCAACATAATACAGACGATGCCCATTATGCTATCGCCGAACGTCGTCTCGTCCGTGATGTAAGAATATTTGGCGAACAATGCGATGAAGAGGAAGACGACCAACGGATTCGTCACGGTCAGCAAGAAAGACGAGATGAAATCCTGCAGGTAATTCTGATTTCCTCCCCGCATCTTCTTCAGTTTAGAGACAGGGTTCGTCGCATACGTGTAAAGTCCGAAGAAAAAAATGATGATTGTACCCGCCACCTGGAGGATAAAGCGATGAGAATCGATGAAATCCACGACCATGGACATACTAAAGGCTGCGACCACAGCGTACAACAAGTCGGAGGCCGTCGCTCCAAGCGCTGTCGATATACCATGTCCCCGACCACCATTCAGCGTACGCTGTATGCAGAGAATTCCAATAGGGCCTACGGGAGCAGAGACGATAACGCCAATAATCAAACCTTTAAGAATCATCGGAATCATAGATGCAAATATCGCTATTTTTTAAAAATAAACCAAGATTTTTTCAGTTAGATTACTTAGATTTTTTCAGTTAGATTACTTAAATTTGCATAGCAATAAGTAAAAAAGATAAGAATATGAAAAAAATTTTAATTGTAGAAGACGATTTAACTTTCTGCCTCATGCTACGTACATGGCTTGGAAAACAAGGATTTGCCGTAGAGAGCGCTCCTACTGTCAATGACGCAAAGCAAAAAATGAGCACCACAAATTACGACATCATTCTATCCGATCTACGCCTCCCTGACGATGACGGCATCAACCTACTGAAATGGGCCAAGGAGAGAAAAATCAGCACGCCATTCATTATACTTACCAGTTATGCAAAAATCCAAAGCGCAGTTGAATGTATGAAGATTGGCGCCAAGGACTATATACCAAAGCCGATCAAACCGGAGCTGCTTTTCGAAAAGATGGACGAAGTGTTGAAGCAGCAGGAGGCCGAGAAGAGAAAAGTGGCCCAGAAAGGCTCCGCATATATCATGGGAAACAGTCTTGCCATAAAAAGATTGCATGAGATGATCAACCGTGTGGCATCGACAGAGATGACCGTGTTCATATCCGGAGAGCCAGGAACGGGCAAGAAGCAGGTGGCGAGACTCATCCATGAGAAGAGCGCCCGCAAGGAAAGACCTTTCATCATCGTCCACTGCGGAGAGATCCCCAAAGAGGAATTCAGCAAGAAGCTATTCGGCCAAATCACGCCTATGAAGGAGGAGCCAGGATTCCTCACCAATGCGATGAACGGTGTCATCTTCTTCGAAAATGTGGATGAAATGCCTCTCAAGACACAGGAAGAGCTTCTGTTTGCCCTAAAGGTTAAGCGTATCAAGATGGTTGGAAGCAACACGGAGAAGGAGATAAACGTCAGAGTGATAGCCTCTTCCAGCGAAAACTTATACAGGCTCATCCGAGAGAACAAATTCTCGGAGGATTTCCACCGATACCTGAACGAGGTATCCCTTCAAGTGCCTAGCCTAAGGGACAGAAGCGAGGACATTTCCCTCTTCGCCGAGAGTTTCTTGGAGGAGGCTAACGAGGAGCTGGAGAAGAAGATCATCGGTTTCGACGAGGAGAGCATGCGCATCCTCAACAAGTGCCAATGGTCCGGCAACCTCCGACAAATGAAGAGCGTCGTCAAACGCGCCGCCATGCTCTGCGAGGATAAATACATCAAAGCCAGCCATTTGCCGGACGAAATCATCGGAGAGACCGGCGACACGAGCGACAACGCCGCCCTTCACAACGAGGAATACGAAAAGCGTAAGATCATGAAGGCGTTGGAAGCCTGCAACAACAACAAAAGCAAGGCGGCCATCATGCTCAAGATCGATAGAAAAACGCTTTACAATAAGATGAAACACTACAACATGGAATAATGGGGAAAAAGAAAGAGAGAGCGACAATCATGAAGGTAGCCATCAGCTACCTGATTCTCATTGCGTTAGCGGTCGGAAGCATCTACTTCGTCTATCGCAACACGGAGGCCATCACGGAGGAGATCGGTCAACAAACCTCATACCAACAACAGGAGGAGCTGGTGAACACGATTCTCACCGACCTCCTCAATGCGGAGAACCACATCGGGCCTATGCTGGTAGACACGTCAGACTTCAACCTCTACAAAGAGCAGATCAGTCTGGCGGAGAGCCATATGGACACACTGAAAAGCATGCTTTCCGATGAGTTCCAAATCCAATCGTTGGACAGCGTATCCATCCTCCTGAAGAAGAAGGAGGAGAACCTGATCGAATTGACCAAACTGACCAACAAAGACAACCTCGAAGAGCTCTACAAAGCGAACATTCGCACCATGCTCATGGAGGATTCCATTAAAAACTTCGCCTCCAAGAACAAAAACGCAACTCTCAAACAAGACACCATCATCAAAAAAAGGCACGCCAAAAAGAGGAACTTCTTCCACCGTCTGGCGGAAGCCTTCTCAAGAAACGGGGGACCAAACGACACGACCATCCGTCTGCTAGGCTCAGAGCAACAATGGATGGATTCCCTCTCCATGTACTACAACCCGACCGACTCCGCTCAAAGCATCTTGGACGATATCAAGGTGAAAATCCGTAACGACAAATACAAGACGGACAGAGCCATCATGGAGCAGATCAACACATTACGGAACAATAACAACAACATCACCATCCAAGCGAAGTCTATCCTCGGTAAAATAGAGTTCGACAACAGGGTGAACATGCAAAAGGCGAAGGCGAGAAGGAACGTCACGCTCTCAAAAACAGCCGAAAAGCTACGCTACGTGACCATATTGGCCATCGTCGTCATCTTATTCTTCTGCTGGCTCCTCTTCAACGACGTCAGCCGTAGCCGTAAGCTCCGAGAAAAACTGGAGAAGAAAAACCTGGAGCAGGAAAGGATGATGATTAGCCTTACCCATGACATGAAAGCGCCAATGGGCTCTGCCATCGGATACATGGAGCTAATGGGCAATACACCTCTATCCGAAAAGCAGCAATACTACCTGGAGAACATCAGGAAATCATCCAACCAAACGATCCAACTCATCACCAACATATTGGACAACAACAAATTGGATTGTTCCAAAATGGTTCTCCAACCAACCCTCTTCTCCATAAAGGATCTGATCGAAGATGTCTACACATGCTTCAATCCAATCGCCGAGAAGAAACATATAACGCTGACGCATCAGGTCAGCGGATTCCCTGACAAGGTGACGGGAGACGTCACCCGCATCCAACAGATATGCAACAATTTAGTTTCCAACGCTATAAAATTCACGGAGGAGGGAGAAGTCGACATCTCCGCCAATGTTGAGGAGGACGATGCCTTCCACATCCTGACCATCAGCGTCTCCGACACAGGTATCGGTATCAGCAAAGAGGATGTCGACAGCATCTTCGGAGAATATAAACGAATCATCCGGGAGGGTCACGTGACGCAAGAGGGTTCAGGATTGGGCCTCAGCATCGTCAGCAAGTTGGTGGACCTCTACCATGGCGACATCAAGGTGAAGAGTGAACTCGACCAAGGGACAACGATCACCGTCACCATCAACCTCCAAAAGGACGAAGAGGAGTCTTTGGAGGGAGGGGAGAACTGCGAGCTGGCGCCAACCAAGGTGCTCATACTGGACGATGACGACACGCAACTCACCCTCATATCAGAGATACTCAGCCACTCCAACATCGACGTCTATGCGCTGAAAGACCCTGAGGAGGCGCTGAAAACGATGGAGAGCCAGGATATCGACCTGGTGCTGACCGACATCCAAATGCCAAGCATCAACGGGTTCGAGTTCGTGAAACTGATCCGCCAATCCCCGCAAATATGCCACTCGGGCTCACTGCCGATCATCGCACTCTCCGCCAGAGCCGACATCTCGGAGGAGAACATCAAGGAGCAAGGATTCAACGGATTCATCTGCAAACCATTCTCCGCCCAACAACTCATCGACACGATACGCCAACACACAAAGCCTGAGTGCATATCTGTCGCCAAAACAGAGGAGGAGGAACCGAATGCGGACAACACGCCATTCTACGGTTTAATCAGTTTCGCCTGCGGAGACAAAGAGTCTGAGGCAATGATCCTTGACTCATTCATCCGGGAAAGCACCTCCAACGCCAAAGAACTGAAAAAGGCTTGGCTGCTGAACGACACGAAGGAGATGCACCACTATGCGCATAAGATGCTCCCGCTATTCCGCTCCCTGCAAAAGAAGGGAATCGTGGAGAAACTTACTATCTTGGAACGGGAGGATAACTTCAAGAAAATGATCTCAAGGAAGGAGTTCCACACCCTGATGAAGGAGATCAAAGCTACCTTGAATGATGCGAAGGATCTCTTGAGCAAATACGAATAAGGTCCGAGGAGATTACCCCGGACCCTTTATCATCCATAATAATTAATGATTTATACCTTCTCGATCAGGACGGTCGCATAGGCTGCGATACCCTCTTCCCGTCCGACGAAACCGAGGTGCTCGGTGGTGGTAGCCTTGACAGAGACGCAATCCGCATCCACACCCATCACCTCCGCCATGCACTCCGACATACGGTCGATGTGAGGTGACAACTTAGGGAACTGGGCGCAGATGATGGAGTCCACATTGACGATGGCAAAACCATTCTCCTTCAACATGGCCACTACCTTCCGCAACAATATCTTGCTATCCACATCCTTAAAATCAGAGGACGTGTCAGGGAAATGATAACCGATGTCCCGCAGGTGCGCGGCGCCTAAAAGAGCGTCACATACCGCATGGATCAACACGTCAGCGTCTGAATGACCCAACAAACCTTTCTCGCACGGAATCTGTATTCCTCCCAACCATAGCTCGCGATTCTCCGCGAACTGATGTACATCATATCCTTGTCCTACACGAATGTTCATAAATAATTGATTTGTCCTTTTCACAAAGTTAAAAAAAATTTTAAATTTGCATAAACACATAAAGAAAACTGTATGAAAAAAATATTCTATTTTATGCTGATGGGAGCCATGTTCGCATCATGCGCTTCGAAAAAGACACTCAACCAAGCGTTGTCTGACCTCACCAAGAGCGAACAAAGTAATAAAGTATGTGCGGAAGAACTGGACAAAGCACGCAAGCATGTCGCCGCACTGCAAAGGGACTCTTCCGCCACCCACAAGAAGATCGGGCTGATGGCTGAGGATTCCGTGGCTAAATCCAAGGCATTGCACCAAATAGGATTGGAGAACAAAGACCTGAAAGCGCTCAACCAGCAACTATCCGACCGTCTGACCAAGACCAGCGCCAGCAGCGACAAGGAGATCAAGAAACTCCTCGCCGACCTGCAGAAATCACAGGAGAAGCTTCAAGCGCGCGAAGACGCTTTGGACAAGTCTGAAAAGAGCCTGAAAGATAAGGAGAAGAACCTCGCCGAGCTCCAACGCATCGTCAGCCGCCAAGACAGCATGATGAAATCCTTGAAGAAAAAGGTTTCTGACGCGCTGAAAGGCTACGAAGGCAACGGTATCGAGGTGGTCAACAAGAACGGCAAGGTGTACGTCTCCCTCGACGAGAAACTGCTCTTCAAATCGGGCAAGTGGGACGTGGACGCTAAGGGTGCGAACGCTCTGAAGAAACTCTCCAACTTCATCGCGGAGAACAAAGATATCAATATCGTCATCGAAGGCCACACGGACGACGTGCCTTACAAGGGCAACGGCAACGTGGAGGATAACTGGGACTTGAGTGCGAAACGCGCCACTTCCATCGTGCGTATCCTCATCAGCAACAAGAACGTGAACCCTTCACAGATCTCCGCTACCGGCCGTGCGGAGTACATGCCTGTAGACAAGGCGAACACCGCGGAGGCACGCGCCAAGAACAGACGTACAGAGATCATCCTCAGCCCTAAGATGGATGAGTTGCTCAAGGCAATGTCCGGAGAGTAAAAAAGGATGAAACTCATCACTGAAATAACAATTAAACAAGAGGCGGACATCACCTACGAAAGCAGGGTCATGATGTTCGGCTCTTGCTTTTCTGAGAATATCGGAAACCGCCTGGAGCAGCTGAAGTTCAACGTGTCGAACAACCCGCTCGGCATCCTCTTCAACCCCTGCTCCATCAAGGAGAGCATCAGGCGCATCGCGGAAAAGAGACGCTTCGTCTCCGACGACCTCTTCTGCCGAGACGGTGTCTGGAACTCTTTCCACCTACACAGCAAATTCGCCCAACTGAACGAAGAGGCTTTCCTGCAGAACGCCAACCGGCAAGTGGAAGCGGCTCATCTCTTCCTGCAGAATGCCACGCATATCTTCATCACCTTAGGCACGGCTTGGATCTATGAGCTGTCCAACACCCGCCAAATTGTTGCGAATTGCCACAAGGAACCGCAAGAAATGTTCATTCGCAGAAGAATTGGCATCGAAGAGTGCTCACAAGCCCTGCATGACACGGTGGCGACCATCCGCCAAGTCAACCCGAACGCTTCCATCATCTTCACCGTCAGTCCGATAAGGCACTGGAAGGATGGGGCGCACGACAACCAGATCAGCAAATCCACCCTACTCCTCGCTGCGGAAAAAATCTGCGAGGAAGAGCCTTCCGTCCACTACTTCCCTGCCTATGAGATTATGATGGACGAGCTACGTGACTACCGTTTCTATGCGGAAGATATGATCCACCCGAATGATTTGGCCATCCAATACATCTGGGAGAAATTCACAAGCTATGGTTTCTCGGAGGAGACCCTCAACACCCTATCCCGCATCGAAAAAATCATCGCGGCGGTACACCACCGGCCATTCAACCCGCAAAGCGAAGGTCACCGCAAATTCCAGGAGAGGATCCTTGCCGAGATGGAGGAGCTCCACCAAACGCATCCTTTCCTCAACTTCCAGAAGGAGAAAGATCAATTGATGCACCCTACCCCCGCCTGACGACACGAAATTTGAGTCAACCGACATGAAATTCAATCGTCAAACGCTCTCACGCCTCTCCCCACAGGCTCCCAAATTTGTATTTTTACGCTAAAAGCATTCAATAATCTTCCAATCAGACTAAGAGGTGATGAAACATTCGGAGGAAAAACTACATTTGCAGGCACAAACCAACATCTATTGTCAATTATGAACAGAAAATTACTCACACAATCAGCCATGCTCTGTCTGCTCTGCGCTTCGGCAGGGAACCTCAAGGCGGAGACTCTCTACGATTTCGAAGACGGTTCCATTCCTACAGGAGGATGGGGAACGGAGAAATCAATCGTCGCGAACCCTCACAAGTGCGGTAACACCAGCGACCATAGCCTCCTGATGGAGATCACGAACTATGGTGGCGTATCCTTCCCTTGCGGTGCGGAGATAGGCTCACAACTGCTGGCGGTGGACGTGTTTTCCACGGTAGATTGCAACATCAAAGCCTACTCGAACAAGAATGACGAGAACCTCTACCAAGCCACCAAGGGAGGCGTATGGAACACGCTCTATTTCGACTTCACCAAGCACCAGGGAACATCGGACGAGATACTCATAGCCCTCGGTGGCGAAAGCGGCACGATATACATCGATAACATCCGCTTCACCTCCGACCAAAGCGATGCTGTGCAGTGCTCCGAGAAGAAATTGGACGAGAAGTGCACCGTGACCATCCCTTACACCTACGGCACGCTCGCCATCGGTGGCGGTGGATTCGTATCGGGCATCATCGCTTCCGGCAAGTCCAAATACGCCCGCACAGACGTGGGTGGCGCCTACAAATGGAGAGCGGACAACTGCTCTTGGCAACCTATCACCAACTTCATCTCCGAAGAGGACAAGGGTTTGCTGAGCATCGAGGCCTTAGCCATCGACCCGCAGAACGAAAAGAATATCTACCTCTTGGGCGGTTGCCAATACTTCAGCAACCAGAAGACTGCCATCATGTACTCCAAGGATGGCGGGGAGAGCTTCGAGACGGTGGACGTGACCTCCCTCATCTTCGCCCATGGCAACGGTCAGGGACGTAACTGCGGCGAACGCATCGCGGTGGACCCGAACAATAGCGACATCATATTCTGCGGCGGCCGCGCCAACAACCCGCTCATCAAGAGCGAGGATGGCGGCAAGACATGGAAAGCGGTCACTTCCCTCAATGACGTATACACCAAGAGCGTCAAATGGCCAAGCTGGGGCAGCAACAGCTACCCTACCACCCCTGACGAGAACGGTACCACCGCCATCGTGTTCGACGGTTCATCCGTAAAGAACGGCAAGACGCAACGCATCTTCGTCGGCATATCACGCACGGGCGCATCCAACCTGTACGTTTCGGAAGATGGTGGCGCCTCATGGTCGGACATCGCCGCACTGCCTACGCAATACATCCCTTGCAGGATGAAGATGGACGGCAACGGTAAATTGCTCATCGCCTACTCCAACGCCTGCGTGTCAGGCACGGCGGGCGCAGTCTTCCGCTATGATCCACAGACCCAAAAGACGGAGGATATCTCCCCAAGCAAGAACTACGGATTAGGAGATGTGGCGGTCTCCCCTTCCGACCCTAACAAGCTTGTCGTATCCACCAACAACACCTGGATTCCTCAACAATGGGACAACGGTGCCAGCGCCAACGGAGACATCTACTGGACCTCCACCGACGGCGGGAAGACATGGCGCAGCCTGCAGAACAACATGAAACTCACCAGCAACAATGTGACATGGATCCCTGGCTACGCTATCCACTGGAGCGGAAGCTTATGCTTCGACCCGCAAGACGATAACATCATCTCCACCACCTCCGGCAACGGTATATTCACCTGCGAGCACATCTGGTGCGAAGGCACACCTACCTTCCACTTCGACGTGAACGGACTGGAGGAGACAGTCGCACTGGACCTCGTCAGCGTACCGAACGGTGACCTGATGTCTGTGATCGGAGACTACACGGGCTTCATCCACGACGACATCCACCAGTTCGCCCCGATCCACGACCCGGCACCCGGCACGACAGGCGGTATCAACTACTACAGCAAAGACCCTAAGGTGATGATGCGTGTGGCCAATGCAGGCTTCTACTACACCACCAGCGGCCACAAGGGTTGGAAGGAGTGCGCCAAGACCGATTTCTCCTACCAAAACCCTTACTGCAACACCTGCGCGCCACAAGCCTCCAATGAGGGGAAATGCGCCATCACGAAACGCAACGGCTCCTACCGTTTCTTCATCATCCCTGGTCCGGGCACCAGCGGCATCTACTATTCGGACAACAATGGTTCCTCGTGGACCAAGATCAGCGGAACGGACGCCGCCACCCACATCCAAGTGGATCCTGAGAACGACGCCTACGTCTATGCGGGCGGAAAGAACGCCTTCTACCGTAGCACAGACTACGGAGAGGCCTTCACCAAGGAGAGCCTCAACAACAACGAATACGGCAGAATAGCCATCATACCGGGCAAAGAGGGGCAACTCTATGCGCCAGGCGGTAGCAACGGACTCTACTTCTCCAACGACTACGGAGAGAGCTTCACCAAGGTGGCCAACGTCAACAGCTGCGAGGCGGTCGGCACCGGCTTAGGCAAGGGAAGCGATTACACGCTCTACATCTGGGGCAACGTCAACAACTGCGGCATGGGTCTCTATCTGTCGGAAGACTACGGAAAGAGCTGGTTCCACATCAACGATGAGCAACACCAGTTCGGCGGACCAGGCAACGGTCAGTTCGTGGTCGGAGACTGGAACACCTACGGCAGGTTCTACATGAGCACGGTAGGCCTAGGCATCGTCTATGGAGAAAGAACGGAGAACGCTACACCTAGCCAATGGAACTGCTACGTGGACAATACGGACTGCATGGTGGACTACACCCTGGTGGAGGAGACGAAGCAATCCGACAACATCGCCTACCCTAATCCGTTCAATGTCACCGTCACCATCAAGGGTAATGGTCAGTACCATGTCACGAACGCCTTGGGACAAACAGTGGAACATGGCACATTGTCTGACGAGAAGGAGATGGGTGCGGACTGGCTACCAGGCCTTTACATCATCCAGACAGACCATGGTTTCAGCAAGGTGGTAAAGGGAAAGTAGGAGTGACACATACCCCTTCGTTCGGACAAAGAGAGGACAAAATGACAGAAGTACATAACTCATTGTAGACAATTTGTCAGAATATAATGATTGGCAAACTATTTGATGTATATTTGATGTGAACATTAAAAACAACAGAGTTATGAACTTTAAGAATTATACGATCAAAAGTCAGGAGGCGATACAAGAGGCTGTGAACTACGCCAACAAGCGTAACCAGCAGGTTATCGAGCCTGTCCACCTGCTGAAGGGTATCCTGAAAGTGGGCGAGAACGTCACGAAGTTCGTATTCAACAAACTGAACGTAAACACCGAACAACTCAATGAGGTCGTCATCAAGATGATCTTGCGTCTACCTAAGGTAACGGGGAGCAACGAAGACACCTATTTGAGCAACAGTGCGAACGCAGTGTTGAAGAAGGCGGAGGAGATGTCGAAGGAAGAGGGTGACCAATTTGTCTCCCTGGAATATATCTTGCTTGCACTGATCGCGGTGGATAGTCCTGCGGCAGCCTTGCTGAAGGACGCGGGCTTGAACTACCAAGCCATGAAGGATGCCATCGCCGAACTGAGACAAGGGAAGAAGGTGACGGACGAGTCTGCCGAGCAGACCTACGACGCCCTCAACAACTATGCGATCAACCTCAACGAGCGGGCGCAGGCCGGTAAGCTGGACCCTGTCATCGGAAGGGATGATGAGATCCGTAGGGTGCTACAAATCCTTAGCCGTAGGACAAAGAACAACCCTATCCTCATCGGTGAGCCTGGTACGGGTAAGACCGCCATCGCGGAGGGTTTGGCGCAACGAATCATGCGTGGCGACGTGCCGGAGAACCTGAAGACCAAGAAGATCTACTCCTTGGACATGGGTGCCGTCATCGCAGGTGCGAAGTACAAAGGCGAATTCGAGGAGCGACTCAAATCGGTCATCAACGAGGTGATCAAATCGGACGGAGAGATCATCCTCTTCATCGATGAGATCCACACCTTGGTAGGCGCAGGCAAGAGCGACGGTGCCATGGATGCCGCCAACATCCTGAAGCCAGCCCTCGCCAGAGGTGAGCTGAGAGCCATCGGCGCGACTACCCTCGACGAGTACCAGAAATATTTCGAGAAGGATAAAGCCTTGGAGCGTAGGTTCCAAATCGTCATGGTCAACGAGCCGGACGAGGCGACCACCATCTCCATCCTGCGTGGATTGAAGGAGCGTTACGAGAACCACCACAAGGTGCGTATCAAGGATAACGCCATCATCGCGGCGACAAGGCTTTCCAACCGATACATCACGGACCGTTTCTTGCCAGACAAGGCCATCGACCTGATCGATGAGGCGGCCGCCAAGCTAAGGCTGGAGATAGACTCCGTACCGGAGGAGTTGGATAACAAGGCACGTGAGATCAAGCAATTGGAGATCGAGCGTGAGGCCATCAAGCGAGAAGACGACAAGACTAAACTCAATAAGTTGGAGAAGGAGATCGCCAACCTGAAGGAGCAGATGCAGGACATCGGCGCCAAATGGACGGCTGAGAAAGAGCAGATCAACATCATCCAACAGAGCAAAATAGAGATCGAGCAACTGCGCTTCGAGGCTGAGAAGGCGGAGCGTGAAGGCAACTACGGACGTGTGGCGGAGATCCGTTACGGAAAGGTGAAAGAGGCGGAGAACCGTATCGCCGAGGCCCAGAAGAAGCTGGCCGACATCCAATGCGCCGATCCGCTCGTCAAGGAGGAGGTGGACGAGGAAGATATCGCCGAGGTAGTCTCCAAATGGACGGGCATCCCTGTCACCAAGATGATGCAGACCGAAAAGGATAAGTTGATGAACCTCGAGGAGGAACTCCACAAACGTATCGTCGGTCAGGACGAGGCCATCAGAGCGGTCTCCGATGCCGTGAGACGAAGCAGGGCGGGTCTGCAAGACCCTAAGAAACCTATCGGCTCATTCATCTTCCTGGGCACGACAGGTGTGGGTAAGACCGAGCTGGCGAAGGCTTTGGCGGAACTGCTGTTCGACGACGAGAATATGATGACCCGTATAGACATGTCCGAGTACCAAGAGAAGATATCCTCCACCCGACTCATCGGTTCACCTCCGGGATACGTCGGCTACGAGGAGGGTGGACAACTGACCGAGGCCATCCGTCGTAAACCATACTCGGTGGTCTTGTTCGATGAGATCGAGAAGGCGCACCCGGATGTCTTCAACACACTGCTTCAGGTGCTGGACGACGGACGATTGACCGACAACAAAGGCAGGGTCGTCAACTTCAAGAACACGATCATCATCATGACCTCCAACCTCGGTTCTTCCCTCATTGCGGAGAAGTTCGAGAACATCACGGACGAGAACCGTGAGAAGACATTGGCGGAGGCGAAAGAAGACGTATTGGGTCTATTGAAGGAGACCATCCGTCCTGAGTTCCTGAACCGTATCGACGAGATCATCATGTTCTCCCCTCTTTCGAAGGATGACACCAAGGCGATTGTCGACATGCAGATCGCCAGTCTCCATAAGATGTTGAAGGAGAGCGATGTGGAGCTGAACGTGACGGAAGATGCGAGGGCATTGATCGCCCAAGAGGGTTACGACCCTCAGTTCGGCGCAAGGCCTATCAAGAGGACCATCCAAAGGTTGTTGTTGAATGAGCTCTCCAAGGCGCTCATCTCCCAATCGGTGAACCGTGACAAACCGATCGTGGTGGACAGGGACGGAGACAAGCTGAAGTTCACCAACTAACCTGCGGGCAAAGCTTCTAACCGCAAGAGTTTATGAATCAATAAGCGATACGCTTACCCGATATGAGGGTGCATGCATAGTTCATACAGAACGTGCCTGCACCCTTTTTTTGAATCCATAATAATAGATACCCTGTAATTTCTTGCCGATACAGGCAAATTTTTACTATATTTACATCGTTTTTCATAAAAACTTGCCGATAGTATGGAATATATTTCAGTCAATCAGTTTGCCGAGAAGCATGGCATCAGCGAGCGAACAGCCCGTAATTACTGCGCTGTCGGCAAAATAGAGGGAGCTTTCCTTTCGGGGAAAACATGGAATATACCTGCCGATGCCGTATTGCCCCAAAAGAAAAAGCGGAAGATTTCTCCCTTGCTTGAACGTCTGCGCCAAGAGAAGGAGTGCAGGCTGAAAGGCGGCATCTATCACCGCACGCAGATTGATTTGACATATAACTCCAACCATATAGAGGGGAGCCGCCTGACGAAAGAACAGACCCGTTATATCTTTGAGACGAACACACTTGGCGTAACCACCGAAAGCACACGCATTGACGATATCTTGGAGACGGTCAACCATTTCCGTTGCATCGATTACATCATTGACCATGCCACCGAAAAAATAACGGAGCCACATATGAAACAACTGCATTCGATGCTGAAGCACAACACCTCCGACAGCCTAAAATCATGGTTTGCCGTAGGCGATTACAAACGGTTGCCAAACGAAGTGGGCGGAGAAGAAACTGCGTTACCACAAGACGTGCACAAACGGATGAAGGCTTTGCTTGCCGCATACAATGCGAACAAAACAATCACATTCGACGACATCCTTGATTTCCACGTGCAATTTGAACGCATACACCCGTTTCAGGACGGGAACGGTCGTGTGGGACGATTGCTTATGTTTTGGCAATGTCTGCAAAACAACATCGAGCCATTTATCATAACGGAAGAACTACGTATGTTCTATTATCGCGGCCTGCAAAACTGGGGACAGGTAAATGGCTATTTGCGTGACACCTGCTTGACCGCACAAGACGAATATAAGAAACTAATGGAGTATTTTAGAATATGAACAAAATCGTGAGCATCTTTTTCATCAGCATAATGCACCTATGTGCATTCGCAGGGTGCAATTTCCCAAAACAAACAGTTGATTGCAGCCCGACAATCACCCCGAAAACAGAACCATTGGCGGCAGCGCAAATAGGAGAAAAATGGGGCTACATAGACATGACAGGGAAGTTTGTTGTGGAGCCACAATTCGACGAGGCCCACGCCTTCAACGAATATGGTCTTGCGCTTGTGAAAAATGACGGAATGACTGGATGGATAGACTGCACAGGGAAATTCATCATAGCGCCTAAGTTCATTGCCTACGTCGATGATTACGACAAACCATACGATTTTGCGCTGGGTCTCGCGCCTGTGGGAATTAAGGATGACACGAATTGCAAATATGGCTACATTGATACCACAGGGAAAATAGTCATCAAGCCTCAGTTTTACGAAGCTCGTAGTTTCGCGGAGAATGGTCTCGCCGCAGTAAATGTCGGTGAAGGCGGAAACGGGAAATGGGGGTACATCGACATCACGGGGAAATTCATCATAGAGCCTCAGTTTGAGTGGGCCGATGATTTCCAATATGGCATTGCGCGCGTGGAAGTGAATGACAAGTGGGGCTTTATCGATGCCTCAGGAAAGTTTGTGGGGGAACCGAAATTTGACAATGTGGAGTATTTTACCAAGGACGGCCTCGCACCTGTGAAATTAGGCGACAAATGGGGATACATGGACACCACAGGAAGAATTGTCGTCGAACCGCAATTCGACTATGCTGACGACTTTGCCTTCGGTCTTGCCAGAGTAATACTTGATGACGAAAGTCGCAAAAGCGGCTATATCAACACGTCAGGGAATATGGTGATCACTCCTCAGTTTGAACAGGCTGTATGTTTCAGGGGAAACGGACTTGCACCCATAAAGACGGAATCGAATGGGAAGTGGGGATTTATTGACAGAACAGGAAAAATCGTTATCGCTCCCCAATTTGATGACATGGGGTTTGACGGAGAGGGTCTCACCCCTGTAAAAATAGGCCAAAAGTGGGGCTATATGGACGCTACGGGCAAACTAGTGATTTCCCCGCAATTTGACGATGCCTACCATTTCAACGGGAAAGGTTTGGCTCCCGTGATGATTGGCGACTACGAGCACCGGAAATGGGGCTACATAGACACTACCGGCAAAATCGTCATCGAACCACAGTTTAAGGATGCTGACGTTTTCGAGTGATCAGAACCCTACCCTATTCCTGCCGGTCGTCAGTTTCTCGCTGAACTCCTTCTCCGATTTGGCGGCGAAGAAATCCTCCTGGCATAGAACAACCTCCTTCAGCCCATTGAGCTGCGCCCGCATCGCCGCCTTGGACCATGTGCGTTCATAGAGATTACGCACGAACCTGGCGTTCGAGAACTCCTCCGAACTGATGTAGCTTTGCGGCAACTCGTCGAAGTACTGCTCCACGGCTGGCTTCAGCTCCTTCTGGCAGGCGAAATGCTTCTCCGCCATCAGCATGAATATTTGGGCAAGCTGCTCCTTCGTGTAGGAAGGGAACTCGACCAGGTAAGGCATACGGCTCCGTAGCCCGGCGTTTCCTTGCATCAGCTTCTCCATCTCCGCCTTGTACCCCGCCATGATGACCACCAGGTTGTCCCGATGGTTCTCCATCTCTGAGATGAGGGTGGTAAGGGCCTCCCTACCATAATCGTTTTCAGACCCCACGCCTCCTCTGTAGAGGTCATAGGCCTCGTCGATGAAGAGAACCGAGCCATAGGCGTCACGGCAGATCGCCGCAGTCTTAGGGGCGGTTTGACCGATATATTCCCCGCAGAAATCACGGGCGCCATATTCGAAGAAATAACCATTGCTAAGCAGCTTATGCTCGGCGAAGACTCGTCCGACGATGCGCGCCACCGTCGTCTTACCCGTACCCGGCGCACCTACGAAACGCATGTGCATGCACGGGCGTTCCAACTTGTCGTTCTGAATAGAGACCTCCACCTGCGCCACGATCTCACGGATACGCTCGGTGATCTTCTCCATGCCTATCATTTCGGACAACTCGTCGAAGGCATCCTTCCCCTGGACACCGTATGTGACCGAAAGGGGCTTAATCTCCTCACGACGTATGATGTCGTCGGAAGCGCCACGGTTCCGGGCATCCGCCTGATGTTTGAGCAATACCGTCTCGTCGAAGACCTTCTTGACGGTGCGTAGGCCGTAGAAGCGTCCATCGCTCTTCTCCTCCCTGATCCGGGCGAAGAAAACCTCCCAGGCGTCCTCCTCCATCTCAAGGCGTAGCGGGTCGAGCATACGCTCCGCATACTGCCGGATCTCCTTGTCCGAGAAAGGCGGGATGGTGAATGTCTTGATGAAAAGGATATCGGAAAGCGAATCCTCTATTTTCTTGAGCTCATGAGGCTCTATGTAAGGGACACGGAAGACGAAATTGAAGTTGCCGGAGACGTGCGAAATCTCCAGAAGTAGGTCTTTCAGCTCACGCTGCTTGGATTTGACCATGAACTCGCTGATGTCCAGACAGACAAGCTTATCGTAGTTTTCTTTGTCGTAAAGGATGTTCAACAAGTCTTTGACATTGATCTTCCGTCCCTGCGTCTCATCGGAGAGCACGAACTCGAAATAGAACTTCTTGGTGAAAACGCCCAACTCCACCTCAAAAAGGGTGAGCAGGTTGATGACCCGCGTCAGGCCGCATCCGTCATTGACCGAGAAGAGATAATTCTGCGCCTTGAAACTGTCCAGCGAGTCCCTTTTGTGCATATCGGCGACGACAGGCACCGCTTCGTTGACGAACTGTTTGAAGGAGTCCCAGCCGATGAGGTTGTTGATGTTTTTGATGATATCGTCCAGCTCCTCCTTGTTGCTGAAGACGCTATAATCCACCTCGTCATTCTCCTCCTGCGGTTGTTCCTCTTCGTTCTTCAGGGAAACATGGACAGAAGATTTCTCCCCGAGTTTATAGTTTATCCGCTCCTCATCTCCGCTCTCGTGAATCATCGCGATGTGGGGGCAGACCTGCTCCATTTTCTTCACGATGGCGTCAGCGGTCTCCTGCAAGTTCTTATCCGTCCGCACCTTGCAACAGATCAGTTGAGGTCCGCTCAGCACCGTCGTCACGCAGCTTTCTCCGAAACAAGACTCTATGAGGCAAGGGATCAATGAACCATTCAATTCGGGATCATGGTCAAACAATCCATCCTTGACTTCTCCAATATCAAATATTACTTCATATGTGCTATTCATCTTCTTCGTTCTATTTAGGCAATCATTCGCTAATAATCACCCAAAGTTATATTTTTCCACGCAAAAAAGCACGTGATTTCACGGAAATGCTACTCCAATCGTGGAATTATAATAACCTCATCATCTAATTGGGCTGGAAACATCAGAGCTTCTCAGGTCTAAGCGCACTCACAGTTATTCCCACTCGGAGTTAACCGTAATTTTAATATCTCCCTCCCTTGTTTTTATAATCATATAATCCCACTTTTCTTCTTTATAGACAGAATCTCCAGGGGCTATTATCCCTTCATATTTTCCGTTTATATGCCGATAAAGGAGATAGTGATCTTCAATGAAACGAACATAGAAAGTATTGTGATCTGCTCTGAACGTCTCCGAAACCACGCCATTTATAGGCATCTCAATAAATACTTCATCCGATAGGAAAGTACCTTTGTGTTCTTTTGCATAATCAACTATCGCATAAGCGAAAAGCAAAAAACAGACGAAAGAAAACGCAATGAGAATCTTTATATGTTTCATATTTATTGCATGTACCATAAATTCACCCTTTCCTATCTTATTAATTGAAATGTTTTATCCAATCATGTCTTGGGTTGCCGTAATTATCCCAATTCCAGAGATTGTTGACGCGAGCATTGTATGTTCTCTTGTTTGGTATAAACAACATCGATAAATTATTCAGCGTCTCTATTGGCGTCAAATCGCCATCATCGATAGAAAACTTTTGGTTCCCTAATGATATAGCTTTAAGTTCCTGATGATTTTGTATTGGGTGTATTGATTCAATAGCACCACATTCTAATAACAACACATTCAATTCCTTTAGATTTTCCAGAAAATCAATAGAATGTAGGTTTTTTACACCGCGCAATTCTAACCAATTTAAATTCTGTATGGTTGATATCGGACTAAAATCAGTTATCTTTCTATTATTCAGAATTACAAACTTCTTTAAATTAGGCATACTCTGTACAAAATCAATATTGGAGATGTTGGAATTTCCAATAGTCAAACTTTCTAGATTATACAATTGAGAAAATTGATGATGGTCCCCCATTTTGAACTCATCAAGGTATATTTTTTTTAAATTAGTACACTGAAAAATAGAAGGAATAGGTTTTTCTGCATCACAAAAAAATATTTCTAAATTTTTAAATGTTGAAAAATCTATCTCGTAATAATGGAGAGTATTCAATTCTAATCTTCGAAGCTGTTTTAGTGATTCTACCTGCTTCATCGAAATGTCTCGACCATCTAACACGACAAAGGTTTCCAAGAATTTCAAGGATAAAAGGAAATCATAATTATCACACCTCCATCCACATGCAGTACTGAGAAATAAATGCTTTACACCCTTATTGTTAAGAATATCGATATATTCATCTTTCCACTTTCCATTTATTTCAGCAACAGTTCCAACCATTGGCTTACCATCGGTTGGATTTTTATTGCTTATAATTAATTCCCGTTTAAATAAATTACTTATTAATCCCATGTTTTCACTTTATTTTCTGGGGAGTTTTATAATTTAAAGTTTATAGGCAGTCTAACCGATGACCGTACCGCCCTGTCACCTACGGTGGCAGGTACCCAATAGCCCATACTTTTCACAAAACGAACCGCCTCTTGGTCAAGTAGTGGATCTACACTTCGAATCACAGTGACGTCAGAAATAGCGCCATCCTCGCCGACAACGAATTTCACTATCACCGTGCCATGTTTCTTAAGGGCTATAGCCTCCTTGGGATAGTTCAGGTTGTTTTTGAGATACTGTTGTAGGGCTATTGTACCACCAGGGTATTGGGCTTTCTTGTCCACTTCTACTATATCTTGTGTTTCATCTGCCCATTCAGTGTACATATCATCCACAACAGAATTTTTAGTTGGGGTTGTATCAACTGGAATTAATTCGCCCCCATGGACCCGATTCATATCAATCACAAAATTAGCGCATTCACCTTTCTCGTTTAACACCCCATAATCGATCACTTTTAAGATTGAATCTCCAACCTCAACAAACTTTATTTTTTTATGTTGTGACAAATAGTGGGATGCGACAATCTTAGAGGGCATATTCGCTAATGTTCCATACGTTGTATCTACCATTTCCACATATTCCAACTTTTTCTTTCCCCCAACTATAGAATCCTTTACGATCTTTTTTGCTTCATCTAATGGAACATCGTATAGTTCTTGAAGAGAATATATAATTCCTTCGTTGTTCCAATCCAAGAACTCTTCCTTAGTCGGAATATGCCCTTTTCCGTCCACGTAATTGACTATCCACACAGACAATGCCCTTGAACCTAGAACATCATCGGAATTCAGATGTCTTTTAGAGGAACATGACATCATAAATGCAAGCGACAATATAAGTACTACGTGTTTCATACTAAACTCTTTTTGCGATCCTAATTCTCCACGGAATGCCACAATTCGAGCAATATCCATTTGCCCCCCCCAAAAAAACACTTGCCTATTAGTATAGCTTCGCTGTTGTCAGTGGTAGGAGGGCTGACAAAACATCTCGGTATCAAAGATAAAAATTTAATTGACAAAACGGGTCAAAAGATTGTTTTTTTACAAAACAAATGGCTGAATTCCTTGACGGAACCCAGCCAAACTATTTCATCGGTTATAGCCCGAACCACCCTACTGCTTAGGCGACAGCACCTTGATCTCATACCCTATCCGACCGAACTCCTTCTCGTAGTCGGCCACAGAGGCTTTCTTCGTGTCGTACACGATGGTCACCGTCTGGTTAGGAACGGAGGTCTCGATCGACTTCGTGCCCTTCACGAAACGGACGTTGGACTTGATCTTATTCTCACACTTCATGCAATGCATGACCGGTTGCGTCGTCACTACGAGCGTATCCAACCGAGCGCCTTTCGCTTCCTTCTCCGCACTCATGCCACTCAATGAGACAGAGAGGAGCATGCCCAATAAAAAAATCTTTTTCATATCGTATCGAATTTAAATTTACTTCTTCCTTTTCAGGTTAAAACGCATGCCGACATAGGCCATCGCACCATGGGTAGGGCCCCACACCTGCGTGGCGTCAAAGGCTTCGCTCCATGGATTCTCCGCATGCAGAATCGGTTCGTCCATCCGATAGGCGGTCAGGTTCTCGCCACCCGCATAGAGCGTGAAATAGCGGAACTCCCTCGACACCTGAGCCTGCAATTGGAAGTAGGTGGGATAGTCCGTCTGGTCGTAACGTTTCCCCTTGCCGTTGAGCTGACCCGTCACGTCAAAGCGCCAGATATCTAGATTTGTCTTGTACGACAATGTCAGCAAACCCTTCATGCGGGGCGAGAAGGGTTGGATGCGCAACTCCCCGTCGTAGGTGGTCCGCACATCGTTGAACCTCCCGGCGACCATCACCTCCCATCGTCCCGCGAAAGGATAGGTGACATCCACCTGCACCGTATGGCTGTAGCTGGAGCCGTCAAGGTTCTCGAAGCTGACGGTGTGCGCACCTCTCGCGCCATCCACATTGACCACCAGTACATTCTGGAAATCCGTGTAGTAATACTCCGCATTCACCTCCAAGTCTCTCTTATGGACCGGCAACAGGAGATGAGCGGAGACGCCCACATTCCACGCCTCCTCCTGTTTCAGACGCTCTGCGAAATAGAACGTCCTACCCGACGCCATCATCTGGGAATGCTCCGCCAAAGCGTGCGGCGTACGTCTACCCTTCCCCGCCGAAGTGCGTAGCGTGAGCTTGTCTGTAGGCGAATAACGCAAGTGTACCCTGGGTGTGAAGAAACCACCGTAGCGGGAGGAATAGTCCCAGCGTCCACCCAACATGGCCGTCAGCTTCTTCTTCAGCTTATAGGTGTACTGCAGATACCCGCCAGAGGAGGTCTCCCTATCCAGCTCCTGCGGGTTCAAATACAAAGAGGAAGCCTCGTCATATAGATCATGGTTGAGCGAGAGTCCGGCCGCCAAGTTATGCGCATCCGTCAGATCCGACTCGTACATCAGCTGGGCGTAGCCATTCTTCTGCACCACATCATAGAACGAACGTCCGAAATCATTATCCGCATCATGCCAAGAGCCATGCAGCATCAAAGCGACGGATGTGTTTTTCTGATAATCAACGATATATGCATTTTTCCACTGAACCAAGTAACGATTGGTCGTCACACCCACCCGATAGAGCGGCACCGTCAGTTCGTCCGACTCGACCATGCCACTGTTGCGCTCGTCACGGAGCACATGGAAAAGGATCTGGCTCTTCCATCGTTTCGCAAGGTATGACCACCGATGCATCAAATTATATTGACGCTGGCAAGGCGAGTCCATGAAACCGTCCCCGTTGCCGTCATGCTTCATCCGCTGATCCTCGAAATGGAGCAGGAGGTTCGTGGACAAGCGGTCGTTCAGATGGATATTACCGTCCGCGTTCGCCTCATACTTCAGGTGCGAATTGAAGAACAGGTTCCCGTTGAATTCCTCCTCACCCTGTGGTTTCTTGTACTCGATATTGATCTGCCCCGTGGTGCTCTCGTAACCGTTCTTGACGCTCGAAGCCCCCTTGCTCACCTGGATGGACTGCATCCACGGTCCCGGCACATAGCTCAGACCATAAGGGATCGCCGCCCCACGCAGGTTCGGCACGTTCTCCGTCAGCATCTGCACATACTTGCCGCTCAGACCCAAGAGCTTGATTTGCTTGGCACCCGTAGCCGCATCACTGTAGGAGACATCCACGGAAGGATTAAACGTGAAAGATTCGCCGAGGTTACAGCAAGCGGCGCGCACCAATTTTTCCGTCCCGATCTGCTCGACATGGTTCACCTTCTCCATCTTCGTGTTGCCCGCAAATGCGCCAACCTCAACCTCCTCCAACTCGGCAGTCTCAATGTCCCACAGCTCTTCCTCATCGCCCCACACAGCGGAGCAAGGCATCATAAGAAAGAATATAGCACCTGAAATACTTTTTATATCAAAAATCTTATCCATAACTTACATCTGCCAAAGTTAACAAATCCATAAAAATATCCACCATAAAAACTTATTGTTTCTGTTCTTGCAAGCCTGCTGTTCAGAATAAAACAAAGAGCGAACCATTCAGCCAATGCTCGTCGTGCCTGTCCGGTTGCGGAGAGTTCATCGCGCAAATCGAGTTGAATCCAATCTCCTTGGTGTATGCCACATCCTCCAATCGATTGCCCGAGATGTTCATATACCTCAAACGCATTCCCAACCCTACTTTTCTGAGATGATACACGTAGGTCAAGTCAGCCGAAAGCATATCATATTCCGAGGCATAATATGCGTAAGGAGCGAAACATGTCTGGAAGTCAAGATGTTGGATGCTTGACGTCTTTATATCCACCTCGTAGTCATGTTGTTTCACCATCTGATGGGTCCAATTCACACCTATGGACAATTCATGCTTAGGAGAAGACAATCTATAATCGATGCGGGGGATAACACTGATGTTCTTATTGATGACAGAGAAATCGTAAAAAGAATTTTTTTCGCTTCTATAGCAATAACCCATTCCACATTGGACGCCTAAGGTATTGTATTTACCGAACGAGACAGCATATCGCAGAGCGGTTAAGCCTTGCGACACAGAAAGAGTATAATACTGGTTCTCTGCGATTTGCCGATAGTCATACGTTGAGGTCGCAACATTTGTGATATACTTTTCATACACACGCTCGTAGCCCAACCGCTTTTCAATCATGTTGTCGCTAAACAACGACAATACGTTTCGTTCATTGATTTTCCACCTAATATCGATTTGCGGAGTGAATGTTGTCGTACGCCTCCCATACGAACTTATATAATCGCTTTCCTCGACATTCATCTTATCGATTTTCAAGCCCATGTTTAGGGTTGTGTTTATCTTTTTGTCTGTGGGTGAAGCATACGAGAGGTGAGATCTGAATCCATTGATGTAATACATTCGCAAGCGTCCCATCGCGACGGTACTTTTCTTGTTGTCGTAAAGTCCGAACCCATATAAGGCGAAGAAACGTTGCTGTTCGCCCGGCCTCCAATAGCTGTCACTCTCATGCTCCTTGTTGCGAAGGTATTTGGCCTCCACCATTAGACATTGACCTTTAGGCGTTCTATAGCCAGCATCGAAGCCAAGCTGAAGGAAAGTTGTATTGTTTTTCAACCGAGGGTCGGTCATTCTATGGGCCAACTCACCATCGAATTGCGCGATGGCTCCGAAATAGACTTTATCGATTTTCACACCATAACCACCCTCTATCGCATAGTATTCGAAATTACTGTCTCCACCCGTCGAGTCGGTCAGCATGTACGGCCAATAGAGTTCGGGGTAACGCATTGCGCTCCAACTGATCTCCTTATGTTTTCCCCTTGCGTATTGGACGGTTCCATACAACGTTCCATGTTTCCCGAAATCGTGGGTTCCATGTCCGTACAACCTCCAATCCTCATTGGATTTTCCTTCGTATGGGATGAAATCACCCTTCGTTTTTCCAGAGCCCAATGACGTCAGTACAATGTTTTGCTTGCCATAAAAACGTTTCGGAAGAAAGGTTGAGTCCAAGTCCACCTTCACCGAGTCCCTCTCCGCATTGACCATCGCATGATAGACAGGATGCAGCCTCAACGCAGCGCTTTTTCGAGCATCGATGGATGTCGACACCTCCGACCATCTCCTTTCCGAAGGAGAAAGAGGGGTGGTTTGCCATTCGTATATTGGCGCCTCCTGCCCGTACGCAGAAGGAATAATCAACAACATGATTATTAATATTTTAAATAATTTAGAAATCATTTCGCTTCGCTATTTTTAGTTTTACCCAAAGTCATAACCATTTCCATCCCGAAATATGGATTGCTCCATTCCCGATTTGTCTTCGATTTTTGATCGTTTATATATTTAGGATGGACATCCAAGATTCCATTGACGAAGAACGACAGCTTAACCACATCGTTCAATTCCTTCGTCGCCTTAATATTCCAGAGCAGATAAATCGGCTTCTTCTCCGTCTCATACATACTGGTGGCACTTTGCCTGAGTAGTTGGAACCACTGCGTCTCCTCCTTTGAGTTGATCTTCCGCCGCTCCGCCTCGGTCACGACATGCGTATTTCCCTCGAAATCGACATAAGCATACGGCGTTTTCTTGTATATCCCCTCGTAATTATCCGTCTTTTGCTCCGTTTGGAACCACACCAGCTGGAAGAAGTTCGTGAAGATGAGCCTGAACTTAGGGATATGGGTATTAAACCAGAAATTCGTATTGAACTGTTGTTTAATGTTTTTGCAGTCCAGATCATACAATCCGACATAAGGGTACTTACTGTCTCCCACCCTACTGTTCGGATAGAAATAGTCCGGTTGATTGGTGCCATACGTTGTTTTGTAGTATGCGCCGTTCACCTCCACATTGGTCTGTATAGCCTTTATCTTAGGGAAGATCAAGCGGTACTCTACACCGTTCTTCACAATTTTCTTACTGTTCATCACCTGCCGGTACAAAGCGAATTCGCTGAACGTAGAGGCCACATAATCCTCCTTGTCCGGTTTCTTCCCGGAGATGTCGGCATCCTCCCTTAGCTGGTTGTAGTATGGGTAGGTTACGGGCGCATAGAAGCGGAAATATTCGAAACCCGTATTGCTGAACTCATGGAAAGCGGTCACAGAGACCTCAAAGCTCTTATAGCTAGCGTCATAGCCAACTTCTATTTTTTGGTTCTTATTTTCCCGCAACTTTTTGTTGGTCGCGTCGTAAATCTGCGTGTAAGTGATCAGATGCCTATATTCCGGGTTATTCGTATAGGCGTTCAACACCCAAAAATCCTTGTACATTTTTTCCGGATAGAGGTAGTCCAACGTGGGGAGTTTGTTTTCCTCTCCGTATCCGAAGCGGAGATTGCTTTTGAACTTTTTCCCGAAGAGATAACTGAAATTAATGCGCGGCTCGCTAAGCATCTTGTGGTTCAGCACATAGTCATCAGGAAGATTCAACATTTCCGTGAGTCGCCCACCTGCCTCCAACTTGACAGATTGGTTCGGACTGGGTTTAAATGTCAGGATGGCTTGCAGATAAGCGCCGAGCACCTCCAATGCGGGAATGCTCCAATTGGCACGCGGACGCATATAGGTGTTGTCGGAAGGGAATGGCGGATATTCCGGGTTGGCCACGACCGCACCGTCGCCCTTGTTTTTGCTCGAATGGAAATCCGCGCCATACTCCAGGTTCAGGTTCCACTTCTGGCTGAAGGAGAGACGGCTGTTCAGATTGAGCTGCGTATAGAAATTGATTGGAGTATTCTCCACATAGTAGTCGCTGTAATACATGGTCGGAAGATAGTAACCCTCATGCTCGCCCTCCTCGTACGATTTAGGCATGCTCTTCGGATTGGCGGTGATCACACAATAGTGGCGGTCTATTCGGTCGTCGACACGGTTGAGCGAGTTGATCCATTCCACATTGTCGATCCAAGCCTTACCAAGGTTCAGTTTACCCTTCAGCATGAGGTCGGTTTTATCGTAGTCCGCCTTGTAGGTTTCATTGTATTCGTAGGTCAATTCATCCTTCTTCATCTTATTGGCGGAAATCGTTTGAGCGACTTTCGCATCCAAGTCCAACGAATAGTCGTCCCCGAATTTGAACTTGTTATTGTAATACGTTTGGGCCGTGATGCGAGTGAACTTATCCATCTCATCACGGATGTCATCCACCGCATGCAGGTAATCCACGCCCGCATATAGTGTTCCCGCCTTTTCACCAAGCTTAAAACCTTTCCCCGCATAAACCAATTTATTCTTCAGATCCACTTTTGTCCTGACACGCAGAGGAGACACTCCCGACTTAGAGTTTATTTTAATCAATCCGCTAGACAAGTTGCCATAGCGTGGGGAACTGATACCCTTGGTGTATTCGATGCTATGGATATGATCGGTTGAGACATACCTGAGATCAGAGCCGGAATTGGTGCTCGACCGTTCTTTGATCTTGCCATCATAGTTAGAGCTTTCGTTCCTTTCTTTGTAATCATCGCCCCTATCATATACCATTCCAACCATTTGCGTGCGGAGTCCGTCAGAAGTCTGTGGCACACCATCGGAGGACAAACCGATACCGAGGGAGGTGTTCTGGTCGCTACCAGCCTGACGGTTGGTGTTGAGCGAAAAATCCGTAAGCGCGTTTTGCTGATAGAGGTTGCCCGGCAACAGAATCATGACATCGGAAAGCGAAACCGGTTGCACATATTCGATTGCAGTCTCATTCACCTCCAACTTGTTTCGTTGCGCTTGCTTCGCCATCACGGTAACCTCCTCCAACTCGTATGCGGATTCCCTCAGTTTGATATCAACATTTACATCCGCATTTTCCACTGTCACAATCCTTTTCGCATCGACATAACCATGGCACTGGGTCTCTATCGTATAGGTTCCTGCGGGCATGCGTGTGAATTCGAAATGCCCATTTGCGTCAGTCATCACATTCACGCTTGGATCTTCGATAGAAACATAGACAAAAGGGATGGGACCCTCACGGGAAGTGACATTTCCTGTTATTTTGTAGTATTTACCATGTGCGTTGCCCCTATCCATGCTTTGCGCAGAAGCACCCCAAAGCAGGACGCAGGAAAAGAGAATGCCCAGCGTCAATATCTTGATAATCTTATGTCTTAACATTATGACATTAGTCTTTTTTGGGAAAAATCCGGGACGAAACATATTGTTCATCCCGGATTCATTAGAATTGTGAAAAAGTAATTTTATAAATTCGCCAGAAGTTCGTTGTTTATTTTCTCCATCCTTGAGGATAACCGACAAAGTCTTTATGAGGTGACAATATCTCGCAGTCCACAGAAGAGTCGTTCGTGTCGGCGTATCCGTCCTTGTCGTTTCCTTTACGTTTCACGAGCAAACCACTATGGCAACCCTTCACCAATTGCTCTCCACGGTCTACCGTCTGAGGAAGCGGATTGGTCACGATACCAGAAGGGATGTGACCCGTAGTGATACCGTCCAGGATCATGGAGGCAGGGACGCTCAACATTTGGATCTGAACGTTGTTATTATCCTTATCCTGCACCGTAGCCACACCAGAGTGTTCAGCGAAGAAAGCGTCCAGGGTCTCTTGGTTACCGTTCTTCATCTTGAAAATGAAAGCGTTCTGGAAGCCACGAGGGTGAAGATAGAATCCACCATATCCACCGTTATCGTCTTCAGCAGGATAGATCTCCTTCACATTCGGAACGTTAGGGTTGTCCACGTCGCTTGTATACATCTGAGGGTCATAGATTTCATAATCCGCGCCACTCAGATCGACCGCATTCTCGTAGGTGTAACCTTCCCAGCCGGTAGTGTCGACCTTAACGCTCAAGACGCTTCCGTCCGCCGCGAATGTAGTGTCACGTTTCACGATAGGGTTCTTATCCGAAGTAGCCGTGTGGTTAATCGCAGTGAAGGCGATGACAATCTTATCGTGAGGCTTAACCGGCACGTCGTATCCGGAACCAGGGATGACGATAATACCATGAACAGGCACCAAGCCCTTTCCGTAAAACTCATCATACCAGCTCTTTTTCTCGCTCGAAGAACCCTGCATGGTACAACCCACAGCGAGACCATCAGCGTAAAGCACTTTGTCCGTTGGGTTGTAAAGCACCATGAACTGGTCTGGATGCATCATTCTACCACCGTTTCTCTCTCCGTTGAAGAAGAGCTCGGAGAAAATGAATTGATAATCGCTTGAGTTTGCGACAGTCGCGATGAGTTTCGCCTCAACTTGCTGACCTTCAGACTTTATCGTCACATTCTGTTGTCTCAGGAATATCACCTTGCCATCAACATCCTTTTCCATCGAGATATCATAAGTTCCGACAGGGACATTCACATTGAATGAGACAGTTCCATCAGCGTTCATTTCAGGGGAATCGAACGTATAGACATCCTTCGAGCTAACCTCCGTGAATGTAATCTTAGCGCCAGCTAAAGCCTTGATGTCTTTCGAAGAGATCGCATCGGCCACATCCGGCGAGATGTTCAATGTAGACTTGATGGTGGAAACGTTGTTGTCATCATCATCCTTACATGCGGATAAACAGACAACTGAAGCCACCGCACCCGCAAATGCGAGCATTTCTAAGAATTTCTTTATCATTTTGATTCGTTTTTTAATTTGTATAATGGTTTTATTGTTGTTCATTGGTCCATACCGGCCCAAGAGATTTGTCCGTTCGCATAGAGACAAACCAATTCCACAGGACTTCTTCAAATTCCCTATTCATCCAAATCCCTATTCACCCGCAATGGATAACAGAATGGCATAGAACAATCCAACATATCCGCTCATCCATGGAGCGACATCAGGAAATGGATAATAAGGAATTTTAAAGAGATCCCTGAATAGAATATTTATGTTTAACTTTATATAGAAGAAAGACTATTCCATTACCTCAAAGCTCTTCGCCTCCAAGAAGAAGACAGGATAATAATCCGTGCCATGATCCTGCATCCAAGCCTTCATCTCCTCGAAGTTCTGCTTCTTCTTTCCACAGTGTCCGTGTTCCTTCTCCTTGGACTTCTCTGTGGTATCCGAGCTGCAGCAAGACTTTTTCTCTGACTTCTGTTCCTCTTGTGCGGCCTCCTCCGCCATCTTCGCCTCAGACTCCGCAATCATCTCCTTCGTGATACGATTCTCCTTTACGACACAAGTATACTTAACGTTCTTTCCGGTCAATGACTGGTCGAATTTACCGATCTCCTCACCAGCCATCACCGTCAAAGCGGTTTCCGACTCATCATTATCCGCCAATTGGCACTTCTTACCAGAGCAATGGCACACCTTCTTGACGAAGCCACGCACCACAACCTCCTTGCCCACAAGGGAATCAAGCTTAGCGGAAGCCTCCGAAGGGAAAAGAATCTCCGCTGATTTATTTCTACAACACTCTGGAGCACCCTCTGTTGAGCACTGTTCATTCACTTTTGTTTCCGACTTACAACAAGAAAAAAGGGAAGCGGAAATCATAACTGCTAAAAAAATCTTTTTCATCACAAAAATCACATGTTTTAAATTCACCGCAAAGATACAAGCATGCGGAAGGGGGCGACAATCCCCATATAATGGGAAAAGAAGCGTTTCAATTCATAAAAAATGACTAACAACAAATAGGGACAAAACAAGCGGAAAGGGAGGAAGGAAAGGAAAACAAAAACCGCTGATGGAAGACCACCAGCGGCTATTAGAACTCGTATAACAAAGCCGATCAATCCACCAGCTTATTCGTCTCCGTATCCGGGAAGACGACCGTAGGCTTGAACGTCTTAGCCTCTTCGAAATCCATCGTGGCGAACGTCATGATGATGACGACATCACCCTTCTGCGCCATGCGGGCGGCCGCACCGTTCAGGCAGATCACGCCACTGCCGCGTTCGCCCTTGATGATATACGTCTCGAAGCGGGCACCATTATTGTTATTAACGACGAAGACCTTCTCGTTCTGGATCATATTAGCGGCATCCATCAAATCCTCATCGATCGTGATGCTACCGATGTAGTCCAGATTAGCTTCCGTCACCTTCACCCGGTGAATTTTAGATTTCAGAACCTCGACCAACATATCTTACTTCTTGTATTGGATATTATCAATTAGCCTAACCTCACCACAATAAACCGTGATGCAACCCGTAATCTTATCAGCGTCCTTCCAAGACTTGACGCTCTGCATCGTCTCGGAATTGACGATATCATAATACTCCACGTTCAGGATGCTATCCTTGTTGATTTCGTCGATGACCCATTGCTTCACCTCCTCCAAGCTCTTGGTGGCAGCCATCTCGACGCTTTTGAACAAAGTTTGGGAGATACGCACGGCACGCTTCCTTTCGTCTTTGGAGAGGCGCATGTTACGGCTGCTGAGCGCCATGCCATCCTTTTCACGGACGATCGGGCAACCCACGATCTCGATAGGGTATTTATAATCCTTCACCATCTTACGGATGATAGCCAACTGCTGGTAATCCTTCTCGCCGAAGTAAGCCTTACCCGGCTTCACGATATCGAAAAGGCGGCTAACCACCTGACCCACGCCGTTGAAGTGGCCCGGACGATGGACACCCTCCATCACCTTATCCAGCTGACCGAAGTCGAATACCCTCGTGTCAGGCTTCGGGTAAATCTGCTTCACGGACGGAGCGAACAAAATAGAGCATTTAGCGCCAGCCAACAAGGCAGCATCCGCCTCCAACGTACGCGGATATTTCTCCAAATCGGTTTGATTATTAAATTGGGTTGGGTTCACAAACACGCTCACCACGCACACATCATTTTCCGCAACACATCTTTCCACCAGAGAGAGATGCCCCGCATGGAGAGCACCCATTGTAGGCACAAGGCCAATCGTTTTGGACTCGGCACGCAACACACGCAGCGCATTTTCGAGTCCTTTTGTCGTCTTGTAAATTTTCATGACCAATAAAAAATTCCAATTTCAAATTGAACCACAAAGGAAAGCAATAAATCGAAGAAATGAAAAGAAAGAAATGAAAATTTGGCTTTTATTCACAAAATTCATACCTTTGCATTACGAGAATTGAAAAAACAAAAGATGGATAGTGTAAAAGTTTTATACATCTCGCAAGAGATAACGCCCTATCTCCCCGAGACGGAAATATCCCTTATAAGCAGGAAATTACCGCAAGCAATACAAGAGAAGGGCAAGGAGATCCGCGCGTTCATGCCACGTTTCGGCAATGTGAACGAACGCAGAAATCAGCTTCACGAGGTAATCCGGCTTTCGGGAATGAACATAATCATTGACGACACGGACCACCCGTTGATCATCAAAGTCGCCTCCATCCAGGCGGCGAGGATGCAAGTCTATTTCATAGACAACGATGATTTCTTCCAGAGGAAATACACCATCGCGGACGAGAACGGGGAGTTCGACGACAATGAGGACCGTTCCATCTTCTTCGTCAGGGGCGTATTGGAGACGGTGAAGAAGCTCCGCTGGACGCCGGACATCATCCATTGCCACGGCTGGATGACGGCGCTGACACCTATCTACATCAAAAAAGCATTCAACACAGATCCATTCTTTAAAAACTCGAAAGTCATATATTCCGTCTATGCGGACGACTTCCAAAGACCATTCTCGGAAGCATTCGCGAAGAAGCTGAAATTGGACGGAATCAACGACGAGGACCTCAAATCCATCTTGAACAAAAATGTTTCCTATGCGGATCTGACAAAGTTCGCGGTAGACTATTCGGATGCGACAATTCTCGGAAGTGAGAACGTCAACGAACAAGTGTTGGCACACGTCAAGGAGTCGGGCAAACCATTCCTGAGCTACCAAGGTCCAGAGACCTACGTGGACGCATACAACGAGTTCTACGACAACATATTGGCTAAATAATCCATCTAAATTATACATGCATTAATGAGACTATGTAAGTTACCATTATATGCAATGTGCCTAACCGGCATATTGATGAGCAGTTGCGAAGATGACAATGCGACAGGTTCATCCATCCAACCAGAGGAGGATCTGCTCAAAGCATACCATAACCACATTAACATAGAGACGAAGAGCATCGTCACGGATTCCGTCATCAGCAAGGCGGACTTCCTTCTGTTCGGAAAGTATTCCGACGAATATTTCGGAGAGATCACAGCCGAATACATGACGCAGATGGACGCACGCACAGGCGGCATATTGTTGCCGGACACGACCATCGTCTCCTACAGCTCCGCCACGACCGGTATTCTGAACACGATTCTACAGGATCTCGACAGCCAATACGGGAAGATCACGAAAGTCAGCAATCCAAGGAATTTCACGATAGACTCAACCATATACCTCATGCAATACGCCTCAGGATTTTGGGGCGATTCAACTTCGCTTCAATCACTCAAGGTGTACGAATTGAACAAGGAGATGGACCAACCGAAGTACTACACCAACGTCAATCCGGCGGATTACTGCGACCAAAGCATCCTTTTGGGAGAGACCAACTATCAGATACAGAACAAGAGAGAGATCAGAGTGCCACTCTCCAACGATTTCGGGAAGCGCATAGCATCCTACTATACGGACAAGAAAGGTTCTTCCCAAGCAGACTTCAACAACTACTTCAAAGGTGTATACGTAAGACAGACCTTCAACGAAGGCACACTCCTCAAAGTGGACGTTTCCGGTCTGCTGATATACTACCACTACGATGCGGACATCCAAACAACCATCGGAGGAAAGGACACGACCATCAAATCGGAGAGCCTCAAGGAGAAATACGGGACAACACCATTGGTGACCTCCTTCTTCCTTTCGGCCAACAAGACCGTGAAGAGGGCGAATGCGATCCAACACTCGAATTGGACGGAGATGGTAGAGAAGATACAACAGAACGATTCCCTGCAGACATACATGTACACGCCAGTCGGAGTATTCACAGAAGTGGAGATCCCTTACGACGCCATCATGGATTCGGTGAAACGGAACGCCAAGGACACCTCTAAAGTGCTGTTCAACTCGATACGCTTGGTATTCCACAAGAAAAAGATCAACGACAAATATCTCTACAACGGGCAACTACTGCTCATTGAGAAAGACAGCGTCGAGAACTTCTTCTACAACAACAAGACACCAGACGGCCTGACCTCGTTCACCTGCACCATCGACAGCAAAACGGACTCCTATGCGATCAACCTGACAAAACCGACGCAGAACAGGATGAGACAAGACGGGAAGTACTACGCCTCGAAGATGGTACTTGTGCCAGTCATCCGGACGTTGGAAGGAAGCGAATTCAGCTACAACCAGCAACTATGGATAACGGGCACCTCCCTATACGGAACCGCCGCACCAGATTCGTTGAAACCATGTGTAGACATCATCTACACCAAAAGGAATTGATGGAAAATGAAAGACCAGTCGAAACCACAGTTGGATGACATTGACATCCAGATACTAAACGTCCTGCAAGACAACTGCAAACTCACGACCAAGGAGTTGGCGGCACATGTGCACCTATCCTCCACCCCAGTATTCGAGAGAGTCAAAAGATTGGAGAAGGAGGGTGTCATCAGACAATACTCCGCCATCATCGACAATGAGTTGCTGGGCAACGGATTCTGCGTGTTCTGTAACATCAGGCTGAAAAAGCACAGCAAAGAATATATTCTCCACTTCATTGACGCAATCCAAAAGGTCGACGAGATCGTGGAGTGCTACAACATTTCGGGAGACTTCGACTTCATGTTGAAGATCTACGTGAGGAACATGTCACACTACCAAGAATTCGTGCAAAACAAATTAGGTGTGATTGAGAGCGTGGGAAGTTTACATAGTCTCTTCGTGCTAAAGGAGATCAAGCACAAACAAGCCATGATCCCTACCGAACAAGGATAATAGCACATTCCCCACCACAAACACCAATCTGCCACGTCAAGGGAAGAGCCAATCTTCACGGACGTTTATCATCCGTCGACCGATCATATTCCCAACGGACTCTATACCGACCCGTTTTCGCATTGATTTCATAAACCACATTATCCAATTTCAACGGTTTCTCGCTTGCACCCTTTGCTGCGACAGGCAGATATTTGTCGATAAACCGTGGTGGCACCTGTTCCATGCGATGGAAAAGGACGAGCCACACAGGAGCCTCCTGCGCCTCTGAGGCAGGGAAGAAATCGACGATCACATTATCGAAGACCTCTCGCGTGAAGTTGCCATCCAAAGGAAACGTATCACATCGTCCGACAAAAGAGGCACCCGTCTTGCGGTCATACCACCCCTCCCGTTCCAAAAAATCCACCAAAACAGAAGGATTCACCGCACAATGGATATAATCACCATCCCACGAATTCTTCTTCAGCAATCGACCCTCCTCGTCATAAGTGCACATAGCCCCGACCGGCACGTCAAACACCACACTATAGGACATGAACAACGAGCCATCCTGACGATAGATATACTCCTTAAAAAGGAAATCCTTGGGAGGAAGATAATTCATTTCATACAACGTGTAGCAGAATTGGCAGGTACCATCCTCCATCAGTCGGCCCTTCTCAACCGGTTCATTCACCCACTTAGGATCCACCACACATGCGCGGGAGACTAGGCTATCATAGTTGATGCGTTCCACGAGCGACTCATTACGCACCACCTTCTCATCTTTATGGCCATCGCAAGAGGACGCCACAAAGAGCACAAAGAACAAATATGGAATGGACCGAAAAAGACGCATGGCAACCATAAACAAATAATATGAATCCGATCGATCAACAATCAAAATCCATTAGCCCTTAGAATTGTCACCCACAAAAATAGTAAAATTCGCCAACACACCAACATCCGAAGCAGAAAGAAAAAGGGAAATGGGGAAGGATATAAAACGTAAAAAGGGAGACTCTTTTCAAAGCCTCCCTTCTTCCGTAGCGGGGACGAGAATTGAACTCGTGACCTCCGGGTTATGAATCCGACGCTCTAACCAACTGAGCTACCCCGCCATCGTTTCAAATGCGGTGCAAAGGTACGCTATTTTTCCTTAGACTCCAAAGGATTTGGGAAGAAAATATCCACGTGATAAACTTTTTTTTGGCAGGAGACGACATATTTCCCAACATGGAAACGTAACTCATTGAGAGGGCGATTGTTGTCGAACACATTGAGGGGAAAGCGATTTGCGTAGACAAACACACAAAACAATCCATATTAGTCAAGAAATAGAGGGAGGGCGCAAAATTAAACAGGCGAATTCGCTCATATTAGCAAAGAATCGATAACTTAGATTAATCAATACAATATAACAAAGTATAAATTTAAATGATTTTTTATCGAATGAAGAAAATACCATTAATTCTCGGTTTCCTATCACTGCCGGCGCTTGGTTTTTCACAGTCTGCGGACAGGAACTCATTAGGATTTTTCACCATCGCAGGATATCCATATTGTCAGATGGAATGTAATTCACAGACCTCCTGCATCGTCACGGACCATATCGTTCCGATACAATATGGCAGTTCGACGAGTTACATCAAAAACGCATTAAACATCGCATGTAGCTATATAACAGACGTATACAGTCCAGATGGAGCAGACATTGTCGTGGCGGTAAACGATTTCTTCGAGAACCAAAGAAAAATCACGTACTACGACGCGAAGGAGAAGAGACCTGCGCCTCGAAAAGAATCCAGGCAATCAACGACAATCAAAATCGGCAGTTTCACGCTCTCGACAGGCTCCTCCGCCCCTAAGCCTACACCTCCGCCGGTAGAGCACCAATACGTCGCCCGGGCCACAAAAGAGGTTGGGTTCACCATAGAGGTCAAATCCAAGAACCAGTTGGTCTTTACAGACACCATCTACTCCATGCAAGAGTTTGAGTCCAATGCCTATCCCAACAAAAAAATGGCCGAGGACCAATTGGTGGAGATGTTGAAAGGATTCAATTTGTCGGGGCAGATGAAAGCCTACGAGCCATTCTTGTCCAAGGTGGTAGGAGCGACAGCGCTGACGTCATTAAACTTCAAGGTCTATGGTGTGAAGGTGAGAAAGAAATGCACGGTGGACTATTCGGACATCAATGCTGCTTACGACAACTTCGAAAAAGCATTCGATTACCTAAAAAAACGGCAGTGGGAGATAGACGATTTCAAAGAGAAGGCGGCCTCCTCCGTGGCGGTATGGCAGAAAGCCATCGAAGAGTCCAAAACGCCTAACAGCAGGATCAGCACTGAATTATGCGCCGCAATGTATTACAACATGGCGGTATACTCCGCACTCTGCAAGGATTTCACCGCATCAGTGGACTACTTCAAGCTGTCAGACAAAACATTAGTTGACTTTGGCGACGCTTTACGGATGTCCAAGCTGGCTCAAACGTGGGTACAAGCGAAGGAAAACTACGAAACAATGATGAAAGGGAACTAAAATCATCCATGACAAAAGCGCAAAAGAGAGGCCACACATGAGCCTCTCTTTTTTTACCATTTGCCTACTCTTCTACAGCCCACCACCATTAGACGTAACCATATAACCATTTACCACCTCGTAAAAATTCCCCTTGTAAAATACGCATATAATTCGTATCTTTGCGACGTTTCCTGAGGTATAAAACAAACAGAACGATGCTAAGACGCTTATCTATACAAATAATCATATGCCTATGTCTAATTCTCCCCTTTAACGTTCAAGGAGAGACGATGCGTTTTTCAGCTCTGAAGACTCAGTCGAACACCCCCTATAGTAATATAAATGACTTATATTCGGATAGTTACGGAATCATTTGGTTGGCTACTGAAAACGGATTGTTGCAATACAACGGATATGAATATATCAAATGCGAGCAGGACACATCAGCCGGAGTGCACTACAACGATTTCAGAAAGATATACGAAGACTCACGTCAAAGGCTATGGGTCTGCACGGACAAAGGGTTGGCCATCTACGACAGAAAGGTAAAAAAATACATCCACATAGACCTGCAAGTATGCAACACCTACGTGAACGGCATAGAGGAGGACAAGGATGGACACCTTTGGGTATTGAGCCAATACGGCATTGTGGAACTGGACCAGGAGGGAAAATACCTGGCGAGATATGAATTGCCTCACAACTTCAACAGCCTCGTCATGGACGGAGACTCGCTATGGATTGGATCACACCACGAAGGGCTCTACACATTCCATCTCAAAACGAAGGAAATCAAACGCATCACGCTGCCCCACCCTAACGTGCAAGCGCACAACCCTCGCATACACACGCTGATGATTGCCTCAGACGGCAACCTGTACATAGGGACACGCAACGAAGGATTGATCATCTACAATCCACGGACAAACACGCAACACAGCTATAACAGGGAGAACACCCCGACCCACATCATAAGCAATTTTGTCGCTAAGATATACGAGGACACGCAAAAAAGGATTTGGATCGGCTTCGTAAATGGCAAGCTAATCGTCTACGACCCTCAGACGAAATGCTTCACGAAGAGCCAGGTGACCCTACCGTCTACCGTGGACCGATTGACCATCAACAGCATCACGGAAGACAATCGGCACAACATCTGGATAGGCACCCACCACTATTGGCTCTTCTTCTCAAGCAGTACATCCAATAGTTTCAATTACTTCAAGCACAGCACAAAAGACCCGAACAGCATATCCAACAATGCGGTGACAAGTTTCTGCGAAGGTGACGAAATAATCATGATCGGAACAGATGGTGGCGGGTTAAACACCAAAGAGAAAAACTCCAACTCGTTCGAGAGCATAAAGGAGTTCGGCAACATCATCCTAGACGTGAAGCCGGGGAAAGAGGACGAGTTCTGGTACGCCACCTGGGGAAACAGCAACATAGGTGTCACCAAGTACAACATCAAGACGAACCAGAGGAAGACCTACTCCAAAGGCGAAGGCGACAACACGCTACCGACCAACAACATACACCATATCTTGGTCGAAGGGGACTCCGTATGGATAACCACCGATGGCGCCGGCATTTGCCTCATCAACGATGTGACGGGGAAGGTGACCAGCAAGCTGAACAGCCAATCCAGCCTCTTCTCGGAAGAGAATCCGCAATGGGCAAACTACATCATGCGCGATAGCAAGGGAAGATTGTGGGTGTGCACCAGCGACGGTGTCGTATGCCACCAGAACAATGAGAGGCACATATACACCCTGAACGACCAAAAGGAGACATTGGCACAAAACGAAGCGAAGATGTGCTTCTGCGATAGCAAGGGACGGATATGGCTCATCACCACGACGGGCGGCCTGAACATATTCAACGAGGAAAAGCAGGCATTCACCTCTCCATTCGACGAGTATCATTTGCCTAAGACCTTGAACGCCATCACAGAGGACAACCAAGGCAATCTATGGATCACAGCCACCAACGAGGTCATCCTCTTCAATCCCGACTCGAACATCGTGCGGCACTTCGACATGTCCGGCGACCTGGACGGCTACTCCTTCGCCACCGGAGCCATCCACAAAGCGAAGAGCGGAGAGATCTATATCGGAAGCAACAACGGCTTCTTCGTCTTCAATCCGCAAGAGATCACCGACAAAGAGCAATACAAACCTAACATATATCTGAAAGACCTCTACGTCAACGGTGAAAAGATCGAGAACGGACAGGGTTCCATATTGGACAAAGCATTATGCTACACGGACACCATACGCCTAAGCTACGACCAGAACCACTTCGGCATAGAATATTTCGGCATAGACTACGGGCAGGCGGAGAACCTCACCTACTACTACCGCATGGAGGGCCTCAACGACCAATGGATGTTTGTCGGAAAGGAACGCCGCGCCTTCTTCACCAACTTCGACGCTGGCACCTACACCTTCTCCGTGAAGGCTTGCGAGCAAAACGGAGACCGCTGCGCCACGTCCCATCCGCTCACCATCATCATCGCCCCAGCCTGGTGGCAAACCTGGTGGTTCAGAGCCTTCGCCCTGCTCTTCATCCTACTCCTCTTCAACCTAGTCATGAAACTACGGGAGAAAAGGCTACGACAAAGGCAGGAGGTGCTGGAGAGGATAGTAACCCAACGCACAGAAGAGCTACGCACCAAGAACGAAAAGATCGAGCAACAAAACAAACAACTGGACGAGACGCTCAACCTCAAGGACCGCATCATGTCCATCATCGCACATGACCTACGCAACCCTATCACCGCCATCGTCGGGAACCTTTCCCTCCTGACCAATCCAAGCAGGCAGTACAACGAAGAGGAGCAGGCGCAGAAAGTGCAACAGACTTTCAAATCAGCCAAAAACCTCCAAGACCAGATGGAGAACCTACTGGAATGGGCAAGAATACAGAACAACACCATTCTCTTCTCTCCGTCTGACTACTACCTAGACGCACTCACCAAGGAGTGCGTGACACTCCTACACAACCTACTGTCAGAGAAGGAGATAGAAGTGACCATACAAAACAAAACAAACACATCGGCACACATAGACCAGCGAATGGTCTCCTCCATCATCCGCAACCTGCTGAGCAATGCGATCAAGTTCACCCACCAAGGAGGAAAGATCAACATAGACATCTATGAGAAGGAGGAAATGGTCTATTGGTCCATCCGAGACAACGGAATAGGCATGGACGAGGAGCAGGTCAGAAAGCTATTGCAAGAGAACCACCTCAACTCCACCTTCGGCACGAACAACGAGAAAGGATCGGGGTTGGGTCTGATGATCTGCCACGAATTCATCCTCAAGAACAATGGTCAGTGGGACATCACCAGTCAGAAAGGAGAAGGCACCACCTTCACCATCCACTTCCCGAAAGGATCACTCCAACACGACAAGGAAGAGGATGTGATTGAGAAAGAGACCATCGCACCAGACAGGGAGAGCTCCATCGCAACGAAGCAATACAAACTGCTCATTGTGGACGACAACGAAGAGATACGCAGTTACTTGAACGAACTCTTCTCAGACACCTATGACGTGCTGAGCGCAGGCAACGGAAAGAGCGCGCTTGAGATCGCCACGGCAGAGATTCCAGACATCATCATCTCAGACATCGTCATGCCAGAGATGGATGGCAAGACCCTATGCCACCACCTGAAGAACGAACCGCTCACGCAGCACATCCCAATCATACTGCTAACGACGGAGGCGGGTGTGGACAATCAGTTGGACGGTATCAACTACGGTGCGGACGATTACATCACCAAACCATTCAACGAGAGCATCCTCAAGGCGAAGGTATCCACCCTGCTCAGGAACAAAGAGTTGCAAAGGGAACACTTCAGGAAGAGCATTCTCCACATGCCAAAGCTTGAGATGCCTGAGAGCCAAGACGACATCTTCCTGCGCAAGATCAACCAGACGATCAGCGACAACATATCCGACAGCAACCTCACCGTGGAGTTCCTTGCGGAGAAGACTGCGCTGAGCCGCGTACAACTCTTCAGGAAGTTCAAGGCCATCACAGGGTGCTCGCCTTCCGAATACATCAAGGCGGTCAGACTACAACACGCAGCGGACATATTAGCGAACGGCAAGCACAACATCGCCGACGTCGCCTACAACGTCGGCTTCTCCGACCCTAAATATTTCAGCAACTGCTTCGCCGAGAAGTATGGCATGAAGCCTTCGCAATACATCAAGGAGCATGCCAAGAACCCATAAAAAAGGCACGTCAGGAAACCCTGACATGCCCTTGGATTATCATTACGTCTAGCACTAGCATCCTACTCGCGGTAATAAACCCTCTTCACACGCTTGGAGATACCCGCCAAGACCTCGTATGAGATAGTGCCGAGCGTATCCGCCACGCCTTGGATCGGATGGCCCTTACCAAACAATATGACTGAATCACCCTCCTTCACATTAGGGACATCCGTCAAATCAATCATACAGACATCCATGCAGATATTACCCACGATCGGAGCGAAACAACCATTCACCAAGACCTTGCCGTTACGGTTGCCCAACTTACGGTTAAAGCCATCCGCATAACCGATCGGAATCGCACCGATGATGGAGTCCCTCGTCAGAACGCCCTTGCGGCTATAGCCGACCGTCTCGCTAGCAGGCACCTTGCGTATCTGGAGAATATTCGTCTTCAACGTGCAAACCTCCTCCAGACGGTTCGAATCCACAGCGCTCATGCCATAGTGTCCGATACCCAAGCGCACCATGTCGAACTGATAATCGCTGAAACGCTCGATACCCGCCGAGTTCAGTATATGCGCCATGATCTTATAAGGGAACGCCTGGAAAATCTTATCCTTCATCTCCGTGAAGAGTGCGATCTGCTTCTTCGTGTAATCATCAAACGCAGCGTCGTCCGAGCCGAACAAGTGGGAGAAGACCGAACGAGGCTTCACGCACTTCTGAGACTTCAGGACATTGATTAGTTCATCCAAATCCTTCTTCTCGAAGCCAAGCCTATGCATACCCGTATCCAGTTTCAGGTGGATAGGATAATCCGTAATGCCCAACTTGCTAGCCTCCGAGATCATACGGTTCAGGAGGGCAAAGCTATAAACCTCAGGCTCAAGATTATATTCAAATATTTTGTAGAAACTATTCGGTTCTGGGTTCATCACCACGATAGGGATATGGATTCCTTCGCTACGCAGGACGGCGCCCTCGTCCGCCACCGCCACCGCCAAGTAGTCGCAACCATTCTGCTGCAGGGTACGGGCCACCTCAATGTCACCGCTACCGTAAGCGTTCGCCTTCACCATGCTCATCATCTTCGTGCCCGGTTTCAGGAAAGAGCGGAAGTAGTTGAAGTTATTCACCAAAGCGGACAGATTCACCTCCAGAACCGTCTCATGCACCACCTTAGCCAGTTTATCCGTGATGGTCTCGAAACGGAACTTGCGGGAACCTTTCAGGAGGATAGCCTCGTTCTCAAACGGGAAGGCATCGATATGATGCATGAAGCTCTCCGTGTCGGGGAAGAAAGACTTCTCCGGGATGTTGAAACACTTCTCGTGCGCGGATATATCATGACCAATACCGATGAATCGATCCACGCCCTTCTCCTCCACCAGTTCGGCGACGCCACAATAGAGTTCGTCAGGTTCCTTACCCGTCTGGAGGATATCGGAGAGGATCAGGGTCTTGCGCATCTTCTTAGCCGTTGCCTGTTGAGACAAGAAGTCCAAGGCGATGCCCAAGGAATTGATATCAGAGTTATAACTGTCGTTAATCAAAAGGCAATCCTTCTCACCATCCTTCACCTCCATGCGCATCGCCACAGACTCCAAATCAGCCATGCGGCTATTGATTTTATCCGCAGGAAGACCCATGGCGAAGAGCACACAGATACAATGCAGCGCATTATCAATGGACGCATAGTCGGTAAAAGGAACGACCACCTCGTAACGTTTCTTTTCATACTGATAAGTGATGGTCGTGGCATTACCCTTCACCACCTCGTCCAGCACCTGCAAAGAGGCTCCTGATTGTCTGCCGTAGGTGATGAACCGGGCGTTAGGATGCATCTGTTGGGCACATATATCGACCAGTTTATCATCCTTGCCATAAATGATGGTGCCGCAACCCACGAAGAGCTTCATCTTCTCGATGCACTTCTGCTTCAAGGAAGAGAAGTTCTGCTGGTGCGCCTCACCCAAGTTGATGAAGACACCGATGGAAGGCGCCACAATCGGTGCGAGGTTCTCCATCTCACCCACCTTGGAGATGCCCACCTCGAAGATACCCAATTGCGTCTCCTCGTCCATCTCCCACACCGAGAGAGGTACACCAATCTGCGAGTTATAGCTACGAGGGGAACGTGTGATACGGTAATCCTCATGGAGCAGCTGATACAACCACTCCTTCACGATGGTCTTTCCGTTGCTGCCCGTGATACCGATCACAGGGACGTTGAAGCGAGACCTATGCGCAGCGGTCAGACGTTGCAGAGCGGCGACCGTATCCTTCACGACGACGAAGCAAGCCCCTGCGAATTGTTTGAAATCCAACAACTCCTGCGAGACCATGAAGCAACGCACGTTACGGCGATACAAATCCTCGATATAATTGTGACCATCATCACGGACAGACTTGATGGCCACGAACATCGTCTCCTCAGGGAAGAACAACAGACGGCTATCCATCAACAGCCTGCGCACACACACGTCAGGATCACCCACCAGGCGACCGCCGACCATCTCCGCAATTTCAGAAATCTTATACATAAACTATCTCCTTTCATTTCAAGTCCAATCATGAACAGACATCAATCATAAAAAAGGGACGATAGAAACCGTCCCATTCAACCATTATATTTTACTATCTTCCTCGTTATCAGAAGATTCACTCTTCTCCTTCTTCCCCGATTCATCCATCTTCTCCCGCAGTTCCGGGGCGAGCATCTCCTCCATGGTCAATCCTGTGGTCTTCTTGAGGTTGCTGATCAGGTACCACAAAGCGACCATCATCACAGCCGTGGCCGGCAAAGCGTTCACAGGGAAGCTCAAAGCCGTCATCCGCGCCAACTCCTGCGTGAAAGCCTCCGTGCCGGAAGGGCTATGGATCACCACCTTAGCCAAGACAAAGTTCGTGACCGTGGAGACGAGGAAGGAGAGCGCCAAGAGATAGGTGGCATTCACCAGCACCCGATCGAACTCCTCCCGCTTGTTTTTCTCCTCCAAGATAGCATCCACCTTCTGCACATCCATCAAGTTCTCGTTGTACAGCAGTTTACGCACCAACGGATAAGGCGTCTTGAGCGAGATGAGGATGGCCAAGCCGATGAGGAAAGGGACCGAAGCCTCCTTGTAGGCGATCCACTCGCTCGGGAACTTGAACACGCCGATGATGCCCGTCAGCAAGATACCCACGAAACCGACAATGGAGATGAAGTTCGCCTTGCGGTTCTTCAGGAAGTCCCAGATGAAATAGAGCGTAGGGAAAGCCAAGGCTACGATAAGACCATAGATAGGCCCCAACCTGTCGACGGAGGTCAGTTTCGACAACACAATGACAGGGATGACAATGTTAAAAACGATACTCACGAAGGGGTTTTCCTTCTGTTTCCGCTTATTAGCCTCAATGTTTTCGCTATTACTCATATGATCAATTATACTAATTTCAACAGAAAAATAGAAACTCTATCGACAAAGACGAAGCGCATTAATTTCCACAAGCCGGGACAATATCCATTTCGCACATACCCTCCGTCGGAGGGAAAGGGACATTAGATTTAAGCCTGCGGATATCGTCACCCGACAAATGATATACTTGGGTGAACCTAGGAGAAGCGACCAACTGTTTCCATGTTTTCCCTTCGAAATCAGCCTGGTGCACAAAGAAGATGGAGATAGTGTCTCGAGGGGACAAACACTCCTCCGGATTCGCCTCCAAGCCAATAAAACGGATGGATGAGTTCCCCTTCACCCCCATGACATTGTACTTTAACGAGTCAATCTTCAGCGCACTTTGCTTTTTATACTCACCATCAAGGCGACAGATGGAATATAAATAGTCGTCGGATCGGTTGTCCACATTTATGACGAAGACATCCTCTTCGAAAAATTTTTTACACGAGTAAACTGACAATAGACCAGCTATAGCGACAACTGCATAAATGTATTTTTTCATGTCACACAATTATAAACATCACACAGAAATAATCTTTCAAAGTTAGCAAAATAGCTTCGGATAGGGAAAAATTTTCACGCAATTATTTTAGCCTCCCCATTTATTTGATTACCATCAATACAAATAGAAATTGGAGGTGGACAACCATGCGAATTTCTCAATTAAATTGTACCTTTGCGGGCAAATAAATAGAGAGAGAAGAAATGGTCAACATTTTAGCGATAGAGTCATCCTGCGACGACACATCTGCTGCCGTCATCAGTGATGGATACCTAATGTCCAACGTGATAGCCAGCCAGAAGGTGCACGAGTCATACGGCGGTGTCGTGCCGGAGTTGGCCTCCCGCGCCCACCAACAAAACATCATACCGGTCGTGTCGGAAGCCATCCGCCAATCAGGCATCAAGAAAGAAGAGCTCAGCGCCATCGCCTTCACGCGTGGACCGGGGCTCATGGGTTCGTTGCTCGTCGGGACCTCCTTCGCAAAAGGATTCTCCTTGGCGCTAGGCATACCACTGGTCGACGTGAACCATCTGCAGGCGCACATCCTCGCGCACTTCATACAGACGAAAGACGAGGAGAAGGAACTACCTAACTTCCCGTTCATCTGCCTCCTCGTGTCAGGTGGAAACTCACAGATCGTCTTGGTGAAGAGCTACAAGGATATGGAGATCATCGGGCAAACCATCGACGACGCGGCGGGCGAGGCCTTCGACAAATGCGCAAAGGTCATGGGGCTACCCTACCCTGGCGGACCTGTCATTGACCGGTTGGCGAAAGAGGGAGACCCGAAAGCATTCACACTTCACAAACCACAGATCCCTGATTACAACTATAGTTTCAGTGGACTGAAGACCTCCTTCCTCTACCTGTTGAGGGACGAGATCCAGAAAAACCCGAACTTCGTGCAGGAAAGGCAAAAAGACCTCTGCGCCGTACTCCAACACACCGTCATCGAGATCCTCATGGCCAAGCTCAGGAAAGCTGTGAAAGACTATGGCGTCAAGGAGGTGGCCGTAGCAGGTGGCGTATCGGCCAATTCAGGATTGCGCGCCGCTTTCGAGGACCACGCGAAGCGATACAAATGGAAGATCCATATCCCTAAATTCTCCTACACAACGGACAATGGAGCCATGGTGGCGATCGCCGGGTACTACAAATACCTGGACGGAGACTTCTGCGACATCAGTCTGCCTCCATTCTCGAAAGTGAACATGTAGAGAATTATGAAACGTCAGTTCGACGAAGTCAATTTTGAATTTTGAGTTAGGGGAGCTATTTGGAGATGATACGTTCGAACCCGATCAGACGGTCATGGTCAGAGCCTAATTGCCTATAATAGACATAAATCTGATACTCGTTTTCCGTCTCCCAAAAGCTGCCTTCGGCGCGTGAGTTCAGGCCAGACTTCATTCCTGCCGGCACAAAAAGATACTGGAAATTGTATCCTCCATTCTTCAGCACGATGCTCAGTTCATACTGATGACGTTCATAGTTATAAGTCATCTTGTTCAGTTCATTCAAACGGCCGTCATTGAAGGCACCCGAAACATACAAGGCGCCATCCAACCAAGGCTCTTCGATCGGATAGGTGAAATGGACCACCGAATAATCAATCTCCGAATCATTCCATATATCCTGTTGGTGCACCAGATAGCCCCCATTCACATCCTTCCCGAAGACGGAAGTCTTTCCGTCCAACATTTCGCCAGGTTGCATTTCCACGTGGTAATAAGGCTGGTGGAATGAGATGCGCTCGATGCGGCCACTGTATCGGTAGCGATGGGAGAAGTCAGCCACATTATACTGCACACCCCCCTCGAAAGAGAGCCTCCGCTCATCATCGAAAACGAGCGATTCAGGCTTCACATACGTAGGTTTCAGTCCAAACACCTCATTGTCGTGCCTGCCATTCTGACGGACCAGCACCTTCAGTTCATCCGGCATAGCGCTGAAATTGCCTTGGAAGAAAAGTTCAAACGAAAGGTGTTGATACTCCTTGTTGACTCCATAGATAGAACGTCCATCCACCTCGCCGACGATGTTCACCTTAGGGTCCTGTTGGGAGAAGCAAGCGACAAGGAGCGTAGTCGATGGATTTTCCGTGTCGTAAACCTGCACGATATAGTTACCCGAGAGCGTCAACTTCACTTCATCGTTCGGCAAAGAGAACTCAAAATGTGAATAGTCGAAGGTAGTATTCATCGACATATAGGGATCCTCGAGGATAACCTCGTTCAAACCCTCCATGTAATCCATCTCGTCCAGATCAGAGAGTGTCCAGTCTGCATTACAATACCTGACCCGATAAGCGAGATGAGGGAACTTATGCGACATCCAGTCGAAAGAGACCGTCACATGGTCGTTCGTTCCCATACGGATCACCGGCCAATCCAGCTGCCCTGCATTCAGATAGACCTGAAGTGTCTTAATATCAGGCGTATAAGCCTTGTTCATATACTGCTGCGCCATGGAAGAGCAGACACACAAGCCCATTCCGAGGAGAAATAAAACCCTCAAAACAAACACTCTGATCCTTAACGCTTTAGTCCCAAATATACTATTAATCATTTGTAAAAACCTTTTTCGGGAGATAGTCCAATTGAACATGCTCCATCGCGTTCCACATACTACTTTTCACATGCGGGTTCATCTCCGCCAAGCGATCCATCACCTCCTTCATACTCTCACGGTGGGAGGCCGTCTCATAAGGGCAAACAACCTTCTGTCCCACGTAATGGTGCGCCACCGCCAGCTCCGCCAGTTCATGTTCCTCGATCAGCGCCAACGGGCGGATGATGGACATATCGAACTTATCCATCTTCAGCAACGGAGGCATCGTGCCAAACGAGCCTTGGAAGGTAAGGTTCATCAACAACGTGCGGAGGATATCATCCTTATGGTGCCCCAAGGCGATCTTACGGCAACCCAGCTCCTTCGCCACATCGAAGAAACGCTTGCGGCGGCTCCATGAGCAAAGGAAGCAAGGCGTCTTCCGCTTGTCGGTGGACATGTCGAAGGAAGTGACCGAATGGACGAACGAAGCGCCACACCGTTCCGCGAACGAGCGCAAGTACTCCGTGTCAGACTGATACGGGATGTTGCTCATGGAGACATGCAAAGCCGTCATCTCAAAATCCACACGCCCCGTTCGCTTATACTGTCCCAGCAGCTCCAGCAAAGCCAAGGAATCCTTTCCACCTGAAAGGCCGACCAGGATATGGTCATGCTCGGCGATCAAGCCATAAGAGTCAACGGCGCGCTGAAAGGCCTTGAAAACCTTATGGAACAAGAGTCCCTCCTTCGTATTAGACATAAACCCAACTACATTAATAACGCACAAAATTAACAAAATAGTCCATCCAAATAAAAAAACGGGCCATAAACGATGCCACAAAGAATAAATATCATCTAAAAACACTATTTTTGTAGGGGAAAACAGAAAAGATATGATAACGAGGGATGACATCATGCAGATCGGGCAGATCGTGAAACCGCACGGACTCCAAGGGGAGTTGGCGGTCACCACTCATTCCGACCTATTCGATGAGATCGAGCCATCCTGTCTCATCTGCGAGTTGGACGGCATATACGTGCCCTTCTTCGTCGAGGACCTACGCTACAAGAACGACGATACCCTCCTGGTGAAATTCGAGGGAATAGACTCGTCCGAGGATGCGAAAGAACTGATCAAGGCGCCGCTTTTCATAGAGAAAAAATATGTGCCGGAGGAGATCGGACAGAACGAAGTGGAAGGGATAGACTACTACATCGGATTCCGCCTCCTCGACGCGAAAGGTGCGGAGATCGGGACGATAGAGGGCGTGGACGACTCGTCGGAAAATGTGCTCTTCCTCGTAATCGGTCCACAAGACCAAGAATATTACATCCCCGCCACCGACGAGTACATCATCGAGATCAACGACGAGAAGAGGACGATGAGCATGACTTTGCCGGAAGGCCTATTGGATTTATAGAAACAAAAACGTAAAAAACGGAGAAAGCATGAAAGAGAACGAGATGATATTTGGCATACGCGCCATCATCGAAGCCATCCATTCAGACAAGCAGATCGACAAGATCATCATCAAGAACGATATGCAGAGCGAGTTGGCGAAAGAGTTGCTCAACGCCGTGAAAGGGCACAATGCCATACAGATCCAGCGGGTACCGCTCGAAAGGCTGAACCGATACACGCACAAGAACCACCAAGGCGCCATCGCCTTTGTGAGCCAGACGGACTACCAATTGGTGGCCGACCTCGTCCCATTCCTCTACGAGCAAGGGAAATCACCCTTCTTCGTCGTGTTGGACGGTGTGACGGACGTGCGCAACTTCGGAGCCATCGCCCGTACCTGCGAATGTGCGGGAGTCGATGCGATCATCATCCCAGTGAAGGGCGGCGCCTCCGTCAATGCGGATGCGATCAAGACCTCGGCGGGAGCGCTCCACACATTGCCCGTCTGCAAGGAGAGCAGTCTGACTTCCGCGCTCAAGTTCATGAAGAAATGCGGCGTGCGGATCGTGGCGGCCAGCGAGAAAGGCACCTTGCCCTACACGGAATCCAACATGAAGGATCCAGTCGCCATCGTCATGGGAGCGGAGGACAAAGGCGTATCGCCCGAAGTGTTGCGCATCTGTGACGAGATGGTCAGCATACCCATCCTCGGCAAAATATCCTCCCTCAACGTCTCCGTGGCAGCCGGCGTGATGATCTACGAGGCTGTAAGACAAAGAGGGGCTAAATAAATCAGAGAAGAAATGAACGTCCTATACGAAGACAACCACATCATCATCGTGAACAAGACCTGCACGGAAATCGTACAGGGAGACAAGTCGGGAGATGTACCCCTCTCCGAGATGGTGCAAGCGTATCTCAAAGAGAAATACAACAAGCCAGGGAATGTCTTCATCGGTGTGACCCATCGTCTGGACCGGCCCGTCAGCGGTGTCGTCGTATACGCGAAGACCTCCAAGGCGCTCAGCCGCCTGAACGAGATGTTCCGCACCCACAACCTGACCAAGCGCTATTGGGCCATCGTCAAGAACAGGCCACCCCAGGAGGAGCAACTGCTCACCAACTACCTCCTGCGCAACGAACGGATAAACAAGACCTTCGTATACGACAAGCAAGTTAAGGGTTCGAAGCTCTCCCAACTGAGCTACAAGATCATCGCCCAGTCTGAGAAGTATTACCTCTTAGAGATCGACCTGATGACGGGGCGGCACCATCAGATCCGGGCGCAGCTGGCGCACATAGGATGCCCTATCAGGGGAGACCTCAAATATGGATTCGAACGCTCCAACAAGGACGGAGGCATCAGCCTACACGCCCGTAACATACGGTTCATACACCCGGTCTCGCAAAAAGAGATCAACATCGTGGCCCCAACCCCCGACGATACCCTATGGAAAACATTCGAGGAGATCATGGACACGAGAGAAGAAGATGCACCAACCCATTCAACAGCAGACGACCATGAAGCATAGCCTACTCGCCATATTATGCCTACTCACCGCACTCTCCGCCCACGGCGAAATCAGAGAAGAGCGGCTGGTTGTTCTTTTCGACTCGCTGAAGAGCTGCGACACAGACAGTATAAAAGACCAGCTCAACAAAGAGATACAAATCACACTAGGCGAAGCGCTGAAAGGAAATGAGTCCTTCACCTATCCGTTCGACAAAATCCCCAACCTAGGGAAGATCTATTCGGACGACAAGAAAGTCAGGATCTACACTTGGTCGTTCCCTTACACCGACCGCACCCATGGCTACGGAGGTTTCATCCAAACCAAAAGCAAAGATAGGGTGACCACGACCCCGCTCACCCTATCCAGGGAAGCCTACCTGCCCTCCCAACAGGGCAAGATAGCCGCGAACGACTGGTACGGATCACTCTACTACAAAGTGTTCCCCGTCAAAAACAGAGGAGGGAACTACTACATCGCATTGGGATGGTCAGGCTACAACGCAGCCTCCGACTACAAACTCATAGAGACGCTGAACATAGACGGGAAGGGCAATGTCTCATTCGGGAAGATGGTTTTCGAGAAAAAAGGGAAGAACGACTCCAGAATCGTCCTCGAGTACAGCGCGGAGGCTAAGATATCCCTGCTTTACGACGAATCCTCCAAACGCATCATATTCGACCATCTGGCCCCTATCGAGCCAGGCTACAAAGACATACACGTCTATTACGGTCCAGACTTCACCTACGACGCCTACCAATTAAAGAAAGGCACGTGGCACTTGGAGGAAAACATCGATGCTAGGAATAAACGTTAACACATAAGTATATGAAATTAAAAACAGCATTATTTCTTATGACGACAACATTAATCAGTGCTTGCTCCAACGAAGGAGAGAAGAACACAAGCACAAACGAAGAGGCAACATTCGAATACAAGGTAGACAGATTCGCCGATCTAGAAATCCTACGCTACAAAGTGCCAGGGTTCGAATCATTGACCCTCAACCAAAAGAAACTCATCTACTTCCTATCGCAAGCCGCATTGGAGGGAAGAGACATCCTATACGACCAAAACAACAAATACAACCTGACCATACGCAGGACGCTGGAGGCGGTGTTCCTCAACTATGCGGGCGACAGGAAGAACAAAGACTTCGAGGAGATGACCACCTACCTGAAGAGGGTATGGTTCTCCAACGGCATCCACCACCACTACGCCACCGACAAGTTCGAGCCGAACTTCAGCCAAGCCTATTTCGAGATGGTGGTACGTACCATCCCAGCCAACCAATTACCGCTCGAAGGATATGACAATGACGTGGAGAAGATGCTGAAGGCCATCACCCCTGTCATGTTCGACAAGAAAATATATGCCAAGAGAGTTAACCAGAAAGAGGGAGAAGACCTCATCAAAACATCCGCCAACAACTATTACGAAGGGGTGACGGAGAAGGAGGTGGACGCCTTCTACGAGAAGATGAGAGACCCGAACGACTCCACCCCACTCTCCTACGGACTGAACAGCAAACTCATGAAGGAGAACGGCAAGATCGTCGAGAAGCAATGGAAGGTCGGAGGCATGTACTCCGCAGCCATCGAAAAGATCGTGGGATGGCTGGAGAAAGCGGCAGAAGTGGCAGAGAACGACGCACAGAAGAAGGTGATCAACTCGTTGATAGACTACTACGAAAGCGGCGACCTGCTGACCTTCGACGAATACAGCATCCTTTGGGTGGAGGACACGGAGTCACGCATCGACTTCGTCAACGGATTCATCGAGACCTACGGAGATCCGTTGGGCATCAAGGCTAGCTGGGAATCCGTCGTCAACTTCAAGGACCTCGAGGCGACGCAAAGGACCATCACCATCAGCCAAAACGCGCAATGGTTTGAGGACCACTCGCCAGTCGACAAAAGATTCAAGAAAGACAGCGTGAACGGAGTGACCGCCAAGGTGATCACGGCCGCCATGCTCGGTGGAGACTGCCACCCAGCCACCCCAATAGGCATCAACCTGCCTAACGCCAACTGGATCCGCCAGATGCACGGTTCCAAGTCCGTCACGTTGGAGAATATCACCGAAGCCTATGACAAGGCCGCCCAAGGCAACGGATTCAACGAGGAGTTCGTATGGAACGACGAGGAGAGGGAGCGCATCAAGAAGTACGGTTACCAATCAGACAACCTGCACACTGACCTCCACGAATGCCTCGGTCACGGTTCGGGCCAACTGCTTCCAGGCGTGAGCCAAGACGCCTTGAGAGCCTATGGCGCCACCATCGAGGAGGCGCGCGCCGACCTCTTCGGGCTCTACTATGCGGCAGACCCTAAGATGGTCGAATTGGGTCTATTGCCTAATATGGAAGCCTACAAGGCCGAATATTACAAGTACATGATGAACGGTATGCTCACCCAGCTCACAAGAATAGAATTGGGCAACAACATCGAAGAGGCACACATGAGGAACCGCCAGCTCATCGCCCAATGGGTATATGAACACGGCAAGGCGAACAATGTGGTGGAGCTGAAGAAAAAAGAAGGAAAGACCTTCGTGATCATCAACGACTACGAGGCGATGAGAGGGTTGATCGGAGAATTATTAGCTGAGATACAACGCATTAAATCAGAAGGAGACTTCAATGCGGCCAAGAATCTCGTTGAGACCTATGGTGTGAAGGTCGATCCGGAAATCCACAAGGAGATCCGCGAACGCTACGCCGCCCTCGCCATCGCGCCATACAAAGGGTTTGTCAATCCACGCTACGAGCCAGTATACGATAAAGACAGGAATATCACCGACATAAAGGTTAAATATGACGAATCGTTCGTACAACAAATGGTTCGATATGCGAAGGAATATACGAATCTTCCAAATCTAAACTAAAAAAAAGCGTTTTTTGAGGAATAAATTCCACGAGAAATATTACATTTGCAAAGCGAAGTAAACAAATGAAAAATTAATAATAAAAAATAACATAATCATGAGAATTAAGAAATCACCCCAAGCAGACTTGAACAATAAACGTTCAATGTTCACCTTGATTGGTCTTGTCATCACTCTTGGGTTCGCTTACATTTGTTTCGAATGGTCGAAAAGCAATGTGGAGAAGATAAATCCAGACGAACTTACAGCGAGGGTGGATGAAGAAGAGGAAGTGGATAACACCACGCAAGAGGAGGAAGAGATCAAAGAACCAGAGCCGGAACCTGAAATCCAAGAGACTCCAGAAGTTCCGGAGCAACTCAATGTGGTGGATAACAGCGTGGAGACTCAAAACACCATGCAACCAAATGAGGGCGATCAAAACACAGCCATTAATATACCTACAGTATTCAATGGTGGTGACGATGCTGAGAAAGATGATGATGTGCCACTCGTTAAGGTGCAGAAGAAAGCTGAATTCCCTGGAGGCCAAGACAAATTGAAAGAATATCTCAAAAAGAATCTTAGCTATCCAGACATCGCCAGAGAAGAAGGTGTGGAGGGAAAGGTATTCGTGAAATTCGTCGTTGGCAAGGATGGTACCATCAAGGACGTAAAGGTAATCCGTAGCGTCGATCCTCTTTTGGACAAGGAAGCCGTCCGTGTTGTGTCTGAGATGCCTAAATGGACACCTGCACAACAGCACGATAAGCCTTGCGCATCTTACTTCACCTTGCCGGTGAACTTCGTGTTGAACAAATAATCCATGAGTTATAACCCTCTAAGGGTCACACATTTCGGGAGGGGAAGAAGTTCAATTTCTTCCCCTCTCTTTTTTTTGTTGCCATGGCAGGATTTTGTAGAGATGTAATGTATAAATATTCCAAAAAAAGATTAATTTTGCGACTGCAAGAAAAAAAAGGGAAACATACTAAAAAACAACTATAATTAAACAATGGAAATTTTAATGATCGCAGTGTTCCTGATCGGATATTCCAGTATCGCGATGGAACATTCATTAAAGGTCAACAAAGCAGCGTCCGCATTATTACTTTGCGCTATACTTTGGACGATCTATGTGCTTAACGCAGAGCCTATACTATTGGCTAGTTCAGAATTCATCGAACACTTCAAACTGAGCAATTTAGGAGAAGCCGTAGGTTCACTTCCAGACATACACGAAAAGGTAATCAAATATGTCACAGAAGTACAGATCATAGAAGGACTCGGAGATGTCGCATCAACATTATTTTTCCTTATGGGTGCGATGACAATCGTCGAACTCATTGACGCGCACAGAGGTTTTTCCATTATCACAGATAGAATCACAACTAAGAAGAAGAAAGAACTCCTTTGGATGCTATCCATCATCACCTTCTTCATGTCAGCCGTATTAGACAACCTTACGACAACCATCGTCATGGTCATGTTGCTCCGCAAACTTGTCGCAGACAAAGCGGAGAGATGGAAGTTCGCTTGTCTGATCGTCATAGCCGCCAATGCGGGTGGTGCCTTCTCCCCTATCGGAGACGTGACGACCATCATGCTTTGGGTAAAGGGCAATATCACGACTGCAGGAGTGATTCCGAACTTGTTCGTTCCTTCGTTAATTGCCATGATCGTTCCTCTGCTGATAGAGAGTTTGTCTGTCAAGGGAGAGGTGACATCACCTAAGACAAGCGCGAGCACGACGGCCAACACAACGGATGTCATCACCGACAGGGAGAGAAAAACGATCTTTATCCTTGGCATTGGCGCCCTTATCTTTGTCCCTATCTTCAAGACGATCACCCATTTGCCACCATTCATTGGTGTGTTATTCGGACTAGGCGTACTTTGGGTATACACTGAAATGCTATACCACAAGAAAAAACATGTGCCAGAGAATGCGAAGGCAAGAATCACCGTGGTATTGAAGAAAGTGGACTTCTCCACGATCCTCTTCTTCCTCGGCATCCTGATGGCCGTAAACGCTTTGCAATGCGCAGGTATTTTGGCTGAATTGGCAAACTTCCTCGACCAAACCGTAAGCAACCCTTACCTCATCGATATCATCATCGGAGTGCTCTCCTCCATCGTAGACAACGTTCCGTTGGTTGCAGGATGCATGGGTATGTATGACATCGCACCAGATGGATTGTTCGCAACAGACGGTGTGTTCTGGATGTTCCTCGCATACTGTGCAGGTGTGGGCGGTTCCATCCTAATCATCGGTTCCGCGGCTGGCGTCGTTGTAATGGGTCTTGAGAAGGTTGATTTCGGATGGTACCTGAAGAACATCTCCCTCCTTGCCCTTGTCGGCTACCTCGCGGGCGCAGGATTCTTCATTCTGCAAGAGGAGGTGATCCGTCCATTGTTTGGCCTATAACGAGACACGAAACGATAAAAAAGGATACCCATGGTTTTCATGGGTATCCTTTTTTTTGCGCATGATGGATTCGGTGAATCAAACGGACAAACGGCAACACATAGTAGAGACGCAATATTTTGCGTCTATAAGGCAAATCAACGGACAAACGGCAACACATGGTAGAGACGCAATATTTTGCGTCTCTACGGTGTGAATCAACGGGCGTGCGATGATGGTTTGCGCAATGAATCACAGAACCATGGATAGCTGGATTCTTTTTCTCTCCAAATCCACGTTGATGACCTTCACCTCCACATGTTGATGAAGGGAAACCACATCCGCGGGGTTGCTGACGAAATGGTCCGCCATCTGGGAGATGTGCACTAACCCATTCTCCTTTACCCCTATATCCACGAAAGCGCCGAAGTTCGTGACATTCGTGACGATGCCCGGATAGACCTGCCCCACCTTCACATCCTCGATCACGTGGATGGTAGGGTCGAACTCGAACACCTTGATGGCCTTACGTCTATCCAACCCAGGCTTATCCAGTTCCTCCATGATATCCTTCAGGGTGGGAAGACCCACCGTATCGCTCACATAATCATTCAGGTTCAGACTCTTCTTGAGGTCCTTGTTTTGAATCAACTCAGGAACAGTACATTTCAGCGACTTAGCCATCTTCTCCACGATGCCATAACTCTCCGGATGCACCGCTGTGTTGTCGAGCGGATTCTCAGCGTCAGGAATGCGTAGGAAGCCCGCACACTGTTCAAATGCCTTAGCGCCTAGGCGTGGCACATTCAACAATTCTTTACGAGATGTGAAAGCCCCATTGGCGGCGCGATAATCCACTATGTTCTGCGCCAATTGCGGCCCCAGGCCGGAAATATAATTCAAGAGATGCTTGCTCGACGTGTTGAGGTTTACCCCCACAAGATTCACGCTATTCTCCACCGTCTGGTCCAACGAGCGCTTCAGTTTCGTCTGGTCCACATCATGCTGGTATTGCCCCACACCGATCGATTTAGCGTCAATCTTCACCAGTTCCGCCAAAGGATCCATAAGGCGGCGACCGATGGACACTGCGCCACGCACCGTCACGTCGTAGTTCGGGAACTCCTCCCTCGCCACCGCCGAAGCGGAATAGATGGAGGCGCCGCTCTCGCTCACGACGAAGACCTGCACCTTATGATCGAACCGAATACTCTGGATGAACTGTTCCGTCTCGCGACCCGCCGTGCCATTGCCAATGGATATCGCCTCTATCTTGTACGCCTCCACCAGTTTGGCTATCTTCGTCATCGCCTGGGCACGTTCGTTCTGTGGCGGGTGCGGATAGATCGTCTCATTATGCAACAGATTGCCCTGCGCATCCAAGCAGACCACCTTACAACCTGTCCGATAACCAGGATCGATCGCTAAGACACGCTTCTCGCCCAACGGAGGGGAGAGCAACAATTGTCGCAGGTTCTCCGAGAAGACCTTAATAGCATCGTCATCAGCCTTCTCCTTCATCGTGGCGGCGAACTCCGTCTCGATGGATGGTTTGATCAATCGTTTATAGGCATCCGCAACAGCCATCTTCACCTGTTGGGAAGCCTCCGTATTCCCCTTGACAAAGAGGGGATATAAACGTTCCAAGGCCACATCGCTATCCGGAGATATATCCACACGGAGGAAACCCTCCGCCTCACCGCGGCGCATCGCAAGCAGGCGATGGGAAGAACAGCGACGCACCGACTCCTTCATATCGAAATAGTCACGATACTTCTCGGCCTCCTTCTCTTTGCCCTTCACCACCTTCGATTGAATGATCGCCTCATAAGAGAAGAGGCGGCGGATACGACCGCGAGCATTCTCCTGCTCACTCACCCACTCCGCGATAATGTCACGAGCGCCCTGCAATGCGTCTTCCACATCCTGCACATCACCCTTCACGAAAGGAAGCGCCTTGCCCTCCACATCGTTATTCACCTGACACATGAGAATCTTAGCCAAAGGCTCCAATCCCTTGTTCCTCGCCACCTCAGCGCGGGTACGGCGTTTCGGTTTATAGGGGAGGTAGATGTCCTCGACCTCCGTCAAGGTAACGCATCCTTCGATACGCTTCTTCAGTTCGGGCGTGAGTTTGCCCTGTTCCTCTATGCTCTTCAAGACACTCGCCTTACGTTTCTCAAGTTCGACGAGCTTCTCATATTGAATCTGTATCTCCTGGATGTCCACTTCCGTGAGTCCACCCGTCATCTCCTTACGATAACGGCTGATGAAAGGGATGGTTGCCCCATCCGTCAATAGTTTCAAGGTGTTCGCCACCTGTTTCTGCTGGATATTCAGCGTCTGCGCAATAACTGAGTCAAACTGCATACAATCAATATTAGTACAACACAAATGTACGAAAATATAGTGAAATAAGGGAGGGCTGGAAAAACAAAAGGAGACGATTTGTACCGTCTCCCCCTATAATAACCCAAAAATATTGCAATCAATAGGCAAACATTATCCCGGTTTAGTAAAGTCACATGGTTTTCTAAAAGTATTAATATCATTGAACGTGACAAAAATAGTATGAATGAGGGATTTAGACATGGACAAAAAAAGCAAAAACATGGACAATCGGTTCAAAAGGAGAGGCACCCTCCCGAAAAACCGAGAGGGTGCCTCCATCTATCAAATCAAGTCACATGCAATTATTTGTATGGCTCATCCACGATCATATAGCCTCCGGTCACAGGCTGGAACCATGTGTCTGCGCCAAACCAATAAAGACGGTTGTTTACGACTACTCGCTTGCTGCCCTCCGGCAACGTCGTGACGATATTTGCGTCAGGGAGCATCACATCATCTTCTGGGCTACCAACGATGACATATCCTTGAGCGGTAGGCATGAACCAAGTCTCGTTGTAATTGTAGTAGGTGACACCATTGAGAGCGACAGCCACAGCACCCACTGGGAGCACTTGCACATATACCTCGTTGGCGGCAGCCACTGGCCTTTCTATCACTGCGTAACCGCCTACTCTCTTAGCGAACCAAACACCATTTCCGTACCAGTAGTCCACACCACCCAAGGTGACTGTCACGCAAGCGAACGGAAGAGCGGTTAACACCATATTGACCGGACGATGAACCAACTCGAATCCGAAGGTTGGGTGATGGCGATAGAAATGTCCGTTATGAACATAGAATCTTACACCGTGAGAGTCAACGAAGTGATGAGCGTGTGGATGCATAGCTGAACGATATGGTCTACCATTGTGGTATACAATCGGAGAAGGTCCACGCGGAACCACCACTGGGTGATGATGCACTGTCCTTGGACGAACCACACCACGTGGAATTGGGTGATGATGACCCACAGCTGGTCCGTGAGGACGCGGTGCAGGCGCATGGTGCGGTGCAGGTGCATGATGCGGTGCCGGTGCATGATGCGGTGCAGCTGAAGGACGAGGTGCCGGTGCAGCTGGTCTATGGTGCGGTGTCACAGTCGCTTTGCGCGGAGCTGGCGCAGCCGGACGAGAACCAGTATTGCTTGGCCTATTTGCCGCCGCCGACTGAGGCGGACGTTGATGTTGCGCCATCTGATGATGAGAAGGTGCTGGTGCATGACTCACACGATTATGTGGCGCATTACCACCACCTCGCATTGTGTTATTACGTTGTGGGTTCACATTAGCCGACCTATTCATATTCGAACCAGAAGATGCTGGCCTGCTAAAGGAAGACTGATTATTTTGCCTTTGCGATGGTCTATAATTAGCATTGTTATTAGCATTGTTATTACTGCGAGAACCACTGTTTCTCATTTCCATTCTCTGATGTCCACCCTGACGACCCCCTTGTCTCTGGGCGGCTGCTGAGGTGCAAACCATTACCAAAACTGTAATGAGAATTGCGATGAATCGATTTGTTTTCATGACCGTAATATTTAGAATGTTTTACTTCTTGTTTGTATATCAAAAATAGTACAAACAACGTGCCAAAGCAAACCAAATAGACTGATTACCATCATTTTACATACCAAATGGCACAAATCGTCGATGAGCAGGATGTTTTGTTCGACGAGATTCCTAGTTACAGAGCGTGTAGAGGTCTTTTCTTGGATTAATAACCATCAAAGGAACAATAGATTTCTTTATAACCTTCAATTCCTTCGGACCAAAAAGAATATCGTCCATGCCATAATCGCGGGAGGCGGAGATCATCAAAAGGTCCGCATTCAGCTCCATCACACGGTCAACCGCTTCCAGTTCAATCTTGAAACTATTCTTATGTGCCTCCACATCTTCATACTCGACGGAGCCTTTATCCATCAATGCCTTAATGGACTCCGCATTCTGTTGCGCCCTCGTTCCGTAATCATGGGCTACCATCAACATAATATGGGAGTGGAAATGCAGTCCCATGCCACGGCAAAAGACGCCCTTCTCCCGCTCCTCCACCAGGAAACCTATCGGCACGAGCACACGATCGAAGGCGATCTGCTGCCCCGGTTTCACGAAATAGTAAGGAATCCGCAACTCACGGCAGAGTTTCAAGTGGTTCATCGGCTTATTATAAGGGGGCACATCCGACACTTCGAAGATCAGGATAACCGCCTCAACGAACTCCATAAAGTCCGTGAAATCATCATCAAGCACATAATAGTTGACAGGGAAGGCGATCCTACTACGCTTCCACGATTCGAACGACTCCTCATAAGAAGCCACGCTCTCCTTTTTGCCAAGAACACCCAACAAGCAAATCTGCTTATCATGGGCATCCGCCAATCGTTTGGCCAAACTCAGCGCTGTCTCCGGAAAATAATCAGGATGGGCGAACACATATATCTGCTCTTTTGATAACTCTTCTGCTTTCAACATATCATAATTCTTTTCGTGAATGCAAAAATAGGAAAAATCGGCAAGGAACAAAGAGTCCCCCCCTTATTTTCATGTGAATAAAAGCCGTTTCAGGACTTAACAAATAACAGTTAAGTTTCTGAAACGGCTATATTGTGGGAAGAGAATCAACTTGCAATTTGGCACACCCTCTTCCGCAAAAATATTTTAACAAAATTTACTTTGTCTTTTGTTGTTCAGCGTAACGAAGGTTCAACTGCTCAATCACATCCTTCGTGATGTTCAACGCCTCATCAGCGAACAACACATTGTCCGAGTTCGCATTGCTCAAGATGAGTTTGAAACGCTTGTCCGCATTATAAATCTTGAAGAAAGCGGCCACCGTGTCGCGCAATTGGATGTTCATCTTCTGTTGCTCCTCCAAAAACTCTTGGGTCAACTTCTTCTCCAACATCTCCAACTCCTGGTTTTGCTTGTAAAGATTTGTCTGCTCGCTCTGCAAGGTCGCCTCCGTCAAGAAACCTCCGGATTGGTATTTCTTCTGAAACGCCTCATAATCCTTTTGGAACTTCACTTGAGCATTCGTCATTTCCTTACGGGCCTTCTCCTGTTTCTTCAGCAACACTTCGTTCAACTTCTTTGCGAAGTCATATCCGAGCAACAAGGAATCCACGTCCACATAAGCGACAGGGAAAACCGAAGGGCTTTCAACCACAGCGCTATCCACGGCAGGCTCGACCTCCGTAGACGCATTAACAGGTTGTTGGGCAGATGATTTGTCCTTGCAACCGTATAGAGATAAAACTGCGATTGTAATAATCGCCACACATAATGAGTTAAAATACTTCATATCTTAATAATTTATTTTTCGATTTCACTAGAATCTTCTTCGTCTTCCAAACTATCGTTCTTCATTGAGACTGGGTTTCGACGAGCCATCGCATCCTGTGTCTGCACACAATAGACCCCTCTCTTCGCCAAAGCCTTATTTCCTCCGACATGCGTATGAGGGAATTTCTTCTTTTTCGAAAAAAAAGTTTGGACACCTAGCAATAGAAGCGACAAACCCACAATCACCACCGTGATGACCACAAGAATTCCGAAACTATTCATAAATACGATTGCTACTAATTTATAGCCTTTACATACACTGAAGTCTACAAAGAACTTTCACGACACAAAGATAAAACCAAACGAAACTCCCGCAACCTCTCGCCCAAGAAAAACCACCGTAACGGCACTCTTTTTTATATATTTTTAAGAGAAGAAGCATAATAAGGGCAAAAAAAAGCGGATGTCCCATGAAGAGACACCCGCCCAAACATATCGTTTATGGAGAATCAATGGTGGAAGAGACGCACATGCGTGAAGGCCATCGCCATCCCATATTTATCACAAGTCTCGATCACATTGTCATCACGTACGGAACCACCCGGCTGCGCGATGAAACGCACACCGCTCTTATGCGCACGCTCGATGTTGTCGCCGAAAGGGAAAAAGGCATCGGAGCCCAACGCCACGTTGTCCAGCTTCGTCAGCCAAGACTTCTTTTCCTCACGGGAGATTGGTTCCGGCTTCTCCGTGAAGAACTGCTCCCATACGCCATCCGCCAAGACATCATCGTAGTCGTCGGAGATATAGACATCGATTGTATTGTCCCTATCCGCGCGGCGGATACCCTCCTTGAAAGGCAAGCCCATCACCTTCGGATGTTGACGGAGGAACCATATATCCGCCTTGTTGCCCGCCAAACGGGTGCAGTGGATACGAGACTGCTGTCCGGCGCCGATACCGATGGCCTGTCCGTCCTTCGCGTAACATACAGAATTAGACTGCGTGTATTTCAGGGTGATCAGGGCGATCAACAGATCACGTTTAGCCTCAGCGGAAAACGAATTCGCCTTAGTAGGGAACTCGGAGAACAAAGAGTCGTCGATCTTCACCTCGTTACGTCCCTGCTCGAAGGTCACACCGAACACCTGCTTGCGCTCGATCGGGTTAGGCTTGTAAGAAGGATCGATTTGAATCACATTATAAGTGCCCTTACGCTTATTCTTCAGGATCTCCAAAGCCCTGTCCGAATACCCAGGTGCGATCACACCGTCGGAGACTTCCCTGTTGATTAGGAAAGCGGTCTCCTCGTCACACTCATCAGAGAGTGCGATGAAATCACCATAGGAAGACATGCGGTCGGCACCCCTCGCACGGGCATAGGCAGTAGCTAACGGAGAGAGCTTCGCATCGTTCACGAAGTAGATCTTCTTCAACGTCTCAGACATCTCCACCGCCACAGCGGCACCCGCAGGGCTAACATGCTTAAAGGAAGCTGCGGCTGGCAAGCCCGTAGCCTCCTTCAATTCCTTCACTAACTGCCAGCTATTGAAGGCATCCAGGAAATTAATATACCCCGGACGGCCATTCAAGACCTGAATCGGCAACTCGCCCTCCTCCATGTAGATACGGGAAGGCTTCTGGTTGGGATTACACCCATACTTCAACTCTAATTCTTTCGCCATTTTTAGCTAATTTATTAAACACGGGGGACCATAAGCCCCCCGCCATATTTATCTCTCGTAGTACTCTTCCGCCCTATAATCCACTCGACGTCCCCAATCATCCACATACGAGTCGTAGTAGACAAGGACCAGTGTCCAACGGCTAAGACGGTCGATAGTGTAGTACCAATCACCATCATGCGTGGAGATGCGCAATTCGCCGCCACGGCAATCCCAATCCGCATGTTCCCAATCAGAAAAGACACGTCCGAAGTGGGAGACAAACGTGCTTTTTATCGAAAGCGCACCATCATAGTGGAAATGGTAAGTCAGTTCCTCTTTCGCATATTCCGTCTGAGCGACAGCGCCCGGCACATCATCATAGTAGACCGTTTTGGTCCAATGCCACGGCTCTCCCACCAGGAGATCCTCGTCCCGATCATCGTCATAGTATCCGATGCACGAACACATTGCGATGAGAGGAAGGGCAAATATGAGTTTGTACAATATACTTTTCATGACGTTTAACATTTAGTGGGTTATTAAAACACTCACAAAATTACGAATATTACGTACTTATCCATACGCAATCGACGAAATGGCCACAATCATGGACGAATCGCCCGTTAAGCACGGATTCGAGGGGTCTCACTCCACCCTGTTTTCCTTCCGCAACGGCTTACCGTTGAGGGTGTATCCCAGGCTCCATGCGATGAACTGCGCCTTCGAGAAGTAGGCGGCACGGACACCGACACTCGCAAACACCGGTCCCCTTGGCTGGATCTTCACGCCAACCACCTCATACATCCTTGTCAGACTCTCATCTCCATGCAGAAAATCAAAGCCGATATTCAGGAAGAAGGAGAAACCATACATAACCAACTCATTCTTCGCTGAAAGGCCGAGATTCATACGGTCTTTCTTATTGCCTAGCCAAACACGCTCATACAACTTACCGTCACTCTCGTCCAACACATAATCGGCACGTGCCCCGACACTCTCGTCATACAAGAAATCCAGACTCAAGCCACACTTGTAGCGGTAGGAGCACCTCAACATCGGCGCATAGCTAAAAGCGAAGATCGGATGGCGATACTGGACATACTGCGTGCTAAGGTTCGTTCCCTGCTTATCATAATACACCTGACGGAAGGAACGCGTAAGGATGAAATCATGCTCCAAACGAAGCGGGACGGAAGGCGTGCGCAACGAGGAGTCTCTCCGCACACGGTTCTCCGAATCGTTCAGGCTATACATCAAGGCGACGGAGAACGCATAATTGTTCAATCCCCTATTCGGCATGGTGGTGGCACCATTGGAGAAGTGGACAATGGAGAGACCCGTATTCAGGTCAATGCCCCCCGGAAGAGTGAACTTTAGATACGGGAAGAGGGAGACATGCGCATTGTGTTTCCAACCAACCGCCACATTGTCAGGGTTCTTGAACCGATCGTAATGGTTCCAATTGGTGGAATATCCGAAATTGATCTCATAATTGAGTTTCAGCCAATTTGTTAGCTGGACAATCCTTGCCCCATAGGTGCCGAAGAAAGAGACCGGCTTTCCCAAACGCTCGTCATGGAAACGAGGAAATGAGACCCCCACGCCATAGTATGGATTGCGGTAAGTACGGGCCTGCCATTTGTCGGGACGCACACCCCAGTTCAACTGAACCGATATTTGCGAGAAATCATGGACTTCACGCTCCGGCGCATACTCCCACTGCTGCTTCTGCAAATCGAAATGGCCACCCTTCACGAAATCATTTGTTTGAAAGACACCCCCCACATCCAGCTTCGCGCCGAAAGAGATGGGCAGTTTGTTTTTTTGTGAGACGGCACAACTATCTTCAGCAGAGGCATCGACTAGCAGGAACGATAAACATCCGAAAAAAAGGAACAACCGAAATAAAGAGAATGTATTCCAAAAGATTCTCATCCTACATTTTTCTTGAGACAGACCCCGATTCTTTTCAGTCTGCATAGTTAATAACCGATGTCGGAAGAACCATCGCATTCCACATGCGCAATCCGACACTGCAAAAGTAAGAAAAAACAGCATATTGACGAGGGTCCCATTTGCATTTTTTGCAAAATCAACCTATTTTTGCAAGAAACATAAATGAAAACCAAGATGAAAAAAACAATATCATTCTTTGTAGCATGCCTACTCACCACAATTTTAAGCGCACAGATCCAAAAACCTGTCAAATGGAACATCCAATGTGGTGAAATAGACAAGAACGGCACGATCACCTTAACCTTCAAAGCCAACATCGAGGAGGGATGGCATATCTACGGCATGCAGATGCCTGAAGAGGGACCGATACCAACCTCCTTCCATTTCACAGAGAAAAAGGGTGTCTCCTTAGAGGGAACCGTCGAGGCGGACAAGAAGACGAAGTGTGGTATGGATGCCCTATTCGGGATGGAGCTCTGCGAATACAACAAAGAGGTCACCTTCCAACAAAAAGCAAAAGTCTCCAAGGAGAAAGGATATAAGATAGCCGGATACGTGGAGTACATGGCCTGCGACAACACCAACTGTCTCTCCCCGACAAAAGAGCCTTTCTCCTTCCAATTGGACGGTACGGGGAAAACGGAAGAGAAAGCCGCAACGCCCGCAAACAGCCAAGAGGGCGAGGCAACGTCCGAACCGACGGCCACCATCGCTCCACTACAGCTTCCTGACGTCAATGAGGAGACCGACACTTGGAAGCCCGTCATAGACCAAATGAGTGCGAGCGACACTACCGGACAATCGTCGAACAGCTCGCTCTGGCTAATCTTCTGCTTAGGAATGCTCGGAGGCATATTAGCCATACTCACCCCATGCGTATGGCCCATCATCCCTATGACAGTCAGTTTCTTCCTGAAGAAAGACGGTGACGCAAAGAGCGGTCGAATGTCCGCCATCCTCTATGGAAGCTCCATCATACTCATATACGTGGGCTTAGGCGTCGTGCTGACATTGCTATTCGGCGCCAACGCACTCAATGCGCTCTCCACCAGCGCAATCTTCAATCTGTTCCTATTCCTGCTGCTCATCCTCTTCGCCATCTCCTTCTTCGGAGGGTTCGAACTGACACTGCCGGCATCATGGAGCACGAAGATTGACAGCAAGGCGGAAGAGACCGCAGGCATCCTAGGCATTCTACTCATGGCGCTGACACTGGTGGTCGTATCCTTCTCCTGCACCGGACCGATAGTCGGAACATTGCTGGTAGAGGTCTCCACGGGAGGGAACATCCTCGCACCGACGGTAGGCATGTTGGGATTCTCCATCGCGCTTGCGGTGCCATTCACCATCTTCGCCTTCTTCCCGAACCTGTTGAAGAAACTGCCACGCTCCGGAAGTTGGCTGAACACCACCAAAGTGCTCCTTGGATTCTTCGAATTGGCCTTTTCGCTTAAATTCCTCTCCGTGGCCGACATGGCTTACGGTTGGGGCATCCTCAGCAGAGAAACGTTCCTCTCCATTTGGATCATCATATTCGTCTTGGTCGGTCTCTACATCTTAGGCAAGATAAGGTTCAAGGACGAAGAGCCATTGGAGGGCATCTCCGTCTGGAGACTATTCGGAGGCGGGGCGTCGTTGGCTTTCGCCATCTACCTCGTTCCAGGACTTTGGGGCGCACCGCTAAAGATCGTGAGCGCATTCGCACCACCTATGATGACGCAAGAGTTCAACCTACACCATGCGGAAGAGGCGCAATTCTACGACTACGACGAGGCCATCGCATACGCCAAAGAGAAAGGGAAACCCGTTTTGGTGGACTTCACAGGCTACGGCTGCGTGAACTGCAGGAAAATGGAGAGCGCCGTATGGAACAAGCCTCAAGTGAAGGAACTGATCGACAATGAGTTCATTCTCGTATCCCTCTTCGTGGACGACAAACGCAGTCTGCCGGAGCCTATCACCATCAAGAAAGGGGAGAAAGAGGCATACGTAACCACCTACGGAGAGAAGTGGAGTTTCCTTGAGGAATACAAATTCGGGGCCAATTCAATGCCTTTCTACGTAATCGTCGACAAGGAGGGCAACGCACTAAGCAAACCATACGGGTTCTCCGAAGACGCGGACGCATTCGCACAATTCCTTCAAGAAGGGGTGAAAAAGCACAAAGAGGCTGCACACACCCTACCCTTCACAATGAAAACAGTTGGAGAATAATCAAACACGAATCAAGCCAATAGAATGATAGAAGACCTTTTAAAGAGACGATCCATCCGCAAGTTCAAGGCGACCGAAGTGCCGGACGAGCTACTCAACGAATTGTTCACCGCTGCATTCCAAGCCTCGACGACGGGCAACATGCAGCTGTACAGCGTCGTCGTAACCAAGGACAAGAAGAAAAGGGAGGAACTGGCACCCGCCCACTTCAACCAACCCGCCTACGCGAACGCGCCAATGGTTCTGACCTTCTGTGCGGACTTCAACCGATTCACCAAGTGGTGCGAGCAAAGGAACGCAACCCCAGGATATGACAATGCGGAGTCGCTCATCTGCGCCATCCTCGACACCACCATAGTGGCACAGACCTTCTGCGTGGCGGCGGAAAGGAAAGGATTAGGCATCTGCTACTTGGGCACGACGACATACAATCCAGACCAGATCGCCAAGGCATTGAACCTCCCCAAACTGGTCGTACCGATCGTAACACTCTCCGTAGGCTACCCGGACGAGAACCCGCCCGTGTCAGACCGCCTGCCTCTCGAAGGAATCGTACACTACGAAACATACGAAGACTACACCCCAGAACGCATCGACAAACTATTCCAAGGGAAAGAAGCCTTGCAGGAGAACAAAAACTTCGTGGAGGTAAACGGCAAGGAAAACCTTGCGCAAATCTTCACAGATATCCGATACACGAAGAAAGACATGGAGTTCTTCTCCCAAAAGTTGAAAGAGTTCATTCAAGCGCAAGGATTTAGATAATTTTGAATTATGAATTTTGAATTATGAATTAGGGAAATAAATCAAGGCTTTTTACGCAAAAATTTTTTCTTGTAAATTTTTTTTTGTAATATCGTGACCGAAATTTATACTAAAATACAGGGACTGTGAATACAAAAGAAATCATAGCAGAAATAAAAGCACGGCTACAAATCGACGCTGCGACTTCGGACTCGCTATTCAGAGGCTTTGCCGAAGCATTAAAGAAAGAACTACTTGCCAACAATGTAGTATCGCTACAAGGATTCGGTTCATTTGAGGCAAGACGAAAAGCGGAACGTATATCCGTCAACCCCGCAACCAAAAAGAGGATGCTGATTCCTCCGAAACAATCCATCGCATTCAAACCAAGCAGCACAATAAAAGAGAAATTTAATCAGTAGTTCCTAAACATATCATGAATAACAAAGTCACACTACAAGATTTGGCGGAACAACTATCCGCAATTTCCGGGCAATCTAAAAAACTCTCCGAAGGGTTCCTGCGAGCGCTCACCGAAATAGTGGAAGAGGCACTCGCCAAAGACGGTATCGCAAAAGTAAAAGGAATCGGCACATTCAAGATTGTCGCCATCGAAGAAAGAAAAAGTGTTAGCGTGACAGATGGTAGCGCAGTTATTATTCCTGCCCATAAAAAAATTACATTCACACCCGAAAAAGAACTCAAAGAGGCGGTCAACAAGCCGTTCGAAGACCTCGAAACCTATATTCTCCCAAGCGACGGACCTGTAGACGGGCCCTTTGTGGACGATGAGGATGAAGAGGAGGCTGATGAGATCGCCAACTCAACCGATGACATAGCATCCACTCCTGTGCAACCCTACAGCACACCGGTTGTGGAAACACCGCAGTACACCGCCCCTGTGACGGAGACACCGCAGTACACTGCCCCTGTGACGGAAACACCGCAGTACACCGCCCCTGTGACGGAAACACTGCAGTACACCGCACCTGTGGCAGAGACACCGCAATACACCGCCCCTGTGACGGAGACACCGCAGTACACCGCCCCTGTGACGGAAACACCGCAGCACACCGCCCCTGTGACAGAAACACCGCAATACACTGCCCCTGTGACGGAGACACCGCAGTACACAGCCCCAGCAACAGAGGCACCGCAGTACACAGCCCCTGTGACGGAAACACCGCAGTACACCGCGCCTGTGGCAGAGACACCGCAATACACCGCCCCTGTGACGGAGACACCGCAGTACACTGCCCCTGTGACGAAAACACCGCAATACACTGCCCCTGTGACGGAAACACCGCAATACACTGCCCCTGTGACGGAAACACCGCAGTACACAGCCCCTGCAAACGATCAAGCATCGACCGTTAACGATCCAATCGTGGAAAAGAGTGAGGTTCCGAACACTACAGTTCCAGAGGCCACCACTCCACAGGGAACAAGCGAGCAAGCGGCTCCAGAAGCGACGACCATCACACCTCCCGCAACAGAGGAGTGCGCTCCAGTTGGTCCTACCCCAACCGAGGAGATCCAACAGACCACAGAGCAAGAGGTTCCGAGCAAAGAGCAGACAGAGAAGGTAGAAGCATCCACCACCTCTGCAGGAGAGCAAACAGAGGCACCAAACACGGCACCAACCGGCAACAGTGAGGCGACCACAGAAACAGGGGGAGCAAGCGAGCCACAAGGAAAAGAATCCACGGAGAAAACGGAGCCCCTCAACACTGCCAATGTGAACGACATCAAGCAGAAAGGTCGTCCAAAGAAAAGGAAAAAGGAGAAGAACAAAAATCTATTGATCGTCATCATCATATTAGTCCTTCTCATCCTTGCCTGCCTCTTCTACGCATTCAAGGGAAGCAAAGGAGTCTCCACCAGCCTCGACGAGATCAAGTCAAAGATCACGCATCTATTCGTCAACACGCCTGTGAAACAAAACACAGACACCCTCATTCCGAAGGACACCACACCTGTGGTTAAGCCAGAGGATGAATACTTCGACGAGAAAATAGAGGACATGTACGAAGCGGCTCAAGCAGACCAAGCATTCCCTGAAGTTGTCGAGATAGAGCAGAACTGGGATTGGTTCGAAGAGGGCTTGAAGAAATTCATCAAGAAAGAATATCCGAAAATCAATTTTGAGGTCACGGGAGAACCAGCGATAGACACCATCAGAAACGGTCAGACGCTCGCATCCCTGTCGCGTAAGCACTACGACGGAGTAAAAGACTTTTGGGTTTACATCTATCTCTACAACAAAGATGTGATCCGTAGGCCAGACAACGTATCCGCCGGAACGGTCGTGAAGATACCGCAACTGGACGAATCTGTCATCAACCCAGACTCCTACGAGTGCATCAATGCCGCCAAAGACGTCAAAGAGAGTTATTTGAGACTATTCAATTAAAAAAACGAATTAGAGGGAGAGCCACTTGGAACATATTTCAGGTGGCTCTTTTTCATGAAAACAAATGAAAAGTTAAAGCAATTTAAAAAAATTATAATTGTTATTAAACGGAGAAAAAGATAGGCTATAATTTTGTACATTTGCGTATCAGTAAATGCAGGCAAGAAAAAAACAAATAATAAGAAAATATAAATATTAAAATACAAAACAATATGAATCAGTCAGTAGACTTCAAGGCTCTAGATGAGAAAATCAAGAAGCACAGTGAGTTCGTAGATCTCTTGATGATGGGCATGAACAAATCCATCGTCGGGCAAAAACACCTAGTGGAATCATTATTGATCGGATTGTTGGCAGATGGACACGTCCTCTTGGAAGGCGTACCAGGACTAGCCAAGACATTAGCCATTAAGACATTAGGGCAACTGATCGAAGCCAAATACAACAGAATCCAGTTCACGCCAGACCTTTTGCCAGCCGACGTGATCGGAACCATGATCTATAGCCAGAAAACAGAGGAATTCAGCATCAAGAAGGGACCTGTCTTCGCCAACCTGGTATTGGCCGATGAGATCAACCGTGCGCCTGCGAAAGTGCAGAGTGCCCTATTGGAGGCCATGCAGGAGAGACAGGTAACCATCGGAGAAGAGACCTTCAAGTTGCCGTCCCCATTCCTCGTGTTAGCCACCCAGAACCCAATCGAGCAAGAGGGAACCTACCCATTGCCAGAGGCGCAGTTGGACCGTTTCATGCTGAAGGTGCACATCACCTATCCAAAGCCAAAAGAGGAGATGGAGATCATCAAGCAGAACATCCAACGTGAGGAGGTGAAGATTGAGCCGATCCTCAAGCCAGAGGACATCATCAAAGCAAGGAAAGTCGTTCAAGAAGTCTATGTGGACGAAAAGATCGAGCGCTACATCGTAGACATCGTACACGCCACCCGATTCCCGAAGGAGAAGAACTTGGGACACTTGCAGGACATGATCTCCTTCGGAGGTTCTCCACGTGCATCCATCAACTTGGCGTTGGCAGCCCGCACATACGCATTCCTGATGAGAAGAGGCTACGTTATCCCAGAAGATGTGAGAGCCATCGCACACGACGTGCTGAGACACCGTATCGGATTGAGCTACGAGGCGGAAGCGAACAACGTGACCAGCGAGGACATCGTCAGCGAGATCATCAATGCGGTAGAGGTACCATGATCAAAGAAGGGAATAGCTGAATCAGACCAAGATGCAAGACACAAACGAAATACTAAAAAAGGTTCGGAAGATAGAGATCAAGACCAAAGGCCTTTCTCGGAACATCTTCGCAGGAGAGTACCACTCGGCCTTCAAGGGTCGGGGTATGACCTTCTCGGAAGTCCGCGAATACCAATATGGCGACGACATCCGAAACATCGACTGGAACGTGACCGCTCGTTTCAACAAACCCTTCATCAAAGTATTTGAGGAAGAGCGTGAAATGACCATGATGCTCCTCGTCGACGTGTCAGCCAGCGGAGACTTCGGAACACAAGTCCAGAAGAAGAGGGAGATGATGACGGAACTAGCCGCCACCATAGCTTTCTCCGCCATCCAAAACAACGATAAGATCGGCGTCATCTTCTTCTCCGACAAAATAGAGAAATTCATTCCGCCCCAAAAAGGCAAGAAGCACGTGCTGTACATCATCCGCGAGTTGCTCGGTTTCGAGCCGGAAAGCAACAAGACCGACCTAGAATGCGCATTGGTCTACCTGACCAACGCCATCAAGAAGAAATGTACAACTTTCATCATATCTGACTTCATCTGCAAAGACTTCCGCCAGTCACTGACCATCGCCAACAGGAAACATGACGTCGTGGCACTGCACATCTACGACAAAAGGGAAACCGAACTGCCTTCTGTGGGCTTGATCAAAATGAAGGACGCGGAGACCGGCAAAGACATGTGGATAGACACCTCCAACGCAAAGGCCAGGAGCATCTACCACAGCAACTGGAAAGAACGACAGGAGCAGATCAAACAAACCTTCTCCCAATGCGGAGTGAACTCCATCGCCATCTCCACCGGCGAAGACTACGTGAAGGCGTTAATGAAACTCTTCCAACAACGCATGTAAAAGGACATCAGAAATGAAAAGACTGAAATATCTCATCGGGATACTACTTGCGGCGACAACCTCCGCCTCGGCAGGCCCAATAACCGCTAGGGCTACGATGGACTCAACCACCATACTCATCGGAGAGCAGAGGATCATCCATTTGGAGGTGGAACAACCGAAAATCATCGCAGTACAATTCCCCGACATAAAAAAAGACAATCTATTGGGGGGAGGCATCGAGGTGCTCCGTTCTATGGGGAAAGACACGACCGTGATCAAAAACGGAAGCATCCGGGTTCGAGAGGACCTAATCGTCACCGCCTTCGACACAGGACGCTATGAAATACCTCCTTTCAAGTTCGAGACACACGAGCCTGGATACTCCTCCGTGTACCCTACCGAAAAGATCATCGTCAATGTAGTCACCATCGAGGAAGATTTTTCCAAGGCAAGCATCAAAGGCAGCCACGACCTCATTCGCCCCGGATTCAACTTCAAACGGATATTCCAATACTTCACACTTCTACTCATCCTGGCAGGATTGGTTTTCATCGGCATCGTCTCCATCATGTTCTTCTCCAAGAAGAAAGAACAGGATATCCTCTCTTTCGACACGAAAGACAAGAGAACCCCAGAAGAGGTGGCCTTGTCATCCCTCATGAGCATCAAGGAGGAGAAGATCTGGGAACAGGGGCAGCAAAAGACCTACTACACCCAGATTACGGATACACTGCGTAACTATTTCATGGAACGATTCCACATCGGTGCGTGGGAAATGACCTCTCGACAGATCATCGAGGAACTGAAGGAAGACGAAGACGCTAAACGTGTCGAGGATAAGATCGCTCAAGTATTCCAGATATCCGACATGGTCAAGTTCGCTAAATACAAACCATCCGAGGAAGAGAACGAATTAAGCATCGTCAACGCAATGTTCATCGTACAACAGACGACCCAAGTCCAAAATCAGGAGCCAGAAAGCGGCACACCGCAGGATGGCTCAAATGAGGAGGAAGGAAAACCGTTTACGTTATCCAAATAAGCATTAGTATTATGACAGTCACATACGTACACCCGTCTTATTTTTACCTACTGCTACTTCTAATACCAATCATAGCTTGGTATATCTGGAAGAACGGGAAGACATCGCCTAGTCTGCGAATGTCCACGACAGAGACCATAAAGGGAATAAAAAAGAGCTACAAGGTATATCTCTTGCACCTCCCTTTCATCTTCAGAATATTGGCCCTGACAGCGCTCGTCTTCGCATTGGCAAGACCTCAATCGTCAGACAACCTCTCCAACAAGAACGTAGAGGGTATCAACATCGTAATGTCCTTGGATATCTCTGAGAGTATGCGGGCCGAAGACCTGAAACCGACGAGATTGGACGCCGCAAAGAAAATCGGCGCGGAGTTCATCATGAACAGGCCAAACGATAACATCGGCTTGGTCGTTTTCGCAGGCGAGAGCTTCACACAAAGCCCACTCACCACCGACAAGACAGCCTTGGTCAGCCTACTCAACAACGTGAGCGACGACATGATGGAGGACAAAGGAACCGCCATCGGCCTCGGTATCGCCAACGCAGTCAATAGAATCAAAGACGTGGACGCCCCGTCCAAAGTCATCATCCTACTGACGGACGGATCCAACAACAGAGGAGAGATCGACCCGCTAACGGCGGCAGACCTTGCAGCGACCTATAAAGTCAGAGTCTACACCATCGGCGTCGGCACGAACGCTCCCCAAGCGCCTATCCGAATCAACGGACAAAGGATGATGATGCCAGTCGACATCGACGAAGGCACGTTGCAGGAAATTGCGAAGAAGACAGGCGGAAGGTACTATAGGGCGACAAACAACGAGTCGTTGAAGTCCATTTACCAAGAGATAGACCAATTAGAGAAAACGAAAATACAGGTGACGGAGTATTGCAAAAAGAACGAAGAGTACCTGCCATGGGCCCTCTTCGCACTCTCAATGCTCATACTTGAAATAGTGCTCCGCAAAACATTATTACGTCACATACCATAAAAGAGGAGGAAGAGAGATGTTATTCAAATTCGCAAATCCAGATCTTCTATTTCTGCTGTTCATCGTGCCAGCCTTCATCATAGGCTTTATCGTCACAAGAATATTGAGGACAAGAAACATAAAAAAATTCGGAGACTCCAATCTGATGCAATCACTAATGCCTGGCGTGTCCAGCGTAAGAGAGATCACGAAATTCTCCCTGCTGATGCTCGCTTTAGTAGCTATCATCATCTGTGCGGCACGCCCTCAATTCGGTTCCAAACTGGATACCGTCAAGAAGAAAGGCGTCGAGGTGATGGTGGCGCTGGACATCTCCAACTCCATGTTGGCGGAAGACATCAAACCGAACCGATTGGAACGCTCAAAAAACATGCTATACCAGATCCTGGACGGATTAGAGAACGACAAGATCGGTGTCGTCGTGTTCGCGGGAACAGCCTTCACGCAACTACCCATCACGACCGATTATCAATCATCGAGGATGTTCATCTCCTCCATCTCCCCAAAACTGATTGACCTGCAAGGAACGGCAATAGGCGGAGCGTTGGAGAAGGCCTGCAGCGCATTCTCGGAGGAGACCGAAAACGGGAAGGCGATCATCGTCATCACGGATGGAGAAAACCACGAAGACGATGCGGAATCAGCCGCAAAGAAAGCCGCCGAAAAGGGCATACAAGTGAACGTGGTGGGAATCGGATCCGTCAACGGAGCTCCTGTTCCGATCGAGGGAACAAACGACTACATCAGAGACCAAGCGGGCAACTACATCAGTTCCGCCCTCAACGAGAACATGTGTATGAAAATCGCCCAAGCGGGCAACGGCATCTATGTTCGCGCGGACAATTCAAACAATGCCCTGAAGATCATTCAAGAAGAGATCAACAAGATATCCAAAAATGAAGTGGACGTCAAAGTTTACTCGGAATATGAAGAACAATACCCCACATTCGCATGGATCGCCCTCATGATCCTCGCATTGGAATTGTTCATCATGGAAAAGAAAAACAGACTGTTCAGGAACCTCAAATTATTCAACAAATAATTGTGACATATTATGGATAAGAAGAAATATATAATAATCGTCGGAAGCACTATCGCAATATTGCTGGCACTGATTATTTTCAACATACTGAATATTTCCAACTTCTCATTCGAGCAAAAAGAGGACACACTCAAGGAGGGAAATAAATTCTACGACAAGTCGCAGTACGAAAACGCTTTAGCCCGATACAACTTATTATTGGCCGCAGACTCCCTATACCAAGCGGCAGAATACAACAAGGCTAACACCTACTGCCAAAAGAAACGCTATGACTTGGCGGACTCCACATACAAAAATGCGGCCCGCAAATACATGATGAACTATCCCCAAAGTGCGGAGAGCCTGGAGGACGAATTCTTGGCAAAAACCTATCACAACAAAGGGAACTCGAACATGCGTAAAGTTCCACCGATGGACTCCCTCATCATGATGGAAGAAGAATACAAACAGATGAACGGGAATATGGACTCATTGAATAAAGTCTTCGCACAGGCTAATGTACAGATGAACGCACAACAGATGTCTGGACAGAATTCATTCATGCAATCTCTTATGCAGGAGGCTTATAAAAAGTTGACCGATGATCTGAAAAACGTACACAACGCAGTTGAGGATTATAAGAATTCCTTACGAAAGGACTCGAAAAACGATAGCACAAGGTACAACCTCGCTTACGCACAGGAGTACGAAAAGAGATTGTTGGATATCTTGAAGGATATGACTCCTCCAGACAACCAGCAGCAACAGAACCAAGACAAGCAAAACCAGAATCAACAAAACCAGCAGAACCAAGACCAGCAGGATCAGCAGAACCAGGATCAAAACAGCAAAGAGGATGAACGGAGAAATACCGAAGAGAAGAACGGAGAGAAGGATCTAAACGCTGAATTGTCCAAAGAGAACGCAGAGCAGATCCTGAAGGCAATGGAAAAGGACGAAGAGAACACCTTGAAAAAAATTCGTCTGCAAAGGAACAAAGAGCATCAGAGACGTCGCATCGAGAAGAACTGGTAATCGATCGGTCTAGGCTCACGCAAGGAGGGCCGACGCTCAATGCCAATGGGTCCAAACTGATCATTCCGAGAGAATGATTGGCTGTAAAAATGATTGAGAATAAGAGGTAATTTAGTACCTTTGTAGGTGCAAACAAAATAGAATATGAAAAATAGGATATTGATAACACTGCTTCTCCTGATGGGAGGCATCAACATGCTGAGGGCCAACAACGACAACGTGTCATTCAAGCTCAGTGCGCCGTCGGTAGTGGAAATGAACCAACAATTCAAGATTGAATACACCATCACCAATGCCTCTCCTCAGATCTCAGCACCAGACTTAAAGGACTTCGTCGTATTGGCTGGACCGTCACAATCGCAATCCAGTTCCGTCTACATGACGAACGGAAGCTACACAAGACAATCTTCCCTATCCATCACGTACATACTCACCCCAAAAAAGGAGGGAACCTTCACCATATCGCCATCCAGCTTTAAACTGAACGGCGAAACCATCATGTCCAACGCAACCACGATCAAGGTGGTCCCTGCAGGACAAAACTCGGCTCAACACGCACAGGGACAAAGCAACGCTAACGGGCAGTCCGCTGCGACAACCGCAGGAAACGACGTGTTCATCCGAACCACCTTCTCGAAGAAAACCGTCTACGAGCAAGAAGAACTCGTGGCAACCATCACGCTCTACCACAGGGGCAATGTCCTTGAAATAGAAGATGCCAAGATGCCTGAATACAAGGGCTTCATCAGCAAAGACATTCAATTAAAGAGAGAGGAGCAACCTGGAACTGATGTCGTGAACGGTGTCAAATACCAAACATTCAAACTGAAACAGACAATCCTCTATCCTCAGAAGAGCGGTCCGATAGAAATCGAGAAAGGACAACTCACCGCCATCATCCAAGTGCCTACGGGTGGCCAAAGAAGAGGCTTCTGGGGATTCGACGACATCTTCAACACCATGAAGAGGGTTCGTAAGATCATCCCTATAGAGGGAACCAAAATAGAGGTTAAAGCGCTGCCATCGGAAGGCAAACCGGCCGACTTCAACAATGCGGTGGGCTCCTTCAAGATGGAAAGCGATATCAGTAAGACTGAGACGAAAGCCTACGAGCCAATCACTATCAAGGTGAAGATATCTGGAACGGGTAATATCAAGTACGTAAAAAGCCCTACATTTGAATTCCCTTCAGACTTCGACACCTATCCTCCGAAGGAGAACCAGAAGGTCAATGGCAACTCGGGAACAAGGGAAATCGACTATCTGGTCATCCCTCGCCACGCCGGCACATTCGAGATCCCAGCCGCAACCTTCTCCTACTTTGATCTGAACACAAGGAAATATAACACCCTCAAGACAAAAGCGTTCACATTGAACGTGGAAAAGGGAGACAACAACACGGATAATAGCCAAGTCATCTCCAACTACACAAACAAAGAGAACGTTAAGTTCCTCGGCAAGGAGATACGATACATCAACGCAAACAACACGTCAGTGGAGAAAAGCGAAAAGAATATCTATGGTTCGCTCGGATTCTGGCTCTGGTACATCATCCCGCTCCTATTGTTCATCGTTCTAGTGATATTGTACAGAAAGCAAATCAAGGAGAACGCTAACGTCGCATTGGTGAAAAACAAGAGGGCGAACAAGCAAGCGAAGAAACGTCTGAAGAAGGCTGACACATACCTGCAGAGCGGAGAAAGCGAGTTGTTCTACGAAGAAGTGCTGAAAGCTCTATGGGGATACGTAAGCGACAAGCTAAGCATACCTCTGTCTCAACTCAACAAAGAGACCATCGAAGAGGAACTGACGAATCGGAAAGTGGAGGACGACACCATCCAATCGTTCATGGATATCCTCCGCACATGCGAGTTCGCACGATTCGCCAAATCAGACAGTCAGAACTCGATGGACGATCTCTACAACCAGACCGTTGACGTAATAGGAAAATTGGAAGAACAAGTAAGGAAGTAAGATTATGAAGAAGATAATTATATTGCTCGCATTGACACTGCTGTCGGTTAGCACATTCGCGGCGGAATCAAGCAAGATGAAGCAAGCCAACGAAGCCTATAAAGAGGGTAAATATGAGTTGGCGGACAGTCTTTACACCGAAGTGATGAACAAAGAGGGTGTTTCGTCCGCACTGTACTACAACTTGGGAAATGCAAAGTATAAACGGGGGGAAATAGCGTACGCCATACTCTACTACGAGAAGGCGCTCAAAGTCAGCCCGGACAATGAGGACGCCAAATACAACCTCGAATTGGCGAAGAGCCAGACGGTGGACAAAATCGAGACCATGGAGAAGTTCGTCCTCTCGGAATGGAACCAGTCCATCCAAAACGGCACCTCCTCCAACGGTTGGGCGAAATGGAGCATCTTCGCCTTCATCCTCACGTTGATACTCATCGGACTATACATTTTCTCGACCAAAATATTGATGAAGAAGATCGCCTTCTTCTCCGCCATCGTGACCTTGGTGTTTTCCATCATCGCATTCGGCTACGCCAAAGCGCAGAACAACGCCATGACAAAGGACGAGAGCGCCATCATCATATCCCCAACCATCACAGGGAAAAGCACGCCTGACGAATCAGGGAAGGACCTCTTCGTATTGCACGAAGGCACAAAGGTGCGTATCAAGAGTAAAATCGGTGATTGGGTCGAGATACAAATGGAAGACGGAAACACAGGCTGGGTTTCTTCCAAGAAAGTGGAAATCATATAGCATAAACAACATGGCAGAATTGGATTTCAACGAGACGCAAGCGGCTATCAAGAATTACACCGACGACGACATCAAGCACTTGGAAGGTCTTGAGCACGTCAGGCTCCGCCCAGGTATGTACATCGGAAAACTGGGTGACGGTTCCCACTACGACGACGGAATCTATGTGCTGCTGAAAGAGGTGATAGACAACAGTATCGACGAGTTCAGAATGGGCGTCGGCAAACAGATCGAAATCACCCTGCAGGACGGTGCGATAACCGTTCGTGACTATGGTCGAGGCATTCCGTTAGGCAAGATCGTGGAAGCGGTCTCCATCATGAACACGGGTGCCAAATACGACAATAAATCATTCAAGAAATCCGTCGGACTGAACGGTGTGGGTACCAAGGCGGTCAACGCCCTCTCCGAGAGTTTCAGGGTACAGAGTTTCCGTGAAGGGAAAACAAGAATCGCTGAATTCTGCCGTGGCGAACTCGTCAGCGACACCGGAATCATCGACGGTGAAGGCGAGAACGGTACCATCACCTACTTCAAACCAGACAATGACCCGAAGATTTTCGGGAACTACAAATACAAGGAGGAGTTCGTGGAGACCATGCTCCGCAACTACAGTTACCTGAACACGGGTCTGACCATGATCTTCAACGGTCAAAAGTTCACTTCAAGACATGGATTGCTGGACTTGCTCAACGCCAATCTGGTGGAGAACCCCCTCTACCCTATCATACACTTCAAGGGTGAGGACATCGAAATAGCCTTCACCCACTGCATGCAGTACGGAGAGGATTACTACTCCTTCGTCAACGGTCAGCATACCACCCAAGGCGGTACGCACCAATCCGCTTTCCGTGAGGCGATCGGTAAGACCATCAAGGAGTTCTACAACAAGAACATGGAGTTGCCTGACATCCGCGCAGGTCTAGTGGCCGCAATCTCCATCAGCGTGGAGGAGCCGGTCTTCGAGAGCCAAACAAAAACAAAACTGGGCTCACGCGACATGAACCCGACGGATGGTGTGTCCATCAACAAGTTCGTCAACGACTTCGTCAAGGAGCAACTCGACAACTATCTACACAAGAACCAAGACACGGCAGATATCCTGCTGAAAAAGATACAGGACGCTGAAAAAGAGCGCAAAGCGATCGCCGGCATCACCAAAGCCGCCCGCGAGCGCGTGAAGAAAGTGAGCCTCTGCAACCGTAAACTACGCGACTGCAGGATCCACTACAACGACACCAAAGGAGAGAATCAGGAGAAGACCTGCATCTTCATCACCGAGGGAGACTCCGCGAGCGGTTCCATCACGAAGAGCCGAGACGCCAACCTACAGGCCGTATTCTCCCTGCGAGGAAAGCCAGAAAACAGTTACGGGAAGAAACGTACCATCGTCTACGAGAACGAGGAGCTGAACCTTCTACAAGCCGCACTGAACATCGAAGACGGCATGGAAGGACTCCGCTACAACAAGGTGATCATCGCCACCGATGCCGATGTCGACGGAATGCACATCCGTCTGCTCTTGCTCACCTTCTTCCTGCAATTCTTCCCCGACCTCGTGCGCAACGGACACGTCTACATCCTAGAGACCCCTCTGTTCCGCGTGAGGGACAAGAAACAAACCTTCTACTGCTACTCGGACGAGGAGAGAATCGACGCTATCAAGACGCTCGAGAAGTCTGGTTCGAAAGTGGAGATCACCCGATTCAAAGGTTTGGGAGAGATATCGCCAGACGAGTTCAAGGGATTCATCGGCGACAATATCAGGCTCGACCAAGTCTCCATGAGGAAAGACGATGACCTCAGCAACATGCTGGAGTTCTACATGGGCAACAACACCCAGCAACGTCAGGACTTCATCATCGAGAACCTAGTGATCGAGGAAGACGCACCTAACGAATAACACTGAGAAATATAACATCAATTATTACAATGAAAGAATTAAAAGACATGGTGATAGGCATCTGTAACGACCACGCAGGCGTGGAAGTGAAGAACTACATCATCGAGCAATTAGGCGACCAAGTACAAGCGTTCATGAACTTCGGAACCAACACGACCGACAGTTGCGACTACCCTGACTATGCGCATCCCATGGCTGAAGCGATAGAAAACGGACAATGCGACATGGGCATCGCCATCTGTGGAACAGGCAACGGTATCTCCATGACCTGCAACAAGCACCAAGGCATACGCGCCGCCCTCTCATGGGAAGTGGAAATCGCCAAATTGGGCCGCCAACACAACAACGCCAACGTGGTAGGTATTCCTGCCCGCTTCATCTCCAAAGAGAAGGCGTTGGAGATCGTGAAGGCATTCCTCACCACCGATTTCGAAGGAGGCAGACACGAGCGCAGGGTCGCTAAGATAGCTGTGAAATAAACCATCGCAAGACATGAAGGAACTACGTGCAGATTGTCAATAGGCAATGCACAAAAAAAAGGACGATGTACACACCATCCAAGATGTACATCGTCCTCTTTATTTAAACAAGCTCAATCAACGAACCCTCATTTCAAAATTCTTAATTCTTAATTCTTAATTCAAAATTACCTAATCCCCCTCCTATTCAAAGCCTTCCGATACTTATTAGCATTCGCTTGGTGCGCCTCATAGGTAGCGGCGAAGTTATGGTAGCCAGAGAAATCCTCCCTAGCGCACATATAGAGATAATCATGGTTCTCGAAATTGAGCACCGCATCGATGCCCTCCACGGAAGGGATACGAATCGGTCCTGGAGGCAAACCCTCATACTTGTATGTGTTATACGGAGAGTCATACTCAAGATGACCCTTATAGATACGTTTCAAGGAGAAATTCTGCAAAGCGAACTTCACCGTAGGGTCCGCCTGCAGAGGAATACCCTTATGGTAACGATTCAGATATAGGCCCGCCACGCGAGGCTTCTCGTCCGGTTTACGCGTCTCCTCATCAACGATAGAGGCCAATGTGCTGACCTGCTGCTGGGTCAATCCGACCTCCGCCAGCTTGTCCATACGCTCATTCGTCCAAAACTTATCATACTCCTTCTTCATGCGATGGATAAGATCCTCCGGAGAGATGTCCCAATAGACCTCATACGTGTTCGGGATGAACAACGAAACGATATTCTCCGGGTTCGTACCATATTTAGCGCAGATATTCTGGTCACATAGAGCGGTAAGCATATCACTCTGCGACATCCGCAGATTCTTAGTGACCTTCTCCGCCAAATCCTTCTTCGTACGTATGTTATTGAATGTCAGGCGGACGGGCGACTGCTGTCCATACATCAGCTTATGGACGAACTTAAGGGAGCTCTCCCCTTCCACCAACTCGTAACGGCCCGATATCACATTGTTCTGATAATTCAACAACCTAGAGACGAAGCGGAAAGACCACTCCGAACGCAACGCATTCATGCTCTTCAAGGAATCGAGAACGTCATCATAATTCGCCTCTTCATACACCAATAGGCACTTCGACTTATCGCTCACCCGAACGTTAGGAGAAAACAAAGCGTAGAGAGAGAATGCACCAACCAACAAAGCCACGAATCCTATCGCTAAACAGACAATACGTTTTGTTCCCTTATGCTTTTTCTTTGATGATTTCTTTTTCATGGCACCACATCATTATAAAAAAAAAGTTAGCTCGAAAACGAACTAACATATTTAATGCAAAAGCGGTGAGAGGGGGATTCGAACCCCCGGTACGGTAACCCGTACGTCAGTTTAGCAAACTGGTGGTTTCAGCCACTCACCCATCTCACCAAACCCCTTTCGGATTTGCAGTGCAAATGTAGCATTAATTACTGAATCCAGCAAATAGAACGCGACATTTTTTCACCCAATCATTGAAAAATTTCATCGATGATTTTCCCTGTGGCGCCTCGATTCTCCCTAACATAGTCTGACGCATTTGCGGAAGCTGAGCGTAAAGTCTCTGATCCATCAGTCAATAAGTCATCAGCCAAAGCCTCAAACTCAGATAAGTTATGGACAGGGAATGCGGCACGACGGTTCACCATGTCCACCGCCTCCTGGAATCGACCAAAATTAGGGCCGAAGAGTATCGGCATGCCATATACAGCAGCCTCCAACGTATTGTGGATGCCCACACCAAAGCCGCCTCCGATATAGGCAAAATCACCATAGCGATAGACGGAAGAGAGCAATCCGAAGCAATTGATAATCAAGCAATCCGCCTTAGCAGCCTCCGCCTCGTTCGTCTGGTTGTAGAAGACATACGGACGCTTCAGTTTTGAGAGGATATCGTCCAAATGAGACTGGTGGATCTCATGTGGCGCCAAGATCAGTTTCACGCCAGGATGGCGGTTGAAATAGTCACAAAGGATATCCTCATCCTTCGGCCATGAACTACCCGCCACGATCACCTTGGAACCCTGCGCGAATGCAGAGACAATAGGCAACTCCTTGGACTTGGCGGCGATGTCAGCGACACGGTCGAAACGGGTATCACCCGTCAATGAAACGTTCTTCACGCCTATAGAAGAGAGCAAATCCAGCGATACCTGGTTTTGGACAAACAAATGGGTGAAGCAATGAAGCACCTTCCGGTACCAAGAACCATACCACTTGAAGAAAACCTGGTTCGGACGGAAAATGGCTGAGACTATGTAAGTCGGTATTTTTCTCCGTTTCAGTCCGACGATATAATTCATCCAAAACTCATACTTGATGAAGATCGCATATGTCGGATTCACTACGTCCAAGAAACGATTAGCGCTCCATGACGTGTCGATGGGAAGGTAACAGACCACGTCCGCCCCCTCGTAATTTTTTCTGACCTCATAACCAGAAGGGGAGAAGAACGTCAGAACAATCTTGTACTCAGGCTTCATCTGCCTAAGTTTCTCAATAATAGGACGTCCCTGCTCAAACTCTCCCAAAGAGGCGGCATGGACCCAAACATACTTGCTGTTCTTATCCACCTTCTCCGCAATGTATTCAAGTACTCCTTGCCTACCCTTGCAGAATTTGGAAGCCTTTTCGTTCCAAAAAGAGGCCACCCACACACCGAAATGGTATATGAGCATACCTAAATTGTACAACAACTTAACCATGTCATTTAATTACTTCCAACGCCCTGTTCACACGGGCTATTGTTTCTTCTTTACCAAGAATATCTATAATGTTGAAAATATGTGGACCCTTCGCCGCACCCACCAAGGTGATACGGAAAGAGTTCATCACCGTACCCAAATTGTAGCCTTTCGAAGCGACCCAATCGAGCACCAATTGTTCGTTTTCATTAACCTTAGAATAATCATCAATGCCTTTCAACACCTCCACCAACTCACGCAGGCACTGAGGGCTCTCCTCTTTCCAACGTTTCTTCAACGATTTCTCATCATATGCGGTCGGCGCCTCAAAGAAGAAGCTTGCCTGCTCCCACAAGTCGGCCGGGAACGTGATGCGCTCCTTCACCAAAGAGACGATATATTTCAGCTTATCGAATGCGCAAGTGATGCCCTTCTCCTTCAGGATAGGCTCGAACATATGCGCCACCTCCTCGTCAGATTTTCTAATCAAGTACTCATGGTTGAACCATTTGCCCTTCTCATAGTTGAAGCGGGCGCCAGACTTGCTGATACGGTCGATGGAGAAGAGATCGATCAGCTCGTCCATCGAGAGCATCTCCTGATCGTTGCCAGGGTTCCAGCCCAACAATGCGAGGAAGTTGACAACCGCCTCAGGCAGATAGCCAGACTCGCGGTAGCCTGAGGAGATATCACCGCTCTTAGGATCCTTCCATTGCAACGGAAAGACAGGGAAACCTAACTTGTCACCATCACGTTTGCTCAGCTTACCATTGCCCTCAGGCTTGAGCAACAACGGCAAGTGCGCGAATCGAGGCATCGTGTCCGCCCAACCCAAGTAACGGTAGAGCAACACGTGGAGCGGTGCGGAAGGCAACCACTCCTCACCACGGATCACATGGGTGATCTCCATCAAGTGGTCGTCCACAATATTCGCCAAGTGATAGGTAGGCAACTCATCCGCCGCCTTGTATAAAACCTTGTCGTCCAAGATGTTGGAATTGATGACCACCTTGCCACGCACCAAGTCGTCCACCTCGATGTCCTCATCCGGCTCCACCTTGATACGAACCACATACTTCTCACCGGCCGCAATGCGTCGGTTCACTTCATCCTCGCTCAACGTCAAGGAGTTAACCCCTTGCATACGGGTATGTGAATCATATTGGAAATTAGGGATAGCGTTACGTTTCGCATCCAACTCCTCCGGCGTGTCGAATGCATAATATGCATGACCGCTCTCGATCAACTGCTTCACATATATCTTGTAAATGTCGCGGCGCTCGCTTTGGCGGTACGGTCCGTTAGGGCCACCCACGCCCACACCTTCGTCGAAAGTGATACCCAACCATTTGAAGGCTTCGATGATATACTCTTCCGCTCCAGGGACAAAACGCTGAGAATCAGTATCTTCAATTCTAAGCAACAAGTCGCCCCCGTTTTTCTTAGCGAACAAATAGTTGTACAAGCATGTCCTTACACCTCCAATATGCAATGGTCCAGTCGGACTTGGTGCGAAACGCACACGAACTTTTCTTTCTGCCATATTAATGTTATTGATTCGGGGTGCAAAATTACAAAATTGTATGGGATATATGGTCATGTATGCCCAAAATTATGTACCTTTGAACAATTTAAACGATGAAAATCATGATAAACTATAGACAAATACCATCCCCCGCATACGTGGTGGACGAAGTCAGACTACGAAAAAACTTATCGCTGATAAAATCGGTAAAAGAGCGATCCGGAGCGGACATCATCCTCGCCTTCAAGGCTTTCGCGTTGTGGAAGTTATTCCCCATCGTGAGGGAGTACATACCCTACTCCACCGCCAGCTCCCTCTCGGAGGCCCGACTCGCATACGAGGAGATGGGAAACTACGCCCACACCTACTCCCCCGCCTACACGAACGAGGAGTTCGCTGAGATCGCCTCGCTGAGCAGCCATATCACCTTCAACTCCATCCAACAATACGAGCGGAGGAAGGCTGAGATCGAAGGATTCGACCGGCACATATCCTGCGGCATAAGAGTCAACCCGGAGATCTCGCAGGTGGAGACCGACCTCTACAACCCTTGCGCACCAGGCTCCAGGCTAGGAGTCACGGTCGACCAGTTCGGCGGCAAGCTACCCGAAGGCATCGAAGGATTCCACTGCCATGCGCTCTGCGAATCCTCCTCCTACGAGTTCGAGAAGCTCATGCAAGCTTTCGAGGAGAAATTCACCCAATTCCTACCGCAACTGAAATGGGTGAACTTCGGAGGCGGACACCTGATGACACGGAAGGACTACGATGTGGAGCACCTCATCAAGATCGTCAAAGGGTTCAGGAGCCGCTACCCTTGGCTGAAGGTGATCCTCGAGCCCGGAAGCGCATTCGCCTGGCAGACGGGAGAACTCGTCTCCACCGTCGTGGACATCGTGGAGAACCATGGCATCAAGACGGCCATTCTCAACGTCTCCTTCGCCTGCCACATGCCCGACTGCCTTGAAATGCCTTACAAGCCAGCCATCTTAGGAGCAACGGACGAAGTGGAGGGGAAACCCACCTACCGCATGGGAGGCAACAGCTGCCTTTCCGGCGACTTCGTGGGATCATGGTCCTTCGACCACGAGCTGCAGGTCGGGGAGAAGATCGTCTTCATGGACATGATCCACTACACGACCGTCAAGACCACCCTATTCAACGGAGTCTCCCACCCTTCCATCGTACTGTGGACCCAGGACGACAAAATGGAGATGCTACGGAAATTCGGCTACGAAGATTACAAGAGCAGGATGGATTGAGAGAGATACCCAACCAAGGGAAACAAACGCAAAACGTTAAATACAAGCAGAATAGATTTTTACGGAAACATACAAAAAACGATATTCAAGGATACAAAAAAGCCTCAATGTTTACTCCCGAACACTGAGGCTTTTTAGTTGTCATTTTCTGTCTGATCCATAACATTTAAATTAATAGTTGTTTTTCAAATCCTTTGCCTCTACACAAATTCTTGCAACAGAAAAAGCCAACACTACCGAAAAAAATAATCCTAGTACCATAGTCGTAAATTTTAATAAGTGAAACATCTTTCGTTTAACAACAATACAAATATATGCATTATTTTCAATATGACAAACAAAAACGACAAAAATTTTATCACAGAGTGTAAAATTTTTATTTTCGGTAGCAAAATGACACTATTTTAGCACATTAAAGCGCAAATAGACACACAATAAACATACACTTTGTCAGACAACCGAATGAATAATGAATAATGTATGCATATTTAAACAATACCAATGAATAAATAATCTTTTCCGAGACGCTATTCTTGTCTATTCGCACAAAAAAAATCTATATTCGCCTAATTGGTGATAGGAACATTTAGTATAAAACGCCAATAGCTATCCACATAACCACTAAAAACCACCACCATGGCAAGAATCGTATTGACCGCATGCTTATTTGTTGCGCTGATCGCGACGAACGCTCACGCACAGGAGAGTCTGGACGAGATATACAACAAGGCGGAACAAATAGAGTTCCCGTACCAATCAAAGTGCGGGAGAGAAGCATACGGGCAGCCATATACAATTGATACCACGACATTAAAGAAGGTTTTTAGATTCCGGTCGGAAGAAGTTGGGTTTGAGACCTGCGATTATGACATGGACAATGACATCAAAACAAATTGCCGAAAAGAACCAGTTGATGTTGACGTCATTGGAAAATATAGATACTTGGGGTTCAGATGCATTATAGTCAGCACATTCGAAGATTCATCTCCCATATTAGATGGCAAAACATATATCTGCACATTTTCTGACGAAGGTTTTTTCACAGACAGACTTCTAATCTGCCACACAGAACCAAGCCATTATATAAACAAACAATATGTTCTTACGGATAAAAACAAAATAAGAACCTTTGAATATGAATACAACAAAAACAAATATGACGAGGGAAAAGATAAACAGAAAAACAATGATGAGCCAACCGAATGGGCACATGAAAAAGCATATGAAATAACAAAGGAAGGAAAATTCAAACAGATCGGTGACACAAAGACCCATTCGTTGAAACACCGAAGATATTACCAATGCGACCATGAGGATGACCCGATGGTAAAATATATAAGATAAGAGTGGAAAGAATTCAAGTAAGCAGACTCGTAACTATCTAAATCCGTGATCATTAACGAGAACTATGACGAGGGAGGATACGTCATCGACAATTATGCCCTAAAAGGTTGCAAGACGCTAAAACACATCGTTTTCCCGAAAAACCTGACGACGACAGGTTCCCATCTGTTTGAAGAGTGTCCGAACCTTCATACGATTGTTTTGCCGGATTCGTTAAAGGAGACACGGCCCATGGCTTTTGTCAACTGCCCCACGCTTCGGAATGTGAGCATAAGCCCAAGCAATAAATTCTATTGCACCCAAAATTTGACAAGGCAGGGATGGTGTTGGTGGCATATCCAAACGCAAAGGGAAGCGACTATGAAATACCCGTGTCGGTCGAAAAAATAGGCAGTTGTTCATTCTATGACTGCGTAAATCTAAAGAGTATCCAGTTGTCTTCTCAACTGAAAGTGATTGAGCGAGCCACATTTTCGAACTGCAAGGATTTGGGAACCATTAGAATTTCCGCTGACATTCCACCCACTGTCCATGAATCGTCATTTGCGATGGTGAGCAAACAGAAGTGCGTCTTATATGTGCCTAATAATTCTTTAAAAGCCCACAAGGGACATCCTGTCTGGGGAAAATTCAGCAACATCGTCGGCTTTTAGGATTGCATGGGTTGCATCCAGTCCGGAGACGCCCTATGCGGTCTACAACAATCATGCGAACCGCTTCACCAACGAAAAGAACGAGAAGGAGAGCGATGCCATGCGATAACTCTTGCTCTTCAGCAAGGAGTGACATATTTTCCTATCCGTTCTTATAGGGTGCGCATCCTTCACGAGATCTTGCAAGACAGGATCCGACATGATTTCTCGAATAGTTTGCGACGACGGCTTCGTCAAATAGAAATGGCCGCAAAGTCTTGTGAAAAAATGATTAGGAATGAGTGCGGAATCAAAATCCATCCCCCAATTCCTATACATTAATTGTAAGTCACCATACAATACAGATATAATCTGATAATAATCTTTTCTAATCTTAGTGCTTCTTTCGGATGGTATTATACGATAGACATATCCGTTTTTAGGGCACATGCAATAATTGTTGATACAAGAAAAGAAACGATAGTTAAAGGCAATGTCTTGAGAACGTCTTAAAGCCGGGAAGGAGACAGAATTCTCGTCTATGACAGACTTCTTGTAAAGCTTCGCATGAGGCGAGCTGATCAAGTCGGAGGTCAGCAGACGAGCATAATCTTTTCTCGCCTGGGTTTGGGATTCGCACATCTCGAATTTGCCTTCCTTGTTGGTATATTGCAAGATCTCACCCGAGCTTGAACATTCAGCGATAATATCCCTGGAGATAACCAGATCACAATCGTGCTCCACCTGATACCGCACCAAGGTTTCCACATAGTCCGGTTCACACCAATCATCAGGATCGACAAACATGATCAGTTCACCTTTTGCCCTTGACAGTCCATTGTTTCTCGCAGGTCCACTTCCTTGATTCTCCTGCCAATAAACAGAAAAATGAGGATGAGTCTGACAATACTCCTTCGCGATATCGTAAGAGTTATCCGTCGCACCGTCAATGACGATAATCACCTCTGTATTCTTATATGTTTGATCAGCTAAACTATCCAAACATTTTTTCAAGAACCTCTCCACGTTGTAGGTGGGAAGTATGATACTAACCAATGGCTGTTTCATGCGAAACCTCTATTATTATTCAATACACATTTTCGCCCCTTCCCATATAACGGAGAGACGCACACATTAGAAATCACGCTCGACACACCTATTATTCATAGGCCATGTATGAGCAAAAAAAAAGCCGACTTTCGCCAGCGACATCATGCTGCGTATAAATTGAGCACTACAAATATACTCCATTTCTTTTGTTTCCGTGCAATGATTAGCCAAAAATTCCATGAACAAGGGAAAGATTCTTCCAAATTCTTGCGGTTATACACAAAAGAGAAGCGACCGCCCAACCCTAGCGCAACACCTCAGGAGGCATCCGGCAATTACCCGCTTCACATTTCAACACGCACGATTTGTATATTGTCAATGAGAATATTATCTTCGTAAAAGAAGCAACATAAACTTCCCGAACGACCTCCGCCAAGCGGACTTTATCAACGAGAGGGAAGGTTGAGTTGAAGCAAGACAATGATACAATAAAAAAGCAAAATACGTATAGGAGAGAACATTGATAAATTAAGCGATCAAAAGCTATGCGACATTGTAAAGAACTACAAGGCATACAACTATCCGGAAGAGTTGAGAAACAAGGCGATCGATCTACTGAAGGAAAGAGGCTATAGCATGGACTATCTTCAGAACAACGGATATCTAAACAACGTCGATCGAGAGAACGCCCTACTCCACTTCTCCCAATACAAGCGGCACAGCATGATCGCCGGCGGGCTATACACCGCATATATACTATGTCCAATAATCGCCACCATCACGAATATAAGCGAATTATACATCGCAATGATCATCCTGATCATAGCCTTTATCGTAGAGGTCATCGCCGCATGCAAAGCCATTGAGAACTGCTACATACACATACAAGGGAAAGAATGTCCATTCAACATAAGCCAATTCCTCACATTGGGCATACCCTTCTATTTGCCGCTATATTTCTATTACAACAAGATCATAAGCGCAGATATTGACGAAATAAGATAGTCCAGAAAGGAGATTCCATAAATCCAAAGGAATCCAACCATCTGCAAGAAAGAGAGTTACCAACAAAAAGGGAAAATACAATGCAAGAAAAGCAAAAAAAAGAGCAAACTCTATTGTTTGGTATGAAAAATAAACTTACCTTTGCAACGCAAAAACCGAAAGAGGGGATGCAAATTGCGAAAATAGCTCAGTTGGTAGAGCACGACCTTGCCCTTGAAATCAAAAACGGGTTCCGACCTTGGCAAGGAAAAACGTGATTCTATTAGATTTGAGACTAACATATTTGCGAAAATAGCTCAGTTGGTAGAGCACGACCTTGCCAAGGTCGGGGTCGCGGGTTCGAGTCCCGTTTTTCGCTCAAATCGAAAAAGGCAGAGCTAATGGTTCTGTCGATTTTTTTGCCCAGGTGGTGGAATTGGTAGACACGCTACTTTGAGGGGGTAGTGCCGGTTTCGGCGTGTGAGTTCGAATCTCATCTTGGGCACCTTTCAAAACCAATAGACTTCAGTAAAAATCGGTTGTCGAAATCTACGTCAAATAGTTATATTTAAATATAAATAAGGGAAACTCATGAAAACATTATTTTCAAAGAAGAACATCTTATTTCTCGCCCTAACAAGCGTCCTTCTTTTTTCTTGCAAAAAAGATGACGACGACGAGACACTAAACGGGAAGCCCGAGAACTTAGTAGATAAAGAGCATGTGGCCCTGAACGACAAGTATGGCATCACTGCCATATTCCCTGTAGACCAATGGACCAACACCTATACGGACACCATGCCAACCAATCCGGACAAATACTTCGATGAAATTCGCTACAACGCCATCCTCGCATCCTATCTCAACGACAATGCGCAAACAGAGGAAGGTGGCGAACCGAAATATCTAACGACCATATATTTCATGCGATTCCACAACACGTTTGAGGATCAAGCATCATGCGACGAGTTCATAAAGAAATACAAAGAGCTCTGTTACGACAATCTCATGGGAGCCTACTACACCGGCATTACCCAGAAAGCGGACACGACAATAGGGAAAGGCAACTACAAGGCCACCCACTTCGTCGCCAAGAGAGGATTAAACGTAACTGATGGCATCGAGGACTTATACTTCATGTACAAGAAACCAAGATTATATGGTGTACTCATTAAGATAGACGACGAGCGGATTGAGTCCAGTTTCCAGAAGTGTCTGGACATCCTGCCAACCATATCCATCAAGTAGAAGAGACAAAAAATTAAACAACGTGCATATTGATTCCTCGGAATCATGCAATGGAAACGGGCGACCCCTCACAGGAATCGCCCGTTTCCATTGTTATAAGGAGAGAAGAGGCTCACGCCTTCTTTCTACTAGCGTTCACGATCGCCACACCCACGAAGACCAGCAAAGCGGCGCAAACCTTCTGCCAAGTCATCACATCCATACCCCAATAAACCCCAAGGCAAGCCGCCACGATGGGCTGCACGTACGAATAGAGGCTCACGAGCGTCGGACGAATCAAACGTTGGGCGAATGAGATGGAAAGATATGCCACGAACGTAGCAAAAAAAACGACAAAAAGGATCGAAAGCACCAAGCTGGTCGAGAAGCTGCCATATTCCAGCGACAACAAATCCCCCACATCAAAAGGCAAAGAGATCAGAAGAGAGAAGAGGAACATCCACTTCATGTAAGTCACCACGCTATATTTCGTAACGATAGGCTTCGAAATGCTCAGATAAATGGAGAAGAAGAGGCCATTCAGCACCACCAGGAAGATCCCCCAAGGGGAGGAAGTCTCGACTCCAGAAGAGACGCCGACAGAGTTGAAGATCAGCCAAAGCACCCCCGTGAAACTCAGGGCCACACCAAGAGCCTTCTTCCACGTGATAGGTTCCTTCAGATAGATAGCCGCCACAAACATCGTAAAGATAGGCGTCAACGAAGCCACCACGGAGACGTCGAAAGGAGTGGTGACCTTAATCGCGACAAGGAAAGTGATCTGCGTGAGGAAGAGTCCCAGCATCGAGGCGATGAATATGCGCAGAAGGTCCTTCCGCTCCACCGGTTCTTTAGGCAGGAACAAGGAGAGCAAGGAGAAGAGTATCACTGCGCCCAATGCCCGGAAGGTGAAGAGGCAAATCGGAGGGACAAGGCCAGACTGGGCAATCAGTTTGCAGGCCAATATATTAAATCCAAAGATCAAATAAGAAGTGAAAGCGGCGGCATGTCCGCACATGATTCCGCGACCGTCACCCGACAAAGAAGCCATACGCATTCAAAAGAGCATTTCGATGTTAAAAAAAAGAGACGGCAAATCCAACGATTTGCCGCCATATAATTACAGGAGCCCCATCACACAAGATGGAATCATCCGATCTTCTGCACGCACAACGCATCGTTCAATGCGCAGATAGCGGCAGCATAATCCTCACGTTTCAGCACGAACTGCATATTCACCTGTCGCAAAGACTGGGCGAAGCATTCGATATTAATATTATTATCGCACAAAGCCTTGGCCGCTCTATAGAGGAAGCCCGGATGAGCGATGTTCGTACCCATGCAGCAAACCAAGGAGACCTCCTTGACCGTCACTTGATAGAAGAGACGTTGCAGTTCATCCACCAAAGGCATGGAGCTTGGCTTATCCCAGATCACCATCGTGATGCTATTAGCATTTGTAGACTTCAGGATATAACTAACGTGGTGTTTCTCGAAGACCTGCATGATACGGAGGTCGAAACCAACCTCACCCACCATCATCGGGTCATGGATCTCCACCGCCAGCACCTTATCCGTACCAGAGACAATTTCGATGCGGGATTGTTGCGCCACATAATCCTTAGAGATCAGGGTGCCCGGGTGTTCCGGTTCAAATGTATTTTTTATACGGATGTTGATACCAGCCAACTCCAATGGCTTAGAAGCCTTCGGATGGATAGCCTCCATGCCGACATCCGCCAATTGGTCCGCCACCATGAAGTTCGTATGACCGACAGGGATGGACTTATCCTTACCGACCAGTTTAGGATCAGCCGAAGACAAGTGGAACTCCTTATGGATAACCGCCTCGTCGGCCTTCACCTCGACAGCTATTTTAGAGAAGGTCACCTCAGAGTAGCCACGGTCGAAAGCGCGCATGATCCCCTCGACGCCCTTCGTGTAGCCAGTGGCGACGCAAAGCGTTTTAGAGAAATCGACGCCAACGAAAGCCTTGTGGATACGTTCATCGATCGTAAGCGCCTCAGAGTCGTCGAATCCGCAGAGGTCGATGAAAGTAGCGTCAATGCCATGGTTCCTGATGATATTGACCGAATTGAAGGCAGAGTGAGCCTCGCCGATAGAAGACAAGATCTCACGGGCAGCGAGGAACAAATCACGCTTATTCACATAGCCCGAAGCCACCACACTGTGCATAGCGGCCAAATAAGACTTCGCCTTAGCGATTCTGTTGATGATGAATTCGTCCGCGACCTTTTGGTCCAGCTTGATCTCCTCATACTTGCGGTTCAGAGCGATCAGCTTTCCACAGAGTTCGTCGAGCGCCTCATTATAATTCTCATCCCTCAAGAATTTCACATAAATACCTGGCTCGCCCGTTTTCTTATGTTCCAGCAACCAGTTTGTGACATTGTTGTAAGCGGACACGACGAAGATACGGTTATAAAAATCCGACCCCGATCTTTTCCCTATAATAATGTTGTTCAAGACATCCTTGAACTCAGACATGGACGTTCCGCCAATTTTTTCTACAGTCAACATATTATCATCCTTTAATTGTTTTTTTGCAAAGATAACGAAATATCAATATGAACATTTAGTATTAAGGTAAAAAAATCCACCTGTGGAAAACTTTCTAATTGCGAACAAAGAGAGGAGCAAAACTTACATTTTGACACAAACAGGCATTTCAAACATACAAAAAGGCAAAAACAAAAGCCATTTTAAACCCATTTATGAGAAAAGACTTTCAAATTGTCAAAATTGAAGAAAAAAAACGTGGGGAATTATTTGTCCAAATCAAATAACTTTTCCAATTTTGCGTACGTAAAATTACGATTGTATAAAAGAGATACATAACAAGAAAATTCAGTGTGATGAAAAAACAAGTCACCCTAAGGAAATGCTTGAAAAACAAATCGTTGGAAACAATGGTTTGTGGAAGGTCACACTACCATGCGAAACTATACCCCCAAAAGGTATAGTTTTTTTTTGTCATAGAATATCAATAACAAAAACAGTTTATAACAATGAGTTCAGGTGAAATTTTTATCGTCGTATTGGTGACAGCCGTCATCATGGTGGTAGCCGCGCTGATCATCGGCAAGCTGCTGGCACCTAAGTCGACCAATGCGCAAAAAGGAGAGCCGTACGAATGTGGTATCCCTACGAGAGGCACGTCGTGGATGCAGTTCAAGATAGGCTACTACCTCTTCGCCATCCTCTTCCTGATGTTCGATGTGGAGACAGTTCTGCTGTTCCCATGGGCGACCATCATGAAGTCATTGGGTGCGATGGGGTTGGTTAGCGTATCGTTCTTTCTCTTCGTTCTTGTTCTTGGATTAGCCTACGCATGGAAGAAAGGAGCATTGGAATGGAAGTAAAGAACATCAAAATAAAAAACATGAAGACGGAGGACTTCAACGACAACGAATACTTAGAGCAGTATGTTGAAGAACTTCGCGCGGGTGGTGTGAATGTGGTGGTCGGCGTATTAGACGACATCATCAACTGGGGACGGTCCAACTCCGTATGGCCGTTGACCTTCGCCACCAGCTGTTGCGGTATCGAGTTCATGTGCGTCGGTGCCGCTCGTACCGACTTCGCCCGTTTCGGATGGGAGGTCACACGTAACTCACCACGTCAGGCCGACGTCATCTTCGTGGCAGGAACAATCGTGCACAAGATGGCTCCGGTGCTCAAACGTCTGTACGATCAGATGGCTGAGCCGAAATACGTCATCGCCGTTGGCGGATGCGCCATCAGCGGCGGACCGTTCAAGGACACCTACCACGTCGTAAACGGTGTGAACGAAATCATTCCAGTGGACGTATACGTACCGGGATGTCCGCCAAGACCAGACGCCATGCTCTACGGCATGATGCAACTACAAAGGAAAATCAAGTTGGAGAACTTCTTCAAATTGCCTAACAACAAGAAAGAGGAGAAGGAAGAAGCCATCAAACAAGAAAACAATACAGCAGAAAACGAGTAGGATATGAAAAAGATAAAAGAGATAATTTCGTCAGTGGACTCCAGTCTCACTATCGAAGAGCAACAATACCCTACCATCTGCGTTTCCCCTAACCAATTGAGGAAATTGGCGGAGAAACTGAAAGAGAACGGGTTCGATGTCCTGTTGAACCTAACAGGAATGGACTACAAGGAGTATTTCGGAGTGATTTACCACTTCACCTCCACCCAAGACAAGAAAGCGATGGTCGTCGTGAAAGTGAACACGCCAGACAGGGAGAACCTCGCCATTCCGACGGTGAGCGACCTCTGGGCATCCGCCAACCTGTACGAGCGTGAGGCTTACGACTTCTTCGGCCTGCAATTCGTCAACCACCCAGACCTGCGCCGCCTCTTCTTACGGGCAGACTGGAACGGCTTCCCATTCAGGAAGGACTATGATGCGGATCCGAAGCTGAACCCTGTTCCGCTTGTCAACCAAACAGCGGACGCGATGGAGGACCTTCCTTCCATCCGATTCGACAAGGAGGGCAAACTGATTACTGAACACAAAGCGCTGTTCGACAAAAACGAATACGTGGTGAACATAGGTCCTCAGCACCCAGCCACCCACGGTGTGCTTCACCTGAGGGTATCGTTGGATGGAGAGATCATCAAGAAGGTGGACCCGAACTTCGGCTATATCCACCGAGGCATCGAGAAGATGTGCGAGAGCAAGACCTACCCGCAGATCCTCCAACTGACAGAGCGTCTCGACTATCTGTCAGGAACGATGAACCGCCACGCCTTCTGCCTCTGCGTAGAGAAAGCCCTTGGCATCGAGGTGCCGAAAAGGGCGCAAGTGGTCCGCGTCATCTTCGACGAGTTGACCCGTATCGCTTCCCACTTGTTGGGATGGGGATGTATGTGCATGGATATGGGTTCCATCACCGCCTTCATCTACGGAATGCGCGACCGTGAAAAGATCATGGACATATTCGAAGAGACCGGTGGTGGCCGCCTCATGGTGGGCTACAACGTCATCGGAGGATTGGCCAACGAGGTGAGTCCTAAATTCGTGGACCAGGTCAAGGAGTTTATACCTTATATGCGTAAGATGATCAAAGAGTACCATATCCTCTTCACCAACAACCCAATCGCGAAGGGACGTATGGAGAACATCGGATTCCTCACCAAGGAGACCGCCGCTTCATTGGGCGTGACAGGACCTGCGGGAAGAGCATCCGGATGGTCATGCGACGTACGTAAGATCGAGCCATATGCGGTGTACGACCAGGTAGACTTCCAAGAGATGCTTCGCTCAGAGGGTGGCACGTTCGACCGATACCTCATCCGTTTGGACGAGATCGAGCAGTCACTCCGCATCATCGAGCAACTCATCGACAACCTGCCGGAGGGAGACTTCAAGGCGAAGACACCGGCGATCATCAAGTTGCCGGAGGGAGAGTACTACCAGCGGGTGGAGAACGCGAGGGGAGACTTCGGCGTCTACATCAACAGCAAGGGAGACAAGAACCCTTACCGCGTGAAGTTCCGCTCACCATGCATGACGCTAATCTCCGCATTGGATCCGTTGTGCAGGAACGAGAAGATCGCCGACCTCATCATGATCGGAGCCTCTTTGGACTACGTAATCCCATGTGCGGACAGATAATTCTTTTCACAGACAAAATAAAGAATAAAGGATATGTTAACATTTAGTGAAATAATAAGTACAATACACGAGGGACTCACGGACGCCCTACCCGGATGGCTGGCGACGACAATCGAATATGTCATCATAGGCGCCGCCCTGCTGGGTCTCTATTGTGTACTTGCATTGATCCTCATCCTTTTGGAGAGAAAGATTTGCGCCCGGTTCCAATGCCGAATCGGTCCTAACCGAGTAGGTCCTTGGGGATTGTTGCAGAGCGTGGCCGACATGGTCAAGATCCTTTTGAAGGAAATCATCTCAATCAAGAACACGGACAACATCCTATTCAAGACAGCGTTGTTCCTCGCCATTGCAGGTTCCTTCTGCACATTCGGCGCATTACAGTTCGGTGACGGATTAGCCTGCATCGACTTCAACGTCGGAGTCTTCTACATCCTGGCGATCTCCTCGTTAGGCGTGGTCGGCATCCTCTTGGCGGGATGGTCCAGCAACAACAAGTACACCCTGATCGGTGCGATGCGTAGCGGTGCCCAGCTCATCAGTTACGAGCTGTCTGCGGGACTCTCCATCATGACGATGGTCATTCTCGCAGGATCATTGAGCATCTCGGACATCATCGCCGGACAAGGCGGCATGAACGCTGAAGGCGGATACAACACTTGGTACATCTTCCAGGCGCCGACCGCCATCATCGCCTTCATCATCTATTTGATCGCAGGACATGCGGAGACCAACCGTGGCCCATTCGACCTTCCGGAAGCCGAGTCAGAGTTGACGGCAGGATACCACACGGAATACTCCGGTATCCAGTTCGGATTCTTCTACTTGGCGGAATATTTGAACATGTTCATCATCGCAGGTATCGCGGCGACAGTCTTCCTCGGAGGATGGCAACCTTTGCAGATCAACGCAGGATGGGCATCCGGGTTCAACGAGCTTATGGGACAGATTCCTTCATGGATATGGTTCATGGGCAAGACCTTCGCACTCGTGCTTCTCAGCCTATGGGTGAGATGGACATTCCCAAGGCTCAGGATCGACCAACTGCTCAAGTTGGAGTGGAAGATCCTGATGCCAATCAGTATATTGAACCTGCTCATCATGGCAGTGTGGGTTATAATTTAAATCTAAAGGGAAAGAAAGATGATACAGTATATCAAAGATCTATTTTCCGGGATATGGAACCTGCTACAGGGTATGCGCATCACGATGATCAACTTCATCAGGAAGCCTATCACGGAACAATACCCGGAGAACCGCGGGGTGAAGGAATACGCTGAACGGTTCAGGGGAGAGCTGACGATGCCGCACAACGCTAACAACGAGCACAAGTGCACAGCGTGCGGAATCTGCCAGATGAACTGTCCGAACGGAACCATCAAGGTGGTCTCCAAGCAAATCACCACAGAAGATGGCAAGACCAAGAAGGCATTGGACAAATACCTATACGACTTGGGAAGCTGCACCTTCTGCGGATTATGCACGATGGGGTGCCCACAAAAGGCGATCGTTTGGAGCAATAACTTCGAGCACTCGGTATTCAGGAGAGAGACATTAGTCAAGCAACTGAACAAAGAGGGTTCCAAGGTAGAAGAGAAAAAAGCAATATCAACCCCACAACAATAATGACCATGGAATATTTAACAGCAAGCAACATCATATTTTTCATACTTGCGGCGGCCATATTGCTCTTTGGCATCTTGACGGTGACATCCACCAAGATTCTACGGGCGGCCACCTACTTGTTCTTCACGCTGTTCAGCATAGCGGGGCTCTATCTGCAGCTCAGCTATGAGTTCTTGGCGGCAGTCCAGCTCTCCGTATATGCGGGAGGCATTGTGATTCTCATCGTCTTCGCCATCCTGCTGATCAAGGGATTGGGAGAAGACAAGGAAATCAACCTAGGGCAACGCCGAATCATGGGACTTGTGGCAGCCATCGTCGGTTCGTTCACCTGTGCCATCACGATCATCAAGTTCGGTTTCATGCCAGAGTATGAGATAGCGACAGAAATGGCGAAGTCAGTGGACATGAAACTTATCGGAACCACGCTGATGGGCACGGAGAAGTTCGAATATCTGTTACCATTCGAGGCGGCGAGTATCCTTTTGCTCGCATGCATCGTCGGAAGTATTGCAATAGCAACAAAGAGTAAGGAGGTCAACAAATGAACATACCAGTAGAAGCATATTTTATTCTGAGCACACTCCTATTCTTCATAGGCGTGTATGGGTTCGTGGCACGCAAGAACCTCATCAGCATACTGATGTCGGTAGAGCTCGTCCTCAACGCCGCAAACATCAATTTCGTAGTGGCCAACAGGTTCCTCTACCCGGAGTTCATGGAGGGACACATCTACAGCCTCTTCGTCATCGCGATAGCGGCGGCGGAGACTGCGGTAGCCATTTCAATCATCATCAATGTTTATCGTCAGAAGAGAAACATCGATGCCAAGAGTATTAACGAATTAAAGTACTAATGATATGGAACAGTTAGCGAATTTAGCTCCTTATGTTTTAATTTTACCGCTCTGCATGTTCCTTATCCTAGGACTATTCGGTAAAAAGATGTGTCCGAAGGTTTCGGGCATCGTGGGAACGACTGTTTTCGGAGTCGTATCCGTCATCAGCTATTACATAGCGCTCCAATACTTCTTCAGCGGAGAATTTCAAGTGGGGGACACCTACCAGCAGGTGACGCTCTTCAACATGGAGTGGTTGCGGATGAACCAAGACTTGGTGATCAGCATCGGATTCCTTTTGGATCCGTTGTCCGCCATCATGTTGATCGTCATCTCGACCGTCTCCCTGATGGTCCACATCTACAGCATGGGTTACATGCACGGAGAGGGCGGATTCCAGCGTTTCTACGCCATCCTCTCGCTCTTCTCCTTCGCCATGTTAGGATTGGTGGTGGCAACCAACATCTTCCAGATGTACATCTTCTGGGAGTTGGTGGGCGTATCCTCCTTCCTCCTGATCAGTTTCTACTACTTCAAACATTCCGCAGTGCGCGCGGCGAAGAAAGCCTTCATCGTGACGAGATTCGCGGATATGTTCTTCCTGATCGGTATCCTGATCCTCTCCTACTACACGAGGACCTTCGATTTCGACAAACTCACCTTCATCAACGAAGGACATGTTGACGCGGTGTTCAACTCAGACTTGAGGACGATGACCTTTCTCGGGTTCCCTGTGATTTCGATCGCCATGTTCCTCATCTTCTTAGGAGGTGCGGGTAAGTCAGCCATGTTCCCATTGCACATTTGGTTGCCGGACGCTATGGAAGGTCCGACACCAGCTTCAGCGTTGATCCATGCGGCCACGATGGTCGTAGCGGGTGTCTATTTGGTGGCAAGGCTCTTCCCGATCTATTCGTTCGAGACACCGCATGTGTTGCAGATGATCTCCTACATCGGAGCGTTCACCAGCATCTTCGCCGCGATCATCGCCTGTGCGCAGACCGACATCAAGCGAGTGCTCGCCTTCTCCACGATTTCACAAATCGCCTACATGATGGTAGCGTTGGGTGTTTCCGGCTACGGAGGCGTCAACGGACTCGGTTACACGGCCTCCATGTGGCACCTCTTCACGCACGCCATGTTCAAGGCATTGCTCTTCATGGCGGCAGGAGCCATCATCCACGCCGTGCACAGCAACGAGATGGATGCGATGGGCAACCTCAGAAAGAAATTGCCTATCACCCACATCACGTTCCTCATCGCCTGCTTGGCCATCGCCGGCATACCTCCGTTCTCAGGCTTCTTCTCGAAGGATGAGATCCTGGTGGCAGCGTTCGAGACCAACAAATGGGTATTCGCCGTAGAGTACTTCGTGGCAGGTCTGACCGCCTTCTACATGTTCCGTCTCTACTACAGAATCTTCTGGTTCGGCGAGCCTGAGGAGGGATATGAGCACGAGCCACACGAGGCACCGTTGAACATGACCTTCCCGTTGATGTTCTTAGCTGCAGTAACGGTCATCACCGGTATCAGTTGGGCGTTCGGCAAGGTATCCTTCACCGAGTTGATCTCAAGCGACTTCACAAGCTACGAGATCCACACACACTGGAACATCGCATTGCCAAGCATCGGAGCGGGCGTGATCGGTATCCTCATCGCCACATTCCTCTACTTGGAGAAGACAGGCAGGCCGAACAAGGCGGTATCCTACATCAAGAAACCGTATCTTTGGGCCTACAACAAATTCTATATCGATGAGATATATCTCTTTGTGACCAACAATATCATCTTCCAACGCATCTGTCAACCTATCGCATGGTTCGACCGCCACATCATCGACGGATTCATGAACCTGTTGTCATGGGTTACGAACAAAGCTTCGCAAGAGACGAAGGAAGTTCAGAGTGGATACGTACAACAGTACGCTTGGGTATTCATTATGGGAGTTATCACCATCACATTACTCTCAATATATCTCTAATCGAAAAACAGTACGACAATGAATATATTATCATTATTTGTAATCATTCCGCTCGTCATGATGGCAGTCATATTCTGCGTCAATGGCGAAAAAAAGAGTCTGATCAGGACGATCATGTCCATCGGCGGATTCGCATTGCTCTGCACCTCCGCCTACTTGACGATTCAATTCTTGGAGTTAAGGCAAATCGACACCACGTCGGAGTTCCTCTTCACGGAATCCGCCATGTGGTATGAGCGATTCAACATCCACTACTCAGTCGGTGTGGACGGCATATCCGTAGCCATGCTACTGCTCTCCTCCATCGTAGTGATCACCGGCGTCTTCGTATCCTACGCCATGGAAGAGAAGGTGAAAGAGTATTTCCTCTGGTTCCTGATGTTGAGCATCGGAGTATACGGGTTCTTCATCTCGTTGGACCTCTTCACGATGTTCCTCTTCTACGAGGTAGCCTTGATTCCAATGTACCTACTCATCGGATTGTGGGGAAGCGGCAAGAAAGAATACTCAGCCATGAAGTTGACGCTGATGTTGATGGGAGGATCGGCCTTCCTGATGGTCGGCATCTTCGGCATCTACTACAACTCCATCCCAGCGGGAGGCGAAGGCACCTTCAACATCCAAGAGATCGCGGCGAACGTGCAAGCGTTGAAAGCGGAGGGAGGAGACATCAGTTGGGAATACATCTTCTTCCCGCTCACTTTCGTGGGATTCGGCGTGTTGGGAGCCATGTTCCCATTCCACACGTGGTCGCCTGACGGTCACGCCTCCGCGCCGACAGCCGTTTCAATGCTCCACGCAGGCGTGTTGATGAAGTTGGGAGGATACGGATGTTTCCGAATCGCCATGTATCTGATGCCAGATGCGGCGCAGGAGCAAGCATGGATCTTCATCATCCTGACAGGTATCAGCGTCGTGTACGGAGCCTTCAGCGCCTGTGTACAGAACGATTTGAAGTACATCAACGCCTATTCATCCGTGAGCCACTGCGGCTTGGTTCTCTTCGCCCTTTTGATGATGAACAAGACCGCCATGACGGGAGCCATCCTACAGATGGTATCACACGGACTCATGACGGCACTCTTCTTCGCCCTGATCGGTATGATCTACGGAAGGACGCACACGCGTGACATCCGTGAGATGGGCGGTTTGATGAAGATAATGCCTATCCTCTGCGTATGCTACGTCATTGCAGGTCTAGCCTCATTAGGATTGCCTGGCTTGAGCGGATTCGTTGCGGAGATGACCATCTTCGTCGGAGCGTTCGAGCACACCGACTTCTTCCACAGAACATTCGTGATCCTCGGATGCAGCTCCATCGTGATCACAGCCGTTTACATTTTGAGAGTGGTCGGCAAGATCCTCATGGGACCTGTACAAGACAAGCACCACGAGACGCTCACCGACGCAGTATGGTACGAGAAGGTGGCGGCATTCGGGCTCATCGCAGCAATCGCAGCAATAGGTATGGCTCCGCTATGGCTGTCTAACATGATCGGCGGCGGAATTGAAAACATCGCAAAATTATTCACTTATGGACTATAGTAATTTTTTATCGATGAACCACGAAATATCATTAGTAGTGGTTATGACATTGGTTTTGTTGGCCGACTTGATCATCGGCGACAAGAACAAAAAGATTTGCCAAATCGCGTCAATAGGACTATTCTTGGCTCACACCATCGTATGTTTCCAATGGTCAAACAGCTATAGTCCGACAGAGGCATTCTCAGGAATGTACCTCACGTCAGAGATTCACATGTTCGTCAAGAACATGCTGAACATAGGCACCGTGCTCGTCTTCTTGTACGCCTACTATTGGAACACGCACGAGAATGAGAGCCACGCCGGGGAGTTCTACTTCCTGACACTCTCCACCCTATTGGGTATGTACCTGATGATCTCGTCGGGCAACTTCCTCCTATTCTACATCGGTTTGGAGACCGCCTCCATCCCAATGGCCACATTGGTGGCGCTCAACAAGAAGAGAGAGGAATCAGCCGAGGCGGCAGCTAAGTACATCTTGACCGCAGCCTTCTCTTCAGGCGTTATGATCTTCGGTATCTCCATGCTCTACGCAACCTGCGGAACGCTCTATTTCGACGGCGTGTCAGAGTCATTCTCCGAGACACCGCTCACGATCATGGGCTTGATATTCTTCATCGCCGGCATCGGCTTCAAGATTTCCTTGGTGCCATTCCACTTGTGGACAGCAGACACCTACCAGGGAGCGCCAACTTCGGTGACCGCTTACCTCTCCGTCATCTCCAAGGGAGCCGCAGCCTTCGCGTTCATGTGCATCTTGATGAAGGCATTCAGCAACTACCCAGACGTATGGAAGGAGATCCTTTGGTGGATCATCGTTGTCACCATCACCGTGGGTAACTTGTTCGCCATCCGTCAGAAGAACCTGAAGAGATTCTTGGCCTTCTCCTCCATCTCACAAGCCGGCTACATCATGCTCGGTGTGATTGCGGGAAGCGACCAAGGTATGGCATCGCTCGTATTCTACACGTTGATCTACATGTTCACCAACCTCGCCGCCTTCGGAATCATCTCCAGCATCGAGGACCAGACAGGCAAGGTTTCGATGGACGACTACGACGGACTCTACGACACCAACCCTAAGTTGGCCGTAGTCATGATGCTCGCCATGTTCTCCTTGGGAGGAATTCCTCCGTTCGCAGGATTCTTCAGCAAGTTCTTCATCTTCATGGCAGCGGCCGAACAAGGTCAATACCTGCTCGTCTTCCTTGCCTTGTTGAACACCATCATCTCACTCTACTACTATTTGTTGGTGGTGAAGGCCATGTTCATCAAGAAGTCAGACAATCCGATTCCGACCATCAAGATCGACAGCATGTCCAAGGTCGGACTCATCATCTGTACGATCTGCATCTTGGCATTAGGATTCATCAGTCCGCTCTACACGTACATTTCAGAGAGGAGCTTCGGATTCTAAACCAACAGGCTCAGGAAGGGAAGACCCTTCAGAGCAATATCATCCAAAGGGCGTATCAAATCTTTTTCTGATACGCCCTTTTCATATTGGGCGATACTACACACGGATAGTATCATGAGACAAGACGAAGCTTAGGAAACGGAGGAAACAGCACATACATGGTTATTCTACAAAACCATTGGAGAAACCATATATTTACAATCATCAGCACACCAACTTCATAAAAAGATGTATCTTTGTCAAATAGGTTAACTCTAAGAATTAAGGGAACCCAAACAAGAGATATTAATAAAGATAAAACATAGAATGAAAGCACGGAACATAACAACCCTTTTGATGCTATTAGCATGCCTAAACATACTCGGGCAAACAATCCAAAGTCTTCCAGTTCAAGAAAGATCCCTCACAACAGCAAACACAATTACCAATGATTATCAACAGACATTGAAACAATTGCAAATAGAAAACGAGACATTGAAAAAACAATTAGACCAAATGGAGAAGGAGATCGAGTTGTATCGTGAGGATGTGAGGGCAAAGGTCGTAGAAATGGATGAAAAAGCAGGGCGATGGATTAACTCTATGGATCTTTTCGTAGGCATCATTGGTATTCTTGTGGCCCTAATTGGTATTGGGGCTCCGTTCCTTATAATGCATATAAAAGAAAAAGGATTTGAAAAAGACCTTGACAAAGCAAAAGAAGAACTGAAAAAACAAATTGAGTCCGCACAGAAAGATGCCAACTCGGCAAAAGAATCAGTATCCATTATAGAAAATTTCAAAGACGAAATAGAAAAAATCAAGGACGAAATCAACAGAATCAAAGATGAAATAACCAAGGAAAAACAAGAAGCTAAAAAGGCAGCAAAAAAAGCGAAAGAAAGTGAGCTATTTGCCCAGGCTTTAAACGAAAAGGAACCCACAGAAGCTATAAAGTTGTATAACCAAGTAATCGAACTATCTCCACACAATAGAAGCGCATATAACAACCGCGGCAACTTGAAAATGAAATTGGGTAAACTTGATGAAGCCATGGAAGACTACAACAAGGCTATTGAAATTAAACCAGACTATGCAAGGGCATACCAAAACCGTGGCATCCTGAAAAAAAGGCTAGGTAAACTTAATGAAGCCATGAAAGACTACAACAAAGCCATTGAGCTAATGCCTGACTATGCTGATGCATACAACAACCGTGGCATTCTGAAAGAAAGTTTGGAAGATTTTGAGGGTGCCATGAATGACTACAACAAGGCTATTGAGATTAAACCAGACAGTGAAATAACATACATTAATCGTGGCATCTTGAAAAAAAGATTGGGTAAACTTGATGAAGCCATGAAAGACTACAACAAAGCCATTGAGATAATGCCTAACTCTGCTGATGCATACAAAAACCGTGGCATTCTGAAAGAAAGTTTGGAAGATTTTGAGGGTGCCATGAACGACTACAACAGGGCTATTGAAATTAAACCAGACAGTGAAAAAACATACATTAATCGTGGCATCTTGAAAAAAAAATTGGGTAAACTTGATGAAGCCATGAAAGACTACAACAAAGCCATTGAGATTAATCCAAACATAGCTAGAACATACAACAACCGTGGCATTTTGAATATAGAATTAGGTAAACTTGATGAAGCCATGGGAGACTACAACAAAGTCATTGAGCTAATGCCTGACTTTGCTGACACATACAACAACCGTGGTATCTTGAAAAAAAGATTGGGTAAACTTGATGAAGCCATGGAAGACTACAACAAAGCCATTGAACTAATGCCTGACTTTGCTGATGCATACAACAACCGCGGCAACCTGAAAAAGAAATTGGAAGATTTTGAAGGTGCCATGAAGGACTACAACAAAGCTATTGAAATCAAGCCAGACTATGCTGAAGCATACAACAACCGTGGCATCCTGAAAAAAAAATTGGAAGATTTTGAAGGTGCCATGAAGGACTACAACAAAGCTATTGAAATCAAGCCAGACTATGCTGAAGCATACAACAACCGTGGCAACTTGAAAATAGAATTGGGTAAACTTGATGAAGCCATGGAAGACTACAACAAAGCCATTGAATTAGAGCCTAATAATGCCAACAGATACATTACTCGAGCTAAATGTTATAAACTCATGGCCAATGGAGAAAAAGATGTGGAGAAAAAAACAAAATTAGAAATCTTAGCCGCGACGGATGAAAAGAAAGCAGAATCATTGACGAAAGAATAGCCATGTGGAAAAACCAAATTCCAATCTAAAACATTATAGACCTCTATAACTAAAAAAGGGGGCTTCTTCTTTTTTTTACATTCCACAGGAATATCCAAAAAGAAGAGCAATAAAGCCATATAAAATTTGTCATTATCAAAAAGAATACTATCTTTGAAGAATAATAAAGAACAAATACCAAAAAAAACCAATTAGAATGAAGAAAATAGCTACAGGAATATTCATACTACTCGTAGGGGCGCTCATTCCCACACACGCCTCCGCAGCCACAAATATCAAGGAACAGATAGTCGTCGTCAGGCCAGACATACCGGAAGCGCAGAAAAAGTACGTCAAGGAGATGTCCAGCATCCTCTACGACATGAAGTACTATGACGCAGGAGACACATACAAAAGGCTTGAGTTAGGTTGGTTTGGCTCAGGATTCATTATCAAAGGGAAGGATGGGAAGAACTACATCCTGACCAACAAACACGTGACGAGAGGAACGGGGAAAGTCAAGGTCGAATTCATGGAGGCCAGCAAGCCCGTCACCTACAACGCATGTCCCGTCATAAAAGAGTGTGAAGATATCGATTTGGCGATCATCGAGATACCCCAGGAGCATCCGGTAGAGAACGCCCTTGAAATATCACAGGAAGCGATCATCGAAGGCAACGACGTATGGACGGCAGGATACCCGGGGTTAAGCGACAACCCCACATGGCAGCTAGGCAAAGGAATCATTTCGAACATGAAGGTGAAGAACGAGACGTTCGGCGATGAGGAGAAGATATACGTCATCCAGCACACAGCGCAGGTAGACGCAGGCAACTCAGGGGGACCGCTAATGCTCAGAAAAGGAGAAAAAGATGGGCAACCGAACTACACCGTCATAGGCATCAACACCTGGAAAGCAGGAGGAAGGGAAAACACGAACTTCGCAATACCATCGAAGTTTATCCTGGAATTCATCGAGCAAGCGACCAGCAATAAAAATGAGCAAGCAGGGAGCAGCAAGCAAGACGAAGAGATCGAGCAGGCAGCCATAGAGTTCATCAAGGCGCTCAATTCGGCAGAAGAAGAGAAGATCACTCCCTATATCGCAGACGAATATCTGTATGACATAAACAAAAGCAGTTTAGAACAACTGCTAGACAACGCGAGTTCAGTGACCCGCATGAAAGCGAAAGGATTCCTGCAAGACGCGGAAGGAGAGAAAGCGATAAAAGCCCTTCTGACAGAATACTTCCTCAAGAGGATGCGGAAAAACGATGAACCACTGAAGCTGGAAAGCAGCAACATAGAAGAGGATGGAGTGCACGCGACAACGACATACAGGAAAAAGAACGAGAAGATGGCCTTCAACTGGAAGAAAGAGGACGGCAAATGGAAAATCATTTCAAGCACGCTCTCCGATTTCAAAGCACTGAAAAGCGGCAGCACGAGCCTCAAAGAGTCAACGGGCAATGTACATATCCTCGATTTAGACGATAGATGCATACGTTTCAGCGCACAGATCGGCACCAACGAGTATGCGGGGCACATCATAGAATTAATGTTCATTAACTATTTCGCCGATTACGCCATGTTAGGATTTTGTATCGGCGGAGGGAAAGACAGATATCCAGAGTATTATTACACAGAAGATTACGAAGAATACACTATGCCAAGCGATTTGGAGACGATGATATACATAGGATATAACATGGGAGCCGGCCTTCCGATTGGATTCGGCAAAGTATTCACAGTGACACCATACATTCTTCCGGGCATTGGATTAAATGTCACAAGAGATTTCTATGCAGAGTTACGAGGAGGTGTACGATTCGGGTGGCGATACAGGAAATATTACCAAGTACACGTTGGCGTCGAGGCCCTATCGAAAACAATCTTAAACGACTTCTCGAAAGACTGTCAAAGGAATTACATTGGCGTCACACTCGGATGGGATTTTTAGAAATACGAGAGAAAAAAATTTGGAGCGAAGAGAGATTTCGCCTATATTTACCTATGCAATATAATTAACAAACAAATTAGAAGGAAATGAAACATAAGATTTCAGCGATCATCACATCGTGTATCATCGCGATCATGATGGCTTCATGTACGGTTACGACACACACGACGTCTCGTCCGACGCCACCACCGCCGCCACCACACTACAGGCATCCGCACTATGGGCATCCAAGTCCAGGGCACGGGCCGAAACGTTATCCGATAGACCAATTCAGGAAAGGTCCGCAGGCGCCACACCACAAAGGTCCACAAGCGCCGCCACCGCCTAAACAAAAGCCAAGTGTACGAGACGTGGAGAACAACAACATGCGCAACAGCGGCACGACCCGTCCCGCACAACAAAGGCAGGAAAGATCGTCGAGCGTAAGAAGCGGATCCTCTCAACAGCAGAGTGCACAACCTAGCAATTCCACTTCATCCAGTTCAAGAAGCTCAAGGAGCTCAAGCAACCAAAGAAGTAGCAACAGAGGCAGGTAATCAGAGTGGAGTACACAGCCATAGAGCGGTTTGTCGTGGCCGAGTTGTCGAAAGACCATAGCGGCCACAACCACCAGCATGCGGAGAGAGTCGTCAGCAACGCCAAACAGATTCTTCGGAGAGAGGGAGGCGACGAAAAGATCATCCTCACCGCAGCTTGGTTGCACGACTGCATCGACAAGAAACTATATCCGGATGTAGCGGGGCAAATCAGCAAAGTCGAGCAATTCCTTGAAGCGCAGGGGTACCGTTCGGACGAGGTGGCGGAGGTGATGTACATCATCCAGAACATCTCCTACAACAAAGGAGAGAACCGTCCGCTAACCAGTCTTAACGCCATGATAGTCCGTGACGCGGACAGGCTCGACGCCATCGGAGCGATGGGCATCATCCGCACCATCGAGTATGGAGCGGCGAAAGGCAGGCTGTTCTACGACAACGACAACATCAAGAGAGAGGGAGGGGAAGTCGGTTGGAATCATCCGACCGACACCTCCCTCTCCCATTTCTATGAAAAACTACTCAAATTGGAATCATTGATGCACACCCCCACCGCCAAGGAGATGGCGAAAGAACGCACCGAGTTCCTGCACCAATTCCTAGCGGAATTCTACAAAGAGTTGGGGGATGAGACACCTTAACGAGCGGAGAGAGAAAAGCCAGCAGAGCGATCCATCCATAGAGAGAAGAACATCTCTTTTCACAGAAGCAACAGCATATAAAGAAGAGAAAATCCATCCGGAATTTTCGGTAAGACAAGTAAAAACAATCCGAAAAAATATAGACATAAGGCATATTATCGATTCATTTTAAAACACATTTTTTGGATTATAACAAAACTTCACATATATTAGCATAATTTTCAGATGTGGCGTGTGGATAAAAACGTCCAAATAAAGTATTAGATATCGGGAAAAGATGAAAACAGTATTAATAAGGGCATTTGTGGTAGCCATCATGCTAACCACGAGCATCAGCTTATACCCCAATACAAGCGTTATCATATCAGAGATAATGCCATGTAACATTAGCACCTACAGAAACAGCGAAAAAGAATACAGCGGATGGGTTGAATTCTACAACGACGGGAAAGAGAAAGTGAACATAAAAGGATGGACCCTCATCCACCATTGCAAGAAATCAAAGAAGTCAACGATTCCGCCGGAACCCAAATGGACGTGGGTCATTGACTTCGACATCGTCATACCAGCAGGGGAATACAAGGTAGTCCCGATCGACAACTACGTGCCACTACCCCACACCTCAGCCAAGGAGAAGCATATACCATACAAACTAGATGTAGACGGAGGATCCCTGGAGTTGGTGCCGCCTTCGAGCGACAATAATAACAGCATGGAAGGTAATATCCTGAACTACACAGCACAGAAGCCACACATTTCCTATGGATATGATGGAGAAGACGAGTCAACCGATGGGTACATGATTCCAAGCAAAGGGGAAAAGAACAACAAAGCATATGAAGATTTGAAGCAATGCGCGCGACCGACCTTCACCGAGACACAACCAGGAGTAGACTTCAAAGACAACTGGTCGAGCAGGAAGGTAAGGCTAGGCTGTGAAACGTCAGGAGCCACCATATACTACACATTGGACGGATCCATACCGACAAAATCGAGCCACAGATATATCAAAGACACGACAAAAATAAATTTCGACACCACCTGCATTGTCCGTGCGCGCGCCTACAAGGACGACTATCTTCCGAGCGACATCCTCACCGGATCATTCATCATCTATCCATCCGAGAGGAATGATTGTGAAGGCGTAAACCCGCCCGTGGTCTCCATCGTGACAGACAGAGAGTTCCTATACAACAAGGAATACGGCATACACTGCACCGGAGAAGCAGGAATACCAGGCACGAAGGGATGTATCGCCAACAGCGCCAATTACAACCAAGCATGGCAGAGAGCGGCGAACTTCGAGTACTTCAAAGGGGGACAGCAAAAGATGTCTCAAGAAGCCATGATCGGCATCATGGGAGGATGTTCACGCCAATACGAGGTCAAATCATTGAAGATCACCACCAGCAAAAGGACGGGAGCCGAGCTGTTCAGCTATAAATTCTTCGAGGATGAAGGCAAAAAAGACAATCAATACTCCAGTCTGCAACTCAGGAATGGAGGCAATGGATTCGAGACGCTCAGGTGTCGTGACGGATTCATCCAATACCTCGCCAAGGACATGGGCAACATCGACTACCAAGCCTATCAGCCTGTCAGCTACTATCTAAACGGAAAATACAAAGGACTCATGGGACTCAGGGAGAGGACCAACGGATCATACATTGAGGCCAACTACGGAATAGAGGAAGACAAGTTAGACATCGTCGAGATGTCAGAGAACAAAATCGAGGCATCCGAAGGAGACTTGAACGCCTACAACGAGATGATCGAGTTCGTCAGCGACAGCGCCAACTACAAGAAATCCAACTTTGTGGCACTGCTCAGCAACTACATGGACGTAGACGAATACACCAACTACATGATATTTGAGCAATTCGTCGTCAACACCGACTGGCCAGGCAACAACCAGAAATGTTGGAGGAAGCACATCGGAGGCAAATTCAGATGGATCCTATACGACACCGACTTCGCCTTAGGCCTCTATGGAGGTTGGGATCCCAACTACACCAATGTAGACCTCAACACCGTAACGTGGTGTACTGGAGAAGGGAACGAGCACAACTGGGCGAACGCAAGTTCAAACAATGGATATGCGGTGACAGAAGAGAGTAAATGGAAGGTCATTCTCTTCAAGAGCTTGATGAAGAACCCAGGCTTTAGGAACCTATTCCTAACGAAGACGTTACTACACCTATACACGACCTTCTCAGAAGATAACATCAACGCAAAGAAGGAGGCATTCACGAAACTCGTAAGGAAAGAGCACTGCATGACCAAGAAGGCGAACATGCCAGGCAATGAGAGTTCCACTTCAACCATCGAAAGCATGGCAGAATTCGCCATACAGCGGCGAGACAAATACAAAACACAGGTGGCCAACTACTGTGGCATCAAAGACATTAAGAAATCCACATTGCGCATCACCTGCAAGGGCGATCTGAAGGACAAAGTGATCGGTTTCCTTGTCAACGACGCCTCCATAACGAAGAGCGACGCCAAGGAGATCAAGCTACTCAAGACGATGGACATCAACATAAAGCCAATATTGCCGGACGGATACATCGTGAAGAAATGGAAAGTGGACACGTTGGAGTCAACCAAGTACAGCATCGACTTTAAACTCAACAAAGACACCGTCGACGTAGAGTTCACCATACAAGAAGAGAGCTACGACAAGCCAAGCATTGTGATCAACGAAATATGCGCCAAATCGAACATCTTCATAGACCCGGAGTCCAACGAAGGAGAAGACTGGATCGAGCTCTACAACACAGGCGACGAATATGTGGACGTGGCAGGTTTCTACCTGCAAGACAGAGACACCACCATACAGATCGCGAGAGGATATGAGTTGACCAACATTCCACCGAAAGGGCATCTCCTGCTTTGGGCCGACGGCAGAAGCAAGAGCGGTGCGCAGCATCTCGGCTTCAAGCTCTCCACTCAAGGAGAAAGGATCAAGCTATACAAGAACGTGAGAGACTCCATCATCATCATTGACCGTGTAGAGTTCAAATCATTGGAAGCGGATTGCAGCTACGGGCGCAAGACGGATGGTTCATCCACCTTCACGACCTTCTCCGTATGCTCAGAGAACAAGCAATTCTCCGAGGCCACACCGGGTGAAGCAAACGGTATCTACAATTGCAAGAACGTCATCGAGATGAAGACCTATCCGATAGAGCTCACCTGCGATTTCGAGTCCATGCAATATAGGATAAACGGAGAAAGACAGAGAGAAAATCCAACGACCTATCGGATATTGAAAGGCAAGTCAGCCACCATCAGCCCTATCCTGCCTAGGTGGTGTGGATTCGTCGCATGGGAACTCTCCACATACGTGGAATCGACGGAAGAATTCGTTTCCAATGATTCCGAGTGGCGTTACTTCCACAAAAACACTGCGCCGAAAGGGAACTGGAAGGAACTCGAATACGACACGACCGGTTGGAAAACAGGACATGGCATGATGGGATACGATTCGTCGAACAAAGACCGTGGCTACGAGTATGACACAAAGATCAGCTACGAAAAGGGCGATAGCGCTAAATATATAACCGCCTATTTCAGAAATGAGTTCATAATCGATGACACGACAGGTTTGAAAACCGTCATCGCCAACGTGACATACGACGATGGTGTGGCCATCTACGTCAACGGGAAGGAGCTCGACCGATTCAACCTGCCGAGCAAAGACTCAATCGAGACATTGTCCTATTCAGACACCACACTGAAATATTACGATGATCAACGAGAAGAGATCTCGATCAACACCTCTAATTTAGTAAAGGGGAAGAACATCATCGCGGCGGAGGTACACCAGATCAACAGCGCGACATCAGACATGACATTCGCCATGACCGTAAAGGCCAAGTATCGTTCCCACATCTGTAAGGAAGAGACCTTCACCATCACACCGAAAGAGGCCTTCTCCGCAAGACTTATCGTCAGCGGACACACAGACATAAAGGATGCGAGCGGCGAGGAGCAGAAGTCCGAGATCACCATCTATCCTAACCCGACGGAGAACATTGTATACCTACACGGATGCAAGGAGAAATCATTGGTAACCGTAAGCAACCAGCTCGGCGGCATGCTTCTCATGCAATACGTCAAAGGGGAAGAGGATCCGATCGACCTCAGCAGGATGGCCAACGGCACATACATCATCACCGTGACATCCGACTCACAGCATGCTGTAGGGAAGATCATCAAACGATAACGATGAAAAGAGAGGAAGAGACGCTTGTCAACAAAGGAGTGCGGCCGACAGCCAACCGATTGCTCGTGTTGCGTACGCTCATGAGCATCGACCGCCCCATGTCTCTCACAGAGTTGGAAAGCGAATTGCCCTACATGGACAAATCGAGCATATTCCGCACCCTCAACCTATTCAAGGAACACCATGTCACGCACGAGATAGACGATGGCGCCACCATCCGATACGAGGCGTGCCATGGCGAAAAGAGGTGCAACATATCAGACATGCACACCCATTTTCACTGCGAGATATGCCAAGAGACCACCTGTCTGCACGACGTAAAGATACCGATTGTCCAATTACCAGAAGGATATGAGAGCCAATCCATCAACTACATGATCAAGGGCATCTGTCCTAAATGCGCAAAAAAACAGATAGGGTAATAAACTTACCCTAAACTCTCCGTAGACATAACAATCAATCGCAAAAAAAATTTATATTCGCATTATAACGTAACAGATATGCAAATATGAGAAAAAAGAGATTCATACACCTAGTAACCTTTCTGGTGTTTCAATGCCTTCTAGTTATCCTGACGTCACAATGCACCACCGAGGTTCCGAAGGACGCCAACTACCTATCCTTCAAAGCGGAAGAAGACAACTCCACGTTCCAAATCAACAGACCCTCATCCCACGAATACAGGAAGCGGGACAAGCTCAAGAAACATCTCAAGAAAAATGTAGTGGAGGCCACCCCTCACGTCCAATACTCAATAAACGGAGGAAAGACATGGAGACCCCTCAAAGACAACGAGACGGTCACCCTGGAGCACATAGGCGACAGCGTCTTGCTGAGAGGTGAAAATCCAAACGGATTCTCACGCGCCTACAACACAACCTACTTTTCCATGACAGGCCGCATCGCCGCCAGCGGTAGCGTGATGAGCCTGATCGACGGATTAGGGAAGACGAAGGCCATTCCTTGCAACAATTGCTTCGAGGAGTTGTTCGTCGACTGCGCCAGTCTGACACAGGCGCCACAGTTACCCGCCACAGAGCTGAAAGACAGATGTTACTCGGGCATGTTCAAGAACTGCATCCATCTGAAGGAAGCGCCCGAGCTACCCGCCACACAATTAGCACAGGAATGCTACTCGGAGATGTTCTTGAAGTGCGCCAACCTGAGGAAAGCGCCGCAGCTACCCGCCACAGACCTGAAGTCGAGCTGTTACAAGGAGATGTTCTTGGAGTGCGCCAAACTGGCACAAGCGCCCGAACTACCCGCCACCATCCTAGCGGATTATTGCTATATGTCGATGTTCACAGACTGCGCCCTACTCACGCAAGCGCCCGAACAGCTACCCGCCAGCAAGTTGGCGGAGGAGTGCTACAGAAGCATGTTCCAAGGCTGCTCCAGTCTGAAAAAAGCGCCTCGCCTACCCGCCACCAAGTTGAGCAACGAGTGCTACCGCGCCATGTTCATGAGTTGCATTGCCCTGGAAGAGGCGCCCGAGTTGTCCTCCATACACCTCTCCAACGGTTGCTACGAGGAGATGTTCAAGGATTGCGACTCGCTCAGGAAAGCCCCTGAACTGCCCGCCCCAAAGCTAAAGGACTATTGTTACTCGAGGATGTTCGCCGGCTGCACCCTGTTGGAGAAAGCGCCCGAGCTACCCGCCTCGACCATGTACTACAACTGCTATAAAGAGATGTTCGCCGACTGCCACCACATCGACACAATCAAGGTCGGACTGACCAAATGGGGCGAGAAACGAGGATCGGAGGGACATGAATACTGGGACAACGACCTATGGCTCGACAACGTCGCTCCTGACGGCACCTTCATCTGCCCGAAAGCCTTGCCGAAGGAGTTCGGACAAAACAGGATACCGGAAGGATGGAAGGTAATTAGGAATTAAGAATTAAGAATTATGAGTTAAGAATTAAGGATTAGGAATGGCGGTTCGATGGAACCAATTTTGATTTACGATTTGACGATTTACAATTTACTATTTAGATGCACGCGATTCATGATTGAGGAGGATTGTTCGCATAGGCCTGAAAGGCCTTAACAGATATAGCCCGGGGCATCGCCCTGGGTTAGGAAATTAATCGGAAGCGGTGCATTATAGGCCTGAAAGGCCTTAACAGATTTACGATTTGACAATTTACAATTTACTATTTAGATGCACGCAATTCATGATTCAGGAGGGTTGTGTGTAGAGATGCACGGCCGTTGTAGAGACGCACGGCCGTGCGTCTCTACAATGAACTGGATGGGCATTCAAAATTCTTAATTCTTAATTCATAATTATCATGCCCTTTCAGGGCGCAAATGAACACCCCAACCATTTCCCCAGGGCGTTGCCCTGGGCTAGATAATGTTGTGCCCTTTCAGGGCGGACATTGAACCGGACGAACAATAAACCGGATGGCCATTCAAAATTCAAAATTCTTAATTCTTAATTCTTAATTCACATGCCCCCCATTAATTTTTATCGCAAAAAAAATTATATTTGTATAATCAACAATTGAATATATGATAAAGAAAATCCTATTGCTCCTCTTCTTGTGCGCCACCAGCGCCCTCCATGCCGCCAACTACCTCACCTTCACGGCGGAGGCGGACAGATCATCGTTCGGCATCCGTAACAAAGGAGGGAACGACCCCGACGTGCAATACTCCCTAAATAACGGGGAAACATGGACAAAGCTCAAAAACAATACGCTCATCGATTTACCCAACAAGAAGAAAGCCCTGATAAAAGGATATAACCCAGAAGGAATATCAAAAACCTACAGGGAGAACACTTGTTTCGTCATGACGGGACGCATCGCCGCCAGCGGTAGCGTGATGAGCCTCATCGACGGGAAGGGGGAAAGTTTGGACATCCCGGGAGAATACTGTTTCTACCAGCTATTTATGAGATGCGACGGTCTGACACAAGCCCCACAACTACCCGCCACAACATTGGCAAAGGATTGCTATGGAGGAATGTTCAGCGGATGCACCAATCTCAAGCAAGCCCCTGAATTACCCGCCACGACATTAGAGAAGGAGTGCTACGAAGGAATGTTTTGGGAGTGCACCAGTCTCGTACAGGCCCCGCAACTACCCGCCACCCAATTAGCAGACAGTTGCTACGCAGGAATGTTCAGCAAGTGCGAAAACCTCAAGCAAGCCCCGCAACTACCCGCCACGACATTGGATACGTCTTGTTACTTATACATGTTCAAAGGTTGTTACAATCTAGCGCAAGCCCCTGAACTACCTGCTACCCAATTGGCATGGTGCTGCTACACAGGAATGTTCAACGAGTGTTCCAGTCTCACACAAGCACCTAAATTACCTGCCACCCAACTGGCAGAGGGGTGCTATGCAGAAATGTTCAAGGGATGCACCAGCCTCACACAGGCCCCTGAACTCCCCGCCACAACATTGGGAAAAGATTGCTACGCAGAGATGTTCAGCGGGTGCTCCAAACTCGCCGAAATCAAGGTGGGGTTCACCCAATGGACGGAGTATGACTGGTATGGAGAAAAACGCTCGAACAACTACAACTGGCTCTCCGGCGTCGCACCCAACGGCACATTCATCGGCCCGATAAAGCTACCAGAAGAATTCGGACAAAACAGAATACCGGAAGGATGGAAGGTAATTGAGAATTAAGAATTAAGAATTATGAGTTAAGAATTAAGGATTAGGAATAGCGGTTCGATGGAACCAATTTTGATTTACGATTTGACGATTTACAATTTACTATTTAGATGCACGCGATTCATGATTGAGGAGGATTGTTCGCATAGGCCTGAAAGGCCTTAACAGATATAGCCCGGGGCATCGCCCTGGGTTAGGAAATTCATCGGATACGGTGCATTATAGGCCTGAAAGGCCTTAACAAATTTACGATTTGACAATTTACGATTTACGATTTAAATGCACACAATTCATGATTGAGGAGGGTTGTGTGTAGAGATGCACGGCCGATGTAGAGACGCACGGCCGTGCGTCTCTACAATGGGACGACCATGCGTCTCTAACATAATTGTTTTGCCCTTTCAGGGCGCATATTAACCCCCGGGCCATTTCCCCAGGGCGTTGCCCTGGGCTAGATAATGTTGTGCCCTTTCAGGGCGGACATTGAACCGAACGAACAATAAACCGGATGGCCATTCAAAATTCAAAATTCTTAATTCTTAATTCTTAATTCACATGCCCCCCATTAATTTTTATCGCAAAAAAAATTATATTTGTATAATCAACAATTGAATATATGATAAAGAAAATCCTATTGCTCCTCTTCTTGTGCGCCACCAGCGCCCTCCATGCCGCCAACTACCTCACCTTCACGGCGAAGGCGGACAGTTCATCATTCGGCATCTATAATGTAGGGGGAAACGACCCCGACGTGCAATACTCCTTGGATGGCGGGAAAACGTGGGAAAGACTCAAAAACAATACGCTCATCGACTTACCCAACAAGAAGAAAGCCCTGCTCAGAGGATACAACCCGCAAGGAATATCAAAAACTTACGGGGAGAACACTTGTTTCGTCATAACGGGACGCATCGCCGCCAGCGGTAGCGTGATGAGCCTCATCGACGGGAAGGGAGAAACAACGGTCATACCGAACGATTATTGTTTCTATCATTTATTCAGCAGGTGCGAAAGCCTCACACAAACGCCACAACTACCCGCCACAACATTGGCAAAGGATTGCTATGGAGGAATGTTCGTCGGATGTACAAGCCTCACACAAGCGCCTAAGCTACCCGCCACAAAACTGGCAGACTATTGCTACTCAGGAATGTTCACAGAGTGTACCAACTTAACAAAAGCCCCTGAATTACCTGCCACACAACTGACAAAGGGGTGCTACTTCGGAATGTTCTGGGGATGCACCAGCCTCGCACAAGCCCCTAAACTACCCGCCACAAAACTGGCAGACCATTGCTACGCATACATGTTCACAGAGTGTACCAACTTAACAAAAGCCCCTGAATTACCCGCCAAAGCATTGGCTAAGAACTGCTACAACGGAATGTTCAGCGGGTGCACCAACCTCACACAGGCGCCGCAACTACCCGCAGAAAAACTGGCAACTAAGTGCTACACAGAAATGTTCAAAGGATGCACCAACCTCACACAGGCGCCGCAACTACCCGCAGAAAAACTGGCAACTGAGTGCTACACAGAAATGTTCAGTGGGTGCACTAACCTCGTCGAAATCAATGTGGGGTTCACAAAGTGGAACGAGGAGTATAGATTTGAAGTCATAGAAAGGGAAGAGGAGCATAGAATAGATGGGGAATCCAGTTCGAGCACCCGCAACTGGCTCTCCGGCGTCGCCCCTAACGGCACCTTCATCTGCCCGAAAGAGTTGCCGAAGAAGTCCGGGGAGAGCAGGATACCGGAGGGATGGACGGTAATTGAGAATTAAGAATTTTGAATTTTGAATTTTGAATTAGGGAATAGCGGTTCGATGGAACCATTTTTGATTTACGATTTAACTATTTACAATTTACGATTTAAATGCAGGCGATTCATGATTGAGGGAGGTTGTGCATAGGCCTGAAAGGCCAAAACAAATATAGCCCAAGGCAACGCCCTGGGTTAGGAAATTAATCGGAAGCGGTGCATTATAGGCCTGAAAGGCCGAAACAGATTTACGATTTGACGATTTACAATTTACGATTTATAATGAGTTCAAAAAGCACAAAAGAAAACATAATAGTATATCTGATATTAATAGTCATCGGCCTCCTACTGTTGACCGCCGTCTATTTCGCGTCGAGGTGGAGTCCCCTCGCAGGCGCATTGGTGCTCGGCGTAAGCGTATTTGTCTGGCTGACAATAACCCCTCGGGATTTTAATAGCGACCCGGCGGGCGACGGCATGGCGGCTGGTTTCGATGCGATCTTCAGCATCGTCAAGGCGATTGTGCTGACGATCGTCTTCTACATCTGCATGAGGAACAACGAGCCCGACGCTGTTTTGCGGGTCACCATGATCCTGCTCATCCTCTACTTCGCCAAACGGCTCATCTGGACGAAGTTATAACCCCACCATCCAATCCTCTATAGTAATGGACCTAAAAAGAAAAAGCATGCTAAACAGCATCCTACTGTTGGTTGTCGCCGTCAGCCTGTTCGTGGTTGGACATAGGATCGACAACCCATGGCTATCGTTCTTCTGCTCGGTAGGCTTGATCGCCGTAGCTTGGGTGACAAGCCAAAACTACCTCCCGCTGGAGGAGGACGTGAATCCGGGCAACCCTGAGAACAGCGCCATCTTCTGGAAACTGATACTGACCGCTGTCATCCAACTACTGGCCATCTACTTCACCTCCAAGGGATACCCCTTCTTAGGGGCCTTGATGCTGGGTTTCTGCCTCTATGGCTGGATGGACGCCGAACCGTTGGGCTAGATAATGTGTTGCCCCTACGAGGCGGACATTGAACCGGATGGGCATTCAAAATTCCCACGCCATCACATTTATCAACAACCAAGCCGTAAAATAAAATTTATACACCAATATTTTGCAATCATATTGGAATAATGATATATTTGCCGAATCGGTTCAATATATGGACGGATTTCGGCAATGGGCATGTAGGTTCCAGCGGTTGCCGAGAAGGATAAAAATTCAGGGCCTGTCAAAAAACGAATGGTATGAGACATTTTTTCACGATCACATGGTTCGATAGGAAGGATACAGTTACAAAGAGGGCAATGCGCCACCTATTCTGCTGGCTGGCATGCCTATGCTTCATGGCTATGCCTACAATGGCGGATAAGTATTTTACGATTGGAGACTATCGTTATTTCGAGACAGACTCCATTCAAAAAAACGTATCCGTATTTTCAAACTCTATTGATTTGGAAGAGATTGTCATACCCGAAAAAGTAGAATATGAAGGAATTGAATACAACGTCACAAGCATCTATCCCCAGGCATACATGGATCATACAGAAATAAAATCCGTTGTGATTCCAAGTTCCGTTAAATCCATAAACTATCAAGCATTTCAAGGTTGCACGAATCTGACTTCCGTTACGATTCCGAAAACGGTCAACTTCATCGGACCAACCGCATTCGCCAAGTGTTCATTGCTGACATCCTTCGACATCCCCGATTCTCTCAAGATCATTTATGAATACACATTTAAAGATTGTATAAGACTGGTTGACGCCAGCATTCCCAAGTCTGTCACAGAAATCAAGAGTAATGCGTTTCACAACTGCAAATTATCGTCAGTTACCATTCCAGACTCCGTTACTCGCATCGAAACGTCCGCATTCAATGGTTGCCAACTATCCTCTGTCGTAGTTCCCAAAACCGTCACCTATATTGGGGGTAGTGCCTTTTATGGTACAGATACCATCTATTACGGAGGAATATCCTCAGGAAGTCCATGGGGAGCAAAAATCAGGAAGTCATACGAGTATGGAGACTTCTCCTATGCTGATGAAGAGAAAGAGAACTTACTCAAATACTTAGGCACAGACACAGCCGTAACCATTCCTAATAACGTAAAAATCATTGGAGACCGCGCATTTCAAGGAAACGAAACACTGAAATCGGTCACCATTCCGAACTCAGTCACTATCATAGGAGAATACGCATTCTCTAATTGTAAAAAATTATCATCCATCAATATTCCCAACTCCGTTAAGACCATCAGGAAAAACGCATTCGCTAATTGTGAAAGGTTGACATCCATTAACATACCAAACTCCGTCACCTCATTAGAGGAATATGCTTTCAGTAACTGCAGCGGACTGACAGAAGTTACCATTTCCAACTCCATCACAACAATAAACAATTACACCTTTAGAAGTTGTGTCGGATTAACGAGCATTACCATTCCTAATTCTGTCAAATACATCAACGACAACGCATTCGAAGGGTGTACTGGACTAAAATCAGTTGAAATACCAGAATCTGTCACATCCATCGGGGACCATGCATTCGATGGATGTAGAGGATTGTCATCCATCGTTATTCCAAGCAGTGTCACAAGTATTGGATTCCATGCATTAACTGGCATAGATACTCTTTTTTATAACGGACCAGCTAATGTACATGAATGGGGAGAACATAGACGTATCTATGGTAGTATATTCGATGGTGATTTTGTCTTTGCGAACAAAGAAAAAACCATATTGGCTTATTACTTAGGTTCAGACTCATCTGTCATTATTCCTGACTATGTCGAAAATATTCAATTCAGCGCATTTGCATGGCATTACAATCTAAAGACTATCTCTATACCCAACTCTGTCACAACAATTGGCAACTCCGCATTCAGAGGATGCTCCGGGTTGACTTATATTAAAATTCCAAGCTCAGTCACAACAATAGGAGAAGGTGCATTCAGTAATGCGAGCACCATAATATATGATGGAACTGCCCAAGGAAGCTCATGGGGAGCGGCAAGACACATCCGTGAGGCTTATTTCGATGGAGATTTCATCTATTCCGATGAACATAAAGAAAATTTAGCTGCCTACATTGGGGAGGACAAGGTCGTATCCATTCCTAAACAAGTGAAAACCATCAACGAAAATGCATTCAGATACAACAAGAATATAGCTTCCGTGCAAATTCCGGACTCAGTCACCTCTATAGGAAGATACGCATTTTCCGAATGTTCACTCTCTATTATTTTCATCCCAGATTCCGTCACAGAAATCGGCGAAGATGCATTCTATGGCATAAATGTCGCCGTTTACAAAGGAAACGCCACAGGTAGTCCTTGGGGCGCAAACCATAGAGGGATCAGTAGAGACGGTGACCTCATATATGAGGATCGGGGCCAAAAAAAATTAGTCGCATACATAGGCACCGATTCTGTCGTCACCATTCCAGACTCTATCTACAACATCGGCAAGAACACTTTCAATGGATTTGAGACTGTCTATTACACAGGAACGGCCACGGGTAGTCCATGGGGCGCAAAACGGCACATTAAAGGTGACATTTTCGATGGCGACCTCGTCTATGCGGATGAAGGGAAAACGAAATTAGTCGCTTATATAGGTACTGATTCTGTTGCCATCATTCCCAACTCAGTCACCTCCATTGACACAAAAACTTTCAATGGATTTGAGACTGTCTATTACGCAGGAACAGCCACGGGTAGTCCTTGGGGCGCAAAACGGCACATTAAAGGTGACATTTTCGATGGCGACTTCGTCTTTGCGGACGAAGCGAAAACGAAATTAGTCGCTTATATAGGCACAGACTCTGCTGTTACCATTTCTAAATCCGTCACCTCCATTGACACAAAAACTTTCAATGGATTTGAGACTGTCTATTACGCAGGAACGGCCACGGGTAGTCCTTGGGGCGCAAAAAGTCATATCGAAGGTGATATTTTCGATGGCGACTTCGTCTATGCGGATGAAGCGAAAACAAGATTAGTCGCTTATATAGGCACTGCTTCTGTTGTCGTCATTCCTAACTCCGTCACCTCCATTGATGCGAACACATTCTCAGGAATTGAGACGATCTATTACGCAGGAACGGCCACGGGTAGTCCATGGGGCGCAAAACGGCATAAAAGGAGTTTTGTCGATGGAGACTTCATCTACGCGGATGAAGGGAAAACGAAATTAATCGCATATGCGGGGATGGACTCTGTTGTTGTTATTCCTAAGCAAGTGAAAACCATCGGTGACAGCGCATTCTACGGAAACACAAAAATAACCGCCGTTACCTTCTCGGACTCTGTCTCCGTCATCGGAGTTGCAACATTCAAGAATTGCACAAGCCTATCATCGTTGATTGTTCCAAATTCAGTTACCAAAATCGGAACAGATGCATTTAGTGGTATTGACACTGTATGTTATCTGATGGGAACTGACACCATCCTCATCATCAAAGATTTCTATATCATCCACAACCTCCAAGAACTCTTGACATATAGGGATATAAACCACAATGGATACCACCTGAACGGAAGACTTGACGCCGACATCGACCTCAGCCCAGTCTGCGGCATCATCAATGGCGAAATTGTCAGCTGGGAAACTATCAATCTCGGTGATGCCATGTTCGATGGAGGAAATCATACCATCACCAATCTATACATCAATAGGTCAAACTATTACATAGCTCTATTAAACGGCAGACATATAGAGAATTTAACCGTAAAGAATGCTTATGTGAAAGGAACTGATGCTGCAGGAATAACATCCTGTACTTCCCCTCTTCTTCTTGTGAATTGTCACTTTGAGGGGGTTGTTATCGGCACCGATTTCGCAGGTGGATTAAACTTATATGGGAAAGCCAGTACCTTGGTTAATTGCAGCAATTATGGATTAGTAGTTGGAGGTAAAAACGCAGCAGATGGAATATATGCTCAAAAACCTATCAATTGTTACAATAGAGGAAGAATTGTCAGCAACGAAAGTACAGCGAAAGGAGTCGGAATGTATTGTTGTTGCAATCCAACGAATTGCTATAATGCAGGAGCTATTATATCTACGGAAGCCTATTCCATCTATGAGGCATACAAAAGCTGCTTCAACCTAAAGATTGAGGGCATCAACCTTCATGATGAGGAAAACGTTCAGGAGATGGATTCCAGCGCATTCCTATCCGGATCAGTGACCGATTCGCTGAACAAGTATGTTGCACAAAATCCGAAGACATATGACGGGTGGACAATAAAAGATTCAATTCCATTGCTTCCATGGGTGCAGGGTGAGGACGGATTCCCTCGCTTCGAAGGGGTGGACTTGCAACCGACGCAAGGCTATATCGTACGATTTACGGGGAAAGTGAACAATATAGAGGTTTCATTGGATGGTACCATCAACTTGCCGGTTTGTCCAGTCGATGGATGCACCTATGTCTTCTCAAATGACTTCGACGGAAAGAACATCGTGAGCGACACCACCGTCGCCGTTTCGCAAATAACAGATCCGAACTTCCTGGAGCGGGACGATGATGGTTTCTACCTCATCCACAACGGGGCGGAACTGGCGAAATTCCGCGATGTGGTGAACGAAGGAGCAGTAGCCATCAACGGACGTCTCGCGAACGATATCGACCTCAGCGAAGAGTGTAAGGATAGCGTTTGGATTCCTATCGGAGTCAATAAAAACGGGAAAGATTATATAGCTTTCGAAGGAGTTTTTGATGGTGCCGGGCATGCGATCGAGCATTTATATGACATAGATTCACCAGATAAAGAAGGCATCCATTGGGATAGAGGATTGTTCGGGAATACAAAAAATGCCACCATACAGAATGTCGTGGTGAAGAATTCCCGTATCACTGGTTATTGCGTTTCCGCCATTGTGGCCTCGGCCGAGAATACAACCATCCTGAACTGCGGAAGTGAAGCGGAACTGTATGGCTATTCCGATTATGGGGCGGCATCAATGCTCGCATATGGGAAAGGGACCTTAAAAGTCATGAATTGCTACAACCTCGGAGTGGTGGGAAGCGAATGGCAAGCTGCCGCTATTGCTTCTTATAATCATGGAACTTCGGAATTAGAGAACTGTTATTCCTCCGCCCTCATAACGTGGGATAAAAGATATGAATATCCTCAAGAAAAAGAAACCGGTCCTTTCTGCCAAGTCGAACGATGTGTCCGTTGTTTCACAGATTCTGTGATATGCAATTATGATAATGAGAGGGAAGGCGTGACCAAAACCTCGACGGACTACATCAAGTCGGATGCCTTCCTGGCGGACATGAACGCTTGGGTGGACTCCATGAACGCCGCACAGTCTGAGATCGTCTTCGCCCGTTGGGTGCGCGACGAGGTGGACGGATACCCTAAGCTACAACCTACCCACACGTCGGTCAGCCTTCCAGACGTGCGCCGCGCCACACCAGACGGGATCTCCGTCTATGCGGTAGACGGAACCATTTACATCCGCTCGGCACACGCAAGGAAAGCCACCCTCTACGACCTACACGGCAAGGCGGTCGCAAGCGTCGCCTACACGGAGGGGCTCACCACGGTGGATGGCCTACGGGAAGGCGTGTACATCGTGTGCGGGGTTAAGGTGATCGTACGTAGGGGCAAATGAACCGAATGGCCATTCATAAATTCCATAGACGCACGGCCGTTGTAGAGACGCATAATCATGCGTCTCTACGTTGAACCGGATGGCCATTCAAAATTTATAATTGACTACGTCGAACTAGCGTTTCATAATTCATAATTATCATGCCCCTTCAGGGCGCATATCAACACCCCGGACATTTCCCCAGGGCGTTGCCCTGGGCTAGATAATGTGTTGCCCTTTCAGGGCGGACAATTAACACCCCGCCTCAATATCCGCACGGACAATGGATGCAAATTCGTTGGCGGTGGAGACAATGTGTACATCGTCTCTTGTGTACATCATCTCTATAGTGAAACGAACATCCGCCCCAAACACGCACATCCCCTACCCCGTAGGAGTTTTCTTTTAATCGGGGCGACACAATCGACAACCTTTTCACCCCAAAATACAATTATCAACAATCAACAATTACCCCGTAAGGTGAAATTTATACAGCATATTTTTGCAATCATATTGAAATAATGATACATTTGCCGAATCGGTTCAATATATGGACGAATTTCGGCAATGGGCATGTGGGTTCCTGCGATTGCCGGGAAGGATAAAAAACTCAGGGCCTGTCAAAAAACGAATGGTATGAAACATCTTTTCACGATTACATGGTTCAATAGGAATTTTTGCAGGTAGAGAGAATTTGACCGAATAAATGTTTTAAACTATGGCATACGAATACAAGAAACATGCGATGGCTGATGGCAAAAAATATGGTCCATCGCCAGGAAACAAATATTACCAACCTGCGGGATATCATAATCCTGTGAAGAAAGCACATAATAAAGGACGTAAAGCTAAAAAGGCTGAGCATGAGGATAAGACACATTGGACACTCAACAAGTCTCAACAATATGATGTCTTTCTTGAAGGTGAATCAAATGAGTTTATTGATCAAAGTGGCATCTTCTCTCTTCTGGACGATTGCAATGAAATATTAGGTCAAGATGGAGAACGATTGGCAATTTTTGAAACACCAATGAATGTCAATGATGCATGGCATGGTTATCCATTTTTTAGTAAGGATGAATACAAACTTACTGATGAAATGGTTGATAAGTTTTTGGAAAAAGAAAAGATTAGCATTGCTAACTATACAAGATTATTAGCTCGTAAGATATGAAAACTATTCAACTAAAGATATCAGTCAAAGCCCTTGATTGCTATATTTATGGAGGGTATATTTTCTTTGTTTTGCAAGATGGAAGAATTGTATATGGTTCCTATGAACGGCTTATAAATAAAGCCATAAAGAAGATAGAAGGTGAAACTTCCTTGCTAAAAGTGGCATTTCTTAGAAATGAAAACTATTATAGCAAACAAATAAAACCATTTCTGAAAATACCGGGAGTCAAGGAGGCTATATATAGCAATTGGAATCAGTTGACAAATGAAGAGTTCCGTCTTGAATGGGAAGATTTTGAAGACTTGATGACAACAGTTTGTGAATACGAATCATTCCCTATAGATTTTAGAATCTATGGCATGAGGATGTTTATCGGATGCCGTAAAGGTTTATATGAAGTAAATCTAAGACCAGCAAGGCATAACCTTAATCCCGCAAAAATTGAAAAGTGTTTTGACTCGTCCAAGATAATCTGCGTTAATCCTAAATTCGGAGAACTTGTTGCATCCGCTGATAGTGATGGTTTGATAGCAAAATCTATCGACATGGATGGCAATAAGCCAACATTCATTCATGATAGAGATGTTATTCAGCAAAGGTCTTTACGTACAGGATGGTCAGAAGTTGATATCTTCAATTACTCTGATACGGCAGATTTTTCCTTCTATGCTAATGAGTACGAGACAGTAAAAAATGAAAACGGAAGGTATTGGGAAAGAGCTGACGGCAAGAGAATAAGTAACTTTGGCGTCAGACAGCATAGCATGGATAGTATGCTTGAAATGTCACGTATCAAAAAAGAGGATATACTATATTGTTTCAATGGTGCAACTAACGCATTTGTACATTTGAAGAATGGGAAACTTGTAATGGTAACATTGAAAGGGAATAGGCAAGGCGAAATTGGCGAATTCACCTTATCCCAATATACTAAGCAAGCTACGAATGATAGTACAATAAATGGCTTTGGACGAATAATATCGGGGTTCACCATTCCAAAAGGATGTGTAATAGAATATTTTGACAAGGTTATACTTTTGAGAGATAGACATGTTCAGGTGATAGAAGATGGTATTGCAATAAAAGTGCGCAATTTTATGAGCTCTAACAAGTATCAAGATGTGCTTTCGGTTACAAAAGACAATGAAGTTATACTTCATGCTATTGACACCTTAGATCTTAATCGAGATTTGAATAATAGGTATATACGAACCCCATCTGTTGAATCCATTGATTCGTTTGCTGGCATGAATGCTATACCATACAAATTTATTAGAAAAAATGGAGGTTCGGAAGATGAGACTGAAAATGATTTACCATGGTAAGGATTTCACAAAAGGATGGGATAACAACCAATTGTGAAGATAACCTAATGTTGTGTATGGACTGCCGTCAAAGAATACCCTTATAAACAGCATTTTTTTGCAATATTCACATAACAAACCGTATTAAAATATAGTTAAAAACGTTATATCTGCACGTTTCCCATATTCGCTCAACAGAGCATTATCAGTTTTTTGCTGCTTTAATTAAGATTAACTGATACACAACAAGTTGTAAATATCACGATTGTAGCGAACTGACAACCGTCACCATTCTGAATTCTGTCACATTCATAGGGAGTTATGCGTTCTATAATGTAGGCAGCATCTACTATGGGATAATTAGCACAGGCTCTCTTTGGGAAGCCATGCATAAGGGTTCCATTGTTGACAGAGATTTCATGTACGCAGAGTTGGGGAAGGAAAGTCTGCTTAAATATATAGGGTCGGATTCCGTTGTCATCAATTCTGACCAAGTGAAAAATCATGAATGACAGCACGTGACCCATCACGACATAACGAGAGAAGGCGGGACGGACATCGGTAGTAAACTCATTCCAACATGGAGAGAACTCAAAATTCCCGAAAAACAATTGTTACTTAGATCTTCACAAATTCCTCTTGAAATCTACATTATGTACAAGAATGAGGAAGGGAAATCCTGGAAAAAAGGGATACCGTTCTTTCGGGGGGAATAATTTATTAATGACCTAATTTGCAACATAACCCAATTAATAAATACCCCAGGGATGGAAGATAATTAAGAAACGTTAGTTCGACGTAGTCAATTAAGAATTAAGAATTTTGAATTAAGAATTTTGAAACGTTAGTTCGACGTAGTCAATTGGACAACACATGCGGGTTGGTGGTGGAGACGATGTGCACATCGTCTTTACGGTGGAATGCAACAAACAACCAACCATCCACATCCTTTTGCCCCTTCAGGGCGTATTTAACCTCCTCACATTTTTCCCAGGGCGTTGCCCTGGGCTAGGTAATGATATGCCCTTCCAGGGCGGACAATTAACACCCCGCCTCAATATCCGCACGGACAATGGATGCATATTCGTTGGCGGTGGAGACAATATGCACATCGTCTCTTCGATAGAACACCGCCCCAAAAAAACGGGTGATCAAATCCCCTATCAATTTTTATCGCAAAAAAATTTGAATGTTTTTTATTGTCAATTTAATAGGGTCGAATGTATTTTATTATTAAATTTGACATGGCTCATGAATTTACATGACAGATGGTTTTTCAATCAAACGAAAATGTCGAACAAAGGGTATATAGGGCAACAACTTATTAACGCTAAAACGAATTAAAAGGATGTTTATGCTAAAAAGGATTACATTGCTTATCATGCTACTGTGCGCCTTCCGCACCAGCCTCGCCGCCAATTACCTAACTTTCACGGCAGAGGAGGACAGCTCCTCGTTCAGCCTGAAAACAGAGAGCGGAAGCGTTCCGGACCTTCAATACTCCTTGGACAGTGGCGAGACGTGGCAGACGCTCGACACGGGATATGTAGTCACGTTGGACATGAGAGGCGACAAATGCTTGCTGAAAGGAGACAATCCAAACGGCTTCAACTCAGGATATTACAACAAAGCCAGTTTCTCAATGACCGGCTCCATAGCCGCCAGCGGTAGCGTGATGAGCCTACTCGACGGCGTGGGCGAAAGCGAAGTCATCCCGAACGATTACTGTTTCCTGCAATTGTTCGCCGACTGCGCCAGCCTCACCCATGCGCCGGAACTGCCCGCCTTGACACTAAAAAGCAACTGCTACAATTCCATGTTTGAAAGATGCACCCAACTGACGGAAGCACCCGCATTACCTGCGGAGAGTCTAACGGAGAGTTGCTACTTCGCCATGTTCAGGGAGTGCACCAACCTCACCCATGCGCCCGAACTGCCCGCCACACAACTAAGCATCAGTTGTTACGCGAAGATGTTCACCGACTGCGAAAGCCTCGTCACGGCGCCAGAATTGCCTGCAACAGCGCTGAAGAATAAATGCTACAACGAGATGTTCAAAAATTGCGCCAGCCTCACCCATGCGCCCGAACTGCCCGCCACGAGCCTAGGCTACTTCTGCTATGAGGCGATGTTCAGCGGATGCACCAGCCTGACGCAAGCGCCCGAACTGCCCGCCACACAACTACAGCTAAACTGCTATGCGAACATGTTCGAGTATTGCACCAGCCTGACGCAAGCACCCGTACTACCCGCCACCTCATTGTACATGAAATGCTATCTCTGCATGTTCATGGGATGCACCAGCCTGACGCAAGCGCCTGATCTACCCGCCACCACATTGGATAGCAACTGCTACTCCGGCATGTTCCTAAATTGCACCAGCCTGACACAAGCGCCCGAACTGCCCGCCACGAAACTACCCCAAGGCTGCTATACGAGCATGTTCAAAAGATGCACCAGCCTGACACAAGCGCCCGTACTACCCGCCACAGGACTAAGCATTAGCTGTTACGCAAACATGTTCGAGGGATGTACCAACCTGACACAAGCCCCCGAACTGCCCGCAACCCGTCTCCAAGAGGAGTGCTACTCTCATATGTTCGAGGGATGTACCAGTCTGGCGCAAGCACCCGTGCTACCCGCCACAACCCTGGAGAAAAGCTGCTACTCCGGCATGTTCGATGGATGCACCAGCCTAACGCAAGCGCCCGTGCTACCCGCCACGATCCTTGCGGAAACCTGCTACAATAGCATGTTCCTAGGCTGCACCAGCCTGACACAAGCGCCCGAACTGCCTGCCACCGAACTGGGGTACTCTTGCTACTCCAACATGTTCAAAGGATGTAGCAGTTTGACAAAAGCGCCCGAACTACCCGCCACCACATTGAAATATAATTGTTATTATAACATGTTCTCGAAGTGTGAGAAACTATCCGAGATCACAGTCCATTTCACACAATGGGAATCAAGCTTCAACTACGCCTGGGTGGAGGATGTCGCCCCCTCCGGTATATTCATCTGCTCGGAAGAGCTTTCGGAAGAGTACGGGGAAAGCGGGATACCCGCGGATTGGACGGTCAGACATTTCGGAGAGGCCGTGATAGACCCTAACGCCCAATACCTCTCCTTCACCGCCACGGCGGACAGCTCCTCGCTCACACTGGAAAGCACGGGCGGAAACAATCCTGACGTGCAATATTCCCTGGACAACGGCGGGTCTTGGACCCAACTGGCAGAGGGCGACACCATCTTCCTGGAACACGCAGGGGACAAAGTCTTGCTGAGGGGCGAAAACCCGAACGGATTCTCCTCCAACTACCCCGAGAAATACACAAGGTTCGTCATGACCGGCGCCATCGAAGCCAACGGTAGCGTGATGAGCCTCATCGACAACCTGGGACAAAGCACCGTCATCCCGACAGAGTGGTGCTTCACCCAACTGTTCGCCGGATGCTCCAGCCTGACAAAAGCGCCCGAACTGCCCGCCACCACCCTAACGGAAGGCTGCTACTACGGCATGTTTGAATCATGCGCCCAATTAACCCAAGCGCCCGAACTGCCCGCCACACAACTGGCCCCGAACTGCTACGGAAGAATGTTCGCAGGCTGCGGCATGCTCTCCGAAATCATCGTGCGTTTCACCTCTTGGGGGGAAACGGAGGAGTGGATGTCCCTCATCGATTCGACCGGCACGTTCATCTGCCCGAAAGCGCTCGAAGAGAAGTACGGAGAGAGCTTCATACCTGCGAATTGGACCGCGGCGCACATAGAGGACGGCATCAACCTGCTCACCTTCACCGCGGAAGAAGACGCCTCCTCTTTCGGCATACAATGCGTCAACATGAGCGCCCCGAACGTGGAGTACTCCCTGGACAACGGAGAGACCTGGACCGAGTTGGAAGAGGGTGAGACCATCGTACTGGAACATGCCGGAGACGTGGCTCTGCTGCGAGGAGTCAACCCGAACGGCTTCTCCTCCGATCACGAGACATACACGCAGTTCAACATGACAGGCTCCATCGCCGCCAGCGGTAGCGTGATGAGTCTGATCGACGGCACGGGTCTAAGCACAACCATACCCAACAACAGGTGCTTCGCCAATTTGTTCTATTACTGCATGGAGCTGACGCAAGCCCCCGAACTGCCCGCCACGAAACTCTCCAAAGGATGTTACTACAATATGTTCGCGGTTTGCACCCGCCTCACGAACGCCCCTAAGCTACCAGCCACCAAGCTGGAGGCGAATTGCTACCAATCCATGTTCAACTTTTGTTCAAGCCTGACACAAGCGCCCGAGCTACCCGCCACCGTGATGGAATTCAGTTGCTATGAAGAGATGTTCACGAACTGCGCTCTAACAAAAGCACCCGAGCTACCCGCCACACAACTGGCCGTCAATTGCTACACAGGGATGTTCGAGGAGTGCCGAGAGCTAACCGAATCACCTGCGGTTCTACCCGCCATGACAATGTTCAAGGATTGCTACAGAAGCATGTTTGCCTACTGTGGACTGAAAAAGGCGCCTGAACTGCCCGCCACAAAGATGGCCGAGAGGTGCTACATGAATATGTTTGACCATTGCGAAAATCTGACGGAAGCGCCCGAACTACCCGCCACCGAACTGGAGGAACAATGCTATGAGCAAATGTTCGAATATTGCACCAGCCTGCAACGCGCACCCGAACTACCCGCCACCAAATTGGCTAAATACTGCTACATGGATATGTTCTATTCCTGCGAAAGCCTCACACAAGTACCCAAAGAATTGCCGGCGGAGACTCTTTACGAAAATTGCTACGAACGCATGTTCGCAAGCTGCAAGGCACTGACGGAAGTACCTGAATTACCAGCCACGGAAATGAAATACGACTGTTACCATAGCATGTTCAGCGCCTGCATCAGTCTGACGCAGGCGCCTAAATTACCAGCGACAATACTGGCCAACAATTGCTACGAGGGTATGTTCTCAGACTGTTCAAGTCTGAGAGAGGCCCCGGAACTCCCCGCCACATCATTGGCCAGCAATTGCTACAAAAACATGTTCTCGGGTTGCACCAACCTGACAAAGGCGCCTGAATTGCCCGCCACCACGTTGACGACCAATTGCTACGATGGAATGTTCAGGAATTGCACCAGCCTCACAATAGCGCCGATATTGCCTGCGGAAAAAATCGGGTCATTCAGTTACGCGAACATGTACAACGGATGCTCCAACCTTTCCGAAATAACAACAGGAATATTGGACTGGAACCACAACAACACAATGGATTGGGTGGCCGGCGTCGCCCCGACCGGCACTTTCATTTGCACGAGCGAACTCGACAAAGAGTATGCCGACAACCGCATACCCGTAGGCTGGACCGTAAAATACTTAGAAGGGGATTGCAACTTCCTCACCTTCACCGCCGAAGAGGATTCCTCCTCATTCAGCGTAGAGCACTTCGGGCAGAACAATCCAAACCTGAAATATTCCTTGGACGAAGGCATGTCCTGGATAGATCTGAATGGCGGCATGACCATCGTTTTGGAACATACGGGAGACAAAGTCTTGCTAAAAGGTAAAAACACAAGTGGTTTTTCCCAGGAAGACGACATATACTCACAGTTCAAAATGACCGGCGCCATCGCCGCAAGCGGTAGCGTCATGAGCCTGACAGATGGTGTGGGGGCGAGCACATCAATCCCGAACAAAATGTGCTTCGTCTATTTGTTCAGCAAATGCAAGGCACTGACCCAAGCGCCGGAACTACCCGCCACCGAACTGACTCAAGGATGCTACAGTCACATGTTCGAACAATGCGCCAACCTGACGAAAGCGCCCGAACTGCCCGCCATCACGTTGGACACGAGCTGCTACGAAAACATGTTCGCACAGAGCGGACTGGTAACGGCGCCCGAACTGCCCGCCACAAAATTGGCCGAAAGATGCTACAATAACATGTTCAAAAATTGCAAGAACATGACGGATGTCCCTGAGGTCCTACCGGCTACATCTTTGGAGAAGGAGTGCTACAAGAGCATGTTCACAAGCTGTACCAACCTAAAGAAGACGCCTAAGCTACCCGCCACAGAATTGGCCGAGATGTGCTACATGGATATGTTTAGCTACTGCGCCAACCTGAAGGATGTTTCCGCACTTCCCGCCACGGAAATGGCTGAACGTTGCTACAACAGCATGTTCCACGCTTGCACCAACCTGACGCATGCGCCCGAACTGCCCGCCACCACACTGGCCGACTATTGCTACACGGACATGTTCTCCCTGTGCACGAATCTGGCACATGCGCCCGAACTGCCCGCCACCACCCTGGCCAACCATTGCTACATGGACATGTTCTCCCAATGCGCGAATCTGACACAAGCGCCCGAACTGCCCGCCACCTCACTGACCGACTATTGCTATTACGCGATGTTCTCGGATTGTGAACAACTGACGGATACACCCGAATTGCCGGCCGACTCACTGGCCGACGAATGTTACCACAGCATGTTCAACGGGTGCTATCGCCTAACCAAGACACCGGCACTCCCCTCCCCGCACATGAAACGATCTTGCTACAACAAGATGTTTGCCAACTGTACTGGTCTGACGGCTCTCAGCGAACTTCCCGCCACAACCCTGGACGAGGATTGTTACAAGGAGATGTTCTCGGGCTGCACCAGCCTGACCAAGGCGCCGAACCTGCCCGCGACTGAACTGAAGCCCGGATGCTACAAAGGAATGTTCGCCAACTGCTCCAAACTCTCCGAAATCACGGTGGCGTTCTCCTCCTGGGACGATAACAGCACGACTGACTGGGTGGTCAACGTCGCTCCAACCGGCACATTCATATGTCCGAACCAACTCGAGGAAGAGTACGCCGACAACCGCATACCGACAACGTGGACCACGAACCGAGGCGAAGTCCCAGATTCCTCGTTTGCCGAGCCCGAAAACCTCATCATCTGGACGCAGGACCTCACCCTCTTCGTGAGCGGCAAACAGGACAGCGTCGAGGTCTATAACATCAACGGACAGTTGATCCACAGCGCCCGGGGGAAAAGTCCTAAATCGCACACGTTCACAATGCCTGTCCATGGAATCTTTATCGTCAAGACGGGCAACCGGAACTACACGGTGGAGCTCTAATGCGCTTTCCGACACGCTTGGGCAAGGATTTAACTTTGCGGTTCCACAAATAAATCCATGTTCGCAGGAGCCTGGCAGACACGGTAGAGACGATGTGTGTTTTGTAGAGACGCAGCGCGCCACGTCTCTACAACAGAACGGTACCCAAAACAGACGATCACACACCCATTATTTTTTATCGCAAAAAAAATTATATTTGCATAACCAACAATTAAACATATGCTAAAAAGATTCACCACCTTTCTGTTTCTGCTATGCGTCACCTGCGTCCTCCACGCCGCCAACTACCTCACCTTCACGGCGGAGGCAAAGAATTCGTCGTTCGGCATCAAGAACCAATCAGGGTATCAATCCAACATACAATACTCCCTGGACAAAGGGATGACATGGACAAACCTCAAGAACGACATCCTCGTCAAGTTGCCCAAGAAGGGGGACAAAGCGCTATTGAAAGGGGAAAACATCGATCAATTAGCCCAAGAAGGCTACACCTACTTTGTCATGACCGGCAAAATCGCCGCCAGCGGTAGCGTGATGAGCCTGCTCGACGGCACAGGGGACAAAGAGACAAATGTGGGAAGATTATGTTTCATATACCTGTTCAGGGATTGCGCCAGCCTCACCCAAGCGCCCGAGTTGCCTGCCACCGGACTATCCCAAAATTGTTATTCGTGCATGTTCATAGACTGCACCAACCTGACCCAAGCCCCGCAACTACCCGCCACAGAATTGGCCGATTTCTGTTACGGATCCATGTTCATGAATTGCACCCAATTGGCAAAGGCCCCGCAACTACCCGCCAAAACCCTAGCGCATAGTTGCTATCAATCCATGTTCGCGAATTGCACCAAGCTGAAGAAGGCCCCACAATTACCCGCCACGCAACTGGGAAAGTATTGTTACATCCACATGTTCGAGGGCTGCACCAGCCTAACAGATGCCCCACAACTACCCGCCACCACATTAACCGACAATTGTTACGCAGGAATGTTCAGCGGATGTACCAACCTCAAACAAGCTCCTAAACTACCCGCCCAAACACTGGCTAAGGGATGCTACGCAGGAATGTTCAACGGATGTACCAACCTAACACAGGCCCCGGAATTACCCGCCAAAAAGTTGGAAGAGTCATGCTACGAAGGTATGTTCGAGGACTGCACCAGCCTGAAACGACTCCCGCAACTACCCGCCACGGAATTGGCTTACAGATGTTATCACTTCATGTTCGCAGGCTGCACACAGCTGATCCAAACGCCTGTACTACCCCGAATACCTGAGGGGAAAGATCCACTTGATTATTTCAAGGGAATGATCGATAACTGCCCAATGATCTGGGAGGTGATAGAAATCCGCACCGTGAAATAGTCTCATCAAACACTTCGCACCTCACACTTCATAATTTTTTATATTTTTGTAGTATTATTAATAAATACGAAGAGGCTTATGGTAAAAAAATTCACGCTAACTATCCTGCTGCTCTGTGCCTTTTGCGCCACATTCGCAGCCAACTACCTGACCTTCACGGCCGAAATGGACAATTCAAGGTTTGGTGTAACATCCTACGAAACCACCATCCCCGACATACAATATTCCTTAGACGAGGGGAAGACGTGGGAAAAATTAGAGCACGGAGACTTAGTCACTTTGGAAAGAAAAGGAGACAGGGTCCTACTTCGGGGAAATAACCCTAAATCATTCTCCTCTTCAAGGAACAGAGTACGATTCAAAATGACCGGTAAAATAGCCGCAAGCGGTAGCGTCATGAGTCTAATGGACAATGTGGGCAATGCCACTGCCTTCCCTGAAAAATATTCGTTCATGACACTATTTCAAGAATGTACCAGCCTGACTGTCGCACCTGAATTACCTGCCACTCTCTTGTCAGAGAGCTGTTATGAGGAAATGTTCGCTGGCTGCACCAGCCTAACCCAGGCACCGGAGCTGCCCGCCACCACACTGGCCAAGGAGTGTTATTATAGCATGTTCTTTAAATGCACGAGCCTCACGCGGGCACCGGAATTGCCCGCCACCACATTGGCCGAGTCCTGTTATACAGGAATGTTCGGGAGATGCACAGGCCTCACGAAAGCTCCTAAATTACCTGCCACCACACTAGCCAACTCATGCTATTTAGACATGTTCTACGACTGCGACAACTTGGTCGAAGCGCCGGAATTGCCCGCCACCACACTGGTCAGGTTATGTTATGACCTAATGTTCCATAACTGTACGAAATTATCCAAGATCAAAGTCAATTTCAATGCATGGGATGATGCCAATTATGCAACAGGCGAGTGGGTCGAAGGGGTTGCTCCTTCTGGCACATTCATCTGCCCCAAAGCGTTAGCGCTTGAATACGGAACAGGCTACATACCGGAAGGCTGGACAGTGAAATATGTTGAAGACGACACGACAGCGAACCTTCCTAACTACCTCACCTTCACGGCGGAGAAGGATAGCTCCCAATTCAACCTGTCCATCGTGGCGAACGAAAACGCTATCATAGAATATTCCACCAACGATGGGGCCTCATGGGAAAGACTCACCAAGACGGATCCTGTCATCCTGCTGAAAGCGGGAGACAAGGCCCTGCTGAGAGGAAACAACCCCAATGGTTTCGAACAAGGGAACAGGAAATTCTTGCGTTTCGAAATGAAGGGCGCCATCGCCGCAAGCGGTAGCATCATGAGCCTAATCGACGGGGTGGGCAAAAGTTTAACCATCCCGAACAACGCTTGCTTCTCCACCATGTTCATCAGTTGCGATGCACTGACCCAAGCGCCGGAACTCCCTGCCACCCAACTGACGGACAGCTGCTACTGCGATATGTTCTGCTACTGCTCTAATCTGAGGGAAGCGCCGGAACTCCCCGCCACGGAATTGGCGGCCAGCTGCTACTCTGGCATGTTCGCTGGTTGCACCCAATTGGCTGAGACACCGGAACTGCCTGCCACCCAAATGGCCCGCAGATGCTACAAATCCATGTTCGTCGCCTGCAAGAAAATAACCCACGGACCGATACTGCACTCCAGAAAACTGGCTAAGCAATGCTATGACGGCATGTTCTACGGATGCGACAACCTGGTCGAAGCGCCGGAACTGCCCGCCAACCAACTGGCCGACAGCTGCTATAAGGAGATGTTCGCCTACTGCAAGGGACTGAAAAAGGCGCCGGAACTGAACGCTAAATACTTGGCGAAAGCTTGCTATGCCTATATGTTCAACATGTGCGCAAACCTGGAAGAGGCGCCGGAACTGCCGGCCACCACCATAGCGGATTGCTGCTACTTCTCAATGTTCATGGATTGTACGGGTCTGAAAAAGGCGAACATCAAAGCTAAGGATCTAGCTTACCGTTGCGCCTTGGATATGTTCGCAGGATGCCTAAACCTGTCTGAAATAGAGGTCGATTTCACAGATTGGGGAGAGTATGGACTCTATGCCACCGGTGATTGGGTGGGCAATGTCGGCACATCGGGCACCTTCATCTGCCCGGAAGGTCTGGAAGAGGTGTTCAACTACGACAGGATTCCTGAGGGATGGACGGTAGTCCACAAGGTGGACACGCTTCCTGACGAGCCAGCCAACTACCTGACTTTCACGGCGGAAGAGGACAGCTCCACCATCGGAATCTTTAACATAAACAATGATCCTGACATCCAATACTCACTAGACAACGGAGTGACTTGGACAGTCCTGAACAACAACGAGAAGGTCACACTGGAGAAGAAAGGCGACAAGGTCTTGTTTAGGGGATATAATCCGAAAAGGTTATCTAACAGAGAGAGACAGACAACATTCACAATGACAGGTAAGATCGCCGCAAGCGGTAGCGTCATGAGCCTAATAGACAACAAGGGTACTTGTGATATGATTCCAAGCGACTACTGTTTCAAATCTTTGTTCTCAGGATGTCTCTGCCTCACGAAAGCGCCTGAATTGACAGCAACTATCCTGACAGACTATTGCTACAACTATATGTTTGAATCATGCGGTAGACTCACGGAAGCGCCTGAATTGCCTGCGACCACATTGGCTGAATATTGCTACTACTATATGTTTATAGAGTGTATAAACCTCACACAAGCGCCAGAACTGCCTGCCACAACGTTGGCCCCTGGTTGTTACTATGGCATGTTCACGGCATGCTCCAATCTGGAAAAAGCGCCTTACTTACCGGCTTCGGAAATGGTCGCAGACTGCTATAGGGAACTATTCGATGGGTGCAGTAGACTAAATGAAATACATGTCAACTTCACACAATGGTTCGATTCCACTAGCCTCATTTCTACGCTTGGATGGGTAGGATATGTCGGTGATAGCGGCGTCTTCTTTTGCCCGAAAGAACTGCTGAAAGATTACGGAATAAGCAGAATACCTATTGGATGGGCTGTGCTGAAAGATGACCCGGATGCCCTGGGATTAAAGGTGACGAACCTATCGGATGGCACAAAGATGCTGTGGAACAAACTGGAGGATGCCACCGGTTACAAATTGGTTGTCTACAGAGACTCCGCCATGACGGACACCGCATCGTACGTCACGTACAACAAGGAGGGCGAAATAACGGAGAGCCACCTGCGTGACCTATCTTCCCAGATCGAATATGACCTGTCGCACCTGCATGACGGATTGTATTATTACCAACTGAACGCACTATACGAGGATATAGTCTTCACGACAGCGAAGGGTGAGACAATGGTGAAATCGGCTCCTGTATGGGTCGAGAACACCGCCAACGAGAAGTTGAGGGTCTTCACGCGTGAGGGAAGGATTGTGGTCCAAACCTCCGAACCTGCCGATGTCGTGATATATGATATCTTGGGCAATATCGTTTACCACGCCCAACCAAGCGGCAACGAAATAGTCTCCGACAAGCTCCGCAAAGGCGTCTACATCGTCAAGTGTGGCAAAAAAGCGGCGAAGGTTGTAGTGAAATAGAATAATAAATATAGAATCATTGCCGGGCGGTGTGCGACTAAATTGCACACCGCTCGTCGTTAATAATTGACCTCTCCCCTCTCATCCGCAGATATACCCTCGCCGTGGCCAACACATCCTTCTCGCAATAGACCGCGATGCGCTTCAGATCTCGCTCCTCGTAGAAAACACCCGCCACCTGGCTACCGTCGATATCATCCTTCGGTGTGGGGATGCCCAACACGGCGCATAGGAGCTTCAGCGAGGTGTAATGCTTGTAGTCCCCGAACTTCCACATATCCATCGTGTCCAATAGGCGGACCTCCCACGGCTTCCTTCCCGCAACGTTCAATATCTCAGGCAATTGAATACCATAGATCAACATACGACGGGCGATGAAGGGGAAATCGAACTCCTTCGCATTGTGTCCGCAGAGGTAATGGTTCGGTGTCTGGTAGGAGTGGTTCAGCAGGTCGGCGAAGTCGAGCAACAACTGCCGTTCATCCTCCCCGTAGAAGGATTTCTCCCTGAAAAGGAGCGCTCCCTCCTCCTCGTAGGCAAACCCTACGGAGATGCATACCACCCGTCCGAATTCAGCGAAGATACCCGCCTCATGGTACATGCTCTCGGCCGTACAATCGTCCGTGTAACGTTCGGGCACACGTCGCCTCATCTGCTCCACCTTCTCTTCCCACAGATGCGCCAAAGCGGGGTCCAATTCACTCAACGTGGCCGTCATAGGGGCCGTCTCGATGTCCAAAAACAGAATGTTTTTCAAATCAGGCATAATTTCTCAGTTTTAAATATTTAATAAACAGGTATGATTGAAAGGAAAGGGGGAATGCACGCAAACTTGCATCCCCCCTCGCTATGATACTATTTCTTCTTGGCCTTCATCTTGCGCGTGAGCGTCTGAATGCACTCACGACGTGGGATGATGACGGAGAGTCCCTTGTAATCGATCTCCTCCTTGATGATCTTTATCATCTCGTCATAGTTCTTCTTCAACGGAACGAACACGCGGAGGTGTGCCGGATCCACACCCAAGCCCAAGCAGATACTCTCGATCTTACCCGTACCTTGGGAGTCCTGACCACCCGTCATGGCGGTCGTCTCATTGTCTGAAATCACAACCGTGATGTTAGCGTTCTCATCCACAGCATCCAAAAGACCGGTCATACCGGAGTGCGTGAAGGTGGAGTCTCCGATCACTGCCACAGCCGGGTAGATGCCTGCATCCGCCGCACCCTTCGCCATGGTGATGGAGGCCCCCATGTCCACGCATGAGTTGATCGCCTGATATGGAGGCAACGCACCCAACGTGTAGCAACCGATGTCGCCGAACACCTTGCTGTGCTCGTAGCCGCGGAGCACCTCGTTCAGGGCCTCGTACATGTCACGGTGGCCACATCCTTGGCACATCTGCGGTGGACGCATCTTCACGACGGATGGTATGCTGTAAACAGACTTATGCTCTCTTCCGAAGGCCTTGCCCACGCTGTCTGGATCCAACTCACCCGTGCGTGGCAACGTGCCGTCCAAGCGGCCCATCACCTTCTTCGTCTCGAAGAAGCCCTTCAGCTGGTTCTCCACGAACGGATAACCGTCCTCGATCACCAAGAGGGACTCACACTCGGAGGCCAGTTTGTCGATCATCTTCTTAGGCAACGGGTATTGGGAAACCTTGACAACAGGGTATTCACAACCCTCCGGGTAAACCTCGTTCAAGTAGTTGATACCGATTCCGCAAGCCACCACACCGATCTTCTTGTTGTTTCCGTCGATGTAACGGTTGTATGGTGAATTCTCGGAAGCGGACAATATCTCGCCCTGCATGTCCAACAGATGTTGGTAACGGCGGCGTGCGATGGCTGGCAACAAGACGAACTGACGTGGGTCCGCAGGTACGCTGTTACCGTTCTCCGGCCGCACCTCCTTGCGCTCCACGCCTGAGCGGGAGTGCGCCAAACGGGTGACGATGCGCATCAGGACAGGGTAACCCAACTTCTCGGAGAGGTCAAAACCGTTGTAGGCCATATCGTACGCCTCATGCTGATTGGATGGCTCCAACATAGGGATCATGGCGAAGTTACCATAGAAGCGGGAGTCCTGCTCGTTCTGAGAGGAGTGCATCGACGGATCGTCCGCCGCCAGCACCATCATACCTCCATTCACACCCGTGATGGCGGTGTTCACGAAACAGTCCGCCGCCACGTTCATACCCACATGCTTCATGCAAACCAGCGAACGCTTGCCACCATACGACATGCCTAACGCAGCCTCCATGGCCGTCTTCTCATTGGATGACCAATGACTGTGGATATTACGTTCCTTCGCTTGCTTGGAGTTCTGGATATACTCTGTGATCTCGGTGGAAGGTGTTCCAGGATATGCGTAAACACCTGAAAGTCCACCATCAATCGCCCCTTGGGCAATGGCTTCGTCAGCCAATAACAATTGTTTCATTACTATCGTATCTTTTTATATTCTTTTCTGTAAACGAATCACACCTACAAAATTAGTCTTTTTTAGGCTGAAAGACAAACGAACCCCGCAAGAAAGAGTCATCCGCGGAACTCCAACATGCGGCTGATGTACTTGCCGACAATGTCGAACTCGATGTTCACGACGCTTCCCACCTCGATCTGGCAGAAGTTCGTGTGCTCGTAGGTGTAGGGGATGATGGCCACAGAGAACCCATCCTTCTTGGAGTCACAGACCGTCAGGCTGACTCCGTTCACCGTCACGGATCCCTTCTCGACCGTCACATAGCCCTTCTTGGCCATCTCAGCGTCCATGTCGTATTGGAAGGTGAAATACCAACTGCCCTCCTCGGATTTCTTGCCAACGCACTTCGCCACCTGGTCCACATGTCCCTGCACGATGTGCCCGTCCAACCGTCCGTTCATCACCATGCTGCGCTCCAGATTGACGAGGCTACCCTCCTTGAGGAGCCCGAGGTTCGAGCGACGAAGCGTCTCTTGGATGGCGGTCACCGTATAGGTGTCGGCCGTCTTCTCCACCACCGTCAGGCACACACCGTTATGCGCCACACTCTGGTCTATCTTCAATTCTGACACGAAAGGACAGGTCATCGTGATGTGCAGATTCTCCTGATCTTTTCGTAACGCGACCACCTTGGCCGCCGTCTCTACTATTCCTGAAAACATAATTATATATCTATTTATTTTATATTCAAACAATTAGACTAACGCTCCACGCTCTTCACGCCTCTGATTGCCTTGATCTTCTTGATCACATCCTCCAACACATGCGTGTCCGAAACAGTGACGGTGAGGGTGCCACGGAAGAGGCCGTCGGACGAATCCACGGACATGGCCCGTAACGACACGTTCGTCTCCTTTTGTATCAACGAGGAGATGTTCGTGACAATGCCTATATCGTCCGTACCGGTGACATGCAGGGTGCAGTTGTACTGCGTGCCTGACTTGCCGGCCCACCTCGCCTTGATGAAACGATAGCCGAAGCGGGAGAGCATCTGCGGCGCATTCGGGCAATCCTTCTTGTGTATCTTGATGGTTCCCCTCACGGAGACGAACCCGAAGATGTCGTCGCCATAGATCGGGTTGCAACACTTCGAGAGCGTGTAGAGTATGCCCTGCAGATGATCGTCTATCACCAAGACATCCTCCTTGTTCGGATCCGTGGAGGATGACGAGATATGCTCGAAACCATCCGCGGTACGCACCTCGTCGGGCTTGGCGTCCGTGGAGCACTCCACATAGAGGTCTTTTATCTTTGAGAAGTCTATACTATCCTCCGCCAGACGTTGGTAGAAGATCTGTATCGTGGCACAGCCTATCTTCTTCGCCAACTTAGCGGCGACCCGCTCGTCGTACTCGAGCTTCCAGTTCTTCAGCCTACGTTTGAACAGTTCTTTGCCCAACTCGACGTTGGCAGACTCTTGTTCCTTGAGTATGCGTTTGATGTGCGTCCGCGCCTTGGTCGTCTGCACGAACTCCAACCACTCCTTGTGAACCGTCTGGTTCGAAGCGGTCATGATCTCCACCTGGTCTCCGCTACTCAGCTGGTAACGGATCGGCACGTTCTTACCGTTCACCTTACCGCCTATGCACTTGGAGCCCAAGCCTGAATGGATCATGAAGGCGAAGTCCAACAACGTGGCGCCCTTCGGCAACTGCTTCAACTCGCCGGAAGGGGTGAAGACGAACACCTCCTTGTCGTAGAGATCCAGCTTGAAATCATCCATGTATTCCAAACCGTCCACGTTAGGGTGTTGCAACAGGTCACGCACATTGGCGAGCCAATCGTCAAAGAGGGCTTCCCCCTTCACACCCTTGTACTTGAAGTGGGCGGCGAATCCCTTCTCGGCGATTTCGTCCATGCGTTGCGTGCGTATCTGCACCTCCACCCACTTGCCCTCCGGACCCATCACGGTGGTGTGGAGTGATTCGTAACCATTTGACTTTGGTATAGATAACCAATCCCGCAGACGTTTCGGGTTGGGTTGGTACATGTCCGTGACGATGGAATAGGCTTGCCAACAAGCCGCCTTCTCCTTCTCCAACGGAGTATCTAAAATGATACGGATGGCAAAGATGTCATAGATGTTCTCGAAGACAGTGTTCTGCTTCTTCATCTTGTTCCATATCGAATAGACCGACTTCGTGCGCCCTTTCATCGTGAAGGTGAAGCCAGCCTCCTCCAACCGTTTCTTCACAGGTTCGATAAAGGCCTTGATGTAGGCGTCGCGCTGTTGCTTCGTATCATGTAGTTTGTTGACGATATCCTCGTAGATGGCGGGATTGGTCTGCCTCAGGGAGAGATCTTCGAGTTCCGACTTCACCTTGTAGAGTCCCAGACGATGGGCCAAAGGCGAATAGAGGAAGGATGCCTCCTTGGCGATGCGGTTGCGGCTCTCCTCGTCGTACTGACTCAAATTGCGGATTTGGTAGAGTTGGTTACAGATCAGCACGATTACCACACGGATATCCTCCGCCATGGAGAGCAACAGACGCCTGAAGGCATCCGACTCCACCGGGGGATGGTTCCTGTACAACTCGCCCACCTTGAGCAAGGAGTTGACAAACGTGGCAACCTGCTCACCGAATAGGGTCTGGACAGCCTCGGGGGTGGTCAGCTCGGCAAGCACAGCCTCGTAGAGCAGGACACCGACCACCGGCACCTTGCCCAAATCCACCTCCACCTTGATGATACGGACAATATCCGCCCCCCTACCAATCAATGGATGATTGGTGGCGAACAGACGTGACAACTCCTCCCGCTCCTGCGGAAGCAGGTCGTACGTATCCAATATTTCCTCCAAATTACCCGCCATAGGTATCAATCATCATTTCATCTTTGAGCCCCTCGCCAAGATGATGTACACGAAACATACGTCCGTCAACCAATCTTCCGAGAAGTGCAACTTCTCTTTGTAAGTGCGCACGTTAATGGCGGACTTGATCAGGTCTGGGTTCTTGAAATCAGCCGATGTGACAATCTTATGCACGGACTCCTGAATCATGGACTTCATCCACTTGCGGAAAACCAAAGGGAGACGAAGACCTACCTGCACGTCCAACGAAACCGCCATCATGACATCCTGCATGAGGCTCTGGAACCATACACCGTATGGCTGCAAATCCATCACTTTCTTGCAACATCTCTTGATTGAGTTATCAATCTCCGAGAAGAATGCGTCCGACAATTTGTACTCCTCCTTCATCTTAGACGCCACGAATTTCTTCTCCGCGATGCCAAGACGTCCCTCCGTAGGGATCTTGAACTTCTGCTTCATCACCTTCAACTGTGGCAATTGCTGCAGGTTCATGATGCCCAATGTGGCGGCGGAAGATGCTTGTATATAGACGTTGAGCAACGTGATGAAGTTCTGCACCTTCTCTTTGACGAACTCCTCTTTTTTCTGTTTTCTCGCTTTTAGTACTTCAGACAGTCCCATTTTTATATCATTAATAATTAATTATTTACTTTTTTAACGTACCCCATGTCTCTTCAACAATGGTAATATCGTAGGCTCTTGCCCCCTGAATCGTTTGTAGAGGGTCATCGGATGCTCGCTGCCTCCCTTCTCCAACACCTCATGACGGAAGCGTCCCGCCGTCTCTTGGTCGAATATGCCATGCTCCTGGAACACCGAGAAGGCGTCCGCATCCAACACCTCCGCCCATTTGTAGCTGTAATAGCCGGCGGAATATCCTCCCGAGAAGATATGGTTGAACTGCGTGCTCATCAGCGTGCCTTCCACCTGAGGAAGCGTCTGCGCAGCGCTCCACGCCTCGTTCTCGAAGGCCTTCACATCTCCGTCGAAAGGCTTCTGGATCGTATGCCAACCCATGTCCAACAGGCCGAAGCTCAGCTGGCGCAACGTGGCGTAGCCGATGTTGAAGTTGGCGGCCTTCCTGATCCGCTCGATCAGCTCGGCAGGGATAGGCTCACCGGTCTTGTAATGCACGGCGAATCCATCCAGATACTCTTTCTCGAACGCCCAGTTCTCCATCATCTGGGATGGCAACTCCACGAAGTCACGGTAGACGTTCGTGCCCGCCAGGCTCTCGTAGTGGCACTTGGAGACCATGCCATGGATGGAGTGCCCGAACTCATGGATGAAGGTGGTCAGCTCGTCGAACGTGAGCAGGGACGGCAACGAATCGGTCGGACGGGTGAAGTTCATGACGATGGAGATATGCGGACGCACATCCACACCCTTCTCGTCCACATGCTGGCAGAGGTACTCTGTCATCCATGCGCCTCCCCGCTTTCCGTCACGCGGATGGAAGTCGGTATAGAGCACCGCCAGGAAGGATCCGTCCTTGTCATAGACATCGAAAGCCTCCACCTCCTTGTGGTAGACAGGGATGCTCTCGTTCTTCTTGAAGGTCAAGCCGTAGAGCTTGGTGGCCAAGCCGAACACACCCTTCTTCACATGCTCCAGTTCGAAGTATGGACGGAGCAGTTCGTCATTGATGCTATATTTCTCGTCACGTAGTTTCTCTGAGTAGAAGGACCAGTCCCAAGGCATGATCTCGAAGTCGGCGCCATGCGCTTTGGCATAGGCCTGCACCTCCGCGATCTCCGCCTTCGCCGTAGGCTTATAGGCCTCCAAAAGGTCATTCAGCAGTTTGTAGACGTTCTCCTTGTTCTCCGCCATGCGGTAGCGCAACACACGGGCCGCATAGTCCTCGTAACCCATCAGGTTCGCCAACTCCAGGCGGGCGTTCACGATATCCTTCACCACCTGACGGTTGTCCAAATCACCCTCCGTGGCTTTGGTGTTGTAGGCCATATAGAGCTGCTTACGCAACGCACGGTTCTCAGCGTACTTCATGAATGGGGCATAGCTTGGGTAGGTCAGGTCGAAGATCCAACCCGTCACGTTGTTGTCCTTCGCCTTCTTCGCCGCAGCCTCAACGATGGCAGGAGGCAAGCCGGCCAGATCCGCAGAATCGGTGATGGTCAGTTTATAGGCGTTCGTGGCGTTCAAGACATTCTGTCCATACTTCAGCGTCAGGAGGGACAAGCGCTTGCTGAGCTCGCGGAACTTCTCCTTGCCCTCTTCCGAGAGCGTCGCACCGTTCTTCTCGAACGATTCGTAGGTCTTCGTCAGCAACATCTGCTGCTCCGCCGTCAGCCCCAACGAATCCTTTTGCTGGTAAACCGCCTTGACCCGCTCGAACAGGGCAGCGTTCAACGTCACGTTGTTGGAGTGCTCCGTCTCCAACGGAGAGATCTCCTCGGAGAGACTGTCCATTTTGGCGCAGGTCTCGGCCTCCAACAGATTGTAGAAAACATATTGGATACGGTTAAGGAACGCACCGGAGCGCTCCAACGCCACGATCGTGTTCTCGAACGTGGGCGCTTCGGGGTTCTTCACAATAGCGTCGATCTCCTCGTCATGAAGACGAATCGCCTCTTTCACCGCAGGTAAATAATCATCCAACTTGACCTTGTCGAAAGGGAAGGTCTCATGCGGAGTACCATACTCCGCCTTCAAAAAAATATTATCTATCATTTCAGTTTTATTTTCTTTCACATCACACGATGAGAGGAGGGGCAACGCACATACGGCGGAGGCTATGACCAACCTCTTCCCCACTTCACCGATCCTTGTAATCATTAAGTGTCCCATCATAGATCCATCACCAATTTATCGCCCGACACGCTCATCAACGACTCACGTATGTTCAGGGTATATTCCCACACGGAAGCGAACTCATCGAGCTGCTCCAGCTTGAACGTCTCCTGCCCTGCTCGGTCCACCATGTCGAAGAACGTGGCGACCGTGATACGATTGACATCCATGGCCGGCATGTACGCGTCCCGCTCGTCTATCCGCACCTCCGTGAGGATTCCCGCCTTGCACAACCGACGCACGATGACGGAGGCCAAGCGCAAAGGAATACGGTATTTATCGGACATCTCATTCAGTGTCATAGGCGACTCGCCTTCCCGGAACCGCTTCGCCACAATCTTGGTGACGGACAAAAGCACGAACTCGAAATAGCGGTGGCTGATGGATTTCACATCCTTCTCGAACTCGAAGTTACGGACGTTCTGCAAGGCGAAGGAGATCTCCGCACCGAACAGCACGATCATCCACGTCGTCTGGATGAACAACAGGGCGAACGGTATGGCCGCCAAACCACCATACACGGCGTTGTAGGAGGTCATCATCGTCTGCAAATAGACGTAGACCCACTTGAACGCGAAGAAGGTGATGCAGGAAAAGGCACCCGCCACCATGGCCGCGGTGAACCTCACCTTCGTGTTAGGCATCACCACGTAGATCATCGTGAAGACCACCCACGACACCAAGTAAGGCATCACGGCCAACACGATCTTCAGCGTCGGCGAGATGATATACGAACCATCAAAGACACCCAGCGCATGGTTGAAGTAGAACGAGATACCATTGGAGACCAGCACGAAGATCGGAATGACCAACAGCAGGGAGATGTAGTCGGTGAAACGACGGATGTAGTTCCTGTTCTTGGTGATGTACCATATCTCGTTGAACGACATCTCAATCTGCGAGAAGACCTTCATGACGGACCATAGCAACACGCAGATACCGATGCCGACGAAGGCGCCGCCCGTGGCGTTGTTCAGATAGTTCTCCACAAAATTCAGCACCACCTGCACCAGCTCCTGGTGGGAGGCGTAGCGGTTGTGCAACATGTCGACGATGTAGGTGTCGAGCCCGAAGCCCCTCGCCATGCCGAACACGAAGGCGAGCAACGGCACCAGGGCGAAGACGGAGTAGTAGGTCAATGCGGAGGCGCGGACCGGCATCTTCCCCTTGACGAAGTTCTGGATGGAGAGGACGAGCGTCTTCGCGAAGAGCATAAGGTATCCTCGCTTGCCTTGCTCGTCGTGTATGGTGGTCCGCCAAATATCAATGGTGACGAACTTCACCTGATCCACAATAAACCGTATGATTTTTTTCATACGCAATTAGCATATCTATGCACGATGGAGATCTGTCACAGAGACTGACAAATCGTCACACCATGGTGTTACACAAAAAAGAGAGTAGGCGTATAAGCCGAGTTCTGTACCCGCGGACGGGCGTTTGTCATTAATCTAGGACTTATGTCACCATAAGCCTCAAGCAATCTACCCCCCGACATCGGACGGGCAGCCCTACATGCGTCGGTATATTCGATCTTACAACCCGCGACTCGCACAGCTCCCACTGTCACCAGCGGGACTGGTGGGCTCTTACCCCACCTTCTCACCCTTACCTGCAAGCAGGCGGTCATTCTCTTCTGCGATAGTTCACCCTCACGGACGACTTTCTGTTAGGAAGCGCGGCGCCCTCTGTTGCCCGGACTTTCCTCTGACGTTGCCGCCAGCGACAAACCCTCCTACTCTACTCCGCAAAAATAAGCATTTTTTCCTTATGACACTGACAATTTTTCACATTTTGCACAGATTAATTCATCATCAAACGTTAAAAACGAACGGTTGATGTTAAATCAGTTTAAATACCTACCGACTCGCACAAATTTGCATAATATTTGTACGTTATTTCAACGGAGCGGGAGTTGATTTTCTTCCCTCCAAATGGATTATAAAACGTAATAAAAACTTAAGGATATGAAACACTTGAAAACAATTGGCACCGTATTGGCGGTGACCGCTCTAAGCGCAGGGGTCTCTTGCTTCTGCTACAAGAAGTTCGGTCCACAAGAGACCATCATCGTGGAAAAAACGACACCCGCGCAACACGCTTCCTACAACAAGGGGGGCATGGTGGACTTCACCGAGGCGGCCGAGACTTCCGTCAACGCTGTGGTCCACGTGATGACCGTCATCGAGACCAAACAGACCAGCTACAACTACGACCCGTTCCTGGAGTTCTTCTTCGGCGAACGCGGCAACCAACGCCAACAGCCTCGGCAACAACAGATGGGCTCGGGCTCGGGCGTCATCCTCTCGCAGGATGGCTACATCGTGACCAACAACCACGTGGTGGACGGTTCGGACAACGTGACGGTCGTCCTCAACGACAAGCGTGAGTTCAAGGCTACCATCGTGGGCACGGACCCGAACACGGACCTCGCCTTGCTGAAGATAGACGCGAAGGACCTCCCTACCCTCACCGTGGGCAACTCGGACGACCTGAAGGTGGGCGAATGGGTCTTGGCGGTGGGCAACCCGTTCAACCTGACCTCCACCGTCACAGCCGGCATCGTCAGCGCCAAGGCGCGTAACATCAACATCCTCACCTCCGACATGAAGATCGAGTCGTTCATACAGACGGATGCGGCGGTCAACCCTGGCAACAGTGGCGGCGCCTTGGTGAACACACGTGGCGAACTGGTCGGCATCAATGCGGCCATCGCCTCCCAGACCGGCTCCTACTCGGGCTACTCCTTCGCCATCCCTACCAGCATCATGAGCAAGGTGGTGGCCGACCTGAAGGAGTTCGGCACCGTGCAGAGGGCGCTCCTCGGCGTGCAGATCCAAGACATCAACGCTGAATTCGCCAAGGAGAAGGGCTTGGAGGTGCTCGAAGGCGCCTACGTGGCCGCCGTCAGCGAGAACAGCGCGGCAGAAGAGGCGGGCATCAAGAAGGGAGATATCATCACCCACATCAATGGCAACAAGGTGAAGAGCGTTTCGGAAACGCAAGACCAGATCAGCCGATTCAGACCGGGAGACAAGGTGGAGATCATCTACCTCAGGGATAACAAGTCCAAGAAAGCTACAGTGACCCTCAAGAACGTGAACGGTGACACCGAGATGATCAAACAGGTATCCGCCAACGAATTGGGCGCTACGCTTACCCCTCTGAGCAAACAGAAGCTGCAGCAGTACGGACTCAACAACGGACTGGAGGTCTCCAAGGTGATGAGAGGCGGTAAATTCAACCGCGCGGGCATCCCGAACGGCTACATCATCGTCAGGATGAACAACCTCGTAGTGAACAGCCAGGCAGACGTGGACAGGATCGTCAGCAGCATCTCCAAGCAAGAGGAGAAAGCGCTCTTCATCTCAGGTATCCTCCCGAACGGAAAGGTGGTCTATTATGCGGTGGATATGAACTAAGCGGTAGAAATAGCTTTTTATAAACTACATATCAAAACAACGTGATGTGAATAGCCCAGGGCGTCATGCCTTGGGCTATTTATTTGTTGGTCACATTCCTCCCGTCATCCTTTTCAGGTGGCAAAATGCGACCTCGTTGGTCTCCGTGTTCCGAAGATGCAGTCCGTTTCCTTCGCAATGGCTGAAGAATTCACAATCCTTGCAGATACCCGTCTTGGCCCAGGAGCGGTCTCTCATGATCTGGTATCGGTTTTGCCACACCTCCGCGAAATTGTCCGTATAGATGTTACCTTGGATGAAACGATCCCTCAGGTCAGGGCAGGCGGATATGCTTCCATCCACAAGGATGGAGCCTATATTGATTCCAGCCCGGCAGAAGAACGGATTGTCCCTGACACGGCTTTCATAATCGCCCAGGAAACCTTCGCAACCGTAGTTAGCCCTTATCTTCCCCTCCTTCCTCGTCTCCTCGATAAAATCGAAGACCGCCTTGAATTTATCGTCAGGCAACTGCAGTCCCGGATTATCCGCGGCCCGCCCGATAGGGAAGATCGTCGCGACCCTCCAATTCCTCACGCCACAACCGATCAGCAACTGCTTGATTTGTGGGAGTTCATCGAAGTTCCGATTGTTGACGCACGTCAGCACATCAAACTTGAGGTCCGTCCGCGGGAGCATCCTGATGGCGTTGACGGCACGGTCATAGGAGAGGTCGTTTTGCCGCAACCAATTGTGCGAATCCTTCAGTCCGTCAAGGCTGACCGTGCACGAGCGCATGCCCGCACGGAGCAGGGATTCCAGCCGCTCTTCCGTCAGCAGATAGCCGTTGGTGACGATGCCCCAAGGGAAACCGAGCTTGTACAACTCAATTCCGGCCTGTTCCAGGTCCTTGCGGACGAGAGCCTCTCCGCCCGTGAAGACGATCTGGGTATGGTTCGGCTCAACAATAGGGACGATCTGCTTGATGGCCTTGAGGAAATCCTCCACCGGCATATCTTTGACGTCGGACATCTGCCGGCAATCACTGCCACAATGCAGACAGTTCAACGTGCAACGCAGCGTGCATTCCCAGAAAATATAGGTCAGTTTATGATCCTTCGCCACACTGTGCCGATACATATCGAACAACCTGAGAGCGAGCCTCTTCTTCAACGGAATCTTTTTCGGATTATCCATATCCTCTCTTTTTTATTTAATCAATCACCCACCCGACTGCCTTCATGGCAAAAAAACATCAGTCATCCAAAGGTTCGGGTGACTGATGCGATGGTACGTGCTAATAATTCTACGATTTATTAAACATGCAAAATAAGCTATCTAAGGAGAATGCGCCCGCACTATTTCTTCAAGAAACGGGCAGCCAGTTTCTTATCTCCGGAAACGACGGTCAACAAGTAATTTCCGCTCTTCAGATTGCCCACGTAAAGGCTCTCTCCGCTCGGAACAGAGGCGCTCAACATCTGTTCGCCGCTCAAAGTATAGATGGCGACATTGGTGCTTTCCTCCCCTGTCAAGTTGAACCACAAATAATTCTCCACCGGGTTAGAGATCAAAAGGATTTTCTCCGCGGCTTCATCATTCACACCCGTCGTATTCGGGCGACCGAATATGATTTGCCCAGTCTCTCCCTCATCCCCAAGGACGATGGTCATTTCTTTATCATATACGCCACGGTAAAACGGGTCACCGCTTGGAGAATCAGGCATAACGAACTCGTCCTTGTACTCCTCTTCCATGATAGTGTCACAAGCGGATGAGATGTCATTCGTAGCCGATATCCTAATATCGCACCATGGAGCTGTCTTATATTCAAACACAAACTTTCCATCCTCGTCCGTCATCACAGGCGGGAATGCGCCGTTCTGGCAATGAGTGACTTGCACACTCACATTCTTTATCGGGTTGCCGTACTTGTCCGTGACATTACCTCTGAACCTGAAATCCGCGGAAGGACATCCGTAAAGCGCAATTAAATCTCTTTCAGGATTATACTCCTCCACAGTTTCAAAGTCATTTATACGGCTACTCCTATCCACCTCTTTCCCCGTCGCTTGTCCATGCACGGTGATAAAACCCATAGACGACAACAAAGAGACGATGGCTCTTCTGATGATTGATCTTGCTTGTAGTGAAATTTTCTTCATAACAACATTTTTTTAACACATAAGTTAATTTCAACCGAAGTCAAAACACAAATTGCGCATTAATTACCCCATGGTGACTCTACCGGATTGTGCCATTCTACCCTATTCTCTCAATTCATTCCCTATCATGTAAACACGAATCACCAGCAATCATGTCCAATCGAGTTTATGAACATCACACAAAAATAAATCGTTTTTTTATAAAATCCAATCATTTTCGCATAAAGATGCAATTGGTCTGCTTGGCCGGCCCTCTATTTTCACCTGTCTATGGGAACCGACGGTCACGTAGAGACGATAGAAAACGCATTCCACACCTTGCCCCATAGGGGCTTTCTATGAATAGGAAAGACGCACAGCACCAGATAAAAATGATAAACCTAAGATAATTCATTCCCCCAAAAATCTAGATTCCAAAATAGTAAATCGTAAATCCCTAAATCGCCATCCCCGAAATTTTTGATTCTAAATTTTTAACTCTTAATTCTTAATTCCCTATATTTGTACGTGCATAATCGCAAAACAAATTTCATCTCGGAAGAAGAGATAAATAGAGGTTGTCCCGTCTGGAGGAACCGACGGTCACGTAGAGACGATGTGTACATTGTCTCCACCAAACAAAACAGATAATTTTATCCAGATAATAATTTCATTAACAAACAAAAAACATTACAACAAAAAACAGATAATAAATATTTTAGTTAACATATTGTAAAACATAGCGTTTGCTATTTAATCTGAAACGTTCGGAAACCTGGCAGTAGAAGAACAGATTTGAGGATAAATAAGCAAATGCCTGCGTGCATACGTGGGCATTTCTTATCTCAAATCTGTAGGTCATGCCAGGTACCTCGAACGTTGGATAAGGAATTGTCCCACGTTCTTTTTGTATATAGAGGTATCTGGCATGGCTTTCGTTTTTTAGACAAATAGCATTCGTATTCACAACTCGATGGAGATGAAATACGAATCAACTTTTAATGCAATCGATGCCATTCTGCGCAACGAGGCGGGATGCAGCAACGAACTCGATTATATAGAGCAGACTTCGTGGTTGCTCTTTTTGAAATACCTCGACGACCTTGAAACGGAGCGCGAAGACGAAGCCGCACTCAACGGCAAGGAATACCGCCGCATTATCACCGGCTTCAACCGTTGGAACGCTTGGGCTGCCCCAAAAACCGCAAAGGGTGAACTCGACGTTATCAACGCAATGACCGGCGACGACCTTGTGGAATTTGTTAACCAAAAACTCTTTCCTTCGCTCAAACACTTCAAAGATACCGCCGTGTCGCCCGACACGCTTGAATACAAGATTGGCGAGATATTCAGCGAACTCCGCAACAAGGTGAGCAGCGGATACAATATGCGCGAGATTATCAACAAGATAGATTCGCTGCATTTTCAGTCTGCCGACGACAAGCACGAAATGACCGTACTGTATGAAGACAAAATAAAACGTATGGGCAATGCCGGACGCAACGGTGGCGAATACTACACGCCTCGTCCGCTCATCCGTACCATCGTCAAAGTGGTGAACCCGCGCATTGGCGAAACCGTTTACGACCCGGCTTGCGGCTCGGCGGGCTTCCTCTGCGAGGCGTTCAATTATATGCAAGAACAGGTACATTCGGTGAGCGATTCCGACACCTTGCAAAAGTCAACATTCTTTGGCAAGGAGAAAAAGGGATTGCCCTACATCATTGCCACAATGAATATGATTTTTCACGGCGTGGCTGCGCCCAACATCGTTCGCGGCAACACACTTACCGAAAACCTCGCCGCCATTCAGCAACGCGACCGCAAAGACATCATCCTTGCCAATCCGCCATTTGGAGGCAGCGAACGCGCCGAAGTGCTTCAAAATTTTGACATCCGCACCAGCGAAACGGCGTATATGTTTATGCAGCATTTTATCAAGATGCTCAAAGTAAACGGACGCGCTGGCATTGTAATCAAAAACACGTTTTTGAGCAATGGCGATGCCGCATCCCTGCGTCGCAAACTACTCGAAGAATGTAATTTGCACACCATTCTCGACCTTCCGCAAGGAGTTTTCCAAGGCGCGGGCGTAAAAACCGTGGTGCTGTTTTTCTCCAAAGGCGAGCCGACACAAAAAATTTGGTATTACCAACTCAACCTCAGCCGCACCCTTGGCAAAACAAATCCGCTCACCGAAGCCGACCTTGAAGATTTTGTAACATTACAGAAAACCAAATCCGAAAGCGAAAACTCTTGGACGCTCAATGTTGCCGACCTTGGCGACGACTGCGACCTTTCTGTCAAAAATCCCAACAAACCCGAAATTGTTGACAACCGCACCGCCGCCGACATTCTCGGCACCATCGCCGACCTCAACAGCGATTCCGCAAGATTGATTAACGAAATAAAGGAGATGCTATGAAAGAAGGATGGAAATATATGAAGTTGGGTGAGGTTTGCGAGATATTGAACGGATTTGCATTCAAAAGTTCCAACTATGTAGATTGTGGCATAAGAATTATAAGAATAACAAACGTACAAAAAGGTATTATAGTCGACAATTCACCTAAATACTATCCATTGTCTGAGGAAAGCAATTTGAATAAATACATTCTTAAAAAGAATGATTTATTAATGTCTTTGACTGGAAATGTAGGTAGAGTGGGACTTTTGCCAACAGGACTTACGCCAGCAGCACTAAACCAGCGAGTTGCTTGTATTAGAATGAAGAACGATAATTTATCAAAAACTTTTCTGTTCCATTATTTAAATTCTAATTCATTTGAGCAATTGTGTATAGAAAATGCTTCAGGGGCTGCACAATTGAACTTGAGTACAGTTTGGCTTTCCAATGTTCAAATTCCCGTTCCTCCTATTTCCGACCAGCAGCGCATTGTTTCCTATCTTGATGCCGAGTTTGCGAAGATAGAAGCCCTTAAAGCCAATGCCGAAAAGCAACTGCAAGCCGCCAAAGATTTGTTTCAAGCCGCTCTAAAAGAGTTGTTGACACCGAAAGAAGGATGGAAAATGAAAACAATTGATTCTTTGCAAACTGATATGTATCGAGGTTCGGGAATAACTCGGGAACAAATAAGGTTAGAGGGTGTTCCTTGTGTTCGTTATGGCGAAATTTACACTACATATAATTATTGGTTTGAAGAATGTGTTTCTCATACAGATGAGCAAATTATTAATTCAAAAAAATACTTTGAACACGGAGATATTTTGTTTGCTATAACAGGAGAAAGCGTTGAAGATATAGGCAAAAGTATTGCATATTTGGGACATAATAAGTGTTTGGCAGGCGGAGATATTATTGTTATGAAACACAATCAAAATCCTAAATATCTTGCTTATGCTCTATCAACCCCCGATGCTATTGCACAAAAAGGATTTGGCAAAACAAAATTGAAAGTTGTACACACAAATGCACCATCATTGAAAGCAATAGTATTACCAATTCCGACACTTCCCGAGCAGCAACGCATCGCCGACCGCCTCGACGCCCTCTCTGCCAATGTGAAAGCATTGCAAACTAACTACACCGAAACCATAACCCTCTGCAACGACCTGAAACAGGCGTTGCTGAAAAAGGTGTTTGAGGAGGATGGATGATTTATTCCCTCATAAAAGTGTGTTTTTTTGAAATTATTCCCTCATAAAAGTGTAGATTTTTCGATTTATTCCCTCATAAAAGTGTAGATTTTTGAAATTATTCCCTCATAAAAATGTAGTGGAAGCTATATAAAAAGAATGTATTATTCTGTAAATCAATAGATTAAAATAATTACCATGGACGAATCAACAACACGCCGCAAAAAGATCGATCCAGCCCTTTATTCCGTGGGCTGGGAACAGGTGCCCGACAGCCAAATCCTCAATGAGCAACGTGCTTATGTCATTGCTCCGGGACGAGTGGAGAAGCTAAAAGCCCGCCATCCTAAAAAAGTGGATTACATCCTTGAATACAAAGGCATAAAACTGGCCGTTGTGGAAGCTAAGTCGGACGAGACGGATGTGTCGGTGGGTGTGCCGCAAGCCAAGCAGTACGCCGAGATGTTGCAGATTCGCTACGCCTATTCCACCAACGGCGATAGCATCTATTTCATAGATATGGGTGTGAGAGATGCTAAGGGTGAATATATTGTCCCTTCCACCGAAGGTTTTATAGATAAATTTCCATCCCCGCAGGAGTTGTGGCAGATGACCTTCCCTGAGGATAACGAATGGCGCGATAAGTTCAATTTGCAACCGATGAACCGTGATAGCGGTCGTGAGCCACGATACTATCAGGTGAATGCCATTAACAACGTGCTGAATGCCGTTGCTCGCGGTCAAAAGCATATTTTACTCACCATGGCAACTGGTACGGGCAAGACATACACGGCTTTTCAGATCTGTTGGAAACTGTTTCAGACCAAATGGAACCTGCATGGAACCGACCAACGTCCACGTATCCTCTTCATCGCCGACCGAAACATACTCGCCAACCAGGCTGTCAACGATTTTGAACAGTTCCCAGAAGATGCCATGGTGCGCATCACACCCGATGAACTGCATAAAAACCATGATAAGGTGCCAACGGCAAGACATCTCTATTTTACCATCTTCCAGACCTTCATGTGTGCCGATGAGAGCGGTGAGCCGTACTACAAGCAATATCCGGCAGATTTCTTCGATTTCATCATAATAGACGAATGTCATCGCGGCGGTGCGAACGACGAGAGCCAATGGCGCGAACTGATGGATTACTTCTCGTTTGCATATCAACTCGGTATGACCGCCACGCCGCGCCGTCAAGACAACGCCAATACATATAAGTATTTCGGCAACCCCGTCTATTCCTATTCGCTCAAGCAAGGCATTGCAGACGGTTACCTGACGCCATTCCGTGTGCGAATTTCGGAAAGTAACATCGATGAGTATGTTTACGATTCTGATGATGAGGTAGAAGGCGAAATAGACACCGAAAAAACCTACACGGAAAGTGATTTCTATAATGGCAAGATAGAGATTCGCCAACGAGACGAACATCGTGTAAAGGAGCTGTTGTCACAAATAAATCCAGATGAAAAGACGATTGTCTTCTGTGCCACACAATTGCATGCACACATCATCCGTGATATGATCAATCAGTATAAGAAGAGTCCTGCGTCCAATTATTGCGAGCGTGTCACCGCCGATGATGGATCGGAGGGTGAAGAGACCCTGAAACTCTTCCAAGACAACGAGCGGAAGTTACCCACCATCCTTACTACGTCGCAGAAGCTCTCCACAGGCGTGGATGCCCGCAATGTGCGCAACATCGTGCTGATGCGTCCCGTGAACAACATGGTGGAATTCAAGCAAATCATCGGTCGAGGCACCCGCCTTTTCGACGACAAATACTACTTCACCATCTACGACTTTGTGGGCGCAAGCAAGAACTTCCAAGATGCCGAGTGGGACGGTGACCCGTTCTGCCCTGTATGTGGCAACTATCCATGCACATGCGGCAGACATAAGCCCTACGCAGTACCAGACGAGGGATCCGTGTCGCCTGTCAAAGACGATTCACTGATCGACTTTCCCATCCCATGTCCCGTCTGCGGACACATGCCCTGCACATGCGATGGTGGAGGCAAGCAGAAAAAGAAGATAACAGTTCGTCTTTCAAACAAGCGGACAATTGAACTGCGAACGAAGTGGACAGAGAAGTTCCAGTACGGAGACAAACTTATTTCGATAGAAGAACTGATACAAGAACTTTTTGGTCGCCTTCCATCATTTTTCAGCGGGCCAGAGGATTTGCGTAAGCAGTGGGAACACCCTGACACACGTCAGGCATTGCTCGAACACCTTGAGCAAGAAGGTTTCCATGAAGATAAATTACAGGCCATACAGCGTGTGATGGGACGTGAGGATTGCGACCTGCTTGACGTACTGGAGTATATCGCCTACGAGACCACCCCGATGGAGCGTGAAAAACGAGTCGAAATGGTGCGTAACGATTATTACAAGAAGCAAAACGCCGCCCAGAAAGTATTCGTCGATTTTCTCTTGGAACAATATTTACGGAATAGTTACAGAGAGCTCACAACCAATAATTTAGCAACATTAATCAACATGAAATACGGCACCATAAACGATGCGAAGTCTAATCTGAACATGGACGTAAGCCAAATACGCCAGCAATATTTCGAGTTCCAGAAGCAATTGTATCGTTGGGCATAAGGTTGTGACATGACAGAAGAAAAACATTTTCAAGACACATGCATCACATGGGGACGATGCGAAAGGAAACCCCACTGGGGTATGGAGTGCGAGATTTAACAGAAACGCATTCCACACCTTGCCCCATAGGGGCTTTCTATAAATAGGAAAGACGCACAGCACCTAATGCGATAAGCGAGACGACCACACACAATCCGTCCATTTTTTCTCCCCTAAAAGATGAACAATCCATTTTTTTTCGTATCTTTGCGTTCCGAAATTTTCATTTAAGTGAGGAGAAAAGCTAAATGAGACAGTTAAAGATTACAAAATCAATCACGAACAGAGAGAGTGCCTCCCTGGACAAGTACCTTCAGGAAATCGGACGTGAAGACCTGATCACCGTCGAGGAGGAAGTCGAGTTAGCGCAAAGGATCAAGAAAGGTGACCGCCGCGCATTGGAGAAACTGACACGCGCCAACCTCCGTTTCGTGGTTTCTGTTGCTAAGCAGTACCAAAACCAAGGATTGAGTTTGCCTGACCTCATCAACGAGGGTAACCTGGGTTTGATCAAAGCCGCCGAGAAATTCGACGAGACAAGGGGTTTCAAGTTCATCTCTTACGCCGTGTGGTGGATCCGCCAATCCATCCTTCAGGCATTGGCTGAACAGTCTAGAATCGTCCGCCTGCCCCTCAACCAGGTGGGCTCACTCAATAAAATCAACAAGGCGCTCTCACAATTCGAGCAAGAGAACGAGAGACGTCCTTCCACCGAAGAGGTGGCCGGCATTTTGGACATGCCTGTGGACAAGATCTCCGACGCCATGAAGATCTCCGGCCGTCATATCTCCGTGGACGCTCCATTCGTGGAGGGCGAGGACAACAGCCTCTTGGACGTGCTGGTGAACGATGATTCTCCAATTGCGGACAAATCCCTCATCAACGAGTCTTTGTCCAGAGAGATCGACAGAGCCCTCTCCACCCTTACCGAAAGGGAGAGCGAAATCATCAAGATGTTCTTCGGTATCGGTTACCAGGAGATGACCCTCGAAGAGATCGGCGAGAACTTCGGTCTGACCCGTGAGCGTGTCCGCCAAATCAAGGAGAAGGCTATCCGCCGCCTCAGACAAAATTCAAGAAGCAAATTGCTGAAGTCTTATTTGGGATAATAGGGATTTCACGACAAATAAAAACCCAGCACCTTCTCGGTTGCTGGGTTTATTTTTTCACATTCCAGTATAATCAATATAAAAGCGGTAACTAATCGGATATCTTCATCACACCCATGTTACTAGGAGAAGTACTCCATTGCACCTGCCAAACCCGACCATCAACCTGATCTATTAAAATAAAGTTCCACATATTCTCCGTTGGAATTAATTTAAAACGACCTTTTATCCGTTGTTCATCATTCCACAATAAACCAGAAGAATTCACTGGAATTTGTATTCTATTTTCGTCCGTTAATCCATATTGGACAACCCAGACTTGGCCTGTAATTGTATTTAACTTCAAAAAATTCCACATGTTTTTCGTTGGATACATCTCATAGGATGGCTCATCTATTGCAACCACACTCTTTTTAGGTGTTTTAGGAGGAACATTTGAAGGCTTATTTTGTCCCACTGCAACTATAGAAAGCAATGTAAATAAGACCCAAAGAAAAGATTTCATATGTAGTTAAATTATATAGTTTAATTCTTGCTCTTACACCACTCACGGATTCCACACTCACCGCACTTCGGGTTCTTGGCCGTGCAGACATACCGTCCGTGCAACAGCAGCCAATGATGAGCGTTGCCTAATATGTCATGAGGGATATGCTTCACAAGGATCTTCTCGGTCTGCTCCGGCGTCTTGGATTGGTTCGTCAACCCGATACGGTTGGAGACACGGAAGACGTGCGTATCGACAGGCATGGCTGGCTGACCGAAGGCCACGGTCAACATCACATTGGCCGTCTTCCGCCCAACACCCGGCAGACGGGTCAGCTCCTCCATCGTGCAGGGGATCTCCCCATTGAAGTCGGAAACGACCATCTTTGCCATCGACAAAATATGTTCAGCCTTGGAATTAGGGTACGATATGCTCTTCACCAACGACAACACCTCGTCGAACGTGCCTTCCGACAAGGCGAAAGCATCCGGGAAACGTTCAAAGAAGGCGGGGGTGACCATGTTCACCCGCTTGTCCGTGCACTGGGCGGAAAGCATCACCGCCACCAGTAATTCATAGGGATTCCGGAAGTTCAGTTCGCTCTCCGCATCCCGCATGTTCGTTTGGAACCATGCGAGCACCTTCGCATACCGTTCGGAGACCGTCATCTACGCACTACTTTTTAAGCAAACCGGTGCACTCGATCACATTCACCACATAATCGCCCAACTTCTCACACTCGGAGATCAAGTCCATATAGTAGACACCCAGTTGGTAATTGTACAAGCGGTTATTGATGTCATCCACGTTCTGGTTCTTCAGTTGCTTGCGGTAGTTGTTGATTTCATTCTCCACATTCATGGACTTGTTCACATCCGCCACACTGACGTCAGGCGACTTCACGATGTACTCCATCTGCGTCAGGGATTGGTCCACCAACTCGAACATGTTATGCACATGCTCATACTGCTTCTCTGTGAAATCCTCATTCGGCGAGTTCTGCCTCCTGCGGCGGATGGTGCGCGCCAAGTTGTAGCAGCTGTCGCCGATGCTCTCCAACTCCGACACCTGCTTCATCATGTGCTGGATCTCCGTCTTACTCTCCGCGCTCAATCGACCCTCGGAGACCTTGTTCAGGTAATCCGCGATCTGCACCTCCATATTGTCCGTGATGTTCTCGTACTTCTCGATGCGGGTGAAGAGCTTATTGAAATCCTCGCCCTTCTCCGTGTGCAACAGCTCCGGCACGAAGCGGAACATCTTATGGCAACGGGTGGCGAAGACATTCACCTCCTTCTTAGCCTCCAGGATGGAGAGCTCGGCAGTGGAGAGCAAACCGCCACCGATGTAGGTGAGGCGGGACTCGTCCTCCTCCGTGTTCGCCTTCGGAGAGATGATCTTGCACACCAAACGCTCCAACGGCTTGATGAACCATATCAGGATCAATACGTTACATACGTTAAAGGAGGTATGGAAGGCAGCCAGCACGACCGTCAGGATAGACTTGTCCTGCATTTGCGAATGAGGGTCGCAACCCACCATCCAGCAGACGAAATCCACGAAATGAGGGAAGATGGAGAAGATCCAGATCACACCGAACACGTTGAAGACCATGTGCGCCATGGCGGCACGTCTGGCCTGCGTGGAAGCCGAGAGCGCCACCACATTAGAGGTGACCGTCGTACCGATGTTCTCACCCATCACCAAGGCGATACCCATGTAGATGTCCAGCACACCCGCCGAACAAAGCGTCATGGTGATGGCCATGATGGCCGCGGAGCTCTGCACGGAGCAGGTCAACACGCCTCCGATGAATAAAAAAAGGAGATACGAACCGTACCCCCAGCTGCTTAATTTTCCGAAAAACTCCTGCACCGCCACATTCTGGTCGAGGTGCATGCCCTTAGCGTTCGCACTCAGCGTCGTCAGTCCGAGGAGCAACAACGCGAGACCCATGATGAACTCGCCCATGTTCCTCCGTTTATTGGAGTAGATGCAGGCGATACCCACCACGATGGCCGCATAGACCACATACTGCATGTAATTACCGCTACCTCCCAAAACCATGATCCAAGCGGTGGCGGTCGTACCGATGTTGGCACCCATGATGACCGAGATCGCCTGCGACAGCGTGAGCAAACCTGCACTCACGAAACTGACCGTCATGACAGTCGTGGCGGTGGAAGACTGGATAGATGTCGTTATGAACGCACCGGTCAAAAGACCAGTGAAACGATTGGTTGTCATCTTGCCGAGGACTTGGCGCAATTTGCTGCCGGCCATCTTCTGCAACCCCTCGCTCATCACTTTCATACCGTACATGAGCAAAGCCACAGAACCCGCAAGAACTAATAATGGCAAGTAATCCATAAGTATGTAATAAGAAACACTATTTCTTCAAATGACAGTTTCGACCGACACGCTTGAAAACCTAATACACGTCATCGAAAAGATCACCGCGAATTTACATATTTTTTTCATAGGGACATTCCCCCAACCCGCTCATTTCAGGGAAAAATCATTATTTTTCATCAAAAAGAGCAAATACGGAAATCATCAAATCCTTAGCACACACGAGAAGAGACCATCATCCGAACATCGCTCCAACAGATCGAAACAGGCGAAAATCGGGGCAAAAACAGAGCATCGACCGCAAAAAACATCGCTCCAAGGATTACGCAATCGTAACCGGCAGAAACAGAAGAAAAAAAGAGACAAATATTTGACAATAACAGCCCCATTTCGTAAGTTTGCGCAAATAAACGTTTGTCAAAAACAAATTCACATGAAGAAAAAAGGATTACTAGCTACTCTCTGCTTATTAGCAGTATCAACCGCCTCATTCGCGGAATCAGTCATACTAAAGCCAAACTGGAAAACGGGCGAAACAAGATCATACGCTGTCACACAATACGAGGACACGACGCTCATAGGGAGCACCGACATGCTCATAAAAGTATTAGACGACAGCAACGACTACAAAATGTCCTGCACCTATCTCAACTATGTTGACCACTCAGGAATGGAGGAGATGGCAGCCTCAATCATAGGGAAAGAGATATTCGAGAAGATAAAGGAATTTGTTCCCACATATACAGTATCCAAAACCGGAGAGATCCTTAAGGTCGACAACTTCGACGAATACCTTAAGATCTATGAGACAACCAAAGACACGGCAGGAGCCGCATCCTCTATTAACGGATTGATTTCAAGCATCATGAAAACCATGCTCGCAGCTGACGAGAAGAGTTTCATGGAGATCAACCTGAAGGAGGTATTAGCCCAACACAAATTCTTCGGAAAAGAATACGACACCGAAAAGGAGACCAAGGGCACGACCGAAATCGTCTTCACGACGATGCAACTGAAGAATGCGAAATACACCACAAAAGTGGAGAAGTCGGGCGATAAAATAACCATCAAAACCAATGCGGAACTCGCGAAAAAAGAGTGTCTCGCCTCCATTAAGCAATGGATGGAAAAATACATGGCAAACATAGCGAAGGAGACTGGTCTTGACGCCAACAGCCCTGAAATGAAGAAACAGATCAAAGAGTCCATGAAGACTTACAAGAAAGTGGTGATATCGGCTAATTCGCAGGAGTCCGCCACATTCGACGCCAAAACGGGTTGGTTAATCTCCTACCAAATCACGGAGAATTTCCTCTCTACGGAGGGGTCCAAGTCAGAGACATTGATCATCACCCCGAAATGAGGCGGGAAGGGGATTAGCCCATAAAGCGCCCCCCAAGCCTCCGTGCCGGAGTGTCACCATACGACATCCCCGCAAGAAGTATAAACGTTTTTACTGAAAAACAATATAATTTATGAAAACACGTATCCTTAGCATCGCTGCACTAATGTTAGCATTCATGTCATGCAACAAACCAGCAGAGCAAAAACAAAATTTGAACGAAGAGAAGATATGCGAGGCTAAAAAAAGCTCGTATGCGACCCTGTACCTCCAAAACGGAGTGAACATCAGCCATTGGCTATCCCAGTCGGGCGACAGAGGGGAAGTGAGAGCCAACAAAATCACGAAGGCGGACTTCGACTCCATCGCCGCCATGGGCTTCGACTTCATACGCCTTGCCGTAGACGAGGAGCAATTGTACGATGAGGCCATGAACAGAGACTCCAGCGCATTCGCCTTGATGCACAATGCCATCAATTGGGCGTTGGGCAACTGCCTGAACGTCGTCGTAGACCTCCACATCGTACGTTCCCACCACTTCAACAACGAGAACGGACATCCGAACACCCTCTTCCAAGACCCTAAGGAGCAGGAGAAGATCGTCAACATCTGGAAAGATCTCCAAAAAGATCTGAGCCAATATCCAAACGACCGCCTAGCCTACGAGTTGATGAACGAGCCAGTAGCACCTACTTGCGAGGCTTGGAACCAATTGGTGGAGAAGATGGTGAACGGTATCAGAGAGACGGAGAAAGAGAGAACCATCATATTCGGCTCAAACCGTTGGCAAATTCCTCAAACGTTCGACTCGCTCCGCGTGCCTGAAAACGACAAGTACATCATGTTGAGCTATCACTTCTACGAGCCTAGCTTGGTAACGCACCACCAAGCACCTTGGACCGACTACGCTTTCTATGCGGGGAAAGTCAACTACCCAGGCATGCAAGTGACGGATACCCTCGCATTGGACTCCCTCACGAAGGAACAGCAGGAAAAGATCGCCTCAATGAACGGAGAATACAACAAAGAGATCATGTACGAGCACATGAAGCTCGCCATCGACAAGGCGGACTCGCTCGGACTACAGCTCTACTGCGGAGAGTTCGGCGCATACCCATTCTTCGTAGACAAAGATGTTCGTTTGCGTTGGTACAAGGACATTTGCAGCATCTTCAAGGAGCACAACATCGCTAATTGCCACTGGTGCTACAAGGGAGACTTCCCTATCGTGAACTTGGACGGCACTCGCAATGAATTGCCAGCTATCATCATCGGGAAATAATATTAGTTAAGCAACAGGAAAACGTGGCGCACATCAGGTGTAGCCACGTTTTTTTTTTAGAATTTTCTTTCAGACTGACATGCGACAAAAAAAGGGTGCGCCACTCGGCACACCCTCTATGATTGAATTAAAAAGAGAATCTAATTCATCGCGTCATTCCCCGATCAGAAAGGAAGCTGATCCGCCTCGTTCTCCTGGGAGTTATTAGACTGCGCATCGAATGTAGGCACATTCGGCATACCCGCAGGCATGGCAGGTTGTGCAGGCGGTACAGGTTGAGAAGCCTGAGATCCTGCCGGAGCCACCCTCCACGCACGGATATCATTGAACCAACGACCCTGCCACTCGCGGCAATCGATGTCCACGCTAACCGTATAAAACTGACCCTCCTGAATATTGAACTCATGAATCTTTTGCTCTCCCCAAACATTGAAGCACAGGCGACGGGGATATTGAGCATTAGACGTGTCATGCTCCATCACATACTCTTGACTCATCCAAGGTCCATTTTTGCCCTCTCCTCTTCTTTCAGGCAAAACAGCGATAATTCTACCAGTAAAATCCATTTGTATTATCTTTTAAAAAGGGGGAGCAACCGTTCCCCGAAACATATTTTCGACAAAATTACAAAAACTTTACGGACGAAAAGAATTTTTATCCACATAAATTACATGAACTAAATTGGTTATTTATTCAGAAAAAGAATTATCTTTGTTAAAATAAAAAACGCACAGGTATGAGAAAAATCAAATTTTTAACCCTTATATTAGGTGTTCTCGTTTGGTTCTGTGGACAGAATTCCTGCACCGAAGAGGGACTGGATTTGAGTGATGTGAACACAGACAGTTTATACCTACAAACTGCATTAGATGTTCCCGTCGCACAAGTAAACGCATCGCTCAAAGAGATTGTGAAACACAACAAAAGCAAAGGAATTATCTACACGCCGGACACGACACTGATTGTCCGAGGAGACATAAACACAAAGATCAAATTTCCAATCGCCGTAAAAGAAGGCACCTATATCGAGGAGAGGGACTCATTCACGAACCTTTTCTTCAACAACAAAGTGGGCGATGGACACGCGATAGACAAGGTGGAGACCTGCATCTTAAAGGTAGAAGTGGACAACAGCCTGCCGATGAGGATCGACTACAAATTAACGTTCCTCCACAGGGACACCACGACCAACACGCTGGTCGAGATCTCAGAACTCAGCCAAGAGGACTCCTTCTCCGCCGCACCAGGGACATTCAACGAGACGAACAAGACCATCTCTGGAAGTACGATCACGAAACACACTATAACCTACAACAAATCCCACATGGGACCACTGAGCCAGTTGGACCAGATCAATGTGGAATATAAGTTCGTCATGGAGAATTTCGAACAGACCATCCTGACGGAAAAGAACACGATGAAGATGAAAATCGCATGTTTCTTCAAAGGAGGTATTTTAGCAAACGAATATGATTTCTAAAACAATGTGCACAATGAAAAAGACATTACTACTCGTTCTATTTGGTATGATTTGCTGCACATTGTCTGCACAAATATCCAACACGCTCTATTTTGACAAGCAGAACTACCGTCAGCACCACCTCAACCCAGCCTTCCAACCGGACGGGAAACTATACGTGGGTGTGCCTTTCTTCTCCACGATCGCAGCCGGCGGAGGCAACACAGACCTGACGCTGACGGATGTCTTCAAGACTAAAAAAGTGGACGGCAAGTATAAGACATACCTCTTCTGTGACAAGAACGTCATGGCGATAGACGAGTTCATGAACGCCCTACACGGACGTGAGCAGGTCCACGCAGCCTATGAGATAGACCTGTTCGACGCAGGATACCGCATCAACAAGAACCTGTTCGTCACCTTCTCTGTAAGCAACAAGATGGAGGCATCCATTTCCATCCCTAAGGAATTGTTCCAATTCGCATTCGAGGGCATGAAGAACGGAGAGAAATTCGACTTCCATCTCGACAACATGTCCATCGCCGCCTCCATCTACACGGAATATGCGGGTGGACTCTCCGCCAAGATCGACGAGAACCTGTCGTTGGGCGCCAAGATGAAACTCCTGGTCGGTAACGCCAACGTGAGCTCCAACACAAGAAACCTACACTTCACCGCATGCGAGGATGAGTGGATAGTGTCCGGCAGCGGCAACATCCGCATCACAACCCCTACCCTAGAGATCACAACCACCGAGACAGACAGGGTCAGCGGCATCGAGTCGAACGGAGGTAGAATCACCAAAGCGCAAGGCCACGGATTCTCCATCGACGCAGGCGCAAGCTACGAGATCAGCCCGGAGTTTAAGATTTCCGCCAGCGTCCTGGATCTCGGATTCCTCGCCTGGACAGGAAACGTACAGGAACTGAACCCTCGCGAGACCTTCAGCTACAAAGGTATCGAGTACGACTTAGACGAAAACAACTCCCTTAGCGGTTGGTGGAGCCCCTACAAAACCCGCTTCAAAAGAATGCTGAAGAAAAACGAGAAGCCCAACCACTACACCGCATGGCTATCCGCCAAAGTGCTTGTGGGTGGAGAATACTCCTTCATGGACGATAAAATAAGCATCGGAGCTCTCTCCAAAACGTTCTTCCAACGCAAGGCGACAAGGGAAGAATTTATCCTCTCCGCCAACTTCCGCCCTATCGAATACTTCTCGGGCACATTCACCTACAACCTGTTCGACGGATGGAACAACATCGGCATCGGCCTAAACGCCAACGCTGGGCCGATCAACCTTTTCGCAGCCATCGACCACATCCCTCTGCGTTACGCATCCATGTCGGGACACAAGATCCCTTGCTACGTGCGAGACACAAGGGTGACTTTAGGCATGGGCGTAATCATCGGATTCAAAAAGAATAACAACTATCATTTCTAGTATAATTTAGAAAAAAAAATGAAACTTAAAATTGTCATCTTCACATTCCTATTTGTGCTTTTAGGCTTGGCAGCCTTCTTCTACTTCCGATACTACTATGTCTTCGGCGAGGGCGTTAAGAGCGGTGAACTGAACTACGTGATGAAAAAGGGTTATGTCTTCAAAACCTATGAGGGCAAAATCATCCAGAACGGACTGAAAAGCGCACCTGCCAACGGCGGCACCATACAATCCAACGAGTTCATATTCTCCATCGAGGACGAAAACGTGGCGCTGGAACTTATGAAAATGGGCGACCGCACCGTGGACCTCTACTACAAGGAGTACTTCCACGCCCTACCTTGGAGGGGCAACACCGTCTATGTGGTGGATAGTTTCATCGTCAAATCGGAAGAGACTATCAAAGCCAACGATATATTGCTGAACAAAAACGAGTTACACTTGAACATCGGAGAGAAGAAAAGACTCAACGCAGCGATATATCCTGAGGGATCAACCCAAAAATCCATCGTCTGGAGTTCCGACAACAATGCAGTGGCAACCGTCGAAACGGACGGCACAATCACCGCTATGGCTGAAGGTGAAACCACCGTATCTGCCTCCGTGGGAAATGTGACAGCGAAGTGCACCGTCTTCGTCAATGAGTGAGAAGAAGAGGAGTAAACAATATTAAACCAATAAAAGACAAGCGAAATGGATCGACAAACAATTAAAAACTTAATAAAATTATCTGTCGCCGCCTTAGCTCCCATCGCAGCCGCATACCTCAAGGCTAAGCTGAAACAGACTGCCGAGGAGGGAAAGGAGAAGAGTCAGGAGACCACCCCTAAGAATACCGAAAGCCCTGAATACGCTGAAAAGCCACAAGAATCGGGGAAGACGCAGGAATCCGAAAAACCGCAGGAATCCGAGCTACCAGTGGAGACGCCCAAAACGGAGACGCAGATCAAGGTGAGCGACGAGGCGGGAAAAGCCATCAACATCATCGAAAAGACTGGATGCAAAATCGCCCACATCGTCAGCTGCAACAACATCACGGAAGATCAACTGACCGATTTATACCTGCGCATGGCTGAGCAACCGAATCCAGGGTTCGTCCGTGTCATGGTGGAGTTGGATAGTATACTGATCGATAATCTGTTGATTGAATACGAAGAGCATCTGTCTGACATGGATGCCTTCATTCAAAGCAAGTTGAGCACGCCTTATGAAAATGCGGAGGGCATTCTCAAGAACCGTTTCGATGAGACGAAGGAGATCTACACATCGGATGGTGACATAGATTGGGATAACGATATGATCGCCTGGGGGAAGGAATCGGCTGAATGTGATGCGTTAAGCTCTATCATACTAAGCCAAAGCGACAACATCCTATGCTTCGTCGATGTGCCGGTGCAATCAGTCTACGACGTATTCTGCTACCTACCATTCGGCGGTGCGGAAAGCCCTGAACCGCTGGAACACCGAAGCATCGCGAAATATTGGTTTGAAAAATACGGAGCGGTTCCTTGCTTCATGTCTGGCGACGTCCTGCAATTCTACGTGAAACAACCCGTGAAGGAGGAAGGAGAGGTGAAAGCCCTCGCACTCCAGCAGTTCGGTTTTTGCTCAGACATCGTCACCCAAGGCTGCGAGACGGTACAGAACCTTGCCAACTCATTAAAGGACTCCAGATTCTGGTATTTTTGGTGGGACTAAAACCATCACGCACATCATGGACTAGCAAACAAAACGAAGGTCCGATAGACTCCTTAAGATAACATTTCGGGTGACGGCGCCTAGTGCCTCCTCCCGAGAAAAGAAAGACGGGGAAGCGATCAAACACGACTGCTTCCCCGTCTTCTATTTTACCCCTAAGGAGTTATCAAGAGAACAACAGCTCACGGTACTTCGGCATCGGCCAGAAGTCATCGTCGATCACCAATTCGAGGTCATCGATGTGGGAGCGGATCTCCTCCATCGTAGGGCGTACCACACTGTCGTACACCACGGCTGTCTCATGCTCGCTCTTCGCCGTGTTGGCGGTGTGGCGCTCCTCCGTCATGCGCTTCACCAACTTCTTGATGGCGGTGACATGGCTGGAGATCTCACGGATCAGGTCCTTCCTATCCTCCGAAAGCACATCGTACTCCTTTGCATCGAACAACTGCTTCAAGCCGCAGAGGTTTTCGATCAGACGGTTCTGGTAAGCCACCGCGGTAGGCACGATATGGTTGATGGCGATGTCGCCCAAGATGCGCGACTCGATCTGCACCTTCTTCGAGAACTTCTCGTACTCCACTTCGACACGTCCCTTCAGTTCCACCTCGTTGAAGACATTCTCACCGATCAGCACATCCATGGAAGACTTGTCCAAATACTTGCTGATGGCCTCAGGGGCGCTGGTGATATTGGTGAGTCCGCGCTTCTTGGCCTCCGCCTTCCACTCTTCGGAATAGCCGTCTCCCTCGAAACGTACCGGTTTGGACTCTATGATCAGTTTCTTCAGCACTTGGAAGATCGCCTCATCCTTTCCTTTCCCCGCATTGATCAAGTCATCCACCTCCGCGCGGAACTCGTTCAGCTGGTGGGCGACGGCCGCATCCAAAGCGATGATGGAGGCTGCACAGTTAGCGGACGAACCAACAGCACGGAACTCGAAACGGTTACCCGTGAAGGCGAACGGAGAGGTTCTGTTACGGTCGGTGGTATCCAGCATGATGTCCGGGATACGTGCGATACCCAACTTCAGGGCAGTCTTCTCCTCTGGCGTCATCTTGTTGTCACCCACCTGAGTGGCCAGGTCGTCCAACATCTTAGAGAGCGTACGTCCCAAGAAGACGGAGAGGATGGCAGGAGGTGCCTCGTTGGCGCCCAATCTATAGGTGTTGCCAGCGCTCATGATAGAGGCGCGTAGCAGATCCTGATGCTTGTAGACAGCCGTCATCACATTCACGAGGAAGGTGAGGAACAACATGTTCCCCTTAGGGTTCTTGGCAGGAGAGAGCAGGTTGATGCCCGTGTCGGTCGTCAGCGACCAGTTATTGTGCTTGCCGGAACCATTCACACTCGCGAAAGGCTTCTCATGCAGCAAGACCTGGAAATGGTGCTTGCGGGCGATACGCTTCATCACGTCCATGATGAGCTGGTTGTGGTCGTTTGCCAGGTTCGCCTCCTCGTAGATCGGGGCGAACTCAAATTGGTTAGGAGCCACCTCATTATGTCTGGTTTTCAAAGGAATACCCAACTTATGCGCCTCCACCTCCACTTCACGCATGAAGGAAGTGACACGCTCCGGGATGGAGCCGAAATAGTGGTCGTCCAGTTGTTGGTCCTTGGCAGAGGCATGACCCATCAGGGTTCTACCCGTCATGCACAAGTCAGGGCGTGCGTTGTAGAGGGCGGAGTCCACCAAAAAATACTCCTGCTCCCAGCCCAAGTTCGTATTCACCTTTGTCACATTCTTGTCGAAATACTGGCAGACCGCCACGGCAGCCTTATCCACCGCCGAAATAGCCTTCAGCAAAGGCGTTTTGTAGTCCAGCGCCTCACCCGTGTAGGAGATGAAGATGGTCGGTATACAAAGGGTGGAGCCCACCACAAAAGCGGGCGAAGAGAGATCCCAAGCCGTATAACCGCGCGCCTCGAACGTGTTGCGTATACCTCCGTTAGGGAAGGAAGAGGCGTCAGGCTCCTGCTGGATCAGCAGCTTGCCGGAGAAGCGTTCGATGATGTCACCGTTCTCGTCGAAATCGATGAACCCGTCATGCTTCTCAGCCGTACCGTCCGTCAGGGGCTGGAACCAGTGCGTGTAATGGGTCGCCCCACGTTCACTCGCCCACTTGCGCATGCCCGTCGCAATCTGGTCCGCCACGTTTCTGTCGAACAACACGCCACGGTCTACCGCCGCAATAAAAGCATTAAATGCATCCTTGGAAAGATACTCGCGCATCTTCTCCTTCGTAAACACATTGATCGCGAAATAGTCAGACAACTTGTCCGATGGTATATGCACCGGCAATGGACGCCTGCTTTGCAGCTCCTTCAATGCGTTGAATCTCATTATCGCCATAACAGATATAATTTAAAATAACATTCGTCTGTAAACAATACCCCTACATTTTTCGAGGTTCGATGCGCAAAAATACATAATTTTCGGATTGTACCCCCAATTTTTATGGGGTATTTTTAGAAAAATATAAAATTCACAGACAAAAGAGCAAAAAAAACGGGGCAACAAGCAAAAAACATTCAAGACGCAGGGACATGGGGGCTTTCTCAAGAAGATCACTCCCTGACAAAAGGTTATGTATGTGATTTTGAATATATTTCTGTTCTGAAACAAAAAGACAATAAAATATAGCAATAAGCAGGGAGGGAGTTTCTATACTAAGCCTGCAGCAGGTTGCAGATAACCTCCACCTTCTCGTCCATCGGCAAGCACGCATCCACCCAATGGATGGTGAAACCACGGCGCTCCATTCCCCTGAACCAGGTCATCTGCCGTTTCGCAAACTGATGGATGGCGATCTCCAGCTCGGAGACCATCTGCTCGTACGTGAGGTTACCGATCACATAGTTCGTCAGATACTTATACTCCAAGCCATAATAAATCATATCCTCCGCGGAGACACCTGAATCCAAGATGCGCCGCACCTCGTCCACCATGCCCTCATCCAGCCTAGCCCGCAACCGTTTGGAGATCTTCTCACGACGCAGGTCACGCGCGATATCCACCCCCACGACAAGGCAATTGATGTCTGGGAAATCGACGAAGTCCTGCGGATGGCTACGATAATACTCGCAGATCTCTATGGCACGTATCGCACGCTTGGCGGTGTCCACGTCGGTCGTGTTGTGCAACGTCTTGTAGGTGGATAGAATAGCCGTCAGCTCCTCCAACGATTTACCCTCCAGCGACTGCCTCAACTCCTCGTTCTGAGGCACAGGCATCATCTTATAGGCTTTGAGGACCGACTCGATGTAGAGACCGGTTCCCCCGCAGAGAATAGGGAATACTCCCCTCCCCTTGATATCCTGGTATGCGGAAAGAAAATCACGCTGGTACTCGAAAAGATTGTACTTGTACCCCGGATCGGCGATGTCGATCAGGTGGTAAGGGATGGAGACACCATCCACCACATAGTCGGAGAGGTCCTTCCCCGTACCGATGTCCATGCCACGGTAGATCTGGCGGGAGTCCGCACTGATGATCTCAGCCCCCAAGCGGCGGGCTAAGTGAGCCGCCAAGGAGGTCTTCCCACTTGCGGTTGGTCCCAGTATCGTCAGCATATCATAAGCCATAACGAGCTATTCTTAAGTTCATATCAACGTCCAAAGATAATCAAAACGAGGGAAGCCATCAAGCCTCACGCACACGGTTACGCAGGAAATGTGCGGCCGTGAAGGAGGCAAAGAGCGTCAGGGCGACCATGTCCAGCAATCCGCCGACGCAGAAGGTGGTGGAGAAAGAGGTCCATTCGCTCAGGCAACCGCCCCCAAACAGTCCCACACCGATTCCTATGTCCCACGAAGTGAGGTAGGTGGAGGTGGCCGTACCACGTTTGTTGTTCGGTGCGAGCGCGACGAACAGTGAGTTCATGGCAGGGAAAATCGTCCCGTAACCCATACCGATCAAGAGCGCGACAAAGAAGAAGGTCGCACGCATATAGTCCGCCGGGATGCCGAGATAAGGCAAGGCACCGAGCAGGATGTAGGCGAATCCGCCGGCGGCGATCCCCACCTTGATCATGAGTAACATCTTACCCCTATCCACCAATTTGCCCGAGAAGATACGCGACAAGGCGATGCCAGAGGCCAGGAAGAGGTAGAAGAAGGATGGATTCCCCTCGACGGAAAGTTCCTTCGCATACAAGGCGATGAAGGAGGTCATGACCCCATACGGAATGGCGAGGAAGAAAAGATTGATGCCCGCAGGCACTCCCTTCTTCAGGAAGAAACGGTCCAAAGAGAGTTTCTCCTTCACGTCCGTCTTCGGGCGGTACTTCGTCTTGATCAGACTACCGATCAGGAAGGAGCAGAGGCTCACGCAGAAGGAGGAGTAGAAGATCGTCTCGTAGCTATAATGGTCCAAGAGCCACATGCCCACCATCGGGCCCGTCGCCATGGCGAAGTTGTTGGAGAGACCGAAGTAGCCCAAGCCCTCGCCCCTACGGCTGGAAGGCATGATGTCGATCACGATCGTATTGCTCGATATGGAGACCATACCAAAGGCCAGTCCGTGCATCACGCGGAGCAAGGCGAAGAGGAAGACCGTCTTCACGCAAGGGTACCCCGCAAAGAGGAGGACAAAGACCGAGAGGGCCATCAGATAGAGCGGCTTGCGCTGGAAAGTGTCCACCAGATAACCCGAGAAGGGGCGGACGAACAGGCAAGCCAACGTATAGCAGGAAAGGACCGCCCCCACCGTGGACTCAGGCACAGTGAAGACCTCTATCAGATACATGGCTAAGATAGGCATGATCAGGTAGAAGGAGAAGAAGAGGAGGAAATTCGCACTGCAGGAGCAGACGAAACTCATCGTGAACAATCTATCTTTCGGGCAATCCATTCAACCATACAAATTAGACCGCGAAATTACAAAAGAATCCGAAGAGTTGGCACCACATCATCCAAGAAAACAGGAAGGCAGACACAAAAAAAGTGCGGCCAGAAGACCGCACTTTCCGTTGTATACTAAAAAGCTCTAAACTCATCAATCATCGTTGGAGGCGCCGCTATCCGCATTCACACCGAAGATATCCTTCAAGCCACCCATGTCGAAGCCAAGGGAGAAACGCAAAGTATTGTTCAACGGGCTAGTCTGGGCGATAGCGATCACGTAAGCCGCACTCAATTGGAAGATGCTCAGGTTAAAACCAGCACCCACATTGAAGAACTTACGGTTACCCTTGTATTTGTTTTCATTGAAGTAACCACCTCTCACCATGAATTTTCTGTTGTAAGAATACTCCAAACCCACGGAGAAGTTTATCTCCCTCATTTCCTCCTTGAAGCCATCAGGCGCATCACCCAAAGATTTGAAGATACCACCAATAGCGGTAGTCTCCTCATACTCCCTCTTAGCGTCTTTGAAATCATCATCATTGTCATACTGACCAGAGTGTCCATAAGGAGTAGGCACCAAGAGTTTGTTTATATCAGCGGCGAACTGGACTCTGTTATAATCGTCAAACGCATACTCGAACGAGCCTCCGAACCTAAAATTAGTAGGGATGAACTGTTGAGTTCTGTCATTGTCATACGACACTTTGTTACCGATATTGGAGATGGACATACCCAAGCCCACGTAAGAAGTGGTGGCGCCGGTCTGTACAGGGCGGCGATAGGAGAACGCGATGTCCGCACCGATAGCCTTTGCGGAAGTGTACTCGTCCTCGTCGAACGCGCCATTGAACAAGTCAGAATAGATGAAACGCAAGGCGACACCACCTGACCAATACTCGGAGAGCAGCATCGAGAAGCTGGCGTCCAAGGCGAGCTCATACGGTTTGGCCGTACCTTGGTCGATCGGTTCACCTCCCCAGCCTGGCTGACCCGTCAATTGGATCTCACCCATGGTGAAATAGCGGAAAGAAGCACCGATAGCCGTCTTATCCGTAGGGCGGTAAAAACCAGAAAGATATACCAAATCGATATCGTTGACGATCTTACGCAACCATGGTGTATAGGAGATGGAGAAACCTCCGTTGCTCTCAGACTGTGCATATTTAGCGGGATTCCAATACTGGGACATATTGTCCGGTCTGGTCGCCGCACCAACATCACCCATAGCACCGCCTACTGCGTCAGGGGCAATGGAAAGCGACGGGATGGCCGTCTGCAAAGGATTATAAAAAGCTCCATTATCATCCACGTAAGCATTGGCGACAAGAGATGAACTCAAAGCAGCGGATAAAAGAACCGCACGTACATTTAATTTTCCCATTTGATATAAATATCTTATCTAATTTATGTTTTTTTTCTCTAAAGCTCGCCACTCTTACGACGTGCCTCCAAAGACATAACAACTCTTTTCCATTTTTATTGCAAAAGAAATCAAAAAAAACGAATCAACCTAAATATTTTTTTCAACATCAGGCAATCTGAGTCCTTTTCTCCACAGAAAAAAAGGGAAAACCATGAATTTATCACACGAAAGCACACCATCTCGGTTTGTGAGGAATCACAAATAGGCTGAAACATTCCTTTTTTTAGGGGGACTGACTTGCGTTTTTAGGGGAACACGAACAAAAAAATGCACATAATTGCATTTCACGACAAATCCACGCACATATTTTTGCTTATTATCTCCACATAAAACACAAATATTGATTATCTTTGCCCATACAAGCGCCATGGGTGTTGAAATTAAGATTTTTTAAGTGTCGAATAATTGAAAATCTTAATAAAAATTGCTATATTAGAGAATATAATAAAAGTAAAAAAATAGATAGATTATGAGTCTGAAAGACCTATTCATCAGGCCGGAGAACAATGCCCCCAAAAAGGGGAACAACCAAACTGGCAATAACAAGTCCACGGAGAATTCCCGGAGGGAAGAGCCCGTTGTTCAGAAGCAAGAGCCAGCGCCGGCACCTGAACCGGAAAGCCCCATCGGGCAAATAAACATGGACAACATCATTCCTCAACCCACTCCTGAGGCGCAAGAGAATGAGACGCCCATCACCGAGGTGAACAACGTGAAGAAGAAAAGGCTTTGGGAAACCCTGATCAAGAGGAACCTTCCCGGACCGGACATGCTGGAGCTGAAGAGCTATTCAGCCTCCCTGGAGTCCATGGGCCTCTCCCAGGAGAAGCGCTACGAGGCTGCATTCAAGATGCTGAAGGCGCAATACCCGGACTTCACGAAGGAGAAGTTGCTGAAATCGATCGACACCTACATCAACTTTGTCAACGAGGAGATCGAGAGCGGCAGGAACCAATACGCCGCCAAGCGCAAGCAGACCATCGGCACGCAGCAAAAGAACCTCGACAACATGGTCAAGGAGAACAACCATATCGAGCAACAGCTCATTGAGTTGCAGAAAAAGAACAAGGAATTGACCAATGAAATCGAGAAGTTGAAAGCGGAGATCACGGCGGCCACCAAGGAGATCGCCCACGACGAGCAGGTCTTCATCAACTCCGCCAACAGCGTCATCTGCGACCTCATGACCGACCGGGAGGAGATGTCCAACATCAATGTGGATCAATAATAGAAACAATAACAAATAATTACAAAATAGAAAATGGATAGCAATTTATTCGGTTCAAACAACACAGGTGATCAGAACAGCACTCCTGTGTCACTCAAGGAGATGTTCAAACGCCCGGGCGGAACGTTCGCTAAAATCACAGCGGTAGGCGCAGTGTTAGGCTTGGGATACCTCTTCACGAAAGCGCTTCCGTTCCTGGTGGCGGCAGCGGCCAACACGCTCGTCCTCATTCTGGAGATCGTGGCCATCGTGGGCATCTTGGCGGTATTGTTCAACAAGAACACATGGAAGTGGATCTCCCTCTTCTGGCTCCACATCAACCGTAAGATCGTCGGCATGTTCGTGAAGATAGACCCTATCTCCATCTTGGAAAACTCCATCCGCAAGATGAAGGACAAGCTGAACACCGTGCACGAGAACGTCACCAAACTGCGCACGATACTCGTCAGCATGAACAGCAAACTGGACTCCTACAAATCACAACAGGATGATAACATCCGCAAACTGAAAAAGCGGAAAGAGCAGTTGGCGGGCGCCAGCAACCTGACATCCAACGAGAAGCTGAAGATCCAGATGAGCATCAGCAACCTGAGCAACGACATCGCCCAACTGGACAGCATAATCGAGAGCCAAAAGAAACGTATCGAGACCTCTAAGAAATACCAGGAGGTGATGGAACGCCTCGAAACCATCGCGGAGGCGAAGGTGGAGCGCTCTTCCCTCGAACTGAAGAGGACAAAGGACGCCTACGAATCAGCCAAGGAGCAACGCAGCGCCCTGAAGACCATCTCCAGCATCATGCGCGGAGACTCCCAAAGCCTCGAGGAGGAGATGGCCATCGAACACATCACCAACACCATCAACTCCAGCGTGGCTGAGATGGAAGGCTTCATCAACGACTCCGACGGCGTGCTCGAGAACTACAACCTCGAATCAGCCGTTAACGAAGACCGTGTGGAGGAGATCCTCAAGAAGTACGGTCAGAAGGATTCGTTCTCTTCCTTCAGCGAGGAATCTAAAATCGACAACAGTAGCTTCGGCACTGTGAAGGAGAAGGAAAAGGTTGAGGTAAACAAATGGTGTTAACAAACGACTAAACTAGAAATAATTTAAACAATAACGACTATGAGTTTTTTTAGCAGACTTACATTCTTAGGAAGGTTTACCATCATCGGTATCATAACCGCTATCGTATGCGCCATCCTATACTTCACCGGCATCATGAGCGGTTGCACGGAGAACAGCAAGAACAAAGAGGGGCAATCTCTTCCTTCTCTGAGTTCATTGACAAAGAAGAACAAATATGATGCCACCTTGGTGGTGAACCCTTACACGGGCTTCGCTCCGATCGTTTGGGGTAACGGCGGACTGGAACCAAAGGACGACTCCTACTTCGCCAAGAAGTACGGACTCAAACTGAAGGTTATCGTGATGGATGACTTCGACGCCGCTCGTTCCGCTTTGAAGAACGATGACGCACAGATCGAATACTGCACCTTGGACGCACTCCCTGTGGAGATGAGTTCAAGCGGTACCATGACCGACATGAAGTACTTCATGCTTCTGAACTTCAGCGCCGGTGCGGACGCCTTGGTAGCCAACGCCACCATCAACCAAATCAGCGATTTGAAAGGCAAACGTGTAGCATACGCGGAGGGTACTGCCTCCCACACATTGCTCATCAACGCCCTCGAGACCTCTAGTCTGACAATGGACGACATCATCCCAGTCAAGGTATCCTCCGGTGTGGACGCCGCCCAAGCCTTCAAGGCTAAACAAGTGGATTGCGCCGCAGTTTGGAGCCCGGATGATGTAGACTGCATCAACGCATTCAAGGGTGCGCACTTGCTCACCTCTACCGCACAATCCAACATGCTCGTCTCTGACGGTCTCATCGCCAAGAAAGAGTGGTTGGAGAAGAACAAAGACCTCGCCGCTAAGATCGTAGAGGCCATCCTCGCCGCCAATGCGGAGGTCACCAACAACAAGACCGCCTTCAACGAGGCTGCGCAAGTATTCGCAAAAGAGTTTGAGACGGACGTGGACTTCGCCCTCGCATCCAGCTCCACCATCAACTACGCTTCCATGGAAGACCAAATCAACTGGATGGGTCTCAACTCAGACTACACTGGCATGACAGGCGAGCGCATCTACTCCAAGATGTCACGCATATACTCTGGCTTAGGCCTCTGCAAGTCCGTACTGCCTTGGTCTAAGGCGGCCTACACGGACATCGTGGAGCTGGTGAACGAGAAGAACTCTCTGACGCCTGAGCAGAAGAAATCCGTGGGTACAGCAGAGAAAACATTCACGGCTCCTACCGTGAAAGAGGATACGGTGAAGGCCTTCTCCAACAAGAAGGTGACCATCAACTTCCCTGTCAATGGATTCACCCTCGACAACGAGGCGCGCGCCACAATCGACCGCGAGTTCGTGGATATCGTACAGAGCTACGCCAACACTCGTATCCGTATCGAGGGTAACACGGACGCCACGGGTAACTACAACTCCAACGTCTCCCTTTCCAAGAAGAGAGCGCAGGCCGTGGTTGACTACCTCACCAACGAGTACAAGATCAACCGTAACAGGTTCGTTGTGGTCGGCAATGGTCCTAAACACGCCATCGAGGATGGTGTCAAGGAGTCCAACGAGAGCTACCGTACGACCGACCTGCAATTGATCGCTCAATAAGATTACAATAACCATAAAAGTATAGGTGGCAGTGTGTCCGCCTATACTTTTTTTATTTCCAATGACAAATGAAAGAACTATTTAAATTCGGAGGGAATTTATCCACCAGAGACTCGATGATAACTGGCATTGTGGGAGGAATCGTGCTACTTGTCATTTGGTACATCGTCACCATCACGGGATGGATCTCCCCAAAAATCCTTCCCAACCCCATAGATGTCCTCCGCGCCATTCCTAAGCTGATTTCGGAGCGCAACCTCTTCGGCAACATAGGCTACACCGTGGGGCTCAACCTCGCCGGCTACGTCATCGCCTTGGTGATCGCCATCCCGATGGGCTTCCTGATAGGCATCTACCCTATCCTACGCTCCATGTTCCAGAAACCGTTCGAGGCCATCCGCTTCCTGCCTTTGCCGGCGGTCAGCGGTATCATGGTGGCCATCTTCGGTCTCGGATTCAACATGAAGGCCAGCTTCCTCGCCTTGGGTATCTTGATCTACATCCTACCCGTCGTGACACAGAAGGTGCTGGACCTGCAGAACCCGAACAATCCAAAAGATAACGTCTATCTACAGACCGCCAAGACGATCGGCATGACCAATTGGCAGATGTTCCGCCATGTATACTTCCCTTACGTGATGTCCAGCGTCTACAGCGACATCCGCGGACTCGTGGCCATCTCATACACCTACGTGACCATAGCGGAGAACATCAACCGCGAGGGCGGTATCGGCGCCTGCATCACCACGATGACACGCCAGAGCTCCATGGACTGCGTATACGCCCTGCTGCTGATCATCATCGCGATAGGCATCATACAAGACTTTATCTTCAAGAAGTGTGAACCAATTATTTTCAAACACCGCCGCGCCTAAAGGTGTGCTCTAAAACAGATAACGTTATGGACAGAAATATAGACATTGACAGCTTAATGAAGCACAGCAGGGACGAAGAGAACCCGGCAAACGACATCAGGGAGGAGCAGACCGAAACCGAGACCAATACGGATATCAACATCGACGCCCTCATGAGGGATAATCACCCCAAAGAGGAACCTATCGAAACGGAAGAGCCTCGCCCAACGGAGAGCCCGAAGAAAAGCAAAAGCCCGAGAGGCGACGGTGAGGTGGATGTCATCCGACTCAGGAACATCACCCACATCTTCAACAAAGGAGAGAAGAACGAATACCGTTTGTTCGAGAACTTCAACCTCACCATACCTGACCTTCCCGGCAGGGGACAGCTCGTCTCCATCATGGGTGCGTCAGGCTGCGGCAAATCACAGATGCTCAAAGTAATAGCAGGTCTCAACAAGTTCAACGAAGGAACGGTGGAAATCTACGGCGAGAAATTGTCGGAGAACCACAACTTCCCTATGGTGTTCCAAACATACAGTAACTTCGAATGGTACACCGTCCTGCAAAACGTGATGTTGCCTATGCTCGTCAAGGGCGTGGACAAAGCAACCGCGGAGGCGAAGGCCAAGGATCTCTTGAAACGGGTGGGTCTGGAGGATCACATGGACAAGTATCCAGCCAAACTGAGTGGTGGCCAGCAACAAAGGGTAGCCATCGCCAGATGCCTCGCCTGCGAGTCCCAGATCATCCTCTTCGACGAGGCGACGGGCGCATTGGACATCAAGATGAAGCGTGAAGTACAGAACATCATCCTCAAGATATTCTACGAGATGAAGATGGACCCGACCATCATCAATGTCTCCCACAGCATCGAAGAGGTTTGCTACCTCAGTAACAAAGTCTTCATCCTGCAGGCCAATCCATGCCGCATCTTCAAGGAGATCGACATCCACTACACGGGTGAGGAGACCAAGCCGCGCGGGGAGTGGGTATTCAACACGGAAGAGTACGCCAACTACGTGAAGACCATCACGGCGTACATGGATGAGATTTGTAAGTAAAAAGATATCCATACAACCATCAAGCCGGAGGGGGAAACCCATCCGGCTTTTTTAGATAATAGTCCCACACATCGACGATCATCCGGCCACCATTCACCCCACACAGAGGTAAACATAGATCCATCCATAAATAGCAAATCGTAAATGACTAAATAGTAAATTGTAAATAGTTAAATAGTAAATGTTTCCGAATGTTCAACATAATAAACAAAACCATCGTTCGGCACAATAATAAAAATGGGCAAACGGCAAGTGTTTTTACCCAAAAAATACGTAACTTTGCAAAATCATTGAATATACGAATCAAAAGATCATTATGGGACGGAAAAAGGAGCTTCCTCTGCTGGAAAACATTGAGATAACGGGCGTCGCCAACGAAGGAAAAGCAATCGCGCGGGTGAATGACATGGTCGTTTTCACGCAGTTTGTCGTCCCAGGTGACATCGTGGACCTGCAAGTGACCCGCAAGAAAAACAGTTACATGGAGGGTCGCGTCACGAAAATACACAAGTACTCCGACAGGCGCGAGGAGGCATTCTGCTCCCACTACGGAGTTTGCGGAGGCTGCAAATGGCAGATCCTACCCTACGAAGACCAGTTGAAGGCGAAGCAAGACCAGGTGTTCAACAACCTCACCAGGATAGGCAAGGTCGAGTTGCCGCCGCTCAAACCCATATTAGGTTCCGCTAAGACACAGCGCTACCGCAACAAACTGGAATTCACCTTCTCCAACAAGAAGTGGCTCACCTACGAACAAGTGGCCGCCGGCGAGAAGTTTGACAACATGGACGCCCTCGGATTCCACATCCCAGGGATGTTCGACAAAGTGTTGGACATCGACAAGTGTCACCTGCAGGACGAGGTGTGTGACCAGATACGTGACTGCATCAAGGCATACGCCCATGCGCACAACCTGCCTTTCTTCGATCTGAGGAACAAGGAGGGTTTCCTGCGCACCATCGTCGTACGCACCGCCAGCACGGGTGAGATCATGCTGATCGTCGTCTTCTACCACGAAGACAAGGAGCTCAGGGAAGGACTGCTGAACCATTTGGTGGAGCAATTCCCTCAAATCACCTCCCTCATCTACGTGATCAACGGCAAGTGCAACGACACGATCACAGACCAGGAGACCATCGTCTACAAGGGTCGCGACTGTATCTACGAGGAGATGGAAGGACTGAAGTTCAAGATCGGTCCGAAGTCATTCTACCAGACCAACAGCCAACAGGCCTACGAGCTCTACAAAGTGGCGAGGGAGTTCGCCCAGCTCAAGGGAGACGAACTGGTATACGACCTCTACACCGGCACAGGCACCATCGCCTGCTTCGTGGCGAAGCACGCCAAGAAGGTGGTCGGCATAGAATATGTTCCGGAGGCGATAGAAGACGCCAAGGTCAATGCTGCCAACAACAACATCGACAACACGCTCTTCTTCGCAGGCGACATGAAGGCGATATTGACCAATGAGTTCATCGCGGAGCACGGTCGCCCGGACGTGATCATCACAGACCCGCCACGCGACGGCATGCACCCGGACGTGGTGGAGACCATCCTCGCCGCAGAGCCTAAAAGGATCGTCTACGTCAGCTGCAACCCAGCCACCCAGGCAAGGGACCTCAACCTATTGGACGCCAAGTACAAAGTGACAGCGGTGCAACCCGTGGATATGTTCCCTCACACCCACCATGTCGAAAACGTGGTGGCACTAGAATTAAGAACCGAATAAATCAGTAGATGTCAGAGTCATGCAAGTATACCCTATCACACTCATATTAATCATCACGATGGTGCTCATACCGGACATTTACCTTTACTGCCGGTTCATGAGGAACAGAGTCAACAAATCCACTGCCGTTCTGCACTGGATCATATCCGCCTATTTCCTCATCACATCGTGTGGCATACTCTTCAACATCAACCATATCTTCTCGCCGACGACACACTTCAAGATGACCATGTTCGTCTGCATCCTCGGTTTGGTATATGCCACCAAGGTTGTCTTCTGCACCTTCGACTTGGTCTTCTTTCTAACAAAAAAACGCTGGAGAAAAATACAATACCTAGGGTATATCGCGGCGGGTCTCACCTTCTGCACTATCCTATACGCCATACACATTGGGCGGTTCCATTTCATCAAAACAGAGGAAACGGTGGAGATAGAAGACCTGCCCGACTCGTTCGACGGCTACCGCATCCTCCACACAAGTGACTTTCACTTAGGCAGTTTCGGGCACTCGCAAAAACGTTTGGAGTATGTCTTCGACTCCATGGAGGCACAACACCCGGACATCATCGTCTTCACAGGTGACATGGTCAACAACTTCGCCACGGAATGTAACGGATGGAAATATCTGTTCGACAAATTACACTGTCCCGACACCAAGCTAGCCATCTTAGGCAACCATGACTACGGCGCCTACTATGATTGGGACAACGAAGACCTGCGGTCGATGAATGAGATAGCTATTCGTCAGGAAATCAGGGACTTTGGGTTCAAGTTATTGCTGAACAGCCACCACTTCGTCACCCGCGGGAACGACACCATCGCCTTCATCGGCGTGGAGAACTGGGGCACATCCAAACGATTGGAAAACAAGGCAGACTTTCCGAAGGCCTACAAGGGGACAGAAAGGATCAAGACCAAGATACTACTCTCGCACGACCCCACCACATGGCCTAGAGGCGTCAGGGACACAACAGACATCGTGTTAACACTCAGCGGACATACCCACGGAGGACAAATCGGTATTGAAACGAAATGGTTCAGAATGTCCCCTGCCATGTTCATGATCAAATATTGGGACGGGCTCTACAAAGAATACGGCAAATATATCTTCGTCTCCCGCGGAATGGGCTGCGTAGGCATACCAGCCCGACTGGGTATCTCTCCGAGGTTCACCATCATCACCCTAAAGAAAAAGAAGAAAGAGCATGAAAGTCAAGGAGATAACGTCAGCCATTGAGGCATACGCTCCCCTCGCCTATCAGGAGAGCTACGACAACAGCGGCATGCAGGTGGGCAACCCTGACCAAGAGATTTCAGGGGCACTCATCACCCTCGACGTTACGGAAGAGGTCATCGACGAGGCCATTCAAAAGGGGTGCAACCTAATCATTGCCCACCACCCACTCATCTTCAGAGGGCAGAAGAAAATCTGCGGATACAACTACATCGAGCGGTGCATCATCAAGGCGATTAAGCATGACATCGCCATCTACGCCAGCCACACTTGCATGGACAAAACCATCGGCGGAGTCAGCGCGAAGATGGCGGAGAAGCTCGGAATGACGGAGATACGCCCACTCGAAGAGGAGAAATACGGAGAACAGATCGTAGGCCTAGGAGTCATCGGTATGCTACCGCAGGCGGATGATGCCATGGACTTCCTCCGAAGGGTAAAAAAGACCTTCCAAGCCGATAGCATCCGTCACACGAGCATCGGAAAGGGCAAAAAAGTGAGACGTGTGGCCCTCTGTGGTGGTTCCGCCTCCGAGTTCCTCGGCAAAGCCATCGCCGAACAAGCGGACATCTACATAACGGCAGACGTCAAATACCACCAGTTTTTTGAAGTGGAAGACCATATAATTCTCGCAGATATAGGACATTTTGAATCAGAGCAATTCACAAAAGAGATTTTTTATGAAATAATTTCAAAAATAAATCCTAAATTTGCAGTCCATATATCAGAAAGTAAAACAAATCCGATAAATTACTTGTAAAGTATGTCAGAGAAAGATTCGAAAGAGATTACAGTAGAGGAGAAACTAAAGGCTCTCTACGACCTCCAATTAGTCAGTTCCGGAATTGACAAAATCAAGACATTAAGGGGTGACCTTCCATTGGAAGTTCAAGACTTAGAGGATGAAATCGCAGGTTTGAACACCCGTGTCGCTAACTTGAGCGAAGAAATCCGCCAAATCGACTCTTCCATCACAGGCAGGAAAAGTGACATCGAGGTTTCCAAATCCCTGATCACCAAGTACAAAGAGCAACAGGACAATGTCCGCAACAACAGAGAATATGAGAATCTCGCCAAAGAGATAGAGTTCCAAACGTTGGAGATCGAGTTGAGCGAGAAGAGAATCAACGAGGCTATCAACTTGTCCGCTATCCGCAAAGAGGAGCTGGAGAAAGCTAAGAACCTCATCGTGGAGAGAAACGAGGACCTCGTATTGAAAAAGAAAGAGTTGGACGAGGTGATCTCTGAGACCAAGCAAGAGGAGGAGAACCTCCGCGACAAGGCGAAGGAGATCGAAGGCAAGATCGAAGAGAGATTGCTCACAGCTTTCAAGAGAATCAGAAAGAACGCGAGAAATGGTTTGGCTGTCGTTCCTGTTGAGCGTGACGCTTGCGGTGGCTGCTTCAATAAGATCCCGCCTCAAAGACAATTGGATATCCGCATCAGGAAGAAAATCATCGTGTGCGAATATTGCGGCCGTATCTTGATCGACCCTGAATTAGCGACAGAAGAGCAATCAAAATAATTGTTGCTCTCCCTATAAAACAAAAGCGCCCGACATATTATCGGACGCTTTTGTTATACCCAAAATCACCAAATAGTAAATCGTAAATAGCTAAATAGTAAATTACTAAACAGCAAATCCCAAATCGCTAAATAGTAAATTGTAAACAGCTAAATAGTAAATTATTCCCCACGCCCCGTTGCTCACAAAACCGAAAGCCGCCACCGCGACCACGTACTCATACGCTCGCCCGGCTGAAGCGTCACGTACGGAGAGTGGTACTCCAACTCCAGCAACGACTTAGCCGCCTCCTTGTGCACAAAGTTATAGAGCTCGATCTCAGCCTGCTCAGGATGTATCGTGGCAGGGTCATGGTGTTCGAACTCCAACGTCAGGCACTCGTCGCCGCAATGCGTGATGATCACAGGCTTGGAGGCCTTGATGTAAGCCTTCCCGGTGCACTCCTCAAACCTTCCATCATTGACCAAAGGCGTGAAGGAGAAGAAACCGTTCTCCACCTTATAGGTCGGCCGCCCCTGGTACGGATGGGAAGGCTCGCCCAAGAAAACATCCTTCTCGGAAGAGACCGGCACGAAATTAGGGTTATGGCCGTTGACCCTCGTGATCAGCCACAGATCCCACGAAACAGGTGTTTGGCGAATATTCTGCGCCGTGACCTCGAAGAAGAGGGAACCGTCCGCCTCTATCGTCACCCGCTTCGTCAGTCGCACCCCACTGAGAGGGGAAGGCTCGCCCTCGATCGTGACGGAGTGTGCGGATTGCTCCACCACCTCGTATGCGCCGAAACTAATGTATGGATCCGGCGGCCAGAAGAGGTCCGAGTCGTACTTCTCTGGATTGAGGTCCTGTTGCCGCCACCATTGGCTCTGCGGCCCCACCCACACCTCGTGGCCATTGTACGCCCTGAAATCCAACATGTCAGGCGCAGGATGAAGCCGTTCGGACTCCTCCCACAACGAAGGATCAGACTCCAACACATTCGGTTTACCCACACGATGAAAAGAGACGATACGTCCACCGACATCCAAGAGGACAGATGCCTCAATGCCCGCATTTTGTATATGAATCAAAGCCATAACGCCAAAATAAAAAACGTGAAAAGAGAAGGCTCGCAACGGATACTCTTCCGCCCGAAAACCACACAAAAGTAAGCATTAAAGCGTAAAATGAGAAGAAGAGGCCTCCATTTTTGACAGACAGGGAAGAAATAGTGCAGGAAAATAGTTAAATTCGCGGTAAGGAAGGAAGATAGAATATGAAACAAGTATTTCAACGGCTATACCGCTTGGTCCGTTTCCCGCAAAGGGAATGGAACCGAATCGCAGGAGAGGAGACCTCAATCAGCGATTTGCGCAACACCTATATCCTTCCGCTCATGGAGATGGTCATCATCGCCACGCTCATAAGCAACATCATCGGATTCACGAAAGACGCCTCCGACACACTCACGTGGGAACATATCCTGAAAGTCTGTTCGAAGGAACTGGTGACCTGCATCTCCGCCATATTCATAGGGTTCCACCTCGCCGTACTGATCCTAAGCAGCAAGCTCACCACGAAGCTGTTCCACGACCGTCCCAGCTATACGGCCTGCGCGACACTCACCACACATACCCTATCCTTCTATATCGTCATCAAGATATTAGCGACCCTCTTCTCTCTCTTCGCCTTCCTATACGTGGCGCTCTTCTACCTACTGTACATCATCTGGTTCGGCATCCCGTATATGTTCCCCGCATTAGAGAAAGAAAAATATACCAAGTTCTCCTTCTACTCCGCCTTCATCATCTGCATCACACCGGTGGCGATGGAGAATCTGATGAAGTTCATCATGAAAAATTAATGACTCTACTTTATGGAAAAACTTAAAAACGATATCGTCATAAAAAACAAAAGGGCTACCTTCGACTACGAACTGATAGACAAATACCAGGCGGGAATCGTGCTCGTGGGCACGGAGATCAAGTCCATCCGCCTAGGCAAAGCGAGCCTGGTGGACACCTTCTGCTACTTCAACGACGGGGAGCTTTGGGTGAAGGGCATGAACATATCCGAATACTTCTACGGCACCTACAACAACCACCTGCCACGCAGGGACCGCAAGCTATTGCTGAACAAGAGGGAGTTGGCCAAACTGCGCAGGCAGACGAAGGAGACCGGTTTCACCATCGTGCCGACCAAGCTCTTCCTCAACGAGAAGGGACTCGCCAAACTGGAGATCGCCGTGGCGAAGGGTAAGAAAGAGTACGACAAGCGTGAATCCCTGAAAGAGAAGGACGACAAAAGGCAGATGGACAGGGCCATGAAACGATAGGCGAAGATGGAAAAAGAGATACTTTTTTCCCTCCGACAAGCCACACCCCGCATCTACGGGATGGACCCCATACCACCCATCGAATGGAGCGTCCACCGGGGCGAGCAATGGTGCATCATCGGACCGAACGGCTCAGGGAAGACACTCTTGGCCGATTTCATCGCTGGCAAACACGCCATCCGCTCAGGCACCATCCAATACGGAATCCGCGGAGACAGGTACCCTACCGACCGTATCCGAAAAGTGTGTTTCGAATCGACCTATAGCCTCGCCGACTACAGAAACATGTACTACCAGCAACGGTTCCACGCCACAGAGAACGAAGAAACACCCACCATACGGGAACTGCTCCTCCGAGAGGGAGAAGACCCAAAATACACCGAACAACTCTGCAACAGACTGAAGATCCAACCGCTCATGGAGAAGCGACTCATCATGCTCTCCTCCGGCGAGCTACGCAAGGTGCTGATCGCTCTTTTCCTCGCGAAGAAACCGGAGCTAATCATATTCGACAACCCATTCTCGGGATTGGATGTACAGAACAGAAAGGAGTTGGACGAATTCCTCATGCTACTGGCCCAGCAACAACCCATGATCTTCATCGTTCCATCCCCGAACGAAATACCGCAAGCCACCACCCATATACTCAAGGCTGAGCACTTCCAATACAGTGCTTGGGGCGCCCTCACAAAAGAGAGCCTACAGAAGTTGAAAGAGGCTTTCCCCACCACCGCGCCTGCAATCTCAAAAGGACTGCCCGCACCCCTACTCACAACGGACGCCTCATACGAATACGTGCTGAAGATGAAAGACATTCATTTAGGCTATGCGGATCGAAAGATTTTCGACGGACTCAACTGGACCATCAGGAAGGGAGAAAAATGGGCGTTATCAGGCCCCAATGGTTCCGGCAAGTCCACGCTCCTGAGCCTACTCGCGGCGGACAATCCGCACGCCTACTCGCTGGACATTACCCTGTTCGACCGCAAAAGAGGCACAGGGGAAAGCATTTGGGACATCAAACGCCACATCGGGTACATATCCTCTGAGATGCACCTCTACTTCCAAGGAGAACAAACATGTAGCAAAATTGTGGCTTCCGGATTGTTCGACACCATCGGGCTCTTCCGCCAATGCTCAGAAAAGGAGTATGAGATCGCACATGAATGGATGGAGATTTTCGGCATTGCCCACCTCAAAGACCGATACTACGCGAAACTATCCGGTGGAGAACAACGCCTGACGCTCCTCGCCCGCACCATGGTGAAGAACCCGGACCTGCTGATCCTCGACGAACCCCTGCACGGACTCGACGAGCAGAACAAGCGACACGCCCTCAATATCATCGAACGGTTTTGCGAACAAACGGGGAAGACGCTCATCTACGTCACTCACATCAAAGAGGAGACGCCACCATGCATCAGCCATATCATGGAACTCAAAGCAAACCATCACGCCAAGGCATAAAAAAGGAAGGGAGCTTTTCACGGCCACCTTCCTCTAATTTTTTCATACATACCCCGAAGGGCATCACATAATACAATAAGATCTAAAAGGTAAGATTAACGACAACCGAAGTAGAGAGTTTCATCCTTTTCGCTAGAATAGATGACGTCCTCGCGGAACAACCATCCCAAAGCGAGATAAATCTCTTCGTTTTTCAGTTTCAGATCTTTCTTAATTTGGTTAAAGGTCAATTCACCCTTTTCATTCAGCAAACGCCAAACCTTACCGGAATTTTCTCCAATTACGTTCTGTAGCATGGTTAATAAAATGTTTAAAATATGTTAGAATTTATTCACATCTCTACAAAAGTACGAAATATTAATGATTTGCAACAACCAAGCTCGTTTTTTTTTATTAAAAACACCCAAAGAAGTGTTAAAAACAAAACCTTTTTTGTTCACAGCCCAATTGTTCTTACACATTAACTACCCTTAATGAAATTATTGCTAACTTCGCGTAGTATGCTCACCCCAATTACGTACTTCCCAAATATACAAAATAAAACAATCCGTTATTCCAAAAAACAGAAAATTTCAATGAAAAGGAGGTTTTTTTTTTCATATTTAGGGATTATTTAACATCTTGGGGAGAGTAAAAGAGCACTTCGTTCCCTCTTCGGAGAGGAGCATTTCAATGCACAGAAAATGATTGACGACATGGAAAGATTCAATACGACAGCCGACACGATATGTGCCATCTCAACCGCCCCCGGCATGGGAGCCATCGCCATCATACGCCTTTCGGGCAATGACGCGATCCGCATCGCGGACAAGCTTTTCGTCTCCGTGAAGAAGGAGAAAAGACTGGCCGACGCCCCAAGCCACACCGCCCATTTCGGCACCATACGGAACGACGAAGGGGAGATCATCGACGAGGTGGTCGCAACCCTCTACATCGCACCGCACTCCTTCACGGGAGAGAACTCGGTGGAGATAGCCTGCCACGGCTCCACGTTCATCCAGCAACGCATCATACAGCTGCTTTTGGAGAAGGGTTGCCGCATGGCCCAACCAGGGGAATTCACGCAACGGGCCTTCCTGAACGGTAAGATGGACCTCTCGCAAGCGGAGGCCGTGGCGGACGTCATCGCCTCCAACTCATCCGCCGCCCATCGCCTGGCGATCAAGCAGATGCGTGGCGGCTTCTCGAGGGAACTGGGCCAACTGCGCGACAAGCTGCTGCAGTTCGTCTCCCTCATCGAACTGGAGCTGGACTTCAGCGAAGAGGACGTGGAGTTTGCGGACAGAAGCCACCTGACACAGTTGGTGGAGGAGATCCACACGAGGATCGGCTCCTTGGCGGACACATTCCAATACGGCAACGCCATCAAGAACGGCATACCGGTGGCCATCATCGGCGAGACGAACGTAGGCAAGTCCACCCTGCTCAACTGGTTGCTGAACGAGGACCGCGCCATCGTGAGCGACGTGCACGGCACCACAAGGGACATCATCGAGGACACCATGCAGATCAACGGCACGCTCTTCCGCTTCATCGACACGGCGGGCATCCGCAAGACCTCCGACAAGGTGGAGGCGATGGGCATCGAGCGCACCTTCAAGAAGATGGACGAGGCAAGGATCGTCCTGGTGGTGCTCGACACGACAGAGACGCTCGAGCGCAACAGCGACTTCCTGCGCCAGAACGCCCCGCACTGGGAAGGAAAAGAGGCGGTGGCGTTGCTGAACAAGGTAGACCTATCAAACGAGGCGCAGCAAGCGGAGCTACAGCAACTCGTGGCATCCCACGGGCTATCCAGCATACACATCTCCGCCAAGAACAACCTCAACAAGCAAGCCGTGCTGGACGAGCTCATCCAGCGCTCCGGCATCCACGAGGCGGAGACCGAAGGCGTGGTCGTGACGAACCTCCGCCACTACGAAGCCCTCCGCAACGCCCTCAGCGCCATCGACCGAGTCCGTGACGGGCTGCAGGAGAACCTCTCAGGCGACCTCCTCAGCCGCGACATCCGCGACTGCCTCTTCTTCCTCGCCGAAATCACGGGAGGAGAAATCACCAACGACGAGGTCTTGGGGAATATATTTGCGAAATTCTGCGTGGGAAAGTAGATTCTGCGTGGGAAAGCATTTTTTTTTGCAAAAAAAGAATATAATAAATCAAAGAATCAATGAAACGAAAGATAGTTAAACAAAAGGAAGTCCCTGTTTATCATGTGGTACAACAATTCTTGAATGCACGTCAGGATCAGAAAGAATGTGCGAGAACAGCAGCATTGATGAAATACAGGGTTGCAAATTCTGTTCTTTTACAATCTTTGGAGTCAATATTTAAAGTATCATCTCATTACAAAAATCTACTTTGGGGTAATTTGTTTCCAAAGAATATTGATGAATTAGGAGAAGGTAACAGCTATTTCTTTCGTTCAGAAAATATACTTGGTGATTTTAATTGGCTATATATTCTTGTTAGCAAACATAACAAGGACTTATCTGAATATGTTTTGTTTAGAGATCAAATTGAAAAATCAGTGATTGGTGGATATTACGATGATGCTCTATTCTTGCTTGATAAAGCAAAACGTAGGTTTGGTGTAAGTATTTGGTATTATGAAACTAAGCTACTCATTTATAGTTATTCAGGAAACGAAAAGAAAAGTCTTGAACTTCTAACTGAAATAAATAAAGCGAAAAAAGACGCAAAGCATGGCTTTGTAGCATTTTTATTGTCATACCTTTATAAAAGATGCTCTAAATCATATTCAGCTTATGCATATGATACCGAACTTGAGAACAAATTTAAATTTAATAGGACTGTATTCCAAAAGGATCGTTTTAGTTATTATCTTTTCAGACTGAATTTTTATAAGACGTTTAATTCGCAAGACTTGTCACCAGTGTTAATAATGGAGGCAACAAACTCTTTAATAGACCGGTACAATATCTTTATCTATTTGATAAAGGCATACTTTGTTAATAGTAAAGATATGCTTGGTAAGCATGTAGCATCAGCGTTGGCCGTTAAATTTTATAGAAAAACAAACGATCGGTTGTTGTCCTCTTTAGTGGCATATACCAATGCAAAATATTTGTCTGATGATTATTTTAATTGTGATTATATTGAAATATTAGATCTTTACTATAGAGGAGATTATTATGCTTGCAGCGAGAAATGTAAGTCATTTGTTAAGAAAGACAATTCGCATTTTGATATTCTTAAAATCTATTGCAGGTCTATTATTTCCCAAGGAAAAGGATATACACCAATTTGTTCGAATGAAGATTCTATCCTGAATCAGATTTCGCATTTATTATATGATGCAATGACAAATACTGAGAATGAAGATATTCTAAGTTATTTGTATCAGATAAACAAAAATATATATGGACTGGGAATAGCGTGTGGATTAGATTATTATCTTTCAGGCGAGAATCAAACAGCGAGCAAAGATTTGAAAATTCTATCACTGACCAACTTTGATCCAATGTACTGCTGTCTATATGATAATGTAAAGGAAAAAGATGACTATTTGGATCTTGGAATGTCCAAAGTCGGGTCCTATTCTGCACTTGATTACCAAAAGAGAAGAAATGCTGATGATGTATCAAATACACATGTTATTGCAAAATATATAGTAGATATCGATTCTGCTAAAATTGCATTTAAAAATGAAGATTATGAATCGGCATTGAAACTATGGCAAATTGTACTAATTGAGAATAATAAAGTCCTTCCGATTGTACAGTGTGCTATAGATTATATCTTTAGGTGTTTTATTAAGCTGGACAGGAAACAGGATGCTATTACATTTTATGTAGACTATTATCTAAAAGGCAAAGCATATATCAGTCAGATAATGACATCAGAACTAATTGATTTGATGTATCATGAAAAGTATAGAAAAGGGGTAAAAAACGGATTGGACCTTCAACTATTTGTTTTCTTAAATGCTGCTGAGGATGAAAAGAAAAGTGCTCTACTTGAGAGATTCTGTAATTATAAAGATGTTGAGCAAGTTTCCGATTTGATTCCAGAATTAGAAACAGAAATGCAAAAGTGTCCGGAAAAGGTTGAGCTATACCTTTTCCTTCTTGCATCTGAAGATATTTTGAGGCATATGCTCTATATTACCAGTACAAAGAAGATGCTGGAGGAACAGCAGAAGATATCTCAATATCTAACAACATTAAACAACTCTACTCGAATTGATGATTACAAAGCTCTTAATCAGGAAATAGTGGATACAATGATAGTTTATCAGAATATCAGAAAGATAGATGAGAGTAAAATATATGTGAATCAAGCGGCTCTTATGAAATATGAGTTTGCAGAGCATGAAGGATTGTATAATCAATTTAAGAACCAGTTCGCCAGTTCTGGTCAAACCAATTCATATTATATTGTAAACACTATTTCTGATTGGACTGATATAAATAAAGATAGTGCTCTTATCAGAACAAAAGTGAAGTTTACAAGTAAAGCTTTTATCGACTCTGCATGCCAAGTATTTACTGTTATTCGTGATAAGTTCCTATTTAGTAAATTTGGTCTGAAAACATATTTGAGTACCCGTATCCGTCATGGAGTCTTGGAGGGCGTGTTGAGATCTGGATATGATGGATTACATCTACTTTTAACTACAGTAAACAACAAATACATACCCACAAACTATTGGGTGAAAAAATATGGGCTATCTCAAACAGAGCATAATGACCTAATGAAGATGCTTGAGAAATTCTCTGTGGGAGTTAACAATGCTATAGATTCATTCAAAGAGAATGCTCTTCAGATAAAAATCGAAGATGAAGATAAAGGTATGTTTGACTATAGGCTTACTCCTGATGATATGTGCTATGCAACTGTTTATTCAAATACTAAATCAGAGGACTATAACCATTTTTGTTTGTTGCTCACGGAATATATGCTAAAAATGGCTAATAGCAGTCTTGTGAATATACGAAAAGAGATAAATAACAATCTAAAAAGTACTTTTAATCGGCTTGTAGACAATTTGTCCCAAGATATTCAGTTGTTTTCAGAGCGTCATTTCTATGATGAACTCAATAGTGCTGTAACAAATGCTAGGACGGAAACAGTTCAGAAAATAGCTCATATAGAAAAATGGTTTTATCTACAAGATGCAAAGTTTGAAGATTTCTCTCTTATAAAGCAAATGCAGGCCGTTTGGCAAATAACCTCCAAAATGTATCCTAATATTATAGTGGATTTATCACTTGATGGTTTTGATAATAATATCATTATCAAATCTGAGTATGTGATTCATATTTCAGATATGCTTACAATTTTCTATAACAATATGTTTAGTTACAGTAAAGTAGAGAATCCGAGGCCATTCCATATTTCTCTATTGAGAGATGGAGACAATGTTATATTATCTTTTGAAAATAATATAAGCGAGCATGAGGACACCCTAAATTCCCGATTCAAAGAGATGTTGCAACTTGAAAGTCGTCTCCAAATGGAGGGAAGAAGTGGATTAGTGAAAGTCAAGAAGATTATCAAAGCAGAACTCGGCTGTGATAGTAATCAGTTAGAGATTAAAGCCGAGAATGGTAAATGCATAGCGTCTGTAGTGATAAATTTAAAGGAAATATGTATATGAAGAAATTATTATTAGTAGAAGATTTGCCAGAAAAAGCAGATGATATAAAGAAGGAAATAATAAAGGAATTTCCTGATATGGTGATTGTTGAGAAATCGTCATACCATTCTGCTATAGAAGAAATTTATAAGCATCATAATGATTATTTTCTCATTCTATTGGATATAACGATGTCAACATTCGATGTTAACATCGAAGAAAATGGAGGCGTACCAGAAACTTTGGCAGGAAAGAGAATATTAGAAGGTATGTACCTGCGTGATATTCCCACGAAAGTAAAAGTTGTTACTATGTTTGAAAATTTTGATGGTAAAAGTATTAACCAGCTTGATAAAGAACTGAAGGAGGATAATCCAGATAGTTATGATGGGTTTATATTTTTCTCTTTTAAAAAAAGCGATTGGAAAAAACAATTAACAAATTATATTCATTCAATCATATGATTAAGATATTGATTCTTGACGATTCTGATAGAAAAATCGACAAAATTAAACAAGTACTACTTGAGGGATGTGGACTTCATGAAAATGATATTGAGGTCGCCAATAGTGTTGCAACAGGAAGGATGGCAATAACAAAAGATTATTTCGACCTGGTTCTGCTTGATCTTGTTCTTCCTCTATTTGAAAACGAAGAACCGCAAGAAGATGGAGGGCTGAGTTTTATTCGTGATATAATTTCGGCCGATGGTAGGATAAAGATTCCTACTCAGATCATTGGATTGACAGAAAAAGAAAATGCATATAATAAAGAGAAAGAAGAATTTCAGTCTCTTCTCTTTAATGTCATTCATTGCAAGCAAAGTGACGTAGAATGGATTAGTCAAGTGAAACAAGCAGTAAATTATTCCATGAGGTGTAAAGAAACTGTAGAAAGTAGACTCCGAAGCAGGAATAATTATGATATCGCTGTAATATGTGCTCTTTCTGAAGAGTTTAAGCAAATGATTCAGGCTTTTGGTGGTGAAGACAAATGGCAAACCATACAAATTGAAGAAGATATACCTTTTCAATTCAGAAGTACAGTAATCACTACCGCCAACAACCATGATGTACGTGTTGTTGCTGCTATGGCAGGACGTCCTGGGGTTATTCCTACTTCAGTATTGACAACTCTTATGTACACACTATTTCATGTTGAGTCTGTATTTATGACAGGATTTTCTGCGGGTTTCCCGTCCAACAATTTGAAACTTGGAGATATACTTGTTGCCTCTTCTATTCAGGACTATGCGTCAGGAAAATTGAAAGATGTAGATGGCAGTGTTAAATTATTAAAAGAGATTCATCAGGTTGAAACATCAACAAGTTTTTCTCTTGCAATGCAAGAATTGATAGAAGATGATGATACTCAGTCGATTATTATGTCAAAGATTAGAAAAGCCAATTTACTTGTTGATAGTAGAGATTCATATCAAGTCCAATGGTCTGCAACATGTTGTGGCCCTTATGTCGTAACTTCAAAAGAGGTCGTAGAGGAACTGCAAGAAAATAATCGTAAGTTAGAAGGCTTGGATATGGAAGGATTTGGATTATACCTTTCTTCAAAATTATTATCGGGCAAAACTCAAAAAACTGCTCTTTGGATGAAAGGAGTTGGTGATTTCGCAGATCCTAACAAGGCAGATGGTTATCATAGAACCTGTTCTTATAGCAGTGCAGTGTTGTTGTATCGCTTCATTAAAGAAAAATTGTGATTATACACTCATTAATGCTAAGTAGTTATGCATATCCGTTGGATGAATTAGAATAACGCATATTTAACTTGCCCTATGGGTTTATTGTTTAAAAAGTTAAAATATTGCAGTAATGTAAAGGCCGCCACCTTAGCCGCCATTCTTGTGAAGATGCCCGAAGTTTTCTTCGCATAGTTTCGAATCATCATAAGGTGGTCGTTCAGTTGAGAAAAGATAGTTTCGATTCTCTTCCTGAAACGGTTGTAAGCCCAAGAAGGAGCGGTCCAGTTCTTTTGGTTCAGACGGTAAGGAACATCAAGGGTGATGTTTGCGGTTTCGAACAAGTTCAGCTGGACAGGGGCGCTTAAATAGCCCTTGTCGCCGAGAATCATGCAGTCGTGGTATTCCCAGTGCACGTCTTTAAGATATTGTAGGTCATGTACGTTGGCCGCAGTCATGTCACAAGAGTGGATGACACCGCTGATGCCACACAGAGCATGGAGTTTGTAGCCGTAATAGTACATATTTTGAGAGGCGCAATAGCCCCACGAAGGAGCATGTTCGATATCATCTTTCCCTATCTGGCATCTGCCGGCGCGGGCGTTTTGACAGACTTTAACAGGTTTGGAATCAATGCTGAACACGAACTCTCCGCCATCTATTGCTTTTGCCATGGATTGACGAATGTATTCCCCAAGTTGCATGATTTTCTTGCGTCGTTGATTATACTGACGACGAGTGATCAGATTGGGAATGGCTTCGGGACACTCCGCATTCAGCCTTTTAAAAAGATAATTCTCACTATCGATGCTGAATGCCTCTGCGGTGATGGAGAGTGCAATCACCTCTAAATCAGAGAAGGTCGGCACAACACCGCATCTCGCCACATTTCCCTTCTCATTTACTCGATTTCCTGCGAATTGTTTGCAAATTCCAAGAATTTTTCTAAAATTTATAATGAAGTTGCGCATATCTAAGACAATGGTATTTGTTTTATTTTTGCATTACTAAAACACTAAAAATCAAGGAAGTATGCAACTTTTTATATGTTTTTTTTATAAATTTAATTCAACCAACAGGTTATTGTAAATGATATGGTACACTCAGAGCTTCTAAAATCTTATCAAACGGTTATAGCACAGTACCAGGATCGTCTGTCCAAGGATGCGAGCACAATAATTGACCGTGGATTAGTAATATCAGATAATCAGAACATAAAAGACGATAAAGTAGTTCTTCTTACAGGAATCAATCCTTCATACAAAGAAAACGATAAGCCCGAAAGTAATTCCTTCTGCTTTTCATCTGCAAAAGATGAAGGCAAGAGTCGGTATTGGTACAAAAAACACAAACAGTTTGGTGCGACAAAAGAATCCGATGGTGATTTGCTGACAGACCATATTGCATATCTCGACCTCTTCCCATTTAGAGAAACCAAACAACCATTGTTTGAGAAAGTTTTTCATGAGTTTAACGATTTCCGCTATGATATTTTGTCAGTAACTCAAAAGGCAATACATGAATTGAGTCCCAAACTCATTATTCATGCGAATAAAAGTTCTCTTTACTACTGGGGGCTGAATTTTGACAATCTTCAGGATGATAGAACAAACCCTTGGCTTGGGTATCATTTTGAAAGAATCTCTTTTAATACTATTCCCGGGATGAGAGCATACGAGCAAAGAGTTTCTGGTATAGAAAAAAGGAACGTCCATCTGTTCAGAATGTCTGGTAATGGAATCGAACCATGTTACTTTCTTACCTATATGATGGAAAACTACGGAATGAAAGCTAATACAAGGTTACAACTTCTGACACCAGACGAAATGGTTACTCTATGCAACTATTTCCTTAAATAATCACATTATTGCAAACATTTAACAGGGTTGTGCACGCAAAATGCACAGCCATATTTTAATTTTGCACCCAGAATTTACAATTAACCCTATACAAGCATATAAAACTTGACCATATGGAAAAGATATTGCACATTGCACCATTAGAATCGAATAGATGGCTAAAGGATGTATTTGGAAAAGAAATCTCAGAAACATCCGACTACATTTACATACCGCTTCAATTTTCATGGGGGTATCGTCCTAAAAATGCATCTATGAAAGAGATGTATAGAGCATTGTGTCATATCAAATCCTACAAACAAAGTGATTATCTGACAAAGATTATGTCGCTTGAATATAGCAAATACGACAAAGTGATAATATATCATTCAAATTGGGTAATAGAACTTCTTGATTTATATTTTGTTTGCAAGTTTCTCAACCTGCAAAAATGCGATGTTTACGAATTTGATATGGAGAATTTTTGTGACGCAAAGGAATTGCAAGAATACCGTTGTGGACGCAAATTTGTACAAACGGGTTGTATTCCTCGTTCTGAATATGAAGGCGAAGATCTATTTCAATATGCTAAGCCTTGTACAAAAGAAAAGATAGCAGAGTACAGTAAACAATGGGATAAGTGGGCAAAAGTAAAGAACTCATATATTCTCAACAATCCAGATACTGGAGAACTCGAAGAAGTCGCAAGAGATTTCTTTGATCAAAGTATTGACGAGGCAGTTAGGAACAAAAAGGAATTTTGGAGCGCAACCCTTGAACTGATTACGAAATACGAATCCATTTGCGGACAAATATTCATGTTCGCAGATAGAATACAGGAACTGTTTGAATTAGAAGATTCACGTTATAGGATTGAACTTCATGTCAAAGAAAAGAAAACGTCCCTCCTCCGTCCATAGGCATAGTATCTGTTCCCCTTAATTTGAGGAATATGCACTGATTACCAGTCACTTATATTTGCAGATTTTACATTCTGCGTCGGAAAGTAGATTCTGCGTGGCCAATTCTTACACGAAACAATATTCAATTGTATTTGCCTACAAGCCATTTCCACAATACAAGAGGCTCCAATATTTAGCGCATCATATCTCTTCAAATATGTAGAAGTCAAGAGATCAAAAACGAGTAAACGAATGTAAAATTCTTACAATAATGTTTGTTATATTAAACATTTTTACATATTCTTGCACTCAATAACATACAATCATGGGAAAGGATACATTTGGAAAAATGATGCCAAGGGCTTTGACTCAGAACCTGAAAATCATGGGCGAACAAATCATGTTGGCCCGCAAGCGCAGGCATTTGTCTATGCAGGACATAGCAGACAGGGCGACGGTGACACGTCTGACAGTCTCTAAAGTAGAACATGGTGACCCTACGGTTTCCATGGGTATTTATGCGCGAGTACTTTATGCGCTTAATCTAGAAAAAGGCATCACCCTACTAGCTGCTGACGATGCACTTGGCAGACAGCTTCAAGATGCTGAATTATTGAGGACACCCGTTCCCAAATGAACAATTCACAATCAAATTTATTTCTTTGTTTGACGTAATAACTTTATGACCGTTTTCGCATTAGGCTCCATTTGCCAAACAGCAAACTTATCTCCAAATAAAAAGCGTAATCTGTTGGGCATCTCTGTAGAGATATATTCGCCGTCTAACGTATATGAAATGTCGTTTGAATGTTTATTTCCATCTGAGTAAATAAACTGAAGTTGTCCGTTTCCTTTAAAAATCAGCGTAAATGGTTCTCTTTCATTTTGGAAAAACCATTCTCCAATGATGCTTTTGCCTTTGTTGATGCTTTCATTGGTGCCTTTTTTATGGAGATAAAAGGCTAATTCAAATGGAGGTTTAACCTCAGTTTTTGAACTTATTCGTAGCAGTAAAAGGGTGTTGCCTGATTTGTTTTTTTCTAAGAGGAGTGTGTCAGTTGTATAAATTCTTAGGCGTTCGTTGATGTCATCATAATTGATGTTATAATCATCCATCGCACGTTTCAACTCCTCTTCCCTTTGGCGAATAATCTCTTCCTGTTTGCGGACATCTTTTTGTATGCGTGTGAGGATGAGGGTGTCTCCGATTTGTCGGTATGATCCTTTCTCTATCTTTTGGCAGTAAAACTTTCCGTCAGAAGAGAATTGTACTCCAGATTCAAAATCTTCGTCTTCTAAGATGCCTACAGATTCACCGACCCATTCTCTTAGCGATAAAGCCTCCACATCCCAGTCTCCTACCAAAGTTTGGGCATTGAGTTGTGCTATTGATACAAAAAATATGATAAATAAAAGACTAATCTGTTTCATAGATTTTAGAGAAAAAACAACATACATGGTAAAGGTACAAATTAAATATGACAAACATTCACCTTCCGAAGAGATCTTTTTAATCACGGAGCATTTCACGCTCTTTTATCCAAAACATGACAATGAAATTTCCAACATCAAACGAACCGTTATTTTCTCACCAATATAAAGCAATGCTATAGGGAAACGCATAAATTTCAACCGATAAGGCACAAAAAAGTTTCGAAAAAGGTTGTAGCGTTACAACCTTTTGGCTGTTTTCCCATTTTCATTCCATCATTATATCCAACAATCCAAGCAATTGCTTATATTTACAAATATTATTCACTGCCTCGACAAATAGATTCTTCACAGAAAAAAAAGGGAAAGCCATGGGATGGGATGTAGTGCAAATAGGACTTGGGCATGACCTGCCCGTTGACGATCCACATAAAACCGCACAAGAGATAGCCAAAAGGATGGAGCGGAATGTCACACTCGCTTACTACAAAAAATACGAGTATGATATTGCAAGTAATGTCATACATTACAAAAACAAGCAGGAATTAATTGAGCTGGGAAGATACGAAGTGGACGATTCCAAGAGTCCCCTACTGATGACTGTCGTGGACTACCAAGTGAAGCAGATACTGGATTTAGTAGGCATAGAAAAATTGCGCAAGGCGACTTTCGCGAATGATTGGGCATCAGACATACTATATGAGCCGGAAGAGCCCTTCGAGCTATATGAGATAGAGGATGACGAGGGGGACTTAGACATATGGATCTTCAAAGAAAACGTAGATCTCAACATACACAGTCAAGGAAGATGGAACCACTTGGAAAGAACATTCCATCAACTGGACGAAAACAGAGAACGGCTGCACGATTACCGGATGCAGATATACAATCGGGCAAAGTTGTTTGGCTGCAAGGATGTGATCATCTGTGCCGACCAAGGTCCGACAGGATCAATCGTCGACAATCTCAATTACACCGCAGATCGTCTAAGGGAATATGCACGGACCTATGAATACCTCAATGGATACGACGGTTGGGACTCCCACGAAGTCGAAGAATGGAAGAAGGAAGCGAAACACATTATGTTCTCATCAGTGTTTCAGGGACAAATCAACCTGTCAGACACCGATTTCGTAGAGGTCATTTACGATGATTTTAGGGATCTCATCAACGCTAAAAACTGAGCGGCAAGCATACTCATAAACCACGAAAAAGGTTGTAACGTCACAACCTTTTCGTGGTTTTTTCAGCAACCTCCTTCGCACATCCTCCATTTCGCTACGCATGTACGGAGTTACGGAGTCAACGTCTTCCAAATACTTTTTTTTTGGGGGGGGGTATAAAGCCTATTGCATAAAAAACATACAATTTTATGCAGTACAAAGTATTTATTGCATAAAAAATCTATTTCCGCACCACCCTAATATCCACAAACATGTTCATCTCCCGTTCATAGTCCGTTTGGGGATTCTCCACCAGTGGTTCATGATCGGCTATGCCAACAGCCACGATTTTAATTGGGACAGAAACATTTTCAAGTATCCATTTTCTTAACCAGTTGGCCTTCTCTTGAGACAATCGTATACTATACTCTTTATACTCTTTTTCCCCTCTTGCTCTGACTTCCAAAAACTCGTCTTCTGCCAGTTGCGCATCCTCGATAAACTCAAGGATGATTTTTTGTGTGACCGTATCTTGCGGAAATGTCCAATCACGCCCAAACACGTTAACCTGCAATCTCAAGATCCTGTCCGATCCTTGTTTCGAATAGGACATTAAAGAGGGAATGAGCAGAAGCAGAACTAGTATTAACTTTTTGGCAATCATATTGTAAACATCTCACGTTCAACACATTCTTTCGTTTCGCATCCTACTAAACACCCAATAGATGCACCCGACCCCGATCGTATAGGCCAGCAAATCGACCCAGAGGAAGCCTTGTCCGAGCACCAAGTGACCGAGGGTGGTGCTGCGAAGGACGACGAGCCACGGCCAGGTGATCAGCTGCGAGAACTCCACGAGGTAGGCGGTGGCTAAGCTTACGACCGCAACGGTAAGCAAGGGTTTCCTGCACAAGATGATGCGCCAGAAGCAAAAGACCATCATCGCCCAAAGCGCATCGCCCGTTTCCGCCGGGAGCCAAGCGATACGCCGTGAAAGAAGGCCTAAGGGTATCAGGATGACTATACCAATTATTGCGGTTATAATTTTACGTTTCATGGGCTATAAATCTGTTTGTCAAATATACAAAAATTCTTTAGATGTATTGCGACAATGGTTCCTTGTAGAGACGCAAGATTTTGCGTCTCTACGATGCACAGCACCTACGTAACCAATTTTTCGCACATCACAAACAATTCACAGCCAGGCTACCGCAACGTTTTGCAATTACGTCCCATTGTAGAGACGCAAGATTTTGCGTCTGTACGGCTGTCGCGCCACACAAACGACTGAATTGCTGGCATGGGCAAGGAAAGCAATCCTAAATTTATCGTAAGATCATCGGACGTTTTTTAGAAAAACGAAATCATCTTGACGCCTCCTCTACCAAACATGTAAGCAGGTTTAGAAAATCTTGTTGCGAAACATCAGGCAACTCATTCATATAAACGCAGAAATATTCGTCATTTCTTTCATTCTTATGATTTGCGTCTCTCTTCTTGCGTTCATTTACTTGATCTAGGAGATACACTTTATTTCCATATACCCACACGAACGAGTTCCCATTGTATTTGAAACACACATTAAATTTCCAATACACGCCTTGGTTACATGAATTTTCATCAGGATTAATTTCTATGGATGGATGAGACAACATCATATTTCGTCGGAAAGAATATTTGATGTCTGGATCAATCCAATCAAAACAGTAGCCGAAATTCTTACTTTTTGGGAAAAAAGACATTACACCGCCAACCCAATGGAGTCTCCATCCTGATCCGGCACTTACGATTTTGCCGTAACGATCATAGGGTTCTTCCTCTAAGAATTTTGTCTCGGCAAACAGTTTCTTAATATGATTGGCTGATTTAACCCATTCCTTTTCTCCGTCCTCAAAGTTAATAAAAGGGAGAGCATCAAGGTCATCCGCCGTCAAAAGGCAATGTACTTCTCTATAGTAATTTGGCTTTGAGCCATGAAGAATATTCTCCTTCCAGGCATCTGCGTTGGTGTTATAGATGAGTTGCTCGACAAGCTGATTCCAGTGATGGGCAATACGGATTAAGGCTTTGGTGAGCGGCAGGGCATATTCCTCCCGCACTTCTCTATCATCGAAGTAAGTTTGCACATGGGAGAGTTTTATTTTGAAGCACTCAATATCCTCTACGAACTCCTTGCTATCATGACAAAGCAAACAAGCTATGTTTCCTTTAAAGAGCGACATTTTCTCGGCTTCTCTAATGAGCGGCAACCATTCGGTTTTATGTTCTCCGCATAGCAGTTTTGCCTTGAAGCGTTCCTCTTCCACTTGTTTGACCGCAAAGTTAGATCGTATTTTCTCGTCAGAAGCAAGGAACTGCAAGATATTTTCACTTCTTGTGCGCAGTTCTTCAAACAAACGCACAGCACTAATCATTGCTTCTTCGTTATTCAAGTAGCTATTTTCCACAATATTCCAGACGAAACACATCCATTGTTCAAATCGTTCATTGTTGAATAACTCATTGTTTTCAAAATAGCAACAAACAGCATGGAATATAGCCCGTTGTTTTTGGCTAATAGTTGTCACCTCCACAACTGTAGGTCTGCCATCTTTGTCTGTTTCTTTAACAATATATTCGGGAATAAATGCAAAAACGTCGTTTTCATCCCAACACGGAGCGATCTTCACCCCATTCCATCGAGCAAACAGTTTTTCCAAAGACTTAATTGTTTCCGGTGTTAGCACCTCGTCATATCCTTTCAGTCCATCGTAGTTTTCCTTGCCCTTATAGAGGTCTTGATATAGCATAATCTGTTGCGTTTCTTGCACATCTCGGGGAGTTGTGGCAATCAGTCTATCAAGGAAATAACGTTGCAGGAAGTTAAAGTATATATCATCCACCTTAAAGACACCCTTTGAACTCGCATTCTTCCAAAAAACATCTGTCCACTCATTGTCAACGAGAGATGCGGTTTCATGATTGAAAAGTTTTTCATCGGGATTGTTCCCGTTTGGAACATAGCCGATAAGATCAGCCTTAAAGTTTTCAAAGTCCGTCAGTTGTTTACCTCTGGCATTCATCTTTATATAAAGATCATCCGATAGCGGCAGGTTTTCGTCCTTCATATCCTTGAAGAGGAAGTGAATGGGACAATCATCAGCCAGCAACCGCTCCCAATAAACAGAGCAGTTGTTGTCGTCAGCAAGAAATTCCTCTATGCCATCTTGAATATCCACGTTTTCTATATTTGTGATATTCGTTCCACCCAACGTCCGGAGCATTCCTTGGATAGTAGGGTCTAGCTTGTATTTGGAATAGAACCATGTCTGATCCTTTATGAAATCCACTATTTTCATACCACTTTGGCAGAAGGCTTCCGTGTCCATATCGCACAGACTTCTGCAGAAATCGCGTGAGGTTATACGGGTTTCATAAGTAAAATGGCTGAGCCAACTTTTTGCGGAAACAAGGTTGTTCGTCCTCACAGCAAGATACCAGTGAAGAAGCCACAATGTGGTTAGACGTTGCTGACCATCCAAAGGCCACATGGCGCCATGTTCATTTGTACCATAAACGAAATCAAGGCTTAATCCTTCTTTGCCAGACTCATCTTGCAGAGCCTTTATCATCTTCCCGAGCAAACGTTCACGAAGATATACCTTGTTTTCACGTCCCTGCGCATAGTCACGCTGTATAATGGGAATTTCGATGCGTTGCTGACGCAGTATATTATATAGAGTTTGAAACATAGTCTTTAACGTTGAATTTTGGGGATAAGGTGCGATATATATTCTTCAAATAGGCTTCCGCATCATTTTTTGTCCACGCCACCATGCTTCCAGAGGTGGGACTGTAGTATTTCATGAAAGCCTGTTTTGTGCATGGTGGAATGAAGGCAGACTTGGACTTCCGCTCCATTGGAATCTCAAAGCCCTTTTCCTTATTGAATGTTGGAGTTGGATAATATACCCCCTGTTCCTTACCTATGATGGTTCGACGTTTGGCAGGGAAAATAGCGTTGCCGTAACCTCGATTCGTACTTTCGTCTAGGAGTGTGAAGTTCCACACCATGTTTTTTTCATCTCCGTTGAGATACTCTTCAGCATTTCCCTCCGGAAGAATCTCATGCGCCAGTTTGTCAAAAACGGACTTTCGCTCCGCCTCATTATCGTTATCCTGCATGTCAAGACAGAAGTTTTTTATCTGTTCCCGCTGTTCTTCAGTCGATATAACATAGGTTGTCAACAGCCATTCCTTCTGCTCATTGAAATCTGTGAGATCATTTGTTGTGTTAGAGTCGATGTGTTCCACGTCCCATTTTTCTTTTTTATAAAGATTAAATGGGAATTTTGAAAAGATACTCTGTCCATACTCTTTCTGCACAATCAGACCCTGTTGTATGACCGATTCAACATTATGTAGGAGCAACAGCGGGCGGCATTGCGTCTTTGGGCAACCTTTCTGCTCATAAATTTTTCCAAGGTCTGCGCAATCATTCAGAGTATTGTTGATTTCGCCAATGAGATATTCCTTGAACTTTCCGATGGTCATGCCAGGCTTGTTCCATTCAGTGAGATATTTGAAAAGGAGAGTTTGCTGTGCAGCAGGATTCCCTTTCTGTCGTGTGGATTCTTTAGGGCGAGCCATCAAGTAACCAATATAGTGGTAAAGTTCAAGATGAGTAAACCATTCGTACAGTGTGCCACATATCTTCTTGACCTCATCCCAAACGATTTTCAGCGTCGCTTCGCTGTATTTTTCATCATGGAAGTAACCATAAAAATAGCGGAACACACGAGATTGGTCGGTACCAATATCCTCAGACGGCTCACCCAACACACGTTGGCTACACATCAACTCAAAGATGAAATCGATGCGCGTTTCATGCGTGTCGGCAACGTCATGGAAGAAGAGCCAAAACTCATCGTTTTGCAACATGGACTCCATCTCGTTCCATTGTGAAGCGATATCCTGTTGTAAGAGCCGAATCCTCTCATAATTTTCATCCGACGGGAAGTTAGAACGATTGAGAAAAATCGCTTTGATCAATTCTGCAGAGGTGAGCGGTATTTTATCAATGTTCAAGCGAGTGAACACCTCAATTGGGTCCTGCGTGTCTGTATCATACCAGATGAACTTAACTTTATTTAGCAAGACCTCTGTGAAATTTCTGATAAAATCCTCATTCTTACCTTGTTTCCAGCGAAGAATAAAATTACGTGCCTCGAACATGTGATAGAAGTCTATATTCTCTTTGGCCTCAACTTCCGTGCGATTGAGAATATCGCTGAGGAATATCTGACTTTGGGGGCGTGTTTGATATCGCAGTTTATACTTCTCTTGGTTCAGACAGGAAAGAATGATATTGATGGTGGTGAGTCGTTGCTGCCCATCTATCACGTCCCAGGAAGTGCCAAGTTCTTTCACCACAAGCGGTTGTATGCAGTAAATGCCTTTAGCTCCCTTTTCACAAAAATCTTCAATGTCTTCAAGCAGTTCGTTAACCTGTTGCGTAGTCCATCTATAACCACGTTGGTATGAAGGAATGTGGAAATCTAAGCAAGTCAGTTCTTTGATTGCCACAGGGTCAATAGTCCTATGCTTCATATTTAGTTTCATCTTTAATTTCTTAACCATTATATCTGCTCTATGCCGGATAACTTCTGTGGCAAAATCTACATAACGTTCCGCTTCTAGCAGGTAATCCTCAGCAGTCATGTCGGATTTCCTCCAATAGTAGAATCCTTTAGAAGAAATGAAAGGCTTCCCATCACAATTAAGGTAGTCTTCCCACAACAACGCTTGGGAAAGGCGAGTAACACCCTCATCATCCATATAAGGACGGAATGCCTGCTCATTAAGCATTATATGTTTTTGAAGAGGAAAATCCACATTCTTTTTATTCTCCAACACGGTTTGCAAAGCAACAAGGAATTGGTCAAAGAAGTCATGCCAGATATAGTGGCATCCACGGTAAGTATTCATGGTCTCATACTCACCTTTGTATTCATACCCGACATTCGGCAACACACTCATGTTGCCAATGGTTCCACACACACATTTTTGGAAATACTCAACCTTTGAGACAAGTTCTTTTGACGGGTTGAACTTATCCAATCCAGGATGAAGCGAATCCCTACAAGGTTTTCCGAACATCGTATTATACGTGTTCATAGTATCACCTCTGTAGGTATAATCTTCTAGTGTTTCCATAGAAAGTCCTTGCCATGAATCAGAGAATAAAACACAATAAATCGCACGCATTATATTGGTGTCATCCGAATCAAACTTTCGATCAGGACAACCATACTTATCGTCCTTTCTTAGATCATAAAGTTGGAAGTTAACTATTTCATCTATATTATCATGCAAATAATCGTGAATGAAATCTTTTATGAGTTGTATAGGATCAATCGTCATAGATGATTTTGTTAATTATAATATCTTTCTCACAATACAAACATATGCTTCGTCTAGCAGTGCGCAAAAATGATTATGGAAAATCCACAATCTACATTCCACGCAAGCCTTCAGCATCCCCAAAAGTAAAACAAATTATTGATTTGCGAAAAGCATCAATACATATACATATGAATCAAATAATTGCTTCCACGGAAATCACGACACCTTTTACTTATTTCAACAATGCGGTTAGTTTCTCAACCTGCTCCCTTAACTTCTGCGGATTCTGTTTCGCAAGTTTTTGCAGATTGAGGAGTTTCCATTTTACAGATGGATAATCCTTGAAATATTCAAATTTATATCCGTCCCATTCGGGTTGTCCTGATTCAAAACTAATCAGGAACTTCTTATCTTCTTCTGTCACTAGTGACCGTACATCTGAAATGAGTTTTGTTCGAGTTTCTTCAAATTCTTCGTATGTAAACGGAATCTCTGTCATTCCAGTGAACTGATTTTCCATCGCTTCTCGCTGGTCAATCAAACTTGGCGCTAATGATTCGTGAATCGGTCTGTCACTACCGAGCAAACAAAAGATAAGTCCTTCCCGACATTCACTAAGGGGAATCTCCATATACTTCACGTCAAACAAATCTCGTGGATGTTGACGAGAAAGTGCAGCGGCAACCTTTCCGCCATATAACTGTGTCAGAGGAACAATTTTTGCTTCACAAAAGAGTGAGAACTCTCCTTGTGCCTTGTCACTCAATGGGACAGTAAGCACATTTCCACCGACAATTCCTCTCTTCGTTTGATTCACTTCAATCTTAACCTGCTTGCCACGATACTCACACAACAATTTACATGTGCTATAATTGGGAATCACATGTATACCTTTGAATGCACGATTTGCTTTGTCACAAATAGACTTCAGATGCGAATTGATATCAGACATACTTGTCTCTCTATCTGTCAATGGTATATATGTCAGGTCAATGTCTACAGAATAGCGTGGCAGATTCTTCAAAAACAAATTAATGGCCGTTCCACCATGTATTGCAAACACGTCTTCTTCCATAACAATAGGGATAAGGCGAAGTAGTAATTCCACCGTCTGAACGTAGACGCTTGATTTTATATTATCATTCATATTCAGCAAGTTCTTTAGAAATCGTCATGTTATATTTTTTTATATACTTTCCTGTGGACGTGATCATAAGTCTTGATGTCCCAATGTTTATAGTCTCTGGTTTTAGAGCCTTAAACCAAGGATGGTTCGCTTTCTCTGCCATATAGAGAAACAACCGTTTCACTTTATGAGAAGTACATGATTCCAACAACGTTTGTACCAATTTGGGACGCAAAGTTGTCAAACTCTCCATTAGATAATAGATGTCTAATAGGGAAGAAGAAGCATCAGGCAAGTTCAAACATTCAAGGAATGCGCGTTCTGGCGATGATACGAGTAAGTCATGTTGCTCTACACGCATTGCCTCTACGCCCAACAGTTCATCTCCTAAAAACGAGGTTATCATATATTTCACAGTCATATCCCACTCGTCCTTTAATAACCAAGAGGGTAACCTGTTGCACTTATCCGTAAACAAGTATGACGTCGGCTTCCCCATAGATAGATAATGTGAATACCCTCGAAGTTCCAATGCTGTATAGGCACCAACGACACAACTCTTACCTAGTTGCGTGTTATAAGACGATATTGCAGCCAACAAACTTGGTTCGGCTCCATGCATCTTGTAAACTCCTTTTGAAATGCGGTCTAACCATCCGCTCTTCATATAGGCATATTGACCTTTGGCATCCAATCCATGGTCAGAAAGCCATGAACCAAACAATATGGAGTCTCGTGGAGTAGTCTCTAATATCTGTTGTATTTTTGTGGCCATGTTATTAATTTTTGCGAATCTGAAGATAAAATTATAACAAATATAAACTTTTTTATATTCACTATAAACTTTTTTATATTTATATTTTGCTTAACTCGTCATTTCTTCCTCGCTCTCTCAACATCTTTCCATTAAACATCATTGGAAAAAGTATGTGTCATTCCTTTAATAACACCATGCTGAGTGGTATTCGCAAATTTCGCCAATACCCACACCACCCCGTCTACAATATCTCCCTAGCAATCCAAGCGCAAGCCTTCTTTATACATTCTCCTGGTTAATTAGGTTCACCACCACCTTCACCATCACATCTTTCTCCTCTGTTTTGCTCTCGGCAATCATCAGGGTTAGAGCTACGAGCGTATTGTCGGCAAGACGTTTTGATCCGTCCTTGCGATAGAGAATACGGTTATTATTGAGGAACCAAAGGAAAAGGGTGGCGGCGATGCGTTTGTTGCCGTCACTGAATGAGTGGTTTTTAGTCACGAGATAAAGCAACATGGCAGCTTTCTCCTCCACACTTGGATATAGTTCTTCCCCATCAAAAGTCTGATAAATCTGACCTATACTGCTCTTGAATGAGTCGTCCTTTTCGTTACCAAAGAGAACTGATCCACCAAATTTTTCACGAAGAAGACGAATTTCTTCCATCGCATTTTCGTATGTTGCATGAAAGGGTTCTTCCTTGGTGGTCTTGTCTATGGTCAGTCGTTCATAATCATAATTGTCGAGCGTATCAAGCGCATAGGTATAGTCCGTTACCACCTCGAATAGGGCGTTGGTTTCGTCAGTGGAAAGCAGTGGCTGCCCCTGGATTGTGCAACTCAGCATACTTACTAATTGGCGAAGTTCACCAATCTGTTCTCTGTGGATGCGCTGATTAATGGCATAGCCTTTGACAAGATAGTCCTTTATGATTTGTCTTGCCCATATACGGAAAGCGGTACCACGTTTGCTCTTCACACGGTAACCTACGGAAATGATAACGTCAAGGTTATAAATAGCCGTTGGCTTATATCTCGACAGAGTATTATGCAAAATTTGCATATTACTTTGTTTCTCTAGTTCTCCCTCGTTGAACACGTTGGCTATATGACGTGCTATTACAGACTGATCTTTCTGAAATAGCTCTGCCATTTGAGCTTGCGTCAGCCACACCGTCTCGTTCTCCAGTCGGACATCAATCTGTGTCTGTCCGTCTTCTGTTTGATAGATTTCAATTTGATTTTTCATATTTCTTTTAATATAGTTTAGTATTCAAGGTAAATCGTAATTCATACTTACTCACAATATCTCCCTAGCGATCCAAGCGCAAGCCTCCGCATCCGCCAGTGCGTGATGGTGGTTCTCCAGATGGTAACCACAGGCTTCGGCAACGACGTGCAGCTGGTGGTTGGGCAAGCGCTTCCCGAAATGTCTACGGGCCGCTACGCATGTGCAATGGAACTCATAATCAGGATAGTCCATCTGGTAAGTGCGGAAGACTGCCTTCAGACAACTCTCGTCAAATGAGCTGTTGTGCGCCACAAGGGGCAATCCCGCTATCAACGGTTCGATCTGCGCCCACACCTTGGGGAAGATGGGGGCGTCGTCCGTGTCCTCGTGACAAAGGCCATGGACCTGCGAACACCAGTAATTGTAATAGTTGGGCTCTGGCTGAATGAGAGAGTAGAACGAGTCCACAAACTCACCATCCCGCACGATGACGATGCCGACGGAGCACACGGAGGAGCGCTCATTGTTGGCCGTCTCAAAATCTATTGCTGCAAAGTCTTTCATTTCTTTCTTTTATATTTATCCCACATTCTTTTTATCTTTTCTCCTATATCATTGCGAAACCATTGAGGCTCAATCACTTCCACATCTTCCCCATTCTTCAACAACTCTTGCTGGAAATCAAGCTCGGGACGGAGGAAGAAGGTGAAGATACTGTATTCTTCATTGCATTCCACCTCCTCTTGCGATTCATGTATCTTCAGGCTACGTATGTAATTGGCTTGACTCGCCGACACCTTTATCTTGACTATCTGTTTCTCCTCATGAGGGTTGGTAATAATACCGTAACTACCATCAAAGTATTCATTCGCATCCCAATCTTTTGGCAACTCAAATGTCTCGTCCTTCACATTCAATTCTTGAATACGATCCAATGCATATATCCTTGGCTCATCATGATAGGTTCCCTGTGCCACCATATACCATCGTTGACGGAATAACTTCACGCAATAGGGGTGCACATCATAGTTTCCCTCTTTGTCTTTCCAGAAACTATGATAGGTCATGTTGAGCACACGGTTCTCCTTCATGGCCTCGATGATGGTTTGCAGGTATGCCTGTCCTGAGGGTACGTACTCCAGCAGGATACGGTCTTTGATGGTTTGGCTGCAGAGCAAGGTGTTGCTGACGCAGAACGTGTTGATGATCCACGAACGCAGTCCGCCGTTATTGAGGTCATCACTGTTCTCTATGTAGTAGCGATACTCATCACAACGCTCGTTTTCGATATTGATATCAAACATTTCCTCAATAGCTTTGCGCCAGTTCTCAAAGGTGCGTTTAGGAAGATCGGTTCCTCCGCTGAGGTCCACGTTTCCCTTCCACTTCTTGTTCAGATCGTCAAAGGAAATCTTTTGATTGCGGTTGATAGTGTCTACCAACCAGACATACTTTCTAATTAGATTGGGTCCTTTCCCTGCCATATCGAATGATTTTTTTGCAAATATAAGAAAGGGGTGTGCCAAATCGTGGCATAGGAGTGGATTTTTTATGGGGAGGGGGGGGATAATGATGGGACATTACGACTTGGCGGGTTGACAACATGGCGGGGTGGAGACATAACGGATTAACAACGAGGAGGGGGAAGTTGTGCGAGCATCAGGAGCTCCTCTCCCCTATCCTCCATAATCTTGAAACCTACCTTTTGATACATGCGGAGCGCATAGTTCTCTTTCTGAACCGACAAGGATACTTGCGCATAGCCTTTCTGGTGGAGGAGTTCGAGCATTTGGTGAAGCAGTTGCGTGCCGATGCCCTGGCCACGATAGTCCGGATAGAGCGAGATGGCCAACGAAGGGGTCTGGTCGTCCACATGTCCATAATCGTCCATCACCCGTACCCATACGGCGCCGACGATCTTGCCGTCACACTCCGCCACCAGGCAATGGTCGTGAGGAGACTCCCCGAAACCACGCACATAGAGCTGCAAATCCTCCTGCTCGATGATGGAACGTGGTGGTGGCACCACACCTTGAGGGATAAAGATGGCTTCGTAGAGGAAATCGTCCAACACGGGGATCTCCTGGGGTTGTATGTTGCGAATATGGGTCATTTATGATTGAATTATGCCTACAAACCAATTGTATAGTACAAATATACGACAATACCCTCCTTTAATGGCTAAGGATTGCGGATTTTTCACTAAAATCGCACACAAAATTAGCACATAGGAAAAATGGCGAAACAAGAGTACATACAAGCGAACAAAAAGTGGCTTGAGGAGAAGGCGAAGGAAGCGGGCGTCAAGGCGTTGCCCAAGGGTGTCTACTACAAAGTGCTGAACGAAGGGAACCCGTCGAGCGCGAAACCGACGGTCCGCAGCGTCATCACCGCCCACTACACGGGGAAGACCATCGACGGTAAAGAGTTCGACAGCAGCCGTGGCGGCGTACCTTTAGCTTGCAGGCTATGCGACCTGATCGAGGGTTGGATCACCGCCATGCAAGAGATGCACATAGGCGATAAATGGGAGCTCTACATCCCCGCCGAAATGGGTTACGGAAAGTTCTCCCAGCCAGGCATTCCGGGCGGTTCGACACTGATCTTCGAGGTGGAACTGTTGGGGATCGCCTGATAGCGGTTCTAAACCTCCAAAGGATATAAACATCAGGGGAGCAACTCACAGATAGGGTCTTCCCGTATGATCTTGGGAGCGGACTTCCCCGCCAGCACCAGCACTTTCTTTCCGTTGCGGTAGACATGGAGCTGGCGTGAACGGACCACAGCCGTCAGTTCGGGGTCTGCCTGCATGGCCTGCCAAAGAGAGTGATAGACACCCTCCTCCTCGAACAGTTTCTTCTGCAGGTGCGAGCACATATTGATGGTGTCGACGGTCAGCATATCTCAGATAGTTTTCAGGTCCACAGGCTGGTGATGAACATCGGACTGGCATCGTCCGCCTTCTTGAAGCCGCACGCCCCGTAGAAGTCCAACTCCTCGTTGTAGGCGACAACAACAATGCGCAGGTAATCCTTGTAGTGCTCCTTCATCATCTCCACCAAGCGTCGTCCGATGCCCTGGTCTTGGTGAGTCGGACGAACAAGCAGGTAGTGGACATAGGCCGTCATGACACCATCGTCCATCGCGCAGATCAGCCCCACAAGTTGGTCACCATCCCATGCGGTATAGACCGTTTCGAAGTTGCGCATGGCGACCACCAGTTTCTCCGGATAATGGCCGGAAGACCATTCGACGGAAAGGAACAAAGACTCCAAATCTTCCTTCCTAAATTCATGTATATCTTTATATTCCAACATATTATCAACTCCTAATTTCCTCCAAAGCCCCCGTTTCCGAATCGATGATGAAGCCCCTGACCACAATATCCTTCGGCACGAGAGGGTGAGTCTTGATGGTCTCCACCGTCCTGCGCACAGAGGTAGGCGTATCCTTGAAGCCCTCCAGCCATGTGTTGAGATCGATGCCGCACTTGCGGATGGTGTCGAGCGTCTGGTCGGTCACGCCACGGGCAATCATCTCATGGTGGAAATGGTCGTAGCTCATGTGGCAAGCCCCGCAATGGGAGTGCGCCACCACCATGATCTCCTCCACGCCCAACTCATAGATAGAGACGATCAGGCTACGCATGGCCGAGTCGAAAGGCGAGATGACCAAGCCCCCCGCATTCTTGATGATCTTAGCGTCACCGTTCTTCAGGCCGAGCGCCGCGGGCAGTAGTTCGGTCAGACGGGTGTCCATGCACGACAGCACGGCCAGTTTCTTGTCAGGGTATTTGTCCGTCACATACTTCTCATACCCCTTCTCAGCCACGAAAGTCTTGTTGTAATCAATGATTTGGTCTATCATAACAGCCTCCGATTTTATGATTAACGGTTAATATTCGGCTCCTCGCTGTAATTGTGTTCCACCACGACAGCCACCCGCACGCCAGGCACCAGCGGTTCGATTTCGGCAGCGAGCTGACGACTCAGCGCATCGTCATCGTGGACGGTATAGTCAGGGATGACATCGACGGAGAGGAAGTTATCGCACTCCGAGTAATAGAGCCCATGCACCTGAATGATCTCCTTGTGGGAGGCGAAGACACGCAACACCTTCGACTGCAGTTCAGACTGCTTGTTTTCGCCCGTAGCGATGGCATAGATACCGACGGTCATGATGATGCCATGCCGCTCATGCATCAGCGTGGAGATCTTGCGTGTCAGGCCATGGATATCATGGGCGGACATCGTATCATAGACGTTGACGTGCATCGAACCGATCTTCACGTCCGGTCCGTAGTTATGCAGGATAAGGTCGAACACCCCGTGCACGCCCTCAATCGAAGAGACCTCCTCCTTGATCTGATCGGTAAGCTCCGCCGGGATGCTCTTGCCCAGAAGCTCATTGACGGGCGAGGCAAGCATCTCCACACCCGCCTTGATGATGACCACGGAGATCAGGGCACCTAAGATACCGTCGAGCGACACATTCCACAGCAGCATGACACCCGCCGAGACGAGCGTCGCCAGCGTGATGACCGCATCGAACAGCGCATCCGAGCCAGAAGCGATCAGTGCGTCACTCTTCAGTTGCTCGCCCTTGCGCTTCACATACTGTCCCAGCACCAGTTTCACCACGATGGCCACCACAATGATCACCAGCGTACCCTTCGTATAGCTAGGTTCCGTAGGGTCGAAGATCTTCTTGACCGACTCGATGAGCGAAGTGATACCCACCGAGAGCACGATGACCGCGATGATGATGGCGCTGAAATACTCTATGCGCCCAAAGCCGAAGGGATGTTGACGGTCGGCCGGACGTTGCGAGAGCTTCGTGCCGACGATAGTGATGACGCTCGACAGCGCATCGCTCAAGTTATTGACTGCGTCCATCACGATAGCCACGCTGCTGGAGAGAATACCTACAACAGCCTTGAAAGCCGCTAATAACACGTTGGTGACAATACCCACCCAACTGGTACGAATGATTTGAGAACTACGATCCATATCCACTTATAAACTATACAATCTCTTCCACATCAACCTCCGTGAACCTCGCGAACTTGCGGCCGTCACGGACAATAGAATCAAAGAACATGTTTTCGGGACGAACCCAATACTGACAATCACCATGCATAGCCTGATAGACGACCATGCGCTCCTCGGTCTCGGAATCGAAAGCCGAGAGTATGTAACGATAATATCCACCGTTGAAATGCTGGAAGTAGCGCATATGGTCTTGCGGCGCAGGATACTGCAACAACAGCTTCTCCGCCAGAGGCACGTACCAGGTGGAGACCTCCTCCGCCGTCGGGGTATGAGCGCCCGGGAAGTGGAAAGCGTGGTTGTAGTGCTCCTGGAAGAGCGGTTCGAAGTGCGCCACCTTATCCTGCTCGCCGAAAATTCCCCAGACACGCTCCTTGTAGTAAGGGTTGCAATGGTTGAACTGCACAGCCTCCCACTCGGCGAATGCGGCGATCAGCTCTTCGTCGATGATGAACTTCTGGTTGCCGTCCTTTCGGGGCGACTTATACTCATGTTCGCCAAGACGCAGTTTCAGGAACTCCGTCATTTGGAAGTGCGGGTTACCCAGCAGCGCCGGAATGCCCACGACAGGCGCCAGCATCTGCGCATAGAAAGCGCCACAGCTATTGCCCACCAAGAGGTCAGGCCTCTCCCGGTCAATGATCTCCCTAATCTGCATCATCGCCGCATGGGGGTACCTAGGGAGGTCAGGCGAGATCACCTGCGCCTTTTCCGCAAACGCCTCCTGCAAGGCCAAGGCAGGAACGCACTGGCCACTCGCGAAGAATCCGTGAAGAAATAGAATCTTTTTCATATCCACTCAAAATTATCCTTGCCGGCACCCAGTTCGAAGTGATACTTGGCGATGCCCAAGTCCATCCGTGTGTAGCCGATCAGGGAGAAACCCCTCTTGGCGCGTACCAAATGGCGCCCCTCCTGTTGTCCTACATACTCGAACGAGAACTTCTGTTGGTTGACCGCCGTAGGAGCGAGCAGCGCCGCCTCGACACCCGTCCTGAACCAGGAAGGGGTACTCTCGCTGACATTGCTCACCTGGTCCACCCGTTTGATCTTATGGGCGACGCCCTGCGTCTCACCATAGCCGATGGAGATGTAACAAGCGATCCTTTCACCCTCATCAAGCACATACGTGCCGGGCACTTTAGAGTAGCTGAGGCCCACCCAACAGGTATTCAGACCCAACATCTGGGCCAAGAGCACCAAGCGCTCACCGTAGTAGCCCACCCGTTCGTCGAGGTCATCCGTCTTAGGGCCCGCCATCACGAGGTAGTTACTCACATGGCGGAACTTACCGTACTTGGCGATGGTACCCTGAAAAGCCTTCGGTTCGTTCAGGATCAGCTGGATGTGCAGTTGGTTCTCATGGTTGATGGCAGCGATCTCCTCTTCCAACGCCTTGACCACCTCCTCCGACAGAGGCAGTTCCTTGTAAGCCCTTACGCTGTGACGGGCCTTGATAGCTTCATATACATCTTTCGTCATATCCATAACATGGTGTCTCGATAATTCAATGCAATATACGGATTATTTTCAAAAGACAACCTAATGAACATTAATATTCTGAGATCAAGTATTCCTTCATCGCACATCCACCTAAAAATCAGTCCAATAACATATTTACCAAAATTTTTTAGCCCAAAAAGTACGAAAATACCGAAATGTTTTTAGCCAATTCGTACGAAAATACCGAAATGTTTGTCCGAGCGCATAAAAAAAGAGGAGATGTTGGTCTCCTCTTAATCCATCACACCGTCAGCAGCTTCGTCACCTCAGCAGGGTTGAGCGCCCACTCATACGTGTAGGCTTCATCGGCCTCGTCAACATTCTCCACAAGCGTAAGGTGTTGCGCCTCCGCCTTGATGTCGAGGAGCTGGCCCACCGTGATTTTGTTCTCCAGCCTATGGAGCAACGCCTCAATGGAGGCACTGTCCGCTCCCCGCAACGTCTGCGCCGTGAAAGGCATCTCAAGCCAGATGATCTCACGCTTCGCCACATCGAGCACACCGAAAACCAATCCCTTGGTGAGGTTCCCCTCACTGATGCGCACCATGTGCTGCACGCACGACGGGTCGTAGGCCACACCTGTCTCCTCCGACACCTTCATTTTGTAGGCGGAATCCATCCAACCCACTATGAGGTTAGGCGAGAGCGTACCCGAGGAGTAGGCGTTGCAAGTGAAGGTCACGTACGTGGCGCCGGCAGCCTCCAACTCAGGGAGGGAGAGCTCGATGTACTCGGCCGTACCCATCTCGCCTTTTGGCACCCAACGGATATCGCCCGAGTGTTTCGCCCCCACGCAGGTCAGGCTGTAGTAGGCGCACTCCGCGATTTGGTTGTTCGGCAAGGCGACACGGCAGCTCAAGTCCATGTCGATCGGGCGGCAACCGAGACCTTTTCCCCAGTGGAGGAAGAGTCGCACCGCATCGCCCGACACCGGGAAGCGCGTACCCATCAATGCGCAGGAGGCGTCCTGGATGGTGGCGGAACGGTCGCCCACGCTCACAGGGATATTATAGAGCGAAGGATCGATATAGATGCGCTTCGCCTCACACGGTTGCGCCGCGAAACGTTTGGTCATGGAACGTCGGTAGAGCGTTTTGATCGCCTCCATCATTCCTTGGAGGGTCTCCTCGTCGTAGAGCACCAGCAGTTTATTCGGTTCAATCGTTTTGACGCCCCCCGTGATAGGGCGAGCCAGACGTTCCGCCTTCGGGTCGAAGTAGGTCTCCGCCGCATTGCAAAGCGAGAGCAGCAAGCGGGCAGGCATACGATCCTCAACCTCCGAGAAGGCCGCCAGCGTCTTGTCTGTACCGAAGCGCAACATAGAAGCGAAGAGGCAACGGGCAAAGAGGCCCGGACGCTCCCTCAGCAGCGCCAGCGTGGCCTCCGCATCGTTCGCGGAACGAGCCTTGTCGACACGCCCCTGCCATGTGGAATAGTCTTGCTTGTAGAAGACATCGAGGATCTCCGCCAAGCGGTCGAAGCCCTTCTTGCGGGAGTATTCGCCCAAGCGGAGCGCACGGATCATGCGCACCCACATGCCACGCTTCGGGTTCATGTTCTCGGCCGACTGGACAGCCGTCATCGGGATATCGTTCAGCCACTTCGCCACACGCAGGCAAGCCTTACGATCGTACTTCAGCATCAGCTTACGCTTCATGTCAATAGCCGCGTCCTGACTTCTGTCGAGCGGTCCCCACATGTGGAAGTACAACTTGCTGGCGTGGGCGACAAGCGTCTTCGGCTCGATGATCTGTGCGAAGCCCGTCTTCTCGAACCAGAGGTAGCGGAGGATGTCGGTCGGAGTCTTCAGGAAGCGCATCGCCTCGTCAGCCCTACCCTGCTCCACCAGCATCCTGATGACGAGCATGGCGGTCTCCTTCATCGTGACCTCGACATCATCAGGCAGCGGGAAGAGCCTCAACAACTGGCTCAACGAATCCTGCTGCGTACCATCCAGCGGTGTGGCGGACGTCAGGAGCGAGCGGAACACATACACCATATCCTCCATCGTGAAGAGGCGCAGTTCCTTCAGTTTGCTACCCTGCCCCTTGTAGACAAATTCGGACGTTTCGAAAGGCTTGCCGCAGAAAGGACATCCGTTATAGCGTTCCAGGGGGAAAGTACCCTCCGGGATCAGGTGACCGCAAGGCAATGTAGTGCCTTTGAAACCAGCCTTCTTGCCAAAGATATTAGCGACCCACGTGATGAGATGATCGGCCAAGGATTCACCCGTAGGCACATCCCAACCCTTGACGAGCGGTGTCCAGTTGAGGTCCACACCCATCACCTCATTGATGCACGAAGTGATCTCCGCGAGGCGATCCACAGGGACGTTGTTCAGTGCGTGGAGCAACTCCTCGCTGACGCAGTAACCATTCTCCTGCAAGCGGCGGACGAGCGCCAAGACGGGAGCGGTCGTCTCCGACTGCAGATTGATATCCGCTCGGTTCACATCCAGGAACACCGCCTTGTAGCGCAAGGCCACTTTTGTTAAAACATTGTTATCCATAACATTAAAAATTTAAAAGGTAATGGGTCAGCAGAGAAACTACAATTCTGATTTGAAGTATGCTGACCTTGACCTTGTTATAAAAAGCGCACCGCGAGCAGGAATCGAACCTGCGACACATAGTAGGAACAGAAGTATATGATGATTGATCCTTTGGAAGGGAATGACATCACGGGGTGAAATAGGGCTTCACACAACCGTTATACGATGATTGATCCTTCGGGAGGAAATGACATCACAAATAAAACTATTGCTCTACCAACTGAGCTATCGCGGTATAAAGGAGAGGTAATCGAACAACTGATGGAGCCTCTTTAGCAAAGTGTTACAGAAGTAAATTGCTCTTGACCTTTTCCTTATCGAGCGGCGGGTTGGATTCGAACCAACAGTAACCATTAGGAGTAAGCATACGTTTAGGCCTTGAAAGAGGCAATTACAAAGCTTACCGCCGCATAAAAAAAAGACGGAAATTACGGTTCTGCCCTGTTTGAGCCCCGAAGGTCTCATACTAATAGAAGTAAGAACCATTTAGTCCGTCTTATGAACGTAAAAATACATACATTTTGTTTAATCACGAAAAATAAGACGAAAAAATCGTAAATGTGTTTCCAAATATCAATCGGGTATCGGGGTACGTAGAGACGCAAAATATTGCGTCTGTACAATCGACATCGTGATGCCGGGGCGGGGGACGTAGAGACGCAATGCATTGCGTCTGTACAATCGACACCGTGATGCCGGGGCGGGGGACGTAGAGACGTAAAATATTGCGTCTGTACAATCGACACCGTGATGCCGGGGCGGGGGACGTAGAGACGCAAAATATTGCGTCTGTACAATCACCCCTTAATCACCGCCACCGGCAACAATTTTGTCTTCACCCTGACCAGATCCGCCTCGTTGGCGATGACCGTATCGATGTCCTTGTAGGCACCCGAGGCCTCCTGCATATCATCCTGGCTACGGATAGCGTGGACGATACCCTTCGCCTCCAGCATCTCCACCTCCTGTCGCATATCCAGCGTATCGATGGCCATCTTACGCGACATGACGCGACCCGCGCCGTGCGAGCAGGAGCAGAACGAGTCTGGGTTGCCAAGGCCTTCGACGATATACGAAGCCGTACCCTGCGAGCCCGGGATGATACCGACGACACCCTCTCGGGCAAGCGTGGCGCCCTTGCGGTGCACGATGACGTCCGACCCGAAGTGGTTCTCGACAGCGGCGTAGTTGTGGGCGATGTTGATCATCGGCTCGAACTCGATACCCTTGAGCGCATCCGCAAGGATCTCCTCGATACGCTCCATCATCAGCCTACGGTTGCACAAAGCGAAGTCGATGCAATACTTCATCTCCTCCCAGTACATACCGAACTCTTTGCATCCACGGGCCAGGAAAGGCAGACGCAGCTCCGGAGGAACGCTGGAATACCAACGTTCGTTCAGGGAAGCCGCCAGCTTGTTGTAGAAATCGCCCACCTGCTTTCCTAAGTTACGCGAACCCGAGTGGATCATGATCCAAAGCGTATCCTCCTCATCCTTCTGCAGCTCGATGAAGTGGTTACCACCTCCCAACGTACCCACCTCGTGCCGGATGGAGTGCTGGCGACGGTTCACCACCTCCAGCTTATCCAGGTCATATCCCTGAGGCAAGTATTGCTCGTCCTGAGGCTCCTTGTGGTGGTCCATACCCAAAGGAATACGTTTGCGGATTCCCCTCATGATCTCCTTACGGAGCACATCCATAGGGATGTCGCCCACCTTCCAATTGGTCTTCACGGCGCACATTCCGCAACCGATATCAACGCCCACCGCATTAGGGATGACAACATCCTTGCAGGCGAGCACGCCACCGATCGGCATACCCATACCAGCGTGCACGTCAGGCATGATGGCCAGGTGGTGGAAGAGGAACGGAAGGGTGGTCAGGTTCTCAATCTGACGCATGGCCGACTCCTCCACATCGTCGGTCCAAATCTTAACCAAGCGGTTGTTAATCGTTTTTATTACCATCGTTATCAATCTATTAAATTACACTTTTCTTCTTGTGGCACCCCACCCGACAACCCGAATGGAAGATTCACGATGCAAAGTAAGAATGCCACTACGCAATCTTTCTGCGTACCTGAAAAAATTTACATTATTTTTTTAAAACCAGTCTATTTCCTATTGGAGCAGAACCATATCATACAATATCGCGTCCAGCTTTTCGTGCGACACCCTTTGCAGTCCCGGGCGGAATGAACCGATGCGAGCGTCGTAATAATCCGCCAAGCGATGCGTGAAGCTTTGCAACTCGGCATCGACCAATTGCAGATCACATTCGTTCCCGCTCTTTTTCAGTTGCAGCAATCGGTCAATCTGAGCCTTTATTCGCTCATCGTCCACAACGGCCTCCACAAGCTCCCTGAACGCCACAGGAGGCATTGTCAGGTTCTTTTCGATCCACTTGCATGCCAACACACCCCGAAGGTAGTAGAGGAACCGTTTGGCGGAACAACCCTCCTTCTGCAGATACCGTTCGTTGTGCTTGTTGTACATCCTATTGTAGTGGTACATGCCTCTGACAGGGTTGAAGCAGAGCGATTCCACCTCCAGAACCCGTCGGATGAACTCCTCGTTTCTATAATAGACCTTAGGCGAATTGAACCATTCGAGCAAGGATGGATTACCACGGCTGAACATCACGAGCGCTTTCCGCAGTTCCCACCCGGACAAGTCCACATCGTCCTCGTACATGCGCTCAATCACATCACGTTGCTCTTTGATCATAAAGTACCATTCAGGCTTGTGCACGTAGATGAAACGCACATCCCAATCGCTGTTCTTTGACTCGAAGCCCCATGCGCGGCTACCCGACTCGACGGCCAGCAGAATCTTCACACCAAACTCTTCCTCCACCTCCCTGAGATGCGTAGGTATGGCAACCTTCTCCATGTAATCCGGACTGAAGTTCGTCATTTCAAGACATTTGCCCAAATTTCCAGTTTCCATCATTTTCTTCTTTTAATTCACCAATATCAGACCCTCAATAGCGGTCTCGTTTGATTCACGATGCAAAGGAAGAATGCCACTACGCAATCTATTTGCGTAGCTGAAAAAAATTTTAAAAATTTATTTTTTAGCCATTTATAAACAACTATTTCAGAGATAAGGGAAGGAGGGGGAACAAAGCACGCCAGACAAAAAGAGCGACTCTATCAGCCGCTCTTTATTTGGGTTATAGGAAGATTTTAGAAAGACACGTACAAGAAACGATAGCGGACAAACTATCCGTCATCGATGTACCATGATGGACCAGCAGACAAGGAGACAGGCAAGCATCATTTCGCCACCACATAGCCCCCAAAGAGAGCCAAGAGGCCGAGCACCACGCTTCCCAACGCATAGAAGAGGAAGGAAGAATAATCGCCTGTTTGGATCAAGGCAAGGCTCTCCTTCGAGAAGGTGGAGAAGGTAGTGAATCCTCCGCAGAAGCCCACCACCAGGAAGAGACTCAGAGAAGGGGCATGGCAGCGGGAGAAGAAAGCCCATAGCAAGCCAATAAGCAGGCAGCCCACCACATTGACGGTGAAGGTAGCCCACGGGAAACCCGAGCCGACACCCTTCATGCAATAAGAGACAAGGTAGCGAGCCATACCCCCGAAGAAACTACCCGCACCAACTAAGAAAAGATCCTTCAACATACATCACATCTTTTTCAGCGTCTCCATCCGCTTTTTAGCCGTTTGGCTCACCTCTTTGTTTGATGATTTCAAAAGCGTTTTATAGAGTTTTTTAGCCGACTTAACATTCCCCGTGTGCAAATAGACCTCCGCAAGATCCATCGAAATGATATCATCCTTAGGGAAATCTTTATGCAACACCTCCAACTGCGCCAAAGCCGATTCAAAATTTCGGGAAACCATTGAAATCAAAGCTTTGTTAGTCCTAAAGTCATAGCGATCCGGATAGACCTTCAGTACGTTGTCGTTCAACTTGCTAGCCGACTGATAGTTCGCATTTTGCATCAAGGAGAGAACTATTCCCTGCAACCATTCCAACATTACGGACTCGCCATTCTCCACTTTCTTGTCGAATAAATCATACCATTGATTCGAATTGACCCGCGAACGATCCAACATCATGCTATAAACATTCGCCACATCATCCGGCAGATTAGAAATGACGGAGGGGTCCCCCTCGTACACTGGATGAGACAACGCCTTCGACATCAGGTATTTAATCTTTTGATCATCCGTCATACTACCCTTTTCGTGATGGAAATCCACATGATCTTTTTCTATCGATTCATGGCTACATTTATTCGCAAGGAACATAAGAATTTCCCCCTTGGTACGATAGAGATCGATGCAATCAGGATGCTTGGCGATCTCCTTGTCGATGATATCGAACCCCTTCTTTAACGAATCGCACCTGATTTTGACATCCATATACAAGAATATCGCTTTCCCGTCATTTTCAATAAGTTCCATGAAATCCTCGGTGTGGGTAGGAGCCACACTATCTATCCGCATATTCTGGTTAAACCCTGAGGCTAGATAAAACCAGGCCCAAGTGTCCGCGACATTAGGGGAATTGGGTTCCTCCTTTTGCCACTGAGCGAACTCCTTGTAAACACTCGCCGTATCACCCCGCTTCAGATAACTTGATATGGAATCGGCATGAGGATCGACGGCAAACACACTTAGCACACACAATGAGAGCAGGCTAAAAAGACAAATGAATCTCTTTCCCATTTTCGTAAACGATTATAAATTAACAATATAAGTAAACAGAAACATAACGTTATCGTTCACAATCACACTTCGGGCAATCCGAAGTACACAAATTTACTTAATTTAAGCAAAAAAACAAGGAAAAAACACGATTCCGGCAAAGGGAAAGAGTGAATATCATCATAGCGGACCATATTCTACAAAATTTTTCCTTCACAGAGAAACGGTTCCCTCACATGCTGCTTAATATTTGAAAATCAGAAACGAAAAAATATGAATATATTAGAAATATTACTACAAATCGTACCCGCCAAAGCCAACACGTAAATGACCCATCTCAATTCTATCCTATTGACGATTTTTTCACACAGATACACCACAGGGACCATCACTGACACAATATGCATCAATATAAAAGAAATAAGAAGAATCTTATTGGGAATCATCAGCCATAGAAGAGACAGCGATTTGATGACGGAAGGGACAAATAATAAGATCACGATCATAATAATCACCACCACATCAATGCCCTTACCCTGTAAATACTCTCTTATAATTTTATATGAAACAAATAGAGAGCATGAAAAAAGGAAGATATAGTACAAGCTATTCACATAGAAAACGAGAGAATAATCCTCTAATGGCTTACCTGTCAACAGAAGGTTTGAAGGAGAGATATAGCCCGCTTCATAAAGAGACAATATCAGCACGATGACGAAACAGGCGATCCGTTTCGTCGCACTTTTATGAAGCACATAGTTCGGATCACCACTCACCTCCAGACTTGTATGGGCAAAACAATCCCCCAAGGTTTTTCCCTTTAGCGCGACACAAATAAGATCAGCCCACATATAGATCACAAACCCAAGTCTCAACCAATGGGAAGGGATGAGAATGATCTGCTCCAAGTCCCGCCATCCCCACAAAAGGATCATCAAACTGAGGGGCAAGTTCCGATAGACCAAGCGAGTCTTGTCTGAATCCTCCGGCCACACGACCCGGATATCCACGAATCGTTTTCCTAAACTTCTTCCGTCAAAAAGGAAATCCTTCAACAACATATAAACGGCAAGCAGAATGGCCAATGCGGAGATGGTTTCCGAGAGGCACAAGTGTTTTTTCAGGAAGATCTCCAAATAAGTAAAGAGCACCGCCGGTATGAAATCGATCATCGCGGCGCATAACCATTCTATTCGGCTTACTTTTTTCGTGTCATTCATAACATTAAAACATATTTGATTAAAATTGGTTCACCTATGGCCTAAAAACCCGACAGAGAAGCTGACATGGGGCATCATCCATCATCCGGCGAATAGATAAAGATAATCATAACGGACGATATAATCACAATAATTCATAAAAAAATCAATGCATGTCGTCCGTCAGGAACCCGGAAGTGAGAATGAGCGAGGAAATAGTGGAGCTCACGTAACAACAGATGGAATGGCGGAGAAATATGTTTTTCCCCCTCACACAAGGGAGCAAAGTACTCTTATTCAACTCAATATGATTCATTTATCAAATAGAAGAGATAAGGGAAAAGGCTAAAGATCTCTTCCGAAAGAACCATCATATAAATGAGCCATCTCAGATCTTTTCTCCTGACGATTTCTTCACACAGATACACCACCGGAAACACTATTACCGCGACAATCATCAACGCAATAAAAAGAATCGGGAAGATATCAGAAGGAGGTGAAAATCTATCGAGGAATGACATCAATAGAAAACAGATGACAGGAACGGCAATTAATAGGATCAAGATCATAACAACAATCTCCACATCAATGCCATCACCCTGTAAATAGGTTTTTATAATTTTATATAAAACATACAGAGCGCACATATAAGGGAAGAAATGAGCCAAATAGAGCACAAAGGGATAAATAATTCCCATAAGTGACTCACATGTATACAGAAGGTTTAAAGGAAAGATAAAGCTTGCTTCACGAAGAGACAGAATCAGCACGATGACGAGACATGCAATCCGTTTCGTCGCCTTTTTATGAAGCACATAGTTCGGATCCCCACACACCTCCAGGCTTGTATGGGCAAGACAATCCCCCAAGGTTTTCCCCTTCAGCGCGACACATATTAAATCAACCCATATATAGAGTTCAAAACCTAGTTTCAACCAATTGGAAGGAAGTTCAAAAATCTGCGACATATCATGACATCCCCACAAAAGAACCATCAAACTGAGGGGCAAATTTCGAATGATCAGGCAAGACTTGTCTGAATCCTCCGGCCACACGACCCGGATATCCACGAATCGTTTTCCAAAACTTCTTCCGTCAAAAAGGAAGTCCTTCAACAACATATAAACGGCAAGCAGAATAGCCAATGCGGAGATGGTGCCTGAGAGGCACATGTGTCTATTCAGGGAGATATCCAAATAAGTAAAGAGCACCGCCGGTATGAAATCGATCATCGCGGCGCATAACCATTCTATTCGGCTTACTTTTTTCGTGTCATTCATAACATTAAAACATATTTGATTAAAATTGGTTCACCTATGGCCTAAAAACCTGACAGAGAAGCTGACATGGGGCATCATCCATCATCCGGCGAATAGATAAAGATAATCATAACGGACGATATAATCACCATGATTTATAAGAAAAAATCAATATGTATCGTCCAATATGCTATTTAGCCTGTGCATCTCCACCGAAGGCTTTGGCGCAAATGCATCATAGTTCCCCTAAATAGTTAATTGTAAATAGATAAATAGCAAATAATCGCAAACATTATATAGCAAATAAAAACCGTTGCGACCATGCACACACCGCAGGCCACCAAAAGTAGTGTCAGTTATACAATAATCATCATACGAAAACATTGTAACGCAAAAACAAAGCATTATATTTGCATTGAAATTGACACCTGTTATAAAAAGCGACAATCTACAGGAAAAAGATTTTTCAACTACTATTTGTTTGAATAATACTCACGTCAAATTCTATGGAAGAAAAGAACGAAATCATACTATACCAGCCCGATGAAACGGTGAAACTGGAAGTAAGAATGAGCGAGGAAACAGTTTGGCTCACGCAACAACAGATGTCTATTCTTTTTGAAACCTCAAAACAAAATATTAGTCTCCATATTAATAACATATTCAAAGAAAGGGAATTAGACAAGAATTCAGTTGTCAAGGATTACTTGACAACTGCCGCTGATGGGAAAAATTATCGTATGCGGATATATAATTTAGATGTTATTATATCTGTTGGATATCGTGTAAAAAGTAAAAGGGGCACTCAATTCAGGATATGGGCCAATAGCATATTAAAAGATTATCTATTAAGAGGATACACTTTAAACAACAGATTGGAACGCATAGAAAACCAGGTGGAAAATCAACAAAAGCAGATTACGGACCACCAGCAAAAGATAGACTTCTTTATACGCACATCCCTGCCTCCCGTCGAAGGAATCTTCTACGACGGCAACATGCTTGAGCCTTTCGCTTTCGTCAACAAACTGATACGTTCGGCTCGGGAACGCATTGTCCTGATTGACAACTATGTGGACGAGACCGTGCTGCTACGCTTGGCGGAACGGGAGGAGAATGTTCAGGCCAAGATTTACACGCAGCGCACCTCCCCCTCGTTCAACGTGGCCTTGGCGCGTCACAACGACCAATACGCACCAATCGATTTGAGCATCTTCACCCAATCGCACGACCGCTTCCTGTTAATCGACCAAGATGTCTACCACATCGGCGCCTCCATCAAGGACCTTGGGAAGAAGTGGTTCGCCTTCTGCAAGATGGAGCTGCAGGCCGACGAAATCATGGAGAAACTTTCGCAGATATAATTAACAAAATAAATATGCTATGAACAACAAGAACGAAATCATACTGTACCAGCCTGACGAGACGGTAAAGCTGGAAGTGAGGATGGAAGATGAAACCGTATGGCTCACGCAACATCAAATGGCAGATTTGTTTGAAACATCGCCACAAAACATCACAATCCATATACGAAACCTATACAATGAAGGTGAATTGGACACGAATCCAACTTGTAAGGAATCCTTACAAGTTCGAATGGAAGGTAACCGAAAAATCAAAAGGGTTCAGAAATACTACAATCTAGATGTTATAATATCAGTAGGTTATAGAGTAAAATCCTTACGGGGTACACAATTCCGTCAGTGGGCGAACCGAGTGTTAAAAGAGTACCTGTTAAAAGGATACTCCGCCAACCAAAGGATTGAAAGATTAGAACACCGAATGACAGAGGCGGAAGACAAGATCGATTTCTTTGTACGCACATCCCTGCCTCCCGTCGAAGGGATCTTCTACGACGGCAACATGCTTGAGCCTTTCGCTTTCGTCAACAAACTGATACGTTCGGCTCAGGAACGCATTGTCCTGATTGACAACTATGTGGACGAGACCGTGCTGCTACGCTTAGCGGAACGGGAGGAGAATGTTCAGGCCAAGATTTACACGCAACGCACCTCCCCCTCGTTCAACGTGGCCTTGGCGCGTCACAACGACCAATACGCACCAATCGATTTGAGCATCTTCACCCAATCGCACGACCGTTTCCTGTTAATCGACCAAGATGTCTACCACATCGGCGCCTCCATCAAGGACCTTGGGAAGAAGTGGTTCGCCTTCTGCAAGATGGAGCTGCAGGCCGACGAAATCATGGAGAGACTATCGCAGATATAATCATTCGGCAGATGGCATGACGATGCGGGCAATCATTTTTTTTCCAACTACGCAAAAAGATTTCGTTCTAATGTTATAAATTTGCACCCGCATTCCAAAAAGAATGCACAATTAACAAACTAAATCCTATACGGAATGAGACTATTTGCGGACATAACATCAAAGACTTCAGCTCAACGATATCATCGTTTTGAGCGGAAGAGTTATGAGCGCTATTTTTTTAGTCTAACTCGCACAAACGGTATAGGATCACCTCAACACCCGAAGCATAGTTATTTCTTCCCGGCGGAATAGACCGGACTGAGAGCAAGAAACAAGTGATAGTTGGGACATCCTTACCGAAGGAAATCCCAACTATTTTTTTATCACAAAATGAAGAAACAATTATGCCAGCCAATAAGAATGCCTTGATAAGGTACAAAACGATAGACAACTGTTTGAGAAACAGATTCAGGAAATGGACGATCGACGACCTCGTGGACGCATGCAGCGATGCGCTGTACGACATGGAGGGAATCACCAAGGGGGTGTGCACCCGGACCGTGCAGATGGACATCCAGATCATGCGGTCCGACAAACTGGGCTACAACGCCCCGATAGAGGTGTACGACAAGATCTACTACAGATACGCGGACCCAGACTACTCCATCACGGAGATGCCTCTATCCATGGATGACTGCAAGCTCATCAAGGAGGCCATCGCACTCCTCGGGAATAGGGAAAACTCCGACGAGGAGAGGATGCGGAGGGTGCTCGCAAAGGTTCAGAACCGGTTGACCACCATCCTGAACTTCGCATAGATGTGCGCCGCGGATTCTTTCCCCGGCTACTCCTCCAGAAAAAAGGAAGTCTCCTTCCCTCGCTTCAACGCTTGGGAAGGAGACTTTTCCTTCAGAATGATCATTCCCCCAAAAAAGGGAAGTGACAGCACAGGAATTAGGGAGAAAGGCAGGATTCGAACCTGCGACCATCAGAGCCACAATCTGACGCTCTACCCACTGAGCTACATCCTCCATGCAGATGCCCATGGCGGACCCTAGGCATCGATTCGTTCGGGAGGTAGGACTCGAACCTACGTAGTCGTTAGACGGCGGATTTACAGTCCGTTCTCGTTGCCGCTGGAGCACTCCCGAATATGAGTGGAACCTCGTGGAGTCGAACCACGTTCTCAGGATTTTCAGTCCTACGCATACACCCAGTCTGCCAAAGTTCCATACCTTGTCACCTCAAACGAGCCATCGATAGCGGAAGCAGGAGGATTCGAACCTCCGGGACCCAAGGAGTCCAACACGTTAGCAGTGTGCCGCTTTCGACCACTCAGCCATACTTCCCTTTCGTTTACGGATACAAAGTAACGAGGGGTGAACGCGCTCTTTTTTCGTAGCAAAAAATATTTTACGGACTATTTGCAAACAATCACACAAAGAACAGACAATCAATATATTACAAAACAAAAAAATTATTCTTTTTTCAACAGATCATCGAAAGGGCCCACCTTACGCGTACCGTCCGGGAAGGTGTAGGTGCCATCCCCCACGGTTTTTCCCTCAAAGAAGAGGCCTTGGAAGGCGGTACCATCGGGCCATGTGTAGCGTCCCAAACCCGTACGCTTATCCTGCTTCCACTCCCCCTCGTAGACGGCGCCATTGGGCCATACAAGTCGGCCATATCCATGGCGGCGACCATCCACCCAATCCCCCTCATAGGAGGAGCCATCGGGCCAATTGACCTTGCCCTTCCCCGACATCTTGCCATCGAGGAAACCGCCCTTATAGCGGGAGCCATCGGGCCATGTATATTCGCCTTGTCCAGTGAGCTTGCCATCCACCCACTCCCCCACATACTTGGCACCGTTCGTCCAGTGCATCCGCACCTTACCCGTCAGACGGTCATACGCGACATCGCCCTGGCAAGTATAGTCCGATGTATTCTCCTGCATCTCACCCGTGAAGCGTCCATTCTGCATGACGCCCCGTCTGAATCCGCGGTGGTTCACCTCCTCGAACGGATAGCCGATAGTGTCAGCCAAGGTGTTGAGATCGAGGTCCACCCCTTGCGTCTCGGGCGTGATCTCCACCGTACGGGACAACGTGTAGCGATCGCCCTTGTCCGAGCGACAGACGATTTCGTAAGTGCCCGGAAGGAAGACCACCGGGAAGATAAGTTCCTTCCCTGGGGAACAGTCGGAGAGGACCTCCCGACCATTGATGAGCAAAGAGAAAGGTTCGACGAAATGGGCGTTGATACGGAACGGAACCGTGAAGCCCAGCGCATTGTAGACAGGCATCGGCTTGCCCAGGAGGGTGATCACCACCCGCAGGAAGTGTTCCTTGCTCTTCGTATCGTACCATGAGAAAGTATCCGCATCAGGCAGGAAAAAATTCTTCAGCGATGATTTCCACTTGACGAAGAGGATACGCTTGTTATAGTCGGAGGCCAGTTTGTACTCCCTCCCCTCCTCGCTCGCCACGGAAGAGAAGTTGGACTTACCCGAGACCAAGGCGACCACAAGCCTAGCCCTCTCCATCTCCACATCGTCACATTGCGGAGAAAGGCACACCAACACGGGAGAGAGGGACCCCTCCAGTTCGGTCTTGAACTGTTTCGCCGCATCTACATCCGCACGGGCATAACACACATAAACATCCATGGTGACAACGTTATGAAAAATGGGCTTCTATCATCGACCTGAAGAGTACCAGGCCTCAGACAGATTTTCGGCCAAATACCCATACAGATAAAACACAAAATAAACGAGCAATATGAGTCCGAAGGAGAGCACGGCAAGCGACAGAAGCATGCTCACCAGGGAAGTCACGGGGAAGTCGGTGATATTCGCACGGAGATGGGACTGGCGCTGATAACGGTCCATCGGGCGGACCACCTCCTGCTCCATGGTCGAGTCATCCCCCGAAAAATTCAAGTGGTCAGGGCTCATATCACCCAACGAGGCCAAGAGACTTTCCTTCTTTGAAACATATTTATAATCAACCATATAAGGTTCTTGTCTATATGTCCAATAATCCACCCTGAATTTAGTGGTGTGTTTCCAATAGATGTTCCGCAGCACCTGCGCAGCCCAGAAACAAACATAGGTGAGCATCAGTCCCGTGAAAGCGCCCAAGAGGATGCGGCGGGGGAAATAGACACCGAGGGAGTCGTAGAGGAACATATCGAGCAGTTTGAGCGCCACAACTCCACCCACCACCTTCAAGCGTCTTCTTTTGTCAGGCACTATTCCCTTCAGCATCAAGGAGATGAGGCCACAAAGCACCGCACAAGAGAGGAAGAAGGAAACGGAAAAGATCGATAAGTGGCAGAACAAGGAGAGCGGGAAAGCCAGCATAGAGAGCAAGACGGAGAAACCATCCTTGTAATTGTCCACGCCGAGGAGTGAGGTAACGAAGAGCAAGGCGAAGATCGCACCGATCACAAGCCCCGCGCACAGCACCGAAACATTGCTCCAGGCGAAACTTCTCACATGGCCGAGGATGAGCCACTTCTTATTATCGAAATGAAGTATCGTCGACATGAGCTCCTCGCTCGTCTTGCTGATCAGCCGTTCGTACTTCCGCTTCGTCTCGGCGCACCGCCCTGCGTAAGAGATAAACTGGTCCGTGAGTTGGGTGAGGTCATCTTCGAATTGTTTATGCTCCGAATCATTCTTGATGGTGAAAGGTTTTTCCACAGACACACGATTCGGATAGACAGAGGATCTCGTGACGTAATAATAATCACCCCTCCGCAGACGGATCGTGAAATCACTAGAGGTCTGGATCCTATCACAGATTTTCGTCCATTCGTTCCTACCATCCTTTCGGTAGATCATGAGGTTGGTGGACGGGCACTTCGAGGGGTCCGTATGGTTGACAAACGTCACCCGCGCACCCACAAGATCCCCCTCAAGGGTCTCCAGCCCGCAGGCGCCCCGCAGGTGGGCCATGAAGGCGGCACGGCTGTTCATGTCCAGCCATGCGTAGATATCCGTTCTCAACGACCACTCATCCTCCACCCACGACTGTCGGTTGAAGATGCCCCCCTTGTGGTAGCCCACACAGACGATGTTCTTGTTGATATCGTGTGCGAACTTCACGCACCGGCAACAGAGGCTATCCTTTCGGGAACGGTCGGAGGCCAACGCCAGCACAAGGTCCGCACGCTCGATTATCTTCTCATAATCGATCTCAGCGCCCGACGGAGCATCGAAGTAACGCTCAAAGACAACATTCTCCTCCTCCCGCAAGACTTGTGACATCTCTTCAATTTGCGGCACATCCAAGGGTGAGTAGATGCAAAATATTGTGATCTGACGTTTATCCATTAGCCTATTCTTTCAAAAAACATAAAACACATTAGGGTGCGGTCGGTTCAATCCCTGTGGAACAGTTTCTTGGCGAAACCGACAATCTTCTGTTTCCGCTTGTAGGAGCCGTATTGGTCACCGTAGCAATCCTCAAAGAATCGATCAGAGGCATCCTCGTCTCCCACATCCATCTTCTTCTCCGCCACGAGCTGTACCGCCGCTTTGACGTCCACGTTATTCTTCCGGAGGATCTCCTTCAGGAACGAAGCGCTCGTCGAGAGGCCTTTCTGCTTGGCGACCAGCGCCAGCATATCGTCCAGGCTCATTCCCAATAGCTCACCAAGGGCATTCACCAGCGATGGGACCTGCCCCGCCTTCACCAGCGCAACGAAGCGATCCAAGAGTCTTGTGAGGGATGATTTAGCCTTCAGATCAATAGCCAACTGGCAGAGATCCGCGCAATTCTGCTCCGTGACCTCCTTCTCATCTCCGCGAAGCAGCAGATAGAGTGAGCGCCAATCCTTCGTGGCAGGCTCCGCATAGAGGTCCAAGAGATTCACCTTCACGATATCCGTCTGTCCCTTCGCCTGCGCCTCGTCACGCTTCACCGCCGCCTTCCAATCGGAGAGCAAGGCAGGGAATAAGTTCTTTTCGCTATTGAAGCCCTGTTCCAGTTTCCGCTTTAGCGCCGGGTTCGTCTCCGCAAGCTTTTTCAAGGCAGGGAGCGCCTCATGATAGGGTCTATCCGCACCATTCAGCCGCAACTGAGTATAGAAGAGAGAAGCGAACCTCTCGTTGGAGAGTTGCTCCTTGAAGTAGTCCAGGAAGTCAGAAGAGGCACCCTTCATCTCCGCTTCGTTAAGGTAATGCGTGAGGAGCGATTCGTAGGCCTCCACCTTATCAGGATGAGCCTTGATCATATCCTTCAACGCAGCCACCGCCGAGGCTTTATCCTTCGCATATAAGTCTGACAGGATGCCTAACATGGTATCCATGTCCAAGCCACAATCGATTATTCGGGCCACCACCTTGGCACGTTGCGCACCCTGCAGATCCTCCTCCTTGTAAAAGAGGCGATAGAGCGTCTTCCACTGGCTCTTCAGCTGAGGATCGTCCAAGAAAGCGGACTTACTATGCAAGAGGTTACGGTCCAGATAGTTCTGCCAAGTGGCCAATCCGCCATCCACTTGGGTCAGGGAGGCGATGAAGGTGGAGACTGAGGCGGAAATCTTTTCCGTGAAATGGGTCTTATGCTTTGCCGCAATGGCAGAGACATCGATACGGTTCTTACGCAACCACTCCAGGAAGTTGACGCTAAGGGCAACCTCCCGCTCGTTGGAGGCGCTTGCCACCTTCTCATCGACCAAGGAGAAGAGCGGTTGCTGGAATTTCACATCCTTAGCGATATGGTCCGCCAAGACTGCCAAGAGCTCCTTGTTATTTTTCAACGCATTCAGAGTGAACGCATTAGGGGTGACGCAATATTGATAGAAGGCGATATTGGTCTCCTTACTCTTCGCCATCACACCAAGGTAGGCGTCGCCGAGGAGCCAAGCCACCCTATCATGGACCGCCTGCCAATCCCCGTCCTTCAGCTCTTGTTCGAACGCCTCGCCAAACAGTTGGTATTCGTGCGTAGGCGTCCACTCCTTGTCCGTGTCGTAGGTGACGGCGAGGTTAGCGCTCAGCGAATGATCGTAAAACTCATTGACCAAGACGATTGGCGTATGCTTAGGCATTCCCTCGTCCTGGTAGTTGGAGAGGAAGCTAAAAGCTCCGATGGAGGTTTCAGGGAGTAACCGATAGAGATCCGCCATCAACGACGCGGCCTTTTTCCACGCCGTCCGGACCGCCAGCACCTTCCCCGACTTCTTCGCCTCGACCAGGCTAAAGAGCGCATTCACCGCCAAGGGGGATACAGCAGGAAGAGAGGCCGCCTTGAATGGTTTCTCCTCAACCGGCAAAGCATCTTGACTGCCCAAAGAGAGCTGTTTCATCTCCACATTGGATTCCTTCGGCGAAGGGTCCTCCGGCACGAAACGGTTCGATCCCTGGGCAGGGTTCTCGTATAAGATCTGGAAGACATCGGGCGTCGGCAACTCATCGAAGAGGTAGCAGTCGACCACATAGTTGCCCATCCGTCCAGGGATATATTTCATGTAAAAAGTATAATCGAAACCCACAGGGATGGTGCGTCCCAAGGCGTAGATATGTTTTCCACCCTCCGCCACCAATTCACGGAAGAAATAGGAGGAGGGGTATGATTGGATGGATTTCGGGTCACTCTTCAGCGTTTGGGGCATGACAGACTCACAGTTGCCTTGCGCATAGCCCAACAGTTCATTCTCCTGCAAAGCGTTCAGGTAGGCGGAAGGTGTGTCCTGGGTGTAGGTCCTGAAGCAGAAACCTCTTCCCCCATCGATTCCCTTCTCGGAGGAATTATATATCACATGAAAATATTTCATAACACAAAACGAGTGGATGGTTCGTATTAGACATTAAATTCATTTCTTAAAGAAGCCTCCTACCTTATAGAGCACCCACACCAGCGGGTCCATCACACGATAAGGCTGGATGACGCCCTCCACATCGCCCTGCAGCGTGGCGTTTTCGTCAGGCATGCAACCGAAGGAGGAGACACCGAAGAAACGGGCGTTATCGCCCCACTTCGAGACGATATTGAAGCTATGTTCGCTGGCGTCCCAGATCTCCGCATCGTCCATGTAGCTCTTGATGGCCTTATGCGCCTGCTCTATCTGCGCAAGGTTCAGCTGCCCCGTCTTGATGAAGTCGCTGTTGCGGGGCGAACCGTCCTCGTTCAGGAACATGGAGACGTCACAACCGAGGTCCTCATGGTGGTCGATCACCACATCGAACTTAGACATCACGAAGGCGAAAGGCTTGTCCGACAAGTTCTTGTCACCCGTCTGGAAATTGAAGAGGGCGGTCAGGGTCTCATCAAAAGGCGTCGCCACGTCATTATTATCTATATCATTGGATTCCAACACTTTCTGTATACGTTTGATGGACAAAGTGTCCAACACGCAGATCACCGCCTTAGACTCACGCAGGTACTGCGCGTTCTTGCGGATAGAGTCGGAGTCCTTGAAATTCTCACCGGCGGTATCGTAGAAGACGAGATAGACTGCCTTGCCTGTTTCGACGCTCTCCAAGCGCAGGATCCAAGGGATCTCATGCTTGGTGACGGCTGTTTTCGGGACGGGCATCTTCATATCGAAGATGATCTCCCTGGCCTTTTCGTACTTGTAGGAGGTGAACTCCTCCTTCTTACGTCCCACTTGTTGGGGAATGATGGAGAGGCTCAGTTTATTACCGTACTTCTTCATCTGCTGGATCAGAGTGACGATGTAGTTGGTCTTTCCGCTGGCGGGTCCGCCGATGACAGAGATGATCTCCGCCCCCTTCTCCACCATCTCCTTAGGCAACCAGTTGTTGCAGTTCGGGCAGATGAAGCGTTGGGAGAGATAGCCGCAAGTAGGGCATGACTCGGGTTTGGGCTTATACGGGAAGAGGAAAGAGAAGAGTCCCAGTTTAGGCTTGAAAACCCGGTGCGACTCCAGGTCATTGCCCCAATGATTGGAGAGCTTCTCGTTCAACCGTTTCTCACAGACCAAGTCCCCATGGCTATTTAACCCATTATTTTCACACTCGACCTCTATTTCATTGTTGTCGAAGTGTTGATAGCAATATGGACATAATATTCTTTTCCCCATAACAAATTCAATCGCTTAGATATTATTTAATCATAAGAGAACAACCATTTCCTTCAAATGCGGAATTGATACCGACCAGCTCCTCCTCATGCGGCCAAAGCTTAATGGTCAATTCACCCTTCTTCTTGCACATCTCACGTTCCGGCAACGGGAGGTCGAACTCCTTGCGCACCACGCCGGAGAGCGGTTCACCCTTCTCGTTCAGGTCCACGACGAAAGCACGGTCGCGGTCCACCTTCACCACCATATCCGTGAAGAAGGCCAGCACGCAACGGAACGGCACGCTCGCCTCGCCGAAGTCCACTTGAACGATCAGCTTGCTTTTTTTCGCGAAGAGGAAGCCTGAAGTGACCAGCTCGGCGGAGAGTTTCACCTTCACCTTGGAGGCCTGCACGACAGGCAGTTCGAAGCCCTTAGGCACCAAGGTCTTGATCTTCTCGATCAGGCGTTCCTGAAGCGATTTGACCGAGGTCTTACGCAAAGCCTCTAAGGTCTTCTGATACTCGGGATAGAGCGATTCGAAGTGGTCGGTCTCCGCTATTTTCCTAGAGACGAACTGTCCGGCCTCGTCCACTGTGTTGCGCAACGATTCCACATGTTTCAGCACATCGTTGTAACGGGCGACGAGCGGTTTGGCGTCCTCGACGACAGCGATGGTCTGGACGGTCGTGAAGTGGTTATCCATCTCACGTTTCCGCTCATCCAGTTCTGCGGCGATCAGACCCAAGTCGGGTGACACATTCATTTGGAGGTTCAGTTTCGCCCCCTTGAAATCAGCCTTTTTGAGGGAGTCGAGCCATTTCGCCTCCACCCTCTTCAGGTCTTCGACGAAGGGCTTCAGCATCGTGTCCGCCTTGGCTGTCGCCACCTCCGTTTGGTCCAACATCGTACGGACAGCATCCGCATGGCGGACCCACGCACGCACCGCTTCCGCATTCGAGGCGGTACGATTACCGATACTGGACATCTCCAAACGCACCCGCTTAGCAGCCTGCCAGATCAGGGAAAGGATATCCCGCAAGAGGAGGTCCGTGACCTTGACCGCAGGGGTGAAGAAGGGTGAGACAGAAGCCTCCAACAGGTCATTCCTGCCAGAGAATTCTCGGTAGACTACCCCCACCTTAGAGGCATCCACATCGTTCTTTTTCAGGAAGTTATTGATTCGGAAGCTCAATTGATCATTCGCCAAGGCAGCCTCAACGATATTATTTTTCAAGAGATAGGCGTCATACTCCTTGTTGTCGGAGAGGACGATCGTCTCGTTCAGGCGAGCCTTCGACTCATTGTCCAAGAACTGCTTCACGACGTTAGCGAGAATCGGGCGTTCATTCTCCAAGGAGAGTCCATGCGTATCCATGCTCTCCCACAAAAGTTTGACACCATAATCGACCCGCGGGTCACGTCCCAAGTCCGGGGCGACGCCCGTAGCCAGCCGTTCAGCCGTCTGGGAGATGTATACGCCCATCAAGATATTCTGCCCATCATTCGCCAACACGCAGGAATAGGGTGTCTGCAGATGACGCTGTTCCCTCAGGACATCCAAGAGGGAGGCGTCGAAATCAAGATTCGTGACGTTCCCGTAACCATTCTCGCCGAAAGCATCCAGCAAGCGGGAACGCTCCTCCATTTCAACGTCGGAGCAATAGAGCAGTCCCACGGGCAGATCCTTTTTGAGGGAAAGATAATCCTCGCTTCGGTATACGTCCAAAAAGAATTGGCGGAGATAGGCTTCAACCGTTACGAAGGGGAGGTCGGACATCGGGTGAGATCCACCACTGTTAAACGAACCTTCCAACTGTTTCGCCACGGAAAGGATATCCGCATAAGCGTCAGGCGCCCGACGGAGGCATTGTTTGTAGGCGAAGTCCGTTCCGACCTGCAGCCCGCTCTCCGTCTCCACCGCCACCCAAGGCGTCCAATAATCACTCCCATAGGAACTGCCATCATCGTACCGGCAGAGGTACGACGAGTTGGCATCCCCGTCGTAATACAACGATACATTCTTCTTAGAGAGTAGTATTAAAACGAAATGGGACATGTCACTTTATCTTTTTCAGCAAGAACTCATCCAAGAAATTCATACCCTCCAGTATGATTGGAGGATAGAGGAATCCGAATGGCTTGTTATAATCATTTTTCCTCATAGCCATCTGATACTCAGGCATCTCCTTGATGTAGCGGTTCAGCTCCATGTTGCGCAGGAAATCCAAGATTTCGTTTTGGCTAAAGAACTTACTGATGCCGAAGTTGCTTGCGACCATGTAGAAGATATTCACGAAGTTCTGGAACTTCACGTACTGGCCTCGCTGAGGGCACATGAAGTTGGAGCCCAGGTAGCGGAACATATCCGAGGAGACACCATCGTCAAACTTCAGGGCGACGCGCTCCTGGCTCTCCGAGTTCACCACATAGAAGTTGTCCTCACCCATGCACTCGATGATCTTCTCTTCCGAAGGAACCAACAGTTTGCTGTTCGATGCGACCAAGCCCATGGAGACCTCATACTTGATGTCGTTGCTAGCCTCACCTCTCGTGAACTCGCTCACATTGACATCGTAGATGAACTGTCCTGCGGATTGTTCGATCGCGGCGTTGCTCTCCACCGTTCCCGCCAAACCAGCGAGGTAGGAGGTACGGTAATAGTTCTCCGCAAGACCCTTGTTGATGCAGCTCAGCCATTCGAAGATACGGGCGCCCTTGCCTGCGGTCTTCAGATAGACCACCGGACGGAAGTTGTTATCAGGGGCTTCGTCAGACTTTCTGACCTCATCCACCAACATCCTCGTAATCTGGCCCGCATAGAACATGATCAGACCCGTGACGAACAAGTTAGCGCACATAAGGCCCTGGCAATCGGTGCTGATCTTCTTATAGAAGGCCGGCAGATCCTGAACCCCCATGCGATCCACCACTTGGTCGAAATAGAAGGCGGCCGTCTCCGCACTGTAGCGGTTCTCCCCCACGTTCAAGCCTGGAATCGACCAGCCTGCCTGCTGACAGACGGACAACAAGACGTTCTTGAAGGTGACGGAGGCATATTGGGTCGCACGTGAAACGTTCTGCGCGGCAAAGCGGATAGAGTTCTGCTTCACCATGGCGCAAGAGGCCACACGACGCTCGTCGTACATCTGGCAAAGCGCCGAGATGTCGGAGGTGCTACCACCGATGTCGAAACAGAGCAAGAGGCTCTGCCTATCAATGTTATTCGCGAATTTATTGGCCACAGCGTTCGCCTCGGTCATGCTGTAATTACCATCCATATTGATGGTCTTGAACCCAAAGCGTACCGACTCTTTCTTAGGAGACAAGTCTATCACCTGCGGTCTCACGTCATTGGCGTGACTGCCTAAGCCACCATTCGTGCCGCTACCGAGACCGCCACCCAAGCCACTGCCGAGACCTCCACCGAGGCCACCGCCCAAGCCGGACAAGCCCTCCAAACCAGCGGAGGAGCCCAATAGTCCACCCAAGCCACCCTCGTTGGAAGAGGCATCGCCTAAGCCGCCACCGAGCACGGAAGCCCTCGCAAGGTTAGGGGAAGATATGATCGGACGTTGGTATTTATCGCCATCCTCTCCATCAAATGGATAGACATCCTTCATGCTCTCCCAAATCTGTGAATATTGGTTCATCAGTTCGAAAGTGAAGGAGGATGGATAGGACCATCTGATCTTATTCGGCACGATAGGCGCGAAGTCCTTATCGTAGAGTTCCGCATAGATCTGAAGCAACAGCGTGCGCAGATAAGCTTTGCGGTAGGCGATGTCTATCGCGGAGTCCGCCCACTTCATGTTGTGCACCAACTCAGCGGTCACATCATCGTCGAACAAAAGGTTGATGCGCTGCTCGGAGACGGAAGAGATAGGCAGTTCATTCTCCAAGCATGGGAAACCACCGACAACCTCCCTCTGGAGCGATTCCGCCTCCCCTTTGGAGAGGTCAATCCGAGACTTGTCATGGATGGACAAGATGCTCTTGATCGCATTAGAGCCCAGCTCACGACGTTGGAAGAAGAAAATGTTGCGCTCGACACACTTGGTGTCATGGTTGCCCGACTCGTCCTCCTTAGGGGAATGGCTGTTCTGCAACAAGGAGACACATTTGTTGTGGAAGCTGAAGGCCTCCGGGCTACGGTTCTCCAGACAGTAGGCCACGGACGAGTTGGTGCTACCGAAATCGACGCCCAAGACCGCATTGACCGTGTCGGATGCGGAGGCACCGTACATATTCCTTGGCAACTGCGAGTCGCCTTGGCTACCATACTTGATCACCAAGAAACCAGCCGGTTTGTCGCCACACGTCAGGGCGAGGCCATAATACGGGAGCTTAGACTCGAATATTTCGTACTTGTATGGATTATCAATCATCTTACGGGCGGAAACCAGCAACTGTGCGTTCACACGTTTATCCGTAGCGAGCAGGTCGCCATTGGACAAAAAGACCGGTTGCTCCTTCTCGTCCAACAGCATACGCATGGCACCCTTGCTTGGACAGGCCGCGATCGGGTTAGCCGTGAATGGGCAATTGGAGGAGTGTGTGTCGTGCGGAAGCTCAGAGTAGAGGAAGTAGCGGCACCACTTATCCTTCACGAAGTTAGGCCATATCATCAGATCCTTCTTCTGGATAGGATGTTCCTTCACCGTATAGACCTCGTTGATGTCCGCGCCCTGTTCACTGCTCTCGCCCGACAAGCGGATCTTCAAGAGCACCTTCAGGTTATCGATCTTCAGCGAAGGATCGTATGTGGCGGTCAGCGTGGAGCGGATCTCCATATTGGAGCCATCCACATTCTCCTGGAGGAGTTGTCCCACATTGTTACCGAACACCTTCAGACCGTCAGCGCTGAGCGGCAAGGCGAAATAGGCATAGCCCTCATCACCCTCCACCCTGGCCTTGAGCAGGTGCAACGGATATTTGTCGAGCGCATTCGGATGCGTCGCCGTGTATGGACGAGTGAGGATCTGAGCGATCTCCGAATCCTTCGGCAACAGCAATGTTTTAGGGTCAAATGGGACCTCATTCTCCTGCCCCGTCTTCTGCGTGGAGAAGATCGCTCCGTTGTAGCTATACAACATCGTGGAGTGGTTAAACACGACGGAGAAAGGTGCGATGAACTTATTGATGGAAGGGATATCGTTCATGGTATCGAACTCCTTCAACTCCTCGTTCAGCTCCTTCAGCCAAATCTCCAGTTCATGGTCAATGTAGGCAAGGTTCAGGCCATACATCGCACCGAACTCAGCCAACTTGCTCTTGAGATGCCCCACATAGGAGTAGAGCCTACCCTTCTGCTGGATGGAGAGGTTGCTGACCGCCTGGTACAACGATGGATTATTCGCCTCGCTGAACTGTGTGGAGGAGAAGAGCAACGTCTCGGGCGACGTGGCGCCGATCACCTTATGATCGAACTTGATGATGTCGATGAAAGGCTCCAGACGATCGTCCGGCGTATCCGCAGGCACACTTGGGTCGCACCATAAACGTCTGTTCAACAGCAACATATTACCGAAAGCGCCCTTCGGCTCATAAATATGGGAGGTCTCCTTGACCGATTTGCCGTCGGAGTAGGTCAGTTTCACGCGACGCACCTCAATCTTCTCGTCGAAGAGCGCGATGGCCGTGATGAGCTTGCGCCATTGGTCGAGCAGGCTGGTGTAGAAGATATTGATGGACTGCGTGTTATCAGACCTGATCTTCCCCGCGTGGACCAAAGCATATTTGAACAAATAGACGCGGGCGAAGACCGAAGGCACACCCGACACGAAGGCGTTCAAGCCCTCCTTGTTATCCTTATCGAGGGCGGAACCCGTATCGATTTCGTCCGTAATGGTTTTTATTTCAAGCGGATTCCACTGATTAGCGTCGCTACAAGCGATTTCCTTACCCTTATTTACATCTATAACTAAAGCTTTATTTTCAGCCATAATTCTTCAATTAAACATTAGACAAACTTTTGGGCGATCGTGATCGCATTGTATAAGTGAGCAAGAAATTTCTCTTTGATCGTGGTCAGATGCTGCTCCTGTTCCTTCGGTTCAGCCTTCGTCTTCAAGATCGTGATCAACTTGTTATAGCTGGTCTCACCGCCTATGCCGATGATACCCGACTCGGTAGGCCAGTTATGCGCCTCCTCCACGAAGATATTGCCTGGGTCGAAGTCCTTGCTTCTCAGACGTACAGGGTCACTCTCGAAGGCATCCTTCTTGAAGATGAAGTTGCTACCGTTCAGCGAATCGAAGATCTGGTAGATCCAGCCCCTACGCAGCTTGGAGTTGACCACTGAGTAGGCGAACTGACGCATGTACTTATCGATCTGATCCATCTCCTCGATCTCAAGGCCCGTCTCGTAGTGGTATTTGTTCTTAATGTCCTCGTTCTGGTTCAAGAAATCGATGAAGGCCTTGGTGCCGTGGATATCCTCGTCGAAGGCCGCCTGATGCTTGGAAAGGATCACATGGGCGAAGGAGAGGAAGGCACCGAGCTTATTGGTGAAGATATCCGCCAACTGCTCCTTGCCTGGGCCTCCCACGAAGGTGCTGCCCACAAAGTTATAGGTTTGGGTACCCGGTATCTGTTCCACCCCGTGGAAATAATACTGGGCCTCCGCATTGTTCAATTCGTTCTCGTCCCGGTTGAAGAAATCGTATGCGGCCGAAGCGCACAACAACTCCACCACATGGCAAGCATTGCGTTGCTCGTTACCGCCCGTGACCGTCTTCACGCTCGTGGTGTTGGTGTAATCGGACGAGCCGAAAGGCCATCCCACATGGTAGAGTGAGCGGTAACACTCCTTCACCGTCGCATCGTTCTGGTAGAACTGGAGGGCCGCCTGACTGTTCACAGGGAAGAGCTTGGCGTCCGCCACGATACCCTTCTCCGCCTTCCGTTGCTTCTCATCCGGACTGGCAAAGGTGAAGTATTGCGTGAGCAATGTCGTGGCGAACTTCATATCTTGGAAGTTCAGGGAGAACTTGCCTTGGATCGCTATCGCCTGCTTGAAGGCCATCGGGAGGATAGGAATCGAGCTGGCGCCCGTGCCACCGAAGACGGAGCCGAAGATGAAGACGCGCGCCTGCTTGCCCGCCTCCGCCATCTTATCGAGGAACTCGATCAGCTCGCAATCCTGCTTATTGGCCGTGTTCTTGTTGAGGGTGACGTTCCGCGCCGCCTCGATGATGCCATGGTACATCAACATGCTACCCAAGTGGGTCTGCGCGCGGAAACCATGCGCCAGGTCGAACTGCTGCACGCTATCCTTCTCCAAGAAGAGATCGGATAGGTCCTCATTGTCCATCTTCAACTGCTCGTCCTGATTCGGAACGGAAGATAGATTGTCATAATTATCCCTCGACTTATCCTTGTCCCCGAAGCTGGTATAGAAACTATACAGCTTCAACTTGGCGGAGAAGAACGTGTTATGATTCGGATTACCCTCCTCATTGGAGCCCTTCTTCCGCTTGATGGAGGAATACAAATGGATCAGACTCTCCGTCCGCTCCTTGTTACCATTCTGGGCATCGGTATCCAATGTCAACACGTTGATCTCCTTGTCGTCGAACAGTCCGACCGCGCACAGGTGGACAAACGATTCGAGACACCGCATGCCCGTGCCCCCAATGGCTATCACAAAATATTTACTGTCATTCATATCTTCTCATTCAAATTAGAACCATGTTTCTATCTTCTTTCCCTTGCTGACCTTGCTGAGGAGGAAGCCCACCACAACGTACAATGCGGAGAACCCCACACCGGCTATCACCATGTGGATCAAGTAATTATTGGCCCTCGAAGGGATGCGGATGCCTCGCAACTCCAAGAAATAATTCAGCAAAAGGCCTATCAATAGGCTGAAAACCATTAGGAACCAAAAATAGCGCTTCCTTTTCCCCACATCCGAACGGTCCGGCTCATAATTCACTTTGTTGGACAATAACAAGGCCAATAAGAAGGACACGATACACACGACACCTGCAATCAGGTAGGCAGTCACAACTGTTGTTTGCATAAATTACTCTATTTTAATTATTTATTATTCTAATATTTTATCAATATGCCTTGATGTAGTAGGTATAGATGACCCGACCCGACGGGCTCACACCCTCCGCCTGCAACGTATTACGCAGCGACTCGGCGATGGAGCTGTTCGTCCTCGCCACATCCTTCCAGATGAAATAGTCCTTCATCTTATCATAATTGATGTCACATTCACCGATGACGAGTTCAATCTTCAGTAGGTCGCCCGCGGAGACATCCATGTTCTCGCCATTGAATTTGTTGGAGAAATCGATAGCGATCTCCTTCTGCGACGCATCTCCCTCCACAGGGATGAGCTGCATCTCGAACATATCCTTCACCTCACGGGTAGCGCGTGGCTCGGCATAGCGATACTCAGGCTTCAGCTCGCCGGTCACCGGATCATAGTACAACTCCGTATACTTGTTACCACACATGTCGACGATCTTCTCCCCCTCTTCGGTGATCACCTTAGGCGGGCATGTCAATGCCTTCTGGTAATGCGCGTATGCGGCGAAATCCTCCTGCACGTTCGTCACACGAATCCGCAGATCCTTGATGGTATAGGAATCCTCGTTCAACACCTTCAGAAAGAGCTTGCTCAGAAAATGCTTGAAACGATCCGCACGGGGAACACCCTCCTCCCGCATGGCGTCCGCATTCTTCTTGATCTCCCCCCAAGCGGCATTGCATGGGTAGAACTCCCACCCCTCCGTCGAGCGATTGATGTACATGGCTACGGACGGATCGCTCTCGTTCACCACAGAGACCAGATCCTCTCCCTTGCCGTCATGGTAATTACCGCCTTGGGTGGCGCTCGCATACTTGGTCTCCAACGAATAGGAGCGGCTGGTAAGCAAGAAATTGCGGTAGGCGACTGGCCTTCCCACCAACGCTTGGTCGACCTTCTCCCTCAGGGTTCCCTTCGCGTCGTCGAACAAGACGAAATAGAGGTGTTTGTCCTTCATATCTGTCTTGTTGACCGGTTCCTTGTAGTCCATCACATAGAAATAGACCTGCCCGCCCGAACGGAGCCATTGGGTGAAATATTGCGACGCATAGGCGCTGTATTGGATCTTGGCGCCCGAGCTCACCGCTCCCCCTTTAGGCTCCCCATAGGAGACGCCCTTCTTGCCTGAATTGACAATCATCGGACTCAAATATGGGCATCCGGCCTCCTGTTGCTCATACTCCTCCAAGTCGGAGATCAACAACGCCAACTTGCGCTCGGAGACGATTTGCCGGAAGGAAGCCTCGATAGGTGCCATGATATCCTTGTACTCCACATTGACGATCCGGTTGAACAGATCCTTCTTCGTCAGGTTCAAAGTGTTAATCTGCGAGTTACCCAATCCGTAGGAGTTCCATTCCCCATCCACCTTGTTCGTTATCGCCTCCAGGTAACACCTTAGCGTCTCGTCCTGATAGGCATAATTCATTCCGTCAGACAAATCAAAATAGACGGAGTAGCCATTGCGGAAAGAATCTTGCTCCGCCACGCCCTGCTCATGGTACTGTTCCAAGTATGTGGTCATGAAATTGTCGTCAACACCAGACCCGCATCCCCATAACGCGGCCATGAGGGGAACCGCCATCCACTTCAAACACTTTTTTCTGTTCATAAATCTTTCAATTACCATGGACTCCGAACGCCCGCAGCCCATTATTCCTTTATTCCTATAATTCAATTACTAACGCATCTTTCACCCTCTTTTCTTCTTAAAAGAAACAGAATGGTACATTACGCAAATATAAAAAAATATGCGATAGATAACAATATTTTTATACCCGAAGAATCAAAGATCTACCACAATTCACAATTCGTCATTCTTAATTCATGACGCTTAATTCTCAACTCCTTTGCATCATCCACAAGAAAAACTTACCTTTACGCGGAAAAAAAGAGGAATATCATGATAAAAAACATACTATTCGACCTGGGAGGCGTCATCGTGGACATAGACATGGAGAAGCTCACACGAGGTTTCTACTCGCTCGGCATGTCCAAATGGTTCCTGTGGCTGCGCAAGAGGACCATCAAGAAATACTTCTCCCGTTATATGTGCGGGACAATCAGCACGCCGGACTTCGTGGCTTGGATGAAGAGCCACTGCGGAAAGAATACAACTGACGAGGAGGTGAAGGATATGTTCAACAGCGTACTCATCACCCTGCCCGACCATGTCCTCGGCATGATTGACCAACTGCACGTACAGTACCCCACCTACCTGCTCAGCAATATCAACGACCTACACTACAACGCAGTGCTCGACCGATGGTTCGGTGGCGAACGGGCGAACATCACCCAACACTTCGACAAGGTCTTCTTCAGCCATGAGATGGGTCTGGAGAAGCCCGACCCGGAGATTTTCAAGCAGGTAATCAAAGAGAGCGGCATCCGTCCGGAAGAGACCATCTTCATCGACGACACGCAAGAGAACCTCGACAGCGCCAAACAGCTGGGGTTCCATACGCTCTTGGCGGACAGGGAACGCAAGTGGGAGAAGGCGCTGCGTGACATGCTATCGCAACCAGCCAATTAACGTATTGAATTATAGCAAGCTAAAGAGTTAAATATAAATTCTTTAAAACAAATGAATTTGAAATAAAAAACACCAACCAGTAGGGGTATAATCCTCTGCATAATACTTAAAATCATGAGTTTAAAAGATATATTCTTTTTTTATGGCAAAAAGGTATCTGTGATAAGTTTTGGTAACGGGCTGGCGAACATTTTCGTCGACTGTACTCTTGTCAAGGTATGCAAATTAGATTATTGCAAAAAAATAATGAAGGAACTGAAAATTAAGACGAATGAATAATGAATCGACACAAATTCGTCAATAGCAACAAGGTCGAACTTTTAACAAAACAATAAATGAAGAACTTTAAACCCGGTCCGTGGATGCTCCCCCTCCCGGTACTGATCATAGGCACCTACGACGCCAACGGCAAGGCCAACGCCATGAACGCCGCCTGGGGAGGCCAATGGGAGGAGAACGAGATCATGATCTGCATGGGCGCCCATGCCACGACGAATAACCTGAACCGCTGCGGAGAGTTCACCGTGGCCTTCGGTACCGAGGAGACCCTGACCGCCTGCGACTACGTGGGTATCGTAAGCGCCAAGAAAGTACCCAATAAGATGGAGAAGACTGGATGGAAGGAGAGCAAGGCGCCTCACGTGAACGCACCTGTGTTCGACGTCTTCCCCATGACCTTGGAGTGCCGCATCAAAGAGAAGGTCGGTGCGGACGAGAACGGCTACAACATCATCGCGGAGATCGTGAACATCCTCGCAGACGAGAAGTGTCTCGCGGAGGATGGGAAGCCGGACGTAGAGAAGATGCACCTCATCGCCTACGACCCGATCCACAAGGGCTATATCCGCCTCGGACAGACTGTCGGCAAAGCCTTCCACGACGGTAAGAACCTTTAACACAAACTTTTATAATCAGACAACAATGTCAGCAAAAAAATTAAACACCTCCATCCAGCTGGAGAAGGACCTCTTCAAACAAATCTATAAGTCCATGCAGGGAGATGTCCTGCAAGAAATCATCAAGGCGACCCGCATACCTACCAAGCAGAACTACTGGAAAAACTCGCTGGAAGGCCATAGCATCAAGGTGGACGAAAAACTCCTGAACAAATACTACAACCTCTTCAACGAGGTGAAGAACAAACTGGGCTTCAAGGAGAAGGTGGATTTCTACATCACAGGATGCTCCGAAGTCAACGCATTCGCCATCATGGCGCAGGAGAAGGACGAAGCGCATATCATCAACATCAACTCCGCCCTGATCCAACTCATGACGGAAGAGGAGCTAAAATTCGTCATCGGACATGAGCTCGGCCACCTCATCAACCAGGACGCGCGCCTACTCAACCTGGTGACTTTCGTCTTCCAGGACGGAGATATCCCCGTACTGCTCACCCACAAAATCAGGCTGTGGCAACAACTCGCCGAATTGGTGGCGGACCGTTACGGATACATGGCGGTCGGAAACCTAAATAGCTGCATATCAGCCTTCTTCAAGATGTCTTCCGGACTCGACTTCGACAAGATGGGCATCGACTTCGACTCCTTCATCAAGGAGAACATCAAACGTCTGAACTACTTCAAGGAAGAAGAGGGTCTCAGCTGCGACGACCACCCGATCAACCCGATCCGCGTGGAGGCCATCCACCTCTTCTCCGAGGCGCAAAGCGACAAGGAACTGACCGAGAAGATGCAGGGACTCATCGAAATACTCATGAAGGTGCGCAGTTCCGAACTGGACAAGAACCTCTCGGTTTTCATCGCCACGGCGGGTCTCATCATCGCCTCCTGCGACGGCTACATCAACCCGAATGAGACCGACCAGATACTGGACAACCTCGCCGCCCTGCAGATATTCCCGATCCAATACATCGAGGAACTCTCCAAACAGAACATCTCGAAACTATTCGAGGAGTCCGTCAAGAACATCCTGGAGATCAACCCTACCCTACGTGACACCATGTTGCTCTACATCATGGGCATCATCATCGCGGACAAACGGTTCGACCCGAAGGAGATCGACCTCCTCTACAACATCGGCGAAGACCTTCTCGGCTACTCCCGCAAGGAGATCGCCCACTACTTCGCCGCCGCCATCCAAGAGGGCTTCACACCTAGTCACGAAGGATTGAAATGAGGTATTCCTCTGCTTCCCTCCATAACATAATTAAACTTTTTTATGTATTAATTAAGATTGAAATAAATCAAAAAATAAAAAGATTGACAAAAATAAAAGGACTATTTTGCACAACCTACCCACAAAAACACTATCTTAGAGCGTTTTTAATAGGGTAAAATCTTCATGGAACCATTTTCCTTCTGACATGGGCCATGAGGGTATAGTATTAACATAAAATTATTACACCATGAAAAAGAAAGGGTTATTATTAGCAGCCGCAATTGGGGTCTGTGGAACGGTTTGCGCGAACACGAAAGTGGTTTCTATTGAATTCAAAGACCTAACAAAGAAATCATTTGTATTGTCGGAATCACCAAAATTCCAGTACAGGAACGACAGTTTGGTCGTGAACGGAAGCGCTTCAACCGCCTATCCATTCCAGAACGTAAGCAAGTTCTATTTCGAGGATAGCGAGGAGTCTGGAATACCAGCCGTCGCATCAAACGAGGTACGCATCACCTACTTAGACAACCAAAACATTTTGGTCGAGGGACTGAAGGCAGGTTCGAACGTTGAATTGTTCTCCTTGTTGGGTCAACTGATTGAAAAGAAGAGCACAAAAGATGGCGAAGCGCTTCAATTCAAATTGCCTAACGACAAAGGCGTCTATGTTTTGAAAGTGGACAATCAATCTATCAAAATCGTAAAAAAGTAAAGTCATGAAAAAATATATACTCACAGGCGTGGTGACGCTTTTTTGCGCCATCACAGCCACCGCTACACCCAAAATGTACGTGGATGAAAAGGTAAGCGATGGAATCCAAACACACATCTACGACATCTCCGTAGTGGATTCCGTTGTCCATCAAACCGTCGATTCCGTTCAGCAAGTGAAGGTCATGATGAGCCGTCACAACCACGACATCTATCCAGCGAAAAACCTAGATCAGGTCTACTTCACCCTTGGCGATAATAAAATCGACACGAAACTAGCTTCTTTCAGTGGTTGCAAGGGGGGAAAGACAAACGAGAACAGCAACGGTCTCTCCCCTCACCACAACGACACCATCGCCACCTATAGATATGACCGTGAGAATAAGATGTTGCATATCAAGCTAATATCAGTCATTGGTGATTGCTGTGGAGACGGATGGATCGTAAACGCAGCCACACAGGATAGTACCATTGTCCTAAATCCTGCGCAAACCGGCGACAAATCATGCAACTGCATTTGCGAGTTCGACGTGGAAGTGGATCTGACAAACATAGAACCTCGTCTATACCACTTCGTGGTGAGGGATGACAAATTCACCATCGACCTCTCCGAAAGCATGGAGGGTATTATCCTGGACATTCCAAGAGGCTACTACAATAGAAGCAGCGATTGCAAGTACGTCGACGACGGATTCAACGATATCTTCCCACGGGAAGACGGTTTTCCTCCTATCTACCCAACTGCGCCTAACCAAGACACGGATATTGACATGACAAAGGAGAGTCACGCATTGGTGAAATACATCTTCGAGCCAGAAAACGGAACGGCTTTCATCGTCTCCGTCAATAGGGTGTTCAACTGTTGCTCCGCAAAAGGTTCCAAGGTGAGGGTTTCAGGAGATACGATCTTCGTCAACTCTTACGAAATCTTCATGAGCGAAGAGATGTGCGACTGCGTTTGTCCATACGACATCTCAACCACGATAGAGAATCTGAAACCTAAAAAATATATCTTCATCGTGGACGGCACGGAGTTCAAAATAGATTTGGAGAAAGACACTGTACTTAGCAACACGATATACGATTTCGAACGTGGATTGTTCGTCAAGAACAGCCCATGCAAAAACGAGGAACTGTCCGGCGACAAAGAAGACTTCGAACCGGAACCGACGCCTACCACACCTGAACGACTTGAGGGAAGCGACACGCTGGTCTCCTATCAGTTCGACCCGACAACTGGCACGGGACTTATCGTATCCCACAACCTTCAACTGAATTGCTGCAGCGAGAAGGGTTCCCAAACAACCATAGATGCAAGCGACATCACTATCACCACGACGGAAGAGGGAGATGAATGGTGCAGATGCACTTGCACCTACGACATCACCACCAAAGTGATGGGGCTGCACCTCAACAAGAAGTATACGTTCAACGTGGACGGCACGAAATTCGATGTGAAATTCGATGGCGAAACGCCTATCAGTGGGGTTGTCACCAAATGAACGAATAGCAAGTTCCCTCCAATAGGGAAAGAAACATAACGGAATAGCATATTTTAGGGTATTTTTATTACATTTGTGGAGGTGCAGGATAATGTACCTCCACATTTTTTATAGAACGAGTATGGCACTAAAAAAGATTATCAATCCATGGTATAATTACCCCGGCTACAACTGCTTCGGCTGTAGTCCCGACAACCCTATCGGCCTCCATCTGAGCTTCTACGAGGATGGAGATTACATCGTGAGCACCTGGCATCCAAGCAAGAACTACCAGGGCTGGATCGACACGATGCACGGAGGCATTCTGAGCACACTGATCGACGAGGTGTGCGGATGGGTCGTCACCCGCAAAATGCAGGCGAGCGGCTATACCGTGCAGCTGAACGTGAAGTTCCGCAAAGCGGTCCCGACCAACGAACCCGAGCTGACAATCCGCGCCAAGGTGGATAAACAGGTGCGCAACCTCGTCTACCTCCACGCAGAGATAACGAACAGCAAAGGCGAGCTCTGCAACGAAGGCGAGGTGGTCTACTTCCTGATGAACGAGGAGAAATCCAAGGAGATGGGCTTCCTGCAATGCAAGGTGGAGGGGGAATAGTACGGGGGATTAAAAAAATGTGACGGACGGCGACGATCCTCCGTCCTCAGGTAGAGACGGTGTGCACATCGTCTCTCGAGGGTCACAAGAATTATCCAAGCACCTTTCTTATGCATTTCGACACACATTGGTATATTTACTTAATATCCAACGCAGGCATAAACGAATGACAGCATTAATTACATTTTTGCGACATCCCTACATTCATGCATTCTGAATTTTTATACGCTTAGCCAATTGTAGGAAGTAATCATTTGACCAAATGGTGGTTTCTGCTCTATTTTTCAGGAACGGCTCCACATCTGCGACCACCATCTTTATATCAGTCGAAGACAGACGTTCCTTCAATCGCTCATCAAACTCTTCCTTGCTCAATTCCAACCCATTAAACTGTCTTGTACGCTCTTGCAGATGTATGAAATCAAGTGGGATACCATTCCTCACATACCATTCAAAATCGTACCAATCTCGCCCTTTCACCCTCTGTTTCCAACTGCGGAATAGCAAAGCATGCATCTTACCAGCAAACAAGTCCGACAAAGTGAAACAACGAACCATAAAAGAAAAAGGTTGCAACAACAGAAGATCCTCTGTCTTAAATTTCATAGGAGGATTGGCATCCACCTCTATCTTAATTTTAATGCTCTTCTCTGTCTGAAATGTGAGGTCATACACATCAGTATTGTCTTTTAAGAAAGCAGATTCAACTTTTCCAAAGTTTCGTTTGTCTTTTTTGCTGATTTCAACTCTTCTCCCGAGGCTCTCGAACTCATCTATGATGGATGGAAAATAGTTTTCGAATCGGAAATCTTCCTCATTTGTCATTAGAGAGAAGTCCATATCTTCACTAAACCTGTTCAATCCATGAAAGATACGCAGACATGTTCCCCCATAAAACGCCGCATGATCGAAAAAGCCGCCACGATACAAGCCGGCAAGTGCGATTTGCTGGTTTACCTCAAAGACAGCATTTCGTCGCTGTTGCTCAGTTGAACAGTCGTATGCTGAAAGCATATTCTGATATATTTCGTTCATCGTTCCAAAATATTAGCAAGTAAATTCAACGTCACTTTCTTTTTCCCCACCTCCGCACATCGACGAAAGATTGTAGGATCCATTTTCTCAAAAGCATCCATGTCCAAACGAAAATCATTTTCGAGGCAATCCAACAACTCTCTCCTATATCGAAGGTTCAATCCATGCGTATTGACAATCAAATCGCATAGGGCCTTTTCTGGCGAAGCCATGATAAACTGGGCACTGCCAGATTTCACCTGAGTCAATCCGATGCCATAATATTCAACCGGGCATGAAAGGTATTGAAAGCGTCCGAGACTATTCTCAAAGCTACGGGAATGTTTGATGGTCATCGACTGCATCGTATAGACCATTTCTGGAATAAGACCATAATAGCGTAAGGCTGAAAGCATGGAGACATACGAAGGCCCATACAGATGATTCGCTATCAGTTCGGTCGATATTGTCACCCCACTTTTTTTCGGACTGACGACATACAATCCACGCTTAAGCCGAATGATTTCACCCAATTTTTCCAACTCACGCACTTTTTGGTTTTTCCCGACAAGTTCAGGGAACAAACCACCAATAGTTTTGTTGGTTATAGGTATGTTTTTTAATGTCCTCAAATTATCCATGCCTCAAAAATAGTAAAATTTCGAACACTAAGATATATTTTTTATGTTTTTCTGTACGGATTTTTACTCTTCTGGTTTTACAGCAAATTCTTCCAATGTTCCACTGGTATTACCAAATCTCCACAAAACACCATATCATACGAAGCAAAATTATATATATTTTTTGGGAAGAAATTAAACAAAACATTTTTACATGCAAACAAACACGAAGTTTGGGATCATACATCTCACTCAAAATACTTAGGCCACACTTCTTCCAACCTTTTCGCGATATTATAAGCCAGCACAGGAGGCACCGCATTGCCAATCACCTTATAGGCTCCAGAGGCGCTAACTGCGAAACGACTCGTGCCAGCCTTGCGGTAAACGAACGGATAGTCCGGCGGAAATGTTTGTATCAAGGCGCACTCCCTTGGAGTCAATCTTCTTTCTTTCAATCCCTTACTTAGTTCTTCTGTGTATTTTCCGCCATGCTCCGCCGACAAACGTCGGTACTCTATGTTTCCATGGTGCTCGGACCTGATCGTCGGGCCTAAACCCCTGAGGTTCACCTCACTCTGTCCTTGGCAGTGGCTACCCATGTACTTCGCCTTCGAGTAATTGACGTGGGAGAGATCCGCGCTATCCTCAGGCTCTTTCAAATCACGGAAGACATCCGCACACGTCACAGGAGGCAATAGGTTTGGATCCTTCATCGTATAAGCGTGGGTTGGCGTCGGATAAGGATTGTATTCTTCCGGAATGTTCCCGCTCTCGAAGATCCTTCTCGCGGTCTCATTCAGCGCGGATTTCTTCACACCGATGAAGATCACACGCTCCCGCATCTCCGGCACACCATAGTTGCCCGCATTCAACACCTGGGGATCAAACACGTAATAATCATGGCCATCCGCAGAGGCGAAATCCTTTTGGATGATATCCTTCACATCCCCCAAACTGACCAATCCCTTCACGTTCTCCGCAATGAAGATCTTAGGCTTGACGATGTCTATCACCTGCTTCATCCAGAAATAGAGTTTTCCTCTCGTCTCTTCCGAAGCCTCATCCTCCGTCCTTTTCTCGCCATTATGGCTCATCTGGGAGTCGAAGCCCTTCCGCTTGCCCGCGACGCTGAAATCCTGGCAAGGAAAACCGCCCGTGACAATATCCACGGAGGAGGGGAAAGCGTTGTCACCATTCTGATGCGCCTTGACCAAATCCACCACACTCTCCGTATGGAACACATCACCGCCGCAACCGAACCGTCCCATGTATTTCGTCCACGAATGGAAAGCCTCCGACAAGATATCGTTGGCGAAGACCGTACGAAAGCGGTTCTTCTTCAGGAGGACCCAATTGTCATTGACCGCACGCTCAATCCAGCCTGACGTTTCCGGGACAGACCTTCTATTGCAGATAAATCCGCCTTCGAAGCCAAGGTCCATGCCTCCGCAACCAGAGAATAGAGAGAGGACGTTCAAGCACTCCTTCTTGGAATGTCCCTTCAGAGGAGCGGTACAAGCCTCTTCAGTGCCAGACAAGAAGTCCGCCACCTCTTCCTTGTTATATGGATTGGACCGATTCATCATTCACAAATGTTTTTATTAAAAGAAGGCTCGATACGAGACCGAGCCTTCTTTCCAAATATTATTTAGAGTAATTTATTAATACTCCATCTTCGTCATACGAACGTATGATTGGTAACGCTTCTTAGCCATCTCCTCAGAGGCGTTGAACAACTCTTGTGCCTCGTTAGGGAATTGCTTCATAACGGAAGCGTAACGAACCTCACCCTTCAAGAAGTCTTGGAACTTGCTGTAATCAGGCTCTTTTGAATCCAATGTGAATGGGTTCTTGCCTTCAGCCTCCAAAGCTGGGTTGAATCTCCACAAGTGCCAGTATCCACACTCAACGGCCTTAGCCTCCTCAGCCTGAGCCTTGCCCATGCCGGCCTTCAAACCGTGGTTGATACATGGAGCGTATGCGATAACCAAAGATGGTCCGTCGTATGCCTCAGCCTCCTTAAGCGCCTTCAAGCATTGAGCTTGGTTAGCACCCATAGCGATCTGAGCCACATAAACATAACCATAAGTGGTAGCGATCATACCCAAATCCTTCTTACGTACTCTCTTACCGGATGCGGCGAACTTAGCGATAGCGCCAAGAGGAGTAGCCTTAGAAGACTGACCACCCGTGTTAGAGTAAACCTCAGTATCCAATACCAAGATGTTCACGTTCTTACCAGAAGCGATCACGTGATCCAAACCTCCGTAACCGATATCGTATGACGCACCGTCACCACCGATGATCCATTGAGAACGCTTGATCATATAGCCAGTCAACTCTGACAATTGCTTGCAGTGGTCGCACTTGCTCTTACCAGCCTCAACGATAGGGATGATCTTCTCAGTGATCTCTTGTGACTTAGCGGCGTCGTTTCTGTTATCCAACCAAGCTTGGAACAACTCCTTAGCATCAGCAGGCGTGCAGTCAGCGGCGATAGCCTCAGTCATGATCTTCACGATACGCTCGCGCATCTTCTCGTTAGCCAATTCCATACCCAAACCGAACTCGCAGAAGTCCTCGAACAAAGAGTTAGCCCAAGCTGGACCTTGCCCCTTCTCGTTCTTCGTGTAAGGAGTGGATGGGATAGAACCAGAGTAGATAGAAGAACAACCCGTTGCGTTAGCCACGATCTCGCGGTTACCGAACAATTGGGAGATCAACTTCACGTATGGAGTCTCACCACAACCCGAGCAAGCGCCGGAGAATTCGAACAATGGAGTAGCGAACTGAGAGTTCTTAGGGTTGGCAGTGATGTCAACCAAGTGTTGCTTGCTGGAAACCTTCTTAACAGCGTATTCCCAGTTAGCGGACTCAACAGCCGTAGCCTTGGATTCAGGATCAAATGCGACCATCTTAAGAGCTTGCTTGCCCTTCTCTGGGTTGTTACCCAAACATACGTCAACACAGTTGCCGCAGCCCAAGCAATCCAAAACGCCAACCTGCATACGGAACTTCATGCCCTTCATGGCAGCAGGCGCCTTCATCTCGATCATGTCACCATTCATGCCCTTAGCCTCATCGTCAGTCATAACGATTGGACGGATACATGCGTGAGGACAAACGAACGCACAGTTGTTACATTGGATACAGTCAGCGGCATTCCATTGAGGAACGAACGCAGACACACCACGTTTCTCGTATGCAGCTGTACCAGCAGGCCATTCACCATCCTCGATGCCCTTGAATGCGGAAACAGGCAACAAATCACCGTTCTGCGCATTGATAGGACGAACGATCTTATTGATGAACTCAGGATCGTCGTTCTTCTTAGCTGCATCCTCGCCGAGCTTAGCCCAAGCTGGATCGATAGCCAACTCTTTATATTCACCACCACGGTCTACCGCAGCGTAGTTCTTGTTCACGACATCCTCACCCTTCTTTCCGTAAGACTTAACGATGAACTTCTTCATCTGCTCAACAGCCAACTCTACAGGGATGACGCCTGTGATACGGAAGAATGCTGATTGAAGGATGGTATTGGTACGGTTACCCAAACCGATCTCTTGAGCGATCTTGGTAGCGTTGATGTAGTAAACCTTGATATTGTTCTTAGCGAAGTATGCCTTCACCTTGTTAGGCAAGTTCTTAGCCAACTCCTCGCCTTCCCAGATCGTGTTCAACAAGAACGTACCGTTCTTCTGCAAACCACGAGTCACATCGTACATGTGGAGGTAAGCCTGAACGTGGCAAGCCACGAAGTTAGGCGTGTTCACCAAGTAAGTGGAACGGATAGGCGTATCACCGAAACGCAAGTGTGAGCAAGTGAAACCTCCTGACTTCTTAGAGTCGTAAGAGAAGTATGCTTGACAGTGCTTGTTGGTGTTGTCACCGATGATCTTCACAGAGTTCTTGTTAGCGCCGACAGTACCATCAGCACCCAAACCGTAGAACTTAGCCTCGAACATGCCGGCGCCACCCACAGCAACCTCCTCCTTCTTAGGAAGGGAAGTGAAGGTAACATCGTCCACGATACCGATCGTGAAGTGGTTCTTAGGCTCCTTCATCGCCATGTTCTCATATACAGAGATGATTTGAGCAGGAGTAGTATCGTTAGAACCCAAACCGTAACGGCCACCGATCACCTTAGGAGAATCCTTCACGTCGAAGAATGCCTCGCGAACGTCCAAATACAAAGGATCACCATTTGCACCTGGCTCTTTTGTTCTATCCAATACGGTAACCACCTTAGCAGTCTTAGGAACTGCAGCGAGCAAATGCTTGGTTGAGAATGGGCGGAACAAGTGAACAGCCACCAAACCAACCTTCTCGCCCTTAGCGGCCAAGAAATCGATCACCTCACGGATACACTCCGTAACGGAACCCATGGCGATGATGACACGGTCAGCATCCTTAGCACCATAGTAATCGAACAAACCATAGTTACGTCCAGTGATCTTAGAGATCTCCTTCATGTAGTTCTCAACGATCTCAGGAACGTTGTTGTACATTGTATTGCAAGACTCACGGTGAGTGAAGAACGTATCAGGGTTCTCCGCCATACCGCGCATTACAGGCTTATTTGGATTCAAAGCTCTTGAGCGGAATTCAGCCAACTTCTCTTGGTCGATCAATCCAGCCAAATCCTCGTTGTCCAACTTCTCGATCTTCTGGATCTCGTGGGAAGTACGGAATCCGTCGAAGAAGTTCAAGAAAGGAACTTGAGACTTAATGGTTGACAAGTGTGCTACACCAGCCAAATCCATAACCTCCTGTACTGAACCCTCAGCCAACATCGCAAAACCAGTCTGACGGCATGCGTAAACGTCCTGATGGTCACCGAAGATACAGAGAGAGTGGGATGCGATGGTACGAGCTGATACATGGAACACAGCCGGCATCTTCTCCGCAGCGATCTTGTACATGTTAGGGATCATCAACAACAGACCCTGGGAAGCGGTGTAAGTGGATGTCAACGCACCCGCTTGGATTGCACCGTGAACTGCACCAGCGGCACCTGCCTCTGACTGCATTTCTGTTACAGACACTGTCTCGCCGAAGATGTTCTTGCGACCTTGAGCGGCCCACTCATCCACGTGCTCTGCCATCGTTGAAGATGGTGTGATTGGGTAGATACAGGCGCACTCGCTGAACATATAGGAAATATGTGCAGCAGCCTCATTACCATCACAAGTGATGAATTTCTTTTCTTTAGCCATAATTTTATAAATTGAACAATAAAAATTTCGATCTCAACTGTGAAAAACAACCATTTTCACACGAAACGCAAAATTAGTAAAAATTTTTTTCATAATCCGCAAACATCAGACATGTTTACTTTTTTTTATTACGAAAACAATATCGTCCTAACCATTCGTTTGAAAATCATTCATTTAAGGCTAAACCGGCCTCAATGCACCAGAAAAAAGCTCTTCATTCTCCTTCGTTTCTCCTCATTTTAGAGGAGACTGTAAACGACCCGAAAGTGGCTCGCAACGCCCTAAACCTCACTGAGACACGGCAAAAATTCTTTTTTCATCACCTATGTAAAATGTATGATGAAAAGTTGTAACTTTGCATATATATTGCGTTGGACAAAAAGACAAAAAATAAATTTAATATATCGCATAATATGAAACGCATCCTAAAAATTGGAGGAATCGCCCTATTAGCAATCATCGTACTGCTCGCGGTACTTCCCTTCTTGTTCAAAGACAAGGTTAAAGAAGTGGTTATCAACGAAGTGAACGACATGTTAGACGCGGAATTGTACATGGGAGACTTTTCCATGAACTTCTTCAAACATTTCCCGAACGCGTCTGTATCCATCGAAAACGTCGGAGTTGTCGGCGAAAACGAATTCGCGGGGGATACCTTGGCGGACATCGGCAAGCTCACCGCCGTGATCGATCTCTCCAGCCTATTCGCAGATGCGTACGTGATCAACTCGATCGAAATCATCAATCCTACCTTCCACGCCAAGGTGTTGGAGGACGGAAAGGCGAACTGGGACATCATGAAGAGCGATTCCACGGAGAGCGCTGAGGAGGATACCACAAGCTCCGCCGCCATTCTATTAGCCCTCGACAAATTCCTCATCGAGAACCTGTGCGCTTCTTACGACAACAAACAGGATAGCATGTCGGCTTCCGTCGACCACCTCTACCTGAACCTAGCGGGCGACCTCGCCTTGGACAAGGAGGCGCTCGCTAACATCAAGACATTCCAACTGATGTTCGACAAGGTTGCCTATGCGGACGACAAATCGGCCACCACAGCATTGCTGGAAAAGACGAAACTGGATTTCTCGGGTAACGTGAGCGAAAGCGTCTCAGACATACACCTTTTATTGGATGTGGACTCCATCTCCGTCGCCCTCTCTAACATTCCGTACCTGAACAAAGCGAAGACGAACGCGGACATCAAGATTCAGGCGGACTTGGCGAACGACAAGTATACTTTCGGAGAGAACCAACTCTCCTTGAACGAAATCAAGGCGAACTTCTCCGGTTTTGTGCAATTGATCGACACGACCGCCATCGACATGGATCTGGCGCTGAACACGCCTGGCATCGATTTCAAACAGATCCTCTCTCTGATCCCTGCCATCTATGCGGATGATTTCGCCTCTATCCAAACGTCTGGTGAGGTTGCCCTCTCCGCCACCGCTAAGGGACGCATGGAGGGAGACACGCTTCCTGCCATCAACGCGGACCTGAAGATTTCGAACGCTATGTTCAAATACCCGGACTTGCCTAGCTCCGTCAACGACATCAACATCAGCGCCAATATCACCAACCCAGGGAACATCACCGATTCCACCGTCATCAACGTGGAGAAACTGGGCTTCAAAATGGCTGGCAACCCATTTGACGTGACCCTGCTGATGAAAACACCAATCTCTGACCCGGACTTCCACTTCGGTGCTAACGGAACCATCGATTTCAGCAAGCTGACGGAGGTGGTCCACCTGAGCGACATGAAGATCAACGGTATCATGACCGCAGCGCTGAAGGCGAACGGCAAGATGTCTTACGTGGACAAGGAGCAATATGACTTGTTCACCATCTTAGGTTCCCTCAATCTCAAGGACTTCATCCTGAAGATGAACTCACTGGACTTCGACGTGAACATGAACAACGCCAACATGGAGTTCACCTCCCAAAACGTGAAGATGAACGCGGACTTAGGCTTGGGCAAATCAGACCTGAAGCTGGACGGAACACTGCAGAACTTCCTGCAATACGCGGTTAGGGGCGAGACCATCAAGGGTACCCTGAACGTCAGCTCCAACTACATCGACGCAAACGAGTTGTTAGGCGGAGAAGAGGAAGAGAGCGCCAACACGAATCCTGAAAGCGCTACGGAGAATACCATCATCGACATCCCTGGCAACGTCGATTTCGCACTGACCACAGACATCAACAAACTGCTCTTCGAGGATATAGAAGTGACCCAACTGAAAGGAAAACTCGCCTTGAAAGAGAAGGTGGCGAAGATCAGCACCCTGAGCGGTAACACGATGGGTGGATCCTTCAACGTCAACGGAGAATACGACGTGAAGGACACGCTCTCCCCGAAAGTGGATCTAGCATTAGGATTGAAGGAGATGAAGATCTCCGAAGTCTTCACCAAGGTCTCCACCGCCAACAAACTGGCTCCGATATTGTCAGACGCTTCGGGTAACTTCTCGATGGACCTGAAATTCGACTCCAAACTGGACCATGGCATGACGCCTAACCTCTCCACTGTCAATGGAAAGGGTAAATTCTCCTCCAAAGAGGTGGGTCTGAGCGACGTGAAGGCTTTCAGCATGATCGAGGACAAAACCAAGGCGATTAGCGCCCTTGCCAATAAGATCAAAATGCCTTCACTGAAAAATCCACAGATGAAGGACATCAACATCAAGTTCGCTATCAAGAACGGAAGGTTGGAGATCGATCCATTCGAGACCGCTATCCAGACCGCTCTGTTCAAATTCTCCGGTTCGTCGGGTCTCGACCAGACATTGGACTACATCTCCACCATTTCGCTCAAAACCATCACGGATAAGATACCGGTGGCATTGGATGTGAAGATCGGTGGTACATTCACCGCTCCAAAGGTAAGCGTCGGAGCAGCATCCACCCTCGAATCCATCAAAGAAAAAGCGTTGGAGGTTGTAGACAAGGCGAAAGAAAAGGCCATTGCGGAGGCGAAGGCACAACGCGACAAAATGGTGGCGGAGGCCAAAGCACAGCGTGAGAAGATGATCGCGGAAGCTCAGAAAGGGGCGGACAAACTAGTGGAAGAGGCGAAGGCTAACTCCCAGAAGTTGCAGGACAAGGCCACCAATCCTCTAGCCAAAGCGGCCGCCAAAAAGACAGGTGACGCAGGCATCAAAAAAGCGCAGGAGCAAGCCAACAAAATGGTGAACGAAGCCGCAACGGCCGGTGACAAACTGATTCAGAACGCAGAGAAGAACGGAAACGCTCTGATCGAGAAGGCTTCCGCCGCAGGCAACAACAACAAGAAAACAGAATGATTGAAATAGGAAAAATAAATAAACTGACCGTACAATCCGTCGGTCAGAAAGAGGTGATTGTAGTCTCCGATGAGGGAGAGAAATTCAACATACCATCCGAGGAGTTCTCCGAAGCCCCTCAGGAGGGGGATGTTGTGAAGATATTCCTCTACAAGGATGCGGACAAGAAGACGATTGGATCGGCGAAGATTCCTCTCGCCATCGCAGGCGAGTTCGAATTCCTCCCGGTAGTACAAGTATCCTCAGCGGGCGCCCTGCTCGACTGGGGACTGAAACGCAAGCTTTTCCTTCCTTCCAAGGAGCAGACCAGCAAACTCACCCTCGGCGGCACCTACCTCGTGCACGTCTTCTATGACCACCATACGGAACAGGTCATCGCCAGCATGCACGTGGATGACTTCCTCGACCTGGACAAGCCAACCTACAAAAGGAACGACGAAGTGGATATTCTCTTCGCCAAGGAGACCGACCTCGGCTACAAGGTAATCGTGGACGATGCCTACTGGGGCCTGGTTTACCACAGCGAAATCTTCGAACACATAGACTTCGCCATGCGCACCAAAGGCTACGTGAAAAGCGTGCGGGAGGACGGTAAACTCGACGTGGCCCTACAACCACAAGGGTACAAGGTGGTGGATGCCATCAGCGAGCAAATACTCGATGAACTGAGACGTAGGAACGGCTATCTGCCTATGAACGACAAGACAGACGCAGACATCATCTACAACACTTTCGGATGCAGCAAGAAAGCCTTCAAGAAGACTTTGGGTTCACTGTACAGACAACGGATCATCATCATCGGAGACGATGGCATCAGACTGACGGAGAAGAAAGGATAAGGGTGTGTACGAAATGATACGTTCAACAAATATATACAGACAATAAAAAATTGAATTATGAGGAGACTAAGAAATCTGCTATTCGTTGCCTGTTGCATGGCTGCACCGTCAATTGGGGCGAGTGGCACAATGAACAATCTAAAAGTCGAATGTGAATCAGGAGAGGTACTATTGTTCCCTCTAGAAAAGGAACCACTCGTCACACTATCAAACAACTCATTGAAAATAAGCTGCGAAGACAGTGTCTATGTACAAGAAATCAGCAAAGTGAAAAGTTGGGGATACGTCGAACTCTCCTCAGGTGTGGTAGAGTCACCAGCAGGACAGGTGTATAACGTCATCGTATCGCATAATAGTGCGACTGTGACATCCAGCCAACTGAAGTCTCTCCGCCTGTTCGGCATCAACGGAAGCCTATTAGGGGTAGCCCGTGCCGTGGATGGTGAAGCCACCATTTCCCTAACGTCAGTGCCCCAAGGAACATACATCCTACAAATTAACGAAGAAACATCAGTAAAGATTCTAAAGAAATGAAACATAGATTATTAATCATCGTCTTTGCCATCCTACCTTTTTCTTTATTCGCTCAGTACTCGGCGAAAATAGTGACAAAGGCAGGAACCACTTTTACGTTTTCGATTGATAGCGTCGCAAGCATCCGTTTTGAGACGGATGAAACCCACAGTTTCGATGCGAACGGATATGAATATGTGGATTTGGATTTGCCAAGCGGTAAGATGTGGGCGACCTGCAATATAGGAGCCAAATCTCCGGAGGAATTTGGGAACTACTATGCGTTCGGTGAAGTAGAACCAATGGTTGGGGAAGATTTCATACAAAAAAGGCACTACATGAATGACGAAAAAGATTTACTGTATGATATGGCCACTCGTAGTGACCCTCTTTTTTCCTGCTACTATCCCTATCCATGCGCACTTCCCGACAAATATGACGCAGCCCATGTCGTGATGGGGGGAGATTGGCAAATCCCGACAGAAGATGATTACCTAGAATTGAGAGATGCCTGCGAAGCCCTCTTGGACACAATCAACGGAATACCAGGATGCTATTGGGTAAGCAAATCCAACGGTAACTCCATCTTCTTCCCCTTCGCTGGATACCTTGATAACGAAGCGGTAGGCTCCAAAGTAACCATCGTAGACACCATGCACAGTGCAAAATACTACACCAGTAATATATGCACTACTCTAAGAGAAAGGAGCTCCTCTGTGAATGCATTTAGTATTGTAACAGCTAATAATAAAATATCATACGTCAATACTGGTCTCATTTATCGTCCTCACGGAACACCGATTCGAGCCGTTTCAAAGTCAAAAAAAATAATAACAGTGGAATTAACCAATGGTGAGACCCAAAGCCACAACGTGGAGGAGGTGATCGCCATACCCCACTTCCCGACCTTCGACCCCAACGGTTACGATTACGTGGATCTCGGTCTTCCCAGCGGGTTGAAATGGGCCACCCAGAATGTGGGAGCAAAATCACCATCAGAAAGCGGTGATTTCTTCGCATGGGGAGAGACCGAACCAAAAGAGAGCTATACAAACATGAATTATCTGGGAGGTATTCAAGGAGGTTGGAATTGGTGGGATTTAGGCAAACCAGATGATCCTTTAGCAGACTACTGCTATCCAAACTTTGGTCCACTGCCAATGGAATATGATGCTGCAAGAGCCAACATGGGAGGAACCTGGAGAATGCCAACCCTGGACGAGTGCCTGGAATTAAAAGATAATTGCATAATGGAACCGACTACACTTAACGGTGTGGACGGATACCAATTTACAAGCAAAACCAACGGGGCTTCCATCTTTATACCATGCGTGGGAAGATATGGTGACGAAGGGCTCGAAAACGCAAACTGCGGAAGTACAATGTCTTTGTCTCCGTTGATTATGACTTCGTCACCAGGATACGATGCAGAGCTATGTAGTGCACTTTCCCCCTTATATTACATCAATTCCAGTCGATATCAAGGTCTTCTTGTCCGTGCCGTTTCCGACTGAAATGGACAACATACGAGATATTTAAGGGATGTCAGATGGTGGAACTAACTCACACCGTCTGACATTCTTTATTTGCTGGTGCTAATCATTTTGACAGGCATAAAACAAGTCGTTAATTAGCCCAAATTAATTCTTAACTCTTAATTCTTAACTCTTAACTCACTTGATTTCCCCCTCCTGCGTCACGATTTCCTTCTCGTCGAAGCCGTCCGACTCGTCGTCAAAGAGACGCTTACCGCAGTACCTACAAAAAACAGCGTCCTCGTCGTGCCCCGTCTTGTGGCAATGCGGGCAAGGGCGGATGGAGAACTTCTTCTTCTCCGTAATCATCTGAGCGGAGACGATACCCGTAGGGACCGCCAGCACCGTGTAACCCAAGAGCATCACGAAAGCCGAGAGGAAACGTCCCAGACTCGTCACCGGTGTGATATCACCATACCCCACCGTCGTGGTGGTCACAATCGCCCAATAGATACTGCTCGGAATATCATGGAAACTACTCTCCTCGATGCCCCCCTCGACCATGTACATCACCGTGCCAATGCAGACAACGAGCAGAAGCACAAAGACAAAGAACACAATGATTTTGCGGAAACTGGCGCGCAAGGAGTTCAGCAAGATCTCACCCTCCCGCCAATAGGAGAAGAGCTTAAAGATGCGGAAGACTCGGATCAAGCGCAGGATACGGATGGTCAGCAAGCCATGTGCGTTCGGGAAGACAAAGCCCAAATAGGTAGGAACAGTGGCCAACAAATCAACGACACCGAAGAAGCTGGTGGCATACTTGAAGGGATGCGGCGAGCTATAAAGCCTCAACAGATACTCTATCGTGAAGAACACCGTGAAGACCCACTCCAACACGCTCAGGAAGAACTTAAACGTCGGAGGGAAAATCGCAAGGCTCTCCAAGATGACGACCAATACACTCACCAGAATAAATACGATGAGAAGTACATCAAACATCTTACCCATTGGTGAATCCGTGTCATAGATTACCATATAGATCTTATGCTTCAACTCCTCGTTGTGCATAAAATCGTGCCATTTCTTCTTTAAACCAAGCATATCTTTATAAAAACTAAAAACCGAACCAAACCGTCAAGAGCGCTGTATGCTCAAGGAAAATCTTCACACCGATGCCTATCAGGACAAGTCCGCCCACCAGCTCCATGTTCACGGGAAGGTGCCTCCCCAAGTACAATCCTACGAGATTCCCCGCCACGGAGAGCGCGAAGCTGAAGAGTCCTATCATCATCAATGCGAACACAAAGGTAGGAATTGTTTCTGTAATAAACACAAGACCTGTCGCCAAAGCGTCGATACTTGTGGCAATCGCCAATAGAATCAGGGTTTTCCAATGCAATGCGGGCTGGGATTCACCCTCCTCTCCTTCCGTCAGACTCTCCCGGATCATCTTCACGCCCAGAAAAACGAGCACGCCCAACGCTATCCAATGGTCATAAGCCTCGATACGCTCCTTGAAACCCACACCGGCAAGCCATCCGACAAGAGGCATGAGTGCCTGGAAGAAGCCGAACAGAAGAGACATCTTCATAATAGGAACAAAATGGAATCGCCCGAGAGCGACCCCATTTGTTATAGAGACTGCGAAACAATCCATCGCCAGAGCGATGGCTAGCAGCAATATGGTTCCAATATCCATGGAACAGTCTAGATTAACACTTTGCCAATGCTTGTTCCAAATCAGCGATGATATCCTCTGGCTCCTCGATACCTACAGAGAAACGGATCAAGTCAGGACGTACACCTGCGGCGATCAACTGCTCGTCAGACAACTGACGGTGGGTATGGGAAGCAGGGTGAAGCACACAAGTACGTGCGTCCGCCACGTGCGTCACGATGCAGGCCAACTGCAAGGAATCCATGAACTTGATGGAAGTCTCACGACCACCCTTGACACCGAAGGTGACCACACCGCAAGATTGTCCGTTGGTGAATTGTTTCTGCGCCAAAGCATGGTAAGGGCTGGACTTCAAGCCAGGGTAGTTCACCCAAGCCACCTTAGGGTGTTTCTCCAAATATTCAGCCACCAACTGAGCGTTCTCGCAGTGCTTAGGCATACGCAAGTGAAGCGTCTCCAAACCGAGGTTCAACAAGAATGCGTTTTGTGGAGATTGGATGGAACCGAGGTCACGCATCAACTGAGCCGTAGCCTTCGTGATGTAGGCACCCTTACCGAACGCCTTGCTGTAGGCCAATCCATGGTATGACTCGTCTGGTTGGGTCAAGCCTGGGAATTTATCCTTGTGAGCCTCCCAGTCGAAGTTACCGCTGTCCACGATACATCCACCCACGTTCGTCGCATGTCCGTCCATGTACTTCGTCGTGGCATGCGTAATGATATCGCAACCGAACTCGAACGGACGGCAGTTGATTGGTGTAGGGAATGTGTTATCCATGATCAAAGGCACACCGTGAGAGTGGGCGATGCGGGCGAACTTCTCGATATCCAACACCGTCAACACTGGGTTAGCGATCGTCTCACCAAACAAAGCCTTCGTGTTCGGACGGAACGCCTTGGAAATCTCCTCCTCAGAGGCATCCGGATCCACGAACGTGCACTCGATGCCCAACTTCTTCATCGTCACAGCGAACAGGTTGTACGTTCCGCCATAGATGCATGAAGAGGATACGAAGTGGTCACCCGCCTCGCAAAGATTGAAGATGGAATAGAAGCTGGCGGCCTGACCAGATGAGGTCAACATGGCTGCCACACCACCCTCCAGCGCACAAATCTTAGCGGCTACCGCATCATTGGTAGGATTCTGCAAGCGAGTGTAGAAATAACCAGAGGCTTTCAAGTCGAAGAGATCCCCCATCTCCTCACTTGTATCGTATTTAAATGTTGTAGACTGATAAATAGGAAGAACTCTTGGCTCTCCTTTCTTGGGTTTCCAACCCTCTTGAACACATACTGTTCCTAACTTTTTAGCACTCATTTCGTATAATTATGTAAATTTTTATGAATTATCCACAAGCAATCTATCTCACTACAAAAGTACATCTGTCAGATAAAAATATGAAAAGAAAGGCAAAATAAAAGAAAAACAAAACAAAAAATCACACATTCATGGATAATAATTCTAAAAACAAAGCATTACAAAAGCATTTTGTAGATAATTATTCCAAGAGGAGTCACACACAACACAGGCGAATGGTGGAGAAATAAAAAAAGTCGGAACATATATTCCGACTTCTCTCACTCAAAACGTGACAATATCTTTATTTCAATGCACTAAAATCACTTGCAGATGAAGTAGCCTGTGCTGTCAGATGTGTTCAAATCCGCACAGTCGTTCACATTCATCTCTTCCCTAAGTCCGCTGTAACTTGGCACTTCCTCGCCCGCAGCATTGTAGAAGGTGCAATCACAATCTTTCTTCGTGCATGAACATAATACCGACAAAAAACCTGTCAAGCCTAATATCAGAAATAATCCTCTCATTTCAAATCCTATTAAGTTTCAGCCTACTCTATCGTTTTCGGCAACCCGACGGCAAATGTAATATTTATTTCGGGAAATAATTGCTTTAAATTATAAAATTCTCAAACCAAGGAATCATTTCCGGCTCCTAACGCTTCATTATAGTGCGTCCAACGCCTCGTAGATGGCCACCTTGTCCATGTCCTTGCCGATGAAGACGAGCTTCACCAAACGGTCACCGTAGAAGTCGTCCCAGTCCTTGCGCAACTCCTCACTCTCAGCCAACAAGCGTTCCTGCTCCGCTTTCGGTGCCGTGCAGATCCACTGACCGGTCTCCTGCACGCTCTTCTGTCGACCCGCCTGCTCGAAGAGATAGGACATGTCCGGGCTCTCCACAAAATAGAGGATACCCTTGCAACGGATCACGCTCTTCGGCCAACGCTGATCGATGAAACGGTCGAACTTGCTCAACGAGAAGCCCTTACGCCTATAATAGACGAACGTGGAGATACCGTATTCCTCCGCCTCCCCTTCGTCATGGTGGTGATGATGGTGGTGGTGATGGCCATGCTCCTCCTCGTGCTCGTGGTGATGGTGCTCATGCTCATCTTCATCATCATCGTCGTCTTCGTCGTGGTCATGGTGATGGTGATGTTCGTGCTCATCCTCCTCGTCATGATGGTGGTGCTCATGTTCATGCTCACCTTGCTCCTTGCGCTTCTTCTCCTCCACCTGCTGCTCGTCGTTCTCCAGCGCCTGAATCCAACCTGCGGACATGCTGACCGACTGGAAGTCGAAACGATTAGAGTTGATGATACGATCCAAATCTATTTTAGCGTAATTGGTCTCGATGATCTCCGCGCGAGGCTGCAATGTGCGGACCACAGCACGCACCTGGTCCAACGCCTCCTTGCCCACCTCATCCACCTTGTTGAGGAGGATCACGTCACAGAACTCGATCTGTTGGATGAGAAGGTTCTCTATATCATCCTCATCGAGGTTCTTGCGCATCAAATCGTTTCCACTGGAGAATTCATCGTAAAGGCGGAGGGCATCCACCACAGTGACCACACAATCCAAGCGGCACACCTCCGGCATACCGTACCTCTTAGCCATCGAAGACATCGTCACGATGGTTTGGGCAATCGGCAACGGTTCACATATACCGCTCGCCTCGATCACGATATAATCGAATCTATTCGTATCCGTGATATCCGTGATTTGCTTCATCAAATCAGCCTTCAACGTGCAACAGATGCAACCATTGCTCAAGGCGACCAAGCTTTCGTCCCTTTCGGTAACCACACCACCCTGCTGAATCAAGGAGGCATCCACATTCACCTCTCCGATATCATTCACGATGACCGCAATCTTCAATCCTTTCTCATTCGTCAGGATATGGTTCACCAACGTCGTCTTTCCGCTTCCCAAATAACCCGTCAAAAGGGTGATAGGCACAACTTTTTTACTCATGGCTCTATATAATCACTTTACATTTCGAGGGACGTGTCTCTCTAAATATTTATTACACTATAAATCAAGTATTTAAGTAAAAACCTAAAACATCGTAAAGTTACAATTATTTTTCTCACGTTATACCGCCATCGTCCAATATAAAGTGCTATTTCTTCTTGGCAAACGAATCTTTTTATAACTTTGCTCTACAACCAAAAGATAAAGAGAAGTGACTCCGACAAAGAAATACAAGGCGATGATGGGCTCCGAATTCGTACGGAACTCCACAAAACTGCTTTCCGCCGGGGTCATCGCCCAAGCCATCGGCATACTCATATACCCAGTCCTGACCAGGATCTACGCCCCGGAGGACTTCGGACTGCTGAACCTCTTCCAGAGCATCGGAGGCGTGCTCATCATCTTCTCTACAGCGGAGTACCAATACGCCATCCTCTTGCCTAAGGAGGAGGAGCAGGCGAAGAGGTGTCTTCACGTAGGCACCACCATTCTCCTCGGCCTCTTCCTGCTCTGCTGCGTCTCCATTTCCTTCGCCGAGCCCATCGCCCAACTATTCAACGCACACGAACTCACGCAATGGTACTGGACGCTTCCCCTGCTGGTGCTCTTCTCGGGCGGATGGTCCTTGCTGAATTATTGGCATACCAGGAAAAAGAACTACACGCTCGCCAGCACCTACCAAATCAGCAAGAGCCTGCTCAATGCGGGGCTCAAATGGGGACTTGGCGCACTGGGACTCCTCAAGGGCGGACTCATCGTCGCGACGGTGGTATCCACCGCCCTATCCTTCCTGCTCAACCTCTTCCGCTCAAAACGAGCTTACCATTGGAGAGTGAAATCGTTGGTTCCCCAACCCGACAAACAAACAGCGATCACATACAGGAACTTCCCGCAGTACGCGCTACCTCGCTCCCTGGCGAACTACGTCAGCGCCAACCTGCCATTCCTTCTCCTAACCCCCTATTTCGGACTAACGGAGACGGGCTACTTCGGCATGGCTTTCGCGTTAGCCTTCTTGCCCATCAGTCTCATCTACAACTCCGTATACCAAGTGCTATTCCAACAGATTTCCGAGAAGGTGAATCAACGGGCGACAATCATCAACACCTTCAAGAAATTCTACCGCAGGGTTTCGCTGGTTGTCCCTCCCCTCTTCGTTGCGCTTTATTTTCTCCTACCCTCCCTGACGACCCTCCTTTTAGGGGAGACCTGGGAGACAACCGCAACCTACATCCGCATGATGCTCCCATGGCTATTCGTCTCGATCATGGCTGGATCGACCTGCTTCATCGCAGACATCTTCATGAAACAGAAAGAGACCCTCTACATAGAGCTTACCCTGCTGATCGCCAGGGTGGCGAGCCTACTCTATGGCATCGTGACCCACGACCTGCATACGGCCATCCTAGGATTCTGCGGCGTCACCTTCCTCGTCTTTTCCGGGCAACTCTTCTGGTTCTACTCCCTTGTCAAGAAATACGAAAGGGAGATCCAAGGAGGAGCCGACCAGGCATAAAAAAAGGACGTCCGAATGGGACGCCCTTTCTTGTTTGTTGTTGAGACTGATTACTCACCCTTAGAGATAGCACCTGCAGGACAAGCGTCCGCACAAGTTCCACACTCCGTACAAGCATCAGCGTTTATTGAATAGATGTCACCCTCAGAGATAGCTCCAACAGGACATTCGCCAATGCAAGTACCACATGCAACACAATCTTCACCAATTACGTAAGCCATAGTATTTTTCTTTTTTAGTTAATAAAATTTGTGCTTTCACACAATGCAAATATATAGCATTCCTAATATACCACGAAATATTTTTAGTGAAATTTTCTAAAAAATTGGGCATACACAATGTATGCACTCACGAAGGAGGAAGGCTTTCCAAACCGTGCGCATTCCCTTCCAAAATTCTAAATGCTTCATTCATAATTCGATTGTCACATCTCTCCATATATAAGAAAATATGCCACATTTCAAAAAAACAACAAAAATTATTGTAAAAATGAGAATTTATACATACATTTGGAAGATTTCGTTTTCAAGGAAAGATAATTAAAAATAGGAGGATTGTATATGGAAGATGAGAAATTGAGGTTTGATACGGATAAGCGGGATCAGGAGATTGTTTATTCGAAGGCGATCAAGGCAGGAAAAAGGATATACTACCTTGACGTGAAGCGCAACCGCAAGGACGAGTTGTTCCTCGCCATTACGGAGAGCAAAAAGCGGGTGACGGGTGAAGAGGCCCAGGTATCATTTGAAAAACACAAAATCTTTTTGTATCGAGAAGACTTTGAGAAATTCATGACAGGTTTGAACGATGTGATGGACTACATCGGCAAGAGTTCCGAACAAGGAGAAGACAGGAACAATCCTGTTCCAAGCCGTTTTGAAATCGATTTCGGCTAACTCACTTGCTTAGGCGGGAAAAGACAAGACGCATCATGGGTTGCGTCTTTTTTTTGTCCCATACGAACAAATATCACCTTCAAACCTATCGCACATATCTACCTACGGGACACATGCGATGCCCCCCAACGTCAGACGTATCGCACCGATGAAGAGTATATTCCCCACCGACAAAGGGTCTTCGCCATCTCGATGGGCACATCGCGCACACCGTCCGGCAAGCCTCTGGAAAGCCACAAAAGAGAGGAAACCTAACTCTGTAAATCGTCAAACATAAACCGCGAATAAAGCAGAAACATGCAAATAGAACACCATTCAACCACGTACGACACATGATTGAAGAGACAAAAGAGTATGAGAAAAATTTTACGCTTTCTGCTGGTTATTAGTAGGAACAGCCGCTGACTTATTGCCGTTCGACATGTCACACGTTCCCGTGAAGGTTGCCTGAGGCTCAATGGAAAGAGTCTTAGTGGTAATCTCACCTTCCACCTTTGCGGTTGATTTCAAAGAGAGCGTGTCGGAGATGATCAATTTTCCTTTGACAACACCCATAATATCCGCATTGGCGCAAGTCATCGTACCAGACATGACACCCTTCGTACCCACGATTATCTTTCCCTTGCAAACTATAGTTCCCTCAACAGAACCATCCAATCTGAAATCGTTTTCAGCATGTATATCACCCACGACCTTCGTGCCAAAGGCCAAAGTATTGTGCTCTGTGCCCGACATCGTTACTTCCTTTCCAATTCCCATGATTTTAGATTTAAATGTTAATAAGCTGATTTAAACTGATTCAAGAACCTCACGTCATTCTCCGAGAACATACGGAGATCCTTTACCTGATATTTCAAATTTGTGATACGTTCAATACCCATACCGAAGGCATATCCCGTATAGACTTTGCTGTCGATGCCGCAATTCTCCAAAACATTAGGATCCACCATTCCACAACCGAGGATCTCCACCCAACCGGTTCCTTTGCAGAACGCGCAGCCCTTACCGCCACACAAATTACAAGAGATATCCATCTCCGCAGATGGCTCTGTGAACGGGAAGTAGGAAGGACGCAGACGAATCTTAGTGCCTTCGCCGAACATCTCCTTAGCAAAGTATAACAACGCTTGCTTCAAATCCGCAAACGAAACATTCTTGTCGATGTATAGTCCCTCCACCTGGTGGAAGAAACAATGCGCACGATACGATATGGCCTCATTCCTATAGACTCTTCCCGGGCACAAGACACGGATCGGAGGCTTTTGACTAGTCATGATGCGGGATTGCACCGATGAGGTGTGCGTACGCAATAAAACATCTGGGTCTCTCGTGATGAAGAAAGTATCCTGCATATCCCTTGCCGGATGCTCCGGAGGGAAGTTCAGTGCGGAGAAGACATGCCAATCGTCCTCAATCTCAGGACCTTCCGCCACGACAAAGCCCAAACGTGAAAAGATATCCACAATTTCATTCTTAACGAGAGAGAGCGGATGGCGCGTGCCCAATCCAACAGGATCAGGAGTTCTCGTCAGATCCAAGCCCTCATCCTTTACGGAACTATTATCCAACGCACTCTTCAACTCATTGATCTTCTCTTGCGCCGAGTTCTTCAAATCATTGAGCAATTGACCCATCTCTTTTTTCTGCTCATTTGAGATGTTCCTGAAATCATTGAACAGGGAGGTTATCTCCCCCTTTTTGCTCAAATACTTGATGCGAAGAGTCTCCAAATCCTCCTTACTAGAAGCATGTAGCTCCTTAATTTCATCCAAAAGTTCTTTAATTCTCTCTTTCATCTCTAATACAAATATCCTTTAATCTCGCAAAGTTAGTGTTTTTTTGTCTATTACGTGAACGAATCGCTCCAAAAAATCCTAAAACATATTAAACGAGGCCCATCTTTTCCCCTTTTTTCTTTCCTGAAGGAATATTTTTCACGAGAACAAACGCCTTTTCACCGATATTATTTTCTCATTTCAAATTTCTTTCGCAAATTTGGTGAAAAGAAGAAGGCATGAGTATATCTGACATCTGGAAACGTAACATTGTCGAAACATCCGTATGGATCGCGGTCTTCTCGCTGCTCACGTTCAGTAACATTTCTTTCGACCTGTTCCTGTCGTTGAAGCTAGCGGCACTGCTGACCACCGGCATGTTTGTGGTCACGTTGGTGAACAGGGTCTTCCTTTTCCCCTATTTCTTGATGAAGAACAGGATGATCCTTTTCATCCTCCTCGCCTCCATCATCATCGCAGCATTCACCTTCATCGTATACCACTTCGAGGACGCTGTCGTCTCTTCCCACTACACGGAGACGGTTTTTGAGGACAATGCGCTGCTGGATATCCGCCTGCCTTCAGAGACCAGATCCTTCTTCGAAGAGGAAGACGAGACGACGGAAGCACGCCTTTTCCTATCGTCTAAATGGAAAGCGCTCATCCTGCTCGCAGGCGCCATGATGGTGTCCGTCATGTTCCAATACAGAAAGCACACGGAGGAGATCGAGGCGCAACGAACCTCCATCCTGCAGGAGAAAGTGCAACTGGAGCTGAACTTCCTCCGCTCACAAATCAACCCCCACTTTCTGTTCAATGCGCTGAACAATATCTACTCCATGGTCTATACGGGCGACAAGAACGCCGCGGATAGTGTCCTGACTCTATCGGAGATGCTGCGCTACGTCACGTATGGCTCCAAAGAGAAACAGATACCTTTGTCAGGGGAGATTAATTACTTGGAGAATTACATCGAGTTTCAACGATATAGCCATGAGAACGACATCAACGTGTCATTCGTGAAGGAGATATCCCCCGAGGAGATTTTCATCGCACCCATGCTGCTCCAGCCCTTCGTGGAAAACGCTTTCAAGTACAGCGGCATCGGCATCGAAGAGAACGCCTACGCGAAGTTCCACCTCAAGGCGAACACCCATGAGCTGGTGTTCAAAGCGGAGAACAGCAAGAGGATCGTGAAAAGGGAACAGAAACACATCAAAGGCATCGGCATAGAGAACGTCCGTCAACGACTCGACCTGATGTACTCCGGCAAATACAAGCTGGACTTCAACGAGACGGACAATAATTTTAACCTAGAATTAACAATAAATTTAGATTGATATGGAAAATGAACTAATAAAAACACTCATCATCGACGATGAATTTCCGGCGAGGAAACTCCTCTCCGAATATGTTTCGAAGATTCCGGGGTTGCAACTGCGCGGAACGTGTGAGAACGCAATGAAGGCGATGGAAATCATACAAAGCGAACCCATCGACCTGATTCTCACCGACATACAAATGCCAGACCTTTCCGGACTGGAGCTGGTGAAATCCATGGCGGATAAACCTTTGGTCATATTCACCACCGCTTATGCGGAATATGCCATCGACAGCTATGAGCTGGAGGCGGTGGACTACCTCCTCAAACCGATCTCCTTCCCTCGTTTCCTCCAAGCCATCAACAAGGTTTCGGAAAGAATCAAGGCCAGGAGGAAGGATCCCGCAACAACGGCCGAGGCATCACCCGTCAAGGCGGAGCGTGACTTCTTCATGGTGAAGGCGGACTACAAGCTCTATAAGATAGACTACGCCAGCCTTGTCTACATCGAGGGACAAAGCGAATACGTCACCTTCCACATGAAGGACAAAAGACGCATCACCGCATACTACTCGCTCAAGAAACTGGAGGAGGAGCTGCCTTCGAACGAGTTCATGCGAATCCACAAATCCTACATTGTTTCCCTATCGAATATTGAATCCGTTGAAGGCAATATGATTTCTATCTTTGGACAGAAACTGGCTATAGGGAAAAACTATAAGGATGCGTTGCTCAACGCCTTAAACGTTTAAAGAAGGGAACATCAATTAACACGAAACGACATGAAAAGACTTAGTATTTTAGCCATAGGGATAGGATTTCTTGCTCTATTCTCCTGCACGAAAGGAAGCCAATATCTCCTTGAAGACATGATCAAGAAGACGAACTCGGATTTGCCTTTGCGCATAAGCGACGACATCTATTTGGATAGTTTCAGAATAATAAAAAGCGAGAAGACAGTGGCCGGATACTGCTCCCTCGAAAATCCGCAGACCATATCGGTGTTAAAAGAGCAAGACATGGGAATAACCAAAAGGGCTATCGTAGGCAGTATAAAATCGACTACCGAAAGCAAGCTTTTTATCGACCTTGTAGTATCTGCCGACTATTCTTTAACCATGGTATTTCTCACAAATAAAGGAGAGTTAATAGAGCGGTTGACCCTTTCCCAAGAGGACTTGAGCTACAGTCCCGACTCCACGCAGATAGAGCAGGATGTAAGGATGCAGATGCTCAATACGATTAACAATTTGAAAAAGTCATGTCCCGTGGAATTGGACGAAATCACGACCTTGACAGACGTGGAATATAACCCTGACCAATCAACGCTCACATACACATATGAGCTCGACGTCGAGTTTGAAGGCAATGGAGAGGCGTTCGCCGAGGAGATGAGGCCTGAATTGAAGAAAGATGTATTAGACTTGACAAAGAATCTTTTCACGAAACGCAACACCACCATCTCATACATCTACATGGCAGAGGACGACACCATTAACATAACATTCACGCCAGAGGATTACAAATAAGGCGCTAAGAGGCCTCTTATTCATAGGGTTGTCTGTAAAAAGGACAACCCATTTTTTTACACCTACTTCGTGGGAAAGTCATATCATCTACTTACCGACATACACCTTTGCGTTTTGTCCAAGGGAAACAAAAGCACCTGTCACACTTGATGCAGGAGAAAGGAATGAACAGAAAAAAAATGTCGCCAGACTTCACAGTTCGGCGACATCTCGAGTTTATCACTCTAAAAAATGAAAACAAACACTATTATGAAAAAGTTTCTTCCGTAATCATTGTCCGATTTCCACCGGGAGTCCTTGATAAATATTCAGAATCTGAATATTCAATATGGAGGTGTACTTAGACTGCAACGTTTGCTGCTGAGCATTCAGCAACGAATTTTTCTCGCTGAGCATCTCAAACGGGCTCTTCATGCCCAATGAAAACTTCTCTTTTGTCAATTCATACGTTGCCTCCGCAGCCTGTTCATTGCTTTTTGATGCGATGTAATTCAACTGCGCCGCTTTCGCATCCAAATAAGCTGCCTCAATTGTCTTTTTTAGGTCATCCTTCAGATTCTCTGTTTCCAACCCTGACATTGTCTTATTCAATTTGGCCTTCCGTAGCGTGGATTTTCTCTCCCGATTATCCGCAATGGCATAATTCAAAGAAAGTCCCACACTCTCACCAAAGTTTTCTTTTATCTGATCGCCCGTACCATGGCTATTATGGCCCGTTCCGACACTTGCGTTCAAGTTAACGGAGGGATAATACCCAGACTTGGCGCTCTTTATCTGAAGGTCAGCCATCTGTTCATTCAACAATGCATTGGCGATCTCCGGTCTCGAGGACAAAGCGGCCACATAGATGGAATCCTTATTGCCCAAATCGGACAACACCTCCTCCTGCGTGAAATTCATACTACGAACGTCAAACGGCTGATTCAAATCCAACCTAAGGAGCTGTTTCAACTGAAGGAGGTTATCCTCCAACTGATTTTCAGCCACCGTCACCTGATACAATTCGGACACATGCTGTGACTCTATCTGAGACAAATCGCTCATCGAAACAGATCCAGCCTCATACAATTGCTTGTATCGGCTAAGTTGCTCGTTCGAAGTCTCCAATGAGTTCTTTTTCATGGCGACATTCTCCTTCGCATACAAGACCTGCAAGTAACACGTCAAAACTGCGATTTTGATATCCTCTTCCGTCGATTTCAAAGACGTCTCTTGTATCATCTCCTGCAATTCAGCTTGCTCAATGCTGTATTTTCTTCTGAACCCATTAAAAACGGTCCAGGATGCACCGATATTATAATTCCCGCTATATGTGTTTTTGTAACCTCCTTCCACAAACGGGCTATTGCTGAAATTCTGGCCAGCGGAGAATGAGACCCCCGGTTGCCATTGTCCCTTCGCTTGTTCAGTTGAAATGCGGCTTTGTTCTAACGATATCTTTCCTCTCTGCACGCTGATATTCTGTCGCATAGCGTAATCAACGCACTGACCTAGCGTCCACTCTTCATCTTGTCCGTACAACAATGCGGATGCAGACAAAGCAAAAACAAAAGCTATTATCCTTTTCACACACATTAAAAAACACAAATGCCAAACAAACTCAAACTCTCATCGAAGGGCGTACAAATATATAACATATTTTTCAAAAATATGTACAATATTTCCAATTATTTTTCATGGAACGTACAAAAACATATCACATCACACCCAACTGCCCTATTTTAGGGGGCAGTTCAACGCGAGAAAGTCAACATCTCGCCCTTCGTTCCATCATTGATTTTGCCATCATCATATACAAGAACACCATTCACGAATGTTTGGGTCACCTTATACTTCAAGGTTTCCCCTTCCATCGGAGACCATCCACACTTATAGAGCAAATCCTCCTTCTTCACCACATAAGGCACATTCGGCTCCACAAGCACCAAATCGGCATAGAATCCCTTGCGGATGAAGCCACGCTTCTCCACGTTAAAGATCTTGGCAGGGTTGTGGCACATCTTCTCCACCACCTGCTCCCTTGTGAAGTTTCCTCTCTTCGCCAACTCAAGCATCATCGGCAAGGAGTGCTGGATGGACGGATAGCCCGATGCGGCATGGAGGCAATCTCCCTCCTTATCGCTCAGCAAGTGAGGAGCATGGTCCGTCGCGATCGTATCGATGATGCCAGACTCCACCGCCTTCAACAAATTGAGGCGGCTCTTCTCCTTCTTGATGGAAGGATTACACTTGATCTTTGCACCCAAACGCTCATAATCGCTATCGTCAAACCATAAATAACCGACACACGTCTCCGCCGTTATCTTCTTGTCCGCCAATGGTTTGTTATTGAACAAAGCCATCTCCTTGGCGGTCGTCAGATGCAAGACATGCAATCTAGTACCATATTTCTTCGCCAAATCAATCACCTTGGAAGTTGACTTATAGCAAGCATCCGAATTGCGGATAATCTCATGGTAGGAGATTGGAATAGGCTGGTCGCCCAACTCCTCCTTCACCTTCGCCAAATTGGCTTGGATCATCTCCTCGTCCTCGTTATGGGTAGCCACAGGCAACTTGGACTCTGCGAAGATACGCTCCAGCACCTTCGGGTCCGCCACGCGCATATCGCCGGTGGAAGCCCCCACAAAGACCTTGATACCACACACCTTGCTGCCATCCGCATGGACAACCTCCTCTATATTATCATTGGTGGCGCCCAAATAGAATGCGAAATTCGTCAAACATTTCTGCTTAGCCAGCTCTATCTTCTTATCCACCTCAGCCATAGATGTGGTCGGAGGCAAACAATTCGGCATGTCCATGATTGAGGTCACACCGCCTGCCACCGCCGCGCGGGACTCTGACTGGAAATCGCCCTTCTGCGTCAAACCCGGCTCACGGAAATGCACATGAGAATCAATCACACCAGGCAGAAGCCACTTGTCTTCAGCATCTATCACCTCCGCACTCTTCAACACACTCTCAGGAACGTCATCCTTGAAGATCTTCGAAATCTTTTTCCCTTCAATCAACACAGAGCCACGGAACGAGTTCCCCTCATTAATGATCTTGGCTTTATGAATCAATATCGTACCCATCACATATAATATTTTTCAGTTTGAACTTGAATTTTACTTTTACCAAATATACTATTTTTTTTGAGGATACTTCCTAAATAGACTGTTAATTTTTAATCGAATCACACCTAAAACGGCTTCTCCGAAGATTCCACCACTCATTTTAGAGCTTCCCAACACACGATTCACGAAGATGATTGGCACCTCCTTGATCGTGAATCCACACTTATATGCGGTGTACTTCATCTCTATTTGGAACGCATACCCCTTGAATTTAATCTTGTCCAACTCTATCGTCTCCAACACTTGCCTGCGGTAACATTTGAAGCCCGCCGTGGTGTCCGCGATCTTCATGCCCGTCACCATGCGCACATATTTAGAGGCGAAATAAGACATCAACACACGTCCCATCGGCCAGTTCACGACATTCACACCACTGATATAACGTGAACCGATCGCGACGTCCGCTCCCTCCTCGGCACACGCCTTGTGCAGTTTCAAGACATCATTCGGATTGTGAGAGAAATCCGCATCCATCTCAAACACATAGTCGTAACCATGCTCTAACGCCCACTTAAAACCTGTGATGTAGGCTGTTCCCAACCCCAACTTGCCTTCTCTCTCGATGATATGCAACCTTTCAGGGAATTCATTCATCAACCCCTTCACAATGTCCGCCGTACCATCCGGCGAGTTGTCATCTATAATCAAAACATGGAACATCTTTGGCAATCCGAAAACCGCCCGTATGATGCTCTCCACGTTCTCTTTCTCATTATAAGTTGGTATGATTACCACTCCGTCGTTCAATTCCATTTCTTCCCATTATAGGTTTCTTGCAAATTTAAAAAATGGTTTGGAATTTTTATTGTTATCTTTGCTAAAAAATTCATTGACATTGGACATTAACGATTTATTTAACTTATTTTCCGCTCACTCGACCTTCCTCGAGGTTGGGAAATGGTGCTCCGAATCAGGAAAGAGACTAATCATAAAAGGATTAGAGGGGTCCTTGCACGCGATCCTATTCTCCTACCTTAAGCAAAAAGAGGGGAAATCACTCTTTATCATCATGGACGACGAGGAGTCGGCCGCCTATCTCTACCATGACATTGTCCAACTTATTGGAGAAGAAACGGTCTTCTTCTACCCTTCCGCTTACCGCAGAGCAGACATCGAACAAAAAGACGCCGCCAACGAGGTACTACGCACAGAAGCGCTCGACAGGATCAGCTCGGGCTTGCCTTTCCTCATGGTCTCCTTCCCGGAAGCGATCGCCGAAAAGGTTGTGGACAGTGCGGAACTCAAAGGGAAGACTCTGAAACTCCACATGGGGGAGAGCATCGACACGGATTTCATCATACAAGTATTATGCGAATATGGGTTCAACAGGGTGGACTTCGTCTACGAGCCCGGACAATTCTCCGTCAGGGGCAGCATCATCGATGTCTTCTCCTTCTCTTGCGAATACCCATATCGTATCGATTTCTTTGGCGACGAGATCGAATCCATCCGCACCTTCGACATAGAGAACCAACTCTCCCTGGAGAAGAAGGAGAATATCTCCATCATTTCCAACATCCATGAATCAAGCGACTCTTCCGTCTCGCTGTTTTCCCTACTAACGGAGGATACCCTACTCTGCTTCCACGAGTACCAACTCGCCTTCGACAGAATCGGCAGTCTCACGGAAAGCATCGGACGAGACGATCTATTCATCGACTCAAAGACTTTTGTCGATGAGACTACCCGATTCAAACGGATCGCATTTGGCGGCCATGATTCATGGGGCGATGCGCACCTCATCCAGTTCGACTCGGCGCCCCAACCTGTGTTCAACAAGAACTTCGACCTGGTCAGCGGGGATTTCAGAGCCAAAGCGGAGGAGGGATACAAGGTGTTCGTGCTGAGCGACAACCTCCACCAAACAGACCGTTTGGAGAACATCTTCGAGGACAGGAGGGACAATGTAACCTTCACACCTGTCCGCAAAACGCTACACGCAGGATTCATCGACCACACGCTTCGCATCTGTTGCTACACCGACCATCAGATTTTTGACCGTTACCATAAATATTCCCTGCGTTCGGACAAAGCGAGGTCTGGTCAACTCTCCCTTACCCTGAAGGAGTTGCAGGACTTCAAACCGGGCGATTACGTCGTGCACATCGACCATGGCGTGGGACGATTCGCAGGACTGATCCAGGTGGATGTCAACGGAAAGAAACAGGAGGTGATCAAACTGCTCTACCAAAACGACGACATCTTGCTCGTCAGCATCCATTCGCTCCATAAAATATCTAGGTATAAAAGCAAGGAAGGGGATGAGCCTCGCATCAACAAATTGGGCACAGGGGCTTGGCAGACCATCAAGGAACGGACGAAGAAACATGTCAAGGACATCGCCAGGGACCTCATCGCCCTCTACGCCAAGAGACGCGAGGAGAAGGGGTTCGCTTTCTCACACGACAGTTTCCTCCAATCGGAGTTGGAAGCCTCCTTCATCTATGAGGACACGCCTGACCAGGTGAAGACCACTGCCGACGTGAAGCGGGACATGGAACAGGACATTCCTATGGACAGACTGGTCTGCGGCGACGTGGGTTTTGGCAAGACCGAAATAGCTGTGCGCGCCGCCTTCAAGGCGACCGTAGACAACAAGCAAGTGGCCATCCTAGTACCTACCACCGTATTGGCACTGCAACACTACAAAACATTCTCCGACAGGCTGAAGGGATTCCCCGTCAAGGTGGATTACCTGAACCGATCCCGAAGCGCCAAAGACACCAAACGAATCGTGCAAGAGGTGGGGAGCGGAGAGATCAATATTCTGATCGGCACGCAAAAAATATTAGGCAAAGAGGTTAAATTCAAAGACTTAGGACTGCTCATCATCGATGAGGAGCAAAAGTTCGGAGTCTCCACGAAGGAAAAGATCAAACAGATGAAGGTCAATGTGGACACCCTCACCATGACCGCCACGCCTATTCCGCGCACATTGCAGTTCTCCCTCATGGGGGCGAGAGACCTATCCGTCATCAATACTCCACCCCCTAACCGATATCCGATACAGACCGAACTCCACACCTTCAGCGAGAAGGTGATCCAGGAGGCCATACAATACGAATTGGACCGCAACGGGCAGGTCTTCTTCATCAACAATAGAGTACAGAACCTCAACGAGTTGGCTGGGCTCATCAAACGGCTCGTGCCAGAGGCCCGCATCGCCATCGGCCACGGGCAGATGAAGGGAGAAGAGCTGGAGAAGATCATCCTAGACTTCCTCGACTACGAATACGACGTGTTGCTCGCCACCACGATCGTGGAGTCCGGCATCGACATATCCAACTGCAACACCATCATCATCAACGAGGCGCAGAACTTCGGATTGAGCGACCTGCACCAACTGCGCGGAAGGGTCGGACGAAGCAACAAAAGGGCCTTCTGTTACCTACTCGCCCCTCCCCTCACCAACCTCACGACCGATGCGAGACGCAGGTTACAGGCCATCGAGAGTTTCTCGGAGTTGGGTAGCGGATTCAACATCGCCATGCAGGACCTCGACATACGAGGAGCCGGCAATCTCTTAGGTGCGGAACAAAGCGGATTCATCGCCGACCTCGGTTACGAAGCCTACCAAAAAGTGCTGAACGAAGCCGTCGCCGAGCTGAAGGCGGACGAATTCTCAGAACTCTACGAGGAGAAAAAAGACGAACACTCACCCGCACAGACATTCGTCACCGATTGCCAAATCGAGACCGACATGGAGCTCACCTTCCCGTCCGACTACATCGAGAACGTCTCCGAAAGGATGTCGCTATACCGTGAACTGGACAACGTGAAGGATGAGCAAGAACTCACCGCATTCGCAGATCGTCTAAGAGACCGGTTCGGAACCATTCCTGCCCAAACGGAAAGCCTACTTCAGCTTGTTCGGCTAAGATGGGTGGCTGTCACGCTCGGATTCGAACGTCTCACCCTCAAGCAGGGGCGCATGACCGGGTACTTCATACCATCAGACGACTCGCCTTACTACCAGTCAGAAGTGTTCGGCAGAATACTCACCTATCTGCAAGAGCATGCGGTACGCTGTAAAATCAGGGAGATAGGAGGCAAACGCTCCATCCAATTCCTAGACGTCAACAGCGTGGAAGAGGGCTATCGGATCTTGAACAACATATAGATAATTTTGAATTATGAATTTTGAATTATGAATTGATTCATGTTTGGGAGAGGTGATGTGCTGACGCGTATTTTCACACGATTCGCACCGTCTGAGTCCAAGAAGGACGGTAAACAACAAGCTCTGGAATCATGCTATTCCTGCGTACAAATACAAAAACCAACATATCTCACCATTATTTGAAAGAAATATGGAGAGAAAAACAAGGATTTTATTTATTTTTGCACGACTAAACAAAAGAATGGAAAAATGATAAACAGGACATTACTAAGAATCAAAGTAATCCAAATTCTATACTCTTACTACAAGAACAAAGAGAATGATACGGTAGAGTTGGAATCCGCTCAAAATGAATTAATTGAGAGCACGGACAAAACCTATGAATTGTACCACTACTTCTTCCTGCTTATCATCATGATCACGGAATACGTCCAAAAATTAGCGAAGAAGAAAAACTCCCCCCACAACGAGTATGAAAAACTCGCCAACAACCTTTTCGTGAAACAGCTGGCGAAGAACAAACAATTTCTCGCCTACTTTGACGAGCACGATGTGGAATGGGCTAACAAGACAGAAAACAACGAACTTTTCTGGGACATTCAAAACGAGGAGCAACAGAATAACCTCACCAAGGAGATCGTTTCACAAATCCTTGATTTGGAAGAATTTAAGAAATACAACGAGACGAAAGAGAACAGCTACGTGGAGGACAAGGAGATCTGGAGATCCATCCTAAGGAAGACCGTTTCCGACTCCGAATCGATCGGCAGAGAGTTGGAAGACATGTCCATCTACTGGAACGACGATGCGGCGGATGTTATCAGTTTCGTTTCCAAAACAATACGCAACTTTGACGAGGCGCAGGGAGAGAACCAAGAGTTGCTTCCTCAGTTCAGGGACAAGGAAGACTTGGAATTCGCCCTGAAGCTTCTGAAACAATCCATCTACGACGAGGCGGATTATAGGAAAATGATCTTCGAGCGCACCAAAAATTGGGACGCCGACCGAATCGCCTTCCTCGACACCATCATCATGCAAACCGCCATCGCGGAGATCTGCACCTTCCCAACCATACCCGTCAACGTAACCATCAACGAATACATTGAAATAGCCAAGAACTATAGCACCGCCAAGAGCGGAACATTCATCAATGGTTTGTTGGATGCCATCGCGAAAGAGTTGGTGGAATCGAAGAAGGTCAGCAAGGTTGTTTATACCAACGCCTACAAAAAATAAGATTTCAAATTTATTAAAAGTGTAAAATATGATTTCAAGCATTCTATTACAAGCAAACCCAGAGCAGGGAGCAGGTGCGGGATTTTCCTCAATCATCATGTTGGTAGCCATCTTCGCTATCTTCTACTTCTTCATGATCAGACCTCAGAAAAAGAGACAAGAAGAGATCACAAAATTCAGAAACGCCCTCAGCGTGGGTGATACTGTGGTGACCTCCGGCGGCGTTCACGGAAAGATCAAGGAGATCAAGGATAACACTATGGTGATAGAGATTGCCAACAACGTAAACATCACCGTTGACAAGACTTCCATCTTCTCCCTTGGAAACAATCCCGCTAACGAAGGGAACAAATGATGAACGATTTTATCACAGAAATAACTAAAAGGATCAAGAGGTTCCTTACGACAAAGGATCTCTTGGTCTTTTTCCTTTTTCTATGCATCTCCACTGCCCTATGGGCCCTGCAAGCCTTAAGGAAAAACTACGATGCGACAGTGGAGGTTCCCATTAACTATGTCAATCTACCAAAAGATTATATCATCACCAATGACCTTCCCTCTCACGTGAAAATCAGTTTGGAAGGGAAAGGAACTGACATCTTCCGCTACCGTTACGGACACGGATTGGGCCCTATTCTAATAGACATGGAGGAGGTGGCCAAGGGAAGAAGGAAGGTGGCCGTCAGCGCATACACCAATCAAATACACAAACAAACCAGATCAGGAACAAGTATCAGGAGGACTTCCCCCGACTCGATTCTGTTCGTCTTAGAGAAGCAAAAAAAGAAAGTCATTCCCGTCGCACTGGATGCCGAGATTGAACTTGAGCAACAATATACCTACAGCGATTCCACTCAGATCACGCCAGCCCGCATCACGGCATACGGTCCTCAATCGGAGCTCGCCAAATTGGACACCATACACACGGAATTGCTGTCACTGAACAATGTCAAAGACACCATCACTGCGACAATAGGGCTGAAGAGCATCAAAAACCTACGTTACTCAGACTCTATCATCACTGTGAAGATAATGTCGGAGAAATTCACGGAAAAGAGCATTCAACTGCCTATATCCATCAAACATGTGCCTGAAAACATCACACTCAGGATATTTCCTTCCGCAACCACTCTCAGCTATCAAATTGGACTGAGTTCTTACGAAAAGGTTGACGCCTCATCCTTCTCTCTCTACGTGGATTTCAGAGAAGCGAAGAGGAATGGGAAAGACAAACTCAAAATCAAACTCAACAAAAGAGACTCTAAGGCGTTCAACGTTAAGTTGAAGCCGGAATCCGTAGATTATATCATAGAGGAGAAAATCATTCAATGATACGCATCGGCATCACAGGAGGAATCGGAAGCGGGAAGTCTGTTGTCTCGGAGATCCTATCATGCATGGGAATCCCCACCTACAATGCGGACAATGCCTCCAAGCGTATCATCTCCACACGGAAAGAGATCATCAATGCGCTGAAGAAGCTGTTGGGAAGCGAAATCTATGCGCACGGCAACCTGGACAAAAAGAAGATGGCGCAATTGATTTTCAACGACACGGAACTCCTTGCCAAAGTGAACAATATCATCCACCCCGCTGTCATCGAGGATTTCATGGCATGGTGCGAATTGCAGACCGCAAGCGTCGTGGCCGCAGAGACCGCCATTCTGTTCGAATCAGGCATGGACAAATTGGTGAATGTGAAGGTTTCCGTCATCGCACCTACCGACACAAGGATTGAGCGTTGCGTGAAACGCGACAGCATGACCAAAGAGCAAGTTCTGGCAAGGATAAGGAACCAGATGGACGATGAGGAGAGAATGCGACGTTCAGACTTCGTCATCATTAACGACGAAAAACATGCCGTCATTCCCCAAATCAAGGAAATAACCAAAACATTAGCATAAGCATCTCATACCCAAGGGGTCAATCAATCTGCCCCAGTTGGACCTGTTTATGTTGAAACAGCAAGAAATTCAAGTCATCAATGTTATAGTATTTATTCTCCTGATGCAAAATATAATACTCAATAATCAAATCAGCCTTCGAGGAATGGGAGATCGCATACCCTGCGCTACGCAACAGCTCTTGCGTCTCCTCCAAATTGAGTTTAAGCGAAATGGCCAATGCTAACACTGTATTTTTTCTTGGAGAATAATCCTTGTTCGAGATAATCTTTGAGAAGAGGCGACGGTCAAGGTTCGCATTCTTGTAGACCTCCGCGTTGGTCATCTGTTTCCTACGTATCATTTTGAAGAGCAATGTGCTGAAACTATCCTCCAAGCGTTCGGCAAGATCATGGTCGGTGATTTCCGCGGAGACCTCCTCTTCCACACAACGCTCAAGCGACGCATTCGTTTTCCCCGCAGACTTCCTATTAAAGAGTTCACGCAACGATCTGCGGATCCGATAATCCGTATCTACCTGGCTCTCGTTAATATAGCTCTCCACCTCTCCGTAGATCGATTGAGCGGTTTTGAAGGCACTACTGTCATAGACGATAAGATAGACGGTCATGTCGCCCTCATAATCACCCAAGAAATCATGGATAGCCCTTTGAGCGACCTTCAATGCTTCTTCGGGAGGATAGCCGTAAATACCCGACGAGATGAGGGGGAAAGCAATCGTCTCAAGCCGCTTCTCCGAAGCCAGCCGCAATGAGTTGTAGTAACAATCATACAACTGTTGCTCCTGTACAGTATTACCCTCCTTGTAAATCGGTCCGGCGGTGTGGATGATGTACTTCGCCTTTAAGTCGAAACCGTCGGTAATGACCGCCTGGCCAACCTGTATAGGTGCTAATTTGTCACAGGCGGCTTGAAGTTTCGCAGGACCCGCCGCGCGGAAAATCGCACCACAGACACCCCCGCCCATCGCTAGCTGAGGATTGGCCGCATTGACGATGGCGTCGGCCTGCACCTGTGTAATATCGTTTCTGCTAATCAGTAATGGCATAGTTGTAAATCTTTCGTGTAAATATACTAAAAATTGTCGCTTTTATGGCGACAGGTTTCTGAAAAAAATCCGTGAATTTTACATCGTAATTCATGTTAAACCAAATAAAACGTAAAGCAATGGAAAAGATAACAGAACTCATTTTTATCATCGACAAGTCTGGCTCAATGTCTGGTTTGGAAGCCGACACCATAGGTGGATTCAACTCCATGTTGCAAAAGCAGAAAGAAGGCGAAGGCGTATGCCACCTCTCCACCATCTTATTCTCCAACAGTTCTGAGGTGCTGCACAACCGCCGCAACATCGAGAAGATTGAACCATTGACCCGCAACGAATATCGTGTCGGAGGAAGCACCGCCTTGTTGGACGCCATGGGAGATGCAATACAACACACGGTAAAGGTTCAGAAAAACGCGGCCGACGACGAGCGGGCCTCCAACGTGGTATTTGTGATCATCACCGACGGGGAGGAGAACTCATCGACCCGATACAGCAAACGGGACATCAAAAAGATGATCAGTTACGAGCAGGAGAAATACGGGTGGGAGTTCATCTTTCTCGGTGCGAACATCGATGCGATAGAGACAGCGGACAGCTTCGGCATCAGGAAGGAACGGGCAAGCAATTATGTCTGCGATTCTGTTGGCGTAAACCTGAACTACAGTTGTTTGGAGAAGGCCATCACCCACCTGAGAGGGAAAGGATTCATTTCCGATGATTGGAACGAAGAGGTCGAAGCCGATTATGCGAGAAGGGGGAAATAACGTACTTCAAGCATGCACAAAAAAAATGGAGACGGTGATGTCACTGTCTCCATTTTTTTATCAGTATATCAATCTATCAATCCACCTTCTCATCCAGCAAAGCGAAATCCGTCACATCCTTGATGGTATTAACGTAATGGAATGTCAATCCCTTCAGGTACTCTGGCTTGATTTCCTCAATATCCTTCTTGTTCTCCTCGCACAGGATGATATCCTTGATACCCGCACGCTTAGCCGCCAAGATCTTCTCACGTATACCTCCGACAGGAAGCACCTTGCCACGGAGCGTGATTTCGCCCGTCATAGCTAAGTTCTTACGCACTTTACGCTTGGTAAGGGCCGAGACGATAGAGGTGGTCATCGTGACGCCAGCGGAAGGGCCATCCTTTGGAACGGCGCCCTCTGGCACATGAACATGGATGCTATTCTCCTCGAACACATCATTAGGAATATTCCAATAATCCGCATGAGCACGAATATACTCCAAGGCCAACACCGCCGACTCCTTCATCACATCACCCAAGCTACCCGTGAGGGTAAGTTTAGGAGCTTTGGACTTGCTTAAGCTAGTCTCAACGAACAAGATCTCGCCACCCACTGCGGTCCAAGCCAAGCCCGTCACCACGCCAGCGAAATCATTGCCTTGGTATTCGTCGTGCGAGTAACGCTCCACACCCAAATAGTCAGCAAGAGAATCCTTCGTAATGACAGGATTATATTCCTCCTTCACAGCTATTTTATAAGCCACCTTCCTCATCACCTTGGAGATCAGCTTCTCCAGTTCACGCACACCCGACTCTCTCGTATAGGAGGTGATGATTTTCTCCAAGACATCAGCAGAGAAAGAGACCTGATCAGAGGTCAATCCATGTTTCTCCAACTCATTAGGAATCAGGTGACGCAGAGCGATTTGAATCTTCTCCTCCGTGATATAACCGCTCACCTCGATCAACTCCATACGATCCAACAAAGGTTGAGAGATTGTATTCAAGTTGTTAGCCGTAGCGATAAACATGACATGAGAGAGGTCATAATCAATATCCAAGAAATTATCATGGAAAGCGATGTTCTGCTCTGGATCAAGGACCTCCAGCAAAGCCGACTCCGGATCACCCTTCATATCATTGCAGACCTTGTCGATCTCATCCAATATGAAAACAGGATTAGAGGATTCCGCCTTCTGCAAACTTTGGATGATACGGCCAGGCATCGCCCCGATGTAGGTACGACGATGTCCGCGGATCTCCGCCTCGTCATGCAATCCGCCCAATGAGATACGGACGTACTTTCTGTTCAACGACTCTGCGATGGACTTACCCAAAGAGGTCTTACCAACTCCTGGAGGGCCATACAGACACACGATAGGCGATTTCATGTCACCCTTCAGTTTCATGACGGCCAGATGCTCCAAAATACGGTCTTTCACCTTTTCCATCCCATAATGGTCACGATCCAAGACCGACTTAGCCTTCTTGATGGAGTGGCTATCCTTCGTGTACTCGCCCCAAGGCAGATTGACAATGGTCTCCACATAATTCAGTTGCACACCATAATCATGCGAGGTGACAGGAGTTCTCTCCAACTTAGAGAGCTCGGTTTCAAAAACCTTCTTCACCTCTTCCGTCCATTTCTTGCCCTTCGCCTTTTCCTTCAGTTTTTCGACATCTTTCGAGGAAGAATCGCCCATCTCCTCTTGGATGGCCTTCATCTGCTGTTGCAGATAGTATTCCCTCTGTTGCTGGTCGATACCCTCTTGGGTCTTAGCCTGAATGGCCATCTTCACTTCGACGAGTTGAAGCTCCTGATTCAGCAAGCCCAACAACGTGTAGGCACGCTCATAGATGCTCGTGGTCTCCAACAAGCGTTGGCGATCTTCCACGCTCAAGTTGAAGTTGGCGGCGATGAAATTAATCAGTTGGACGGATCCTTCGATGTTTCTTATCGCAAAGGAAAGACCATTCGGCATAGAGGAAGATCCTTTGACGATTCGGAAGGCGACATCCTTCAACGCCTCTATCAAAGCATTAAAATCCTTGCGGGACACCGAGTCATCCAATTGTTCCGGATAGGAGGAAACCGTGCCTTTATAGTACAAGCGTTCAGAGCTGTAGCTCGTCAGTTTTATACGATGCTTACCTTGAAGAATGGCTGTAGTAGAGCCATCTGGCAATTCCAAAATCTTAATCACTTGCGCAACACAACCCACAGGGAAGATATCATCCAATTCGGGGGCATCCACATGCGCATCTTTCTGTGTGAATGCGCCTAAATAGTTATGATTCCTATAGGTAGCCTTCACCGCATTAAGAGAACGCTTTCTACCCAAAGAGACGGGCAATACCACATCTGGGAACAATACCACATTGCGAAGTGGAAGGACAGGGATACTCTCGTCCTCACCAATATTGAAGACGAAATTCGGCCCTTCGTCCGTAATCAAAGGGAAGAATTCCGCACCCTCTTCGCCTTCGCCGCCCACTCCTAACAATATGTTCTCAACATTTTTTTTCATTGTCTGTCATATATTCTTACTGATTACGTCATTTTGTCAGTCAACATTTATGGTCGCACAATTGCATTACCCATTATGCAGCATTTAAAACAACTGTATATCAGTGCATTGTTCATATACTAATAACACTCTCTACTAATAATAAACAATAGTCGTGCCAAAGGCTCCATTTTACCCTATCTCTGCAAAAATGTCAGTGTACACAAAGAGCCTCAATATCCATATTCGCGCCATCTAAATCCGTACGGGTTGGGTTCAACCCATAGTACCAAAGAGACAACAAAAGAGACACCACAATGTGGTGCCTCTTTATATCAATACGTTTCCCAAAAGGGATGGGTTTATTGTCTCAACAACGTGAAGTGGCCCATGAACTGACGGTCGATCTCCTCCACGTCGATCACATACCAGTAGTCGGTGGAAGGCATCGGGTGTCCGTTGTAGGTTCCGTCCCAACCATCTTCCTTCGAACCGAAGTAC